>Ga0102593_1000011_pt1 | contig 832284 bp, 742 predicted proteins | sample AraplaCol_mMS_r2_2_FD_76862 | JGI IMG/M metagenome (GOLD analysis project Ga0102593, IMG submission 76862) | Arabidopsis root microbial communities from North Carolina, USA - plate scrape MF_Col_mMS_r2 (SPADES assembly) (version 2) | ecosystem: Host-associated > Plants > Roots > Endosphere... | reverse complement strand
CGACGCCGGAAGGCAAGGCGACGGTCGTGGCGTTCATCGACGCGTACAACAAGATGGTCGTCGCGCTGCGCAGCTACAAGGCGCAGGACGTGAAGGGCGGGCTGGGCCGCGGTGGCCAGTTGCAGGTGAACTGACGTTGCCGGGCCGGCGGGACGCCGTCGGCCGATTCCTGATCTCTGATTCGTGATTCTTGATTCGTGATGGCCGGTGCGTGCGGCGTGATTCGCGCGTACGGGCTTCGTTCGTCCTGTTCGTTCAGAAGGTGACCTCGATGAAAGCCGTTGCATTGATCGCATTGACCTGCCTGGCGCTGACCGCTTGCGGCGGCGACGACGACAATTCCTCGCCCGCGGCGTCCGGCGGTTCGGGCACGACCAACAACGGCGGCAGTGGCGGCACGGGCGGCACGGGTTCCGGCGGCAGCGGCGGTTCGGGTGGCTCGGGCGGCGTTACGCTGACGTGGCGCTACGAGGCGCAGCCTGTCGCGGCCGACAAGGCAAGCTTCCTGACGCTGATCAACAACGAAGGCGCGAAGGGCTATCGCTATCTGGGTGACTATTTCTACACTGCGGGCAATGGCGGCACGCAGTCGATCTTCGTGAACGATGGCACCGCGCAGACCTACACATACCAGTTGCAGGCGGCCCCGGCTGACATGACGTCCTTCGTTAATGCGGCCAACGCGCAGGGGGCGAGCGGCTACCGCTACGAAGGGCCACTCACGTACGGCGATCTCTATCGCAAGGATGGCGGATCGTCCGCCACCTACACGTACACGACGACCGGCCTGCCGGCCGATGCCAACGCGTTCCTCACGCAGGCGAACGGCCAAGGCCAGTCGGGCTACTGGTTGCTCGGCCCGCTGATGGTGGGCGCCGTGCAGGCGAACGTGTACATGAAGAACAACGCGTCGAACGCGACCTATACGTACGACGCGCTGGCGCCGACGTCGACCGTCAACGACTTTATCGCCCAGGCCAACAGCGAAGGGGCGAAGGGTTATCGCGCGAAGGGTGGCATGGCGTTCGGTACCGCGATCTCGTGGATCTATGTGAAGGACCAGACGCAGTCGCCGATTTTCTCGTACCAGTCGGCCTCGATCCAGTCGACCGGCGCGAGCTTCGTGCAGCAGGCCAATACGTTCGGCGCGCAGGGCACCGCGTATCTCAGCGATATCGCGCTCGGCACCCCCGTGCCGGTGACGGCGTCGTTCTATTTCACGCCGAAGAACTGCACGGGCTTCCTGTGCACGACGCTGAATCCGCTCACGCAGAATTAAGCGGGCGCGTTGCCCGTTGCATTGGGCGAGTCGTTGCAACCAGTACGATCCGAGTACGTTGAATCGAGGGCCTCAGGTGCGCCACATCTGAGGACGCATCTTTTGCCGCCGGCTTGCCGGCGGCATTTCAATTTATACGTGTGTCGGTTTGGGTACCAGGGCCGTTGAATGCGAACTGGCTCGAAAAGCGCTGTCACCCGTTACGAAAAATCCCGTGGTACGCGCTCAACGCTGGCACCCCGCCCAAGTGCGCATACAGCACCTTCGACCCCGGCTCGAATTCCCCGAGCCGCACCTTGTCGATCATCCCGTGCATCGATTTCCCTTCATAAACGGGATCGGTCAGCATGCCTTCCAGCCGTGCGCACAGCCGAATCGCTTCCAGCGTGCCGTCGCTCGGCAGCCCATATTCGGGCCCGCCGTAACGCGTGTCGAGCACGACGTCCTGTTCGACGATATCGCGGCCCAGTCCGACCAGCTCGGCCGTATGCCGTGCGATGCGCGTGATCTGTTCGCGTGTCTGTTCCGGCTTCGCCGATGCGTCGATGCCGATCACGCGGTCCGCGCGTCCGTCGGCCGCGAAGCCCACGACCATTCCCGCCTGCGTGCTGCCCGTCACCGAGCAGACGACGACGTAGTCGAACTTGAAGCCGAGCTGCGCTTCCTGCGCCCGCACCTCTTCCGCGAAGCCGACGAACCCGAGCCCGCCGAGCGGATGCTCGGAGCAGCCGGCCGGAATCGGATACGGCTTGCCCCCCGCCTGTCGCACGCTCTCCATCGCTTCTTCCCAACTGCGGCGAATGCCGATGTCGAAACCGTCGGATACGAGCCGCACGTCGGCGCCCATCATCCGCGATAACTGGATGTTGCCGACCCGGTCGTACACCGGATCTTCATAGTTGACCCAGTGCTCCTGCACGAGCACGCATTTCATTCCGAGATGCGCGGCGACAGCCGCGACCTGGCGTGTCTGATTCGACTGCACGCCGCCGATCGATACGAGCGTGTCGGCACCTTGCGCGAGCGCGTCGGGAACGAGATATTCGAGCTTGCGCGTCTTGTTGCCGCCGAATGCGAGGCCGCTGTTGCAGTCCTCGCGCTTCGCATACAGCTCGACCTTGCCGCCGAGATGGGCGCTCAGGCGCTTGAGCGGCTGGATGGGCGTCGGGCCGAACGTCAGCGGATAACGGGGGAAGCGTTGCAGATTCATCGGCGGGGCTCCGGAAGGGGAACAAGGCGGGAAATCGGATCGTTCGGGCGCGGCCGGCAGGCCGTGCGCCGATGACGAAAATGATAGGCAGAAGCGCGGGAAATGAGCTTGCGAAATGAATTGCGTCGACCTACTTTATCGACGTTGTGAATTAAAAATAAACAATTCTGATTCGCTGAAAAGGAGATTGGCGCAATGAAATTAGATCGCGGCAGCGCATCACCCGCCGACGCCGCACCGGCGCTCGACCGCATCGACCGCGCAATCCTGCGGCACCTGCAGCAGGACGCGTCGATCTCGAACGTGAGCCTCGCGGCGAAAGTGAAGCTGAGCGCGCCGGCATGCCTGCGGCGCGTCGAGCGGCTGAAGGAAATGGGGCTGATTCGCGGCATCGTCGCGCTGCTCGACCCGAAGCCGCTCGGTGCCGGGATGCTGGTCGTGATCGGCTTCGTGCTCGATCGCTCGACGCCGGAAACGTTCGCCGCGTTCGAGAAGGCCGCGCAGAAAGTGTCCGGGTGTGTCGAATGCCATGTCGTGACCGGCGAATTCGACTATTTCATGCTCGTGCGGACGCGCGACAACGACAGTTTCAATCGGCTGCATGCCGAACAGCTGCTGTACCTGCCCGGGGTACGGCAGGTGCGCTCGTTCATGGTGCTCAAGGAGATCCTGTCGACGCATGCGCTGCCGGTATAGCGCATGACGTCCGCGCGTGGCCGGGTGGACGCTTCCGGACGAAGCGGCGTCCGGTCGAGTCCGCGTCGGCCCGCGTGCACGGATTGCCCAGGCGGCAGCGACGCTCTTCCGATCGCGCGGAAAGAGCGGGCTGGCCGCGCGAACGGGCCCGGCCGCGCTGTCGCGCATGCCATGCCGCTTGCACCGTCACGACGCCGCCCGGCGCGATCGCGTATGCTCGTCCCGTCATCTCGGCGAAGGCCGCAGGCGCCGCCGCCGGATCAATCGACGACCGATCAACGAGCGAGGGCATCATGGCAAGACAGACGATGGCGGAATACCTGGCGAAGACGCTGGCGGCAGCGGGCGTCGAGCGCATCTGGGGCGTGACGGGCGACAGCCTGAACGGCCTGTCGTTCAGCCTGAGCCAGATCGGCTCGATCCGCTGGATGCACACGCGGCACGAGGAAAGCGCGGCGTTCGCGGCCGGCGCCGATGCCGCGTCGACCGGGCGGCTCGCGGTGTGCGCGGGCAGTTGCGGGCCCGGCAACCTGCACCTGATCAACGGGCTGTACGACTGCCACCGCAATCACCAGCCGGTGCTCGCGATCGCCGCGCACATTCCGTCGACCGAGATCGGTCTCGGCTATTTCCAGGAAACCCATCCGCAGGAGCTGTTCCGCGAATGCAGTCACTTCGCCGAACTCGTGACGAACGCGTCGCAGTTTCCGCGCGTGCTGGCACGGGCGATGCGCACCGCGATCGAGGAGCGCGGCGTGGCGGTGATCGTGCTGCCGGGCGACATCGCGCTCGGCGACGGCCCCGACGAGGCGCCGGCGTGGAGCGAGTCGGCACCGCCGTCGATCCTGCCGGCCGATGCTGATCTCGATCGGCTCGCGGTGCTGCTCAACGGGTCCGACGCGGTCACGCTGCTGTGCGGCAGCGGCACGCAGGGTGCGCACGACGAAGTGGTCGCGCTGGCCGACACGCTCGGCGCGCCGGTCGTGCATGCGCTGCGCGGCAAGCAGTTCGTCGAATGGGACAACCCGTTCGACGTCGGGATGACGGGGCTGATCGGCTTCAGCTCCGGCTATCACGCGATGGAGTCGTGCGACACGCTGCTGATGCTCGGCACGGATTTCCCGTACCGGCCGTTCTATCCGACCAACGCGAAGATCGCGCAGATCGACTGGAAGGGCTCGCAGCTCGGCCATCGCGCGCCGCTCGCGCTCGGGCTGGTGGGCACCGTGAAGGAAACGATCGCGGCGCTGCTGCCGCGGCTGACGCGCAAGACGCAGCGGCGCTTCCTGGAGAACGCGCTGAAGCACTACGCGGCCGCGCGCAAGGGGCTCGACGATCTCGCGGTGGCCGAGCCGCCGGGCCGCGTGATTCATCCGCAGTACCTGACGAAGATCGTCGACGAAGTCGCAGCCGACGACGCGATCTTCACGGCCGATGTCGGTACGCCGACGCTGTGGGCCGCGCGCTACCTGACGATGAACGGCAAGCGGCAATTGCACGGGTCGTTCAATCACGGGTCGATGGCGAACGCGATGCCGCAGGCGCTCGGTGCACAGGGTGCGCATCCGGGGCGGCAGGTCGTGTCGCTGTCGGGCGACGGCGGGCTGTCGATGCTGCTCGGCGATCTGCTGAGCGCACGCCAGCTCAAGCTGCCGATCAAGGTCGTCGTGTACAACAACAGCCTGCTCGGCTTCGTGTCGATGGAGCTGAAGGCGGCCGGCTATCTCGACACGAACGTCGACCTGAGCCCGACCGACTTCGCGGCGATCGCGAAGGGCGCCGGCATCTTCAGCGTGCGCGTCGAGCATTCGGAGAACGTCGAGCACGCGTTGCGCACGGCATTCGAGCATGACGGGCCGGCGGTGGTGGACGTCGTCACGTCGAAGTACGAGCTCGCGATGCCGCCGAAGATCGAACTCGCGCATGCGAAGGGCTTCAGCCTGTTCATGCTGCGCGCGATCCTCAGCGGTCGCGGTGACGAAATCGTCGAATTGGCGAGAACCAACTTGCGGTGACGCTAGGGGCGCGCGTCGTGCGGCGAGCATGGCGCGCGGCTCACGACTCGGCTGTACCGCCCGCTCGCGCACGGCTTCGGCGGGCAGCGGCAGCAGAGGCGCCGCGCGCTGAAATACTGACCCTATTTCGACCGTCGTGGCGCTGACGGCCGACGATCTCGCCGCGATCGAGATGGCGCCCCAGCAGATCCGGATCGTCGCCGAGCGTTATCCCGCCCACTTCAGCAGAGCGTCGATCGCCAACCGCAAATCGACGGGTGATCGGGCATGAATTGGTCAGGCGAATCAGGGTCAATCTTCACGTCGCCTTAAGTTTGCGTTTCCTAGAATCGATTGACCGTCGCGCGCCCCGCGGCGGACCGATTCACCCAGGAGGGTCCGCATGAACCTTGCCCGTGTCGCCGTAGCCCCGTTCCGTGCCGTCATCGGCACACCGCCGCCAACCGCGCAAGCGCCGGAGGCCTGCCTATGATGTGGCCGAACGCGTGGCGTGTCTCGGCACTGTTCGTGCGCGAGTGGGTCGGCCGGCCGGCCGCGGTGGGCGCGTTGTGCCCGAGTTCGCGGCATCTGGCGCGCGAAATGGCCGACGCGGTGCCGGATGGCGATGGGCTGGTCGTCGAGCTCGGCGGCGGCACCGGGGCGATCACCGCGGCGCTGCTCGAGCGCGGTGTCGCGCCGCGGCGCCTCGTGGTGGTCGAACGCTCGCCGGCGTTCGTGCAGCATCTGCGGCGGCGCTTTCCCGGGATCTCGATCGTGTCGGGCGACGCGCGGCGGCTCGAACGGCTGTTGCCGCCGGGCGCCACGGTCGATGCGATCGTGTCGTGCCTGCCGCTGCGCACGCTGCCGCGCGAGGACGTGGCGGCGATCGTCGGTCAATGTCAGCGGGTGCTGTCGGCCGACGGCGTGATGATCCAGTTCACGTACGATTTGCGCCCGCCCGGCCGCCATCCGCTGGGCGATTCGGCATTCGTCGCGTGCGACAGCCGGATCGTGTGGGCCAATCTCCCGCCGGCGCGCATCGTGACCGTGCGCTGCGCCGCCGCCGCATACGCCGGTTGAACCGGGGAGTGCGGGGAGCCCGGACGTGGCGCCCCGTCGCATCCTTTCAGCGGCCCTGCCGATCCTTCCAGTTTCCCTTCATCTTGCCGTCACATCCGGTTCCTACCATCGCCTTTCATTTCGAAAGCATCCGCGGTGAGCAGCACAGGCTACTTGATGTCCTCGGCTCCCCGAAGGCAGGGATTCCGACGCGGATGTTGACGTTGACGCCGGCTTTTGTTCGCCGCCGCACGCGGAAAACTAGACGCGCGCGCTGTCGGTCATCCGCGCCGCTGGCCGCGATGCGATGCGCTTGATGAAGCGGTCGATCGGCGTCGCATAGCCGCGCGCGATGACCGCACTCAATGCTGCCGACAGCGCCAGGTACGCGACGAGCAGCGCGAGCTTGCCGTCGCCCTGCGTGACGGACGGCGGCCAGAGCGTGCGCAGCGCGCCGAGCACGATCAGATGGAACAGATACAGCTCGTAGCTGAGCCGGCCGCTCCAGCGCAGCGGCGCGAGCACGCGGCCGTGAGCGGGGGCGTGTTCGGCGTGCGCGCCGATCAGCAGCACGGCCGTACCGAGTGCCATCGCCGAGACGCCGAACACATGGCTTTGCGCGATCGGCCACGCGAGATAGAGCGCGGTCATCAGTGCTGCGACCAGCCATTGCACGGGCGCCGCCGCGAGCAACTGCCAGCGCGCGCGTTCGGCGAGCAGCGCGGTGCAGCAGCCGATCGCGATACCGTCGAAGCAGGCGAAGTACGCGTACAGGAAGCCGCCTTCGTCGCCCGGATGCGTGTAGCGGTACACGGGACCGACCGCCGCAATCAGCAGCCAGAACGCGAACAGCCGCGTGTCGCGGCGCAACGCGATGCACAGCAGCGGGAACGACAGGTAGAACACCTCTTCGACCGACAGCGACCACAGCACGCCGAGCGCGTAGTTGACCCATCCGTACGCGCCGATCAGCACGTTCATCCAGAACGTGAGCGATGCCAGATTCACGAGCCAGTACGACACGGCGGTGCCCTGCGGCGCGTGGTTCGTGAAGATCGGCACGCCGGCCGCCGCGAGGCCGTTGACGAGCGCGAGCAGCAGAAGCAGGCACGGGACGATCCGCGCAATGCGCGACACGTAGAACGCGCGCACGTCGAGCGCGCCGAGGCTGCCCCAGCGGCGGCGCGCATTCGACGTGATCAGGTAGCCCGAGATCGCGAAGAACATCGTCACGCCGTAGTTGCCGTTGCGCACGATCGCGTGGATCGTGTCCCAGCCGAGCACGCGGGCGAGCTCGGTGTCGCGCAGCGGATATGCGATGTTGAAGTGATGCAGCAGGACGAGCAGGATCGAGACGCCGCGCAGCAGGTCGATGCGGGCGTTGCGGGGAGCGGTGCTCATTGCGGCGGGGCCGCGGTGGCGAGCGTCGGCAGCGCCGCGAGGAACGTGTCGCGCGAGCGCAGGCCGGCATTCGGCGTCTGCCGCTCGTCGTCCTGGATCAGGTTCGCGAACACCAGCGTGCGCGATCCCTTCGTCGCCCAGCCGACGAACCAGCCGTACGCGTGTGCCGCGTCGTACTGGATGCCCGGCGAGCCGGTGCCGGTCTTTCCGTGCACCGTCCAGCCGCCCGGTTGCGCGTCGAGCAGCGTGATGCGCGCAGTCATGTCATACGCGTGCGCGCTGACGGGCAGCGTCCGCTGGACGATCTTGCGCATGAACGCGACCTGTTCGAGCGGCGAGATCCGTAGCGACGAATTGACCCACGCGCCCATCATGCCGGGGAGTTCGCCCGCTTTGCTGGTGACGTCGGCGTTGCCGTAGTCGAACGCGCTCGTGTACTGCTGGAAGCGTGCCTGCCCGAGCGCCTGCGTGACCTGCTCCGAATACCAGAAGATCGACAGCCTCATCCAGCGCGCCGGATTGGTCGGTTCGCGCCACGGCGCGCCGCCCCAGTCGGGGTAGCCGGCGTGGAACTCGAGCGTGGGCGTGTGTTCGTCCTTCAGCACGCCGGCGTCGAAGCCCATCAGGCCGATGGCGACCTTGAACGTCGATGCCGGCGTTACGCGGGTCGAGCAGTCGCCCTGCTGCACGAGCAGCTTGCCGGTGGCGGCGTCGGCGACGACGGTGCAGACGGGGTGCGCGTGAGAGGACGCGGCGGCCAGGAGGCCGGCGAAGGCGAACAGCGCGTAATGCCAGTGCTTCAAGTGCAATTCCTTGGAAAGCGTGCGGAAGATGCGCGGGGCGGACGGAAAGCGGGAAGCCGTGCGCAAGCGAAGCGGCGACCGGCATCGGTGAGGGCGATCGCGGCCGTCGGGATGGCTCACAGTGTATCGACGGATCGCCGGCTGTCGACCTGTCATGGTTGACGGGGCGCGTGTGCGCCCTGCACCGTTACGGCTGCGGCTGCGGCTGCGGCTGCGGCTGCGGGCAGGCCGGCGGTGAGGCAGTGATAGGGGCCGCCCGTGACTGCGCGGCGTTACAGATCCGGATCCAACCCGAAGTGCAGGAGCGTTTCCCGGCGACAACGCGCTTCGGCGTCGGCTATCGAGATGACGCTCAGCGTGCTCTTCGATCGGTCGATCGGTGCCACGTCGAAGACTTTTCGTTGCGGCGGTGCAGCCGAGTGGCGGAGCAGCCGTGTATCGGGCGCGACGGTAGCCGTATTTGAAGCAGGCGTGTGCGCATCACGACGTTCTTGCGTGATGAGCTCGTCAATGAGCTGCTTGAACTGCGAGAAGCGAATGGGACGATTGGCGTTCGGCGCGCGACTGCGTCCGGCCGAGGGCTTCTTGATCCGGAACCCGGCAATTGGACGGTGTTTCTGAGTCGTCCGTATATCCCTTTTTCGATCAAGTATCGTTGCAGTGCTCGCACCGACGCGCCATGAGGCGCAACGTTGAACGTCATCACGCGATGCGATCCGGCCACCCGCCAGAAGTCTCGTCCGGATCGCGTCGCGTAAAGCGCACGCAGAGACCGGAGCGATCCGTCGGCCAACCCGACCGGATAGCCCTGAAAGTACTGGAACAGTGCGGCCTCGTCGCCATGCAGGCCGGGAATGGGCGCATCGAAACCAAACCGCGGCCATGCGTAGTATCCGCAGAGACGAGGGCCGCCGGGTTCAGGCGGCGCTTTACGGCCGCCTATTGCGAATGCGCTGATCCGCGCGATCTTCAACCTATCACACGCCCTGACGATCCGCCACAGCATTGCCGCACCGAGCCCTGCGACAGCGTTATCGGCGAGATCGACGGTCCCGAGTTCGAGTACGGACGCGTCGTGGGTTTGAAGCACGGATACGCGGTTCTCCGATCGGATCAGTCCCGGGTGCGTCACGGAGAATGTCAGTCGACTCGCACAATCGAGATACACCTGAATGTCCGACCCGGCAGGCGCGCCACACAGCGAAACCAGCAGTTCGTCCGAGACGTCGCCGTCTACGCCGAGGCACGCGGCGATATCCAGATCGTTTTGATCGACCGTCAGGCGATCGTCGAAGTACGTCATCTCGTATGGCAGGACGTGACTGAGATCGACACGCTGGACGGTCATGGTTGGGGGCGACGAGTGGAAAGCGCCCAGCATATCGCCGCGAACCCGGCGGGCCGAGTCCGCCAAACGGCTGATCGGGCGTCGAGGTGATTGCCCCGACGCCGGAAGCGACGTACGGGGCGCGATCCCGGCGCGCATGCCGTTTTTTGCACGGCCACCCCGTTTTTTTGCACGGCGTTTATACCGCCTCTTCTAAGCTGGGGACGTGTCGAACAGCCGAGACGGCTTCCGTCCGCGCCATGACCTTCATTCATCCCTTTCCCCCGTTCGATGTCGCCGGCCGGCGGTTGCATGCCGGCGCACCCGGCAGCGTCGCGCCGTTCCCGCCGCCGCGCCCGCGCCTGCAATTGCCTGTCACGCTGACGGCCGACTCCGTCGAGGCGGCGCACGCCCGGCTTGCCGCGCTGCTGCATTCCCCGCTCGGTGTGTATGTCGTCAGCGCGCGCACCGTGCGCAACGTGATTCACTTGCATTTCGACATCGCACCGGAAGACCTGGATTTCACGCTGCACACGCTGCTCGCGCAACAAGCCGATGCGGTGATCGGGCCGATCGCGCGCCAATTGTGCGTTCCGGCTGGCGCGCGCTGAGCCGGGAACGGCGATTGCTTGGCTAATCCGCCGCCGATTCGCCGGCCGCCGTGCTGTCCGCCGGCCGCTGACGGTGGACGTTTGTGCGCTGCGTCGAACGCGGCGCTACCCCTGAAACAGGGAGGGCCTATGTACCTTACGGAAGAAGTGCGTATTGCGCGCCCGGTTGCCCGTCGCGCGCATACCGCGGCGTTGCCGTCGGGCAGGCAGCTTGCCCGGCAGTTGATGGTGACGGTTCGCACGGCGGACGTGCTGCTGCGCCAGGCGATTCGCGTGCCCGATCGCCATCAGTGGCTGGTCGACGCCGAACGCGTCGACGCGGCCGGCGGGCCGCTCACCGCGTGGGATTCTCACGTGACGTTCCGCATCGTCAAGGCATTCGCACCGGCGTTCGATGCGGATGCGTGTGCGGCCGACCCCGATCAAGCGGCGGTCGAGATCCGCCTGTTTCTTCCCGAACAGGCTTATGTCGCCGAGCGGCGCATCGGCATCTTCGGCCGGCGGCATGGCCAGCGGTTCAGCGCGACGCTGTCGGTCACGGCCGGCTCGCAGTGGGGCGGCCGGCGCAGCGAGTACGTTCCGCCGGCAGGGCGCCACGTGCACGGCGACACGCTGGAAGCGCTCGTCGATACGGTGGCCGACATCGTCAACGCGGCGTTGCGCGTGGCCGGGCATGGCGCGACCGGCCACGGGTGACGCGGCGGCGCGCAGCCGCCGGCGGACTCACACGTCGCCGGTCTGCCCGGTCTGCCGCTGCAGGTCTTCCATCAATTGTTCCGCGAGGAAGTCGCACGGCGGCCGTTTCGACTTGGTGCTGCGCGCGAGGATCAGCTCGAGCGGCGGCAGGTCGGGCAGCCCGTGCGAACGGCCGAGCATCGACAGTTGCGCGGGAATCGCGCAGCGGGCAAGCGGCGCGACCGCGAGGCCGGCCTCGACCATGCTGAGCAGCCCGAGCAGGCTCGGGCTTTCATACGAGGTGCGGTACGGCACTTTCGCGCGTTCGAGGCTGCGGATTGCGTTCTCGCGCGCGACGCTGCCCGGCATGAACACCGCGATCGGCAGCGGCCGCTCCTCCCAGACACGCGGCCCGTTCGTCATCGCGGCCCACGCCATCGGCTCGTGGCGGATGAAGTCGCCCGACAGCCCCTTGATGCGCGTCCCGCACACGAGATCGACGGTGCCCTCCTTGATCAGCGGCGCGAGCGCGCTGCTCGGCAGCCCCATTACCTGGATCTCGACCTTCGGGTAGGTCGCGGAGAATTTCTTCAGCACCGACGGCAGCAGCGACGACGCATAGTCGTCCGGCACGCCGATCACGACCTTGCCGGTCACTTCCGGCCGCACCACGGCTGCCCATGCCTCGTCACGCAGCGCCAGCATTCGTCTGGCGAATCCCAGCAGCACCTCGCCTTCGCGCGTCAGCACGATGCTGCGCGGCTTGCGCACGAACAGCGGCCGGCCGATCGCGTCCTCCAGGCTCTTGATCTGCATGCTCACGGCCGACTGCGAGCGGTTCACGGCCTCCGCCGCGCGGGTCATGTTGCCGGTTTCCGCGACGGCGACGACGGTGGCCAGCACGTCGTGATCGAGCATCTTCATGGGTATCAGGAAAACTGAACGTAACGATCAGCATTATGCGTTTTTATTGTTGCTGTGTGTCTGCCATAGTGCGATCACGCTGGCGTTTCGCCCGAGGGTGGCGCGGCGGTCGGGCCGCGCCAATCCGGCGTGCGGGACTGAACAGGAAAGCGTGGTGAATCGATGATGGACCATCCGTTGCGCGCCGCACTGGCCGCGGAATTGCATGCCCGGCCGTTCCTGCGGCTCGCCGAAGCCGTGTCGCTCACGCACTACGCGATCTATGCGGACGGCCAACCCGACATCCACGAAACGCTGCTGCACGCGCTGTGCCGCGATACCGGCATCGACGCGCCGCACGAAGGCGCGACGCACTACGGGGTGCAGTCGCCGTGCGGCTGGCACCTGAAGTGGGAGCGCCACACCGAATTCTCGACCTTCACGTTCGTCGCGCCGCGTCGCGACACCGGTTATTTCGACGATCTCGCGATCGACGGCATTCCGGCCGCGTGGTTCGCGCGGCTGGCCGGCATCCGCTTCGTCACGGTGCGGATGGAGCTGCTATCGGGCGACGCCGCGCGGCGCGTATGCGGCGACCTGCGGCGCTGGATCGACGGGCCCGTGCTGGTCGGCAGCCACGTGCTCGGCGGCGGCAAGGTGTTCTGCGACTGGCACGTGCGCGACGACGGCTTCATGCGTTTTCTCGTGGTCGACGAGGATTTCCGCGAGGAGCAGGGCGGCCGGCTGTTGCAGCGTCTGTATGAAATCGAAACGTACCGGATGATGGCGCTGCTGGCACTCCCCGTCGCGCGCCGGATGAGCCGCGAGCTCGACGAGATCCATGCGGCGCTGCACGCATTGATGCAGCGGATGGATGCGAGCGGCGCCGACGGCGACGACGCGGCGTTGCTCGTCAAGCTCACGCATCTGGCGGTGCGGGTCGAATCGTTGTCGGGATCGGGGGCGCGCTTCAGCGCGTCGCGCGCGTACGAAAAGCTCGTGCTGGCGCGCATCCACGAGCTGCGCGAGGAGCGTATCGAAGGGATGCCGACGATCGCCGAATTCATGGAGCGGCGCTTCGCGCCGGCGATGGAAACCTGCCGCAGCGTGTGGGCGCGCCACGAACAGATCGCCGCGCGGATCGCACGAGCGGTCGACCTGCTGCGCACTCGCGTGAATCTCGCGCAGGAAAAGGACGTGACGCGGCTGCTGGCCGGCATGGAGCGCACCGCGCGCAACCAGTTGCATTTGCAGCATGCGGTCGAAGGGCTGTCGGTGGCCGCGATTTCGTACTACGTGCTGTCGCTCGCGACGGCGGCGTTCAAGGCGCTGCACGTGATGAACCTGCCGGTCGATCCCGAATTGGCGGAGGGGCTGCTGATCGCGCCGGTCGTGTTCGCGGTGATCCACATCACGCGGCGTACGCGCGCGCAGCTTGCGCGGGCCGAGGCGGTGCATGACAGTGCGCCCGTGCATACGGCGGCGTTGAAGCAGGCCAGCTAGAACATCAACGACCTACCAAGGCAAAGGAGTGGAGATGACTTTTTCGCAGAAGCAAGCGGGGTTTTATAGCGGCTTCGATGTTGCGTTCGACGAGCCGGTCGTGGGCGAAAGCGGCGCACCGGAAGACGCACGCGTGACGTCGTATCAGGCCGTGCTGCAGGAACCGATGACGTCGCTCGTCAGCAGCACCATCGATCGGCCGGACGTCGCGGCGGTGGCGATCCTCGGGTACAACTGACGCCCGACGCGGGAGCCTAAGTTGCCCGGCCGCGCGTGTGGCCGGGTAGTTTGCCGACCTAACCGAAGGGTGATGTTCAGTCGCCGGAGAGATCGCCGATCGAAGCGCCGTGAGGAATCTGGCCGGACGTGACTTGCCGGACGTATTCGTCCTGGGCGTCCTTGATGTTCTTGGAGATGTTGCCGAGGACTTTCTTGACGTAGTCCTTGGCGGCGTCGGTCTGGCGCGCCATCCAGCCTTTCTCTTCGATTTCGCGAAGCGTCATGAATACGCCGTCGCCGAGTGCCACGTTGTTGAGTCGCGTGATCGTGTTATGCACGAAGTTGTCGAAGAACGCGATGACCTCAGGCGTCAGTTTCGGCGGATGTACCCATGCGGTGGCCAGGGCGCGCACGGTTTTGTCGGAGATGTCGTCGACCGTTCGGCGCTCGCCGAAGGTGAACTGCGGAACTTTTGAGTTCGGATCCTGGCTCTTGTAGTACCAGTCCCGGCCTTCGTAGTTGGGCAAGCCACCGCCGTGGGGGAATACCGCGTTGTAGACGTCGGCGTCCACGGTGTTGATGAACAGGCTGTTCCCCGTACTTTCATGCGCTGTACGATCGTGGACGTAACGTGCCCATGACACGAACAGCTTCTGGTGCTCGAGGAAATGCGTTTCGAGCGGGCCGTTCGATTTCGGCAGCATCGCGGTGTAGGCTGCGAAGAGGTCATTGACGGTCAGGTTCTTGCCGTTGACGTTGACCGTCTTCTGGAAATCAAACTCACGAGCAACCCTGGGGTCGGCTTTTCGAAGTTTGTCGAGTGGCAGCAATGGTACGCCGGCTGACCATGCCCGGTCGAGCATATTCCGAGCGGATACACGCGCCAGTTCGGCCGACTTGTGATCCTCTCCTTCATGAAATCCGCCTCCTACATCTGCCTGACTGCCCGGATAGACGATTTCCAAGAGGTTAGCGTGATCGGGAGATTTTCTAGGAGAATCCAGATTTTTATAGAAACGCAATTCCGTCGCTGCGACGTGGTGTACGATTGACTTGAACTCCTTTTGGATATCGTATTCACCAAGTGTTTGCTTCGAAAGACTGAGAAATATGCTCAGCCCCTTGATGGTGAGACTGGCACCTTTCCCTGCGGCCGGCACAACACCAAGAACGGGGGCGACTGCCTTTGTGAATATCGAGTCGGCATAGGATGTCGAGACACAATCAAACAGCCCCATGAAGTCGAATTCGACCGGTATGCCCTTGTATGCCGGCTTTCCGTCTTTTGTCTTGCATACCTTGCCGATTAATTCATTTGCGAATTTTCGAGCGATCGTACCACCTCTGTCGAAACCGAAAACTGCAACGCGAATGCGTTTTATTTCGCGTGGGTCGCTCTTGGCACGGTCAACGTTGGCTTCAAAGTCAGCAATCGCCTGACTAACACGAATGTCGAAGCCGGTGCCCAGGTAGGCTGCCGAGAATTCAGTGTCACGGACCGTCGGAACCGCGTCGGCCACGGTCGATATCCCGGCAGGAATCAGATCAACACCTATTTTTTTGACTGTAAAGGATTCCTTGATGGATTTTTTTATTGTTTCTGGCGCGTTGCTGATGGCATCGAGTATTGACGATTTCGCGTGTGAGAAGATCGATTGATTGGCTCGATCAGAGATTAGGCGTTTGCCAATATCGTTCCTGACCTTTTTGATGGGATCCTCTATGCCTTTACCTTTGGCTTCCTTGAACAGTGCGGAGCCAGTATCGGTTGCCGCCTTCTTGAGCGTGCCTATTGTCTGGTTAGGTAATTCCCGTCCCATTCCTGCATAGTACGTTCGGTAGATGCCGGTTGAATTATCGCTTTCCATATGGGCTTTATACAGACGTGCGATATTCGAAGGATTCTCGTCATCGAGGCTTTGCCCGAAGCCGTCAAAGAAGAAGGACTGGTAGATTTCCTGATGGCAACGGAAACACGGGCTGGGAGGGTCAGCAGGAAGTTGCGTGCTGATGCTGGCTGCCCGCGTGGCGCGTGCCGCGCCTGCATTGGCGCTGGATAGCGCTGGCGTTGCGCTTTGTGCGGCGATCGTGTCGTCAGGCATGCTTTTCTCCCGGTTTACTGCAGATTCGGATTGTGTGGATCAGTCGGCCGCTCGGCCCATCGCGCTTCTATTTTCTGCTTCGGCAAGAAGAAGAATTCGATATATCCGTCGTGCTTGTTGGGAAGCGACGGAATAGCGATGTCCGTCTCGAAGACGTCGCTGGGCAGGTTTTTTTTGTATTGTTCCTGCGTCAGCTCGTACTCGAGTTTGATATGCCAAGTCTTCTTGCCCCGAGGCACGTCAATACAGCATACGGTCCCACCACCTCCACCGGGCTTGTTCGCACGAACGTTGCCTGCACCAAACTCGTCAATCTTGACGCTATAGATGCTGCGATCGGTGAAGTTATAGCCGATGACACGGTACGGCCCGTTGCTCGCGGTCTGCGCATGCACCCACCAAGCCCCACCAAGCAGTACCACTGCAATGGCGATCGGATTGCGAATGAGGCGGCGAAGAAAATTCAGCATGTCGATGTTCCTGTCATTCAATTCGTCGCGGACGACGCATTATTCGTTGTGTTCACGCTGCGCAGACCTGTCGGATAGTCTACCCATTGGGCTTCAATCTTGCGGTCGGGTAGAAAATGAAACTCGATATAGCCGTCGTGCTTGTCTGGTAACCGCGGTACGGCGATGTCCGTCTCGTAGATTTCCGGTGACAGGTTCCTGGCGTCTTCCTCGGGCATCAGGTCATAGGTGATCTTGAGATGCCAGATCTTCTTGTTGCGCGGCACTGTCATGCAACAGACCGTACCGCCGCTACCGCCGAATTGGCGGGCGTGTACGCTGCCTGCGCCGAAGCCATCCACGACGAAGTTGTAGACACCTCGCTCGGTATGGTTGAAACCCACGACGCGATAGGTACCGTAGCTCGCGGTTTGCGCATGCGCACAACACGCCCCACCGAGTAGCAGGACGGCGATCGCGATCGGTCCGCGAACGATACGGCGCATCACACTCAACATATCCATGATTCCATCGATCGATCCATCAAATTCGCACGTCTAGTGGGTGTCCGGAACATGCGCGTCGATCCGGCGAACTACCCATTGCGAGACAATTTTTCTGTCGGGAAGAAAGTGGAACGCGACGTATCCGCGATGCTTGTCCGGCAATGCGGGTATCGGAACGTCTGTCTCGTAAACTTCATTCGGTTGATTTCTTTGCGCCTCTTCGCATGTCAGGTCGTACACAATTCGGATGTGCTAGGTTTCTTTCCCGGCGGTACATCGAGACAGCATACGATGCTGCCTCCGCCTAGCGACTCGTTCGCATACGCGCCTCCAGCACCGAAATCATCGATCTGATAGCTGTAGATGCTTCGATCGGTGTGATTGAAACTGATGACGCGATACGGACCGCTGACTTCTGCCTGCGCATGCAATCCACACAGGCCACCCGCGATCATCACAGCCATTGCGATCGAGCGATGAGTCGCATGACGCATTCCGCTCAACACCCCATTCCCCCGCCATTCAACCGACGTCAGGCGGCGTACCCACCGCTGCCATCGTTGCCGGTTGCCGCTCTGCCGCATAGTCGGCCAGCGGATGCCCATCCAGCAGTTCCGCCCACACTTCCGCATCGACGTCGCCGAGCGTTTCCGACAACGGCGGCGAATCCTCTCCTCGCGCGGCGATCTTCCCGGCGATCTCCGGATGCGCATCGAACGCCGGATGCACGTTCATCCCGATCAGCACGAAATACGCGAGATCGTTCTCGTTCACGAGCCCATGCCGGCTCCGCGCTCGCGCGACCAGGTCCTTCACATAGCGAATGCCCCAGCGGTCCGGCACCGCCGACATCGGCGGCAGGAATTCGTCACGTAACTGGAAATACAGCGTCTCCGCAAATCCCTCACGCGCTAGCGCATCGTACTGCGCCTCCGTGAACACGATTGGCGTCGCGGCGGCGGAGGGCAGCGGCCCATTTTCCTCGCCGACAATGCTTTCCCATGGATCGAATCGATAACGCAGTTCGACGAACGTCGCCAGCAGCTCGCGCCGTTGCGTAGGCGTCAGGATCAGCACGAGGTTTTCGAGAATCGACGGATCGTAGTAGCGCAGCAGCGCTTGACGCGTATCCGGCAACGTCGCCTCGGCAAGCGGATGCAGATACGCGGCGAGTTCGGGCAATGCATGACCGGTCGCGAGCCACACGACGAGATCCGAATCGCTACCGGCATTCAGCAGGTCGAGCATCGTCGCGCGCGACGCATCGTCGTTCACCGTCAGGTCGAGCAGGAACGGGCCGATTTCGGGCCGCGACGCTTCGAGCATCGTGTCTGGATACAGCGATTGCCATGCGATGCCGCGTGAACGTGCCGCATCGAGCATCGTATCGTCCAGCGCGCCGTCGACGAGCGCCAGCAGGCGCAGCGCGCGCGTTTCCGCGGCTTGTCGTGTGCAGTGCCACTCGCGCAGGTCGTCGTGCCGTTGCGCGGCGGTCGTGCTTGGCCATCGTGCCGGCAACGGCAGCGCACGCGTCAGATCGCGAAACGGCTTCATGGAGGCTGCGTCGTTCATGTCCGGGGCGTCAGTGCAGATTTCATTTTCGCGGCGCTGCGACGGCATTCCGAACATACGCCTTCGGGCAGGCGGGGCAGCGGATAGTCGACGCTGGTCGGGCCCGAGAAGCTGTGGTTGCCGCCCTTGAAATCCACCTTGCCGGGCGCGTGGATCTCGATGTTGCCATTGCCGATGCGGATATATGCACCGCCGGACGTCAACAGGATCGACTGCTTGGACGCGATGTCGATTTGTGCGGTGGCGGCGACGACCTTCACGGTCTTCTGCGCGGTGAGCTGGACGTCGTCGTCATGCGCGCGGATCTCGACCTTGCCCTTGCCGGCAAACAGCTTGATTCCCGCGTTCTGCGCGAACAGGCTTACCGACGAGATCACGCTCGCGATCAGCGATTTTCCGGCCGCGATGTGCGTGTTCTGGCCGCTGACGACGTTGACATGCTTGTCCGCAACCATCTGAAGCGACTGCTGGCTCGCCAGTCCGATGCCAGCCGGGCTGCCGAACAGCATCACGGGCTGCGCGAACGCATTCGCGTTGCCGGTCCCGCCGCCCGATGTGCGTCCGCCCGACGAGGCACCGGCCACGTTCTGCTGGGTCGCGTCGGTGAACGTCTTCAGCGCGCCGCGACCGGGGCTCAGCGTGTCGGCCTGATGCGTCTCGCTCACGTCGGACAGCGATTCGAGCAAGCCTTCGGCGCCGACGAGCTGTTGCTGCGTCTCGCGCACGTCGAGCGGCTGGCTCGACACGCCCTTCGGATGCGTCGTGACGTACAGGCCCTGGTTCGCGCGTACGGCTCCGTAGGCATCGGTTCGCAGGTCGAAGCCGCTGCCGACGTACGTGCCGCGCGTGTTGCCGGTCTGCTCGATCAGATAACCGACGTGCAGCAGGCTGTTCGCCGTGCTGCTGTACAGTTGCGCGCGACTTTGCCCGGTCGAGTCGTCCATCACGAGCTGGTTGTAGCCGCTGCCCGCGTATTCCTTCGAGCGGAATCCGGACAGCAGCCCGTCGGTGTGCCACTGCGGCTTGGTCGCGCCGTTGTAGAGTCGCGCGGTGACGATCGGCCGGTCGCAGTCGCCGGACATCCAGTCGACGACCACTTCCTCGCCGATGCGCGGCACATGCACGCTGCCGTACCCGCTGCCCGTGTCCGATGACGCGACACGCAGCCAGCACGATGCGCGCTCGTCGCCTTCATTCTGGCGATCCCAGTGGAACCGGACCTTGATCCGGTTCAGTTCGTCAGTGTGGACTTCCTCGCCCTTCGGCCCCGCGACGGTCGCGGTCTGCAGATGCATCTTGGGCTTCGGGTGCTCGAATGGGCTGCGGAACGGTATCGTCTGGCGCTGTGCCTCGATTTCGACGAGATAGAAGCCTTCGCTGCCATCGGCGTGGCGCACGGTCATCGCGCCGGCTGCATCGCCGAGTTGCGCCTTCATCGCGTCGAACCGGGCGGCCAGGCCGTGCGGGAAATGCGACGGCATGGCCGGAATGTTGTTCCTGATCCACCACACCGTCTCGACGACGGCGAACCGGTTGCTGTCCTGTTCGGACGGGGGGTGGGCCGTATGGTCGGTCAGCTCGAACACGCGGCCCGCGTCGATGCCGCGCATTCCTCCGATGCCGTGGAAGCGCTTGGCGCGCGATTCCCATTCTTCCATCCGAATGGTCGACTGGCGGTTGCCGTCATCTTGGGCGCCGTACGTATAGGCGCCCGTATAGGTGTAGACCTCGGTCTGGTTCGGCAAGTCGCCCTGATCGGGCCGGGTCGGTACGTCGGTGCCCTTCGGATTGAGTGCGGTGCCGGGCGACTTGTAGTCGAACGTGCGCGTCGTGTAGTGGCTGCTCTGCAGCGTGCGCGAGCCCGACCACTGGACGAGCGCCTGAGTCTCGTCGCCCGAGGCCGTCCGCTGGAACGGCACGCGTGCCGGCGCGGCGGCGGGCAGCGAATGGAGAGAATCGGTGATCACCAGCGTGTGGTGCGAGCCGTCGCTGGCCTGCTCGAAATAGCCGAACAGGCCCTCGTCTTCGAGCAGGCGATGAACGAAATGCCAGTCGTCCTCGAACTGCATGCAGAACGACCGGTTCCGCAACGGCGCGGAAAGCGCGAACTGGAACATGCCGGCGGCTTGCGGATGCTGGTTGAAAACGTCTGTCAGGATTTCGTCGGCGGTGCGATCCTGCCAGATGCGCTGGTCGTGGCGGTATCGGAGGAAGCCGAGCCACGGCATGAAACGGATCTGGTACGCGGTGATGCCGCCGTCGAAGCCAAGCCGGCGCGCGGTCTGCACGTAGCCGTGCCAAGGCAGATAGGCGCCGCCTTGCTGTTCGATCCACAGCGTGACGGGCTGTGCGATCAGCTTTTTCAGCTCGATATTGTCGCGGGTCGACACGGCGTCGACCGTCAACGTGTACTCGCGGCCCAGCCGGGATACGCCGTGAACCGTCTGCGGCAGCAGGACATTCTGGCCCAGCGGCGTGTCGAGCTTGAGCAGGCGAGCTTGCTGAAACAGGCCGCCGCCGATCGCGCGAACCAGTTCTCGGGAATTCATCGTCGTGGCCCTCTGGAATCGAGAACGATGAGTAGGCAGGCGATTGGATCGCCGGTTTTATCGTACAAATTCTCTCGATTCGGGATTTTACAGGACAAATTGCGCGATTTCGGTGTTGGCATACCGGCTGGACACCGTGCCCGCCCGACATGTGCAACTGGCCAGGCAACCGTCGGCGGCCGAGAGGGCCGGACGCGACCGTCCGTCTCATCGTGAACGCTCGACCGGCCCCGCCCCCTGCGCCAGCGCCAGCTCGACGAACGCCCGCGCGGCCGCACTCCGATACCCACCCTTGCGCTGCAACAGCACGGCCGTGCGCCGCAGCCCCGCCGGATCGAGGGCAACCGCGACGAGATCGTCGTGCTCGACCGCGACCGTCGCCGGCAGCAGCGTCGCGAGGTTCGTGCGGCGCACGATCTCGATCACCGCACCGAGCGAATTCGCTTCCATCAGCACGTGCGGCTGCACGTCGTGCGCGCGGAAATAGCGGTCGATCTGCATGCGCGTCGCGAATTCCGCGGTGAGCAGCACGAGCGGCGCGTCGTGCAGCGCGCGCAGGCCGGCCTTGCGTTTGCTGCCGAGCGCGTGTCCGCGGTTCACGACGAGCGCGAGCGTCTCGACCAGCAGCGCTTGCGCGTCGATATCCACCGTCTGCACCTCGTCGAATGCAATGCCGACATCGAGCTCGTCGTCGACGAGCAGTGCCTCGATACGCTCCTGCGACATCTCGCGAACCGACAGCGATACGTCAGGATAGCGGCCGTGAAACGCCTCGACGAGTGGCCCCACGAGATAGCTCGTGAAGGTCGGCGTGACCGCGACGCGCAGCGAGCCGCGGCTCAGGTCCTGCACGTCGTGAATCGCCCGCCGGCCTTCCGCGAGATCGTGCAGCGCCTGCCGCGCATAGCGGAAATACACGTCGCCGGCATCGGTCAGCCGCGTGACGCGGCCGGTGCGGTCGAACAGTTGCGCGCCGAGCGTGTCCTCGAGCTGGCGGATCTGCTGCGACAGCGCGGGCTGCGACACGTGCAGCGCGGCGGCCGCGCGCGTGAAGCTGCGGTGTTCGGCGACGGCCAGGAAGTAGTGGATGTGACGCAGCAGCATGGCGGTTCCTATAAGTCGTGCTTATCGGGTGGATCATAAATCAGTCTTTTACGTTATCGGAACTCGGGCGTAACCTGTCCTTCATCGATTCCACCCGCACCGGAGAACACGCGATGAAGGACATCATCGAAGGCTTCCTGAAGTTCCAGCGCGACGCCTATCCGGCGCGCGCCGCGCTGTTTCGCGATCTCGCGCGCAGCCAGAATCCGCGGGCGCTGTTCATCTCGTGCTCGGATAGCCGGCTCGTGCCGGAGCTCGTCACGCAGCGCGAGCCGGGCGACCTGTTCGTGATCCGCAACGCGGGCAACATCGTGCCGTCGTACGGCCCGGAGCCGGGCGGCGTGTCGGCGTCGGTCGAATATGCGGTCGCCGCGCTGCGCGTGACGGACGTCGTGATCTGCGGGCATTCCGATTGCGGCGCAATGACCGCGATCGCGACTTGCCAGTGCATGGACCACATGCCGGCCGTCGGCCACTGGCTGCGCTATGCCGATTCGGCACGGGTCGTGAACGAGGCGCGCACGCATCGCAGCGAGCGCGAGCGGATCGACTCGATGGTGCGCGAGAACGTCGTCGCGCAACTGGCCAACCTGAAGACGCATCCGGCCGTGCGGCTCGCGCTCGACGAAGGGCGCCTCGCGCTGCACGGCTGGGTCTACGACATCGAATCGGGCTGCATCGACGCCTACGACGGCGCGAGCGGCCGGTTCGTTTCCCTTGCGGACCATCCCGGCGTCCGTGCAACCCCGCGACACTCCCCGTCGCGGCCTGAATCGCTCCCACTCCACTACGAGGCATTACCATGATCCAGTCCCAGCACAGTCAGACGGCGCGCCACGCGCTGGCGGAAACCGTCGTCCTCGCGAAGGCGCGCAAGAACCTGTCGTTCGCGCAGCTCACCGAAGGCACGGGCCTGAGCGAAGCGTTCGTCACTGCCGCGCTGCTCGGCCAGCATGCGCTGCCGGCCGACGCGGCGCGTCTCGTCGCCGACAAGCTCGGCCTCGACGACGATGCGGTGCTGCTGCTGCAAATGATCCCGATGCGCGGCAGCATCGACGATCGAGTGCCGACCGATCCGACCATCTACCGTTTCTACGAAATACTGCAGGTGTACGGCACGACGCTGAAGGCGCTCGTTCACGAGAAGTTCGGCGACGGCATCATCAGCGCGATCAACTTCCGGCTCGACGTGAAGAAGGTCGACGATCCGGAAGGTGGTTCGCGTGCGGTGATCACGCTCGACGGCAAGTACCTGCCGACCAAGCCGTTCTGACGCCGGCGGCGCGTCGTGGCGTCACGGCGTCGCGCGATATCGAGCGATCATCGCGCGTCGTCACGGCGCATGACGACGCGCTATAGTCGTGTGATACCCGCCGCGGGCGCCGCCCGCCCGGCGGTCCATTCACGCACGCGTTCGCCTCGATGACAGCCCATCCCGACGTTACCCTTCGACTGACCGATACCGAGCAGCCGGCCGCCCGAGACTTCATCAGCCGCAAGCTCGGCGAATTCAACCATGCGATGACGGGGCGCGCCGATACGGCCGCGCTCGACGTCTACGTGACCGATCCCGCGACTGGCGACGTACTGGGCGGCCTCACCGGCCGCACGTCGCTCGGCCTGTTCTTCATCGATCTGTTCTATCTGCCCGAATCGCTGCGCGGCGGCGGCTTCGGCAGCCGGCTGCTGCGCGAGGCCGAAGCGGAAGCGAAGCGGCGCGGTTGCGCGCGTGCGGTGCTGTACACGATCTCGTTCCAGGCGCCGGACTTTTACCGGAAGCACGGTTACGAGACATTCGGCGAAGTGCCGTGCGAGCCGGCAGGCGCGGCGCGCGTATTTATGGTCAAGGTGCTTTGAGCGGCAACGGGCGGTTTCCTGACATCTCATGACAAGCTGGTAGCGCCGGAAGGCTCATGGATCACCGCCCGGGCGTCGCCCGCTCGACGATCATGTCGCACAGCGCCCGCGCGGCGGGCGACAGTTGCGCGTTCCTCCGCATGACGAGCACGAGCGTGCGCGACACCGATGGCTCGACGAGCTCGATCGTGCGGATCATCGGATACGCATTCTTCTGGATCGCGAGCTTCGGCACGACGGCCGCGCCGAGCCCTTCCGCGACGAGCCCGAGCGCGGTCGAGCTGCGCTGCACCTCGTAGAACGAATGCAGCGATACGCCGCTCGTCTTCAACGCGCCATCGAGCAGCCCGCGATTGCCGCTCACTTCGCCGGCGAAGATCAGCGGATGCGGCTGCAGCGCCGCCCAGCGGATGCGCCGCCGCTTCGCGAGCGGGTGATCGTCGCGGCACACGAGTACGTAAGGGTCGTGCGTGAGCGGCACGCTGACGAGTTCCGGGTGCTGGTCACCGGCGATGCTGATGCCGAATTCCGCCTCGCGGCGCAGCACGGCCTGCAACACCGACGCCGACGCGTGATCGAGAATCTTCACGCGATCATGCGGCCGGTGCGTGGAGAACGCGCGCAGGATGCGCGGCAGGTACTGCACGCCGACCGTCGGCACGCACGCGATCGTGACGTCGCCGCGCTGGCTCAGGCCCGTCTCGCGGATTTCGGTCAGCGCATCGGACAGTTCGTTCAGCAGCCGGCGCGCCTGCGGCAGGAAACGCCGGCCGATCTCGGTCAGCGTGGTACGGCGCGTCGTGCGCTCGACCAGCGCGACGCCGAGATACGCTTCGAGCTTGCGCAGCCGCTGCGTGATCGCCGTCTGCGTGACGTGCAGCGTATCGGCTGCCTGCCTGAAGCTGCCGCCGTCGGCGATCGCGACGAAAGCCTGCACTCCGAGCGTATCGATCTTCATCAGAATTTTGAATCAATCACGATATTAAATTCATTTTACTGAAGGTCGGCGGCAGTCGCAGAATGCGCTGAATCGACGGCCCGTTGCATCCGGTGCCCGGATGCGCGGCGGCTGCTCATGCCGACCAGGAGAACTATCGTGACGACCCCGCTCGATCAATACGCGACCCAGTACGTGCAGTTCGAGGACGAACGCACGCGCCCGGTGCGCGATCTGCTGGCCGCCGTGCCGAACACGCCGATCCATACCGCGATCGATATCGGCTGCGGGCCGGGCAATTCGACGGAAGCGCTGATCGCGCGCGCGCCGGACGCGACGATCCACGGGATCGATGCGTCGGCGGACATGATCGAGGCCGCGCGCAAGCGCCTGCCGGCGTTGCGTTTCGACCTTGCCGATGTCACCACCTGGGACGATCCGGGCGGCTATGACCTGATTTTGTCGAATGCGGTGCTGCAGTGGGTGCCTGCGCACGACACGCTGTTCCCGAGGCTCGTCGGCCGGCTCGCGTCAGGCGGCCATCTCGCGGTGCAGATGCCCGACAATCTCGACGAACCCGCGCACCGGCTGATGCGCGAAGTCGCCGCAGGCGGGCCGTGGGCCGACAAGCTGAAAGGCGCGGCGCGCACCGAGCGATTCGATGCGCGCTATTACCATGCGCTGCTGGCGCCGCTGTGTTCGCGCGTGGACGTGTGGCGCACTACCTATTACCACCCGCTGCGCGGCGGTGCGGAGGCGGTCGTCGAATGGTTCAAGGGCAGCGCGCTGCGACCGTTTCTCGCGGCGCTCGACGCGTCCGAACAGCGCGCGTTTCTCGCGCGCTATCGCGACGCGCTGGCCGGCCCGAACGGTTATCCGGTGCAGGACGACGGTACGGTGCTGTTGCCGTTTCCGCGCCTGTTCATCGTGGCGACGCGCAAGTAACGCGGCAATCACACTGCATTGACGTGACGATCAGCCGTGCATCAACGCATCGGCTGCACCGATGCCGGGTCGACCGTGCGGCTTCGCGCGGTCTGCCCGTCGCGCAGATCCTTGTACCAGAACAGCGCGATTTCCCCGGCGTTCTCGCCATCGGCGTACAGAAAGCGGTCGTGGCCGCCGAGCATGAAGCCCGCGCGCGCATACGTCGAGCAGGCCGCGACGTTGTTCGCCTGCGTTTCGAGCCGCATGAAGCCGAACCCGTGGCTGCGCGCCCACGCTTCCGCGGCCGCCAGCAGGAATTGCCCGATACCCTGGCGCCGGCAGCGGCGGTCGACGGCCAGTTCCGCGATCTCGGCCATGCCGTTCCAGCTTTCCTCGACCGCGACGAATCCCGCGAGCCGTTCGCCGGCCGTCGCGCGAAACAGCGCCGTGCGGCCCGACGCATCGCGCGCCCAGCCGGCAGGATCGAAACCGTAGTCCTTGCGCCGCGCCGGCAGCGCACGAAGATCGAGCAAGTCCTGATACGGCGCATTCAATTCCCACGCGATGTCGAACGAGAAATCGCATCCGTCCAGTTCGTCGGCGGCAAGCGCGAGCGCCGGTTCGATGCTGATGTGTTCGGCTCGGTCCATAGGTAGGGTCCTGTCTTCGGCGCGATGGCGGGATGACGTGATGGTATCCGTGATGCGATCGTTGGTGCGATGAATGCGCACCGCAGCGCGTCCTTGTCGTTGCTTCGTTCATTGCGCCGGGACGCAGACGCAGCGGCTCAGGTCAGCGCGGAATGGCCGGCGGTGCGCCGTCGTCATACGATCCGGCGGCGGGGAGCACGGCGGTGGCCGAACCCCACGCGGCGAGTTCGCGCTTCGTGCGCACGCCGAGCTTCGCGAACGCACGCTTCACGTACGACTCGGCCGACGCGACGCGCACACCGAGGATGTCGGCGGTTTCCGGCACGGTCTTGCCGGAGAGCAGGTGCTTGCAAGTTTCGTATTCGCGCTTCGACAGCTTCACGCCGTCGGCCGCGAGCCGCGCATCGAACTGCGCGAGCGGATGGACGTCGGGCGTCGCATGCGCGATGCGCCGCGCGGCGGTGGTCGACGCATGCAGTTCGAGCAGCGGAAACAGCATGTCGCTGATGCTGCGGAAGCGGTTCATCTCGGCGAGCGTGAACGGCGGCCGGTCACGGCCGCGCTCCAGCGCGATCGAATGCTGCGAATAGCGTGTACCGCGTGCGAGCACGCATTCGTGGCCGATATGCACGTCGTCGAACAGCCGCTGGCGGAATTCGCCGGGCGGGATCGCCGCGATGTCGCGCACGACGAGCATCGTGCCGGTCTTGCCGCGCAGCCCCGCGAACAGCGGGTCGCTATCGAGAAAGCGCTCGTAGTAGAGCGTCATCACGTCGGAGATGTCGGTGGACGCGGTGCCGATGCCGCTGCTGCCGATCCATTCGCAACGGTAGCCGGTGGGCATCGTCGCATCGACGCGCGAGCGTTCGACGTGCGCGACGTCGAGCGGCACGACATCGTTCAGCAGTTGCGTGAGGCGCGGCACGAAGTGCGGCGTGCCGACCGTCTCGATCAGCTCGCCCAATGCCTTGAACGACACGTTGAAGCGATCGTTGTCGCGGTGGATGGCGTTCACGTTGAGCAGCATGCGATTCCCAAGGCCTGTTCCGCCCATGACGCGCGTTCCGTTGATACGAAAAAAGGCATCTGTTCGGCTCGCGATCGGGAGGGAATACAGGCAGGCGACCTGCCGGTCCGTTCGCCTCGTAAAACGTCGCGTGTCATCCCGAAGAGGGCATACCGGGGCAGTGTAAACGAGTCACTGCGTCCCCGTCTTTTTCAATCGAGCGACAGGCGATTCTGACGACCAACCTGATCAGGCGCATCGTGCCGCAGGGCACGCGCCTGGGCGAATCGAAGGCGCTCGGCTTCGGGGGGGACGAAAGCGATCGGCGCGCGGCCGAAGGCAGGCGCGGCAACGGAATCGACGGCTGTCGGGAAGGCGGGGCGGGTCGGGCGCGTTTCCGGAGTCGGCCGCATCGGCGGTGTGGCGCGCCGGCCGGGACAGCGGTCAAGCAGGGCGACGCAGGTGCGCCGCCCTTGCAGCGCTTACGCGTCGATGCGCTCGACCTTGCCGACGAGCAGCCCGTACGACAGGCTGCCCGCGAGCGCCATCGCGGCGATGTAGGTGATCGCGCGCGAGAAGTCCGCGCCATCGACCAGCAGCCCGATCACGATCGGCGTCGCGATCGCGGACAGGTTGCCGATCAGGTTGAACACGCCGCCCGTGAGGCCGAGCAGTCGCGCGGGTGCGAGCCCCGACACGAGCGACCACGTGATCGATGCGAAGCCGTTGCCGAAGAACGCGATCGTCATGAACGCGATCACCCAGCCGGTGGAGCTGACGTAGTTCGCGCCGATGATGCAGGTCGAGATCAGCAGCCCCGAGATGATCGGCAGCTTGCGCGCGAAGCCCTGCGATGCGCCGCGCCGCATCAGCCAGTCCGACAGCACACCCGAGCACAGCACGCCGACGAACGCGGCGAGGAACGGCAGCGACGCGAGGAAGCCCGATTTGATGAAATCCATCCCGCGATACTTGACGAGGTAGGTCGGGAACCACGTGAGGAAGAACCACAGCGTCGAGTTCAGCGCGAACTGGCCGAGGTAGATGCCCCACAGCTTGCGCCGACCGAGCACGATACCGAGGTCGCGCCACGTCGACGGCGTGCGGTCGCTGCGCGCCGCGATACGATCCTCGAGATCGACGAGCCCGCCGCCGTCGCGGATCAGCGCGATTTCGGCCGCATTGACGCCGCGCAACGCGCGCGGCTCGCGATACACCGCATACCAGATCGCGGCCCACGCGATGCCGGCGAGGCCGGTCGCGACGAACACCATGTGCCAGCCGAGATGCACCTGCAGCCACGCGAGCACCGGCGTGAGGAACGCAAGGCCGACGAACTGCCCCGACGTGTAGCCGCCGATCGCGCTCGCCCGCTCGCGGGTCGGGAACCAGGTCGTCACCACGCGGTTGTTGATCGGATAGGCTGGCGCTTCGAGCGCGCCGACCGCGAGGCGCAGCACGATCAGTCCGACGAACGAGCCGGCGAAGCCGAGCAGCAGCGTCGCGGCCGACCACAGTGCGAGCGCACCCGCATACAGCACGCGCGGCGACACCTTGTCGACGAGCCAGCCGCCCGGAATCTGCATCAGCGCATAGGTCCAGCCGAACGCGGAGAACACGAGGCCCGCGTGGACCGGATCGATGTTCAGTTCCTTGAACAGTTCGGGCGCCGCGATCGACAGGTTGCTGCGGTCGAGATAGTTGATCACGACGGTGACGAACAGTAGCGCGAGGATCAGCAGCCGCTTGCGGCTCGGCGGCGTGGCCGGGGGTGCGGCTGCGGACGCGCGGGCGGTGGATATGGATTCGGATGAGGTACCGGCGGGCGCGGATGGCCGCTGCGGCGGGTTGGCATGGGTGCGTGACGCGGATGGGCCCACGGTCGTCTCCTGTGTTCTATGCCCCGGCTGGCGCTCGCGAACGAGGCGGCCGAATCGAATGGCGTTGGGGCGAACGTTAGAGCCGTGGCGCGGCGTGCGTCAACATTTGGGCAGGTATCCCCATTAATGGGACGTGTGCCGTTCAATATGTGGGAATGGGCGCCGAGACGCGCGGGTCGGCGTCGTCACGAAGGAGAGTAAGCAGGCGAACGGTCAGCCGCCCGTGCTGTCGTCGCGATAGCCGCTCTTGCCGACGAAGATCTCCTTCAACGCGGCGCGCAGCGTGACCGGATCGTGCTGACCGGGCGCGAGATGGATCACGTAACGCGTCTGGCCGTCGAGCCGCGCGGCGATGCCCGGTTCGATCTCGACGTCGATCGTGTCGTCGGTCAGACGCACCGACAAATCCTTGACGCGCACGTTGAGCTGGTCGCGCAACATCACTTCGATCAGCGCATCGTCCGGAAAGCGCGACAGCGCGAAGCAATAGTCCTGCTCGGCATCGTGACAGTAGATATTGGCGAAGCTTTCGTCGTCGTCGAGGTCGGACGTGGCCGCGCCGACGGTAGCGTGCAGTTCCATGAGCATCGATTCCTGCTGAACGGTTATTTGTGAGCGTGCATCGTCGTTTCGATCGCAGCCGCGGCGTCGGGCATCGCATCGGCCTGCGCGTCGCGCGCCTTCAGCCACAGCCCGAAATCGCGCATCACGTCGACCACCGGCCGCAGACGCTCGCCGTCCGCGGTGAGATCGTACTCGACGCGCACCGGCACTTCCGGATAGACGGTGCGCCGCACGAGCCCCGCGTCTTCCAGCGCGCGCAGGTCGAGCGTCAGCATGCGCTGCGAGATGCCCGGCATGTCGCGCCGCAGGTCGCTGAAGCGGCGCGGCCCGTCGAGCAGATACGACACCAGCAGCAGCCGCCAGCGGCCGCCGAGCAGGCGCATCGCTTCTTCAACGGAACATCCTGTCGCACTCGTTTTCATCGCGCCGAATCCTGGTCGGTAAATTTTTTGTGACTACGGCACAAACGACTGCCGTCTTCTCAGCCGTGTGCCGATGCGAGATATTAGCGCCCGCGTCGCGGCGAATCGATACATGGACAACCCACGAAGGAACCATATGAAGCTCTATCACGCTCCTGGCAGCTGTTCGCAGGCGATCTGCGTCGTGCTGCGCGAAGCCGATATCGACGCCGAGATCGTCAAGGTCGACGCGCGCAAGCATGTCGTCGACGGCGGCCGCGATTACTACGACGTGACCGAACTTGGCTACGTGCCGCTGCTCGAACTCGACGACGGCACGATACTGCGCGAAGGGCCGGTGATCGCGCAGTATCTCGCGGACCAGCGCCCGGAAGCCGCGCTTGCGCCCGCTTATGGCACGCTCGCGCGCTACCGGCTGATGGAATGGCTGAACTTTCTCGGCACCGAGATCCACAAGGGCTTCATCCCGCTGCTGTATGCGGTGCAGGCGGGGAAGTACGTCGAACCCGTGCGGCAGAAGCTCGACAGCCGCTTCGCATGGATCGACCGCCAGCTCGACGGCAGGACGTTCCTGACCGGCGACACGTTCACCGTCGCCGATGCGTACCTGTTCGCGCTGACCGGCTGGGGCAAGGCCGACTGGATGCGCTCGGTATACAACGCGGATATCGACCTCAGCCGGCATGCGCATCTGCGTGCGTGGTACGAGCGGGTGCGGGAGCGGCCGGCCGTGCAGGCGGCGCTGGCGGCGGACAACCTGTTGCGATGACGCGCGGCCGCCGCGGCGGGGAGGGCGCGTCGTTTCGCCGTAGCGACGCCGCGCCATGCCGCAACAGTGCGCGCTATAATCGCCGCCATGAAACTGCTTCGGACCTTCATCCTGCTGCTGCTATGCGCGGTGCTGCCCATCACGGGGCTGGCAGCCAGCGGCCTGACCGGTGAATGTCCGATGCAGCACACGATGTCGATGGACGCGGACACGGGCATGAACATGGCCATGTCCGCCGAGATGAGCGATTGCGATTCGATGCAGCCGCCATCCGCCGATCACGCGAAGGCCAAAGCCAAGGGCATGGCCTGCAAGGTGACGGCCCAATGCCAGTTCGGCAGTCTCTACCACCCGGCCGCCCGCGCCGACGTCAGCCGTCCCGCTGCATTCGCCAGCACGATCGTCTTCCACTACACGCAGTCCGTCCCGGCTCGCGACCCGAATGGGTTGTGGCGCCCGCCACGCATCAGCTGATCCCGATTTGACCGGTTCGCCGCGCACGCGGTGAGGTTCGTCCTGCGCGGAGGACGTGGAATCCCTTTGGATTCCGATTTGGGGTTACACCATGTCATTCGTTTTCCGCACGCTGCGCATGCCGCGTGCAGGTCGGCGCGCGCCCGTACCGTGGGCCGCGCTGCTGGTGGCGGGCGCCGTTCACGCGCAGCCGTCGTCGCTGACGCTGGACGCCGCGCTGCAGTCCGCCACCGATCGTTCCGCGTCGATGCAGGCCGCACAGGCGTCCGTGCTCGCGCGTTCCGAAGCGGCCGTCAAGGCCGGCCAGTTGCCGGACCCGATGCTCAAGGCCGGCATCGACAACCTGCCGGTCAACGGCGGGCAGCGCTTCACCGTCGGTCAGGACTTCATGACGATGCGCCGCATCGGCATCGAGCAGGAATGGGTGTCCGGCGACAAGCGGCGGCTGCGTACCGCGCTGGCCGACGAGCAGGTCGGCCGCGAGCGCGCCGGCTATCTGGTGCAGCTCGCGGCCGTGCGCCGGCAGACCGCGACGGCGTGGCTCGATGCCGTCTATGCGAAGCAGGCGCTCGCGCTTCAGCAGGCGCTGCTCGGTCACATGAACCATGAACTCGACGCGACGCAGGCGTCGTATCGCGGCGCGAAAGCGAGCGCGGGCGACGTCGTGCAGGCTCGCGCGATGCTCGCGCAGACGCAGGATCAGGTGCTCAAGGCACAGCAGGCGTATCGCACCGCGCTCATCGCGCTGGCCCGCTGGACGGCGGTGCCCGTGACGGACGTGGCCGGTACGCCGCCCGCGCCCGAATCCTTCGTGTCGTCGTTGCCACCGGACGAACTGCGCCTGTCGCAGCCGGCACTCGTCGCCGCTGCGGACGATATCGCGGTGGCCGAAGCCGACGCCGCGGTCGCGAACAGCGAGCGCAGCCTCAACTGGACGTGGGAAATCGCGTACCAGCAGCGCGGCGGCGCGTATTCGAACATGGTGTCGGTCGGCGTCTCGATCCCGCTGCCGCTCAATCGCAAAAATCGCCAGAACCGCGACGTCGCCGAAAAGGCCGCGCTCGCGACGAAGGCGCGCCTGATGTACGAGGACACGCTGCGCCAGGTACAGGCCGACATCCGCACGCAATCGGACATGTTGGCGAGCGGCCGCGAACGCATCGCGAACCTCAGCGCCGCGCTGTTGCCGGCCGCCGACCAGCGCGTGCAGCTCGCGACGGCGGCGTACCGGGCCGGCACGGGGTCGCTTGCCGACACGTTCGCCGCGCGGCGTGCGCAACTCGAAGCGCAATTACAGGTGCTCGATCTCAGGCGCGACGTATCGCAGACCTGGGCGCAGCTCGAATATCAGGTCGTGCCGTCGGCGATGGCCGCCGCGCAGTGAAGGAGATGCTCATGACAAGGCAATCACTGATGCGTGCGGCGTTGATCGCATCCACCGGCGCGGTGCTCGTCGGCGCCGGCTATTTCGCGGGCGTCCGCCATGCGACGGGTAGCGCTGCGCCGTCGGGCGTGCAGGCGCCGCAGGCCGCACGCAAGGTGCTGTACTGGCACGACCCGATGGTGCCGAACCAGCACTTCGACAAACCGGGCAAATCGCCGTTCATGGACATGCAGTTGCAGCCGGTCTATGCGGACGAAGGCGGTGCCGCGACAGGCATCCGGATCGATCCGGGCCTGCAGCAGAACCTCGGCATCCGCTATGCGACCGTGCGTCGGCAGCAGACGGCGGCCGGCTTCGACGCGGTGGGCACCACGCAGTTCGACGAAGCGCGCGTGGAGGTCGTGCAGTCGCGCGTCACGGGCTACATCGACCATCTGTATGCACGCGCGCCGATGCAGCGCATCGCGAAGGGCGCGCCGGTCGCCTCGCTGTTCGTGCCCGACTGGCTCGCGCCGCAGGAGGAATATCTCGCGCTGAAGCGCGGCGGCATGGACGGCAACCTGCTCGATGCGGCGCGCGCACGAATGCGCGCGCTGTCGATTCCGGATGGGATGATCGCGACCCTCGATCGCACCGGCCGCGCGCAGACGCACGTCGTGCTGAGCGCGCCGGAGACGGGCGTCGTCAGCGAGTTGAACGTGCGCGACGGTGCGATGGTCGCGCCCGGCCAGACGCTCGCGAAGATCGCCGGGTTGTCGACGCTGTGGCTGATCGTCGAGGTGCCGGAAGCGCTCGCTTTGAACGTGCAGCCGGGAATGTCGGTCGACGCGACGTTCGCGGGCGATCCGGCCCGGCATTTCAGCGGACGCATCCGCGAAGTGCTGCCCGGCATCAGCACGGGCAGCCGCACGCTGCAGGCGCGCGTGGAGATCGACAACGCATCGCTGAAGCTCACGCCCGGCATGCTGATGCGCGTTCGGGTCGCCGCGAAGGAGACGGTGTCGCGCCTGCTCGTGCCGTCCGAGGCCGTGATCGCGACCGGCCGGCGCACGATCGTCATCGCGAAGCTCGGCGACGGCCGGCTTCAGCCGGTGTCGGTGACGGTCGGCAACGACGTCGGCGGCGACACGGAAGTGCTCGGCGGGCTGAACGAAGGCGACACGGTTGTCGCATCGGGGCAGTTCCTGATCGATTCGGAAGCCAGCCTGAAAAGCGTGCTGCCGCGGCTGGAGCGGGCGGCAGGCGCAAGCTCGGCCGCATCGTCCGCGACGGCAAGCGCGCCGGTCTACGAAACCACCGGCAAGGTGGAGAAGGTCACGGCCGACGACATCACGTTCTCGCATCAGCCGGTGCCGGCGCTCGGCTGGGGCGCGATGACGATGGCGTTCGGCAAGCCGTCGGCGCACGCGTTTCCGGACGTGAAGCCGGGGCAGACCGTGCGTTTCGCGTTCACGCAGGCCGACGACGGCTACCGGCTGACGAAGGTCGAGCCGCAGGGAGGTGAGCGATGATCGCGCGCCTCATTCACTGGTCCGTCCATCATCGGTTTCTGGTGCTGCTGGCCACCGTGCTGCTCGCGGCATGGGGCGTGCATTCGCTGCGACAGACGCCGCTCGACGCATTGCCCGACCTGTCGGACACGCAGGTGATCGTGAAGGCGTCGTATCCGGGCAAGGCGCCGCAGGTCGTCGAGGATCAGGTGACCTATCCGCTGACGACGACGCTGCTCGGCGTGCCCGGCGCGAAGACCGTGCGCGCTTACTCGTCGTTCGGCGACGCGTTCGTCTACGTGCTGTTCGACGACCGCACCGATCCGTACTGGGCGCGCTCGCGCGTGCTCGAATACCTGAGCCAGGTGCAGAGTCGCCTGCCGGCGGGCGCGACCGTGTCGCTTGGGCCCGATGCGACCGGCGTCGGCTGGGTATACGAGTACGCGCTCGTCGATCGCACCGGCCGTCACGATCTCGGCCAGTTGCGCGCGCTCAACGACTGGTTCCTGAAGTTCGAACTGAAGGCCGTGCCGGACGTCTCCGAAGTCGCGAGTATCGGCGGCATGGTGCGCCAGTACCAGGTCGTGCTGGACCCGGACAAGCTGCGCGCATACGGCATCACGCAGGCGGCGGTCGCGGAGGCGCTCGGCAAGGCCAACCAGGCCTCCGGCGGCTCGGTCGTCGAGCTGGCCGAGTCGGAGTACATGGTGCGGTCGTCCGGCTACCTGCGTACGCTCGACGATTTCCGTCACGTCGTGCTGCGCACCGACGACACCGGCACGCCGGTCCTGCTCGGCGACGTCGCACGCATCCAGGTCGGCCCGGCGATGCGGCGCGGTATCGCGGAACTGAACGGGCAGGGCGAAGTGACGGGCGGTGTCGTCGTGATGCGCTCGGGCAAGAACGCGTTGACGACGATCGACGCGGTGAAGGCGAAGCTCGCCGACCTCAAGCGTTCGCTGCCTGCCGGCGTCGAGATCGTCACGACCTACGACCGATCGCAACTGATCGCGCGCGCGGTCGACAACCTGACGGACAAGCTGATCGAGGAATTCGTCATCGTCGGTGTCGTCTGCGCGGTGTTCCTGTTCCATCTGCGCAGCGCGCTGGTCGCGATCCTGTCGCTGCCGCTCGGCGTATTGGCCGCGTTCATCGTGATGCGCTACCAGGGCGTGAACGCCAACCTGATGTCGCTCGGGGGGATCGCGATCGCGATCGGCGCGATGATCGACGCGGCGATCGTGATGATCGAGAACGCGCACAAGCATCTGGAAGCGTACGACCGCGCGCATCCCGGCGAGCCGATCACCGCCGCGCGCCGCTGGGAACTCGTCGCGGCGTCGGCGGCGGAGGTCGGCCCCGCGCTGTTCTTCTCGCTGCTGATCATCACGCTGTCGTTCGTTCCGGTGTTTTCGCTGGAAGGGCAGGAGGGCAAGCTGTTCGCGCCGCTGGCGTTCACGAAGACCTATACGATCGCCGCCGCCGCCGGGTTGTCGGTGACGCTGGTGCCGGTGCTGATGGGCTATCTGGTGCGCGGCCGCATTCCGCACGAGCACGCGAACCCGATCAATCGCGTGCTGATCCGCCTGTACCGGCCGCTGCTCGAAGCGACGCTGCGGCGCCCGTGGGCCGCGATCGGCGTGGCAGTCGTCGCGCTCGTGCTGACGGCCGTGCCGTTGTCGCGGCTCGGCGGCGAATTCATGCCGCCGCTCGACGAAGGCGACTTGCTGTACATGCCGACCGCGCTGCCGGGCATCTCGGCGGACAAGGCGAGCGAGCTGCTGCAGCAGACCGACCGGCTGATCAAGACCGTGCCCGAGGTCGACATGGTGTTCGGCAAGTCGGGTCGCGCCGATACGGCGACCGACCCCGCGCCGCTCGAGATGTTCGAGACGACGATCCGCTTCAAGCCGCGCAGCACATGGCGACCGGGCATGACGCCGGAGAAGCTCGTCGACGAACTCGACCGGACGGTGAGGGTGCCGGGCCTGTCGAACGTATGGGTGCCGCCGATCCGCAACCGGCTCGACATGCTGTCCACCGGGATCAAGACGCCGGTCGGCGTGAAGATTTCCGGGCCGGACCTGGCGGGGATCGACGCGATCGCGACGCAGGTCGAGGCCGCCGTGAAGCGCGTGCCGGGCGTGACGTCCGCGCTCGCGGAGCGGCTGAACGGCGGCCGCTACGTCGACGTCGACATCGATCGGCTCGCCGCCGCGCGTTACGGGCTGTCGGTGGCGGATATCCAGTCGGTCGTGTCGTCGGCGATCGGCGGCGAGGACGTCGGCGAAGTGATCGCCGGGCGCGAGCGTTTCCCGATCAACATCCGCTATCCGCGCGAGATCCGCGATTCGCTCGAGAACTTGCGGCAACTGCCGGTCGTCACCGCGCGCGGCGCGCAGATTCGCCTCGGCGACGTCGCGCGTGTCGCGATCGCCGACGGGCCGCCGATGATCCGCAGCGAGAACGCACGGCTGTCCGGCTACGTGTACGTCGATCTCCGCGGGGTCGACCTGAGCACGGCGGTTCGTGCGATGCAGCAGGCCGTCGCGCGACAGGTCGCGTTGCCGCCCGGCTATTCGATCGCGTGGTCGGGGCAGTTCGAGTATCTCGAACGCGCGGCGGCGACGCTGCGCACCGTCGTGCCCGTCACGCTCGTCGTGATCTTCGTGCTGCTGTTCGTCACGTTCGATTCGGCGGCCGACGCGTTGCTGCTGATGTCGACGGTGCCGTTCGCGCTGGTCGGCGGATTCTGGCTCGTATGGGCGCTCGGCCATGCGGTGTCCGTCGCGACGTCGGTCGGGTTCATCGCACTGGCGGGCGTGGCGGCCGAATTCGGCGTGGTGATGCTGCTGTACCTGAAGGGCGCGCTGCAGCGCCGGCTCGATGCCGGCGAACCGCTGACCGATGCGTTGCTGCTCGACGCGATTCGCGAAGGCGCGGTGCTGCGCGTGCGGCCGAAGGCGATGACCGTCGCCGTCGTGCTCGCCGGCCTCGTGCCGATCATGATCGGCCACGGCGCCGGTTCCGAAGTCATGCAGCGCATCGCCGCGCCGATGGTCGGCGGCATGGTCACGGCGCCGCTGCTGTCGATGTTCGTCATTCCCGCCGCGTGGCTTCTGCTTCAGCGCCGTCGTGCGCGAAGCGCGAGCCGAGCGCGGCGTTCCGATGCAGTTCCTCCCGGCACGAACGTGCCATCCCTTCCCACCGGAGAATCACGATGAAGATGAATCAATTGATTGCTGCTGCAACCGCTGTCGTCGCGCTGAGTGCTTTCGCGGTACCGGCGCTTGCCGCCGGCGAGATGTCGAACATGGACATGTCCGGCATGAAGATGTCGTCGGACGGCGCGGCGGAATCGAACGCCGCGCTGACCGACGCCGAAGTGAAGAAGGTCGATGCCGCGAGCGGCAAGATCACGTTGAAGCACGGCGCGCTGCAGAACGTCGGGATGCCGCCGATGACGATGGCGTTCAAGGCGAAGGATGCGGCGATGCTCGCGCAAGCGCATGCGGGCGACAAGGTCAAGGTGCGGATCGAGAAGGTCGACGGCACGTTGACGATCGTCAAACTCGTCAAGGGTTCCTGATCGGCGGGATGCGGGCGTCGCACCCGCCGCCCGCATCCGGCGCCGTGAAGCGTGCCGCGCCGACGTGTTGGTCGGCCGGCGCGCCCGGCCGGCGTTCAACGCGCCAGCGTCACCGCCAGATACCCCGCATAACCCGCGCCGTTCGCGAGCAACGCCCAGATCGCGAGCCCGCGCGTACGTGCATTGACGCGCAGCCAGGCCGCCGCTGCGAGCGTGATGATCACGCCGGTCAGCACTTCGGGGCGCGGCTCCCATGGCGTCAGCATGATGCCGATCGCCGGCAGCAGCGTGCCCTGGAACACCATCGCGCCGGTGATGTTGCCGAACGCCAGCGTGTCTTTCCCGCGGCGAATCCACAGCACGCTGTTGACCTTCTCCGGCAGCTCCGTCGCGATCGGCACGATGATCAGCGACAGCAGCAGTGCCGACACGCCGAGCGCGTGCGACACGCCTTCCACGCCGTGAATGAAGCCCTTCGCGCCGCCGACCAGCAGCGCGACGCCGATCAGCAGTTGCAGCACGATCGTCGCCAGGTTGGTCGGCAGGCCGACGCGCGACAGCAACATCGCGTGCGGCGCCTCGGTGCCGTGCCCGGCATCGACGAGCCGGGTCGACGCGCGGAACGTCAGCACGACGTACATCACGTAGAGGCCGACCAGCATCGCGGCGAGCAGCGCACGCACGGCCCAGTTGTGATGCGGGACGAACATCGCGACGGTCGCCAGCGAGAAGGCGGCGAGGAAGGTGTTCATGTCGCGCACGAAGCCCGTGCGTTCGGGCGCGATCGTGCCGCGCAGCCCGCGCGAGCGGATCACGGCGAGCGCCATCAGGAACGTGGTGAGTGTAGCGAGCATCAGCGGCGCGCCGAGAATCGCGCCGACGCCGATCTCCTCGTTGACGGCCTGACTCGACGTGCCGCCGGCCAGCGCGAGCAGCGGCACCATCGTTTCGGGCAGCGCGGTGCCGACGGCCGCGAACAGCGAGCCGGTCACGCCTTCGGAAATCTTCAGGCGTTCGCCGAGATGTTCGAGCGCATTGGTGAAGACTTCGGCCGCGACGAGGATGACGATCAGCATGAACGCGAGTTCGACGAACATGAAGGTCATGCGGCACCTCCGCGGGCAGCGGGGGCGTGGGGCAGGTGAGCAGAGAGGAACATGGGGACTCCGTGGTCGGACGCTGACGAACCATGACACATCCGCCGACGTCCGACCAGGAACGACGCGATGTGCCGATGGTCTCGCCAAGCCGATCAGGCTGAACGCGCCACGGCCGCAGGCCGAGTGTGTTGACGCGTTCGCTTTCCGGGGGATGGAAAGCAGGCTACTCCCCAAAGACGGAAAGCAGTCTAGCCGAGCGGTTTTCTTTCGACAAGCCTTCGTCTCGAAAAAATATACCCCTTCCCCCTATAGGGGCAGCGCTTCGGAGATATACTCCCCTACCCTATACAGGAGCCATCGATGAGTCATACCGTTCGCGAAAAACAGAAGCTGCTGAACCGCGTGCGCCGTATCAAGGGACAGGTCGAGGCGATCGAGCGGGCGCTGGAAGACGAGCGCGGCTGCAACGACGTGCTGCAACTGATCACGAGCTGCCGCGGCGCGATGAACGGCCTGCTGGCGGTCGTGCTGGAAGACCACATCCGGTCGCATCTCGTCGATGCGGACACGCCCGATGCGCACGAAGGCAGCGCGACCGAGCAGCTGATCGAGGTCGTCCACAGCTATTTCAAGTAAGCGGATCGGAACATGAACGAATTCAAGAGCCCGGCGGCCGGCGGCGCGCACAGTCACGCGTTTCTGGGCGCCGCACATGCGCGCAACGAGCGGAAGACGTGGATGGTCATCGGCCTGTGTACGGCGATGATGATCGCCGAGATCGTCGGCGGCACGCTGTTCGGGTCGCTCGCGCTGGTCGCGGACGGGCTGCACATGTCGACGCATGCGGGCGCGATGCTGATCGCCGCGCTGGCCTATACCTATGCGCGCCGGCACGCCGACGATCCGCGCTTCGTGTTCGGCACCGGCAAGCTCGGCGACCTGGCCGGCTTCACGAGCGCGATCGTGCTGGCGATGATCGCGTTGCTGATCGGCTATGAGGCGATCGCGCGCCTGCTGGCGCCGGTGCCGATTCGCTTCGACGAAGCGATTCCGATCGCCGTGCTGGGGCTCGCTGTGAACCTCGCCAGCGTGTGGCTGCTGAGCGGCGATCACCATCACGGGCATGGTCACGGCCATCATCATGCGCATGGACACGACGATCACCATGACCATGACGACGCGCACCACGCGCATCATGCTCACGGGTCGCACTCGGCCGCGCATCGCGATCACAACATCCGGTCGGCCTACGTTCACGTGATCGCCGACGCGGCCGTGTCGGTGCTGGCGATCGTCGGCCTGCTGCTCGCGCGCGCGTTCGGCTGGGTCTGGATGGACCCGCTCGCGGGCATCGTCGGCGCGCTGGTGATCGCCAACTGGGCGTACGGGCTGATGCGCGATACTGGCGGAATCCTGCTCGACGTCAACGTCGATCGCAAGCTGACCGACAACGTGCGCCGCGCGATCGAGGCGCTCGGCGACAAGGTCAACGATCTCCATGTGTGGCGCGTGGGCCCCGGGCACATGAGCGCGATTGTGTCGGTCGAATCGGGCGACGCCGCGCGCGATGCGCGTTTCTACCATGCGCTGCTCGCGGGCTTCGACGGCGTGTCGCACGTGACCGTCGAAGTGCTGACGCCCGCGAAGGCGGCCTGATCGTGGCCGTGAAATCGCCGTGTATCGAGCTGTGCGCGTTCGACGGCCGCACCGGCTTTTGTGTCGGCTGCCTGCGCACCCGCGACGAGGCGCGCGACTGGAAGAAGCTGACCGACCATCGCCGGCACCAGATCCTCAACGACCGCACGCGCCGGCAGGCGAAGCTGCGGCGCGACGCGGCGGAATAGGAACGCCCACGCGCGGCCGCGGCCTGCGATCAGGGTCACGGGCGTGCGGTAGCATCACAGGCATTCAGCGTCAGGATTCCTGAACCGGGGACGACCCATGCAGACCGACTCATCGACCGGCATTCTTCGGCAGATTCCGCGCAGCGTGTGGGTGCTCGGCTGTGTCAGCCTGCTGATGGACGTGTCGTCCGAAATCATCCACAGCCTGTTGCCGATGTTCCTGATGGCGGGGCTCGGTGCGAGCGCGACGACGATCGGCCTGATCGAGGGGATCGCCGAGGCGACGTCGCCGGTCGTCAAAGTGTTCTCCGGCACGCTGAGCGACTATCTGCGCAATCGCAAATGGCTCGCGGTGGCCGGCTACGCGCTCGGCGCGCTCAGCAAGCCGCTGTTCGCGATCGCGCCGACGATCGGCGTCGTGGTCACGGCACGGATCGTCGATCGCGTCGGCAAGGGGATTCGCGGCGCGCCGCGCGATGCGCTCGTCGCCGACGTGACGCCCGTTCACCTGCGTGGCGCCGCGTACGGGTTGCGTCAGTCGCTCGACACGGTGGGCGCGTTCCTCGGGCCGTTGCTGGCCGTCTTCATCATGCTGATGTGGCGCGACGATTTCCGCCTCGCGTTCTGGCTGGCCGTGATTCCCGGCGTGCTCGCCGTGGCGCTGCTCGCGGTCGGCATCGACGAACCGGCGCGTGCGCCGGGCGAGAAGCGTGTGAATCCGATTCGCCGCGAGGTCGTCGCGCAACTCGGCGCGCGCTACTGGTGGGTCGTGGCCGTCGGCGGCGTGTTCGTGCTGGCGCGTTTCAGCGAGGCGTTCCTGGTGCTGCGCGCGATGGGCAGCGGCGTGCCCGTCGCACTCGTGCCGCTCGTGATGGTCGCGATGAACGTCGTGTATGCGTTGTCCGCTTACCCGTTCGGCAAGCTCGCCGATACGACGAGCCACACGAAACTGATGGTGGTCGGGCTCGCGCTGCTGATCGCCGCCGATCTCGTGCTGGCGCACGGCGCGCACTGGCCGACCGTGCTCGTCGGTGTCGCGCTGTGGGGCCTCCATATGGGGATGACGCAAGGGCTGCTCGCGACGATGGTCGCGCAGGCCGCGCCGGCCGAATTGAGAGGGACGGCGTTCGGCGTGTTCAACCTGATCAGCGGCATCGTCACGCTCGTATCGAGCGTCGTCGCGGGTGCCCTGTGGGACCAGGTGGGTGCCGCCGCCACGTTCTACGCAGGGGCCGCATTCAGCGCAGCGACCATCGTGTTGCTCGTGTGCGTTCGCACGTCGTTCGGCGCGGTTCAGGATCGCTAGCCGCTCAACGCGGCGGCGCATGACCTAACTATCGGTACCGCGCGGAAAGTACAGCGCGAACGTCGTGCGCCCGTCGCGGCTCGCGACTTCCACCTTGCCGCGATGCAGCTCCATGATCGACTTCACGATCGCGAGCCCGAGCCCCGCGTTGCGCGCCGCGCCGTGCCGCGACGAATCGATCCGGTAGAAGCGCTCGAAGATCCGCTCGACCTGTTCGGGCGGAATCGCGACGCCGCGATTCGTGACTTCGACGACCGCGTAGCTGCCTTGGGTCGACACGGCCAGTTCGATCGTCGACGCGGCTTGCGCGTGTTCGAGCGCATTCGACGCGAGGTTGCTCACCGCGCGCCGGAACAGCGTCGCGTCCGCGACGACCGGCGCTTCGCCGTGCACGTCGATGTGCACGCCGGCCTCGTCAGCCAGCGCGTGGAAATACGACGCGAGCCGGCGCAGTTCGCTGCCCGCATCGAGTTCGGCGGTCTTCAGGTGCTGCCGCGCATTGTCGGTACGGGCGAGAAACAGCATGTTCTCGATCATCCGCTGCAGCCGTTCGCATTCCTCGATATTCGATTCGATCAGCGCTTCATATTCGTCGGTCGTGCGCGCGCGCGACAGCGTGATCTGCGACGAGCTGATCACGTTCGCGAGCGGCGTGCGCATGTCGTGCGCGAGATCGGACGAGAACTGCGACAGCCGCACGAACGCGCGTTCGAGCCGGTCGAGCATCCGGTTCACCGACGTGGCGAGCTCGCGCAATTCAACCGGGCCGCCACGCGCGTCGAGGCGTGCGTTCAGGTTGTGCGCCTCGATGCGCGACGTTTGCCGGCCGAGGCTTTCGACCGGACGCAGCCCGCGCGATGCGACCGCATAGCCGAGCGCACCGACCAGCAGCGCGCCGACGGCCGCCGCGAGCCAGATGTCGACGCGATAGCTTTCGAGTAGCGACTGGCGATCGGTTGCGGTGCGTGCGAGCGCGACCTGGATCGCTTCGCCGGACGGCAGCGTTTCGCGCGCATATACGCAGCGCGACGTGCCGATGCCGGGCGGCGCGCACGTGAACGGGCTGCCGGCGTTGCCAGCCGGATGCGAGGCCGAGATCACCGACGCGAGCGTGTTGCCGGCTTCGTCGGAATGCTCGACGAGCGGGCGGTGTTGCGCATCGTAGATGCCGAGATAGACGCCCGGATGCGACAGCAGCACGTCGTGGAACACGGCCGGATCGGCACGCAGCGCGGCCGTCGATCCGCTGGCGCGTGCGAGTTGCAGGAATTGATTGAGCTTGGCCGAGATCTCGATGTCGTCGCGCCGTGTCAATTCGGCGGACAACGAGCGGTAGAGATACGCGCCGGTCAGCGCGAACACCAGCGCCGCGACGGCGGCGAACGCGAGCGTCAGGCGCCGCAGCAGCGAATACGACGTGGGGCCCGTGGTCACGAGCGATCCTCGAGCACGTAGCCCATGCCGCGGATCGTGTGGATCAGCTTCTTCTCGTACGCGTTGTCGATCTTCGCGCGCAGGCGCTTGATCGCGGCATCGACGACGTTCGTGTCGCTGTCGAAATTCATGTCCCAGATCTGCGACGTGATGAAGGTGCGCGTCAGCACCTCGCCTTCGCGTTCCGCGAGCAACTGCAGCAGCGCGAATTCCTGCGCGGTCAGGTCGATGCGAGCGTCCGCTCGCCGCACGCGGCGCTTGAGCAGGTCGATTTCGAGATCGGCGACGTGCAGGATGTCGCGCACGTTGCGTGGCGCGCGCCGCAGCAGCGAGCGGATGCGCGCGAGGAATTCGGCATATGCGAACGGCTTGAGCAGGTAATCGTCGGCGCCGAGTTCGAGTCCGGCGACCTTGTCCTCGATCGCCTCGCGGGCCGTGAGCAGCAGCACGGGCGTCTGCTTCTGCGCGCGCAGCCGCCTGAGCACCTCGAAGCCGTCCAGCGCGGGCAGCATCACGTCGAGCACGATCAGGTCGAAATCCTCGTGCAAGGCGAGGAACAGGCCGTCCTGGCCGTTTTCCGCGACGTCAACCGTGTAGCTCGCCTCCGTCAACCCCTTCCGGAGGTATGACGCCATCTTGGGTTCGTCTTCGACTATCAGTATCCGCATGGTGAGGCAGGCTGTCCGTGATTCCAGCCGGTCAGTGTAACGCCGGAGCTTACGGCGGCGCGCGTGCGTGAAGGATGACCGGCGGATGACGGCATTGTCATGAAAAGCCGGTCATGTTTCGGCCATGCCGTCGTCACCGCGGCGGCGATAAGCTGCGACCGTCTTGTCCCCGGAGCGCGCCGTCGTGCGACGCGCCGGCCCTAACGATCGCTGTCTGCCTGATCTCGCATCCATGTCGTACTGGCGCACATTTCTCGTCGTCGTGTTGCTCGCGCTGAGCCTGTCGATCCCGTCGTTCGCGGCGGTTTCGATGCAGTGCCCGGGCGCCGCCGTGCCGCAAGAGGAAAAGGCGTCGCACGCGATGCCGGCCGCGCAGGGTGGCCATCACGATCACGGCGATCGCGACGATCACGCGCGGCATGCGTCGTCATGTGCCGCGTGCGTGTCCTGCTGCTTCGGCACGGGGATGTCGAGTGCACCTGCGGTGCCCGCCGCGGCGAGCGTCGGCGTCACCATCGTCGCGCCTCCGCGCTCGGCCGGGGGCGTGTCGTTCCTGACGGGCGGCATCGACCGGCCGCCGCGCCGGATGCCTGCCTAGTCGCTGCCCGCGGCCGATGCGCCGCGATCCGCCATCCGCTCCGGCGGCCGCATCAGGCGCGCCGGACGACTTACGACGAGACATGTTCATGCGATTGATCATTGCGGCGCTGTTGGGCGCGGCGGCCCTCGTGCCGTCGCTCGCGCCCGCGCAAACCCCGTTTCCCGATCCGGCGGACGCCGCCGCGTCGGTGCCGGACGTCACCGTGACGTCCGCGTTCGACGGCTACCGGCCGTATCGGGACGACGCAGGCCCGGGCTGGAAGCAACTGAACCGGGATGTGATGGAGCGGCCCGCGAAAGGGCGCACGACCGGCAACGCCGCGCCCCATTCGACGCACGGAGGGGCCACGCGATGACGACGCTGGCGATATCACCGAGGATCGGCGCGGCTGCGGTCGTGCTGGCGTTCCTCGCAGGCTGCACGACGTTTTCGAAGGACGGCGGCTTCGACGCCGTGTCGTCCGTTGCATCGGAACGCATCGGCAAGGACGCCGTGGTGGTGAGGACCGACGCCGACCGCGAAGCCGTCGACCAGCGGACGAAGGAACTGCTCGGCAAGCCGCTGTCGATGGACGACGCGGTGCAGGTTGCGTTGCTGAACAACCGCGGGCTGCAGGCGTCGTACGCGGAACTCGGGCTGTCGGAGGCCGACCTCGTGCAGGCCGGCCGGCTGCCGAACCCGCGCTTCGCGTTCAGCCGCACGCGTGCCGGCGATGGCGAGCTGACGCTCGGCCGCACGTTCTCGGCGAACGTGTTCGCGCTGCTGACGATGCCGCTCGCAACGAAGATCGAACGCCGCCGTTTCGAGCAGACCAAGCTCGAAACGGCCGATGCGATGCTGAAGGTCGCGGCCGACGCGCGCCGCGCGTATGTCGAGGCCGTCGCCGCCGAGCAGGCCGCACACTATGCGCAGCAGGTGCGCGACGCCGCGAGCGCGGCCGCCGAACTCGCACTGCGCATGCGGCAGGCCGGCAACTTCAGCCGGCTCGACTACGCCCGTGAACAGGCGTTTCACGCCGACGCGGTCGCGCAGTACGCGAAAACGCGTCAGCAGGCCATCGCCGCACGCGAGAAGCTCACGCGCGCGATGGGGCTGTGGGGCGAACGCACGCGGTACGCGCTGCCCGAGCGCTTGCCGGATCTGCCGAAGACGCGCCCGAACCTGCCCGACCTCGAACGTTTCGCGATGGGCAATCGCCTCGACGTCCAGGCCGCGAAGCTGCAGACGCAGGGCGTCGCGTCGTCGCTCGGCCTGAGCAAGGCCACGCGTTTCGTCAACGCGGTCGAGCTGGGCTACGTGAACGACTACGAGACCGGCAAGGGCCACGAGCACGGCTACGAGATCAGCGTCGAGATTCCGCTGTTCGACTGGGGCGGCGCCAAGGTCGCACGCGCCGAGGCGATCTACATGCAGTCCGCGAACCGGCTCGCGAAAACGGCCATCGATGCCCGCTCGGAAGTACGCGAATCGTATGCGGCGTACGTGACGAGCTACGACGTCGCGACGCACTATCGCGACGAAGTCGTGCCGCTGCGCAAGACGATCTCCGACGAACTGCTGCTGCGCTACAACGGGATGCTCGCGAGCGTGTTCGAGCTGCTGACCGATGCGCGCGAACAGGTCGGCGCGGTCAACGGCTACATCGATGCGCTGAAGGACTACTGGCTTGCGGAAACCGATCTGCAGATGGCCGTCGGCGGCCGGTTGCCGTTACCGGGTGCCGTGCCGAGCGCGACGCATTCCGCCGAACCCGCACCCCAATCCACATCCAGCGCCGACGCTGCGCCGCAGCCGGCTTCCACTCCCGCGGCGCCGTCGGCGCCCGCCACGCAACCGCATCCGGAAGGTCATTGACATGGTGTCCCGTCGACAATTTCTCAGCGGCTCGGGCGCCGCGCTGCTCGGTGCGGCGATGGTCAGCAAGGCTGGCGCCGCGTCGTTGCCCGACGCGCCGACGATGGCGAAAGCCGGCACGCAGCCGCCGCTCGTGCCGCCCAACGGCCGCCCGTACACGCCCGTCGCGACGCTGAACGGCTGGTCGCTGCCGTGGCGGATGAAGAACGGCTGGAAGGAATTCCACCTGACGGCCGAGCCCGTCGTGCGCGAGATGGCGCCCGGCATGAACGCGAACCTGTGGGGCTACAACGGTCAGTCGCCGGGCCCGACGATCGAGGCCGTCGAAGGCGACAAGGTCCGCATCTTCGTGACCAACCGGCTGCCCGAGCACACGACGATCCACTGGCACGGGCTGCGGCTGCCGAACGGGATGGACGGCGTCGGCGGCCTCACGCAGCCGCACATTCCGCCCGGCAAGACCTTCGTCTACGAGTTCCAGCTCGAAGCGCACGGCACGTTCATGTATCACCCGCACGCCGACGAGATGGTGCAGATGGCGATGGGGATGATGGGGATGTTCATCGTGCATCCGAAGGACCGCGGCACGATGGCGGTCGATCGCGATTTCGTGTTCCTGCTCGCCGCATACGACATCGACCCGGGCAGCTATACGCCGCGCGTGAACGAGATGACCGATTTCAACATGTGGACCTTCAACTCGCGCGTGTTCCCGGGCATCGATCCGTTGCCGGTGCGCGCCGGCGACCGCGTGCGGATTCGTTTCGGCAACCTGACGATGACGAACCACCCGATCCACCTGCACGGCTACAGCTTCGAGGTCGCGGGCACCGACGGCGGCTGGATTCCGCCGGCCGCCCGCTGGCCGGAAGTGACGGCCGATGTCGCGGTGGGTCAGATGCGCGCGATCGAGTTCACCGCCGATCGCCCGGGCGACTGGGCGTTCCATTGCCACAAGTCGCACCACACGATGAATGCGATGGGCCATCAGGTGCCGAACCTGATCGGCGTGCCGCAGAAGGATCTCGCGAAGCGCATCGGCAAGCTCGTGCCCGACTACATGGCGATGGGCAGCACGGGCGGCGCGATGGGCGGCATGGAGATGCCGCTGCCCGACAACACGCTGCCGATGATGACCGGCACGGGCCCGTTCGGGCCGCTGGAGATGGGCGGCATGTTCACGGTGCTCAAGGTGCGGCAAGGGCTGGGCCGCAACGACTATCGCGATCCGGGCTGGTTCCGGCATCCGAAGGGCACCGTCGCATTCGAATACACCGGCGAATTGCCGGACGGCTGAAGCAGCATGCGGCGGCCGCGTCGATGCGGCCGCCGGTTTCCATTCACTCACACGGGAGTCGACACGATGAAGAAGGGACTGGTTTTGATGGCGACGGGGTGCGCGCTGGCGTTCTCCGCGGCGTCGTACGCGGCCGGCGACATGGCCGGCATGGACATGAGCGCGAATGCGAAGCAGGGCGCCGCGGTGTCGCGCATGTCGCACGGCGAGATCCGCAAGGTCGACACGGCGGCCGGCAAGCTGACGATCAAGCACGGCCCGCTGGAGAACCTCGGGATGGACGCGATGACGATGGTGTTCAAGGTGAAGGACCCGGCGATGCTGGCGCAGGTGAAGGTGGGCGATACGATCGATTTCGTCGCCGAGGACGTGGACGGTGCGTTGACCGTCGTCGAGCTGAAGAAGCCGTGAAGCGGAGCGCGTGAACATGACGATCTCGATGCTCAAGCGGCTGGCCGGCTTTGCCGCGGCTACCGCCATCTTCGCAGGCGCGCCGGTCGCGGCGTCGGCGCACGGCAAGCTGGAGCGCGCCGTACCGGCGGCCGGCAGCACGGTCGATGCGGCACCCGACACGGTGCGGCTCACGTTCAACGAAGACCTCGAACCGGCGTTCAGCTCGGTGAAGGTGTCGGACGCGAGCGGCAACGCCGTCACGCAGGACAAGGCGAAGGTCGATGCGTCGAACCCGCGCGTGATGACCGTCGCGATACCGAAGCTCGCGACGGGCGCGTACACCGTGCAGTGGGCGGCGATGACGGCCGATGCGCATCGCACGAAGGGCGCCTATACGTTCCGGGTGAAGGAATGAACGACGGCATCGTCGGCCTGCTGCGGCTCGTGGCGGTGGCGATCCAGAACGCCGGGTTCGCGGTCGTCGTCGGCGCATTGCTCGGCCGGCACTGGCTCGCACGCGGCGTGTCCTGGTGGCAGCGCGACGTTGGGCGGCGGCTCACCGCGACGCTGCGCATTGCGTCCGTCGTATCGCTGCTCGCGAGCGTCGCCGCATTCTGGGCGCACTGCGCGCTGATGAGCGAGGTGTCGCTGTTCGACGCAGGGCCGGCGGTGTGTTCGATGCTCGCGCGCACCGGCTTCGGTCATGCGTGGCTGGCCGGGGCGGCGTTCATGCTCGTCGTCGTGCTGCTGTCGTTCGTCGGGCGCGCGAACGACACGCGGTTTCCGCTCGCGATGGTGGCTGCCCTCGCTTGTGTCGCGCTGGCGCGCAGCAACGGCGGCCATCCGGTGGACGCCGGGCTGTTCAGCGTGCCGGTGTGGATCGACTGGCTGCATCTGCTGGCGATCAGCGCGTGGGTGGGGCTCGTGCTCGTGACGGCATTCGGCGTGATGTCGCGGCTCGCCCGCATGCCGGCGAGCGAACGCGCGACAGGCGCATCGTTCGTGCAGTCGCTGTCCGACGCATCCACTTACGCGCTGGTCGTGTTGTTCGCGACCGGCGCGTACAACGGCTGGCGCGGCGTCGATACGCCCGCCAACCTGTTCGCGTCGACGTACGGGCAAATCCTGCTGCTGAAGCTTGTGCTCGTGCTGATTGCCGCGATGCTCGGCGGACACAACCGCTTCTTCGGGATGCCGAAGCTGCTGGCCGCGTTGAAAGACCCGGCCGCCGCGATACCGGTACGCGCGTTGAGACGGTTCGGCATGGTGTTGCGAGTCGAGGCGGTCGTGCTCGGCGGCGTGCTGATGGTGGCGGCCGTGCTCGTGTCGAGCGCGTTGCCGGGGACGGCCTAGCGGCGGGGCTTCGTCGTCGGAAGATCGGCTGCATTGTCGAGACTTGACCGGACGACGCATGGCGATCGCGGCGTGATGACGACAATTACATCGGCCTGTCTCCCGATTACCAAAAACTGTCATTGAGCGCCGCTAAGCTTTCGCCACCCTCACAACCGGGATTCCCGCCATGCGCTCGACAATCCGCCTGTTTGCCCCGCTATTGCTGCTTCCGACGCTCGCCGCGCCGGTATTCGCCGCCACCGCCGCGCCCGTCAGCGCGAACTGCGGCGGCAGCACGACGCCGATCGCCGATATCCAGGGGGCAGGCGCGCCGTCGCCGCTCGCCGGTCAGAACGCATCGATCGAAGTGGTCGTCACCGCCGATTTCGGCGGCACCGACGGCTTCGGCGGCTTCTTCGTCCAGCAGGCGGACGCGCAGCGCCGCAACCAGCCGGGCGTGTCCGAAGGCCTGTTCGTCTATGCGCCGAAAGCGCGCGCGAAGGCCGGCGATCTCGTGCACGTGACGGGCAAGGTCGAGGAGAAATACGGGCAGACGCAGCTCACGCTGCAGGGCGCGATCGCGGTATGCGCGAACGGCCAGACGGTCACGCCCGCGACGCTCACGCTGCCGGTCGACAGCCCGAGCGCGTTCGCCGCATACGAAGGGATGCTCGTGCGCCTGCCGCAGACGCTGAGCGTCACCGACAACTACGAGCTCGGCCGCTACGGCAGCGTGATGCTCAGCAACGGCCGCCTGCGCACGCCGACGAGCGTCGTGCCGCCCGCGCAGGCGCAGACGCAGATCGACGCGAACGCGCGCAACCGCCTGATCCTCGACGACGGTTCCAACAAGCAGAACCCCGCGACCGTGCCGTATCCGGCGCCGGGCCTGTCGGCCGCAAACACGCTGCGCGCGGGCTACACCGTGCGCGACGTGGAAGGCGTGCTCGAAGTGCGTTACGGCGCCTGGCGCGTGCAGCCGCTGCCGGGCGCGGCCGTGCCGGCGTTCGACGCGCGTTCGAACCCGCGCACCATCGCACCGGCGCGCGATCCGAAATCGAACCTGCGCGTCGCGTCGTTCAACGTACTGAACTACTTCAACGGCAACGGTCTCGGCGGCGGCTTCGACGATCCGAACAATCGCGGCGCGAAGACGTTCCAGGAATTCCAGCGCCAGGAAGCGAAGATCGTCAGCGCGCTGAAGGCGATCGACGCCGACGTGATCGGCCTGATGGAAATCCAGAACAACGGCTATGGCGAACTGAGCGCGGTGCGCCAGCTCGCGGCGAAGCTCGGCAACCACTGGCGCGTGGTCGATCCGGGCACGTCGCGGCTCGGCGGCGACGCGATCGCGGTCGCGATGATCTACGACAGCCGCAAGGTCGAGCCGGTCGGCCGTGCGGCGACGCTCGCGATCGACGACAAGAATCGCCAGCCGCTCGCGCAGTCGTTCCGGCTGATCAACGGCAACAAGCAGGCGCTGACGGTGGCCGTGAACCACCTGAAGTCGAAGAACTGCCCGGACGCCGCGAACGACGATCTCGACCAGGGCGATGGTCAAGGCTGCTGGAACCCGACGCGCACGCGCGCGGCGGCGAAGGTCGCCGACTGGCTGGCCGGCAACCCGACGGGCGTCAAGAGCCAGGGCGTGCTGCTGATCGGCGACTTCAACAGCTACACGTACGAAGATCCGATCCGCGCGCTGGAATCGCGCGGCTACCGCAACCTGGTCGCGCGCTGGATCGGCGCCAACGCGTACAGCTACGTGTACAACGGCGAAGCCGGTTATCTCGACCACGCACTGGCGACGCTGCCGCTCGCGTCGCACGTGAAGGCCGTGCACGAATGGCACATCAACGCGGACGAGCCGCTCGCGCTGCAGTACACGCTTGCGTACAAGTCGGCCGAGCAGCAGAAGACGTTCTACGCGGCCGATGCGTATCGTTCGTCGGATCACGATCCGGTGCTGATCGATATCGCGCTGCCGGGCGGCGGGAAGTAAGCGTGGTTTGAGTCTTGGTGACGGCGCGATGTGCGGCAATGCCGGACGTCGCGCCCGTTCCGGAAAGCCGTTCGAATACCGGGTAAATAATGCCGTGAACAATTAATCGAACCGGTATTTTATGGATGATGCGGTGCACATCGATACTTCGATTGAAGTGCGATTGAAATGGAAAGAATCATCGAATGACGTGTGCATGCTGCTGCATCGTCTTAATCGATTGACGATAATAAAATTGAAAGAATAATCCTGTCGATCTGAAGGCTTTCGATGCGTTGCGCCAATGCAGGAAAGGTTTCCGCGTTGTGCCGAAAAAGTAAAATATTCGACGCGACATAGCCGATAAAACCCGCCTTGCACGAATAATTCCGTTTTCTTTCAAATACCAGACACTGTCCGCCCTTCGCATCATTGCGGGATTTTTAATATCCGAATGATCTTTGACAACGCGGCGCAGCACCGCCTATTTTTGTCATGGCTCAAGTTTCAGTCATACAAAAGTTGTCCAAACTGCAGGGGGCGCGTCCGGGCATCATTCTCGCCAGCAGTTTGCTGTGTCTGTATCAAGTTCAGTCTCTGAGAAGTCCCATTCCCAACCGCCGACTGCCGACCGTGCAACGCGAGTGGCGGGTCGGCCTGCGCGTGTCGCAGGCGTTGGCGGCCTTTGTGATGCGGTATCCGAAGCCAAAGGAAAGAGATGAAACCAGACAGGAGCAGTATCGGCAGCCGCCGTGTTCGTCGCGGCCGGCTGGCCGGGCTAGGCGCATTGACTGCCATGACACTGGCGCTCGCGGCATGCGGCGGCGACGATTCGTCGTCCGTCGGCGCGTCGAGCCTCGCGCAGGCCACCGCGAGCCAGCAGGCCAGCGCGCAGGCGGCCGGCACCCAGGCGCCTGCGGCCAACCAGCCGTACGTCGACCCGGTCGCGTACTCGATGAACGCGACCGACGGCCTCGCGCCGTCGCAGGTGTCCGAGAAAGCGGCCGTCATGCATTACCAGTGGAAAGGCGGCGGCAAGACGATCGACTACACGACGACCACCGGCCACCTGACCGCGCAGGACGCGAACGGCAATCCGGAAGCGTCGATGTCGTATGTCGCGTACACCGCGCCCAGCACGAACGGCAAGCCGCGCCCGGTCACGTTCGTCTATAACGGCGGGCCCGGCTCGTCGTCGATCTGGCTGCGCCTCGGCTCGTTCGCGCCGACCCGCGTGGCCACGCCCGATCCGCTGTTCGGCAACAACTGGCCGAACTACCCGCTCGTCGACAATGCGGAGAGCCTGATCGACACCACCGACCTCGTGTTCATCGACCCGCCCGGCACCGGGCTGTCGGAAGCCGTGTTGCCGAACACCAACCAGAAGTACTGGGGTTCCGACGTGGACGTGAACATCATGCGCGACTTCATCCAGCGCTACCTGAACGTCAACAGCCGCGGCACGTCGCCGATCTACCTGTACGGCGAATCGTACGGCACACCGCGTACCGACATGCTCGCGCTCGCGCTCGAATCGGCCGGCGTGCACCTGACGGGCATCGTGCTGCAGTCGGCGATCCTGAACTACTTCGCGGACGCGGTGGAAGCGGTGGCGATCACGCAGTCGACCGAAGGGCTGCTGCTCGATACCGACACGGTGGCCGGCTATCTGCCCGGCTACGCGGCGGTCGCGGCGTACTTCAACCAGGTGTCGCCGGCGCCGGTGAACCAGGATCTGTACGCACTGCAGACGGAACTGTTCACGACGCTGATCTACAGCCAGTTGCAGAAGTACTCGCAGTCGTGGGTGTTGAGCCAGCTCGGCATCCCGGATGCGCTCGGCACGCCGGTGTTCCCGAGCGATGCGACGCTCAGGCTGTGGTCGATCCCGTCGAGCCTCACCCAGCAGGCGCTGCGCGGTTACTTCAACGCGAATCCGTTCGGCACGAGCCTGCTGCCCGGCACGACGATCGGCCGGTACGACGGGCGCGTGTCGTTGCCGAATTCGGACCCGCGGCTGCAGAACGACGGCGATCCGTCCGACATCCTGATCTCGCAGCCGTTCACGAACGCGCTCGCGACGCAGATGCCGGACTACCTCGGCTATACGGCCCCGAACGCGACCTACCTGCCGCTGAACGACAACATCATCGAGGTGTGGGACTTCTCGCACGATGGCCAGCCGATGCCGGACACGATCCCCGATCTGCTCGGCGCGCTGCAGCTCAACCCGAAGCTTCGCGTGCTCGCGGAGAACGGCTTCCACGATCTCGCGACGCCGTTCTTCAGCACCGAGAAGCAACTCGCGCGGCTGCAGACGGTGAAGGGCCTGAATCCGAAGCTGCAGGTGAACTTCTTCCAGGGTGGTCACATGATCTATCTGGACGACGTCGCGCGCCCGCAGATGAAGCGGGATTTGCAGACCTTCTACAAGGGCGCGCGGATTCCGACGGCGCTGACGCTGCACACGCTGCCGCCGCCGTGGCCGGATGAAAACCCGCCGAGCGTCCCGACCGGCAGCACGCCAGGCGCGACCGCCGCGACGACGCTGGCGGCAGCCCCTTGAGCGACGGAGTTCTTATCAAAGGAACCCTCTCTTCATCCATTGAATGCGAGCGATCATGTCCCTAATCCAATTGATGCGGCGTATGTCTCCGTTGATCGTGCTCGGTGCCGTGATGAGCAGCGCCCATGCGTTGCCGCCGCAGGCGGTGGCGCCGGTGAAGCTGCCGCACGGCGGGCGCGGTGTCGACGGTCCGTTCTTTCCGGCCACGCGGGCGGCGCCGGTGTTGCCGTCGACCGGCGCGGCCTTGCAGCAGCAGGCGCAACAGCGCGTCGACGCGCGGCTCGGCGGCAATACCGTGCTGAGCAACGGCGCGGCCGTGACGAAAGCGCAGGCGCAGAGCAGCGGGCTCGGCTTCGTGTCGAAGCACTTCGACGAGATCGATGCGAAGCACACCGGCCGCGTGACGATGAGCGATGTCCGGCAGTTCATCCGGCAGCAGCAGGTGCAGGCGCAGCAGGAACAGCAGGACGAGTGACGTAGCCGGGCAGGGTAGCGGCCGGTGCGATGGCGATCGCACCGGCCGCCGCAGGTTTACCGAACGATCGCCAATAGCGCGCTGCCAGCCGCGACGTGTACGGTCATGCTCCCGTTGGAGACGGGCTGGGTCGTGGGCGTAGGGGGGGAATCCCAGGTCCCGTCGGCGCTCAAGTGCGCGCCGTTGACCGACACATCGGCTGCCGCGATATCGCTGAGCCCGCCGGTCGAACTCAAGCGCAGCAGTGCGGCGCGAGTGGCATTCGGCGGCAGATGCTGGACCGTCACGTCGCCGTCGCTGGCCGATTCGTTGAGAATCAGCACGCGATGCGAGCCGTCCTGCGCGAGCACGTCATAGGCCTTGATCGGCAGTGGCGGTTGCACGCTCATGTCGATCCGCGTTTCAAGCAGCGTACCGGATGACAGATCGACGGCTTGACCAAACAGCCAAAGGCCGTAGTACTCGGGTTGCACCGACGTGACCGCGGCTGCATGGGTCTGAATCGGTGAGTAGTACGCAGTATTGCCGGAATGAAAGTTGACGCCGCGCATCCCGTAGCGGGCGTTGGTGAACAAAAAATCCACAGCCCATAATGCGCTGGCGAATGCATTGCTGACACCGGGTGCGCCGCTCAGGTGGGGGCAGCTGTAAAAGGAATTGGCTTCGTCCATACGCGCACCGCCGGACACGCCGTTGTCCGAGGCCGCACGAACCAGCGCCTGCAACTCGCCGGGCAGGCGCGGATCTGCGGCGAGCATGCCCGGAATGCTGGGCGCATAGCCCGTCGCGCTGTTCGGGCAACTCGAGTTGGTGTAGTAGTGCTGCGTCAACAGCTGGATTCCGCCGCCAATATTCTGCGCAAACGGAATGGTGTAGTGCATGAAGTTGTATGAGGAGGCCGGCCCGGTGAGCGCCGGGTTGCGTCCCGAACTCTGGGTCGCGCGCGCGTCGGTGCGCCACTCGTCGAGAAACTGATTGAACGTGTAGGTGGATGGCCGCAGTCCGTTGTGGGTGTAGAGATCGGGTTCGTTGCCCAGTTCCAGTCCGGCAAGGCGACTGCCAAGTTTGCGCGTGACGTATGCCGCTTCGCTGCTCATCTGCGTCGCGCTTTCGGTCGCGAAATTGATGCCGTAGATGACCCGCCATCCGGTGGCGTTCAGGAAATCGGCCAGGCGGTCGACGTCGGAGGGGGCGATATGGCCGGGGGTCATCCCCTGGCCTCCCGGGTCCTTGCTGTCGTCCCACGTGGTCTTGTTGACGCTGTTGCCGCCGATGCGTAGCACCCCCGGGCCGAGCTGCCTGAACAACGCGATGAGCGAGCGGTTGTCGCCGGAAAACAGCCCTGTGGAGAGCTGTGCCTTTTCGAAGCTCAGGCCCGAACTGGCGGGTGACAACGACGCGGCTCCGGCGACCGCCGACTCGATGGTCAACGTGACGGGCGTTCCGTTGGGCAACGTCGGGTGCACTGCTGCGGGAGGTGGCTTGACAGGCGTCGACGCTATCGCGTTGCTCCAACAGCCACCAGGCATCAGTGCCAGCAAGGCAGCGGCAAGCGGAATGGATTTCACGACACGGTTCAACCTGGTGTCGCGTACGTGGACAGGCATACTCTCCGATCTGATCTGCATGGATATCTCGATTGCTTCAGATGATGCGTGGGTGATAGAGCGCGTCGTTGCATCAATCCCGATCGCCAACCTCGTTGCGCCACCACACGCCAGATGTGTTCAAGGGCCAACGCGTGGCGCTTTCTCGCGGTGGAATCGAGGGGAGTGCGCCGCGCGCGATGCTCGACCGCAAAAGTCGAGCATCGACGCAGTAACCTGATGAGTGGACAGCGCCGCGACGGGCGCCGGTTGCGCGCAAACGTCGACACGTCACGCATCGCATCAGGTTGATGCAACGATGCGAGTCTACGCCCAACGTTGATGAGTCTGCTTTCTCGCGGGCATGTACGGGCCGGGTGTATCGGCCATCCGATAGCGCGTAACAAGGCCCGGCCGCACAGGGGATACGGCTCGGTGGACCTGAACGTAAGCGCGCACGCCTTCTGTCGGCACCTGTTCAACACCGCCCGAACGTGCATGATGGTCGGGGCATGCAACGCGCGGCATCCGTCGCGGTTCGTCATCGATGACGACGCGCGTCTTCCGCGTGAAGCAAGCCGGGATCGTCTGCAACCTGATGGCGACGGCTTATTCCGTCCGCGGCTTGTCGCGTCGCGGTCCGAAGCGCGCGCGATAGTCGCGCGGCGAGGCGCCGACGCGTTTCGCGAATGCACGCTGCAGCGCGTCCACGCTGCCGAATCCCGCGCGTTCCGCGATCCGTTCGAGTGGCCAGTCGGCCCGCTCCAGCAGCGCCTTCGCCCGCTCGACACGCGCGGCCAGCACGTACTGCGCGGGCGACACGCCGGTCTCCTTGAAGAAATGGCGCGCGAAGGTCCGTTCGCTCATGTGCATGCGCGCGGCCAGCGCGGCGACGCCGAGGTCGCCGGCCGGATCGTCGGCGATGTCGGCGAGCAGCGACCGCATGCGCGGCGTCGCACGAGCCTGGATGTCGAGCCCGACGCTGAACTGCGCCTGTCCGCCGGGACGATGCATGAACAGCACGAGTTCGCGTGCGACCGCGAGCGCGGTGGGCGCGCCGCAGTCCGCCTCGACGAGTGCCAGACACAGATCGATGCCGGCCGTCACGCCGGCCGACGTATGGAACGGCGGATCGCTCACGTAGAGCGCGTCCGGTTCGATCCGCGCGTCGGGACAGAGCGCCTGTAGCGCCGCGCACTGGTTCCAGTGCGTGGTCGCGCGCTTGCCGTCCAGCCATCCGCCGGCGGCGAGCACGAACGCACCCGTGCAGATGCTCGCGATGCGCCGCGTGTCCGCGATCCGCGTGCGGAGCCACGGCAGCACGCCGGCTTCCGACGCGGCGTGCCGCAGCGCCGCTTCATCGCCGCCCGCGACGATGATCGTGTCGATTCGTGCGGGCAGTGCCGCCAGTGCGGCCGCGCCGGCGAGGCGCAGGCCCGCGTGCGTGACGATGTCGTCCCCGTGTTGCGACGCGAGCGTGAGCCGGTACGGGGCGGCGTGCGCCGGAAGATGACGGTTCGCGACCGCGAACACTTCCATCGGCCCCGTGATGTCGAGCGACTGGACACCTTCGAAGCCGACGACGACGATGTCGCGTGCCGAGCAGGTTGACTGGGACATGGCGGAAAGTGCGGTGGAGTTGTCCTTGTGACCGCGAGCATGATCCTTGTAATTTTCCGGACATGCAATCGATCGATACGGGTGGACGATGCGGGAACGGAAGACAGGCAGCGCGGTGTTGCTCGTGTGCGGGCTGTTGGGTGCGTGGGCATTGGGGGGGCCGACGCGGGCGATGGCGGAAGATGCGCCGGCGGCGGCCCGGACGCTGACGATCGCCATGCCGAAGGCGGGTCGCACGCGGCCGCTCGTGGCGATCGTCGCGGACAACGCCGGCACGGAGACGACCGATTTCATCGTTCCGTACGCGATTCTGAAGCGCTCCGGCGCCGTCGATGTCGTCGCCGTGTCGGCCGACGAAGGCACGGTCGAACTGATGCCCGCCCTGCGCATGCTGGCCGATACCACGTTCGACCGGTTCGACGCGACGGTGCCCGCGGGGGCGGACGTCGTGATCGTTCCCGCGCTGCATCGCGCGGACCGGCCGGCCGTGCTGGCCTGGCTACGCAAGCAGGCCGCTGCCGGTGCGACGATGGTGGCGATCTGCGATGGTGCCGAGGTGCTCGCGAATACAGGCCTGCTGCGGCAGCGCACCGCGACGTCGCACTGGTATTCGCGCGAGGGCCTGCGTCGCCGCTTCACCGAGACGAAATGGGTCGACGATCGTCGTTACGTGATGGACGGCAACGTCATGACGACGACCGGCGTGTCCGCATCGATTCCCGCTTCGCTGGCGTTGCTGGGTGTGCTGGCCGGACCGAATGCAGCGCGCGAGACGGCGCGGGGCCTCGGCGTGCAGGCATGGAGCGATGGTCACGACGGTGGCCGGTTCGGGTTGACCGCGCGCGTGGTGGCGATCGCATTGATGAACCGCCTCGCGTTCTGGCGGCACGAGACGTTCGATCTGCCGGTCGAAAGCGGGTTCGACGAACTCACGGTTGCGTTGACCGCCGACGCATGGGGGCGGACCTGGCGCAGTGACGTCGTCGCGACAGCCGATGCGAGCGTGGTCGAGTCGAGGCACGGGCTGCGGCTGCTGGCGCAGCCGGCCGATGTCCGGCACGCACGTGTGGCGATGTCGGCTGGCCGGCGGGGCGATTCGGCGCTGCCCGGCGTGCTTGCCGATATCGCGGCGCGCTACGACGACGCGACGTCCAGCTGGGTCGCGCTGCAACTGGAGTATCCGAAGTAGCGCCCGTCGTGCAGGCTACGGCGCGATCACCGTCATCCTGAACGGCCCGCCATGTTCCGCCGCATGCACGACCGCGTCGTTCGCGTCGTCGAGCGCGAAAACCGTCACGTCGAAATGCCCGAGGTCGAGCAGCCCGCCGCGGACGAGCCCGGTCATCAGCGTCACGGCTTCCGTCGGATACATCCATTTGCCGCGCAGCGTGATGTCGTTGCGCATGATCCACGGATACGGCAGCTCGAGCCCGGCTCCGCCGAGCATGCCGACGCCGCCCATCAGCACCACGCGTCCATAAGGACGCACGGCCATCACGGCGGCACGCACCGTCGTCGTCGGCACCGACGGCGGCATCAGGTCGATCACGCAGTCGATCGGCCCGGGCGCCGCCTGCTGCATGCGGATGCGGTCCGCGGTTTCGTCGCCGGTCAGCTCGACCGTGCGTACGCGGTCGCCGAAGCGGCGCTCGAGATCCGCCAGCACGCGTGCATTGCGGCCGGGCGCGACCACGCATTGCGCGCCCATCGCCAGCGCCACCGCGATGCAGGCGCTGCCGAAATTCCCGGTCGCGCCGCTGACGAGCAGGATTTCGCCGGCGCGCAGGCCGGACGCAAGCAGGCCGCCGTAAGGCACGAGCAGCGTATTGAGCGCGCACCAGCGCGCGGCGTCGGCCGGCGCGATCGCGCCGATGCGCACCGCGTTCTCGGTCGGCACGCGCAGCCGCTCGGCGAACGGGCCGTCGTGAAAATAGCGCTGCAACTGCTTGCCGCCTTCGCCGCGCGCACTCCAGCCCTGCAGCACGATGTCGGGCATCCGCGCATCGTCGCGCGAGCGCACGGTCGGGTCGCAGAACACCCAGTCGCCCGGCTGCAATTGCGTCGCGTCGGGGCCGGTTTGCCGGACCCGCCCGATCGCGCCGCAGCCCGGCACCATCGGCAGCTCGATCGGATAGCGGCGCTCGCCGCTGAACACTTCCCGCGCATAGGACAGAACCGGTGTCGCGACGACGTCCACGACGACTTCGCCGGTGCCGAGCACGGGGTCCGGCATCGTTTCGATCGCGAGCGGCTGGCCGAGCGACTTCAGAATCGCAGCTTTCATGACGCTTCCTCGGGGTGGGGACGCGTCGATTCTGGCAGGCTTAGAATCGGCAACAAGGCCCGGCGCGAGCCCAGGATTGGCCGATACCACCCAGCACGGAGCGAACCCGATGACCGTCACCACGCGAACCCCGTTCGGCGATTTCCTGCGCTCGCGGCGCAAGAAGCTGCGCCCGGATGCCGTCGGCCTGCACGACGGCCCGCGCCGGCGCACGCCCGACCTGCGGCGCGAGGAAGTCGCGGAACGGGCGGGCATCGGCGTCGACTGGTACGTGCGGCTCGAGCAGGGGCGCGACGTCAATCCGTCGGATGCGACGCTCGATGCGCTGGCGCGCGCGTTGCGGCTCGACAAGGCCGAAGCCGCCCACCTGCGCACGCTCGCGCGGCGCGACGGGTCACGTGCATTCGTGCCGGAGCGTGTGCCGCCGGCCATCGCTCGGCTCGTCGCGCATCTTCAGCAGCCTGCCTACGTGACCGGCCGGCGCTGGGACATTCTCGCGTGGAATGCCGCCGCGGCCGATCTGCTCGGCTTCGACCGGCTGGCGCCGGCCGATCGCAACATCCTCGTCTACATGTTCGAGGCGCCGTACGCGCGTGCGCTGTTCGCCGCAAGCTGGGCCGACGAGGCGCGCCGGATGATCGCGCTGTTTCGCGCGAACCACGATCTCTATGCGAGCGACCCGGCGTTCGTCGCGCTGGTGGCGCGTTTGCGCGCCGGTAGCGGCGAGTTCGCGCAGTGGTGGGATGCGCATGACGTGCGCAGCGGCGTGTCGGGAGAGAAGGTGCTCGTGCATGCGCGACGCGGCACGCAGCGCTACGAGTATGCGACGTTTCAGGCGAACGACGATCCCGCGCTGAAGCTGGCGATCTATACGCCGGTGAGCGGCGATGAACAGACGTGATGCGGAAGTGACCTGCGCCATCCGGCGTTCACGCAGCGAGGCATCGGCTTCGTGCGTGAACGCAGGGGTTACGCGTAACGGCGGAAGGGCGGCGGCTCAGGCCGTGCGTCGCGCGGACAGCCGATTCCACAGCAGGCCGGAGCGGCTACCGCTGCGGCAATACGCGAGCACCGGCTTCGGCAGCGTGTCGACCAGCGCGCCGAACGCGTCGACTTCCGCGTCGCCGATGCGGTCGCGCTCGACCGGCAGGTAGCGCGCGTCCATGCCGAGTTCGCGCGCGGCCGCGGCGATCTCCTCGAACGCCGGCTGATTGTCGCCTTCGCCATCCGGCCGGTTGCAGATCACCGCACGGAAACCGGCATTGCGGATCGCCTTCAGGTCGGCCGGCGTGATCTGCCGCGACGCGGTGAAGCCGGTTGCCGCCGCGGCCCGACATTGCTCGATCGCCCGCGCGAAACAGCCGATCGCGAAGTCGACGTCCTGCTCGGTCGAGAACCGCCCGAAGCTGATGCGCACCGTGCGGCCGGCCGTTTCCGCATCGAGGCCGATCGCGGTCAGCACGTGGGACGGCGCGCCGCTGGTCGAATTGCATGCGGAGGTGGACGACACGGCGAGCGCGTCGCCGAGCATGAACGGGAAGAAGCCCGGCGCATGCACCGTCAGGCTCAGCGTGTGCGGGATGCGGCGGGCGGCGGCCGCGTTCTGCGTGACGTCGCCGAGCGCGAACAGCGCGCGGGTGAGCCGCGCGCCGAGCGCCGCGATCCGCGCGGCTTCGCCGTCGAGCTTTTCAGCGGCGAGCTCGCATGCGACGCCCATGCCGACGATCTGATGCGTGGCGAGCGTGCCCGAGCGCAAGCCGCGCTCGTGGCCGCCGCCGTGAATCTGCGGCGCGATCCGGCTCGCGATCTCGCGGCGCACGAACAGTGCGCCGATGCCTTTCGGGCCGTACACCTTGTGGGCGGACATCGACATCATGTCGATACCGAGCGCGCGCACGTCGATCGGCGTCTTGCCGAGCGCCTGCGCGGCGTCGACGTGGAGCAGCGCGCCGGCGGCATGCACGATGCGGGCGATCGCGCCGATGTCGGTCAGCGTGCCGATCTCGTTGTTCACGAGCATCAGCGACACGAGGCCGGTGTCGGGGCCGATCGCGGCCGCCACCGCGTCGGCGGTGATTTCGCCGTGGGCGTCGGGCGTCAGGAAGGTGACCTGCATGCCGTGCTTCGACAGGTTTGCCATCGTGTCGAGGATGGCCTTGTGCTCCAGGCGGCTCGTGATCAGGTGGCGCTTGCCGGTCGCGTGTTCCGCATAACCCTTCAGCGCGAGGTTGTTCGATTCGGTGGCGCCCGACGTCCAGACGATCTCGTCGGCGTCCGCGCCGATCAGGGAGGCGACTTGCGCGCGGGCGTGCTCGACCTTCTCTTTCGCGAGCCGGCCGGCGGCGTGCGAACTGGATGCGGGGTTGCCGAAGATGCCGTCGAAGCCGAGGCAGGCCGTCATCGCTTCGATCACGCGGGGATCGGCAGGGGTCGTGGCTGCGTAGTCGAGGTAGTGCAGCGGGGTGGTATCGCTCATGTCCGTCTCTTGCTCATTGCGTAGTGACGGAAATGATACGGGGGACAGAAGGGAAAAAGGATCCAAAGTTGGCTGGGGATTGGGCTCCGCGTGGAATAACGTTTTATGAGATCGATGAAAAATGGAATTTACTTCTCGATCTGGCCGGTGCCCATACAGGTGAAGATTGGCGACGAAGTTTTCGACGGCGACGGCTCGCCGGAAGGATGCCCGGAGCACTTCGTTCCAGCTGCTCCGCATCCATCGAGCACGTTTTCCAACACGGAATCGACCGGCACCGAGCGAGCAGTCCACCGACACCCCAAGGTCTATGAGGGATTCCCCCGGTAACACGCGAGCGAGTGCCACTCCAGTGCCGCGCCCTTCGCCCGACGCTTTCCCGCTACCCCTTCCCGCCCGCCGCTCCCGATTATTTGCGTTTCGCGAATGACGCGTTCGCTGGTTGTTCCATACCCGATCGGCGGGCGTGCACCTATCGTGGTGGCGTTGGCTGAGCCCGTTCGATGCGTCGAATCCGGACGCCAGCCGGCACTTCCTCGCGATCCTCGCGATTCGCGTCGCACACAAAAACCATCGGACCCGGGCCATGCGCAGGCGCTGCGGCGCGCGCGGGCGAACCGGCGTCCACGGAGACGGACATGAAAGCAAACGAGTGGGATACCTCATACGAGTGGAAGGCGGTGACGCTGCTGGCGCTCGGCTTCGGGCTGGTCGGCCTCGACCGCTGGCTCATCGCGCCGCTGTTTCCTTCGATCATGAAGGACCTCAACCTGACCGCACAGGACGTCGGCAACTGCATCGGCGTGCTCGGCCTGTCGTGGGGCATCTTCGCGGCGCTGATGGGCGGTATCTCGGACAGGATCGGCCGCCGGAAGGTGCTGATACCGGCCATCATCGCGTTCTCGCTGCTGTCGGGCTTCTCGGGGCTCGCGGGCGGGCTGCTCGGCCTGATGGCGATTCGCGGGCTGATGGGCGTCGCGGAAGGCTCGTTCTGTCCGACGAGTTTTGCCGCGACGGCCGATGCGTCGCATCCGCGGCGGCGCGGCCTGAACCTCGGCCTGCAGCAAAGTGGCTTCGCGCTGTTCGGCCTCGCGCTGTCGCCGATCATCGCCACGCAGTTGCTCGGTTTCGTGTCGTGGCGCTGGGTCTTCGCGCTCGTGGCCGTGCCCGGCCTGATCCTCGGCGCGATCATGTTCTTCGTGATCCGCGAGCCGAAGGTCGCGAAGGAAGTCGCGTCGGAGCATGCGCCCGCGTCGCTCGGCCATGTGCTCAGGAGCCGCAACATTCTCGTCGCGATGGCCGCGCTGTGCTGTGCGATGACGGGCGTCTTCGTGCTCGGCGCGCTGCTGCCGCTGTACCTGACCGATTACCTGTCGCTCGGTACGCAGAAGATGGGGCTCGTCGTGTCCGCGATCGGCTTCGGCGGCTTTCTCGGCCAGTTCGGGTTGCCCGGCCTGTCCGATCTGGTCGGCCGCCGCATCGCCAGCATCGTCGGCTTCGCGGGCACGGCCGTGATGCTCTACGTCTTTCGCGGCCTCGGTCCGCAGCCGCTCGCGCTGTTCGGTGTGCTGTTCGTCGCATCGTTCTTCACGCTCGGGCTGGTGTCGCTGCTGTCCGGGCCGGTAGCGACCGAGGCCGCGCCGGTCGGTCTCGTGTCGACGTCCATCGGCGTGGTGGTCGGCGTCGGCGAGATCTTCGGCGGCGGCATCGCGCCGGCGATGGGCGGCTACGTTGCCGCACACTTTGGCATCCAGAACATTCTGTGGCTGCCGATGGGCTCGGTGCTGCTCGGCATCGTGGTCAGCCTGCTGCTGAAGGAAACCGCACCGGCCGTGCTGCAGCGCCGCGCGGCCGTGCAACCGGGGCTGGCCGCCGGCGAGCAGTCGCGGTAATGCCGGCGAGCGCATACCGGCGCGGGCGTACCTTCGAGCACCGGTGCCGGCGCGCCCGGCGATTGACATCGATTTGGCGACACAGTGACGCCTTTCGCATGACACAGCGCTTCGCCCGCACAGGTAGACTGCCGGTTCCGCTGTCGAAAAAGGGTGCGGTATGGACCGGTTTCTGAGCATCGAGGCATTCGTGAGGGTCGCGGAGGCCAGCAGCTTCGCCGAAGCGGCGCGGCAACTGGGTGTGACGAGTTCGGTCGTGACGAACCGCATCCAGCAGCTCGAGAAGTTCGTCAATGCACCGTTGTTCCACCGCAGCACGCGCCACGTGCGGCTGTCGGAAGTCGGCGAGACGTTCTATCGCGAGTGCGCCGAGGTGGTGGGCCGCGTCAACGAGCTGACGGACCAGATGCGCGAACTGCGCGCCACGCCGACCGGCCGGCTGCGCATCCAGATGCTGCCCGGCTTCGCACTCGATCACTTCGGCGCGCCGCTCGCCGCATTCAATCAGCGCTATCCGGGCATCCAGCTCGACATCATCGTCAACGATCGCGTCGTCGACCCTGTCGAAGAAGGGTTCGACATCGCTTTCCAGATCTTCCCGCCGATTTCCGAGTCGCTGATCGAGCGACGGCTGTTCACGGTCAGGCGTCTCTTCTGTGCCGCGCCAGCGTATGTCGACGCGCATGGTGCACCACAACATCCGCGCGATCTGCTGCAACACACCACGGCGCTGTATTCGGGCTACCCGTCGCGCAACCGCTGGACGATGACGTGCGGCGACGAGGTCGTCGAAATGGAGTTGCCGGGCATGATCCGCTCGAACTCCGTTCATCTGTTGCGCGAGTACGCGTTGACCGGCGGCGGCGTCGTCTGCCTGCCGACGCTCGTGGCGAGCGACGCGCTCGTCGCGGGCCGCCTGGTGCCGATCCTGACCGACTACCAGCTCGCGCCGCTGAGCTTCGCCGCCGTTTATCCCGCGACGCAGCGACAGGCGTTGAAGGTGAGAGCGTTGGTCGAATTCCTCGCCGAATACATCGGCGACGAATCGCCGTGGGATCTGCCGCTGCTGGCGCGCGGCTGGGTACGCTGACCCGCGCGGATTATTCGCGAAACGCAAATGCCGTAATCGTCGTCCGTTGCCTTGTTGCGGCTGTTCGTTGCCCCTAGAGTGGAATCCAACAAGCGGTTCAACTCAGGAGACAGCAATGACCAGCACGGCATTCCACACCGTCTTCGGTTCGCTCGATGGTTACCGGAAGGGCGAAATCGAAATCACCAGCGGCAGCGCGCAGCACTACGCCTTCTCGAACGTCTTCGAGGTGGCGTCGAAGTCGGCCCCTTACGAAAAGGTCGTCGCCGGCAAGAACCTCGAATACGTGATCGAAGTGTTGCGGACCGACGGGCAGTCGCCGTGGTTCGCGTGCGCGCACGACGAGTTCGCGATCCAGATGGACGGCGAAGTCCGCATCGACTTCATCAAGCTCGACGATCCGCCGCAATCGGGCCGCGGCACCGTGCGCGCGGGCGCGCATCCGGCCGGCCGAAACATGGGGTACGTCGTGTTGCGTAAAGGGCATCAGGCGCTGCTGCCGGCCGGCTGTGCGTATCGCTTCACCGCGAGCCGGCCGGGCGTCGCGCTCGTCCAGACCGTGCTCGGCGAGCTGTCCGTCGAGAAGTGGGCCGAGATCTGCCTGCACTGACCTTCCGACCGCATTCGACTATTCCAGGAGACACGTAATGGCCACCCTCGAGACCCTCGACCTTTCCACGGGCTTTGCCGCCGATCTGGTGCGATCGACCGAAGCCGATGCCGTTACCGGCTACCGCCGCTTTCAGCTCGGCGAATTCGCCTTCCAGCGCGACGAATATTTCGTGAAGATCAGCTGGCCCGCGAAAGGCCAGACCCGCACGCATGCGATGCCGGCGGACGCGTTCCTGCGCGCGATGATGCGCGACGTCGCATGGGGCTTCTTCTACGGCTGGGTGAATTTCGACCACGTATTCGGCACGCGCAATCATTACGGCAAGGTCGACATGTATGCGGGCACCTTCAACGGCATCCTGAAGGACGCCGGCGTCGACTACACCGAGACCTTCGACACGCCGACGATCATGGCGACCTTCAAGGCGATGCTGCACGACTGGACCAACGAAGGCTTCGACCCGTTCGCGGCGCCCGAGGAAACGGGCACGGCGTTCGGCCGCAAGCACGGCGAGAACGGCGCGGCGATCGAGCGCACGCGCATCGCGACGCGCCGCATGCCGGGCCTCGAGGGCGACTCGCCGCTGCGCGACGAGCTGCCGGTCAACCGCGCGTTTCTCGACGTGACGCAGGACGAACCGGAAGTGCATGTCGAGCCGGGCTTCGAGGGCGAGCTGCACGCGTTCAACCTGTTCAAGTACCTGTCGCGCTCGGACGTGACGTGGAATCCGTCGGTCACGTCGGTGTGCGGGCGCAGCCTGTTCTGCCCGACCACCGAGGAATTCATCCTCCCGGTTTTCCACGGCAACGATCGCGTCGAATGGTTCCTGCAACTGTCCGACGAAATCGTGTGGGACATCGGCGACAAGAACACCGGCGCGCCGCGTGCGCGCATCACGATGCGGGCCGGCGACATCTGCGCGATGCCGGCCGATATCCGGCACCAGGGCTATTCGACGAAGCGCTCGATGCTGCTGGTCTGGGAAAACGCGACGCCGGATCTGCCGCAACGCTACGAGAGCGGCGAGCTCGCGCCGTACCCGATCGCGTTCTAGGCCGCGCGTCAGTTGCAGCTTCCGCTTTTGCTTTTGCGATACACCGAGGACGATTCATGCAAACCCAACTCTTCATCGACGGGCGCTTCGTCGACGCCGTCGATCGCGGCACGATCGATGTGCTGAACCCGCACGACGGCTCCGTCATCACGAAGATCGCGGCGGCCACCGCGGCGGACGTCGATCTGGCCGTCGAAGCCGCGGCGCGCGCCTTCCCGACCTGGTCGGCGATGCCGGCCGCCGAGCGCGGCCGCCTGCTGCTGCGCCTGGCCGATGCGATCGAAGCCAACGCGGACGCGCTGGCGCAGCTCGAATCACTGGACACCGGCCATCCGATTCGCGATTCGCGTGCGCTCGACGTGCCGCGCACGGCGGCCTGCTTTCGCTATTTCGGCGGCATGGCCGACAAGCTGCAAGGCTCGGTGATCCCGGTCGAGACCGGTTTCCTCAACTACGTGCAACGCGCACCGATCGGCGTCGTCGGCCAGATCGTGCCGTGGAATTTTCCGTTGATGTTCACGAGCTGGAAGATGGGGCCGGCGCTCGCCGCCGGCAACACGGTCGTGCTCAAGCCGTCGGAAATCACGCCGCTGTCGACGCTGCGCATCGTCGAGCTGATGGCCGAGGTCGGGTTTCCTGCCGGCGTCGTCAACATCGTGCCCGGCTACGGGCATACGGCCGGCCAGCGGCTCGCCGAACATCCGGGCGTCGGCAAGATCGCGTTCACCGGGTCGACGGCGACGGGCCGGCGCATCGTCGAAGCGTCGCAGGGCAACCTGAAGCGCGTGCAACTGGAACTGGGCGGCAAGGGCGCCAACATCGTGTTCGACGATGCCAACCTCGACGCGGCCATCAACGGCGCCGCGTGGGCGATCTTCCACAACCAGGGGCAGGCCTGTATCGCGGGGTCGCGCCTGGTGCTGCACGAACGCATCGCGGACGCGTTCCTCGAACGCTTCGTCGCGCTCGCCTCGTCGATCCGGATCGGCGATCCGCTCGATCCGAATACCGAAATGGGGCCGCTCACGTCGAAGCAGCACCTTGATCGCGTGCTGTCGTATGTCGACGTCGCGCGCGAGCAGGGCGGCCGCGTGCTGACCGGCGGCAGCGCACCGCAGGACTCGGCGCTCGCCAATGGCTACTACGTGCGCCCGACGATCATCGAGGCGAAGCGTGCGACCGACCGTGTCGCGCAGGAGGAAGTGTTCGGCCCGTTCGTCACCGTGCTGCGCTTCGGCAGCGACGACGAAGCGCTGGCCATCGCCAACGCAACCGAATACGGGCTCGGCAGCGGCCTGTGGACCAACGACCTGTCGCGTGCCCACCGGATGGCGGCGCGGATCGACGCGGGCATGTGCTGGATCAACTGCTACAAGCGCGTCAATCCGGGCAGCCCGTTCGGCGGCGTCGGCAAGTCGGGCTACGGCCGCGAGATGGGCTTCGAGGCGATGCACGACTACACGGAAGCGCGCTCGGTGTGGGTCAACGTCGACGGCAACGTGCCGCCGCATTTCAAGCGCTGAGGCTCGTATGGAGCGCTTCGTCTATCAGGGCACCCCGTCGCGCGTGGTCTTCGAATGGGGCGCGCTGGCCAGGCTGCCGGACGAGCTGTCGGCGCTCGGCGCACGCCGCGCGCTCATCCTCTCCACGCCCGAACAGCAGCCGCTCGCCGATCGCGTGAAGGACGTGCTGGGCGAGCGGGCGGCCGGCGTGTGCGCGCAGGCCGTGATGCACGTGCCGGTCGAAGTCGCACGCGCGGCGTGCGAGACGGCCGCCGAACTGGGCGCGGACTGTTGTATCGCGATCGGCGGCGGTTCGACGATCGGGCTGGGCAAGGCCATCGCGCTCCAATCGTCGCTGCCGATCCTCGCGGTGCCGACGACCTATGCCGGCTCGGAGATGACGCCGATCTACGGGCTCACCGAAGATCGGTTGAAGCGCACTGGGCGCGATGCGCGCGTGCTGCCGCGGACCGTGATTTACGACCCTTCGCTGACGGTGTCGTTGCCGCCAGCCATTTCGGCGGCGTCCGGTGTCAATGCGATGGCGCATGCGGTCGAGGCGCTCTACGCGGAAGATGCAAACCCGGTCATCAGCTTGATGGCCGAAGAATCGATCCGTGCACTCGGCGAAGCGTTGCCCGTCGTCGTGCGCGATCCGCACGATCGCGCGATGCGCGGCCGCGCGCTGTATGGCGCGTGGCTCGCCGGCACCTGCCTCGGCGCGGTCGGCATGGCGTTGCATCACAAGCTCTGTCATACGCTCGGCGGCACGTTCAACCTGCCGCACGCGCAGACGCACGCGGCGATGTTGCCGCATACCGCGCACTACAACCACGCCGCTGCGCCCGATGCGCTACGTCGCGTCGCGCGGGCGCTGGGCGGGCGCGATGCGGCCGAAGCCGGGCCGCTGCTGTTCAGGCTCAACGCGCAGCTCGGCATCGCGCCGGCGCTCGCCGATATCGGGATGCCGCAGCAGGGGCTCGACGAAGCGGCCGATCTGGCATGCCGGAACCCGTATGCGAACCCGCGGCCGATCGAACGCGCGGCGATTCGCGCGTTGCTTCAGCACGCATGGGAAGGACGCGCGCCGCATTGAGTGGCCGGATGAGCGAACGGAGAACGACGTGATGACTCACCAGATCGGCCTGCACGGCCTGTACCGCGAAGCGATGTCCGGCTTCATCCTCGATCGGAGCTGATCGCCATGGCGCGTTTTTTCGCGGTGTTTGCCACCGACCAGCCGGGCATGCGTGACGTGCGCGACCGCATGCGCCCGATTCACCGGAGCTATCTGCGCTCGGCGGCCGAGCACGGCGTGTATGTGCGGCTCGGCGGCCCGACGCTGGACCCGCAAGGCGACGCGATGAACGGCACGCTGCTCGTCATCGAGGCGGACGATATCCAGGCGGTGATGCGGTTCGTCGGCAACGACCCGTATGTGAAGGAGGGCCTGTTCTCGCACGTCGAGGTGCGTCCGTGGGACTGGAGCCTCGGCAATCCCGAGCAAAGGGTGTGAGCGATGGAAGCGAAACAGCTGTGCCGCGTGGCCGATGTACCGGACGGCGGCGCGCGAGTCGTCGACGCAGCGTGTATCGGGCAGCCCGTCATCGTGGTGCGGCGTGGCGAGCAGGTGTGGGCGTACGTGAATCGGTGCCCGCACTTTTCGGTGCCGCTCGATTTCGTGCCGGGCACTGTGTCCTGCTACCGGTCGCAGGTGTTGATGTGTGCGCATCACAGTGCGTTGTTCCGGTTCGATGACGGCGTGTGCATCGACGGGCCTTGCACGGGGGCCGGGCTGGAAACCGTGGCCGTCGAGGTGGATGCATCCGCGTGGATCGTCTTTCGGGGCGCTTGATTTCGCGGATTTGGAATGTTCGCGCGTCGATGCGGGTTCACTGGAAATTTTTCGAATTGATCAATCAGTAAAACTAATTTCTGGTGTTGACGTGACTGCCTGAACCAAGGCGATTTTCTACGAAGCAATGAGCGAACACCCGCCCCGCAGCGGGTGACGGACTCGTATTTTCATAAAAAAGACGGAGACGACATGAAACTCAGGTTTGGTGTATTGACGATGCTCGCCGTGGCACAAGGCGCGTGGGCGCAAAGCAGCGTGACGATGTTCGGGCTGATCGACTCCGGCATCACGTACGTCAGCAACGAGGGCGGCGGAAAGAACGTCAAGTTCGACGACGGCATATTCGCGCCCAACCTGTTCGGCCTGCGCGGTACCGAGGATCTCGGCGGCGGATATCGCGCGACGTTCGCGCTCGTGAACCAGTTCTCGATGGCGAACGGGAGCATCGTCGGGACCGGGATTTTCGGGCGCAACGCCTACGTGGGCATCGAGAGCGACCGGTTCGGCAGCATCACGCTGGGCAATCAGTACGACTTCATGGTGGATGCGCTCTTTTCAAAGGGCAACGCGATTTCGCGGGACATTTCCGGGTTGTACGGTTTTCGGAACGGCCCGTTCCAGCGTCTCGCGCTGCCGGGCAATCCGACCGGCGCGTTCGACTGGGACCGCACGGCCGGAAGCAAGCCGATCGCGAATTCGGTCAAGTACAGCTCGCCGACGGTCGCGGGTTTTTCTGGCGGCGTGATGTATGCGTTCGGCGGCGTGGCCGGCTCGGTCGGTGCGGACAACGCCGTCAGCGCCGGCGTGAACTACGAGCTGGGGGCCTTCGGCGTGGGCGCGGCCTATACGAACGAAAAGTACGGCCCGGCGCCGGGCGTGCCGTCGACCAGCGTGCGCAACTGGGGTGTCGGGATGCATTACGACTTTGGTGTCGTGACCGCGAAGGCGCTGATGACCACCGTGCGCAATTCGTTCAACGATGCGGGCGTGTGGATGGCCGAGGCCGGCGGCTTGTGGCGGATCAGGCCGGATATCGTGCTGGGCGCGAAATACATGTACATAAAGGGCAATGAAGCGGTGAACGACAACCATGCGCATCAGATCAGCGTCGCGCTTCAATACCTGTTGTCGAAGCGGACGATGGTGTATGTGTCGGCGGATTATCAGCGCGCGAATAGCGGCGCGAATGCGCAGGTGAATGGCGTGCTGGATCCGAACGGAGCATCGAGTTCCGCGAGTCAGGCGGTCGCGCGGATGGGGTTGCATACGGTGTTTTGACGGGGCGCACTGCCATATTCCTTAAAGGCGCGGGGGCGACACAGGCTCGCCCTGCGTCGATATTTCCCACGATCTGCATTTCCCGCACAGTCCGCAAAGCGATGATTTTTTCCTGGTAAGTGAGCGGTAAGTCGACTGGTCCTACAGTAGCCCCCGTTTCGACCCTCGACTCCAGGAACGATTGTGAAAATTGCCTCTCGCCGCGCACGCCCGTTATGGCTGATTGCCGCTTCATTTGCACTTTCATCTGCTTCCGCGTGGGCGGACGAGGGCGCGAGCCCGCCCGATCCCGACAATACGGGGCTGACCATCCTCAACAACGCGACGAACGTCACGCACTGGGGATTGGGCGCCGGCGTCGGCATCGAGCCGTCGGCCTACAAGGGCGACGGCACCCGTGTATTGCCTTTTCCGCTGGTCTACTTCGACAACAAATGGGTGCAGGCCATCGGCACCACGGTCGATCTGAAAATCGGCAGCTGGAGTGGCGTCAATCTCGCGTTTCGTGGCCAGTTCTCGCTGTTCGACGGATACAAGGGCTCGGACGCGCCGATCCTCAACGGCATGGAAAATCGCAAGGGCGCGTTCTGGTACGGCCCTGCACTGTCATGGAGCACCGGCTTCGGCACGTTGTCGGGTAGCTTCCTGCTCGGCGGAAACAAGGGCGAGCGCGCGAAGATCGGCTTCGAGAAGGCGTTCGCCGTCGGCGCATTTTCGATCGCGCCACATGTCGGCGCGGAATGGCTGAGCAACAAATATGTCGACTACTATTACGGCGTGCGACCATCCGAGGCGCGTGCCTGGCGTGCCGCCTACAGCGCGGGTTCGGCCGTGAACGTGTCGGCCGGCACGCGTGTCGACTACCGGCTGACGAAGCAGCAGACGATGTTCGTGGACGTGGGCGTGTCGCGTCTCGGCGACGGCATCACCGACAGTCCGCTCGTCGGCAGGCGGTTCATTCCCGAGGCCCGGATCGGCTACATGTATCGGTTCAAGTGAGTGCGAGCATGCCAAGAGTGGCGATTGTCGAGGATCACGAGCGCCTGGCCGGCCTGTTGTCGCAGGCGTTGGCCGCGGCGGGAATCGAATCCGACCGGTTCGGCAATGCTCGGGAAGCTGCTTACGGTGTCGACCGGGCCGATTACGCGCTGCTGATCATCGATCGCGGATTGCCCGACGGAGACGGTCTGGCGTTCTTGCGGACGCTGCGCGCGGCGGGGCGCATGATGCCTTGCCTGATGCTGACGGCACGCGATGCGTTGCATGACCGCATCGACGGACTCGAAAGCGGCGCCGACGACTATGTGACCAAGCCGTTCGAAATGAGCGAACTCGTCGCCCGCGTCCGTACGCTGATGCGGCGCCCGGCGCTGCTCACGACGCTCGTCGCGTCGTTCGCGGACGTGACCGTGGACCCGCCCCAGCGCGCGATGCGCTGTGGCGACCGGACGGTGCTGCTGGCGCCGGCCGAGCTGCAGATCATGCTTTGCCTGATCGAAGCCGCGGGCCGCACCGTCCGGCATTCGAACCTCGAGCATGCCGCATGGGGGCTCGCGGAGGCGGTCACGCCCAATGCACTCGAGGTGACCGTGCACCGCTTGCGCAAGAAGCTGACGGCGATCGGCGCAACGATGCGGCTCACCAATATCCGCGGCGCCGGCTTCGCGCTGCGGGAGGCGTGACGATGCTTCGCCGCGTGTCGCACGTGGCTATCCCTCGTAAGAAAACCGCCATGTTCCGTCATTGGGTCCTGCGTCTGTCGACGCGTCTGTGGGTGACCAACGTTGCCGCGTTCGCCATCAGCCTGGCGCTGCTGTCCGCGCTTTCCGTGTATTTTCTGGATCGATATCCCGAGTTCCTGGGGCGGCGCCAGCAGATGGAGAGCATCCGTCATATCGTGGCCGGGATGCGTTTCGATGCGGCCGGGCGGCCGGCATCCGTGCGATTGGGCGAGCATCCGGCGGTGATGTTCCGGCTCTTGCCGGCCGACGTGAAGTATCGGGTGCTCGATGCGACGGGGAAGGTGTTGTTGGCGTCGGTGTCTTCGAGCGACGATCGACCGTGGCTGACGGAGGACATCGCGACGGTGGCAGGCAAGGTGCTGCCCGCCACGATCGACGGCAAGGCATACGCGGTCGCGACGCAGCGCGCGTTGAACGGGAGCGTCGTCTATTACGTGCAGGTGGCGCACAGCGACCAACTCGTCGATGCGCTTGTCAGGACGCGGATCGATCCGATACCGAGGACCGTCGTTTATGTGCTGGTCATTGCGACCGTCATTTTCGGACTGACGCTGCCGTTGACGATCAGCCATGTGCTGAAGCCGTTGCGGGAGGTATCGCGTGCCGCGCGGGAAATCGAGCCGCGCAACCTGAAGACGCGGCTGTCGTCGGCGGGGATTCCCAGCGAGATCAAGCCGCTGATCGATGCGTTCAACGACGCGCTGATCCGGCTCGAGAATGGCTTTGCGGTGCAGCAGCAGTTTCTGGCCGACGCTGCGCACGAGTTGCAGACGCCGCTCACGCTCGTCAGGGGGCAGATCGAGCTGCAGCCGGACATCAGCCAGAAGGCGCTTTTGCTTCGCGAGATCGATTTGATGGCTCGGCAGGTGAAGCAACTGCTGCATCTGGCTGAAGTCAGCGAGGCGCAGAACTTCAGCTTCGGCGACGTGAATGGCGTCGACGTCACGCGGGACGTCGTGAGCTTGCTGGCCGGCAAGGCCGATGCGAAGCAGGTGACGCTTCATATCGAAGCGCGTGATTTCGCGTCGCCGATACGCGCGGACGGCGGGGCGCTTTTCATCCTGCTCAAGAACCTGCTCGAGAATGCGATCAATGCGTCGCCGTCGGGCGGGGTCGTGGTGCTGACTGTTCTTGATACGGCGATTCATGTTGAAGATGAAGGGCCGGGGATTCGGCGGGAACATCTTCCTCGGCTATTCGACCGATACTGGCGGGCGCCGGATTCGCGGTATGACGGTGCGGGCCTCGGCTTGGCAATCTGTAGGGAGATTGCCGAGGCTCATCAATGGACACTGACGGTCGATGTGCTGATGACGGGGACGCGGTTCAGTGTGTGGTTTTAGCTTGCATGAAGGAAGGGATACGGGGCCGAGGGTACCTCGGTGAGGCGGGGCGGACGGGGGGCGTCTGGCACGCTGACGTGTCGCTTTTCATCGCCCCCTTGTTCGCCGTCGATTTTTCGATATAATGAATCCACGTTCGAAATGTCGAACGTGAGAAATCAAGCATCCAGAGTCGGGTTTCCCGACGCCAACCTGCCCTCCCGGGCAAGGTGGACGCCCTCGAGGCGATGCGGCCGATTGACGGCAACGAAACGGGAGCAGCATGGCTGGCACCGGTTCGATCACCATTCATCCGGAGCAACCATGAGCCAAGTTTCCTCCGCTTCCCATCCGACGGTCTGTGAAGACTGGTCGCATTTTCTTCCCGGTTTTACGTTGACGCATACGGTTCATCTCGTTTCGAGACGGAATCCGGGCATTGTCTCGACCGCGGCTGCGGTGCTCGAAGGCGAAACTGCTACGGTCGATCGGTGGGCCATCACGCGCTGTGGCGACGTTCTCGAACAAAAAATCGTGCTCGGTGAGATGACGGAAGGGCAAGCGGTGCGGCTGCGTGAGCGGCTTGCTGCGCTCGATGGCGTACTGCGTACGAGGGTCGAGCATCATTTCGTTAGGGGTGGTTCGGCGTCGCTCGGAAATGCGTCGGAAAGTGGCCATTAAACGATGCATGCGCATTGTTGCTGTCTCGGGTGATATGTATAAAGCTGGACTAGACCAAACAGACCGCGACAGATCATCTGACTCAGCTCGGCCATCAACGGCCACTCGACCTCAGCGCCGGAATCGTCAACAATCGGCGTCAGGCCGATAAAGGCGTGATTCTGGTTGCATTGCCACTTCACCCGGGGGCGCATCTCGTAACCTTGCGAGTCGCGTTATGTCTCGTGCATACGGCGGCTCGCGGTTCGCGACAATCGTTGCGTCAGAAGTGGCAAGAGGTAGGCAAGACGCAACGATTTCTGCTTTCAATGCGGAGGCGGCCTCTGGTTGGAGCGCGACTACGTTCCGCTCAAATGCTTGGCACCGGCGACCGGTGAAACAATGGAACAACCGACGTGATAGAGCAAGGTAAACGGGTGGCCGTCGTGGCGCCGGCGGGCATTCCTGACAGGGATAACCTGGCGCGGGCCGTGTCGCTGCTGGAAAGTTGGGGGTTTTCCGTCTCTGTGGGCGCGCACGTAACTGACCGGTTCCGGTATCTCGCGGGATCTCGTCAGGATCGTATTGACGATCTGCTCGCGGCGTTGTCAGACCCGGCAGTCGATATCGTCTGGATCGCACGCGGCGGATATGGCTCTACGCATGTGCTGCCCGCGCTGCCCACTACCGTGCCACGAAAGAAAACCGTGATCGGCTTCTCCGATGCGACCGCGCTTTTCTGCGCGCTGAAGCAGATTCCCGGCATCGACGTAATTCACGGGCCGACGCTCAACGGCCTCGCGACGAAAGTTGACGAGGAGTCGCGCCTCAGCGTTCTGGGTGCGCTCACCGGGGTTTCCCCGACGCCACTGCCACTTGAACGTCTGCATGGGCCGGCTGATCCGATCGGAGGGCCGCTTGTCGGCGGCAATCTCACGGTACTCGCGAGCATGGCCGGCAGCCGTTGGGAGCCTAGATTTCGCGACTCGATTGTCGTTCTGGAGGACGTTACTGAACTTGCATACCGCATTGACCGCAGCATCATGACGATGCGTCACGCCGGTATCCTCGATGGCGCACGCGCGATTGTGCTTGGCGACTTCGTCCGCTGCTCGTTGCCAGCCGGGGCCAACTACTTACTCACGGACGTTCTGCTGGACGTGTTGGCGCCGCTCGGCGCCCCAATCTATGGGGGCCTTCCCGTGGGGCATGGTCAGCGTAATCTGTCGTGGGTGGTTGGACGGCCTGCCGAGATCCGCGGGGGCATATTGTTCCGATAGCTTTGCCCTTCGCACACCCTGTCCGATGGTCGATTGTCGGGCAGCGGACGGGATTCGGCCATGAACCGCCCTTCGACTGACTGCTGCGCCTGGATTGTCGGCAATGAATCAGAATCGATGAAAAAAGTCAGTTCGATGGTGGTGCGATCAGACCTTCACGACCTTCGACGCTGTCACGGTCACTTCGACCAACCACCCTGGTTCGACAAGCCCCACTACCTGTGCACGAGTTCGGGTGGGCAGATGAGGTTGTGCTGCCGAGCCGAAATACTCGGCGTAGACGTTTGAAAAACTGCCGTAGTCTGGCACACCATTTTTTTCGGGCTCGGCAACGAAGAGAGCCTGCACGGTAATCACGTCGCCTAACGTATACCCTTTACCTTCGAGGATTCGCTGAATCTGATCCAACACGCTTTTGGTTTGCGTTTTCAAATCGCCGAAATAGCTTACCGTGTGCGGATCGGCGTCGAGATTCGTCGGCAGCGCGCCTACCCCACTCAACGTGATAGTTTTAGCGTTCGCGGGGACCTCAATTGCTTCCGAAAATTCTCGTGCCCACGATGCTTCGAGGTGCGCGGGGGTACGGTGTCGCACAATGGCGTTGCTCATTAGGTACTCCAATGTGATGCCGATTGACATGATGCCGTCGGTTGCGTGCACCAACCACGCGTGACGAGCTCGCTCATCGATCAATCGGGATATCGATGAGTGTCGACTCGTGATGGTACTTAGGTCGTGGTGATCGGGAAAATGAATTAATTCGATAAAATCGTTCGATACTATCGATCGATAGTGTTACGCAGATCAATGGTCCAGCGAGAGACATATGGAACTTCGCCACCTTCGTTATTTCCTGGCTATTGTTGAGTTCAACAACCTTTCACGGGCAGCTGAAAAGATGTGCGTTGCGCAATCCACGCTGTCGCACGCCCTTCGTCAGCTCGAAGAGGAACTGGACATCGTGTTGTTCGACAGAGTTGGGCGAACTATTCGGCTCACGCAAGCAGGCCGGGTTTTTCACGACTATGCGGCGCGCACGTGCAACGAAACGATGCGAGCCAAGCGTGCCATGCAGGAGCTCAACGAGCTCGACGCAGGTACCTTTACTTTGGGCGCTATCCCGGTATTTCCGCTTTCATTTCTGCCTGGGGCAGTCTCGTCTTTCAATCAGCGGTATCCGAAGGTTCGGATCGTGGTCCAGGATCTTCTCGCGGCGGAGCTTGAGGAAAAGCTGGCACTGGGTACACTCGATCTCGGTATTGCATTCCATCCGGCTTCACGGAACGACGTTGAATCCGAGTATCTTTTCACGGAGCGGCTCGTCTTGGCCGTCGGTCGGGACCACCCATTCGCACAAAAGCACCGGATTCAATGGAAAACGCTCGATTCGATTCCCCTTGCGCTCCTCGCGCCAAAGTTTTCGACGCGTATCCTAATTGAAGATGCGTTCACGGCTGCCAAAGTACAACCGCGGGTAGTCGTAGAAATGGATACCACAGTGTCGCTTCTTGCGGTCGCTGCGGAAGGCAAGCTTGCAACCATCGTTCCTGAACGTGCCGGAGCAGGCTTCGAATGTATCAACCTGATACCTATAACGCATCCGGAATTGTCCCGAAAGCTTGGCTTGCTATGGCCGAAGGGGACCGGACGGACTCGCGCCGTAATGACTTTCGCAGATATGCTTAAGGATGTGTCCACGAATGTGCGGCACGGCCAGAAAACGTGATACGTGGCTAGCTCAATCCTCCTTGGTGGAATTCTCACACCGTGGGCATGTAGCCACACGGGTGCACTTACTCCGATTCTCGGAGCACCTGCGCCGTGTTGACTGACCACTATCGGGAAAACCAAGTGACCGGCTCGGGTCGGCAGCGGTCATCGACGCCGCATTCTTTCCGAGTCGGCAACGGGTCGATTTCGGCGCTTGATGAAGTGACGGCAAAGCAATTGCAGTCCTGATCTGACGCTGGCTGAGAGATCAGATCTTCGCTTACGCAGGTGCTATTGGGGAAGAATGCCCCCTCACTCCACCGTCACCGACTTAGCCAAATTCCTAGGCTTATCAATATCCGTCCCCCTTGCCAGCGCAGCGTGATACGCAAGCAACTGCATCGGCACAGTATGCAAGATCGGCGACAACGGCCCGTAGTACTCGTTAAGCCGAATCACCTCGATCCCCTCACTCGGCACGATCCCACAGTCCACATCCGCGAACACGAACAGCCGCCCATTCCGCGCACTGACCTCATGCATGTTCGACCTGAGCTTGTCCAGCAACATGTCATTCGGCGCAACCGCGATCACCGGCATTTCATTGCTGACGAGCGCCAGCGGCCCATGCTTCAACTCACCCGCCGGATAAGCCTCCGCATGAATATAGGAAATCTCCTTCATCTTCAGCGCGCCTTCCAACGCGATCGGATAATGCATCCCGCGTCCGAGAAACAGCATGTTGTCGCGCCTCGCGAGCAACTCCGACCAAGCCATGATCTGCGGTTCCAGCGCGAGCACCTTCGACATCGCATCGGGCAGATGCCGCAGCGCCCGCAGATGTTCCTTCTCCTCGTCGTCACTCAACCGCCCACGCACCTGCGCCAGTGACAACGTCAGCAGGAACAGCGCAACGAGCTGTGTCGTAAACGCCTTCGTCGAAGCCACGCCGATCTCCACCCCCGCACGCGTCACGAACTGCAGTGCACATTCGCGCATCAGCGCACTCGTCGCGACGTTGCAGATCGCGAGCGTGTGCATCATCCCGCTGCGTTTCGCGACATGCACGGCGCCGAGCACGTCGGCCGTCTCGCCGCTCTGCGACACCGCGACCACCAGCGTGCGCGGATTCGGCACACTGTCGCGATAACGAAACTCGCTGGCAATCTCGACGCTCGCGGGCAGCTTCGCGATGCTCTCGATCCAGTACTTCGCGGTCAGCGCCGCGTGATAGCTGCCGCCGCACGCGAGCAGCAGCACCGAATCGACGTCATTGAACACGCGCCACGCCCCGTCGCCGAACAGCTCCGGCATGATCGACGAAACGTCGAGCAGCGTATCGGCCACGGCCTGCGGTTGCTCGAAGATCTCCTTCTGCATGTAGTAGCGATACGATCCGAGATCAGCCGCGCCGCTATGTGCGGCGACGCGTTGCACCGCGCGCTCGACGCGCTGACCGTTCGCATCGACGATCCAGTAGCGATGCAGTTGGATATCGGCGACGTCGCCGTTCTCCAGGTAGGCAATGCGATCGGTGATGCCCGACAGCGCAATCGCGTCGGACGCCAGAAAATTTTCGCCTTCGCCGATCCCGACGACGAGCGGCATCCCGTCGCGTGCGCCGACGATCCGGTGCGGCTCATCGCGGCACATCACCGCGATCGCATAGCTGCCGCGCAGTCGCGCGACCGCACGCCGAACCGCCTCGAACAGGTCGCCGTCGTACAAGTGATCGATCAGGTGCGCAATCGCCTCGCTGTCGGTCTGGCTCGCGAACACATAGCCGTGCGCCTGCAGTTCCGCGCGCAGTTGATCGCAGTTCTCGATGATCCCGTTGTGCGACAGCGCGATGCGTGCATTGGCGTCGCTCGGCGAGAAGTGCGGATGCGCGTTGAGCGTGACGGGTGCGCCATGCGTGGCCCAGCGCGTATGCGCGATGCCCGTGTAACCGGACAACGCTTGGTCGGCAATCTCACGCTGCAGGTTCGCGACACGATCGACGCTGCGGGCGCGCGCCAGTGCGCGGTCGCGGTAGACCACGACGCCGCACGAATCGTAGCCGCGGTATTCGAGCCGCTTCAGGCCGTCGACCAGGTTCGGCAGGATGTCCCGCTGGGCAACCGCCCCGACAATTCCACACATATCGCGCTCCGTAAATGTCCTGTCTGGATCAGTGAGAGCGATGGTAGGGCCGGTGAAATGGAATTAAATTTCAAAAAACAAACAAATATGAAATAGACGGGCGATCGTCTATCATGTTGAAATTAAATTTCACTCTCTGATCAGAAGGAGTGGCCGATGGCCGGCATCACCCTCGACGATCTCGACCTGCGCATCCTCGCGATCCTGCAGGACGACGCGTCGGTGTCCAATCTGCAACTCGCCGAGCGCGCGCTGTCGTCGCCGCCCACCTGCATGCGTCGCGTGCGGCGGCTGACGGAGGCCGGCGTGATCCGTCGGCAGGTCGCGGTGCTCGACCCGGTCGCGATCGGTACGGCCGTCACCGCGCTGATCGAGATCAGCCTCGACCGGCAGACGGCCGCAGACTACGACGCGTTCGAAGCGTATGTATGCGCGGAGCCGGCCGTCACGCAGTGCTATCGCGTGTCGCCGGGGCCCGATTTCGTCGTGATCGCCGATCTGGCCGACGTCGCCGAATACGACGAATTCGCGCGGCGACTGTTCACCGGCGCGTCGAACGTCCGCAACGTGCGGACGTTTTTCTCGACACATCGCGCGAAATTCGAAGCGAATGCGCGGGTCGCGCACGCGATGCGCAAGCGAACATGACGTGAGTTCACCGCGTCGTTCGTCCGGCATCACGCGGCAGCGGCGGCGTCCGCCAGTTGCAGCGGCTTGCCGTATCCGAAGCAATGCGCGGGCTCCGGAAACACGCGCTGCTGCACGTCCTGCGCGTACTGTCGGATCGCGTCGCGCATCACCGCATTCGCATCCGCGTAGCGCTTCACGAAGCGCGGCGTGTACGCATCGAACGCACCGATCATGTCCTCGGTCACGAGCACCTGCCCGTCGCATGCGGGCGATGCGCCGATGCCGATCGTCGGGATCGTCAGCGTCTCGGTCAGGTGGCGCGCGAGCGCTTCGGCCGTGCCTTCGATGACGACGCTGAATGCACCGGCCCGCTCTGCCGCGCACGCGGCGTCGAACACCTGCGCGGCCGAACGCGGGTCCATGCCCTGTGCGCGGAAGCCGCCCGCCGCGTTGGCCTGCTGCGGCATGAGGCCGACATGCGCCATCACCGGAATGCCGCGATCGGTCAGGAAGCGGATCGTGTCGGTCATCTCGCAGCCGCCTTCGAGCTTCACGGCCTGCGCGCCGGTTTCGGCGAGCAGCCGCGCGGCAGAGCGATATGCCTGCGCGGGTGATTCCTGGAACGTGGAGAAGGGGAGATCGACGACGACGCACGCCTGCGCGGCGCCGCGCACGACGGCCGCCCCATGTGCAATCATCATGTCGAGCGTGACGCGCAGCGTATCGGGCATCCCGTACAGCACCATGCCGACGGAGTCGCCGACGATGATCACGTCGGCCACTTCATCGACGATCTTCGCCATCGGCGCGGAATATGCGGTCAGCGACACGAGGCTGCCGATGCCTTTGGTCGAACGGATCGCGGTGACGGTCTTGCGGGTGATGCGGGTATGAGCGCTCATGGGCGGAAGTCGTGTGAAAAAGGAGCCGCCACGGTAGCATCGCGTGCGTTCGTGCAATGACCTTCGGAGGACGTCTTATGTTGCTGGCGGGACAACCCGGCGACCCTTACACGGTGCCGCCGATGGCGCGCCTGCCGAGGCCGCTGTACGTACGCGCGTTCGGCATTCCCGGCAACGTGAGCGTCGACGCGCACAGTCATCCGTGGGCGCAGTTGATGTATGCGACGAGCGGCGTGCTCGAGGTGTCGACGCCGTCGGGCCGGCAACTGCTGCCGCCGCATTACGCGATGTGGATTCCGCCGCACGTGCCGCATGCGGTGTCGACGCGCGATTGCGTCGCGTTCCACAGCCTGTATCTCGACGAAGCCATCGCGCGCGGCGACGTGAACGACGATTGCACGATCCTCTGCATGACGCCGCTGCTGCGCGAACTGGTGATCGCGACCGGCGAGTTGCCGGTGAATTACGACGAGGCGGGGCCCGATGGTGCGCTCGTGTGCCTGATCGCGGACCGGATCGCCCGCATGCGGCCGGCGCCGCTCACGGTGCCGCTGCCGCGCGATCCGCGCCTGCTGAAAATCGCGCGCGCGTTGCATGCGGCGCCGGGCGATACGCGCAGTCTCGACGAATGGGGCCATCAGGTCGGCGCGACGCGGCGCACGCTGTCGCGGCTGTTCCGGCAGGACACGGGGCTGTCGTTCACGGAATGGAGGCAGGGCGTGCGGCTACTCGCGTCGCTGCCGCTGCTCGATGCAGGCGAGCCGATCGGCACGGTGGCCGCGCAACTGGGTTACGACTCGACGTCGTCGTTCATCGCGTTGTTCCAGGCGAAATTCCGCGTGACGCCCGGCGTATATGCGAAGCGTGAAGCGCGCCGGCTGGTGTTGCCCGCGTGACGCGCTCCGTCGATCAGAACGCGAGCGCCTGCTGCATCGGGTGATGCGCGCCGCGTGAGAGTTCTGCGCCTTCGAGCGACAGCAGCGCACGTTTGCGATCGATGCCGCCCGCATAGCCGGTCAGGCTGCCCGATGCGCCGACCACGCGATGGCACGGCACGATGATCGATACCGGATTGCGGCCGACCGCACCGCCCACGGCGCGTGCGCCGCTCATCGGCAGCCCGACGCGTTCGGTGATGTCGCCATACGACACGAGTTCGCCGAACGGAATCGCGAGCAGTTCCTGCCATACCCGTCGCTGAAACGCGGTGCCGCGCAGGTGGATCGGCACCGAAAACGTGTCGCGCGCGCCGGTGAAGTATTCGGCGATTTCTTCCGCGACCCGGCGGGCGACCGGCGACGTGGCGAGCGTGTGCGCGTCGTTCAGGATCGCAAGCGACGGGAAGTATTTCTGGCCGACGAAGTACAGGCCCGTGAGCGCGTCGTCCTCGATGCGCACGGCGATGTCGCCCAGCGGGCTCGGAATCAGGTGAGCGGGAGTCATCGCAATACATCTCCTTGAAGGCGCCACACATGCAGCGCCGCATACGCGCGCCACGGCGCCCAGCGCGCCGCATGCGGTGCTGATGATGGCACCCGCGTGCGGTCGGTGCGGTCGGTGCGCTCGGTGCGGGCGGACAGCAACACGTCGTCGGCGGGGAACGCGTTCGGCCAGGCCATCGCACGCATCGCGACGTACTGCACCGCGCGTTCGTCGAAGCCGGGCAGCGCGCGCAGCGCGGCGAGCGTCGCATCGAGCGGCGCCATCGGTTCGAGCATGAGCGTGCCGTCGTCGACCGCGCGGGCGAGCGACACGATCGCGTGTGCCGTGTCGCGCTCGATGCCGATCGTTTCGAGGGCCGAAGGCGGCACTGCGGCCAGTGTCGCGGCACAGGGCAGGGCATGCATGAGGCCCGGCGGCGCGCCATCGACCGAGGTGCCGAAGCGTGCTGCGATTCGTGCGAGCAACGGCGTATCGGCCTGCGCCGCCGCCAGTTGCTCGCCCGCGATCGCACGGATCGCGATCTCCAGACCGTCGAACGCGCCGGGCACGCGCAGCCCCGGCGAGCCGCTCGCCAGATCGCCGAGATGCGCGTCGATCACGTCGGGGCGGCTGTCGAGATCGAACAGCCGGCGCACGCGTGCGAGCACGGCCGGCACGACCGGCGTCAGCGCGGGCGACACGGTGACGGCCAGCGCGAAGCGCTGCGGCACGTGCGCGACGGACAGCCAGCCGGCCACGCGGCCGCCGTCGTGTCGATTCGGCAATTCGACGATGCGTGCATAACCGTGCGCGTCGATCCGCTCGACGCCGTCGATCTGCCGCTGCGCGAGAAAACGCATCAGGTCGGCCCACGCGAACGGCGGCCGGTACGGCAGCGGGAAGGTCATGTCGCCGTCGGCCGACGCGCCGGCCCCTTTGCGCAGCCGCAGCGGATTGAGGCCGTAGCGCTGGCGGAACAGATCGTTGAAGCGCCGTACGCTGCCGAACCCGGCCGTCGACGCGACGACGGCCACCGGCAGCGCGGTATCGGTCAGCAGCCGCTTGGCCATCAGCAACCGCTGCGTCTGCGCGAACTCGACCGGCGACACGCCGAACTGCGCGCCGAAGATGCGGCGCAGATGGCGCTCGGTCACGCCGACGCGCCGTGCGAGCGCGGCGACGGAATGCGCGTTCAGGAAACCGTCGTCGATCAGCGTCGCGGCCGCGTCGGCGAGATTGCCGGACAGGTCGAGCAACCCGTGGCCGGGCGCCAGTTCGGGGCGGCAGCGCATGCAGGGCCGGAAGCCGGCTTTCTCGGCGGCCGCGGCGGTCGGGTAGTAGGTGCAGTTTTGCGCTTTCGGCGGCTTCACCGGGCAGACCGGGCGGCAGTACACCCCGGTCGTCGCGACGCCGACGAAGAACCAGCCGTCGAAGCGGCGGTTCCGCGAAAGCAGGGCGTCGTAGCAGGTGTCGGGATCGAGGCGCATGAGACGACTGTAAACCATCCTCGCGGTCGATTCTGGCTGGAATCGGACATGTGTGTCGGCCGCCGCGCGCCTGCCGCGCCGCAGCGGGAAAAACAGGGGAAAAACGGTTAATACCACTCTGCGAAACAGTCGTCTCTTTTACCGCGACTAATTTGAGATGACTCATCGAAATCCCCGACTGACACGGCACCGGCAGGCGCCCTATTCTTTAAAAAACGTTTTCCAGATAGGTTGGTGAAAGGGCCGGTGCGTCAGCGCGTGGGCCGTTCGCCCCGGCGCCGGTCGCCGGTCAACGAATACCGCGCGACGCGACGGGCGCGACCGCGCATCGGAGACATTCATGCAATCTGCCGTCGTCGGCACCGTGCGCGCGGCCGCCAGCCGCTACCGCTGGACCGTCTGTGCGCTGCTGTTCTTCGCGACCGTGATCAACTACATGGATCGGCAGATCCTCGGCCTGCTCGCGCCGATGCTCCAGCACGACATCGGCTGGAGCCAGGTGCAGTACGGCCGCATCGTGATGGCGTTTTCCGCGTTCTATGCGCTGGGTCTGCTCGGCTTCGGGCGCATCGTCGACTGGCTCGGCACGCGCGTGTCGTACGCGGTGGCGATGCTGGTATGGAGCATCGCCGCGATGCTGCATGCGGCGGTCGGCTCGGTGACGGGCTTCGCGTTCGTGCGTGCGCTGCTCGGGATCGGCGAGGGCGGCAACTTCCCGGCCGCGATCAAGACCACGGCCGAATGGTTTCCGCGCCGCGAACGCGCGCTCGCCACCGGCATCTTCAACTCGGGCGCGAACATCGGCGCGGTGTTCGCGCCGGCGATCATCCCGGCGATCGCGGTGGCCTACGGCTGGCGCGCGGCGTTCGTGATCATCGGCGCGATCGGCATCGTGTGGCTCGCGGTGTGGCTGGTGATGTACCGCACGGCCGACACGCGGGCGCTCGCCGCGGAATACGACGAGCCGCGCGACGAAGCCGAAGCGCTCGACGCGGCCAATGCGAACGCCGGCGCGCCGCGCTGGGGCGAACTGATCCGCAAGCGCGAGACGTGGGCTTTCCTGATCGGCAAGTTCCTGACCGATCCGGTGTGGTGGTTCTACCTGTTCTGGCTGCCGAAGTGGCTGAACGAGTCGCGCGGGATGGACATGCAGCACATCGGTTTGCCGCTCGTCTGCATCTATGCGCTGACGACGGTCGGCAGCATCGGCGGCGGCTGGCTGTCGTCGATGCTGCTGCGTGCGGGCTGGAGCGTGAACCGGGCGCGCAAGACGGCGATGCTGATCTGCGCATGCTGCGTGCTGCCGATCGCGTTCGTATCGCAGGTGCAGAGCCTGTGGATCGCGGTGCTGATCGTCGGCCTCGCGGCGGCCGCGCACCAGGGCTGGTCGGCGAACCTGTTCACGACGGCGTCCGACCTGTTCCCGCGCCGCGCGGTCGCGTCGGTGGTCGGCATCGGCGGGATGGCCGGCTCGATCGGCGGCGTGCTGTTCTCGGAAGTGATCGGCCAGGTGCTGCAGCGCACCGGCCACTACTGGGTGCTGTTCGCGATCGGCGCATCGGCCTACCTGATCGCGCTGGCCGTGATGCACGTGCTCACGCCGAAGATGAAGCCCGCGAAACTCGATGCGTGATCGCGTATCGGCAAGCGACAACGCCGCCCGAGGGCGGCGTTTTGCGTTCGGGAAGGTGACGCGTCGCGACCGCGTCAGCCGGCCGATGCGGTCGACGCGCGCATGATCAGCCGCGGCTCGAACGTCGAATAGCTCGCGTCGGTGCGCCCGGCCAGCGCATCGATCAGCTTCTGCATCGCAAGTTCGCCCATGTTCTCGCTCTGGATGTCGACGGTCGTCAGCGCGGGCGCCGCGTAGGCGCCGTACGGCACGTTGTCGATGCCGGCGACGGACACGTCCTGCGGCAGCCGGAAGCCGAGCGACGCGGCTTCCTTCATGAAGCCGAGCGCGATCAGGTCGTTGTAGCAGATCACGGCCTGCGGGCGCTGCGGCCCGAGCATCACGCGCGAACATGCGCGCTCGCCGGCCTCTGCGGTCGGCGCGTGCGCGTCGTGCACGTCGAGCGTGAGCCCCGCTTCGGCGAGGCAGTCGCGCGCGCCCTGGATTCGTTCGTCGTTCACGCGCGCGGTGCCGAAGCCGAGATACGCGATGCGCGTATGGCCGAGGTTGAGCAGGTGGCGCGCGAGCATGTAGGTCGACAGCCGGTTGTCGATGCCGACGCTCGGAATCGGCAGGCCCGGGCTGCGACGCAGCAGCACGAGCGGCTTGTTGAGGTCGAGCATCCAGCCGGCTTCCTCGTCGGGCATCCGCGTGCTGACGATCAGCCCGTCGACGCGCTGCGCGAGCGCCTCGATCAGCGAGCGTTCGCGCGCCTGGCTCTCCTCGGTATCGACGAGCAGCAGCGTGTAGTCGTGCTGCAGCGCGACGCGGTTCGCGCCTTTCACGACATTCGTGAAGTGCGGGTTGCTGATGTCGAGGATCACGAGGCCGATGGTGCGCGTGCGGCCGGTGATCATCGAGCGCGCAAGCGGATTCGATCGGTAGCCGAGCCGCTCGATGGCCTCCTTGAGCCGTGCCTCGACGGTCGGCGAGAAGCGCTGCGTGCCGTTCACGTACTTCGATACCGTCGCGACCGACACGCCGGCTTCCGCGGCCACGTCGCGGATCGTCGAGGAAACTTTTTTCATCGGAAGGGTAACGTTTTCGTTCGATAACGCCGGATTGTGGCAGAAAAAGCCGGCGGGCAGCCACCCGTCGATATCGGGAAAGTGCGGATGGCTGCGAGCAGATTCGACCATTGACGCTCGACGCCGCGCACGCGTATAGTTGGAAAACGTTTTCCGCTTTAGGTCAGATCAAGGAGATTCGATGAACGCCTCATCCACCGCCGCGCGCAAACCGTTCGGCCGCCTGCTGCTGACGGGCGCGGCCGGCAACCTCGGCCGCCAGTTGCGCGGCGCGCTCGCCGACTGGGCCGACGTCGTGCGCGTCAGCGACATCGCGGCGCTCGGCGACGCGGCCGCGCATGAAGAACTCCGCGTGGTCGACCTGGCCGACCGGCCGGCCGTGATGCAGCTCGTCGACGGCGTGGACGCGATCGTTCACCTCGGCGGCATTTCGGTCGATGCGCCGTTCGACGATCTGGTCGGCGCGAACATCACCGGCACGTACAACCTGTACGAAGCCGCGCGCAAGCACGGCGTGAAGCGCGTCGTGTTCGCGAGCTCGAACCATGCGATCGGGTTTCATCCGGTCACCGAGGTGCTCGACGCCGATGCGCCGCTGCGCCCCGACAGCCTGTACGGCGTGACGAAGTGCTTCGGCGAATCGCTGTCGCGCTACTACTTCGACCGCTTCGGGATCGAAACCGTATGCCTGCGGATCGGCTCGTCGTTCGAGGTGCCGAAGAACCCGCGCATGCTCGTCACGTTCCTCAGCTATCGCGATTTCATCGAGCTCGTGCGCTGCTCGCTGCTGACGAACCGCGTCGGCCACGCGATCGTCTACGGCGCGTCGGACAACCCGGTGAAGTGGTGGGACAACACGAAGGTCGGTTTCCTCGGCTTTCGCCCGCGTGACAGCTCCGAGCAGTTCGCCGGGCTGTTCCCGGTGACGGCGCCGACCGCCGAATACGACGATCCCGCGCAGCGGTTCCAGGGCGGCGGGTTCGTCGTCGGCGAGCCGATGGAGCGCAACGCGAAATAAGTCAGTGCGGTGGGCTCGGGCGGCGGCGATCAACGCAGAATGTCGGTCGCCCTGTGCCGCTCGTCGACGCCGTCGATCAGGATCAACGGGCCGCTCGCGTGCCGTGCGCGCAGCGGCTGGATCTGCCGGTACGCATCCGAGTCGTACCAGGCGCGCGCCATGTCGAGATCCGGAAACGCGATCGCGATCAGGTCGCCGCGCCACACGCCTTCGCGTACCTCCGGCCGTGCGCCGTGAATCACGAAATGGCCGTCGTACGGCGCGAGCGTGCCGTCGATCCGTTCGAGGTATTCGACGATGTCGTCGCACATTTCGACGTCATGCAGGTGGGCGATGGCGTAGGCGGTCATGGCGGGCTCCTGGGCGTGATGCGGTTCGAGAGTCGATGGCGCCATGATCGCGGCGCGGGCGGCGCGCGTCGATTACCTGCGACGTAAGCAAATCCGTATAACCGTACCGCGTGTTGCTTCCGGCCGCGGCGCGCATCGATCGATGGACGGCGCATCACCCTCCCGCAGCACACTCCATCACGCCCGCTTGCGCGCCGGCCGCACGACGGGCGTCGCCTCCAGCGGCTCGGCGGCCTGCTCGCACAGCCGGTCGAGCATCCGTTGCGCGGCCCCCGCGCAATCCTCGCCCGCCGGCTTGTTCTCGATTTCGTCGATCAGCGTTTCCAGATGCTGCCGGTTCTGCGCGAGGCGCCGTTCGAGCAGCGCGATTTCGTCGACCTTGTGCCGCAGCGCGACCAGCAGTTCGTCGTGCGGCCATGCGCCGAGATCGGGCGGCAGCACCGCGCGGATCTCGTCGAGCGAGAAACCCGCGCCCTGCGCGCGGTCGATGATCGCGAGCCGCGTCAACACTTCCGGCCCGTATTCCCGATAGCCGTTCGCCTGCCGGCGGGCCGGTTCGAGCAGGCCGCTCGCTTCGTAGAAGCGGATGCGCGACGCCGCGAGGCCGCTCGCCTTCGCCAGTTCGCCGATTTTCATGATGAGCTCCAAAAAGGGCTTGACCTTAAAGTTGACTTTAAAGTTATCGTGGGCCATCGTCAATCAAGGATGTCCCACCATGAATCTGTTTGCGCCCCTCACACTGCCCAACGGGGCGGTGATTCCGAACCGTCTGGCCAAGGCCGCGATGGAAGAAAACATGGCCGATGCGGATCACGCGCCGTCCGACGCGTTGCTGCGCCTGTACCAGGCGTGGGCCGACGGTCAGGCCGGCCTGATCCTGACCGGCAACGTGATGGTGGACGGCCGCGCGATGACGGGGCCGAACGGCGTCGTGCTCGAAAGCGACGCGCATCTCGACCGTTTCCGCCGCTGGGCGCAGATCGCCCGCTCGGGCGGCGCGCACGTGTGGATGCAGATCAATCACCCGGGGCGCCAGATGCAGGCGGCGCTCGGCCAGACGACGCTCGCACCGTCGGCCGTGCCGCTCGCGCTCGGTGCGCTGTCGAAGCAGTTTCCGGTACCGAAGGAGATGACGGCCGCCGACATCGCCGACGTGCAGCAGCGCTTCGTGCGCGCCGCGCAGCTCGCGGAGCAAAGCGGCTTCACCGGCGTGCAGGTGCATGCGGCGCACGGCTATCTGCTGAGCCAGTTCCTGTCGCCGCTGACGAACCGCCGCCAGGATCAATGGGGCGGCAGCATCGAGAATCGCGCGCGCCTGCTGCTCGATATCGTGAAGGCGGTGCGCGCGGCGGTGTCGCCGGCATTCGTCGTCGCGGTGAAGCTGAACTCGGCCGATTTCCAGCGCGGCGGTTTCAGCGCGGACGACGCGAAGCGCGTGGTCGAACTGCTGAATCCGCTCGGCGTCGATCTCGTCGAACTGTCGGGCGGCAGCTATGAAGTGCCGGCGATGCAGGGCGAGGCGCGCGACGGCCGCACGCTGGCGCGCGAAGCGTATTTCCTCGAATTCGCGCGCGACATCACCGCCGTCGCGCGGATGCCGCTGATGGTCACGGGCGGCATCCGGCGTCGTGCGGTGGCTGAGCAGGTGGTGAACAGCGGCGTGGCGATGGTCGGCATCGCGACCGCACTGTCGATCGACCCGAACCTGCCGCGCGACTGGCGCGCCGGCAAGGACAGCGCGCCGGTGCTGCAGCCGATCCGCTGGAAGAACAAGGCGCTGGGCGCGCTGGCGAACATGGCCGTCGTCAAGTTCCAGCTCGCGCGATTGAGCGAAGGGCGCCGCACGCATCCGCAGGTGTCGCCGTTGCGCGCGCTGGTGGGGCAGCAACTGGCCGCGCAGTGCCAGACGCGGCGCTACCGGAAGTGGATGGCGGGGCGCGCGGCGGGCACGCGTGCGTGATGCATCGGGGCGCGCCGGCGATGCCGAAGGCTGACCGGCATGCCGCCGCGAACGTGCCGCCTGGCACGTTGCGCGGCGGCATGCGTGCTCAGAACCGGTAGTTCGCCAGCACCTCGACGCGCCGGTCGTTGCCGAGCAGGTACTGCGTCTCGTTGTAGTACGCGGACTGCACATAGCGGCGATTGAACACGTTGTACGCGCGGGCGGTGATCGTCGTGTCCTTGCGCGGCTTCCACGCGAGGCCGAGGTCGACGGTGGTGTACGACGGCATCACGAGCTGGTTCGCGGTATCGGCGAACCGCTTGCCCACGTACTTGACGCCCGCGATGCCGGTCCAGTCAGGCGCGAAGCGCCAGCTCACCCACAGGTTCGCGAGTCGCTGCGGCACCGACACCGGAACGTTGCCCGCACGCGACACGGTCGTGCCGCCGGACGACTGCTGGAAATCGTCGTATTTCGCGCGCAGGATCGACACGTTCGCATCGACGCGCCAGTCCTTCGCGATCTCCGCGCCGACCGTCGCCTCCAGCCCGCGCGACGATTGCTGGCCGACCTGGATCGACTGGTTCGGATTCACCGGGTCGGCCGTCAGCAGGTTGCTCTTCACGATCCGGTAGGCGGCGAGCGTCCATTCGGCCTTGCCGTCGAGGAACGACTGCTTCACGCCGATCTCGATCTGCCGGCCGGTCGCGAGCGTGAAGTTCGCCTTCGACGCATTGAGCGATAGCAGCGAGCTAACGGGATCGGCCGCGACCGAATACTGGCCGTACACGGCGAGGCCGGGCCGCACGTCGTACACGGTGCCGATGCGCCAGCCCGTATTCGCGAACACCTTCGTGAATGCGCCGCCGTTCACGAGATCGTCGCGGTTCACGCTCGCATGGTCGTAGCGCAGCCCGCCGATCACCGACCAGCGCGACGTGATCTCCAGCCGGTTCTCCGCGAACAGCGCGTACTGGTTCGACTGGCTGCGGTACTTCGGAAACGTGCCGGCCGTGTTGATGAAACTGCCCGGATCGAAGTTGAACGGATCGACCGTCGACGTGCCCGCATACGGCGAGTTGTTGTCGTGCTGGAACGTCGTGTGGTTGAACTCGACGCCCGCCGAAAACGTGTTGCGCATGCCGAGCAGCGCGCCGCCGACGGTGGCCGTCGTCACGTTGCCGTATTGCTCCTGGTCGTGAAAGATTTCCGTATAGCTGCTGCGCCGCACTTGCGCGCTCGACGGCAGGTACGTGTAGTACTCCGCATCCTTCCAGTGACGGTTGCTCTTCATCCGGTACAGCGTGCTCGTCACGTTCAGGCTGTCGCTCGGCTGCCAGTTCGCCGAGATGGTCGCCCAACTGTCGCGGAACGCGATGTCGGCGTCGCCGACGTTGTAGTTCTTCTTGTCGAGCGCGCGATCGCGCGCACCGTTGACGAGCGGCACGCCGAAATACTGCATCGGATGCATGAAGCCCTGCGCGTACGACGCCGTCACGTACAGGTCCGGCGTCACGTCGTAGCGCAGCGCGCCGGAGACCGACAGGTTGCGCGAATCGCCGCGATCGACCCAGTTCGACGCGCGGTTGCCGCTGATGTCGAAGCGGTACGACAGTTTGTCGTTGATCGCGCCGCCGCTGCCGAACGCGGCGCGCGCGGTGCCTTCGGTGCCGCCGCCGACTTGCAGTTCGTTGCGGATCGGCGTGCGCGTCGGCTTCTTCGGCACGATGTTGACCACGCCGCCGATCGCGCCTTCGCCGTAGATCACCGAAGCGGGGCCGCGCAGCACGTCGATATGGTCGACCGACCACGTGTCGAACGGGAACGTGACGCCGATCGCGCCGTACGGACGCACGCCGTCGTACAGCTGCGTGACCGACGACGCGCCGACGAAGCCGCGCGCGGCGAGCTCCGAGTTGCCGTTGCCGGGATGCGGCGATGCGCTGATGCCGGCGGCGCGGCTCACGGCGTCGATGATCGAACTGTCGCCGCGCGTGTCGAGTGTCGCGCGGTTGATCTGCTCGACGCTCGCGGGCGTTTCGAGCGGCGACAGCCCGAGATGGTTGCCCGTGTCGAGCGGTTGCGTCAGGGCGGGCGCCTTCTGCGCATCGACGCGAATCGGCGCGAGCGTGGCGCCGGTGCCGTCGACACTGCGTTCCTGTGTTTGCGCCTGCCCGGCCGGCGACAGCGCCGCGAGCACGGCGGCGGGCAGCATCAATCTGAACTTCATTGTTTCGGTTTCCTTCGAATGGGGGAAGCGCGTGCGTCGGTCACGCCGCGGCGCGCGCCGCGCGGCCGAACAGCAGCCGGTCGAGCAACCAGACCGCGACGATCGTCAGCCCCATCAACGGGAAGACGAGGCCGAGCAGCACGAGCCCGGCGATCCAGCCGCGCATCGGCGGCGTGCCGCGTTCGCGCGACGGTGCGCCCAGCGTCCCGGCCGGGCGGCGCTTCCACCACATCACGGTGCCCGTGACGGCCATCGCGGCCAGCCCGAGCGACAGCACCGCGCAAATGATCTGGTTCGCGGGCCCGAAATAACGGCCCATGTGCAGCGACGTGCCGTACGACACCGCTTTCGATACCGCGCCGTAGTCGCCATAGCGGATGTCCTTCAAGACGGCGCCGCTGTACTGGTCGACGTAGATCGTGCGTTCGGCCTTCGGGTCGGCCGGAAAGTACGACGCGGTGAACACGCCGTCCGGGCCGGACGGCAGCGCGAGCGTGTAGCCGCTCGTCACGCCGAGCCCGGCGACGATCGCGATCGCGCGGCCCAGCGGCAGCGGCGCGGGTGTGGGCGCGGCCGGCGAATGCGGCACGGGCACGTTGCCGACCGCCCACGGCGTTTGCGGCAACGGCAGGTCGTCCATCACCATGCCCGGCATCGATTCGCCGGAATCGTGGTGATGGCCGGACGGCGCGGCGGCCTGCGCAGGGGCATGCCCGGCCGTCGCCGCGGCACCCGGGCGCGTCGAGCGCATCGACGCGCCACCCCACGCGCCTTCCGGCGCGCCGAGGTTCACGGTCGCGGCGAGCGCCTTGAAATTCTTGCCCCACGAGCCCGACCACGGCAGCCCGGTCAGGATGAACGCGATCGTGCCGGCCGCGAGCCAGATGCCGGCCGTCGCATGAAGGCTCTTCCACAGCGGCCGGCCGCGCAGCGACAGGTCGGGCCGCAGCGCGCGCCCGACGCGTGCCGCGCCGCGCGGCCACCACAGTGCGATGCCGGTGCCGATCATCACGAAGGTCCAGCAGGCGGCGAGCTCCATCAGCAACTCGCCGGTCTTGCCGAGCAGCAGCTTGCGATGCAGCATCCGGTCGACCTGCATGAAGCGGTTCTCGACGCTCAGCGTGCCGAGCACGCTGCCATCGTACGGGTTCACGTACACGCTCTCGCGGCTGCCGTCGCGCAGCCGGAAACCATACTCGGCGCTACGGTCCGGCGCGGTGGAGACCTGCACGGAAACCGGCGTGGCGTCGGCCGGCATCGCGGTGCGGGCGCGGGCGAGCAGCGTGTCGGCATCGAGCCGCGGCGTCGCGCGCGGTTCGACGACCAGCCGGTGCGGATACAGCAGCGGTTCGATCTGCGGCTGGAAGCAATAGAGCGTGCCCGTGATCGCGAGGATCACGAGGAACGGCATCACGAACAGGCCGGCGTAGAAGTGCCAGCGCCAGAGCGTTCGGTAACCGACGCTGGCGGAACGGGCGGGCGAGATGGCCCGATCGACGGTGGTCGACATGGTGTGAACTCCTCGGGTTCGTCGAGCGGCGGGGCCGGCGCGGGCCGGTGGCCGTCAACGTGCGTCACACCCGCGTGCGGGCATCGCCGCAGCAGGCGGCGCGGCACGCTGCGCAAACGGGCGCAGGGCGGCGTCGCCCGCGCGATGCGGGCAGGCGGGTGAACGCGTGAATCAGGTCGGGTGAAACGAACGGCTTGAACGCGCAGGCACGTCGACGTGCCTGCGCCACGGGGCGGAACGTTCAGCAGAACAGAGGAGGGGCGCGGGAGGGTGGGCGATCGTCGAATACCGATCGCACGAAGGGAGGACTGTCGAAGTGAACGCGGAAGCGTCGCGGCGCCGCCGCGGGAAACAGCAGCACCAGCAGCACGAACGATGCGATCGCGGTGAACAGCGCGGCGCCGAATGCGCACAGGCTGTCGCCGTTACCGGAAGACGCCGCCTTGTCGGCGTGCGCGTCATGCTTCAGTGCATCGACGAGCGCCAGCGCATCGTTGGCCGGCGTGATCGGCGCGCTCGCGTCGAAGCGGGCGGCCAGCGCGGCGGCGGTGACGAGCAGCGGGCCCTGGCCTGAACACAGCACCACCGAGCCCGCATCCGGACCGTCCGGATCGAGCATCACGGCGCCCGACATCAGCGCGCGGGACAGCAGCGTCACGAGGAGGAACCCCCACAGCCACTGTCGTGCGACGCCTGGCCGGAGCAGGAAGCGGCGAAGTGCGTTCATGGCGCGCGATTGTACCTCCGTTTGCATGGAGGGGCAGGCGGGCCGTGCGTGTGGAGTGGGGCAAGTCAGGGGGGAGCCAGGGGTGACGTCCCGTTCGCCGTCGGCCAGCAGATCGGCGCGATCGGCCGGCGACAGTCGCTTCATCATGTGCTCGGTGGCGTGAGCGTAGCGGCGATCGTTCGATCGGGATGCTTCCGCGCGTTGCGACCGTATTGCTTCATGAAGAAGCCGAATTCGCCGGCTGGCCGGGATGTCCGGTTTCTATTTCCAACGCTCATGCGGCGAGGTTATCCGACACTCGCGCGAATCGTGTATGGCCGGCGTTGTCGCGACGGTCGTGCGCGGCGGCCAAGCCGTTGCGCCCGCTCACACCGGATACGCATCGTCGACCTTCAGGTTCGCGAGCCGGAACAGCGTGCGCAGCGTCTGCGGATGGATGTCGCGGTGCGCGGCGAGCGACGTCAGCATGAAGTCGAGCACCTTCGCGTAGCGGAGCAGCACGAGGCAGCGCGCGAGATCGGGCGTGCGGCCGCGCATGTCCTCGGCGAGCGTGACCATTTGCGTCGACAGCGTGCGCGCCATCTCGAGTTCCATCTGCTGTTTTTCGGTCCAGTCGGGCAGCGGCTGTTCGAGCACCTTCGCGAGGAAGAGCTGGAACGACGTATCGGACGAATTGGGCTGCGCATCCATGAAGAGCCTCGTTGCGTGTGCATAGCGTACGGGCGTATCCGTGGGAGCGCCCGAGGGTGAAATCATGTCCGCGCGGTACCGGGCGCGGCTTCTGCCCGAACGGAATGCAGATTCCGTACCAGCGTCGTCGGACGATTGTTGAGGAATGTTGAGCTGCGATCCGGCATCGGTCGGCGAGTCCCGTCGGGACTGGATCGCGCAGGCGATCGAGGCGGGCATCTACGGGCGGCAGGTGGACGACGTCGGGCGCCCGCCACGGCGCGGCGACGCGAAATGCTTCACGGATGTAACGTAACGCGGGCGTCCGGCGCATCGCGCGCTCGTGCCGGCGAACGGCCGGAACGACGCGCGCCGTGCGGTGCGGCCATGCCCGCCGTGCGTTCGCCGATGGGAAACGGCTGCAGGGCGCGCGCGCCGACGCATCGCGCGAACCGGCGGCGAACGCGCCAGTTGTTTCAAAACAGAGACGGTCCGGCGCGCGGCGATTGGTTGCATGGCCACGCAACTGGCCCAGCGAATTGCCGCGCAATTGTCCATGGGCAGACGGCGCGGGTTTGCCAACAATCTCCCGATCATCCCCGCGAGGTTCGATATGAGCGTCCACACCTTCTTCTCGGCCAACCTGCTGCTCGCCTACACGGCCTATTTCATCGGCACGGCCAGCCCCGGGCCGAGCAATCTCGCGATCATGTCGGTCGCCGCGAACCAGGGCCGCAAGGCGGCGCTTGCGTTCGCGCTCGGCGTGATCTCCGGGTCGATGTTCTGGGCGACGGTGGCGGCGCTCGGCATCTCGGCCGCACTGCTCGCGTGGTCGAAGCTGCTGGTCGCGATCAAGGTGTTCGGCGGGCTGTACCTGCTGTGGCTCGCGTTCAAGTCGGGGCGCACGGCGCTGGCGGGGCCGCCGGCGGCAGCGGCGAACGCGGCGCGCGAGCTGCGGCTGTCGCGCTTCTACGTGCGCGGCGCGATGCTGCACCTGACCAATCCGAAGGCGATTCTCGTGTGGGTGTCGATCGTCGCGCTGTCGTCGAACGGCGCGGGCGGCGCGCATGGCGCGGTCGTGCCGGGCTGCCTGGCGATCGGCTGCCTGGTGTTCGGCGGCTATGCGCTGGTGTTCTCGATGGACGGGGCGCGCCGGCTGTACGTGCGCGGCCGGCGCGCGATGGAAGCGTGCCTGGCCGTCGTGTTCGGCGTGGCGGGCGTTCGGCTGCTAGTGACGAACGTCTAGCCCGCGCAGCGTGTGCCGGAAGCGCTCCGCCGCATTGGCGTACGACGGAGGCTCTGCGTCGATCAAGCCGGCTTCAGAAAATGAAGCCCGTATTGATGAACTTCGAGTGGTGATCCGACACGATCGAGTCGAGCAGTTGCTTGCTGCTGTCGGTCTGCTTTGCCGCGACCATCGAGCGGATCGAGAACGCGCGCAGCGCGTCGCTCACCGACAGCGTGCCTTCCGCCGAATCCTTGCGGCCCGCGAACGGGAACACGTCGGGCCCGCGCTGGCACTGGCAGTTGATGTTCACGCGGCACACCTGGTTCACGAGCGGATCGACGAGCGCGCCGATCTGCGCCGGATCGGAACCGAAGATGCTGACCTGCTGGCCGTGCTCCGACGTCGTCACGTAGTCGAGCGCGGTTTCCACGTCGTCGAACGGCGCGACCGGAATGATCGGCCCGAACTGCTCCTCGCGGTACAGCTTCATCCCTTCGGACACCGGATACACGACGGCCGGGTAGAACAGCGTCTTGCTGAATTCGCCGCCCTGATGGTTGACGACCTGTGCGCCTTTCGCCTTCGCGTCATCGATCGCGTCGGTCATGTACGCGGTGCGATGCATGCCGGGCAGCGGCGTGATGCTGACGCCCTTTTCCCACGGCATGCCGATCTTCAACTGTTCGAGCGCGGCGGTGAAGCGCTTCAGGAATTCGTCGACGATCGAGCGATGCACGAGCAGCATCTTCAGCGCGGTACAGCGCTGGCCGTTGAACGACAGCGCGCCGAGCAGGCACTCCTTCACGGTGAGGTCGAGATCGGCGTCGGGCAGCACGATCGCCGCGTTCTTCGCGTCGAGGCCGAGGATCGCGCGCAGCCGGTGCGACTTCGGGTGCTGCTTCTTCAGGTGATCGGCGACCTTGCTCGAGCCGATCAGCGCGAGCACGTTGATCTTGCCCGACGCGAGCATGTGCGGCACGACCACCGCGCCCGGCGCATAGATCGTGTTGATCACGCCCTTCGGGAACGCGTCGCGGAACGCTTCCAGCAACGGCTCGAACAGCAGCGTGCCGTATTGAGGCGGCTTGAACACCACGGTGTTGCCCATCAGCAGCGCGGGGATCAGCGTCGCGAAGGTTTCGTTCAGCGGATAGTTGTACGGGCCCATGCACAGCACGACGCCGAGCGGCGTGCGGCGGATCTGGCCGATCGTGCCTTCCGCGATCACGAAGCGCGAGTTCGCGTTGTCGAGCTCCTTCAGCGCGTCGATCGTCTGCGTCATGTACGTGACGGTGCGGTCGAACTCCTTCTGCGAATCGGCAAGGCTCTTGCCGATCTCCCACATGATCAGGTTCACGACGAGTTCGCGCTGCGCGACCATCCGCTTGATGAAGTCCTGCATGCACGCGATGCGCTGCTCGACCTTCATCGTCGGCCACTCGCCGCAGCCGGCGTCGTACGCGCGCACGGCGGCGTCGAGCGCCGCGTCGCTTTCCGTTTCGCCCATCACCGGGTAGCTGCCGATCTCGACCTGCTCGACGCTGCCGTCCGCCTGCCGCACGCATACCGGCGACAGCACGGTCTTGGTTGCGCCGTCCCACGGGCGCAATTCGCCGTCGACGAGCGACACGCGCTGGTGGATCGGCGAAGCCAGCCGGAATTCGGCGGGAATCTCTTGCAAGGCGGGAAACAGGTGCTGCAGGGAGGCGGAATCGGGCATGACGGTCTCGTTTGACGGGGTGTCCGGGAAGGACGGGCGATGCGAATCCTGAGCGGAATGATCCTCGATCCTGAATCGGCATCATGACGCCCACGCGGCTGCTCGTCACGCACGAACATGGCCGATTCAATGAATGGAACCAGTTCCATTTAAAAGGAACGCCGCAATGAATGCAACCTGGGTGCTATCGCGTCGAAATGACCGTAAGCATTTGGAAAGATTGTTGCCGAATCGCCGGTATAACGGCCCCGGTGCAACCGCAAACGTTTTACTTCGGCTGAATTGAGCGGATAATGGCTCGACGCGGTGAGGAAAAAAATGCAGTGAACCTGAGAGCAGACGTAGTGAAGAACAGAAGAAGATCCGCCGCGCCGCCGATACGAGGTCGGCTGCCCGGAGCGCCGGGTCGGGGTTGCCCGGTCCGGCGCGCACCGGACGATTGAATCCGTACCCCCTGCTGCTCCTGATCCTTCGTGATCCTCTCCAGCTTCTCCGTCACCCCTGTCCCGCATCCCGCATCCCGCCTCTTGCCGATCGTTGCCGCATTCAGGCGACCGATTCAATTCTTTCGTTTTTATTACCGCTCAAGCCGCTCAATGGTCTGAAATAGAAAGGCATTCGTCAGGAATGCAGAGCGCAATGCGCATTCACGTTGCGGCCAGGCGACACGCTGAAAATTAATTAAAAACACGAATCATTCTCGTTTATTATTTCGCCGCATTACGCGCCGTGACGGGAGGTCACGGCTTTTTTCGTGCCGGTTGCGCCGGCCGGCGTGCTCTCGTTCGCCGTTTTCTTCACTCCCTTCTACGTTCACGATGAAACTCAACACGAGCGCGTGCCATGCGCTTCTGATCGCCACGTCGCTGGCCGGCGCCCGCACTTCGTTTGCGCAGGCGGCCGACGCCGCGGCGACCCTGCCCGCGATTTCCGTCAACGCGGCCGCCGAGCATGCGTCGTACGACGGCGGCCATTCGCGCGCGGCGACCAAGACCGACATGTCGCTGATGGACGTGCCGCAGACCGTGAACGTCGTGCCGCACGCGGTGATCGAGGACCAGAACGCGACGTCGCTGCAGGACGCGTTGCGCAACGTGCCGGGCGTCGGCTTCTCGGTCGGCGACGGCCAGCGCGACCAGATCACGATCCGCGGCTTCAACAGCATCACGGACCAGTACGTCGACGGCATTCGCGACGACGCGCTGTACTACCGCGACCTGTCGAACGTCGATCGCGTGGAAGTGTTGAAGGGGCCGGCGGCCGTGCTGTACGGACGCGGCTCGGCGGGCGGCATCGTGAATCGCGTGCTGAAGCGGCCGCTGGCGACCCCGGTGAACGACGTGGGCGTGACGCTCGGCACGCGCGGCGAGCGGCGCGGCGAATTCGACCTCGGCTGGAACGCGAACGACGCGGCACGCTTTCGCATGACCGGTGCGGCCGAGAATTCGAACAGCTTCCGCGACCAGTTCCAGCTCAACCGGCAGGCGATCGCGCCGTCCGCGCAGTTCAAGCTCGACCGCGACACGGTGCTGAACGTCGAATTCGACTACCTGCACGACCGCCGCACGTCCGATCAGGGGATCCCCGCGTATCTCGGCCGGCCGGTCGACGTGCCGATCAACACGTACTACGGGTCGGCCGACGGGGTGAACAGTTCGTACAACGACGTCTCCGCGAAAAGCGCGACGGTGTCGCTCGATCATCGCTTCAACGATTCGCTGTCGTTCCACGGCGCGATCCGCGCGTACGACTTCTCGCTCGAGCGGAAGAACTACGTGACGTACGAGCCGATCAAGACCGCCGCGCACCCGGTCGTCACGCTCGACCAGTCGACGCGCCAGCGTACCGATCACGGCATCGACGGGCTGTTCGAACTCACGCAGAAGACGTCGCTGTTCGGCATGCGCCACGAACTGCTGTACGGGCTGGAACTGTCTCAGCAGCAGAAGTTCGACACGATCTACAGCGTGTCGAAGGTCGCGACCTACGATCTCTTCAATCCGCAGCCGGTCGTCCTGCCCGGCGTGCCGATCGGCTCGCGTGCGAAGACGAACGCGTCGACCGTCGTCGGGCTCGCGGGCGTGTACGCGCAGGACCTGATCTCGCTGACCGAACACTGGAAGGTGCTCGCCGGCCTGCGCTTCGACTACCTGAACCAGATCCGCCACGACTACACGTCGTCGAACGTCAATCTCGATCGCACCGACCATGCGTGGAGCCCGCGCGTCGGCCTGATCTACGAACCGCTCGACTGGCTGACGCTGTACGGGTCGTTCAGCCAGTCGTTCTCGCCGCTGGCCGACACGCTGATCAGTTCTGGCGCGTTCTCGAACGGCGCCGCGCTCGCACCGCAGAAGACCACCGCGTATGAAGTCGGCTCGCGCTTCGATCTCGGCGGCAAGGCGACGGCCAGCGTCGCGCTGTTCGACATGCGCCAGACCAACCAGCAGATCGGCGATCCGGCGAATCCCGGCTACGCGCTGCCGATCGGCACGCAGCACGTACGCGGGATGGAGCTCGGCTTCACCGGCGAGATCGCACCGAAGTGGTCGGTGTATGCGGGTTATGCGTACCTGAACGGCACGGTGGACGGTTCCGCGCAATCGACGGCGGCCGGCCTCGCGGTATCGAGCAATACGCCGGGGCTGATGCCGCGCCACAGCGCGAACCTGTGGCTCAAGCGCGAGCTGCCGTACGGCTTCTATGCGGCGGCCGGCATGCAGTTCCAGTCGGCGCGCTACACGTCGGCGAGCGATCTCGTCACGCTGCCGTCGTTCACGGTGTTCAACCTGGGCGCCGGCTATCGCAGCAAGAAGGTCGACGTGACGCTCACGCTCGACAACCTGTTCAATCGCCGCTACTTCATCGCCGCGCACGGCAACGCGGACCTGTACAACATGCCCGGCGATCCGCGCACGCTGACCGCCACGGTGAAGTGGCACATGTAACGCACGCGGCGCGCGACGATGCGGGGCTTCGTCACGATGCCTCGCACTCGAGCGCCCATGATCCGGCTCGCGCTTGACGTGTCGAGCATGAGCGGTCGCGCCCGCGCGCTACTGGTGAAGATCCTTTCGGCCGGCGTGCCGGCGCGGCACGCATGCGACGCCACTGCGTCATGACGCCGGCGCGACCGCGCCGTTACTCGACGTCTTCGTCATCCTCTTCATCGGCGTCTTGCGCGTCGCGTTCCGGCGCCGCATACGCGCTCGCCTGTTCGAGCAGCCAGCCGCGGAACGATTCCAGCGGCTTGCTGTGGCTGAACTCGGTCGGATACACGAGGTAGTACGCCGAATCGCCGACGGTTGCCGCATCGCACGGCACGACGAGGCCGAGCTGCTGCAACTGTTCCTCGACGAAGAACTTCGGCACGAGCGCGACGCCGAGCCCGGCCGCGGCCGCGCTGATCAGCATCGTATGCAGTTCGTAGCGCACGCCCTGCATCGTGCGGATGTCCTCGACGCCGTGCGTCTCGAACCACTGCGCCCACGCGCCGGGGCGCGTCGTCGAGTGCAGCAGCGGATACGCGAGCAGATCCTCGACGCGCTCGACCGGCCCGTTCAGCAGCGCGGGCGAGCAGATCGGCACGACTTCCTCGCCGAACAGGTAGTCGGACGACGTGCCGGGCCAGGTCGGCTTGCCGTAGTGGATCGCGGCCTCGAAGTGCGTGTCCTCGAACGAGAACAGGTCGGTGCGGCTGCCCATGTTCACGCGCACGTCGGGCGTGCGGTCGTAGAAGCTCTTGATGCGCGGGATCAGCCAGTGCGACGCGAAGGTCGGCAGCACCGCGAGTTCCAGGTAGCCGCCGCCGCTGCCGTGCGCGATGATCGACAGCGTGTCGCGGTCGAGCGTTTCGAGCGCGCGCCGCACCTGCGTGCCGTACAGCTTGCCGGCACGCGTCAGCACGACGCGCTGCTTCACGCGCGCGAACAGCCGCACGCCGAGGCTCGCCTCCAGCGTCGCGATCTGCCGCGACACGGCGCTTTCGGTCAGGAACAGCTCCTTGGCCGCGTGCGTGAAGCTCTCGTGGCGGGCGGCGGCTTCGAAAGCCACGAGCGCGCCCATGTTGGGGATCTTGAATTTGCGCATGATGCTCGATTCATCTGATGAACGGACCCGCCCGCCGCCGGGCGAAGCGCCGGCGATGAGCGGCTGATAATTCCAAAAACTCATCACATATCAATTTAATCTCGCTTTACGCCCCGCTGCAACCCTTTGAATAATGCTTGCCATGCAAGGCTTGGCGCCCGTGGGCGGCCGGCCGACGAGTGGCCGGCACGTTTGCCGGCGAGTCCCCGAGACGAGAATCCTGATGCGCAATCCGAATATCGACAGCTTGCTGACCAAGCTGCTGGGACAGGCGAAGACCGACGCCCTGTTCTCGACCCTGAACATGCCGGCCATCCTCGAAGAATGGGAAGACGGCGTCGTGACCCGCGCGGAAATCGCGCAGGCGATGAACATGGCGCTGTTCGAGGGGTTGCTCGAGCGTTCGGCGAACGGCCGCGCGTACACGGCCGAGGCGATCGAAAACGGCGGGTCGGTCTATTTCGACCACGGCGCGCTGCGCACGGTGCGCTGGCCGCACACGGGCGCGCTGCCGCCGGGCGAGGCGGCGTTCACGCGCATCCTGCGTCCGCTCGGCTTCCGCCTGAACGGCCGCTACCCGCTCGACAAGCTCGGCATGACCGGTCGCGCGTATGCGCATGAAGACGCGCCGGACGAAATCGCGCAGTTCTTCGTGAGCGAACTGCATCCGGAGCGCTTCTCGAAGGAATTCCAGCAGGCCGTGACGAACGTGGTCGGGTCGTCGCGCGACCCGCTGTCGCCGGCGGCCGTCGCGCGGCTGTGGGAAGTCGAGCGCGAAGGCTGGCTGTCGCTCGAAGACGCCCATGCGCTGCTGCCGGAAATCGTCGGCGCGTTCGCGCGCCAGCACGACGTGCCGAACGAGCTCGACTACGAGACGCTGCTGATGGAATCGGCGGAAATGGCGTGGATCGCGACCGAGGGCAACGCGTTCAATCACGCGACCGACCGCGTCGCCGACGTGTTCAAGCTGTCCGACGACGAGAAGGCGAAGGGGCGGCCGATGAAGCCCGAAGTCGAACGCTCGCGCTCGGGCCGCGTGTTCCAGACGGCCTATCGCGCGGATACCGTCGAGCGCGAGTTCCGCACCCGCGACGGCGGTACGGTGAAGCGCAACGTGCCGGGTTCGTTCTACGAGTTCATCACGCGCAAGCGCACGTTCGACCAGGCGGCGCGCCGCTGGGTGACCGACCTGCGTTTCGACGCGGGCAACGCGCAGGGCATCTTCAAGATGACGGCGAACGCGGCGAAGTAAGCGCGACGCGTCACGTACCGCACGCAAAAGAGAAGGGCCGGCGGCTGGTTTCAGCCGTCGGCCCGTTTTCATTGACGACGCGTCGCGTGCGTCAGAAGAGGTGCGTGACCAGATAAAACAGCACCAGCAGCCCGATCGGTACGCCGAGCAGCCATGCGATCAGATATTTGCCCATGTCGTGGTCCTCCTCGTGGCCGCGACGCGGCGTGCGTCGCGGCGGGGTGAGACGACTGGTGCGTTACAGCTCGCGGTCGAACTCCTTCAACTGCTTCTCGGCTTCGTCGCGGGCGATCCCGTAACGCTCCTGGATCTTGCCGGCCAGATAGTCGCGATTGCCTTCCGCGACCTGGAGATCGTCGTCGGTCAGCTTGCCCCACTTGGCCTTCAGCTTGCCGGTGAGCTGCTTCCACTGGCCCTTGATCTTGTCCTCGTTCATGGTGTGCTCCTTTCGTAAGGGGAGAAAAGTGCGGCGCTCGGCCGCGGGATAGCTCAGGCCTTCGCCTTCAGGCCGGATGCGTCGACGTGCTTCACGCCCTTGACCGCGCGTGTCACGGCAACGGCCTTCTTCACGGCGACCTTCGTCGGCAGCACGCCCGTCAGCGTGACGACGCCGTCCACCGTCTTCACGCTGATGTCGGTGCTCTTCACGCCGTCGGTCGTTGCGAGCTCGCCTTTCACCTTGGTCGTGATCCACGTGTCGGTGACAGGCTGATTCGATTCGCTCGCCATGCCGCTGTCGGTCGACGAGGCCTGGGCGTGCGCGTTCGTCAGCGGCGCGGCGGAAAGCAGGAAGGCCGCGCTGATGGCGAGCAGGGTCGAAAGGTGCGAGGTCTTGTTCATTGATGTTCTCCTTCGATTGGCGGGTTGAATCAATCAGTCGGTGAGCACGGCGCGTTCCCGTGCGGTGCCGACGCGTTCAGCGCGCGATCGGCGTGTCGTAGCCGGGCTCGCGCGGCGGCATGTCCGGGCGCGGTACGTCGGGCGGCAGCGGTACCGGCGGGTCGGTGCCGGGCGCCGGTTCGGGCGGATGGTCCGGGGGCGGTTCGGGCCGCGTCGGATCGGGTGTCTGATGCAATTTCATCCGTGTGTCCTCCCTCTGCGGTATGAAAGGGCAGCGCATGAGCGCCGATGCAGTACCAGCGTACCGACGCGAACGCGAGCGGACATCGCGCAAATTCACCGGATCGGTTAGTGCGTTTGCACTGGGGGACGGAACAGACGGTGGGGCGGGGACATGCACCACGACCCGGGCAACGCGGCGCGGCAGGCGCGCTGGCCGCACCGCACCATTCGGCGGGGCACCGCACGATCACGGGCGGCATGCGAATGTACTATTCGAGATAGTGCATTCGCGCGTGTCGCGCCGTTGCGCGGCACGCGATCATCGCCGCACGCGCCGGCCGGGGCATGCCGCTGCAACGGGCGCTCGGCCGGCGCTCATGTTGATCGCTCATGTTGACGACAAGGGACAACGATTCGATGAACGAACCAGTAGACGAACAGGCGCTCAAGTCGCATACCGACCGGCGCCAGCTGCACCAGATCATCGCGGGGCTGACCGAGGGCGTGATCCTGATCGAGCCGGACCAGCGGATCGTCTGGGCGAACGAGGCCGCGCTCGCGATGCATGGCGTGACCGAGCTGAAGGCGCTCGGCGCGGACGTCACCGAATACCGCGAGCGATTCCGGCTGCGCTACCGGAACAACCATCCGGTGCGCGACGGCCACTATCCGATGGATCGCGTGATCGCCGGCGAGGAATTCAGCGACGTGACGGTCGAAGTCGAATCGGCCGCCGACGAATCGGTGAGCTGGGTGCACCGCATCCGCAGCCTGGTGCTGACGAACGCGGCCGGCGCGCCCGACTGCCTCGCGCTCGTGCTGCACGACGCGACCGAATGGGCGAGCGCGGAGGAACGCTTCGAGCGCACCTTCAACGCGAATCCGGCGCCGGCCGTGATCTGCCGGCTCGACGATTTGCGCTACGTGAAGGTCAACCAGGGCTTTCTCGACATGACGGGCCACGCGCGCGACGACGTGCTCGGCCGCTCGGTGTACGAGATCGACGTGCTCGAACAGGCCGAGCGGCGCGAGCTGGCGATCGAGCGGCTCGGCGAAGGCGCGACGATCCCGCAGATGGAGGCCGTGCTCAAGCTTGCCGACGGCAGCACCAAGGCGGTGGTCGTCGCCGGGCAGCCGATCGACATGAACGGCGAGGCGTGCATGCTGTTCACGTTCATGGATCTCGAGCCGCGCAAGCAGGCCGAGCGCGCGCTGATGCAAAGCGAGGAACGCTTCGCGACGGCCTTCCGGATGGCGCCGGTCGCGATGGCGATCGTCACGGCCGACCGTTTCGAACTGCTCGACGTGAACGATGGGTTTGCCGCGATGACGGGCCATGCGCAGGCCGACCTCCTGGGTAAATCCGCGGACGAGATCGGGCTGTGGGCCGAACGCGGCGCGTGGTCGCGTATCGAAAGCCGGCTCACGGGCGACGGTCACGTGCGCAACGTGGACGTGCAGATCCGCACGCGCGACGGCGACGTGCGCGATTGCGTCGTGTCGGCCGACCCCGTCGCGATTCACGGGCGCGATTGCCTGCTGGTCGCGCTGCTCGACATCAGCGACCGCAAGCGTACCGAGATGGAGCTCGTCTATGCGATCGAGATCGCGATGCAGGACGCGTCGTGGTTCAGCCGCACGCTGATCGAGAAGCTCGCGAACGTGCGGCGCGCGAATGCGCCGGATGCGGGCGCGCAGCTGTCCGACCTGACCGCGCGCGAGCGCGACGTGTTCGACCTGCTGTGCCACGGTCTGGCCGACAAGGAAATCGCCGGCCGCCTCGGGCTGGCGCCGAACACCGTGCGCAATCACGTCGCGACGATCTACGCGAAGCTCGACGTGCACAGTCGCGGCGAGGCGATCGTATGGGCGCGCGAGCGCGGCATCGTCGGCGCGGCCGAAGCGAACGGCGCGCGCGGCGACAAGGGCGGCGCGAAGGGCAAGGACTGAGCGCGGCGGTACGAATGCACCATGCGGATTGGTGCATCCGCATCTACCTCGGGCGGCGCCCGCTTGCGATCCTGTCCACTCGGCGGTGCGACGGAGGGCGCCGCATCGCCGGCTCTCCCTCAAACCATCGCAGGAGATGACCATGGACAGGAATCGCATCGAAGGCAAGCTCAAACAGGTCAAGGGTTCGGTCAAGGAAGCACTCGGCAAGGTGACGGGCGACCGCGAGACCGAAGCGGAAGGCGTGGCCGAACAGCAGGCCGGCAAGCTTCAGGAGAAGGCCGGCGAGGCGGCCGATGCGGTGCGCAACCAGACGGGCACCGATCGGCACTGACCGATGACGCGGCGCCCGCACAGGGGCGTCGCGAAGGCCGGCCGGGCCGGCATCGCAACGATGATGCGTTGCCGGCATGACCACGGCCGGCCTGTCCCGGGCGGCGCGGCCGCCGTTTCCTGCTGCAGACTTCCATCCCGGCTCACCGTCGTACGGGCCGCGGATCGGCCATGACCACGGAACTTGATGACCAAATCTCACAACATAGTTCCGATATTTCGTTTGCTGCACGGGTATTGGCTACCCACAATCCATTCACCTCTTTCGCGGTGAAAGGTTCTTCGGAGACGGAGCCGCGGTGATCGGCCAGCCGGTCGGGCGCATGGCGCCTCGGCGGCGCACGCCATCGCCGGCGCGCAGGAGGTTGCCGACGCGCGCCGATCGCGCGTCGCATCCCGACCCCCAGAAGAAGGACAGCCATGACGTTCCGCATTCGTTCGCTTTCCGGCGTCGCCCTGACCGCCGCGCTTCTCGCGTTCCAGGCGGGCGCGGCCCATGCGCAGGAGACGATCGTCAAGGTCGGCGTGGCCGGCCCGCTGACGGGCGGCGGCGCCGCCTACGGGAAAGACATCGAGAACGGCGTACGCATGGCGGTCGACGAAGCGAATGCCGCGCACACGACTGTCGGCGGCAAGCCGGTGAAATTCGTCATCGCGTCGCAGGACGACCAGAGCGATCCGCGCACCGGCGTGCAGGCCGCGCAGCAGCTCGCCGACGCGCAGGTGGCCGTCGTGATCGGCCACTTCAATTCGGGCACGACGCTGCCCGCGTCGAAGATCTACGCGAAGGCCGGTATTCCGATGATCACGCCGTCGGCGACCAATCCCGACATCACGCGCGCCGGGCTCGGCACCGTGTACCGCGTGATCGCGACCGATACGCAAAACGCGGGCAACGCCGGTGCGTACGCCGCGAGCGTGACGAAGGCGAAGCGCATCGCGATCATCGACGATCGCACCGCGTTCGGCCAGGGCGAAGCCGACGAATTCGAGAAGGCCGTGAAGGCGAACGGCGGCACGATCGTCACGCGCGAATTCACGAACGACAAGGCCGTCGACTTCAGCGCGCAGCTCACGAAGATCAAGAGCACCAACGCCGATCTCGTGTTCTTTGGCGGCCTCGACGCACAGGCCGCGATGCTCGTGAAGCGCATGCGCCAGCTCGGCATCCGCGCGCAGTTCCTCGCGGGCGGCGGCGTGATGAACGCGAACTTCATCAAGCTGGCCGGCAATGCGGCCGAAGGCGCATCGGTGTGGGAATACGGGCAGCCGCTGTCGCGTCTCGCGAAGGGCAAGCTGTTCGAAACGAAATTCAAGCAGAAGTACGGCGTCGACATGCTCGCGTATGCGCCGTTCGCGTACGACGCGACGTGGATCGCGATCAACGCGATGCAGAAAGCGAATTCGACGAAGCCGGCCGATTTCAACGGTGCGCTGAAGGGCACGCGCTACGACGGCATCACGGGCACCATCGCGTTCACGAACACGGGCGACCTGAAGAACCCGAGCTCGACGCTGTATGAAGTGAAGAACGCCGCGTGGCAGCCCGTCACGACCCAGTCGGCGGACTGAACGCAACCCGCGCGCGGGCTTTCGCGACGATGCCGGACGTGCTGAAATAGCCGAAGCGATCGTCCACGAAGCCTGCCCGCGCGACGCCGCGCGAGTCGCGGCGCGAATCACCCACAGGCCCTGAGCCTTTTACGTGCAACCGGAGTCAGTCGTGAGTTCTCAAGTCGTCATCGTCGGCGGTGGTGTGATCGGCAGCTCGATCGCTTATTTCCTGCGCGCCACCGATCCCACGGTCGCCGTGACCGTCATCGAGCGCGACCCCACCTATGCCAGATCGTCGTCGGCGCTGTCGGCCGCGTCGATTCGCCAGCAGTTCTCCACGCCGCTGTCGATCGAGATGTCGCTGTTCGGCATCGACTTCCTGCGCACGATCGGCGAGCGGCTCGAAGTGGACGGCAACCGGCCGTCGATCGACCTGCACGAAGGCGGTTACCTGTTCCTCGCGACGCCGGCCGGCGACGCGACGCTGCGCGAGAACCATGCGCTGCAGACGCGCCTCGGCGCCGATATCCGGCTGATGGACGGCGACGCGCTGCGCGCGAAGTTTCCGTGGCTCAACGTCGACGATCTCGTGTCGGGCGCGTACGGCGTGAGCGGCGAAGGCTGGTTCGACGGCTACGGGCTCGTGCAGGCGCTGCGCAAGAAGGCGCAGGCGCTCGGCGCACGCTACGTGCCGGCCGACGTGAAGGACGTGGTGCGCGACGGCCGCAGGATCACGCATGTCGTGACGGGCGACGGCGAGCGTTACGCGTGCGACACGCTCGTCAACGCGGCCGGTGCGTGGACGCGCACGCTGTCGTCGATGATGGGCATCGACATTCCCGTGTATGCGCGGCGCCGGAGCATCTTCAATGTGTCGTCGCCGGCGAAGCTCGCCGATTGCCCGCTGCTGATCGATCCGACCGGTGTGTATTTCCGGCCGGAAGGGCGCACGTATATCTGCGGCACGTCGCCGAGCCCGGATCGCGACCCGGACGACCTGCCGCTCGACGAAGTCGACCACGACCTGTTCGACGACGTGATCTGGCCGACGCTCGCGCACCGCGTGCCTGAATTCGAGGCGCTGCGCGTCGAGAATTGCTGGTCCGGTTACTACGAGTACAACGTGTTCGATCACAACGCGATCATCGGCTACCACCCCGAACTCGACAACGTCGTGTTCGCGAACGGCTACAGCGGCCACGGGCTGCAGCAAGGGCCGGCGACGGGGCGGGGCGTCAGCGAACTCATTCTGGGCGGGCGTTACGACACGCTCGACCTGTCGTCGCTCGGCTGGGCGCGCGTGCTCGAAAACCGGCCGATCGTCGAAAAGAACGTCGTGTAGCGCGGCGTGACCGCCCGGTATGGGGTGGGCGGGATTCTCCTAGTGTCTCAAACCCGTTGGCCCGACTGTGTCGGGCCTTTTTTCGTTGCGCGGGCGGGTTATCGCGCGCCGTAGACGGCATCGCGCAGATCGAGCGTGTACTGCCCGTTCATCCCTTCGTAGAGCGTGTTCGTCAGCGACACGACGGTGAGCCCGCGTGCGCGGTCGACGAACCACGAATGACCGTAGACGCCGCCCCAGCGCCACGTGCCGACGGATTCCGGCGATGCGGCCGCCTGCGGGTCGCGCAGCACCGAGAAGCCGATCCCGAAGCCCGCGCCGGGCAGGTCCGGCAATTCCCAATCGCCGGTCTGTACGCGGCCCATCTCGTCGACCAGCTCGGTCGGCAGGATCGTGCCGCCGCCCGCGCGCAGCGTGTCCAGCACCGTCAGCACGTCGCCCGCGGTGCCGACCATCCCGGCGCCGCCCGACGGGAACGCGTGTGCATTCAGCGCGCGCGACGGCGAGTACGTGACGCCGACGAAGCCTTCGTCGATGGGCACCGTCTCGTTCTCGGCGAGCCGGTGCGGCTGCGGCGTGTCGTTCACGTACGGCGTGGCGAGCCGCGCCGGATCGCGTGCGACGAAGCCCGTGTCGCGCGCACCGAGCGGGCGCAGCACGAGCGCATCGATCGCGTCGGCGAGCGGCACGCCGCAGACGGCCTCGATCAGCGCACCGATGACGTCGATCGACAGCGAATAATTCCAGCTCGTGCCGGGCGCGAACAGCAGCGGCACGCTCGCGATCCGGCGCAGGTTTTCGGCGAGCGTGATCGATGCGCCATCGAGCCCGTCGGAGACACCTGCACGCGCATAGGGGCCGTTCGCGTCGGTTTCGTTGAAGCGATAGTCGAGGCCGGCGGTATGCACGAGCAACTGGCGCACCGTGATCGTCGGTACGCGGCCGTCGGGCAGCGCCGGACGGAAGTCGGGCAGCCAGCGCGCGATGTCTTCGTCGAGCGACAGCTTGCGTTGCGCGACGAGCGCCATCGCGGCCGCCGACACGATCGGCTTCGTCACCGATGCGAGCCGGAACAGCGTGTCCTCGCGCATCGGCGTACGCGATTCGCGATCCGCGAACCCGGCCGCGCGGCGATAGACGAGCTCGCCGTCGCGGGCGACGAGGACGACCGCGCCGACCAGGCGCTGCGTGTCGAGCTGGCGGGACAGGACTGCGTCGATGCGCGCGGCGAGCGCCGGCTCGGTGGACGACTGCAGTGACGATGCGGGAGAGGAGGTCATCGAAGTTTCCGTCGTGAAGGGCCTGGTCGACATGTTATGAGGCGGTTGCCGCACGCGTCGTTAACCCTTACTCCGAACAGGGCGATGGGCGCGGCATGGGCCGGCATGGGCGAACACCGACCCCGGCGGCCGCCAAAATAGGCGCCAATCGTCCGGCGGCGTTCGTTAGAATCTGCTTTCGTCGAGGAAATGACGCATTTGCATGGTGCAGAGCAGTATCGAATCGAAGACGCTGCTTGTCCTGATTCCATCGTTCATCTTTCACCGGAGGCGAGCATGCCAGGTTTACTTCCCGATGTTGACCGCGAGGGGCTCCTCGAATATTCGGTGGTGTACACCGATCGCTCGGTCAACCATATGTCGCAGCGCTTCCAGGGCGTCATGCGCGACATCTCCGCCACGCTGAAAAAAGTCTACAACGCGAAATCGGTCGCGATCGTCCCGGGCAGCGGGACGTTCGGCATGGAAGCCGTGGCGCGACAGTTCGCGACGAACAAGAAGTGCCTCGTGATCCGCAACGGCTGGTTCAGCTTTCGCTGGTCGCAGATCTTCGACATGGGCAGCATTCCGTCCGAGACGACGGTGCTGAAGGCGCGCCCGGTGGAAGCGGGCAGGCAAGCGGCCTATGCGCCGGCGCCGATCGATGAAGTGGTCGCCGCGATCAAGGAAAACAAACCCGATCTCGTGTTCGCGCCGCACGTCGAAACCGCGTCCGGGATCATGCTGCCCGATGCGTACCTGCGCGCGGTGGCCGATGCCGTGCATGCGGTCGGCGGCATGTTCGTGCTGGATTGCATCGCGTCCGGCACCGTGTGGGTCGACATGCAGGCGAGCGGCGTCGATATCCTGATCAGTGCGCCGCAAAAGGGCTGGAGCGCGTCGCCGTGCTGCGCGATGGTCATGTTGAGCCCGCTCGCACGCGAGCGTATCGATGCGACGACCAGCACCAGCTTCGCGTGCGATCTGCGCAAGTGGCTGCAGATCATGGAAGCGTACGAGGGCGGCGGGTTCGCGTATCACGCGACGATGCCCACGGACAGCCTCACGACGCTGCGCGACGTGATGAAGGAAACCGACGCATACGGCTTCGACAAGGTGAAGGCGGAGCAGCTCGAACTCGGCGAGCGCGTTCGTGCGCTGCTGACGGAGAAGGGGTTCAGGAGCGTGGCCGCGAAAGGGTTCGAGGCGCCGGGTGTCGTGGTGAGCTACACGGACGATGACGGGATTCGCACCGGGAAGAAATTCGCCGATGTCGGTTTGCAGATCGCGGCGGGTGTGCCGTTGCAATGCGACGAGCCGGAGGATTTCAAGACGTTCCGGCTCGGGTTGTTCGGTCTCGACAAGCTGCATGATGTCGATGGCGCGGTGAAGCGGTTTGCCGACGCGTTGAACCGGATTGTTTGACGCGGTTTTGCGGGGTGGAGTGTTTTGGTGGCCGCCGCTCATTCGTTGAGCGGCGGCTTTTTGGTCGTTGAAAACGCAACCATTCTGGATCGTGACATGACCGAAGGCGCTCTAACGTTTGCCAGTCAGGCTGAATGGGAAAGCTGGTTGGAGCAAAACGGCGGCACGTCGACTGGAGCATGGCTGCGGCTCGCGAAAAAAGGCGCGGGGCAGCGAACCGTCACCTATGAAGGGGCGGTGGAAAGCGCCCTCTGCCACGGCTGGATCGATGGCCAGAAGAAGGCCGAGAGCGAGCAATACTGGTTACAACGCTTCACCCCGCGCTCGGCGAAGAGTATCTGGTCCAAAATCAACAAGGACAAGGCCGAAGCGCTGATCGTCGTCGGCAGGATGCGCCCGGCCGGCCTGCGTGAAATCGAGAAGGCCAAACAAGACGGCCGTTGGGAGGCTGCCTATACGTCGGCCAGCAATGCGATCGTGCCGGACGACTTGCAGGCGGCTCTGGACGCCAATCCCAAAGCCGCGAAATTTTTCGCGACGCTGAACAGCCGTAATCGCTATGCGATCCTGTTCCGGATACAGAACGCCAGGAAGCCTGAAACACGGGCACGCAAAATCGCGGAGTTCATCGACATGCTGAAGCGGGGCGAGACGTTTCATCCGTAGATGAGTGGGTTTCTGACGGAGATTTTGTCGAACCCGATCGACGCGGGAAATGTTCCGGTCGCCGTATGAACGGGAAAACAGGAATGGGAGCAAGAATGCATATCCGCGCATCGGCGTTCAGCCCGCGTCGCGCGGCGCTCGGCGTCGTCATGGCGCTGACGTTGTCGTGGTTCACCGCTGCGCAAGCGCAGAGCTGCGCACCGGATAGCGTGGCTCCCGAGTGCTTGCTGCAGCGTAGTCAAGATGAGTTGCAGCGAGTCGATGACGAATTGAACCGTACTTACCAAAAGGTTCTGAAGTCGCTGTCTCGGCCACGTGACGAGTACGTCGACTATCCGGCACTCAAGGTGAAATTTGTCGCGGCACAGCGGCAATGGCTCCGTTTCATCGACGACGAGTGTTCCGCTTGGTATCTGATAAACGAGGCAGGCGCGGATCGTAATCTTGATCTACTGACTTGCGAAATCGATAGAACACGGGATCGTACGCGTGAATTGAACGCGTGGCTCAAGCAAGTGAGTCATGATTAGCGCAGCGCTAGATAAAGACAGCCATGAGTGCCGGGCGCGCGGCTAGAGTCAGCGCAGTCACGTGGTGCACCGGCATGGTAGCTCCGACATAACGGGGTAACGAGCGATGATCTCAAAGAACGTCCGCAGAGCGACGGCAGACGATGTCCCGGTGCTGACACAGATCCGGAACGACGCACATGCCAGGAAAGTCGCGCACGGCGACTACGTGTGGGGCAGGGAAGGCGACGGCTTCTCGGAACGGTGGGTGCGAAACCATGTCGCCGAGAAAGCCGTGTACGTCGTCGAACAGGATGGCGCGCTGATCGGAACGTTCTCGCTCGACTTCGACGAGGACAGGCACTGGGGGCCTCAAGCGCCGATTGCAGGCTACGTGCACGGCCTTTGTGTGCGGCAAGGTTTCAACGGGTTCGGGCTCGGCGGCTTCATGCTCGACTGGTGCGCGCATGAGGTGAGCCGCTTGAACCGGCATCTGCTTCGACTCGACTGCGGCGCTGAAAACACGAAGCTCTGCGCTTACTACGAGTCGCTGGGCTTTGTCCGCGTCGGATTGAAAACGGACGGTATTGTCTGGTCCCTGTACGAAAAACCTGTCGCTTCGGCCAGCCGGTGATCGCGGCGGTTTGTCTGCAAACGCTGCAAGTGGGCCGCACGATTGACCATCGCGCGTTCGCGAACGTTCGACGTCACTCGACGCCGTGTCACCGTTGCCCTGCTACGCCGGCAACAGCCCCGCTTTACGATAATTGTCGATCAGCGCGTCATAGAGCGAGAGATCGGCGCGACTCCGCGCGATGAGCTGCGCGCCGGCGATGGCCGCGAAGATGGCCCGTGCCCGCTGTTTGCTCTCCCGGGCGCCGACCACGGCCGCCGCGGACAGAGCCTTGCTCAGCCACGCGACATTCACGTCGGCGAAGGCCAGGACTTCTTTCATCACGACTTCCGGCAGATCGTCGGTTTCGGCGGCCATGAAGCTGCAAAGGCACAGGCGGTTGCCGGTCTCGAGCGCCTTGCGGAAGGTATCCGGATAGCGACGCAGGCAATCCAGCGGATCGCGCGAGTTGGCCAGCATGTCGTCCAGCGCCGCCGCCGAGTCTTCCCAATAACGCTTCGCTACCGCTGCGCCAAGATCGGCCTTGCTTTCGAAGTGGTGGTAGATGCTCGCGGCCTTGATCCCCACCTCGCTGGCGAGATCCCGATAGTTCAACCCGCCGTAGCCGTGCGTCTGCGCGAGCCTCGTGGCGGCTGCCAGGATTCTTTCTCTCGAGTTCGAGCTCGCGTCGTTCGTCACTGCTTCAGTCTCCGCGCACGGGAAAGGGGTGTTGACACCCCGGATTGTACCTTATATGGTTAACCTAACAAACGTTAGGTAGATTCATGGGCGACGTGTTTTTTCACGTCGTCCGACCCAGTGCAACCGACTACGGAGCGCCCCGCAATGACTTCCAGCAACATCGATTTCGATGCAGCCCGACTGCCCCTGATGAAGATCCACGATTTCCCGACGGGGCCCTATCCGACCCGCGTGCGTATCGCGCTGGCCGAAAAAGGGCTGCAATCGCGCGTCGAGTTCGTGATGGTCGATCTTTACCAGGGCGAGCACAAAAAGCCCGAGTTCATCGCCGGCAAGAATTATTCGGGTACGTTGCCGGTGCTGGAGCTCGATGATGGCACCTGTATCGCCGAGTGCACGGCCATTACCGAATACCTCGACGCGCTCGACGGCGTGCCCACGCTCACCGGCAACACGCCACGCGAGAAGGGCATCATCCACATGATGAGCAAGCGCGCCGAGCTGGAGCTGCTCGATGCCATCAGCGTCTATTTCCATCACGGCACGCCGGGGTTGGGCCCCGACGTCGAGACGTATCAAAACCCGGAGTGGGGGTTCCGCCAACGCGACAAGGCGCTGAGGGGCATGCGCTATTTCGATGCCGTTCTGCAAAGCCAACCGTATGTCGCGGGCGAGGCGTTCTCGATGGCCGACATCACCGTCATCGGCGGGCTGATCTTTGCGATGCTCGTGAAGCTGGCGGTGCCCGAGGAGTGCGAGGCGCTTCGAACCTGGTACGCGAGAATGCTCGAGCGCGAGAGCGTCAGGAACCAGCCGGTGTTTGCCAACCTGACTTGATCTGGCGCGGCCGCCGGTCGATAACGGGCAGGGGGTTCACGCAGCCCCTGCACGGCACACATTGAACGGCGCGGGCGTGGCAGGCGATGCTTCGTTATATGAAGTAATCGCTGTCGTACGGCATGAAATCCCGTTCCGTTGAGTCGGCCAGAGTGGCGGGCGCCGTGGTCTGCACTGAGCCTCGCCCGCCGCCTCGCCCTACACCGATTCCGTCGCGCCGCCCGCCACTGGGCGCAGATGGTGGCGCAACAGCGGCGCGGTGATCGCGGTGGTGAACAGCGCGAAGATCACCAGCATCGTGTAGACGTTCTGCGGCAGGATGCGCAGTTGCAGCCCGATCGACAGGAAGACCAGTTCCATCAGGCCGCGCGCGTTCATCAGCGTGGCGATCACCGTCGCGTCGCCGCTCGTGTGCCCGGTCAGTCGCGCGCCGGCGAACACGCCCAGGTATTTCCCCGCGAAGCCGACCACGATGAAGGCCAGCAGCCAGAGCCACTGCGCATGGGCGGTGACGTCGAAGAACTGCAGGTTCAGGCCCGCGCAGGCGAAGAAGATCGGCATCAGGATGGTATGCAGGAAGCCGCCCAGCAGGCGGTCGAACTGCTCGCGCACGCTCGGTACGTCGCGCAGCAGCATGCCGATCAGCAGCGCGCCGAACGCGCTATGGAAGCCGAGCTGCGAGGTGATCCACCCCGACACCAGCACCGAGGCGACCAGGATCGCCACCGTGTCGCGCGACCAGCCCTGCGCAAGCGAGCGCCCGACCACGCGCAGCAGCACACCCTTGGCCGCGATCACGAGCAGCGCCACGTAGGCGACGAGCAGCACGACGTTGACGCCGAGGGTGCGCCATCCGGCGGCATGGTGCGACAGGCAGACGAGCAGCGAGAGCGCGCCCCAGCCGAGCAGGTCGCCGACCATCGCCGCCGAGAGCGCCGACGCGGCGCCGGCGTGCCGGGTGAGATTCAGGTCGGTCACGATGCGCGCCATCACCGGCACGGCCGATACCGACAGCGCCACGCCGCAGAACAACACGAACGGCCAGAACGGCTGCTGCGGCGCCAGGACGTCGTGGGCGAGCCAGCCCACCGTCAGCCCTCCGCCGAACGGCAGCAGCATGCCCGGCACGGCGATCAGCACCGGGCCGAGCAGCGCGCGTTGCGCCGGCAGGCGCACGTCGAGACCGATCTCGAACATCAGCAACGCGAGGCCGATCTCGCCGATGCGACTGATCGCCGAGGTGTTGTCGGGCGTGAACAGCTCGTGATAGAGCGACGGCGTGACGACGCCGAGCGCGAGCGGGCCGAGCAGGATGCCGCCGGCGATTTCGCCGATCACCTTGCATTGCCCGAGCCGCTCCGCGATCGCGCCGCAGCCGTTACAGACCAGAACGACGAGCGCCACTTGTATCAGCCACATCACGTGTTCCTTGAGCAAGAAGGGAAAAGTCGTTTCGCGACCGCGCGGCCCCGCGGGGCGCGCGGCAGTGGGTTCAGTCGAGCAGCGCTTCCGAATCGACGCTGTCGAAGATGATTTCGCGCACCAGTTCGCTGGCGCCGGCGGCGATCGTGCCGGCGGTCGCGTCGCGATAGAGCCGCGCGACATCGGATTCCGACAGGTAGCCGCGTGCCCCGTGAAATTGCGCGCACAGATGCGCCGCTCGCTTCGCCAGCTCGGTGCTGCGCAGCTTCAGGATCGACGCGTCGCCGCTGCCGAGCCTGCCGCCCACGTATTGCTGCACCAGCTGATAAGCGAAATGGCGCAGCAGCCGCAATTCGGCGATCAATTCGACCAGTTCGTGACGGATCGTCTGGTTCGCGCTCAGCGGCGCGCCGCGCACCACGCGCTGGCGCACGAAGCGATTCATCAGCCGGATGCTGCATCCCGCGCCACCGAGCGCGAGCATGCCTGCCACCATGCGCTCGAAGTCGAGGCATCGCATCAGGTAGGTGAACGCCTTGTCGGGCTTGCCGAGCGTGTTCTCGCGCGGCACCGCGACGTCCTCGAAGCGGATGTCGCAGACATCGGCGCTGCGCCAGCCCAGCAGGTTCAGCGGCGTGCGCGTGACGCCGGGCGCCTCGGCATCCACGACCAGCAGGCTGCAACCGCCCAGTGCGTGGCGCTGCGCGTTGCTGCGGACCAGCGCGACAATCAGCGTGGCCTGCGAGCCGTTCGAGACGAAACGTTTCGTGCCGTTCACGCGCCAGCCGTCGCCGCTCGCGGCGGCGCTGCATTGCAGGTCGCTCAGGTCGCTGCCGGCCTGATCCTCGGTGATGGCGAGCGCCGCCACGGCCGTGCCGTCGCGCATCCTCGCCAGATAGCGCTCGCGCTGTGCGTCGTTGCCGAACCAGGCGAGGTAGGACGCCGCCATGAACGCATGCACGCCGATCGCGGCGCGCACGCCCGCATACCCGAGGCGTCCCAGCTCCTCCAGGAACACGGCGCTGCGCACGAAGCCTTCGCCCGCCAGCGGCAGGTCCAGCCAGCCCTCGGCGGCCAGTGCCGGCCAGATGGCGCGCGGAAGATGGCCGCGCGCCTCGGCGCCCTCGGCTTCGGGCAGCAGGCGAGCCTGCAGGCGCTCGCGCAGCTCGGCCGCGAGGCCGCGATACGACTCGTCCGGATAGGGACTGGACATGGGCAGCCTCGTTACTTCACCGAGACCACGCGATGCGCGGGCAGCACGTCGGTGAAGCGGCCGGTGATCTTGAACACCGCGCTCGGCGTACCGGCCGCCGCCCACAGTTCGTCGAACTGGAGCAGGTCCTCGTCCACCAGCAGCGCAACTTCCTCCCGGTGGCCCAACGGCGGCACGCCGCCAATCGCGAAGCCGGTGGTTTCCTTGACGAAGTCGGCATCGCCCTTGACGATCTGCGCGCCGATCAATTCGGAAATCGCCGCCTCGTTCACGCGATTCGGCCCGCTGGCGAGCACCACCACCGGCCGGTTGTCGGCCAGCGAGCGAAATACCAGCGACTTGACGATCTGCGCCTTCTGACAGCCGAGCGTACGCGCGGCGTCGTCGGCGGTGCGCGTGGAGGCGGGCAGTTCGAGGACTTCCATCTGCAGGCCGCGATCCGCCAGCAGATCCTGGAAATATTGGGCGCGTTTGCTCAGGCTCATGCTTGTCACTCCAGTGTCTGTTTCAGATGTCGATGATCGATCTTGCCGTTGGCCGAGATCGGCAGTTCGTCGCAAAGATGGATTTGTGCCGGCACCATGTACGCGGGCAGGACCTCGGCCAGCGCGGCGCGAATCTGCTCGGCCCCGCTGCCTTCGCTCTTGGGCACGACGAACGCCACCAGCCGCTTCTCGATGCCGTTGTCATGCACGGTCACATAGCTGCGCCGCACTTCGGGCCGGTTCTGCAGATGGAACGCGATCTCGCCGAATTCGATCCGGAAGCCGTTGATCTTGACCTGGTCGTCCAGGCGCCCCTTGAACACCAGCACGCCGTCCTCGCGCAGGTAGCCGATATCGCCGGTGTGATAGAGCCGCTCGCGTCGCCCCGCGATCTCGTATTCGACGAAGCGCTCGCGGGTGATCTCCGGCATGCCGAGGTAGCCGGGCGTCAGGCCCGGCCCCGCGACGCAGATCTCGCCGGGCTCGCCGGCGCGGCACAGCGCACCCTGGTCGACGACATAGAGGCGCGTGTTCTGGATCGGCAGGCCGATCGGCAGCATGGTTTCGTCGGGGCCGATCTCGCGCACCGGATACCAGGTCGTGAAGGTCGTGCATTCGGTCGGACCGTAGACGCTGACGATCCGGTCCGCGCCGTAGCGGCGCAGTGCCTCGTTCATGTGGCGCAGCGAGTGGGCCTCGCCGCCGGTCAGTACCGTCTCGACGCTCGCGAGCGTCGCCGGCGCTTCGTCGACGAGCGCGTTGAACAGCGCGGTGGTCAGGAACAGCAGGTTGATCCGGTGGCGCTCGATCAGGTCGCGCAGGCGCGACGCGCGCACGAACCCGTCTTCGTAGACGACGCACGCGCCGCCATTGAGCAGCGGTCCCCAGATCTCGAAGGTCGCGGCATCGAACGTGACCGGCGCCATCTGCAGCACGCGGCTTTCCGTGTCGAGCCGCGCATAACGCGCGCCGAAGACCAGCCGCGCGACGCTCCGATGCTCGATCGGCACACCCTTGGGCTGGCCGGTGGAGCCCGACGTGAAGTTGATGTAGGCGATCGAGGCCGCCGTCGCGCGCCCGTGGGGTGCTTCGCGTCGGCCTTCCTCGCGGAGCGCGTCGATCGACACCGGCAGCGCGCGACACGCGCCGAGCGCCGCGGGCGCCGGGCCGGCCGCGCCGTACAACGCATGGCGGCAGCCGGTCTGCTCGAGCAGGTGCGCGATGCGCTGGGCGGGCCAGGCCGCGTCGAGCGGCAGGTAGGCCGCGCCGGCCTTGACGATCGCGAGCAAGGCGGCCACCAGATCCACGCCGCGCGGCAGCACCAGCGCGACCACGTCGCCGGGGCGCACACCCTCGTCGATAAGGCGCCAGGCCAGCGCATTGGCGCAATCGTCCAGCTCACGATAGGTGCAGGTCCGGCTCGCCGTGATCACGGCTGCCGCGTCCGGCCGGCGCGCCACGACGCGGTCGAACAACTCGCCGATGCTCGCGTCGTCAGGGTACGGCACGGACGTTTGGTTGATCCGCTCGTGAAGCGACCATGCGGCTTCATCGCAGCGAAGCGATTTCATCGAACTAGCTCCTCAAACGAGTGGCCATGTGCGCAAGCAACAATTCGCGATGGCTATCGAGAAAGAAATGCGCGCCGTCGAACCCGACCAGCTCGCATCCGGATGTGGTGAAGCCGCGCCAGCCGGCCACGCTGGACTCGCTGTCGATCGGATCGGCGTGGCCGTAGTAGACATGCAGCGGTACGTCGAGCGGCGTGCGGTGCCAGTTGCCCCACAGCTCCGCGAGCCGCATGTCGGCGCGCATGATGGGCAGCATCAGGCTCATCAGCCGTTCATCTTCGAGCACCTCGGTCGGCGTGCCGCCCATGGTGCGCAACGCGGCGCGGAACGCGGGCTCCGGCAGTTCGTGCAGGTAAGGCCGCGCCTGCGGACTGTCGGGGCTGCGGCAACCGCCGATGAACAGCCCCCGGCAGGTGCCCGGCGGCAGCACCGGGCGCATCCGCTGCGCGATCTCGTAGGCGAGACGGCCGCCGAAGCTGTGCCCGAACAGCGCGTGCGGCTCGCCGAGATACGGCGCGAGCGCGCTCGCGCAATCCTCGACGAGCGCGGGCCATTCGCCGTACAGCGGCTCGCGCAGGCGCATGCCGCGGCCGGGCAGGCGCACCGCCACCAGCTCGACATCCGGGGCGAGGTGCTCGACCCAGTTGCGGAACAGGTCGGCGCTGCCGCCCGCATAGGCGAAACAGATCAACCGCAGCCGGGGAGCGGCCACGGGGCGCGGAACCAGGCACCACCGTGCCTGGGCCGCGCCAGCTTGCATCTGCGTCACGAGGTGCGCGTTTCGCTGTGTTGCGCGATGTGGCTCGCGATGTCGGACAGGCGGCTCTGCTCGAACAGCGCCTCCGGGGTCAGCGCATCCTCGCCGAAGCGCTCCTCCACGCGCGAAAGCAGCTTGACCGCGGTGATGGAGGTGCCGCCCGCCGCGAAGAAGTCGCTGTCGGCGTTCTCGACCCGAAGGCCCAATGCACCGCAGGCCTCGACCAGCCACGCCTCGATGTCGGTGATATCGTTGCGATTGCTCATGGTATTTAGTGCTCCTGCCGGATTAGTTGGCCTGGAAACGGAAGCCGTTGACGTTCTCGGTGACGAAACGGTTGTGACCGAAGGCGTCCTGGCCCGCGACCTGCACGCAGCCGAACTTGTCGAGACTGGCGCTGCCGCCGAATTCTTCCAGCGTGTTGGAATACGGATAGACGCGCACCGAGTTGGGCAGATAGCGCGCGGCGAAGCCCAGCCGCATCTTGTCGGTCAGCCCGCTGTGCGGATGCGACGCGTGCATGAGCGTCGACCAGAAGATGATGAACTGGCCCTGGCGCATGACCATCGACTTGGCCTGGCTCTCGTCCGGGCTCCAGTTCGGGTCCTTCTGCAACTGCCGGTAGTCGTAGCCGAAGAAGCCGCGGCGCACGCCCTGTTTTTCCCGGTTGTTGATGGCGTCCTCGCGATATTCCATGACCTTCGATTCGTCGTAGTTCATGGTGCGATGCGTGCCGGGAATGAACTGCAGGCAGCCGTTCTCGATGGTGGCGTCGGTAAACGCCGACCAGACCGTGATGGTGCCGCCGAATTGCGCATCCTCCGGCCACACGATCTGCGGGTGCTTGGAGCCGGCCACGTTGGAGAAGTTGTCGGCCTGATGCCAGTCCGTGCCCTCGTCGCCCGGATACTTCGGGAAGAACTCCGAGCGCCAGCACAGCACGTCCGGGCCAAGAATGCTCGCTACCCGGTCGGTGATTTCCGGGCGCGTGATGTGCGAGGCCAGGAAATCGACATCGAGATGGCGATCGTAATTGGCCAGATTGGTGACGCCGGAAATCGATTTTTCCTGGCTGTAGATGGCCTTTTTGGTGTTCAGCAGCTTGGGGCGCAGCGCCTGAAGGTTGGCTTCCATCTGGTCGCTGGGATAAAGATCGAACGGCCCGATATAGCCGTTGCGATGAAAATCTGCCAATTCTTGCTGGCTCAAAGCAAACCTGGTACTACGTACCTCGATAGTATTGTTCATGGTTATTTTTACGGCCCTCGAAAGATGGAACTGCATTGCTCGACTGCGACATCAAAAAGCGAATCTCTTTTATTGTTGTTACGTTTTTGTTTTTAATCCGGGAGTTTGATTCGCGCTGCGGCGTGCATGTCGCAAGCCGCAGGCGCTACATCTGCTCAGCCCTGCAGGGCCGGCTTGGCGTGGCTCATGCCGAACTTGATCGGCGCGCCGCGCGGTTTCTTCTGCTCGATTTCCATTTGATCGATAATATCGCGAAATTCGATTTGATGGTCGGCCATTTCGCCCATCAAGAGCGCGATTACCGCGAGGTGAGACGGTACAACACCTTTTTGTGAATAATTGGTGATTGAATTTTCATTCATCTTCACCAGGCTCGCAAATTCCCGTACGGTCAGCCGCGCGCGTTTGAGCTGATCGCGGAATTCGAAATACGTCATTACGGACACAACGGCTCTCCTTCAAAAAGATCCGGGGTTTTGCCTGAACAAATCCGCCCTGCACGATTTCTCGATTCCGCGATCCCGGGCAACGGCCCGCTTACATCTTCACCTGATCGAGGAACGTCTTCTTGCCCGCCTTGTAGACGTACAGCGAGATCACGCCATGCGCGAGATCGCCATGCGAATCGAACTGGGTTTCACCGATCACGCCGTGATAGTCGGTCGGCGGCATCTGCGCGAGGATCTTGGCGGGGTCGGTGGATTTCGCCCGCTTCATCGCATCGACGATGATGTACACGGCGTCATAGGCGAACGGCGCGTCGTATTCGACTACCTGTCCGAAGCGCTTCTTGTATTTCGCCTGGAACGCCTCGCCGCCCGGCATCGTCTGGATCGCCGCGCCAGCCTGCGAGCACACCACGTTCTCGGTCGCATCGCCGGCGAGATTGGCCAACGATTCCGTGCAGACGCCATCGCCCGTGAAGACGCGTGCGCGCAGGCCGAGCTGCTTGGCTTGCTTGGCGAACGGGCCGCCGGTCGAATCGGAGCCGCCGTACATGATCGCGTCAGGCGTCTCGCCCTTGATCTTGGTGAGTACCGAGCGGAAGTCGATGGCCTTGTCGCTGGTGGCATCGTGCGACAGCACGGTGATGCCCAGTTCCTTCGCGCGCTTCTCGAATTCGTTCGCCAGGCCCTGGCCGTAGGCGGTCGAATCGTCGACGATCGCCACACGATGGATGTTGCCCAGCTTCTTCGCATAGTTCGCCAGCGCCGGGCCTTGCTGCGCGTCGGTGGCCACGACCCGGAAGGTGGTCTTGAAGCCTTGCTGCGTGTAGACCGGATTGGTCGAGGACGGGGAGATCTGCGTGATGCCGGCTTCGCTGTAGATCTTCGAGGCCGGGATCGACGTACCCGAGTTCAGGTGACCGACCACGGCCACCACCTTGTCGTCGACGAGCTTCTGGGCCACTTGCGTGGCCGTGCGCGGATCGGCTGCGTCATCCTGTGCGTCGAGCTGCAACGTGACGGAGTGCCCGCCGATCGTCAGGCCTTTCGCGTTGATTTCCTCCACCGCGAGGCGCGCGCCGTTTTCGTTGTCTTTACCAAGATGCGCGATCCCGCCGGTCAACGGCTCGACGCTGCCGATCTTCACGACGACCGGGTCTGCACTCGCGGCCGTCGCGGCGGCAAGCGCCAACACCGAAAGCGTGGCGTTCAGCGAAAGCTTGAGTGCGCTGGATAAATTTGCTCGTTTCAAGTGCGGCTCTCCTGCGAGTGTGGTTGAGAACTTCCCGTCACGCCCGGCAACTGACCGGTGCCTTGTTTTGAATCACGCCAGCCCCTCGCTCGCGACCCACGTCGGCAGCCTGCCGGCCCCGGGTCTCGCCGCTCTGGTGCAGGACGACGACGTGCAACACCGCAAATCGTCTTATGTATCCATATTATGTATTTTGGATACATTGGTAGCATATCGGTGCCAAGATACAATTGGCAAGTCAAAAAAATCAAGCCGGAGGTATGCATTGCGACCCCCAAACACGCTGGTCGCGGAAGCGATTCGCGAGGACATCCTGCGGGGAGAATTGCCGCCTGGAACGCCGCTGATCCAGGAGAACCTCTCGGTCAGATATGGTGTGAGCCGGATCCCGATCCGGGAGGCGCTGGTGCGCCTGGAAGCCGACGGGCTCGCCCGGCAGGAGGGCAAGCGCGGCCTGACGGTGGCGCCGCTGCATGCCACCGAGGCCGAGGACTTGTGGATGATGCGTTCGCGCCTGGAGCCGCTCGCGCTCGAAATGGCGTTTCCGTTCCTGACCAAGAGCGTGCTGGGCGAAGCGGAGGACCTGATCGACAAGGTCGAACACCTCGGCAACGATCCCGCGAAACAGAGCCAGGCGAACTGGCTGTTCCACCGCACCCTTTACGAGAAGGGCAACCGCCGGCGCCTGCTGGTCACGCTCGACGGGCTGCATTTGCAGGCGGAAAGGTACTTGCGGTTCCAGTACGACGTGATGAGCCACAGCCGCGACAGCCGCACCGAGCACATGGCCATCCTCGATGCGCTGCGTGCCCGTGACCTGGAGACGGCCTGCCAGGGCCTCGTGCGGCACATCGAGGACGCCGGGCGCAAGCTGGTCACCGCGTTGCGCAACGTGCCCATCGCGGAGGCGTAGGCTCCGCCGCATGGGCCTCGCCGATTGCCGATTGCATCCGGCGGCTCGTGGGTGTTTTTAGCCGGAACGTTTTCAGGCGGCGGCAGCGGCATGCTGGAGCGCGTGGCTGTCCTGCGTGTCGGCGCGAACGGCAAGATCGAGAGCCTGATGCCGATCGTCACCGAAACGGAGATGGCCGATCGCGCGATGTGGAACTTGCCGGCGGTGTCGCCGTATCCGCTGTTCGTCCGGGCCGACTATGTGTGGGGCAAGGGCGAGGATCATTTCGGCAAGCACGTCTTCGACGTCGACGCATGGATGTTCGATCCCGCCGCTAATCAATACGCGAAGCGCTTTTCCTACCGGACGAGCCAGCGCTACGACAGGGGCGAGGGCGCGGACCGCGTGCTGAGCGCCGAGCGTGCGGAAATCCTCCGCCGCCTCGCCGCCGCCCGGTAGCGCGTTATCGCTGCGCGTCCCCGTACGTCTCCTTGCACACCGTGCGTAGCGCGTCGACGAGCAAATCCCGCGCGGGCGACCGCGAATCGGCGGAGCGCGTGAACAGCGCAATGGGCGGCAGTGTCCACACCAACGAATACGGCACGATCGCCACGCCGGCGATCCGCACCAGCTCTTCCGCGATATCGGCCGGCACGATCGAAACGGCTTCGTCGCTCGACGCGATCATTTCGCCGATCAGCTTCGACGAATAGCTTTCGACGATCGGCACGGGCGGCGCGATGCCGGCCGACAGGAACAGGTCGGTCACCTGTTCGCGCATCGGCGTATGCGGCGCGCCGAGAATCCAGTCGAGCGCGTGCAGCTTGTGCCAGTCGAGCGGCGTGCGGGCGAGCTTCGCCGCCAGCCGCCGGCTCGCGATCATGCGCGGCTGCTGCTGATACAGCACTTCGAACGAAACCTGCCCGAGATCGATCGCCGACGACGCGCGCCCGATCACGATATCGACACTGTGATCCTTGAGTTGCAGCAGCAGCTGATCGCTGGTGCCCTCGTGAATCGTCACGGTCAGGCGCCGCTCCATGCGCGCTTGCAGCCGCTTCAGCGCGGCCGACAGCATCTGGCCGGAGATGAACGGAATCACGCCGATGTGCAGATGCGCCGCATGCCCGGCGGCGACGGCCTCCATCTCGCGAGCGAGGTGGTCGAGATCCTTGATCATCGCCTTCGCGCGCTCGAGCACGACCGCGCCGAGCGCCGTGGGCCGCATGCCGCGCGACGAGCGCTCGAACAGCGGCGTGCCGAACATGCTTTCCAGTTCGGACAGCGCGTTCGTCACGGCCGGCTGGCTGCTCGCCATGTGCTCGGCGACCCGCGTCAGCGAGCCGTGCTGCTGGATCTGCAGCAACAGCACCAGATGCCGGATCTTCAGACGCGCGCCGAGCCGCCTGACCACGTCGTTTGCATCAAAATTCATTGACTGGTCATGCATTCATCATGAAAAAGTGATGGACCGATATTAAAACAGAATCATCACGTTATGGCAGATCCCTAGAATCCTCTTCATGGATCGCGCCGGGACTGGCCTGGCGCCCACGCCGAGACCCAGAACATGAAACAGACAGAGACACAGCAGCAGGCCGCGTTCGACTATCACGAGTTTCCGACCCCCGGGAAAATCTCGGTCGTGGCGAGCAAGCCGCTGGTGACCCAGCGCGATCTGGCGCTGGCCTATACGCCCGGCGTGGCGAGCGTGTGCGAGTCGATCGCCGCCGATCCGCTGCAGGCGCACCGCTTCACGAGCCGCGGCAACCTGGTCGGCGTGATCACGAACGGCACCGCCGTGCTCGGCCTCGGCAACATCGGCCCGCTCGCATCGAAGCCGGTCATGGAGGGTAAGGCCGTCCTGTTCAAGAAGTTCGCCGGGATCGACGTGTTCGACATCGAGATCAACGAGACCGACCCGGACAAGCTGATCGACATCATCGCCGGCCTCGAACCCACGTTCGGCGGCATCAACCTCGAGGACATCAAGGCGCCGGAATGCTTCACCGTCGAGCAGAAGCTGCGCGAACGCATGAAGATTCCCGTCTTCCACGACGATCAGCACGGCACGGCCATTACGGTGTCCGCCGCGTTCATCAACGGGCTGAAGGTCGTCGGGAAGTCCATCAAGGAAGTGAAGGTCGTGACGTCGGGCGCCGGCGCGGCCGCGCTGGCGTGCCTGGACCTGCTGGTCGACCTCGGGCTGCCGGTGGAAAACGTGTGGGTGACCGACATCGAGGGCGTCGTCTATCGCGGCCGCACCACGCTGATGGACCCGGCCAAGTCGCGCTTCGCGCAGGAAACCGATGCGCGCAAGCTCGCCGAAGTGATCGGCGGCGCGGATGTGTTCCTCGGCCTGTCGGTTGGCGGCATCCTCACGGCAGGGATGCTGAAGGCAATGGCGGCGCGCCCGCTGATTCTCGCGCTGGCCAACCCGACGCCGGAAATCTTCCCGGAACTGGCGCATGAGACGCGCGACGACGTCGTGATCGCGACGGGCCGCTCGGACTACCCGAACCAGGTCAACAACGTGCTGTGTTTCCCGTACATTTTCCGCGGCGCGCTGGACGTGGGCGCGACGACGATCACGCGCGAGATGGAAATTGCCGCGGTGCACGCGATCGCGGGGCTGGCCGAGGAAGAGCAGAACGAAGTCGTCGCGGCGGCCTATGGTGCCTACGATGTGTCGTTTGGCCCGCAATACCTGATTCCGAAGCCGTTCGATCCGCGCCTGATCGTGCGGATCGCGCCGGCCGTCGCGAAGGCGGCGATGGAAGGCGGCGTGGCGACGCGTCCGCTCGCGAATCTCGATGCGTACGTCGAGCAGCTGCAGCAATTCGTTTATCACTCGGGCGCATTCATGAAGCCGCTGTTCGCGACCGCGCGTCAGCTCGTGCGTGACGGCGGCAAGGCGCGGATCGTGTTCACCGAAGGCGAGGACGAACGCGTGCTGCGGGCGGTGCAGGTGATCGTCGACGAGAAGCTGGCGCGGCCGATTCTGGTCGGGCGCCCGGAGGTGCTGCTGGCGCGCATCGAGCGGTTCGGCCTGCGCCTGCGACTCGGTCAGGATGTCGAAGTGACCAATCCGGAATATGACGAGCGCTTCCCGCAGTACTGGACGAAGTATTGGGAACTGCGCTGCCGCGACGGCATTTCGAAGGAAATGGCGCGCGTGGAAATGCGCCGCCGCCTGACGCTGATCGGCGCGATGATGGTGCAGCTCGGCGACGCGGACGGGATGATCTGCGGGACGGTGGGCGAGTATCACAATCACCTGCGGTTCGTGGACGAAGTGATCGGCAAGAAGCCGGGGGCTTCGACTTACGCGGCGATGAACATCCTGTTGCTCGATCAGCGGACGGTCGCGCTGGTGGATACGCACGTGAACGACAACCCCGATGCGGAGCAGATCGCGGAATTCACGATCGCGGCGGCGCGGCAGATGGAATGGCTGAACCTGACGCCGAAGGTCGCGCTGCTGTCGCGGTCGAATTTCGGGTCGGGGAGTGCGGCTTCGGGCGTGAAGATGCGTCGGGCGCTGGAGATCGTGCGCGAGCAGGCGCCGGATATCGAGGCCGATGGAGAAATGCATGGCGACTGTGCGCTCGATGAAGGGCTGCGCGCGAAACTGCTGCCGATGTCGCCGTTGAAGGGGGCCGCGAATTTGCTGGTTTGTCCGAACGTGGATGCGGGGAATATCGCTTACAACCTGCTCAAGACCGAGGCGGGGAGTAATGTGGCGGTGGGGCCTTTCTTGCTGGGCGTTAATGCGCCGGTGAATATTCTTACTTCCAGTGCGACCGTGCGGCGGATCGTGAATATGGCTGCTTTGACGGTGATCGAGGCTAATCGGGGTGTGGTGGGCTGATTGATTGGTTGGTTGTTGTGAGGCGGCTGAGGCCGCCCCTTATTTGTCGGCTTCAGTTGCGGGTTGAGTCCGCAGCCAGAAGCGGTCGTTACCCCAATACTTCCTCGTCGTTGTCTCGGACCATGCATTCTTGGCGTGGCTGTGACGACGCCTGTCGACGTCATCACCGTGTCGTAAGCGGGGGGGGGCGGCTTAGTTCGCTCGAACTGAACAATCAAGTACGTGGATCGTGATGGTGCGTCTTTCTTCCTCCGATAAGCCTGCTTCCAGCGTTACCTGAAGTTCATCAGACGTTCTCGGCCGCAAGCCGGAGGGCGGTAGGGGGATTTGCGTCGGATCGCCGAACCAGAGCACGACGTAAATGCCGTGCCCTTTAGCCCGTGGATCGGTCGCATAGCGCGCTATTAGCTGCCCCCGAGTGGCGGTCCAAAGTTCGCTGTGCCGATCGCGCTTGACCTCGATTGGCACGCCGCCCAGCGTGCCAGTGGTGCACCACACATCGGAGCGCTTTCCATCGGCGTGGTGGGTCTCTGGCAAGCAGGCAACCTCGAACCGTTCAAGCCTGATGCGAAGTTGGTCGGTGAGCGTGTCACGGCAAAGCTCTTCGTGTCGAGGTGTTGTTACTTTCTTGTGCGAATCTGCGTTCCAGTACTGGCGGTTCAGGTTCAAGTCGCTACGGCAGACCTGCTCCTTCAGATCTTCTATGGTGTCGTTTACGATCGCGGCGATCTCGGCCGGGTTAGACGGCCTTCCCTGCTGTAGCGCCGCGCAGACTTGCAACCATGTGGGCCGCTCGTACGTTGCATCGCGCCAGACAATCCGCTGGGCGGCTCGGGCTTCCCGCACCTTTGACTCCCATTCGGCGAGTGCCGGCACGCTTTCAATTCGTTTGAGCTGCTCGGCACTTTCTGCATCCGGCCTGCTAGCCAAATCGTGGAGGAATTGCCTGACGAGATCGGCACGATTCATGGCTGGACTTACCCAGCCGGAGTCGGTGGCGTGAGTGGGTGAGCATCCAACTGCAAAATGCTCAATCAAAAATCCCAACACGTTTGAGGGCCACGGAGTGTCACTACCACCGATCTCGCGGCGGTGGTGCAAGAAGTCGGAGAAGTATTCGACAGCAGGCGGGCGCCTCTGCAGGTACCGTTTGGCAACAGGCAGATAACGATCTGGGGCTAGTAGCAGTCCCGCAGCTAGCCAACAGGCACGCTGGGGTCCGTCCACTTTTGGCGCGTCGAGACGCACTTCGGCGAGGGGAAGCAATTCCTCCCGCGTAGGAAGTTTCAACGCCTCGTGCAACATGTCCATGAGCGCGCCGCGGAGACAAGGGCGTGCGCGCAAGGGGAATTGTGCAAGCAGCGGCAGCAAGCACGTCTTGGAAACTTCTGCGTAGGCTGGGTCGCTAAAGAGATACGTGACACGCGGGCTGCGGTTGTTCCACTGCATCATTGCCGTCAGATAGGCGCTCAAGGCATCGACGAAGCATTGTGGTCGAGTTGCAGCCGCCATAGCCACCCAGGAGCCGTGGTCATTGATTGGGTGAACAAAGTGGGCTACCAATACTGCCGCGAGGCGTTTGTCAGGCAGCGAGTCGAGGATTCGATGGTCGTCGCGATAGGCTAGCTCAAGGCTGATCAGCGCCGGGGCATTCAGCACCATACGCCTGCCCTTGGAGGTGGCCACCAAGGTTTCCTCGACGGAAGGTAAGTCCACACGGTTGATCGCATTGCGCAACGCGCAGAACGCAGCCTGAACCAGATCCTCGTCACCCGCGAAGAAACTGATCAACTTTTCCCGCGGCGTTTTGCCCTCGATATTGTAGTACCGGTGTTCATAGATATCGGCCACGGAACGTAGGATCGCAAGAGGCACAAGTGGTAGCGCGAAATCGGCCAGTCGTGCGCGATAAAAGTCGCGCCTTTCAGTTGCTTCGAGATTGCGTTTTTGTCGGTGTATGGCAGCGTCCAATTTCCATTGCCACTGCTCAAAGCTACAAGTGAGCTTCCCGGCGAGCAAATCTTGCCATCCCCGTGACGCAGCTAGTTTTTCGCATGCGATCAGCATTTCTTCGAGATCGAGTCGAGGGGCGTCGGGAATTGCCTCGAGCGCTCGGATGAAAAGCTCCTTGCCCGGTACCTCGTCTGCGGTCGATTGAGCCTTTGCAAGCCACCAACCGAACTCGTTCTCCGGTGCCTTTGCGCCATGCAGCCGGGCCTCGGCATGCCATACTCCATTCCCAGTGCTCATATACCGGTTCAGTGCCAGATCCAGCAGCGAAAAATAGCGGTGTGGACGATCTTGCAGCCACTGTTGGATCGCTTGCTTATCATCTTTCTCCAGCAAACTTTCCGCGTGCAAGCCGCATGCTGCATCCAGCCAGTTCAGTAACCGTTCATCAGATATTTCCTCCGCGTCGTCCATTAAAACGCGCGCTAGCAGACCACCGACGGCTTCGGTGTACTCACGCAGGGGGGCCCCTTTGCTTAGCTCTGTCCGCGCTGCGAATGCGTCCAGCAAGCTCGGCACTTCAGTGACGTCGACATTGTCTAGGTCATGCCGCCAGAACATCGTGTACTCGCCGATAAGGTTGTTTCGTTTCGGAGGATGAAGAAAGGCCGGGAGATCCGCAGACGAAAGCACTCCTGGGTACGTCATCTTGAGCAATGCACCAAGCAATTCGTCTTCGCTGTCGGTCACAGCCCCAGAACGGATGTCGTCCAACAATGTGCGCAGGGATGGATCGGTCGCGCCAACCCAACGCCGATAGATTTTTAAGGATCGGCTGCGTATGGCTGGCCACCAGGACGCATCCCGCACGATGGGCAGTAGGAGAGGCACTAAGTTGGTGTCTAATGGCACGTCGCGCAGTCCCTCGAGCAGAGCAAACACCAGCAATTGATGGTTCTCCGAGCGGTCCTCATCAGCCAGTCGTTGGGCGACTACCATGCGCATCTCGGGTGTGACTAATGCCGTAAACCGGCCTTCCCACTCATACCAGCGGAATGACGCAGAAACCGCGATATCGCTGCCGAGGCGCTCCATCAACGTCGACTTTTCGGCAATCGAGAAGTCCTTCGCGTCCCCGTACAGGAGGGCACCAAGTGAGTCGAGCCGAACAAGGGCGGTCCTGGCCAAGGTGGACATTGACACCAGCCAGCCTGTCAGACCGCGCATGCTGCTGACGACTCCACCGTCTGAGCCGCAGATCAACGTGAGCACACGCCGCAACGTGAGCTGTTCCCGGAGATGGTCGGTCAGGCACCGGGCGGCAAGGAATTCGGCCACAGTCCGATGTACCGGCACGAACACGTCGCGCCCTATCGACTTGAACAGGCGGCTGGCCAATGCTTCATCTAGGGGCAGTCCTTGGGGATTCGGCACGGCGTTTAGTCTGAGTACCCGCTTTGACGGGTTCGGGGAGCGTGTGAAGCCGGTGAGGTCGGCGATCAGTTGGAGAGCGCAAAGGTACGCCGCGGCCTGATGGAGCGTGTCTTGATCCGGCGCGGTTTTGCGAGTAGCTGCAACATGTTCCTCGTTGTGCTCCTGTACCAGCCGCTCGCACGCCATTTCGTATACGGCCAACCGAGTCTCAGGCCAGCAGTTGTCTGGGCCGACCGCCATCGCGAGCATTCCCAGCGTCTGTGGGTTGAACAGAAGATCGGTCAGTCCATGTCGTTCGGCCGACGTGATGAAGGCCTGCGGGTCAGTGATGCCGTGGTTAGCCGGAAGGATGGCGGCAACGTCGTCCAGCGTAAGTGGATACAAATTGAACACTTGGACCTGCTCCCCCGCCGGCAGTAGCCACTGCAGCTTGGCCGTATCCGGGTTGCCCAGCCAGTCGGCAGCGCGGCACGAGAGGCGGAAACTGCGGCATCCCAACTGTTGCAGTTTCTTGCGAATGTTGTCCAAGGGCACCCTGCCATCGAAGGTGCCGGCTCGCGTTTCGTCGAGCCCGTCGAGAAACACCGGCAACGTCGAGTCTTGCAGTTCAGGATGATCTAGAGCGAGAAAGTCCCCCGCGCTGATGCGATGGCCGCCACCGGTATCGGCTTCCTGCACGAATGCCTCGGTTTTGCCCGAGCCTGGATCGCCGAGCAACACGTATGCCGTTAAAGCTCGCGTGTCGCTCAGTGGGATCGGTTTTGCAACCGGACCATCTTTGATGTCAGATTGGCGCGTGCATGTGCGCGGTACCAGCAGCATCTGCGTCTCTCATCTTTTGGTTGAGTTCATTGTTCAGTGAGTCCCAATGGTAACCGTACGCCGATGCACATCACGTACTCCATGACTTCACGGCCATGCTTTCAGGCATCTAGGCGGCGGAAGCGGCGATGCGGGATATACGCGGGAATGCGTGACTTCGGGAGCACGCCCAAACACACATCGAATCCGCACGCCATGCCGCCCGTTACCCCCATTTAATGACCAAACCGCAAGACCTAGTGCATAGATATCGTTTGCCGAGCCCTTAATGACTATCGACAATCGTGGCTCGAATTCACCGCCGCGGCGCCAGAAGCGCCTTGGCGTCCGGCACTCGGCGGCTATCCCGGCCGCCCGCGCCCACCAGCACACGACGACATGTACGCGTTCACGCCCTCATTCCAAAACCCTGCCGGCTCGCCGATCCGCGAGTTGTTCAAGTACCTGTCCGAACCGGGCATGATTTCCTTCGCGGGCGGCTATCCGGCGAGCGACCTGTTCGACGTCGACGGCCTGAACGCGGCCGCCGAACGCGCGTACGCACAGCCCGTCCGCTGCTTGCAATACGGCCCGACCGACGGCCTCGCCGAGCTGAAGCAGCAACTGATCGCGTTGATGGCGCGTCGCGGCGTCGCGTGCACGCCGGCCGAACTGCTCGTCACGACCGGCTCGCAGCAGGGCCTCGACCTGCTGCTGCGCGTGATGGTGTCGCCCGGCGACGTCGTGCTGACCGAACAGCCGGCGTACCCGGCCACGCTGCAGGCGATGCGGTTGCAACAGGCGCGCATCGTGACGATTCCTGTCGACGGCGAAGGCCTCGACGTCGATCGCCTCGGCCAACAGCTCGCGTCCGGCGCGATCGCGCAGCCGAAGCTGCTCTACACGGTGCCGACCTTCGCGAACCCCACGGGGGCGACGCTCACGCGCGAACGCCGGCTGAAGCTGCTGCGTCTCGCGGTGCAATACCGTTTCCTGATCGTCGAGGACGATCCGTACGGCGACCTGCGTTTCGCCGGCGAAGCCGTGCCGTCGATGCTCGCGCTGGCCGGCGAGGTGGACGGCGCGCGCGACTGGCTCGTGCATTTCGCGAGCCTGTCGAAGATCGTCGCGCCGGGGCTGCGCGTGGGCTGGACGATCGCGCCGGCCGAGATCACGCGGCGCTGCGTGATCGCGAAGCAGACGGTCGATCTGTGCAGTACGCCGTGGACGCAGGCGACCGCCGCCGAATATCTGGCCGACGGTGCGCTCGAACGTCATCTGCCGCGCATCACGGCCGCGTACCGGCGCAAATGCGACGCGATGTGCGATGCGCTGCGCGACGGGTTCGGCGACGCGATCGAATTCCATCGTCCCGAAGGCGGGATGTTCGTGTGGGCGCGGCTCGGCGCGGTGTCGTCGGACGTGCTGCTGCAACAGGCGATCGCCAGCAAGATCGTGTTCGTCCCCGGCAAGGCGTTCTTCGCGGACAACGTCGACGCGGCGTCGCTGCGCCTGTCGTTCGCCGCGCCGGACGTCGATGCGATCCGGGAAGGCGTCGCGCGCCTCGTGCGCGCGTATGGTGCGGCGCTGGCCGCGTGAGGAGACATCAGCGTGAATATCACCGTCAACGAAACGGCATCGATGGGGGCGGCGGCGAGCGCCGCGTATAAGCAGCCGGCGAAGCATCGCTCGTCGCAGATCAGCGCCGGGCCGCAATATGTGGCCGACGTGCTCGGCCGCTTCGGCGCGGAGCCGGCGCCCGATGCAGGCGATGCGGCGCCGGTCGTGCTCGGCTACAACTGACCGGCACAATGGCGGCGGCGCATTCCATGCGAGCCGTCGCCGAAACAAACGGTTAAGCTTGCGCGATCGAAACACCGACGATCGCCGCCGCCCCATGTCCGACTCGACCTCCGAATCGCTCGCGCAAACCTACGACCGCCTGTGGTCCTGCCTCGAATCCGGCGTCGGCATGCAGCGCTCGCCGTTCACGATGCTGCAGGCGGCGACGCTCGGCCTCGATGGTGCGCCGAAGGTTCGGACGATCGTGTTGCGTCAGGTGAATCGCGTCGAGCGCGTGCTGTCGTTTCATACCGATGCACGTTCGGCGAAGGTTGCGGAGTTGCGTCGCGATCCGCGTCTCTCGATTGTCGCCAACGATCTCGACGCGCTCGTGCAGATTCGTGCGGAAGGCGTTGCGTCGATCTGCGACGACGAAGCGCAACGGCGCGCGATCTGGGAAGCGAGCCGTCCGCATACGCTGCTGCTGTATCGCGCGCCGCTGCCGCCCGGCACGCCGGTCGTGTCGCCGGAAGCCGCGCATCTCGACAGCACCGCACCCGCCGCCGACGGCTACGAAAACTTCTGCCTGATCCACATGACGGTCACGCGCATCGATTGGCTCGAACTCGCGCGCGCCGGCCATCGTCGCGCGGTATTCGAACTGAACGAACGCGGCTACGAAGCCCGCTGGATTGCCCCCTGACGCTGGCCCAGCGCACCCAATCCGCTCAAGGCCGCCCGTCCGACGCGGCCTGGATCATCCACGCGCGCATCACCGCGATCGCGTCGTCGTCGCGGCGCTCGGCCGGATACACGAGATAGAACCCCATCGACAGCGGAAACGCGAAGTCGAACGGCTTGCACAGCCGTCCGGCGGCGATGTCGCGCTCGACGAGCGGCTCGGTCGCGAGCGCGATGCCCTGGCCGGCGACGGCCGCATCGATCGCGAGCGACGTCTGGTTGAAGCGCAGCCCCTTGTGCGGATCGACGTCGACCGGCTCGGGCATCGCCGCGAGGAACTCGGGCCACAGATCGTGCGCGTCGTGCAGCAGCACCTGTCCGGCGAGCGCGCGCGGCGAAGCCGGCGCGGCCAGCACCGACGGGCTGCACACCGCGCACACGTCGAGCGGAAACAGCGCATGGGTGGCGAGATGCTTGCCGAACGGCGGCTTGCCGTAGCGGATCGCGAGATCGACGCCATCGTGGCGGAACGTCGCGATCTGTGGATCGGCGATCACGCGCACGTCGTAGTCGGGGTGTGCTTCGGTGAATTGCGCGAGCCGCGGGATCAGCCACTTCGACGCGAACGACGGCGTCGTGCTGATCGTGAGCGCCGCGCGCCGCTTGACGAGCTTGTCGGTGGCGTCGGCGATCGCATGCAGCGCGCGCTGCACGTCGGAGAAATACGCGGCGCCGTCGTGCGTGAGCGCGAGGCCGCGCGGCAGGCGCTCGAACAGCTTCAGGCCGAGCACGTCCTCGAGGTGGCGCACCTGCTGCGCGACGGCGCCCTGCGTGACGCCGATCTCGTCGGCGGCGGCGCGGAAATTGAGGTGCCGCGCGGATACTTCGAACGCGCGAAGCGCATTCAGCGGCGGCAGGCGGGAAGGGCGTGGGGGCATCGTCAGACTGTAGAAAAACTATCGGCTGGTGACAGAAATACTGGTTCGACAGCCGAAATCGATGCGCCTACATTACCACCATGGCGCGCCGAATGGCGGCTGCGCGGCGGCAGAATCGGAACGAGGAGCGGATCGTGACTGTAGAAAAAGTGGCGTTGATCACGGCGGCGGGCAAGGGCATGGGCGCGGCGATCGCGCGCGAACTGGCGGCGACGGGCTATCGCGTCGCGTTGATGTCGCCGTCGGGCAGCGCGGTGGCGCTCGGCGAGGAACTGGGCGGTTTCGGCATCGAGGGCTCGGTGACGGAAGAAGCCGACATCGACAAGCTCGTGCAGGAAACGATCGCGCGCTACGGGCGGATCGACGCGGTCGTGAACAACACCGGCCATCCGCCGAAGGGCGAACTGCTGGCGATTACCGACGACAACTGGCATGCGGGGCTCGACCTGATCCTGCTGAACGTGGTGCGCGTGATGCGCCGCGTGACGCCGATCTTCCAGAAGCAGGGCGGCGGCGCGGTGGTGAACATCTCGAGCTTCGCGGCGGATGCGCCCGAGCAGCCGATGCCCGTGTCGTCGGCGCTGCGCGCGGCGTTGAGCGCATGGACGCGCCTCTACGCGGAACGCTATGCGGCCGAGAACATCCGGATGAACGCGGTGCTGCCGGGCTTCATCGACAGCTGGCCGGAAACGCCGGAGATCGTCGCGCGCATCCCGGCCGGGCGCTTCGGCAAGACCGGCGAGATTGCGAAGACGGTCGCGTTCCTGCTGTCAGATGGCGCGGGCTACATCACCGGGCAGAACATTCGCGTCGACGGCGCGATCGTCAAGGCGCTCTGAGCGCCGCACCGGCGAGCGGCCGCGCAAGCGTGTTCGCTCGCCTCGCAGCAGCTACAAACGCGTACAAATCAGACAAATCCGGGATACATCAGACCTTTCGAATAGGCGACGCCGCGTGACGAGGGCGCGCCTGATTGAAAGCCTGGGCGCGATTCCGCGCGCGGCATGTTCACTTTCCACTTCACGAAAGGAGATGCCGAACGATGTCTTCCACACCGTTTTCCCCGATGCGTCGCCACCTGCTGGCCACTTCCGTGGCCGCCGGGGTGTCGGCGATGCTGCCCACCGCGCTGCATGCCGCCACCGGCGCGAACGGCATACGCCCGTTCACCGCACACATTCCCGATGAAGCCGTGGCCGACCTGCGCCGTCGCATTGCCGCGACGCGCTGGCCGGGCCGCGAGACCGTCGCTGACGAATCGCAGGGCGTGCGGCTCGCGCGCATGCAGGCGCTGCTGCGCTACTGGGGCACCGACTACGACTGGCGCAAGGGCGAGGCGCGCCTGAACGGTTTCCCGATGTTCATCACGGAAATCGACGGGCTCGACATTCATTTCATTCACGTCCGCTCGCGGCACGAGAACGCGATGCCGATGATCATGACGCACGGCTGGCCCGGTTCGATCTTCGAGTTGCTGAAGGCGATCGGCCCGCTGACCGACCCGACCGCGCACGGCGCGAGCGCGGACGATGCGTTCCACGTCGTCGTGCCGTCGCTGCCGGGCTTCGGCTTCTCGGGCCGGCCGACGAAGACGGGCTGGGGCTCCGATCACATCGCGCGAGCGTGGGGCGAGCTGATGGCGCGGCTCGGCTATACGCGCTTCGTGTCGCAGGGCGGCGACTGCGGCTCGGTGATCTCGCACCGGATGGCGATGCAGCGCGTGCAAGGTCTGGCCGGGATTCACGTGAACATGCCGGCGACGGTGCCGCCGGATATCGCGACGCTGCTCGCGACCGATGCGCCCGCGCCGGCGTCGCTGTCGCCGAAGGAGAAGGCCGCGTACGAGAAGCTCGCGACGTTCTATCGCGACAACTGCGGCTACTCGGCGATGATGGTCACGCGGCCGCAGACGGTCGGTTATGCGCTGGCGGATTCTCCGTCCGGGCAGGCTGCGTGGATGTACGACAAGATTTCTCAGTGGACTTATAGCGGGGGCGTGCCTGAACGCTCGATTCCGCGCGACGAGATCCTCGACGACATTTCGTTGTACTGGCTGACGAACACCGCGACGTCGGCTGCGCAGATCTACTGGGAGGATCACTCGAACAACTTCAACGCGGTGGATATCTCGTTGCCGGCGGCGATCACGGTGTTTCCGGGCGAGATTTATCAGGCGCCGCGCAGTTGGGCCGAGCGCAGTTATCACAACCTGATCTACTTCAACGAAGTCGACAAGGGTGGCCACTTCGCGGCATGGGAGGAGCCGGAATTGTTTGCGCGTGAAGTGCGTGCCGGGTTCCGGCCGTTGCGGCGCGTGTAAGCTGGGTTGTGCGACGAATGCGGGCCGGCCTGTTGGGCGGCCCGCGTTCGTTTTCAGGTCACCGCCTGCAACGCCTGCGCAAACCGCTTGTCCGCCAGATACGCGACGTTGAAGCGGCAATACTTCGACGGACGATCGGCCTGCGGCGAGAACACCGCCCCGGGCGCGAGGATCACGCCGCGCTCCAGCAGCGCCTGCGCGAGCGGCATCGAATCCGGCCAGCCGGGCAGCGCGGCCCATAGATACAGGTTCTGCTCGCACGGCCGATAGACCTCCGCGCCGAGACGGCCGAGCGCATCGAGCGCGGTGCCGGTCGCGCGCCGCAGCTTCTCCTGCAGATGATTCGTATGCCTGAGAAAATGGCCATCGCTGACGATCGCATCGAGCGTGCGTTCGCAGTATTCCGAGCTGCTGACGTGCGTCAGCATCTTCACGTCGGCGAGATCGCTGGCAAGCGCCGCATTGCACGCGAGAAACCCGACACGCAGCGCGGCCGACACCGATTTCGAAAAACTGCCGATATAGACGGTGCGGCGCAACTGGTCGAGCGTCGCGATGCGCGTGAGCGAGCGCGGCCGCAGGTCGGCCAGCGCATCGTCCTCGACGATGATCAGGTCGTGCGCGTCGGCGAGTTGCAGGATGCGGTGCGCCTTGGCCGCGCTCGTATCGGTTGCGGTCGGGTTGTGGCCGACCGATTGCGTGAAGAACAGCTTCGGCCGGTACGTGGCGATATGCTCGGCCAGCTTCGTGACGTCGGGCCCGTCGATCTCGCGCGGCACGCCGACGATGTTCGCGCCGCTCAGTTTCAACTTGCCGAACAGCGGGTAGTAGCCGGGATCGTCGACGAGCACGGTGTCGCCGGGGCGCACGAAATAGCGCAGCACGAGGTCCATCGCCTGGTTCGCGCCGTGCGTGAGCACGATCTGCGCGGGCGGCGCCTCGATCTCGTAGCCGGCGAGCTTCTGCTGCAGCGACTGGCGCAGCGGCAGGTAGCCGAAGCGGCTGCCGTAGCGGAACAGCGACGCGGCGCTCGTGCGCATGATGCGCTGCTGGTACTGGTTCAGCCGCGTTTCCTCCAGCCACTCGATCGGCGGGAAACCTTCGCCGAGATTGAGCACGTCGGGCTTCACGTGCAGTTGCTCGCGCATCAGCCACACGATGTCCATCGCGCGGTCGAGCGAGCTCGGCTCGTCGAGGTCGGGCGCGGCCGCCGCGCGTCGTGTGACGAAGAAGCCCGAGCCGCGGCGCGGCTCGATCAGGCCGTCGGCGGCGAGCATCTCGAACGCGCTGATCACGGTGTTCTTCGAGCAGCCGGATGCCTCAGCGTATTCCCTGATCGACGGCAGTTTCGCGCCGGCCGGCAGCACCCCTTCCTCGATCTGTCTGGCGAGATTGTCCGCCATCGCGCCAGACAGGCTGGCTTTTGCACGCTGTTTCATCGGAATCTTCCGTCGGGCCGGTCCACTGTCATGGGTACGGTTGAGTGACTGTCTGCGCCGTCTGTACCTTTTCAATGGGTACAGCATGACTATTATTCGGCTGTCCGCCGCCCGCCGCAAGCACCGACGGGCGACATCGCCACCCGCAACAGTCAACCCATCATGCCGATCGATTCCGCCTTGCCGAACTTCCGCTCGCTGACGCCCGAGCAACGCCTGTCCCACCTGTCCCGTATCGTCGGGCTCGACGATGCCGAGCACGCGCTGCTCGCCCAACCGGGCGCGCTGCCGCTCGATACCGCGAACGGGATGATCGAGAACGTGATCGGCACGTTCGAGCTGCCGATGGCGGTGGCCGGCTACTTCCGGATCAACGATCGGGACGTGATCGTGCCGATGGCCGTCGAGGAGCCGTCGATCGTGGCGGCCGCCTCGTATATGGCGAAGCTTTCCCGCGCGGCGGGCGGCTTCCGCACGTCGAGCAGCGGCCCGCTGATGCGTGCGCAGGTGCAGGTGATCGGCGTCGACGATCCGTACGGCGCGCGGCTCGCGATCCTGCGTCATGCGGCCGAACTGATCGCCCTCGCGAACAGTCGCGACAAGGTGCTGGTCGGCCTCGGCGGCGGCTGCCGCGACATCGAGGTTCATGTGTTCCCCGACACGCCGCGCGGCGCGATGATCGTCGCGCACCTGATCGTCGACGTGCGCGACGCGATGGGCGCGAACACGGTCAACACGATGGCCGAAACCGTCGCGACGCGGATCGAGGCGATTACCGGCGGCCAGGTACGGTTGCGGATACTGTCCAACCTCGCCGACCTGCGGTTGGCGCGCGCAGAGGTACGGTACTCGGCCGCGACGCTCGCGACCGACGATTACGCCGGCGAAGCGGTGATCGACCGCGTGATCGACGCATATGTGTTCGCGGCGACCGATCCGTACCGCGCGGCGACCCACAACAAGGGCATCATGAACGGCATCGACCCGGTGGTGGTCGCGACCGGCAACGACTGGCGCGCGGTCGAGGCCGGCGCGCATGCGTACGCGAGCCGCAGCGGCCGCTATACGTCGCTGACGACGTGGGAGAAGGCCGCCAACGGCGACCTCGTCGGCACGATCGAGATGCCGATGCCGGTCGGGCTCGTCGGCGGCGCGACGAAGACGCATCCGCTCGCGCGCCTCGCATTGAAGATCATGAACGTGACGTCCGCGCAGGAACTCGGCGAAATTGCGGTCGCGGTCGGGCTTGCGCAGAATCTCGGTGCGCTGCGCGCGCTCGCGACCGAAGGGATCCAGCGCGGCCACATGGCGCTGCATGCACGCAACATCGCCGTCGCGGCCGGCGCGACCGGTGCCGACATCGACCGGATCGCGCAGCAGATGGTCGCGGCGAAGGACGTGCGTACCGATTTCGCCGTCGCGCTGCTTGCGGGCCGCAGCGGCGGCTGACGCGCGGCTGCGTGCCGCGTGATCGATGCGGCGTGCAGTCCGCGCCGCGCCGGCATGGCCGGCGACATATCAAACCAGGAGGAGACACATGGAACAGACCGGTTCAAGCGCCGTCGCACCCGCGCCGCATCGCACCCGGCCGTTGGCCGGCGCCGATGCGGCGGCCACGACGCTCGTCGAGGTATGGGGCGACACGGTGGCGACGAGGCATCTCGCGTGGTCGGTGCTGCTCGGCATCGCGATCAGCCTCGGTGCGTTCGAGATCGGCCGCATGGCGCTCGCATCGTTCGTGCACGACGCGGCGATCGCACGCGCTTATGCGATGCTGATCGGCCTCGGCGGCTGCCTGCTGGCGGGCACGATCTGCGCCGTGCTGTTCAAGCCGAAGCGCACGGTGATCGAACATGCGGCGGGCAGTGCCGAGCGCGACGACGCCTTGCGGCAACTCGCCGAAGCATCGGGCGGACTCGGCGCGACGAGCGACCTGTCGGCCAGCGCGCGCGCCGAGATGGAAGAGCTCGGACTGCTCGACCTGTTCGCGTCGTACGACGCGTCGACCGGGCGCGCACGCGCGGGAGGCCGTTGATGGACGCACTGCTGCAGGCGTTGCCGGCCGCGTTCGCGATGGGGCTGCTCGGCGCGATCGTGTTCTCCGGCATCGGGCTGATCTCCGGCACCGACGAAACGACGACGATCGCGCCGCTCACGTTGCTCGTCGCGCTGCTCGGCGTGCCGCCGGCCGGCGTGTTCACGTTTTTTCTCGCGGGCGCGGTGGCCAAGCACATCACGCATGCGATTCCGACCGCGCTGCTAGGCATTCCCGGCGACACGATGGCCGCGCCGCTGCTGCAACAGGCGACGCTGCTGCGCGCGCTCGGCGTGCCGCACATCGCGCTGCGCAAGATGATCTCCGGCGCGATCGTCGCCGCGTTCGTCGCGCTGCCGCTCGCGGTGCTGTTCGCATCGTTGCTCGCGCCGTTCGGCGCGGCGATCGCGAAGGCCGCGCCGTGGGTGTTCCTCGCGGCGGCCGTCGGCATCGCATACTGCTCGGCAGGGCGCTGGGCGTCGGTGCTGCTGCTGGTGCCGTTCGTGATGCTGGTGGTCGGGCTGCAGGCGCTCACGGGTCATTACGGCGTGAAGCTGAGCGTCAGCTACTTCCTCGGGATCGCGATCGGCCCGCTGGTGGCCGACCTGTTCTCGATCCTGTCGCCGGCCGAGCGGCGGCGCATGCGCCGCGACGGGCCGTCGACATTCGTGCTCGCGCCCGACGTGAAAAGCTGGCGCGGCTATTTCCCCAATCCGCTGAAGGTGCTCGACCGCGAGCAGGTCGCGTGGACGGTTGGCACGGCGGCCGTGTCGAGCGCGACGTTCGTGTTCAGCCCGGTCGCGATGACGGTGCTGATGGGCGAGATCGTCGGCGCGCGCGTGCGTCATGCGTACCAGCGCCTGACGACCGTGATCGCCGCACGCAACGGCGTGACCGAGGCCACCTATATCGCCGAAGCGCTGATTCCGCTGATCGCGTTCGGGCTGCCGCTGAGCCCGGTGGCGGCCGGCCCGGCCGCGCCGCTGTTCAATGCGCCGCCGCGCTTCACGGTCGACGCGGCGAGCGGGCAGATCCACAACCTGCATACGCTGATGAGCTGGCCCGAGTTCCTCGGCTACGGGCTGCTGTCGATCGTGCTGGCCGCGCTGATCGCGTATCCGCTCGCAATGCACCACGCGCACCGCGCGGCGGCGTTCGTCGCGCGCAAGCTGAGCCACGAAGCGATCATCGCGACCTTCGCGGGGTTGATCGTCGTGATCGGCGTGTGGGAAGGGCAACTGCTCGGGCTCGCCGTGATCGTGACGATCGGCCTGTTCGGCGGGATGCTGTCGCGCCTGTTCGCGTTCAACACCGGCGTGCAGTTCATGGGCTATTACGTCGCGGTGCTCAGCGTGCCCGCGATCGTCAGGCTGCTCTGACTCGCCGGCGCACGGGGCCGCGAGGGCCGCGCGGCCGTGCCGAAACGTCGTTTTTCCCTCCATTTTTGAATCGCAGTATGTCGTGTTCGCATACGGATACGTTGAGATACAAAGCGTCCGGACGGTTCGGATATAAAACCGGTGAAGCGATTCACACGGCGGCGCGGTGCCATGCGCTGCCGCCGCGAATGGCGAGAACCGATTGCCCGCACGTGCCGCGGGCCCTTTCCTTAGCGATCGACAATGGAGAACGAGTCATGCCTGATACCGTGAACACCCGCCGCCGCCTGATCCTGGGCTCGACGCTGGCGAGCCTGAGCCTGGCCGACCTCGGCTTCAGCGCACTCGCGCAGGCCCAGTCGGCGCCCGATGCATCCGCGGCGAAGCGCCCGGCCGGCGTCGCGTCGCTGGGCACGATCCACCAGATCGACGCGGGCGTGCTCAACGTCGGGTATGCGGATCTCGGCCCGAAGAACGGCCCCGCCGTGTTCCTGCTGCATGGCTGGCCGTACGACATCTACAGCTACGCGGACGTCGCGCCGCTGCTCGTCGCCGCCGGCTATCGCGTGATCGTGCCGTACCTGCGCGGCTACGGCTCGACGACGTTCCGCTCGGCCGACACGGTGCGCAACGGCCAGCAGGCGGTGACGGCCGTCGACATCGTCGCGCTGATGGACGTGCTGAAGATCGACCGTGCGGTGTTCGGCGGCTATGACTGGGGCGCGCGCACGGCCGACGTCATCGCGGCGCTGTGGCCGCAGCGCGTGAAGGCGCTGGTGTCGGTGAGCGGCTACCTGATCGGCAGCCAGGCGGCGAACGCCAAGCCGTTGCCGCCGCAGGCCGAATTCCAGTGGTGGTATCAGTTCTACTTCACGACCGAGCGCGGTGAACTCGGCTATACGCAGAACCGCGATGCGTTCAACAAGCTGATCTGGCAGCTCGCGTCGCCGAAGTGGCAGTTCTCCGACGAAACCTATGCGCGCTCGGCCGCATCGTTTCGGAATCCAGATCATGTGGCCGTCGTGATCCACAACTATCGCTGGCGTCTCGGGCTCGCGAAGGGCGAAGCGCAATACGACGACATCGAGCGGCGGCTCGCGGCGGGGCCTGCGATCACCGTGCCGACGATCACGATGGAAGGCGACGCGAACGGCGCGCCGCATCCCGAGCCGGCCGCGTACGCGAAGAAGTTCACCGGCAAGTACCAGCACCGGACCATCACCGGCGGCATCGGCCACAACCTGCCGCAGGAAGCGCCGCAGGCATTCGCCGATGCGATCCTGCAAGTGGAGCATCTGTGATGCGGGCCCGTGTAGGGCTCGGGCGGCGCGGTGTGCGTCGTGCGCTCGTCGCGGGTGTGCTGCTGGCCGGCGCGTGGTCGGCGAGCGGGCCGGCCGCGTTCGCGCAACAGCCGAAGCCGGTCGCGGCCGCGTCGCCGATCTACGGCGTGACGATTCCGCCCGGCTACCGGAAGTGGGAGATGGTCGCGCCGGCCGAAGAGGCCGCCCCGCTCGACGAGCTGCGCGTGGTGCTCGGCAACCCGGTCGCGATCCGCGCGCTCGAACAGGCGACACTGCCGTTTCCGGACGGCACGATCCTCGTGAAGCTCGCGTACAAGCGCAAGCAGTCCGACGAGTTCGCGCCCGCGACGGTGCCCGGCCAGGCGACGACCGTGCAGGTGATGGTGAAGGATTCACGCCGTTACGCAGCGACGGGCGGCTGGGGATTCGGGCGCTTCGTCAACGGTGTGCCGGCCGACATCGGCCAGCATCAGACGTGCTTTGCGTGCCATCAGGCGCGGGTAAAGAACCACGACTACGTGTTCACGCGGCTCGCGCCGTGACGTGACACGGCGGTGCGAAGGCGAAGGAAAGGCGTGCCCCGCGAGGCACGCCTTTTTTCGTGGTGCGTAGCGCGAGGCGAAACGAATCCCCTCGGCAAACGGGTTTGTATCGCTCTGTATCTGCGGCCGCTCCTGAAAAACTGGCATGCAGAAAGCCCGGTTTCGGAAACATGCCGGATACGTGCGCGGGTTCTACTGTCGACATGCAGCAAACGTTCGGTGCCAGACGTTCGCACCGGATGCCCAAGTAATCGACCACCCAACTTCGTTCAAGGAGAAATCTCATGAAAGCCGCTCGAATCCTCGCCGTTGCCGTTCTCGCCGTCGCACCCGCATTGTCGTTCGCCGATACCGGCCACGGCCTCACGCGTGCCGAAGTGCGCGCCGACCTCATCCGTCTCGAGAAGGCCGGCTACAACCCGGCCGGCAGCGAAGCGCATTACCCGGACGACATCGCCGCCGCAGAGCATGCCGTCGCGGCTGCCGAGCAGGTCGCGCGTTCCGACCAGAACGGCCCGTCGAAGTCGCAAGACGACAACGTGGCCGATGCGTCGACGCCGGCCGGCCATCGCGATGCCGCGCAGCCGCGTGCGGCACGCAACGCCGCCGACGACCTGTACGCGCATTCGTGATCTCGCGTCGCGCCTGCCGCATGCAGGCGCGATCGCTCAGACAGCACTTCACTTCAACGACACGATAAAGAAAGGAACATGACGATGGCCGGTTTGATGAAACGCGCTCTGGTATCCGCCGCGATGATCGGCGGACTGTTCGGTGCGGTCGCGGCGCAGGCCGCGCCGAAGGAAGACCTGAAGGGCACCAACGTCGTGCTCGTGCATGGCGCGTTCGCCGACGGGTCGAGCTGGAACCGCGTGATTCCGCTGCTCGAGGCGCGCGGCCTGCACGTGGTGTCGGTGCAGAATCCGCTGAGCTCGCTCGCCGACGATGCGGCCGCGACGAAGCGCACGATCGACGAACAGAAGGGGCCGGTCGTGCTGGTCGGCCATTCGTGGGCCGGCGTCGTGATCAGCGATGCGGGCAACGACAACAAGGTGAAGTCGCTCGTATACGTCGCGGCGTTCGCGCCCGACAACGGCCAGTCGATCGCGGACGTCACGCAGGGGCTGCCGGCGCCGTCATGGGCCGGCGAGCTGCGCAAGGACGCGGGCGGTTTCGCGCGGCTGTCGGACAAGGCGATCGCGCAGGATTTCGCGCCGGATCTGCCGCCCGCGCAGCAGCGCCTCGTTGCGGCGACGCAGGGGCCGTGGTACGGCGGGTGCATCTCGGAGAAGGTCACGCAAGCCGCGTGGCATGCGAAGCCGTCGACGTTCGTGGTCGCGACGCAGGACCGGATGATCGATCCGGCGCTGCAGGAAGCGATGGCGAAGCGGATCGGCGCGACGGTCACGCGCGTGCACGCCAGCCACGTCGCGATGCTGAGCCAGCCGAAGGCCGTGGCCGACGCGATCATCGCCGCCGCCGAGCGCGCGAAGCAGGATACGCAGTGAGCGAATGCGGCGTCGCGCTGCCGTGAGGACGCGCGGCGCCGTGAGCGATTGTGATGTCTTTTCACCAGGAGAAGTCATGACCGAACTCTGGCAACTGTCGGCAACCGAGCTCGCGACACGCGTGCGGCAGCGCGACGTATCGGCGCGAGAAGTGGCGGACGCGGTGCTGGATCGCCTCGATGCCGTGAATCCGGCGATCAACGCGGTGGTCGAGCATCGCCCCGACGACGTGCGGCGGCAGGCCGACGAAGTCGATCGTGCGATCGCGCGCGGCGACGATCCGGGGCCGCTCGCGGGCGTACCGGTGACCGTGAAGATCAACGTCGATCAGGCCGGCTTTGCGACGACCAACGGCACGCGCCTGCAGAAAAACCTGATCGCGCACGCTGACAGCCCGGTGGTCGCGAACATCCGCAAGGCCGGCGGGGTGCTGCTCGGCCGTACCAATTCGCCGACGTTCGCACTGCGCTGGTTCACGTCGAACCTCGTGCATGGCCATACGCGCAACCCGCGCAATCGGTCGCTGACGCCGGGCGGATCGAGCGGCGGCGCGGCGGCGGCCGTGGCGGCCGGGATCGGCCCGCTCGCGGTCGGCACCGACATCGGCGGCTCGGTGCGCTACCCGGCCTATGCGTGCGGCGTACACGGGATCCGGCCGTCGCTCGGCCGCGTGCCGGCGTTCAATGCGTCGTCGCCGGAGCGGGTGATCGGCGCGCAACTGATGTCGACGGCCGGGCCGATCGCGCGCACGATCGACGATCTCTCGCTCGCGCTGCGGGCGTTCTCCGCGCCGGACCCGCGCGATCCGTGGCACGTCGCGGTGCCGTTCGATGGGCGCGAGGTGCCGAAGCGCGCGGCGCTGTGCGTGCGTCCGCGCGGCCTGGCGGTCGTGCCCGAAGTCGAGGCTGCGTTGCGCGATGCCGCGCGTCGGCTCGTCGATGCCGGCTGGACCGTCGACGAGATCGACGATACGCCGCCGATGCGCGAGGCTGCGCTGCTGCAGGGACAGCTGTGGCTCGGCGATGGTTTCGATGCGCTGGCGAACGCGGTCGAGCAAGACGGCGATCCGGGTGCGGCCGCGGTGATCGCCGCCGTGCGCGGCAAGGTGCGCGATCTGCCGGCGGATGTGATCAGCCGCGCGCTGGTCCGGCGCACGACGTTGACGCGGCAATGGCGGCTGTTTCTAGATGAATATCCGGTGCTGTTGCTGCCCGTTTCATCGGAACTGCCGTTTCCCGACGATCTCGACCGGCAAGGGCCGGAAGGGTTCGATCGCGTGTGGGAAGCGCAGCTCACGTTGCGCGCGCTACCCGCGATGGGGCTGCCGGGGTTGGCCGTGACGACGTCGATAGTGAACGGCGTGCCGGTGGGCGTGCAGGTGGTCGCGATGCATCATCGCGAGGATCTGTGTTTGCTTGCAGGGTGCGATATTGAGGCGCGTGGGGTGCCGGTTGTGCCGGTCGACCCGGTGGTATGACATCCTGAAGAACCCATGCATCGGCGAGGCTGGGTGGCTTCGCCGGCGCATTTCGGATTCCATGACGATGCGCCGAATGCCTCGCTGATCGTTCTTCCCCTTCCTTTCAAACCCCTTCGATGCACGCCATCGAACGGCCCTCGTCCTCCCTTTCCAACCCGCCATCAACCGCGCACCAATAGCGCGCGTCTGCTATTGCATTCCCTGCGGCGCTGATTAGGAAATGAATTTTTATTGGTTCTGCTTCCCCGGCCGCACTCGCATAGTGGCGTTGACGGCTATAGACAGCACGCAAGCTGCAACAGCCGCATTCCCGGTGTCTTTGTTCATACGAATCTGAGAATACAAGGAAGTGTCATGACGGTTGAACTGGAAGAACGAACCGCTGCGCAGCAGGCGCTCGAAGACGCGCGCGCGGCGGCCCTGGCGGCCGGCAAGCCTTACGCGGGCGGCGTTGCGCCGGAAACCGCGTGGGCGTTGTTTTCGGCGGGCGACGCCGTGCTGGTGGACGTGCGCACGGCCGAGGAACGGAAATTCGTCGGCTACGTGCCGGAGTCGTTGCACGTGCCGTGGGCGACCGGCACGAGCCTGACGCGTAACCCGCGCTTCGTGCGCGAACTGGAAGCGAAGACCGGCAAGGACGCGGTCGTGTTGCTGTTGTGCCGCAGCGGCAACCGCTCGGCGCAGGCGGCCGAGGCCGCGGCGAAGGGCGGTTTCACGCAGGTTTTCAATGTGCTCGAAGGCTTCGAGGGGGACCTCGACGAGCGGCAGCATCGCGGCGGCCAAAACGGCTGGCGCTTCCGCGGCCTGCCTTGGGCGCAGGATTGATTCACGGCGGTTACGGGGAGAAAGCAGCATGGCCGCATTCGATATCGACGACATCGTTCAATCGCTGCAGACGGTGCGTCGCGCGTGGCGCGAAAAGCAGCGGCGTTCGCTCGAACCCGGCGGGCGTGATTTGCCGGCGCGCGAAGCGCTCGCGCAGATCGTCGGCGCGTTGAAAGGCGTGCTGTTCCCGATGCGGCTCGGGCCGCCCGACCTGCGGCAGGAAAGCGAGAACTTTCACGTGGCCCACGCGCTCGACGCGGCGCTGAATGCGTTGCTCACGCAGGTGACGCTCGAACTGCGCTACGCGGCGCGTCACCGCAATGCCGACGGGCCGGCAGACAACCTCGACGAAGTCGCGTCGAAGGCCGTGCAGGCATTCGCCGCGCGCTTGCCGGAGATTCGCCGGCTGCTCGACAGCGACGTGCTGGCGGCGTTTCACGGCGATCCGGCGGCCGGCAGCGTCGACGAGGTGCTGCTGTGCTATCCGGGCATCCTCGCGATGATTCATCACCGGCTCGCGCACGAACTGTACGGGCTCGGCCTGCCACTGCTCGCGCGGATCATCGCCGAGCAGGCGCATGCGGAAACGGGCATCGACATTCATCCGGGCGCGCGCATCGGCGCGGGCTTCTTCATCGACCACGGCACGGGCGTCGTGATCGGCGAGACGGCGATCATCGGCGAGCGCGTGCGCGTGTACCAGGCCGTCACGCTCGGCGCGAAGCGCTTCCCGCGCGATGCGGCCGGCCATCTGGAGAAAGGGCTTGCGCGCCATCCGATCGTCGAGGACGACGTGGTGATCTATGCGGGCGCAACGATCCTCGGCCGCGTGACGATCGGGCGCGGCGCGGTGATCGGCGGCAACGTGTGGCTCACGCAGGACGTGCCGGCCGGCGAAAACGTCACGCAGGCCGTGCTGCGCAGCGAAGCGAACGCCGCGCCGCGCACGGCGGCGCGCGTCGCCTAGGAGGCGCGATGAGCGACCTCATCCATCACTTCGGCGCCACCGTGCGCAAGCTGCGCGAAGCGCGCACGTGGTCGCAGGAGCAACTGGCCGAGCATGCCGGGCTGAACCGCTCGTACGTCGGCGAGATCGAGCGCGGCGAGGCGATCGCGTCGATCGTCACGGCCGACAAGATCGCGCGGGCGTTCGACGTGTCGATCTCGACGCTGCTGCCGGGCGCGTACGTCACCTGAGCCGCCCGCATCGTTTCCCCGTTCGGGTGCACGACCTGACGGCTATAGCATGTTGAGCCGGCAGGGGCGTGCTTCCGATAATCACCCAGCGTCATAAGCAATCCCGTTTTTCATCTTAAGAACCCGGAGCCACACATGTCGACCGTTGCAAGCGGCACGGCTGCGCTGAGCGATCACGCCGCCCGCCAACTAGCGAACGCTACCAAGACCGTCCCCCAGCTTTCCACGATCACGCCGCGCTGGCTGACCCATCTGCTGCAATGGGTGCCGGTCGAGGCCGGCATCTATCGCCTGAACCAGGTGAAGAACCCGGAAGCCGTGCGTGCCGCGTGCACGCAGCTCGAGGACGAAAGCGTGCTGCCGCAGACGTTCGTGCCGTACGAGGAACAGCCGCGCGAGTACTTCCTGAACGCGGTGAGCACGGTGCTCGACGTGCATACGCGGATCTCCGATCTTTACAGCAGTCCTCATGACCAGATCAAGGAACAGCTGCGCCTGACGATCGAGACGATCAAGGAGCTGCAGGAAAGCCAGCTGATCAACAACCCCGACTACGGGCTGCTCGCGAACGTGACCGACGAACAGCGAATCTTCCCGCTGACGGGCGCGCCGACGCCGGACGATCTCGACGAGCTGCTGACGAAGGTGTGGAAGGAGCCGGCATTCTTCCTCACGCACCCGCTCGCGATCGCCGCGTTCGGCCGCGAATGCACGCGGCGCGGCGTGCCGCCGCCGACGGTCAGCCTGTTCGGCTCGCAGTTCCTGACGTGGCGCGGCATTCCGCTGATTCCGTCGGACAAGGTGCCGGTCGCGGACGGCAAGACCAAGATCCTGCTGCTGCGCGTCGGCGACAAGCGTCAGGGCGTCGTCGGCCTGTATCAGCCGGGCGTCGCGGGCGAGCAGGGGCCGGGCCTGTCGGTGCGCTTCATGGGGATCAACAACCAGGCGATCGCGTCGTACCTGATCTCGCTGTATTGCTCGCTCGCGGTCCATTCGCCGGATGCGCTGGCTGTCCTCGATGACGTCGAAATCGCCAAGTTCCATGACTATCCCGACACCTACCGTTAATCCCGGCCTGGCCGGCGGCGACGCGCACGCGTTGCCGCATGCGCCGCTGCCGGCTGGCTTGCCCGACCCGGCGACGCTCGCGCGGCTCGCGTCCGAGTTCTTCGCGACGCCGCCCGGGCAGGCCACCGCGCCCGGGTTGTCGGCGGGCAGCGGCGCGGTCGGCGGCGTGCCGTCGGCCTTGCCGGCCGCGGCGCCGATTCTCGCGTCGGTGAGCAACCCGGTACCGGGTGGTTCGCCGCTCGCGGGCCCGGGTGGAGCGGGCACCGGCGTACCGGGGCTCGCGCTGCCGCAAGGCAAGGTACCGGGTGCGAACCTCGCGCCGTCCGCGCCGACGCACGTGCTGTCGCTCGGCAACCGCACACCCGCGCTCGCGCCGCATGCGGCCGCGCAGAACGGGCTGCCCGACAACGTCGTATCGATCGCGCCCGCGCTCGAACCGCGGGTCGGCGGCGCGGCGCTCGGCGTGCCGCAGGTGAATGCGCCGGCACCGGAAGGCGCGGCGAAGGCGTCGCCGTACTACTTCACCGACGGTTCGCTGCAGGGCTGGCAGGGGACGCCGCAGGACATCGTCGTGCCGTCGAACGGCCTCGCGTCGCCGGAAGCGTTCGGGTTGCCGGGCGACGATGCGCTGCGCGCGCTGCTCGCCGTGCAGCGCGACGTGCCGGTGTCGCGTGCATCGGGCGCATCGGGCGCGGATGTGCCGCGTTATTTCATCGACGATGCGCAGGCAGCCGAGCCGCAAGGCCAGCTGTATCGTGGCGCTCATCCGCCGTTCGACGTGAACGCGATCCGCCGCGATTTCCCGATCCTGCAGGAGCGCGTGAACGGCAAGCAGCTCGTCTGGTTCGACAACGCGGCGACGACGCACAAGCCGCAGGCCGTGATCGACCGCCTCGCGTACTTCTACGCACACGAGAACTCGAACATCCACCGCGCGGCGCACGCACTGGCCGGCCGCGCGACGGATGCGTACGAGCATGCACGGGAAACGGTGCAGCGCTTCATCGGCGCATCGTCGCCCGACGAGATCGTGTTCGTGCGCGGCACGACCGAGGCGATCAACCTGATCGCGAAGACGTGGGGCGTGCAGAACGTCGGCGAGGGCGACGAGATCGTCGTGTCGCATCTCGAGCATCACGCGAACATCGTGCCGTGGCAGCAGCTTGCCGCGCTCAAGGGCGCGAAGCTGCGCGTGATTCCGGTCGACGATTCGGGGCAGGTCCTGCTCGACGAATACCGGAAGCTGCTCAACGATCGCACGAAGATCGTGTCGGTCACGCAGGTGTCGAACGCACTCGGCACGGTCGTGCCGGTGAAGGAAATCGTGGAGCTTGCGCATCGCGCGGGCGCGAAGGCGCTGGTCGACGGTGCGCAGTCGATCTCGCACATGCGTGTCGACGTGCAGGCGCTCGACGCGGATTTCTTCGTGTTCTCCGGGCACAAGATCTACGGGCCGACCGGAATCGGCGTGGTGTACGGCAAGCGCGCGATCCTCGACGACATGCCGCCGTGGCAGGGTGGCGGCAACATGATCGCGGACGTGACGTTCGAGCGCACGGTGTTCCAGCCGCCGCCGAACCGCTTCGAAGCCGGCACCGGCAACATCGCGGATGCGGTGGGGCTCGGGGCGGCGCTCGACTACGTGAACCGTATCGGCATCGAGAACATCGCGCGCTACGAGCACGATCTGCTTGCGTATGCAACGAGTGTGCTCGCGCCGGTGCCGGGCGTGCGGCTCGTCGGCACCGCGCGCGACAAGGCGAGCGTGCTGTCGTTCGTGCTGAAGGGCTATGAAACCGAGGAAGTCGGGCAGGCGCTGAACGAAGAGGGCATCGCGGTGCGCTCGGGGCATCACTGCGCGCAACCGATCCTGCGGCGCTTCGGGCTCGAAGCCACGGTGCGGCCGTCGCTCGCGTTCTACAACACCTGCGATGAAGTCGATGCGTTGGTGAGTGTCGTCAGGAGACTGGCGGCGCGGCGCTGACGTTGTCGTTGTGCTGATGTTGTCTGCTTGCGGCGGCCTTTGCGGGCCGCCGCAAGCGTTTTGATGCTACCCGGTCAGAAGCGCACGACCGGCTTCTGCTCGACACTGAACCCGTCTCGCAGCACGCACGCCGAATCGGCGAAGTAGCGACGGGTTTCCGACAGCAGATCGGTGTTGCCGCGCCGGCAGAACACCACGCCCGATCCTTCCTCCGTCAACAGTTCGTCGATCAGCGATTCGGGCTGCCCGATATCGGCGAGATGGACGTTCTGCACGCCGTGTGCGAGCGCATCGAGCGCGTCGCGTACACACGGCGCCGCGTCGGCGGCCGGATGCTCGGCGAGCCATTGCTCGAGCTCCGTGATGCCGTACAGCCCGGCGAGCTCGCCGAGTTCGCGCAGCCATGGGCTGTCGACCATCATCACCAGCGTAACGGCGCCCGTGCGTTGCGCGAACAGGCTGCCGAGCCGTTCCGGGCGCAGCAGCCGATCATGGCCTGCGTCGTCCGGTGCGACCGGCATCACGACCGGCACCAGTCCGTTGTCGAGAAACGCGTTCAACGCGGTGACGTCGAACCGCGCGACCTCGCTCGTGTTCGCGTGGTCGGATTCGGCGCTGGCGACCAGCAGGCCGCCGTCGTGACCATCGATGCCGACCGCCCGGGCGCCGTGGCTGCCGATCAGGCGCACCAGTTCGTGATTGACGCCGGCCATGGCGGCGTGTGTCGTGTGGACCGATTTCGGGTCGGACGCGGCGGGTACGCTCTGGACGACGATCGGGTGGATGCCGGTGAGCGCGAGCAGCGCAATATCCTGCGCGAAGCTGGCGCGCGTGTGGGCGTCGCTGGCGGCACCGCCGTCGACGATGACGACGGTCTGTCCATGCAGCGCCTGCATGAACGGCAGTGAGCGGGCCAAGCCGGCCACGTGTCGAATGGGCGTTTCAGAGTCTGGGAACATGGGGGTTCGAAAGGATGAAGGGGATGCCTGTCGTTGCAAGATGTTTGATCAAACAACGAGCTGCATGAGCCGATGAATCTCGTCGGGCGTTTGCGCGTCGCGCGACGCCTGCCGGATCGCGCGTTCACTGAACCATCGCGCGGCGTCGGCGAGCAGTTCGAGGTGCGCGCGGTCGTCCGCGTGCGGTAGCACCAGCACGATGAATTCGCGCACGGGTTTGCTGTCCGGCGCATTGAACGCGAACGGGTACCGCGCGCGAACGAACAGCGCGACGGCCGAACCGAGCCCGTCGACGCGCGCATGCGGAATCGCGACGCCTTGCCCGAGGCCGGTCGAGCCGAGCCGTTCGCGCTTGATCAGTTCGGCCCCGATCCGCTCCGCGGATACGCCGCTGCCGCGCGCGACATGGCATGCGACGAGGTCGAACAATTGAATCGCGCCTTCCACGGGCACGTCGAGCAGGATGTTGTCCAGGGGACAGGCATCGGCGAGCCGGGGCGCGAACGGTGTGCTGCCGCATCGGTGAGGGAGGTCGGGGTGGCCGCCGACGGCGACCTGGTGCGTTTGCATGCGGATTGCTCCGTGTCGGGATGACACGGAAATCCTAGTCAACCGCGCGTAAAGACGGTGTCAGATACATGGGGAGCCGGCATTAAAATTTCGTAACGAGTGCTGTGGGACGCACCCGATACGGAGGTCTCAGGTACCCGACAGCACGAACGGCAGCGTCGTCAGCAGAAACACCGAAATGCCGACGACCGGCGCGCCGAACGCGATTGCCGCGAACGCCACCGCGGCGCTCGCCAGCACGAGCGTTCTCGACACCCGGCGATGCCGGTCTTGCGCCGTCGTTCGCGCTTCGTGGAGGGTTTCGGTCCGCCTGCCGATCACGTGTTTCCAGAACGTCAAACCCAGCATCATTTCATTGCTCCTGTATGAAAGACGATCGAGACGGAGCACGCGATGCTCCTGAAGCGCTCCGTGAATGAAATCAGTGGTGCAAAACAACTGGATCGAATCGGCGGATCGATGACGCGTCGTTACAGGTTGTGTCGCATGCACGTGCTCGAACGCACGCATTGCGATGCCTGACGACCGCATCGACATCGTGTTCAAGCGTGCACGGGAAGGACTACGGCGCGCATCATCCGCCTGGCGGCAGCACGGTGGCTCCGGAAGGAGACGCAGGCGTCCGGCCTGTCAGGCAGAAAAGCAACTCGGGGGACGAGGACTTCGGATGCGCATGGCGCGTGCTCGGTGTGGATGGCGAACCCATTCTAGTGAACGGATGCGCGGGCGCAAGTAAAAAGGTCGTAAAGGCGTGTGAGTCGCGCGTCGGCCAAATACGCAGAGGCTCAGCGCCCCGCCAGCATCCGCCCACCGACACCCATCAGCAGCAGCCCGGCCGCCGTATCGAGCACGGCCTTGCGCCGGACCAGCAGCCGGCGTACCGACGGATGCGACGCGAGCAGCGCCATCGTGCAATACCACGCGGCCGAAATCGCGATCGACAGCACGACGACCGACAGATCGAGCCACGCCGGCGCATGAGCCGGCACCATCAGCGCAAAGATACTGCCGTAGAACGCGACGGACTTCGGGTTCGTCATGCTGACGACGTAGCCATTCCTCGCCGCGCGCCAGTCGGACAGCGCGGCCGGTGCGGAAACGGGCAGCGGCTGGCGCGCGGTCACGATCATTTTCACGCCGAGCCAGATCAGGTAGGCGGCGCCTGCCAGCCGCAGCGCGGTGTGAACCCACGCGACGTGCGTGACGAGCAGGCTCAGCCCGGCGATCGCGATCGCGGCCCAGGTGCCCGATGCGGCGGCGAGGCCGAGCCCCGTCATCACGCCGGCGCGGCGCGACAGGACGGCGGTCGACGTGACGATCACGAAATTCGGGCCCGGGCTGGCGACGCTCAGCAGCAGGACGCCGGCAAGCGGCAGCAGGGTATTGGCGACGGGCGACATGGCGTGGAAGCGGCGTGGCGGAACGGGTCTTCATCTTACCCGAGCGTGACCATCGGCCCGCTGGCCACGGTATTGCGGCACGCCAAAGCAAACAACGCGTGACGACTTCCATCGCCACGCGTTGCACGATCCTGCTCAACCGCGCGCACGCCGGCGAACCAGCGCGCACGCTGCTGCGTCGTCAGAAATCGAACCCCGGCCCGCCCGCACCCGGGCCGCCAGGTGCGGCGGCCGGCGCCGCATCCTTCGGCGCTTCGTACACGGTCGCATCGGTCGTCAGCAGCAGCCCGGCCACCGACGCCGCGTTCTGCAGCGCGGTGCGCGTGACCTTGGTCGGATCGAGCACGCCCGATTCGACGAGGTCGCCGTACTCGCCCGTCTGCGCGTTGTAGCCGAAGTTGCCCGTGCCTTCCGCGACCTTCGCGACGACGACGCTCGCTTCCTCGCCCGCATTCGTGACGATCTGGCGCAGCGGTTCCTCGAGTGCGCGCAGCACGATCTTGATGCCTGCGTCCTGATCGGCATTCGCGCCCTTCAGTTCGCGGATCGCCTGCCGCACGCGGATCAGCGCGACACCGCCGCCCGGCACGATGCCTTCCTCGACGGCCGCGCGCGTGGCGTGCAGCGCGTCGTCGACGCGGTCCTTCTTCTCCTTGACCTCGATTTCGGTCGCGCCGCCGACCTTGATCACCGCCACGCCACCCGCGAGCTTCGCGACGCGTTCCTGCAGCTTCTCGCGGTCGTAGTCGGACGTGGCCTCTTCGATCTGCACGCGGATCTGCTTCACGCGCGCCTCGATGTTCTTCGCATCGCCCGCGCCGTCGATCACCGTGGTGTTTTCCTTGCCGACCTCGATGCGCTTCGCCTGGCCCAGTTCGGCCAGCGTGGCCTTCTCGAGCGTCAGGCCCGTTTCCTCGGCGATGACCTGGCCGCCGGTGAGGATCGCGATGTCCTCGAGCAGCGCCTTGCGGCGGTCGCCGAAGCCCGGCGCCTTGACCGCGACCGTCTTCAGGATGCCGCGGATGTTGTTCACGACGAGCGTCGCGAGCGCTTCGCCTTCGACGTCTTCCGCGATGATCAGCAGCGGCCGGCCCGACTTGGCGACTTGTTCGAGCACCGGCAGCAAGTCGCGGATGTTCGAGATCTTCTTGTCGTGCAGCAGGATGTACGGGCTTTCGATCTCGGCGATCTGCTTGTCCGGATTGTTGATGAAATACGGCGACAGGTAGCCGCGGTCGAACTGCAGCCCTTCGACGACGTCGAGCTCGTCGGCGAGCGACTTGCCGTCTTCGACGGTGATCACGCCTTCCTTGCCGACGCGGTCGATCGCTTCCGCGATGCGCTGGCCGATCGATTCCTCGCCGTTCGCGGAGATCGTCGCGACCTGCGCGATTTCCTTGCTCGTGGTGGTCGGCTTGCTGATCTTCTTCAATTCCTCGACGGCCGACGTGACGGCCTTGTCGATGCCGCGCTTCAGGTCGAGCGGATTGAGCCCGGCCGCCACGTATTTCTGGCCTTCACGGACGATCGCCTGCGCGAGCACGGTGGCCGTGGTCGTGCCGTCGCCGGCCGCGTCGCTGGTGCGCGACGCGACTTCCTTCACGAGTTGCGCGCCGATGTTCTGCAGCTTGTCCGCGAGTTCGATTTCCTTCGCGACCGACACGCCGTCTTTCGTGACGACGGGCGCGCCGAAGCTGCGTTCGAGCACGACGTTGCGGCCTTTCGGGCCGAGCGTGACCTTCACCGCGTTCGCGAGGATGTTCACGCCTTCGGTCAGCTTCGACCGTGCGATGTCGCTGAAAAGAATTTCCTTGGCTGCCATGATTGCGCTCCGTTATTGATTGACGACCGCGACGATGTCTTCTTCGCGCAGCACGAGAAACTCGTTGCCGTCCACCTTGACGGCTTGCCCCGCGTACTTGCCGAACAGCACGCGTTCACCGACCTGCAGGTCGGGCACGATGCGCTGGCCGTCCGTGTCCTTGCGGCCGGGGCCGACGGCGATCACTTCGCCCTGGTCGGGCTTTTCGGCGGCGCTGTCGGGGATCACGATGCCCGACGCGGTGGTGGTTTCCTGATCGAGTCGCTTCACGATCACGCGATCGTGCAAGGGGCGTAGGCTCATTTTTTCGTCCTGTCCTGTTCTGTCGAAATTGGCTGGCACTCTTTAACAGAGAGTGCTGACGAGTATAAAAATGCGCGGCGGCGCGATCCAATAACGGATTTGCACAAGCATTCGCGCCGTCGTGCAAAGCGGGTGAGCCCGTTATTGCGACACGGCGGGCTGCGGGACCGGCGAGCACACCGGGCGGATCGTCTCGCCGGCCAGCACGCGCTTCACGAACGGAATCGAATCGGCGAGCGACGCGTTCACGGTGCCGTTGTGCTCGCGGCCCGCATACAGGTGTGCCTCGACCGTCGTGCCGGCTGCACAGGCGTCCCTGGCGAGCGCGAGTTCGAGCGGCGCGAGCCCGTCGTCCGCACCCGCGCCGATGAAAACGGGCGTCGCGATCTTCAGCGTCGGGTACTTCAGGTAGTCGTCCCACCATGCCTTCAGCCGCGCATCGCCGCCCGGCTTCACGGTGTTCGCGTGCGTGAGGTGCGCGAGCGCCGCATCGTCCTCGAGCGATGCGAGGCAACTGATGCGCGACTGTTCGAGGATCGGCAGTGCGGTATCGGTCAGCACCTCGTCGGCGCGCAGCGACGGATCGATCTGCTGCGCGGACAGCACCGAGTAGAACTGATACGCGAGCGTCGGATCGACGCGTTCGGGATCGCGCCGGTAGGCCGTCTCGAACTTCGGCAGCGATGCGAGCGTGGCGCGCGACGCGTTGTAGATCGTGCCGGTCGCGACGGTCGCGCGGATCGCCAGCTCGGGCGCATAGACCGGCGCATAGCCGGCCGCCGCGATCACGGCCGAGCCGCCTTGCGACTGGCCGACCAGCACGACCTCGTTCGCGAGGCCCGGCACGCCGCCGAGCACCGCGCGCACGCTGTCGAGCAGCGTGTAGCTGTTCGAGCGGTTGTTGAGCTGCGGATTCGGGCCGGGCGTGCCGAGGCCCTGATAGTCGGTGGCGACCACCGCGAACCCTTGCTGAAGCCACGCGTTCAGGTAGCGCACGTCGCGATACGAGCGGCCGAACCATGACGGCGCGCAGATATCGGCCATCCCGAACGTGCCGTGCGCCCACGCGACGATCGGCCAGCCGCCGGCCGGCGGCGTGCCGCGCGGCAGGAACAGCGCGCCCGACACCGCGATCGGCGTGCGGCCGCCGACGCCGTCGGTCGACGCGTACAGGATGCGCAATTGCCGCGCGGCACTCGCGAGCCCGAGCGTCGCGGGCAGCGCTTCGGTGCGCAGCAGCGCGCCGGGCGTGGCCGGAACGTCGCGGTCCCACGTGTAGAACGCGGATACGCGGCCGTCGCCTTGTAGCGGGTCCGGGGCGGGGACACGGCCCGGCGACGCCGCGAGCGAAACGACGGAAGACACGGCGAGTGCCGATACGAGCAGCGTGCGCGCGGCGATGCCGCGCAGGGAAAGAAGCGTCATGGCTGGATGAAGGTCGGTGAGAGCGGATACGCCGGGTAAGGCCGGCGCGGGCCGAGTGCGATGCAAGTTTCGAACCAGCGGGGTCGTTGCGTACGCAACGCGCGGTATGGCGGAGCGATGGATCGATGCCGCGCGCATCGTCCACACGCACTGACTGCGTGTCGTGCAGCAATCCCGGCCGGCACGGTGTTGCTTGCGCAACAGACGCGTATGCGCAGGCTGCACGCCGCAAGTCGGGCGTCGCATGCCTGCGCCGCGCCAGCCGGCCCTCGAGATGCCCATCGCCGCGTTGGCACGATTGCTGCTGATTCGTCGACCGTGCGTCGCGGCGTTGCGACGCGAGCCCATCCGTTCAACCGATCAAGGAACCTTCCTCATGTCCGTCACCCAAGCCATCGACAGCGGCGAACTCGTGGCATTCGTCGAGCGCGCCACGCGCGAATTCGCGCAGGCCGAGCGCGTGCTGAAGGAAACGCGCACGCTCAGCGCCACCAACACGTTCCAGGCGTTTCAGCGCGTGCCGGGCACGGAGCTCGTCGTCGCGCTGTCGGCGCCGAGCCCGTGGGCCGCGTCGCGGGAGATCCAGCCGGTCGTCGTGACGCTCGACGGCGACGTGCTGCACGGCGACGCGCGCGCGGGCGGCAACGGCCCGCGCTACGCGGGCGTATTCCGCGAGGTGCCGGAAGTCGACGTGGTGATTCATGTCCACGGCCCGTATCTCGGCGCATGGGCGAGCGCGCATCGTCCGCTGCCGATCCGTTACGCGCCGGCCGCGCGCTACACGCGGGCACGCGAAATCCCCGTCTACGTCGATCGCCGCCCCGGCGAGCCGCGCTTCATCGTCGACACGATCCGGCGCGATCCCGACGTTCCGGCGATCATCGAGGCGAACGGCGGCGCGACGTTCTGGGGCAAGTCGATCCTCGACGTGTCGAAGTACATCCTGATCCTCGAGGAAGCCGCGTACTTCCAGGCGCTCGCGGAACCGCTCGGCGGCTCGCTCGAATTCGGGCCGGGCGCGCTCGAACAGCAATGGAAGATGACCGGCCTCGCATGATGCGGCGCGGCGGCCGGCGCAATCCGGCCGCCGTCATACCGATAGCTCGATGAATTGGTTCGTGGCCGGCGTGCGCCTTGCTATCGTCGAACCTTCCCCGTTCAACACGCCGGTCGTGCCATGGCCATCTTCAGCTTGCCGGACCCGACTTCGCACGCGATCACGATTCGCGCGAAGGCACTGACGTTCGACGATCCCAAATCGCGGGTGCTGCTCGAACGCATCCAGCTCGTCGCACCGAGCGATGCGACGGTGCTCGTCACCGGCGAGAGCGGCACGGGCAAGGAGCTGATCGCGCGCCTCGTGCATTCGCTGAGCGAGCGTCACGACGGGCCGTTCGTCGCGGTCAACTGCGGCGCGTTCTCGGAAACGCTGATCGAAAGCGAGCTGTTCGGCCATGAACGCGGCGCGTTTACCGGCGCAATCAACAGCCAGCCCGGCTGGTTCGAATCCGCGAATCGCGGCACGTTGTTTCTCGATGAAGTGGGCGACCTGCCGCTGTCCGCGCAGGTCAAGCTGCTGCGTGTGCTGCAGGAGCGCGAGGTGACGCCGGTCGGCTCGCGCAAGACCGTGAAGATCGACGTGCGGCTCGTCGCGGCGACCAACGTGAATCTCGAAGCCGCGGTGCGCGCGGGCAATTTCCGCGAGGATCTGTACTACCGGCTCAACGTCGTGAAGCTGAGCCTGTTGCCGCTGCGCGAGCGGCCGGGCGACATCGCGCCGCTGATCGAACACTTCATCGACACCTACGCGAAGCGGCTGCGCGTGGCCGCGCCGACGCTGACCGACGCTGCGCGCGCGCGGCTGCATGCGCATGCATGGCCCGGCAACATCCGCGAACTGGAGAACGTGATTCACCACGCGGTGCTGATCTGCGCGGGCGGCGCGATCGACGTCGGCGACCTGCAATTCTCCGCGCTGTCACTCGCACCCGACCCGGCCGACGCACCAGGTGCGGCCGCCGCGCCGCCGCGCCGCGCGCGCGACGTGGCCGAAGCGACCGACGCGCTGCGCCACGCGGTGATCGAACTGCTGGATCTCGGCACGCCGGCGCTGTGGCAGCACATCGAGGACACCGTGTACCGCAGCGTGTTCGACTACAGCGAGCACAACCAGTTGCGGATGTCGCGCCTGCTCGACCAGTCGCGCAACATCGTGCGGGCCCGGCTCGCGCAGCTCGGCATCCTGAAGCCGCGCGACGCGGGCGACGGCGGCGACGCCGACACCGGCGCGCGGCTGCGCCGTCAGGCGTGATCGCGCCAGCGCAGCGCGCGCTGGGCGATCCGCTCGCATAACGCACTCATGCCGACGGCCAGCGCCGTCACGCCCAGCACGCACACCAGCAGCACGTCGGCGCGCGCGCCGGCCTGCGCGTTCTGCATCAGGCTGCCGACGCCGGAGCCCGTATTGAACAGCAGCTCGCTGCTGGTCGCGGTGATCCACGCGAACGGCACGGCCTGCAGCACGCCCGCGAACAGGTCGGGCAACGCGCCGGGGATCAGCACGTCGCGCCACAGGCCGATGCGGGTCAGGCGATACGACTGCGCGAGTTCGACGTAGCGCGGATCGACGCGGCGCAACCCGTCGAAGCTGGCGGTGGTCATCGGGTAGAACGCGGCCAGCGCGATGATGAACACCTTCGCGAATTCGCCGGTGCCGGCCCACAGGCTCAGCAGCGGAATCAGCCCGAGCAGCGGTACGTAGCGCAGCGCCTGGAACGCCGGTTCGCCGAGCTTGCGCGCGAGCGGCGAGCGCGCCATCGCCGCGCCGAACACGAGCCCGAACGCGATGCCGAAGCCGAGCCCGAGCGTCGTGCGGCGCAGGCTCGCGCCGAGATCGGTCGTGAGTTCGCCGCTGCGTGCAAGCTCGACGAGCGCGGCGCCGATCTGCTGCAGCGGCACGAACGCATACTGATGGGCCGCGTCGCCGGACGAGGCGGTTTGCCAGGCGGCCAGCAGCAGCGCCGGTACGACGAGGCCGCGCGCGCGGCGGCGCAGCGGGGCGAGCGAGGCAACGCGGGTAACGAAGGTCATGCCGAAGCGGTTCCGGTCAGGGTCAGCGCGCGGGCGTCTGCCAGCGCAACGCATAACGTTGGACGAGTGCGATCGAGCGGTCGAGCGCGAAGCCGATCAGCCCGATTACCGCGACGTCGACGAGCACCACGTCGAGCCGCAGCATCTGCCGGGCGAGTTCCATCATCTGGCCGATGCCGCTGTCCGCGCTGAGCAGCTCGACCGCGACGAGCGCGAGCCACGCACGCGCGAGCGCGATCCGCACGCCGGTGAGCAGCGGCGGCAGCGCGGCCGGCAGCAGTACGTCGCGCAGCAGCGCGAAGCGGCCGAGCCCGTAGTGGCGCGCCATCTCGACGAGATCGCGCGGCGCGTCGTGCACGCCCGTGTACGCGGCCAGTGCGACCGGGAAGAACACGGCCTTGCCGACCACGACGAGCTTCAACGGTTCGTCTACGCCGATCAGCAGGATCAGCAGCGGAATCAATGTGAGCGTGGGCAATTGCCGCAACAGGTCGAAGGTCGGCCGCAGGTAGTCGGCGAACAGCCGGCTGCGTGCGAGCAGGATGCCGAATGCGGCGCCGCTGGTCGCGCCGATCGCGAAACCGAGCACGAGGCGGTGCAGCGTGATCGACAGGTTGTCGCGCAGTTCGCCGGTGTCGAGCAGCGTGCGCAACGTCGCCGCGAGGCGCTCGGGCGGCACGACGAGCTGCGGCGGAAACCAGCGCCGCGCGCTTGCGAGCCACCACAGCGCGGCGAATGCGACGGGCGTGATCCACCACAGCGCGTGGTCGCCGAGCCGCGCGACGCTCGGCAGGCGAACCGCCGCGCGCGAGCCGTTCGGCGCGAGGGCGCGCGTCGGCATCAGCGGCTCGCGACGTGCGGCGCGTCGGCGCGCCAGTAGCCGTCGAGGCCGAGCTGTTTGAGCGCGGTCGACACGAAGGTCGGCGCGAGCAGCGCGTTCACGTCGACCGGCGCGGACGTCAGCCCGGCCTGGCGGCTGTACGCGACGACGTCGCGGTAATGGCCGGTCAACGCCGGCGTGAAGAGCGGCGTCCATTGCTCCTTCCACGGCGTCGCCTCGTCCGCGTATTCGCGGCGCACGACGCTTTCCGGCTGGCCGGACGCGCTCAGGATCTTCACGTACGCGTCGCGGTTCTGCGGCTGCGAGATCCAGTGCGCGGCCCGGACGTAGGCCGTCGCGACGATCTGCGTGATGTCGGGGTAGCGCCGCACGAAATCGTCGGACGCCCACAGTTCCGCGCGCATCTTCCAGTCGTCGGGCGCGCGCTTGGTCGACCAGATGATCTTGCCGACGTTCTTGTCGACGAGCGAATACGCGTCGGACAGCGTGAAGAAACCGTCGACGCGGCCGGCTGCGACGGCCGCCGCGCCGGCCTGCGGATCGAGGTTGTAGATCCTGAAGTCGGACAGCTTCAGCCCGTTCTCGGCGAGCAGCTTGCTGAACGGCACTTCCCACGGCCGGCCGCGATTGAGCGCAATGCGCTTGCCCTTGAGATCGACGATCGACTTCGCGCTCGAGCCGGCCGGCACGACCAGATAGGTATTGCTGCCGACGCCGCCCGGCACGATTAGGCGCGTATGCGTGCCCGACGCGTTGACGACCACCGACGGCAGGTCGCCGTAGCCGGCGAAATCGATGCTGCCGTTCGTGAATGCCTCGTTGACGAGCGTGCCGACCGCGGCGGTCGACACCGGCACCCATTGCAGCGTCACGTGTCGCGCGGCAAGCGCTTTTTCGAGCGACTTGTCGGCGTCGATCAGCGCGGATGCGCCCGCGTATTGCGTCTTGCCGCCGCTCGAATACGCGACGACGGCGATCCGTACGACCTTGGGCGCGTCTTGCGCGTGGGCGGCGGGCGTGACGAGCGATGCGACGGCCAATGGCAGCGCGGCGAGCAGCGCGCGCAGCGGGCGATGCAGCGACGCGAGGGAGAGTGTGGGTTTCATGATGGTCCGGAGCAGTGAACGTGAAAGGGGCTCACGCGCGCTTCTGCAACGACGGCCGCAGCACGTCGGCGAGCGGGCGCGGATCGATCCAGTCGGCGACGTCGAAATCGGCTTCCAGAAAACCGTGGTCGTGCAGGAACGTCTTGAACTCGTCGAGCGCGGCGACCGATTCGTCGTCGAGATTGATGCCGAGATGCCGGTGCAACTGGTTGCCGTACGCGGCGCGTACCCAGTCGATCGACGACGCGGTTTCGCCGGCCACGTAGTGCGCGGTTTCCTCGGGATGCGTGCCGGCCCATTCGCCGGCGGCGACCACGAGTTTCAGGAAGCCGGCGACGATGTCGGGGTGGTTCGCGAGCACGTCCGCGTTGACGGTCAGCGGGCGCGGCGTGCCGTTGTTGTTGCGGATCGAGCGCTCCGGATGAAAGCCGATGTCGATCACGACGTGCGCGCCGATCAGTTGCGCGATCTCGAGGCCCGTCGAGCCCTTCACGTAGATCGCGTCGACTTCGCCGCGCAGCAGCGCGCCGGCTTCGGCCGCATACAGCGCACGGCTCGAAAAGCCTTGCGGCGACGCGAACAGGCTCGCCGCGCGCGCCGGACCGACGGCCTGCAGCGTGCGAGCGCGCACGTCGACGCGTTCGACGTCGCCGAGCGTCAGCCCGTCGAGACTCAGCGCATTGACGAAGCCGCGCAGCGCCGACGCGCGAAAGATGTCGATGCGATCGTCGGGGCGGCTCGGAATCGCGATCCGGCGCCCGCGCAACGCCTTCACGGAGCGGATGCCCGACTCGGGGCGCGCGAGGATCAGCTGCGATTCGTCGACCCACGACAACCCGATCACGCGTGTGTTCGCGTCGTTCGAGCGCGCCCACATCGCGGGGATGCTGCCGCCCTGGCGAAACGACTGCGCGAGCGTGTGATCGCTGATCGACGACACGTCGTGCCGCGTGGCGCCGCGCGGCGAGCGGATCGCGACGCCGTCGGCCGAGGTCTCGCCGTTGAGCCAGCCGAGGTGCACGGCGATGCCGAGCGGCGTCGGCACCGGCGAGCGGGCGTACCAGAACGTCTGCTGCTTGTCCGATGACGAATCGGGCCTGTCTGTCATGTGTGAGATTCCCCTGTCTGGGTAAGCGTGGTCGAGGCGCGGTGTCGCCCGCGCGGGCCGTTGCACGTTGCAAGTTCCGGGCCAGTGAACGGCGACCGTCGTGCGGCCGGCGGCGCGGGCCTCGCGGGCGATGCGCGGCATGGCGGCAGTCCCCTGCGTTGTTGCGTGAGCAACAGTCGCGTCGGGCGCTGTTGCGCGCGCAGCACCGGTGCGGCGGAAGCAGCAGCGGCACGGGGGCGTGTCGCGACCTGTCCGGCGGCACCCGGCGCACGTGATTCGAATCGTCGCGCACGCCCGACCCGCAAGGCGCCGCGCGCATTCGCCGGCGGCTTCGCACATGTCGCGGCGAACCCGTTGGCACACCGCGTGCTTTACAGCGCTGCACACGCGCGGCACGCCGGTGCCGCACGCAATCCGAACGGGCCGACAAGGAGAATCCCGATGGCTGTTGAATTTCTGTGGCGCCTGCCGATGCACGGCGACGGCCGGCGCGCACACGATCTGCATACGCGCGGCGAATGGAATCGCCAGCGCGCGTCGCGCGTCGCGCCGAAAGTCGACGACGACGATTTCGGCTACATCGACTATCTGTCGCAGGTCGCGCGCGCGGCCGACATCGCCGGCTTCCACGGCGCGCTGATTCCGATCTTCCGCTTCACCGAGGAACCGTGGGTCGTGGCGGCCGCGCTGGCGCGCGAGACGCGCCGGCTGCGCTTGCTGATCGCGCTGCAGCCGCATTTCGTGCATCCGGTCTATGCGGCGCAGATGGCCGCGAGCCTGCAGCGGATCAGCCGCGGCCGCGTCGAATGGAACGTCGTCACGGGCGGCGGCGGGCCCGACCAGCGTGCGTACGGCGACTTCATCGATCACGACAGCCGCTATGCGCGCACCGACGAATTCCTCGACGTCGTGAAAGGCGTCGCGGCCGGCGCGCCGTTCACGTTCGACGGCCGCTTCTATCGCGTCGAGGAGGGCGGTTTGCTGCCGCCGCTGAGCGGCCAGAAGCCGCCGCGGATCTATCTGGCCGGCGCGAGCGACGCCGCGCTCGCGGTCGCCGCGAAGCACGGCGACGTGCACCTGAGCTGGGGCGAGCCGCTCGCGAAGCAGAAGGAAGTGATCGATGCGGCGCGCCGCGCGCTCGACCGGCAGAACGCCGAGCGCGATCTGCGCTTCGGCATGCGCATCGACATCCTGGCGCGCGAGACCGAGGAGCAGGCGTGGGCCGAGCTGCGGCAGATGTTCGCGACGGTGGGCGACACGACGCGCAACGGCTTCGGCGGGCGCGGCGCAGCGTCGGAATCGGTCGGGGCGAAACGCCAGTTCGCGCTGCACCAGGGCAACACGCAGCACTTCGACGACCTGATCGTCGGCCCGAACCTGTGGGCCGGGATGTCGCAGATCCGCGGCGGCCCCGGCTGCGTGATCGTCGGCAGCCACGAGCAGGTGGCCGAGCGGCTCGCGGAATACGTCGGGATCGGCGTGTCGACGTTCATCCTCGCGAGCAACCCGCATCTCGAAGAAGCGTACCGCGTGGGCGAGGAAGTGCTGCCGCTCGTCGACGGCGCGGTGAGCGCGCGCGGCACGCAGGCGGCGCTGCGCGTGGCCGGCGCCTGAGCGCGGCGGCCCGCCGCCACGCACCCATGACAACGACAAGGACACTCACCATGACGACACTCGCTGCGCAGGCCACGGCTTGCGACGCACTCTGGTACACGCGCTGCCCGGTGCCGACCGCGCTCGGCATCGCCGTGCATCGCGGCTGGTTCGACGAGGAGTTCGGGCCGGACGGCATCGCGCTTCATTCGCTGCAGGAGACGGCCGACGCCGACAAGCGCGAATCGCACTTCGATCACAGCCTGCCGCACTCGTTCCGGCAGGGCGGCAACATTCCCGCGCTGTGGGCGCGGGCCCGCGGCGCCGATACGCGCGTGATCGGCCTGTCGTGGACCAATGAATTCCAGGCGATCGTCACGCTGCCCGAGCGCGGCATCCGCACCGCGCGCGACCTGCGCGGCCGGCGGCTCGGCTTGCCGCGCCATCCGATCAGCATCGACTTCTGGCGCGCGGCCGCGCTGAAGGGGTTCCTGAGCGCGCTCGAACTGGAAGGGCTCGGCCACGGCGACGCCGAATGGGTCGACCTGCCCGACACGCGCGAGCGCCACACCGGGCCCGCGTCGTTCACGCGCGGCCCGCACGAATACGGGCTCGAAATCGCCGCGCTCGTGCGCGGCGACGTCGACGCGGTGTTCGTGAAGGGCGTGGCCGGGCTGGAAACCGTGCATCTGATCGACGCGCAGGTGGTCATCGATCTCGGCGCGCATCCCGATCCGCTGGTGCGGATCGGCAACGGCACGCCGCGCACGCTGACCGTCGACCGCGCGCTGATCGACGCGCGCCCCGATCTCGTGAGCCGTTTCCTGTCCGTCGTGGTCGGCGCGGGCGACTGGGCCGCGCGTCATCCGGCGGAGACGGTCGCGTATATCGGCCGCGAAACGCGTGCATCCGACGAGTGGGTGCGCTACGCGTATGGCGCGGACGTGCATCGCCATCTGGAGACGGGGCTCGCGCCGACGTCGATCGACGGGCTGGTCGCGTTCAAGGATTTTCTCGTCGAGTGGGGCTTTCTCGAACACGATTTCGACGCGCGCGCGTGGATCGATCCGGCGCCGTTCACGCAGATCGACCGGCACCGCCATGCGTGGGTCGCGTAGCGCGCCGCGGCGTGTCATTGCAAGGAGTCGAAGATGACAGGGCTGACGATCGAATACGGCGTGCCGCCCGCACGCCGGCATGCGGCACGTGCGGCACCGCGCACGGTGGCGGCGGTTGCGCGTCCGCCGTCGCTGCCGCCGTCCGCGCAGGTCGACGCACGGGCCGCACCGGCGAACGGATGGCGTGGCGCGGCGGCGATTGCGCTGGCCATCGCGGCGCTGCATGCGGGCGTCGCGCTGCTGGCCGCGCGCGTGCCTGACGCACCGCCCGTGCAGCCGCCCCGGCCGCTGCCGATGACGGTCGAGTTGACGCGGCCGCCCGAACCGCTGCCGCAGGCCGCGCACCCGCCGCCGGTCGTGCCGCCGAAGCCGTTGAAGCAGGCGCCGACCCCGCCGAAGCCGCGCGCGGCCGTACCGCGTCCGGCGCCGGCGGCCACGCCGCAGGCGACGCGCGAAGCCGCACCTGCACCCGTGACCGCGACGCCGGCCGTCGCCGCGCCCGCTGCCCCGGTTCAGGTGCCTGCGCCCGCACCCGTCGCCCCTGTACGCGAAACCGCGCCGATCGGCGACGCGGCGTACCTGCGCAACCCGGCGCCCGACTATCCGGCGTTCGCGCAGGACCAGGGCTGGGAAGGGCGCGTCGTGCTGCGCGTGCACGTGCTCGCGAGCGGCACGCCCGATTCGGTCGAGGTCCGCACGAGCAGCGGCCGCCGCCTGCTCGACAGCGCGGCCGTGGCCGCCGTGAAGCGCTGGACCTTCGTCCCCGCGAAGCGCGGCGACGAAGCGGTCGACGGCTGGGTGAACGTGCCGATCGATTTCAAGCTGGGCTGACCCGCCGGGCCGCCCGCACATTTTTTGAGGAACTCACATCATGAACGCTATCCCGACCACCTTCATCGTCCAGGGCGCGCTCTGGCTGCTGGTCGTTTTCTCCGTCGTCACATGGACGCTGATCGTCGTGAAGGCGATCCAGAGCCTGCGCTCGAGCGCGCGCAACCGGCGTTACGTCAGCGCGTTCTGGGCCGCGAACAGCTTCCACGACGCGGCCACGCTCGACGGCGCCAACAGCCCGGTGGGTGAACTCGCCGCGACGGGCTTCGACGCACTGCGACGCGCCGACGAGAGCAGCGCGCACGATCTCGAACACAGCTGGAGCCGCCATGACCTGCTGGAACGCCATCTGCGCCAGCAGATCCACAACGCGCGCCGGCGCGAGGAAGCGGGGCTCGCGGTGCTCGCGTCGATCGGCAGCACCGCGCCGTTCGTCGGGCTGTTCGGCACCGTGTTCGGCATCATCCACGCGCTGACCGCGATCACGCACAGCGCGTCGGCGAGCATCGACGTCGTGGCCGGGCCGATCGGCGAGGCGCTGGTCGCGACCGGCATCGGCATCGCGGTCGCGGTGCCGGCCGTGCTCGCGTACAACTTTTTCGTGCGCCGCGTGAAGGCCGCGTCGGCCGATCTCGATGCGTTCGCAACCGACTTCGTCACGCTCGCGCAGAAGGCCGGCTTCCGCGTGCGGGCCGCCGTGCCCGCCGCCGCGCCGGCGCGCCGTTCCGACGACACCCGCCAGGAGGCGTTCGCATAATGGCCTTCTCGTCCTCCTCCGACAACGACGACGTGCTCAGCGAAATCAACATCACGCCGCTCGTCGACGTGATGCTCGTGCTGCTGGTCGCCTTCATCGTCACCGCGCCGCTGCTGAACAACGCGGTGCACGTGAATCTACCGAACACCGTCGCCACCGCGCCGGCCGACCGCAAGCCGAACGTGACCGTGAGCGTCGACGGCAAGGGCGTCGTGTACCTCGACAAGCGCGCGGTCGCGCTCGACACGGTGCCGGCCGAGCTGGCCGCGCTGAAGGCCGGCCGGCCCGACGTCGCGCTCGACCTGCAGGCCGACGAGCACGTGCCGTACGGCACCGTCGCGAAGCTGATGGCCGCGATCGAGCACGCGGGCATCACGCGATTGTCGGTGCTCACCGCGCCGCGCGGCTGACGCGCGTTTCACGACTCCTTTTTGCGAACGCATTCATGAGCACCACGGCTTCACACAACGTTCAGTCGATCTGGTACACGCGCTGTCCGGTGCCGACACCGCTCGGCATCGCCGCGCATCTCGGCTGGCTGGATCACGAATTCGCCGGCGACGGCATCACCGTGCGCGCGCTGCAGGAAAGCCAGCACGCGGCGCTGCATCACGCGCACGTCGACCATTCGCTCGACAACGCGTTCCGGCAGGGCGGCAGCATTCCGGCGCTGTGGGCGCGCGCGTCCGGTGCCGACACGCGCGTGGTCGCGCTGACCTGGGTCGACGAGGCGCAGGCGATCGTCGCGCTGCCGGAAGCCGGCCTCGCGCGGCCGAAGGATCTGCGCGGGCGCCGCATCGGCCTGCCGCGCCGGGACGGCGAGCGGATCGACATCTTCCGGGCGGCGGCGCTGCGCGGCTTCGTCAGCGCGCTGTCGCTCGACGGGCTCGGCCCCGGCGACGTCGAATGGATCGACGTACCGGCATCGAACCTGCGCGCGCCGGTGGCGACGCCCGCGACCCGCGACGCGGCGTTCAGTCATCCGGCGAGCCTGTCGAGCCGCCGGCTCTATGCGGCCGAGGCGGCCGCGCTGGTGCGCGGCGACGTCGACGCGATCTACGTGAAGGGATCGCTCGGGCTCGAAACCGCGCACCTGATCGGCGCGCAGCCGGTGGTCGACATCGGCTTTCATCCCGATCCGCAGATCCGCATCAACAACGGCTCGCCGCGGCCGCTGACCGTCAATGCATCGACGCTCGAGCGCCATCCCGACATCGTCAGCCGCTTTCTCGCACGCGTGACCGACGTCGAAGACTGGGCGCGCGAGCACGAGCACGAAGTGCTCGGCTATCTCGGCCGTGAGACGGGCTCGGGCCATGACTGGCTGCGGCTCGCGTACGGCGTGGACGTGCACCGGCGGCTGCGCACGGATCTCGACGAAGCGTCGATCGCCGCGCTCGATGATTTCAAGCGCTTTCTGGTCGACTGGCGGTTCCTGCCCGCCGACTTCGACGTGCGCGCGTGGATCGACCGGCGCGCGCTCGACGGCATCGCGACGCTGTCGCGGTGAGCGCGCCGGCACGCGTCGCCGACGCATGGCGGCGCGAGCGCTTCACCGGCGGCTTCATGCTGCTCGCGCTCGCGAGCGGCACGACGATCAGCATGGCGCAGCTCGCGACGACACTGTATGCGCTGGCGCTCGGCGTCGACGACGCGCGGCTCGGCATCATCGCCGCGATGGAGCCGCTCGGCATCGCGCTGATGACGTTGCCGGCCGGGCTGCTGGTCGCGCGCTACGGTGCGCGCCGCGTGTACTTCGCGGCCAGCCTGGGGCCGATGCTGCTCAATCTCGTCGTGCCGTTCACGGGCGCATGGCCGCTGATCGCGCTCACGCAGGGGCTGATCGGGCTGTGCATCCCGTTCCGGATCGTATCGATCAACGGCGTGTTTCTCGCGCGGCTCGCGCAGATCGGCCTCGCCCGCGCGGGCTGGTATCGCGCGGCGATGTCGATCGGCACCGGGATGGTGGGGCCGTGGCTCGCGAGCGGGCTGATCGGCACGCACGGTGCGGTCGCGACGTTCTGCGTGGCGTCGGCGAGCTTCGCGGGGATGGCGCTGTTCAGCCGCGTGTTGCTCGGCGAGGCGGCGCCACCGTCTCCCGGCGCGTCACGTCGAACCGGCGGCCTGCGCGCGCTGTTCGCGCTCGCGTGGAGCCGCGACATCCGCGAGCAGCTCGTCGTGGAAGCGGTGAACAGCGCGACGCGCGCGCTCGTCGGCACCTATACGGTGGTGCTCGCGATCCAGTCGCTCGGCCTCACGCAGACGCGTGCCGTCGCACTGCTGACGTGGCAGGGCGCGGTCGCGGTGATCGCGCTGTTCGGGCTCGGGCACGTCGCGCAGCGCATGACCGAGCGCCGCTGTCATGCACTCGGCCTCGCGGGCGGCGTGGCCGGGCTGCTCGCGCTCGGCCTCGGGCGCGATGCGTGGATCGTCGGCGCGGGGCTCGCCGCGCTGTGCGCCGGCTCGTCGCTACTGCATCTCGTCAACATGCAGCATCTCGGCCGTCATCCGGCCGACAAAAGCCAGGTATCGAGCCTCTACAACCTCGCGTCGATGACCGGCGCGTTCTGCGGCCCACTGGTCGGCAGCGCGTTCGCGCCGTTCGTCGGGTTGCGGGCCGTGTTTCTGTGCTGGCTGCCGGTCGTCGTGCTGGTCGCGCTCGCGCTGCGGCTCGCACACGGGCGTCGCAGCGCGACGCAAGCGCGGCCTGCGAAGCTGTCCTGACGAATTCGGCATCGTGCGGTGTTGCGTGACCAGCAATTTTCCGCTTACACAGATGCGCATGCAGCAACACCGGCGCAGCAGACCCGCCGCGAGCCCCGTGCGACGGGCCTGTCGATGCTGGCATCCGAATTGCATGAGAGAACCCGTGCGTCGCGCACGCACTGCGTTCAACCGATCAAACAGGATGACTCATCGATGTTCAGGAAAAAACTAATCGTCACCGCGCTGGGGGGACTGCTGACGGGCGGCGCCGTATCGTTGCCCGCATGGGCGGAAGATGGCGCGGCGACGGCGGGGGCGCCGGACGCGAAGCCGGCGCAACAGGCATCGGACGACGCGGCCGCGGCCGCTGCGAAGGCGGTGCGTGCGAACCGCGGCACGGCCGTACGCGAAACGAACCTCGGCACGGTGACCGTGACGGCGCGCCGACGCAAGGAGCGCATCCAGGACGTGCCGGTCGCGGTCAGCGCGCTGAGCGGCGATGCGATCAAGAACAACGAGCTGCGCGTGATCAACGACGTGACGAAGTACGTGCCGAACTTCACCGGGCAATCGACCGAGGGCCGCGAACGGCCGCGCTGGTTCCTGCGCGGCGTCGGCAGCAACGATCCGTCGGACCTGTCGCTGAGCCCGATCGGCGTGTACTTCGACGACGTGTACATCAACAGCGTGTTCGGGCAGGGCTTTCCGCTGTTCGACCTCGACCACATCGAAGTGCTGCGCGGGCCGCAGGGCACGCTGTGGGGCAAGAATACGGTCGGCGGCGCGCTCAACATCACGTCGCAGAAGCCGACGTTCGACGTGAGCGGCTACGGCAAGCTCGGCTTCGGCCAGTACAACAGCCGGCTCGCGGAAGCGGCGATCGGCGGACCGATCGGCAAGAACGACGTGCTGGCCGCGCGCGTGTCGGTGTATCACGAGAATGCCGACAGCTTCTACACGAACACGGTGCAGCAGGGGCGCTTCGGCGGCTTCCACGACAACGCGGTGCGTTTCCAGGTGCTCGCCGTGCCGACGTCGGACACCGATTTCCTGTTCAACATCCATGGCCGCAACTACACGGGCGGCGGCAACGCGTGGCACGCGGAAGGTGCGGGGCGCGGCGGCACGAACCAGTTCGGCTTCGTCGGGTCGAGCGATCCGTATACGGTGTCGCTCAATGCGCCGTCGAGCGATCACATCTCGACGTGGGGCACGTCGCTGACCGCGCACTGGCGCATCAACCCGGCGGTGTCGCTGACGTCGATCACCGCGTTCGAAGGGCTGCACCGCTGGTACCAGGACGACGAGGACTATTCGCCGTTCGATGCGGCGCGCTCGCACGACCGCCTGTCGAGCCGGCAGTTTTCGCAGGAATTCCGGCTCGAATCGCCGCAGAGCGACCGCCTGAGCTGGATCGTCGGCACGCACCTGTTTACCGAGCAACTGGCCGAGCAGGGCGCCGGCGGCGGGCTGCCGGGCTCGCCGTCGCCCGCGTACTACCACCTGACCGATCTCACGCAGCACACGCAGAGCGCGGCGATCTTCGGCAGCGTCAAGTATCGCTTCACCGACCGCTTCAACGTGACGGGCGGGCTGCGTTACACGATCGAGCGCAAGACCATCAACCTGACCGGGCTGCAGGATACCGGCAACGTGACGTTCAGCGATCCGAACAGCTGGTGGTCGCCGTCGTCGGTGTCGTCGCCGCTCGCGGTCAGCGCGCGGCAGAACCAGACCAACACCTGGCGCGCGCCGACCTGGGACCTCACGCCCGAATATGCGCTCAGCAGCAACGTGCGTGCGTATTTCCGCTATGCGCGCGGCTTCCGCTCGGGCGGCTACAACGGCAACGCCTATACGCAGAGCACGGTGTCGACCGTGTCGCCGGAGTACCTGACCGATTACGAGGTCGGCATCAAGAGCGAGTGGTTCGACAAGCGGCTGATCGTCAACGCGAGCGTGTTCCACTACGACTATCGCGACATCCAGGTGTTCGCGCTGGCGCCGAACCCGTTCGGCGGGCCGCCGGTGTCGACGCTGTCGAATGCGGGGCAGGGGCGCGCGGACGGCTTCGAGCTGGAGTTGAAGGCGCAGCCGGTCAACAGCCTGTACCTGTTCGCGAACCTCGGGATGCTGAACACGCGCTACACGGAATTCCGCAACGTGCCGACGGCCGTGGGCAACTCGTTCGCGCGTTCGCCGCATACGACGCTGAACGCGGGCTTCGACTATCGCGTACCGGTGTCGTTCGGCACGCTGACGGCGGGCGGCGACGTGAACTACCGCAGCCGCGAGTACTTCAGCGCGACGCGGCAGACGATGCCGCAGCTGTGGCAGGGCGGCTATACGGTGCTGAACGCGCACGTGTCGTACACGACGCCGAACCAGAAGTACATCGTGACCGGCTACGTGACGAACCTGACGAACAAGGTCTACAAGAAGCTCGAGCTGTTGCCGTCGTATGGCGCGTATCCGACGCTGTACGGCGATCCGCGCACGGTCGGGATCACGCTGACCGCGAAGATCTGAGCCTGACCGGAAACGCCTGCCGCGGCGCCGGCGCCTGGCGCGTCGAGCCGCGGTACGTCGTCCCTGCACGCATCACGACGTGACGCGAATCACCACCTTGCCGAAGTGCTGCCCCGATTGCAGGTGCGCATACGCTTGCGGCGCTTCGTCGAAGCCGAACACGCGATCGACCACCGGCTTGATCCGCTTCGCGTCGACGAGCCGCACGACGTCGTCGAGCATCGCGCGGCTGCCGACCATGAAGCCGTGCAACTGCTTGACGCCGCCGATCAGCGGCAGCAGATCGAGTACCGGCCCGCCGAAGCTGCTGAGGCCCCCGATGATCGACACGATGCCGCCGAGCTTCGTCGCGGCGATCGAGCGCGGCAGCGTATCGCGGCCGCCGACTTCCACGACGAGATCCGCGCCCGCGCCGCCGGTGAGCCGCAATACTTCATGTTGCCATTCGGGCGTCGTCCGATAGTTGATCGTTGCGTCCGCACCGAGCGCGTGGGCGCGTTCGAGCTTCGCGTCGCTCGACGACGTGACGATCGTGCGCAACCCCGTGGCCTGCGCGAGCTGCAGCGCGATGATCGATACGCCGCCCGTGCCGAGCAGCACGACGGTCGCGCCCGGCTTCAATCCGCCGCCGACGAACAGCGCGTTCCACGCGGTGATGCCCGCGCACGACAGCGTCGCCGCTTCGTCGTAGTCGAGATGCGGGGGAATCGCGACCAGCGCGGTTTCGTCGGCGACGAAGCGTTCGGCCAGCACGCCGTCGAATTGCGCGCCGGGCGAACCCGACACTTTGTGCGGCGTCGGCGGCCCGTCGCTCCAGCGCGGGAAGTAGGTGTTGATCACGCGGTCGCCCGGCTTGAAGCGCGTGACGTCGCGGCCGGTCTCGACCACTTCGCCGGCGCCGTCGGCGACCGGGATCAGCGCTTCCTTGCCGATACCCAGATAGTCGCCGCGCGCGAACATCAGGTCGCGATAGTTCAGCGCGGCCGAGTGGATCTTCACGACGACGTCGGTCGGCCCGACCGCGCGCGGCGGCGCGTCGATGCGCCGGAGCCCGGCAAGGCCGTCGCCCGGTTTGAGATGCCATGCATGCATGTCGACTCCTTTTCGAGATAGTCCGGACTATCATAGTGTTGCGCAGGTGGACGCATTGACGAGAATTCGGCCAACGATTGTCGCCTGTATGGATACAACCCTGTCATCGCACCGGAGCGGAGCGGCATGGATGAACGGCTGAGAGGCGTCGCCGAATTCGTCGACGTGGTGGAATCGGGCAGCTTCGCGGCGGCGGCACTGCGCCTCGGCATGACGCGCTCGGCCGTCGCGAAGATCGTCGCGCGGCTCGAACTGCGTCTCGGCGCGCGGCTCCTGCAGCGCACGACGCGCCAGCTCGGCCTGACCGACGAAGGGCTCGTCTATTACGAGCAGTGCCGGCGGCTGCTGGCCGAACTCGGCGAGACGGAAGCCGCGCTCGACGCGGGCCGCCGCGAGCCGGCCGGGCGCGTGCGCGTCAGCGTGCCCGTGCTGTTCGGGCGGCAGTGCGTGGCGCCCGTCGTGCGGCGTCTCGTCGAGCGCCATCCGCGACTCGAAATCGACATGTCGTTCAGCGATCGCGTGGCCGACCTCGTCAACGACGGTTTCGATCTGGCCGTGCGCATCGGCGAGCTGGCCGATACGAACGCGCTGGTCGGCCGCAAGCTCGGCGTGCAGCGCATGGGCATCTGCGCATCGCCCGCATATCTCGCGCGTCACGGCCGGCCGTCGGGGCTCGACGAACTGGCGTCACACGTCGGCATCGCGTATTCGCGCGGCGGACAGCCCACACCATGGCGAGTCATCGGCGCGGACGGCGCGGTGCACGACCATCGCGCGGCCGGCCGCCTGCGGTTCGACGACCTGCAGGCGATCGCCGATGCGGCCGCCGCCGGCGCGGGCCTGGCGTGGCTGCCGTGCTGGCTGATGGCGCCGTACTTGCGCGACGGCCGTCTCGCGCTCGTGATGGACAGCAACAGCGTGTCGGGCGCCGAGGTGTTCGCGGTGCGGCCGGCGGCGCGCCACGTGCCGTCGAAGGTGCGGGCCGTCGTCGATGCGCTGGTCGACGAGATTCCGCACATGCTGGCGTCCGACGACGCAAACGGGGCGCGCGCATGACGGCGGCCGATGCGCCGACGACGGCGCGACAACCCGGCTGGATGCGCATCGCGCCCGCTCGCGTCTCATATATCGAGAACACATCCCGGTAATTGACGCGAATTTCACGGGGCTCCTAGACTGGCCTGCATGACGCCGCGCCTCACGCGAGACGATCCAGGAGACATGCCGATGACCGCCACCGCCCCGCAGTTGCACGCCGCGACGATGCGGCGCCTGAACCTGCGCCTGATTCCGTTCCTGATGCTGCTGTACCTCGTCGCGTATATCGACCGCTCGAACATCTCGGTCGCGGCGTTGCAGATGAATGCCGACCTCGGCCTCAGCGCCGAAATGTACGGGCTCGGCGCGGGGCTGTTCTACGTGACCTACATCCTGTTCGAGGTGCCGAGCAACCTGTTCCTCGCGCGGGTCGGCGCACGCCGCTGGATCGCGCGGATCATGATCACGTGGGGCATCGTCGCGGCCGCGATGAGCGCGGTGCAGACACCGGGGCAGCTCTACGCGATGCGCCTGCTGCTCGGCGCGGCCGAAGCCGGCTTCACGCCGGGCATCATCTACTACCTGTCCGCGTGGTATCCGCAGAGCGACCGGCGCGTGCGATGTCGTTCTTCTATATCGGCGCGACGCTCGCGTCGGTGATCGGGCTGCCGCTGTCCGGCGCGCTGCTGAACCTGAACGGCGTGCTCGGCGTCGAGGGCTGGCGCTGGCTGTTCCTGCTCGAAGGCGTGCCCGCGCTGCTGCTCGGGTTCGTCGTGCTGCGCCGCCTGCCCGATACGCCGGCGCATGCGCGCTGGCTGCCGGCCGACGAGCGCGCGTGGCTCGAAGCGACGCTGCGCGACGGCGCGCAGCGCGAGCATCTGTCGCATGGCGTCGCATTGCGGCGTGCGTTCGGCGACGGCAAGGTGTGGGCGCTCGCCGCGTTCTGGTTGTTGCAGGCGTTCGGCACGATCGGCCTGACGTTGTTCCTGCCGCTGCTCGTGAAGAGTCTGTCGGGGCAGTCGAGCTTCGCGGTCGGCAGCCTGTCCGCGCTGCCGTTCCTGTTCGCGTGCGTCGCGATGTACCTGAACGGCCGGCATTCGGATCTCGGCGGCGAACGCGCGCTGCATCTCGGCGTGCCGATGCTGTTGGCCGGCGCGTTGCTGGTCGCGGCGATCTACACGCCGGTGCTGCCCGTCGCGTATGCGCTGCTGGTGCTCGCGGTCGGCTTCAACTGGGCGGCGACGCCGGTGTTCTGGGCCGTGACGACCGAGTACGTGTCGGGCCTCACGGCGGCCGCGTCGATCGCGCTGATCAACGCGGTCGCGAACATCGCGGGGCTCGCGCTGCCGCCGGTGATGGGGCGGATCAAGGACGTCACGCATTCGTACGATCTCGCGCTGCTGCTCGTCGCGGTCGCGTTGCTGGCGGGCGGTGTGCTCGCGTTGCGGATCGCGTTGCGGATCGCGTCGCGGCGCGCGATGCCGGTGGCGGCGGGGCGGGTGGGGTGAGCGAATGGCGAGTGTGAGGGTGACGCATCGAACGCGACGAGAAGGCATCGACCGTACGCGTTTCTCATCGCTGCGGCACAATCGGGCGGAGCACGCGCGCGCCGGGTGACCACAAGGCGCGTTGCGCCATTTCCTCCGGATTCCTTCCCAAGGGCACGCCCATGTCATCCCGCACTTATCTCGTCACCGGCGCATCACGCGGCATCGGCCTCGCGATCAGCACCGCGCTCGCCCGACGCGGCCATCGCGTCGTCGGTCTCGCGCGGCACGCGCAGGGCATCGACTTCCCCGGCGAATTGCTCGCGTGCGATCTCGCCGATATCGAGCAGACCGCTGCGACGCTCGCACGGATCGGCGAACACCACCATGTCGACGGCATCATCAACAACGCGGGCATCGTGTTGCCGCAACCGCTCGGGAAGATCGATTTCCAGTCGCTGCAGACCGTGTTCGATCTCAACGTGCGGGCCGCGATCCAGGTCACGCAGCACTTTGCCGATGCGATGAAGGCGCGCGGCTACGGGCGCATCGTCAACATCTGCAGCCGCGCGATCTTCGGCAGCCTCGACCGCACCGCGTATTCCGCCGCGAAGAACGCGCTGGTCGGCTGTACGCGCACGTGGGCGCTCGAACTCGCCGAACACGGCGTGACCGTCAACGCGGTGGCGCCGGGCCCGATCGAGACGGAACTGTTCCGCCAGACGCGGCCGGTCGGCAGCGAAGCCGAGCGCAAGGTACTCGCTACGATTCCCGCGCGCCGGCTCGGCACGGCCGACGACGTCGCGGCCGCGACCGTGTTTTTCTTGTCGGACGAAGCCGGTTTCGTCACCGGGCAGGTGCTGTCGGTGGACGGCGGCGGCAGCCTCGGCGGGCGCAGCTGACGCACGGCGGCGCGGTGCGTGGCGCACGACCTACTTCGCATATTCCCCCACCCCGTTAGCATGTGACGAATCCGACTTTGGGCGCTGCGCGAGCGACGCTAAGATCGCCGATCCCGTAGATCGAGCGTCAACAATAATGAAAAAGTCCGCGTCGCCGTTGCATGCTTTTCGTTTCCGTGTCGTCTGCGCCGCGATTGCCGGCGCGGTGTCGCTCGCGTCGTGCGGCGGCGTCGACAGCGACGCGCCGCCGTCGCAGGCCGGCGTCACGCCGACGCCTACCCCGACCCAGGCCGCGAAACGCCCGAACATCCTGTACATCATGGCCGACGATCTCGGCTATTCCGACATCCATGCGTTCGGCGGCGAGATCAACACGCCGAACCTCGACGCGCTCGTCGCATCGGGCCGCATCCTGTCGAACCACCACACGGGCACCGTCTGCGCGATCACGCGCGCGATGCTGGTGTCGGGCACCGATCACCATCTCGTCGGAGAAGGCACCATGGGCGTGCCGACCGACGAGCGGCGCGGGCTGCCCGGCTACGAGGGCTACCTGAACGATCGCGCGCTGTCGTTCGCGCAACTGCTGAAGGACGCCGGCTATCACACGTATATCGCGGGCAAGTGGCACATCGGCTCGGGCATCGTCGGCAGTGCGACGGGCAGCGGGCAGACGCCCGACCAGTGGGGCTTCGAGCGCAGCTACGTGCTGCTCGGCGGCGCGGCGACGAACCACTTCGCGCACGAACCGGCCGGCTCGTCGAACTACACGGAAGACGGCCGCTACGTGCAGCCGGGCCAGCCCGGGCAGCCGGGCGGCACGGGCGGCAGCCCGGCCGTGTTCTATTCGACCGATTTCTATACGCAGAAGCTGATCTCGTACATCGATGCGAACAAGCAGGACGGCAAGCCGTTCTTCGCGTACGCGGCCTACACGTCGCCGCACTGGCCGCTGCAGGTGCCCGATCCGTGGCTGCACAAGTACGCGGGCGTGTACGACGCCGGCTACGATGCGATCCGCAACGCGCGGATCGCGCGGCAGAAGGCGCTCGGCCTGATTCCGGCCGATTTCAAGCCGTTCGACGGGCTGCCCGAGACGACGGTCGCCTCGCCCGCGACCGCGAACAACGGCACGGCCAGCGCGAAGTACATCAACGCGGTGCATTCGGCCGCCGACGGCTACAGCGACTACGGCCCCGGCAAGGTCGACAAGCTGTGGTCGAGCCTGTCGCCGGCCGAACGCAAGGCGCAGGCGCGCTACATGGAGATCTACGCGGGGATGGTCGAGAATCTCGACTACAACATCGGCCTGCTGATCCAGCACCTGAAGGACATCGGCGAATACGACAACACGTTCATCATGTTCCAGTCGGACAACGGCGCGGAAGGCTGGCCGATCGATTCCGGCGCCGACCCGACCGCCACCGACACCGCGAACGCGCAGGAGCCGACCTATTCGGCGCTCGGCACCGACAACGGCAAGCAGAATGCGCAGCGCCTGCAGTACGGGCTGCGCTGGGCCGAAGTGAGCGCGGCGCCGTTCCGGCTCACGAAGGGCTATTCGGGCGAAGGCGGCGTGTCGACGCCGACGATCGTGCACCTGCCGGGCCAGTCACAGGCGTTGCCGACGCTGCGTGCGTTCACGCACGTGACCGACAACACGGCGACGTTCCTCGCGGTCGCGGGCGTCACGCCGCCGTCGCAGCCGGCGCCGCCGCTCGTCAACACGCTGACGGGCGTCGACCAGAACAAGGGCAAGGTGGTCTACAACAACCGCTACGTGTATCCGGTCACGGGCCAGTCGCTGCTGCCGGTGCTCACCGGTTCGGCGACGGGCGAAGTGCACACGACGCCGTTCGGCGACGAAGCGTACGGCCGCGCGTATCTGCGCAGCGCCGACGGCCGCTGGAAGGCATTGTGGACCGAGCCGCCGCTCGGCCCGCTCGACGGTCACTGGCAGCTTTACGACCTCGCGTCGGATCGCGGCGAGACGACCGACGTGTCCGCGCAGAACCCGTCGGTGATCGGCACGCTGGTCGACCAGTGGAAGACCTACATGGGCAACGTCGGCGGCGTCGAACCGCTGCGTCCGCGCGGCTACTACTGATCGCGGGGCGACACGATGCGGTTGCGTTTCTGGACGATCGGCGCGGCGCTGGCCGCCACGCTGTTCGCCGCCGCGTTCGCGGCGGGCTATGCGAATCCGGCGGCGCCGGCGGACGGCGCGTTCGACGACCTGAATCGCGGCCGCGCGCTCGCGCCGCTCGGTTCGGAGCGCGCGTGCGAACGCTATTCGGGGCTGCCGTCGACGTGGCGTGACGATCCGCAGGCCGGGATGGTGCACCTGCGCGGCGGCGCATTCGTATTCGGCAGCACGCGCGGCTATGCGGACGAGCGCCCGGTCGGCGACGGCAAGACGCGCGTCGGCGGCTTCTGGATCGACCAGACCGATGTGACGATCGCGCAGTTCGCCGCGTTCGTGCAGGCCACCGGATACGTGACCGAGGCCGAGCAGCAGGGCGGCGCGGTGGTGTTTCATGTACCCACGCGCGACGAGTTGAACGCGCGCGACCTCGCATGGTGGTCGTGGGTGAAGGGCGCGTCGTGGCGGCATCCGCGCGGTCCGGGCAGCGACGTGGAAGGGCTCGGCAACCTGCCGGTGACGCTCGTCACGCAGCGCGATGCGCTCGCGTATGCGCGCTGGCTCGGCCGCGACCTGCCGACCGAGGCCGAATGGGAATACGCGGGCAAGGCGGGCCGCGACGACGCATCGCTCGATGCGGCGCCGCGCGATGCGCAGGGCAAGCCGGCCGCGAACTATTGGCAGGGCGCGTTTCCGGTGCTTGACTCGGCCGAGGATGGCCACGCCGGATTGGCGCCCGTCGGCTGCTATGCGGCGAACGGCTTTCGTCTTTACGACATGATCGGCAACGCATGGGAATGGACGAAGGACGCGTACACGGGCCCGCATCAGTCGCACACGAACGGCGATACGGCGGCCGTCGCACCGCCGACGCGCCGGCACGATACGCCGATGGTGATCAAGGGCGGCTCGTTCCTGTGCTCGCGAGACTACTGCGTGCGCTATCGCGCATCGTCGCGCGAACAGCAGGAAGCCGATCTCGGCGCGTCGCACATCGGCTTTCGCACGATCCTGAGGGACGCGTCATGACGGCGCGCATCGGGCGTTTCATGGCGGCGTGGCTGCTGGCTGCCTGCGGCGTCGTGCTTCACGGCGCGGCAGTGGCTGCCGAAGCCGCGGCGCCGGCCGTGCGCGTCGGCGTCACGCGTGGCGTGCATGCGCAGATCCTCGACGAAGTGAAACGGGTGGCGGCCGTGCGCGGGCTGGGCGTCGACGTCGTCGAATTCGACGACGCATCGCGCATCGACACGGCGCTGGCCGACGGTCGGATCGACGCGGCCAGCTTCGAGGATGCGCAACAGCTTGCCGCGACCCGCGCGCGGAAACGCTACGCGCTGACCGAAGTCGCGCCGACCGTCACGCTGCCGATGGCGTTCTATTCGCGCAAGCTGAAGAACCTGAACGAACTGCAACCCGGCGCGACGGTCGCGTTGCCCGCCGATCCGCGCGGGATGGCGCGTGCGCTCGTGCTGCTGCAGAACGACACGCTGGTGACGCTGCGCGAAAAAGCCGGCCTGCATGCGACGCTGCGCGACGTGACGGGCAACCGGCTCGGGCTGAAACTCATCGCGCTGCGCCGCGACCGGCTTTACGCGGCGCTCGACACGGCCGCGTTCGTCGCGATCGACAGCGACGACGCGGCCCGCTTCGGACTGCAGCCCGCGCGCGACAGCATCAGCCTCGAGGACGCCCGCTCACCGTATGCGAACGTGCTCACGGTGCGCGACGCCGATCGCGCGAAGCCGTGGGTCGCGCAGCTCGTCGCCGCCTATCACTCGGACGACGTCGCGCGCTTCATCCTCACGCGCTACCAGGATTCGGTGCGGCGGCCGTGGTAGACACCTACCTGCTCGCGTGCAACGCGTGCGGCCGCTGCTGCAACAGCGCGCCGACGCTGTCGTTGCGCGAGCTGTTCCGGCATCGGCATCGCTTCGTCGGCGCGTTGACGATTCGCCGCGTGCCGAAGCGGCGGATCGGCGAACGCTGGCAGGCGGGCGGGCGCGAGCATGTGCTCGACGCGGACGACGTCACGGCCGCCGACGCGCTGGCGGACCGGCTGTTCCATCGCGGCGGCGGCGTGCAGGGCGAATGGCTCGCGCTGACGCTGCAAGGCTACGGCTATCCGTCGCTGGGCCGTTGCGCGGCGCTGGCCGACGACGGCCGCTGCGGCGTGCAGGCGAACAAGCCTTCGATCTGCGGCGCGGTGCCGCTCGATCCGATGCTGCCCGACCGGTTGCAGGCACGCGTGCTCGCTGCACGGCGCGACGATGCGGCGTGGCTGGGCGCGGACTGCATCGTCGAAGCGGGGCATGTGCGGTCTGCCGACGAATCGGTGTTCCCGATTCCGCTGGTGACGGCCGGGCAGGTCGCGGATCGCGCGGCACTCGACGCGCATCGCGAGGCGCTCGTGTTCGAGCGCGCGGTGTGGCGCGACGCCGTGTTCGCGTCGCTGGCCGACGGCGGGCCGGGGGTGAGCCATACGCTGTCGCGGCTGGCGCCCGGCGGCTACCTGACCGTGTCGATCGTGCCGGTCCTGCTGGCCGTCGCGCAGGTTTCCGCGCATTGCCGCGCGCTGTGCGTCGACTTCATCGACGCACAGTTGACCTTGATCGGCGCGAACATCGAAGCGGCGCTCGCGCGCCGACAGGCCGCCGACCGGCCCGCGACGCACGAATTGCGCGGCTTCGCGCAGGCGCTTGAACGGGCGCGACAAGCGCTCGCGGCGATGCCGGCACCCACCGCCGCCACACGTGACGATGCGCCGCGCATCGACGCGTGGCTCGACGATCGCGCCGACACCGCGCCGCTCGCCGCCTGACGCTCGCGGCACGCCGAGCGTGCCGTACACTTGGCGCTCTTTCAATCGTGGCAGAGCGAGCAGGCATGTACGCATCGACCTTCATTTTTCGTGCCGGGCAGTACGACGACGAATTCCACCGGCTCGATCGGCAGATCGCCGACATGGCGCGTGCGACGCCCGGTTATCTCGGCGAGGAAACGTGGGAGAACGCGGAAGCCGGCCTGATCCAGAACGTCTACTACTGGGAATCCGAGGCGGCGCTGCGGCAGTTGATGCAGCACCCCGCGCATCTCGAGGCCAAGGCGAAGCAGGCGCGCTGGCTGGACGGGTATCGCGTCGTGATTTCGCAGGTGCTTCGCGAGTATGGCGACGGCAAGCTGACGCCGCCGCATGCGGGGCCATCCGCGTAACGGTTGCCGGTCGGTCAGGCGGTCGCGCCGGTTTCTCCCGGCGTGGCCGGTTCTCCCGCCGCGCGCGCCCAGATCGGGAACGTCGCGTTCTGGATCGACGTCTGCGCGTCGATGACCTTGCGGTGATCGATGCCGGGCAGGTCGAGCAGCCGGTCGACCGCCGCCTTCGCGCCTTCGGCATCCTGCGGAAAGGCACACGCGAACTGCTTGTTCGTATCGAACAGAATCCACCAGATATCCGACGCGAACGGCCCCTGGTCGTTGGTCTCGATCACGATCGCGCCGAGGTCGGACAGCGCGATGCCGCGCATCGCCCCGGTCCCGTCGGTCGCTTCGATGCGCGTATCGGTTGCCGTCACGGTCCAGCCGCTTTGCCGGGCGGGCGGTCGGGGCGATGACGGCGCGGCATGCGGTCGGGCCGGGCTGCCGTTGACTGCGCCGGTGCCGGTGCCGGTCGGCACGGCCCCAGCCGCGGCACCGACGCCGAGGCTCGGCGCACCGTCATCCTGCGAACCGCGCCCATCGATCCACGGCAGCGCGGTGGCGCCCACCATCACCGCTATCCATAAGTAGTACCCGGCCCCGAACGTGCGGATCGTTTCGTAGTTCGCATCGGTCGGGATCGTATGCCACCCGAGCGCGAAGACCACGACCACGGCCAGCAGCGCGGATACGGTACGGCTCGGCCTGAGCAGCGCGACGACGAGCAGCGGGTTGCCGAGCCATGCGAATTGCAGGTCGAGGATCGCGAGCGGGCCGAGCACCAGCACGGTGTAGCCATGCCACCAGCTCACCGCGCCGGCCGCGTTCGGCGGTTCGGCCGCGACGGGCAGCAGCAGCGACGCGACATACAGCGCGACGATCACGACGCGTGCGAGGTTCAGGCGGGGCGAAGCGGAACGAATCTGCATGTTGCCTTCTCGTGGTGCACGATCATGCGAAGCGACGAATGTCGGGCGGGCGGCCGTCATTCACGGTGCGCGGCGCCGATGCGGCGACGCGTCGAACGCGATTGTGGGCGATTCATGCGGCGATGTCGAACGCGCGTCGTCCGCCGCTGCAAAGTCAAAGCGCTTCGACCAGCAACCGCGTGCTCTTCTCGCAATACTCGTGACATGCCGCGCGCGCCGCGATCGACGCGCCGTGCACGAACCGCGGCGCGTCCGCCCGCCGCGACATCGACACGACGATCGACGGTGGCGATGGCTGCAGCGGCAGCTCGACGACTTCGCCGCTTTCGATCAGCGCATCGACGAACAGCACCGGAATCGCGGCGACGCCGAAACCGTCACGCACCAGCTGCACGATCACCGAAATCGACGGCGAACCGGTGATGCGCGTCTCCGACAGCGGCACGCCGTGCGCATGCGCGAGCGTGCGGACGATGTCCTCCAGCGCGCGATGGGGCGCGGTGCCGCGGCCGTAGGTGAGGATCGGCTGGCGCAGCACCTGCCGTGCGAGGCCCGCGCGGGTATTCGGCAGCAGCCCCGCGCGCGCGATCCAGCGCACCGGGTAGTTCGCGAGCGCGTCGCACACGACCGACGCCTCGTCGCTGCCCTCGACCCGGATGATCAGATCGAGCTCGCCGGCCATCAGCCGGCGTTGCAGCACGACGCTGACGTCGACGGTCAGGTCGATCTCGAGCTCAGGATAGTCGGCCGCGAGCCGCCGCATGTAGTGCGGCAGCCAGCTGTGCACGACCGTCTCGATCACGCCGAGCCGCAGCTTGCCGCGCAGCGCACTCTCGCCGGACGCGGCGGCCTGCAGTTCCTGGGTCGCCTCGACCACGGCTTTCGCATAGCCGAGCAGGTATTCGCCATTCGGCGTGAGCCGGAATTCGCGGCTGTCGCGATCGACGAGTACCGTATGCAGTTCGTCCTCGAGCGCCTTCAGGCGCTGCGAGATCGCGGCCGGCGTCGCGTGCAGCGCCGCCGCGGTCGTGCGGAAGTTGCGCAGCTTCGCGAGCGTGACGAAGGTTTCGAGAAAACGCGTGTTCATGGCGGTCGGGCGAGGCAGTGGATGCGCAGCTTGCCGGCGACGAAAAGTGAACGGGACCGGGGAAAACCCGCAGATCCGTTAAGAAATTCTATACAACGGGCGCAAAAAAACTCGTTGGCGACAAAATTTTTTCCTTTCTATTCTTCGCCCTATCCGATGACACATCACCGTCATCGCCACGCCATCCCGATCTGCGACCGACTCTCATGACGCCTTCCGAATTCCGTCAATCCGTGCGCCGCGGCGCGTTCCGCGGCCCGACCGCCGGCCATTGCGGCCCGTTTGCCCAGGCGAACCTGGCGATCCTGCCCGACGCGTACGCGCACGATTTCCTGCGCTTCTGCCAGGCGAACCCGAAGGCCTGCCCGCTGCTGGGCGTCGGCGAACCCGGCGCGTTCCGGATCGACGCGCTCGGCGAGGATCTCGACATCCGCACCGACGTGCCGAGCTACAACGTATACAGGGACGGCCGCCTGACCGAGCAGGTCGAATCGCTCGACGCGCTGTGGCGCGACGATTTCGTCGTATTCGCGATCGGCTGCTCGTTCTCGTTCGAGGACATGCTCGCCCGCGAAGGGATCGGGCTGCGCCACGTCGAGGAGGGTCGCAACGTGCCGATGTACCGCACGTCGATCGCGAACCGCCGCGCGGGGATCTTCGGCGGCCAGCTGGTCGTGTCGATGCGGCCGCTGCGCGGCGCCGACGCGATCCGCGCCGTGCAGATCACGAGCCGGTTCCCGGGCGTGCACGGCGCGCCGATCCATATCGGCGATCCGCGGGAACTCGGCATCGAGGATCTGAACGCGCCCGAATTCGGCGACGCGGTGACGATCCGCGACGGCGAGCTGCCGGTGTTCTGGGCATGCGGCGTGACGCCGCAAACCGCGCTGATGGACGCGAAGCTGCCGATCGCGATCGCGCATACGCCCGGCCACATGCTGATGACCGACATCACGAATGCCTCGCTGGCCGTGTTCTGACCCGGCCGGCCCACCCGTAAGCGACGTACGGACGACACACCGCACCCCACGCCATTGGATCGGCGCATAACGACAGGAGTACCACCATGGAAAGCAAGACCCTCGCGGCGCCCGCCGCCGAGCCCCCGAGCCGCGAGCGCACCGGCCTGTTCTCGTGGTACGCGGATGCGCAGCCGCGCGAGCGCCGCGCGTTCTGGAGCTGCAAGGTCGGCTACATGCTCGACGGGATGGACACGCAGATGCTGTCGTTCGTGATCCCGACGCTCGTCGCGACCTGGGGCATCTCGCTCGCCGACGCGGGCTTCATCGGCACGATCACGTTGCTCGCGTCGGCGCTCGGCGGCTGGATCGCCGGCATCCTGTCCGACCGGATCGGCCGCGTGCGCACGCTGCAGCTCACGGTGCTGTGGTTCGCGGTGTTCACCGCGCTGTGCGGGCTCGCGCAGAACTACCACCAGCTGGTCGCGGCGCGCGCGCTGATGGGCTTCGGCTTCGGCGGCGAATGGACGGCCGGCGCGGTGCTGATCGGCGAAGTGATCCGCGCGCGCGACCGCGGCAGGGCGGTCGGCCTCGTGCAGTCGGGCTGGGCGATCGGCTGGGGGCTGTGCGCGCTGCTGTATGCGCTGCTGTTCTCGGTGCTGCCGGCCGAGCAGGCGTGGCGCGCGCTGTTCCTGGTCGGGCTCGCGCCCGCGCTGCTGGTCGTCGCGATCCGCCGCTACGTGAAGGAGCCGGACGTCTACGAAAAGGAGAAGGCCGCGCAGGCGAAAGTGGCCGATGCGCCGCGCCTCACCGAGATCTTCGCGCCGAAGCTGATCACGACGACGCTGCGCGCGGCGCTGCTGACGACCGGCGCGCAGGGCGGCTACTACGCGATCACGACGTGGCTGCCGACCTTCCTGAAGACCGAGCGGCACCTGACGGTGATGGGCACCGGCGGCTATCTCGCGATGATCATCTTCGGCTCGTGGGTCGGCTACCTGACGAGTGCGTACCTGACCGACCGCCTCGGCCGCAAGCCGAACTTCATCCTGTTCGCGGTCGGCTCGATGGTGATCGCGTTCGCGTACACGTCGCTGAACCTGACCAACGCGTCGATGCTGTGGCTCGGCTTCCCGCTCGGCTTCTTCGCATCGGGCATCTTCTCGGGGATGGGCGCGTTCCTCACCGAGCTGTTCCCGACCCGCGTGCGCGGTTCCGGCCAGGGCTTTTGCTACAACGTGGGCCGCGCGATCGGTGCGCTGTTCCCGTTCCTGATCGGTGCGCTGTCGAAGCAATACGGGCTCGGCACGAGCATCGGCATCTTCGCGGTCGCCGCCTACGGCGTGGTGATCGTCGCCGCGCTGACGCTGCCCGAGACCCGCGGCCGCGAACTCGACGCCGCCTGACCGGCGGCAGCGGCGGGGCGGCCGGCCCCCCGTTTTTCTTCCCCTTTCATCGACACCGTGACACGGCGCGCGACGCGCGCCGTGCGGCGGCGCTCGTCCCTCGAATCAACGACGCATCGACCGACATCATGACTGACCGACACCTTTCTCCCGTTCCCTCCGACGCCGCGCGCTGGCAATTCTGGATCGACCGCGGCGGCACGTTCACCGACATCGTCGCGCGTCGGCCCGACGGCACGCTCGTCACGCACAAGCTGCTGTCGGAGAACCCCGAGCAGTACCGCGACGCGGCCGTGGCCGGCATTCGCCACCTGCTCGGCCTCGCGGCCGACGAGCCGATCACGCCCGCGCAGGTCGACATGGTGAAGATGGGCACGACGGTCGCGACCAACGCGTTGCTCGAACGCAAGGGCGAACGTACCGTGCTGGCCACGACGCGCGGTTTTCGCGACGTGCTGCGCATCGCATACCAGAACCGGCCGCGCCTGTTCGATCTCGACATCGTGCTGCCCGACGCGCTGTACGAGACGGTCGTCGAGATCGACGAGCGCGTCGGTGCGCACGGCGACGTGGTCGTGCCGCTCGACGTTCAGGGTGCCGAAGCGTCGTTGCGCCGCGTGTTCGACAGCGGGGTGCGTGCGCTCGCGATCGTGCTGATCCACGGCTACCGCTACACCGCGCACGAACGGATGCTGGCGGCGCTCGCACGCCGCATCGGCTTCACGCAGGTATCGGTGTCGCACGAGGTGTCGCCGCTGATGAAGATGGTGTCGCGCGGCGATACGACCGTGGTCGACGCGTACCTGTCGCCGATCCTGCGCCGCTACGTCGAGCAGGTCGCGCACGAGATGCCGGGCGTGAACCTGCAGTTCATGCAGAGCAGCGGCGGCCTCACGCGCGCCGATGCGTTCCAGGGCAAGGACGCGATCCTGTCGGGCCCGGCCGGCGGCATCGTCGGGATGGTGCGTGCGGCGCGCGCGGCCGGCTTCGGCCAGGTGATCGGCTTCGACATGGGCGGCACGTCGACCGACGTGTCCCACTACAACGGCGAATTCGAGCGCGAATTCGAGACGCAGGTGGCCGGTGTGCGGATGCGCGCGCCGATGATGAGCATCCATACCGTCGCGGCCGGCGGCGGCTCGGTGCTCGGCTTCGACGGCGCGCGGCTGCGCGTCGGGCCCGAATCGGCCGGCGCGAACCCGGGGCCGGCCGCGTACCGGCGCGGCGGCCCGCTGACGGTGACCGACTGCAACGTGATGCTCGGCAAGATCCAGCCCGATCATTTCCCGCGCGTGTTCGGCCCGCATGCGGACCAGCCGCTCGACCGCGACGGCGTGGTCGCGAAGTTCGCGGCGCTCGCCGACGAGATCCACGCGACGACCGGCCGGCGCGAGACGCCCGAGGCGCTCGCCGAAGGGTTCCTGGAGATCGCGATCGGCAGCATGGCGAACGCGATCAAGAAGATTTCCGTGCAGCGCGGCCACGACGTGTCGCGCTACGTGCTGACGACGTTCGGCGGCGCGGGCGGCCAGCACGCGTGCGGCGTGGCCGATGCGCTCGGGATGACGCAGGTGTTCGCGCATCCGCTCGCCGGCGTGCTGTCCGCGTACGGGATGGGGCTGGCCGACCAGACCGCGATGCGCGAGCGCGCGGTGGAAGCCGTGTTGTCCGACACATCGCTGCCGGTGCTGAACGCGGCGCTCGACCGGCTCGCCGACGAGGCCATCGGCGCACTGCTCGAACAGGGCGTGCCGCCGGAGCGGATCGCGACCGGGCGGCGCGTGCACCTGCGCTACCAGGGCACCGATTCGGCGCTCGACGTGCCGGCCGGCAGTGTCGCCGCGATGCAGCAGGCGTTCGAGACCGCGTACCGGCAGCGCTACGCGTTCCTGATGCCGGGCACGCCGCTGGTGGCCGAACTCGCGTCGGTCGAGGCGATCGGCCGCTCGGACGCGCCGGTCGACATCGCGCCGCTTGCACCGCGCGAAGCGGGCGCGGCGCCGCAAGCGCACGCGGCCGTGCGCTTTTATTCCGGCGGCCAGTGGCACGACGCGGCGCTGGTCGTGCGCGACACGCTGCGCGCCGGCGACACGATCGACGGCCCGGCGATCGTCGCGGAGCAGAACGGCACGACCGTCGTCGAGCCCGGCTGGCGCGCCGCGATGACCGCCCAGGGCAACCTCGTGCTGACGCGCACGACGCCGCTGCCGACGCGCCGCTCGCTCGGCACCGATGCCGACCCGGTGCGGCTCGAGATCTTCAACAACCTGTTCATGTCGATCGCCGAGCAGATGGGGCTGCGGCTGCAGAACACCGCGTACTCGGTGAACATCAAGGAGCGGCTCGACTTCTCGTGCGCGATCTTCGACGGCGACGGCAACCTGATCGCGAACGCGCCGCACATGCCCGTGCACCTGGGCTCGATGGGCGAGAGCATCCGCACGGTGATCGAGCGCAACCGCGGCCGCATGCGCGACGGCGACGTGTTCATGCTGAACGATCCGTACCACGGCGGCACGCACCTGCCGGACGTGACCGTCATCACGCCGGTGTTCGCGGACGGCTCGGACGCGCCGCTGTTCTACGTCGGCTCGCGCGGCCACCACGCGGACATCGGCGGCACGACGCCGGGCTCGATGCCGCCCGATTCGACGCATATCGACGAGGAAGGCGTGCTGATCGACAACTGGCAACTGGTGTCGGCCGGCGTGCTGCGCGACGCCGACACGCGTGCGCTGCTGGCGTCGAGCCGCTACCCGGCGCGCAACGTCGACCAGAACATGGCCGATCTGCGCGCGCAGGTCGCCGCGAACCAGAAGGGCGTCGACGAGCTGCGCCGGATGGTCGCGCAGTTCGGCCGCGACGTGGTGCTCGCGTTCATGGGGCACGTGCAGGACAACGCGGAAGAAGCCGTGCGGCGCGTGATCGGTGCGCTGCAGGATGGCGCGTACCGCTACCCGCTCGACAACGGCGCGGAGATTCGCGTCGCGATCCGCGTGGATCGTGCGGCGCGGTGCGCGGAGATCGATTTCACCGGCACGTCCGCGCAGCTCGACAACAACTTCAACGCGCCGAAGGCCGTCTGCATGGCGGCGGTGCTGTACGTGTTCCGCACGCTGGTCGGCGACGACATCCCGCTGAACGCCGGCTGCCTGAAGCCGCTGACCGTGATCGTGCCGGCCCGCTCGATGCTGAACCCCGACTACCCGGCGGCCGTCGTGTCGGGCAACGTCGAGACGTCGTCGGCGATCACCAACGCGCTGTACGGCGCGCTCGGCTGCGTCGCGTCGAGCCAGGGAACGATGAACAACTTCACATTCGGTAACGATCAGTACCAGTACTACGAGACGATCGCCGGCGGCAGCGGCGCGGGCGACGGCTTCGCGGGCGTCGGCGCGGTGCAGACGCACATGACGAACTCGCGGCTCACCGATCCGGAGGTGCTCGAATGGCGCTACCCGGTGCGGCTCGATTCGCACGTGATCCGCGCCGGCTCGGGTGGCGGCGGGCGCTGGCGCGGCGGCGACGGCGCGGTGCGGCGGGTCCGCTTCCTCGAGCCGATGACGGCGTCGATCCTGTCGAACAACCGGATTCACGCGCCGTTCGGCGCGGCGGGCGGCGCGGCCGGCGCGCTCGGGCGCAACACGATCGAGCGGGCGGACGGCACGGTCGAGGTGCTCGACCATATCGGCCGCGCGCAGATGGCACCCGGTGACGTGTTCGTCGTCGAAACGCCGGGCGGCGGCGGCTACGGCGCGGCGGACTGAGCCGCGCATCCGGCTCCCGGCGCGGATGCCCCGCGCCGGGGCGGGCAGAGGATATTGCAACGAACTGTGGAATAAAGCCCGGTATTCACGCGCGAATGGAATCAAAAATGACAAAAAACCGGCGCGCGGCACGCGATTCGACCCCGCCGCGGCGACCCCTTCGAGCATCCGGCCCCTTATCCGTGGATCGGTCATGAACGCCCGCCCGGCGGGGCTTGCGGGCCGACTGGCCGCCCCGGATGCGCGCCGCATCACCTGCGCATTCGTCGCTGCCAATCATGAAAAATCCGGCTTGCCAATCGAGTCCCGATTCCTTGACACTCTGCTCTAAATGTGAGTGCCAATCCTCATCGTCATTTGATAAGATGGCTCTCATCATTCGTAAGGTGGAACCTGCGCATCACGCGCGAACGCCGGTCGCATCAGCTGGAAACAAGTAACGGGACGAGGCCCGCCGTCACGGCAATCACGGCAGCCCTGCCGGGCACGCGCACTGCGTGGCCCGGGAAGGCGGTCGGCCCACTCGCCTCCGTCTACACTATGCGTTTTTTTCTGGATCGGGGCGTGTCCATGGATGACGAAAACGATAGCGCGGTGCTCGAGGCGCATGTCGGTACGCGCAGCCCCTGCTGGCGTCTCGGCAGCGACAGCAATGCGCTCGAACTGGCCGCGGTCCGCGGCCTGACCAACGTCGCGGTCGCGCTGACGGTCGAGCAGGCCGCGCGCATCCGCGCGCTGACCGGCGTCACGTCGCACCTCGTGCTCGACATCGTGCTGTTCGGCAACCCGGTCAGCCTCCATCTCGTCGGCAGGAAGGTCAATACGGTCGACTGGGCCGGCACGGCGTCCGCCTATTCCGATACCGAGTCCGTCGCCGGCGACCTGTCGCACGGGCTCGCGTTCGCCGAGCAGGTCGTGTCCGAAGTGAATTCGCTCGTCGTGATCCTCGACCGCAACGGGATGGTGCAGCGCTTCAACCGCCTGTGCGAGGAAGTGACGGGCAAGCGCGAGGTCGACGTGATCGGCCGCAGCGCGTTCGAGCTGTTCATGAGCCCCGAGCAGGGCGCGCAGTCGCGCAGCAACATCACGGGCTTCTTCGCGAGCAACCAGTCGTTCGCGGTCGAGCGCTACATCAACACGGTCAACGGGCCGCGCCTGTTCCAGTTCCGCAACAAGTTCGTGCAGAGCGGCAGCGGCGTCGACGAGCAGTACCTGATCTGCTCGGGCATCGACATCACCGAGGAGCGCAACGCGCAGCAGCGGCTCACCGAGCTCGCGAACACCGACGTGCTCACCGGGCTGCCGAACCGCCACGCGATCAGCGAGCGCATCCACGCGGCGATCGCGGAGGAAGACGCCAATACGCGCGGCCACGTCGGCATCCTGTTCCTCGATCTCGACAACTTCAAGCGCGTCAACGATCACTACGGGCACATCACCGGCGACCGGCTGCTGCAGGACGTGTCGGCGATCATCAGCGGCTGCCTGCCGTCCGGCGCGACGCTCGCGCGGCTCGGCGGCGACGAATTCCTCGTGCTGTTCGAACACGCCACGCGGCCGCTGCTCGAAGCGACCGCGCAGATCATCCTCGAACGGCTGCGCACGCCGATCCATCTCGGGCTGATGGAGGTCTACACGAGCTGTTCGATCGGCATCGCGATGCATCCGCAGCACGGCGATTCGCTCGAGACGCTGATCCGCAGCGCCGACACCGCGATGTACGTCGCGAAGGAAGAGGGCAAGCATACGTATCGCGTGTTCTCGCTGGAGATGAACCAGAAGGTCGCGAAGTACATGTGGCTCGACACGAACCTGCGCAAGGCGCTCGAGGAAGAGCAGTTCGTGCTGCACTACCAGCCGGTCGTCGACATCGCGACGGGCGACGTACATGCCGTCGAGGCGCTGATCCGCTGGCAGTCGCCCGATCGCGGGCTCGTCGCGCCGGTCGAGTTCATCCGCTTCGCGGAAGAGTCGGGGCTGATCGCGCCGCTCGGGCGCTGGGTGATGCGCACCGCGGCCGCGCAGGCGGCCGCATGGAAGGCGAAGGGGCTCGGTGTCCGGATCGCGGTGAACCTGTCCGCGCGGCAGTTGCAGGACATGAACATCGTGCACCAGTTCGCGTCGATTCTCGACGGCGCGGGGCTGAAGCCCGGCCTGCTCGACATCGAGTTGACCGAGAGTTGCTTCATCGAGGACGAGGAGGCGGCCAACGGGCTGATGCGGCAGTTCCGCCAGCTCGGCGCGGAGATCCATCTCGACGATTTCGGCACCGGCTATTCGTCGCTGTCGCAGTTGTCGCGCCTGCCGCTCGACGCGATCAAGCTCGACCGCACCTTCATCACGGCGATCGACCGCAATCCGCGCTCGCAGGCGCTGGTGCGCTCGGTCGTGTCGCTCGCGAAGGCGCTGAATTTCGCGGTGGTCGCGGAAGGCGTCGAAACGCATGCGGAAGCCGAATTCCTCAAGCAGCTCGACGTCGATCACGCGCAGGGCTACTACTACGCGCGGCCGATGCCGGCGCAGGCGTTCGAGGCGTGGCTCGCGGAGACGAGAAAGCTCAGGCTGATCGCCTGAGCGTCGTTCCGGAAAAAGGCGCCGCCGGCCCCGGCGGCGCCCGTCGCATTACACCGTGCGCAGTTTCGACACGCGCCGGTTCTGCAGCATCACCAGGCGTTCCATGTACGCGAGATCCTTCGGCTCGATCGTGAACGCCGCATGCACCCACGCTTCCGTGATGTCCATCAGCTCCGAGCGCGACAGCTGGAACACGCGTTCGCGGGCGCGCAGCATCGCGCGGATGCCGTTCAGCTTGGGCTTCGTCACGTCGATGAAGGTGCGCGTCGCCAGATACGCGTCACCGGCGTCGAACGTCTCGTCGATCAGCCCCTGATCTTCATACCATTCGGCCGCATGCGCTTCGCCGGTCGCGATCAGCGATTCCGCGAGGCCGCGGTTCGCCTTGCGTGCGACCAGCGAATAGCCACCCATGCCCGGGAACAGGTTGAACGCGATCTCGGGGAAGCCGAGTTTCACGCCCTTCTGCGCGAGCACGTAGTGATGCGCGAGCGCGGCCTCGAAGCCGCCGCCGAGCGCGCTGCCCTCGACCATCGCGATCGAGATCGCGCCGGTGCCGAAGCCCGTGTAGATCTCGTACACGCCGTCGATGCACGAGCGCGCGTACGCCATCAGCTGGTCGCGTCGGCCGCTGCGGATCGCGTCGACGAAGAAGCTCAGGTCCCCGCCGACGTTGAACAGCTCGGGGACGAGCGAGCCCGTCACCCAGAAATCGAACGTGAGGCCCGAGTCGCGTGCGACGCGCGCGAGATGGATGATGTCGGTGACGAGTTGTTGGTTGAAGCACGGCCGCGGCTCCGATCGCAGCATCATCCACATGACGTTACGGCCTTCTTCGTAGAAGGCCGTCAGTTGGGAGAGTTCGCCGGCTTCGTAAAACGGACGGCAAGCCGGATGGGATTGGAGTTGCATGGTATGTCCTCGTGAGATGTGGTTTTAAAGACCGCCGCGCCAGGCGCCAGGCGGGCATCGGGTTGCCCGCCTGGCGCCTGGCGCGAGGCATCGCCATTGTTGCGCGCGCACAAATGTCGAATTGCGGGGAACAACGCACGACCGGGACACCGGTGCGGCTTGCGTTCGCGCGAAAGGACGGGTGACGACGGACGGAGGGACGAGGGGCCAAGGTCGGTGGGTGGGGGGACTGGAGCGGAGCGGGCGCGCCGGCGATGAGGCAGCCGGTGTCGTCGGCCGCTTACGCGCTGAAAGCGACGTCAGGACGCCGATCCGCTGTTGCGGATCGGGCCGGCTGGCGTGCGGGCGGTTCGCCTCACCTCACCGTGAGCGAGAGGGAATGCGCGGCGCGCATGGCCGCTCGGCGTCGATCGGTTTCGGATGCCGCCGTTCGAGATGCAGGGCCGTTGGCAACGTGCCGAACAGGATCACGCGCAGCCACGCGAACGCCATCACGCGGTCACCGGTTTCGAAAGCGTCGCCGATCGGCATGAGGTCGCCTTCCCCTGGCGCGGCTTGACGCTCGCCAGCCCGTCGCCCACACTGGGCCGCACGACGGCCACGCGTGCGGGTGCGCGCGAGCGGCCTGTCATGCGCGCGTCATGCGGTACGGCTCCCGCTCCGGCGCGCGGCGCTGACGTCCGGTAACGAACGCGCGGAGAGCTTCGACGTGGTGCGTTTTCATTCCCGATGGACCGGCTGCCTGCTCGCCTGCGCCGTTGCGCTCGGCGCGGGTACGGCCGTGGCCGATACGCGCGACTCACACGACACGCCAGGCGCTCGCGACGCGGGCGATACGACGCCCGTCACGCTCGTTAGCGACGTCCACGAATTCGTGATCCAGCACGACGGTTCGCTCGACGAGCACGACGATTCGACGCTGCGCGCGAACGACGCGAACGGCATCGATGCCGTTGCGCAGCGCTACGTATGGTTCGACAAGCATCTCGAGAAGGTGGAGCTGCTCGCGGCCGAGACGATCGACCGCGATGGCGTCGCGCATCCGGTCGGCGCGGACGGCATTCGCGACGTGCAGGAGCCGCGCTCGGCCGGCGCACCGACGTTCCAGGACGGGCTGCTGCGCACGGTCGTGTTCCCCGGCGTCGAAGCCGGGTCGAGCACCCGCGTCGCGTTCCGCAAGACCCGCACGAAGCCGGTCAATCGCGGTTACTTCGGCTACACCGTCGAGCCGTCGCGCGAGCCGGTCGACAGCCAGCGGCTGATCTTCGACGTGCCGGCCGACATGCCGCTGTACGCGGACGCGCGCGGCTACGTCGCGCTGCCGCCCGTCACGGCGAACGGCCGCACGCGCTACGAATTCGACTACCGGCACGGCGCGTACGATCGCATCGAGAGCGGCGCGGTCGGCTATCCGACCTACGGCGACCGGCTCGTCGTGTCGACGCTGCCCGACTACGCGGCGTTCGCCGCGCGCTACCGCAACGCGGCCGTCGACCCGAGCGCGAACGATGCGGCCGTCGTGCAGCTGGCGCGTGCGCTCACGGCGAATGCCGCCGATCCGCGCGACAGGGCGCGCATCCTGTACGACTGGGTGCAGGCGAACGTGCGCTACGTCGGGTTGTTTCTCGGCGAGACGGCCGCCGCGCCGCATCGCGTGACCGACATCCTGCGCAACCGCTACGGCGACTGCAAGGATCATGTCGCGCTGTTCGGCGCGTTGCTCGCGGCGGTCGGCATTCGCAGCGAACCGGTGCTGATCAATCTCGGCGCCGTGTACACGCTGCCGTCGGTGCCCGGCTACGGCGCCGGCGCGATCAATCACGCGATCACGTGGCTGCCCGATCTCGCGCTCTACGCGGATACGACGACGGCCGGCATCGCGTTCGGCTACCTGCCGCCGATCGTGATGGATCGCCCGGCGCTGCTGGTCGATACGGGCGTGCTGTCGCGCACGCCGGCCACGCAGCCGCGCGCCCGCACCGCGCGGATCTCGATCGATGCCGCGCAGACGGGCGCCGCACGTGTTCAGGCTTATGTCGAGGACGACGGCTGGACCGCCGAACTCGAACGCAACCTGTTTCGCCGCGCGTCGCGCGAGCGTATCGCGCAACTCGCGACCGAGCGCCTGCGGCAAAGCGGCCTGCGCGGCCGCGCGCAACTGTCGACCAGCGACCGGCGCGTGACGGACGGGCCGTTCGACGTGACCGTGACCGGCACGCTCGATCATTTCGTCTGGCCGGACGGCACGACCGCGTTGCCCGCGCTGTCGAGCGTCACGGGCGGTATCGCGACCCAGGTCGAGACCTGGCTGGCCGAGCCGGTGCGCACGCAGCCGTGGGGCTGCATTGGCGGCGCGTTCGACGAGACCGGCCAGATCGCGCTGCCGGCGGGCGTCGCCGTGACCGACCTGCCGGCCGATACGGCCGTGCACGACCGCTTCGTCGACTTCACGTCGCATTACGTGTTCGATGCGGCCGCGCGCGTCGTGCAGGTCACGCGGCGGATGAACGCGGATTTCGGGCGGCAGGTCTGCACGCCGGACGAATTCGCGGCGCTGCGCGCGTCGCTCGAGCGCATCGAGCGCGACACGCAGGCGCAGATCGTCGTGCGGGCGAAGCAGCGTTGAGCGGCGCGGGCACGGCAATCGCTCCGGACGGGCGAATCACCGGAATCGCCGACGCGCAGGAGGGACATCATGACGGAACGGGATCACGAGATCGCCGAACTCTCGAAGGAATTGCTGGGCCGGATCGTGCAGGGCACGGTCGCGGCTGGCGCGGCCGTCGACGTGGAGCAGTGCGCGGCGCTCGCCGTGCAGTGCGCGACGGCGCTGGTCGACCGGCTCGACGCGTTGAAGTGACGGCCTGCGGGCCGGCCCCGCCGCCGGCCCCGCGCGCCGCGCGTTACGCTTCGGCGGGCACGTCGCCGTCCGCGCGCACGGCGCCCGGCGGCTTGCCGACCACGCGCTTGAACGCACGGCTGAACGCCGCGAGCGAACCGTAGCCGAGCCGGTACGCGACCGCTTCGATCGTCTCGCGGTCGCGGGCGATCCACTGCGCGGCGAGCCGCATCCGCAGCTCGGTGAGGTAGCGCACGGGCGTCATTCCGGTGGCCGCGAGGAAGCGCTCGGCGAACACCGAGCGCGACACGCCTGCCTCGGTCGCGAGCTCCGCGACGCTCCAGTTGCGGCCCGGGTCGCGATGTAGCGCGACGATCGCGCGGCCGAGCTTCGGCTCGCGCAGCGCCTGCACCCAGCCGGTCGCATCGCCGCATCCGCACTCGACCCAGCCGCGCACGATGAACGCCGCGACCACGTCCGCGAGCCGCGCGAGGATGCCCGCGAAGCCCGCGCGCGCCGTGCACGCCTCGCGCTCCATCGCATCGAGCATCGGGCGGATTTCCGGGTAGCGCGCGAGCAGCGTGCCCACGTGCATGAACGCGGGCATCGTGCCGACCAGCGGCTGCATGCCGCCGAGGTCGAGTTCCATGCAGGCGCTGAAGATCAGCGCATCGCCGGCGCCGGGTTCCTTCGTCGCGCAACTCGTGGGCGACACGCCGGCCGACGCCACCGACGCGACCGTATCGCAGATCTTCGCGACCTCGAAGCCGTCGATCTCGCGGCACGGCACATCCGGATCGGACACCAGCGCGTGCATGCCGCCGTGCGGCAACAGGATCGCGTCGCCGGCCTCGAGCCGCATCGTCTCGCCCGTCGCGTCGCGCAGCAGCATGGGTCCGCGCACGATGAAATGGAACTGCGCGCGGCCCGTCCCGTGGCCGAAACTCAGTCCGAACGGCCGTGCGACCTGGATGCGGCGGTACTGGACTCCGCTCAGCCGCATCCCCAGCAGCAACTCGCTGACGAGGTCGTGCACGTCGGGAATCGGGGGCAGAAGGGGCTCGGACATATCGAGATACTGACGTTCGATCAACAAGAACGGATTGTATGTCATAGACCGTCCTGCCGCTGTTCCTTACGATACGCCTTTATCAGTACTTTCCCTAACCGACACGGAACCCCGCATGAATCCCGGAATCTCCTCGGCCGCCTCGACGGCGGCCCCCCGCGAACCGGCCTGGGGCGCGGTATTCGCGATGACGCTCGGCGTGTTCGGGCTCGTCACGGCCGAATTCCTGCCGGCGAGCCTGCTCACGCCGATGGCCGACAGCCTCGGCGTGACCGAAGGCGTGGCCGGACAGGCCGTCACGGCCACCGCCACGGTCGCGCTCGTCACGAGCCTGCTGATCTCGGCGCTCACGCGCACGATCGACCGGCGGCGCGTGCTGCTCGTGTTCTCGGTGCTGCTCGTCGTATCGAACCTCGCCGTCGCGTTCGCGCCGAACCTGGCCATGCTGCTGTTCGGCCGCGTCGTGCTCGGCATCGCGCTCGGCGGCTTCTGGACGATGGCGACCGCCACCGCGATGCGGCTCGTGCCGACGGCGATGGTGCCGCGCGCGCTGTCGATCATCTTCAGCGGCGTGGCGGTCGCGACCATCGCGTCCGCGCCGATGGGCAGCTACTTCGGTCACCTGATCGGCTGGCGCAACGTGTTCCTGATCGCGGCCGTGCTCGGCGGCATCGCGTTCGTATCGCAGATCGCCACGCTCCCGTCGATGCCGCCGAGCGGCACGACGCGGCTGCGCACGCTGATCGACGTGCTGCGCCGACCGACCGTCGGCCTCGGAATGTTCGCGACGATCCTCGTGTTCACCGGCCATTTCGCGTTCTTCACGTATCTGCGGCCGTTCCTCGAACAGGTGGCGGGCGTCGGCGTGAACGGGCTGTCGGCGATCCTGCTCGGCTACGGCATCGCGAACTTCGTCGGCACGTCGCTCGCGGGCCGCGTGCTCGAACACCGGCTGCGGCCGATGCTGATCGGCATGCCCGCGCTGATGGTCGTGCTCGGCATCGCGCTCGTCGTGCTCGGCCGCGCGCCGATGATCGATGCGGTGCTGGTCGCGTTGTGGGGGATGGCGTTCGGCGGCGTGCCGGTCGCGTGGTCGACGTGGGTCACCCGCACCGTGCCCGACGAGGCCGAGAGCGCGGGCGGGCTGATCGTCGCGGCGATCCAGCTCGCGATCGCGACGGGCGCGGCCGCCGGCGGCGTCGTGTTCGACGCGAACGGCGCGGCGGGCGTGTTCGTCGGCGCGGCGATCGTGCTGGCGGTCGCGGTCGCGACGATCGTGACCGGCGTGCCGAAGCGGGTCGGCGTGGTCGCGTCCTGACCGGCCCGGCGGCCCGCAGCCCGCGTGGCACGGGCCGCCAGGCGATCGTCCGCGCGTCAGGCGGCGCCGGCGCCCGCGATGCCGTCGAGTGCCGCGAGCGCGTCGGCCGGCAGATCGAGGTCGGCGGCCGCGAGATTCTCGCGCAGATGCGCGACCGACGACGTGCCGGGAATCAGCAGGAGATTCGGCGCGCGGCGCAGCAGCCACGCCAGCGCGACCTGCATCGGCGTCGCGCCGAGGCGGCCCGCGACGTCGGACAGCGTCGACGACTGCAGCGGCGAGAAGCCGCCGAGCGGAAAGTACGGCACGTACGCGATGCCGTCACGAGCCAGCGTGTCGATCAGCGCATCGTCGCCGCGATGCGCGATGTTGTAGTGGTTCTGCACGCAGACGATGTCGCAGATCCGCCGGCCTTGCGCGACCTGCGCGGGCGTGACGTTGCTCAGGCCGATGTGCCGCACGAGCCCGCGCCGCTGCAACTCCGCGAGCGTGGCCAGGGGTGCCTCGATCGATCCTTCGGCCGGCCCGTGCGTGTCGAACATGATGCGCAGGTTGACGACGTCGAGCACGTCGAGCCCCAGGTTGCGCAGGTTGTCGTGCACGGCCCGTTCGAGCTCGTCGGGCGCGAACGCGGGCAGCCATGATGCGTCGTCGCCGCGTCGCGCGCCGATCTTCGTGACGATCACGAGATCGTCGCGATACGGATGCAATGCGTCACGAATCAACTGGTTCGTGACGTGCGGGCCGTAGAAGTCGCTGGTGTCGAGATGGTCGACGCCGGATTCGACGGCTTCGCGCAACACGTTCAATGCGGCTTCGCGATCTTTCGGCGGCCCGAATACACCGGGGCCCGCGAGCTGCATCGCGCCGTAGCCGATCCGTCTGACGTGGCGATCGCCGAGCCTGAAGGTGGCGGTGTGGCGAATGTCGGGCATGACCGTACTCCTGTCGAAGAGATGAATGCGTTCAGCATAAGGACGAGTCGCCTGCGCGATAAGCCGGCATAATTCGCACGGGTTGTACGAAAAGGCGAACAATGCAAACCGATCTAGGCGATCTGAACGCGTTCATGGCCGTGGCACGCGCGAGCGGCTTCCGCGACGCGGCACGCATGACGGGCCTCAGCGCGTCGGGGCTGAGCGAGGCCGTGCGCCGGCTGGAAGCGCGGCTCGGCGTGCGGCTGCTGCACCGCACGACGCGTAGCGTCGTGCCCACCGAAGCCGGCGAGCGCCTGCTCGCGCGTCTCGCGCCGGCCCTGACCGAAGTGGCGGCGGCGCTCGACGGGATCGACGAATTCCGCGGCCGACCGGCCGGCACGCTGAAGCTCAATGTGCCGGTCAGCGCCTCGCGGCTCGTGTTGCCGGCGATCGTGCCGCGCTTTCTCGAGGCGTATCCGGACATCCGGCTGGAAGTGACCGCCGACGAAAATTTCGTCGACGTGCTGGCGGCCGGCTGCGACGCGGGCATCCGCTACGACGAACGGCTCGAACAGGACATGATCGCGGTGCCGATCGGCCCGCGCATCCAGCGGTTCGCGACCGCGGCGGCGCCCGGCTATCTCGACCGGCACGGCCGGCCGCGGCATCCGCGCGACTTGCTCGGCCATCGGTGCCTGCGCGGACGCTTCGCAAGCGGCGCGATGCCGCCGTGGGAGTACGAGCGCGACGGCGAGGTCGTGCGGGTCGAGCCGGCCGCCGGGCCGCTGCTGGTCCAGATCGGCGGGGCGACGGAGCTGATGGTCGACGCGGCGATCGCCGGGACGGGGATCCTGTATCTGTTCGAAGACTGGGTGCGCCCGCATTTCGAAAGCGGCGCGCTCGAACCGGTGCTCGAACCGTGGTGGCGACCGTTCTCGGGGCCTTTTCTGTATTACCCGGGGCGGCGTCTCGTGCCGCCGGCGCTACGCGCGTTTATCGATTTCATCAAGGAATACTGAGCGTGGGTCAGCGCACCGGCGCTTGCGCGTCGAGCAACTGCCGGTGGCGCGCGTCGGTCGCGTCGTCGGCGGGAAACATGCATTCCATGCGCAACTCCTGCGCCGCCGCGCTTTGCGGCGTACCGACCGTCGTGACCAGCGAGAAGTAGCGCAGCACGACGCCTTCGTGGACGAAGCCGATCGGGATGACCGGCAGCGACGGCGCGGCGGCAGGCGCCAGCGGCGTATTCCAGTCGCTTGGCGCATCGGGGCTGGCGAGCAGGTCGTCGAGCAGGCGCCGGGTTTCGTCGTCGATCACGCGGCCCACCGATTCGCGATGCACGCGCTGCAGCAGGCTGCGCGACACGGTGCCCCAGTCGGCCACGAACGGCTGCATCCCGCGCGGATCGAACATCAGGCGCAGCAGGTTGCGCGGCCCGTCGCGCGCGGCCATGTCGATGAAGCATCCGAAAAAGCGCGGCGCCGCGTCGTTGGTCATCAGCACGTTCCAGTGACGGTCCATCACGATCGCCGGAAACGGCTCGTGCTGGCGCACGGCCCGTTCGAGCGCGCGGATCACGCCGTGCATTTCCTGCGCGTCCCACGGCGCTTCCGAATACATCGGCGCATAGCCGGCCGCGAGCAGCAGCGCGTTGCGCTCGCGCAGCGGCACGTCGAGCGTTTGCGCGAGCGTCAGCAGCGTGTCGCGCCCCGGCACGCTGCGCCCGCTTTCGATGAAGCTGATCTGGCGCTGCGAAATCCCCGCGTCGAGCGACAGGTCGAGCTGGCTCACGCCGCGCACGTCGCGCCAGTCGCGCAGCAACCGGCCCAGTGCGTGCGGCGGCGGATTCGGGGCGCGGCGGCGGGTGTTCATCGGCGTTCCCTGGTCGTTCCGTGATCGACGCGATCGACTATATCGGACTCATGCGGCGTGCGCATGCCATGCGAATGCGTCGAACGGTGCTTCGAGTGCCGGCCGCGCGACGCTGCCGACGTAGTTCGTGATCGTCGATGCGGCGACCACCGCGATGACTTCCAGCAACTGCTCGGCGGTGAAGCCGGCATCGACGAACGCTTGCCGGTCGGTATCGGACAGGCGGCCGCGGGCGTCGATCAGCGCGCGCGCCGTGGCGGACAAAGCGGCCAGTTTCGCGTCGGCGGGTAATTCGCCGCGCCGGATCGCGTCGACGTCGGTGGACAACACGCCCTGTTTCAGCGCGAGCGCCGTATGGAACGCGACCGGCCATTCGCTTGCGTTCGTCACTGCGTTGGTCAGCAGCAGCGTCTGGATCTGCGGCTCGGTGAGGCTGCTCGCGTGCACGCGCTCGAACAGGCCGATGAAGCCGTTGATCAGCACCGGCGATGCGGCCATTGCCGCCGCGATGTTCGGGACCACGCCGAACGCTTGCTGGAGTTGCTGGAGGACGGGTTTCGATTCGGCCGGCGCGGAATCGATCGTATGAAGCGGATAGGCGGACATGATGTCTCCGGGCGACGGGCGCCGCCGGAATGGCGGCGCGACACACGAAGCGTAGGAGCGGGCGTGTCGCGCGCCAATTACATGCGATGTAATCGTTTGACGCGCGAGCGCCCGCCCGCTGCCCCCTTGAATGCGTTAGCCGCCTTGCTTGACCAGCGCCGCCAGCGTCTTCATCGCCTGCAGATACGGATACGGCCCGTGACTGACACGCGCCACGCCGTACTCGGCGAGTTCCGCGATCGTCGGCGTTTCCGCAACGCGCATCACGTTCACCGGCAGCGGCGACGCGGCCGTCAGCGCGCGAATCAGCGCCGGCGAGCGCAGGCCCGGCACGAACAGGCCGTCGGCGCCGGCCGTCGCATAAGCGCGAGCGCGTACCAGCGTCGCGTCGAGCAATCGTTCGTCGTGCGTATCGGCTGCGGCCGTGAAGAACACGTCGGTGCGCGCGTTGATGAAGTAGTCGGCGCCCGCGCGATCGGCCGCTTGCCGGGCTGCCGCGAGGCGGGCCGCCGCTTCGTCGACGTCGCGCAGTTCGCCCGTCGACGGAAAACTGTCTTCGAGATTGCAGCCGATCGCGCCGGCCCGGATGCTGAGTGCGATCGTCTCGGCGACCTCTTCCGGCCGCTCGCCGTAGCCGCTTTCGAGATCGACGGTGACGGGCAGGTCCGTCGCGCGCACGATCCGCTCCAGCACGTCCATCATCAGCGCGCGCGGCATCTGCTCGCCGTCGCCGAAACCGTTGGCCGCCGCGACCGACCAGCTGCCGGTGGCCAGCGCGGGGGCGCCGGCGTCGGCCACCGCCCGCGCACTGCCGGCATCCCACACGTTGAACAGCGCCAGCGGCTGGCCCGCGCGGTGAAGCGACCGGAAAATCGCGCCTTTCTCGTTGTTGCCCATGCTCGTCTCCTCGTGAATACCGGATCGGTTGTCGTGTCGAGCGATATTGCCATCGAATCGGGCGGTGCGACCGGCGTATGCAATGTCTGCTGACAGCGTGTGACAGAACGTGCGCATGACGGCCGCGGCACGATCCGTACGCCGCCTCAGTCGCGCGACCCCGGCTCGATCGACAGCGTGCGCAACTGGCCGCGCAACTGGTCGACTTCGCTCGGCGCGAACGGCCGCTCGATCTCGGCATGCGTCTGCTGCCACAGCGGGAACGCTTCGGCCAGCAACTCGTGCCCGGCTGGCGTCAGCTCCAGCAGGCGGCTGCGTCGGTCGTCCGGGTCCTGCGTGATCGTGACGAGGCCGCGCCGCTCGAGCGGCTTGAGCGCCGCGGTGAGCGTGGTGCGGTCCATCGCGAGCAGCGATGCGACCGATTTCATCGGGGCCGGTTGCGGCCGGTTCAACGACATCAACAGCGAAAACTGGCCGTTGGTGAGGTCGAGCGGGCGCAGCACGTCGTCGAAGATGCGCGCCAGATTGCGGGCCGCGCGCTGCATGTGCAGGCACAGGCAGCAATCGCGCACCATCAGCGTCGTTTCGAACGGAAGCAAGGGAAGCTTTTCTTTGCGTGCCATGTTGCAATTGTGTTGATATCAACCTATCTTGTCAAGGTCGAGGCGCGGCAGCCCGCCGCGCCCGTCATCGGAGGAGCAGGCATGAGTGCGCAACAACCGTTGTATCTCGCCGTATTTCTCGGAACCCAGGATAGCCCGGCGATGAAGGCATGGATCGCGCTGCCGGAGGAGGAGCGGCGCACCCGCGAGCGTGACGGCATCGCCGCGTGGCATGCGTGGGTCGACCGGCATCGCGACGCGATCGTCGAGCTGGGCGGCCCGCTCGGCAAGACCAAGCGCATCGACGCGAGCGGCATCCACGACACGACCAATGCGCTGAGCGGCTTCACCGTCGTGCGGGCGGCGTCGCACGAGGCGGCCGCCGCGCTGTTCGAAGGTCATCCGCATTTCACGCTGTTCCCGGGCATGTCGGTGGAGGTGATGCCGGTGCTGGCGATTCCCGGCGCATGAGCGACGCGCGCTGCGGGGCGCCGCGCGTCGCTTCGCGCGACGTGTCGTGCCCGGCATGCGGCAGACATTTTTACGACGCTCTGGATGGAGACTGGCGATGAAGCTTTACGGATTTGCCGGCACCCGCTCGCAACGGGCGCTGTGGGGGCTGAAGGAACTGGATGCGGATTTCGAATTCGTGTCGGTCAACCTGCTCGAGGGCGAGCACAAGCGGCCCGAATTCCTGCGCCTCAATCCGGCCGGCAAGGTGCCCGTGCTGGTGGACGGCGACCTCGTGATTCCCGAATCGGCCGCGATCGTGCTGTATCTCGCGGACAAGTACCCGGAGAAGGCGCTGCTGCCTGTCGATCCGGCGCTGCGGGCGCAAGCCTATCGATGGATCATGTTCGCGGTGACGGAGCTCGAGCAGCCGCTGTGGCGGATCACGCGGCATACGTTCCTCTATCCGCCGGAGAAGCGCTCGCCGGCCGATATCGAACTGGCGCGCGAGGATTTCACGACGATGGCCGCGATTCTCGACACGCATCTCGAAGGGCGCGAATTCATCGTCGGCGATTCGCTGACGGTGGCCGATTGCGTGACGGCCTACCTGATCGACTGGGCGAGCGAATGCCACTTGATCGAACCGTTCCCGCAATTGCGCGCGTATCTCGAACGGCTGTATGCGCGGCCGAAGGCGCCGCAGCGAATCGCGGACGCGAGGAAGGCGGCGTGAAAGTGAAACGGGCGGCGGGTCATGTGCCGCATCGGCATGACGCGCCGCGCCCGCCCACGATCACGAAACGGTGTCGGGCCCGCCCAGCGCATGACACAGCATCGCCAGGTCACGCAACGTGAGATGCGGCGTTTCCGCACGCAGCGGCGCCTGTTCTCCTGCCGCCCGCGGCTCGCGCACGACCCACGCGGCCTGAAGCCCCGCATTCAGCGCGCCGACGATATCGAGGTGGAAGTCGTCACCCACATGCAGCAATTCGGCCGGCCGCACGTCGAGCGCCTCCGCCGCCGCATGGAAGATTTCGGGCTCCGGCTTGGCGAAGCCGAATGCACGCGCGCTGAGCGTCGTGCGGAAGAATTCGCCGCCGCCGGTGAGCCGCAGATCCGCGTTGCCGTTGGTGACCGCGATCAGCGGAAAGCGGGCGCTCAACCACGCCAGCGCCGGCAGCGCGTCTTCGTAGAATTCGACACGATTGCGCGCCGCGTAGAAGACGTCGTAGGCGGACTCGGTCAGCGAGACATCTTCGTTCGCGCGTTCCAGCGCAAGCCGGATCGAGCCGATTCGCATCGCGCGATAGTCGCTGGCGAGATCCGGGCGCAACCGTTCGTATTCCTCACGGAGTGCGCTGAGTGTCTGTTGCGTCGGCAGCACGTTCGCGGTATTGGGCGCGTGCTCGATCAGCCATGTGCGCAGCGTCGCCTCGGCCCGGACGACGGACGGCCCGAACGGCCACAGGGTGTCGTCGAGGTCGAACGAGAGGGCGGAAACTTTGGCGAGACGCATGGCGGTTGAAAGCGGGAAGTCGTTTTACCAGGGCCACGGAACGGAGGTGCCGGTGCCGTTGTCGAGCGCGTGTCGATACAGGAAGCGCGCGACGGTCAGGTCCTGCAGCGCGAGCCCCGTCATGTCGAAGACGGTGATCTCGTGCGCGGCACGCTCGAGCGATGTCGCACCCGCGAGGATGTCACCGATTTCCGTGCGCGGCAAATCCGGCGCCCACTGGCACTCGCCGATGCCGCGCGCCTGATCGTGATCGTCGACGACGATGCGCGCGCGTTCCAGCACGCCGGCCGGCAGTTCGCGCTTGCCGGCGGTATCGGCGCCCACGCAGGTCAGATGGGTGCCTGGCTGCACTGCATCCGCGTCGAACAAGGGGCCGCCGCCGGGCGTGGCCGTGATCACCACGTCGCTATCGGCGACCGCTTCGTTCCGGTCGCGCGCCACGCCGATCGTGCATCGTTCGACGAAGTGCGCTTCGAATACAGGGTCCGGCTCGCCGCTCACGGTCACGTATTGCACCGTGCATCGCCGCGGCAGCAGCGCGAGTGCGTAGTCGAGCTGCACGCGCGCCTGCACGCCCGTGCCGAATACGCAGAGCCGCGTGCTGTCGCGGCGTGCGAGCTGTTGCAGCCCGAGGCCGCCGGCGGCGCCGGTCCGCGCGGTGGTGATCGCGTTGCCGTCCATGATGCACAGCGGGCGGCCCGTCGCCGGATCGAACAACGCGACGGTGGCCTGATGCGGCTCGCCGCCGACGGTTCGATTGGCCGGCCAGAATCCGGCCGCCTTGAAGCCGAGCAGATCCTGGCCGGCGACGTCGCCCGACTTGATGCCGAACACGCCGCCGGTATGCAGCTTCTCGCGCACCACCGGGAATACGCGTCCGGCCCTTTGACTGTGCAGCACGAAGGCTTCGCGCACGGCCGCCATCACTTGCTCGGCCTGCAGGGCGGGCTCGACGGCATCGCGGTCGAGGAGAAGGAGGCGGGCGTCGGTCGGCATGGTCGGGGGCTGTTCGGTGCGGGACGAATCGGGGGTATTTAAATTTTGTCCAGAATTGTACAAATAGTCAATGAGTGGATGATGCGGCATGCACGCCGGACTTCACTTACCACCCGTAGAAGCGTGGCCACGTCTGCGCGGCGCCGTCGTCGCCGATCGCCTGGTAGTCGGGATGTTGCGCGCCGGTGGCGCACGCGTGATTCGGCAGGATGCGCAGCCGCGTGCCGATCGGGAACCGCTGCGCGATGCCCGTATCCGGCGTGCCCACCCGCGACACGATCCCGTGTTCCTGGTTGGCGGCGCTCAGCAGGTAGTCGCCGAGCACGTCGCCGGCTTCGGTACAGACCTGCCCGTAGCCGAAATCGCGCGCCTGGCGCTGCGTGCCGCGGTCGCGGCTCATCGCCATCCAGCCCGCATCGACGATCGCCCAGCCTTTCTCTTCCTGATGACCGATGACGGTGGTCAGCACCGACAGCGCGATGTCGGACAGTTCGCACACGCCGACGTTGTGCATCACGAGGTCGAACATCACGTACACGCCGGCGCGCACTTCGGTCACGCCGTCGAGCCGTTCCGCCGCGAGCGCGGTGGGCGTCGACCCGATGCTCACGACCGGGCACGGCAACCCGGCGGCCCGCAGGCGCTCCGCGGCCCGCACGGTGCGGCTGCGCTCCTGTTCGGCGATCGCGGCCAGCGCCTCGGGCGTGTCGTATTCGTAGCTGGAGCCCGCGTGAGCGAGCACGCCGCCGAGCAGCATGCCGCCGTCGGCCAGCGCGCGGCCGACGTCGATCAGCAGGTCGGCGTCGGGCGGGATGCCCGAGCGGTGGCCGTCGACGTCGACCTCGATCCACACGTCGAAACGTTCGCCGTGCTCGCGCCCGAACGCGGCGATCGCGTGCGCGGCCGGCAGGCTGTCGGCGACGATTTTCAGGTCGCAGCCTTGGCGGCGCAGCGCAAGCGCCTGGCCGAGCTTGGCGGGCACCATGCCGACCGCATAGACGATGTCGCGGATGCCGTGCGCGAAGAACTGCTCGGCTTCCTTGAGCGTCGACACCGTGATGCCTTGCGCGCCCGCGGCGATCTGCGCGTCGACGACGTGCCGGCATTTGGTGGTCTTCACGTGCGGCCGGAACCGCACGCCGAGCGCGTCCAGATGCGACTGCATGCGGGCGATGTTGCGCTGCATGCGGTCGATATCGATCAATGCGGCGGGGGTGTTGAGGGTGTGAAGGTCCACGATGCGTCCGAGTGCGAGGTTGCCGATGTGGACACTGTACGGCGGCTAGCTCGCATCATGTTTAATGCGCGACTAATCCGGCATTAAGCAGAATTTAATCCATCGAATCTCGCGGATCGCGGCCCCGGCTCACGCCTTGCCGCGCCACGGCGGCGGATCGAGAAACTGCCGCGCGGCGTCGAGAAACACCCGCTGCCGCGCGGAGCGGCCGGTACGCGACGGCAGCAGCGCCGTCACCGGCGCGGGCGGCAGGTTCCAGCCGGGCAGCAACCGCACGAGCTTGCCGTTCGCGAGCAGCGGCGCGACGTCCCACTCGGAGCGTTCGACGATGCCGAGCCCGGCGAGCGCCCATTCGGTGATGACGGTGCCGTCGTTGGACGACAGCGCGCCCGTGACGCGGATGACGGTAGACCGCCGCGATTCGCCCTTGACGCCGCGGCCGGGCGAGAAGCGCCAGCGCGGGATGTCTTCGTCGTTCTCGCGCAGGCACAGGCAGTCGTAGCGCGTCAGGTCGGATGGATGGTTCAGGTCCTTGAGGCGGCGCGCGTAGCCGGGGCTCGCGCACAGGAAGCGCTCGTTGGGCGCGAGCGGATAGCCGATCCACGAAGACGACTTGAGGCTGCCGACATGCACGACCACGTCGGCTCCCGATGCGCTGGTCAACGGGCTCTCCGACAGGTGGAGCGAGATTTCGAGCTTCGGATGCGCGCGCTGCACGTCGCGCACGATCCGCGCGACGTACTTGCGGCCGAAGCCGAGCGGAGCGACGACGCGCAGCGTGCCCTGCACGTCGCCGTGGTCGCCCGCGATGTTGATTGGCAGTGCCTCCACGCGCTCGAGGATGCCGACGGCTTCCTGATACAGCCGCTGCCCTTCGTCGGTCAGCGCGATCCCTTTCGGCTGCCGCACGGCGAGCCTCGCGTTCAGGCGCGCCTCCATTCGCTGCAGGCGAATCGTGACCGCGGGCGGCGTGAGGTCGAGCAGCCGGGCGGCAGCGGCCAGGGATCGCGACGTGCCGATCGCGCGGACGAGTCGAAGATCGTCGAGGTCGAGCATTTCATGGCTCTTAATGCGGAGGGTGTCGAGCATTAAACCGCAGATTGCGCGGGGAAGCTATTGACGCGGCGTGGAGCGGCTGCGATGAGGATGGCGGGAATGCGCCCGCTTCCTTCGCCTGATACATCGACGATCGTGACAGCCGGCTGTACGCCCGCCTACGCATCCAATCCGAAAATCAGCGACCGGTGCACGCCCACGCCGGCCGCCACGCCCGATGCCGAGGCGAACGTCGCATTGGTCATCAGGCTCGACGCGTCGCCAGCCGCGTACACGCCGGCGACGCTCGTCTGCTTCCACGTATCGACGCGAATCGCGGTGCCGAGCGGACCTTCGTCGAACGCGCAGCCGAGCTGCTGCGCGAGGTCGCTCGCCATGTCGGTGCGCGCGCCGATGAACAGTGCGTCGATCGGCACGAGCTGACCGTCGGCGAGCCGCAGCGCGTCGATACGCGGCGCATCGCCGAGGATCTCGACGACCGGCGAGTGCTCGATGCGTACGCCGCGTGCTGCGAGCAACGCGGCTTCCTCTTCGTTCGCTTCGACCACGCCCTGCGTGAACCACGTCGTCGGGCCCCAGTCCGGAATCAGGATCGCCTGATGGACCGACAGCGGATGCGTGGCGAGCACGCCGAGCCGCTGGCCGCTCACTTCATATCCGTGGCAGTACGGACAATGCAGCACGCTGATGCCCCAACGTTCGGCGAGCCCCGGCAGCGCCGGCAGTTCGTCGCGGATGCCGGTCGCGAGAATCAGCCGGTCGGCGCTTGCGCGGCTGCCGTCGGCCAGCGTTACGTGAAAGCGTCCGTTCGCGTCGCGCTCGGCGGTGCGCGCCTCGCCGTCGATGCGCTGCACGGTCGGATACGCGGCGAGTTGCGCGGCGGCTTCGGCGACGATCCGCGCGGGCGGCTTGCCGTCCTGCCCGAAGAAGCCGTGCGCGTGTTCGGCAAAACGGTTGCGCGGCCGGCCGGCGTCGATCACGAGCACGCGGCGGCGTGCCCGCGCCAGTTGCATCGCGGCCGACAGCCCCGCGAAGCTGCCGCCGATCACGATCACTTCATGATGGGTATCCATGCATCCACTCCTTTCTGAACCTGCGTGACGGACAGACGTGTTCCGCTGGCGGCCAACTCATGAAACACGAAAAGTTGCATGATAGGGCGGTGATATCATTCATGCAACTTCAGAAGTTTCGAGAGAGGGGAGTTCCGCCCGTGAGAACCGACAGCCGTTTGTCGCGCATGCTGCATGCGCTGATCCACATGGACCAGGCCGACGGCCCGCTGACGTCGGAGACGATCGCGACGATGCTGTGCACGAACCCGGTCGTCGTGCGGCGCCTGCTCGGCGGGTTGCGCGATTGCGGCTACGTGCAGTCGGAGAAGGGGCACGGCGGCGGCTGGGTGCTGAGCGTCGCGCTCGACGACATCACGCTGCTCGACGTTTATCGCGCGGTGGGCGAGCCGCCGCTGTTTTCCGACCTGGTGCCCGAGGACGAGCCCGAATGCCTGGTCGAACAGGCGGTCAACGCGCATCTGTCGGCGACGCTGAAGGAGGCCGAAGCGTCGCTCCTGGCACGCTTCGGCGAAGTCACGCTCGGCATGCTGTCGCGCGATTTCGAAGCGAAGGCGGCGCTGCGGGGGTACACGCGCTGACGTGGCGCAGCATCCCGATCGAGCGCGCCTGACATGCAATCTGGCACGATCCGGCGTGGCCGAAACCGCCGCGCCGCCATGTTCTGTCCCCCAACTTCTGCCCGGTTCGCCCGCCACAGGGCAAAATACGGGTTTTCCGCACCCGCGAGGGCGCGTTCGAATCACGCGCCGGGCGGCGCCAGTGCGCATGCCGCACGCCCCGCCGGCGCCCAGGCAAGAAACGCTCGCCGTGCTGCGAGCCCACAGGAGTCCAGACCCCATGCCCGAATCCAACCTGTCCTTCTTCGGCCGGCTGTCGCTGGCCGTCGGCACGTTCTTCTCCGTGCTCGGCAATCGCGAGTTCGCGGCCGACGTGCTGCGCGTGCGCGATGGCGCGCCGGCACCCGTTGCACCCGCCCCGACCCCGGCACCCGCTGCCGCGCCCGTCGCACCCGCGCCGGTGAAGGCGCCGGCCCCCGAGCTGCGCGAAGCGAGCCCGCAGGCCGCCCTGCAACTGCTCGGCTTGCTGCAGCGCGATGCGCGCTTCATCGATTTCGTCGAGGAAGACATCGCCGGCTACGCGGACGCCGACATCGGCGCGGCCGCGCGCCTCGTGCACGACGGTTGCCGCGCCGCGCTGCGCGAACACTTCACGATCGTGCCGGTGCGCGACGAAGCCGAAGGCAGCCGCGTGACGCTGCCGGCCGGCTTCGACGCGACGGCCGTGCGCGTGACCGGCAACGTGGTCGGCTCGGCGCCGTTCACGGGCACCGTCAGCCATCGCGGCTGGCGCGTGTCCGACGTGCGCCTGCCGAAGCTGACGGGCAGCCACGACGCATCGGTGATCGCACCGGCGGAGGTGGAACTGTGAGCGATCCGCGCTATTCGATCGGTATCGACCTTGGGACGACCCATTGCGCGCTGTCGTACGTCGACAGCAGCACGAGCGACGGCGAAAAGATCGTGCAGCAGGTGCTGCCGATCGCGCAACTGACCGCGCCCGGCGCGCTGGAATCACGCGACCTGCTGCCGTCGTTCCTCTACCTGCCGCATGAAAGCGAACTGACCCAGGGCGACCTGACGCTGCCGTGGACGGCCTCGCGCGGCTTCGCGGTCGGCGAGATGGCGCGCACGCGCGGCGCCGGCACGCCGATTCGCCTCGTGTCGAGCGCGAAGAGCTGGCTGTGTCACCCGGGCGTCGACCGCCGCGCGGCAATCCTGCCGAGCGATGCGCCGCCGGAAGTGGCACGCGTGTCGCCGCTGGAAAGCTCGATCCGTTATCTCACGCACCTGCGCGAAGCGTGGGATCACGCGCACCCCGACGCGCCGTTCGCCGACCAGGACGTGACGGTCACGATCCCCGCATCGTTCGATCCGGCCGCGCGCGAACTGACGGCGGAAGCCGCGCGCGCCGCCGGCTACTCGCGGATGACGCTGCTGGAAGAGCCGCAAGCGGCGCTCTACAGCTGGATCCAGAAGAGCGAAGGCGGCTGGCGCAAGCAGGTACAGGTCGGCGACCTGATCCTGTGCGTCGACGTCGGCGGCGGCACGACCGACCTGTCGCTGATCGCGGTGGTCGAGCGCGACGGCAATCTCGAACTGCATCGCGTGGCCGTCGGCGAGCACATCCTGCTCGGCGGCGACAACATGGATCTCGCGCTCGCGCACGTGGTTGCACGCAAGCTCGCGCAGCAGGGCACGCAGCCCGATCCGTGGCAACTGCGCGCGCTGACCTACGCGTGCCGGTCGGCCAAGGAAACGCTGCTGTCCGACCCGACCACCGACGCGGTGCCGCTCGTCGTGCCGAGCCGCGGCTCGAAGCTGATCGGCGGCTCGATCCGCACGGAGCTGACGCGCGCGGAACTCACGCAGACGATCCTCGAAGGCTTCTTCCCGCAAGTCGATGCGGCCGCCCGCCCGGTGAGCCGCGCGCGTGTCGGCCTGACGCAGCTCGGCCTGCCGTATGCGCAGGACGCCGGCATCACGCGCCATCTCGCGGCGTTCCTCGGCCGCCAGGTCGCGGCGCTCGACACGCTCGAAGGCGTGCAGCGCACGCTGCCGCAGGGCGCGACGTTCCTGCATCCGACCGCCGTGCTGTTCAACGGCGGCGTGTTCAAGTCGACGCTGCTCACGCAGCGCGTGCTCGACACGCTCAACGGCTGGCTCGCCGCCGAAGGCGCGCCGCCCGCGCGCTTGCTCGAAGGCGCCGATCTCGATCTCGCGGTCGCGCGCGGCGCGGCGTACTACGGCTACGTGAAGCGCGGCCGTGGTGTGCGCATTCGCGGCGGCACGGCGCGTGCGTACTACGTCGCGATCGAATCGGCGATGCCCGCGGTGCCGGGGCTGGAGCCGCCGGTGCAGGCGCTGTGCGTCGCGCCGTTCGGGATGGAGGAAGGCTCGGACGCGGCGCTGCCGCCGCAGGAGTTCGGCCTCGTCGTCGGCGAACCGGTGCAGTTCCGCTTCTTCGGGTCGTCGGTGCGTCGCCAGGATCAGGTCGGCACGCTGCTCGACTACTGGTCGCCGGAAGAGCTGCAGGAGCTGGAGGAAATCCAGGCGACGCTGCCCGCCGAAGGGCGCACCGTCGGCGAAGTCGTGCCGGTGAAGCTGCATGCGCGCGTGACCGAAGCCGGCACGCTCGAACTCGAGGCGATCCCGAGCGGCACGAACGAGCGCTGGAAGGTCGAGTTCGACGTGCGCGGCGCCGCCTGAGCGCGATGAAGCGTTATACGGTCGGCATCGACCTCGGCACCAGTAATACGGTCGTCGCGTACGTCGAGGCCGGTTCCGACGCGATCCGCGTGTTCGACGTCGAGCAACTGGTCGGGCCCGGCGCGGTGGCCGCGCAGCCGCTGCTGCCGTCGGTGCGCTATCACCCGGCGGCGGGCGAGCTGCCGCCGGACGCGCTGCGGCTGCCGTGGGCGGTTGATCCGAAGGTAAACACGAAGGCGAACGCGGCCGATGCGCCGCCCGTCGTGATCGGCCGCTATGCGCGCATGCTCGGCGCGCAGGTACCGGGCCGGCTCGTGTCGAGCGCGAAGAGCTGGCTGTCGCACGCCGCGGTCGACCGGCTCGCGGCGATTCTGCCGTGGGGCGCGGCTGACTGCGTCGACAAGGTGTCGCCGGTCGATGCGAGCGCGAGCTATCTCGCGCATGTGCGTGACGCGTGGAACGCGCGTTTTCCCGATGCGCCGCTCGCGCAACAGGACGTGATCCTGACGGTGCCCGCGTCGTTCGACGACGGCGCGCGCGCGTTGACCGTCGAGGCCGCGCGGCGCGCGAAGCTGCCGGCGCTGCGGTTGCTGGAAGAGCCGCAAGCCGCGTTCTACGACTGGCTGTACGGCCAGCGCGACACGTTGCGCGAGACGTTCATCGCGGCGCGGCGCGTGCTGATCTGCGACGTCGGCGGCGGCACGACCGACCTCACGCTCGTCGACGTCGCGCCGGGCGACGACGGCGAACCGACCTTCACGCGCGTCGGCGTCGGTAATCACCTGATGCTAGGCGGCGACAACATGGATCTCGCGCTCGCGCGCCTGGTCGAGTCGCGGCTGACCGAGCCTGGTACGCGGCTGTCGGCCGCGAGCCTGTCGCAACTCGTCGAACGCTGCCGTGCGGCGAAGGAGCGGCTGCTCGGCGACGACGCGCCCGCGTCCGTCACCGTCACGCTGCTCGGCGCGGGCAGCAAGCTCGTCGGCGGCGCGCGTTCGGCCGAGCTGACGCGACAGGAAGTCGAGCAGATCGTCGTCGACGGGTTCTTTCCGCAGGTCGAGGCCGGCGAATTGCCGCGCCGTGCGCGCGCGGCGATCGTCGAATTCGGCTTGCCGTATGCGAGCGACGCGGCCGTCACGCGCCACGTCGCCGCGTTCCTGAAGCGTCATGCGGAAGGCCCGCTGCCGGACACGCTGCTGCTCAACGGCGGCGTATTCCGCGCGGGCGCGCTCGCCGGCCGTCTCGCGCAGACGCTCGGTACGTGGCGCGGCGCACCGCTCGACGTGCTGCACAACGCGCATCCGGACGTGGCCGTCGCGCGCGGCGCGGTGGCCTACGGGCTTGCGCGCGCCGGCCATGCACCGCGCATCGGCGGCGGCTCCGCACGCAGCTATTTCCTCGTGCTCGACGATGGCGCCGAGGGTGCTGCCGCGCGCGGCGTCTGCCTGCTGCCGCGCGGCGCGGAAGAGGGCCGCGAGATCCGGCTCGACGATCGCACGTTCGCGCTGCAGCTCGGGCAGCCGGTGCGCTTTCACCTCGTATCGACGGTGGCCGACACGAAGTACCAGCCCGGCGATCTCGTCGATCTCGACGGCGGCGATTTCGTGCGGCTGCCGCCGATCGCGACGGTCGTCGACGCGAAGGCAGGCGGCGACGCGCGCGAAACGCCGGTGAAGCTCACCGCGTCGCTGACCGAGGTCGGCACGCTCGAAATGCATTGCATCGCAACTGACGACGCGGCGTGCCGCTGGCGGCTCGAATTCCAGTTGCGCGGCGATGCGCCGGTGCAAGGCGACGATGCGGCGCCCGCGCGGCATCCTCGGCTGGATCAGGCGCTCGAGCTGATCGAGCGCTCGTTCGGCAGCAAGGCCGCGGGCGTGACGCCGAAGGACACGCGCCGGTTGCGCGCGCAACTCGAACAGGTGCTCGGCGCGCGCGAAGACTGGGACGTCGCGCTTGCACGCGAACTGTTCGACGCATTGCTCGCGCGGGCGCGGCGGCGGCGCCGCTCGGCCGATCACGAGCGTGCGTGGCTGAATCTCGCCGGGTATTGCCTGCGTCCGGGTTTCGGTCATCCGCTCGACGCGTGGCGCATCGAGCAGCTGTGGCCGCTGTTCGACGACGGCATTCAATACGTGACCGACGCGCAGGTGTGGTCCGAGTGGTGGACGCTGTGGCGGCGCGTGGCCGGCGGCCTCGACGACGATGCGCAGACGCAGGTGCGCGACGCGATCGCGTTCCTCGAACCATCCGACGACAAGCGGCGCAAGCTGCCGTTCGATCCGGCCAAGGTCGGTCCGGCCGACATGACGCGGTTGTCCGCGTCACTCGAACGGCTGCCCGTCGAGCGCAAGGTCGAGCTGGCCGAGCGCCTGATCGTGCAATTGCAGAAGCCGGCCGACCGCGCGTTGTGTGCGTGGGCGCTCGGGCGGATTGGCGCAAGGCGGCCGTTCTATGGCAGCGCGCACAGCGTCGTACCGGCGGATGTCGTCATCGGCTGGCTCGATGCGCTGTTCGCGCTCGACTGGAAGCAGGTTGAGCCGGCTGCATTCGCGGCTGCACAGATTGCGCGGATGACCGGCGACCGTTCGCGCGATTTGCCGGACGATACGCGTGAAGCCGTCATCAAGCGCCTGTCGGCCGCGAATGCATCGGCGGCGTGGATCGACATGGTCCGTGAAGCGATCGCGCTCGATGAAGCCGATACGGTGCGCGTGTTCGGCGAAACGCTGCCGGCCGGGTTGAAGCTGCTGGGCGGGTGAGCGCAGCTTGGGATGCTTCGATCGCAGATCGAAGCATCCGGTCGACGTCGCACCAACCATGGCGCGACGTCGACGCCCGTTTCATTCAGGCGTGCGATACCGACACCGCATCGCGCCGCTTTTCCTCTGACTCGATTTCCACGCCATCATGCGCCGCCGCCACCCGCCGCGCGAGATGAATTCCCGCGAGCATGCAACGTACCGACCCGCCGGCCAGCTCGATCGTCGGCACGTCGAGCGGCAGCAGTCGCGCGGAGCGTTCGATCGTCACGCGCTGCTCGCCGGTGAGACAGTCGAACGCGCGCCTCGACAGCGCGAGCACGCGCCCATTCTTCCCCGACAATTCCAGCGTATTCCCCGCGAAATTCGCAATTTGCGACGGATCGAGCGAGATCACCGCGCGCCCCGTTTCGGTCAGGCGTTGCGCGATCTCGCCACGGCGGCGGATGTCGGCGATCAGGTCGAGGCCGACCATCGCGAACTCGGTCGCGACGCTCATCATCACGTTCGTGTGATAGATCGGCCGCCCGTTCGCATCGGCCGTGTCGAAGCAGATCGGCTCGAAATTGAAGTGCGTGCAGAAGCGTTCGAGCACGACCGGATCGGCTCGGCGCGAGCGCGCGGTGTACGCGATCCGTGCGACGTGATCGAGCACCATCGCGCCGGTGCCTTCCAGGAACACGTCGTCGTATTCGAGGCCCGAGTAGTCGATCACGTCCTGCACGCGGTACTCGGCCTTCAGCATCTCGATCACTTCCGCACGCCGCTCGCGGCGGCGGTTCGGGCTGTGCATCGGATACAGCGCGATATGCCCACCGGGATGCGTCGAGAACCAGTTGTTCGGGAACACGGAGTCGGGCGTGTCGCGCTCGCCGTGATCGTCGAACACGTGCACGCGCACGCCCGCATCGGCGAGCGTTTGCGCGGCGGCCGTGACTTCGTCGCGCGCGGCGGCCGACACCGACGACGTGTCGTGCGAATCGTCAGCGGCCGTGCGCTGGAACGCGTTGTCGGCCGCGGTCTGCGGGTTCGGCACGAAGCGGTGCGGCCGGATCATCACGACGGCGGACGGCGCCTGGATCGATACGAGATTCATGGAAGTCGAAAGCGAAGGGCCGAAAAACGGGCGGCGCGCGCGGGCCGCCCGCGCATGACGGTCAGCGCGCGAACGCGGCGACGGCTTCGGTCACGAGCGCAGCGTGGCCGTGCGCGATCGCGGCCGGGTCGTCGATCAGCGCGAACAGGTTCTTCGGATCGACGGCCGGCGGGATCAGCGCGATCTCGACGCCCGCGTTGTGCTGCTGCGCGAGCGCGTACAGGTAGCGCAGCGCCGAGTAATCCTCCAGCGCGAAGCCGACCGAGTCGAACACCGTGACTTCGTCCGCGCGCTCGCGGCCGGTCGTCTCGCGCTGCAGCACGCGCCACAGCTCGGTGACGGGGAAATCGGCCGGCATCTGCTGGATCTCGCCCTCGATGCGCGACTGCGGCTCGAATTCGACGAACACGCGGCCCGCGCGCAGCACGCCCGCTTCGAGTTCGGTCTTGCCCGGGCAATCGCCGCCCACTGCATTCACATGCATGCCGGGCTCGATCATGTCGGCCGTGACGATCGTGGCAAACGCCTTGTCGGCGGTGACGGTCGTCACGATGTCGGCGCCGCGCACCGCGTCGGCGGTCGAGGCGGTGCGCACGATGCGCAAGCCGCGGTACGCGGCGAGGTTCCGCACGAGCTTGTCGGTCGCGTGCGAATCGACGTCGAACACGCGAATTTCGTCGATGCCGAGCAGCGTGTGGAACGCGATCGCCTGGAATTCGCTTTGCGCGCCGTTGCCGATCAGCGCCATCGAGCGCGCATCGGGCCGCGCGAGCAGCTGCGCGGCGAGCACCGACGTGGCGGCCGTGCGCAGCGCGGTGGTCAGCGTGAGTTCGGCGAGCAGCAGCGGGTAGCCGGTATCGACTTCGGCGAGCGCGCCGAACGCCATCACAGTGTGCATGCCGCGCGCCGCATTGACGGGGTGGCCGTTCACGTACTTGAACGCGAACAACGACGCGTTCGCAACGGGCATCAGCTCGATCACGCCGTCGCGCGAGTGGCACGCGACGCGCGGCGACTTGTCGAAATCGGCCCAGTGCAGGTAGTCGGCGTGCAGCGTGTCGACCAGTTCGCGCAGGAACGTCGTGACGCCGGTTTGGGCGATCAGGCGGGCGGTGGCGGGAACATCGAGGAAGCGAGTCATCGGTCTGTCTCCATATTCGGTGCCGGTACGGGGGTCCGGCGTTCTGGTCGACCGGGCGGGGCTTCGGCGCGAATCCGGGCTTCCTGGAAAGGCAGCGGCGCGGCGGGTCGGCCGGTCGATGGAGTCATTATTTCCGCGAGTCGAGCCAACAAAAAGACGGCAAAAGTGGCAGATTTATCGATAGACTTGGCAAATTGCCAGCCCATTCCGGCAGTTTGACCAGTTTGCGCTGGCCGGCATGCGCCGCCTCCGGCACGCTGGCGGCCGGTTCACGCTCAACAGGAAAGCCGTTCATGATCACGCTCGACGACGTCGACCGTCAGCTCATCGCGCTGCTGCGCGACAACGCGCGACTGCCTGTCGTCGCGTTGGCGAAGGAATTGCGCGTGGCGCGCGCGACCGTGCAGAACCGGCTCACGCGGCTCGAGAAGAACGGCGTGATCGTCGGCTATACGGTGCGGCTCAAGCCGGCTGCCGAACGGCACCGGATTCGCGCGCTGATGTCGATCGCGGTGCAGGGCAATCGCGGCGCGGAGGTGGTGAAGGTGCTGCGCGGGCATCCGAACGTCGCGTCGATCCACAGCACGAACGGGCGCTGGGATCTCGTCGCCGAACTGCATGCCGATTCGCTCGAGCACTTCGATCGCGTGCTCGGCGCGATCCGCTTGATCGACGGGATCGCCAATACCGAGACGAGCATCCTGTTGTCGACGCACAAGGCGTGACGCGGGCAGGGCCGCGCCACGTTCGTGCGCGCGGTCAGGCGCCGGCCGCCGATTCCGGAAACACCGGCTCGCCGAGCGTCAGCATCAACCGGTTCGCCCACGCGAAGATCGCGATCGCGTGCGACAGGTCGAGAATCTCCTCATGCGTGAGCCCTTCGGCTTCGAGTGCGGCGATGTCGCTTTCGCCGATCGCGTCGGGCCGTTCGGTCAACGCGATCGCATAGCGGACGATCGCGCGTTCGCGCGCCGTCGTGCCGGCCGTCGCCGGATCGTCGAACACCTGCTCGATCGCATCGGTGCGTTTCGCGAGTTGCGCGAAGCGCTGCGCATGCACCGACGCGCAGTACACGCAGCCGTTCACGCGCGACACAGCCGTGCTCGCCAGTTCACGCTCCGCGCGCGACAGCCCGCCGGGGCCGTACATGATCGCGTTGAACACGCCCGAGCGCTGCCGCAGGATCTCCGGCAGATGGACGAGCAGCAGGTAATAGTCGGACGTTTTCGCTTGCGGATGGCTCGCTTCGAGCACCGCGAGCTGTTCGGGTGTCGCGGCGTCGAGCGAGACCGTGTCGAGCCACGCGCGCCAGCCGAGCGTGTCGGACGTGAAGCCGTGAGTGGTCGTCGTCATGCGGCCTCCCTGGCGGCACGTGCCTGGAGTGCCCGCGCGGCGGCGGCGACGCGCAACTGATACGCGACGAACGCGACGAGCTGCGACAGCGCGACGATCGCGGGTGTCGCGAGTCCGGCCGATTTCAGCGCGTCGAGATCGGATGCGCGCGCGTCGACCGGCGCGTGCGTCAGGCGCTTCGCGTGCAACAGGATCGCGCCGAGGCGGCGCGGCAGTGCGTCGAGCGCGTCGGCATCGGCTCGTTCGATGTCGGCAAGCGTGCCGCCTGCGTCGAGCAATCGGGCGCGATAGATGTCGGCCAGCGCGTGTGCATTCGACTGCCGCGCGACATACCGTGCCGCATGCAGTCGCTCGATCAGCGAAAGATCGGGCAGCGCGGGATCGAACAGCGCGGCTTCGCTCAGTCGCGTCGGAAGCAGCACCTTGTCGCGGGCGCGGCGCAGCGCGGCGACGGCGTCGCCTTCCCGCAGGCCGGCTGCCGCGTCGATCGTATCCGGCACGGCGGCCGGCGTGATGGAGTCAGTCATCGGTTCGGTGTTCCTTCATCGTCAAAGTGATCGAGGGCGTCGGCGTCGCGCCATTCGTCGCCTTGCAGTTCGGCATTCGCGTAGGCGACGAGCGCGTCGTAGTGGCGGTCGCGATCGGCATCGAACAGCCGGCTCGCAATGCCGCGCGCGAGCCGCTTTGCGCCCGCGCTGATGGCCGGGATATCGCCGGACAGCTTGCCGTGGCTCAGGCTCGCCGCGTGGTTGAAGCAATGAATCCGCGTGACGGCCGGGCACGCGCCGCGCTCGCGCTCCTGAAACGCGAACGCGGGGCCGAGATCGGGCGACTCGGCGAGCTCGTCGAGCCACAGCGCCGGTTCCGGCCGATAGCGATCCTTCCAGCGCCGCACGTGCGCGCCGAACGACGCGAATTCGTCGCGCGTCGTCCAGTCCGAATGAAAGCCCGTCGCGAAGATCAGGAAATCGACCGTGTAGCGGCCGCGCGGCGTCGTCACGTCGAGCCCGTCCGCATGGTCGGCGAGCGTCTCGATCGGGCTGCCCGCATGGAAATGCGCATGGTCGTGGCGCGACACGCGCAGCACGCTGTCGCGCGGCGGCGGCGTCTGCGACGTGAGCGCGTAGTGCATGAAACGCCACTTCGTCGCGTCGTCGAGATCGGCGTAGCCGTGCACGAGGCCCGGGCTGCCGATGCCGGTCAGCTTGTTGATGCGCGGAATGTCCGCGCGACGGAAGAACAGGTCGACGCGCGCGGCGCCGGCTTCGAGCGCGGTGCCCGCGTTGTCGAACGCGGATGCGCCCGCGCCGACCATGCCGACACGCTTGCCGGCGAGCGCGGCGAAATCGATCGGCTCGGACGAATGGGCCCAGCGCGTGCGCGGCGCGCGCTGAGCGACGGGCGGCACGTACGGGCCGCCGAGCCCGTCGCGGCCGGTTGCAAGCACGACGTGCCGCGCGAGCAGCGTCTGCGCTTCGCCGTTGCCGCGCACGTCGAGCGCGAGCAGCCCGTCGTCGCGCGGGCGCAGCGCGACGAGCGTCGTGTCGTTGCGCACCTGCAGGTCGAGCACGCGCCGATACCAGCGCAGGTAGTCCATCCATTGCGGGCGCGGGATCTTGTAGAGCGCGTCCCACGCGTCGCGGCCGTATTGCGCTTCGAACCACGCGCGGAACGTCAGCGCGGGCAGCCCGAGCGCGGGGCCGGCAAGCTGCTTCGGCGAGCGCAGCGTCTCCATCCGCGCGAACGTGACCCACGGGCCTTCGTAGCCGGCCGGCGCGCGGTCGATCACGCACTGGTTGTCGATGCCGAGCAGGCGCAGTTCGGCGGACGCCGCGAGCCCGGCCATGCCGCCGCCGACGATCGCCACGTCGAGCACGCGCACGCCGTCCGCTTCGCGCGGCGGCACCCATGACGGCGCGGGCAGGTCGAGCCAGCGCAGGTCCTGCGCGAGCCGTGCTTCGAGTGCGTCGAGCTGGGCCGTCATGCGGCCTCCGGGCGCGCGCGGCGTGCACGGGTCGGGCGAGGCGGGCGCGCGGTGCGGTCGGTGCGCAGCCGGTCGCCGCGTAGCAGCGCGTCGTGCGCGGCGGCGTCGTGAAAGATCACGTCGTCGAGCAGCGTGCGCGTCGTGCGATGCAGCGCGTCGAGCAGCGCATCGACGGCCGCCGTCCGTGCCTTGCCGGCCGGCGTCGCGACGCCGAACGCGAACGGAATGTCGACGTCGAGCGCGCGCGCGACGACACCCTCGACAGGCAGTGCGACGCCGGTGGCCGGATCGACGATGCCGATCCCGATGCCCGCGCGCGCGGCCATCACCGCATTCAGCGATGCATTGGTTTCGATGAACACGCGCGCGTCGACCCGTGCGGCCGCGAATGCGGCATCGATCCGCTGGCGCAGCCGGTGCCGGTTCGCGACCGTCACGATGCGGCGTCGCGCGAGGTCGCGCAGCGCGATGCGCGGCTTCGCCGCAAGCGGATCGTCAGCCGGCAATACGGCGACGCAGGGCGTCTGCGCGATCCAGTGCACGTCGAGCCCGGCATGCGCCATCGGCAGCGTGACGACGCCGACATCGGCCGTGCCGGCCAGCACCTCGTGCACGACATGCTCGGCCGATTCGCTGCGCAACTGGTAGTGCGGCGCATGCGCATCGTCGGGCAGCGCGGCGAGCGCGGCCGGCACGAGCGTGGCCGCGAGCGACGGCGTGGCCGCGATGCGCACGGGTTCGGCGGCTTCATCGCCGAGCGCGCGGGCCCGCGCCTCGATCGCGCGCAGGCCGACCAGCGAGCGTTCGACTTCCTCGTACAGCAGGAACGCGCGGCGCGTCGGCGTGACGCGCGGGCCGTGCCGGTCGAACAGTGCGTAGCCGAGATCGGCTTCGAGTTCCTGGATCTGCCGCGTGACGGCCGGCTGCGAGCGGCCGAGCAGTTCGCCCGCGCCGGTCACGCTGCCGGCCGACATGACCGCGGAAAAGGCTTCGAGTTGATGCAGCTCCATGACGCGTTCCGATAATGCGATTTGCGCATTGTAGGAGCGTGAGCATGCGCGATTCATATAATGATTTTTGCTATCGACAGCGGGAAAACTGCGAAGGGCGCGACCGGCGCGGCGGCCGGCCACGCGCGCATGCGCGCCGGTTGCTCGGGGTGACGAGAACGAAACGCCAATCGAATCAACGCGATGCGATGCATGCCCGCATGTCGGTCGAGGCAGCGGGCATTCACGTCGATCGCGAACGTCATCCGCTTCGCGCCGCATGCGATATCGATATGCGCAAAACTTCGTTGGAACGCTATGACCCGGATGGTTACATGCCCTCACTCTTTTCGATTGACTGAAGCTGGGGGACGCATGAACGTTTCGGGGAACGACGCACGCGGCGCATGGCGGCGCGTGCTGGGCACGGTGGCGGCGCTCGCTGCCGCATGGGGCTTGTCGACGGGCGGCGCGCTCGCGGCCGGGGTGTCCGGTGAGCCGGTGGTGATCGGCGTGAGCGGGCCGCTCACGGGCCAGGACGCGCAGTACGGCGAGCAGTGGAAGCGCGGTTTCGATCTCGCGCTCGACGAGATCAACGGCAGCGGCGGCATTCACGGCCGGCCGCTCGCGATCGACTTCCAGGACAGCCGCAGCGACCCGCGCCAAGCGGTGGCGATCGCGCAGAAGTTCGTCGCCGATCCGCGCATCGCGATCGAGCTCGGCGATTTCTCGAGCGCGACGTCGATGGCCGCGTCGCCGATCTATCAGCGCGGGCAACTGATCCAGTTCGGCTTCACGAATTCGCACCCGGATTTCACGAAGGGCGGCGACTATCTGTGGAGCACGGCGCTGAGCCAGGCCGAGGAGCAGCCGCTGCTCGCGCGCTACGCGGTGAAGGAACTCGGCTTCAAGCGGATCGCGGTGCTGTATCTGAACACCGACTGGGGCCGCACCAGCAAGGACATCTTCGCGAAGGCGGTGACGGGGCTCGGCGCGCAGGTCGTCGCGGCCGAAGGTTACCAGCCGGCGGAGAAGGATTTCCGTTCGACGCTCGTGCGCATCGGTGAGTCGAAGCCCGATTCGATCGTGCTGATCTCCTATTACGCGGACGGCGCGCAGATCGTGCGTCAGGCGCGCACGTCGGGCGTGGCACTGCCGATCGCGGCGGTGGGCTCCGTGTATTCGCCGAAGTTCCTCGAACTGGGCGGCACGGCCGTCGAAGGCGTCTATACGGAATCGAACTTCTTCCCGGCCGAACCGCGCCCCGAGGTGCAGGCGTTCGTGCAGCGCTATCGCGCGAAATTCCACGCCGATCCCGATTCGTTCGTCGCGCGTGCTTACGATGCGCTGATCCTGTCGGCCGAGGTGCTGCGCCGCTACGGCACGACGCGCCAGGCCGCGCACGACGGCTTCGCGAAGATCAGCGACGTGCCGAGCGTGATCTTCGGCAAGGTGCGCTTCGATCCGCAGACGCGCCGCGTCGCCGGCGCACGCACGGTCTATCTGGTCGTGAAGCAGGGGCAGTGGGCGCTGTGGGACGGCGCGAAGCCGCAGCTCGCGGCGCGCTGAAAACCACGGACGCATCGTGATGGCTTCCTGGCTCGACTACACGCTCAACGGCCTCATCGTCGGCAACATCTACGCGCTGCTCGCGGTCGGGCTCGCGCTGATCTTCGGCGTGTCGCACCTGATCAACTTCGCGCACGGCTCGGTGTACATGGTCGGCGCGTTCATCGGCTGGCTGTGCCTGACGCGCTTCGGGCTGCCGCTGCCGGTCGCGCTCGCGGCGGTCGTGGTCGGCTGCGGCGCGCTCGGCATCGCGATCGAACGGATCGGGCTGCGGCCGCTGCGCCATGCCGCGCGCATCGCGCCGCTGCTCGCGACGATCGGCATCAGCTTCATCCTCGACCAGCTCGCGCAGCTCGCGTTCGGCGCGGACCCGCGCGCGGTGCCGACGCCGCTGCCCGACTGGCACGTGCGGATCGCCGGCGCGACGCTCGGCTCGCTCGACTTGCTGATCGCGGGCATCGGCATCGCGGCGGCCGCGCTGCTGTACGGCTTCCTGCGCTTCACGCGGCTCGGCTGGGCCGTGCGCGCGACCGCGCAGGATCGCGACGCGGCGCTGCAGATGGGTGTCGACGTCGATCGCGTGAACCAGACCGTGTTCGCGATCGCGTGCGCGCTCGGCGGCGTGAGCGGGCTGCTGGTCGGCATGTACTACAACAGCATCGATCCGGCGATGGGTTTCCAGGCGACGCTGAAGGGCGTGGTCGCGCTGCTGATCGGCGGCCTCGGCAACGTGCCGGGCGCGATCGCGGGCAGCCTGCTGCTCGGTCTCGTCGAAAGCTACGGCGTCGCGCTGTTCGGCACCAGCTATCGCGACCTGTTCGCGTTCGGGCTGCTGATCGTATTCCTCGTGTGGCGGCCGAACGGCTTGTTCAGCGCGAATCGCGCGCTGCCGCCCGAGCCGATGACGGGCACTTTCCTCGCCGCCGCGAAAGCGGTGCGCGTGCCGCGCCCGCTGCTCGTCGCGCTGATCGCGGCGGCCGCCGTGCTGCCGTGGCTCGGTGCATCGCCGTACGTGTTGCAGACGCTGACCAACGCGTGGCTGTACGGGCTGCTCGCGCTGAGCCTCACGCTCGTCGCGGGCACGGTCGGGCAGATCTCGCTCGGCCACGCCGCGCTGCTCGTGATCGGCGCGTATGCGTCGGCGCTGCTGTCGTCGGATCTCGGCTGGTCGCCGGCCGTGACGATCCCGTGCGCCGGTGCGATCACGGCCGTGCTCGGCACGTTGCTCGTCTATCCGGCGTTCCGGCTGCGCGGGCACTACGTGTCGATCGCGACGCTCGGCATCGGCGAAGTGGTGAGCCTCGTGATCCTGAACTGGGACGGCCTGACGCGCGGCCCGCTCGGCATCACCGGCATCGCGCCGCTGCCGTGGGCGACGACCGCGCGCGCCGCGTACTGGTTCACGTTCGCGGTGCTCGTCGTGTTCGCGCTCGTGCAGGTGCGGCTGCTGCGTTCGCATCTGGGCCGCACGCTGCGCGCGGTGCGCGAGGACGACGTCGCCGCGCGTGCGCACGGCATCGCGCCGAACCGCTACAAGGCGATCGCGTTCGCGGTCGGCGGCGTCGCGGCCGGCGTGAGCGGCGGCATCGCCGCGCATCTGTACAGCTACATCAATCACCAGACCTTCGATTCGCAGGTGTCGATCCTCGCGTTGACGATGGTGATCCTCGGCGGGCTCGGCAACGTGCTCGGCGGCATCGTCGGCGCGATCGCGCTGATCGGGCTGCCCGAACTGTTCCGCTGGGCGGCCGATTACCGGATGCTGATCTACGGCCTCGTGCTGCTGCTGCTCGTCCGGTTCCGGCCGCAGGGCCTGCTCGGCACGGTGTGAGGAGGAATGCGATGACCACCACTCGACCCCTGCTCGACGTGCAGGGTTTGACGCGCCGCTTCGACGGCGTGACCGCGCTCGACGGCGCGAGCCTGACGCTGGCCGACGGCGAACTGCTGAGCGTGATCGGCCCGAATGGTGCGGGTAAGTCGACGCTGTTCAACCTGATCGCGGGCGCCGACCGGCCCGACGCCGGCCGCGTGACGTTCGACGGCCGCGACATCACCGGCACCGCGCCGGAACGGCTCGCGGCGCTCGGCATTGCACGCACGTTCCAGCACGGCCGTGTGTTCGGCAACCTGAGCGTGCTCGACAACGTGCTGATCGGCGCGCATGCGCGGCTGCGCGCGGCGCGGCCCGGCTGGCCGGCGCTCGGCGCGGCCGCCGAAGTGCTGCGCGCGCTGGTGCGGCCCGCGTCGGTGCGGCGCGAGGAAGCGGCGTTGCGTGAAGAGGCACGCGAGATCGTCGCCGGTTTCGGTGAACGGCTCACGCCGCGCATCGATCATCCGGCGCACAGCCTGTCGTATGCGAACCGGCGGCGCGTGGAGATCGGCCGGGCGCTCGCGCTGCATCCGCGCCTGCTGCTGCTCGACGAACCGACGGCCGGGATGAACGAGACGGAGACGGCCGAGATGCTGCAACTGATCCAGTCGCTGAAGGCGCGCGGGCTGACGATCCTGTTGATCGAGCACAAGCTCGAACTCGTGATGCGCGTGTCCGACCGCGTGATGGTGCTCGACAACGGCGTGAAGATCGCCGAAGGCGCGCCGCGCGACGTGCGGCACGATCCGCGCGTGATCGAGGCCTATCTCGGCCGCCGCCACGCGGGCGGCGCGGCCACCGAGCATTCCGCACAGGCGGCCGCATGACCGTGCAATCTTCCGTGCCTGATACGACCATGACCGACGCGCTGCTGAAACTCGAACATCTCGACACCTTCTACGGACCGGTGCAGGTTCACTTCGACGTGAACTTCGAGGTCGGCCGCGGGCAGATCGTCAGCCTGCTCGGCGGTAACGCGAGCGGCAAGTCGACGACGATGAAACTGATTCTCGGGCTGATGCGGCCGAAGCGCGGCGTCGTGCGTTTCGACGGCGACGACGTGACGGCGCTCGCGACGCCGCAGCGCGTGCGGCGCGGAATCGCGGCCGTGCCCGAGGCGCGGCGGCTGTTCGGCGACATGAGCGTGCGCGAGAACTTGCTGATGGGCGCGTACACGCGCGGCGATCGTGCGGCGGTGGCCGACGACTACGAGCGTGTGCTCGACCTGTTTCCGCGTGTGCGCGAACGGCTCGCGCAGCGCGCGGGCACGCTGTCGGGCGGCGAGCAGCAGATGCTTGCGATGGCGCGTGCGCTGATGGCGCGGCCGAAACTGATCTGCATGGACGAGCCGACGATGGGGCTGTCACCGCTGTATGTCGACAAGGTGCTCGAACTGATCGATGCGATCAACCGGCAGGGCGTGACGGTGTTCATGGTCGAGCAGAACGCGAGCCTCGCGCTGGAGATCGCGCACTACGGGTACGTGCTGCAGACGGGGCGCGTCGTGCTCGAAGGGCCAGCGAAAACGCTGCTCGACGATGAACGCGTGCGCGATGCGTATCTCGGTGGGGAGGCGGTGGCGGTGTAGGCTGCGCAAGCAGGTGCTGCCAAGCGCCGTGAAATGTGGAGTAGATTGGCGTTCTGTCGCGATCGACACCACGGAGAGCACCGCGCCATGTTGACCTATTCCATCCAGAAAGTCGGCTACGACTTCAATCAGCTCGATCAGCAGGGCGCGACCGACTACGCGTCGTTCGTTCATGCATTCGATGCGTTCCCTTGGGGGGCGCAGCACGTCGAATGGAACGAGACGCAGGACGGCCCGCTGCCGGCGCTCGTGCTGCAGCATGCCGACGATCAGCGTGAGCTGTGGGTGACTGCGTTGACGGATGCGCATTCGGACGGCTTCCAGTTGAATGCCGTTGCCATGCGGATCAAGAAGGGGCTGTTCGGCATCGGCAAGGGCAAGCTGGAGCAGCACGTCGACACGATCGACGTGAGGAAGCGCGTCGACGTCGATGCGTTGTGCCGGTTGTTCTGCGACCGCCAGTATGACGAACTGGATCAACGGGTGGCGCGGTATGCGCAGCGCAACGCCGACGACGATCGGGACAGCGACGACTGAACGCGTGTCGCCGCGGTGGAATTCAATCGAGCGTGCGTGCGCCGGATCTGAGGTTGCTTAAGCGTCGCTTGCAGCGTGCGTCGCCGCCGCACGCGGAAACGTCAGCACCACCGCAAACCCGCCCGCATCGGGAAACGCGAACCCGACGCGCCCGCCGTGCGCCTTCATCACTTCCTGCACGATCGCGAGCCCGAGGCCGGACCCTGTGCGCCGCTCGCTGCCGTCCGGCGCGATCCGCACGAACGGTTGCAAGGCCGCGTCCCAGTGCTCGCGCGGTATCCCGTGCCCGTTGTCGGTGACGGTCAGCGTCACCGCTCGATCCACGTTGCCTTGAGTCGCGACGGCCACGACGATGTCATCCGCATGCCCGTGCAGCAGCGCGTTGTGCAGCACGTTCGACAGCGCTTCCTGAAGACTGATCGCATCGCCGTCGATCCACGCATGCGGCGCGTCGCTCGCGAACGCAACGGCTACGTCGCGCTCGCCGGCGAGCGGAATCGTGCGGCCCAGGACCTCTTTCGCGAGCGCGACGAGGTCGACCGGTTGCAGCGGCACGGCCTCGGTGCGATGAATCACCATCGCGTGATTGAGCAACTGCCCGGTGAGCCGGCCGACGTTTGCGCTGGTTGCGCGCAGCGCATCGAGCCGCGCCGCGTGACGCGCGGGATCGGATTCGCCGTCGAGCAGCTCGATCTGCGCGTCGAGCCGCGCGAGCGGCGTGCGCATCTGGTGTGCGGCGTCGGCGATGAAGCGCTGCATCGCGTTGATCCGCTCGGCGAGGCGGTGCATCAAGCCATTGATCGACCCGATGATCGCGTCGATCTCGCTCGGCGTATCGACGGCCACGGGCCGCAGGTCGGCCGGGTCACGCGCGGCGATGATCGCGCCGATCTGCGCGAGCGGGCGCAGGCCGCGCCGGATCGCGAGGCCGCTCGCACCGATCGCGAGCACGCTCATCAGCAGGATCAATGTCCACACCTTGAAGCTCATGTCGTTCGTCAGTTGCTGGCGCGCGTTGGTTGTCTGCGCAACCGTCACGAGCGCCCAGCCCGGCGTGCTTTCCTCGGGCATGTAGCGCGCGATCGTCGCGGTGCGGACCCGATGCCCCTGGTAGACGGCATTCGCGAACGCCGGGCCCTGTTTGGCGGCGGCGAGCGTCGCGGGGCTCGCGAGATCGTGGTAGCCGGCCACGACCACGCCGCGCGAATCGACCACCTTGTAGTAGACGAGGTCGTAGCGCGACAGCGTCGACAGCGCGGCCACCGGCGGGTTCAGCGCGAGCACGCCGCCTTGCACGTAGAGGTTTTCCGCGACCTGAATCGATGCGCCGGCGAGCAACTGATCGTATGCGCGTTCGGCGGCGACGCCCGCGTAGTAGCGCGCGATCGCCGCGAGCGCGAGCGCGCCGGTCGCGACGACGAGCGCGATGAACAGCAGCGTGCGGCCGAACAGTGTCTTCGGGAACCAGTCAATGCGCGGCAATCTGATACCCCATCCCGCGGGCGGTGCGGATCTCGACCGAGCTGCCTTGCAGCTTCTTGCGCACGCGCGTCACGTATTGCTCGACCGCGTTCGCGGTCGGCTCGTTGCCGAAGCTGAACAACTGGTTCAGCAGTTCTTCCTTCGAGAAGATGCGCTGCGGGCGGCTCGCAAGGATTTCGAGCAGCGCGAATTCCTGGCGCGACAGCGACAGCGGCTGGCCGTCGAGTTCCGCGAGGCGGCTGCTGCGGTCGATCACGAGCCCGCCGAGCGTCAGCACGTCGTTCGCGTGGCCGCTGTTGCGGCGCAGCAGCGCCTGCACGCGCGCGTCGAGTTCGCGGTAGTCGAACGGCTTCACGAGGTAGTCGTCGGCGCCGAGGCCGAGGCCGCTCACGCGGTCGTCGATCGCCGAGCGCGCGGTGACGAGCAGCACGGGCGTCGTGCTGCCCGACGCGCGCAGGTGGCGCAGTACCGTGAAGCCGTCCATGCCGGGCAGGTTCGCATCGAGCACGACGAGATCGAAGCGCTCGACGCGCAGCAGCCCGTTCGCGGTCGCGCCGTCGGTTTCGAGATCGACGGCGTGGCCGAGCCGGGCCAGCCGGCTGCGGATCGCCGCGCCGATTTCGGCATCGTCCTCCACGACGAGAATGCGCATGGTGCCGTTTGCAGGTAGGTGAATTAGGGGTTTTCCCGGGGCCGGGATGTCAGCATTTTCTCAGACTCGGCCGATAACCTGTGTCGAGCCGGAAGCAGGATGCAAGGACGGCATTAATACCAGAAATATTCAAGGAGACGGCAACATGCAGCATGTCACGGGCACGACGAACGCGCGCCGCGGCGCCACGCCGGCCTGCGCGTGGCCGCTGGCCGTCAGCCGCACGGCGGCACGCGCATGATGACGTCGCCGCGCCGCCGCGCGTTGATCGCAGCCGGGCTCGGCGTGCTGGGCGGGCTCGGGGCGCCGGCGCTGGTGCGCGCGAAGCCGCGCACGGTGCGGATCTCCAAAGGCTATGGCGTGCTGTACCTGCCGTTGCTCGTGATGGAGAAGCAGCGGCTCTTCGAGCGGCACGCGGCGCGTCACGGCGTGCGCGACGTCGCGGTCGAATGGGTGCTGCTCGACGGCGGCAATTCCGTCAACGACGCGATGATGGCCGGCACGCTCGATTTCGCGGGCGCCGGCGCGCCGGGTTTCATCGAGCTGTGGGCGCGGGCGCGCGGCATTCCGAACGTCGAGGTGATCGGCATCAGCGGGCTGTCGACGACGTCGCTGTCGCTGAACGCGAACCGCGCGGGCCTCGCATCGCTGCGCGACTTCACGCCGTCCGACCGGATCGCGGTGCCGGGCATCCGCACGTCGCTGTCGGCGGTCGTGCTGCAGATGGTCGCGAGCCGGCAACTCTGCCCGACGCATTTCGCGCAGCTCGATTCGATCACCGTGAACCTGCCGCATCCGCAGGCGATGCAGGCGCTGATCCGCCGCGAGAACGGCGTGACCGCGCACTTCACGTCGCCGCCGTTCTCGACGCTCGAATTGCGGCAGCCCGGCATTCATCGCGTGGTGAGCTCGGTCGACGTGCTCGGCCCGATGACGCTCGACGTCGTGTTCGCGCCGAAGCGGCTCGTCGATGCGGAGCCGGCGCTCGCCGTCGCATTTCTCGGCGCGCTCGACGAAGCGAACCGCCTGATCGCGCAGGACCCGCGTGCGGCGGCGGCGCTCTATGCGGCGTCGTCGGGCGTCGGCGTGTCGCATGACGACGTGATGCGGATGCTCGCCGCGCCCGACACGCGCTTCTCGGTGCTGCCGAACCAGCTGATGGACTACGTCGAATTCCTGTACCTGGCCGGCACGATCAAGGCGAAGCCGCGCGCGTGGCACGAGATGTTCGCGCCGATGCTCGACGACTACCGGTCGGGTTGAGCTACGCCCGTCGCGATCCGGTTCCATTCATCGAAACACCTCGCGCCGGCGCGTTCGTCACGCGCGGCGCCGATTCAACCGATTCACCGATTCAACCGATATGCAATCGATTCACCCAAGGAGCCTGAAGTGAACGCTACCGATACCCTGGACCCCGCGTCCGCCGAAGAACAGCGCATCATGTCGAAGATGGCGCGGCGCCTGCTGCCCATCCTCGTCGTGATGTTCCTGATCGCGTTCATCGACCGGCAGAACGTCGGTTTCGCGAAACTGCAGATGGTGCACAGCCTCGGCATGACGGAAGCCGCGTTCGGGCTCGCGTCGTCGCTGTTCTTCATCGGCTACCTGCTGTTCGAGGTGCCGAGCACGCTCGCGCTGCATCGCTACGGCGCGCGCGTGTGGCTCGCGCGGATCATGCTGACGTGGGGGCTCATCACGGTGCTGATGGGCTTCACGACGTCGATGCCCGCGTTCTGTTCGCTGCGCTTCGTGCTGGGCATCGCCGAGGCCGGCTTCTATCCGGGCGTGATCTATTACCTGACGCTGTGGTTTCCGCAGAGCTACCGCGCGAAGGTGCTCGGCATCTTCACGCTCGGCAGCGCGCTCGCGAACATGCTCGGCTCGCTGGTCGGCGGCCTGCTGCTGAGCCTGAACGGCGTGTGGGGGCTGGCGGGCTGGCAGTGGGTGTTCGTCGCGACGGGCATTCCGGCCGTGGTCGTCGCGATCGTCGTGTTCCGCGTGCTGCCCGCATCGTTTCGCGAAGCGCGGTTCCTCGACGAGCGCGAGAAGCAGATCGTCGCGGCCGCGCTGGAGCGCGAGAAGCCGGCGCAGGCCGAGCACGGCCAGCCGTGGAAGGCGCTGCTCGATCCGCGCGTGATGCTGTTCGCGGCGACCTACATGCTGATGTCGACGTCGCTGTACGGCGTCACGTACTGGCTGCCGACGATCGTGAAATCGTTCGGCGTGTCGAGCACGACGAACGGGTTCCTGAGCATGCTGCCGTGGGCGCTCGCGGTGGTGCTGCTGGTGTGGCTGCCGTCGAAGCTGCGCCGTGCGAAGAGCATCCTGCGCACGATCGCGATCGTCGCGGCGCTCGGCGCGCTCGGCTTCCTGCTGAGCCTCGTGCTGCCGTCGACGCCGCTGCGCTTCATCGCGCTCGTGCTCGGCGGCGCGTGCATCCCGCTGCTGTATCCGTGCTTCTGGTCGATGCCGCCGCGCTATTTCACCGGCGCGCGGGCGGCCGCGAGCGTCGCGGCGATCAACTCGATCGGCAACCTCGGCGGCTTCTTCAGCCAGAACCTGATGCCGTTCGCGGGCAAGGTGACAGGCACCGCGTTCGGGCCGATGATCGTGCCGATCGTGTGCCTCGCGCTGCTTGGCGTCGGCGCGCTGGTCGCGTGGACGCGCTCGGAGCGGGGGATGGTGGCGGTGCGGGCGTGAAGGGCGGTCGGGTTGGCCCGGGATACGTGGATTAGGCCGAATGGCCGACTGCACGCGAAAAAGCGGGTGTGCTACCATGCATTACATATGTAATGCATGGAGTGTACGATGAAAACCGCGACCATGCCGGCGCTGCGTGTCGATCCGCAATTGCGGGAGGAGGCAGAGTCGGTCCTTGAGGAAAACGAGACGTTGTCTGCGTTCATGGAGTCGGCGTTGCGCGATGGTATTGCGCGTCGCCGTCTGCAACGCGAGTTTGTAACCCGTGGCCTCGCATCGCGCGACGAGGCGCGTCGTACCGGTGAATACGTCGATGCCGCCGACGTGCAGGCCGAACTCGAGGGCATGCTGAAGGCTGCGCGTGCAGCGAAGGCGGCTGATTGATCTATCGGGTTCGATATACACGTGCGGCCCGTGAGGATCTGGTACGGATGTATCGATACCTGCTCGAACGTGATGTGGATGCGGCGGCGCGGGCTGTGGACGCGATCGAACAAGGTGTCGCCATGCTCCGCATGTTTCCGTTCACATGCCGCAAGGTCGATCACGGAAATCCATTTTTGCGCGAGCTGATCGTGTCCTTCGGCACGTCGGGCTATGTCCTGCTGTTCGAGATTGAAGCAGCCGAGCAAGTTACGATTTTAGCCGTACGACACCAACGGGAAGATGATTACCACTGATACGTGACGATGCGGTGGTTGTCGTTGCCGCGTTGGTCAGCGATTGATCCGCGAATCCCCGTCCACGCCATGCGCGACTGCCACAGGCGCCGGCACCCGCGGAATCTCGACCTCGACCGTCGTGCCTTCGCCGAGCGTCGTCGCGATCCGCAGCGTGCCGCCGACCAGATACGCGCGCTCGCGCAACCCCACCAGCCCGAACGACGCCGATTTGCGCGGCACCGCGGGATCGAATCCCGCGCCGTCGTCGCGTATCGTCAGCGCGATCGCTTCGCCGCCGCACACGAGTTCGACGTCCGCATGCGACGCTGCCGCGTGCCGGGCGACATTTGCGAGCGCTTCCTGCGCGATGCGGAACACGGCCGTCGCGTACGGCTCGTCGAGTTGCAGCTCCGGCGGCTCGACGTGCAGCGAACAGGCGATCCCGTGACGGTGCCGGAAATCCTCCACGAGCCATTGCATCGCGGCCGCGAAGCCGAGATCGTCGAGCATCAGCGGGCGCAGGTCCGACGCGATGCGACGGGTCGCTGCCACCGCGCCGCGCGCGAGCGCATGCATCGCCGCGATCTTGCGTGCCAGCGATGCGTCGTCCTGCGGCACGTGGTCGATCAGCCATTCGAGATCGTTCTTCAGCGTCGCGAGCGTCTGCGCCAGTTCGTCGTGCAGTTCGCGCGCGATGCGGCGCTGCTCGGCTTCGCGCGCGCTGGCGCTGATCGCGGCGATCTCGCGCAGCTCCTCGCGCGAGGCCTGTAGCGCCCGTTCCGCGCGTACGCGCTCCTCGACTTCGCGCCGCAGGTCGCGGTTCGACGCGCTCAATTGCGCGGTGCGCGCGGCGACGCGTTGTTCGAGCCGTTCGTTCGCATCGTTCAACTGCGCGCTTTTCTGCACGACGAGCAGATGCTGGTAGCGCGCGCCGGCCAGCGCGCGCACCGTCTGCGCATGCAGCCGGCCGTTCTCGAACAGCATCGCGAACAGCACGACGCCCGACGCGACGAGACCGTACGCGCGCCCCGCATAGAAGCCGAGATCGAAGCGCCCGTGATTGAGCATCGACGACAGCGCGATGTCGAACAGCCACGTGACGAGCACCGTCATCACCCACAGGTCGAGCACGGAATGGCGGCGCCGCTGCCGCCACATCAGCATCAGCGCGACGAGGTTCAAGCCCCAGACGACCGTGATCGCGTTCGTCATCGCCGAGGTCATCCGGTTGCCGCTCATGATGTGCGGCAGCAGCGCGTGGCCGGCGGTCGCGAGCAGCGCGAGCGCGGCCGTCGCGCCGCCGGCGGCCACGAGGCAGAGGACGACCGGAATCGCCGCACGCCGCTGCGGGGCCGGAGCCGGGCGCCTGCGCGACGTCGCGCGCAGCAGTGCGTACGCGGCGACCGACAACGGAAAGCCGCCATGCCAGAACAGGTACAGCCATGCGGTGGTCTGTTCGCCGGCGCCGAGCAGGCCGGTCGGCGTGAACAGCCCGGGGAAGGTCAGCATGTGCGTGCCGGCCATGAACGCCGTGAACAGGTAGCCGCCCGCCAGCACGAGCAGCGGCTTCTCGCGCAGGATCGCGTACTGGCCGAGCAGCAGGCCGGCCGTCACCATGTCGTTGATCACGATCGCCGATTGGTACACGGGAATGAACGCCCAGCCCGGCGCGAGCGGCATGGCCGCGAACGGTGCGAGCGCGGCGAAGATCACGGCCGATACGAGTACCGTCGCGAGCGCGAGCCGCCGCTCGCGCCGGCCCGGCGGCAGCGACGACATGAACAGACGCGACGTGTCTGGATCGTCGTCGGCCGGCGGTGACGCGGGCGGGAAGCGGAAGGCGGCCGTCATGCGTCGTCGTCCCCGAGGTCGAGATCGTGGCGCACCGTGTAGCGGACCAGTGCGGCTTCGTGCGGCAGCCCCATTTTCTCGAGGATGCGCGTCTTGTACGTGCTGACCGTCTTCGCGCTCAGCGCGAGTTCCGACGCGATCCGCGTGACGGTCTGACCCGCGACGATGCGGCGCATCACGTCGAACTCGCGCGCCGACAGCCGTTCGTGCGGCAGCGCCTGAGCCGGCGCGCGCAGCGTGTGAGCGAGGCTTTCGGCCGCGGACGGGCTCACGTAGACGCCGCCTGCCGCCACCTTGCCGACGGCTTCGACGAGTTCGGCCGTCGCACTGTCCTTCGTCAGGTAGCCGGTGGCGCCGGCCTTGAACGCGCGTGCCGCGTACTGGGTTTCCGCGTGCATCGTCAGCACCAGCGTGCGCAGCGACGGCGCCTGGCGCTTGACCAGCCGGATCAGCTCGATGCCGGTCGGCGCGGGCATCGACAGGTCGAGCAGCAGCACGTCGGCGGCCGCGCGCTCGGCCAGCGCGAGCGTGCCCGAGCCGTCGCTCGCCTCGCCGACGATCTCGAAACCGCCGGCCCGCTCCAGGATGTGACGCAGTCCGTCCCGCATGACTGCGTGATCGTCAGCCAGAATTACCCTGATCATCTTCCAGCGATCCTCTTCGGGATGACGCCGCGCGTTGCTGTCGTTGCTGTCCGGGTGTCGCCGCGGCCGTTCTTCTGATCAATATATGCGCCCGATCCCGAAAAAGGTACTCGTTCGCGAAATTTTCGGGAGGGTTGAGTGCGGAATGTGCGCTGAAACGAAATAATCGGCAGGAAAGGGTACGGTGTGGCGCGCAGGTGGATCAAGGTATTCCCGGGTACCTTTGCCGCCGCCGCGAGCCGGCCCGGCCACGCCGGAACCGCGCCCCGAACCGTTCCGATTCGGGACTAAACTGGTGCCCGATGCCACCACTCGAACCAGGAGCCCTGCAATGATCGATCTTGCCGATATCCTGCCGTCCGCACTGCCCGCCGCGGTCGCCTGGGCCGAAGCGGAGGCTGCGCGCGGGCTCGCGCAGGGCGAGCCGCTGACGCTGGCGCAAGCCGACGACGCGCGCACGGTGGGCGTCGCGCAGCCGGACCGGATTCGCGTGATGGCGGTTGACCGCATGCCGTTTCCAGACACGCCGACGCTGGCCGCGATCGCCCGCGACTCCGGGCTGCTGGCGCCCGGGACGATCGGCCTCACGCTCGGTCATGCGGTGTACGTGCTGCGCGGGCACGACACGCGCCGCCTGCTGACCCACGAATTCAGGCATGTCCATCAATACGAGGCTGCCGGCTCGATCGGCGCGTTTCTTGCGCGCTATCTACGGGAGATCGCGACGGTCGGCTATCACGACGCGCCGCTCGAGGCCGACGCGCGGCAGCACGAGTTCGACTGACCCCGCCTGCAGACCTCCGACGCTGGCGCGAGCGTGCGCATGTCGCGATGAACGTATCCAATGCCCTTGCCGGCCCGGTAGTCGCGCACCGGGCCGCACCGTCCGGGAGGGTGCAATGAGCGACACGATCCATGCGTGGATCGGCGCGATCGGCGCGCATCCGCTGCTCGTGCTGGCGATCGTGTTCGCGGCCGCGTGCGCCGAGGCGATCGCGCTGGTCGGCACGATCGTGCCGGCCGGCGCCGTGATGTTCGCGGCCGGCGCGCTGATCGGCGCGGGCGCGCTCGACGCATGGGCGACGATCGGCGTCGCGGCCGTCGGCGCGGTGATCGGCGACGGGATCAGCTACGAACTCGGCCGGCATTACCGCGGGATGATCCGCAACGCGTGGGCGCGCTTCGGCTATGCGAGCGCTTACGCGCGCGGCGAGGAATTCGTGCTGCGTCACGGCATGAAGAGCATCGTGCTCGCGCGCTTTCTCGCGCCGGTGCGGGCGGTCGTGCCGGTCGTCGTCGGCTGCGCGACGCTGCCGCGCCGGTCGTTCTATCCGGTCAACGTGATCTCCGCGCTCGTGTGGGCGCCCGTGCACGTCGCGCCCGGCATCCTGTTCGGCGCGTCGGCCGCGCTGGCCGCGGCGATCAGCGTGCGGGTCGCTGCGATCCTGCTGGTCGTGGCAGGGCTGGTCGCGCTCGTGTGGATCGGCGTGCGCGTCGCGCTGCGGCGCGGCTGGCCGTTGCTGCGCCGCGCGCTCGTCGAAACCGTGCATGCATGCGCGCGCCGCTGGCCGCGATTCGGCGCGCGGCTGCACGACGGGATCGCGTACCTGCGCGGGCTGCCCGGCGCGGTGCCCGTGCTCGCGCTGCTGTTCATCGGCTGCGTATGGCTATTCGCGGGGATCGTGCAGGACGTCGTCGCGAACGATCCGCTGATGCACGCGGACATTGCGCTGTACGCGTTCCTGCAGAACCTGCGCACGCCACCCGGCGACGCCGTGATGAGCGCGCTCGCCGTGCTGCATGGGCACGACACGGGGCTGATCGTCGCGGCCGCGTTCCTCGTGTGGCTGATGATCCATCGCTGCTGGCTGACGGCTGCCTGGTGGCTCGCGACGATCGGTGTCGCCGTTGCGCTCGTGCCGGTGTTCGGCGCGAGCGTGCCCGGCGCGACGCCCGCGAGCCTGCCGCCCGGCGCGCTGCACGTGGCGCTGCCCGATGCCGACGCCGCGTTCGCGATCCTTGCAAGCAGCGGCCTCGGCTGGGCGCTCACGCGCGACCGGCCCGCGCTGTGGCGCATACCGGTCGTGACGGCGGTCGTGCTGTGGATCGTGCTCGGCGGCTTCGCGCGACTGTACGTCGGCGATACCTGGTTGTCGGGTCTGCTGGGCGGATGGAGTCTCGGGCTCGCGTGGTTCGCGTTGCTCGCCGGCGCCTATGCGTACTGGCGTGTGCGCGAGCACGTACAGCCCAGAGGCGCGCTCGTCGCGGTCGTCGTCGTGCTCGCGACGGCCGGTGTATGGACAGTTCCCGCGCAGTGGCAGCTCGATCGCGCGGCGCGTCCGCATGTCGGCGACGTGGTCGCGATGACCGTCGACCAGTGGCTGCGCGGCGGGTGGCAGCGCGTGCCGACGCGGCGCACCGAGATCGGCGGCGACCGCGAGGAATTTCTGCCGCTGCAATGGAGCGCGACGTCGGACACGCTCGACCGTCATCTCGCGCAGGCCGGCTGGCAGCGCGCGACGCCGTGGACGCCGGCCACCGCGCTGCGCTGGCTGTTGCCGCAGGCGCCGGCCGACACGCTGCCGGTGCTGCCGCGCTATACGCATGGCGAAAGCACACGGCGCGTGTTCGTCCGCGTCGATCCGGCGCACCCGGAAAGCCGCTTCGTGCTGCGGTTGTGGCGCTATCCGTACGTGTTGCAGGATGCGCTCGGCATGCGGCCGCTGTGGTACGGCGCGCTGTATCGCGAGACGCTGCGCCGGCCGGCGCGGCTGATGACGTTCGTGCGCTCGACGACGATCGACGATGCGGCGGCGATCGCGCACGCGCTGGCGGTCGAGCCGACGATCGCGCATCGGCCGGCGGGGATGACGGCCGCGCCGGACGCGATGCTGCTCGTGTGGATGGTTCAGCCGTGAGGGGGCGTTCAGGTTTGCGGACGAGCAGAGGGGAGACGGGAAAGGTTGCCGGCTTCGGTGAGCGCTTGCATGGCGAGGAGGGCCGCGGCGTGATTGTCGGGATCGCCGAGCGATTCAGACACCACCTTCAAATAGGTGGCTGAAAGCTCAGGGTCCGTGCGTAGTTCGACGACTTCCGCGTCGTGATGCGATACAGCGCCTTTGAAAGGGTTCATGGTCGCTTCGTTGATGTATGAGTTGGGACAGGGCTAGCGAATGGCCTTGGATGTCGGCGTCACGCGCGGATCGCCGCACAAGCGCTCGCACCCTCCGTCGCATATCGGGACCAGCGTCACGGCAATCTGATTGAGCGAAAGGCGACCGTCGTTGTCGACGTCCGGATGCTTGATGGTCCTTGTATCCACCCAGATGTTCTGTTCACCGATGCCCAACTGGATAAGGTAGGTTTTCAGTGCAACGGCGCGCCGCTGAGCGAGGGCGGTCGGATCCCGTTCCCGGATGTAACCGCCTGCGTAGACGATTCCACGAATGCCGACGTCCGGCCAGTTGCGGGCCTCCAGAACCATTTCAGCGATCCTTATCCGAGCCTTGTTGGGGATATCGGTGGAGTTCAGCGGCAACGTATCCGCCATGTCCGTTGAAATCGTGCAGGCGTATGCGAGTGGTGTTGCGACGAATATCGAAAGCGCGAACAGGTGCGCAAAGAGAATGGGGCGCATTACGCGAGTTCCTTATTCGTCGAAGCCGACGTAGCACGCAAGGCTGTCCGCGTTGCGAATTGCTTTGTCAGGATTGGATTGTGCCCAGAAGGTCAAACCGATTGACACGCCATACATTTCGTCGGTGGAGTCGAACACATCCGAGAAATGCGTGCATTCGTGAATCAGTGTGAGCAGTTGGCATCCGCGCCAGCGTTGCGCCGGCGGCGATGTACAAAAATGTGAATAGATCGCGATGATACGCTTCTCGGAATCGGGCTTGCATACTGCAGCATCCGTGTGGCCGTTGTCCGGGAAAACGGTGCACGTGATGTTTCGTTGCTTCTGCTGATCCCATCTGATGACGTTCTCCGGTTTGAGCGATTGCATGACGTCCAACAGCTTTGGCATTCCGAGCCGCAGGGTGTCGCGTACGATGTCGTCGCTTTGGCCGAACCACTTCCGCGCGCGCGACTGTTCGGCACCGTCCCATCGCGCCAGCCCTGCGACGCGATCCTGAATCAAGGGAATAGCCATGTCGCGAAGTCGGCCGATCGATGCCCGGAATGTCTTGTTCGACATGTTTTGGCATATCGGAGTCAGGTCCAGTTCGATATCCCGGATCGAGTCCGCTGTCGTATTCGTGGAAACGGTGCCGACTGATTCCCATCCGTCGTCGTGCAGCGGATCCGTGTTTCTATTGCACATGGGTTACGTTCCCCGATATATCTCGATGTCAATTACGTCGTGACCGGATGTCTCGACTCGGCATGTCAGACCTTTTTCATCGGTCCGTCCCTCGACGAGCCGGCCTGAAGAATCCGTGATTCGATAACGGATGTTGGCGAGCGGCCATCCGGAAAATCGATCGATCAGCCGGATTTGCTCGTCGTGAACTGCAGGTGCGGGGCTCCGGTGGGAGGGACTCGATTCCACGAGCGGCGCGTTTTCCGACGACTTTAGAAATATCCCCGGGTTGCTGCCAGCGATGACGCAATTTTTCATGCATGGACACGCTACGCGATCACCGTCGACCGCTACGTTTCGGCCGAGTTCTGATATGCCCTTTCCGGACCCGATAATTTCGAAGGTGCCCTCGCAATTTCCGCATGTCGCTTTATCACCGCTCAATGCGACACGTTTTCCTTTGTCGTAAATCGTCGAAGAAACTGCGGTGACGAAGCCGCGCGTCGTGGTCGGATCGTTATCCCGGATGGCCGCTTTTCTCATTGGAGTTCCCCCGCTTGCTAGTGTTTGTTGTCGCATGTTCGAAGCCGGCCCACGGTTGCCGAGGAGTGATGGCGGTGAGCGCTGACCGACGCCGGACCAGGAAGATGGGAGAACCACGGCTACTTGGCCATCCCCCAGTTTTCTCCGTCAATTTGGGATGCTGATGATAAGGTAGGAAGGTCGCGAAATGTCGTGTTATTGAGACGGGGAGGCGGTAGATTGTTTCAGATTGTCAGGGTGGTCGAGGAAGCATGAATGGTGTGCGTTGGCGCGGATTCAGTCGGTTCAGATTGAGACGAAGCAGCGTTCGCGAATCGGCAAGGCAGACGTGTCTGCATGGCCCGACTTGTCCCGACGCAAACCTTGCGAGCGTGCGCAATGCATCTTGTGCCGAACGCAGATAAAACGCCTGCAGATGAAACACCTGACGGCGAACCGCGAGTGCGGAAAACAGCACTCCCCGGCCGCCGGCATGGACCAGAATCGGCAGAAGGCCGCGTGGCCCGGTTTCAGCAACCCGTCGAGTTTCCGCCAGGCGTCCAAGCGCTGATACGGCGTGCCGCCGGTCGCGTATCGCGGCGCGGCGCAGCCCGAAGAGAAGGCGACCGTCGATGAATCGCGGTACGATCGCTCGCTTGCCTGTCCTGCCTGTCGACATCCCACTCACGAGAGACCCCGCATGATCACGATCCGCCCGATGACCGACGACGATTTCGCACGCTTCTGGCCGACCTACCGCGCCATCGTCGCTGCTCAGGAAACCTATGCATTCGATCCCGAACCGACCCAGGAAGCGGCACGCGCACTGTGGCTCGACGCGCCGCTCTGTACGTGGATCGCGGAGGAGGACGGCGTAGTGCTCGGCTCGTACTTCCTGAAGGCGAACGCCGCCGGGCCCGGCAAGCACGTGAGCAACTGCGGCTACATGGTGAGCGAGGCCGCGCGCGGCCGCGGCGTCGCGCGCCTGATGTGCGAGCACTCGCAGCAGGTGGCGCGCGAGCGCGGTTTCCTCGCGATGCAGTTCAATTCGGTGGTCGCGACGAACGAGGTCGCGGTTGCGCTGTGGCAGAAGCTGGGATTCGAGATCGTCGGCCGGCTGCCGCGCGCATACCGTCACGCGCGGCTCGGCTTCGTCGACTGCTTCGTGATGTTCAAGTGGCTCGGCGACGCGGCGGCCGCCGAAGCCTGAGCAACCTGCTCGCTGCGTCAGACGGCGAACGCGCCGTCGAACACGATCCGCTCGTCGAGCGCGAGCGTGCCGCGCGCGAAGATCAGGTCGAGATGGTGGCTGCCGTTTTCGCCGCCGCCGAGCCCGAGATGCAGGCCCGGATGGCGTTCCTCGAACCCCGCGTTGCGGCCGTACAGGCCGCGGATGCCGAGGTTCGTGCCGATGCCGAATTCCTCGATCCGCCGGTGATTCGCGTGCCGGTCGAGATAGGTCGTGAAATCGCGCCGGAAGCCCGCATCGTCGGTATCGAAATCGACGATCGTGCTGTGCTCGACATGCAGCGTCGCGAGCCGCTCGGCCACCTTGTACTTGATCGCGAACGGCACGGTGCCGAGAAAGGTGCCGCTGAACACGACCGAGCCGTTGAGGTCGGTCACGTGCGTCGCGATCTCGCCGGGCACGACGTCGAGGTTGCCCATTCCGTCCACGCTCGTCCATTTCTGGTCCGGCGCGAGCGAGCCCGTCAGCGTGTTGCCGGCTTCGTCGATGAAGCGGATCTGCGATGCGCGTGCGGCCGCGTCGATCAGCCGGCCATTGCGCGCGGCGATGTCGTCGAGCGATTCGGCGAACGCCTCGTCGAGGTGCGGGCCGTAATCCTTGAATAAAACCGATTTGCTCCAGTGTTCGACGATCGCGGGGCGGATCGCGGCGAGAAATGGCGGCCCGCTCGGCGACGGCGTCGGCAGGCACGACGAGTCGTACAGCAGCACGAACAGGTCGGCGGCGTCGAGCGCGGCGGCGATGTCGGCGGGCGGGGTGCTTTCGAGGCAGAGGGTGGTTGCGTCGAGCGAATCGGGCAGGGCGGAAAAGGCGCGCAACGCGATGTCGCGGTTGCGGGTGTCATGGCCGACCAGCAGTTTTCCCGATTCGCCGCGGGCCAGCTTGTCGCGCAACGCGGGGTGAAAGCCGAGCGCGCGGTGCAGGTTCAGCATGCGTATCTCCGGAAGCGGCGGAAGGGCCGCGGCCCTTCCGCGAGAACGGGTGGCCCGCTCAGACCGGCCAGAGCGCGGTGCCGAACGGCACCACGGCGTCCTCGACCATCATGTCGACGGCCTCGGGGTGCGTGTCTTCCTGCATCCAGTCAAGCAATTCGATCTGCTGGGTTTCCTGCATGTCAATTCTCCTGTGGTGAACATGAGTGATTCAACATGAAAGCGCGGAAAAAACATGGCCGCTCCTCGTTCGATATTTTGTGAATGCCGGACGAGTGGCGTCGATATTAGTCTGACGAATTTTCGAATGCAATGCGTTGCAGTGTTTTTAGCCGTGACGTGCTAAACACGAGGTATTTGCGATCCACATATTGGAAAAACAGGATAAAACGAGCGACAGATCGCGCATCATTTTTTATCGGAAGGAATCCGGATAGACGAAATGAATTCGGTTATTTTTAATTTGAATTCAATTGCCCGGATTGCTGCGTTTTATGTCATTCACGAAAACCACAAGCGCGATCGCCTGGTGCTCGAACCGGTCCGCATGATTCCATGCGTCACGCAGTCGATCCGCATTCGCACGTCATCCAAGCAACGCCTTTCCGATCGTCTTGGTCGGTTCGGAGCGCAGCACCAGCGATGTCGTGACCGCGCCGAAGCGGGCAATCGCGTCGATGAGCGTTTCGAGCTGGCCCGGTGTCGGCACCAGCACCTTCAGCAGAAAGCAGTCCTCGCCGGTCATGCGATGAACCTCGATGACATGCGGCATCTCGGCGAACGTGCGCAGCGCCGGCTTGATGTGCTCGTGAGTCGTCTTGAGCCGGATGATGGCCATCATGCCCAACCCGAGCGCCGCCGGATCGATGCGTGCGCCGTAGCCGGCGATGATGCCGCGTTCTTCCAGCCGCTTGACGCGCTCCGAGGTGGCGGGCTGCGACAGCCCGATGCGTCTGCCGACTTCCGACAGCGGCGTCCGCGCGTTCTCCTGCAGCGCTTCGAGAATGGCAAGATCCAGGCGATCCAGCGCTTCGTCCGGCATGGCGGCCCTCCGGTACCGTTGATTCATCGGCATTTTGTCTCAATAACCGATGACTTGCCATTCCATGCCGGCCGGCGCGTGGTCACACTCCGGGTTTCAGTTGACGGAGGGCGTGATGGATCAGGCGATCGTGATCGTGCCGGGTATCGGCAATTCGGGACCGGATCATTGGCAGAGTCATTGGGAGACGGCGTTTCCCCGCGCCGCGCGCATCGCGCCGGCTTCGTGGGAGGCGCCCGACCTCGCCGACTGGACGGCGGCGCTGGATACGGCCGTCGCGAACGCCGGGGCGCCCCCGCTCGTGATTTGTCATTCGCTGGGCTGCCTGTTGTTCGCGCATTGGCATGCGCGGTCGGCGCGCGCGGTGCGCGGCGCGTTTCTCGTGGCCGTGCCCGATCCGGCAGGGCCGTGCTTTCCGGTTGCCGCCGCCGCGTTCGCGAACGTGCCGGGCGGTCGGTTCGGGCGCGTGCCGGTGCTGGCGATCGCGAGCGCGGACGACCCGTACGATCCGGCGGGGCGAGCGCTCGAATGGGCCACGGAACACGGCGCGACGCCGCTTCTGCTCGGCGCGCGCGGCCATCTGAACGCGGCGTCCGGGTTGGGCGGATGGCCCGAAGGGCGCGCGCTGCTTGCGGCGTTTGCGGCCGGACTCGGGCGGTAGCGCGTGCCGGCGCCGGCCGGCATTCCGCGTTTTCCAGCCGTCGCGCGCGTCGCGCCAGGGAGCGGAACCCGGGGCGCGACGGCCGGCGGGTTTCTGCCGCCGGCGCGCACCGGTTTCATGGCTCCAGTATGATCGACCGACGGCGGCGAACGCCCCGGAATCGAACAACGAAGGAGACACCCCGATGCGTGCAGTGCCGCAACCGGAGCGTGCCGGCCGCTCGCGGCCGGACGCCGGCGCAACCGATCCCGGCCGCATGGCCGCGTGGCGGCTCGCGATCTGCCTGTCGCTGGGCAGCGCGATCGCGCTTGGCCTCGCCCGCTTTTCGTATGCGCTGCTGCTGCCGCCGATGAAGGCCGACCTCGGCTGGACGTTCGCGCAGGCCGGCGCGCTGAACACGGCGAACGCGGCCGGCTACCTGATCGGTGCGCTCGCATTCCCGCTGCTGTCGCGGCGCTGGCGCGCGGGCACGCTGCTCGCGGCCGGCTGTGGATTGACCGCCGTGCTGATGGCCGCTGGCGGGCTCACGTCGGACATGCACGTGCTGCTCGCGCAGCGGCTCGCAACGGGTATCGGCAGTGCGTTGATCTTCATCAGCGGCGGCGTGCTGGCAGCGCGGCTCGCATCCGCGTCGCCGCGCGACGCAGGGCTGCTGCTCGGCCTCTATTACGGCGGCACCGGATGGGGCATCGTCGCGGCGTCGCTGCTCGTGCCGGCCACGCTCGTGCACCGAGTACACGGCTGGCAGCCGGCGTGGTTCGCCCTCGCGACGGCGTGCGTGCTGTTCTCGGCGGTGGCCGTGTCGGCTGCGCGCCGCATCGAGCATGCGCATGCGGCACCGGCCACGCAGGCCGACGGCGCGAAACCGGCCGCGACCGCGAGCCCGGCCCGCTTCGCACTCGCGCTGGCCGGCTACGGCCTGTTCGGTGTCGGCTATATCGGCTACATGACGTTCATCGTCGCGCTGCTGCGCGGCGCGGGGATGAGCGGCACGGTGGTCGCCGCGTTCTACGTGATGCTCGGCGTCGCGACCGTCGTGTCGGCGCGGTTGTGGTCGGGGCTGCTCGACCGGATGCGCGGCGGCCAGGCGCTCGCCGTGCTCAACGCGCTGCTCGGCGTCGCGACGCTGATGCCCGCGCTGTTCGTGCATCCGGCTGCCGCGTTCGCATCGGGCTTGCTGTTCGGCGCGACGTTCCTGTCGGCGGTGGCTTCCACGACCGCCTTCGTGCGGCACAACCTGCCGCCCGATGGTTGGGCGAAGGGTATCAGCGCATTCACGACGGTCTTCGCCTTCGGGCAGATCGCGGGGCCGGTCGCGATCGGCTGGGTGTCGGACAGCGCGGGGCTCGCGCGCGGGCTCGTGTATTCGGCGCTGACGCTGTTCGCGGGCGCGGCACTTGCGGTCGGGCAGCGTGCGCTGCGGGCGCCTGCGTAGTCCGCCCGAACGCGCACGCCGCGCCACATGCCGGCATCGTTACCGCACGCACGCGGTGCGCGACACGCGATGAAACGCGCGGCTGAAGTAGATCAGGCTGTCGCCGTCGTCGCGCACGCGAATCGACGTCGCCTCGATGAATATCACCGAATGCGAGCCGACTTCCTTCATCTCGGCGATCGTGCCCTGCAGGCTCGCGAGCGCATCGCGCAGCACTGGCACGTCCTGTTCGCCGCGATCCCACACGGGCAGTTCGAAGCGCTGTTCCATCGGCAGGTCGGTGAGTCCTGCGAAGTGTCGCGCGAGCAGCTCGTGCTCGGCCGGCAGCACGTTGATGCAGACCTGGCGATTGCGCTCGAAGGTCGCATGCATCGCGCTCGACCGGTTCAGGCACACGAGCAGCGTCGGCGGCGCGTCGGTGACCGAGCACACGGCGCTCGCGGTGATCCCGCAGCGGCCGTGCGGCCCCGCGGTGGTGATCACGTTGACGGCCGCGCCGAGGTGGGCCATCGCCTGGCGGAAGGCCTTCTGCGCGTCGGTCGGTTCGACGCGCGCCGGTCGCTGGATATCGGTCGTGGAAGACATGGGCGCTCCTGATTGGACGAAGGCGGCGACCCGCGCAGCGCTGCAACGGCAGCGCCGGATCGCCGACGATGACCCAAGCGTACGTCGCGAAAATGCGGCCGACCATTCGCACGATTGGCGATCGGGATGGCGTTCCTGCCGACTCATCTAAAGGTTCTACCTAGATGCGTGCCGCCGCGTGCGAAAAAAACCGCGATTGCGCGTTCGTACGGCACGTGCAGGGGTTTGCAGCGGATTTTCGGCTCGTTATGATGTGCCGCACATCCCCAGCGAACGACGCGCGCGACACGCCGGCCACCGGCGTTGCGCGCGGCGCGTGCGACCCCGATACCGATATTCAGCGAGACACCCGCGATGACGTCACCCGCTCCGATCGTATACATCGTCGACGACGACAGCGGCATGCGGACGTCGCTCGCGTGGCTGCTGGAATCGGTCGGCATCGCGTCCGAAGGGTTCGCGAACGCCGCCGACTTTCTCGCGCGTTTCGACGTGAACCTGCCCGCGTGCCTCGTGCTCGACGTGCGGATGCCGGAGAAAAGCGGCTTCGACGTGCAGGCCGAACTGAATGCGCGCGGCGCGACGCTGCCGGTGATCTTCGTCAGCGGGCACGGCGACATTCCGATGTCGGTGCGCGCGCTGCAGAACGGCGCGATCGATTTCGTCGAGAAGCCGTACAACTCGCAGCAGATGCTCGAGCGCGTGCAGCGTGCGCTGCGGCTCGCGCAGCAGCGGCATGCGGTGAGCCAGCGGCACCGCGAGCTGCGCCAGCGGCTCGATGCGCTGACTGCGCGCGAGAAGGAAGTGCTGCGCGGCGTCGTGGACGGCAAGGGCAGCAAGCAGATCGCGTCCGATCTGTCGATCAGCGTGAAGACCGTCGACGTGCATCGCGCGAGCATCAAGGAGAAGCTCGGCGCGACGTCGATCGCCGCGCTGGTGCGCGACGTGATGGTCGTGTGGGGCGACGACGGGGAGTCGTCGCGCTAGCGGTCGGGGCTGCTTGCGGACGGGCTTGCGCGGGCACGCCACGGCACACGAAGCACGTGAAGCAGGCGAGGCACGCGCCACGCGCACCCTATAAGCCACACGTATTGCGCACGGCACCACACGCCCGATGCGTGCCGCCGCTCAACGCATGTACAGCCCGCCATTGATGTCCCAGCACGCACCGTTCGCGAAATGCGCGTCGCCCGACGCGAGCAGCACGGCCGCATCGGCGACGAAGCCGGCCGATCCGAGCTTGCCGCCCGGCAGGCTCGCGAGCACCTGACGCAGTTTTTCGGGCGCGACGCTTTCGTACACGATCGGCAGATCCAGCGGGCCCGGCGAGATCGCGTTGACGGTCACGCCCTGCGCGGCGAGATCGCGCGCGAACACCTTGGTCAGCGTCAGCGTTCCGCCTTTCGCGGCCGCATAGTGCGCGCCCGTGGCCGAGCCGCCGTTTTGCCCGGCGAGCGACGCGATGTTGACGATGCGGCCCGCGCCGCGCTGCGCGAAATACTGGCCGAACACCTGGCAGCCGAACAGCACGCTGCGCAGGTTCACGTCGATCACCTGGTCGAACTGCTCGGCCGTGATCTCCATCGCCGGCACGACCTTCGAGGCGCCCGCATTGTTGACGAGCACGTCGATCGTGCCCCAGCGCGCGACGAGCGCATCGCGCGCCGCTTCGAAATCGCGTTTCGACGTGACGTCGAGCGGCAATGCGAGCGCGCGTTCGCCGCTCGGGTCGAGGTCGCGCGCATGCGCGTGAATCGCGTCGGCGGCGATGTCGGCCAGCGCGACGCGATAGCCGGCCGCATGGAAGCGTTCGGCGATGACGGTGCCGAGCCCGCGCGCGGCGCCGGTGACGAGGACGACTCGATCTGACATGGTGTGGAATTCCGTGGTTCGCGGGCGCACGCCGGTGGCAGCGGCGCCCGCATCGTGGTTCATGCGGCGAGTGCCGCCTCGAAGTGTGCCGCGATCGCGCAGACCTGTTCGTCCGCGCCCTTGCGTCCGACGATCTGCAAGCCGGCCTTCAACGGCGAACCGGCGAGCGGCAGCGGCAGGCTGAGCGCCGGATGGCCGCTCAGGTTGAACGGCCGGATCAGCGACGACATCGCGATCACCGATACGCCGTCGCGCGCCTGCTGCAGCGTGATCGGCAACGCGGGCAGCGTCGGCAGCACCAGCACGTCCGCGTGTTCGAGCGCGGCGTCGACCTGCGCGGTGAAGTTGGCGCGCACAGCTTCGGCTTCCTTCAATGCCGCAGGCGTGGTCGTTGCGGCCGCACGCAATCGCGCATCGAGGTCCGCGCCGAGCTTGCCGGTCGCGACCAGATGACCGAACGCGCGGGACGTTTCCGCGTTGATCACGGTGAGCCCCGCCGCGAACGCGGCCGGCATTTCATCGAGCACGACCGTGTGCGAACGCAGCCCCGATGCGCGAACGGCCGCATCGAGCGCGGCGGCGATCGCCGGATCGGCTTCGACGGCGAGTTGCGCGACCGTGCAGCCTGCCGCGGAAGCCGTCGCCCGCGCACGGTCGAAGCCCGGTGCGATCGCGGCCATCACCGCGACGAGCGTGCGGATTTCGCGCGCGAACGGCCCGACGCAATCGAGCGTGGTATCGGCGGGCGCGACGCCGCGCCGCGACACGCGGCCGAACGTCGGCTTCAGCCCGGCCACGCCGCAGCAGGCGGCCGGCCCGCGAATCGAGCCGCCGGTATCGGTGCCGAGCGCCGCGTCGACGGCGCCGAGCCCGACGAGCGATGCGGAGCCGCTCGACGAGCCGCCGGGAATGCGCGCGGCATCTTGCGGATTGACGGGCGTGCCCGTGTAGTCGTTGATGCCGGTCATGCCGAACGCGAGTTCGTGCATGTTCGCCTTGCCAGTGATCTGCCAGCCGGCGTCGAGCAGCAGGCGGACCACGTCCGCGTGGTGTTCGGCGGGCGGCGCATCGGCGAGCGCGCGGCTCGCCGCGCGGGTCGGGTGGCCCGCGATGTCGATCGTGTCCTTGATCGCGATCGTCGGGCCGGGGCCGCCGAGCGTGAAGGTGTCGATGAAGCCTGTCATGGTCGGTATCGTGCGAAAGCAGCGGGAAACGTCAGGACCGTGGCGCGGCGGCGAGCGGCCACGGGCCGTCGAGCACGCGTTCGGTGCGGAAATGGCGGATCAGCCACGCGACGCCGTTGGCGGCCGGCGCGAAATCGATCGTGAGCCGCGCGGCGATCAGTTCGGCCGCGCCGTTCGCGTAGCGCGACGCCTGCAGCATGATCCAGCGGCCGCGCGCGCTGGCAAGATCGGAGGCGATCTCGATCGACTCCGACGTCAGGAAATGCAGGTTCGCCGAGAAATGCGGATCGGGCGGCAGGTAGCGGCCGAGCATCGCGACGATCGCGGCCGTGCCTTCGAGGCGGCCGAACTTGTGCGCGTACTGCGGACCGATGCCTTCCCATACGGCGTCGGGCGTGAACAGTGCGGCGAGCGACGGGCCGTCGCCGGCCTCTTCGGGTACGTCGCACAGCGCCATGTAGCGCGTGATCGTCGCGCGCACCGCGCGCTCGGCGTCGAGCGCCGCGACGCGCTGCGCGAGCGCGTCGATTGCCGCAGGTGACAGATCGGTCATCGCGCGTCTCACGCCGCGGGCTTCGCGGCCGGCGGCACGGTCAGCGCGCGGCCCACGCGCGCCTCGATCTTGCCGTAGCGCCACAGGTTGTATTCGCCGACGGGCGTCGTGCGGTACAGGTTGCACACGGCGACCGTCGTGTCGAAATCGGCGACGTCGGCCATGATGTAGAAGGTCCACGGTGCGCCGTCGGCCTGGCCGACCACGAGGCGGTCGTCGTCCATCACGCCGAGCACGCGCACGCCGGGCATCGCCTCGACGGCCGCGAGCATCGCACCGTACGCCTGCCACACCTCGCCGATCTGCTCGCGCGGCAGGTCGAAGAAATTCTGCGACACGCCGCAGCAGAACAGGACGCGCAGCGGCAGCGGATTCGAATCGGACATATCGGGTTCTCCAGGGGAATCGGTCGGGCGCATGAACCGGCCGGCGATGCTCCATCGGGTTCGGCTTCATGCGCGTTCGTCAAAAGCGTCGGTCGATGCAGGTTACAGATAACCGGGAAACGGCGTGACGCCGGTGAATACCGCGCCCGCGCCGTCGAAGTTGCCCTCGGCGAGGAACGCGTGCTGCGTGACGACCATCGCATCGCGCAGCAGCCGCTGCAGCGGATGCGACCGGTAGATCGCCGCCGTGCCGCCGAGGCGGTACGCGCGTTCGACGACGCTCGCGCCTTCACGCGCGATCTGCGTGGCCGCGAGCCGCAGCAGGCTGACCTGCTCGGGCGTCACCGGATTGCCGGCGAGGATCGATTGCCAGACCGTGTCGGTCGCGTCGTAGAAGAACGCGCGCGCCGAGCGCAGTTGCGCTTCGGCCTTCGCGAGCTCGATACGGAAATACGCGCGATCGGCGAGACGCGGCGCGCCGGTCGTCGTCTGGCGGCCGCCCGACATGCGGTTCACGACGTCGAGCGCCGCACGCGCGAGGCCGAGGTTGACGACGGCCAGCACCTGCGCCGCATACGCGACGGTCGGGTAGCGGTACAGCGGCTCGTCGACGGTCGGTTCGCCGCCGCGCACGAAGGTCCACGCCTCCGGCACGAAGCGGTCGTTCACGCGCAAATCGTGGCTGCCGGTGCCCTGCATGCCGACCACGCTCCAGTTCTCGACGATCTCGACGTCGGCGGCGCGGAACACGGCGGTGCGCGGCTTGTTCGGCGCGGCGTCCTGCGCGCCCGGCACGGCGATGCCGACGCCGAGCCAGTCGGCGCCCTTGCAGCCGCTCGCGAATTTCCACGTGCCGTTCACGCGCCAGCCGCCCGGCGCGTCCTGCGCGGGCTGCACCGGGAACAGGCCGCCGGCGAACACCTGGTCGGGGCCGCTCGCGTACAGCTCGGCCTGCGTGTCGAGCGGTAGCGCGGCGAGGTAGACGTTCGCGGAGCCGAAGCTGGCGACCCACGCGGCCGAGCCGTCGGCGATCGCGATCCGCTCGATCATGTCGAGGAACGCGGTCGGCGCGAGCGCATCGCCGCCGAAGCGGCGCGGCGTGCCCGCGCGATAGATGCCGGCCTGCTTGAACAGCGCGATCACGTCGCGCGGCACGTGCGACAGCCGGTCGAATTCCTCGCGGCGGGCGGCGACGGTTTCGATCACCGCGTCGAGCGGCGACAACTGCCCGGCCGCGGGACGCGCCGCGGGCGGCGAGGTCGGCGCGGATTCGATGGCGAGAGCGGCTTGCGGCATGAAAGTCTCCTGGGGATGGGGGCGATGTCGATGTGGGTTGCAGGGGGCAAGACGATGCAACCAGTCTAGAAACGCCGAAAACACGCAGCAATTGGTGCGTTGGGCCGCGCGACTGGTGACGCTCCGTGCCGGCCTAAAGAAATCTTCAGATGCGATCGGCGCGCGCCGGTGCTATGTTGGGTTTCCGGCCGCGCGACGCCGCGCGCCTTCTTCCGAATCCGATCATGAGTTTTCCCGACGAAGACGATTTCCACCGGCTGCTCGACGCGCTGACGACCTGCGTGCTGCTGCACGACGCGCACACCAGGGCAATCGTGTGGGCGAATCGCGCCGCGTGCATCGCGCTCGGCTTTTCGGTCGAGGAACTGCTGCCGCTGAAGGCGCCGGACATGACGCGTCCCGAGCCGAAGTACCGCCGCGAGATCGCGGTGAGCGCATGGGATCGTGCGCTCGTCGACGGGCCGCAGGTGTACGAGTGGTGCTATCGCTCGCGTACCGGCGTCGACATGCTGTCCGAGGCCACCGCGACCTACGTGCCGCTGCGCGGGCGCGACGTCGTGATGGTGCAGTTCCGCGACATCAGCGCGGAGGAGGCGGTCCGCCAGCAGTTGCGCCGCTACGAGGCGCGGCTGCGCGAGTTCATGCAGGATCTCGACGAAGGCATCGCGGTCGTGACGCCGCACGGCGGCGTGCAGTTCATCAGCGAGTCGGGCCGCCGCGTGCTCGGGCTCGCGCCCGACGAGCCGCTCGGCGCGGTGCTCGACTACTGCTCCGCGGCCGATCGCGACCGGCTCGTCGCGCAGTTGCGCGACGCACCATCGGCGCACCCGTCCGCACCGCAGCGCTACCGGATCGTGCGGCGCGACGGCTCGGCATGCTGGCTGCGCATCCTGTGCCGGCAGGTCGAGATCGAGGACGATCTCGACGGGCTGCTCGTGCAGTTCCGCGACGTGAGCGACGAAGTCGCGATCGAGGACGCGCGGCGCGCCGAGGCGCGCATGCTCGAATACGCGGGCCGTTACAACGCGATGGGCGAGATGGCGACCGTGATCGCGCACGAGTTGAGCCAGCCGCTCGCGGCCGTGCGCAATTTCATCGAAGGCGCGGTGCGGCGGCTGAACGGCGACGGCGCCGTCGACGACGCGATCTGGGGGCTGCGCAGCGCGGACCGGCAGGCCGAGCATGCGGCGCTGATCATCAAGAGCGTGCGCGAATTCATCGTGAAGCGCGAGCCGGTCGTCGCGCGGGCCGACCTGCGCGACATCCTCGCGGACGTCGCGTACTTCATCGAGCTGCGCGCGAAGGAGGCCGGCGTGACGGTCGCGATCGTGCAGGCCGACGCACCGCTGCCGATCCGCTGCGAACGCGTGCTGATCGGGCAGGTGATCCTGAATCTCGCGTTCAATGCGATCGAGGCATTCGCCAGTTGCGAGCGGCTGCCGCGCACGCTGACGCTCGGCACCGCGAACGTGGCCGGCCACGCGGAGTTGCGTGCGATCGACAATGGCCCGGGGATCGAGGTCGGCGCGCACGACCGGCTGTTCGACGGCTTCTCGTCGTCGAAGGCCGGCGGCAACGGGATCGGGTTGTCGCTGTGCAAGAGCATCGTCACGCGCCACGGCGGGCGGATCGCCGCGACCCCGGTCGCGGGTGGCGGGCTCGACTGCCGCGTGACGCTGCCGCTCGCCGACGGTTGAGCGCAACCGCGTCGGCGCGTCATGGCGGGGCAGCGACGCGCGACGCATGGTCAGCGCCCCAGCGCCCGCGCGGTCTGACCGCCGATGCCGAAATCCGTGTTCGGAATGTCCTTGATGATTACGCGCGTGGCTTGCAGCGGCGCGTCGAGCACGTTCGCGCCCGCGTCGGACAGCGCGGCGATCAGCGCGCGCTTCTGTTCATCGGTGCGGCCGGCGATCAGGATCGCGACGATCACCGGCAGAGACGGCGGCGCGCCGTCCGCGGCGCTGCGGCCGCCGAGGCCGATATGCGTCGCGGGCAGTTCGGTGAGCAGCACGCGCACCGATTCGATCGGTGCGCCGATCGCGGCGACGGTCGCGTTGCTGAGCCGGGCGATCAGCTCGGCCTTGCGCGCGTCGTCATGGCCGGCCGGCAGGAAAACTTCGAGTGTGGGCATGGTCGTCCGGAAAGGTGAAGGTGATTGGCTCACCGTTGCGCGAGTGACGGCGAAGCGGTCGCCGCTGAAAGGTGAAGGTGACCGGCTCACCTTTGCGCTGGCGATCGCGAACCGGCAGCCGCTCACAGGTGAAGGTGGCCGGCTCACCATTGCGTTGGCGACGGTGAACCCGTCACGGCTTACAGCAGGAAGCCGATCGCGCTGAGCGCTTCGGTCGAGTCGATCAGGCGCACGACTTTCTCGGCAATGCGTATCTCGCCGTCGGCATCGACGTGCAGCTTGTGCGTGAGGTCGGCCGCGAACAGCGTCGCGACACCGCGCTTGTATGCGACCACGACCTGCGCCGATTTCAGCTCGACGGTATCGGCGCTGCCGCTCTCCAGCGTGAAACGCGACACGGTGCGCACCGTGCGCGCTGCGTCGGTCGCCGACGCCGAATAGCCGGACACCATCCGCTGCACGCGCTTCTCGCGCATGTCCTGGTCGTCGAACACGTAGTTCAGCGTCGCCGCGAAATCGGTCGTGTCCGGATCGATCGGCACCACGTAGTGGCCAGCCGGGTCCCACAGGTCGAGCCACGCGCGATAATCGCGGCGGTCGAGCATCTCGGCTTCGCGCCACACGAATTCGACCGCGCGGGCGAAGGTCTGCTCGGAAAAGAGGGCGTTGCGGTCGTCCATCACTGTTGCTCCATCATCTTGCGCCATTGCTGATAGGCCTCGCGCATGCCGGTTTCGTCGGTCGCATGCGCGGTCTTTTCGCCGTTCGCGGCGGTCGTCTCGCGGTTCAGCCCGCGATTCACGAGGATCGGCACGTCGGGGCCCGCGTGCGCGCCGCGCTGCACGCGCTCCCAGGCTTCCGCGTCGTCGGGGCTGCCGAAGCCGAACGGGCCCTGGAAGTGCTCGTGGATGCGCAGCCGCTCGCGGTTCGCTTCGTCGGGGCCGCCGTCCATCGCGAGCGCGACGTGGCGGATCTCGGTTTCGTTCGCGGAGATCGGCCGCAGCACGCGGAAGAACGCCATCGACAGCGCGAGGTTCGGGAACAGGTTCAGGTTGAAGCCGACGCCCATCAGCGAGCGCACGATGCGGCGCACTTCGTCCGGCGCATGGCGCTCGGCGAGCTTCGCCGCGAGCGGTGCGAAGCGTTCGGGCAGCGGTGCGCCGTCGTCCTCGTCGAGATCGATCAGCTCGGGCATCAGCACCGCGAGGCTGTGGCCGTTGCCCAGCCCGCGGCAGAACGCGTCCTCGCTCGTCATGAAGCTCGTGATCGCGGCGGCCGTCTCGTCGTCGATCGACTTCATCCACGACTTGTGCACGACCGGGAAGTGGTAAAGGTCGGTGGTGTTCTCGAGCTGGATCTTCCAGTTGCCCTTGAACTTGAACTTGTGTTCGCCGTTCGCCTTGATCGGGTAGCCGGCGCCCTGTTTCATGAACAGGTCGATCCACGGCTTCGCGCCGCCGAGGAAATCTTCCAGCGGCTCGATCGCGTCGTTGAAGCTCGCGAAGATCAGCCCCTGGTACACGCCGACGCGCAGCTTCACGAGCGGCAGGTCGCCTTTGTCGCACACGCCTTCGTAGCCGTCGCCGTACGGCAGCGCACGCAACGTGCCGTCGAGCGCATACGACCAGCTGTGATACGGGCACGTGAAGCCCTTCGCGTTGCCCTTGTGCGCTTCGCACACGGTCGCGCCGCGATGGCGGCAGCGGTTCTGCAGCACGTTGATCTCGCCGGTCTTGTCGCGCACGACGATCACCGGCTGGCGGCCGATCGTCGTCGTGATGAAGTCGCCCGGGTTCGGCAGTTCGCTGTCGTGCGCGACCCAGATCCAGGTGCGGTAGAAAATGCGGTCGAGTTCGGCTTCGAACAGCGCGGGGTCGTGATACATCGCGGGCGCGATGCGGTCGGGCTGCGCGAGGCCATGCAACGCGCGGGTGTCGATCGTCTGGTAGGCAATGTCGCTCATCGTCGTCGTGGGGAAAGAGTCGCGAAAATCGGGCCGCGCTGTGCGCAGCGTCCGGGGACCAGTCTCGTCTTCTGCTACATATCGGTCAAATTGATCTAAAATTGATGATCAAATAAATGCGGCAAATGATGGAGGTCACGATGACATCGGTCGATCATCTCGATCTGAACCTGTTGCGCGTATTCCAGGCGATCGTCGAGGAACGCAGTCTGACGAAGGCCGGCGAGCGGCTCGCGCTGTCGCAGCCGGCCGTCAGCTATTCGCTCGGCCGGCTGCGCACGCTGTTCGACGATCCGCTGTTCGTGCGGACGCGCTCGGGCATGCAGCCGACGCCGGTCGCGCTCGAACTCGCGAGCATCGTCGGCAAGGCGCTCGACATGGTGCGCGTGGCGCTGCGCTACGCGGAGCGTTTCGATCCGGCCACCAGCACGCGCACGTTCCGGGTGTCGCTGTCGGATGCCGGCGAGATGGCGTACCTGCCGGCGATCTGCCAGGCGCTGCGCGAGCGCGCGCCGCGCGTGACGTTGAGCGTGCAGCCGCTGCCGGTGGAGGAGATCGAGGAAGCGCTGCGCGCGAGCCGGCTCGATTTCGCGATCGGCAACCTGCCTGAGCTGATGCCGCGCACGCGCCACCAGGTGCTGTTCGAGGAAACCTACGTGTGCATGACGGGGCGCCGGCGCGGGCTGCCGACGGCCGCTGCGCTGAGCCTCGAGCAATTCGTGCGCGCCGCGCACGTCAACGTGAAATCGGTCGAGCACAGCCACCACGCGCTCGACGACGCGTTGCGCGCGCAGGGCGTGGGCCGCAACATCGCGCTTGAGGTGCCGCACTTCGTCGCGCTGCCGAGTGTGCTGTCGGTCACCGATCTGTATGCGACGCTGCCGCGGCGGCTCGCGCAGATCCTGAACCGCGACAACGCATTCCGCCTGTATGAACTGCCGGTCACGCTGCCGCCCGCGCCGGTGACGATGCACTGGCACGAGCACTTCCACGAGGACGAGGGCAACGCGTGGATGCGCGCGCTGCTCGCGGAGATCGTCGAGCGTTTCGACGAATGACGATCGGGCGGTGCGCTGGAGGCCGATACGTGTCGCCAGCGCACCGCCCGCATCTGCTTCCCGCGCACCGATGCATCGAAGCGCTAGATCGGTGCGTCGATCAAGCGCTTGATCGGCGCCACATTCTGGCGGCGCGCTCGGCGCATCAGAGATCGAGCACGAGCACCGCCGAGCGCGCACGCGACACGCAGCAGCAGATCACCGTATTGCTCGCGCGCTCGGCCTTGCTCAGGCAGTGGTCGCGGTGATCGGGCTCGCCGTCGAGCACCGGCACCATGCAGGTGCCGCATACGCCTTCGCCGCATGACGTATCGACCTCGATGCCGATCTGCGCGAGCGCGTCGACGATCGACGTATCGGGGGCGACGCGCACCGACTGGCCGCTGCGTTGCAGGCGTACTTCGAAGCCGTCGGCCGGGCCGGAACCGGCTTCGGCAGTGCCCGCATTCGCGGCGACGGGTTCAGCCGCGAAGCGTTCCAGATGAATCGCGTCTTCCGGGATTCGCCGGGCCGCGGCGGTGACGACTGCGTCCATGAACGGCCCGGGGCCGCACGTATAGACATGCGCTGTCGGGTCGATCGATTCGACGCAGCGGCCCAGTTCGGCCGCGAGCGCGTCGGGCTCGACGCCGTAATGGAACGTCACGTGCGACGAGAACGGTTCGGCCGACAATGCGTCGACGAACGCGGCATGCGCGCGGCTGCGTGCGAAGTAGTGCAGCCGATAGCGCGCGCCGCGCTTGTGCAGCGCATACGCCATCGACAGCAGCGGCGTGATGCCGATACCGGCCGCGACCAGCACGTGCTCGCTCGCGTCATCGGTCAGACGAAACAGGTTGCGCGGCGTGCCGATCGACAACTCGGCGCCGACGTTCACGTCGTCGTGCAGCGAACGCGAGCCGCCGCGCGACTGCGCTTCCTTCTTCACCGCGAACAGATAGCTGCCGCGCTCGTCAGGGTTGCCGCACAGCGAGTACTGCCGCGTGATGCCGCACGGCGCGGTGACGTCGATATGGGCGCCCGGTTCGTACGCGTCGAACGGCTGGCCGTCGACGCGCGAGACCCGGAAACAGCGGATGTCCTGCGCCGCGTCGATCAGCGCGTCGATCCGGACCTGGTGGCGGTTCGCTTGCATGGGAAATTCCGTGGGGTAGAGGAAAGCGGCGCGGCAGAGCCCCGCGCCGTCATGCGATCGAGAATAGGGACGCGCATCGCATAAATCAAATCGATTAAAAATCGATGATGAAATAAGCGGAGTGGATGATGGTGGCGTGCCGATTGTCGCCGGTCAGCGATGCGGCGATCGCGCGGCCGGTGCGCCGGCCACGCGATCGGTGAACCGCGCGACTTCAGCGAGCGGCAATGGCGTTGCCGCCGTCGACGGCCGCGTCAGCCGAAGCCGATGCCGCCGCATGACCGCGTTCGCGCTCGAGGCTGCGGCGATAGTGGCGACAGCCGGCGGCCAGCAGCAGCGCGGCGAGCGTGGCCGCCGCGACGTTGACGATCGACATCGAATGGCCGACCGCGGCCGGCGCGCCGAACACGCGATCGGTGAACAGCGCGACGACGGTCGTGCCGATCCCGAGCGCGATCAGGTTCGATACCAGCAGGAACAGCGCGGAGATCTGCGCGCGCATCTGGTTCGGCGCGAGCGTCTGCATCGCGGCGGTCGACGTCGGCATCGGGAACGACGCGAAGAACATCGCGACGACCAGCATCGCGAGCGACGTCGGCAGGCTGTCGAGCTGTGTGAACAGCGTCGCGGGGATCACCATGCACGCGGCGCCGATCGCGCCGGCACGCATCGGCGCATCGCCGCGCCCGCGCCGCAGCAGCCAGTCGTTGAGCCAGCCGCCGCAGAACACGCCGGCCGTGTTCGCGACCAGCAGCACGATGCCGAGTGTGTAGCCGGCTTCGACGGCCGTCATCCCGAAGCGGCGGATATAGAACGCAGGCGTCCAGCTCAGCAGGCAGTACAGCGCCATCGCATAGAACGAGAAGCCGAGGTAGTGGCACGCGAAGGTCGCGCGGTGCGTGCCGACGAAGCGCAGCGAATCGCGCATCGACACGCGCCGCACCGCGCCCGAGCGGTCCTGCGCGAGCCCCTTGCGCTGCGGGTCGCGCACGGTCGCGGCGAACAGCAGTGCGACGAGGATGCCCGGCAGCCCCACGATCAGGAACGTGACCTGCCACGCATGCACCTGTCCGACCACCGGCAGCGTGAACGCGCTCGCATGCTTGAGCAGCGCGATCACGTAGCCGCCGATCAGGAACGCGATGCCGCCGCCGATGAACGAGCCGAGCGAATACACGGCGACCGCGCGCCCGAGCTTCTCCTTCGGGAAGTAGTCGGCGAGCATCGAATACGCGCCGGGCGACAGCGCGGCCTCGCCGACGCCGACCCCCATCCGCGCGATGAACATGTGAACGAAGTGCTGGCTGAGCCCGCACGCAGCGGTCGCGACGCTCCACAGCGCGATGCCGAGCGAGATGATGCGCGGGCGCGCATAGCGGTCGGCGAGATACGCGACGGGCAGCCCCATCACCGCATAGAACAGCGAAAACGCGAAGCCGTTGAGCAGGCTGAACTGCGTATCGGACAGGTGCAGGTCGCGCTTGATCGGTTCGATCATCAGCACGAGGACTTGCCGGTCGACGAACGAGAAGATGTACGCGAGCATGCAGATGACGACGACATACCATTCGTACGTATAGCGCTTGCCGTCGGCAGCGCGGGCCGTGGATGCGGACATGCGGGTTCTCCAGGAGCGGGCGGTGGAAAAGCGCGGCATCGGCCTGGCGGGCCGGGCGCCGTCGCGGCGCGAAAGCGTGCGGGTGACACGATCGGAAACGCAGCGTAGTCGGCCAAATTCGGCCGCCATAGCCGGAGTGACAGCCGCGCCACACGGACATCTACCGACGCGGATAAAGAAAACACCGAGACCGTGCGCGCGGGCCGCCGCGCAGCGCGCGTGCGGCGGGGCCCGCCCGCGTCATGCGGCGCATTTATAAGCGTTATAGAGCGCATTGCGTCGACGTCCGAAATTGTCGTTCCTAGACTCGGCCCGGTTTTGATCGGCAGCGTTCGCATCTGAAAGCGAACGCGCTTCACATCAAGCGGCGCGATGCCGACAGGCGCCGCAACTTCTACGGGACGACGCAGATGAACCATCCGAACGGGCGGGCCCTCCGGCTTGCCGTACCGCTTGCCGCTCTGCTCGCATGCATGGCGCAGCCTGCCGCCGCGCAATCGAGCGTGACGCTTTACGGCCGCATCGATACCGCGATCGAATACGCGAACGCCGGGCCGAATCACGTGACGCGCATGGGCAGCGGCAACCTGTGGGCGTCGCAATGGGGGCTGAAGGGCGTCGAGGATCTCGGCGGCGGTTACGCGACGATCTTCAAGCTCGAGGACGGTTTCAACGCGGCGAGCGGCGCGCTGTCGAACAGCAGCGCGCTGTTCGGCCGCGAAGCGTGGGTCGGCATCACGGGGCCGTTCGGCGGCGTGCAGTTCGGCGAGCTCTACACGATCCTGCACACGACGCTCGTCACCTACAGCCTGCCCGGCCTCGGCGCGGGGCTTGCATGGGGGAACGCGACCAACAACTTCGTCGGGCCCGCGTTCCTGCGCGTACGCAACTCGATGCGCTACACGTCGCCGCGCTACGCGGGCTTCCTGCTGCGCGCGATGGCCGCGCGCGGCGCCAACGGCGCGGCCGGGCAGCCGGCGACGCTCGGCGATACCTACGGCGCCGGCCTCAACTACGTGCGTGGCGGGCTGTCGGTCGACGTCGACTACATGCAGCAGAAGTTCAGCCCGGTGGCCGCATCGACGCTCGGCGCCACGAGCACGGCCGCGAACGGCAACTACACGCTCGGTGCGATTTCGTACGACTTCAGCGTCGTGAAGGTGGCCGCGCTGTACCTGCGTCACCGTGGCGGCCCCGATGTCGCGACCGCGATCGACAGCCAGAGCGCCTATCCGCACAGCGACATCATGGAGCTCAGCGCGACGGTGCCGATCGGGCGCGCATCGCTGCTGCTGAGCGTCGGCCATTACCGGAAGGTGGCCGACAGCGACGGCAATGCCGATTCGTACGGCATTCGTTTCGACTATCCGCTGTCGAAGCGCACGGTGCTGTACACGGGCGCCGCGATGGTACGCAACGGTGCGCATGCCCGCTTCGTCGTCAACGGCGCGGCCGGCGGCGGCGTCGCGGTGGCCAAGCCGGGCGCGACCGCGAGTTCGCTCGTCGCGGGCATCCTCACGTCGTTCTGAGCGTTTCGGCGGGCCCGCGCCCGTGTCCGTTTGCGCCGCTACGCGCAGGCGGGCGGCTGCGGCGCGAGCCATGCGTCGAACGGCGCCTGCTCGCCGATATTGAACAGTTCGAGCAGCAGCGCGCGCAGCCAGCGATGGCCCGGGTCCGCATCGAAGCGGCGGTGCCAGTACGCGTTGACGGCCCATTCGCCGGCGCCGGCGATCTCGTACAGCACGCACGGCTGGCGCGCCGCGAACGTGATCGCGATCGTCTCCGGCAGGATCAGCGCGTAGTCGCCGTCCTGCAGCAACGCCGGCACCACCAGAAAATCCGGCAGCGCCGCGCGCACCCGCGGCATCAGCTCGTGCCGTTCGAGCAGTTGCATCGACTGTGGATGCGACGTGACGGCGACGAAGCGCAGCGCGTCGGGCGCCGTGCCGTCGAGCACGAAATCGTCGGGCAGCCCGACACGCTGCGCGGTGCGGCGCGGCATCAGCAGCACGCAGCGCTCGTGCAGCAGCGCGGTGCGCTGGAAGTGGCTCGACGCATCGGCGAAATGCCCGAGCGCGAAGTCGATGCGCCCCGATTCGAGCGCGACGTTGAGCTGGCATTCGTCGACGTGCAGCGTCTCGATCACGGCGCCCGGCGCGCGTCGGTCGAACACGCCGAGCAGCGTCGGCAGGAACGCGCTCGCCGCGAAATCGCTCATGTGCAGGCGGAACACGCGCTGCGTGCTGTCGGGCGCGAAGCGCGAGCCTTCGTCGAGCACGTCCTGCAGGATCGCGAGCGCCTTGTCGACCGAGATCGCGAGCCGCTGCGCGCGCGGCGTCGGCTCGACGCCGGTGCCGGTGCGTACGAACAGCGCGTCGCGGAACATCAGCCGCAGCCGGCCGAGCGCGTAGCTGACGGACGGCTGCGTGACGCCGAGCCGCAGCGCCGCGCGGCCGACGTGCCGCTCTTCATACACCGCGCGAAACGTCTTCAACAGGTTGAGATCGAGATCCTGCACGCGCAGGCCGTCGGACGCGTCGCCGTCGTGCGGCGCGGGGTCGGGGCGGGCCGGGGCCGCGGGGCGGCCGGGAGCGGAAAGCGTCATCGTGTCTGCCTCGCAGTGACGGAAGGTGCGTGGCCGTAACGCCGTGCATACGCCTTCGCGAAATGGCCGAAGCCATGGATGCCGTGCGCGATCAATACGTCGGTCACGCTGCGCGCGTCGCCGCGCTGTAGCGCCGCGTGTACGGCGGCGAGCCGGCGCTCGCGCACGTACGCGGCCGGCGAGGTGTGCAGGAATGCGCGGAACGCATGTTGCAGCGTGCGCGGCGCGACCCCGGCGACGGCCGCCAGCGCGGCGAGCGCGAGCGGTTCGCCGAGGTGCGCATCGACGTGAGCGCACGCGCGGCGCACGTGCGCGGGCAACGGCGGCGTGCCGCGTCGCAGCGCGTCGCTGTACGAATGCGGCAGGTGCGTGAGCAGCAGCGACATCAGCCACGCGGTGAGGTCGGCGCCGAACACCGGCGACGCCGCGCCGATGCCCGGCTGTGCGCCGAGCCGGCACAGGTATTCGAAGGTCGGCCGTACGAGCGCGGCTCCCGCGCCGGCACCGCCGGCCGCGAGATCGAATTGCAGCGGCCGCGTGAGCGTTGCCTGCAGCATGTCCTGCAACTTGCGCTCGAGCGCGCCGCGTTCGAGCCGCAGCACGAGGTTGCGGCAATCGGGGCTCGTGCGCAGACGGCTCGGAAGCGCGGGCGACGATACGGTCAGCGCGCCGGGGCCGGCGCACGCGACGACGTTGCCGGCCTGCAGTTCGCACGCACCGGCGAGCGTCAGCCGGAACAGGAAGTGATCGGCGTCGTCGCCGAACTCGATGCGCGTTGCGCGGCCGTAGCAGAGTTCGAGCAGCGCGCCGTGATGCAGCGGCACCTCGTACAGCTCCGCGTGAAACGGATCGCGGCCGGACGCGGCCATCCGGTGCGGCCCGAGCCGGTGCGCGACCGCGCGCTCGACTTCGTCGGGCTCCTGTAGCGTGCCGAGCCGGTTCGGCGCATGGCGGGAAAGGGCGATGTCCATTCGTAGACCTCGTGGCGGATGCAGGGGCGCGGCGGCATCCGCCGCACCGCGATTGCGTTGCGTGAACGGGCGTGTCGTTGCGCGTTTTGAAGCGACGCGGTGCAAGTGCCCGCGTAGTCTCGGACATACTCGATCACCGGGAGAAAACGATGAAGGTATGTGTTCTGGGCGGCGGCCACGGCTGCCATGCGGCGGCCATCGACCTGCTCGAAAAAGGCCACGACGTGACGTGGTGGCGGCGCGATCGCGAGCCGCATGCGCGGCTGCGCGAGCTTGGCGTGCTGAACGTCACCGACTATCGCGGCAAGCGGGCGGTGCCGCTCGGCGATGCGCCGGGCGCGATCCGCCTGACCGACGATCTCGCCGCCGCGCTGCGCGGCGCGCGGCTCGTCGTGGTGCCGCTGCCGGCCACGTCGCACGACGCGCTCGCCGCGCAGGTCGCGCCGCTGCTGGAGGACGGCCAGGTCGTGTTCCTGCCGCCCGGCACGTTCGGCAGCGTCGTGTTCGCCCGCGCGGCGGCCGACGCCGGCAACCGTGCGCGCGTCGCGTTCGCCGAAACCGGCACGCTGCCGTACCTGGTGCGCAAGCATGGCGACAACGACGTCGTGATCAGCGCGTACGCGACGCGTCTGCCGACCGGCGTGTGGCCGGCGAACGCGGCCGGCTGGGCGTTCGACGTGCTGCGCGCCGGCTATCCGTCGGTCGAGCCGGTCGAGGATGCGTTGTCCGGCGCGCTGATGAACGCGGGCCCCGTGATCCATCCGCCGCTGATCCTGATGAATGCCGGGCCGCTCGAACACTTCGACGCGTGGGACATCCACAACGAAGGCACGCAGCCGTCGATCCGCCGCGTGACGAACGCGCTCGACGCCGAACGCATCGCGGTGCGCGAAGCGCTCGGTTACCGCGCACCGCATTTTCCGCTCGCCGATCACTACGCGACCGACGGCGACGAGTGGATGTACGGGCGCGGCGCGCACGGCAAGCTGACCGATAGCGGCGACTGGCGCGAGAAGATCGATCTGCGCACGCATCGCTACATGCTCGAGGACACCCGGCTCGGGCTGTCGTTCATCGTGTCGTGCGGGCGCTGGGCCGGCGTGCCGACGCCCGTCGCGCAGGGGCTGCTGAGCATCGCGAGCGCGGTCGCGATGCGCGACCTGTATGCGGAAGGGCGCACGCTGGAGCGGCTCGGGCTCGCGGCGCTGTCGAAAGATGCGCTGCGCGCGCTGCTCGACGCGGGGTATTCGGCATGAAGGCGGCCGCCGATGTGACGCGCATCCACGTGCTCGGCGCGGGACGCATGGGGCAGGGTATCGCGCTCGTGTTCGCGTTCGCGGGCCTCGACGTGACGCTGATCGACTTCAAGCCGCGCGATGCGGCCGGCTGGCGCGCGTTCGACGTGCGCACGCGCGACGAGATCATCCGGCCGTTGCATGCGCAGATCGCGCTGGGCCGCATCGACACCGCGCAGGCGGATGCCGTCGTCGCGCGAATCGCGCTCGTGGCGCGGGAGGGCGCGGCGGACGCGGTGCGCGATGCCGACATCGTGTTCGAGGCGCTCCCGGAAGTGCTCGATGCAAAGGCCGACGCGCTGCGCTGGCTCGGTGAACATGTCGATGCGCGCGCAACGATCGCATCGACCACGTCGACGTTCGTCGTCACCGAGTTGCAGCGCCACGTCGCGCACCCGGCGCGGATGCTGAACGCGCACTGGCTGAACCCCGCGCTGCTGATGCCGCTCGTCGAGGTGAGCCGCAGCGACGCGACGGATCAAGCCGTCGTCGACGCGCTCGCGGCGCTGCTCGAACGCGTGGGCAAGAAGCCGGTGATCTGCGGGCCGGCACCCGGCTATATCGTGCCGCGCATCCAGGCGCTCGCGATGAACGAGGCCGCGCGGATGGTCGAGGAAGGCGTGGCCAGCGCCGAGGACATCGACACCGCGATCCGCACCGGCTTCGGCCCGCGCTTCGCGGTGCTCGGGCTGCTCGAATTCATCGACTGGGGCGGCTGCGACATCCTGTACTACGCGTCGCGGTACCTGGCCGGCGAGATCGGCCCGCGCTTCGCGCCGGCCGCGAGCGTCGTGCGCAACATGGAAGCCGGGCGCGACGGCGTGCGCACGGGTGCCGGCTTCCACGACTATGCGGCGGTCGACGTGCCCGCATACATGCGCCAGCGGCTCGGCGAATTCGCGCGGCTGCTCGACCATCTCGGGCTGGCGCCGGCGTTCGACAGCGCGCGGCGCGACGCCGGGCGCTGAGCGGCGCGCGCTCATGCCGGGTCGCCGCGCGAACCGTCGGCGGGCGGGGTGCGCGTCTCGCGCATCACGCACAGCGTCGCGACCGTGACGAGGCCGAGCGCGATGAGGAACAGCGACACCGGCCACGACGCGTGATAGCGCGCGAGCAATGCGGTCGCGATCAGCGGCGACATCCCGCCCGCGAAGATCGACGCGACTTCGTGACCGAGCGCGACGCCCGAATAGCGCACTTCGGTGCTGAACAGCTCGCCGACGAGCGCGGGCAGCGTGCCGATCATCGCGCCGTGGCTCACCGCCGTGCCGACCGTCAGCGCGAGCCACACGAGCGGCGTCACGCGCGTGTCGAGCAGCCAGAAGAACGGAAACGCGCACGCGACGAGGCTCAGCGCGCCGATCAGGTACACGGGCTTGCGGCCGATCCGGTCGGACAGCCGGCCCCAGGCGAGCATCGCGCCCATCTCGACGATCATCGCGATCATCACGCCGGTCAGCATCGTGCCGTTCGGAATCCCCAGGTATTTGCCGTAGACGAGCGAGAACGCGAGGAAGATGTACGCACCGCCGTTCTCGGCCACGCGCAGCCCCATCGCGAGCAGGATTTCCTTCGGATGGCGGCGGATGCACTCGACGATCGGCAAATGCGCGTGCGCACCGCGCTTGCCGGCCTGCTCGAAGTCGCGGCTTTCCGGCAGATGGCGGCGGATATAGATGCCGATCGCGAAGATCGCGACGCTCGCGAGGAACGGCAGCCGCCAGCCCCACGTGCGGAACGCGTCGTCCGGCAGCGCCTGCGCGGCGAGAAACGCAGCCGACGACAGCACGAAGCCACCGCCCACGCCGAGCTGGCTCCACGCCGCGTAATAGCCGCGCTGCTCGGGCGGCGCGTTCTCGCTGATCATCAGCACGCCGCCGCCCCATTCGCCGCCGGACGCGATGCCCTGCAGCAGGCGCAGCACGACGAGCGCGGCCGGCGCCCACAGGCCGACCTGCGCATAGGTCGGCAGCAGGCCGATCGCGAAGGTCGACGCGCCCATGATCAGCAGCGTCCAGACGAGTGACGCCTTGCGTCCGTAGCGATCGCCGACGTGCCCGAACACGATCCCGCCGAGCGGCCGCGCGACGAAGCCGAGCGCGAACGCCGCGAATGCGGCGAGGCTGCCGGCGAGCGGCGATGCGCCGGGCGGGAAGAACACGTGGCCGAACACTAGCGCCGCGGCCGTGCCGTACACGAAGAAGTCGTACCACTCCATCGCGTTGCCGGCGACGGAGGCGATGACGATCCGGCGCAGTTGCCGGTCGGCGAGCGGCCGGACGGCGCTCGGGGATTGCACGGTGTCGGTCGGGTACATGGCGGAACTCTGAAGGGGGAGGCGGGCGCGTGCCGTCTCGTGCGGCACTGCGGGCTAGTGTTGTCGGCCCCGCCGGCCCCGGTCAAATCCGCAGAAAAAGGGGAGTGTCATCACTCCCGCAAATGATGGTCGGGGCGCGCGTGGCCGTGCCAGCGCGCGCCGGGGCCCGTCACCGCTCGATCTGCCGGTTCCACCGCGTATCCCACTGCGCGCGGCGCGCATTGATCGCGGTCCAGTCGACCACCGTCACCTTGCGCACCAGGTCGTCGACGTTGCCGAGGCTCTGCTGCATCGGGGCCGGCATCTTCGCGAGGCGGTTGGTCGGAATCTGCTTGCCGGCCTCGGCCGCCTTCGCCTGCGCGGGCGCGGACAGCAGGAACTGCGCGAGCTTCTGCGCGAGTTGCGGATCGGGATTGTTCGCGACCACGCACAGGTCGACGAGCAGCAGCACCGGGCCTTCCTTCGGGTTCGCATACGCGACGGGGATGCCCTTGTCCTGAAGGTCGCCGACGCCGGTCGGCGTGAGCGGGAACAGGCCGGCCTCGCCGGTCTGCACCATCTCGGAGATCTTCGCCGAGTTCGGGATGTACTCGACGACGTTCGGCCCGACCGTGCTCGCCCACTTGCCGAAGCCGGGCTCGACGTTCTGCTCGCTGCCGCCGAGCAGCCGGTTGATCGCGAGGAAGCCGTGCAGCCCGAACGTGCTGCTCGACGCCGACTGGAACACGACCTTGCCCTTGTATTTCGGATCGGCGAAATCCATCCACGAGGTCGGCGGCGCCCAGCCTTTCTCGGCGAACAGCTTCTTGTTGTACGCGATGCCGGTCATCCCGAGCTGCACGCCCGCGCCGACGTCGTCCTTCATCCGCGCGAACGGGTACAGCTCCTTGAGCACCGGCGAATCGTCGAGCTTCTGGCACACGCCGAGGCTCACCGCGCGCGCCATCACGCCGTCGTCGAGGAACGCGACGTGGATCTGCGGCTTGTTGCGGTTCGCGAGCAGCTTCGCGAGCACGTCCGACGACGTGCCGGGCACGATCACCACCTTGACGTTGTTCGCCTTCTCGAAGTCGGGCAGCACCTGGCTCGTATAGGCCTTCTCCATCGGCCCGCCGTTCATGCCGACGTAGATCGTCTTCGTTTGCGCGAACGCGGGCGCGCCGGCGCCTGCGATGCAGAGAGCGGCGGCCGCCGCGATCGTTCCGAGCAGTTTCATCTTTGGGTTTCCTCTTGACGGAAAGGGGCGGTCGGCACGGCTTGCGGGAAGAAGCGGCCGATCGAGAATGCATCGAGTGGCGTCGCGGTTTCGCCGGTGGTGATGAGATCGGCGAGCACGTCGCCGACGCCCGGCGCGAGCAGGAAGCCGCCGCCGGAAAAGCCGAACGCATGCAGCAGATTCGGCGTGGTGCGGCTCGCGCCGATGATCGGGTTGTGGTCGGGTGTGCAGCCCTCGACGCCGCTCCACGTGCGGATCAGCAGTGCGTCGCGCAGCGCGGGCAACAGCGCGCACGCATCGCGCATCACCGCGCGCGTCGTATCGACCGACGGCTGGCCGAACTCGCCGTCGCCGCGGCCCCGGCCGCCGCCGATCACGCAGTTGCCGCGCGCGACCTGCCGCGCGTACACGCCGCCGCCATACACGCCGAGGTTGTGCGCGATGAACGGCGGCAGCGGCTCGGTCACCCACATGTTCGGGTAGATCGGCTCCATCGGTACGGCCTCGCCGAAGCGTTCGGCGATCGTGTTCGCCCATGCGCCGGCCGAATTGATCAGCCACGTCGCGGTGTGCGCGCGACCGCCCGCCTGCAAGTGAAAACGCGTGCCGTCGTGATGAACCTCATCGACGGCGGTGTGCTCGAACACGTCCGCGCCCGCCGTGCGGGCCGCGCGCGCGAACGCGGGCGACACGATGCGCGGGTTCGCATGGCCGTCGGTCTCGCACAGCGAGCCGCCGAGCGCCGCGCGGCCGAGCCACGGGTAGCGGCGGCGGAACGCGTCGCCGCGCATCACCTGCAGCGGCAAGCCGTGTTCGCCGGCGAGCACGGCGTACGCGTCGAGCGCATCGAGATCGGCGTCGCTGCGTGCGAGTCGCAAGTGGCCGGACACGACGAATTCGCCATCGATGCGGATCAGCTCGGGCAGGCGATCCCAGATGCGCCGCGCCCGCAGTGCGAGCGGCAATTGCTCGACCGGCCGGCCCTGGCAGCGCACGCCGCCGTAGTTCACGCCGCTCGCCTGCGCGCCGCAGTCGCGCCGTTCGAACAGCCCGACGCGCAGCCCGCGTCGCGTGAGCGCAAGCGCGGCCGACGCGCCGACGAGGCCGCCGCCGACGATCGCGACATCGTAATGCCGGATCTCACTCATCGCGCGCCTCGTCGGGAATCGCCGCGACGTCGTCGCCCGCGAGCGCGGCCGAGATCGGGAACGGCTTCACCGGTGGTTGCGCACGCAACCGGCCGACGTCGGCGAGCGGCCGGCCGGTTTCGGCGGCCAGCACGAGCGCGGCCGCGTCGCCGCACATGCGGCCCTGGCAGCGGCCCATGCCGACGCGGGTCAGCGCCTTCAGCCGGTTCAATTCGGTCGCCGCGCCTTCGCGCACGCAGCGGCGCAGCGTGCCCGCGTCGATCTCTTCGCAGCGGCACACGATCGTGTCGTCGGGGCAGCGGGCGGCCTGTTCGGCCGGCGGCGCGAACGCGGCTTCGAGGCCCGCGCGGAATGCGCCGATGCGCGCGAGCGTGCGTTCGAGCGCCGCCGCGTCGGGTTGGCCGGACGGCGAGCGCGATGCGATGCCGGCATCGTCGAGCAGCGCGAGCGCCGCACGCCGGCCCGACGCTTCGGCCGCGTCGGCGCCCGCGATGCCCGCGCCGTCGCCGGCGACGTAGAGGCCGCGCACCGACGTGCGCCCGGCCGCGTCGCGTTCGGGCAGCCACGCGCGGTTGAGCGGGTCGAAACCGAACCGGCAGCCGGCGAGATCGGCAAGCTGCGTTTCGGAACGCAGGCCGAAGCCGAGGCCGAGCGCATCGCAATCGAGCACGCGCGGCGGCGCGGGCTGCGCCGAGTCGCCGGCGGCGCGCCATGCGAGCCCCGTCACATGTTGATCGCCGAGCACGCGCTCGAGCGTGACGCCCGTTTCGATCGCGACGCCATGCGCGCGCAGCCAGCCGTGGTAGTAGAGCCCTTTCGCGAAGATCGACGGCATGCGCAGCAGCGCGGGCGCGGCGCCGGCCTGGCGGCGCAGCGGGCTCGTGTCGAGCACGGCCGCGACGTGCGCGCCCGCCTTCGCATACTGGTAGGCGACGAGGTAAAGCAGCGGCCCCGTGCCCGCGAACACGATGCGTCGGCCGATCGCGCAGCCCTGCGCCTTCAGCGCGACCTGCGCGCCGCCGAGCGTATAGACGCCCGCGAGCGTCCAGCCCGGCACGGGCAGCATGCGGTCGGTCGCGCCGCTCGCGACGATCAGGTGCGAGTACGGTACCGTCACTTCGCGGCCGTCCTGCAACGTGTCGACGCGGCCCGCGCCGCATGACCACGCAAGCGTGTTCGGCCGATAGTCGACGTGCGGCAGCAGCGCGGCCATCGTCCGGTGCACCGCGTCGGCCTTCGCGGCCTCGAAGCCGTACAGCGTGCGCTTGCCGCGCACGAACGCGGCGTTGGCCGGCGGCTGACGATAGATCTGTCCGCCCCAGCGCGCGTTCTCGTCGATCACGACCGGGCGCAGCCCGGCGTCGACCAGCGCCTCGGCCGCGCGCACGCCGGCCGGCCCCGCGCCGACGATCACCGGTTGCAGTGCGGCGCTCACGATGCGTCTCCGGTCGCGGCCGGCCGGGCGGTCGTGAGAATCCGCATGCCTTCGGCGATCGGCGTCGAGCATGCGCGCATGCGTGCGCCGGCTTCGGTGCGCACCCAGCAGTCCTGGCAGGCGCCGATCAGGCAGAACCCCGCGCGCGGCTGACCGCTGAATTCGCTGACGCGCACGCGACGCTGCGCGACGAGGATCGCGGTGAGCACGGTGTCGCCGGCAAGCGCGTGCGCGGGGCGGCCGTCGAGCGTGAACGCGACGGCGGCGCGCTCGCGTTCGGCGACGCGCACGAACTGCGCGCCGTCGTCCGCGACGTCGGTGGAACGGGAAACGGGAGTCGTCATCAATGTTGGCCGATCAGGATGCGGTTCAGGCCGTACACGCGATCGAGCAGCAGCATCGCGCCGGCAGTGATGAAGATGACGAGCGCCGACACCGACGCCATCATCGGGTCGATCGATTCGGTCGCATACATGTACATGCGCACGGGCAGCGTGACTGTCTGCGGCGACGTGACGAAGATCGACATCGTCAGCTCGTCGAAGCTGTTGATGAACGCGAGCAGCCAGCCGCCGGTGATGCCCGGAACGATCATCGGCAGCGTGATGCGGCGGAAGGTCGTCCATGGGTCCGCGCCGAGCGAGCACGCGGCCTGCTCGATGCTGCGGTCGAGGCCGGCAACGGACGCGAGCACGAGCCGCATCACGAACGGCGTGATGACGATCATGTGCGCGAGCACGAGCCACGCGAACGAGCCGGTCGCGCCGATCAGCGCGAAGAAGCGCAGCAGCGCGATGCCGAGCACGAGGCCGGGAATCACGAGCGGCGACAGCAGCAGCCCGTTCAGGAATGCGCGGCCGGGGAACGTCGCGCGGCCGATCGCGAGGCCGGCCGGCAACGCGATCGCGAGCGACAGCGTCGCCGACGCGAACGCGAGCTTCACGCTGTTGACGAATGCGGTGACGAAGTCGGGATAGTCGAGGATCGCGCGGAACCAGCGCAGCGATACGCCATGGGTCGGCAGCGTCAGCGTTTCGTCGGGCGTGAACGCGACCAGCACGACGATCGCGAGCGGCGCGAGCACGAACAGGATCACGAGCGTGTGGAAGGCCAGCGCAAAGGGGCCGTTCTTTCTCATCGCGATGCGCCTCCGAGGCTGCGCGCGTAGCGGCGTTCGAGCACGCGGTAGTAAGTGAGCATCACGACGAGGTTCGCGGCGAGCAGCAGCACGGCGATCGTCGCGCCGAGCGGCCAGTTCAGCGAGCCGAGGAATTCGTCGTAGACGGCCGTGGCCGCGACCTTCAATCGCCGTCCGCCGAGCAGGCCCGGAATCGCGAACGCGCTCGCCGACAGCCCGAACACCATCAGGCTGCCCGACAGCACGCCCGGCATCAGTTGCGGCACGACGATGCGGCGCAGCGTCGTGAACGGCGATGCGCCGAGCGACAGCGCCGCGTGTTCCGTCTGCGGATCGAGCCGCTGCAGCGCGGTCCACACCGGAATCACCATGAACGGCAGCATCACGTGCACCAGCGCGATCACGATCGCGAACGTCGTGTATTCGAGCTTGTACGGCCCGAGGCCGACGAGCGCGAGCGCCTGGTTCACGAGGCCGCTGGTGTTCAGCAGCATGCTCCAGCCGAACGCGCGCACGACCCCCGACACGAGCAGCGGCGCGAGGATCGCGAGCAGGAACAACGAACGCCACGGGTCGCGCATCTTCGACAGCACGTACGCTTCCGGCGTGCCGATCGCGACGCAGATCGCGGTCGTCAGCGCGGAGATGCCGAACGTGCGCGCGAAGATCGTGTGGAAGTACGACGAGCCGAGCACTTCCGCGTAGTTGCCGAACTGGAACGCGGCGATCGGGCCGGTGGCCGGGTCGAAGCGGTAGAACGTCAGCACGAACGTCATCGCGAGCGGCACGAGCACGAGCGCGGCGAACAGCGCGAAGGCCGGCGCGCACATCAGCCACAGCGGCGCGTACGCGCGCCAACGCGCGCGCGGCGCGTTGCCGCCGACGGCGCGCGGCGACATTGCGTCGGCGGCGGCCGGGGAGGCCGCGAGCCCGGCTGGCGCGCCGTCGGTCGAGAGCGGGCGGGAAGGCTGTCCCATTCAGGCCTCCCGGCGCATCACGCGCACGGCGTCGCTGTGCCAGTCGATGCCGACCGGCGCACCTTCCGCGAGCGGCTCCGTGCCTTCGTTCTGGCAGCACACGAGCACTTCGCCGAGCGCGCTGTCGACGCGGTACAGCCACTGGCTGCCGAGGAAGAAGCGGCTCGTGACGGTCGCGGCGAAACGGCCGGCGTCGGGCGCGCACAGCCGCAGCTTCTCGGGGCGGATGCAGACCGACACCGCATCGCCCACGCGCATGTCGCGTTCGCGTGGCGGCAGGTGCGCCGTGCGGCCGGTCTCGGCGAGATCGTGCCCGAGATCGATGCGGATCGCGTCGCCGTCGTGCGCGACGATCGTGCCGGGCAGCAGGTTCGCCTTGCCGATGAACTGCGACACGAAATGATTCTCCGGGCGTTCGTACGCGCGGTACGGCGTATCGGTCTGCGTGATGCGGCCGGCTTCCATCACGACCACGCGGTCGCTGATCGACAGCGCTTCCGACTGATCGTGCGTGACCATGATCGTCGTCGTGCCGATCTTGCGCTGGATTGCGCGCAACTCGAACTGCATGTCCTCGCGCAGCTTCGCGTCGAGGTTCGACATCGGCTCGTCGAGCAGCAGCACCGGCGGCTCGATCACCACCGCGCGCGCGATCGCCACGCGCTGCCGTTGGCCGCCCGACAGCTCGCGCGGAAAGCGGTGCGCGAGCGCATCGAGCCGCACGAGCGCCAGCGCCGCGCGGATGCGCTCCGCGCGCTCGGCCTTGTCGACGCCGCGCATGTCGAGGCCGAAGCCGACGTTCTCCGCGACGCTCATGTGCGGAAACAGCGCATAGCTCTGGAACACGATGCCGAGCCCGCGGCGGTTCGGCTTCAGGTGCGTGATGTCCTGCCCGTCGAGCGCGATGCAGCCGTGCGTGACGTCGACGAAGCCGGCGATCATCTGCAGCGTGGTCGTCTTGCCGCAGCCGGACGGCCCGAGCAGCGACACGAATTCGCCTTGTTCGACCGACAGGTTGACGTCCGCGACGGCGGTGAGCTCGCCGAAGGTTTTCGTCAGATCCGTAAGCGTGAGAAACGACATGGGGAGCTCCGGGTTCGCGCACCGCCTGGCCGGTGCGCCGATGACGCGGACTCTAGCCAGCCATATTTCGGCGCGTCAATTTGGAATTCTGCTGAACGGGATGAATTTCGGAAAAATTCCATTGAATGGAACGAACGGGAAAATCACATGCGAATCGTTCCGCTGGATGAAGGGCGGCCAACCCGCGAAATGAGCGCGTCAATCCCGTGCACACCCGGATGCCTGCGGATTTTCGGCCGGACGACAATGGCGGCTACCGTATTCCGTTCAGTGAAATCGTCGAGGAGAGCCGGCATGCAGGAACCCCATTTGCCCCGAACGTCGCCGGCTGCGCGCATGCCGCACCCGGACGAGGACGCTGTCCCGGCTGATTCGGCCGATGCGGCCGGCGCGCCCGGCACCGGCATGCTGCAGCGTGCGTTCGCGATCCTGCGCGCGCTGGCCGGCATGCAGCAGGACGGCGTGCGCGTCACGCATCTCGCGAAGGCCGTCGGCCTCACGCAGGGCACCGCGCACCGGATCCTGCAATCGCTGATCGCCGAAGGGATGGTCGAACAGGACGAGCAGTCGAAGCTGTACCGGCTGAGCGTCGACTTTTTCGCGCTCGCCGCGCTGGCCGGCAACCCGAGCAGCATGCGCACGCTGTGCCGACCCGCGCTGCTGCGGCTGTGCGCGAGCCTCGGCGAAACTATCTTCCTGCTCGTGAAGAGCGGCTTCGACGCGGTGTGTCTCGACCTGTGCGAAGGGCCGTTCCCGATCCGCTCGTTTACCGGCGACATCGGCGGCCGCATCGCGCTCGGCGTCGGGCAGGGCAGCCTCGCGATCCTCGCGTTCCTGCCCGAGGCCGAACGCGAGGAGGTGATCCGCTTCAACGTGCCGCGCATCCGCGGCTACGGCGTGCTCGACGAGGTGTATTTGCGCACCGAGATCGAACGCGTGCGACAACTCGGCTACGCGGGCCGCAACAGCGGCGTGCTCGACGGGATGGCCGGCGTCGCGGTGCCGATCCTCGATCGCACCGGTTATCCGGTCGGCGCGCTGAGCGTCGGCACACTCGCGTCGCGGCTCGGCGACGACCGGATGCCGATGGTAGTCGAACTGCTGCGGCGCCAGGCCGACGCGATCGGCCCGCGCACGAATCCGTTCGACGCCGCGTTGCGGCGGCCGATGCATGGGTTATCGGGGAAAACCATCTAGCCGCGTTACGCGTTGCCGTTTCATCGGCTTGCTTGCGCAAGTCATTTACGTTCGATCGAGGCGCGCAGGGTCCGGCGGACCTGCGCGCTTTTGTTTTTTAGCGGTGCCGCCTGCGCGCCTCGAATGACGTTTTTCGAGGGTTATACGACCTTTGAGTCATCTGCATGCCGCTCCATACTTCACGTGAACGATCGAGCCGGAACAAGCACGCAACCACCATCGCGTGTCGCGTATCCGGCCTGGTGACTCACCACATGAAAAGGAACGGAAGATGCGACTCAAGAGCAAATCGGCGTTGATCACGGGCGGCACCAGCGGCATCGGTCTGGCCACCGCGAAGCTGTTCATTGCAGAAGGCGCGCGCGTCGCGGTGACGGGGCGCGACGAAAGCGTATTCGAGCGCGTGAAGGCGGAGCTTGGCGAGCATGCGGTCGTGCTCAAGGGTGATGTGCGGTCGCTCGACGACATGCGCGCGATTGCCGGCGAGGTTAACGAGAGGTTCGGCGGTCTCGACGTGGTATTCGCCAATGCCGGCTGGGCGTTTCCGTCCGCCGTCAACGACATCGACGACACGCTCTACGACGACATCATGGACGTCAACGTCAAGGGCGTGGTGTTCACGCTTCAAGCGGCGCTGCCGTACTTGCGCGAAGGTTCGTCAGTAATACTCAATACATCGTTCGTCGCGCAGACCGGCAAGCACGGCATCTCGCTGACCGCCGCGGCGAAGGCCGCCGTGCGTTCGCTGGCCCGCAGCTGGTCGTACGAATTTCTCGACCGGAAAATCCGCTTCAACGCGATCGCGCCCGGCGCGATCGATACGCCGCTGCTTTCGAAGTGGGGCAAGCCCGACGAATGGGTGCGCGACCGCAAGGCCGAATTCGCCGAAGCGATTCCGGTGGGCCGCATGGGCCACGCCGACGACATCGCGTACGCGGCGCTCTATCTCGCCAGCGACGAATCGTCGTTCGTCGTCGGCACCGAGCTGGTGGTCGATGGCGGGGCGTCGCAGCTTTGAGCCTGCGCTGCACGCTTTCTGAGTCCGGCACGTCATCCCGGCTCATCCCCATACCGATTTGACGTCCGCCACGCCGTTCGCGGTGGCGGTTATTCGATCCGGCCCGGCGTGGTCGCGCTCGCCCATGGGCCGAAGTGCAAGGAGCAATCATCTTGACCGACAGTAGCGACAATCATGCCCCGAGCGGGCAACTCACGCGGGCAGGCCGTTCGCGTCGCGATGCCCTGAAGTTCGGCGGCGCCGCCACCCTCGGCGCCGTGCTGGGTGGCAGCGCGTTGCTCGGGCACGCCGCGTCTGCGCCGGCACCGACGGGCAGCGCAGCGCTGCTTGCGCCGACCGAGCCGCTCAACATCCTGATCGTCAATTACGACGGCGGCACGCTGCTCGACTTCGCGGGCCCGAGCGAGATCTTCCACCGGCTGCCGAATACGAACGTTCGCTACGCGAGCCTCGACGGCGGCAACGTGACGCTCGAATTCGGCGTGGTGTACGGGAAGACCGAACGGCTGGCCGATATCGACCGGACCGACGTGATCCTCGTGCCTGGCGGGTCCGATTTGTCGGCGCCGATGCGTCCGGCGTATCAGGCGCAGATCCGGCGTCTGGCGGAGAGCGCCAAACACGTGACGTCGGTGTGCAACGGCTCGCTCGTGCTTGCCGCGACGGGCGTGCTCGATGGCAAGCGCAGCGCCTGCCATTGGGCGTTCGTCAACAAGCTGGCCGAGTACGGCGCGATTCCCGTTCCCGATCGCTTCGTCGAAGACGACAACGGCCGCTTCATGAGCGGCGGCGGCGTGACGGCGGGCATCGATTTCGCACTGCGCGTGGCGGCGAAGCTGCGCGGCCGGCAGGCCGCCGAATACACGCAGCTCGTCGTCGAATACGATCCCGATCCGCCGTTCCGCTCCGGTCATCCGAGAGATGCGCGACCCGAACTCGTCGCGATGGTCGACAAGAAGCTGCCCGGCGCATCGAAGGGACTCGCGCGCGTTCCCGGCGTCCGCTGACACGCTGGCCGGCGACGCGTACAGGGTCGCCGCCTCTTCAATTCAAACCCGATTCGGAAATCATACGATGCGACGGATTCATCTTTGTACTGCTGCGCTTGCAGCGTGCGTGTCCTTTTTTGCACTCGCGGCGCCGGCTGTCGCCGGTGGTGCGCAACGCCTGCCCGAAGCGGCGATCAAGGCCGAAAACGCGCGGTGGGCGGATGCCTTTGCGCGAGGAGACTACGACGCGATCGGCCGTCTCTATACCGACGACGGCACGCTCTTGCCGCCGGGTGGCGACAAGGTCACCGGGCGCCGCGCGATCACCGAGTACTTCACCAGCGGATATGCCGGATCGAAGCCCGGCACCGTATCGTTCAGCAATGACGAGTTCTACGGTAACGACCGGGTCGTGACGGAGGTATCGGATGTGGAGGTTCGCGACGGGGACGGAAAGCTCAAGATCCGCGCGAAGCAGACGCTCGTCTTCCTGAAGCAGGGCGGCACGTGGAAGCTGCATCGCGACATGTGGAACGCTTACCCGCCCGTCAAGGACTGACGGCCATCGACGTCCAGCGAAATGGCGCGTTGCGTAGTCACGCTACGCGCGCGCCTATCAGCCGTTAGCGGGACGTCGACCATGCAGCGCATTGATCGGCAGGCGTTCGATCAGCGCGCTGCGTTCGACCTGCTCTCGCGCCGAATCGCTTGCGGCGGGTGTCCGAGCAGCTTGATGAAGGCTCGGCGCATCCGCTCCGGATCGGTGAATCCCACCGCCAGCGCAATCTGTTCGATCGGTTCGCTGCCGCCCTGCAGGCGCAGCCTCGCCGCTTCGACGCGCAAGCGCTCGACCGCCCTCGCCGGGGTTTCACCGGTTTCCCGGCGAAATGCGCGCCCGAACTGTCGCACGCTCAAGCTCGCTGCATCGGCGAGCCGTTCGACCGGCAACGCTTCGGCCAGGTGCTCGCGGGCGAAATTCAGTGCGATGCGGATGCGATCCGATTCCGGCTCCATCTGCGACATCGCGGAGAATTGCGACTGCCCGCCCGGCCGCCGATACGGCACGACCAGCAGCCGCGAGACCTCGCGTGCGATCTCCGCGCTCATGTCCCGTTCGATCATGCCGAGCGCCAGGTCGATGCCGGAGGCGATGCCCGCCGATGTCCAGACGCGGCCATCGACCACATAGATACTGTCGCCGTCGACCCGCGTGCGAGGGAAGCGTGACTGCAACTGCGCCGCGTATCGCCAGTGCGTCGCTGCTCTCAAACCGTCGAGCGAGCCGGTTTCCGCGAGCAGAAATGCACCCGTACACACGCTGGCCACGCGCGACGCCTTGGCGGCCAGCTTGCTGGCCGCGGTGATGTTTTCCGAGGTCTGCATCGGCGCGATATCGCCGCCGACGAACACGATGGTGTCGAACGCGCGCCGTCCGACCGGCTTCGTATCGATCGAAAGGCCGGTATTGCCGGGAATCGGGCCGCCGAACGGCGAGACGACGTGAAGATCGTAAGGCGTATGGCCGGCGGCAGTGGCCACCTGATTGAAGGCCGACAACGGGCCGCCCAGATCGAGCGCGTCGTAGCCGCGGCAAACGAAAAATCCAATGCGATGCATGACGAAGCAATTGATCGAGAACCCCGGAATGGCGAATTCTACCGGGAACCCTCGAATTGTGTCGTTTGACTTGAAACGAGGGAAAAACGTCGTTTACGCCGCCTTCGATCGACTGTATTCGTTTGCGCCGCGCTGATGCGATGCCGACGGAAAGCGATGCTCAGCGGCGGTAGATGAACTCCAGATCGGTCGATTCGCCGACCTTGAAATCGTACGTACCGACCCGCTTGAAGCCGGCCTTCTCGTAGAACGCGATGGCCTTCGCATTGCCCGACCACACGCCCAGCCATACCGGGCCGGGGCGCGTCGCGGCGAGATACTCGAGCGCGGCGTCGAACAACGCCCGTCCGGCGCCGGTACCTTGTGTGCCGCGTCGAAGGTAGATCTGATGGATCTCGCCCGAGCCGTCCGCCACTTCCGGATGCGGAAGCTTGCACGGCCCTGCGTGCGCATATCCGACCAGCGTGCCGTCGCCGCCTTCTGCGACCCATGTGCGGCGTTGCGGGTCGGCGAGTTGTTCGGTGATCGCTGCCACCGAGTAAGTCCGGGCTTCGTATTCGGCCAGATCGTGCGGCGGGTAGTCGATGCCGAATCCGTCCTGCAGAAAGGTTTCGCGAAACGTATCGCGCTTCAATTCGGCAAGCGGGACGGCATCGGCCAGGGTCGCAACGCGGATCAACATGTGGCTTCTCTCGGTTCGGTATCGGGCCGACAGTTTATCCCGGGTGATGTCGAGCAGCCGCATCGTCGCCGGCCAACCGGCGACCGTCGCGGTCGTGCAGGCGGCTTCCCGGTTCGGGAAAAAGCGCCGATTTTGCAGCGCAGCGAAAGGCGCCGACGCTTGCCTGACCGGGCCTCCGTAACCAGCCGAAACTGCCAGCACGGTCATCATGCGGATGCCGATGGTTGACCGCCGTCGGACATGCTAGGATTTCCATCAAACAACTCCGGAGACTGCGATGCCGTTCATCTGCGAAAACGTTGAATGTCGTGCCGTGCTGGCTCGCGGGCAGGTCAGGCACCATCAGGAGGGCGCCGGCTGGTGCTTCTACTGCCCGGACTGCAATACCAGAAACGAGTTGATGAATATCGGCACGCTCAGCGGCCCTGTCGAGCTGGTTCAGCCGGAGCGGGCGAGCCCGCCGCACAAGGTGGTCGCGACGGCCCGGCCGCTGGACGACGGCCGATACGCGGCGCAGTTGAGCGTCCAGCGGGCGCTCGCCGTGAAAGGCACCTACGCGGCCGAGGAGCACTGGGATCAGCTGGGCGTATTCGGCGACGCGCAGGAAGCCGTCGCGCATGCGAAGTCGTTCGCCACGGACCTGCTGCAGCGCGCCGCGTAGGCGACGCTTTTCCGTGAACGAACAAAGGGGCGTCGCGCATTCGTGCGCGACGCCCCTTTGCGTTTTTCGCCCGCGTTCGTCAGTGGCGGATATCGAACGACGAGGTCTGCCTCGTGATCCGCCGATACGTGTCGTCCTGAATCAGGCTCCCGGAAAAGCCGCGTAAGGTCACACAGCCGGCGCCTGCGCCGCGCGCGCCTGTTCGCGGGCCGCGACGAGTTCCCGGACCCGCGCGCGATCGGCCGGCGTCACCGGCGTGAAGATCACGAGGCTCAGGTCCGGGCTGCCGGTGACCGAGAACGCCGAATATTCGAGTGCGATCCTGCCGGCTTGCGGATGGCGGATCTCCTTCGTGCCTTCGTCGTGCGTACGGATATCGTGGTCGCGCCACATCGCGTCGAATTCGGCGCTCGTCGCGCGCATCTCGTCGACGAACGCCTGCACCGCCTGCGTCGCGCCACTGCGTGCGATGTCCGCACGAAACGCGCCGACCGCGAATCGCGCGACGCGCTCCCAGTTCGGCTGCGCGTAACGCACGCCCGCGTCGACGAAGATCAGCCGAAGGATGTTGCGCGCGGCCGGCGGCAGCGTCGCATAGTCGGTGAGCGTCGAGGCCGCCGCGTCGTTCCACGCGGCGACGTCCCACGTCGCGGTGCGGATGATCGCGGGGCTCGCGTCGAGCGAATCGAGCACGTGCTGCAGGCGCGGCGTCACGCCGGCCGGCGCGTGATAGCGCACTTCGGGCGGATGGCCGAGGCCGATCAGGAACAGGTGCTCGCGTTCGGCCTCGTTGAGCATCAGCGCGCGGGCGAGCCGGTCGAGCACGTCGGCCGATGGCGCGCCGCCGCGCCCCTGTTCGAGCCACGTGTACCACGCGGCGCTCACGTGCGCGCGCTGCGCGACTTCCTCGCGCCGCAAGCCCGGCGTGCGGCGGCGCGTCGCCGGCAGCCCGAGCGCGACCGGGTCGAGTTTTTCGCGGCGGTCCCGCAGGTACGCGCCGAGCAGGTTGTCGGGGGCGTCAGCCATATCCTGTTAGTTCGTTTACCAGTAAACCGTCACGACTTCACCGCGAGCGGCGCTCGACAGATAGTAAGCCTCCATTTCATCCGGAGGTGCTGAACATGCGTGTCTTTGTTACGGGAGCATCGGGATTCGTCGGCTCGGCCGTCGTGGCCGAGCTCGTGGCCGCCGGGCACTCGGTGCTCGGGCTGGCGCGGTCCGACGCGGCCGCGGCATTGGTTGCCGCAGCCGGCGCCGACGTTCATCGCGGGTCGCTCGAGGATCTCGACAGCCTCACGCGCGGCGCCGAAGCCGCCGATGCGGTGATCCATACGGGATTCAATCACGACTTCTCGCGCTTCGCGCAGAACTGCGAACTCGACCGCCGCGCGATCGAGACGATCGGCGCGGCGCTCGTCGGCTCGGCGCGGCCGCTGATCGTCACGTCGGGCCTTGCGCTCGTCGCGCCCGGCCGCGCGGCGACGGAGGACGATCCGCACGTGCCGGTGTCGGAGAACTATCCGCGTGCGTCCGAAGCGACGGCGGTCGCGCTCGAAGCGCGCGGCGTGCACGCGTCGGTCGTCCGGCTGCCGCCGTCCGTGCACGGCGACGGCGATCACGCGTTCGTGCCGCGCCTGATTGCGTTCGCGAGGGAGAAAGGGGTGGCGGCATACATCGGCGACGGTACGAACCGCTGGCCGGCCGTGCACCGGCTCGACGCGGCGCGCGTGTATCGGCTCGCGATCGAGCGCGGCGCGGCCGGCGCGCGCTATCACGCGGTCGACGATACGGGCGTGCCGTTTCGCGAGATCGCCGAGGTGATCGGGCGGCGGCTGAACGTGCCGGTCGTCGCGAAGTCGGCGGCGGAAGCCGGCGAACACTTCGGCTGGTTCGCGAGATTTGCGGGGATGGATGCGCCCGCAACCAGCGAGCGCACGCGGGCATCGCTCGGCTGGGCGCCGACGCAGCCGGGGTTGTTGGCGGACATCGACCGGCCGCGGTACTTCGAAAGCTGACGAGCGGCGCGCGGCGCGCAGCATGCGCGGCTCGGGCCGCGACGAACCCCATTCACGTCGCGGCCGCCCGCCTGCCGTGCGTCATTCGACCGGATGCAGATCCTGCAGCAGCGTCGGCACCAGCTCGGACACGGTCGGGTGGATATGCATCGCGCGGCTGATCGTCGTGTACGGCGCGCCGGCGGTCATCACGTCGAGCATCCCGTGCACGACTTCGTCGCCGGTCACGCCGAGGATCGACGCGCCGAGGATCGCGTGGCTGTCCGCATCGACGATCACCTTCATGAAGCCCTGGCTCTCGCCTTTCTCGACCGCCCGGCCGACGCGCGTCATCGGGCGCGTGCCGACCAGCAGCCGGCGGCCCGTCTGCTTCGCGTCGGCAAGCGTCATGCCGACGCGGCCGAGCGGCGGATCGATGTACATCGCGTAGGCCATGATGCGGTCGGACACCTTGCGCGGATCGTCGTCGAGCAGGTTGGCCGCGACGATCTCGTAGTCGTTGTAGGCGGTGTGCGTGAACGCGCCGCGTCCGTTGCAGTCGCCGAGTGCCCAGATGCCGGGCACGTTGGTGCGCAATTGCTCGTCGACGGTGATGTAGCCGCGCGCATCGGTAGCGATGCCCGCGCGGTCGAGCCCGAGATCGTCGGTGTTCGGCACGCGCCCGACCGCGAGCAGCAGGTGCGAGCCCGCGACCTCGCGGCCGCCGCCCGCGCAGTCGAGGCCGACCACGATGCCGTCGCCGTCGCAGCGTGCGCTCAGGCAGTTTGCGTCGAGCTGCACGTCGATCCCTTCGTTTTCGAGGATCTCGCGCACGGCTTGCGACACGTCTTCGTCCTCGCGGCGGATCAGGCGCGGGCCTTTCTCGACGATCGTGACCTGCGAGCCGAAGCGGCGGTACATCTGACCGAATTCGAGCCCGACGTAGCTGCCGCCGACGATCACCAGATGATCGGGCAGGAAATCGACGTCCATCATCGTCGAGTTGGTCAGGTACGGTACCGAGTTGAGGCCCGGCATCGCGGGCACCTGCGCGCGCCCGCCGACGTTGATGAAGATGCGTTCGGCTTCGAGCACGTCATCGCCCACGCGCACCGCGTTCGCGCGTTCGAACCGGGCATGACCCTGAAAGACGGTCGTGTTGTCGAGGCCGCGCACCCATTGCTCGACGCCGTGGTTCGAGCGGCCGGAAATCTGGTCCTTGCGCGCCTTCACGGCTTTCATGTCGACGCTGACGGGGCCGCCGACCGACACGCCGTATTCGCCGGCGCGTCGTGCGAGCTGCGCGGCGTACGCGCTCGCGATCAGCGTCTTGGTCGGGATGCAGCCGGTGTTCACGCAGGTGCCGCCGAAGCGGCCGCGCTCGACGATCGCGACTTTCATGCCGGCGCCGGCGAGCCGCGCGGCGAGCGGCGGCCCGGCCTGGCCGGTGCCGATGACGATCGCATCGAAGTGTTGCGTCATGACGTCCTCCTGTGCGAGGGGCAACGAGGAAAGGGGCAGGCGCAAGCCGCATGCCGTGCCGGCGGTCGCGCGGGTGACGAGCGCCTATGGTAGACCTGTTGGCCGGGGGCCGCGAGCGGGGGGCGATGCGTCGCGTCGCGTTGAAAAACGGCACCGCCGCGCGGGCATGGCGGCGCGCAGCCTTCAGTCCTTGCGTTTCCACTGCCCGAACGACACCGGCCGGTGCGCGTCGGCGCGCGTGACGGTGACCTGGTCGGGCTGGTCGTCGAGCGGAAACGATTCGGTGACGATCTGGTTCGAAAACAGCCAGCCGTGCGTGCGCGGGTCGTAGCGGAACGTGATGTAGTCGGTCCAGTGCTGGCCGCACGCGACGAAGTTCTGCACGGTGAAATAGCGGCCCTTCACCGACAAGCCGTTGTCGGCCGCGTCTTCAGGATCGAACGGATCGCACTGGCCGCCTTCGTTCGCACGCAGCACGACCTGGTCGTTGCGGGCGGCGAGCCGGTAGGTGTGGTCGGCCTGTTCCTCGTAGATCAGCAGCGGGCGCGGCGATGGTTGGTCGCGCGTGTCGACCGCGCGATGCACGACGACGAGAAAGCTGTGCCGCCCGTTGTCGAGATCGGGCCCGGCCTGCGCGAGCAGCGGCTGGTAGCCGGGCGGCAGTTGCGCGGCGATCGACTTCGGCAGGGTGTCGGCGCAGGCGCCGAGCGGGAATGCGGCAAGCAGCGGGAGCAGCAGGGCGGAAAGGCGAAGAGCGCGCATGGCGGGCGGTCCGGTCGAAAGGGGAAAGGGGAATGAGCCGCGCGACGTTACAGATCGCGCCCGAGAAATTCCGTGCCCGGCACCGGATTGAACGCGACGGGCGGCGCGGGCGTGAAGCCGAGCGACGCATACAGTTGCCGGGCGGCGACGAACTCGGGCAGCACGTCGAGGCACATGCGCGTGTAGCCGACCGCCTTCGCGTCGCGCAGCAGCCGTTCGACGAGCTGGCGGCCGACGTTCAGCCCGCGTGCGTCGGGCCGCACGTACATGCGCTTCATCTCGCAGGTCACCGCGTCGATTTCGCGGAACGCCGCGCAGCCGACCACGCGCTCGCCGCACCACGCGAGCAGCAGCTGCCCGCGCGGCGCCGCGTATTGACCGGGCAGCGCGGCAATTTCGGGCTCGTAGTCCTGGAATTCAAGGCTGACGGTCGGGCTCGCGACGTACTCGCGAAAGATCGCTTCGACGGCGGCGGCATCGTCGGGATAGCGGGCAGCGCGGATCGCGATCATCGGGCGGCGCGGGATGACGGGAAAGAGGGCCAGCATAGCAGCGCGCGGCCGCTTTCGGCGATGCGCGAAGCGTGCCAGAATCGGCGGCTCGACCGTCGGAAACGACACGCAGGCGCCGGCGCAGCGGCGTCGCTGACCAAGGAGACTTCGATGACCGCATCGGCTGCCGTACTCGCCATCCTCGCTGCGCTGTTTCTCGGCGCGATGATTCCGGGCCCGAGCTTCGTGCTGGTGGCTCGCAATTCGATCGGGCTGTCGCGCCGCGACGGGCTGGCCACCGCGCTCGGCATGGGCATCGGCGGCATCGTGTTCGGCGGCGTCGCGCTGGCGGGGCTTTACACGCTGCTGCAGGCCGTCGAATGGCTGTACGTGGGCCTCAAGGTCGCGGGCGGCGCTTACCTGATCTACATGGCGTCGAAGATCTGGCGCGGCGCCGACCGGCCGATCGCGATGGACGATCCGCAGGCGATGGCCGGCGGCAGCGCGCGCAAGTCGTTCTGGACCGGCCTCACGACCCAGCTCAGCAACCCGAAGACGGCGATCTGGTACGGCAGCATCTTCGCGGCGCTGCTCCCGCAGCATCCGCCGCTGTGGTGTTACCTTGCGCTGCCGCCGCTCGTGTTCGCGGTCGAGTTCGGCTGGTACACGCTGGTCGCGCTGTGCTTCTCGACGCGCGGGCCGCGCGAGCTCTACCTGCGCGCGAAGAAGTGGGTCGACCGCATCGCGGCCGGCGCGATCGCACTGCTTGGGTTGCGGCTGATCCTGAATGCGCCGAAAGCGGGGATCTGAGCGCTTCTCTTTCTCTATCAGCACGTGGCGGCGGCCGGCCGTGGCCGTCGCTGGTTAGCGGCGGGCACCGCCCGCGCCGCTCGCCCGAGCGCGCGTCGGCGTCCCGAATTCCAGGATTACCGGTTCATCGTCAGGCCATGGTCAGGCGCGGCTTGCGGAATGCCCGCACCCCGTCGTGGCGGCTCGGCCCCTGCATCGTTCACGCCGGGTCGGTACTGCAAACACACAACGCATGGATTCCCGATGGCGCGGCCGCTCGCCGGCCGCCGCCTCCCGTGTGTCCCGCTCGTCACCGTCCGCCGAGCCTTGCCCGACGGGCGTTCCCGTGTGTCGCACGGCACGCCGAATCGCGCCGCTTCCCCGATTCTGGCGGCCGACCGCCCGACGACGTGTAAACTGCTGCCTTTTTTGACGGTTTGCAGCATGGTGCAAGCATCTCCGCGCCCGGCGTTGAGCGGTCCGACGCTCGTCCGGCTGCTCGCGCGCCTGGCCGATGCCGACGTCGCGGAATCCCGGCAAACGCTGTCCGACCGGCTGAGCCAGTGGCTCGGCTGGACCGACGCGATCACGCTGTCGTCCGCGTTGAATGCGAGCCCGCCGGGTGTCGCGGCCGGCGTGCGCGGCTACGACGCCGAGCGCGACTGCGCGCGCGTGCGCCACGAGCTCGCGCAGGCGATCACGGCCACCCACCGGCCGCGCGCGCGGCGCCGGCCGGGCGATCTGCCGCCCCCGGCCGCCGACACGGCCGATTTCGCGGACTTCCGCCAGCGGTATCTGACCCTCCAGCAGGACATGGAAACGGCGATCGGCCAGTTGCGCGGCCGCCTGCGGGTCGCGCTCGCCGCGCGCTCGTCCGGGATGGCGCGGCTCGCGACGCTCGACGCGATCATGGAGCGCGTGCTCGGCGCGCGCGAGCGCAGCCTGCTGTCGGCCATACCCGCGCTGCTCGGCACGCGCTTCGCGCGGCTGCGCGAAGCGGAGCGGCAGGCGCTGGCCGAGGCTGAAGCCGCGGCGGCCGCTGCGCCCGACGCCGACGCATCGGTTCCGGCCGATGAGGGCACGGCGGCCGACACCCCGACCGTCGCGGCGATCGTGCCCGGCGCATGGCTCGATACGTTTCGCGACGAGATGCACAGCATCCTGCTTGCCGAACTCGAAGTCCGGTTTCAAACGGTAGACGGGCTGCTCGCGGCCCTTCGCACCTGCTAATCAACACGCTATGTCCAGAATTCGCCTTGATCTCGTTGTCTTCGTCGCCGGTCTGCTCGCAGTGGGCTGGATCGGTGCCGGCTATGTCGCGTCGAACCCGCTGGCGGCGGCCGTCACGCTGCTGATCGGCGCGTGCTACGTCGCCGGCGCATGGGAGCTGCTGCGCTACCGGCAGGCGACCGCCACGCTGTCGCACGCGGTCGCCGGCCTGAGCGCGCCGCCCGCGACGCTCGACCCGTGGCTCGACACGCTGCATCCGGACCTGCGCGGCGCGGTGCGCGCCCGGGTCGAAGGCGCGCGCGTCGCGCTGCCGGGCCCGGCGCTCACGCCTTACCTCGTCGGCCTGCTGGTGCTGCTCGGCATGCTCGGCACGCTGCTCGGGATGGTCGTCACGCTGAAGGGCACGGGCGCCGCGCTCGAGAGCGCGACCGATCTCGATGCGATCCGCGCGTCGCTGATCGCGCCGGTGAAGGGGCTCGGGTTCGCGTTCGGCACGTCGATTGCCGGTGTGGCGACGTCCGCGATGCTTGGGCTGCTGTCCGCGCTCGTGCGCCGCGAGCGGATCGACGCGGCCCAGCAGCTCGACGCGAAAATCGCGACGACGCTGCGCGTGCATTCGTCCGCGCACCAGCGCGACGAATCGTTCCGGCTGCTGCAGCGCCAGGCCGACGTGATGCCGGCGCTGGTCGACCGGTTGCAGACGATGATGACGACGCTCGAGGCGCGCAGCGTCGCGTTGCACGATCGTCAGATCGAAAGCCAGCAGGCATTTTTCGACCGGACCGAGCGGGCGTATGCGGGCCTGGCGTCGAACGTCGGCGACGCGCTGAAGGAAAGCGCCGCCGAAAGCGCGCGCGTGGCCGGCGCCGCGCTGCAGCCGGTCGTCGCCGCGACGATGACGGGGCTCGCGCAGGAGATGGCCGCGCTGCGCGACACCGTGACGGGTGCGGTGCAGCGTCAGCTCGACGGGCTGACGGACGGCTTCGAGAAGACCACCGGCAACGTGACGGCCGTATGGAACCGGGCGCTCGACGAACAGCGCCGCGCGGGCGACGCCGTCGCGCAGCAGTTGCAGACGACGCTCGGCCAGTTCACCGACACGTTCGCGCAGCGTTCGTCGGATCTGCTCGACGGCGTCGCGACGCGCCTCGAGTCGACCGAAGGCCGCCTGTCGGACGCCTGGCGCGATGCGCTGGCGCGCCAGGAGCAGGTCGGCGAGACGCTGGCGGGCCAGCATGCGCGCGCGCTGGGCGAGGCCGCCGCGACGTTCGAACGCCATTCGGCCGCGACGCTCGCCGCGATGCACGAGTCGCACGCGGGTTTGCAGACGCAACTGGCCGCACGTGATGAAGAACGTCTCGCTGCATGGAACGACTCGCTGGCCGCGATGGCCGCGAAGCTCGGCGACGAGTGGCAGCGTGCGGGCGCGCATAGCGCGGGCCGTCAGCAGGAAATCTGCGACGCGCTTGCGCAAACGACGCGTGACCTCGCCGCACAGGCGTCGACGTTCGAACAACGCTCGACCGATCTGCTGTCGACGATTCGCGAGTCGCACACCGGTCTGCAATCGCAACTGGCAGCGCGCGACGAAGAACGTCTGTCCGCGTGGAACGACTCGTTGGCTGCGATGGCCGCGAAGCTTGGCGACGAATGGCAGCGCGCAGGCGTGCATAGCGCGGGCCGCCAGCAGGAAATCTGCGATGCGCTCGCACAAACGACGCGCGATCTCGCCGCCCAGGCGTCGACGTTCGAACAACGCTCGAACGATCTGCTGTCGACGATTCGCGATTCGCATACGGGCCTGCAATCGCAACTGGCCGCACGCGACGAAGAACGCCTGTCCGCCTGGAACGAATCGCTGGCCGCGATGGCAACGAAGCTCGGCGATGAATGGCAGCGTGCGGGCGTGCACAGCGCCGGCCGTCAGCAGGAAATCTGCGACGCGCTCGCGCAAACGACGCGTGACCTCGCCGCACAAGCGTCGACGTTCGAACAACGCTCGAACGATCTGCTGTCGACGATTCGCGAGTCGCACACGGGCCTGCAATCGCAACTCGCTGCACGCGACGAAGAACGTTTGTCTGCATGGAATGAGTCGCTGGCCGCGATGGCCACGAAGCTCGGCGAAGAATGGCAGCGCGCGGGCGTGCACAGCGCCGGCCGTCAGCAGGAAATCTGCGACGCGCTCGCGCAAACGACGCGCGATCTCGCCGCCCAGGCTTCGACGTTCGAACAACGCTCGAACGATCTGCTGACGACGATCCGCGAATCGCATGCGGGCCTCCAGTCGCAACTCGCCGCCCGCGACGAAGCCCGCCTGTCCGCCTGGAACGATTCGCTCGCCGCGATGGCCGTCGCGCTGCGCGACGAATGGGCGCAGACGAGCGCACAGGCCGCGGCGCGCCAGCAGGACATCTGCGACACGCTGACCCGCACCGCGAACGACATCACCGCGCAGGCGCAGGTGCACGCAAGCGACACGATCAACGAAATCGCGCGTCTCGTGCAGGCCGCATCGGAAGCGCCGAAAGCCGCGGCCGACGTCGTCGCCGAGCTGCGCCAGCGCCTGTCCGACAGCATGGTGCGCGACACCGCGACGCTGGAGGAACGCAGCCGCCTGCTCGCGACGCTGGAGACGCTGCTCGGCGCGGTCAACCACGCGTCGACCGAACAGCGCGCCGCGATCGACGCGCTCGTCAGCACGTCGGCCGATCTGCTCGACCGCGTCGGCGCGCGCTTCAACGACACCGTCGATGCCGAAACGCGCAAGCTCGATTCGGTGGCCGCGCAGGTCACGGCCGGCGCCGTCGAAGTGGCGAGCCTCGGCGATGCGTTCGGGATGGCCGTGCAGGTGTTCGGCGAATCGAACGACAAGCTGTTGACGCATCTGCAGCGCATCGAGGCCGCGCTCGAGAAATCGCTCGCGCGCAGCGACGAACAGCTCGAGTACTACGTCGCGCAGGCGCGCGAGGTGATCGATCTGAGCGTGATGTCGCAGAAGCAGATCGTCGAGGATCTGCAACAGCTCGCCGGCCGGCGGGCGAGCGTCGGAGCGTAACGCATGCACGACGAAATCGACGGCGGCGCGCCATCGGCGCCGGTGTGGCCCGCGTTCGCCGACCTGATGTCGGTGCTGCTCGGCGCGTTCGTGCTGATCCTGGTCGGCGTGATCGGCATGCAGCTTCAGCTCACGTCGAAGCTCGAGGAAGCGGTGCGCGCGCGCCAGCTTGAAGCGCAGCAGCGCAAGTCGCTCGAGCAGGCCCTCGCCGGGCCGCTCGCGGCCGGCCGCGTGACGCTAGTGAACGGGCGCATCGGCATCAGCGGCAACGTGCTGTTCGCGCTGAACTCCGACCAGTTGCAGCCCGCGGGCCGCGACCTGCTGAAGACGCTGGCGAGCCCGCTCGCCACCTACCTGAAGACCCGTGACGAGATCCTGATGATCAGCGGCTTCGCGGACGACCAGCAGGTGCACGCCGGCAACCGCCTGTTCGCGGACAACTGGGAACTGTCGGCCAAGCGCGCGCTGACCGTGACGCGCGCGATGATCGATGCCGGTGTGCCGGCGTCGTCGGTGTTCGCGGCCGCGTTCGGTTCCGAACAGCCGGTCAGCTCGAATGCGGACGATGAAGGCCGCGCGAAGAACCGTCGCGTGGAAATCGCGCCGGTGCCGCGCAAGTCGGCGTCGAACGGAGGAAAGGCAAAGTGACGGGCGACGCGACGCAGGTTCGCGCGATGCTCGACGCATGGCGCGAGCAGGGCGCCGATCGACTCGATCCGGTAGGTTTTCATCGGATCGATGCGCTCGAACGGCGCGCGGCCGTGCTCGACGGCGCTGCACGCGCGTTGCTCGACGTGCGGCTGGCGACGCTGATCGACGGCTTTGCGAAGCGCGTCGCGCGCGCCGACGATGACGCCGAAGCCCCGCGCGAGACGGTGCAAGCCGCGACGGGTGCGCCCGCGCGCGGCGCGCTGGCCGCGCTCGTCGAAGGCCTCGCGCGCGATGCGCAGGCCGACCGGCGTGGGCTCGATCCCGAACTGGTCGACTACTTCCGCACGATGTGGTCGAAAGTCCGCACGGAACAGCAATACCGCCAGTCGCTCGACCAGGTGCCGCGCAACGCGGGGCCGCTCAATTCGAACAGCCTCGTGCACCGCTCGCTCGCGACGATGCGCGAGCTGTCGCCGGAATACCTGCAGCAGTTCCTGTCGTACGTCGATGCGCTTGCATGGCTCGAGGATCTCGCCGGCGGCGGCGCGCAGCCCGAGAAGGAAGCGCCGCGTGCGAAGGCGGCGAAGCCGGCGAGAAAGACGACGCGCGCGAAGGCGCGATAACACAACGCAAAGGCGCACGCGTTCGACGTGTGGATCGCCTACCGGTCGGTGGCCGGGTCGTCGATCGCCGCGCGCAGCGCGTGCAATGCGTCAACGAGCGCCGACGCGAAAGGCGGATGCGCGGCGATGCCCGCCGCGTCGAGCCGGCTTCCGAGGATCGGCAACGCGATCGAAGCGGGCTCGACGATGCGCGCCGACATCACCGACAGCGTTTCCCGCAGCGCCGCGTCCGCATGCGTCGCGCGCGGCGACGCGTTCAATACCGCGACCGGTTTGTACACGACGGCCTCGCATCCCACGACCCAGTCGAGCGCGTTCTTCATCACGCCCGTTACGCCGTGCGCGTATTCCGGGCTGGCGATCAGCACGCCGTCGGCCGCGTTCAGGCGGTCGATCAGGTCGCGCACCGCGGCGGGCGTCGGGTATTCGGCATCGGGATTGAACAACGGGAATTCGCCGAGACGATCGAAGCGGGCGATGCGCATGCCGCGCGGGGCAACGCGTGCGGCTGCATCGAGCAGCGCCGCGTTGTACGACTGCGCGCGCAAGCTGCCGCATAGCGCGACGATGTCGAGGGAGCGCTCGGAATCGGTTCGGATTTCGTTGGCCATCGCGGAACGGGTGGGTAGGTGGCTCGCGCGGCGGCGGCGCGCGGCTCCGGCGAATTATCGCATCGGTGCGTGAGCCACATGAGCCGCATGAGCCGCATGAGCGACGGGCCGCGCGTGGCCGACGCTTCGCACGGAATGTCGTTCGTGTTCGCCGCGCAGCACGTTCACGTTCGCATATTCGGCGGCATCGACGCCGGCCATCCCGGTAGCTTGCGCCAGTTCACCGAGGGTCCATCCGTTGCCGAGCAACAGCCGCCGCGTATGCAGTGCGCCGTGCACGTCGTCGGCAACGGCTTCGCCGAGATAGCGCAGCGCGCGGCCCTCGACATCGACGAAGCCATGCCGGTAATCGTGCGCGAGCGCGGTCCACAGCCGCGCGGCGCCGACCGACTGGCGCGCGCCGCTGATCAGGCACAGGCCCGCGTCGAGCCCCCAGCGGTACAGCGTCGTCGCGAGGCCCTTGCGTTGCGCCGAGCCGCGCAGCCGCGTGTGCGGCGCGCGCAGGTAGCGGTCGGCGCGGCGCGGGAGTTCGGGCAGGCGGTTGAACACCGTGTAGCCGGCGAGCTGGCGCGCGGCTGGATCCTCGACGTACAGGAAGTATTCGCCGTCCGCCTCGCGGTGGCGGACGATCAGGCCCGAGCGGCCGAGCGCGATGGCTGGCAGCCCATGCAGGCGATGACCCGGCTGGTGGAGGCGTTCATACAGGGTGTCGAGTTCGTCGTCGATGTCGTGCTGGGAATGCTGTACGTCGATACGCATGGCAAAAGGCGCCCGTCTCGGGCGCATCGAGAAAGGGTTTCATGGCAACGGGGGAACGGAAATGGAAGCGGCCCCCGGGCTCGGCGAAGCGAGCCGGGGCCGCGAATCAGCTGGGGATGTGCTGGAAACCGGCGGCGATCGCGGCGAGGCCCGCGATGCAGAGTGCGAACAGGATCAGGACTTTGTGGATCACGCCTCTTTCCTCATGAATGCGCGGCGCCGGCGGGCGGCGTCGCGGAGACGGTGAGCGGCGGGCACGGCCCGCACGGCCGTCGTGCGGGACGACGGTCGGGTGTCCGGCGACGGATCGTACGCGGACGGCCAGCACCATACGCGACGTACCGGGGGCGGGCAATCGGACTGGCGGAGAAAAGGCGACGAAAAGCGGAGAATCGCGGTGTTTCGCGACAATTGGCCGCATAGGGCGCGTCGAAACGTTCGGCGCTCCACGCGAACACGCATCATCGAGTGGCGCAGGCCTGCGTGGAAAAGTGTCGTGGCGGGCGCCAATTCCGCGATAGGCGACATCCGCGCGGCGACCGGAGCGGCATGGAGGCCGCCCCGGTCGCTTCGTCATACCGCCTGCCGCCCAAACGCCTGCCTGATCCGCGCGAACAACCCGTGCTGCGCGATCCATTCGGCATACGCGCGATAGTCGGGATCGCGCATCAGGTGACGCTCTTCCGTTTTCGCGCGCGTGTAGTAGATCAGGTTGACGGCGACGAGCCCGGCGCAGTGCATCAGCCCGAGCTGCCAGCCCAGCGGCTCGACGAACGGCACCGACACCATCCAGTACGACAGGTTCTTCGTGATGTAGGCCGGATGCTTCGTGAAGCGGTACGGGCCGGACGTGATGATCCCGCGGTTGGTGAGGTTCGAGAACCGCAGCCCGAACGAGATCGTGCACAGCGCGTAGGTCAGCAGCAGCAGGATGATCACCGTGCCCCAGATCACGCGCAGCGTCGGCGCCGCCAGCAGCCAGTTGTCCCAGAACATCGAGCCTTCGTAGCGGATGTAGTTGTTCGAGATCAGCGACCAGAACGGCTGGTAGCAGATCAGCGCGGCGACCCAGCCGAGCGTCGTCGGCTCGACGGTGCGCACGTGGCTGTCGAGGATGCGGAACGTGCACAGGTAGCCGACGGTGCCGAACATCAGGTCCATCGTGAACGACAGGTCGTACATGAACACGAAGGTCGCGATCGTCATCGGTGCGTGCATCGCGTTCGCGAGCGACGCACTCAGGTGATCGGCGTCCTTCGACAGGTAGACGGTCATCAGCGGCAGGAAGAACGCCTTCACGCCCCAGCCGGCCAGCATCTCGCGCACCGGCTTCCAGCTCGCGGGCTGCTCGCGGTGAAACAGGAAGCGGCCCCACAGCAGGTACGCGTCGTCGGTCTCGCGCTGATGGCGGTCCATCCACGCGAAGTAGAACGGCGCGGCGACGATCACGTACGGCGCGAGCGAGCGCAGCAGCGACCAGAACGGCAGGTAGAACGCGCCGTGGTATTCGGGCAGCAGCCAGTAGATCACGCCGATGCCCGCGTAGATCGACGTCAGCGCGCCGAGCCGCGTCGCGACGCGCGCGATGCCGAGAGGCCGGACGGCCTGCCGCGACAGCCCCGCGCTCGGGCGCAGGTAGACGCGCGAGATGAAGAGTTCGTGCAGCGCGATCGTGCCGATGATCGCGAGACTCGCGATGACCGCGCGCGTGGCCGCGTCGAGCGCCGGGTGATCGCGCGTGATCCACAGCGCGAAGAGTCCGGCCGTGATGCCGAGCAGGCCGGCGCGGAACGGCGTGGCGGAGCGGGGTGGGCGGTCCGGGGCAGCGACGATGCCGTCGAGCGTGGAGTTCATGATCGGATCCTCGTAGGGATGAGGGCCGGCGCCCCCGCTTGGCGGGTGACGCCGGCCGTCGGCCGGGCTTTGTATGGATGCGCGCCCGGCCATTGGCCTGTCGTTCTGATACGTGATGCGCTACCGCTTACTTCTTGGTGCCGGCGCCCAGCAGACCGCCGAGCAGGTTGGTCACCGGCGACAGCAGGTTGCCGGTGCCGCCCGCGGCGCCGCCGCCCGTGCTGCCGGTCAGGCCGGTCGCCACGGAGCCGCTGCCGCCCGGCGTCGTCACGGTGCCCGCTGCGCCGCCGGGGCTGACCGTGCCGGTGGCGCCGGCGGAGCCGGCCGGCGTGCCCAGCGCACCCGTGAGCGTGCCGACCGGGCCGCTCGTCAGCACCCCGCCGAGCGTGCCGGACAGGTTGCCGCCCGGCGTCGTGACGGTGCCGGTGAGGCTCGCGCCGAGCGGCGTCAGCGCGTTGACGAGATTGGTGACCGGCGCCAGCAGGCCGCCGAGGCCTGCGCCACCCGTACCGCTGGTGCCGCCGGTCCCGCTCGTTCCGCCCGTGCCGCTCGAACCGATGCCGCCGAGTGCGCCCGTCACCGTCCCGAGCAGGCCGGTGATCGGTGCGAGCGGGCCGCCGCTGCTGGTGCCGCTGGTGCCGCCCGAACCGCTCGAGCTGCCGCCGCCGAGGCCGCCCGTCAACGTGCCCAGCAGGCCCGTGATCGGCGCGAGCGGATTGCTGCCGCCCGTGCCGCTGCTGGAGCTGCCCGCGTTGTTGTCGTGGACGAGGCCGCCCGTCGACGTCACCGTGTTGCCGAGCTGCGTCACGACGCCGCCGAGGCCCGCGCCGACCGGGTTGTCGGTCGCGCCGCCGACCTTCGTGCCCGCGAGCCCGAGGCCGCTGCCGAGCGTGCTCAGCAGGCCGTTGAGCGGCGTGCCGAGCAGCGTCACGCCGCCGAGCGTCTGCGTGGCGCCCGGCGTCGTGACGCCGCCGGTCAGCGTGTTCGTGATCGGGTTGATCACCTTGCCGAGCTGCGTTTCGATCTGCTGGACCGGCGAGCTGTTCAGTGCCGTGTTCAGCGCCGATGCGGTCGAATTGACCGCGGTGCCGACCGTGTTGACGAGGCTGCCGACCAGGGTCGTCGCGGGCGCGAGCGGCGACAGCGGACCGGTGCCGAGGCTCGTCACGGCATTGCCGAGGTTGTTGACCGCGCCGCCGGCGCCGGTCAGCAGGCCGGTGGTCGACGTGATCGTCGGCCCGAGCGGGTTCGCCGACACGCCGATCGAACCCAGGCCGGCCGCGATGCCGTTGCCGAGCGATTGCACGCCGTTGCCGAGGCTGCCGACCGCGTTGCCGATGCTGGTGGCCGTCGTCGGGTTCGTGCCGGGAATCTGCACGCCGCCGATCTGACCGCCGCCGTTCACGACCGTCGTGCCGAGCGCCGTCACGAGGTTGCCGGATTTCTGGAGGACATTGCCGAGCGGGGTGACGCCGGTGCCGGAGGTGCCCGACGTACCCGAGGTGCCGGAAGTGCCCGAGGTGCCCGAAGTACCGGAAGTGCCCGAGGTGCCGGAGGTGCCCGAAGTACCGGAGGTGCCCGAGGTGCCGGAAGTGCCGGAAGTGCCGGAAGTGCCGGAAGTGCCGGAAGTGCCGGAAGTGCCCGACGTACCGGAAGTGCCCGACGTACCGGAAGTGCCCGACGTACCGGAAGTACCCGACGTACCGGAAGTGCCCGACGTACCGGAAGTGCCCGAGGTGCCGGAAGTGCCCGAAGTACCGGAGGTGCCCGAGGTACCGGAGGTGCCCGAAGTACCGGAGGTGCCCGAGGTGCCGGAAGTGCCCGACGTACCGGAAGTACCCGACGTACCGGAAGTGCCCGAAGTACCGGAGGTGCCGGAGGTGCCGGAAGTGCCCGAAGTACCGGAGGTGCCGGAGGTGCCGGAAGTGCCCGACGTACCGGAAGTACCCGACGTACCGGAAGTGCCCGAGGTGCCGGAAGTGCCCGAGGTGCCGGAAGTGCCCGAAGTACCGGAGGTGCCCGAAGTACCGGAAGTGCCCGAGGTGCCGGAAGTACCCGAGGTGCCAGAAGTGCCCGACGTGCCGGAGGTGCCCGAGGTACCCGAGGTACCGGAAGTACCCGACGTGCCAGAAGTACCCGACGTCCCGGAAGTGCCCGACGTCCCGGACGTACCCGACGTCCCCGAAGTGCCCGACGTGCCAGAAGTACCCGACGACCCCGAAGTCCCCGAACTACCGCCGCCCGACGTCCCCGACGAACCGCCGCCCGACGTACCCGACGTCCCCGAAGTGCCGCTCGTCCCGGACGTACTCGGCTTGATCGTCGGCGGGGTTGTCGGTCCATCGACCGAGCCGCAGCCGTACAGCGCGAGCAGTGACGAGACGGCCATCGTTACCGTCGTCTTCTTGAAGAGATTCTGCATGTTGGCCTCGACATTGGAAGTGTGTCCAGGTCTTCTCTGCAAATTCCGCGCCATGACAGGTTTCGCGAAACGGTGTCGCGATTTGTTGCGGAAATCGGGAATATCGATGCGATTTAAGCGGAGGAATGGCGGTTTCGCGCGACAGGCGCGCGCGGTGCGCGAGCGTCGCGGCTGCGATGTTCCCGTAAGGCGCCGTAACGCGCGACGGGATGTTACGTAGCGTTCGACCGCCCGTTACGCGAGCTGCGCGAACCGAGGCCCGCATCTTTGACGAAACGCGCGGTCCCGCTGAACATGGTGCGACATCCCCCGGCCGCCGGCGGCGCGGCAGCGGCCACGACCAACCACCAGGACACCGACATGAGCGAACAGGACAGGGAATACGGCAAGGCGCGGCGGATCGACGTGATGGGCGAGGCGTTCGTCGAGCGCGCGATGCGCGACCTCGACGGCTTTTCGCGTCCGCTGCAGAACTGGCTGAACGAACATGCGTGGGGCAGCACGTGGCAGCGGGGCGGGATCGACCTGAAGACGCGCAGCCTGTGCACGTGCGCGATGCTGGCGGCGCTCGGCCGCGGCACGGAGCTGAAGGGGCATGTTCGCGGCGCGCTCAACAACGGCGCGAGCCTCGTCGAGATTCGCGAGGTATTGCTGCACAGCGCGCTGTACGCCGGGGCGCCGGCCGCGGTCGAGGCGTTTCGCAACGCGCGCGAGGTGCTCTCGGATCTTGGGCTGTCGATACCCGACGACGAAGCCTGATTCCGTCGCGGCGCCGGCTGCCCGCCACGGAGTCAGGCCCCGCTGCGTTGCCGCGACCTACGCGATGCGCACGGGCTGCGCCGCAACGTCGGTCGGCACGGCGGCGACTTCAAGCAGCCAGTCGGCCGTCGCTTCGGGGATCGTGACCGGCAGCATGTGGCCGCCCTCGACGACCTTCAACCGCACGCGCGCCGATTTTTTCGCGAGCGCGTCGCCGTGCGCGCGCCAGTTCAGGATCGGATCGGCGCGGCCGTACAGCACGTCGACCGGCAGCGCGAGTTCCGCATAGCGACGCTCCATCGCGGGCAGGTCGACGGGCGCCGACAGCAGGTCCGTCGCCGTTGCGTAGAACACGTGCGGGCGCATCCCGAGCAGGCCGCCGCCCTTGACCGGGAAGTCGCGCGGCACGGCCTCCGGCGCGAACACCTGGCGCACGGCCTTGCGGCCGGTCAGGATCGTCAGCGGGATCGCGAAGGTCCACGACACGAAACGGCGCACGAGCGGCGACGGCAGCATCAGCGGCTTGAACGGCGCGGGCGGTTCGGTCTGCTCGTGCGACAGCGGCGCGATCAGCGCGAGCCGGCTCACGCGGTCCGCATGGTTGAGGCCGACCGCGAGCGCGATCGCGCCGCCGAGCGAGTGGCCGACCAGCACGGGCTTGTCGAGCTGCAACGCGTCGATGAACGCGGCGACCGTGCGGGCCTGCGCGAACACGTTCGCCTGCGAGGCCGCGCCGCGCAGCGAGCGGCCGGCGCCCGGGCGGTCGAGCAGGATCACGCGATGCTGCTGCGCGAGCCGCGTGAGCGGCAGGTACGCGAAATTGCGCCATTGCCCCGCGAGCCCGTGGACGAACACGATCGGCGGGCCGTTACCGTATTCGACGTAGTGGATACGATCGCCGTCGATGTCGACGAAGCGGCCTTCGGGCGGAAACGCCCGCGTCACGCGACGGGCCACGTAAGCGGAGAACAGCGCGAGCGCGGCGAGCACCGCGACGACGCCGAGCAGTACGTTCTGGATCAGATGGAGCGTGGGAGTCATGTCGGCCTCAGCGGGTTTCGAGTGCGGGTTCGGCAGCCGGCGCGGTGGCGGCCGGGCCGGTTTGGGCGCGGCGTTCGAAGTGCATCGCGGAATCGGCGAGCGCGCTGAACTTCAGCGACGCGAGATCGAGCACGTAGTTCTGGTGGAATTTCCACGGCTTGCGGTGCCCCTGCTTCGGCAGGATGCCGGCCGCGCGCTGGATGTAGCCGGAACTCAGGTTGACGGCCGGCACGTCGCCGAGATCGCCCGCGCCGAGCCGCGGCACGCACGTGTCGTACCCGTTCGCGCGCATGTGGTTGAGCAGCCGGCACACGTAGCGCGCGATCAGCTCGGCCTTCAGCGTCCACGACGCATTCGTGTAGCCGAACGACGATGCGAGGTTCGGCACGCCGCTGTACATCATCCCCTTGTACGACACCGTCTCCGGCAAATCGACCGCGCGGCCGTCGACCGTCACGCGCGCGCCGCCGAGCATCTTCACCTTCAGCCCGGTCGCGGTGACGATCACGTCCGCGTCGAGCTGCTGGCCGCTCTTCAGCTGGAGGCCGGTCGGCGTGAAGCGCTCGATTTCGTCGGTGACGATCGATGCGCGGCCCGCGCGGATCGCCTTGAACAGGTCGCCGTTCGGCACGAGGCACACGCGCTGGTCCCACGGCATGTAGCGCGGCGTCAGGTGCTTCGCGACGTCGAAGTCGGGGCCGAGCTGCTTGCTGGCCGCGCGGATGATGAATTTTTTCGTCTGGTCGGGCTTGCGGCGCGACACGTTGTACAGGTACATCGTCAGCAGCACGTTCTTCACGCGCACGAGCCGGTGCGCGAGCCGCGACGGCAGCACGCGGCGCAGCGCATTCGCGATCTTGTCGCGCGCGGGCAGCGACACGATGTAGGTCGGCGAGCGCTGCAGCATCGTCACGTGCTGCGCGTCGGCCGCCATCGACGGCACGAGCGTGACGGCCGTCGCGCCGCTGCCGATCACGACCACGCGCCGGTTCGCGTACGACAGATCCTTCGGCCAGTGCTGCGGATGCACGAGCTGGCCCTCGAACGTGTCCATGCCGGCCCAGTCGGGCAGGTAGCCGGCGTCGTAGTCGTAGTAGCCGCTGCACATGAACAGGAAGCGGCAGGTGTAGACGAGCGTGTCGGTCGCGCCGTCTCGGGTGCGCTCGATGCGCACCGTCCAGCGCGCGCGGTTCGAATCCCAGTCGGCCGCGACGACCTTCTGGCCGTAGCGGATCGTCTTGTCGATGCCGTAGGCGCGCGCGGTGTCGCGGATGTAATCGAGGATCGTCTGGCCGTCGGAGATCGCCTTGTCGCTGTGCCACGGGCGGAAGCTGTAACCGAGCGTGAACATGTCGGAATCCGAACGAACACCCGGATAGCGGAACAGGTCCCAGGTGCCGCCGATCGCGTCGCGCGCCTCGACGATCGCCACGCTCGCATGCGGGCAGCGCTGCTTCAGGTGATACGCGGCGCCGATGCCGGACAGGCCGGCGCCGACGATCAGCACGTCGAGGTCGCGGGTATCGTGGTTATCGCCACTGTCGCGGCGGGTGTCGCGGGCGGGCGGCGCGTCGCGTCGGTCGGTCGTCGTCGAGGTCATGCGAGATCCTTGGTCGGCGTGGTGGGGCGCGTGGCCGGGGCGTGCGCGCGTTCGAGGTTGCGTGCGCGGGCGCGGCGCACGTGGCGCAGCATCAGCCACTGGTAACCGGCGCCGAGCAGGCGCGCGATCCGGTCGAGCCGGCGCGCGTCGGCGCCGACGAGTACGCGGCGCGCATTGCGCTCGACGCCCGCGAGGATCTGCCGCGCGGCCTCGTCGGCCGTCGTCGCGTTGATCAGGCGGTTGGCCTGGCGACGATGCGTCGCTTCGTCCTGGCCCGTCAGCGCGTGGATGCTGGTATCGACGCGGCCCGCGTCGACGATGCTCGTCGCGACGCCGCCCGGATGCACGCAGGTCGCGCTCACCGGCGCGCCGTCGAGTTCGAGTTCCATCCGCAGCGCTTCGGTGAAGCCGCGCACCGCGAACTTGGTTGCGTTGTACGCGCTTTGAGTCGGCATCGCGACGAGCCCGAACAGGCTCGACGTGTTGACGACGTGGCCGTCGCCCGACGCGCGCAGATGCGGCAGGAACGCCTGCGTGCCATGCACGACGCCCCAGAAATTGATGCCGACGATCCATTCGAGATCGGCGAGGCGCGCGGTTTCGGCGCTGGCGGCCAGCGACACGCCCGCATTGTTGAAGATCAGATTGACCTTGCCGTGCTCGGCGCGAACGAAATCGGCCCACGCGAACACCGCGTCGCGGTCAGCGACGTCGAGCCGCCGCGTGCTTACGCGCACGCCGTGCTGCGCACACGCGGCCGCCGTGCCGGCGAGCCCGACGTCGTTGACGTCGGCGAGCGCGACCTCGCAGCCGCGCCGCGCAAGCTCGACCGCGAGGCTGCGCCCCATGCCCGAACCGGCGCCCGTGATCGCGGCGACCTTCCCGGAAAACCCCTTCATTCGTCGTCCTCCCGTTCCGCTTGCGCTGCACCGGCGGCGCATCTATTGTGGTGTTGTTCGTCACCACTTTAGTTTTCGGGTGTCCTGATGTCAAATAGCGGAATGGAGAAAGCACTCGAAACGGAAAAAAGGGGCCGGGCGTATGGCGGCGTGGCGCCCGAGGTGCGGGCCGCCGAGCGGCGCGATGCGTTGATCCGCGCGGCGACGCGCGTGTTCGGTACGGTGGGTTTCCGCAAGGCGACCGTGCGGTCGATCTGCCAGGAAGCGAAGCTGAACGATCGCTATTTCTACGCGGCGTTCGACAGCACCGAGGATTTGCTGCGCTGCACTTACCTGCATCACGCGCAGCAGTTGCATGACGCGGTCGCGCAGGCGGTCGCCGCGCGCGGCGGCGAGCTGCGCGAGCGCGTCGACGCGGGGCTCGCCGCATTCTTCGCGTTTCTGCGCGACCCGTGCGCGGCGCGCGTGCTGCTGCTCGAGGTGATGGGCGTGAGCGCGGATACCGACATGACGTATCAGCGCATGCTGATCGACTTCGGCAAGCTGATCATGGCGATCGGCGCGCCGGGCGAGGCCGTCACGCCTGCCGAGCGCACCGAGCAGCGGCTGATCGGGCTCGCGCTGGTGGGCGCGATGACGAACGTCGGCGCGGCGTGGCTGCTGACCGACTATCGCGATCCGGAGGCGCAGATGATCGCCAGTTGCAGGAAGGTGCTGCTGGGGACGTTGGGAACGGGCAGGTAGCGGGCGTCGGAAACTGCGGCTCGGGGATGAATCCGTCGAAACAACTCAGGTATATTTGTACGCGCATCCAGCCATGAAAGAGGCGGCGTTTGCGAAAGTATCGCCACTTCACAACGGATAGTCAGTACGGGCGCGCGGGTGCCGATTGCTCGCGTTCGTCGATTCGCTTTGATTGCCGTACCAAACGCGGGGAGCAGGTCGGTACAACGACAAACGGATCAAGGGCTCCCTGGGCTATCTCAGCCCATCGAGTACCGTGAAAACCCGGCGACTGGAATAACACATAACACGAAAAGCGCTAGACGCGTTACAGAGAACATGCGATCCAGAATTCTTTCAATCGCTTGCCTGGTCGGTATCAGTGTCACCGCGCATGCCCAAGTGGCATGTCCGTCAGGCTGGATTCCCTATAGCGCGACGTCTTGTGGTCCGGCCCCCCGCACGCAGGCGGCACCTACACAGCAGGCGCCCACGTTCAGTTTGGCGACGACGTGGGGAGCGATCGCGACCGATGGTGTAAAGGGCGTACTCGGCACGGCTGTCGGCGGGGAAAGCGAACGCGGAGCCGCGCGCACGGCGATGGCAGATTGCCAGGCCAAGGGCGGGACTACCTGCAAAGTTCAGTTGACCTACTCCAACGGCTGCGGAGCCATGATCGTTGGAAGCAAAGGATTCAGTACGGCCGGTGCTGGCACCAGGGAAGAAGCCATACAGAAAGGCATGGCGATCTGCCAGACGGATGGCGATACCGCGTGCCGTCTCTATTACACCGATTGCAGCCTGCCGAAAAGCGCTCGCTAGCGGGCAGTTGTCGACCCGGAGCTGGCGCTCGGGCATATGCGGGAACCTCGAACATGAAGCACTTCAACACCTGCCTTCTCCTGTTGAGCGTTGCGACGTCGTTTGCATCGTCCGTTTCCGCGAGCGGCCACTTGCCGCCGGTGGAGATGCCGCCTCAATCGTTCGCCAGTTTCGACGCATGTGTGGAGCATCTTCGTCAGTTGTACGCGCACGATCTGGTCGGCGCGAAGCAGGGGCCTCAACAGATCGAGGGCGGCGCGACGCGCGAGGCCGTTGTCGATACCAAGGGCGTCGTAACCAACGAACGCGATGAAGCACATTACGATGCCGAATTGGGTTGGTCGATTCGCAAGCCCGGCGGTGATGCCGTCGGCAATCGCTGGATGCAGACGAACTACAACTTCGAGCGCTGGAGCCGGACCTGTCGGGGCGCTTCGTTGACCGGCACAATGGAAAGCGGCTTCACGTCACCGTCGGTCGAGCCGTTACGTTAGGGTGGCGCCGTGGTGGATGTGGAACGATCCCGCTTCATTGCTGCGGTTGTCATGAGGGATCGATGGTCCCGCGATCCATTGCAATAGGGAGCGGGCTGACGTCATCGACCAGGGAGTGATCGTGAGAGCAAGGTATGTCGACTACAACGGCCGATATTTCGTATGCGTCAGTGTGGCAGTTTTTCTGATGGTGTCGTTCGGGTCGGTGATGACGGTGGTTGACATATCGAATCTGGTCCGCCGGCCGTCGGATGAACTGACGACGATGGCATTCTATTGGGGCTATCTGTTGCTTCCTGCGGTCTTGCTTTGGGCGATGCATTCCGCCGGGATGCTCGAGAAATCCCGCTTCGCTTTCTCGTTGATCGCTCTAACCCTGCTGTGTGCCTGCTTCGTCTGGAGCGCAGCCCATGAACGGAGCGCGTGGGTCTGGGTCGCGTATTGGCCAGCCTGTGTGGCTTGCCTGTTGCTCGCGATGTTGGCGCATTGGGTGCGGAGGCGAACCAACAAAATCTGATGCAGCGTCTGCTGACGATACCGGCGGAGCGGCTCGCCGTTATCGGCGAATGCGCTGTCGTCGAATACCGTAAGCGCGCAATGAACCACGTGGCTTGCTACTTCGACCGTGAGCGCTTTGTCGTAGGCGCTGTCGGCGCTTCCCCCAGCTTCCCTTTCATCGCCTCGACAAACGCCCGCACCTTCGGCGAAGGCAGCCGCGTCGACGGATACACTGCGTGAATGCCGGCCGGCGCCGTGCGCCAGCCCGGCAACAGCCGCACGAGCCGCCCGGCCGCGACGTCGTCCGCGGTCGAGAAATCCGTCAGCAGCCCGAAGCCGCCGCCCGCGAGCACGATCGCGCGGCACGCGGTCGCGGTGTTCGACACGACCGGCGCGACGCAGCGCACCGACGCGCGGCCGCCGCGTGCGTCGTCGAGTTCGAGCGTATGCGGGCGCGGCAGCGACGACAGCATGACGAACGGCAGCGCGGCAAGCGCATCGGGGTCGCGCGGCAGCCCGTGTCGCGCGACGAACGCCGGGCTCGCGACCAGCCATTTCTCGTAGGTGCCGAGTTGCACCGCGCGATAGTTGGAGTCGGCAAGCCGCCCGATGCGGATCGCGACGTCGAGGTTGTCCGCGACGAGATCGACCACGCGGTCGTTCGCGACCAGTTCGACGGCGAGCGCCGGATGCCGGTCGCGCAGCGCGACGACGGCCGGCGCGACGACCAGCGCGCCATAGTCGATCGGCACGCTCACGCGCAGCGTGCCGCGCAGCGGCCCGGCGTCGGACGCCACCGCGTCGAGCGCGGCTTCGGTCGCGCGCACGATGTCGCGGCACGCGTCGTAGAACACGCGTCCCGCGTCGGTCACGCTCAGCCGCCGCGTCGTGCGCACCAGCAGGTTTGCGCCGACCTCGGATTCGAGGCGCTGCATGTGCGTGCTGACGACCGTCTTCGCGAGGCCGAGCCGCTCGGCCGCGGCAGTCAGCGAGCCGGCGTCGACCACCGCGACGAAGATCGCCAGCCGGTTCAGGTTCACGTCGCGCAGATCGGCCATCGTCTATTGTCCTATGAAAGCGGATAATGTTTCTGCGATTATCCATCTTCTGGTGACGAACGGCGAGCGTTACGCTGGAGCCGTTCGTCGCCGATCCCCGGCGGCGCGAGATTCCGGAGTGTTTCCATGTCTGCCGCCAGCAAGCCCACCTCGCCGATCCGCGTCTATTCGTTCCTGCTGTCCGGGCACGCGCACCGTGTCCGGTTGTTCCTGTCGCTGCTCGGGTTGCCGTCGAAGACCATCGACGTCGATCTCGCGGCCGGCGCGCAGCGCGAACCGGCGTTTCTCGCGTTGAATCCGCTCGGGCAGGTACCGGTGATCGACGACGGCGGCACCGTGATCGCCGATTCGAACGCGATCCTCGTGTATCTCGCGAAGCGCTACGGCGACGCGCACTGGCTGCCCGACGACCCGGTCGGCGCGGCTGTCGTGCAGCGCTGGCTGTCGTACGCGGCTGGCCCGATCGCGTCGGGTCCGGCCGCCGCGCGGCTCGTGACCGTGTTCGGCGCCCAGCTCGACCCGGAAGCGGCCAAGCGTACGGCCGCGAAGGTCCTCGACGTGATCGATCGCGAACTGGCCGGCAAGCCGTTCGCGGCCGGCGCGCAGCCGACGATCGCGGACATCGCCGCGTACACGTACATCGCGCACGCACCGGAAGGCGGCGTGTCGCTCGAACCGTATCCGCACGTGCGCGCATGGCTGGCGCGTATCGAGGCGTTGCCGGGCTTCGTCGCGATGCCGACGACGCGCGCGGGCTTGCTCGCCGCTTGATACTCACTGCCGCCGCGCTTGTTCAGGAGAGAACGCGATGAATGCGCCGACCGCCGTCGTACCGGGCTGGGAACTCGACACCGCGCCGTTTCACGCGGGCGAGCTTGCCGTGCAGCAGCGCGCAGGCGTGACGGACGCGGCGAGCGCGGCCGGCCGGCGCGGGATCCGGCGCTTCATGCCGGACCAGCACCGGACGTTTTTCGCGCAATTGCCGTTCTTCGTGCTCGGCGGCGTCGATGCGCACGGCCAGCCGTGGGCGACGCTGCGGGCGGGGGCGCCGGGTTTCGTCACGTCGCCGGACGCCCGCACGCTGCGCATCGCGGCGCCCGCGCTGCCGGGCGATCCGCTGGCCGGCGCATGGCAGGCGGGCGCGCCGCTGGGCGGCCTCGGAATCGAATTCGATACGCGGCGGCGCAATCGCGTGAACGGCGTCGTGCGCGCGGTCGACGGCGATGCGCTGACGATCGCGGTCGAGCAGAGCTTCGGCAATTGCGCGAAGTACATCCAGGGCCGCAAGCCGACCTTCGTCGCGCGGGACGTCGCGGCCGCCGTCGCGCCGGACGTGTCCGATGCGCTGAGCGATGCGGATCGCGCGCTGCTCGCACAGGCTGACACGTTCTTCGTCGCGAGCGCGAACACGTCGGCGGAGGCGGGCGCGGCGCGCGGCGCGGACGTGTCCCATCGCGGCGGGATGCCGGGCTTCGTGCGCGTCGACGATGCGCGTACGTTGACGACGCCCGATTTCAGCGGCAACCGGTTCTTCAATACGCTCGGCAACCTGCAGCACGATCCGCGCGCAGGGCTGCTGTTCATCGATTTCGACAGCGGCGATGTGCTGTATGTCGCCGCGCACGCGGAAATCGTGTGGGACGGGCCGGTCGTCGCGTCGTTCGACGGCGCGCAGCGCGTCGTGCGGTTTCATGTGCGGGAAGTGCGGCGCATGCGGGCGGTGCTGCCGTTCCGGTGGTCGGCGGTCGAGCGCGCGCCGCAGTTCGCGGCGATGGCGGCGGCGACGGCGTCGGGCGGGGCGGCGGCAACGGCCGGACCCGCGCCGTCCGCGGTCGCGCCTGCATCGGCACCCGCATGGCGGTCGCTGCGCATCGCGAAGATCGTCGACGAAGCGCGCGCGATCCGGTCGTTCCATCTCGAACCGGCGGATGGCGGCGCATTGCCCGCCTACGAAGCGGGCCAGCATCTGACGCTGCGCATCGCGCTACCGGGCAGCGACGCGCCCGCGATTCGCAGCTATACGCTGTCCGATGCACCGGGCGGCACGCAGTACCGGATCACCGTGAAGCGCGAAGGGCGCGTATCGGCGTGGCTGCACGATCACGCGCAGGCCGGCATGACGCTCGACGCGCAGATGCCGCGCGGCCGCTTCACGTTCGATCTCGCGAGCCCGCGGCCGGCCGTGCTCGTGTCGGCCGGCATCGGCATCACGCCGATGATGGCGATGCTGCGCCGGGCACTCGCCGATGACACACCGTCGCGCCGTATCGTGTTCGTGCATGGCGCACGTGAAGCGGCCGACCGGCCATTCGCGGCCGAACTGGCGCGCCTCGCGGCCGTCGATGCACGCCTGTCGCTTCACTGGTTCGACAGTCATCCTCAAGAAAGCACGGTGGCGCGGGCAGGCCGCATCGACATCGGGCAACTGAAGCGGGTGCTGTCGTTCGACGACTACGATTTCTATCTGTGCGGGCCGTCGGCCTTCATGCGCGACCTGTACGACGGGCTGCGCGCGCTGAACGTGCCCGACGAGCGCATCCGTTTCGAGGCGTTCGGGCCGTCGAGCGTCTCGCGCAGCGCGACCCGCGCGGCTGCCGTGCCCACGGCGGCGAGCGTGCCGGTCGTGTTCCGGCGCACGGGGCGCGACGCCGCGTGGACGCCCGCCGACGGCACGCTGCTCGAATTCGCGGAAGGGCAGCGCGTGGCCGTGCCGTCCGAATGCCGCGCCGGTTCGTGCGGCACGTGCGCGACGCGCGTGCTGTCCGGCGCGGTGGAATACGAGCAAACGCCCGATGCGCCGGTCGAGCCCGGCTGCGCGCTGCTGTGCGTCGCGCGGCCCGCAGAAGGCGCGACGGAGCCGCTCGTGCTCGACCGCTGACACGCGTGCGACATGCCGCCGCAGAGGGCCTGCTGCGCGAAAACCGTGCGCAACTGCTTCTTTTTTCGGATGCCGTCCGGATCGACGATAGCGTCAACCGATTCGATAAAGGAGCCCATCATGAAACTGCTCGGCATGGTCCGCCTGGTCCTGTGGAGTTTCTTCGGCGTGCGCAACAGCAAGGCGCACGCGACCGATCTCGCGAACGCCAACTTCACGCTGCTGCCATTCGTGGCGATCCTGCTTGCGCTGCTGGTCGGCGCGGTCATTTACGGTGTCGTGCATCTGGTTGTCGATCCGACCGTGACGATGCAAGGGTTCTGAGCGAACGGCTGATGAACCGGTCGCGGGTCGCCATTCCCGCTCCGGTTCGAGGTCGCCCGACCGGCGGAGGATGACGCTGGTGTCGGCGGCCGACACGCACGACGCGCATCGCGACCGCATCGCCGCTGTTATCGCGCCGCTCAAACCGTCTGTCCCCGTTCCCGCTTTCCGCCGTCCTCCGTCCCGCCCGATTCCGCGGCCCTTCGCCGTGCCCGGGGTAAAATGCGCGCCACGCCGCGATGTCGCGCGCCGGGCAGCCGCCGTTCCGATGAACGGCCGGCGCGCGTGCCCGCCGCCCGCACCGGGGCGTTCGAAGCGTCCCCCGCATGACACGACCGCGCGAGGCAGCCGGCCGGCCGACGAGCCGTTGACGAACCCGTCGGCCGCTGCGTCGGTTTCCGGCGCGTCATCCGAATCCGATGTCCCATCCTGCGTTGTTCCGACCGGTCGGCCGCTTGCACGCCGCAGGGTCCGGTTCGTCTGATGAATATCGTGTCGACGCACGTGCCCGGTGACGGGCGCGGCGGCATTCGCGGGCGCACGCTTCGCAGCTTCGTAACGGGTTTGGGGTTTGGGGTTTCGGGTTTCGACAGGTCGAGTGGCGAGTTTTCCATCCAGAACAATGACGGTGAATAGAACAACAGCGGCGCCCGCACGGCGGCGGCGCGCGAAGGTCGGGCTCGGTGTCGGTCTCGGCGTCACGCTTTTCGCGGCGCAGGCTGCGGTGGCCCAGGGCGACACGCCCGCGCCGGGCGCCGAGGCGGCCGGCAACGCGACGTTGCCCGCGATCACGGTGAGCGGCGAGCGCGGCCAGCCGCTGCGCGCGCGCGAAGCGTCGGTCGCGGGGCTCGACGACGCGCCGCTGCGCGACACGCCGGCATCGGTGAACGTGATCACGCGTGCGCTGATCGACGATCAGCAGGCGAAGCGGCTGAGCGACGTCGTGCGCAACGATGCGTCGGTCGTCAACGACTATGCGCCGGTCGGCTATTTCGAAGGCTTCGCGATCCGCGGCTTTCCGGTCGATCTCGCGAGCGCGATCCGGATCGACGGGCTGACGGTGTCCGGCGAGCAGAACGTGCCGCTCGAGAACAAGGAGCGCGTCGAGATCCTGAAAGGGCTCGCGGGCATCGACAGCGGCGTCGTCGCGCCGGGCGGCGTGATCAACTTCGTGACCAAGCGTTCCGCGAACGTCGCGAGCGTGACGGGCGGCGTCGACAGCCGCGGCTCGACGTCGGCGGCCGTCGATCTCGGCCGCCGCTTCGGCCCCGATCATCAGTTCGGGTTCCGGATCAATGCGGCGAAGGAGAACATGCACTCGTATATCGACGGTACGAACGGACGGCGCACGTTCGGCTCGATCGCCGCCGACTGGGACATCAGCCCGCGTGCGAGCCTGCAGCTCAATGCCGAATTCCAGCAGTGGATCCAGCGTTCCGCGCCAGGCTACCAGTTGCTCGGCGGCACCGTCGTGCCGTCGGTCAAGACGACGTCGAAGGCGCTCGGCACGCAGCCGTGGGCGAAACCCGTGACGACCGATGCGCTGAACCTGAACGCGCGTTTCGACTACCAGTTCAACGACGACTGGAAGGCGTACGTCGCCGCCGGCCGCAGCCGCACGATGATCGACGACAACAGCGCGTTCGCGTACGGCTGCTCGTATGCGGCGAGCTGCGCGGCCGGCGCGACGTCGCCGTTCTTCTTCGGCGCGAACGGCGACTACGACGTGTACGACTTTCGCAGCCCCGGCGAATACCGGCGCAACGACGATCTGCGCGCGGTCACGACCGGCAAGTTCGCGACGGGGCCGCTGCGGCACGAGCTGACGCTCGGCGTGAGCGTGCAGCGCCGCGTCGTGCACATGGCTGACGCCGTGTACGACTACGTGGGCAGCGAGAATATCTACGGGCCCGACCTGACCTTTCCGCCGTCGCCGAATTCACCGGGGCCGTCGTATCCGCGCCTCGACGCGTGGCAGTACGGCGTGTTCGGGCTCGACCGCATCAGTATCGGCGAACACTGGCAGGTGCTCGCGGGCGGCAAGGAAGTGCTGCTGCGCCAGCGCAGCTGGAGCAGCCTCGACGGCGAGACGACGCATACCGACCGTTCGGTGTTCCTGCCGCAGGTCGCGCTCGTCTACAAGCCGGTGAACGTGCTGTCGCTGTATGCGTCGTACAGCAAGGCGCTGTCGCTCGGCGACCAGGCGCCGGTGCGCGCGACCAACGCGTATGCGTTCCTGCCGCCGGTCGAATCGCACCAGATCGAAGTCGGCGCGAAATACGACTGGCTCGACCGGCTGAGCCTGACGGCCGCCGTGTTCTCGATCAGCAAGCCGTTCCAGTTCGCCGATCCGGATGCGTCGGGCACGAGCTACACGTTCGTGCAGCGCGGCACGCAGCGGCACCAGGGGATCGAACTCGGCGCGGCCGGGCGCGTGACCGAGCGGCTGGGCCTGACGGCCAGCGTCGCGGCGATTCGCGCCCGCGCGGTCGATTCGGGGTCGCCGGCCTACGAAGGGCACCAGATCATCAACGTGCCCGCGCTGCGCGCGTCGCTGTATGCGGACTACGCGTTGCCGGGCGTCGCGGGCCTGAACGTGCTCGGCGGCGTGGAATACAGCGCGGCGCGCAACGCGAACGAGGAAGGCACCGCGCGCGTGCCGTCGTGGTTCGTGTTCAATCTCGGCGCGCGTTATACGACCAAGATCGGTGGCCATCGTACGGTGTTGCGCGTGTCGGTGGACAATCTGTTCAACAAGTTCTACTGGCGCGACGCAGGCGAGCAGCAGGGCGATGCATACCTGTTCCCCGGTGCGCCGCGCACCGCGCGTGTATCGTTGACCTATGATTTCTGACCGGCCGGGTTCGGCCGCGTGACGCGCGGCCCCGGCAGCCCCTCAGGAGAGTACAGACGATGTCCCCACTCGAAATCGCCGGCGTGATCGTCAGCGCGCTCGCGATCTGGCTGACCGCGAAACGGCGCATGCTGTGCTGGCCGGTCGGCCTCGCGTCGGTCGCGCTGTACGGCTGGATCTTCTTCGACGCGAAGCTGTACTCGGACATGCTGCTACAGGGCGCGTTCGCGGTGCTCCAGGTGTACGGCTGGCAGCGCTGGCTCGCGCAGCGCGCGAGCGAGGCCGACGGTAGTGCCGACGGCGGGGCTGCGCCAGCCGGCGACGTCGCGCCCGTGACCGGCGTGCGGCCGCTCAGGATGCTGCCCGACCTGATCGCGGCGGTCATCGGCAGTGCGCTGCTCGGCGGGATGATGGCGCGGTGGACCGATGCGGCGCTGCCGTTCGTCGACGCGTCGCTGACCGCGTTCAGCCTCGTCGCCCAATACTGGACCGCGCGGCGCTACATCGCGTCGTGGGGGCTGTGGATCGTCGTGAACGTCGTGTACGTCGGGATGTTCGTGTTCAAGGAACTGTATCTGACGGCCGGACTCTATGCGCTGTTCATCGGGCTGGCCGTCATCGGCTGGCGCGACTGGAGCCGGACCGCCGCCGCGTTGCGCGCGGCCGCGGGCGGCCCGCTCGCATCGGGCGGCGGCGCGCGCTGATCCGCGCCCGGATTCAACCACGGAGCAACGTCGTTCATGTCATTCCCCCTCGAGCCGGACGGCCCCCTGTCGCGCGACGTCGCCCCGCCGCAATTCGGCGTGGACGGCGAGCAGGCCGAACGCGACTGGCCGCTGATCACGCACGACGAGGTGGCAGCCATGCTCGCGCGGATCGACGGCGCGGGCGAGCCGGTGCGGCTGACGTGGCACAGCCCGCGGCAGTTCGCGGCAGCGGTACTGGTGCGGATGGCGGACGGGCGCGAGTTGTTCGTCAAGCGTCATCACGCGAGCCTGCGCGATGTCGCGGGGCTGGAGGAAGAGCATCGCTTCATCGCGCATTTGCGTGAGCGCGGCGTGCCGGTGGTGGACGTGCTGGCCGATCGCAACGGTGCGACCGCGTTTGCGTCCGGCGAGTGGACGTACGAGGTGCACGTGCTCGCGCCCGGCGTCGATCCGTATCGCGGCGTGATGTCGTGGCAGCCGTTCACCCATCCGTCGCATGCGTATTCGGCTGGCCGCGCGCTGGCCGAACTGCATCGCGCGTCGGCCGGCTACGATGCGCCTGCGCGCCCCGTGCGCACGCTGCTGTCGAGTTTCCGGGTGCTGTCGTCCGTCGATCTGGCGGGCGCGCTCGAACGCTGGGTCGACGCGCAGCCGCTGCTGGTGCGCGCACTCGGCTCGCGCGACTGGCGGGGCGACGTGGCCGACGCGATCGGCCCGTATCACGCGCGCCTCGTGCCGCTGTTGCCTGCGTTGGCGCCGCTGTGGACGCACGGCGACTGGCATGCGTCGAACCTGCTGTGGACCGATGCGGGGCCCGGCGCGCAGGTGCGAACCGTGCTCGATTTCGGCTTGTCGGACCGCACCTGCGCGGTGATGGATCTCGCGCTGGCGATCGAGCGCAATACCGTCGACTGGATGGCGCCGGCCGATGCGCGGCGCGTGGAATACGACCAGATCGACGCGCTGCTCGACGGCTACGAATCGCTCGAACCGTTGAGCGACGACGCGTATGCGGCGTTGGTCGCGCTTTTGCCGATCGTGCATACGGAGTTCGCGCTGTCGGAAGTCGCGTATTTCGGCTGCATCATCGATGCGCCGGCGATCGTCGATATCGCGTACGACGGCTACCTGATCGGGCATGCGCGGTGGTTCGGTGAGCGCGATGGGAGGCAGTTGCTCGATTGGCTCGTGCAGCGGCGGCGCGAGAAGCAGCGCACGAGCTGATCCGCGTGTGGGGATGTGCCGCGCACGCGTGCCGATGCCCCGATCTGTTGCCCTCTCCCGTGCGGCCGTCGCGCCGCACGCTCACCCCATCTTCTTGATCCTCGACGCGGAATGCCGTTCCCGTGGGGCGTCGCACGCCTGCGTGCCGCTGCACCCAACATGACGGAAATATCATCTTCGCCTCATGTTCGCACTGCGGCCGGTCCGTAGCATCAGTCGCGAACCGTTACCGCAGAACCGAACATGCTCAAGCTCAACCTTGTCGCGGCCATCGTCTTCGTGATGGTCGCGACGGCTCATGCGCAGCCATCGCTGACGCTGGGGCCGGGCGCCGCTACCGCCAGCAGCGCGACGCCGATCGGCGCTCCCCCCTCCGATACGCTCCCCGCGTCGTCATTGACGCTCTCCGATGCGCTCGCGGTCGCGGCGCGGAACAATCCGGCGCTGCGCGGCGCACGCGCGGATGTCGATGCGTCGGCCGGCGCGCTGATGCAGGCCGGCGCGCGACCGAACCCCGAAGTGTCGTTCCTGCAGGAAGGCTTCAGCCGCGCCGAACGCACGTCCACCGCATTGATCAACCAGACCATCGAACTGGGCGGCAAGCGCCGCGCGCGGCTCGACGTCGCGTCGTACGGCCGCGAGGCGGCCAACGCGTCGCTCGACGAGCAGGGCGCCGCCGTGCGTGCCGACGTGATCGCCGCGTTCTACGGGCTGCTCGCCGCGCAGCGCCAGCTTCAGGTGACCGAGGAATCGGCCGCGATCGCCGCGCGCTCGGCGGATCTCGCGGGGCGTCGCGCGCAGGCCGGCAAGGTGTCGCCGGTCGAGGCGACCAAGGCGCAGGTGGCGGCGGCCGGCGTGCAGATCGAAGTCGTGACCGCGCGCGGCCGTGTCGAGGTCGCGCGCGAAAAACTGAACGCGGTGATGGGCGAAGTGCGCGATGACCGCCTCGCGGTGCGCGGCGACCTGGAAACCGTGCCGCCGGTCGAGCCGCTGTCCGCGCTGACCGTGCAACTCGATGACGCGCCGCTCGCGCGAGTCGCGCGTGCCGAGATGCTGCGCTCGAACGCAGCCGTGTCGCTCGAGCGCGCGCGGCGCATTCCGGACGTGACGGTCAGCGCGGGCTTCAAGCGCGTGACCACGGGCGGCGTGCCCGACAACCAGGCCGTGGTCGGCGTATCGATCCCGATTCCGCTGTTCAACACGAACAAGGGCGCGCTGCTCGAGGCGACGCACAAGGCCGAGCGCGCGAACGCCGATCTCGATCGCGAACGCACGCGCCTGCGACTGGAACTGACGCAGGCATACGCGAATTTCGAGGCCGCGGAGCAGGAAGCGCAGCGGCTGAAATCCGACATCCTGCCGGCCGCGCGCCTCGCGCTCGATGCGATGTCGCGCGGCTACGAACTCGGGAAGTTCAGTTTCCTCGACGTGCTCGACGCGCAGCGCACGCTGTTCCAGGGGCAGTCGCAATACGTGCGTGCGCTCGCCGGCGCCCATGCGGCCCGCGCCGATATCGGCCGGCTCGTCGGCACGCCGCTCGCGGTCGTCGCGCAATGAGCGCCCCTCTTACCTGAAGGATCATCATGTCACGCAGCAGAATCTTCGTTATTGCGGCGGCCGTGCTCGGCGGCGCAGGGATCGTGATCGGCGCGCTCGCCGTCACGCGGGGCGGCAGCAGCGCATCGGCGCCGCCGGCCGCCGATGCCGCGCAGCCGGCCGAGGGCGTCGGTGCGCGTGGCGGTGTCGTGCTGAAGCGCGGCAAGCTGTCCGTCGAGATCGTGATGACGGAAAAGCCTGGCGACGCGCGGCTCGTCGTCTATCCGTTCGTCGACGGCAAGCCGGTGGACAAGGGCGTGACCGTGTCCGGCACGCTGGTGCGCTACGACCGCACGCACGCGCCGTTGCGGTTCGACGCGGCCGGCCAGAAGTTCGTGTCCGCGCAACCGGTCGCGAAGCCGCACGTGTTCGATGCGACGATCGACGTGAAGGCCGACAACGACGCCGCGTCGTTCCCGTTCGCGCGCGCCGATGGTGCGATCGCGCTGACCGACGCGCAACTGGCGACGTCGAGGATCGCGCTCGCGAAAGCCGGCCCCGCGCAGATCGCGACGCCGTTCCAGCTTCCCGGTGAAATCAAGTTCAACGAGGATCGCACCGCGCACGTCGTGCCGCGCGTGGCCGGCATCGTCGAGCAGGTGTCGGTGTCGCTCGGCCAGAACGTCGCGAAAGGGCAGGTGCTCGCCGTGATCGCGAGCACCGATCTCGCCGACCGCCGCAGCGAGCTGTTGACGGCCGAGCGCCGGCTGTCGGGTGCGCGCGCAACCTACGAACGCGAACGCACGCTGTGGAAGGAGCGTATCTCTGCCGAGCAGGATTACCAGCAGGCGCAGGTGCAGTTGCGCGAGGCCGAGATCGCCGTGCAGAACGCGCGGCAGAAGCTCGCCGCGCTGAATGCGCCGGTCGGCGCGGGCGCGCTGAACCGCTATGAGCTGCGCGCGCCGTTCGCGGGCACGATCGTCGAGAAGCATGCGACGCCCGGCGAGGCGATTGCCGCCGACGCGAGCATGTTCGTGATCTCCGACCTGTCGACCGTGTGGGCCGAGATGGCGGTGCCCGCGCAGCGGCTCAACGACGTGCGCGTCGGTCGCGATGCCACGGTGAGCGCGACTGCGTTCGAGTCGCGTTCGAGCGGCCTGATCGCGTACGTGGGGTCGCTGCTCGGCGAGCAGACGCGCACCGCGCCGGCGCGTGTCGTGCTGCCGAACCCGGATCGCGTGTGGCGCCCGGGAATGTTCGTGAACGTGTCGGTCGACGCGGGCAGGCAAGCCGTGCCGCTCGCGGTCGCGAGCGACGCGTTGCAGGACGTCGACGGTGCGCCGTCGGTGTTCGTGCGCTCGCCGAAGGGCTTCGTCGCGCAGGCCGTCGAAACGGGACGGCGCGACGAACGCGCGACCGAGGTGCTGAAGGGGCTCAAGCCCGGCCAGGAATACGCGGCGTCGAACAGTTTCGTGCTGAAGGCGGAGCTCGGCAAGGGGAGCGCGGAACATGAATGAGCAGCAATACGCGTGCGAATACGCGTGCGCCGTGGCGCGACTGGCGGCCCGCTATGCGGCCTGCTTTCCGAGCCGCCGGGTGACCGGCCGCGCAGCCCGGCCGGTGCGGCCGACCGTGCCCCGTTTCAAGGAATCCCGACATGTTTGAACGCCTGATCCGCTTTGCGATTGCGCATCGCTGGCTGGTGATGCTGGCGATCGCGGCCGTGGCCGCGCTCGGCGTGTTCAGCTACCAGCGGCTGCCGATCGACGCGGTGCCCGACATCACGAACGTGCAGGTGCAGATCAACACGTCCGCGCCCGGCTACTCGCCGCTGGAGGCCGAGCAGCGCATCACCTATCCGGTCGAGACCGTGATGGCCGGGCTGCCGGGGCTGGAGCAGACGCGCTCGATCTCGCGCTACGGGCTGTCGCAGGTCACCGTGATCTTCAAGGACGGCACCGACATCTACTTCGCGCGGCAGCTCGTCAACGAGCGCATCCAGGAAGCGAAGGACAAGCTGCCGCCCGGCATCGCGCCCGCGATGGGGCCGACGTCGACCGGCCTCGGCGAGATCTACCTGTGGACCGTCGAGGCCGACGCCAACGCGCGCAAGCCCGACGGCACGCGCTATACGGCGGCCGACCTGCGCGAGCTGCAGGACTGGGTCGTGCGGCCGCAACTGCGCAACGTGCGCGGCGTGACCGAGGTCAACTCGATCGGCGGCTACGTGAAGGAATACCGCGTCGCGCCGAATCCGGCGAAGCTGATGTCGTACGGGCTGACGCTTGCCGACGTCGTGCGCGCGCTGGAGCGCAACAACGACAACGTCGGCGCCGGCTACATCGAAAAGCGCGGCGAGCAGTATCTGGTGCGCGTGCCGGGCCAGGCGCGCACCGTCGACGACATCGCGAACATCGTGCTGACCAACGTGGGCGGCGTGCCGGTGCGGATGAAGGACGTCGGCGTGGTCGACATCGGCCGCGAACTGCGCACCGGCGCGGCGACGTCGAACGGCGAGGAAGTCGTGCTCGGCACGGTGTTCATGCTGATGGGCGAGAACAGCCGGACGGTGTCGAAGGCCGTCGCCGCGAAGATGGAGGACGTGAACCGCACGCTGCCGGCCGGCGTGAAGGCGATTCCGGTGTACGACCGCACGGTGCTGGTCGAGAAGGCCGTCGCCACCGTGAAGAAGAACCTGCTCGAAGGCGCGGTGCTCGTGATCGCCGTGCTGTTCCTGTTCCTCGGCAACATCCGCGCGGCGCTGATCACCGCGCTCGTGATTCCGCTGTCGATGCTGATGACCTTCACCGGCATGGTCAACGCGAAGGTGAGCGCGAACCTGATGAGCCTCGGCGCGCTCGACTTCGGGATCATCGTCGACGGCGCGGTGGTGATCGTCGAGAACTGCGTGCGGCGGCTCGCGCATGCGCAGTCGGCGACCGGCCGGCCGCTCACGCGCGACGAGCGCTTTGCCGAAGTGTTCGGCGCATCGCAGGAGGCGCGCCGCGCGCTGATCTTCGGGCAACTGATCATCATGGTCGTGTATCTGCCGATCTTTGCGCTGACCGGCGTCGAAGGCAAGATGTTCCACCCGATGGCGATCACCGTCGTGATGGCGCTCGCCGCCGCGATGGTGCTGACCGTCACGTTCATTCCGGCGGCCGTCGCGTTGTTCATCGGCGAGCGGGTCGAGGAGAAGGAGAACCGGTTGATGGGCTGGGCGCGCCGAGCCTACGAACCGGTGCTCGCCGCGTTCATGACGCGCCCGGCGCGCGTGATGATCGGGGCGGGCGCGATCGTGCTGGTCACGCTCGGGCTCGCGACGCGGCTCGGCAGCGAGTTCATTCCGAGCCTGAACGAGGGCGATCTGGCCGTGTCCGCGTTGCGGATTCCCGGCACGAGCCTGTCGCAGTCGGTCGAGATGCAGAAGTCGATCGAGAAGACGCTGAAGGCGCGCTTTCCCGAGATCGAGCGCGTGTTCGCACGCACCGGCACGGCCGAGATCGCGGCCGACCCGATGCCGCCGAACCTGTCGGACGGCTACATCATGCTGAAGCCGGCCGACACGTGGCCCGACCCGAAGAAGCCGCGTGACCAGCTCGTGCGCGAGATCGAGGAAGCGCTCGCCGAGCTGCCGGGCAACGCGTACGAGTTCTCGCAGCCGATTCAGCTGCGCTTCAACGAACTGATTTCGGGCGTGCGCAGCGATGTCGCCGTGAAGATCTTCGGCGACGACATGGCCGTGCTGAACCAGACCGGCGAGCAGATCGCGGCCGCGTTGCAGAAGGTTCCGGGCGCGTCGGAGGTGAAGGTCGAGCAGACCACGGGCCTGCCGGTGCTGACCGTCAACCTCGACCGCGACAAGCTCGCGCGCTACGGCGTGAGCGTGGCCGACCTGCAGGACTCGGTGGCCGCGGCCGTCGGCGGGCAGAAGGCCGGCACGCTGTTCCAGGGCGACCGCCGCTTCGACATCGTCGTGCGGCTGCCCGACGAACTGCGCTCCGACATCGAGGCGATCAAGCGGCTGCCGATCGCGCTGCCCGCGCCGGCCGCCGGCGCCAGCGCGCCGCTCGCGGCGGCGCCGTACGTGCCGCTCGCGGAGCTCGCGACGATCGACGTGGCCCCTGGCCCGAACCAGATCAGCCGCGAGGACGGCAAGCGGCGGGTGGTCGTCAGCGCGAACGTGCGCGGCCGCGACGTCGGTTCGTTCGTCGCCGATGCGCGCGAGCAGTTGCAGCAGGACGTGCGCGTGCCGGCCGGGTACTGGGTGTCGTGGGGCGGGCAGTTCGAGCAGTTGCAAAGCGCGAGCGAGCGCCTGAAGCTCGTCGTGCCGCTCGCGCTGTTCATGGTGTTCGTGCTGCTGTTCGTGATGTTCAACAACGTGAAGGACGGGCTGCTGGTGTTTACCGGCATTCCGTTCGCGCTGAGCGGCGGCGTCGTGTCGCTGTGGCTGCGCGGGATTCCGCTGTCGATCACGGCGGCGGTCGGCTTCATCGCGCTGTCCGGCGTCGCCGTGCTCAACGGTCTGGTGATGATCTCGTTCATCCGCAACCTGCGCGACGAAGGCATGCCGCTCGACGCCGCGGTGCACGACGGCGCGCTCACGCGGCTGCGGCCCGTGCTGATGACCGCGCTGGTCGCGTCGCTCGGCTTCCTGCCGATGGCGTTCGCGACCGGCACCGGCGCCGAGGTGCAGCGCCCGCTTGCGACGGTCGTGATCGGCGGTATCCTGTCGTCCACGGCGCTGACGCTGCTGGTGCTGCCGGTGCTGTACCGGGTCAGCCATGCGGTGTCGTGGCGCGCGGCGTTGCGCGGCGGCGTCGGCGCGGACGTGCTGCGCCGGCTGGGTTTTTTCAAGGGTAATGCGTGATGCGAATTCTGATTGTCGAGGATGAACCGAAGACGGGCGCGTATCTGCGCAAGGGCCTGACCGAGGCCGGCTACGTCGTCGACTGGGTCGAGGACGGCATCACGGGCCAGCACCAGGCCGAAACGGAGGAGTACGACCTGCTCGTGCTCGACGTGATGCTGCCCGGGCAGGACGGCTGGACGCTGCTGCAGAACCTGCGGCGCAGCAAGTCGACGCCCGTGCTGTTCCTCACCGCGCGCGACGACGTCGGCGATCGCGTGAAGGGGCTCGAACTCGGCGCGGACGACTATCTCGCGAAGCCGTTCGACTTCGTCGAGCTGACCGCGCGCATCAAGTCGATCCTGCGGCGCGGCCAGCCGCGCGATTCGAACACGCTGCGCGTGGCCGATCTCGAACTCGACCTGACGCGCCGCAAGGCCACGCGGCAGGGCGACACGATCCTGCTGACCGCGAAGGAGTTCGCGCTGCTGTGGCTGCTGATGCGCCGCGAAGGGGAGATCCTGCCGCGCGCGACGATCGCGTCGCAGGTATGGGACATGAACTTCAACAGCGACACGAACGTCGTCGATTCGGCGATCCGCCGGCTGCGCTCGAAGATCGACGACGCGTACGAACCGAAGCTGATCCACACGGTGCGCGGCATGGGCTACGTGCTCGAAGCGCGCGGCGGCGCGGCCGCATGATCGCGCGCCTGCTGCCGCGAACGCTGCGCGGCCGGCTGACCGCGCTGATCATCCTGTCGACGTCGGTGATCCTCGCGTCGAGCGGCGTCGCATTGTACGAAGCGCTGAGCAACCGTGTCGAAACGACGGCAGCCGAGCAGATGGCCGGTATTTCCGCCGCATTGGGCGCGCACCTGGCCGAGGCGCGCACGACGACCGACGTCGCGCGCAACCCCGATATCTGGATCGACCAGTTGCACGGTCATCCGAACATGGATCTCGCGATCTTCGATGCCGCCGGTACGCGCCTCGTCGCCACGCCCGGCTTCCGTCCGTACGCGCCGCTGATGTCGACGAACGCCGGGCGCGTGCCGGTCGGCATCGCCCAGCCCGGCGCAAGACACCAGTATCTGCTGACGACCGTGCCGCTCGCCGGCGCAGGTGCGCCGGTGGTGCGCGTCGCCGTGCAGTACGACCGCAGCGCCGACGTGCTGCTGCTGCGCACGCATGCCTATACGATCGTCGTGATCGAGGTGTTCGGCGTGGTGCTCGCGGCCGCGATCGCGTACGGCATCGCGGCGCTCGGGCTGAGCCCGCTGCGGCGGTTCGCGGCGCGCGCGGAGCAGATGTCGTCGAGCCGGCTCGCGCATCCGCTGCCGGAACTCGATACGTCCGGCGAGCTGAAGGAGCTCGAGCATGCATTCAACGGGATGCTCGCGCGGCTGAACGAATCGTTCACGCGGCTGAGCCAGTTCTCGTCGAATCTCGCGCACGACATGCGCACGCCGCTAACGAACCTTCAGGCGGCCGCGCAAGTCGTGCTGTCGCAACCGCGCGGCGCGGACGAATACCGGAGCGTGATCGAGTCGAGCATCGACGAATACCAGCGGCTGTCGCGGATGATCGAGGACATGCTGTTTCTCGCGCGTTCGGAACAGGCCGGGACGTCGATCGATGTGCGGCGCCTGAACGCGGCGGAGGAGGCGGAGCGCGTGGCCGGCTACTACGAGCCGCTGGCGGAAGATGAAGGCGTGACCGTGAAGGTCGACGGCCACGCATGGGTCGATGCGGACCTGACGCTGTATCAGCGCGCGTTGAGCAACCTGCTGTCGAATGCGTTAACTTATGCGCCGCGCGGCAGCGTCGTGACGATCGATTGCGTCGAGCAGGGCGGCGCGACGACGATCGCCGTGTCCGATACGGGGCCCGGCATTGCCGCCGAGCATGTCGGGCGGATTTTCGAGCGCTTTTATCGCGTCGATCCGTCGCGGCACAATTCGGCGTCGGGCACGGGGCTCGGCCTCGCGATCGTCCGGTCGATCATGGACAATCACGGCGGCGAATGCGGCGTCGACAGCGAGCCGGGCCGCCGTACGACCTTCTGGCTGCGCTTTCCGCGACGGCCGGCCGAACCGGGACGGCCGGCCGCCATCGGCACCTGACAGCGCGGGCGGGAACGCCCGCGCGTTCGCCGCGAGGCGGCCGCGCGCGGCGCGCTGCCCGCGGCCATGTGGCCCGCCGTCATTGCTTCGCGGTCAGGTTGTCGTGGTTGTCCGTCTGCGGCTTCTTCTCGCCGCCATGCACCGAAATCCCGTGAAGCTCCTTGTTGCGCGCGACGATCTCGCCGGTCGGCGGGTACTGCGTCTTGCTGATCGGCACGACGCCATCGTGCTGCGCCTGCTTCAGTTCGTTGACCACCTGCGTGCGGGACTTGCCCTGCGTTTGCGTTTGGGCGAACGCGGCCTGCGTGGCCATGCCGAGCGACAGCGTGGCGGTGACGAACAGTGCTGCGAGTTTTGCCGTTTTCATCGAGTGCTCTCCTTGATCAGGGCCGCCGGGTGGCGAACCATGGACCCAGTATGCGAAAGCAGCCGTGCGTGATCGTGATCGCGAGATGAAAAATGCGTCAGATTGTGGGGTGCGGCGGTGCGACGTGCGCATTTGATCGACATGACGCAACCGTCATGTTCACGTCATGGATGCGATGAGCGGGGAGCGGAACATGAAGCCTGCCGTTGGCCGATGCGCCGGCGGCATTCGTGCCGATCGCGACAGCCGCATCGATCGCGGGCGGCGCCGTTCAGACCTTCATTCCGGACCGAAAATTGCCTCGTCCCGCCATTCGCCTCGCCTTGATCGCAGTCCTGATCGTTCCGTTTTTCGCGGGTTGCGCATCGACACGTTCCGACACCACGGCCACTTACGGCGCCGCGCGCAAGCCCGTGCCGGCCGACCTGGCGCCGGGCGAGCAAGTCGACTATGCCGGGCATCGCTGCGGCAATCCGAACCTGTACGTGAAAACGCATCCGTGCGTGTACCCGCCGCGCGATTCCGCGCCGTGAGCGTCGGACGGGCGTAAAAAACGGCCCGGCACTCGACGAGCCCGGGCCTAATGCGTGATCGTGCCGTGCGGCAGCGACCCGCTGCGTGGACGGGAACGGGCAGGGCCCGATACCGTGCCGATCGTAGCGACGCGACGCATCGCGAAGCTGATCGGAACATGACATTTTCGTCACGCAGTGCGCAGGGTCGGTTGCCTCGCTCAGAAGCGGTGGCGCAAACCGAGATTGAGGATGCCCTGCGTGCGCGTGCCGCCGTAGCCGTACGAGCCGATCGACGCCTGCGCCGCCTGCGTGCCGCCGTCGAGCGTGCGCTGTTCGCCGCTCGCGCGTTGCCACGCGCCGACCGCATAGAGATCGGTGCGCTTGGACAGCACGTAGTCGGCGCCGGCGGACACCTGATGGTAGGTCGCGCTCGTATCGCCGCGGGCCTTCGTGTAGCTGTAGCCGACGCCGACGAGCAGGCTCGCGGTTGCCTGATAGTTGAAGAACCCGCGCGCGGTGTCGTATTTCTGCGTGCTGCGAAAGGCCGACATCGCATCGGCCTTGTACTGCGCATTGCTGTAGTCGATACCGATCGTGAACGGCGCGAAGGTGTAGCGCAACGCGCCGCGTGCGATGCCGATCGACTTCGCGGAGAGGTAGCCGCCGTTGACCAGCGACCCGTCGAACGTGCCGTCCGACGTGCCGTTCCAGCCGGTCCGGACGCCGTTGGCGAGCGAGGCGCGGTTGGCCGCATGGTAGTAGCCGCCCGCCGCGTCGAACGGGCCATGGTTGTACGACAGGCCGGCCGACCAGGTTTGGCCGGCGCCGCTCTTGCCGGCCACGCCGCCGAGCGCGTACATGCCGACGAACTGGAAGCCGCCGACCACGGGCGACGTGTACTTCACCGCGTTGTCGGTGCGCGACGACGTGTCGTAGTTGTCGACGTCACCGGGCGTCGCGTACACGCTGCCGAAGTAGAAATCGCCGGTGATCGGCCACGCGACATCGGCGAGTGCGTCGTACTGGCGGCCGAGCGTCAGCGTCCCCCAGCGCGCGCTGTCCAGCCCGACGAACGCTTGCCGGCCGAACATCCGGTTGCCTTGCCCGAGCGCGCCGGTGTTCGGGTTGAAGCCGTTTTCCAGCGTGAAGATCGCCTTCAGCCCGCCGCCGAGATCTTCCGCGCCTTTCACGCCGAAGCGGTTGCCGAGCAGGTTGCCGTTGCCCAGGCCGATGAGGTTCCTGCCTTGCGCATCGGCATTCCACACAACCGTCAGCGATGTATCGAACAGGCCGTACAGCGTGACTTCCGTTGCATGAGCCGCGTGCGCGGCCGTCAGCAGCGCCCCTGACATCATGACGATTCGAACTGGAGTTTTCATGGTGTGTCCCTGAAGTTCAAGATGAACGTTTCGTGCATCGTTCGATGCAGGCGCCGCGCGTGGCAGCGACGGGCCGGCATATCGCGATTGCGCTGGCGATTCTGGAAAGCGTTCGGATCGTGGAGGTGAGGGACAAATGAGAAAAATCTCATCGCGGTGTCATGCGTGCGGAAACATGCGGTGATTTCGATTCGTACTGCGATGTACAAAATGCGTGGACGGTGACGAAAGCGTCATGAAGCGGTCACGCATCCGCACCGCCGCGGGATCAAAGTGAAGGCTCCTGTCACGGAATTCCAGTAAGGAGCCCACCCCATGAACATTCCGCGTCCGCTGATCGGCATTGCCGCCGTCGCGCTGTCGATTGCCGCCTTCTCGCAGGCCGTGGCCGCGCAGCCGAAGAGCCGCCAGGAAGTGATTCAGGAACTCGTGCGTGCGCGCCACGACGGCGTGATCCCGAGCCCGAATCACGACTATCCGGCGAGCCCGGCCGCCGTCGCGCGCAACCAGGAGATTCATCGCTCGACCGTTCATCGCGGCGAGAAGACGCCGATGGTCGATGCGCACGACAACCGCTTCGCGGTGCTTTGATCGTTCATTCGCGGCCGACCGGGATGACGCCTGACGGCCGCCTTTACGGAAGGGAGCGTGCGATGCGCCATGTCGCGAAAGGAATCGTACTGGCGGCGTGCCTGATGTCGACGGCCGCGATGGCGGCCGGCTGGCCGGAACGTGCGCTGTCGCACGCGCCGGCGCACGACGTCGGCCGCCGCGCGAACGAGCGGATGCGCTGCGAATTTGCTGCCGTGCCGGCCGGTGCGTGGACCGCGACGTTCGCGCGCGGGCAATGTGAGGTCGACAACGGCCGGTTGACGTTCGTGCCGGCCGATGCGGGCGACGAGAAACGGATCGTGCTCGGCGACGTCCGTACCGCGTCGCATCAATCGCGCAAGCTGAAGGAGCAACTGCAGCTGACGATGTGCGACGAAGTGATCGCGCTGAACGTGCTGACCGACGATGGCAGCCGCAAATCACGCGAACATGCGATCGACCTGTGGACAGCGCTGCGCAACGAGGGCGTCACGCCGGTCAACGGCACGCGCATCGTCGACACCTATCCGACCGGCGCGACGACCTGGTAAGCGCCGCGCCGTCGTGCGCGGCTTACCCGGCCTTCACCGATCCTTCGATCAGGAAGAACACGATGAAGCCGATGAAGAACGCGGCCGTCGCAAACGGCGTTTCGGGCACCTCGTGCGCTTCGACCAGCAATTCCTCGGTGACGAGGTACAGCAGCGCGACTGTGCCCAGCCCGAGGAGCGCCGCATAGATATTCGCGGGCAGCCCGGCGAATGCCGCATTGCCGGCAACGGCCGCGACGCTCAGCAGCGCCGCCAGCGCGACCGGCACGACGATCGCCAGCATGCGGCCGACGCCGGCCGCGGCCAGCGCCGCGCTGGCCGACAGCGCGAGGAACAGCACCTCGAGCGTCAGCGCGACGGTCAGGATGATGCCGCTTTCGTCGCTCGCGGAAAAGGCGATGCCGAGCACGAGGCCGTCGACGACGAGGTCGATCGCGGTGACGATGATCAGGCTCACCGGCAAACGCGCGTCCTCGAAGCGCGTCTCGATCGCGCCCGACAGCGCGCGGATCGCCAGCATCAGCGCGATGCCGAGCACGAAACCGACGACGACGGGAAACAGCGCATGCGCGCGGTCCTGCGGCAGCAGTTCGAGCGCGGCGGCCGCGAACACGATGCCGCCGGTGAAATGCTGGATCACGCTCGACGTTTTCGGGCCGGGCGCGCGCCATGCGGCCGCGAGGGCGCCGAAACAGGCCGCCAGCACGGGCGGTAACGTGAGCAGCGCAAGCTTCGCGGTCGGTGTCATGAGTCCTCTCGGCGGGTGGCGTGTCGCAGAGGGCGCTGCGTCGCACGATCGTACGCACCGGGCATCGCCCCGGCATCAACCGGGGATTGAACACCTTGAAGCCGCTCCAGAGTCAAGCGGTTTGATGCGGACGCACCGGCAAGCGGCCGGCGTGCCCGTTGCGGTCAAAGCTGCGCGAGCGCCTGGTCGAGATCGGCGAGCAGGTCGTCGATATGCTCGATGCCGATCGACAGCCGCACCGTTTCCTCCTTCACGCCGGCCTTCGCGAGTTCGGCCGGCGACAACTGACGGTGCGTGGTCGAGGCCGGGTGCGTCGCGAGCGACTTCGTATCGCCGATGTTCACGAGCCGCGTGAACAGCTTCAGCGCATCCTGGAACTTCGCGCCGCCATCGCGGCCGCCCTTCACACCGAACGTCAGGATGCCCGGCGCCCGGCCCGACAGGTAGCGGCCGACGAGCGGATGATCGGGATGCTCGGGCAGGCCCGCATAGTTCACCCATTCGACGTGCTCGTGGCGCGCGAGATGCTGCGCGATCTTCAGCGCGTTGTCGCTGATCCGCTCGACCCGCAGCGCGAGCGTCTCGATCCCCTGCAGGATCTGGAACGCGTTGAACGGCGAGATCGCCGCGCCCATGTTGCGCAGCGGCACCACGCGGGCGCGGCCGATATACGCGGCCGGCCCGAACGCTTCGGTATAGACGACGCCGTGATAGCTGACGTCCGGCTCGTTCAGCCGCTTGAAGCGGTCCGCGTGCTCGGCCCACGGGAACTTGCCCGAATCGACGATCGCGCCGCCGAGGCTCGTGCCGTGCCCGCCGAGATACTTCGTCAGCGAGTGCACGACGATGTCCGCGCCGTGCTCGAACGGGCGCAGCAGGTACGGCGACGGCACCGTGTTGTCGACGATCAGCGGGATGCCGTGGCGATGCGCGACCTCCGCGAGCGCGGCGATGTCGGTGACGTTGCCGAGCGGGTTGCCGACCGATTCCGCGAAGATCGCCTTCGTGCGCGCATCGATCAGCGGCTCGAACGACGCGGGATCGTGCGGGTCGGCGAAGCGCGTGGTGATCCCGTATTGCGGCAGCGTGTGCGCGAACAGGTTGTAGGTGCCGCCGTACAGCGAACTCGCGGACACGATGTTGTCGCCGGCTTCGGCGATCGTCTGGATCGCGTACGTGACGGCGGCTTGCCCCGACGCGAGCGCGAGCGCGCCGATGCCGCCCTCGAGCGCGGCGATCCGCTGCTCGAGCACGTCCGTCGTCGGGTTCATGATCCGCGTGTAGATGTTGCCCTGGACCTTCAGGTCGAACAGGTCGGCGCCGTGCTGCGTGTCGTCGAATGCGTACGCAACGGTCTGGTAGATCGGGACGGCGACCGCGCGCGTGGTCGGGTCGGGACGATAACCGCCGTGCACGGCGATGGTTTCGAGACGCCAGTTCGAATGGGCCTGATCGGTCATGGGTGCTCCGTTTGTTGTTGTGAAGGTCGAGGGGGCCTGCCGTCCGGCGATTATAGGAGCACGTGTGCCGCTACCCTTAGAACGAATGGTGGGTTGCTTATGGGCGCGCGGCGCATAGAATGCCCTTTTCCGCAGACGATAGGTGCGCGATGAATCAGGATCGATGGAACCAGGTGGATGCGTATTTCTCGGCGACGCTCGTGCCGTCCGACGCTCGTGCCGTCCGACGCCGTGCTCGACGCCGCGCTCGCGGCGAGCGACGCGGCCGGGCTGCCGGCGATCAACGTCGCGCCGAACCAGGGCAAGCTGCTGCAACTGCTTGCGACGATCCGCGGCGCGCGACGGATTCTCGAAGTCGGCACGCTCGGCGGCTACAGCACGATCTGGCTGGCACGCGCATTGCCGCCGGGCGGCTCGCTGGTGACGCTCGAGCTGAACCCGGCACATGCGAAGGTCGCGACGGAGAACATCGCGCGCGCCGGGTTTGCGCAGGTCGTGTCGGTGGTGGTCGGCAGCGCGAAGGATAGCCTTGCGCGGCTCATCGACGCCGGGGAGGCGCCGTTCGACTTCGTCTTCATCGATGCGGACAAGGACAACAACGCCGTTTATCTCGACGCGGCGCTGAAGCTGTCGCGGCCCGGCACGGTGATCGTCGTCGACAACGTCGTGCGCAACGGGCGCGTGGCCGATCCGGACAATCGCGAGCCGGACGTGGTCGGCGTGCGCGAGGGGTTCGCGCGGCTCGCGACCGAGCCGGCGCTCATGACGACCGCAGTGCAGACGGTCGGGCAGAAGGGCTGGGACGGGTTCTCGATCTCGATCGTCGGTGCGTGACGTGGTGCGTCAGTGCGGGTTGGCTGCCGCATCGGCCCGTCGATACAGGCGTGGCCACTGATCGTCGAACAAGCCGTTGCAAGTGCCGTGCGTGGCGATATCGCTGAGCACGAAGTGCCGGCCGTCGAAGATCCACGATGCGGTCGAGCCGCAATCGCCGGCACTGCGCAGTCTGACCTTGCTCGATAGCGTCGCGCTGGCGGGATCGTAGCCGGCGTCGGTCAGTTCGTTTGCGAACGACGCCGAATCGAGTCCCGCGTTCGCGTTCTCGCCGAAATTCATCGCCGTCGGCGAGTAGGGCGCAGTTCGCCGCACGCGATACCACAGGTCGGTGTGGTTATACATGCTGCTGGTCTGGCACGGTATCGCGACCAGCGCTTCGTCGGCGGAGACGGCCACGGCAGTCGACGCCTTCCTGCGATCGCTCGCCGGCATTTCGTCTTCGACATCGGCCGCGCATTGCTTCACGTCGCCGCCGAACTTCGCGAGCACCGCATCGACGAGCGGCCGTTGCTCCGCGGCCGACAGGTTTGCGACGGCCGGGGCCGGCGTGACGGCGGGTGGCAGTGCCGGTGCGACGGGCACCGCCGACGCCGGCCGGGTGCCCGGGCGCAGCAACGCCGTGACGGTGCCGACACGGCCCTGCGTGTCGTCGATCAACAGCAGCGCGGCACTCAATCCCGTCAACGGTGTGCGGGCGGTTTGTGCCGACGCCGGATCGCCGAAGCTCAGCAGTTGCGCATTGCGCGACGCGGTGAGCCATGCGGCAACCGTGGCCGGATCGTTGGTCCGGACCCGGAACGGGTGAGCTTCGTCGTCGGTCTTGTCGCCGAACGCATGCCATTGCGCCGGCATCGCATCGAACGGCCGGCCATCGACACGTGCGGTGCGCAAGTCGACCGGCGCCGATGCGTAGAGGTCGAGCGACGGCTGCGCGTCGGGGCCGGCATCGCGCGTGACGCGCAGGATCAGGCCGATGCGTGCATCGTCGGCGCGGCTTTCCGCGATACAGCGATTGCCGTTGTCGCAGACGACCGACCAGCTCTTGAACTCGCGCTCGACCGGCGGTCGCGACAGCGGACGGGCTTGCGTGATGATCGGGGAAGCGGCGAGGAGAGCAGCGAGGGCGAGCGAAAGACGGTGCGACATGACGGTTCGGATCGACTGGGAAAAGGCGGGCGGAAGATGCCGGACTGCAAGCGCATCGTCAGCAAGCGGTGCAGGTCGAGTGCAGTGGCGCGAACGGCTTCCAGTATACCGCCGCCGCGCGGATGATCGATGTGACGAAACAGTGCGGGGGCACGTACGTTACCGGCCCCCGTGCAAACGGCGCGATGCCCGCGAGCACCGCGCCGTTCGTTTTCATCGACTGTCGGCCGCATCGTGCAGGCGCGTTGCGGGCGTCGCCTCGCCGCGCTATCCGCTGGCTATCCCTTCACACACACCACCTGGCGCAGCGTATGCACCACCTCGACGAGGCTGCGCTGGGCCGCCATCACCGCGTCGATGTCCTTGTAGGCCATCGGGATTTCGTCGACGACGCCCGCGTCCTTCCGGCATTCGACGCCCTGTGTCGCCTTCGCCTGATCGTCGGCCGTGAAGCGGCGCTTCGCTTCGGTGCGGCTCATCGTCCGGCCCGCGCCGTGGCTGCACGAGCAGAAGCTTTCCGGGTTGCCGAGCCCGCGCACGATGAAGCTCTTCGCGCCCATCGAGCCCGGAATGATCCCGAGTTGCCCTTTCTGTGCGGACACCGCGCCCTTGCGCGTCACGAGCACGTCTTCGCCGAAGTGGCGCTCGCGCTGCACGTAGTTGTGGTGGCAGTTCACCGCGTGCTCGTCGACCGAGAACGGCTTCGCGATCACGCCGCGCGCCGCGCCGATCACCGCGTCCATCATCGTCTGCCGGTTGCGCCGCGCGTAGTCCTGCGCCCAGCCGACCGCTTCGACGTAATCGTCGAAGTGCCGGCTGCCTTCGGTGAAATACGCGAGATTACGGTCCGGCAGGTTCGCGATATGTTGTCGCATGTCGGCCTGCGCGAGTTCGATGAACAGGCTGCCGATCGCATTGCCGACGCCGCGCGAGCCGCTGTGCAGCATGAACCACACGCGGTCCGCCTCGTCGATGCACACTTCGATGAAGTGGTTGCCGGTGCCGAGCGTGCCGAGATGCGCGTAGTGGTTCGTCTTTGCCAGCTTCGGATACTTGTCGACGATGCGCTGAAAGCCCGGCTGCAGCGATTTCCACGCGTCGGTCACGGCGGCCGGCGTGCGATCGCCCCATGCGCCCGGATCGCGGCGGCCCGGCGCGCGGCCGTGCGGCACCGCGCGTTCGATCGCGCTGCGCAGCCAGCCAAGCGAATCGGGCAGGTCGGCCGCCGTCAGCGTCGTGCGCGCGGCCATCATCCCGCAGCCGATGTCGACGCCGACTGCTGCCGGAATGATCGCGCCCTTCGTCGGAATCACGCTGCCGATCGTCGAGCCCTTGCCGAGGTGCACGTCCGGCATCACCGCGACGTGGCCGAAGATGAACGGCATCTGCGCGGTGTTGCGCAGTTGCGCGCGCGCTTCGTCCTCGACGGCGACACCTTGCGTCCACATCTTCACCGGCTTGCCGTTCGCCAGTTCCATCACCTGATAATCGTCGTTGCTCATTCGCTTCACCCTTCGCTCGCCCGTTCATTCGTTTGGCGCAAGCTTTTGCCAGCACGATGCTGCCATCTATTCTTGTCCTTTTCTTCGCTGGCTGCCGGGCGACGTGCATGGGCCGAATCGGGGTACGACGCGCCTGCGGTCAAGGTCGATTCGCGGAGCGCTCCACGTGCTGTCGCTGTGCGTGACCGGTATTTCGCCGTTCACGCGTGGCAGACCGCAATGATCTCCGCACTGGTCGCGTCGTTGAACGGCGCGCGTTGCCAGTCGCCGTACCAGTCCGTCGACGAGAATCCGGCCACCGCCACCCGTGCCTGCAGATCGCGTTGCGCGATGAAGCGCAGCCGGCTGGTGTTTTTTACCTGCATATCGTCGCGATGTAAGCGGTAATACGTGTCGAACGACACGATGGTGCCGTCGACTGCGGTCACTGCATGGTGCAGCTCCACGTTGCCGAATTCGGGTGAAGCGATGCGGGATGCCGACGCTTGCGGCGTCCAATTGCGCCACGGCTCGACGCGCGGGTTACGGGTATCGAACAGGAAATGGCCGCCGTCGTCGAGCACGCGTCGCACGCCGCGCAGCGTCGCGTCGATGTCGTCGTCGGTCAGCAGGCACTGGAACGCGTGCCCGGTCATCACCACTGCATCGAACGGCGCACCGGGCTGCAGGCCGTCGAGCGCGCACGCGAACCAGCGTACGGCGTCGGCACCCGGCTGGCGTCGCGCGTAGTCGATCATCGCCGGCGCAGGATCGATCGCGACGACGTCATGCCCGGCCGCCGCGAGCCGCCGTGCGAACATGCCGGTGCCGCAGCCGAGATCGAGGATGCGTCGCCGGGCGGCGCCGATCGCGGCGGCGTAGAACGCGAAGTCCCGATCGCCGGCGTTGAACAGGTCGTACACCGCGACGAGGCGCGGGTCGGTGTAGAGCAGGTCCGCGTCGGCGCGCGTCATGCGGCCGCTTGCGTCAGCGCTGCTGCACGGCTACCCGCAGCCCGAGCGCGATGAAGATCGAGCCGATGATCTTGCCCTGCCAGCGCGTGAGCCACGTGAGCCGCTTCACGATGCGGCCGAGCGGGCGGATCGAGCATGCGATCAGCGTCGTGTAGAGCGAGCTGAGCACGACGAAGATCAGCCCGAGCACCGCGAACTGCACGAACGTCGAGCCGCGTTCCGGATGCACGAACTGCGGCATGAACGCGAGAAAGAACAACGCGGTTTTCGGATTCAGCACTTCGGCGGGAATCGCCTGCAGGTACGCCTTGAGCGGCGTGACGGGCGACACCTGCGGCAGCGACGGATCGGACGGTTTCTCGAGCAGCGCCCGCACGCCGAGATAGATCAGGTACGCGGCGCCGACCAGCTTCACGACGTTGAACGCGAGTGCCGACGTCATCAGCAGTGCGGACAGCCCGACGGCCGCGAACAGCGTATGCACGAAGTCGCCGCTCGCGACGCCGAGGCCGGTCAGGATGCCGGTCTTGCGGCCGCCCTGCACGGTGCGGCTCAGCACGAGCAGCACGGCGGGGCCGGGGATCAGGAACAGGCCCAGAACGACGGCCGTGAAGGTGGTCAGCGTGGTCAGGTCGAACATGGCGGCTCCGGCAGGTTGGCGCGGCGGCAGGGGATCGGCGCATTGTATTCGGTTCGGCGCGCGGCCGCAGACGCGCTCTCGAACGGCGCGGCTGCGTCGGCGCCTTTCTGGTATAAGCACGACAGGACGCGCCGGCGTCCGGCCTTTTTTCACAGCCCGTCGTTCCATGCGCGACCTTCCATCGATCACCGATCCTGCCGCGGACGCCGACGTCTATCACGTGCCGCGTCCGCTCGTCGTGTTCGGCGGTTCGGTCGTCGAGCCCGAGTGGCGGCTGGAGCGGCACAGCCATCGCCAGGCGCAGCTGCTCTACACGCTGAGCGGCGTCATCTACTGCGAGATCGATGGCGGCGTGTGGACCGCACCACCGCAATGCACGGTCTGGATTCCCGGCGATGTCCCGCATGCGGCGCGCGGCTCGGCCGGCGCCACCTTCTACGCGGTACTGGTCGAACCCGACGCGGCGCTCGACCTGCCCACGCGCTGCTGCACGCTCGCCATGTCGCCGCTGTTGCGCGAGCTGCTGCTGAAGGCGGCCAGCTTCCCGAACCTGTACGACGTCGACGGGCCGCAAGGACGGCTGGTGGCGACGCTGCTCGACGAGCTCGTCGCGGCCCCGGTCGAGGACTTGTACTTGCCGATGCCGGCCGATCGCCGGCTGCGCAAGCTGATCGACCATCTGCTCGACAACCCGGCCGACAAGTCGCCGCTGCCCGAACTCGCGCGGCGTGCGGGCATCAGCGAGCGCAGTCTGACGCGCCTCGCGACGAAGGAGCTCGGCATGAGCCTCGGCGACTGGCGCCGGCGGCTGCACGTCGCGCTGTCGCTGCGGATGCTGACGACCGGCCGCCGCGTGCACCAGATCGCGATCGATCTCGGCTACGAGAGCGCGAGCAGCTTCGTCACGATGTTCCGCAAGGCCACCGGCAAGCCGCCGACGCAATTCCTGACCGACCGGCAACGCTGAACCGCCGGACTGCGCGCCCGCGCCCGTTTGGCCGGATTGAAAAAGCAGTTGGCCGGGATGAGAAATGACGCATGAGGGCTCGATCCATAAAATGAGAATCGTTCTCATGTGGAGGCCGACATGCAAATCACCACGACCGAATTTCCGTTTGTCTGGCTGCGTTACAGCGGCTCGACCCATACCGATCCCGCCCGGCTGATTGCCGAACTCGACGCGTTGCTCGCGCGCCGCGAACGCTTCGTTCTTCTGACCGACGATGCGCCGTCCGGCGACGATCGCGCCGACAACGATCACGAGATGCGCAAGCAGCTCGCGAAGTGGAGCAAGGCCAACCGCGCGCTGTCGCGCGAATGGATTCCCGGGATGATCGCGATCGAGCCCAATGCGGCGCGGCGCGTGGCGCTCAATGCCTTTTCGGGTGCCTTCGAGAAAGTCTGGGGCTATCCGCTGAACGCGGCGGCGAGCCGCGACGACGCGCTGGCGCTCGCGCAACGGCTGCTCGCCGAACCGGCGCCCGGCATCGCGGCGGCGAACGCCTGACCCGACGGCCGCGCCGCTCGCGCGACTTGCGTCGACCTCGACCTCGACACGTCGCACGGTGCGCGCACGCGCGCCGCGGCCTATCGCAACCACGCAGAGGTGTCCGGTGGACAATCCGATCCGCGCGATGCGCATCTTCACGCGCATCGTCGAAATGAACAGCTTCACGCGCGCGGCGCAGGCGCTCGGCATTTCGCGCGCCACCGCCACGCGCACCGTGCAGGAACTCGAAGCGGCGCTCGGCATGCCGCTGCTGGTGCGCACGACGCGCGCGTTGCGGCCGACACCCGAAGGCGATGCGTATTACCGGCGCTGCGTCAGCATCACGGCGGACGTCGACGAGCTCGAAGCCAGCATCCGCGGCGCCGCGCTGCATCCGAGCGGGCCGCTGCGCGTCGAACTGCCGGCGTCGGTGGCGAGCACGATCGTGTTGCCGGCGCTCGGCGAATTTCATGCGCGGCATCCCGATCTCGAGCTGACGCTTGCCGTGGCGGGGCGCGCGGGCGACCGCATCGGCGACGCGATCGACTGCAGCATCCGGCTCGGTGCGCTGCCCGATTCGTCGCTCGTCGCGCGGCGGCTTGGCTCGCTCGAACGCGTGACGTGCGCGAGCCCCGCGTATCTCGACCGCTTCGGCGTGCCGCGCACGCCCGACGATCTGGGCGCGCATCGCGCGGTAGGCGGGTCGCACGTGTTCGGCCAGCGTTCGGCGGAGCTCGAGTTCGTGGTGGACGATGCGGTACGCAAGGTGCGGCTCGACGGCATCGTCAGCGTGGACGACGAGCAGGCGTATCTCGCCTGCGGCGTGCACGGCCTCGGGTTGATCCAGCCGACGCGCGTTGCCGCGCAGCCGCTGATCGATGCGGGACGGCTGCGGGAAGTGTTGGCGGGCTGGCAACCCGATGCGCTGGCCGTGTCGGCCGTCTACGTGAAGCGGCCGCACGTGTCGCCCGGCGTGCGCGTGTTCGTCGACTGGATCGCGGAGCGTTTCGTGCAGGCAGGCTACGAGCAGGAAGGGCTGGCGGCGGCGGGGGCGGTGGGGTGGCGGCCGGCGCTGCCGGGTGCGGCCGCTACCGGCGATCGGTACAGCGGGCTGGTAGCGGTGGCGTGACGGCAGCAGACTGACGGAAGATCTCGAGCAGCGTTCGCGAGGCGGAACGCGCCGGCCGTCCATCCGATCTGTATCGAACGATGTAAATATTTTGGCGATTCAGCACGAAATTCGCCGGAATATTTTCATCGGAGGCCGAACGGCCAGTCGTGCAGCCGTATAGGGCGAGTCGGGGTGTGCGCGTGCATCACGCATCGACAGCCGACACACACGGCGTATGGAACGGGCGCGCTATACCGCCCTGAGCCGCCCCAATTCTTCCGCCAGGAAGTCGACGAACGCGCGAATCCGCGTGGACATCTGGTGACGCTGCGCATACACCGCGTAGATGTCGGCGCTCGGCGTTTCATGATCGGGCAGCACGACGACCAGCCTGCCGTCGGCGAGATAGTCGCGCAAATCCCATTCCGCACGCATCAGGATGCCGTGCCCGTCGAGCGCCCACTTCACCGCGATCTCGCCGTCGTTCGTCGTCAGGTTGCCGTTGATCCGCACGGCTTCCGTGTGGCGGGCCGCGCCGCGCCCGGTCGTCAGGCGCCACACGCCGTAACCTTCGTCGCCTTGCCGGATGCCGATGCAGTTGTGCCGCGTCAGGTCGTGCGGCGTGCCGGGCACCCCGTGCCGCGCGAGATACGCGGGCGCCGCGCACAGCAGCCGGCGGTTCGGCGCCAGCCGCCGTGCGACGACGCGCGTGTCGGGCGGCTCGCCGAAGCGGATGCACACGTCGAACGCGTCGTCGGTGAGCGGCGGCGGCATCACCGACAGCTGCAACTGCACCGACACTTCCGGATAGCGCGCGACGAAACGCGAGATCGCCGGGCCGACGTGGCTGCGCCCGAACCCGAGCGTCGCATTCACGCGCAGCAGCCCCTTCGGCCGCTGCTTCGCGCTGCCGAGCAGCTCGCCGAGTTCGTCCATCTGGTCGAGAATCCGGCGCGCGTATTCCAGGTACACGTCGCCTTCGGGCGTCAGCATCATCCGCCGCGTCGTGCGATTGACGAGCGTCACGCCCGCGCGCCGCTCCATCTGCGTGAGCCGTTTGCTGACGGCCGCCGCGGTCAGCCCGAGTTCGCGCGCGGCCGCGCTCAGGCTGCCCGACGCGGCCAGCGTCGAGAAGAAGCCGAGATCGGCCGGCTGAACGGTATCCGTCATGACGGGATTCGTGAATTTAAGTTAAAGATGCTTTGAGTATAGCCCCGGTTTCAACACTCCCGGTTCGGTAAAGTGCGTTCACGCTCACGATCAATCGAGGATGTCCGCATGAAGACCTACCGTATCGCAACGATTCCCGGCGACGGCATCGGCAAGGAGGTGGTGCCGGCCGGCAAGCAACTGCTGGAAGCGCTGGCCCGCGGCAGCGACCGCTTCGCGTTCGAGTTCGAGGATTTCGACTGGGGCGCCGATTACTACCGCGAGCACGGCGCGATGATGCCGGCCGACGGCCTCGACGCACTGCGCGGCAAGGACGCGATCCTGTTCGGCTCCGCGGGCGACCCGGACGTGCCCGATCACGTGACGCTGTGGGGCCTGCGCCTGAAGATCTGCCAGGGCTTCGACCAGTACGCGAACGTGCGCCCGACACGCATCCTGCCCGGCATCGACGCGCCGCTGAAGCGCTGCGGGCCGGACGACCTGAACTGGGTGATCGTGCGCGAGAACTCCGAAGGCGAATACGCGGGCGTTGGCGGCCGCGTGCACCAGGGCCATCCGATCGAGGCTGCGACCGACGTGTCGATCCTCACGCGCGCCGGCGTCGAACGCATCATGCGCTTCGCGTTCCGGCTCGCGCAGTCGCGGCCGCGCAAGCTGCTGACCGTGATCACGAAGAGCAACGCGCAGCGGCACGCGATGGTCATGTGGGACGAGATCGCGAAGCAGATCGCGCAGGAGTTTCCCGACGTGACGTGGGACAAGGAACTCGTGGATGCGGCGACCGCGCGCATGGTCAATCGCCCGGCGTCGCTCGACACGATCGTCGCGACCAACCTGCACGCGGACATCCTCAGCGATCTCGCCGCCGCGCTCGCGGGCAGCCTCGGCATCGCGCCGACCGGCAACATCGATCCTGAGCGCCGCTATCCGTCGATGTTCGAGCCGATCCACGGCTCGGCGTTCGACATCATGGGCAAGGGGCTCGCGAATCCGGTCGGCACGTTCTGGTCGGTCGTGATGCTGCTCGAGCATCTCGGCGAGACGGAAGCGGCCGCGCGCGTGATGCATGCGATCGAGGCCGTGACGGCCGACCCGTCGCTGCATACGCGCGACCTCGGCGGCAGCGCGACGACCGCGCAGGTGACGGCGGCCGTCTGCGAGCGCGTCGCGAACGCGGCGGTCGCGGCCTGACGGCGGCGCGGGGCGGCCGGCCGCGCACGTGCGCAGCCACCCGGGCGCCGACCGTTCGTTTCACTCATGCATTTTTTCTGCCCGCGACTCGCGCATCCGACGCGAGCCGGGCGCCGGCCGGCGCTCGCGGTCCACCGACCGACGGCGTACGGCCCGACCTCGAAGGAGGAGACACATGCAAGCGGATCTGGAAACCCGCGTCGCGCGGAAACTGATGTGGCGCATCATTCCGTTCGTGATGCTGCTTTACTTCGTCAGCTTTCTCGATCGCGTGAACGTCGGCTTCGCGGCGATGACGATGAACAACGCGATCGGCCTGTCGCCGACCGCGTTCGGGTTCGGCGGCGGCCTGTTCTTCATCGGCTACTTTCTGTTCGAAGTACCGAGCAACCTGATCCTCCATCGTGTCGGCGCGCGCATCTGGATCGCGCGCGTGATGATCACGTGGGGCATCGTGTCGGCCGTGTCCGCGTTCGCGGCCGGGCCGACCAGCTTCTACGTGCTGCGCTTCCTGCTCGGCGTGGCGGAAGCCGGCTTCTTCCCCGGCATCATCCTGTACCTGAGCCTGTGGTTTCCCGCGAAGCAGCGCGCGGTGGCCGCCGCGTGGTTCATGGCGGCCGCGCCGATCTCGACCGCGATCGGTTCGCCGCTGTCGGGCGCGATCATGCAGATGCCGCCGATGTTCGGGCTCGCCGACTGGCAGATGCTGTACATCGTCGAAGCGCTGCCGGCGGTCGTGCTCGGCTTCGTCGTGCTGAAGCGCCTGACCGATGCGCCGTCGCAGGCCGCGTGGCTGCGCGCGGACGAGGGCGACTGGCTGATCGCGAAGCTGAAAGCGGAAGCGGACGCGCGCCGCACGCACGCCGGGCACACGGCCGGTGCGTGGCAGGCGCTGCGCGACCCGCGTGTGCTGGCGCTCGCGCTGATCTACTTCGGCACGTCGGCGGGGCTGTATACGCTCGGGCTGTGGGCGCCGCTGATGGTCAAGCAGTTCGGCTTCACCGCGTTGCAGACGGGCCTGCTGACCGGCATTCCGAGCATCGCCGCCGTGGTCGCGATGATCGGGTGGGCGCGGCATTCGGATCGCACCGGCGAACGCACGTGGCACGTCGTGATTCCATGCGTGCTGGCCTGTATCGGCTTCGTGTTCGCGGGGCAGGCGAGCACGGCGCTGCTGACCGTGCTCGCGCTGGTCGTCGTCAACATCGGGATCAGTGCGGCGAAGGCGCCGCTGTGGGCGATGCCGAGTGCGTTCCTGTCGGGGGCCGGCGCGGCGGCGGGGATCGCGATGATCAATTCGATCGGCAATCTCGGCGGGTTCGTCGGGCCGTTCGCGATCGGCTGGCTCAAGCACGCGACGGGCGGGTATGCGGCAGGGCTGTACGTGGTGGCCGGCACGCTCGCGGTGTCGGCGGTCGTCACGCTGATACTGAGCCGCAAGGGGGCGCGGGAAGCGGTCGTGCCGGGCGTGCGGCATCACTCGTAAGCGCGGCAATGTGTGCGGTGCAGGGCGGCCGGACGGGCACGTGGCGTACCCGTCCGGCTTCATGCGTGGCGGCGCGCGATCAGCGGTGCGTGGCGTCAGTCCATGTTCGCGCGCGGGAGCCGAGCGCGACGCCGATCGTCGTCTTGCCGCTGTTGATCGGCCCGTTCAGGTGAATGATGGTCAGGATGGTCATGAGTCGACGCAGGAATCGGACGACTCGCAGCTTGCCATGACTGGCGCGGCGGTGCAGTGCCGTTGAGGCGTCATGCGGCGGGATGCGAATACGGCGGGAAAGCGGACAGGCGGGGAGAGGGGAAGCGGCAGGCTGCGTGCGTAACGATGCGCCACACGGGCAGCCTGCCCGACCGTGCCGCATGCAAGCGATGCGGCACGGCGTCGAACGACGCGACTTACTTGTCGCCGTCGCCCTTGATCTGCGGCAGCGCCGACGTTTCGCCCGGCGTCAGCAGCCCGACTTGCGAATACACGCGCAGCTTGTCGCGCGTATCGGTGATGTCGAGATTGCGCATCGTCAGCTGGCCGATCCGGTCGCGCGGCGAGAACGTCGATGCCACCTTCTCCATCGACAGGCGTTCCGGCTGATACGTGAGGTTCGGCGACTTCGTGCTCAGGATCGAGTAGTCGTTGCCGCGGCGCAGTTCGATCTTCACTTCGCCGGTGATCGCGCGTGCGACCCAGCGCTGTGCCGTTTCGCGCAGCATGATCGCCTGCGGGTCGAACCAGCGGCCTTGATACAGCAGGCGGCCGAGGCGGCGACCGTTCTCGCGGTACTGCTCGATCGTGTCTTCGTTGTGGATGCCGGTGACGAGACGCTCGTACGCGATGTACAGCAGCGCGAGGCCCGGGGCTTCGTAGATGCCGCGGCTCTTCGCCTCGATGATGCGGTTCTCGATCTGGTCGCTCATGCCGAGGCCGTGGCGGCCGCCGATGCGGTTCGCTTCCAGCAGCAGCTCGACCTGATCCTTGAACTCGACGCCGTTCAGCGCGACCGGCTGGCCGGCTTCGAAGCGCACCGTCACTTCCTCGGCGGCGATCTTCACGTCGTCGCGCCAGAACGCGACGCCCATGATCGGGTTCACGATCTTGATGCCGCTTTCGAGGCTTTCCAGATCCTTCGCCTCGTGCGTCGCGCCGAGCAGGTTCGAGTCGGTCGAATACGCCTTCTCGGCCGACATCTTGTATGCGAAGCCGGCCTGGTTCATGAATTCGGACATTTCGGCACGGCCGCCGAGCTCGTCGATGAACGTCTGGTCGAGCCACGGCTTGTAGATCTTCAGATCCGGGTTCACGAGCAGGCCGTAGCGGTAGAAGCGCTCGATGTCGTTGCCCTTGTACGTGCTGCCGTCGCCCCAGATGTTGACGCCGTCTTCCTTCATCGCGGCGACGAGCATCGTGCCGGTCACGGCGCGGCCGATCGGCGTCGTGTTGAAGTACGTGACGCCGGCCGTCGTGATGTGGAACGCGCCGCTTTGCAGCGCCGCGATGCCTTCGGCGACGAGTTGCGCGCGGCAGTCGATCAGGCGGGCGCCGGCTGCGCCGTATTCGATCGCGCGTTTCGGGATCGCGTCGTAATCGTCTTCGTCGGGCTGGCCGAGGTTCGCCGTGTATGCGTACGGGACGGCGCCCTTCAGTTTCATCCAGTGCAGCGCGGCGCTGGTGTCCAGGCCGCCGGAGAAGGCGATACCGACCTTCTGGCCGGTCGGGAGGCTTTCGAGAATCGTGCTCATAGGAATTACCGTGGATTGAAGCCGGTGGGATCGTATTTCGCGGAATATGCGAGTATCGGCTGTCCGGGAAGTTGGGGCAAGGGTTGATTTTGGTGCGGAACCGGCGTCGCGCCTGTCGCGGCGGGCCTGACGGGCGGTGAGCCGGCTGGAGAACACCGTGCCGGACGGCGTTGTATCGCCGCCGAAACGCGCGCGGACAAGCCGGCCGCCGGCCGGATTTCCGGGGCCGGATCGGCCGTCAACCCAGGTCGCGGTCCTCGGCACGTCGCTTCATTTCATCGAAAGGTGTATGAAAGAATTGCGCACCCATCCGGCCCCTCAGATATTCCACGACCGCGCGGTATCGAGCAGCCGCTCGCGCAACTGATCGACTTCGCCGGCCAGCTTGGCCGTGATCGACACGTAGCCGGACAACTGCGGCGGGGGCGCGTCGTGCAGCGGGTCGACCGGCCGCCGGCGCGGGGCAAGCCGGCTCGGCGTGCCGAACTTGAGCGCGCGGCTCGCACCGACCAGCGTGTCGCGGATACGCCGGTTCAAGGTCTTCATCTCGACGCGCATGTATTCGCGGGCCGCCACGTCGTCGGCGGGGGGCAGCGCGCTCGACAGGATCTCCAGGTAACCGATGCACAGGCGCAGGCTGCGCTGGATCGCCTCGAGCTGCGTCATCGACGTCTCGCATTCCTTCGACACCGACGGCATCAGCGAGCGCAACTGCACGAGCAGCGTGCTCAGCGCGGCCATTTCCTTCAGGTGCGCGTCGTCGGTGACCTGACGGTCGCCCGCGAGCCGCGCATGCACGGCCGCGCACGCGCGTAGCGCGTCGGCGAGCTTGTAGCGCCACGAATAGGTCGCGTAGAGCGGCAGCGCGAACGAGAACGCCAGCGCGATCGCGATGCCGGCCAGCACGTTCACCGCGCGCCACAGGCCGTCGACGATCTCGTTGTCGCCGTGCCCGGCGACGATCACCATCGTGATCGCCGACAGCAGCGCGATGTAGCCGGCCTTGCCGATCGCGTGATACGCGCAGACGCCGCACCCGACGGCCATCAGCAGGTAGATCGCGAACGGCGCGTGCAGGAACGAGTAGAGGAGGATCAGCCCGAGCCCCGCCAGCGCGCCGATCGACGTGCCGAGCGCACGCTCGGCCGCCTTCTTGCGGATGTTGCCGTGATGCTGCAGCCCGCCGACGACGATCAGCACGGTGATCGTCGACCACTCGCCATGCGGCACGTTCAGCCCCGTGGACAGCGCGATCGACACGAGCACCGCGAGCGCAACGCGCGCCGCGTGGATCAGCTTCGCGTGCCGGTAGCGGCGGTACGGGTCGAGCAGCGGGCGGAGCGCGTGGCGCACGAGCGGCGGCAGTCGGGTCGGGAGCGGGGCGGTCATGACGAAGCGGAAGTGGCGGGAACGCGCACGGCGGCCCGCGCGGGCCGGCGCCGCGCCGCCTGCGCAGCAGACGTAACGCTAGCCGAACATCGGTGGGCTGTCCACGGCGGGGCCGCCGGGCAGCCGCATCCGGCCACGGCACGGCGCGTCACGCGTCGGCCGCGGTCGACTGCGCGTCCAGCACGCGGTTGCGGCCGTCGGACTTCGCGCGGTACAGCGCTTCGTCGGCGCGCCGCAGCAGCGTCGCGGCGTTCATCCGGCCGTCGTCGGCGGTGGCCGTGCCGATGCTGACCGTGACGCGCCCGTACTGGCTCTTCACGTGCTCGATCCCGAGCTCCGCGATCGCGCGCCGGATGCCTTCGGCGACGGTGGCCGCGCCTGGCCCGTCGGTGTCGGGCAGCGTGACGACGAATTCCTCGCCGCCGTAGCGCGCGACGTGATCGCTGTCGCGGCGCAGGCAGCGCGACAGCGATTGCGCGACCTGGCGCAGCACGTCGTCGCCGGCCGGGTGGCCGTAGTAGTCGTTGAACGCCTTGAAGTGATCGACGTCGACGAACAGTACGGACAACGGGCGGCCGCTGCGCGACGCGCGCTGGGTCTCCTTCGCGAGCACCGTGTCGAACGTGCCGCGGTTGTCGAGGCCCGTCAGCGAATCGGTGTGCGCGAGCCGGTACAGCTTCGCTTCCGCCTCCTGCCGGCGTTTCAGCTCGCGCGACAGCGCGAGCGAGCCCCACGCGATGAACGCGGTGAACAGGCTCATCAGCACGACGGTCCAGATCGCGCGATGGTGCCACGACGCGTAGATGTCGATCTCGGCGGGCGCGACGTCGACGATCAGCGGCAGCCCGGCGAGGTGCTTGTAAACATAGACGCGCCGCACGCCGTCGATCGCGCCGACCCCGGTCAGCTCGCCGGTGCGGCTGCGTTGCGCGTCGATGAACAGCGGCGAGTCGTGCAGGTCGAGGCCGACCACCCGGGTGTCGTACGGCAGGCGCGATACGAGCGTGCCGTTGTCCTCGACGATCGCCGCGCTGCCGTGCCGGCCGACCGCGAGGCCGTCGAGCAGCGCGCGGAAGTAGTCGATGCTGAGCGTGCCGACGACGATCCCGCCGAAGGTGCCGTCGGGCCGGTTGATCCGGCGGCTCAGCGCGATCGTCAACGCGCCGCCGCGCAGCCGCGACGCGTACGGCCGGCTGATGTAGAGGCCGGGTGCGAGCCGGTCGCGGTGCACGGTGAAATAGTCGCGGTCGGCGAAATTGCCTTGTCGCGCGGGCGACGCGCTCGAATCGATCGCGATATTGCCGTGCGCATCCATTACGAAAATCGAACCGAGATAGGCGCCGGTCGCCGCGCGATCGAACAGCAATCGGTGGCGCTGGCGCGGCGGCAAGGTCATCAGTTCCGGATCGGCCACGCCATCGACGACGTTTTGCAGCGACAAATCGTAGAGTTCGATATTGCGCGCGATATCGCGTTCGATCAGCAGCATCAGGTTGCGCGCATTTTCGACCGCATGGCCATACGCGTCGCGTCGCGCCTCGATTAATAGCGACGTGGAAAGTCCCCAACTGAACATCAGCAGGACGATGCCCGCCACGAGTACGCCGCGGGGTGACAGAATGCGTGCCACGATCGACGCGGTATGGCGGCGCAGCGTGGCGGGCAGCGGGAATGACTTCATCCTCGGGGGTGGCGGGCGGCGGCTACTCGCGTCACTGGCGGTTCCACGCGCTGATTATTTCGAATTAAGCGTCATTATCCCGCGAATTCCTGAAATTCGCGCGCGCATGCAAAACATGCATGCGGCGACGGCGATTCGAAACGGTTACGCATCATTACCGCAGTGCGCGCGGGCGATTTGATTTGAATCAATCGCCAGTGCCGGCCTTTTCGTCTGATTAATAACGCGCTGATCGGTCGATTTTGCGTATTGAATCGGTATTTGGCGGATCGAGACAGGATTACGCGCGGCGGGGGAAATGAAAATCGAATGACCCGCCGTCGTCGAGGTTTTCGCGACGCCGGGCGGCAGTGGCGCGGCCGACACGGCCAACCCGTTGATTCTGCAAAATCCGCGGCGGTGGCGGCGGGCGGGGCGAGCGCAGCTGTCCCCCTATCGAATCAGGTAGAATCCGCGCTTCGCCGCAGGCGCCCGCCGCGCAACGCGTATCGGGGCCGCATCGAATGCATCGCAGGACGCGCCCCGCGCTCCGATACCGCATGCGCCGGCTACGGATGCCGGCCTGCTCAACGTTCGTCTCGTTTATGTCCGCCATTCCGAATTCCGACCCACCCGGTTCGTCCGCGAACCCACCCAAGCTTCATCGCGCGCTGAAGGCGCGCCACCTGACGATGATTGCCATCGGCGGCTCGATCGGCACGGGCCTGTTCGTCGCGTCCGGCGCGTCGATCTCGCAGGCCGGCCCCGGCGGCGCGATGGTCGCGTACATGCTGATCGGCCTGATGGTCTACTTCCTGATGACGAGCCTCGGCGAGATGGCCGCGTTCATGCCGGTGTCGGGCTCGTTCGCGACCTACGGCGCCAAATACGTGGACGAAGGCTTCGGCTTCGCGCTCGGCTGGAACTACTGGTACAACTGGGCGGTGACGATCGCGGTGGAGCTCGTCGCCGCGCAGCTCGTGATGCACTACTGGTTTCCGGACGTGCCCGGCGTGTGGTGGAGCGCAGCGTTCCTCGCCGTGATGTTCCTGCTCAATGCGCTCACCGTGCGCGGCTTCGGTGAAGCCGAATACTGGTTCGCGCTGATCAAGGTCGTCACCGTGGTGGCGTTCATCGGCGTCGGGCTGCTGATGATCTTCGGCATTCTGAAGGGCGCGCCGGCCAACGGCTGGGGCAACCTGACGATCGGCGACGCACCGTTCGCGGGCGGCCTGCCGGCGCTGATGGGCGTCGCGATGATCGCGGGCTTCTCGTTCCAGGGCACCGAGCTGATCGGCGTCGCGGCCGGCGAATCGGAAAACCCGCGCACGACGATTCCGCGCGCGGTGCGCCAGGTGTTCTGGCGCATTCTGCTGTTCTACGTGTTCGCGATCTTCGTGATCGGCGTGCTGATTCCGTATACCGACCCGAACCTGCTCAAGACGGACGTGACCGACATCGGCGTGAGCCCGTTCACGCTGGTGTTCCGCCACGCGGGCCTGGCCTTTGCCGCTGGCGTGATGAACGCGGTGATCCTGACGGCCGTGCTGTCGGCCGGCAACTCGGGCATGTACGCGTCGACGCGGATGCTCTACAACCTCGCGACCGAAGGCCGCGCGCCGAAGGTGTTCGCGAAGCTGTCGCCGGGCGGCGTGCCGCGCAACGCGCTGTACGCGACCACCGCCGTCGGCGCGCTGTGCTTCTTCACGTCGCTGTACGGCGACAAGACCGTCTACCTGTGGCTGCTGAATACATCGGGGATGACGGGCTTCATCGCGTGGCTCGGCATCGCGGTCAGCCACTACCGGTTCCGCAAGGGCTACGTGAAGCAGGGTTATTCGCTCGACCAGTTGCCGTATCAGTCGAAGTGGTTCCCGTTCGGCCCGCTGTTCGCGTTCGTGCTGTGCCTCGTGATCGCGCTCGGCCAGGATTACCAGGCGTTCCTCGCGAACCGGATCGACTGGGCCGGCGTGGCCGCGACCTATGTCGGCATTCCGCTGTTCGTCGTCGTGTGGCTCGGCTTCCGGTTCCTGAAGAAGAGCCGGTTCGTGCGCTACGAGGACATGGAGATCGCGCCGTGGATCGCCGCGAGCCGCGGCGCGCAGCGGCCGCCGGTGGCGAATCGCGAAACCACGGGCTGACGCCGGTGCGGCAGGCGGCCGCGCGACGGTCGACGAGAAACGGGAAGCCGCGTGCTTCCCGTTTTTTTTGCCCGGCTATTGCCTGCACGGGGTCAAAGCCGGTTATATTGCCCGACCCTACCGGGCCACGGCCCGGCCGGCGCGACAGGCGCGGCGCGGATCGGCATCCGGCGCGCGCGACGCGCGGCGGCCGGCGAGATGCCCGGCGTTTTCATCGTTCCATTCGGGCCGGCACGGCCCGCGGAGCGCGCAACCCAGAGGAATCCATGAGCGCATCACCCGCCGAGCGGAAGGCCGGACCCGTTTCCATCGTGCGAATCGAAGCCGCGATCAATGCGTGGCGCGAAGTGTACCCGCCGGCGCCGGACGGCGAGGACGGCTACGCACTCGACGCCGGCAGCAACTGCCTGGCCGAGCTGTACGGCACGATGATCTGCTATCAGTTGCCGGACGTGCCGCTCGACTCGCTGAGCCACGAGCAGCGCGACGCGTTGTACGCGACCGAGGTGTGATGCGGTCGGCACGATGCCGCGGCGCGGCGTCGGTGAACGAACGGGAAGCCACGCGGCTTCCCGTTTTGCTTTGCGCGGCCCCGGGCGTCGCCGCGAGCACGACGCGGCTCGAGCCGGTTTCGGCGCCGGCTGAGGTATCGTGACGGGATCGGGAAGCAGGCGATCGAGGAGGCCGGTACGAAGCCGGCGAGGGTGACCGGTGCGGACGCCGTCCGCGCGGTGCCGGATGAGCGTCCGTTGCCTGTCCCGGGAGGATTCGAACATGGAGTTGAGACACCTCCGCTACTTCGTCGCGGTAGCCGAAGAGCGGAATTTCACGCGGGCGGCGGAACGGCTGCATATCGCGCAGCCGCCGCTGAGCCGGCAGATCCAGCAGCTCGAGGAAGCGCTCGGCGTGCCGCTGTTCGAGCGCACCGCGCGGCCGCTGAAGCTGACCGATGCCGGGCGCTTCTTCTATTCGCACGCGGTGCAACTGCTCGCGCAGACCACCGAACTCGAATCGATGACGAAGCGGGTCGGCAAGATCGAGCGCAGCATGTCGGTCGGTTTCGTCGGCTCGACGCTGTACGGGATGCTGCCGAAGATCATCCGGCGCTTTCGCAGCGAATATCCGGCCGTCGAGCTGAGCCTGCACGAGATGTCGACGATGGACCAGATCAAGGCGCTCAAGGAAGGGCGCATCGACGTCGGGTTCGGCCGCATCCGCCACGAGGACCCGAGCGTGCGGCGCGTCGTGCTGCGCGAGGAGCGGATGATCGTCGCGCTGCCGGTCGGCCACGTGCTCGACAGCGCGAAGCCCGTGCTGTCGCTGCACGATCTCGTCAACGACACGCTGATCATCTTTCCGAAGGCGCCGCGTCCGAGCTATGCGGACCAGGTACTCGCGGCTTTCCACGACCGCGCGTTGCAGCCGCGCAGGATCTACGAGACGCGCGAGCTGCAGATCGCGCTCGGCCTCGTCGCGATGGGCGAGGGCGTGTCGGTCGTGCCGCAGAGCGTGTACGGGCTCAAGCGCGACGACATCAGCTACAAGCCGCTCGACGATCCGAACCTCGTGTCGCCGATCATCATGAGCATGCGCATGCTCGACGAATCGGAGGACATCCGCGCGATGCAGGCGCTGATCTACCGGCTGTACGACGAAGCGCAGATGGAGTATCTGCCGCCGCAGCCCGAATGAACGCACGGGCGGCAGGGGCTTTTCTTGACGCTGCGCGCGCCGGCAGGCCACCATGCCCGGATTCGATCGGCCGCCGACGGGCGGCCGCTTTCATGCAGACGACCGACACATGACCGATATCGTGACCGAGGAGACGACCGTCGAGACGCGGCAAGGGCGTCTCTTTGCGAAACGCTGGCATGCGGGGCCGGCACGGCACGCGGCCGCGCCCATCGTGCTGCTGCACGATTCGCTCGGCTGCGTCGACCTGTGGCGCGACTTTCCCGCGCAGCTCGCCCGTGCGACGCAACGCGACGTGATCGCGTACGACCGCGTCGGTTTCGGCCGTTCGGACCGTCATCCGGGCACGCTCGGCACGACGTTCGTGCGCGACGAGGCCGATCATGCATTCGCCGTGGTACTGGAACGGCTCGGCGTCGATGCGTTCGTCGCATTCGGGCACAGCGTCGGCGGCGGGATGGCGGTCGGTTGTGCGGCCGCGCATCCGGCGCGTTGCCGCGGCCTCGTAACGGTCGCCGCGCAGGCGTTCGTCGAGGAGCGCACGCTGGCCGGCATTCGTGACGCGGGGCGGCAGTTCGACGAACCGGGGCAACTCGACCGGCTCGCGCGCTATCACGGCGACAAGGCCGAATGGGTGCTGCGCGCGTGGGTCGACACGTGGCTGTCGCCGGCATTCCGCGACTGGAGCCTCGACGACGATTTGCCGCGCGTGCGGTGCGCGACGCTCGCGATTCACGGCGAAGACGACGAATACGGGTCCGACGTGCATCCGAAGCGGATCGCCGCGCGTGTCGCGGGGCCGTCGTCGTTCCTGCTGCTCGCCCGCTGCGGACACCTGCCGCACCGCGAGCGGACGGACGACGTGCTGGCCGCTGTCGCGACGCTGCTGCGCGACGCGGGCGCCTGAGCGTTCGTCATCGCCAGCGGGCGGACGCCCGCCGGCCGTCAGAACGAAAGCTGGATCGCGAGATCGATCGCCAGCAGTACGATCGACAGACCGATGCCGAGAATCACGTTCGGCAACCGGTGCTCGAAATCGCGATGATCCTTGCGCATCGCCGCACCGAGCAGAAAGATCGCCTCGACGACGATCTGCAGTCCGACGAACAGCAGCATCAGCAGATACTCGTAACCCATCTGCTTGAACGCGACGAATTGCATCCCGTGATCGCGAATCCACTGGCCGACGCGCAGCAGTTCGTAGACGAACAGCAACGCGGGGAACAGGTAACTGATGAAGTAGGTCGGCGCGGTGGCGTGCCGTAGTTCGAGGTGGAAGTGCTGATGCGTGGTAGCCATCACAACCCTCCTTGCAACGCATGATTGCGGTCGCGACGGCGGCGCGTGTCGCGTGCGAACGACGGATTGCCCGACGCACAATGCGCAGCCGTACGACATGAGCATACTGCTGCGCGGGAAATTTGGCATGCGAAGTGTGGGTTCGTTGTAACAAAATGTGTGCGCCACGCGACGCGTCGGCTGCGTCACCGTTTCGCTTCCGCGCCTTCGATAAACAGCTTCGCGACCGACTGAAACTCCCGTTTCAGCGACAGCCCCGGCACGGTCAGCCAGCGCAGCATCGCCGCGAGATACAAGTGATGGAACCACGTTGCGAGCTGATCGGGCCGCAGCGCGGCGTTCAGTTCGCCGGCCTGCTGACCCGCGGAGATCAGTTGCTCCCACACCAGTGCGATGTCGCTGCCATTCTCTCCCGCACGCTCCAGTTCGGCTGCGCCGATGCTCAGGAAACGGTGCCGCAGGTACGCGAGCAGGTACACCGGATGTTGTTCGCACCACGCTGCCGACGCGTCGAGCACGCAACCCATGCGCGACGCAAAGGTCTTGCGCCGCGCGACGTCGCGCTGCAGATGCGCGAGATCGCGCGCGAGTTCGCCTTCGAGCCAGTGCGCGAGCACGGCTTCCTTCGTCGGAAAGTGGTTGTACAGCGTGCGTTTCGCGACATCGGCCTCGGCGGCGATCTGCTCCATCGTGACGGCCTCGTAGCCGTGCGCATCGAACAGGCGTGCGCCGGTCGCGGCGAGATGCGCGAGCATCTGGATGCGTTTGCGTGCGCGGCGGCCCGGATCGTCGGTCGGAATCGTCATGGCAGGGCGGTTGACTGAAAGTGTACGAATTGCATTAGTATACGACGTGCACTTTTACGAAACCATTCTTTTCCGTCGTGCACGAGGAGCTCCGCATGAAACTCGTCATCGCCACCTACGGCACCGAAGGCGACACGCGTCCGCTCGCGGCGCTCGGCCGCGCGCTGATGGATGCCGGGCACGAGGTCCGGCTGCTGGCCGATGCGGCGACGCTCGGGTCGGCCGCCGCGCTCGGCGTGCCGTCGGCGCCGTTGTCCGGCGATATCCGTCACGCGATTGCGCCGGAAGGCGCGTTGGCCGATGCGGTGCGCGGGCGCGGCGGCTTCAACGACACCTCCAAGGCGCTCGCGGCGATCGCGAATGCGAACACGGGCGCATGGATGCGCGAAGTGGTGAACGCGTCGGCCGGCTGTGACGCGCTGCTCGTGTCGGGGCTCGTGTCGTTCGTCGGCTTGTCGGTCGCAGAATATCGCGGCATCCCGGCAATCGGCACGGGCATGATCCCGATCACGCCGACCGCCGAATTCGCGTCGCCGTTCCTGCCGCCGGGGAAGCTGCCGCGCTGGCTGAATCGCGCGAGCCATCGGTTCGTGAATGCGCTGCTGTGGCAGGCGTTCAGGAAGTCGACGAATGCCGCGCGCGCCGGCGTTTGCGGGTTGCCGCCGCGCCAGCACGTGTGGACCGATCATCCGATGCTGTATGGCGTGTCGCCGGCGCTGCTGTCCGGCCCGGCCGACTGGCCGGCGAACGTGCAGGCCTGCGGCCAGTGGCGGAGCGATGCGCGTGCGTGGGCGCCGCCGCCTGAACTCGCGGCGTTTCTCGACGCGGGCGAGCCGCCCGTGTACATCGGTTTCGGCAGCATGGCCGGCTTCGATCGCGCGGCGATGGCCGCGGCGTTCACGCAGGCGCTGGCCGGCCGGCGCGCGCTGTTCTATCCGGGCTGGAGCGGCATCGATGCGTCGTTGCTGCCCGCGCACGTTCGCATGATCGGCGACACGCCGCACGACTGGCTGTTCCCGCGCGTCGCGATGGCGGTGCATCACGGCGGCTCGGGCACCACGCATTCGGCCGCGCGGGCCGGTATTGCGTCGGTGATCGTGCCGTTCGCGGGCGATCAGTTCTTCTGGGCGAACCGGCTGCAACGGCTCGGTGTCGCGGCTGCGCCGGTCGCGGGGCGGCGTATGGACGCTGTCGCACTGGCGCGGGCCATCGCGTTTGCCGAACGGGGCGAGACGAAGGCGCGGGCGACGGCACTCGGTGCGCGCCTCGCGCAGGAGGATGGCTTGAAGCGGGCCGTCAGTGCGATCGAACGATGGGTACGACCGCGCGCGAGGTGAGTCCGCGCATCGGCATCGGATCAGAAATGCCCGGTGAACCGGTAACGGCTGCCCGGGTGCCACAGATTGGCGACCGATGCGACCAGCCCCTGCGACCACGTGCGCCGATGCAGCAGCAGGCACGGCTCGCGATCGTCCATCGTCAGGTGACGGCGCGTTTCGGCGTCGGGCATCGCGGCCTCGATCCGGTATTCGACGCGCTGCAGCGGCGCGACGCGCGTCAGATACTGGTTCGGTGTCGTCGTCGTGAAGTCCTGCAACGCGTATTCGGGCGCGCAGGCCGGATTGACCCAGCGTTCTTCCAGTTGCACCGGCGTGTCGTTCTCGAAATGCAGCACGCGCGAATGGAAGATCGGGCTGCCGGTGTCGAGCTGCAGTTCGTCGGCGAGCTTCGCATCGGCGACGGCCGCGCCGACCTGCAGCACCTGCGCGCGATAGCCGTGGCCGCGCGCGGCGACTTCGTCGGAGATGCTGCGGATCGCGACGAGCGTCGATTCGTATTTCGGCGACGCGACATACGTGCCGGAGCCGCGCGTGCGCGTGAGCACCTGTTCGGCCGTCAGCTCGCGCAGCGCGCGGTTGACGGTCATCCGCGCGACGTTGAATTCGCGCGCGAGCTCGTTCTCCGACGGCACCTGGTCGCCTTCCGCCCACTCGCCGGCATGAATGCGCGCGAGGATGAAGTCCTTGATTTCCTGATAGATCGGTGTGGTCATGGGATCACGATTCAGAGTCGGCAGCGGGCCGCCGCCGAATGCCGATCCGGCGCGCGCCCGGCGCCGAGTGTACCGGTTTCGCGGGCGCGCCGGCCCGGATTCCCTGAATGATCCCCGTTCGGCCGGCGCGCGTCCATGCGGGATTGCACAGAGCGGCCGGCCTTCCGCGGCCCGTTTGCGCTCAGAACCGATGCCGGATGCCGACCGTTGCGACCACCTGCGTACGCGTCGACGAAGCCGCGAGCCCCGTGACGTTCGCGAACCCGAGCGTCGCGCCCGACGGCACGCCGAACGCGTGCTGGTACACGGTTTCCGCATACACGTCGGTGCGCTTGCTCAGCGCGTAGTCGGCCATCAGCGTCGCCTGGTGCCACTTCGGCCGATGGCTGCCGGTTGCGTCGTCGTAGCGGCCGTCGGTGAACGTATAGGCGAGCGCGAACGAGACCGCTGGCGTCAATGCATAGCGCGCGTTGAGTTCGTAGTTGTCGAAGCGCAGCGCATTCAGCGCGCCGGGCAGCGACGACGCGGCCGTTTCGTCGAACATCGTGTGCGTCCACAACGCGCCGATCGTCAGCCGGTCGAACGCATAGCTGCCGCCGGCGCCCATCACGCGCTGCCTCACGGCCGGGAAGTTCGGCGCGTCGTTCGTCGACAGTGCGCCGCCCGTCGTCAAGCCGCCGCGATTGAGTTGCAGGTACGCGGCGCCGAGGCTGACCGGCCCGTTCGCATACGACACGCCCGCACTGTATGCGCGATTGTTCGCGAAGCCGCCGGCTGCGTTGCCGAACCCGTACAGGCCGCCGAACTGCCAGCCGGCGAGCGTCGGGCTCGTGTATTTCACCGCGTTGTCGATATAGAACGAATCGTCGAGGTTGTCGTTGTCGAACGGATGCGACGCGAGGTTGTTGCCGTCGCCGTTGTTCGCCATCGCGAGCGGGCCGAGATAGTCGACCACGGCGTCGTACTGGCGGCCGAGCGTCAGCGTGCCGTATTGGTCGCTCTGCAGGCCGACGTACGCGCGGCGGCCGAACAGCGTGTTTCGATAGGACTGCGTGCCGTTGTTCAGGTTGAAACCGCTTTCGAGGCGGAACAGCGCATGCAGGCCGCCGCCGAGATCCTCGTTGCCGCTCAGCCCGAAGACCGTATTCGACAGCAGGCCGCTGCCTTGCTGCCACGCGTGCTTGCCCGACTGGTTGTTCGTATAGACGATACCGGCATCCAGCATTCCGTAGAGCGTGACGCTGCTTTGCGCATGCGCGGCGGCGCTGACGAAGGCGAGCGAGAGGGTACCGACGACTGCTTTTTTCATTGCGTGTGTTTCCTGGAAAGGCCCGTTGCGACGGGAACGGCGATCCGCCGCGCGTGGCCGTGCGGACATGCGCGTTCGAATCGATGAAAAGGGGAAGCGCGTGACGCGTGTCACGCGCGGCGGCGGCGAACGCCGGCTAGTGTTGCAACAGGCGGATCGTGCCGAACTCGGCGGCCGGCAGCACGCGCAGGATCGACAGGATCGCGGGCGATGCCTGCGAACGCGCGACTTCGAGCTCGATGCACGCGCGCCCGGTGCGGTGGTCGAGCGCGGCCGTATAGAAGTTGAGCGCCGCGCCGACGGCCTGATGCAACCGGCGTCGCACGAGCGCGAGGTCATCCGCTTCGACGCGGATCGACAGCAGCACGAGTGCGTCCGCGGAGGAGCGGCGCCGCGAGCGATCGGGCAGCAGATCGCATGAAGCGGCAAGTTCCGTTCTGGTCGGTGTCATGTGCTCATCCCCGTCACGTCGTGCTCCGCACTGCGGAGGCCTCGTCTTGGACATGAAGCCCATTCTAGGAATCGCCGCGGCGAAACGGTGTATAGACTCGCCGCGCGTCTGCAAAGGAGGCGTAAACGCGCGGTGCGGTGCTGGTGCTCAAGAGGGAAGGGCATGACGAGCACGTGGCGGCCACGCCGTCGTGGGATGACCGGCTGGCCGGCGTGGAAATACGGTCGCAGCCGGGGAAGTCTAGACAGCCGCCGCGCGCCGTTCGGCGGCTTCCGGACGCCGCAAGAAAGCCGTCATTCAGCTTCGCGTAACCAATAATTAATTGAAAACTAAGGAAAATCCTGTGCGCGGCCCTAATCCGCCGACAATTAGAGATAAACACGGATTGCTGACCCCACTCTGGAAAAGGCAAAGTTGTATGTACAACTTGGGGTGTCGCCGGAACGGGCGATTTCCCGGTTGGAAGGGACCATGGCGGACACCCCGCCCGGAACCCGCCCCGGTTCGCCTCTGACAGGAACGCCATGAAGAAACTCGCACTCGGTATTGCCCTCGCCGCGCCGTTCGCGTGATACGTCCGGCTTGATGAGCCGGCAGCATCACGTCGTGCGTAGAACTCGTTTGATGCGCCGTTAATGGCTATTGACAATCCAGCCACCTCGTTCTGGGTCCCTCATATGATCTTCCAAGGATTTGGCCCGCTGCTGTGGGCCGGCACGGTCGAGACCGTGAAGCTCGCGGTGCTGTCGCTCGCCGCGTCGCTGATACTGGGCCTTGCAGGCGCGGCCGCGAAACTGTCGGCCAACCGCGTGCTCAAGTCGGTCGGCACGTTCTACACGACGCTGATCCGCGCGGTGCCAGACCTCGTGCTGATGCTGCTGCTGTTCTACGGGATCCAGATCCTGCTGAACGACGTGACCGACCTGATCGGCTGGGACCAGATCGACATCGACCCGTTCGTGGCCGGCGTCGTCACACTGGGCTTCATCTACGGCGCGTACTTCACCGAGACGTTTCGTGGCGCGTTCCTCGCGGTGCCGCGCGGCCAGCTCGAAGCCGGCTTCGCATACGGGATGAGCGGGTGGCGCGTATTTCACCGCATCCTGTTCCCGCAGATGATGCGCTTCGCGCTGCCGGGCATCGGCAATAACTGGCAGGTGCTCGTGAAAGCCACCGCGCTCGTGTCGATCATCGGCCTTGCCGACGTCGTGAAGGCGTCGCAGGACGCGGGCAAGAGCACGCTCGATTTCTTCTTCTTCACGCTGGCGGCAGGCGCGATCTACCTCGCGATCACGACGGTGTCCAACGTCGTGCTGCATCACCTCGAGAAGCGTTATTCCGTCGGCGTCCGGAGGCTCGCACTGTGATCGAACTCGTCGGCCAGTACTGGCAAAGCTATCTCTATTCCGACGGCTACCGCTTCAGCGGCCTCGCGATCACGCTGTGGCTGCTGGTCGTATCGATCGCGCTCGGTTTCGCGCTTGCGGTGCCGCTCGCGATCGCGCGGGCATCGTCGAACCACTGGATCTCCGGCCCCGTGTGGCTCTATACGTACGTGTTCCGCGGCACGCCGCTCTACGTGCAGCTGCTGATGTGCTACACGGGCATCTACAGCCTGCAGGTCGTGCACGACCACGTGCTGCTCGACACGTTCTTCCGCAATGCGATGAACTGCACGCTGCTCGCGTTCGTGCTGAACGAATGCGCGTATGCGACGGAGATCTTCGCGGGTGCGATCAAGGCGACGTCGGCCGGCGAGATCGAGGCCGGGATGGCTTACGGGATGTCGTGCTTCAAGCTCTATACGCGCATCATCCTGCCGTCCGCGCTGCGCCGCTCGCTGCCGAGCTACAGCAACGAAGTGATCCTGATGCTGCACGCGACGACGCTCGCGTTCACCGCGACCGTGCCCGACGTCCTGAAGGTCACGCGCGACGTCAATTCGGCGACGTACATGTCGTTCCAGGCCTACGGCATCGCGGCCGTGCTGTACGCCGTCGTCGTGTTCGCGCTCATCTGGGCGTTCCGCAAGCTGGAGACGCGCTGGCTCGCGTATCTCTCGCCGCGCGGTCACTAATGCATTCGCAAGCTCCGCAACGAAGGACCCCGTATGTACAAGCTTACCGTTGACAACCTGCACAAGAAATTCGGCGACAACGAGGTGTTGAAGGGCGTGTCGATGAAGGCGAAGGCCGGCGACGTGATCAGCATCATCGGCTCGAGCGGCTCCGGCAAGAGCACGTTCCTGCGCTGCATCAACTTCCTCGAACAACCGTGCTCGGGGCAGATCACGATCGGCAGCGAGCCGATCCGGACCACGCGTGACCGCAACGGCTCGCTGCGCGTGGCCGACCAGAAGCAGCTGCAGCGCATGCGCACGAAGCTGTCGATGGTGTTCCAGCACTTCAATCTGTGGGCGCACATGACGGTGCTGGAGAACGTGATCGAGGCGCCGATGGCCGTGCTCGGCGTCGGCAAGGACGAGGCGATCGACCGGGCGCGCCAGTATCTGGAGAAGGTCGGCCTCGCGCCGCGCGTCGAGGGCATGTATCCGTCGCACCTGTCGGGCGGCCAGCAGCAGCGCGTGGCGATTGCGCGTGCGCTCGCGATGGAGCCGGAAGTGATGCTGTTCGACGAACCGACGTCGGCGCTCGACCCGGAACTGGTGGGCGAAGTGCTGAAGGTGATGCAGAAGCTCGCCGAGGAAGGCCGCACGATGGTCGTCGTCACGCACGAGATGGGCTTCGCACGCAACGTGTCGAACCACGTGATCTTCCTGCATCAGGGGAAGATCGAGGAAGAGGGCGATCCGCAACAGATTCTCGTGAATCCGAAGAGCGAGCGGCTTGGGCAGTTTCTCTCGGGGCGGTTGAAGTAAGAGACGGCTTCAAACAGGCCCCGAGGGAACGGTCTTGCGCGGCGTTCAGGCGAGCAGACGGGGTTCGAATGGGTAGTCGGACAGCAGTTCGAGCTGGCCGTCGTCGCGCACGTACACCTGTTCCTCGAGCTTCACGCCCTCGCCACCCGCCTCGTGGCCGATGTAGCTCTCGATGCACAGCGTCATGCCGGGTTCGATCACGCCGTCATAGCCCTTTGCATCGTTGTCCTCGCGATGGCAGATGTACGGGTATTCGCCTGTCATCCCGACGCCGTGGGCCAGCGCGAAATAGCGGCGTGCGCGGTACGGCTGCGGGATTTGCCACGCCTTCGCGATGAATTCCTGGAACGTGGTGCCGGCCTTTACGTTCTCCATGTTCGCGTGGACCTGGTCATAGGCGAGTCGGTACAGCGTCTTTTGCGCGGGGGACGCGGGACCGTCGCCGCATAGAAAAGTGCGCGAGAAATCCGCGTAGTAACCGAAGCGGCCTACCACATCGGTATCGAGCCCGACCAGTTCTCCCGCCTGGATCTTGCGCGGGCTGCTTTCCTGGAACCATGGATTCGTGCGCGGGCCCGAGCTGATCAGGCGGGTTTCGACGTAGTCGCCGTCGGTCTCGATCACATGCTGATGCAGGTACGACCACAGCTCGTTTTCACTGATGCCGGGCACGAGGGCGGCCTCGAGCTTGCGCACACCGGCTTCCGCCGCGCGCAGCGACGCACGGATCATCTTGATCTCGTTCTTCACCTTGATCGCACGGGCGCGTTCGAGCGGCTCCTGGGCGTCCGAAATCTCGTAGCCGCGCGCTTGCAACGCAAAGGCGGCCGCCGATGTCGCACTTTCGATCGCGATCCGCTTGCCGCCGCCGCACGCGCGAACCAGGTCGTCGATCTCGTCCGCCCAGCGCTCGGTGACCTGACGCAGCATGTCGTCGCAAAAGTAGTACGAGATCGCGGTGGCCGGCCGGACTTCATCCACGGTATCGAGTCCGTCGGCCAGGAATTCGCATCCCGCGTATTCGAACAGCACCACCTTTCCCTCGGCCGGCACGAATAGATAGCGGGCGGGATTGCGCATCGAATACACCTGCATGTTGCGCGAGCCGGTTGCATATCGCATGTGGGTTGGGTCGAACAGGATCGCGGCGGTCAGGTCGCGTTTCTTCAGTTCGCGGCGAACCGCGGCAAGCCGGTCGCGCTGGATCTGGGCGATTTCGTCGGCGGTGGGCTCGCAATCTTCCGGGCGGTGAGTCGGTCGAAGCATCGTCATGATGGTAAGGGGAACGTTATGGGTATCAGTACAACGAAATAGTGTGATGGGTTGACCCGTCGGGAACGCGCATCGTCAGTCGACCAGGTTGTCCGCGCGGACCAGCGTCTGTTCGGCTTCCAGGTGCATTTCGGATACGCGGCCGTACAGCTGGCGGGTTCGCTCGAGGCGGCCGATCACGCCGGGCTTTTTCGAATAGGCGAAGATCGTCGTGTGACGATCGATGTCGCCGCGTACCTGGGTCACGCGGTGCAGCGAGAAACGACCCTTGAACAGCTGCAGATCGCCCGGCTGCAGCGTGATCACGCTGATCGGCGTGCGCGTCTCTCCGCGCACCACGGCGCCGACCGCGTCGTAGTTTTCGCCCTCGGGCGACCGGATGTTCGGGCAGTACTCGAAATCGCCGCCTGCCGTGGGCTGCTGCGTCATCATCGACACGATGAATTCGTTGGTGTCGTAGTGCCACGGCTGTTCGGTGCCGGGCGGCATGACGTTCTGAACCAGCCCGGCGTACGGGTCCGCGTATTCCCAGATCTGCGTTTCGCCGAGGCACGCGGCGACGAATTGCTTCATCGCACGCGCCACGTAGATCCGGTGCACGATTGCGTCGGCCGGGATCACGTCGCGCGTGACGAAGCCGCTCGTGCGATCCATGAAGATACGGCGCGGGTCCGTGGCGGGCAACGACGGATCGTCGGCGGTGAAATACGCGTTGACCTTGCGGCTCGAGAAATAGGTTTTTTTCGCGAAGCCGAGCCCTTCGACGCGCGCCTGTTCCAGTGCGGCGGGGCGCAGGAAGCCGCTCAGTACCGCGCTGCCGATGCTGGTCAACTGGGCCCGGCAAGTTGCGAGCAGGTCGCGCATTCGCGAGTGCCCGGGTTCATGCAACGGATAGCGGTCGGTGTCGACGATATCGCTCAGATCGGTACATTCTGCGTCGGCGAGAGGCAGGCTTGCTTGCACGGTTGGCTCCGGTTTCGAGGGGTGAGGGTTTGTGGCCTGAATTGTTTTCGACAACAATCGGCCTATCGATGCGCCCATGATTCGATCGACAAATTCCCTTGGAAAGCGAGTAATTTCGATGACTGACATCAGCGAACCCGATTGGTCTCAACTCAGCTCGCTCGACGGGGAACTCGTGCGCGCGTTCATCACGGTGGTCGACAGCGGCGGCGTGACCGCCGCTGCCCGGCAGATGCACCGGACGCAATCGACGATCAGCCTGCGCATCCGAACGCTCGAAGAGCGGCTGGAAACGCACCTGTTTCTGCGCGACAGTCGCCGTCTGGCCTTGTCGCGAGACGGGGAAAACTTCCTGATTCATGCGCGCCGCATCATTCAGGTGCAGAACGAAGCGATATCCGCACTCAAACGCACGAGCGGTCGTGGCGTGATCCGCTTCGGCTTGCCTGAGGATTACGCGGAGCTCTGGTTGCCCGATCTGCTTGAGAAGTTCTATCGCCTGCGGCCCGATGCGCGCCCGCATATCGACTGCAGAATGTCGCTGGAGCTGATCGAGCGTCTGCAGGCGGGCGAACTCGACCTGGCACTGGTCGTCAGGCACAACACGCAAAGCGGCGGTCGTCATCTCGGCCGCGAGGACGTGGTGTGGGCCGCGCATCGCGATTTCGTGTTGCCGGATGGCGCGTCCGTGCCGCTCGCGCTGTTTCCGGAAACCTGCTGCTACCGTCAGCGCGGACTCGCGGCACTGGCGGCACTCGGGCGGCCGTATCACGTGATCTACACGAGCCAGAGCCCGACCGGCATCAAGGTCGCCGTCAATCACGGTGCGGCGGTGACGATCATCGACCGCTGCACGCTGCCCGCGAACTGGCGCGTGCTGGACAGGGAAGACGGCTTGCCGGCGCTGCCGCCTGCGGATCTCGAGCTGCTCCGCTCACCCGGCACTTGCAATCCGGCCGCCGACGATCTGGCCCTGCTGATCGAGACGATGGTCGAGGAACGCCGCCGCACGGCGAGCGCATCGTCGCTCGCCTGAGTGATCGCGCATCGCATCCGGTAGCCTCCGGTGACCCGGGCCAAACGCAACGACACGATCGTTCGGCCTCGCCGATGGTCCCTATCGGAATTCCTCGCTGTCAAAAGGAAATTGGCGCAAGAAATATATCGGTAAGAGAACGGATGAACGTTGCTCCGGATGCCGGTGTGCGCGCGATAGCGCCCGCCCGGTTCCATCGGCCGCGTCATGTCCTGCCCCAGTTCCTTCACCGTCCAATAGGAGCCCTTACCATGATCCTGTCGTTGCTTGCCCGCCTGGTTATTGTCGCCATGAGCCGCCCGGTAATCGGGCGGCTCATGGTTGTCTTCGCGCTATCGGTTTCGGCGTCGGCGCACGCCGCCGGCAATGGAACGGTTGTGATCGGCGTGAACAACTGGGCCGAGAATATCGCGGTCGCGAATCTGTGGAAGGCGCTGCTTGCGGAAAAAGGCTACGACGTCACGCTGCAGTCCGGCGACAAGGCGATCATCTATAACGGCGTCGCGCAGGGCAAGCTCGACCTGACGTTCGAAGTCTGGCTGCCATCCGCGGACGGCCCGCCGTACGACGCGATCAAATCGCGCGTCGAGAAGATCGGTCCGTGGTTTCCCCGCGCCCAGCTGGGCCTCGCGGTGCCCGATTACGTCGCGATCGACAGCATCGACCAGTTGAACGCACATGCCGCGGAGTTCAGCCACGACGGCAAGCCGACGATTTTCGGCATCGAACCCGGCAGTGGCTTGATGAAACTGACGGGCGAGGCGCGCAGCGCGTATGCGCTCGACGCAACCGTGCTGCCGTCATCGGAGGCTGCGATGTTGCTCGCGCTGGATCGCGCGGCAAAGCGTCGCCAGCCGATCGTTGTCACGCTGTGGAATCCGCACTGGGTGTGGGCGAAGTATCCGATGCACTACCTGAAAGACCCGAAGCAGGTGTACGGTCAACCCGACGCGATCTATGCGATCACGAAGGCCGGTTTCAGTCATACGCGTCCGGATGTCGCGCGCTGGCTCGGTGCATGGAAGATGGACGACCAGACACTCGGCTCGCTGATGAACGATATCCGTGCCGCTGGTGAATCCGATCCGCAGAAGGGTGTCGCGCGATGGATCGCGTCGAATCGCGGCCGGGTGGGTGAATGGCTGCGCTGAGAAATGGTTTCATCAAGACTGCTCTGTATGCCGAAGGGTATTCCAGCGGATCAGGCAGCAACCGGGTTTGAGAAGCGCGCCCCGTGCGAGCGGCGCGTTTCTGCTGCTCGCGGTGATCGGGCAGACGCTGCTGACCGGCAAGCGGCGCAAACGGTGACGCGCACGGATTCGACCCGCCGCCAAACTGGAACGCTTAATGCTTGTCTCGCGTGATCCTTTCGATGAAGGAGCAACGCGATGAGCACGCCGACCACCACCGCTTTTTCCCACGTGAAGCCGCAGGACACCGCCTTTCAAGGCGAGGGCCTGCGCGACTTCTTCCTGTACCGCGATCTCGGTATCGCCGCCGCGACGAACGGCAAGGTCGTCGCGCAACTCGTCAGGGCCAATCATGCACCGGAGGCGGGCACCGGCTGGCACCGTCACGAGGCCGAGTTCCATATCGTGATCATGCTGAAGGGCTGGGCGCGCTTCATGTACGGCGAACAGGAAACGCTGGTGGCGGCCGGCGACTGCGTGCACCAGGCGCCGGGGATCGTCCACTACCTGTTCGACTACTCGCCGGACATGGAGTATCTGGAGATCGTCGGGCCTGCCGACTTCAAATCGATCGACGTCGATGGCCCGTGCGCTGTGCCGGAGCCGACGCCGTGGGGTGAGGCCGGGGCATAGCTTGCCGATTGGGTGTGCGTTTTCGACGAACCGCCTGCCTTCAGGCGGTTTTTTTTATTGCTCCGCTGACTTCCGCGAACAGCTTTCCGTTTAGACACATTCCTTCGAATTCCAAACGATCGCGAAGCTGAAGATCCAGAAAGAAAAGAAAGACATTCGTCAGCTTCGACCATCGATCGGCGAGGCGATGTCAAAGATCGTCAATTGCACACGGGTGCGGTGCACGGCCCGTCGACGACCGGCGTTAAGGAGGTACCAGCCGGATCGCCGGCTGACCTGTCCGGGAGAGTTTCACCATGAACCGCATCGCGAAGATCCTGACGGCCACCGCACTGGCTTGCGCCGTGCTCGTGCCGGCTCTGGCCGAAGCGCATTCGCACCGCGTGTGCCACGTCGATCATCACCACCACCGCGTGTGCCGCTGGGTGCGGTAACCGTCGCTGTTGCCGGGAAGGCCCCGGAAGTTTTCATCATTCAGGCAAATCAGGAGAGGACCATGAAAAAAACGATGTTGATCGCCGCGCTGGTCGCCGGCATGGGTGTGTCGATCGGTGCGTTCGCGCAGGTTCCGGCCAGCGCGCCGGCCGGCACGACCGGGCTGTGCAAGGACGGTTCGTTCTACTCGGGCGCATCGAAGAAGGGCGCGTGTGCAGGCCACAAGGGCGTGAAGACGTGGTACGGCGCATCGGCCGCCGCCGCGGCGAGCGCACCGGCCGCAGCGCCCGCAACGGCGGCTTCGGCTGCGCCGGCATCGGGCACCGCACCCGCGAAGAGTGCGGCCGCGACGACCGCCGCAGCGCCGGGCGGCGGCGCGGGCAAGGTGTGGGCGAACGACGCCTCGAAGGTCTACCACTGCTCGACCGACAAGTACTACGGCAAGACGAAGCACGGCAGCTACATGTCGGAAGCCGACGCGAAGGCGAAGGGCTACCACGCGTCGCACGGCAAGGCCTGCTCGTAACGAGCCGGCCCGGCGCGCGGGTGGTTTCGCTCGCGCGCCGTCCTGATGCCGCAGCAAACATCGCCCCGCCTCTCCGGCGGGGCGATTCGCTGTGTCGCTAACCGCGTTCAGTGCGCGTGATCCGATTGGGCTTCGGTTGCCGCATCGATCGCGGCTACGCGCGCGTCGAGCAGCGCACGCAGCGTGACGTAGTGGGTGCCGCTGGCGTCGCCTTGCGCATCCGCGGTGCGGTCGTACGGTTCGTTGTCGTGGATCGTCGCCCGTACGATCGGATAGATCTGCGTTTCCCACCGGCTGCCGTTGAACACGCCGTAGTGCCCCACACCCGTCTGTACATGGTGCGTCTTCAGGTACGACGGCAACCCCGAACACAGTTCCTGTGCGGCAACCGTCTGGCCCACCGCGCAGATGTCGTCCTTCTCGCCTTCGATCGTCAACAGTGCGGTGCGATGAATCGCCGCCGGTTCGACGAGCGTGTCGCCCACCGCCAGCTCGCCGCGCGCGAGCGCGTACTGCTGAAACACCTTCTCGACCGTTTCCAGATAAAACTCCGCGGTGAGGTCGGCCGTCGCGAAATATTCGTCGTAGAAGTGCCGCAACGTGTCGGCTTTCGCGGGGTCGCCTTTCGCGCGTTCGTAGTACAGATCGGCGAACGACGCCGCATGCCGGTCCGGGTTCATCGACATGAACGCGCCGACCTGCACGAAACCCGGATACACGCACCGCTGCGCGCCGACGAAACCCGTCGGCACGACGCTGATCAGGTTGCGCGCGAACCACTCGATCGGCTGGCTCGTCGCGAGTTCGTTGACCTTCGTCGGATTCACGCGGCAGTCGATCGGGCCGGCCATCAGCGTGAGGCTCGCGGGCTGCGCCGGATCGCCGCCGGCCGCCATCAGCGAGACTGCCGCCAGCGACGCGACGGTCGGCTGGCAGATCGCCAGCACGTGCGCGTCCGGGCCGATGTGGCGGATGAAGTCGATCACGTGCGTGACGTACTCGTCGAAACCGAAACGCCCGGCCGCCAGCGGGATGTCGCGCGGGTTGTGCCAGTCGGTGATGTACACGTCGTGGTCGGCCAGCATCGTGCGTACCGTGCCGCGCAGCAGCGTCGCGAAGTGCCCGGACATCGGCGCTACGATCAGCACGCGCGGCTGGCGCGCGATCGGCCGGGCCTTGCGGAAGTGCAGCAGCGTCCCGAACGGCGTGGTCGTCGCGGCTTCCTCGACGATCGGCACCGTTTCGCCGTCGACGACGGCCGACGCGATGCCGAACGGCGGCCGCCGGTGCGAGAACGCGCAGCATTCGAGCAGTTCGCACAGCGCGTCGACCATGCGGCCCGTCGGCGTCGAAGTCGCCGGCGGCCACAGCGACATCGTCGCGCGCGTCGCGGCTGCCCAGGCACGCGCCGGGCGCAGGCATTCCGCAGACCATTGGTAAAACGGATAGGCAAGCAGATTCATGACCGTCGCTCGTGACGCCGCAGTGCAGCTAACGAGGCAAGCCGTATGCCAGCATGCTCGCTGGCACGCGCGTTGCACGTGGTTCCGGAACGCGGCGGCGCGCGGTACGTGATGGCGGCAGGGCAAAGGCCGTGCATAGCCGCGCTGGTCGGCGTGCGACACGTGCCGCGATGCCGGGCGGCGTTGCGCCAGTTCGGCGAACGCGCCGCACAGGTGTGGTGCGGCCGTTCATGCGGCGCGTCCGTTTACGGTGCAGGGGCACGAACGACATTCAGCAGGGGAGCAACATGGAATCCAACGCACGGACGACGCTGACCATCAGCAGCCGCAATTATTCGTCGTGGTCGATGCGCGGCTGGTTGCTCGCGAAGCTGAGCGGGATCGCGTTCGAGATGATCAGCGTGCCGATCGACGCCACGTCGCGCGCGGAGCTGCTGCTGCTGTCGCCGTCGATTCTCGTGCCGTGCCTGACGCACGACGGCAACGCGGTGTGGGACACGCTCGCGATCGCCGAATACCTGAACGAGATCCGCCCGCAGGCGCGGCTGCTGCCCGACGACCGGCATGCACGCGCGCATTGCCGGTCGATCTGCGGCGAGATGCATTCCGGCTTCAGCGCGTTGCGATCCGCGCTGCCGATGAACCTGCGCGGGCATTTCCCCGGCTTCCGGATCTGGTCGCGCGCGCAGCACGACATCGAGCGGATCGTGACGATCTGGCGCGAGTGCCTGGCCGAGTACGGCGGCCCCTGGCTGTTCGGGGCGGAGATCGGTATCGCCGACGCGATGTATGCGCCGGTCGTCACGCGCTTCCTGACCTATGACGTGAAGCTCGAACCGGACGTTGCCGAGTACTGCATGCGCGTCCTCGCGCATCCGTTCGTCGCCGAGTGGATCGAGGAGGCGAAGGCCGAGCACGAAGACATCGACGAGCTCGACATGGAGTTCTGACCTGCGCGGGCGATCGCGGCAGGCTTTCAATTTCACTACTTGCGCAACCGGCGAAACGAACGATCGTTGCGCCTGCGCAATCCGCAAACGTTTTACCTTGATTTCGGTTCGAAACGAGTACGAATGCCCTAAAGGATGTTGCGCACGATGACGTAAACGAGTCACGGGGACGACTCGTGATCGCATGCTTCAGACGTGCGACGCGCGGTCCGCAATAACCAGCGCAGCAGGGGAATCGACTTGAATCGTCAGCAATCGTGGACGCGTACCGCGGCGCCCGGAGAGATCATCTACTCGGAGGGCTTCGCGGGCGAGCCCGTCCTCTTCCTCATTACCGACGGCAAGGTCGAGCTGTCCACGCGCTGCGACGACAAGCGCGTGATCGTCGCGACGCTCGGCCGCGGCGAGTTCTTCGGCGAATCGGCGCTGCTCGCCGCCGAACCGCGTGCGCATACCGCGAAGGCGCTTTCGTTTTGCCAGCTCACGGTCGTACCGGCCGGCGTGCTCGATGAAGAAATCGAGCGCGTGTCCGCGCTGCTGCGCCATATCGTGCGAACGATGATCCGCCGCGTGAAGCGCAAGGACGACCAACTGGCGACCTATACGCATGCCGATTTCATGCCGGGCGTGCTGTCGTATGCGCACGTGCTGTCGCTGATGGCCGGCGCCGACGCGCGCGAAGCGGGCGACACGTGGGCGCGCCGGCCGATGCAGGCGCATGCGGCCGAAACGTCCGTGCCGCTGGCCGAAGTGATCCGCAAATGCCGCGCGATTGCCGGCCATTCCCGGCCGCACGTGCTCGCAATGCTGCGACGCATGGAGAAGCTCAACCTCGTCACGATCGAAGCCGCGCAGGCCGACGGTGCCGGCGGCGCGACCGACTACGCGGCTTCGTCGGATGCACGCCAGGTCGTCACGTTCGACGCCGCACGCTTGATCGACCGCGCGCAACAGGTCGCCGATCACGATCTCGACCTGTCGATCAACAGCGAACTCGAACTCATCGAACTGGCTGATCTCGCATCGCTGATCGGCGTCGACAAGACGCTGCTGCTCAACAAGTTGTCGAACGGCGAGATCGCGGAAGAAGTGTTCGCGTTCCGCAAATCGAAGGTGCTCAACTACGTCGAACAGAAAGGCGTTGCGTACTTCTCGCGTCGCAACGGGCGCCGCGGCGGCGACGTACGCGCGCTCGAGGATCTCGTGTGGATCGACCAGCGCACGCTGTTCGACGTGATCAGCGCGTTCGATACGTACGACCTCGCGAAGCTGATCGCGAACCTCGACGATCGCGCGGTGGCCGACAAGCTGTTTTCCGTGATGACCGAGGCGCGGCGCAACGAGGTGTCGTGGGTGATGCGCCGCGAACTCAAGCTCGATCCGGTCGAGATCGACGAGATCGAACAGCGCGTGCTGGAGGCCGTACGTGCGGCGAAGGCGCCTGCCGCGGGTGCGACGGCCGTCGCGTCGACTTCTGCGTCGGATGCGTGATACGGAGAACGCGTATGGATCTGTTGACCCTGGTCGGTGTGGTGCTGGGTGGCGCGGCGATCGTGTTCGGGTTCGCGCTGGAAGGGGGGCACTTCTCGATGCTGTTCCAGTTCGAGGCGCTCGTGATCGTGCTCGGCGGCACGCTCGGCGCGGTGATGATCCAGAACACGTGGGCGCGCTTCTTCGACGCGGTGAAGCAGTTGCGGCTCGCGTTCGTGCGGGCGCGCGAAGTCGATCGCAAGAACCTGTCCGACCTGCTCGAATGGGGCGATCGCGCGAAGCTCGACGGGCTCCTCGCGTTCGAATCGATGGACGTGAGCGGCATTCATCCGTTCGCGCGACGCGGGCTCGAACTGCTGGCGAACGGCGTGTCGACCGCGGTGCTTGAAGATGCGTTGCAGCGCGAACTCGATGCGTACGAACGCAGCCGCCTCGCTGCCGTGCGCGTGTGGCAGCAGGCGGGCGGCTATGCGCCGACCTTCGGCATTCTCGGCTCGGTGCTCGGGCTCGTGCAGGTGACGAGCCATATTCTGGAGCCGGCGCAACTCGGGCCGGGCATCGCGGTGGCGTTCATCGCGACGCTGTACGGGCTCGCGTTCGCGAACCTCGTGTTCCTGCCGCTGTACGGCAAGCTGCGCGCGCAGATCGACAGCGAGATGCGGTTCCGCAAGCTGTATCTCGACGGCTTGCTCGCGATCTCGCGCAAGGAATCGCCGCATACGATCGAAACGCGGTTGACCGGTGATGTGCGCGGGCGGGCGGCGGAATCGCTGGCGTGATGTTCGTGCGCTTTGTGCTTGCGCTTGGGCCTGTATCTGTACCGTATGACGAACCCGGAATCCCGACAGCATGACGGCTCGAACTGACGGCGCATCCGCTGCCGATCGCGACGATGACGAACTCGAAGGCGCGCAGTCCGGACGCTGGCTGATTTCGTACGCGGATCTCATCACGACGCTGATGGTGCTGTTTCTCGCGCTGTATGTGCTTCAGCTCGCGAAATACAACGCGCTCGATGCGCGGTATCAGACGCTTGCGCGGCAGGCTGGGGGTGCTGCGACTGCCGCGGCCGATACCGCCAAGGCCGATCCTGCGCCGCCGTGGCTCGCGTTGCTCGATTCGTTGAAGTCGAATGGACGCATTTCGCTAGTGAAGGCGCCGCATGGCGTCGAGATCGGTATCGACGCGAAGATACTGTTCAACGTCGGCGATGCGCGTTTGCTGCCTAATTCGTCGCCGGTGCTGAACCAGATTGCGCAGGCATTGAGTGCGCATGCAACCGGCGACATTCTCGTCGAAGGCCACACGGATAGCGTGCCGATCGCGAACGCGAAATACGAATCGAACTGGGAGCTTTCGTCGGCGCGGGCGGGGAGTGTGGTGCGCTACCTGACCGAGCGTGGTGTAGCGCCACATCGGCTGGCGGCGATCGGGCGGGCCGATACGCAGCCGCTTGTTGCGGGGGACGATGCTGGTTCGAGAGCGCGCAACCGGCGTGTCACGATCTTCGTTGCTTACTGATCAGCGCTTTGTATTTGCGTTGTTCGCCGTGCATATAGGCGACCGCATATGCCCACCCATCAACAACATAACGAATCTCGAATGATCGCTATCTGAAATCAGCGATGCGGTTCCGCGCCCGCCTGCCGATAACCCAATCTGGCTCAGACCGAGCGGTTATCGAGGGTTCCCCATGCATTTCTGGCGCAAGCTTTCCATTCAGAACAAGCTGATTCTCAGCATGACGAGTTGCCTGCTCGTGTTCGTCGCGATTTCGAGCGGGCTCAGCGTCCGTCTGATCGGCAACGCAGTGCGCGATCGCGTCGTCCGCGAAGAGCTGCCGACCGCCGTCAACGGCATTCGCGCCGACGTGCAGCGCCAGATGGCCGGCCCGATCGCCGCGTCGCGCATTCTGGCGCGCGATGCGTTCCTGCTGCAATGGGAAGCCGACGGCGAGCCCGACGCCGGCACGCGCAACTGGATTCAGCTCGCGAAGAACGTGAAGGACGAGCAGAAGGCCGCGTCCGTGCAGTGGGTGTCGGTGAAGAGCGGCAACTACTACAACGAAGCCGGCTTGCAGCGGAAGGTGACCGACCAGGATCAGTGGCTGACCAGCTTCCTTTCGTCTGGCAAGGCATACGACGTGAACATGGATCGCGAGGTGACCGTCGGCGGCTACATGATGTTCATCAACAGCCGTATCGAACTCGATGGCGTGCCGGTCGGCGCGGCGTGCATGAGCCTGTCCGTCGATGCGCTCGCGAAGGGCATCTCGGCTTACCGGATCGGCGACACCGGGTTTGCGTACCTCGTGCGCCCCGACGGCGCGATCATGATGCATCGTGATACGTCGCTGATCGATGGCAAGCATTTTCTAAAGGATGAACCGGGGCTGCCGGGTGAGGCGTCGTCGATGCTGCTCGCCGGGAAGCCTTATGCGTACCTCAGCTACGAGGGCGATGGTGGCGCGCGGTTCATCGCGACGTCGTTCATTCCGGAGTTGAATGCGTATGTGGTCGTTCAGGTGCCGCAGGCTGAACTGCTCGGGCCGGTGACGCGTGCGATTCGGAGCGCGGCGCTGGTGGCGGCGGTGGTTGGGCTTGGGGTTGCGTTGCTCGTGATCTGGCTGGTGGGGCGCGCGATTGCCGCGCCGATTCGCCGGGCGGCTACGCTGCTGTCGGAAATCGCCAACGGTCAGGGCGATTTGACGCGCCGGATGACGGTGGAGAGCGAGGACGAGATCGGGCAGTTGTCGGATGCGTTCAATCGGTTCGTGTCGTCGCTATCGACGCTGGTTCATCGGATTCGTGCAGCTTCGGCTTCGATTGCGACCGGGTCGGCGCAGATTGCTTCAGGGAATGCGGATCTCAGCGAACGCACCGAAGGGCAGTCGAGCAACCTGGAGCGGACGGCTTCGTCGATGGAAGAGATTACGGCCGTGGTGCGCAACAACACCGAAACGGCGACGACGGCCGCGAAGATGATCAATGGCGCGGCGGATACGGCGGCGCGGGGTGGGCAGGTGGTGGGCGAAGTCGTGACGACGATGGAGCAGATCAGCAACGCTTCGCAGCGGATCTCCGAGATCATCGTGATGATCGACAGTATTTCGTTTCAGACGAATATTCTGGCGCTGAATGCTGCGGTGGAAGCGGCGCGGGCGGGGGAGCAGGGGCGTGGGTTTGCTGTTGTCGCTTCGGAGGTGCGGAATCTCGCGCAGCGTAGTGCGCAGGCGGCGAAGGAGATTAAGTCGCTAATCGAGCATAGCGCGGGGACGGTGGGTGCCGGGTCGCGGCTCGTGAGTGAGGCGGGGAAGGTGATGAGCGATGTTGTCTCGCAGGTTCAGGGCGTTAGCGCGATGATGAGCGAGATTGCAGAGGCTAGCCTGGAGCAGAGTGCTGGCATCGATCAGATCGGGGACGCGGTGCAGTCGCTCGATCAGATGACGCAGCAGAATGCGGCTTTGGTCGAGGAAAGTGCGGCTGCGGCGGAGAGTTTGAAGCAGCAGGCGGCGGAATTGACCAAGCTGGTGTCGGCTTTTAAGGTGGATGAGTAAGTGCTGACTTGGGTTTTAGACCGGAGACGTTTGTGAGGACGGCTGCCGTGGGGTCACGGCGGCCGTTTTTGCTTATTGGCGCTGGATTAGGCGGCATGTATAGAAATGAAACGCATTTCTAGATGGGCGGTCGGGGAGACAAAAGTGTCGGAGCGCCCACCGAGTCTTATCCCGGTTATCGCGAGAAGGTCGCGGCGGAGGCTGGCGCGGCCACAAGGGAGGATCGTCTGGATCTGGACAACAAATATACTGTCGAGATGAACGCAAGGGCAGTTGAACTGGTCGGGACGGTGAGGGTGAAGAGTTACCACGGTGACCGGGGGTTTTCTGATGACGGGAAGGTGAATCTGCTTGTGTCGACGGTTTTGCTTTTGAAGGCTGGGGTCAAGACGGATGTGGCTAGACGACCGTTCACTTTCGGCCATCTTCGATCGTACGATGGTGCGCTCAGTCGGATGGTCACGCGTCGGCTCCGCACTGGACAACGGACATTTTTCAAAGCGATACTGTCGTCTCACACAATCTTTACCTCCGAGCGAAACATGGTTAGTGACATTCTTGATCGTCCCGCGCCCATATTTAAGAAATTTACAGTGAAGGGACTAAATGGCTATAAGGATGTGAGCCTGGCTTGTCATTCGCCAGTAAAAATTGTTAGTGCCGACAACGGCTCGGGGAAGACATCTTTATTGAATGCCTTATACGCCATCTTCGAAGGGCGAGCTTCATTGCTCTACTCGTTGGACTTTGAATCCATCGAGATAGTTTGGGCAAATGATGCGGTTTCGGCGTACCGGAAAGTTGAGCTTTTTGGAGAGCTGCGCCAGGAAGATTTGGAGTCAATGGCCGAGGATCGGCTTTTCTCTCAATGGGATGTCAACAAACGTGATGCTATCGATCTCCTTACCAAATATATAGTAGGTGATATGGAGGAGGTGATTCAATCGGAGGCTTACAAGGAAATCTATCGTCACTCTCCTTTTGATCGAGATGATATTTTGGAGCGTCTATCGTCTATATGTGCACCACTGCTTGAAACTGGAAGATATCCAGAGCTGTTTGCGGCAGCAAAGATACATCTCAATGGTTGCTCCGTGCTTTATCTGCCAACATATCGAAGAATTGAGGCTGATATTCCGGAATACCGCAGCACGTCCGCTCCCCCGGTCGCTTTCCGTTCCAAAGGACGAGTTTCGAAAGATCTGTGGAACTCAAGTCGACTGATTTTTTTTGGAATGCAAGATGTAGAGGCAAAGCTCAATTCTATATTATCTCAAATTAGGAAAGAGACTCTTGAGGCGTCCACTCGAAGTAATGGGCAAACTCTAGAGCAATTAATCGATGCCGATCCAACACGGGATGCCACTCTTCAAGAAAGCTTTGATCTCTCATCCATCGAAGTGGTGCTGGCGCGTGTGGGGAAAAATACGGCAGAGTTGCGTGCAGGACTTTCCGCTTTGATTAAAAGCGGTGAGATTTACAAGGAAAATCGCGGTGAATTACGGCGATTCCTTAGTCAATTGCTAAAAGTCTATGCATTGCGACGTGAGGATGAGGAAGCAATTGAGCGATTTACGAATATTGTGAATCGATATCTGTATCCTGAGGGTGAAAACCCTTTGTTGCCTGTAAAAAGCGAAAAGCAACTTACCTTTGACAAGGTAAGGTTGGAAATGCAGGTGAAGAATTTGATGACAAAAAAGGAAATCAAGTTCGGTAATCTCTCGTCCGGTGAAAAGCAAGTGGTCAGCATCTTCGCGCGTCTAATGCTTGATCCACGAAAAAATTACCTTGTATTGGTCGATGAGCCTGAGCTTTCCCTGTCGTTGGAGTGGCAGCAGATGTTGCTTCCGGATGTTTGCTCAGCGCCCAATTTCAGGCAAATTGTCGCAATTACGCATTCACCTTTTATTTTTGATAATGCTCTCGCGTTGGCTGCTGGGAGCCTTGAGACGACCTACAGGAACGTGGAAGCATAATAAATGAATAACACGCCTGAACAGCTCTCGAAGAAGAAGGGCGCGCTTGCCGTCTCAATTATGCGGTTCAACAAATTTCGGGGAAAACTCCCAGACGAAAGAATTCTTGTCGTTGAGGGGGACGAGGATCCAGTATTTTATTCTGCGATTTTTAATCGATTGGGGGTCCAGGGTTGTGAAATTTTTTTTATTGCCAATGGAAAGGACAATGTTCTTGGTTTGAGGGATTACATTAGCCGAAGCAAGGAGGCTGCCAAGACTGGTGAGACGATTTATTTTGTCGATAAAGATTTCGATGGATTGAAGGGCATGCCTTCGGGGGCGGATTTATATGTTACCCCAACCTATTCTATTGAAAATATCGTGGTTTGTAGATCCGCGTTGCGTCACTTGCTACTTTCTCGATTCAAATTATCGGATGTCGAGACATTTGACGATGTTGATCGTGTGCTTATAAAATTCGATGAGTTACTTTCGCAACATGAAATCGCGCTCGCTGAGGCGAATCGTATAATACACTTCGTACGCAAACGTTCGCTCGACGGAGAAAAATACACATCAGGATCGATAAGTGAAAATTGTTCGAAATTTGCGGACATCGATCATGCTGATTTGTCGGTTAGGCAGCAGGCGACTGGTAAAGCGTTGCTTGATCTGATATCGGTGTGCAGAGTTATCGACGCAGCAGAGTTCGATAAACTGAAAAGCGACTTTCATTCTTTGGATTCGGTAAAAGAGTGGCGCGGTAAATTTTTATTTTACCTGTTTAGGCGATTTGTCGGTATCTTGAGTGAAGATAGGAATTCGAAAGCCCCTCGCTTTTTTTCTAAAGGTGGCGGAAAGATATCTCTGGATACATCGGCGAACTCATTTATTGGTACGCTCGCGTCGCTTTGTGAAATTCCCGATTGCCTGCGTGATTTCATGGGTAATATAACGGGCGTACCAAGTTAGCCAGTTCAAAGCGCGCTTGGTGGGGCTGAAATGTGCTGTCTCTGAAAGACTCTAGCGTTGAGTCGGATTCGCGTTTCCTGCCGGTATTTCTTGTTTTGAGGGGGGGAACGAGACCATAGCTGGAGTCGTAAAGGCAGTTCCCACTACGAGGGTACGCCGACGCCAGTGCTGAAGGTCAACTTAGATGGGGGAAGGTCCGAACCGCAGATAGCTTCCCTAACGCCTCTCCTAAAGGTCGCAAAATGCCGGCTATGGCGGAGACGCCGTCCCTGAGCGGCACGTTAGATGACTGGATGGCTACGGTTGCCCGTTATTTGCCTCACGGTGGGTGGCTGCGAGGAGTGGGTCGGTTTGTGTCGGTCGCGCCTCGCAGGGTGGCATTTGGCCGACTTCGAACTGTACGTCTCGGTCGGGTGAGTGACTCCGCGTGGCCGAACTGAGCCAGACGAACTGACGTTGTCTGCTTGGTCTAGTTTAGCCTTATACACATAAGGCGCCTGCTCATCGTATTGTTATGCAGAAGAGCTTTCACTTGCACCTAGTGCTAGTGGTGCCCGAGAGGTTGGTGCAGCGTGGGCAGTGGGTTGGGCCGCTTGCTTACGCGTAGCGGCTGCCTTTCCCATAGGTTTTTGTTTTCTGGTTTTAAGGAAATCGGGATCGATCATGATTTTCGAGAGGGCGACACGAAATCCCAGCGCGCGAAGATTTAAAATTGCATTTTTCAATGAAACTTTTGAAAAAAATGGAAGGTCGATGGGGAGATTCTTGGTTGTTGCGATTGCATATATGACGCGATAGTTGTTTGCGTTTGGGATTTCCGATGGATCGCGTAATTTGATTGATGTAGGTAGGGTGCTATTGAGCTTAATTCGAAAATCTCGATGCTTGATAAAGGTTTCTGCTGATACGCTTCCTTGGGAGAATAGATGACTGAGGGTCGCAGAGCTTCTATAGACTTTCACATGAATTAAATCGTGACCATTGCGAATAAGATCGCAGAATTCGATCTTGTCGTAGGGTCCTCCGACGAAGATATTCTGGCGGTCCAGTAATTCGTATCCGCTATTCGGTCGAGCACAGAAAATATTGTATTGCCCCTCATCATCATGTGCATAGATTGGCATCGTGATAGTGTCGATTTCGACGTCCTTGAGTTCTCTGTTTACCCGATCGACGAAATCGTCGCGAACTACGTGCCAGACACCATTGCGAAGGATGTATATTTTCCCGCTGTCCGAGATTTCTGCATAGAGACATCGATAGGCCGACCAGTGTTTGATGGGATGGTAGTTGGTGTCATTTACGTAAATATGTTGAGCGCGAAAAGATTCGCTCGTGGGCGGAATGTTTTTTCGAGCCATGTAGTCAAGCAGTTGTTCAAGCTGCAGGGTTGGATGGATAGATGTTCTCTCGCGTCTATCAAACGAGTAACCGGTTTGTGCCTCCCAATCTACAATTTCGGGTTCGCCAAGCCAAATATTGGTGCCAAGTGAATTTGCCGCAAGCAGATCATCCAATAGCAGGTCCAAGAGTTCTATGTCGTTGGTGTCGCGTACACGGTTAACGTCGTCTACCCACGCAAAACGTTCAGGAGATTTTTGATTGTAGCGATTAAGTGACTCTGTCAAAATTTTTGGTAGATCGGTAAGTATTGCCTCCGGCATGATAGTTAACGCATCACGCCCCGTTACGTGGTCACCAAAAAGCGGTTCGCTAGACGCCCCAGTGAGTGCGTAAACCATATCATTTTCAGTATCGATACGTAGATCGAAAATGTCGGCGTCTTTGGGGCTTTGACTGCGCGTGTTCAATGGATTTGCTTCATAACTCGCTTTGTCGAGACTTCGGAGTTTTTCCGGATCGACAGAATTGAGCGTTACTCGTAGTCCAAAATCCCGTTCGACGAGATCAAGGTCGATTAGGTGGTATCCCATGCCAAACGCAAGAGCAAACGCTGCATTGGCTGTTCGAATAATTAAAACGGCCCCTTCGGAGCGATTTCCGAGGAAATAATTATCTGGCACGTCTTGATCTGGAAATAGGAAGCTTACCCAATCAGGAATTTTGGGTCTCGAATCCTTAACGTACAGTGTGGCCTCGCTTGAATTAATCGAGATTTTTATCGGTACCTTTGCGTGCTCTATTTTGATTAATTGCTCATCACGTAGCTTTGCATCTTTTATTAGATAGATGCTGAGTCGCTCTTTGCGCTGATGTGATTTCATCGTTAGCCCCACAAGTTTTTTACTTGTTAGCGCGGCGATGCCTGTTTACCCGAGCCCGCCGAGGACACAACGATGCATCTAAACACCAGGAGCCGTCAATGAGGATATGTGAGGGAGAGTAGTGGAAAACTTGAACGCTCGAAGAACGCCATGAAGCTGTACATGGGTTGTAAGTGAGACTGAGACCAAGATGCAGCAGAGCTATGTGATTCGCTGGCAAAAAATGCTAAGTGATTCCTCGTAGATCGGAGCCCGCGACCGGCGCAGCGCTATACCTAACGGCCAATTCCCCTCATTTCCTCATTTCTGAGATGCCAGCCCGACTACACTGGTCATGAAGCCTCGCTTCTCGCCATCGGAAGCTGAACGCAACCCCCTCCGCCCGATGGTCGAAATAAAGCCGTCTTGCCCAACAAGACCCAGCGAAGAGGGAGAAAGAAGGGGAAACCCAAGGCAACAAAGAAGCGCGGGCCGCATGGGCGGCAACCCATACGACCCGCTGACCACCACCAACTCACCTCAGGAGTCGGAAATGGCTGACGCCAATACTAAGCCACGTCGTAGAAAGAACAAACCCGTCAACATGCAGAAGACGTTTGAGCTGGTCCTGCGCAACTACCCGGACCTTCCCAAGCGAGGCTGGCCGTACCTGCCGTGGATGAAGGCGATCGATATCAATTTCAAGATCTTCGGCTTCAAGCCGGGCGACCGCGTGTACCTGAGAGTCAGCGATGTCGACCGATCGATCACGATCACGCCGGACTACAGCCAGTTGGCGCTGCGAGAGCAGCCGTACCACGATCCTGACCGGGGACCGTCGCCGCTCTAACACCTGCAAGGGCCGCTTGATGCGGCTCTAGCGAGTGGAACGCAGGCGTTGCATGAACACGACTGACCGCCGGGGCGACACCGCCCCGGCCATTGCCGCGAACGCCGCGATTCACACCTCTAGCGACCGTCAACAACTGTCACGACCGCAAGGCCCGTGAGGCCACATCGCGCCTGCAAAAATAGCCAGATGGAGTCAAATCACCGCCCACTGACACGCCGCTTCACAACCGCCCCCCGCTGCAACACATACTCGACCCGCGCGCCTTCATCGGCCACGACTCCAATATCCTCAAGCGGATTCCCATCCAGCACGACGAGATCGGCGATCGCCCCCACCGCAACCACCCCAAGCTCCCCCGTCATATTCACAATCTCCGCCGCCACCGTCGTCGCGGACCTGAGCGCTTCCAGATTCCCCAGCACCTCCGCCCGAATCCGAAACTCCCCGGACTGAAACGCATGCATCTCGCCGAGCAGGTCCGACCCGAACCCCATCTTCACCCCGGCTTTCGCATAGATCTCGAGCGACTCACGTCCTTTCTGCTGCACGGAAGCAACTTTCGCCACCGAGTCGGCAGGCATCCCAAACTCCGCCCCATGTTTAGCCAACGCGTCATAAGTCACCAGCGTAGGCACCACAAACGCCCCCCGCTCGCGCATGAGCATCGCCGCCGCCTCATCCACCAGATTCCCATGCTCGATCGTCCGCACGCCGCATCGCACGGCCCGCGCAATCGCCCGCCCCGTATACGCATGCGCCATCACATAAGTATTCGCGGCCTCGGCTTCATCGACGATCGCCCGAATCTCGTCCTCCGAATACTGCGTGTTCGCAATCGGATCGGTCGGCGAAGCCACGCCGCCTGACGCCATGATCTTGATCTGCGTCGCGCCTTTCTGAATCTCCTCACGCACGGCGAGCCGCACGCCTTCAACGCCATCGACGACCCGAGCAATCGCCCCCGTCCTGAAACAGCAGGAGCAGGGCTCCAGCACATCGCCGCGCGGCCGGAAATCCCCATGCCCGCCGGTCTGCGACAGCGCCTTTCCCGACGGAAAAATCCGCGGCCCCGGAATCAGCCCTGTCTCAACGGCCTGCATCAGGCTCCAATCCGCGCCCCCCGCATCCCGCACACTGGTAAACCCACGCGACAACATCGCATCGAGAATCGGCAGCGACCGAATCGCCGCGAGAATATTCGGCTGCGTCGCATTCGCGCCGAGGTTCGCATTCGACGCCAGCACATGCACATGGCAATCGATGAACCCCGGCATCACGGTCTTGCCGCGCACGTCGATCACCTGCGCATTCGGCAAATCCACCGGCCGATCGGTAACCTCGACGATTCGCTCGCCTTCGATCACGACATGATGATGTTCGAGCAACACGCCTCGTTCGAGGTCGAGCACGTTGCCGCCTTGAAGCACGGTAATGGTCATGGAGAAAAATCCTTATCGAGTCGTTGCGGCCGCACGCTTCGCATCCTTCACGAAGCGCGTGCCGACGAAACTGACGGCCGCCGCGAGCATCACGTAGAACGCGGGCGCCATGTTGCTGCCGGTGCGGGCGATGAGCCACGTGATCAGGAACGGCGCGAACCCGCCGAAGATCGTCACCGCGAAGTTGTACGCAACGGATAACCCGGTCGACAGCACCTTGGTCGGAAACAGCTCCGCGAACGCCGCGAGAATCGGCCCGGTGTAAGTGGCGATCAGCACGCCGAACACGGCCTGGAACACGATCAGCGACGCGAACCCGGGCGCATGGTTGATCCACGAGAACATCGGCCACGCGAGCACGAGGATCGCGAGCGCGGAGCCGGACAGGAACACGCGTCGTCCCCACGCGTCGGCGAGTCGCCCGACGATCGGCGAGCAGCACATGATCATCAGCCCGCCGACCATGCCGGCCGTGAAGCCGGTCGATTGCGGCAGATGCAGCGTGCGCACGGAATAGGTCGGCATGTAGAACAGCAGCACGTAGGTGCAGACGGTCCACAGGATGACCATCGAGAAACTCGCAAACGTCTCGCGCGGGTAGGTGTGCAGCACTTCCTTCAGCGGCGAGCTTTCCTTCGCCTGCGATTCGACGGCGCTGAACGCGGGCGTCTCGTCGATATGGCTGCGAATGAAGTAACCGACCGGCCCGACGATGATCCCGAGCAGGAACGGCAACCTCCAGCCCCAGCTATGCAGCGCCTGCGTGTCGAGCGACGTCGTGACGAACGTGCCGGTCGCCGCACCGAGCAGCACCGCGAAGCCGATGCTCGACTGGATCCAGCTCGAGTAATACGCGCGCTTCTCCGGCGGCGCGTATTCGGTGAGGAACGCGGTGGCGCCGCCCATTTCGCCGCCGGCCGAGAAGCCTTGCAGCAGCCGCGCGACGACGATCATCAGCGGCGCGGCGATGCCGGCCTGTTCGTAGGTCGGCGCGATCCCGATCAGCGCGGTGCCGGCCGCCATCAGCAGGATCGTGAGCGACAGCGCGGCCTTGCGTCCGACCTTGTCGGCATAGACGCCGAGCACGATGCCGCCCACCGGCCGCATGAAGAAGCCCACGCCGAACGTCGCGACGGTGAGCAGCACAGACGTGAGTTCGTTGCCGGTCGGGAAGAACAGCTTCGCGATGATCACCGCGAAGAAGCTGTAGACGGTGAAGTCGAACCATTCGAGGCCGTTGCCGATCACGGTCGCGACGATGGCGCGGCGGCGCTGTTGCACCGCCGCATCGACGGAAGGCGCGGCGCGCGGGGAAAGCGTTCCTTGCATGGTCTCTTCCTTTGTCAGAAGTCCGGAGACGGGACGGCTGCCCCGCGTGAATCCCATGCTAAGGACAGCCGGATTTTTTTCTGAAACGAAAGATTCGCATGCCTGCATGCGCTGCACGCATGCGTCGCGCGCGGGGCAGTCAGGCCCCGGTTTGCTGCTCTGCCTGTTCGAACAGCCAGCGGGTGAACAGGCGGGCGGCCTGGTTTTGCGCGCGGTCGTTCGGCGAGATCACGTAATAGCCGCCGCCGTGGCTCGCGGACGCTTCCGTCACGCGCACGAGCAGCCCGGCTTCGATGCAGGCGTCGATCATGTAGCGCCAGCCGAGCGACACGCCCTGACCGAGAATCGTCATCTGCACGATCTGCGGATAGGAGTTGATCGTGATGTCCTGCGGCTGCGCCTTCTGCCGGTCGACGTCGTTCATGTCGAACCATTCGGACCACGACATCCATTGGCGCTGGCCGTCTTCGAGGCGCAGCAGCGTTTCGTTCGCGAGATCGGCCGCATCGAGCGTGCGGCCGGCGAGATAGCCGGGCGCGCAGACGGGGAACACTTCCTCGTCGAACAGCCGGCGTGCGGTGTATTCGGCCGGCGCCTGCTGGCGCACGTAGTAGACGCCGACGTCGAATTCCGCGGGCGACATCGACGCAAGGCCATCGCGCACGATCAGGCGCAGCTTGATGTTGGGATACGCGGCGCGAAAACTCGGCAGCCGCGGCGTGAGCCATAGCACCGCGACGCCGGACGAGCACGCGATCGTCAGTTCGAGATCGCCGTACGGTTTCATCACGTCGTGCGTGGCTTCCGCGCATTGCGTGAGCAGATGGTGGACTTGTGCCGCGTATTGTTCGCCGGCGATCGTCAGCCGCAGCGAACGGTGTTCGCGCACGAACAGCGAGCGGCCGAGGAATTCCTCGAGCTGCTGGATCTGGCGGCTGACCGCGCTTTGGGTCAGGTGCAGTTCGGCGGCGGCTTTCGTGAAACTCGCGTGCCGCACGGCGGCTTCGAACGCGACGAGGCACTGCAGGGGCGGGAGAGGCGTGATGCGCATGGCGGGGAGGGAGTCAGAGGGGGCGCTGCCTCCATGATACGGGCGGACCCGGCGAAAATCGCACGCCGTCAAGGGCGCTGTGGGTTCGCCGTATTCGTGCGAAGATTGCGCGGAATAACACCGACACGTACCCGAGAACGACGTGACCCTATCAAACCCTGAGAGCAAAGTGAAAGCTGCCCATCCGCCGTGGATGTCCGTCGCGCTGGCCGAACTCGGCATCCGCCGCCACCCGCCGGGCAGCATCAACCCGCGTATCGTCGAATACAACAACCAGACGAACCTGGTCGGCTACGACGACAAGATTTCCTGGTGCTCGTCCTTCGTGAACTGGTGCATGGCGCACGCCGGCTTCCGCGGCACCGGCTCCGCGCTCGCTCGCTCGTGGCTGGAATGGGGCAAACCGCTGGAGCGGCCGGTCTACGGCTGCATCGCGATCCTGACGCGCGACGATCCGACGAGCTGGAAAGGGCATGTCGGTTTCTACCTGCGGCACGATGCCGAACACGTGCATCTGTTCGGCGGCAACCAGCTGGAAGAGGTTCGGGAACTTGCGTATCCGTTGCATGAGGTGATCGGCTATCGTTGGCCGGCTACCGAATGACCGTGCAGCGGTAACACACAACAATCCAGAACAAGGAGCCCGCAGTGCAAACCGGCAATCTCCGCCTCTACGCGGATGCGCAATACTCGAGCCCTTATGCGATGTCGGTCTTCGTCGCGTTCGAGGAAAAGTCGCTGCCGTACGAACTGGTGACTGTCGATCTCGGCAACCGTGCGCATTTCGCGCCGGACTATGCGGCGACGTCGCTGACGCAACGCGTGCCGACGCTCGTGCACGACGACTTCGCGCTGTCGGAATCGTCGGCGATCACCGAGTATCTCGACGAGATCTTCCCGGGCACGCGGCTCTATCCGGCCGATCCTCGCCAGCGCGCGCGGGCGCAGTGGGAGCGAGCATCGGTGCAGCGGTGGGTGAAGCTGAAGCGTCCGCCGTTGTAGTCATTTGGTTGCCCCAGCTACCAATTTGGTCGCTGTGATCCGGTTCGGACACTCGGGTGAAAACGTATCGCGAATGTCGTCGTGGCTGGCATTGAATCGCAGACTTCGAGTTGAGATGGAGCGTGCCGCTCGTTTTTGTCAGCGGTTCAACACGGCCAGCATGCGTCCGGTATCTGCGCATGTCGACCACCGGCTTTCGAGATAAAAGCGAAACCGTTGTGGATCGGTATGCGGGATCGGGAATGATTGAGGAGTGTCTTCAATTTCACTCCCTGAGTACCCCGGCGTTCGGAGGTGCAGAGCCGGGGCACTGGTGTACCCTCTCGATGCCTCCGGATAGCAGGACCACATCAGATACCGACGCCGGTTTTGCACGAAGAAGTACGGCGTTTGCGTTCTCTGGACTCTGTACAGCGCTTCGCTGAACAAGCGGCCTGTGCCCCCGATAACCCCCATCCCGATTTCGTTTCTCACGTTTGCACCATTGAGCACATTTATGTACCAAAAGCCGTCCAGTCCGGGCTGGGCAGTCGGTACAGGAGCGGGTGATGTCCAGATTGAGTTTGTGATTGCGCCTATCTGCGCGAGGTCGTCGGTGCCGAGAACGATATCGCCGATATCGACGACGGTTGTCCTCCGCTTGCCATTCACCCAGTCGACATCGAATTCGACGAATGACAGCGTGCCGGCATCCAGATCGACGAGCGAAATTTCCTGTGGAGTGGCGATCCCGCTAGTGGAGATTTCGATGCCGTGGCGCACGTGATCAACGGGGAATATTTCCGAATCCGGGCGCGCGGAACAACGAATGGCGCATGGTTCGTCGGTCATGCGGAATCGGGGAGTACCGGCGATCACTCCGTTCCAGGTAGCCGCAGGTGCGCACGCAGTCGCGACGAGGGGGATGACTATCAGACTGGCAAGCGTGCGGATGATTCGGATAGTCATGGCTATAGCAGTAGTAGGGGATGGCCTGCGTGCAGCATTATGCCGGATGGGGGCGTCTGATCGGACATCCCCTCGATGGGTTTCTAACCCCGCATCCTGCCGCACTCAGTTTTTCGCCACAGCCTCCGTTTCCGCCCGCGGCCCCCCCGCCGCGTCATTCCTGCTCCACCCACCCCCAAGCGACCGATACAACGCCACCGCCGCCAGCGCATGCTCCCGCTTGAGCTGGTTGAGCGAATCCGAATCGCGCAGATAAACCTCCTGCGCCGACAGCACGTCCAGAAAATCCGTCGCGCCGCCCTTATAAAGCTGATTCGCCAATCCAAGCGCTTTATCGGAAGCCGCCAATGCGCTACCCAGCCTTCGCGTCGCCTCATCGGAACTGACGAGATTCGCACGCGCATCCTCGACTTCCCGCAGCGCTTGCAGCATCGTCTGCCGTAACCCGAGTTCCGACTCGCGCATCCGGCTTTCGCTCTGCGAGATATCGGCGGTAATCCGTCCCGCGTTGAAGATCGGGCTCGTCGCACTCAGTGCCGCGCTGAACAGGTTATCGGTCAACGTCGGCAACCCGAGATACGAAGCCGCGAGAATCCCGTCCGTCAGGTTCAACGAAAACTTCGGATACCGCTCGGCCTTTGCCACGCCGACTTGTGCGGCACGCCGCTCGACTTGCGCATAGGCAGTCAGCACATCCGGCCGTCGCAACAACGCCTGCGAAGGCAACGTTCCCGGCGCGCCAACCGGCGGCGCGGGAATGTCCCTCATCTGCGCCAGCAAAAGCCGATCAACCGATTCCGGCGTCCGCCCCGAATACACGGCGATCAGATTCAACTGATGGGAAATCTGCGCCTGCGTCGGCGGAATCCTCGCTTCGAGCGCATCGAGCTGGTTTTGAGCACGCGTCACGTCGAGTTCCGTCGACAGCCCGAACGCCTGCCGCTTGCGCGTGAGTTCGAGCGCATGCTGCCGGATCTTCGCGTTGTCCTGCAGGATCTTCAGTTCCTGCTGCGCCCAGCGCAGATCGACATACGCGGATGCCGCGTCCGCTGCGAGCGCGAGGCGCATCGCATCTTCCGCATGCTTTTGCCCGACCAACTCCGCTTGAGCGGCCAGCAGATCGAGCCGTTCACCGCCGAACACGTCAGGCGACCAGCTCAGCGCAAGCCCCGCACCAGCCTGCCGCACATAACCGAGCGGCGGCGGCGTGTTCTGCCGCGCGTCGGCCGCGTGCGCAGTCGCGTCGAGTTCAGGGAGCAGCACCGCGCGCTTCTGCACGGTCAGCGCCTGCGCCTGCTTCACGCGTTCCGCGGCGGCTTGCAGATCGAGGTTGCCGTCGAGCACGGTCGCGATCAGCCGGTCGAGCACGGGATCGTGGAATTGCGCCCACCAGGCGGCGGCGTCGATGTCCGCGCGCGGCACGTCGGTGTCCCACGCGGTGGGCGCGAGCGTCTGAACGGAGTCGTTCAGCGCCGGATGCTGCGCGGGCTGCACCGCACACCCGGCGGCGAATGCGCTGACGGCCAGCGCGACGAGTAGCTTCTTCATGATGACGATCCTTGGCCTCAGTGCGCGTCCGGCGGCGGCGCGTTCAACGTAATGGGTTTGGAAAACACGACGGCAAGCAGCGCGACGACGAAGCACAGCGACAGCGCGTAGTACGCATCCGCATAGGTGAGCGTCAGCGCTTCGCGATAGATCAGCCGGTGCAGGTTCGCGAGCCCGGCCTGCGCGGTGTTCAGCGTATTGCCGGCCACCGAGCCCCAGTACGCGGCCTGGCGATCGAGCAGCGATGCGACCTGCGGTTCGCCGGCGCTCACGTGCTCGTTCAGCCGCAGATAGTGAAAATTCAGGCGGTCGTTGAGCATCGTCGCGCTCACGGCGATGCCGATCGCGCCGCCGAGGTTGCGCATCAGGTTGAACAACCCGCTCGCCGATTTCAGGCGCGACTGAGGCAGCGAACCGAGCGCCATCGTCACGATCGGCGGCACGCTGAACTGCTGGCCGATGCCGCGCAGCGCCTGCGGCAGCAGCAGTTCCTGCCAGCCCCAGTCGTGCGTGATCGGCGTGTACAGGTAGCAGCCGAGGCCGAAGCAGATCAGCCCGAACACGAGCAGCGCCCGCATGCTGACGTAGCGCGCGGCGAACGCATACGCACACAGCGCGATCAACTGGAACGCGCCGACCGACAGCAGCGCGATACCGATCTGCAGCGAGCTGAACGCACGCACCTGCGCGAGAAACAGCGGCGTCAGGAACACGGTCACGAAGATCCCGATGCCGGTCACGAACGACAGCAGGCTGCCGATCCCGAAGTTGCGCACGGCCAGCGCGCGCAGGTCGACGATCGGGTCTTTCGCGGTCAGCGCATGCACGATGAACAGGAAGCCGCAGATGCCGGAGATCCACGCGCAGATCACGATCGCGTCGTCGCCGAACCAGTTCTTGCGCGGGCCTTCCTCGAGCACGTATTCGAGGCAGCCGAGGAAGCCGGACATCAGCAGGATGCCGAGATAGTCGCCGCGCTTGATCAGGCTGAGATCGGGCGCGTCGATATGCACGTAGCGCGGCACGAGCACGGCCACCGCGATGCCCGGCACGAGGTTCAGGTAGAACAGCCAGTGCCATGACCATTGGTCAGTGATCCAGCCGCCGATCACGGGGCCGATCGCCGGCGCGAGCGACGCGAGCGCGCCGATGGTCGTCGACGCGATCAGCCGCTGCCTGCCGGGGAACAGCACGAACGCGGTGGTGAACACGGTCGGGATCATCGCGGCGCCGAGCGCGCCCTGCAGCCCGCGAAACAGGATCATCGAGTTGATGTCCCACGCGAGCCCGCACAGCATGCTGGTGATCGTGAAGCCGACGGCCGACGCGGCGAACAGCCAGCGGGTCGACATCACCTTCGACAGCCAGCCCGACATCGGGATCACGATGATCTCGGCGATCAGGTACGCGGTCTGCACCCACGACAGTTCGTCCTGGCTCGCGGACAGCCCGCCACCGATGTCGCGCAGCGACGACGCGACGATCTGGATGTCGAGCGTCGCCATGAAGAAGCCGACGCACATCAGCGCGAACGCGAACACGCGCTGTTTGGTCGGTTGCGACGCGGGGTCGCCGGAAAACGCGGTGGTCATCGTCGGCTCCCGCTCAGTTCTTGTGATCGGTATGCACGGTCACGACCGCGGAAAGGCCGGGGCGCAGCACGTGTTCGATACCGGGCTGCGGATCGAGATGCACGCGCACCGGCACGCGCTGGACGATCTTCGTGAAGTTGCCGGTCGCGTTCTCGGGCGGCAGCACGCTGAAGGTCGCGCCGGTCGCGGGCGCCAGGCTGTCGACGCGGCCGTGCAGGCGCGTGCTCGACGCGTCGAGCGCGACGTCGACGCGGTCTCCCGCGCGCATCTTGCGCAGCTGGTCTTCCTTGAAGTTCGCGTCGATCCACAGGCCGGAGGCCGGCACGACCGTCAGCAGCGGTACGCCGACGTTCGCGAGCATCCCGACGCGGCCCGTGCGGTTGCCGACGTAACCGTCGACCGGCGAGCGGATCGTCGTGTATTCGACGTTGAGCGCCGCGACGCGCTGCGCGGCGAGCGCGGTGTTCACGCGGGCCCGCGCATCGGCGAGCTGCGCGCTGAGCACGTCGAGCTGGCGCTTCGACGCGAGCAGCGCGGCGTCGCTGCGTTCGACGGCGGCGCCGGCCTTCGAGTAATCGGCATCCGCGCGCTCGACGATCTGGTTCGATACGGCGTCCGACTTCACGAGTTCGCGATAGCGCACGCGGTCCGATGCGGCGCGCGTCAGCTCGGCCGACGACGCGTTCTTGTCTGCCGCGTGCTGGCCGATCACCGCGAATTGCAGTTGCTGCTTCGCTTCGAGTTCGGTCACCGCGGAGCGCGCGCTGTCGACTTCGGCGCTGGCCTGCGCGAGCTTCGCGTCGTAGTCGCGCGCATCGAGCTGCACGAGCACGTCGCCGGCCTTCACGCGCTGGTTGTCGGTCACGAGGATCTTGTCGACGAAGCCGTTGACCTTCGGCGCGAGCACGGTCACGTCGCCGCCGACATACGCGTCGTCGGTGCTTTCCTGAAAGCGCAGCACGAACAGCCAGTCGAGCGCGGCGGCCGCGACCACGACGACGACGGCGCCCACCGCGATGCGCATCCACGGCACGCGGCGTTGCTGCTTCGCGGGCCGCTCGGTTGTAGCTGCTTCGCGTGACGAGGCAGCGTCTTGGGTCGTATCCATCGATTCACCTATGTATATGCACTTATCAAAACGATCGACCGCACGACGTCGATCGGGGAAGGGGTCAGCGTTCCGGCAGGTTGTGCGTGATCCGGAACAATTCGTCTCTGAGGCGGGCCGCTTGCGCCGACCCGAAGCACCGCTCGAACGCTTCCTGTGCGGCGAGCCAGTGCACGTGCGCATCGGCCACCTTCGTTTCGCCGTGGGCGGTCAGTGCAAACGTCTGACCACGACATGGCGGCTCGATCCGCCCCGTCACCAGCGCCGCGCCGACGAGCGGCTTGAGCGCGCGCAACAGCGCGGTGCGTTCGATCACCAGCACGTTCGACAGCGTCGCCATCGTCAGGCCGGGCCGCTCGCGCAGCAGCGCGAGGATGCTGTACTGCGACGGCGTGACGCCCGCCCGCGACAGGTAGCGCTCATAAAACTGCGAGATCCGCCGGGCGGCTTGCCGGACCGCGAAGCAATCGTCATCGGTGAGCGTGGTCTTGTGCATGTGCACATGTTAGGTGGCGGGGCGGCGCGAAGCGAGGGGCGCGGCGGGATCAGATTGGTGTCGTGGCTGTATCAATCGGCGTCGGAAACGCGCATTCGCGCGCCCGGCGTCACGCCGCTGCCGGAACGATCCAGCCTTCGCGGTCGCAGTACGCGGCCGTGTAGTCGATGAACGCCTTCACCTTCGCGGGCAGCAGCGCGCGGTTCGCGTAGGCGAGCTTGATTTCGACGAACGCGTCGACGAGATCGGCGTCCTCCAGCAACTGCACGAGCGCGCCCGACGCGAGTTCGGCCTGGACGAGCGTTTTCGGGACGACGCCGATGCCGAAGTCGTGCATGACCATTTCGCGGTTGAACACGGGGCTGTTCGACGAGATGTCGAACCGGAACGGCACGGTGAGCAGGTTGCCGTCGACCCGGAACGACAGCGCCGGGCGGCGCAGCGACGGCGAGATCGGCACGAACGGATGAGCGGCGAGGTCGGCCGGCGTCTCGGGGCGCGCATGTGCTTGCAAATACGCGGGCGTCGCGACGATCACGACCGGAATGCGCTCGACCAGCCGCACGACGGTCGATTCGCTCGTCAGCATGTACGGCACGATGATGCCGATGTCGTAGCCTTCGCCGACCAGATCGACCGGGCGCTCGGTCAGCGTGACGTCGAGGCGCACGTTTGGATGCGTGCTCTTGAAGCCGGCAATCAGCGGCACGAGTCGGTTCAGCGCGGCCGTCGTATGCGCGACGAGGCGCAGCAGGCCTTCGGGCTCGCGCGTGTGCGTCTGCGCTTCCACTTCCAGCGCGTCGAGCTCGTCGAGCACGGCCGCGCAACGCTCGTAGATGCGCTCGGCCGTTTCGGTCAGCGATACCTGGCGGGTCGTCCGGTGCAGCAGCCGGCTGCCGAAACGCGCCTCCAGATCCGCGACCGCACGCGATACGACCGGCCGCGCGAGGCCGTGCATGTCGGCGGCGCGCGTGAAGCTGCGCATCTCCACCACCGACCGGAAGATGCGCAGCTTGTCGATGTAGTCCATGTCCGTCTCCTTGACGCGATGGCCGGCCGCCGGCCGCTGTTACGGCGGAGTGTACATTGACTTTATGCATATGCACATATAGATTGCCAAACATGAACGACACCTCGATTGCCCAGGCGTGCAACTGTCTCGCGCTGCGTCAGGCGGCGCGCTTCGTCACGCAACTGTACGAGCGCCATCTGGCCCCGGTCGGCGTCACGCCCGCCCAGTTCTCGATCATGGCGAACCTCACGCGCCATCCCGGCCTGCTGATGAGCGAACTCGCCGAGATGCTCGTGATGGATCGCACGACCTTGCTGCGTGCGCTGAAGCCGTTGCAGCGCGACGGTTTCGTGTCGACGGCGGCGTCCGAGCACGATGCGCGTGCGCATGCGCTGCACCTCACGAAGCTCGGCGAACGCACGTTCGCGCAGGCAAAAGTCGCGTGGCAGGCCGCGCAGGACGAATTCGACACGCAGTTCGGCCGCGAGCGGGCGAAGGCGTTGCGCAATGAGTTGTTCAGTCTGACGGCGGAACGTTAGACGAGGAGCGGACGGTTCGGTGGGACGACCAATTGGTGCGGAATTCGAGCCATTGGTCGCCGTCAAAGCATGAGGTCGTGAAAATTGGTTCTATTGGAATCCGATTCGATCAAAATCTGGACAGTTTTTATTTCCAGTCGTAAAGTCCTCTGACTGAGTTCATGAGCCGGCGCCGCCGCCGGTACGCGTCACGAGGAGCAACCGATGCTGCAGTTGAGCGACCGCGACGACGCGATGTTGCGCGGGGATTTCGGCGACGGCGTCGCCCGGGCGATGCGGATCGTCGCGCGCACCGCGCAAGTGATGTCCGCGCCGCACCTGATCGACATTACGTCTGCCCATATCGACGGCTGTCTGTATCACGGCCAGACGAGCCTCGACTTCGTCGACTATTTCGTCGACACGGGTGCGAAGGTCGCGGTGCCGACCACCTTGAACGTCGGGTCGCTCGACCTGATCCATCCTGAGCTGTACCACGGCGACCGCACGATCCAGCGCGATGCGCAGCGCCTGATGGACGCGCATTTGCTGCTCGGCTGCGAATCGAGCTTCACGTGCGCGCCGTATCAGCTGAAGAATCGTCCCGCGCTGGGCGAGCAGATCGCGTGGGCCGAATCGAATGCGATCGTGTTCGCGAATTCGGTGCTCGGCGCGCGCACGAGCCGCTACGGCGATTTTCTCGACCTGGCCGCCGCGATCACCGGGCGCGCGCCGTATGCGGGGCTGCATGTCGACGCGAACCGCGCCGCGCGGATCGTGTTCAATGCGCCGGATTTCAGCCGCCTGCCGTCGCGTGACATCTATTTCGCCGCGCTTGGCCTGGCGGTCGGCAAGATCGCGGGGGCGGTCGTGCCGGCGATCGTCGGGCTGCCGGCCGACACCACCGAGGACGAACTCAAGGCGCTCGGCGCGGCCGCCGCGTCGAGCGGGGCCGTCGCGCTGTTCCATGCGGTCGGCGTGACGCCCGAGGCGCCGACGCTCGACGCCGCATTGCACGGGCACACGGCGCAACGCACGGTCGATATCACGATGGCCGATCTCGACGAGATTCGCCGCACGCTGAATCACGGTGCGGCCGGCGACGCGCTCGTCGCGGTCGCGCTCGGCACGCCGCATTTTTCGCTGGCTGAATTCCGCACGCTCGACACATTGCTCGACGCGTTCGACGGCAAGCCGGCCTGCGATTTCTACGTGAACACGAGCCGCTTCATTCTGTGGGAACTGGAGGAAGCCGGCCTCGCGGAGAAATTCGCCGCGCGCGGCATCCAGATCGTCGTCGATACCTGCACGTACATCACGCCGGTGATGAAGCAGTTGTCGGGGCTGGTGATGACCAACTCGGGGAAATGGGCGTCGTATGCGCCCGCGAACATCGGCGTGACGGTGGCGTACGGCAGCATGCGCGAATGCGTGCGGTCCGCGTACGAAGGCAAGGTGCGATTCGATGACTGAAGCGACGGGCACATTCTTGACGGGCGACACGCTCGTGCCGGGCAGCGCGTGCGCGCGTCCGTTCGTCCTCGACAAGCCGCTCAGCTTCTGGGGCGGCTACGACTCGGGCGCGGGCAGGATCGTCGATCGCGGGCATCCGCAGGTCGGCGCGAGCCTCGCCGGCAAGGTGATGGTGATGCCGCACGCGAAGGGCTCGAGTTCGAGCAGCAGCGTGCTCGCGGAAGCGGTGCGCAACGGCACGGGGCCGGTCGGGATCGTGCTGAAGGAGCGCGACCTGATCATCTCGATCGGCGCGATCGTGGCCGCCGAGCTGTATGCGATCGCGGTGCCGGTGGTGTGCGTGAGCGACGATGTGTACGACGCGATCGTCGCCGCAACGGGCGACGTGCGGATCGAAGCGGGCGAGGGAGGTGAAGGGGCCGGCGGCGCGCGGATTTATCTGGGCGCTGATGCTCGTCCGGCCGGATCCGGTTTGACCTGAACGACCGGCGCGCGCTGACGGCGAGTCAGGCGGTGGCCGCGGCGACGCGATCCGGAGCGAGCAGCGTCGTTCGCCGCGCGGTAGCCGCACCTGTCCCGGTCAGATGAAGCGCACGTGTCGGGTTTCTTCCTGCGTGAGCGACAGCGCTTGAGCCGCCGCGTTCATTTCGCGTTTGCCGCCCGGCTGCGCCAGTCTTCTGATTTCGGGCCACACGATCACGCCGAACAGGATGCGCAGGATCGCACTGAGCACGCACAAGCCGATTACGCTCGCGCTGATCAACGCAAACACGTCGAACGTCGATTCCATGCTGAGCGTCACCGCGGATACGATTCCGCTGACGACGGCCGCACCGATCACGCAAATGAGCATGACGAAAAGGTCGGTTCGGGCGCCGGCGACTTTGGCGGGGCGCAGCAGATAAGCCGAACCGTCGGTCATGTTGCGGATGCCGTAGACGATCTGGCGATCCTGGTCGTCGGCATAGGCGACATTCAATCGATCGCCATCGGCGATGAACAGGCGCGTCGTCCGGTTGGTCCTGAACACGAGGGGGGACGCGAGCGAATCGAGTTTGAGCGTGATTTCCTCGATACTTTGCGTCGTCGTGCCCAGGTTGTTGCTCCAGACCTTCGTCTCGATCGATTGCTGGCTGATTGCCGTCACGCGGCCGGATACGGTCTGCATGTCGTGGTTCGTCATGGGCCGCTGCGCTCCGCGCTGAAACCGGACGGTTCGCCTAGCCAGCAATCCTGGGCTTCGCGTCGCTGCGGCTGGAAGATCAGGTCGGACAAGCCGCCGATGGCGATCAGGTTGCCCACCAGACCGACGATGGACACGACGGTGGCCAGTGCCGAGGTGAACGCCCAACCCGAATGGAGTGCCGCGGCAGCGGTACCCAGGCTCAGCACGACCAGGCACGACGCCCAGGCGAGCAGCGACAGGTTCCGTCGCTTTTGCGCGCGCACGTCGTACGGCGCGATGGCAAGGCTGCCGCTCCTGATCCACGCGATCCGGCGACGGCCGCGATGCTCGAATGTGCAGGCGCGCACCGACATGCCGGGCCTCAGTTTCTCGATCTGCTTGAATGCTTCTTCGTCGACGTCGCTGGCCGTGACGAAGTAGCAGACGTTCTGCATCGTCAAACGGTATGGCGGGTTCTTCCTGACATTGGCCTTGACTCGGATGAGGTTGGTATCGACGCGGTCGATCGTGGCCTCGATCAGGGTGGTGCGATTGGGCATGGGTCGGAGAGGGCGCGGGTCCGCGCGACGTCGTTTTGATGTGGTGCCCATCATACGCCACCGCTTTCGGCCGGCCGTCCGGCATTGCCGGGCGACGGGTTGCCCGGCGCGTGGCACTGAATTCGCGCGCAGCCGCCCCCGCACCGTGCCGCCGGCGGCGGTTCGGCGTTATTCGCGCCGGTGCCGGGTCAACGCTGATGCCATCACCTCGCAGCCGCTTCCCGAAATGCGCTCGGCGTCTGCCCGGCCCAGCGCCGGAACGCGCGCGTGAAATTCGCCGGGTCGGTGAACTGCAGCCGCTCGGCGATCGTTTTCAGATCGAGATCCGACGCGGCGAGCAACTGCTTCGCGTCGCGAAACCGCGCTTCGTCGAGCAATTGCCGATAGCTCGATCCGGCTTCTTCCAGCCGGCGCCGCAGCGTGCGCGTCGACACGAGCAGCGCGTCGGCGAGCATGTCCGGCCCCGGATAATCGCCGGCGGCGCGCGCCAGCTCCGCCCGCACGCGCTCGACCAGATCGCCTTCGTCCTGCCGCACCTGCGCATATTCGCGCTCGACCTGCACGAGCGCCTGCCGGTGCGCGACTTCGTCGGCGAGCGGCAGCGGCCAATCGAGCACGTCGCGCGCGATCCAAAGCGCATTGGCCGCGCAGCCGAATGCCACCGGCGGCAACTGATCGCGATAGCGTGCGAAATACATGGGCTCCGGCCACGCAAATTGCAGCGTGATCGGCGGGGACGTGCGGCCCGACCATTGCGAGATGTTCTGCGCGAGCCCCGTCAGCACGAATTCGAACATCACGTGGTGCTGCAGCACGAGGTTCGCCTGCACGCCGTGCAGTTCGAGCGTCGCGCCGCGTTCGTCTTCGGCATAGGTCAGCCGGTATTGGCGATTGCGCATCCGGAAATAGCGCTGCGTGACCGACAGCGCTTCGCGGATGTCCCGCGCGGTCAGCGTCGCATAGCCGAGAAAGCCGTGCACGGTCGGTTTCAGCAGCAGCCCGAACGCGAGCCCGATGCCCGGATCGCCGCCGATTTCGATCGCATTGAGCACCAGCCGCCCCCATTGCGACGGCGCGACGCGCGCGTCCGGTTCGGCCAGCACCGCATCGCGCAGGCCCGTGCCGGCCCGCACGGCGGCCAGGTCGACGCCGCGTGCGGCCAGCGCCTGCAGCAGCAGGCGCGTATAGGCGACCGGAATGGTCGGGCGGCGCAGCCCGAGGCGGTCCTTGCGAGACGGGGATGTCATGTCGATTTGGCCGGAAATGACAAGCATTATGGCTGTTTACCCCCTCACGTTCAAGGCGGCGCGCGCCTACGATGGCAGGCATCGCTTATTGGCCGAATCATCATGACGACACCCTTTCCCCACCTGCTCGCCCCGCTCGATCTAGGCTTCACGACGCTGAAGAATCGCGTGCTGATGGGCTCGATGCACACCGGCCTCGAGGACAGCCGCAAGACGCTGCCGCGCCTCGCTGAATATTTCGCCGAGCGTGCGCGCGGCGGGGTCGGTCTGATCGTGACGGGCGGCTTCGCGCCGAACGTGGCCGGCTGGACCAAGCCGTTCGGCGGCACGCTGATGACGTCGGCCGCCGCGCGCCGGCATCGCGAGATCACCGGCGCCGTGCACGCGGAGGACGGCAAGATCGCGCTGCAGATCCTGCATACGGGGCGCTACGGTTATCACCCGTTCGCGGTCGCGCCGTCGAAGATCAAGTCGCCGATCTCGCCGTTCGCGCCGCACGAACTGAGCGCGCGCGGCGTCGAGCGGCAGATCCGCGCGTTCGTGCGCTGCGCGACGCTGGCACGCGAAGCCGGTTACGACGGCGTCGAGATCATGGGCTCCGAGGGCTACCTGATCAACCAGTTCATCTCGATGCATACGAACAAGCGCGCCGACCAGTGGGGCGGTTCGTACGAGAACCGCATCCGCCTGCCGATCGAGATCGTCGAGCGCACGCGCGAGGCGGTCGGCCGCGACTTCATCCTGATCTATCGGCTGTCGATGCTCGACCTGATTCCGGACGGCAGCGACTGGAGCGAAACCGTGCAGCTCGCGAAGGCGGTCGAGCGCGCGGGCGCGACGATCATCAACACGGGGATCGGCTGGCACGAGGCGCGCGTGCCGACGATCGCGACGTCGGTGCCGCGCGGCGCGTTCGCGTGGGTGACGAAGAAGATGAAAGGCGAGGTAGGTATCCCGCTCGTGACGACCAACCGGATCAACCGGCCCGAAGTGGCCGAGCAGATTCTCGCGGACGGCTGCGCGGACATGGTGTCGATGGCGCGCCCGCTGCTCGCGGATGCCGAGTTCGTCGTCAAGGCCGCGCAGGGCCGTGCCGACGAGATCAACACCTGCATCGGCTGCAATCAGGCGTGCCTCGATCATGCGTTCAAGAACAAGATCGCGTCGTGCCTGCTGAATCCGCGCGCGTGCCACGAGACGGAGCTGAAATACACGCGCGCGCCGCAGCCGAAGCGCATCGCGGTGGTCGGTGCGGGGCCGGCCGGGCTCGCGTGCTCGACCGTGCTCGCGCAGCGCGGCCATCAGGTCGACCTGTTCGATGGCGCGGCCGAGATCGGCGGCCAGTTCAACATGGCGAAGCGGATTCCGGGCAAGGAGGAGTTTCACGAAGCGCTGAGCTACTTCGGTCGGCAGGTCGAGCTGACCGGCGTGAAGCTGCACCTGAACCGCCGCGTCGATGCGAGCGACCTGATCGCGGGCGGCTACGACGAGATCGTGCTGGCGACCGGCGTCGCGCCGCGCGACCCGAAGATTCCGGGGCAGGACGGGCCGAACGTGCTCAGCTATATCGACGTGCTCGCGGGCAAACAGCCGGTCGGCCGGCGGGTCGCGGTGGTCGGCGCGGGCGGGATTGGCTTCGATGTCGCCGAGTATCTGGTGCAGGACGGCGAGTCGCCGGCACTCGATCTGGATGAATGGAAAGCCGAGTGGGGCGTGACCGACCCGGCCACGACGCGCGGCGGCGTGACGCGTGCGCAGGTGTCGGCACCGGCGCGGGAAGTGACGTTGCTGCAGCGCAAGGCCGCGCCGCTCGGCAAGGGGCTCGGCAAGACGACCGGCTGGATTCACCGTGCGACGCTGAAGATGAAGCAGGTGAAGATGATCGGCGGCGTGAACTACGAGCGGATCGATGCGCGCGGGCTGCATGTGTCGTACGGCGAGCAGCGCACCGACCACGAACTGATCGAAGCCGATACGATCGTGCTCTGCACGGGGCAGGAGCCGCAGCGCGCATTGCTCGCGCCGTTGCAGGCGGCCGGGCGCTCGGTGCACCTGATCGGCGGCGCCGAACTGGCCGCCGAACTCGATGCGAAGCGCGCGATCGATCAGGGTGCGCGGCTGGCGGCGCGGCTGTAACGGGCGGCCGCTGCGACGGTCATTCGGCAGATCGTCGCGTGGCGACGAGCGGCTTACGCGACGGTTCGCGGCTTCCCGCTTGATGCGCCGATTTGCGGGCGCAGAACCATAACGAGCCGCCGCGCCACCATGCAATATGGCGGCGCGCGCCCCGCAGACCGTGCCCGCAATCGACCGGCGCGGCTCAGGCCGCTTCGGCCCGCTCTTCCTCTTCCGCTTCGAGCATCGCCTTGACGATCAGGTAGATGGCCGGCAGGTCATCATCGTCGCGGCGCCAGTCGACCGGCTCCTCGACGTCTGCGGCAACCAGCCGGCTGCCACGCAGCCGGATGAATGCGTCGACGACGGCCGGATCGTTGCGGTTCAGGAAGCCGGGATTCGAGAACGCCAGCTCCTCGACGTTCAGCAGCGCCTGCCAGCTCATCGTGCGCACGGCCGCCGGGTGGGTGCGGCGGCGCAGACCGAGCGCCCGCTGCGCGGGGCCGCCCGCGACACGCTGCAGATCGACGACCGCCCGCTGCGCGGCGCGCTCGAAGTGGACGGGATTGAAACCGGGTTGCTCGGGATCGAATGCGGAAGCCTGGAACATGGTCGCCTCACAAAAGTCCGTTCGTCTGTGGATGACGGAATTCGGGTCAAATGGTGCAAAAGCACTGTAAATATATACAGTGTTCGGCGCGGTTTCAAGCCCCGAATGCAGAATTTCGTGTGTCGGCGCTCGGCGCTCGACGCGGGCGATCGCATCGATCGGGCGGACGATCTACACCGCCGCAGCAATCGTCTCCCGCAGCCACCGATGCGCGGGATCGCGATGCACGCGCTCGTGCCACAGCATCGACATTTCATAGCCGGGCACCTCGACCGGTGCGTCCACCACGCGCAACGCGGGCACGTCGCGCACCAGCCGCTCGGGCAGCATCGCGACGAGATCGGTGCTCGCGACGGCCGACATCACGAACAGGAAGTGCGGCACCGACAGCACGACGCGCCGCGTGGCCCCCGCCTTCGCGAGCACTTCGTCCGTCACGCCGAAGAAGCCGCCGCCGTCGGGCGACACGATCACGTGCTCGAGCGTGGCGAACTGCGCGAGCGTCGGGCGCCGCTTCAGCTTCGGATGACCGGCGCGGCCGATCAGCACGTAGCGCTCGACGAACAGCGGCAGGCGCCGCATGCCGGGCGGCGACCCTTCGGTCGTATGAAAAGCCAGGTCGATGCCGTTTCGTTCGGCCTCCTGCTCGATGCGCGGCGGCACGAGTTCGACGACGGCCAGCCGCGTGCCGGGCGCGGTCGAACGCAGCGTGCGCAGCGCGGGCAGCACGATCGTCGATTCGCCGTAGTCGGTCGCGGCCACGCGCCACGTGTGCGTCGCGGTCGCGGGATCGAACGGCGTGGCCGGGATCACCGCGCGCTCGACTGCTTCGAGCGCATCGCGTAACGGCTCGCGCAGCGCTTCCGCGCGCGCGGTCGGCCGCATCCCGCGCGGGCCGGGCAACAGCAGGGGATCGCCGAACACGTCGCGCAGTTTCTGCAGCTGCACGCTGACCGACGGCTGCGACATGTTCAGCTTCTCGGCCGCGCGCGTGACGTTGTGCTCGGCAAGTAGCACGTCCAGCGTGACGAGCAGGTTCAGATCGAGCCGTCTGAGATTATTCATGGCTATACCTGGGATATCAGGAATTCATTTCAAATATACCGTTGAAGGCCGCATCCTGCAGTCATTCAATCCACGGAGTGACGAACATGAATGTGCTGATCGTGTATGCCCATCCCGAACCGCGTTCGCTGAACGGCGCGCTGCGCGACTTCGCCGTCGCGCATCTCGAAGCGGCCGGCCACGCGGTGCAGGTGAGCGACCTGTATGCGATGAACTGGAAGTCGGCACTCGATGCGAGCGACGTGACCGATCGCGTGCCCGATGCGCGGTTCGATCCGACGCTCGATTCGAAGCGCGCGTTCGCGGCGGGTACGCAAAGCGAAGACATCGCGCGCGAGCAGGACAAGCTGAAGTGGGCCGACGCGGTGATCCTGCAGTTTCCGCTGTGGTGGTTCTCGATGCCGGCAATCATGAAGGGCTGGTTCGAGCGCGTGTATGCGTACGGTTTTGCGTACGGCGTCGGCGAACATTCCGATACGCACTGGGGCGACCGCTACGGCGAAGGGATGTTGGCAGGCAAGCGGGCGATGATCGTCGTCACGACGGGCGGGTGGGAATCGCACTACAGCCGGCGCGGCATCAACGGGCCGATCGACGACTTGCTGTTCCCGATCCAGCACGGCGTGCTGTATTACCCGGGGTTCGACGTGCTGCCGCCGTTCGTGATCTACCGGACGGGCAAGATGAACGCCGCGCGTTTCGACCAGACGTGTACGGCGCTCGGCCAGCGTCTGAACGATCTGTGGACCACACCGCCGATTCCGTTCCGCCGGCAGAACGCGGGCGATTACGAGATTCCGGCGCTGACGTTGAAGGAGGACATCGCGCCGGGGAAAGTGGGGTTCGCCGCGCATTTGACCGCCTGACGGTTACTGCGCACCCCGCTGCAGAGGAGGCACGGACAACCGCCGCCAACCGCAAGATGCCAAACGCGGAATGCAAACGACCCGGGCGGCCTGCGTGACATCGCCGGCCTCCCGGGTCGTGCTTCTCGTGGCACCTCGCGGCCGTGGGTCACGGCCGCGATTCATCGTCGCTTACCGATCGTCGTCCCGCACCGAAGACGGATGCCGGCACAGCGCCCGCACCTCCATCTCCATATACGGAAACAGCGGCAGCTGGCTCAGCACGTCATGCAGCTGCTGCACGCTTTCGACGTCGAAGATGCTGACGTTCGCATACTGCCCGGCGATCCGCCACAGATGGCGCCAGACGCCTTCGTTCATCAGCCGCTGGCACATCGCCTTTTCTTCCGCCTTCAGCGTGGCCGCCTTCACCGGGTCCATGTCCGCCGGCAGGCGAACGGTCATTTCCACATGAAACAGCATCCTGCACTCCTTGCGTTGTCGATTCGTCGAACGGGAAGGGCGCTCACGCCTGCGCGCGGGCCCGCTCGACTTCGCTGCCCGGCACGTCCTGCTTGTCCTTGAGCAGCGAGAAGTCGAAGTCGATCAGCGCGAACTGCCCGTCGACGCCGTACGGCTTGCCTTCCGCGCCCTCCGCCTGCCTGACCGGCGGGATCAGCCCGTCGCGCGTCGCGAATGCGAAGTCGTCCCACAGATGCGGATCGCCATCGATGTTGATCTGCGTCGTCAGCTTACGATAACCGTCCGCCGAAACGAAGAAGTGGATGTGCGCCGGACGATGGCCGTGGCGGCCGAGCTGGTCGAGCAGTTGCTCGGTCTTGCTGCCCGGCGGCACGCTGTAGCCGACCGGCAGCACGCTGCGGAAGCTGTAGCGGCCTTCGGCATCGGTGCGGATCGAGCGACGCAGGTTGAACGCGGGCTGCGACGGGTCGAAGTACGAGTAATTGCCCAGATGGTTCGCATGCCACACCTCGACCAGCGCGTTCGCGAGCGGCGCGCCGTCCTGGCCGAGCACCCGGCCACGCATGATCAGCGTCTGGCCCGGATCGGTGCCGTCGTCGAGCCGCGCGTGGCCGACCGATTCCGGCGCGCCGGCGACGTACAGTGGCCCTTCGATCGTGCGCGGCGTGCCGCCCTGGATGCCGGCCTTTGCCTCGGCTTCGTCCATCCGCACGTCGAGGAAGCGTTCGAGGCCGAGGCCCGCGGCGATCAGCCCGAATTCGCGGCCGGCTTCGTTCAGGTAGTTCAGGGCCGTCCAGAATTCGCTCGGCTGCACGTCGAAGTCCTCGATCGTGTAGCAGAGGTCCTTCACGATCCGGTTGACGATCGCGCGCACGCGCGGGTTGCCGGGCTTCTCGGCGGCGTCGTCGAAGGTCTTCAGCAGGGCGTCGATGGCTTGCTTGTTCATCTGTGTCTCCGGTGTCGGTTGTCGTGTGGGGATCAGCGGGCGCCGCGTCGCATCCGTTCGATGCGGGCCCAGTCGAAGGTGATGCCGAGGCCGGGCGTCGCCGGCAGATGCAGCTTGAAATCCTCGTAACGCAGCGGCTCGACGAGGATTTCCTCGGTGAGCAGCAGCGGGCCGAACAGTTCGGTGCCCCATTTCAGCGAGTCGAACGTGCTGAACAGTTGCGCGGACGCCATCGTGCCGGCCGCGCCTTCGAGCATCGTGCCGCCGTACAGTTCGATGCCGGCCGCCGCGGCGATCGACGCGACGCTCGCCGCGCCCTGCAGGCCGCCCGATTGCGCGATCTTCACCGCGAACACGTCGGCCGCGCGATCCTGCGCGAGCGCGAACGCATCGACGGGGCCGTGCAGCGCCTCGTCGGCCATGATCGGCACCTGCGCGAGCTGCGTGAGGCGTTTGAGCCCCGCGCGGTTGGTCGCGGCGATCGGCTGCTCGACGAGGCTCACGCCGGCGTCGGCCAGCCGCGCGCCGGCCCAGATCGCGTCGGTTTCGCTCCAGGCCTGGTTCACGTCGACCCGCACGTCGCCGCGCTCGCCGAGCGCGCGCTTGATCGCGACCACGTGCGCCACGTCGTCCGCGACCGCGTTCGAGCCGATCTTCAGCTTGAACGCGCGATGGCGGCGGGCGTCGAGCATCGCTTCGGCTTCCGCGATGTCGCGTTGGGTATCACCGCTCGCGAGGGTCCACGCGACATCGACCGTATCGGTCCGGCGCCCGCCGAACAGCTCGGACAGCGGCACGCCGAGACGCCGCGCCTGCGCGTCGAACAGCGCGGTCTCGATCGCGCACTTCGCGAAGCGGTTGCCCTGGAACAGCTTGCGCGCCCGCGCCAGCGCGGCGCCCGGACGCGTCGCGTCCAGGCCCTGCAGCAGCGGCGCGAAGTAGGTGTCGATGTTGACCTTGATGCTTTCGGGGCTCTCCTCGCCATAGGCGAGGCCGCCGATGGTCGTCGCCTCGCCGACGCCTTCGATACCGTCCGTGCATCGAACGCGGACCAGCACGAGGGTCTGGCAATTCATCGTCGCGACCGACAATTTGTGGGGCCGGATCGTCGGCACGTCGACCAGCAGCGTGTCGATGCGTTCGATGGTGGCGGCAGTTGCTATCATGCGATTCCTCCTGTTGGTGCACATGGTAGGAATTCCCGCCCCGCGTCGTCCAACACTCTTTCCGACTACTTCCATACCTTTGAGGCATGAAATGGAATTGCGTCAGCTCCGTTACTTCATCGCCGTCGCCGAGGAAATGAACATCACGCGGGCGGCGGAGCGGCTGCACATGACGCAGCCGCCGCTGAGCCGCCAGCTCCAGGCGATCGAGGAGGAGATCGGGCTGCCGCTGTTCGAGCGCGGCGCGCGGCCGCTGAAACTGACCGATGCCGGGCGCGTGTTCTATGCGCAGGCGAAACGTCTGGTCGACCAGGCCGACGAGCTGGGGCCGCTCACGCGACGGCTCGCACAACTGTCGGAGCGGATCGTGATCGGCTTCGTGCCGTCGGCGCTGTACGGCGCGCTGCCGGACGTGATCCGTGCGTTTCGCGAGGCGCAGCCGGACGTCGAGCTGTCGCTGATCGAAATGTTCACGCTCGAACAGCTCGGCGCGCTGAAGGGCGGGCGGATCGACGTGGGGTTCGGCCGCCTGCGCTTCGACGACGACCAGCTGGTGCGCGAGGCGCTGGTCGAGGAAAAGCTGATCGCAGCGCTGCCGGCCGGGCATCGGCTCGCCGATCCGGCCCGGCCGCTGACGCTCGCGGATCTCGCGAACGAGACGATGATCGTCTACCCGAGCACGCCGCGGCCGAGCTTCGCCGATCAGCAGTTGTCGGCGCTGCGCGACGGCGCGGTCGTGCCGGCGGCCGTGCACGAGGTGCGCGAGTTGCAGACGGCGCTCGGGCTCGTGGCCGCGCAGGTGGGCGTGTCGCTGGTGCCGGAGAGCGTCGAGGGCGTGCGCGTGAAGGGCGTCGTCTACCGGCGGCTGCCGGAGCCGGGCGCGACGTCGCCGATCATCATGAGCCGCCGCCTGCACGGCGAAAGCGCGGCCACGGCCGCGTTTTGCGCGATCGCGCGGGAGATGATCGTGCCGGCCGCATGACGGTTGCCGGACGCCCCCAAAAACGCTCGCCGCGTGGGCCGATTATTGCCGCACATGGTTTTTTCTATCCTGCCCGCGCCGGATAAACCGGCAAGGCTGCTCTCCGTAAACAGGGTTGGACGCGGGGTTTCCCGCTTCGTATCGACCTGGAACATTCGAGGAGAGCAGCGTGAGCCGATTTGGGAAAAGCATAAAGTTCAGGATCTTTTTCGCGCTTGCCGCGTGTGTCGCGCTCATGGTCGCCATCGGCGTGTTCGGCCTGTTCGGTCTGTCGAGGCTGAATTCGAACGTCCACGATGCCTATACGGGCAATACCTTGCCGATCAGCGAGTTGTCGGAAATTCGCGCCGCGACCTTCGAGACGCAGCTGCGGCTGCGTGCGGCGTCGTCCGAGCGCGATCCCGCGCGGCTCCGCAGCGGGATCGACGAGACGCGTGCCGAGCAACGCCGTCTCGACACGATATGGAACCGCTACTACGGCCAATCGATCACGAGCGAGAAGGAGCAGCGCATCGCCGACCGCATTCGCGACGTGCTGCCCCGGTTCCGGGCCGGCGTGGACGCGGCGCTCGTGGCGGTGGACGGCGGGGACCGCGATGCCGCCACGGCGGCGATCGACCGGCTGGCGCCCGCCGCCGGCGCGCTCAAGCAGGCGCTCGACGACGACATCGCCCTGAACATCGATCAGGCGAAGTCGTTCGTCGACGACAGCGCGTCGACCTTCGTCATGATCTTGTGGATCGCGATCGGCCTGATCGGCATCGGCGTGCTGGTCGCGGCGTGGGTGTCCGCGCACCTGATGCGGCACATCTCGACGCCGCTGGGGCAAGCCGTGAGCGTGGCCGACGAAATCGCCGGCGGGTCGCTGGACAACCGGATCGACATCGATTCGCACGATGAATTCGGCCGGTTGCTCGGGGCGCTGGCGACGATGGACCGCCAGCTCGGTACGACGGTGCGCGGCATCAAGCGCAGCGCGGAAGCGGTGGCGGTCGCGTCGCGCCAGATCGCGAGCGGCAATGCCGATCTGTCGGCCCGCACGGAAGAGCAGGCCGCGTCGCTCGAGGAAACCGCGTCGAGCATGACGCAACTGACCGAGACCGTGAGGCAGAACGCCGACAACGCGCAGCAGGCCAATACGCTGGCGACGCGCGCGACCGGCATGGCCGATGCCGGCAACGATGCCGTGCAGAGCATGGTCGCGACGATCGGGCAGATCAGCAGCAGTTCCAGCCAGGTTTCCGATATCACGGGCGTCATCGAGGGCATCGCGTTCCAGACCAACATCCTCGCGCTCAACGCCGCGGTGGAGGCCGCGCGCGCCGGCGAGCAGGGGCGCGGCTTCGCGGTGGTCGCGAGCGAGGTGCGCAGCCTCGCGCAGCGCTCGGCGGCCGCCGCGAAGGAGATCAAGGAACTGATCGGCGCGTCGGTGTCGATGATCCGGGACAGCGCGCAGCAGGCCACGGGCGTCGGCGCGACGATGGGGGACGTGAAGCTCGCGATCAAGCAGGTGTCCGATATCGTCGCCGAAATCGCGGCGGCCTCGCGGGAGCAGAGCCAGGGGATCGGGCAGGTCAATCTGGCGATCGAGCAGATGGACCAGGTGACGCAGCAGAACGCGGCGCTCGTCGAGCAGGCCGCCGCGGCGGCGCATTCGCTCGAGGAGCAGGCCGGCCGCCTGCAGGCGGCGATGGCCACGTTCAAGCTCGCTCCCAATGCCGTCGACGCGCCGGTCGTGGCGTCGGCCGCGCCTGCGCCTGCATCCGCGCTCGCCCTCGCGCCGACGAAACCGCCGGTGGTGGCGCCGGTGGCGGGGCTGAGCGCCCCTGTCGCGGGCGCAGCCGTCGACTGGAAGGCATTTTGATCGGGATAACGGTTCGCAGCCTGCTGCGACGGGAGTATCGACCCTTGAAAGGCTCTACGCGTTCTGCTCACGTGGTACTCACGCTCGATGCGCTCGTCGACGCATGCGTACGCTTCGATCCGTCGGACGGGGATCAACGGCTGATCGTCCGGACGCTGGTCGTGCCGATGCTCGCACGGCGGCTGAAGTGGCTGGGGCTGTTGCTGCGTGCGAGCCCGCGCAGCGAGGCCACGCGCACGATGCTCGAACGGATCGAAGGGGCGCTCGCGTGCGCGGCGGCACGGCTCGAGGCTGCGTGCCGGCCGTCCGCGGACAGGGCGACGAATGCCGTGCCGCGGCGCGGACCGCGGGCGTAGATCCCGAGGTCGTCGCGGGAGCGAGGGCCGACCGTCGATCGGAGCGCGGCCGCCCGCACGAACGGAAGGCGAATGGTGGGGACGGCGATTAGCAGGACCGCGCGCGAAATGCCGCGTGCGGCGTGAAGCGGCGCGCTGACGGCTCCTCAGCGCCTGGCGTCGAGCGTTTCCGACGGCGATTCGCCGAACTTCTCCCGATACGCGATCGCGAACCGGCCCAGGTGGGTAAACCCGCAATCGAGCGCGATATCGGCGATCCGCCGGTCGGATGCCGCGCCGCGCAGCAGTTCGCGCGCGTGCGCGAGCCGCGTCGCGCGCAGGTATTGCATCGGGCTCATCCCGCGGAATTGCAGGAATGCGTCGCGTAGCGTCCGTTCGGGCACGTTGGCGGCCTGGACGATATCGGCGAGCTGCAGCGGCTGCGCGTAGTGCGCATCGACGAACTCCTGCGCGCGCCGCACGAAACCCGGCGCCGGATCGCGGTGCGCCGCCTGCAGCACCGACGGCGGATGGCCTTCGATCAGCAGGTCGATCAGCAGATGCTCGAGCTGCGACGCGACCCGCGGGTTCGCGTTCGCGCGCTCGAGCAGCTCGGGCGACCGCGCGACGAGCATCAGCTGCTGGCGCCACGCGGCGAGTGCGGCGTCGCTCACGTGCAGCACCGGGTCGAGCATCGCGCGCGGGTCGCCGGTCAGCGCGCCGACGGTCGCCGCGTCGATGCGCAGCACGAACTGCTCGCAATCGGCCGACAGCACCGCGTCGAAGCGCTCGCCGGGCGCGCACAGCACGCCGGTCTGGCCGTCGACGCCGAGTTGCCGCCCCATCGCGCGCACTTCGGCCTGGCCGGACAGGCAGAACATCAGCAGGTAGTAGCCGTCGACGGCATCGACCTGCACGCGCATCGCGTCGCCGAACGCGATCGTGCCGATCCCGAGCCCGCCCAGCTTGACGAAATCCATGTGCGACGCACCCCGCACGCGGCCGCTCGGCAGCAGCGCGTGCGGCTGCATCACGCGCGAGATCCGCTCGCGCGTCTCGTCGAGATCGCGGGATTCGAACAGCCGGTGCGCGCGTAGCGCGAGCGGCTCGAACGACGTTGGGGACATGGGGCCTGTGCCTTGGTATGGGCGACGCGCGCTTCGATCCGACGAATGGGTCGCGATCGTGCGGCGGCCGCGTGTGCCGCCATGCTAGCGCAGAAATCCGCCGAAAGTGGATATTGCGCCGCCGCAATCGCACTTTCCGGATAGACGCCGAATATTAGCTTTTCAAAAATCGGCTCCATGCATTCAACGCAACGGAACCACAAGGAGTCCGACATGGAGCAGACAGAATCGCCCGTCGTTTTCGCCGCGCGCGGCGACGCGTCCGACGTGACCTTCCCGCACGACGACGGCTCGCGCGTGCCGTACAAGGTGTTCAGCTCGCAGGCGGTCTACGATCGCGAGCAGGAACGCATCTTCCGCGGGCCGACGTGGAATTTCGTCGCGCTCGAAGCGGAAATCCCGAACGCCGGCGACTTCAAGAGCACGTTCGTCGGCGACACGCCGGTGGTCGTCACGCGCACCGAGGACGGCACGCTGTCCGCGTGGGTGAACCGCTGCGCGCACCGCGGCGCGCAGGTATGCCGCAAGTCGCGCGGCAACGCGAGTTCGCACACGTGCGTGTATCACCAGTGGAGCTTCGACAACCAGGGCAACCTGCTCGGCGTGCCGTTCCGGCGCGGCCAGAAGGGGATGACCGGGATGCCGGCCGATTTCGATCCGAAGCAGCACGGGCTGCGCAAGCTGCGCGTGGACAGCTATCGCGGGCTCGTGTTCGCGTCCTTCAGCGATGAAGTGGCGCCGCTGCCCGAGTATCTCGGCGAGCAGATGCGCCCGTGGATCGACCGGATCTTCCACAAGCCGATCGAGTATCTCGGCTGTACGCGCCAGTATTCGAAGTCGAACTGGAAGCTGTACATGGAGAACGTGAAGGACCCGTATCACGCGAGCATGCTGCATCTGTTCCATACGACCTTCAACATCTTCCGCGTCGGCATGAAGGCGCGCTCGATTCCGGATGCGAACCACGGGCTGCACAGCATCATCACGGTGACGAAGACGGGCGACGATACGTCGGCCGCGTACAAGCAGCAGAACATCCGTTCGTTCGACGAAGGCTTCCATCTGGAAGACGAATCGATCCTCGATCTCGTGTCGGAATACGACGAGGACTGCACCAACCATATCCAGCCGATCTTTCCGCAGCTCGTGATCCAGCAGATCCACAACACGCTGGTCGCGCGGCAGATCCTGCCGAAGGGCCCGGACAACTTCGAGCTGATCTTCCACTTCTTCGGTTACGCGGACGACACGCCCGAGCTGCGCGCGCTGCGCATCAAGCAGGCGAACCTCGTCGGGCCGGCCGGCTACATCTCGATGGAAGACACGGAGGCGACGGAGCTCGTGCAGCGCGGCACGGTGCGCGATGCCGACGCGACGTCGGTGATCGAGATGTCGCGCGGCAATCCGGACCAGCAGGACACGGTGATCACCGAGAGCCTGATCCGCAAGTTCTGGGTCGGCTACCAGAAACTGATGGGCTATTGAGGCGGGAGCAAAAAATGACGGAAGACATGAAGACGTGGTTCGAGATTTACATGCTCCAGAACCGCTACATCGGGCACCTCGACAACGACCGGCTCGAACATTGGCCGGAGATGTTCACCGAGGACTGCACGTACGAAATCGTGCCGAAGGAGAATGCCGACCTCGGGCTGCCGGTCGGGATCGTCCACTGCACGAACCAGCGGATGCTGCGCGACCGCGTGGTGTCGCTGCGGCACGCGAACATCTACGAGGAGCACACGTACCGGCACATGACGTCGGGCCTGACGATCGTCGCCGAACGCGACGGCGAGTTCGATACCGAGAGTAATTACGTGGTCGTGCAGACGCGCAGCAACGGCGAATCGAACGTGTACCAGGCCGGCAAGTACTACGACACGGTCGTGCGCACGCCCGACGGCTTGCGCTACAAGACCAAGCGCGTGATCTACGACACGTCGCGCGTGCAGACGCTGCTCGCGACGCCGATCTGATCGATCTGACCGCTCTGACGAAGCAAGGAACCGACATGACCGAAGCAACGCTGGCCGAGTGGCATCCGCTCGGCGCTTTCGACGAATTCTCCGAAGACGAACCGGCGGCGCGGGTCGCCGGCCAGAAGCCGATCGCCGTGTTCCGGATCGGCGACGAACTGTTCGCGATGCACGACCTCTGCACGCACGGCCATGCGCGGCTGTCCGAAGGCTATGTGGAAGATGGCTGCGTCGAATGCCCGCTGCACCAGGGCCTGATCGACATTCGTACCGGCGCGCCGAAATGCGCGCCGATCACCGAGCCGGTGCGGACCTATCCGATCCGGATCGTCGACGGACAGGTGGAAGTCAATGTCGGCTGATCCGTTCGTGATCGTCGGCGCCGGCCACGCGGCGCGGCGTACGGCAGAAGCACTGCGCGAACGCGATGCAACGGCGCGCATCGTGATGATCGGCGCGGAGCGCGAGCTGCCGTACGACCGGCCGGCGCTGTCGAAGGATGCGCTGCTGACGGACGGCGGCGAACGGCGCGCGTTCATCCGCGATGCCGCGTGGTACGACACGCAGCGTATCGAGCTGCGGCTCGGCACGCGGGTCGACGCGATCGAGCGCGACGCGCGGCGGGTGCGGCTCGACGACGGTGCGACGGTGCCGTACGGCAAGCTCGTGCTCGCGACGGGCTCGCGCGTGCGCCCGTTCGGCGGGGCGATCGACGAAGGTGTCGCGGTGCACTACGTCCGCACGGTCGACGATGCGCGTGCGTTGCGTGCGCGACTGGCGCCCGGGCGCCGCGTGGCGGTGCTCGGCGGCGGCTTCATCGGCCTCGAGGTCGCGGCGGCGGCACGCCAGCTCGGTTGTGACGTGACGGTGATCGACCCGGCGCCGCGGTTGCTGCAGCGCGCGTTGCCGGAAGTGGTCGGTGCTTACGCGCGCCGGTTGCACGAGGCGCGCGGCGTGATCTTCCAGTTGGCGACGCTGCCGCGCGCGATTCGGCGCGCGCCGGGCGGCGGCGCAGTCGTCGAGACCGATCAGGGCGACGTGCCGGCCGACATCGTCGTGGTCGGCATCGGCGTCGTGCCCAACGTCGAGCTGGCGCAGGCGGCCGGGCTCGACGTCGACAACGGGATACGCGTCGACGCGGGCTGCCGTACGGCCGATGCCGCGATCTTCGCGGCCGGCGAGGTGACGATGCACTTCAACCCGCTGCTCGGGCGGCATGTGCGGATCGAATCGTGGCAGGTGGCCGAAAACCAGCCGGCCGTCGCGGCCGCGAACCTGCTCGGCGCCGACGAGACCTATGCGGAGCTGCCTTGGCTGTGGTCCGATCAGTACGACTGCAACCTGCAGATGCTCGGGCTGTTCGGCAGCGCGCGCACGATCGTCGTGCGCGGCGATCCGGCAAGCGGGCCGTTCACCGTGTTCGGGCTCGGCGACGACGGCAGGATCGTCGCGGTGGCCGCGGCGAACCTGGGGCGCGACATCGGCGCGTCGCGCCGGCTGATCGCGGCAGGGGCGGTGCCCGATCCGGTGAAGCTGGCCGATCCGGCGGTGAACCTGAAAACGTTTCTGTGACACGGTTGGCGAACGCGGCCGGCGTGGCCGCGTTCGCGCCGGGCAACTGGAAGTGGGCGAAGCCCGTGCCGGGCGGCATGCCCGGCGTGCGGGTTTGTCGTCGGTCGGCGATCGGTGCATATTAGCGGCATTGTCGTTTCACCGGTCGCCCATGACGCCAGACAAAGCTCTCGAACTGAAACGCAGCAAGCGCCGCGCGCTATGGCTGCTCCTGGCCGCCGTCGCGGTGTTCGTCACCACCATCCTGTTGCCGCGCGGCCCGTGGGTCGACGGTTTCAAGGCCGTCGCCGAAGCCGCGATGGTCGGTGCGCTCGCCGACTGGTTCGCGGTCGTCGCGCTGTTCCGTCGCGTACCGATTCCGTTCGTGTCGCGCCATACCGAGATCATTCCGAAGAACAAGGACAAGATCGCCGACAACCTCGCGGTATTCGTGCGCGAGAAATTCCTCGGCCCCGACGCGCTCGCCGCGCAGATCCGCCAGCACGATCCCGCGCAGAAGCTCGGCGCGTGGCTCGGCGAGCCGGCGAACACCGACGCCCTCGGCGGCTACGTGACGAAGCTGATGAGCTTCGCGCTCGACATGACCGACGACGCGCGGATCCAGTCGTTCGTCCACGATGCATTCCGCGCGGTGATCGACCGGGTCGACCTGTCGCAATCGGCCGGCGCGATCCTCGACACGCTGACGAAGGACGGCCGCCACCAGGCGCTGCTCGACGATGCGATCGAACAGGTGGTCGACGTGCTCGACAAGGAAGAGAACCGCGAGGTGATCGCGGGCTTCATCGTCGAGTGGCTGAAGACGCAATACCCGAAGGTCGAGAAGATCATGCCGACGCAGTGGTTCGGCGAGAACGGCGCGCGCATGCTCGCGAGCGCGGTGAGCCGCGTGCTCGAAGGCGTGGCGGCCGACCCCGAGCACGAGCTGCGGCAACGCTTCGACCGGACGGTCGTGCGGCTGACCGAGCGGCTGAAGCACGACCCTGCGTTCATCGCGAAGGGCGAGGAGATCAAGCGCTATATTCGCGACGGCGATGCGTTCAACGAGTATGTGCGCGACTTGTGGGACCAGTTGCGTGCGTGGCTGAAGGCCGATCTCGCCCGCCCCGATTCGGCGCTGCACCGGCAGGCCGCGACGCTGGGCGGCTGGCTCGGCGCGCGGCTCGCCGGGAGCCCGGCGCTGCGTGCGTCGCTGAACGAGCATGTGGAGCGGGCCGTGCACGAGATGGCGCCCGATTTCGCCGATTTCCTGATGCGCCACATTCGCGACACGGTGCGCAACTGGGATGCGCGCGAGATGTCGCGGCAGATCGAGCTGAACATCGGCAAGGATCTGCAATACATCCGGATCAACGGCACGCTGGTCGGCGGCCTGATCGGGCTCGGGTTGTATCTGGTGTCGCTGGTGCCGCGCTGGGCGGCAGGGTGGCTGCACTGACGCGGGTACGGGCATTGCACCCGCGGCGCGACGCCGTGCACCGCCGGCTCACGCGGCAGCCTTGGCGCCGTGCAATTGCAGGCCGAGCGCCTTGATGACCTTCAGGATCGTGCCGAAGCTCGGATTGCCGTCGTGCGACAGCGCCTTGTACAGCCCTTCGCGCGACAGGCCCGCATCGCGGGCGACCTGCGACATGCCGCGGGCACGGGCGATCACGCCGAGCGCATGCGCGATGAAGGCCGGATCGTCGCCGGCCTCCTGCAGGCAGGCGTCGAAGTAGTCGGCCATGTCGTCTTCGGTTTTCAGGTGTTCGGCCGAATCCCACGGCCGCGTCTTGATCTTGTCCATCGATCACTCCATGTCGAGGTGCGCGAGCATTGCGTGCGCGGCGCGGATGTCGGCCTGTTGCGTCGATTTATCGCCGCCGCAGAGCAGGATGACCCATATCGTTCCGCGCCTCACGTAATAGACGCGATAGCCGGGGCCGTGGTCGATACGCATTTCGACGACGGGGGAGCCGGCGGATTTCCAGTCGCCCGGATTGCCCATCGACAGACGGTCGATGCGCGCCTGGATGCGCCGCCGCGCGACGCGATCCGGCAGGCCGGCGAACCACGCTTCGAAGACGTCGGTGGTCCGGATGCTGAACGTAGGCGCACTGTAGGGCACGGATTGCAGGATGTCAACCATGGTTCACATGTTCGATGAATGGAATTCGGTTGCGCCTACGGTAGCGCCGCGCGCGTCGTTCGAGGTGGAATTGGCCGTCAGGCCGATCCCGTCGCGCGGCGGGAGCCGGCCATCCGGTCGAAGTCGGAATCTCGCGAATCCGTCTACAATCAAAAACGTCTTTGCCGCCCGCGCGTGCTTCCCGCGCGCGGGCGGGTCCGTTCGTCCTCCGGTATCCGGAGGCGCCGCCGCGCATCCCGCATCGAGCATCGCGTGTTGCGCGGCGAGCAGTGCCGTGGTCTGTGTCCAGTAGGTAAGGCGTCCGCGTGCCGTAGGCCGGCGCGCGTCCTGAACGCCGCGTGTCCGTAGGCCGGGCAGGCGGCATAACCGAGAGTCCCCATGAAAGCATCGGATCTGTTCGTGAAGGCGCTGGAAGCCGAAGGCGTCGAGTACGTGTTCGGCATTCCCGGCGAGGAAAACCTCGATCTGCTCGAATCGCTGCGGCGATCGAAGATCAAGCTCGTGCTGACCCGGCACGAGCAGGCGGCCGGGTTCATGGCCGCCACCTACGGCCGCCTCACGGGCCGCACCGGCGTGTGTCTCGCGACGCTCGGGCCGGGCGCCACGAACTTCGTGACGGCCGCCGCGTATGCGCAGCTCGGCGGGATGCCGATGCTGATGATCACCGGGCAGAAGCCGATCAAGTCCAGCAAGCAGGGCCACTTCCAGATCGTCGACGTGGTCGACATGATGCAGCCGCTCACGAAGTTCACGCGGCAGATCGTGTCGATCGGCAACATCCCGTCGGCGGTGCGCGAGGCGTTCCGCCGCGCGGAGGAAGAGCGCCCGGGCGCCGCGCACCTCGAACTGCCCGAGGACATCGCGCACGAGGAGGGCGACGGCAAGCCGATCCCGCGCAGCTACAGCCGGCGGCCGGTGGCCGAGGAAAAGGCGGTCGCGCATGCGGTCGACGCGATCCAGGCCGCGCGCCATCCGCTGCTGATGATCGGCGCGGGCGGCAACCGCAAGACCACCTGCAAGATGCTGCTCGAATTCGTCGACAAGACGGGCATCCCGTTCTTCACGACACAGATGGGCAAGGGCGTGATCGACGAGACGCACCCGCTGTGGCTCGGCAACGCGACGCTGTCCGACGGCGACTTCGTGCATCGCGCGATCGAGCAGGCGGATTGCATCATCAACGTCGGCCACGACGTGATCGAGAAGCCGCCGTTCTTCATGCGCACCGACGACAAGACCGTGATCCACGTGAACTTCCTCGGCGCGCAGGTCGATCCCGTCTATTTCCCGCAGATCGAGGTGGTCGGCGACATCGCGAATGCGGTGTGGCAGATGAAGGAGGCGCTGACGCCGCAATCGCACTGGGATTTCGAGCGCTTCAAGATGATCAAGGCGCATTTCGACGCGCACCTGGAAAAAGGCCAGCACGACCCGCGGTTCCCGATGTACCCGGTGCGGATCGTCAACGACCTGTACAACGCGCTGCCGGTCGACGGCATCGTCTGTCTCGACAACGGGATGTACAAGATCTGGTTCGCGCGCTACTGGCGTGCGCACGAGCCGAACTCGCTGCTGCTCGACAACGCGCTCGCGTCGATGGGCGCGGGCCTGCCGTCGGCGATCGCGACGAAGATCGTGCATCCGCAGCGCAAGGTGATCGCCGTGTGCGGCGACGGCGGCTTCATGATGAATTCGCAGGAGCTCGAAACGGCCGTGCGGCTGAAGCTCGACATCGTCGTGATGATCCTGCGCGACGATGCGTTCGGGATGATCCGCTGGAAGCAGGAGAACATGAATTTCCCCGATTTCGCGATGACGCTGCAGAACCCCGATTTCGTGTCGTACGCGCAAAGCTACGGCGCGCACGGGCATCGCGTCGAGTCGGCCGACGATCTCGAGCCGTTGCTGCGCGAATGCTTCTCGTCGCCGGGCGTGCACGTGATCGACGTGCCGATCGACTACTCGGACAACGAGCGCGTGCTCAATCGCGAGATCAAGCGCCTGTCGGCGCAACTTTGAATTCCCGTTCACAGGAAGGAGTCGTTCCATGTTGAAGGAAACCTATCCGTACTACCTCGCCAACGAAGCCGTCTACGCGAACACCGATCTGGAGGTGACCGACAAGTTCAGCGGCAAGGTCGCCACGCGCGTCGCGCTGGCCGACGCGAAGGCGATCGATGCGGCGATCGCCGCGGCCGTCGACGCCACGAAGCCGATGCGCGAGATGCCGGCCTACCAGCGGCAGGCCGTGCTCGATCATTGCGTCGCGCGCTTTCGCGAGCGTTTCGACGAGCTGGCCGAGGCGCTGTGCATCGAGGCCGGCAAGCCGATCAACGATTCGAAGGGCGAAGTCACGCGGCTGATCGACACGTTCCGCGTCGCGTCCGAGGAATCGGTGCGCATCGACGGCGAGATCGTCAATCTCGAGATCTCCGCGCGGGCGCAGGGCTATACGGGCTACACGAAGCGCGTGCCGGTCGGCCCGTGCTCGTTCATCTCGCCGTTCAACTTCCCGCTGAACCTGGCCGCGCACAAGGTCGCCCCCGCGCTCGCGGCCGGCTGTCCGTTCGTGCTGAAGCCCGCGAGCCGCACGCCGATCGGCGCGCTGATCATCGGCGAGGTGCTCGCGGAAACCGACCTGCCGAAGGGCGCGTTCTCGGTGCTGCCCGCGCATCGCGACGGCGCCGACCTGTTCACGACCGACGAGCGCTTCAAGCTACTGTCGTTCACCGGCTCGCCGGCCGTCGGCTGGGCGCTGAAGGAGAAGGCCGGCAAGAAGAAAGTCGTGCTGGAGCTCGGCGGCAACGCGGCCGCGATCGTCGATGCGGACCAGCGCGAGCGGCTCGACTACGTGGTCGAGCGGCTCGCGTTCGGCGCGTACTACCAGTCGGGCCAGAGCTGCATCGGCGTGCAGCGGATTCTCGTCCATGCGGATCTTTACGACGCGCTGCGCGAGAAGCTGATCGCGAAGACGCGTTCGCTGAAGATGGGCGATCCGAAGGACCCGTCGACCTTCGTCGGCCCGATGATCTCCGAATCCGAGTCGCGCCGGCTGTCGGGCTGGATGGACGCGGCCGTCGCGGCGGGCGCGAAGATCGTCGCGGGCGGCAAGGTCGACGGCGCGATGTTCGAGGCGACGCTGCTCGAGAACGTCGGGCGCGAGCAGGACCTGTACCGCAAGGAGGCGTTCGGCCCGGTCGCGATCCTCGAGAAGTTCGACCGCTTCGACGACGCGCTCGCCCGCGTGAACGACAGCGACTTCGGGCTGCAGGCCGGCGTGTTCACCGATTCGCTCACGCATGCGCACCGCGCATGGGACGAACTGGAGGTCGGCGGGGTGGTGATCAACGACGTGCCGTCGTTCCGCGTCGACAACATGCCGTACGGCGGCGTGAAGGATTCGGGCCTCGGCCGCGAAGGCATCCGCTACGCGATCGAGGACATGACCGAGCCGCGGCTGATGGTCGTGCGGCGCCGGTAACGCACGGCAGGCGGCGCGGTGCCATGACGGCACGCGGGCAGGCGATCGGCCGGCCCGCGTGCCGTTTTTCATGGCGGCGCGCGCGGCGGCACGGCGCCGCGCGCGCACCACGCGGCAGGCCGCCCGAAACAGTCTCGACTACGAGCCTCGCCTCGTGATGTAATCGCGCGAAACTGCCGACCGGGGTACGACGCCGGAACGCGCGAATTCATTCTTCACGAGGTCGATTCATGTCCCCCGTCTCGGCATTCAAGCTGGTTCTGCTGTCATTCCTCGCGATCGTCGCGCTCGAATGCATCGCCAAGCGGCTGCGGCTGCCGCCCGCGGCCGCGCTGCTGATCGGCGGCATCGGCATCGCGTTCATCCCCGGGCTGCCGCCGGTCAACCTCGATCCCGAACTGGTGCTGCTGGTGTTCCTGCCGCCGCTGCTGATGGACGGTGCGTACTTCTCCGTGTGGGAAGAATTCAAGCGCAACGTCGGCGGCATCCTGATGCTGGCGATCGGAGCGGTGGTATTCACGACGTTCGCGGTCGGCTTCGCCGTGCACTGGGTGGTGCCGGCGCTGCCGTGGGCCGCGTGCTTCGCGCTCGGCGCGATCGTCTCGCCGCCCGATGCGGTCGCCGCGAAGGCCGTGCTCGAACGCGTCGCGCTGCCGCGCCGGTTGATGGTGCTGCTCGAAGGCGAGAGCCTGCTGAACGACGCGGCCGGCCTCGTGCTGTTCCGTTTCGCGGTCGCGGCCGCGCTCACCGGCGCGTTCAGCCTCGAGCACGCGGTCGTGCGTTTCGCGGAGCTGGGGCTCGGCGGCGTGGTGGTCGGCTTCGTGGTCGGCAAGCTCGTGGTGTGGTTCCTGAAGCTGCTCGACGACGACTATCTCGTGATCACCGTCGCGGTGATCGCCGGCTGGATCGCGTACATCGCGGGCGAAATGGTTGAGGTGTCGGGCGTGATCGCGACCGTCACGGCCGGCATGATCATCGGCTGGCATCAGCACGAGGTGTTCTCGGCGGCCGTGCGCACGCGCGGCACCGCATTCTGGCAGGTCATCGTGTTCCTGCTCGAGGCGATGGTGTTCGTGCTGATCGGGCTGTCGCTGCGCGGCGCGATCCATCGGCTCGGCGGCTTCGAGCAGGTGCTCGGCACGATGGTGCCGCCCGTGCTCGCGGTGCTGGCGGCGGTGGTCCTGTCGCGCTTCGTGTGGATCTACGCGGTCGAGGCGCTGAAGTGGCCGGTGCGCGGCCTCGTGCGGCGCGGTGAGGCCCCCGACTGGAAGGCCGCGACGATCATGAGCTGGGCCGGCATGCGCGGCGTGGTGACGCTGGCGATCGCGCTGTCGCTGCCCGAGGCGCTGCCCGGCCGCGACGTGATCCTGGTCGCGTCGTTCGCGGTGATCCTCGTCACCGTGCTGCTGCAGGGCACGACGATCGGGCCGCTGATCCGGCTGCTGCGCCTGCCGCAGCGCGAAGAGCGCGCCGCGCACCACCTGACCGAGCCGCAGACGTGGGCGTACGTCGAAGCCGCGCAGCTCGCGGCGATCCAGCCGCTCGTGCGCGACGAGAACGGTGTCGTGATCCATCCGCGCCTGCTCGAGCAATACACGTATCGCGCCGAGCTGACCGAACGGGCGAAGAACGAGCCCGCGTACCCGGCGGAAGTGCGCATGGCGCACTACGACGTGGTGCTGGCCGCGATCCGGGCGGGCCGTGCCGAACTGTTGCGCCTGCACCGGTCGGGGCGCATTCACGACGAGATGCTGCACGCGCTCGAACGCGATCTCGACCTGCAGGAAGTGTCCGCGCAGCACGCGCGAGGGTAAGCGGGCGCGCGGCTCACGCATCGCACCACGGGCCGGCGTCCTGCCGGCCCTGCCGCGCGCGGGTCGAGCGCCCGTTGCGCGATTGTCTCTTTTCCGCCTGCCGATTCGGGTTATTCGAGTCCGGCCCTCAATAAGATCGGCCGCCAGCCTTGCAACGCATGCAAACCTCGTGGCGGCGGTCTCGCAAACGTTATCGTCTTTCGAATCCGGAAATGATCCGATTTATCTGTTTCCGTCTCTTTCTGCCTATTTGGCAAAACTAAACCGGAAGGAGATAGATGCTGTGTTCTAATTTCATTTAGAATCAGCCGGTTATGTTTATTGAGAGAAAGAATGCGGAGGTAATGCGGTCGCCGACGGGGAAACAAGCGGCGTCCGAAGCCCCGCAAGGCAGTGCCGACAGGCCAAATCGGCGGAATCAGGCGGGTTTTTCAACTGCCAATATAAGATAGCGTCCAAGTCGGATAAACAACTCCTATGAAAGAATCGATTGGAGATTCGGCGTTTGAAACTGGATTTATGAAAGAATCGAGCAGTGATAATGCCTCGGATTGCCTCGAATCGGGGTTATCGGTCCTCCTCGTCGACGACCAGCCGTTCGTCGGCGAGGTGATCCGCCGCGCGTTGCGCAGCGAGCACGACATCGACCTGCACGTGTGCACCGACGCACACCGGGCGATGGCGGTCGCGCGCGACGTGAAGCCGACGGTCATCCTGCAGGATCTCGTGATGCCGGAGATCGACGGCCTCGATCTCGTGCGCGCCTGGCGCGCGGATGCCGGCACCGCACGCGTGCCGATCATCGTGCTGTCCGCGAAGGAGGAGCCGATCGTCAAGCGCGAGGCGTTCATCGCCGGCGCGAACGACTATCTGGTGAAGCTTCCCGACGCGATGGAGCTCACCGCACGCATCCGCTATCACTCGAATTCGTACCTGATGTCGCGCCAGCGCGACGAGGCGCTCGATTTCCTGTCGCACGACATGCGTTCGCCGCAAACGTCGATCCTTGCGCTGCTCGACGTCTACCGGACCGAACACGGCGACATGCCGGCGATCATGGAGCGCATCGCCGGCCATGCGCGGCGCGCGCTCGCGCTCGCCGACGGCTTCATCCACCTGACCCGCGCGCAATCCGAGCGCCGTGCGCACGAGGTCGTGAGTCTCAACGAGATCGTGCTCGACGCCGTCGACCAGCTGTGGGAGAAGGCGGCCGGGCTTGGCTGCCGGGTGATCGCGCACGTGCCGGATACCGAGTGCGTGACGATGGGCGACCGCATGATGCTGACGCGCGCGGTCGCGAACCTGGTCGACAACGGGCTGAAGTACGGGCCGGCCGGGATGGACGTACATTGCACGCTGACCGGCGAGGGCGGCGCCTGGCTGATCGGCGTCGAGGATGCCGGCACCGGCATCGCGCCGGAACAGCGCACGGCCGCGACCGAGTCGTTCGTGCAGCTCGAATCCGCGCACGGCGCGGCGCGCGGCGGCTTCGGCCTCGGGCTCGCGTTCGTCCGCGCGACGGCGGCGCGGCATCGCGGCCAGATCCTGATGCGCAATACGGCGCGCGGCTTCATGGTCGCGCTTCGGCTGCCGGCGCAAGCGGAGCGGTGATTTCGCGGCGCGGCCTGCCGGCGCCGCGCCGCCCGCGAGACCCCGATGCGCTCGTGGCGCGCCCTCCGGCGCGCAGGCGGGCGTGGATTTTTTCAACGCTGAATTTAGAAAGCCCATAACGAACATGGCCACCGTGACGCCCCGCGCGACCAATGAAAGCCTGCATCCGACCATCGGCGCTGCCCGGCTGACGCTCGGCAATCGCATCCTGCTCAGCTTCGGCGTGCTGTTCGTGCTGATGCTGGTGACAGCCGGCGTGTCGTACGAGCGACTGCGCGCGATCAACGCCGAAGCCGTCAGCATCGAGCGCGACTCGCTGCCCGGCGTCTACCTCGCGTCATCGCTGCGCGCGGCGGTCAACGAAACGTTCGTCATGCTGCAGCAGGCGACCTTCGTCGAGACTGACCCCGACGCCGTGCAGCGCGATCTCGCGAAGATCTCGGACGCGACGAAGCAGGTCGAATCGCTGTCGGTCGACTACCAGGCGTCGATCTTCCGCGACGACGACCGCGCGCGTTTTGCGACGTTTCGCGGCGCATACGATCGCTACCTGCCGCTGTTGACCGACGCGGTACAGAGGCACCGCGGCTCGCGTGACGAAGCGATCGCCGCCTACGCGAAGGTGTTGCCGGGGTGGGCCGAGGTCGTACAGGACGCGAACATCATGGTCCAGGAGAACCGCAAGTTCGCGGACCAGTCCGCGAGGGTGATCCGCGAATCCGTGCAGGACACGGAAGTCGTGCTCGTCGGTGCGCTGACGATCATGCTGCTGTCCGCGCTCGGGCTCGGCTACATGCTGTACCGCTCGGTCACCGTGCCGATGGCGCGGCTCGTCGAGGTGCACGACGTGATGCGCACCGGCAACCTGACCCATCGCCTCGATCTGCGCCGCCGCGACGAATTCGGCACGCTCGAGACCGGCTTCAACCGGATGGCCGACGAATTGACCGAGCTGGTCGCGCGCGCGCAGCAGTCGTCGATGCAGGTGACGACGTCGGTGGCCGAGATCGCGGCGACGTCGCGCGAACAGCAGGCGACCGCGAACGAGACCGCGGCGACGACGACCGAGATCGGCGCGACCTCGCGCGAGATCTTCGCGACGTCGCGCGACCTGCTGCGCACGATGAACGAAGTGGCCGGCGTGGCCGAGCAGTCGGCGACGCTCGCGGGCGTGAGCCAGAGCGGGCTCACGCGGATGGGCGAGACGATGCGCAGCGTGATGGACGCGGCCGGCTCGGTGAACGCGAAGCTCGCGATCCTCAACGAGAAGGCGCTGAACATCAACCAGGTGGTCGCGACGATCACCAAGGTGGCCGACCAGACCAACCTGCTGTCGCTGAACGCGGCGATCGAGGCCGAGAAGGCCGGCGAGTACGGCCGCGGCTTCGCGGTCGTCGCGACCGAGATCCGCCGCCTGGCCGACCAGACGGCGGTGGCGACCTACGACATCGAGCAGACGGTCAAGGAAATCCAGTCGGCCGTGTCGGCGGGCGTGATGGGGATGGACAAGTTCTCCGAGGAAGTGCGCCGCGGGATGCTCGACGTGCAGCAGGTCGGCGGGCAGCTGTCGCAGATCATCGCCGAGGTGCAGACGCTCGCGCCGCGCTTCCAGATGGTCAACGAAGGGATGCAGACGCAGGCGAACGGCGCCGAGCAGATCACGCAGGCGCTGTCGCAACTGTCGGAAGCCGCGCAGCAGACGGCCGAGTCGCTGCGCCAGTCGTCGCAGGCGATCGACGACCTGACGCTCGTCGCGAACCAGTTGCGCACCAGCGTGTCGCGCTTCAAGGTCGACGCGTGACGCGCGCCGATCCGCAGAACGGCGCCCACGCGCTGTTCCTGATGTTCGAGCTCGACGGCGAGCGCTATGCGCTCGACGCGGCCGGCATCGACGAGGTGCTGCCGCTCGCCGTCATGAAGGCGGTGCCCGGCGCGCCCGACTGGATTGCCGGGCTGCTGATGCGCGGCGCCCAGCCGGTGCCGGTGATCGACGTGCCGATGCTGGCGCTCGGGCGGCGCGCGCAGGCGCTGCGCTCGACGCGGCTCGTGATGGTGCGCCATCGCGCCGGTCACGCCGGTCACGCCGATGGCGAGCGCACGATCGGCCTGATCGTGGAGCGCGCGACGCAGACGATGCGGATCGACCGCGCGGCGTTCCGCGCCAGCGGCATCTCGACCGCGCGCACGCGCTGGCTCGGGCGGGTCGCGAACACGCCCGACGGCGTCGTGCAGCAGGTGTCCGTGCCCGACCTGGTCGACGACGTTGCACGCCTGTATCTGTTCGACGGCCTGCCGGGCCACGGGGAGGAGTCCGCATGAACATGTCCGAATCGCGATTTCGCGGCTGGTTGCTGCGCGAGACCGGCATCGACCCCGATTCGCTCGGCAACGATTTCCTGATGCGGGCGCTGGCGGATCGCGTGCATGCGTTGCAGGCGGACGGCGAGCGCGTGCCGGCGGCCGCGCGGCCGCCCGTGACGCCGGAAGCGCTCGACGCGTACTGGCAGCAGCTCAACGCGTCGGCCGACGAACGGCGCGCGCTGATCGAGCTGTTCGTCGTCCCCGAGACGTGGTTCTTCCGCGACCGCGAGGCCTTCGCGACGCTCGCGCGGCTGGCCGCCGAACGGCTCGCCGCGATGCCGGGCCGCGTGATCCGCGTACTGAGCGCGCCGTGTTCGACGGGCGAGGAACCGTATTCGGCGGCGATGGCATTGCTGGATGCGGGGCTCGAACCGGCCAGCTTCACGATCGACGCGATCGACCTCAGTGCGCGTGCGATCGAGCAGGCGCGGCTCGGCTGTTACGGGCGCAATGCGTTCCGCGGGACGGCGACGGAGTTTCGTACGCGGTATTTCACGCCGACCCGCGACGGCTGGCTGCTCGACGAGCGCGTGCGCGCGTGCGTGCAGTTCAGTCATGCGAACCTCGTCGAACCGGTGGCCGATACCGGCATTCGCTACGACTTCGTGTTCTGCCGCAACGTGCTGATCTATTTCGACCGCGATGCGCAGGATCGCGTGATCCGCTCGCTCGACGCGCGTCTCGCCGACGACGGCATGCTGTTCGTCGGGCCGGCGGAGACGGGCGTCGCGATGCGGCACGGGATGCGCTCGGCGCGCGTGCCGCTGGCGTTCGCGTTTCATCGCGAGCCGGCCGGCGCGGCGGCCGATGCCTGCGCGGCGCGGCCGGCGGCGCCGCTGTCCGCGGCGGCGCCTTACCCGGGCGCGGAGCGCTTCACGGTTGCGCCGCTCGCCGCGCCGCGGCCGGTGCTGGCCGTCGCGCCGCCGGCCTGGCTCGGCGACGTGCGTCAGCCGTTTGCGGCGCCGCCGCCGGCCGTGACGACGGCTGCGATCGACGCACGGGCCGACCTGGCGGTGGCCGCCGCCGCGGCGGCCGCACCGGCCAATGACGGTATCGCGCCGACGCTCGACGAGGCGCCGACGCTGGAGGATGCGCAGGCGCTGGCGAACGCGGGCGCGCTCGACGAGGCCGAGCGCGTGCTCGCGCAGTTCTCGGCGCGCGTCGGCCCGCATGCCGATGCGTTCTACCTGAACGGACTGATCGCGGATGCGCGCGGGCGCGCCGCGGAAGCGAGCGACTTCTACCGCAAGGCGCTGTACCTGCGCCCCACGCATCACGAGGCGCTGACGCATCTCGCGACGCTGCTCGACGTCGGCGGCGATCGCGCGGGCGCGCAATGGCTGCTCGAACGCGCCCGGCGTTCGGCCGGCTGACACGACGACGGGAATGGGACCGACACCGCGATGACCAGAGGAACGCTTGACGTCCTCCACCGCCTAAAGGCGGAGGATTCCCACACCTGGCGATGCACGTCCGCATCGGAGAATGTTCAGCGCAGCGTTGATATCACGATCATGCTCGACACCACAGTCACTGCAGGCCCATTCTCTTATTCGCAGTCCCGCGATACCTTTCGGCCGCGTCGTGCTGTCTTTCGATCCGCACGCCGAACAGGACTGGGTCGAACCGCTTTCGTCGACTTCCTCGAACGTGGCTCCGTGCGCGATCGCTTTATAGCGGAGCTTGTTCCGGAAGGACGACCAGGACGCGTCGTAGACGCTCTTCGCCATCCTGGTTCTGGCGAGTTTTGCGGCCGACACGTTGCCGACCGCGATGTAATCGAAGCGCCGCACCAGATCGTCCTTCCCGCCATCAATGGCGGAGTTTCTCGGAGCAAATTCTGATGAACCGCGCCGCTACTGACGACGCGACGCTCGACGTCGACGATTGCTGGAACCGGATCGGCACGCGCGGCGACCGCTCGTGCGAGCGGCTGAACGACTGCCTGCGCTGCCTGAACTGCCCGGTCTACGCGTCGAACGCGGCGAAACTGCTCGAGCGTCCGCTCGACGTGGCCGAGATGACCGACGTCACGCGCCGGATGAGCGCGTTCGGCACGGCACACGCGAGCGACGACGACGGCGTGGCGCGTCATGCGGCGCTCGCGTTCCGGGTGGCCGACGAATGGCTCGCGCTGCCGATCGGCGTGCTGCGCGAGATCGCCGGCACGCGCCCGATCCATTCGCTGCCGCATCGCCGCAATTCGGCCGTGCGCGGCGTGGTGAACATCCGCGGCACGCTGCGCATCGCGATCTCGATCGGCGCGCTGCTCGGCCTCGATGCCGGCAAGGCCGGCAGCGGCATGGGCGGTGGCGACGACGGCCGTTTCACGCGGCTGCTGGTGGCCGCGCACCAGGGCGAACCGGTCGTGTTCCCGGTGGACGAAGTCGAGGGCGTGCTGCGCTTCGGCGCCTCCGACTGGGTGCCGGTGCCGGCGACGGTCGGGCGCGCGAGCGCCGGCCTGTCGCGCGGCGTGCTGTCGTGGCGCGGCAAGTCGGTGGGGCTGCTCGATGACGATCGTCTGTTCGACGCCGTGACAAGGAGCATGCGATGAGCGGCGATGACGACCTGAGCCACCTGTCGCTGCTCGAACTGTATCGCGAGGAGACGCGCACGCAGACCCAGGCGCTGTCGGAGCGGCTGCTCGCGCTCGAATCGGGCGAGCCCGATGCCGTCGCGCTCGAAGCATGCATGCGCGCCGCGCACTCGCTGAAGGGCGCCGCGCGTATCGTCGGCGTGCCGCTCGGCGTCGAGATCGCCGGGCGGATGGAAGAATGCTTCGTCGCCGCGCAGGCCGGCACGATCGCGCTGACGGCCACGCACGTCGACGTGCTGCTGGCCGGCGTCGATTTGCTGGTGCGGGTCGGCGATCCGCAGGGGCAGCCCGTGTCGCAGACCGAGATCGACGTGTTCGCGGCGGCGCTGACGGGTGCCGACGGCGCGCAGACGATGCAGGCGCCGGCCGCCGCGCCACCGCCCGTGCCGCCGTCGTTCGCGCCGTATCGCGATCACGACGGCGCCGCGAACGAGCCGGTCGGGGCGAGCGCCGCGGTGCCGCCGCTCGCCGTGTCGGGCGCGGTGCCCCATCCGGCCCAGGCTGGCCGCGTGTCGGGCGCCGGCGCGATGCGCCGCGTGCGCGCCGATACGCTGAACCGGCTGCTGAGCCTGTCCGGCGAATCGCTGGTGGAATCGCGCTGGCTCAAGCCGTTCGCCGAATCGATGCTGCGCGTGAAGCGCGCGCAGCGCGACGCGGCCCGTTCGCTCGACCTGATGGTCGAGCAGTTCGCCGACGATCTCGACGCCGGCATGCTCGCGTCGATGAACGAAGTGCGGCACATGCTCAACGACCTGCAGCGCTCGCTTGCCGAGCGCATGGACGAATTCGACCGCTTCGAGCGGCGCAGCACGCATATCGCCGAGCAGCTGTACGACGAGGCGCTGCAATGCCGAATGCGGCCGTTCGGCGATGCGACGCGTGCGTATCCGCGCATCGTCCGCGACCTCGCGCGCTCGCTCGGCAAGCAGGTGCGTTTCTCGATCGTCGGTGAAGGCACGCAGGTCGATCGCGACATCCTCGACCTGCTCGACGCGCCGCTCGGCCACCTGCTGCGCAACGCGATCGACCACGGCGTCGATTCGCCCGACGCGCGCCACGCGCGCGGCAAGCCGGCCGAGGCGAGCGTCACGCTCGAGGCGCGCCACAGCGCCGGCTCGCTGCTCGTCAGCGTGATCGACGACGGGCCGGGGGTCGACATGGATGCGCTGCGCGCGGCCGTCGTGCGCCAGCGCCTGACCGACGACGAGACGGCCGCGCGGTTGTCCGATCCGGAATTGCTCGAATTCCTGTTGCTGCCGGGCTTCTCGATGCGCGATGCGGTGACCGACGTATCGGGGCGCGGCGTCGGTCTCGACGCGGTACAGGAGATGGTGCGCGGCGTGCGTGGCGCGGTGCGGATCTTCAACGAGCCGGGGGCCGGCATGCGCTTCGTGCTGCAGTTGCCGCTCACGCTGTCGGTGATCCGCAGCCTGCTCGTCGAAGTGGGCGGCGAGCCCTATGCATTCCCGCTCGCGCACGTGCGCCGCACGCTCGAACTCGCGCACGACGACATCGACGTGCTCGAAGGGCAGCCGCATTTTCCGTTCGACGGCCGGCGCGTCGGCCTCGTCGCCGCGCATCAGCTGCTCGATGCGGGCGAACCCGACGTGGCGCGCACGAGCACGGCGGTCGTGGTCGTCGGCGGCGAGCCGGAGCTGTACGGCGTCGCGGTCGACCGCTTCCTCGGCGAGCGGATGCTCGTCGTGCAGCCGCTCGACAGCCGCCTGCACAAGATCCAGAACATCGCGGCCGGCGCGCTGCTCGAGAACGGCGACCCGGTGCTGATCGTCGACGTCGAGGACCTGATCCGCTCGGTCGACAAGCTCGTGCGCGGCGGCCAGCTCGCGCGGCTCACGCGCGATCCGCAGCTCGCGCTCGCCGACCGGCGCCGCCGCGTGCTCGTCGTCGACGATTCGCTGACGGTGCGCGAGCTCGAACGCAAACTGCTGGAAAAGCGCGGCTACGACGTGACGGTCGCGGTCGACGGGATGGAAGGGTGGAACGCGGTGCGCAGCGATGCGTTCGATCTCGTCGTGACCGACGTCGACATGCCGCGCATGGACGGCATCGAACTCGTCACGCTGATCAAGGGCGACCCGATGCTCAAGCGCGTGCCGGTGATGATCGTGTCGTACAAGGATCGTGACGAGGATCGCCGCCGCGGGCTCGACGCCGGCGCCGATTACTACCTCGCGAAGAGCAGCTTCCACGACGAGGCGCTGCTCGATGCCGTGCACGACCTGATCGGAGATGCGCGCGGATGAACATCGGTATCGTCAATGATCTGCCGCTGGCCGTGGAGGCACTGCGCCGCGTGATTGCGCTGCGCGCGGATCATCGCGTGCTGTGGGTCGCGACCGATGGCGACGAGGCGGTGGATTTCTGCGTCGCGCATCCGCCCGACGTCGTGCTGATGGACCTCGTGATGCCGAAGGTCGATGGCGTCGCCGCGACGCGCCGGATCATGGCACGCGCGCCGTGCGCGATCCTGATCGTGACGGCGAGCGTCAGCGCGAACACGTCGTCGGTGTACGAGGCGATGGGCGCCGGCGCGCTCGACGCGGTCGACACGCCGACGCTCGCGCTCGGGCTGTCGACCGACGCATCGCCGCAGGCGCTGCTCGCGAAGATCGACCAGATCGGCCGGCTGCTCGAAAGCCGCACCACGGCGCTCGTGCCGCCGGGGCCGGCCCCCACGCGCGGACAGCCGACGCTCGTCGCGATCGGTGCGTCGGCGGGCGGCCCGACCGCGCTCACCGCGCTGCTGCGCGCGCTGCCGGCCGATTTTCCGGCGGCGATCGTGATCGTCCAGCACGTCGACCAGGCATTCGCGTACGGCATGGCCGAATGGCTCGACGGCTATACGCGGCTGCCGGTGCGCGTCGCGCGGCAGGGCAGCGTGCCCGAGGCCGGTGCGGTGCTGCTCGCGGCGACCAACGACCATCTGATGCTGTCGCCGCGCGGCGTGCTCGGCTATACGCGGCATCCGGCCGAAACGCCGTACCGGCCGTCGATCGACGTGTTCTTCAACAGCGTCGCGGACGGCTGGCAGGGCGATGCGCTCGGCGTGCTGCTGACCGGCATGGGACGCGACGGCGCGCTCGGCCTGAAGGCGATGCGGGCGAAGGGCTGCTACACGATCGCGCAGGACCAGGCGACCAGCGCCGTGTACGGGATGCCGAAGGCCGCGGCGGCGATCGGCGCGGCGTCGGCGATCCTGCCGCTCGACCAGATCGCGCCCCAGTTGATCGCGCGGATCGCATTGACAACGCGCGACTGACCGCGCATCGGGCGGGCGCCGTTGGTTCGGGGCGCACCGGTGGCTGCATTGCGTGCGTGGCGAGGCGTCGCGTACAATTGCTGCCTGCGGAGATGGCATGCCTCCCTGCGGTCGTTCCGGCGCATGGCGCGCGCGGTGCGGCCCTCAACCGCCGGTTTGCCCGGCTGATGATGCCTGCGTGTTCCTGGGTCGTCAGGAGGTCGCAGGCCGTCCACGCGGTATTCTGCCGCCCAGGTTTTGATGTTCCGTCGAATCTGGAAATCATGTTTTTCACCACTTCTGCCGATCTTTTCGCGACCGTGCGCTACGTGTGCCGCTGGCTCGCGCTTTCAGCCCTGCTCGGTGCGCTCGCCGGCACGGCTTCCGCGCTGTTCCTGATCGCGCTGGACTGGGCGACCGGCACGCGCGTCGCGCATCCGTGGCTGCTGTGGGGGCTGCCGGCCGCCGGGTTCGCCACCGGCTGGGCCTACCATCGGTTCGGCCAGTCGGTCGCGCGCGGCAACAACCTGCTGATCGACGAGATTCACGACCCGACGGCGCTCGTGCCGAAGCGGATGGCGCCGCTCGTGCTCGTCGCGACCGTCGTCACGCACCTGTTCGGCGGCTCGGCCGGACGTGAGGGCACGGCCGTGCAGATGGGCGGCGCGCTCGCCGATCGCATCACGCACGTGCTCCGGCTCGATCGCGAGCATCGTCGCGTGCTGCTGATGGGCGGCATCGCGGCCGGCTTCGCGTCGGTGTTCGGCACGCCGCTCGCGGGCGCCGTGTTCGGGCTCGAGGTGCTCGCGATCGGACGCCTGCGGTACGACGCGCTGCTGACCTGCGTTGCATCGGCGATCGTCGCGGACGTCGTGTGTCGCGCGTGGGGCGTCCATCACACGGCCTATGCGATTCCGTTCGTGCCGGCCGTATCGGCGACGGGGCTCGCCGTGACGGTCGTCGCGGGCATCGCGTTCGGCGTGGTCGGGCGGTTGTTCGCGTTCGCGACGCATGCGCTGACCGCGTGGTTTCGCCGCGTGATCCGCCATGCGCCGCTGCAGCCGGTGGTCGGCGGCCTGCTGGTCGCGGTGGCCGCGACCATGCTGAACGTGCCGCAGTACCTCGGCCTCGGCATCCCGACGATCGAGGCCGCGTTTCACGGCCCGCTGCCGCTTTACGATTTCGCGGGCAAGTTCGCGTTCACCGTCGTCACGCTCGCGTCGGGGTTCAAGGGCGGCGAAGTGACGCCGCTGTTCTACATCGGCGCGACGCTCGGCAATGCGCTCGGCCAGGTGCTCGCGCTGCCGGTGCCCGTGCTCGCGGGGCTTGGCTTCGTCGCGGTGTTCGCGGGCGCGGCGAACACGCCGATCGCATCGACGATCATGGCGATCGAACTGTTCGGCGCGGATATCGGCGTGTATGCGATCGTCGCGTGCGTCGTCGCGTATCTGTTTTCCGGGCACGCGGGGATTTATCGCGCGCAGCGCGTGGCGGTGGGGAAGGGGGCGCAGGGAGAGGCGGAGTGAGGGAGGGCGTGCGGCCGCGGCTGGTGTCGCTCGACCGCGGCGGCCTCATGCGATACCCAGGATGCAAAAACGACTGACGGACATCCAATGACACTGGACGATTTCCTGACCGAAGCAAAGCGGCTTGCGAGGCCGTGCCGTCAGTACCGCTTCGCGGACGACGGCGAACCCGTCACCGGCTACTGGCACGGTATCGACGACGGCGCGTTGTGCATCTCCATCGAGCGCGACGGCGTCTGGCTGAACGTATATCTCGACGATAGCGGCACGTCGGGCCGCGTGGAGACTTCCACGCAACCCGGCCGTTCCGACCGCCCACTGTGCCGATCCGATGCGATGTCGCTTCCGCCCGTCGACGCGGTGTTCCGCTTCGGCTCCGCCGCGATCGGCGCGTACCTCGACGCACACGGGTGGCAGCGCGACTGGGGATTCAACGACAACTTCAAGGGCGCGGCCGCGCACGACTACGAGCGCGAATGGATGGCGCAATGCCCGCTCTACACGGGCGGCGTGGTGGCCGTCGTGGGCGGATGGAACATGCCGTGGCCCGAGGACGACGAACTCGACGATCGCGAGCTCGTCCTCTGGACGTTCGAGGAATCGGAACCGTGGGTCGAGGTGTTCTTCGACGGCGCCCGATATTCGGTGATCCAGCGGATCACCTAGCACGCGGGCATCGCGCTTACTGCTTCGGCAGCCGCGCGACATTACGCGCCAGCAGTTCCTCGATATCGATGCCTTTTTCCGCCAGCAGCGCGGTGACGACACCATTCAATTCGCCGAGCGTTTCCTTGACCGATTCGCGAATCGTGTCCACGACAACCTGCGTGCTGCGCTCGATCTCGATGTTGACCTTGTCGTCGACGCCCTTCGCATCGAACGTCGTCGCGCGGCGCGTTTCGGGAATCAGCCATACGTCGAACCAGCCTTCGTCGCGATTGACGTCCGACACGGTGAGGCTGCAACCGTTGATCGCGATGTAGCCTTTCGCGAATACATAGCGCTTGAACTCGGCCGGCACGCCGATGCGGATCATCCGGTTGTGCTCGGACGACGCGATGTGCGCGATGGTCCCCGTGAAATCGACATGACCGGACAGCGGATGCCCGCCGATCTCCGCGCCGTCCTTCGCGGCGCGCTCGACGTTGACCCGGGCGCCGGTCGCGAGGTCGGCGAGCGTCGTGATCCGCAGGCTCGGCAGCATCACGTCGAAGTCGATCAGCACGGGTGAATGGATGGTCGTCACGGTCAGGCACACGCCGTCGACCGACACGCTCGCGCCGATCTCGATATCGTCGGTGAACCGCTCGGGGAATGCGATGCTGAACGTTCTCAGCTCGCCGTGATCCTTGATGGCGTCGATGGTGCCAACACCCTGAACAATGCCTGTAAACATGGTCTGCCTTTCGTCGCGAATTGCCTGGCCGACATGATAAGTGATCCCGGCGGCGGGCACGCGGCGGCGCGCGGCTCGGCGCCGGCGAGCCTGTGCCGCGTGCACAAAAAAGGCCGTGCGCGTGGCACGGCCTCGATCCGGAACCGATTGTCGCCGACACGGCCCGGGCGGCGATGACCGCGCCGCCGGGCCGGGTCGCGACGCGCTCGCATCAAACCTTCGCCGGCTCTCCCAGCGCGCCGGCATCGCGATCCGCCACGCGCCGCGGCGAATCGGCGAGCCCCTTCGCCAGCTCCAGCGCCTGCCGCTCGAACAGCCGGCGGTAGATGCCGCCGTCGATGCGGATCAGCGCGTCGTGGTTGCCTTCCTCGATCACCTTGCCGCGATCGAGCACCAGCAGCCGGTCGAGCGCACGCACGGTCGACAGCCGGTGCGCGACGACGAGCGTCGTGCGGCCGACCATCAGCCGCTCCATCGCCTGCTGGATCAGCAGCTCGCTTTCGCTGTCGAGGCTCGACGTCGCTTCGTCGAGGATCAGGATCGGCGCATCGGCGAGGAACGCGCGCGCGATCGCGACACGCTGGCGCTCGCCGCCCGACAGCTTGATCCCGCGTTCGCCGACGAGCGTGTCATACCCGTCCGGCAGCGCGGCGATGAAGTCGTGCGCGCTGGCCAGGCGCGCGGCGCGCTCGATGTCGGCGCGGCTCGCGCCGGGCCGTGCATACGCGATGTTCTCCGCGAGCGTGCGGTGGAACAGCACGGGCTCCTGCTGGACGATCGCGATCTGGCTGCGCAGCGAATCCTGCCGCACCTGCGCGATGTCCTGCCCGTCGATCGTGATGCGGCCGCCCGACACGTCGTACAGGCGCTGGATCAGCTTGATGAACGTCGTCTTGCCCGACCCCGAATGGCCGACGAGGCCCACGCGTTCGCCGGGCGCGATCCGCATCGAGAAATCGTCGTACAGCGGCACCGGATGGTTGCCGTAGCGGAACGTCACGTGCTCGAAGCGGATCTCGCCTTGCCCGATCCGGATCGCCGGCGCGCCGGGGCGGTCGTCGATGCCGAGCGGCTGGCGTTCGAGCGCGACGAGTTCTTCCATGTCGTTCACCGAGCGCTGCAGGTTGCGGATGTGCATGCCGACGTCGCGCAGGTAACCCTGCAGCATGAAGAACATCGTCAGCGCGAACGCGATGTCGCCGACGCTCGCTTCGTCGTTCATCCACAGCCGCAGCGCGACGCCGATCATCGCGGCCTGCATCGCGACCAGCATCGCCCCCTGCAGCCCGCCGTTGAACGTGCCGCGCACCCACGTGCGGCGCGTGCGCTGCCGCCACTTGTCGATCACGCGTGCGAGCCGCGCTTCCTCGCGCGTTTCCGCGCCGAACGCCTTGACGACCGCGTTGCAGCTCACGGCGTCGGCGAGCGCGCCGCCCATGCGCGTATCCCACAGGTTGCCGAGCCGGGCAGCCGGCGCGACGATGCCGAGTGACACCGCGACCGTCACCGCGATGTACAGCAGCGAACCCGCGCCGACGACGAGCCCCATCACGGGCCAGTGGGTGCCGAGCAGCACGGTCGCGCCGACCAGCATCGCGACCGACGGGAGCAGCGCGATCAGCACGGTGTCGTTGAGCAGGTCGAGCGCCCAGATCCCGCGCGTGATCTTGCGCACGGTCGAGCCCGCGAAGCTGTTCGCGTGCCAGTCGGTCGAGAAGCGCTGCACGCGGTGGAACGACGCGGCGGCGATCTCGCTCATCATCTTCAGCGTGAGCGTGATGATGTTCAGGTAGACGCCCTGGCGCAGCACCGTCGCGCCGATGCCGAGCGCGGCGAGCGTGCCGAACGCGACGAGGGCCGAGTGCCACGCGGCGGCGCGGTCGGTCAGGCCGGTCGACAGCGCGTCGACGAGGCGGCCCGCGAACAGCGGCGTGAGGACGTCGGCGAGCGCGGCGAGCAGCGCGAGGCTCGCGACCGTGGCGATGCGCGCCGGCTGCTTGCGCCAGTAACGAATGGTGAAGCCGAAGACGGCCTGGAATGCCTGGCCGCCCAGATGGGAGGTTTTTCTGGTCATGTATCGTTGCCCGGCGCGTCGCGCGACAGGACTTTCCGGTTCGGAGAACGTCGAAAACGCAACAGCCGGGCCGCGCGAAACACGCGGGCGGAGCGAAACGGGCTGTCGGGAAAAGCGCGGCTGACGGGTTAGCGGAAAACTCGGGAGCCGGCGCGGACGGCGGGCTGGATCAGCTGCGCCGCGAGACCACGTTCGGGAAGGTGACTGGCATTCGGAACATCTGCACCTCCCTGAAGTGAACGGTTGAATGAAAGGACGCCGAAAAGACGTGCTGCGATTTTATCAGGAGTGTCACGCGCGCCGCAACGTCTGACGAATGCGGCGTTGCAGCGTCGATACGGTTAGTATTCAGGGTTTTGGCCCCTTTTCGCGTACGTTCGACGTGGTGGCCGGGGGCCGGTCGGCGCATCGATTACACTTGCGCGTCCGCGGCGCGCGACGATGCGGCCCGCACAGATTCACTCCGAACCATTCCCGAGGAAACGATGAGCGACGTTCAGCAAGGCATCCTGGCTCCGATCGATACGGCAGCCCGATACCTCACTTTCACGATGTCGAATGACGGCAATATCGCCGCGGCGCTGGCCGCGCTGCGCGAGATCGTCGACGGACGCGACATGGTCGTCGGGTTCGGACACGCGCTGGCCGCCTGGCTCGGGCATCCGGTGCCGGGCCTGACCGAGTACCCGGCGTTCGCGGTGAACGACCGCACGCTGCCGTCGACGCCGGCCGACGTGTGGGTCTGGCTGCGCTCGGACGACCGCGGCGAGATCGTACTGCGCGCGCGGGCGATCGAACGTGCGCTCGCGCCGGCGTTCGCGCTGCAGGATGCCGTCGACGGCTTCCGCTATTCGAACGATCGCGACCTGTCCGGCTACGAGGACGGCACCGAGAACCCGGAAGGCGACGACGCGGTGGCCGCGGCGATCGTGACGGGGCAGGGCGCCGGGCTCGACGGCTCGAGCTTCGTCGCGGTGCAGCAGTGGGTGCACGACTTCGACCAGATGGAGCGCATCCCGTCGGGCGAGATGGATCACATCATCGGGCGCCGCCGTTCGGACAACGAGGAACTCGACGACGCACCCGAATTCGCGCACGTGAAGCGCACCGCGCAGGAAAGCTTCGAGCCCGAGGCGTTCATGCTGCGCCGTTCGTCGCCGTGGTCGGACACGCGCCGCGCGGGCCTGTACTTCGTCGCGTTCGGCTGCTCGTTCCGCGCGTTCGACGTGCAGATGCGCCGGATGAGCGGCGCGGAAGACGGCATCGTCGACGGCCTGTTCCGCTTCACGCGGCCGCTGACGGGCGCGTATTTCTGGTGCCCGCCGATGAAGGACGGCAAGCTGGACCTCGCCGCGCTCGGACTGTAAGCGCCGGGCGGGATCGATGAACGGGCGGGCCGCGCCGGATGCGCGGCCCGCCCGTTCTGTTTTTCAAGCTTCCAAGTGGCAGTGCGTATGGCCTGCCGCGTGCGTCAGTTCAACGTCGTTTCGATCCGCGTGCCGCGCTTGATGAATTGCGTCACCGGGGTTTTCTCGCAGATTTCCGCGAGACGCTGGCGTTGCGCGTCGTCGAGCGGGCCGTCGAGCGTCACGACGCGGCGCACGTACTGCACGCCTTCGCGATCGGCATGCAGCTCGGTGCGCACGGCGATGCGCGCGGCCGGCCACGTCTTGCGCTGCATGTACATGCGCAGCGTCGCGGCCGTGCATTGCGCGAGCCCGGCCAGCACGAACTCGTACGGCGCCGGCCCGCGATCCTGGCCGCCTTCGCGCGGCGCTTCGTCGCCGGTCAGCGCGTGCGTGCCGGCCTGCAGCTGGACGACGTAGTCGGGCGCGTCGGCATCGAGGACGGCGGCGGCGTGGATGAGCGACATGGCTAGTCTCCGGTAAGCGGATCAAGGAAAGCGGGCGCCGGGTGGCGGCGTGCAGCCGTCAGCATACCGTCCCGGCCGCGCGGGCGTGCGCTGCGTGCTACGTGTCGGCGATGCCGGCGCTGCTGCGCACGAGCGCGGCGATGCGTTCGCGCACCCACTGATGCGCGCGATCGGTGTCGCGCGACTCGTGCCAGTACGCGAGCAGCGGGAACGGCTTGAGCCGCAGCGGCAGCGGCCGCACGACGATCGGCAGCAGCGCGGCCATGCGCAGCGCATAGGTGTGCGGCAGCGTGACGAGCAGGTTGCCGGCCGCGGCGATCTGGCAGGCGGCGAAATAGTGCTGGCAGGTGAGCCGGATGTCGCGGAAGCGCCCGTCGTTGCCGAGCAGGACGTCGAGCGATTGCGGCTCGCCGAGCGACGACACGGCGATATGCTGCGCCGCGAAATAGTCGCCGCGTCGCAGCGGGTCGGGCGCGAGCGGATGATCGTGGCGCAGCGCGACGACGAGCGAATCGTCGAGCAGGTGTTCGGTGGCGATGCGCGGGCCCGTCTGCACGCGACGGTCGACGACGAGATCGAGGTTGCCCGACGCGAGTTCGCGCTCGATGTCCGGCACCGCGATGCGGCGGCTGACGAGCCGCAGGCCCGGTGCTTCGTCGGCGAACGCGGCGACGATGCGCGGCAGTGCGATGGATTCGAGCACGTCGCGAATGCCGACCGCGATGCTCAGGTCGAGCGTCGCGGGATCGAAGGCGGACGGATCGCGCGCGGTGCCTTGCAAGCCTTTCAGATGCAGCTGCACGTCCGCGATGATCGACCGCGTGCGCTCGGTAGGCACCACACGGTTGCCCTGACGCACGAACAGCGGATCGTCGAAATGCGCGCGCAGCCGGTTGAGCGCATGCGTGACGGCCGGTTGCGTGAGATGCAGCGCGCGGGCGGCCGCGCCGATGCCGCCGTGCACGTAGACGGCGTCGAGCACGCGAAACAGGTTCAGGTCGAGACGGTGATCGGCGGGCACGGAGCGCGGGCGGCGAGGTGAAGGACGGATCGATTCTAAAGGATGCGTGGGCAACCGATGCGCCGGTTGGCATGCGTGGCGATCGTGCGCGTTCGATGCGTGTCGATGCCGTTCGCGCCAATACGCGAGCATCCGTTTGACCGATGCCCAACGCAATCGAACACGCATGTCATTACGCATGACGGCCGCAATAATGGGCCGCATCGCGTACGCATTTCCGTGCCGGCATACCAGCGGCGCACGCCAGCCTGTAGTAATCCGCCATCATGCTGTCCCGGTCGGCCATTTCGCGCCAAAGGCGCTACCCGTTCGGCTAAGATGCCGTCGCTTCATATTTCGGGATAGCCGTCCTGTCGCACGCATTCAAACCAAATATAAGCCTGACAGTTCGACGGTATTAGAAGAAGTCGAACGAGTCGGGGGCTTGGCCAGTGAATGCAGCAGATCAGCGGTGGGTCGTTATCTATTTGAGTACGGGGTTTTCGTTGGCCCAGGCCGCGCGCCTCGGCGAAGCCTTCAACCTGGCGAATCGCCTGCATGCGTACAGCGCGGATTACCAGCTCAAGTACGTCTCCGAAAGCGGGGGGCTGTTGCAGTCGTCGTCCGGCGTGCGCATCGCGGCCGAGCCGTTCGGCGACGAACATAGCCGCCGTGCGCGCGCGTTTTTTCATCTTCATGGCGAGCGCGCGGCCGTCAATTGGGACGACGCATTGCAGCGGCGCCTGTCCGACATTCGCCAGCATGCGCGCTGGATCGTCGATGCGATGGAGTTGCCCGCGCTCGCCGCCACGCGGCGGCCGTCGTCGTCAATCGACGTGCGGCCCGGCCGGGCCGGGCGCCGCGCCACCACGACGATCGAATTGCAGGCCGGCGAGACCGACGTGTTCGCCGCCGCGCTCGACATGTTTCGCGTCGACCTCGGCGACGGCGCCGCGCAGGAGATCGCCAGCAACATGATGCGGCCGGTCGAGCAGCGCTATGCGCAGTCGATGTGGGCGTTTCGCGAACTGAGCGCGAGCCCGTCGATCCGGATGTCCGCGCAGCGGCTGCGCGCGCAGAGCGTGAACCGCATCTCGATCGCGAACGCCGCGCAGGCGGCCGCGATGAGCGAGCGCAATTTCCTGCGGCGCTTCAAGAAGGAAATCGGCGTGACGCCGACCGAGTTCGTCCAGCACGTGCGGCTCGAGCGGGCGTGTCACATGCTGATCCATACGACGCTGCCGGCCGACAAGGTCGCGCGGCGCACCGGCTTCGGCAGCGGCGAGCGGCTCGCGAAGCTGTTTCGTCAGCGGCTGTTGATGTCGCCGACCGAATTTCGCGTCGCCGAGCGGGAAAAGATCCTCGCGCACGGCGCGGCGTCGCCCGATCCTGACGAACGGCTTGCCGCCGCGTGTTGCGACGGCGACGGGGCGGATTGCGACGCCTGCGTGGCCGCGCGCGGGAAAACGGGACGGATACCCGTAAAATCGACGGATCGCGATCTCGATTCCCGGTTTCCATGCCCTTCCTCCCCACTACCGCCACCGCCCCTTTCTGCCCGTCGGAAGTAAAGGGCAGCATCACGATCGACGCCGCCGCGCCGCGCTGGCAGAAGCTCAGGCGTTTCTTCGGCCCCGGCCTGCTGGTCGCGATCGGCTACATGGACCCCGGCAACTGGGCGACGGATATCCAGGCCGGCTCGCAGTTCGGCTATTCGCTGCTGTGGGTCGTCGCGTTCTCGAGCCTCGCGGCGATCTTCCTGCAGATGCTCGCGGCGCGGCTCGGCCTCGTCGCGGGCAAGGATCTCGCGCAGGCGAGCTACGAGCGCTACGGCCGGTTCGGCCGCGTCGTGCAGTGGATCACCGCCGAAGTGTCGATCATCGCGTGCGACATCGCGGAAGTGCTCGGCTGCGCGCTCGCATTCAAGCTGCTGCTCGGCGTGCCGCTCGCGTGGGGCGTCGTGCTCACCGCGCTCGACACGGTGATCGTGCTCGGCCTGCAGGGCAAGGGCTTCCGGCAGATCGAGGCGATCGTGCTCGGGCTGATCGCGACGATGGCGTTCTGCTTCGTCGCGCAGGTGGCGATCACGCCGCCCGACTGGCATGCGGTGGTGGGCGGCCTCGTGCCGGGCGACCCGGGCCACGACCGCAAGGATGCGATCGTGCTCGCGCTCGGCATCGTCGGCGCGACGATCATGCCGCACAACCTGTACCTGCATTCGTCGGTCGTGCAGACGCGGCACGTCGTCGGCGGCGCGCGCGGCGTGATCCGCGACACGCTGGCGCTCGTGCGCATCGATACCTGCGTGTCGCTGTTCGTCGCGATGCTCGTCAATGCGGCGATCCTCGTCGTCGCGGGCGCGGCATTCCACGCGACGGGCCAGCACAACGTGACCGACATCGAGCAGGCGTACCGGCTGATCACGCCGATCGCGGGCGGCGCGGCCGCGCTGTTGTTCGGCATCGCGCTGCTCGCGTCGGGGCAAAGCTCGACGCTGACCGGCACGATCGCCGGCCAGGTCATCATGGACGGCTTCCTGCATACGAAGATCCCGTGCTACCAGCGCCGGCTGATCACGCGCGGGCTCGCGCTCGTGCCGGCGCTGATCGGCGTGCTGTGGCTGGGCGACGGCTCGGTCGGGCAACTGCTCGTGTGGAGCCAGGTGCTGCTGAGCCTGCAGTTGCCGTTCGCGATGTGGCCGCTGATCCGCTCGGTCAGCGATCGCCGCACGATGGGCGAGCACGCGATCGGGCGCGGGATGCAGGTGGCCGCGTGGGCGCTGTTTGCCGTGATCACCGGCACGAACCTGCTGTTGATTACCGGTGTCGCGGGCTGATACAGCCTGTCACAGGCTGACACAGGCACGCTGCGTGCCTGCGGTAAACTGCGGTCTTTCGATCGTCTCCGAAGTCCATCATGTGGAGTGAAATCAGCAACATCGGCGATGCCGCGCTGACCCTGCCGATCGCGGTGACCTGCGCCGCATGGCTCGCGCTGACCGACTGGCGCCTCGCCGCCCGCTGGGGCGTGCTGCTGGCCGCCGGGATGGGCGTCGTCGGCGCCACGAAGATCCTGTATGCCGGCTGCGGCATCGAGCTTGCGCAGTTCGATTTCCGCGTGATCAGCGGCCATACGATGCTGTCGACGTCCGTATGGACGGTCGCGCTGTCGATGCTGTGGCAGGCGTTCCGGCCCGGCAAGGCGCCCGGCATCGCGGCCGGGCTGGCCATCGGCGCGATCACGGCCGTTGCCCGCGTATTCGATCACTCGCACACCGTGCCGGAAGTCGTCGTCGGCTGGCTGCTCGGCGCGCTGGTCGCGCTGGTGTTCCTGCGCGGCTACGACGGCGTGCGGCAGCGCGCGTTCTCGCCGCGCGTCGCCGCGGTCTGCCTGCTGCTCGTGTCGGGCATCGCGTACGGGCACCGCGCGCCGTTCCAGCAGATGATCGACACGCATTCGCCGCAGCTCTGCGCGTTCGTGCGGGCGCCGTCGGGCGAAGGCTTCTGACTGGTGCCGATGGCGGGTGCTCCGGCACCGCCTTCCTGCCGCCGGCATTCGGTCCGGTGTTTTCCGGCCGGCGCACGATGCCACACCGGTTCATCTTCCCCATGGCGTTCTCTTCCGTGCGGGACGCCACACTTCCGTTATCCCGATAATCGACTCGTCTGCCCGTCCATCCGACTGGTCGTGCTTACCTGTTTGCGCACCGTCGTCGGGACGCGCAAGTCATGAACAAGGTCTATGACCGGGCATAACGAATATTCATTTCATCGATTGGCGGCATTCGCGTACGCTGGCTGTCGTTCAACCGCGGGCAGGCTGTGCGGCCGGTTCCGCGTGCGTCGCATTCATCTCGATATACTCGCGGAAAACCCGTGCGATGCGTCACCATGCCGGCGCACGTCGGCTGGAAGATGCACGGGAAACCCCGTCGCGGCAGCGTTCCGCGACGACGATTCACGACAGGAGCAGGTCACATGGCAATCCTTTCTCCGCGCCTCGCGGGCAAGTGCGCATACATCACCGGTGCTGCCGGCGGTCTCGGTCGCGCGATCGCGCGCCGCATGGTCGAGCAGGGCGCGCGCGTGTTCGTGACCGACATCGCGGAAGCGGCGGTACTCGACGCGTTCGCGCAGGAACTCAACGCGGGTCACACGACGCCGGTCGCGTTCGCCGCGACCCAGGACGTGCGCGACGAAGCGCGCTGGCAGGCGCTGCTCGCGCAGGCGACCGATGCGATGGGCGGCCTGTCGGTGCTCGTCAACAACGCGGGCGTCGGCTCGATCGGTTCGCCCGCGCAAATCGAGCTGGACGAATGGCGGCGCGTGATGGCGATCAACGTCGAAAGCATCGTGCTCGGCTGCAAGCATGCGCTGTCGTATCTGGCCGAGAGCCATCCCGCGTCGATCATCAACATCTCGTCGGTCGCCGCGTTCAAGGTCGAGCCGGATTTCACCGCGTACAACGCATCGAAGGCGGCGGTCGCGTCGCTGACGAAGTCGGTCGCGATCGACTGCGCGCGCCGCGAGATCGACGTGCGCTGCAATTCGATTCACCCGGCGTTCATTCGCACGGGGATCGTCGAGCCGCTGTTCCAGTCGCTCGGCGAACGCGACGCGACCCGCAAGCTCGCGCGCGGCATTCCGCTGCGCCGGCTCGGCGAGCCGGACGACGTCGCGCATGCGGCCGTGTATCTCGCGTCCGACGAGAGCCGCTTCGTGACGGCCGCCGAACTCGTGATCGACGGCGGCATGTGCGCGGTCTGACGCATATCCGAACCACAACGATTGGAGGAGAACATCATGTCGACACCCGTGAACCGTCAGCTGCTGCTGAAGACGCGCCCGGAAGGGCGGGTCGGCCGCGACCATTTTTCGCTCGTCGAGACGCCGGTGCCGGCGCTCGCCGACGGCGAGGTGCTCGTGCGCGTGCTGTATCTGTCGATGGACCCGACCAACCGCGTATGGATGAGCGACGTGCCGCAGTACCTGCCGCCCGTCGCGATCGGCGAGGTGATGCGCGCGCTCGGGATCGGCCGCGTGGTCGCGTCGCGCCATGCGGGTTTCGCGGAAGGCGATCTCGTGCAGGGGCTGGTCGGTTGGCAGGACTACGCGGTCGTGCCGGCCGAGCAGGCCGCGCAGCTCGTGAAGCTGCCCGCGCAGTCGGGCCTGCCGCTGCCCACGCTGCTCGGCGCATGCGGGATGAGCGGGCTGACCGCGTACTACGGGCTGACCGACATCGCGCCGGTGCAGCCGGGCGAAACGCTCGTCGTGTCGGCGGCGGCCGGCTCGGTCGGCTCGATCGCCGGGCAGATCGGCAAGATCCACGGCGCGCGGGTGGTCGGCATCGCGGGCGGCGCGGACAAGTGCCGCTACCTGACCGAGACGCTCGGCTTCGACGCGGCCGTCGACTACAAGGCCGACGATTTCCGCCAGCAACTGAAGGTGGCGACGCCGGACGGCGTGCACGTGAACTTCGAGAACGTCGGCGGCGAGGTGATGCGCGCGGTGCTGTCGCGGATGGTGATCGGCGGGCGCGTCGCGTTGTGCGGCGTGATCTCGAACTACAACAGCGGCCGCGCGGCCGACGACGTCGGCGTGCTGATCTCGAAGCGGCTGACGATGCGCGGCTTCCTGATCCTCGACTACCGCAAGAGCCGCGAGGCGGTGCAGACGCTCGCGGGCTGGCTGCGCGATGGCCGGCTCAAGGCCGAGGAGACCGTGGCCGACGGTCTCGAAAACGCGCCGGACGTGTTGAATCGCCTGTTCGACGGCGACCATCGCGGCAAGCTCGTGCTGCGTGTCGATCCGGGCGCATGACGGGCGTGTCACGCCTGTCGGATCGGGCCGCGGGCGCGTATCGACCGCGCTGAGTTCGATCAACCCGGCTGCAGTTTAGGACTTGTCCCATATATTGTCCGGGCCGCTCTCCCTACAGTGATTGCCAGCACACAGGCGGCGTGACGACGCGTCACGCCGCCTGTTTTTCTGGTGACGCGGCAGAGGAGAGGGAACATGCGGAACAACGCGAAGCGACCGGTATCGGTAACGGCAATGAGCGCCGGGGCCGTGCGGAAGAGGGTGTTCGGGCTCGGTATCGTGCTCGCGATGTCGACTGCCATGTCGAGCGCGATGGCGGTCGGACAGCCCGCATCGGATGGCGTCGTGCGGTTCACAGGCTCGCTCGTCGATCTGTACGACGTGACGCTCGATGTTCCGGTGGGCGCGCTCGTTGACGCGGGACAGGCGGCCGATGGAGGGGCAACGGCGACGCTCCGGTTCGATGCGCATGGCCGGCGTTTGCCGGGTGCGCAGGTCGCGCTGGTGAAGCCCGACGGTGCGGCGTTCGCGCCGGATGGCGGCGCGGCGGTGCGTGCCACGTGGCGCGATGCGCACACCGAGCGAAGCGAGCGGCTGGCGCCGGGCCGGGTTCATCGCGTCGGCCCGTATGGCGGCGTGATGACGGTCGCGGCGGATGAAGCAACGGGCGCCGTGGCGCCCGTCGTGATCCATATCCGTCATCCTTGACCGCCGCTCTCCGCACGCGTGCGGATCACCGGTGGCCGGACGGGCGTCATTCGCCCTGTTCGGAGCGTGCGTAGATGTCCCAACTGGCCATGAACAGCGCGGCGACGAGCGGCCCGATCACGAAGCCGTTGATGCCGAACAGCGCCATCCCGCCGAGCGTCGAGATCAATACGACCCAGTCGGGCATCTTCGTGTCCTTGCCGACGAGGATCGGGCGCAGCAGGTTGTCGACGAGGCCGATCACGCCGACGCAGAACGCGACGAGGATCACGCACTTCCAGACCGCGCCGATCATCAGGAAGTAGAGCGCGGCCGGCACCCAGACGAGGCTCGCGCCGATCGCGGGCAGCAGCGACAGGAACGCCATCAGCGCGCCCCACAGCACCACGCCCTCGATCCCGAGGATCCAGAAGATCAGCCCGCCGAGCGCGCCCTGGACGAGCGCGACCGCGATGTTGCCCTTCACCGTTGCGCGCACGACCGTCGTGAATTTCGCGAGCAGCAGGTTCTTGTGCTCTTCATCGAGCGGCAGCGCACGGCGCACGCGGCGGCCGATCTCGCCGCCGTCGCGCAGCAGGAAGAACACCATGTACAGCATCACGCCGAAGCTCACGACGAACTGGAACGTGTTCTGGCCGATGCTGAGCGCCTGGGTGGCCGCGAACTGGCTGATCTGCGCGGCGCCGTCGGTCAGTTTCTTCTGGATGCCCGGGATGTTGGTCAGCCCGTATTTCTGCAGCAGGTTCTGGATCGACGTCGGCAGCGCGTGAATGATGTCGTGGAAGTACTGCGAATAATTCGGCTGCGCGTCCTTGAGCTCCTGGTACACGTAGGCGATTTCCTGCACGAGCGTGGCCGTGACGAACACGAGCGGCAGGATCACGATCAGGATGATGAGCGACATCGTGACGAGCGCGGCCAGGTTGCGCCGCTTGCCGAAGCGCGCGGCGAGCCAGCGTTGCACGGGCTGGAACAGGATCGCGAGAATGGTGCCCCAGAAGACGGCGCCGGAAAACGGCGCGAGGATCCAGCACAGTCCGACGGTGACCGCGAACAGCAGGAAGTAGAAGAATTTTTGGTGGTCTTGTCCGCTATCCATGAGTGGCATTCGCGCAGATTGATGCGTGGTTGGATTGAATCTCGTTGTCCCGCGCGCGATCGGTTCGCGAACGTCACGGGTTCGCGGCGCAACGCGCCGCCGGGCGGCCCATGCGGAGTATGCCCGCAAAGGTGCCGCCATCATAGCCGCTGCGAGAGACGCATGCGAAAACGCCGCGGCCGGGGCCGCGGCGCTGTGCCGGGAAGCGAACGCGGCGCGAGGCCGCGTGCCGCATCGTCAGATGTTGAGCTTGGTGACCTTCGTGCCGTTCACCGACAGGTCGCCCATCAGGCCCGCGTTGGTCAGGACCAGCACTTCCACCGGTGCGGTAGCCGTGTTGGAGTCGACCGCGCCGTTCGCGCCGACCTTCACGACCGCGACCGATGCGTCGGCGCCGGCCGACCAGCCGTCCGACTTGCGGAACGAGTCGAGCGCATCCTGCGTCATGAACAGGAACACGACCGCCTTCGACTGCGCGCCGGCCTGCAGGCCGACCGACAGCGACGACGTGTTGTAGTAGCCGACGGTGCTGCCGCCGACGCGCAGCGCGCCGTTGCCGGACTGGGCGCCGACGATGAAGCCGGCCTGCAGCACGTTCGGGAACACGAGGACGCCGCGTGCTTTCGAGACGAGGTCGCGCGAACCCGGTACCGTCGAATACAGGCGCGACAGCGTTGCGTTCACGCTGGCGTCGATCGACTGGCGCTTCGACGCGCTGGCCGCGGCGCTATCGGGTTTGCCGGGCGTGGTCGTGCAGCCGGCGAGGGCGAGGCTGCCGAGCATCACGGCGGCGGCGGCTTTCATGGCGAGGGACTTCTGCATGGCGGTTCTCCTTCGTTGTCTGATGGATGACGGGCGGGCGGCGGTGTACGCCGCCCCGTTCAACGGCGGGAAAGGAGCAGGCCCGCAACGAACGCAAGGCCCGCGACGACGCCGACGGTTTGCCACGGGTTCTCGTGCACGACCTGCGATACGCGCTCGGCCGAATCGCGCAGCCGGGCGGCCGCGCTGCCCGACGCATAGTCGAGCGCGCCGCGCGCTTCATCGAGCCGGGATTGCACGCGCTTGCGCAGCGCGGCGATATCGCCATCGCCATCGTTCTTCAGCAGATCTTCCAGTTCGTCGACCAGCCCGCGCAGATCGTCGGTCACGTCGGCATGCAGGTCGCGGGCAGCCGCGCGCGTCGTGCGGCCCACGCGCCGGCCGGTGCGACGGATGTCGGACAGGCCGCGGTCCAGCTTGTGTTCGATCGAGTCGGTAAGCGCCATGGTGTTTATCCTCCTTTGATTCCAGGCAATTTGAAGATAAGACGAATCCCAGCAACTGATGTGATTCACTTGATCCGATTGAGTTTCGAGACAAATTTTCAATTCGTCGGCAGGATCGCCGGGAAGCCCCGCCGCACGGGGCGGCGCAGCGGTTGAAAAAATTTCGCGTTTCGCGGCGATACAGCGTGTCGAGCAGCGGGTCGCAGTGAAGGTCCGGTAAATATGGCGTCGCCAGGGGCGTCAGGTAAATAGTGCCATTGCAGGTTGGATGCTGATGCAAATGCACTACTCGACGCGTCATCGATGCGCACGATTTGTGCCCGGTGCCGGTTGCGTGGCGGCGTCGTCCAGCGCGACGTCGATGACGACGGGATCGTGGTCCGACGAGCGGTAGGCGTCGGGTGCGTAATAAGCCGATCGTTGCGCGGACGTTTTGTAATCGGGCACGGGTTGCAAGACCACCGGTTCGTCCGCGTTGATGTGCCAGAACCGCACGGCCTTCACGCGCGCGGCGAGCGCCGGCGTGGCAAGCGCATGGTCGAGATTGCCGGCTTCGCCGCGAAATACGTAGCTGTACGCAGCATCGCCGACGAAGCGCGCAACCAGATTCGCGTAGCCGCGCGCTTCGAGCGTGCGAAGCGGGTCTTCCTTCGCATAACTGTTCAGATCGCCGATCAGCAGCACGCCGTCGGCCGCGATGCCCGTCGGCGAGCTGGCGAGCCAGTCGGCGACGCGTGCGGCCGCCCGCGTGCGTGCCGCGTTCCAGCAGCCCTGGCCGTCGGACTGATCGAGATTGGCGCCGCTCGCGTGCGGGCAGTTCTTCGACTTCAGGTGATTGACCGCGACGGTGAACGTGCGTGCGCCGTCGATGCGCCGGAACGTCTGCGCGAGCGGCGGGCGGTGGCGGCCGCCAAGTGCGACGGTGACGGCGCGCCCGACCGGCTCGACCGTGCGGCTGTCGTACAGCAGCGCGACCGCGATCGCGTCGCGGCCCAGCCGCACGGCGCCGGGATCGACCGCGCGCCAGCCGTCGCCGAGTTGCGCGGCGAGCCGACGGATGGCGCTCGCGTCGCCGTGGCCGTTGTTCGCGATTTCCATCAGCCCGATCACGTCGGCGCGTAGCGCGCGCAACGCCGCGACGATCTTCGCTTCCTGCCGCGCGAACGTGGCGGGCGTTTTCGCGCCGCGGTTGCCCGGCGCGTCGAATCCGCCGCCATGGCCGTCGCCGTTGAAGTAATTGAAGACATTGAACGACACGATGCGCACGTCGGCATCGGGATGCCGGACCGGTGGCGCGGGACGCGGGTTCGCCGCGGCATCGAACACGGGCGCCGCGCCGGCTACCGGTTGCAGCCGCCATGCGCCGTAGCGCCATTCGAGCACGCCTTCGACGCCGCGTACGGTGGTGCCCGCGCGCAGCGTGTTGGCGGCGCTCAGCGCGGGCGGCGGATAGCGGACGGTCGCCGGGCCGCGGCGGCTCGAGCCGTCGTCGAGCACGATGCGGTTCAGTGCGTTGGCGGCGGCGTGGGCGGCAGCGTCGGCCGGCGGCGCGACCTGGGTCGGCACGCGCAGCCGGCCGTTGCTCAGCACGATGCTGCCGTAGCGACCGAGTGCGTAGGTATCGCTGACCGTCAGCGTTTGCGGCAGGCGTACGCGCATGGCTTCGTGCGCGGCCAGGATGGCGGGCGACGCGACGGGCAGCGTGAGCGTCGCCGGCGTGATCGTCTGCCCGCGTGCGCAAACGGCCATGCGGCCCGTCAGCGTGAATTGCGTCCGGCCGTATTTCTCGTCGACCTTGCCGGTCAGATGCACGAGATCGCCGGGCGCCGCGTGCGCGTTCGGTGCGTAGACGAACACACCTTCCGGGACGCCGGGCCGGCGCTGCCGCTGCGCGTCGGCCTGCTGGACGAAGAAGCCGCCCAGGCCGTCGGCGCCGCCGAACGCCGCGGTGACGACCGCTTCGATCGACGTCGTGTGCCCGGCGAGCGGCGACGGGCCGCCGCCGCGCCGGATCTCGGCAATCGCCGTGGCTGCACCGCCGCAACCGCTGCTGACCGGCAGCGGGGCCGCGGCGGCCGGCGGCGCGAGGAGCGTCACGGACAGCATGGCGGACAACACCACGAACAGCACAACGGCAGAGAGGGGAAGCGGGCGTGACATGAGACGGTCCACAGGATGAAAATCCGACAGTTCGGGACCGCATCTTGAAGGCAAAATGTCAGGCTGCGGCCGAAATGGCCGTCCGGCCAGTGCCGGTTGGCCAACGGTGCGGCAAGCCGCCCCGCGGCTGTTACGCTTTCGCACCGGGCGTCGTGTGCCGCTCGCCCGGCGCATGTCGCCGCGCCCCGTCCCCACAGGAGAAATCCATGTCTTACATGCTGTTGATTGTCGAACCGACCGAACAGCGCGCCGAGCGCACGCTCGACGAAGGCCAGGCGCTTTATGCGCGGATGGTCGATTTCGCCGAGTCGCTGAAGGCGCGCGGCGTGCTGCGCGGCGTCGAGTCGCTGGAGCGGTCCGAGCGCGGTACGCGCGTGCAGGTGCGCGACGGCGAGACGCGGCTGCTCGACGGCCCGTTCGCCGAGGCGAAGGAGATGATCGGCGGCTTCTTCCTCGTCGACGTCCCCACGCGCGAGGAAGCGATCGAGATCGCGCGCCAGTGCCCGGCCGCGCAATGGTGCACGGTCGAGGTGCGCGCGGTCGGCCCGTGCTTCCTGTAAACGTCGCGACTCGGTATTTACCCTGATTTGTCGTGGCGCGTGTCGATCCGGCCGTCTTTCGTCCGTCGTCCGGATAAGGCGCCGCGGAACGGGCGCCGCCTTCCACCGACGACAAGGAGTAAACGATGCGATTCATGATCATGATCCGGGCGAACGCCGTCAGCGAATCCGACGCGTTGCCGGACAACCGGCTGGTCGAGGCCATGACGGTCTATCACGAGGAGCTGGCGAAAGCCGGCGTGCTGCTCGACGCCAACGGGCTGCGCTCGAGCGCCCACGGCTGGCGGGTGCGCTACACGGGCGGCAAGGGCACGGTGATCGACGGCCCGTTCGCCGAAACGAAGGAACTGATCGCCGGCTATACGCTGATCCAGGTGCGCTCGCGCGACGAGGCGCTCGCATGGACGCGCCGGTTCCCCGCGCCGTTCGGCGCCGAGCTTGATTGCGAGATCGAGGTGCGGCCGCTGTTCGAGCTCGACGACCTCACGCCGAGCGACGCGGTCGAGCGGTTCCGCGATCTCCACGTCGGCCGCAGCCACGCCTGAATCCAACCTCACCGGGAGCACCCGTCATGCACAAGATGGTTTTCATCAACCTGCCGGTAGCCGACCTGCCGCGCGCGAAGACGTTCTACCAGGCGCTCGGCTTCGAGGTCGTGCCGGCCTATACCAACGAGCAGGCCGCGTGCATCCAGATCAGCGACACGATCTTCGCGATGCTGCTCGTGCGGCCGTTTTTCCAGACCTTCACCGACAAGACGATCATCGATCCGGCGACGCACATCCAGGTGCTGTCGTGCCTGTCGTGCGACAGCCGCGCCGAAGTCGACACGCTCGTCGCGAAGGCGCTGGCGGCCGGCGGGGCCGCGCCGCAGGCGCCGCGCGAGTACCCGAACATGTACGGCCACGGGTTCACCGATCCGGACGGCCATACGTGGGAGCTGATGGCCATGCCGCTGGATGCGTCGGCCCAGGGGCAGGCGTCGTGACGCATGAGGCGACGCATCGTGCGATCGAAGCGGTCTGGCGAATCGAGGCGCCGAAAATCATCGCGCGGGCCGCGCGGGTGGTGCGCGACGTCGGCGTGGCCGAGGAGCTGGCGCAGGACACGCTCGTCGCGGCGCTCGAGCACTGGCCCGTCGACGGCGTGCCCGACAACCCGGCCGCCTGGCTGATGACGGCCGTGAAGCGGCGCGCGCTCGACCGGGTCCGGCAGGAGTCGCTTCATGCGGCGAAGCGCGACCAGCTCGGCCACGAGATGGACGCGCTCGAGGCGCACGTCGTCCCCGACATCGCGGACGCGATCGCCGATGCGGGCGACGACGACATCGGCGACGACCTGCTGCGGCTGATCTTCACGTCGTGCCACCCGGTGCTGTCGACCGACGCGCGCGTCGCGCTGACGCTGCGGCTGCTCGGCGGGTTGACGACGGGCGAGATCGCGCGCGCATTCCTGACGCCGGAGCCGACGATCGCGCAGCGGATCGTGCGCGCGAAACGCACGCTCTCGGCGGCGCACGTGCCGTTCGAGGTGCCAGCGGCCGATGCGCGGCCGGCGCGGCTCGCGTCCGTGCTCGAAGTGATCTACCTCGTGTTCAACGAAGGCCATGCGGCGACTGCCGGCGACGACTGGATGCGTCCGGCGCTGTGCGACGAGGCGTTGCGGCTCGGCCGCGTGCTGGCCGGGCTCGCGCCGGACGAAAGCGAAGTGCTCGGGCTCGTCGCGCTGATGGAACTGCAGGCGTCGCGCATGCATGCCCGCGTCGACGCGCAGGGCCGGCCCGTGCTGCTGCTCGACCAGGACCGCAGCCGCTGGGATCCGTTGCTGATCCGGCGCGGCCTCGCGGCGCTGGAGCGGGCGACGAAGCTCGGCGGCGTGCGCGGGCCGTATGCGCTGCAGGCCGCGCTTGCCGCGTGCCATGCGCGTGCGCGACAGGCGGCGGACACGGACTGGGCGCAGATCGTCGCGCTGTATGACGCGCTCGCCGAAGTCGCGCCGTCGCCGGTCGTCGAACTCAATCGCGCGGTGGCGGTGGGGATGGCGTTCGGGCCGGCCGCGGCGCTCGAACTCGTCGACGTGCTGCGCGACGATCCGGCGCTCGCGCGCTATCACTGGCTGCCGAGCGTGCGCGGCGATCTGCTCGCGAAGCTCGGCCGTGCCGACGAGGCGAAGCTGGAGTTCCGCCGCGCGGCGGAGTTGACGCGTAACGAACGTGAGCGCGAGTTGCTGCTCAAGCGTGCGATGGATGCGTGACGCGCTGCCGTATGACGCATTCCCTATGACGCACGACGCACGACGCACGACGCACGACGCACGACGCACGACGCATGACGCATGACGATCGCGCCCAGCCCATCTTCCCGACCGTCCGCTCACCGCCCCCGCAGCACACTATCGCCCGCATTGAAAAAGCCTATTGGGGGATGCGAACGCGAGCGCCTAGATTGAAGAGCACGATGCGCGCCTGGCGCAAGCATCGTTCCCCACATATCTGATCGGCCCGGCGTCGCACGCGGCCGCGCCGACTCGAACGGAGGCGCAAATGGCTCAGCTCAAGGGCAGCAAAACCGAAGAGAACCTGAAGGCCGCATTCGCGGGCGAATCGCAGGCGAACCGGCGCTATCTGTATTTCGCTTCGAAGGCCGACGTCGAGGGGCAGAACGACGTCGCCGCGCTGTTCCGCTCGACCGCCGAAGGCGAAACCGGCCATGCGCACGGCCATCTCGAATACCTGGAAGCCGTCGGCGATCCGGCCACGGGTTTGCCGTTCGGTTCGTCGCGGCTGAATCTCGAATCGGCGATCGCCGGCGAAACGCACGAATACACCGACATGTATCCGGGCATGGCGAAGACCGCGCGCGACGAAGGTTTCGACGAAATCGCGAACTGGTTCGAGACGCTCGCGAAGGCCGAACGCAGCCACGCGAACCGCTACACGAAGGCGCTGGACAGTCTCGTCGACTGACGGGCCGCCGCGCGGCCGCCCGGCAGCGCCGCGCGACCGGCACGCGGCCGGCTGTTTGTTCCGTCGCCGCCCGCACCGTGCGGGCGGTGCGCTTGCGCACATGCGCGCCACGCGGGAGCGCCCCATGCCCCACAAGGAAGGCAGTCTCGAAGCGCCGACCCGGCATCCGCTCGACTGGCAGTCCGAAGCGTTCTACGACCAGACGGCGATCGATGCGGAAATGACGCGCGTGTTCGACATTTGCGCCGGCTGCCGGCGCTGCGTGTCGCTGTGCGGCGCGTTTCCCGCGCTGTTCGACCTGGTCGACGACACGCCGATGGGCGACATCGAGGAAGTGCCGAAGGCCGCGTTCGGCAAGGTCGTCGACCAGTGCTATCTGTGCGATCTCTGCTACATGACGAAATGTCCGTACGTGCCGCCGCATGCATGGAACGTCGACTTCCCGCACCTGATGCTGCGCGCCAAGGCCGCGCGCTACAAACGCGGCGAAGCGCCACTGCGCGACAAGGTGCTGTCGAATACCGATGCGCTTGGCCATTTCGCGGGCATTCCGGTCGTCACGCAGGCGGTCAATGCGGTGAACCGCACGCCGCCCGCGCGCCACGCGCTCGAAGCGGCGCTCGGTGTCGATCGCCATGCGTGGCTGCCGGAATTCGCGCCGCGCACGTTCCGGCGCGCCGCCACGCGCTCGGACGACCCGCCCGTGCGCGATGGCGAGCGCACGCCCGGCAAGGTCGCGATCTACGCGACCTGCTACGTGAATTTCAACGAGCCGGGGATCGGCCACGACCTGCTCGCGATCCTCGCGCACAACGAGATCCCGTACGAACTCGTCACGCGCGAAGCGTGCTGCGGGATGCCGCTGCTCGAGCAAGGCAATCTCGACGGCGTCGCCGCGAAGCAGGCGGTGAACATTCCGGTGCTCGAGCGCTACGCGCGCGAAGGCTATGCGCTGATCGGCGCGATTCCGAGCTGCGTGCTGATGTACAAGAGCGAGCTGCCGCTGATGTTCCCCGGCGACGCAGCCGTGCGCGCGGTGGCCGACGCGTTCTGGGACCCGTTCGAATACGTGATCGCGCGGCACCGCGACGGGTTGCTGAAGACCGATTTCAAGACCGGCCTCGGCACCGTGTCGTATCACGTGCCGTGCCATGCGCGCGTACAGAACATCGGCCGCAAGACGGCCGATGCGCTGTCGCTCGTGCCCGATACGCGCGTGAACGTCGTCGAGCGTTGCTCCGGCCATGCGGGCACGTTCGGCGTGAAGAAGGCATTTCACGCGGACGCGATGCGGATCGGCGCGCCGGTGTTCAAGGCGATGGCCGAGCCACGGCCGGATGTCGTGTCGTCCGACTGCGCGCTCGCCGGGCATCACATCGCGCAGGGCATCGACGAGAAGGGGCTGCCGCAAGCGCCGCTCGCGCATCCGCTGACGCTGCTGCGTCGTGCGTACGGCATCTGAGCCGCTGCCGGCCATTCACGAGGACATCCATGACGCTGACCCGCGACTCCCTGCTGACGCTCGAGGCGTACGCGAAGATCCGCAAGGCCGAACACGCGCGGCTCGTCGCGTACAAGCGCCGCCGCGCGGTGGCACTCGGCAACCACCTGCGTTTCCTGTTCGAGGACGAGACGACGATCCGCTACCAGATCCACGAGATGCTGCACATCGAGAAGATCTTCGACGAAGCCGGCATCGAAGGGGAGCTGGAAGCGTATCTGCCGCTGGTGCCCGACGGCACCAACCTGAAGGCGACGATGCAGATCGAGTACGAGCACGAGATCGAACGGCGCGCGGCGCTCGCGCGGCTGATCGGTGTCGAGGATCGCGTGTACCTGCAGGTCGACGGATACGCGAGCGTCTACGCGATCGCCGACGAGGATCTCGAGCGCGACAACGCGGAGAAAACCTCGGCCGTGCACTTCGTCCGCTTCGAGTTCGATGCGCCGATGCGAACGGCGCTCAAGGGCGGGGCGGCACTGTCGATCGGCTGCGATCATCCGGCCTACACGATGCCGCCGCAGCGGGTGGACGCGGACGTGACCGCGTCGCTGGCCGGCGATCTGCGCTAGCGCGCCACTGCCACCTCCACCGCGTGCCACGCGCGCGGGCTTGCGCTTTTCCGTTCCGACCCGAAGAGATCCGCGCTCTGCGGCGCGGCCGCGTGGCGCCCGGCGCGAAGTTGTAACAAGCGTGACGGATTTGCATGCGGGGACACATTGGGCACGCTGCGTCAGCGTGTTTTCATCACTCGCAGGGAAACAATAAAGAGATTGTGCATGAGGATAATTTGATTCAGCTCAATTTGAACGATTTACCGATTCGTGAATATCTTGTTACGAATTTTCCCCTGATTTACCGATTTTCGGAGGTTATTCAGGGTGGTGTTGCCGGCAGGGGCCGGAGCAGCCCGAAACCGCCTGTTTAAGCGCATTCTTCAGACGCTGCAGAGCCCCGCTGGACGGGCCTTTGCAGCCATCGGCATAAAGATCTCGCAAAAAAATTCAAGCATAAATGGTTTGCCCGCCCATGGCAGGTTGTTTCAGTGCGTAACATTAAGTCATTGTCATATTGAGATAAACCCTAGGGATGGTATGCTTCGTGCACAAAAATTCCCACATTGGAGTGAGACCGCGATTTGTGCGCCATTGCCGGGAATCGCGGCACCGAGAAAGTGCGGTGTCGCCCGGTATGCACAACGCCGGATAACCATAATGTGCAACCTGGCCGCCCCGCGACGCGAAGTGTCGCGACGGCGCCGCCAATCGCAGCCCCGGCCTGGCTGCGTGGAGAGATCGACTATGTTCTTCGATGAGCTTAACGATGAAGAGTGGTTTCGCCTTTCAGCGCTGATCGCCGATGAACCCATCCGGCTGAACCGTCGTGGGCGTCCACGCGCCGAACCGCGTGTCGTCGCCAACGCGGTGCTGTGGATCCTGACGACCGGGGAAGCCTGGTCAAAGCTGCCCGGCCGCTATCCGTCCGGGCCGACGTGCCGTCGTCGCTACGAGGAGTGGCTCGCGAACGGCACGCTGCTGAAGATGATCGACGTGCTGACCCAGTTCAGCGGGCGCACGTTCGCGTATATTCCGCCGCCGCCGGAGGCGGTCGTGCCGGCTCGCCGTGCGGAACCGGTGCCCGACAACGACCGTCTGCGCGGCGTGTTCTGGCAGAACCCCGAGTCGTGGCAATTGCCGGTTGCGCAGGCAAACGTTTGGGAGGGCGAAGGTGCGTCGTTGAGCACGATGTCGGCCGACCAGGTGGACGGTCGCGCCGACGTGTCGTTCGCGGTGCCCGGCGCGCCGGCTGCGGAGCTGCGCCATGCGCGCGCGTCGGCGGCGAGCTTCGCCGCGGCCGAGCCGCAGGTCGACGAGTATCGCGGCTATACGATCAGCGGCATCGCACAGCCCGTGCAGAACCTGATGTATCGCGCGTGGGCCGAGATCTCGCAGGACGACCGGCGCGTCGAACGCTCGGGCCTGATCGGCCCGCGCTTCACTGACGCCGAGGCAGCGGAGCAGTACGCGCTCGAGTGGGCGCGCCAGTGGATCGATCGCCACGGTGCGAGCGACGCGCCGGCGCGCGAGCCGCAAGGCGAGGTGCTGGCCGGTTTGTCGGCGCTGGCGCGCGCGGAATCGGACATCAAGCGCTTCATCGCCGAGCGTCGCGCGGGCGTGTTGTCGGAAAGCCGCAACGATCCCGTGCAGTCGGAGCGTCGCGAATACGCGTACCGCGTGGGCTGATCGCCGTTGCCGTGCAACGCGCGGGCCGTCGTGTGCCACGACGCCCGCGCGGAAGTTCGGTGTCTCCATGTCTGCCTTGCCCGGGCGCCGCTGTATAAGCGGCGCCCTTTGTTGCATGACGCGTTACTGCCGGCCGTAGGTATCGTCGAAGCGGACGATGTCGTCCTCGCCGAGATACGCGCCCGACTGCACTTCGATCAGCTCGAGCGGCATCTTGCCCGGGTTCTCCAGGCGGTGCGAGACGCCGAGCGGAATGTACGTCGATTCGTTTTCGGACAGCAGGAACGTTTCGTCACCGCGCGTGATGCGTGCCGTGCCGCGCACGACGATCCAGTGTTCGGCGCGGTGATGGTGCATCTGCAGCGACAGTTGCGCGCCCGGCTTCACGACGATGCGTTTCACCTGGAAGCGCTCGCCGGTGTCGACCGAGTCGTAGTGGCCCCACGGACGATGCACCTTGCGGTGATCGGTCGCTTCGGTGCCTTGTCGCGCCTTGATGTGCCCGACGATCTTCTTCACGTCCTGCACGCGCGATTTATCCGCGACGAGCACGGCGTCGGGCGTTTCGACGACGACCAGGTTTTGCGTGCCGACGCAGGCGACGAGCCGGCTTTCCGAATGCGCGAACGTCGAGTCGGCGCCTTCGAACAGCACGTGGCCGCGGCCGACGTTGCCGCTCTCGTCCTTCGGCGAGATCTGCCAGATCGCGTCCCACGAGCCGACGTCGGACCAGCCCGCATCGAGCGGCACGACGACGCTTTCGCACAATTGCGGCTGGCTCGCGAGCGGCTCCATCACCGCGTAGTCGATCGAGTTCGACGGCGACGCGGCGAATGCGTCGCGATCGACGCGGAAGAAATCGCCGTCTTCCTTGCCCTGTGCGACGGCCTGTTCGCAGGCCGCGTAGATTGCCGGTTCGAGCTGCCGGATCGCGTTCAGCCACACCGACGCGCGCACGATGAAGATGCCGCTGTTCCACCAGTATTCGCCCGACGCGACGTACTGCTGCGCGAGCTCGAGGTGCGGCTTCTCGACGAAACGGTCGAGGCGGCGCACGTCGAGAGTGCCCGTTCCGGCGTCGCCGAGCGGCGCGCCGACGCGAATGTAGCCGTAGCCGGTTTCCGCGTGCGTGGGCACGATGCCCATCGTCGCGATCTTGCCTTGCGCCGCGCAGTGCACGCCGGCCGCGACGGCCGCGTGAAAGCGCGGCAGGTCGGCGACCGCATGGTCGGCCGGCATCACGGTCATCACCGCGTCGTTGCCGTTCGCGACGAGCCGCAGCGCGGCGAGCGTCAGCGCCGGCGCGGTGTCGCGGCCGAGCGGCTCGAGCATGATGGTCGCGTTCCTGGCCGTCAGGCGCAACTGTTCGGCGGTCGTGAAGCGATGATCCTCGCCGCATACGATCAGCACGTCGTCGTTCAGCGGGTAGTCGGCCGTCAGGCCGTCGAGGCGCAGCGCGGTGGATTGCAGCAGCGAGTGATCGCCGAGCAGTCCGATCAGCTGTTTCGGAAAACGCTCGCGCGACATCGGCCACAGGCGCGTGCCGGAACCGCCGGCGAGAATCACGGGCTGCACGGCGAGACGTGTGCCGACGGCGGGCATGCCGGCGACGGGCATACCGGCTGCGGGTGCGGCGGAAGAAGAATGGCGCGTTTCGGCGACCACTGCCGGAGCATTCATGATGACACTCTCCACGGTTGAAGTCAGTGCCTGTCGTTGTAGCATGAAGTAAATCGACAATAAAACCTGACCCAATGGCGGATATCCGCCACGCATTCATCCGGGAGAATTTTCCGCGGTAGCATCGGCCGGAAATAAAAAAGTAAAAAATAATTCCGGGCGCCGGCCGGACGCGACCGCCCGCAAAGGGTGAGCGGAAGGCGTAACGACTCCGAAAAAATCTCCATTTCCCGCCCATTCGGGAAAACCTGCCGATTTAATTAAAAAAGATCGCGGCAAGAATTTCCGATTATTTTTCGAAATACTTGTGCGCTTGAGGATGAATTTTCTTGTCGCTTCAATAGCGTCATGCAACGTTTGATTCGAATGTGCGGCACGGGCTGCACAAGGCGCTGTTCGGCAAACGCCTGTTCAAAGAAGAGGAAACAGACATGTTGAGCGTGCTGGCGAGAGTCATCGATATCGCGATGGTCGTGACGGGCGCGCTGATCGCGGCCGCGCTGCACGGCGGCAGCATCGGGCTCAGCGACCTGCAGCGCACGACGGTGCTGTTCGACTGCCTGCTGGTCGTCGTGTTCTTTCCGGCCTTCGGCATCTACCAGTCGTGGCGCGGCAAGCGCCTCGTCGGGCTGATGGGGCGGGTCGTGTTCGCGTGGCTTGCGGTCGAGCTCGCGGGCATCCTGATGAGTTTCAGCTTTCACCAGTCGGGCGACCTGTCGCGGCTGTGGCTGGGTTACTGGGCGCTCGCGACGACGGTGCTGCTCGCCGGCTCGAAGGCTTGCGTGCACGTCGTGCTGCGGCAATTGCGCCGCGGCGGCTACAACCTGAAGGCGGTGGCGATCGTCGGCGGCACGCCGGCGGCGCGGCGGCTGATCGCGCAGATGCGGGCACGCCCGGAAGCCGGCTTCAACCCGGTGTGCGTGTACGACGAAAGCGAGGCGCCGGGCGAAGTCGCGCTCGACGACGTGCGCATCGAGCGACAGTTCGAATCGCTGGTGTGGCTGGTGCGCAGCCGCGCGATCAGCGAGCTGTGGCTCACGCTGCCGATCACGGAGGAGCGCCGGATTCACCAGATCGTGACGGTGTTTCGCCACGACTTCGTGAACATCCGCTTCATTCCGGACGTGCGCACGTTGTCGTTCTTCAACCAGGAAGTGGTCGAGGTGCTCGGCGTGCCGGCGATCAACCTCGCGGCGTCGCCGATCACCGACGTGCGGATCTTGCCGAAGTTCGTGTTCGACCGGCTGTTCGCGCTGGCGGCGCTCACGGCGCTCGCGCCGGTGATGGTGCTGATCGCGGCGCTGATCAAGCTGACCTCGCGCGGGCCGGTGTTCTTTCGGCAGAAGCGCAAGGGTATCGACGGGCACGAGTTCGAGATCTACAAGTTTCGCTCGATGAAGGTGCACCAGGAAGTGGCCGGCCAGGTCACGCAGGCGACCAGGAACGACTCGCGCGTGACGCCGGTCGGCCGGTTCCTGCGCCGCACGAGCCTCGACGAGCTGCCGCAGTTCATCAACGTGCTGAAGGGCGAGATGTCGGTGGTGGGGCCGCGTCCGCATGCGCTCGCGCACGACGACATCTACAAGGATCTGGTCAAGGGCTACATGTTCCGCTACCGGATCAAGCCGGGCATCACCGGGTGGGCGCAGATCAACGGCTATCGCGGCGAGACCGACCAGATCGAGAAGATGATGGGCCGCGTGAAGCTCGACCTGTACTACATGCAGAACTGGTCGTTCTGGCTCGACATCAAGATCGTCGTGCTGACGCTGTGGAAAGGCTTCACCGGCAGCAACGCGTACTGACACCGACGCGCCGCGTCACGCGGGCATTCTGGTTTTACGAATTTCGAATCATTGGTCAAGGGGTCCGACACATCATGAATCTGACTATCATCGGCAGCGGTTACGTAGGGCTCGTCACCGGCGCCTGTCTCGCCGACATCGGGCACGACGTGTTCTGTCTCGACGTCGACCAGGCAAAGATCGACATCCTGAACAACGGCGGCGTACCGATCCACGAGCCGGGCCTGAAGGAAGTCATCGCGCGCAACCGTTCGGCCGGCCGCCTGCGCTTCTCGACCGACATCGAGGCCGCGGTCGCGCACGGCGACGTGCAGTTCATCGCGGTCGGCACGCCGCCCGACGAGGACGGCTCGGCCGACCTGCAGTACGTGCTCGCGGCGGCGCGCAACATCGGCCGCTACATGACCGGCTTCAAGGTGATCGTCGACAAGTCGACGGTGCCGGTCGGCACGGCCGAGCGCGTGCGCGCGGCGGTCGCCGAGGAGCTCGCGAAGCGCGGCGGCGACCAGATGTTCTCGGTCGTGTCGAATCCGGAATTCCTGAAGGAAGGCGCGGCCGTCGACGATTTCACGCGCCCGGACCGCATCGTGATCGGCTGCGACGACGACGTGCCGGGCGAGCGCGCCCGCGAGCTGATGAAGAAGCTCTACGCGCCGTTCAACCGCAATCACGAGCGCACGCTGTACATGGACGTGCGCTCGGCCGAGTTCACGAAATACGCGGCGAACGCGATGCTGGCGACGCGCATCTCGTTCATGAACGAGCTGGCGAACCTCGCCGACCGCTTCGGCGCCGACATCGAGGCCGTGCGCCGCGGGATCGGCTCCGATCCGCGCATCGGCTACCACTTCCTGTATGCCGGCTGCGGCTACGGCGGCTCGTGCTTCCCGAAGGACGTCGAGGCGCTGATCCGTACGGCCGACGAGCACGGCCAGTCGCTGCAGATCCTGAAGGCCGTGTCGTCGGTCAACGCGACGCAAAAGCGCGTACTCGCCGAGAAGATCGTCGCGCGCTTCGGCGAGGACCTGAGCGGCCGCACGTTCGCACTGTGGGGTCTCGCGTTCAAGCCGAACACCGACGACATGCGTGAAGCGCCGAGCCGCGAGCTGATCGCCGAGCTGCTGTCGCGCGGCGCGCGCGTCGCCGCGTACGACCCGGTCGCGCAGCAGGAAGCGCGCCGCGTGATCGCGCTCGATCTCGCCGATCACCCGAGCTGGCTCGAACGCCTCTCGTTCGTCGACGACGAGGCGCAGGCCGCGCGCGACGCCGATGCGCTCGTGATCGTCACCGAATGGAAGGCGTTCAAGAGCCCGGACTTCGTCGCGCTCGGCCGCCTGTGGAAGACGCCCGTGATCTTCGACGGCCGCAACCTGTACGAGCCGGAGACGATGAGCGAGCAGGGCATCGAGTACCACCCGATCGGCCGGCCGGGCTCGCGCCAGGCGGTCGCCGCTCGCGTGCCGGGCGCCGCGCGCGCCAGCGCGTAACCCGTTTTCCGTCACTCGTTACGAGACGCCATGTTCCGGAACATCCTGATCGTCTGCCACGCGAACGTCTGCCGCAGCCCGGCGGCGGAAATGCTGTTCAAGTCGCACGCCGCGTCGCGCGGCGGCCCGCGCCCGACGTTTCATTCGGCCGGCGTGCACGCGAACGACGGCGACGGCATCGATCCGGTGATGCGGCGACTGCTGGCCGAGCGGGGTGTCGATGCGACGACCCATCGCTCGCGGCGGCTGTCGCGCCGGATCGTGCGCGACGCCGACCTGATTCTCGTCAGCGAGCGCGAACAGATCAAGGCCGTCGAAGCGGTCGATCCGTTCGCGCGCGGCAAGGTTCACCTGCTCGGCAAATGGGAAGGGGCCGAGATCGCGGACCCGCACGGCGGCCCCGAGGCCGACTACCGCGAGAGCTACTCACTGATCGAACGTCTGGTTCAAGGATGGCTACAGAAACTATGCTGAAACGCCCGATGCGCCCGGTGGCGCTTGCCGTCGCGCTGACGACTTTCCTGTCAGCCTGTGCAACCGCGCCCGGCAACTACCTCGACTCGTCGAACCTGAAGGACGAAGGCCGGCAGGAAGCGGCCGAAACCTATCCGGTTCATTACATCGACGCCAAAGTGGTGATGGACCAGCTGCAGAAAGCGCAGGTCGATCATCCGCTGCCGCCCGGGCGCTATACCGATCCGTCGCAGTACACGTATCGCGTCGGCCCGCAGGACATCCTCGGCGTCACCGTGTGGGACCACCCGGAGCTGACGACGCCGCAGGGCCAGTCGTTCTCGAGCGGCGGCAACACGACGCAATCGGTCGCGGGCGCGCTGCAGCAGCCGTATACGACCGCGCTGCCGGGCCAGGCCGATCCGTACGGCCAGACGGTCGCCGCCGACGGCACGATCTTCTTCCCGTTCGTCGGCCGCATCCGCGTGGCGGGCAAGACGGTCGCGCAGATCCGCGACGAGATGGCGTCCAGCCTGTCGCGCTACGTGAAGAATCCGCAGCTCGACGTGCGCGTGCTGTCGTTCCGCAGCCAGAAGGTGCAGGTGACGGGCGAGGTGAAGCAGCCGGGCCCGCTCGCGGTGAGCGACGTGCCGCTCACGCTCGTCGACGCGATCTCGCGTTCCGGCGGCTCGACCGCCGAGGCCGACCTGCAGCGCGTGCGCCTGACGCGCGACGGCAAGCTCTACACGCTCGACGCGAACGGCGTGCTCGATCGCGGCGAAGTGAAGCAGAACGTGATGCTGCAGCCGGGCGACATCGTCAACGTGCCGGACCGCAGCGACAGCCGCGTGTTCATCATGGGCGAGGTCAAGACGCCGGTCACGGTGCCGATGCTCAAGGGCAAGCTGACCATCGCCGATGCGCTGACCGCGGGCGGCGGGATTCTCGACACCGATGCGAACCCGCGCAAGATCTACGTGATGCGCGGGATGCGCGACAACCCGACGAAGCCCGAGGTGTACCGCCTCGACATGACGCAGCCCGATGCGCTGATGCTGTCGAGCCGCTTCCCGCTTCAACCGCTCGACGTCGTCTATGTCAGCACGGCCGGCTCGGTGCAGTTCAACCGCGTGCTGCAGCAGGTGCTGCCGACGATCCAGACGATCTTCTACATGCGGCAAATCACGCGCTGATAGCCCGCCGGGGCGGCGCCCGCCCCCCGGCACCACTCAAGCGGGAACGAATGGTGAACACGCAAGCGAAACACTCCTACGCGGACCTGACCGCGAAGACCGAGGAAGAGGACTTCGTTCTCGGCCAGTTGCTCCAGGTGATCATGGACGACATCTGGCTGCTGATCGGCATCGCGGTGACGGTCGTCGCGCTCGCCGGCCTCTACTGCTTCATCGCGAAGCCGGTCTACCAGGCGGACGTGCACGTGCGGGTCGAGGGCAACGACAACACGTCGCAGGCGCTCACGCAGACGCAGACGGGCGCGTCGATCAACAGCGGCCCGCAGCAGGCGCCGACCGACGCGGAAATCGAGATCATCAAGAGCCGCGGTGTCGTCACGCCGGTCGTCGAGCAGTTCAAGCTGAACTTCTCGGTCGCGCCGAAGACGCTGCCGGTGCTCGGCAGCCTTGCCGCGCGCCTCGCGACGCCCGGCGAGCCGTCGCGGCCGTGGCTCGGCCTGAAGTCGTATGCGTGGGGCGGCGAAGTCGCCGACGTCGACTCGATCAGCGTCGTGCCGGCGCTCGAAGGCAAGAAGCTGACGCTGACGGCCGGCTCGAACGGCACCTATTCGCTGGTCGACGAGAACGGCACGCGGCTGCTGGCGGGCCGCGTCGACGAAGCCGCGCAGGGCGGCGGCGTGACGCTGCTCGTGCGGAAGCTCGTCGCGCGCCCCGGCACGCAGTTCACGGTGGTGCGCTACAACGATCTCGACGCGATCAGCGGCTTCCAGGCCGGTATCCAGGTGAGCGAGCAGGGCAAGCAGACGGGCGTCGTGCAGATCTCGCTCGAAGGCAAGGACCCGGACCAGACCGCCGCGATCGCGAACGCGCTCGCGCAGTCGTACCTGAACCAGCACGTGGTCGCGAAGCAGGCGGAAGCGACCAAGATGCTCGACTTCCTGAAGGGCGAGGAACCGCGCCTGAAGGCCGACCTCGAACGCGCGGAAGCCGCGCTCACGCAATACCAGCGCACGTCGGGCTCGATCAACGCGAGCGACGAGGCGAAGGTCTACCTCGAAGGCAGCGTGCAGTACGAACAGCAGATCGCCGCGCAGCGGCTGCAGCTCGCGTCGCTCGCACAGCGCTTCACCGATTCGCATCCGATGGTGATCGCCGCGAAGCAGCAGCTCGCGGAGCTGCAGGGCGAGAAGGACAAGTTCAGCAACCGCTTCCGCAGCCTGCCGGCGACCGAGGTGAAGGCGGTCCAGCTCCAGCGCGACGCGAAGGTCGCCGAGGACATCTACGTGCTGCTGCTGAACCGCGTGCAGGAACTGTCGGTGCAGAAGGCCGGCACGGGCGGCAACATCCACCTGATCGATTCGGCGCTGCGTCCGGGCGCGCCGGTCAAGCCGAAGAAGGTGCTGATCCTGTCGGCCGCCGTGTTCCTCGGGCTGATCCTCGGCACGGGCGTCGTGTTCCTGCGCCGCAACCTGTTCCAGGGCATCGAGGACCCGGACCGCATCGAGCGCACGTTCAACCTGCCGCTGTACGGGCTGGTGCCGCAAAGCGCCGAGCAGGTGAAGCTCGACGCGGCGGCGGAGAAAGGCGGCAGCCGTGCGCGGCCGATCCTCGCGAGCCTGCGTCCGAAGGACCTCAGCGTCGAGAGCATGCGCAGCCTGCGCACCGCGATGCAGTTCGCGATGATGGACGCGAAGAACCGCGTGATCGTGCTGACCGGCCCGACGCCGGGCATCGGCAAGAGCTTCCTGACGGTCAACCTCGCGGTGCTGCTCGCGCATTCGGGCAAGCGCGTGCTGCTGATCGACGCCGACATGCGCCGCGGGATGCTCGACCGTTACTTCGGTCTCACCGTGCAGCCGGGCCTGTCCGAACTCCTGAGTGATCAGTCGCCGCTCGAGGAAGCGATCCGCGAGACGCCGGTGCAGGGCCTGTCGTTCATCGCGGCCGGCACGCGCCCGCCGAACCCGTCGGAGCTGCTGATGTCGACGCGCCTGCCGCAATACCTCGAAGGGCTCGGCAAGCGCTACGACGTCGTGCTGATCGATTCGCCGCCGGTGCTGGCGGTGACCGACGCGACCATCATCGGCCGCATGGCCGGGTCGACGTTCCTCGTGTTGCGCTCGGGCATGCATACCGAAGGCGAGATCGCCGACGCGATCAAGCGCCTGCGCACCGCGGGGGTCGACCTGGAAGGCGGGATCTTCAATGGCGTGCCGCCGAAGGCGCGCGGCTACGGCCGCGGCTATGCGGCCGTGCATGAATACCTGAGCGCTTGACCGCATTTCACGACACCGGGCCGGCGCGAACGGTGCCTGCCCGGCCGACTGGAGAATCCTTGATGAAAATTTCCGTGCTCGTTCCGACCTACCGGCGTCCCGCCGACCTCGCGCGCTGCCTGCTGGCGCTGCAGCGGCAGCAGCGGCTGCCCGACGAGGTGATCGTCGTCGCGCGCCCGGAGGACGACGCCACGCACGAACGGCTCGCCGATCCGGCGGTCGGCGGCGCGCTGCCGCTGCGCATCGTACCGGTCGACGTGGGAGGGCAGGTCGCCGCGCTGAACAAGGGGCTCGACTCGGCGAACGGCGACATCGTCGCGATCACCGACGACGATGCGGCGCCGCGCCCCGACTGGCTCGCGCGCATCGAAGCCGTATTCCAGGCCGATCCGCGCGTGGGCGCGGTCGGCGGACGCGACTGGGTGCACGAGAAGGGCCGCCTGCTCGACGAATCGCGCGAGCTCGTCGGCCAGCTCACGCTGTCCGGCAAGATCATCGGCAATCATCACCTCGGCGTGGGCGGCGCGCGCGAAGTCGACATGCTCAAGGGCGCGAACATGAGCTATCGCCGCGCGGCGATCGAACGGCTGCGCTTCGACACGCGGCTGCGCGGCGCCGGCGCGCAGATGCACAACGACATGGGCTTCAGCATGCACGTGCAGCGCGAAGGCTGGAAGCTCGTCTACGACCCGGCGATCGCGGTCGATCATTTTCCGGCCGAGCGCTTCGACGACGACCGGCGCGATGCCGCGTCGCTGAACGCGATCAGCAACGGCGCGCACAACCTGCACCTGATCCTGCGCGAGCATCTGTCGCCGCTGCGGCGCGAGATCGCGTGGTGGTGGTGGGCGCTGGTCGGCACGCGCGTTTATCCGGGCTTCGCGCACCTGCTGCTGGCGCTGCCGACCGCGCGGCGCGCCCGCGTGCTCGCGCACTGGCGCGCGGTGCGCCGCGGCGCCCGCGATGCGCGTCGCACCAACCTTGCCCCCCACCGTGCGGCGATGCCGCCGGTGACGTCTTGAACGGCCTGCGCGCACCGCGCGCGGCCACATCCGGAGGGCTCGCATGACCACGAAGGCTGCAACCCAAGTCCACGTCCATCTGTTCTATGGCGCCGATCCGCGTACCTACCGGAAGGGCGACGACATCGGCTGCCTGTACGGCTATCACCACGCCGAATCCGACGAATTCCGGTTGACCTATTCGCAGGACGTCGGCGAGAACCGCGTCGTGAGCGTCGCGCGCCGCGCGCTGAAGGCGGCGCTCGGCTTCGACGTCGTGCACGCGTGGCGCAATCGCGCGGCGCTGCTCGCGACCGACGTGATCTGGACGCACACCGAGCAGGAGCATCTGGCCGCCGCGCTGATCCTCAAGCTCGCCGGCGCGCAGGGCAAGCGCCCGCTGCTGCTTGCGCAGAGCGTCTGGCTGTTCGACAAGTGGGGCAGCTTCGGCGGCCCGCGCCGCTGGCTGTACCGCAAGCTGCTCGCGCGCGCCGACGCGCTGACCACGCTCGCCCGCGACAACGCCGACCTGTGCCGACGCTATCTCGGGCGCGAAGCCGAATTCGTCTATTACGGGCTCAACACGCAGGATTTCCCGCCGGTCGAGCCGCGGCAATGGCAGCCGAACCGGCCGCTGCGGATCGCGGCGATCGGCAACGACCGCGACCGCGACTGGCGCACGTTCCTCGCCGCGTTCGGCGGCGACGAACGCTACGAGGTGCGGCTCGCGACGCGCCGCCGCGTGCCGCGCGAATGGCATGCGCCGAACGTGAAGATCGGCCCGGCGTCGGGGCTCGCGAAGCAGCACGAGCTGTACGCGTGGGCCGACGTGATCGTCGTGCCGCTGCGGCCGAATTTCCATGCATCGGGCATCACCGTGATGCTCGAGGCGGCGGCCGTCGGCAAGCCGATGATCGTGTCCGACGTGGGCGGCCTGAGCGACTATTTTCCGCACGATACGGCCGCGTATGTGCCGGCGTTCGACGCGCAGGCGATGCGCCAGGCCGCCGACCGCTTCGTCGCCGATCCGGCGGCGGCGCTCGACTGCGCGCGGGCCGCGGCTGCGTGCCTGCGCGAACGCGACCTGACCACGCAGGCGTTCGCCGAGCAGCACGTGCGGATCACGCGCGACATGCTGCGCCGGCGCCGCACGCCCGCGCCGGCCGGCGTCGCGATGCCGCTCGCCGATTCGAGCGCGTCGTCGCAGTGAGCGCGGATCGATGAGTACGATTGCCGCCGAACGCGCGCCGTCGCGCGCCCGCAGCTGGTTCGCCGAGCCGAAGCACTGGGCCGGGCAGGCCGGGCTGTGGGCGTTGACCGCCGCGCTGATCGCCATCCACCAGGGCAAGGTGCTGACGCTCGCGTTCCCGGTGCTGGCCATCGGGGTCGGCATCTGGCTGTATTTCAAGAGCCCGGCACGCTACGTCGGCTTCATGTGGTGGGTGTGGTTCCTGAGCCCGGAAGTGCGGCGCCTGGCCGACTGGTCGAAGGGCGCGTTCACGCCGACGAGTTTGATCCAGGTCGCGCCGCTCGCGGTGACGATGATCGCCGGCCTGGGGCTCGTCAGGCATTACCGCGTGCTCGCGCAGCGGCGCGGGATTCCGGTGCTGCTGATCCTGTTCGGGCTCGTGTATGCGTACCTGGTCGGGATCGTGTCGAGCGGCGTGATGGCCGCGACCTACGACCTCGCGAACTGGCTGTACCCGATCCTGATCGGCTTTCACATCATGGTGAACGCGCGCAACTATCCGGAGTATCGCGACGTGCTGCTGTCCACCTTCATGTGGGGCATGCTCGTGATGGGCCTGTACGGCGTCGTGCAGTATTTCGTGATGCCGCAGTGGGACGTGCTGTGGATGGTCGGCTCGCAGATGGGTTCGCAGGGCGAGCCGGTGCCGTACGGCGTGCGTGTGTTCAGCACGATGAATTCGTCCGGGCCGTTCGCGTTCGCGATGATGGGAGCACTGGTATTCGTGCTGGTCGCGCCGCAGAAGATCCGCTGGTTCGCGGGCGCGGCCGGTTTCGTGTCGTTCGCGCTGTGTCTCGTGCGCTCGACCTGGGGTGGCTGGGTGATCGCGCTCGCGATCCAGCTCGTGCAATCGAGCAACCGCGTGCGGATGCGGATTCTGATCAGCGGCGTCGTGCTGGTCGGGCTGTGCGTGCCGCTGCTGACCGTCGGGCCGGTGGCCGACCGGCTCGGCGCGCGCCTGCAGTCGATCACGAACCTGAAGGACGACCGCAGCTACGACGACCGCAACAAGTTCTACGCGACCTTCGCGCAGACGGCGTTTACCGACGTCGCCGGCGAAGGGATGGGCGCGACCGGCGCATCCACGAAGCTGTCGAGCGACAGCGGCGAACTCGGCAAGTACGGCAGCTTCGACAGCGGCGTGATGAACGTGCCGTTCGTGCTCGGCTGGCCCGGCACGCTGCTGTATCTCGCCGGCGTCGTGATGCTGTTCGGCCGCACGCTGCGCGCGGCGTTCAAGCTGCGCAAGGACAAGTTCGTCGGCGCGTGCCTGAGCCTGTGCCTGTCGACCTTCGCGATGCTCGTGTTCACGAACTCGCTGATCGGCACCGGCGGCCTGCTGATGTTCACAGCCATTTTTTCGATACTTGCCGCGGCGCACTGGCAGAAGGCGCAACGCCTGCTGGCCGCCGCGCGTTCACGGGGAGGCGACCATTGAGAATCGCGATCGTCACGCACGTCGTGCGACATAACGACGGGCAGGGCCGCGTCAATTACGAAATCGCGCGCGCGGCGCTGGCCGAGAACTACGAGGTCACGCTGGTCGCGTCGCATGTCGCGCCCGAGCTGCTGGCCGACCCGCGCGTGCGCTGGGTGCCGGTGAAGGTCGGCGGCTTCTGGCCGTCGAATCTCGTCAAGCAGCAGGTGTTCGCGCTGAAGAGCGCGGCGTGGCTGCGCGCGCACCGCGGCGAATACGACGTACTGCACGTGAACGGCTTCATCTCGTGGATCAAGGCCGACGTCAATACCGCGCACTTCGTGCACGGCGGCTGGTTCAAGAGTCCGTACTATCCGTTCGGGCCCGCGAAGGGGCTGTGGTCGGCCTACCAGTACGTCTACACGCGCGTGAATACCGTGCTCGAGCGCTGGGCGTACAAGCGTTCGCGCGCGATCACCGCCGTGTCGCAGAAGGTGGCCGACGAGATCGCCGGGCTCGGCATCGACAGCCGCAAGATCAGCGTGATCTACAACGGCGTCGACGGCAGCGCGTTCGCCGGCGCGCAGGCCGACCGTGCGGCGTTCAAGCTGCCGGACGACGCGTTCCTGTTGCTGTTCGTCGGCGACCTGCGTACGCCGCGCAAGAACCTCGGCACCGTGCTGAAGGCGCTGACGAAGCTGCCCGCGAACGTGCATCTGGCGGTGGCAGGTTACTTGCCCGGCAGCCCGTATCCGGAAGAAGCGCGCGCGCTCGGCATCGATTCGCGCGTGCATTTCCTCGGGCTCGTGAAGAACATGCCGACGCTGATGCGCTCGGTCGACGCGTATGTCTTTCCGTCGCGCTACGAAGCGATGAGCCTGTCGCTGCTGGAGGCGATGGCGGCCGGGCTGCCGGTCGTCACCGCGCGCACGGCGGGCGGCGCGGAAATCATCACGCGCGAATGCGGGATCGTGCTGGAGGACCCGGACGATCCGGCCGCGCTCGCGCAGGCGATTGGCGCGCTCGCGGCGTCGCGCGACACGTGCCGCGCGATGGGCGACGAGGCCCGCGAACTGATGACCCGTTTCGGCTGGGCGCACATGGGCGCCCAGTACGTCGCGCTTTACCGGCGCATCGGCCAACCCACGCAGCCGTCCGCCTTCGAGCGGGTCGAGCATGCAATCACGCAGGAGCAACCGTGATGTCCCACTCTTCCCGGCCGATCAAATCGTTGCAGATCGGCATGCACTGGTTTCCCGAACGCGCGGGCGGCCTCGACCGGATGTACTACTCGCTCGTCGGCGCGCTGCCCGGCGCGGGCGTCGAGGTGCGCGGGCTCGTGGCCGGTTCGCCGAAGGTCGCCGACGACACGGGCGGGGCGATCCAGGGTTTCGGTCCCGCGTCGGAGCCGCTCGCGCGCCGGATGCTCGCCGCGCGGCGCGCGTTGCGCGACGAGATCCGCAGCGCGCGGCCGGACGTGATTTCGTCGCACTTCGCGCTGTATACGTTCCCGGGCCTCGACGTGACGCGCGGGATTCCGCAGGTGTCGCACTTCCAGGGGCCGTGGGCCGACGAAAGCCAGGTCGAGGGCGCCGCGTCGCTCGGGCAGCGCGCGAAGCGCTATCTCGAGCAGGCGGTGTATACGCGCTCGTCGCGGCTGATCGTGCTGTCGCAGGCGTTCGGCCAGATCCTGACGAACCGGTACGGGATCGATCCGTCGCGCGTGCGCGTGATTCCCGGCTGCGTCGATACCGCGCAGTTCGACACGCCGCTCACGCCCGCCGAGGCGCGGCACAAGCTGCAACTGCCGCAGGACCGGCCGATCGTGCTGGCCGTGCGCCGGCTCGTGCGGCGCATGGGGCTGGAGGACCTGATCGACGCGATCGGCGTCGTCAAGCGCCGCCACCCGGACGTGCTGCTGCTGATCGCCGGCAAGGGCAAGATCGGCGAGGAACTGCAGCAGCGCATCGACGAAGCCGGGCTGCAGGACAACGTGAAGCTGCTCGGCTTCGTGCCCGACCATCATCTCGCGGCGCTGTACCGCGCGGCGACGGTCAGTGTCGTGCCGACGGTCGCGCTCGAGGGCTTCGGGCTGATCACCGTCGAATCGCTGGCGTCCGGCACGCCGGTGCTGGTCACTCCGGTCGGCGGGCTGCCGGAGGCGGTCGCCGGGTTGTCGAGCGATCTCGTGCTGCCGTCGACGGGCGCCGATGCAATTGCCGAAGGGCTCGGCGGCGCGCTGTCGGGTGCGATCGCGCTGCCCGACGAGGCCGCATGCAAGCGCTATGCGCGCGAGCATTTCGACAATGCGGTGATCGCGCGGCGCGTGGCCGGCGTGTACGAAGAGGCGATTCAGGCGGCAGGCTGAACGTTCGCGGCGCACCGCGCCGCCGAACCGCAGCGGGACCGAAGCGGAACCGACATGTGCCGCGACGTTGCCGGCGCGCCCGCTTCCATGCCGCGGGGATGCCCCAAGCCGAACCGCAGCGGAACCGAAAGCCCGATCGGCGCGCGTGCGCGGCCGGTTCGCATGCCGCCCGCCGAGGGCGGGCCGGCGTTTCCCGTTCGATCCGCACGGCCGGCGCGCCTCATGCGCGCCGCAGCGTCGCGGCCCACACGCCGAGCACGGCCACTCGCCCCGCGCCGAGCACGCAGACGCTCGACCCGCACGGCCGGCGCGCCTCACGCGCGCCGCAGCGTCGCCACCCACACCCCGAGCGCGGCCACGCTCACCCCCGCGCCGAGCACGCAGACGCCGGTCCAGCCGGCGCGCGCATACATCATCGTCGCCGCGATCGCACCGAGCCCGCTGCCGGCCGAATAGAACAGCATGTAGCAGCCGACGAGGCGCGCATGAGCATCGGGCCGCGCGCCGAGAATCATGCTCTGGTTGACGACGTGGACGGCCTGCCCGCCGACGTCGAGCAGCACGATGCCGACGATCAGCCACGCAATCGACGTATTGCCGAACGCAAGCGGCAGCCACGCGCACGCGAGCAGCGCGAGTGCCGCGCCGGTCGTCGCCTCGCCGCGCCCGCGATCCGCGAGCCGGCCCGCGCGGGCCGCCGCCGCCGCACCCAGCGCGCCGACGAGGCCGAATGCGCCGATCTGCGTGTGCGACATCGCGTGCGGCGATGCGCTCAGCGGCAGCACGAGCGCGCTCCAGAAGATGCTGAACGCCGCGAACATCAGCAGTGCGATCGCGCCGCGCACACGCAGCACGCGTTCGTCGCGCAGCAGCGACACCATCGAGCGCAGCAGCGCCGCGTAGCCGATGCGTGCGCGCGGTTCGCGCCTATCGGGCAGCAGCCGCGACAGCACGACGAGCATCGCGATCGCGAGCGCACCCGACACGAGATAGACGGCCCGCCATCCCGCGATGTCGGTGACGACGCCCGCCAGCGAGCGCGCGGCCAATAGTCCGACCACGACGCCGCCTTGCGCGGCGCCCACCACGCGCCCGCGTTCGCCCGCGCCGGCGAGGGCGGCCGAGCACGCGATCAGCCCTTGCGTCATCGCGGTGCCGAGCAGCCCGATCGCGACCATTCCGGCCAGCAGCGCGCCACGCGTCGGTGCAGTGGCCACGCCGATGCAGGCCGCGCTCAGCAGCACGAGCTGCACGGCGATCAGGCGCTTGCGGTTCAGCAGGTCGCCGAGCGGCACGACGAACAGCAGCGCGAGCGCGCAGCCGAGCTGCGTCGCGGTGATGACGCCGCCGACGGCGGCCTGCGACACGCCGAAATCCCGTGCGATCGAATCGAGCAGCGGCTGCGCGTAGTAGACGTTCGCGACGCTCGCCGCGCAGCAGACGGCCAGCAGGGCGACGCGTGCCGACGACAGGCGGCCGTCCTCGGCCGGATGGATCGCGTCGGTCGACGCGTTCGATGCAACGGTGCCGGAATGACAGGACGATTCCATGGGTTCCTCACGCAATGTAGTTGCAATTTGAAACTAGGTTGGAGTGTAGGGAAAGTAGTTTTAAAATGCAACTTGTTGGGTGGCGGGCCTGAGGCCCGTGCACGGATGGCCGGCATGCCCGCGAAGGCGGCCGGCACGATTGCGGAGAGAAAGATGGCCAAGCAGAAAAGTCTTGCGGATTCGGCGTGCCCGGTGGCGCGCGCGACCGATATCGTCGGCGATCGCTGGGCGTTGCTGATCGTGCGCGATGCGTTCGACGGCGTGCGCCGCTTCGGCGATTTCCGCGCGAGTCTCGGCGTCGCGAGCAACATCCTGTCCGACCGGCTGAAGATGCTGGTGGACGCGGGCGTATTCGACGTCGTGCCGGCGTCGGACGGCACCGCGTATCAGGAGTACGTGCTGACGAAAAAGGGCGAAGGGCTGTTTCCGGTCATCGTGATGCTGCGGCAGTGGGGCGAGGCCAACCTGTTCGCGCGCGGCGAGCGGCATTCGGTGCTGGTCGATCGCGGCACCGGCCGTGCGATCCGCAAGCTGGCGTTGCGGCACGACGACGGCCGGCCCGTGAAGGCGGCCGACACGGTCGTCAGGAAGGTCGACGACGAGGCGAGCGCGACACGGCGATGAGCATCAGGCGCGATGGCCCGACCGGCCAGCAGCTCCCGCGTTGTATCTGGGAAATACCTGTCTCGATCCCGATGCACCCGACACGCTGCACGGGCCGCATCCGCGCTTGCAGTTCATGGTGATTCAGGCGAGTCGCGGTGGGCACGTGAGCCACTTCGGGCGTAACGTCTTTCCATGGCGTCACCTGATCCAGCCCGACGCCGGCGACGCATGACCGCACGCGCTCAATCGTGCACCGACAAGGCCTGACGCGACTGCGGCGCACCGCAATCCGCATCGGTCCGCACGCGGGTCGCGAGCAGCGCGGCGGCGACCAGCAGCGCGACCGACACGACGGTTTCGATCCGCAATCCGCTGACGACCTGCGCTGCACCGCCGCCGCCGGCGAGCGCACCGAACGCCGCGACGCCGATCGCGCCGCCGGCCTGCCGCGCGGTATTGAGCACGGCCGACGCGATGCCAGCCCGCTCGGGCGCGACCGAGGCGAGTACGGCCGTCGTCATCGCGGGCACCGCGAAGCCCATGCCCGACGGAATCAGCAGAAACGGCACCAGCAGCACGCCGAGCGGCGTCGCGGCATCGACGAAATGCAGCGACCCGTAGCCGAGCGCGGCGACGAGCGCGCCGGCCACCATCGGCACGCGCGGGCCGTGGCGGGCGACGACGCGTCCGCTCGCGAGATTCGACAGCAGGAAGCCGCCGGTGAGCGGCAGGAACGCGAGTCCGGCCTGCAACGCCGACTCGCCGCGTGCGCGTTGCAGGTACAGCGCGAGCACGAACACGGTGCCGTAGTACGTGAGATTCACGCAGATCCCGAACAGCACGGCCGCGCTGAACGCAGGGTGGCGGAACAGCGACAGCGGCAGCATCGGCGTGGCCGTACGCGATTCGACCGCGACGAACGCGAGCGCGGCCAGCGCCGCCAGTACGAAACCGCCGGCCACGACCGGATGCGTGAAGCCGAGCGGCCGCCATTCGATCACGGCACCGGTCAGCGCGGTCAGCATCGCGATCGCGATGAACTGGCCGCGCGGATCGAGCGAACGGGTCGAGCGCGCCGGGGCAGCCTGCTCGCGGCGCGCCGGCACCCACGCGAACGTGGCGGCGAGCCCCGCCGCACACAGCGGCAGGTTCACGAGGAAGATGCCGCGCCAGCCCCACGCGGCGATCAGCAGGCCGCCGACGATCGGGCCGGCCGCGATCGCGATCGACCCGGCCGCCGTCCACCCGCCGACCGCACGGGCGCGCAGGCGCGGGTCATGCCGGCACGCGTCGTTGAGCAGCGCGAGCGAATTGGGCAGCATGGCCGCGGCGCCGACGCCTTGCAGCGCGCGGGCCGCGATCAGCATCGCGGGCGCGACGGCGGCGCCGCACGCGAGTGACGCGAACGCGAACAGCAGGAGGCCGGCGACATACAGGCGGCGTGTGCCGAAGCGGTCGCCGAGCGCGCCGGCCGACAGCATCAGCACCGCGAACGCGAGCGTGTACGCATCGACGACCCATTGCAGGCCGGCGACCGGCAGGTGCAGATCGGCGGCGAGATGCGCGAGCGCGATATTGACGATGGTCACGTCGAGCTGCGTGACGACGAACCCGATGCTGACGGTGGCGACGATGCGCGCCAGCGCGGGCGGGAAAGCGGGGGACGATGTGGTCGTATCCATGCGTCCATCGTAGGCGGCGACGGACATCCGATGTTTCAGCGGGACGTGAAGCGTCGATACGCGGTCCGTGCGCGGCGATTAACATGGCAATGCGGCGGGCGCATGCCTCCGCGCACATCGACTTTCGACAGGCCTGTCCGGATGACTCCCTCGAACTTGACGACGCGCGACGCGCAGATCGCCGATCACGCCGACATCGCACGGCTGATGCACCAGCTTGGCTACGATGCGCCCCCCGCGATGATCCGCGACAAGCTGGCAACACTGGTGCCGAGCGCGGTCGACCGCATCCTGGTCGCGACGATCGCGCATCGCGTGGTCGGCTGCATCAGCCTGCATGCGCTTGCGCTATTTCACGCGCATGGCAATCTCGGGCGCATCACGAGTCTGGTCGTCGACGAAAGCTGTCGCGGGCGGGGTGTCGGCGGCGCGCTGATCGCTGCGGCGCACAGCTGGTTCGAGTCGGTGGGGTGCGTGAAACTGGAGGTGACGAGCGGCGAGCATCGGCTCGAGGCGCACCGCTTTTACGCGCGGTATGGCTTCACGCGGGACGGACAGCGGCTGTCGAAGCGCGTCCGGCCGTGATGCCGGGGCGAGCGGCCGCCGCATCCGCCATCGCGGGAAAACCGGCGCCGCTTTGCCGTTCAGTGCCGTTCGCCGCGCCAGCGTCCCGGCGCCACGCCGAAGCGCTTCGTGAACGCATGCGTGAACGTGCTTTGATCCGCGAAGCCGACGCTGCCCGCGATGTCGACGAGCGCATGCCGGCCGTCGGCGAGCAGCACGACTGCTGCGTCAAGCCGCAGCCGCTGCAGGTAGCGATGCGGGGTTTCGCCGAATGCGTCGACGAACAGTTGATGAAACCGGCGCATCCCGTAGCCGCAGTGCGCGGCGAGATCGGCGATGCGCAGCGGGTCGGCGAGCCGCGCGCGCAGCCAGCGGTCGATGCGCGCGAAATCGAGGCCCGACGCGGGCGCGGCGATGCCCGCATCGTCGAGCAGTGCGTCGCACAGGCGTGCCGCGGCCTGCCACTGGAAACGGTGCGCGGCGGCCTGCCGTGCGTCGCCGTCCGGTGCATCGTGTTGCGCGGCCGCCGCCGCGACCTGCGCGACGAGCGACGTGAGCGCCGGGTCGATCGACACGGCGCGCGCATGGTCGAACAGTCGCTGAGGCACCGCGAGCGACGCGGCGGGCAGGTCGATCACGAGCTGGCGATTGTCGCCGAGGCCCGCGTAGTCATGGCGCGCGCCGGCCGGAATCAGCCAGGCCGCGTGCCGGTCGATGCGCCGGCCGATTCCGTCCACCGCCATCACCATCGCACCATCGACGCCGAGCACGACCTGGTGGAAGTCGTGCACGTCCGACGCTTCGCACGTGTCGTAGCGGCGCAGCGCGATGGCGGGGGAGGCGATGCGTTCCATCGGAAGGAAACGGCCGGATGCGGGGTCAGACGTCGAGCAGTTCGACTTCGAACACGAGCGTCGCATTCGGCGGAATCACGCCGCCTGCGCCGCGCGGGCCGTAGCCGAGTTGCGGCGGGATCGTCAGGCGACGCACGCCGCCGACCTTCATGCCCTGCACGCCTTCGTCCCAGCCCTTGATGACCATGCCGCCGCCGAGCACGAACGCGAACGGGTCGTTGCGATCCTTGCTCGAATCGAATTTCTGACCGTCGGTCAGCCAGCCCGTGTAGTGGACGCTGACGGTTTTGCCGGCTTGCGCTTCCGCGCCGGTGCCTTCGGTCAGGTCTTCGTACTTGAGGCCCGATTCGGTCGTGATGACGGACATGATTTCTCCTGAAAGAGGTTGCGTGAAACCGCTATTGTAGGCGAGCGCGCAACGGGCCGGCGCGCGTGGATTTCGTGCCGCCGTACGCGTGTCGGCAAGCGTGGCGGGGCGCCGCGCGCGGGATCGCCCGACACGCAATTGGAACGCGCGTTTGAATTTTTCGCGAGCCGCTGGGCCAAGGTCGCACCGCGGCAGTGCGCTGCGCGTATGAATCGATGTGACCGGCTCACGTACAGCCTGCTGCACGATCGTTGCCCGATCCCGCGAAAGGCCCGCCACACGGGGCTTGCGGGCCGATCGCCGGGCGCCGCACTGCATCCGGCACCTCGCCCTGACGTGCACTCCCGCGTTCGAATCCCGACCCGTCGGCGCGTCGTTCGAGCGCCGTTTTTTCCGCGTTGCCGACCGTGCCCTGTTTGGAAGCGCGCATCTACCGCGCGGCTTGCGTGTGCCGGCGCGCGCGGCCTATCTTTACATCTGTCGATGTCATGATTTTGGCGGCGCGCGCTGCGCCGCCCGGGCTGGTGCCGGCCGCGTCGGACGATGCGCCGGGCCGCGCCGCAACAGGAGAACGATGCAATGAAGTCAGCCGCTTCCGCCACCGCGGCCGGGATCATGCCGGTGCGCCGCGACCTGCGCTTCGACCTGCCGGTCGAACGCGCGAAGGACTGGCATGGCCTCGGGTCGCACGTGACCCATTTCTTCAACGCGCTGTCGCTGCTGTTTCCGGCCGGCGAGCGCTTCTTCATGGATTCGGTGCGCAACTATCGCGACCGGATCGACGATCCCGTGCTGAAGCAGCAGGTGCTCGGCTTCATCGGCCAGGAGGCGATGCATACGCGCGAGCACATCGAATACAACGAGCTGATGCAGGCGAACCGGTTGCCCGCGCGCAAGCTGGACCAGCGCGTGTGGACGGTGCTCGGCTACATGAAGCGCAAGCTGCCGCATTCGGTGCAGCTCGCGCACACGGTGGCCGCCGAGCACTACACGGCGATGCTCGCCGACTGGCTGCTGCGCGACCCGACGCGCCTCGACGGTTCGGTCGAAGGCTACCGGCAGATGTGGATCTGGCACGCGCTGGAGGAAACCGAGCACAAGGCCGTGTCGTTCGACGTGTGGAATGCCGCGATGAAGCCGGGGCTGCGCCGTTACCTGATCCGCATCGGCGTGTATCTGCTGACGACGCTGACGTTCTGGCCGACCGTGTTCCTGATGCATGCGACGCTGCTGTGGCGCGATCGCGGCGCCGGCCATCACGTGCGCGGCATGCTGCGGATGATCGCGTTCCTGTACGGGCCGCGCCGCGGGCTGTTTCCGCGCATCGCCGGCGAATGGCTGAGCTTTTTCCGGCCGGGCTTCCACCCGTGGGATCACGACAATCACCATCATCTCGCGCGGGTCGACGCACTGGCCGCCACCTACGGCGAACACGGCGGCACGCCGGCCGGCCGCGGTCGCGCGAACGCACCGGCGCCGCTCGCATCGGGCCGCTGACCCGGCCGTCCCTCGCCCCACTCACGCGGCGGGGCGCCGCGCATGTTGCGTGCGTGCATCAGCTGGCTTCTTCCGACGATTGACGAAAATCAACCGGAACCGGTTGCACGGGCGCCCGCGTGCCCGGCCGACCGGTTGCGCGCGCACGCGCCGCCGCGCCGGTCATGCGTGCGCCGCGTCGTTCGCCATCGCCGTGCGCCAGTACCGGCGCGGCTTTGCGCGCTCGGCGCCGGTCCTTGCCGGCTGCGCACGGCGCTCGCCACCGGGATAACACCCATCTAGCCGCGGGCCTGCCGCATCGATATACCGTTCATGGCAACGTCGACCTTCGGCGCGATTCATGCGAAGGGGGATTTTATTCGGACGGAAATACGGCCAATATGTCGGTTCGATCGTGTCCGTCGTACGCGGCGGCGAGCCGGCGCGCGATACCAACGCCAAGCGGGGAACAACGATGGTTGCAAGGTCACCCGACGCAAACGGGCCGGCGGCGCCCGAGATGACGGACGTGTCCGTCACCGCTCCCGAGGCCGGCCGCAAGCTGTTCGTGATCATGCGCACGCCGGACGAGCCGTTGCTGGCGCAACTGCGCGGGCTCGGCTGGGAGATCACGGTCGCGAAGACGGCCGGCGCCGCGCAGAACATGACCTGCGGCGTGAGCGTGGCCGCCGGGCTGGTCGATTTCACCGGGTTCACGTCGCGCGACTATCCCGCGCTGAAGATGTGCCTGAGCCAGCCGGCGATCGGCTGGATTTCCATCGCGCAGGCCGGCATCACGATCGGCCCCGCCGTGCGCGAGCTGATCCGCAGCTATTGCTTCGATTACGTGACGCTGCCGCTGCCGTACGAATGGATTTCGCACGTGCTGGGCCATGCGCGCGGGATGGCCGCGCTCGATCGCGTCGACGGCGCCGCCTATGCGGCGTCGATCGGCGAACACGGGATGATCGGCAACTGCGAGGCGATGCAGCAGTTGTTCAGCACGATCCGCAAGGTCGCGAAGACCGACGCGAGCGTGTTCATCTCGGGCGAGTCGGGCACCGGCAAGGAGCTGACGGCGCTCGCGATTCACGAGCGCTCCGGCCGTGGCAAGGGGCCGTTCGTCGCGATCAATTGTGGCGCGATTCCGCATCACCTGCTGCAGTCGGAACTGTTCGGCTATGAGCGCGGCGCGTTCACCGGCGCGAACCAGCGGCGCGCGGGCCGGATCGAATCGGCGAACGGCGGCACGCTGTTTCTCGACGAGATCGGCGACATGCCGGTCGAAAGCCAGGCGAGCCTGCTGCGCTTCCTGCAGGAGGGCAAGATCGAACGGCTCGGCGGCCAGGAATCGATCGCGGTCGACGTGCGGATCATCTCGGCCACGCACGTCGATCTCGACGGCGCGGTCGAGGCCGGGCGCTTCCGCGCGGATCTCTATCACCGGCTGTGCGTGCTGCGCATCCACGAGCCGCCGCTGCGCGCGCGCGGCAAGGACATCGACATCCTCGCGCACTACGTGCTGCAGAAATTCAAGGCCGACAGCGGCCGCAAGATCAGCGGCTTCACGTCGGCCGCGCTCGACGCGATGCGGCGCTACGAGTGGCCCGGCAACGTGCGCGAACTGATCAACCGCGTGCGGCGCGCGATCGTGATGGCCGAGAGCCGGCTGCTGACGCCGCACGATCTCGGGCTCGATACGCCCGGCGAAACCGAACCGGTGACGCTCGAGCAGGCGCGGGCGCTGGCGGAACGCACCGCGATCGAGAACGCGCTGCTGCGCAACGACCACCGGATCAACAAGGCCGCCGCCGAACTCGGCATTTCACGCGTGACGCTCTACCGGATGATGATCGAGCACGGGCTGAACGATCACGACAACAACGGCGGCCACGGCGGGAATGGCGACAGCGGCGGGCACGACGGCGCGCCGTCGGGCGACGCGGGGCATCAGCGCGTCGGCTGAGCGGCGGGTGCGATGCGTGTGATGCGTGCGGACCGGTTCAGCGATAGGTCCACAGCCGGTGCAGCACGAACGTGACGGGCGGCACGCACAGCACGACCGCGACGATGCTCCACGCGCGGGCGAGCCCGAGCGCGTCGGTGCCGTGCGCCAGCAGCATCGTCACGGCCAGGCCGGCCATCGCGACCGCGAGAAAGCGCACGAAGTTGCCCCACGTCACCGGCGACGAAAAACTCCATAGCGTGTTGGCGAGATACGAGAACGCGGTCGAGCAGACGAACGCGGTCGCGTTCGCGATGACGGGCGTCGCGTCGAACAGCGCGAACATCGCGGCGGCGATCAGCGCATGCAGCGCGGTCGAGCCGATGCCGGACACGCCGAAGCGGATCAGCCTGGCGCGCTCGGCGGCATGGAAGGTACGGATCATCGTGGGCGGTTGTTTGCGTGAAGTCGCGTGAGATCGCGTGAAGCGGTGTCGCAGTATAGCCATGCGATCGGCCGCCGCGTCCAGCGTCCGGCAGCGACGTGCGGTGCGCGTTGCCGCCGGCGTCGGCATGTAAAGCGCATGAAACATTTCGTGTGGATCGCCGGGCGGATTGCCGCGGCGAAACGGGTCGATCGGCCATCCCGCCGCCGGTAAAAATTCCGCGCTCCATTGTTCAGCCTTATTCCGCAAGGCCCCGCCGTCGCAGGGCCGGCGCCCGCCGTTGCGCCGACGTTTCAGTTTCGTAACTTCCTGCATGCCATGCCCGTTCCGGCCGCCAGCCGGCCCGGCCACCGCCTTGTCCGGCCGGGCTCGCGCCGCGCTGGCCCGGTCCTTGCGAAGAAAGACGTGCGAGAGTCGACGACGCGAGGTCCTCCGGTCAGGCAGCGAAAGCTTTCCGTACCGGCCAGGACGCGGTCCGCGGGGATGCGGCGGTCGGGCGCGGTGCAGCAGCCGCGTCGCGGCGAGCACGGAACGTCGTCGGCTGATCGCCGGAGCATCGGCATCGTCCGGTTGCCGGAACCAACATCAGACAGCAAACGGGGTAGAAAAATGATCGATCATCACACGCCGCGGTCCGCAGGCCGCGATCGCAGTGATTCGGGACATCGCCGTTCGAATATCGCGCTTGCAGCGGACCGGCATGCCTCGACAGGCCATCTCTCCGCGCCCGGTGCGAGGCGGATCCGGCTGGTTGCCGGTCATCCGCGCCGGGTCGGCACTTTCCTGCACGCGAACCCGATCCGCATGGGCATGTGCGCACGGGCGCCCATGCCGCGACGCCCGGTCTTCGCCTATTGAATCGATCCGCACGACGTCCGTTCGCATCGCCCGTCGTTGCCGCGAACGATCGATATGCAATCCGAACGATGACGCGAAGCATCGTGCCGCGTGTTGCGGACGACGCAAGAAGACAGGCATTCGATGCAACGGCGAACCGCGCGATGCCGTTGCCATCCGGTTGAAGGGGAGGGGCGGTCGGACGCGCGCGACGGAAGCAGTCATCCGTACGCGCGCGACGCCGTTTTTCAACCGCCGTAGATGTCGAAGTCGAAGTACTTCGATGCGAGCCGCTTGTAGGTGCCGTCCTTGACCATGTCGAGGATCGCGCGGTCGATTTTCGCCTTCAGGTCGGTGTCCTCCTGGCGCAAGCCGATGCCGGCGCCGATGCCGAGCACCTTTTCGTCGACGAGCTCGGGCCCGACGAACGTGTAGTTCGCGCCGCGCGGCGATTTCAGGAACCCGATCGCGGCCTGCACTTCATCCTGGAGCGCGGCGTCGAGTCGGCCGGCGATCAGGTCGGCATACACGCCGTCCTGGTTCTGATACGACACGACGTTCGCGCCTTGCTTGCCCCAGTACGCCTTCGCATACGTTTCCTGCGTCGTGCCCTGCTCGACGCCGATCGATTTGCCCTTCAGCGATTCGGCGGTCGGCAGCAGCGACGAGCCCTTCTTCACGACGAGCCGCGTCGGCTGGTTGTAGATCTTCGTCGTGAAGCCGATCTGCTGCGCGCGCTGCGGCGTGATCGACATCGACGACAGCACCGCGTCGAACTTCTTCGCCTTCAGCGCCGGAATCATCCCGTCGAAATCGTTCTCGAGCCACACGCATTTGGCCTTCAGGCGCGCGCAGATCTCGTTGCCGAGGTCGATGTCGAAGCCGACGAGCTTGCCGTCGGGCGCCTTCGACTCGAACGGCGCGTAGCTGGCATCGGTGCCGAAGCGGATCGTGGTCCAGTCCTTCGCGATGGCGGGGCCTGCGGATACCGCGAGCAGGGCGATCGAAACAGCGGCAATCAGTCTCTTCATGGTGCGTTCCTTGGCATGGTGCATCCGGGTTCTGTGCGGCACGGTCTCCACGGACACGACCCGCGCCGTGACGCGGTGTCCGCCCGGCCATTAACGCAGAAAATAAAATAAGAGTCCAGAATGGACAAAAAATATCGATTTCTCGGACGGGCTTGACGATCGTTGGGTGCGACCCTTGCAAAAATACGAGAATGGACTAATCTTGTTAGTAAATTCGTTTCGAGACTAACCGTCATGTCACAGCCCGCCTACGATTCGCATTCCGCCTTGCCGCACGCTTCGGTCGCGCAGATGTCGGCGGCCGGCCTGCGTGCGTTTTTCAACATCGCGCGCGACTGGGAACTGACGATCGACGAGCAGATCGTGCTGCTCGGATCGCCCGGCCGCTCGACGTTCTTCAAGTGGAAGGCCGCGCCGGAATCGGCGCGCCTGCCGCGCGATACGCTCGAGCGGCTGTCGCTCTTGCTCGGTATCTACAAGGGGTTGCAGATCCTGCTGCCGCAGCCCGCCGCGGCCGATGCGTGGGTCAAGCGGCCGAACGACGCTGCGCCATTCGGCGGCAAGCGCGCGCTCGACCGGATGCTGGCCGGCAACGTCGGCGACCTGGTGGCCGTGCGGCAATATCTCGATGCGATGCGGGGTGGCTGGGCGTGACGACACCGATCGAAGTCACCCGGTGGCCCACGACCACCGTCGACTGGGCGCCCGCCTATCGCGTGATTCCCACCCGTTTTCCGGCCATCAACCTGTTCGACCGCGTCGCGTCGGCGGACGATTTCGACGCGCTCTACGCGCTCGAATCGCTGACCAACGACCGCATCCGCAACGAAGTCGGCACGCTCGAGCTCGTGCCGCCCGCCGAGCGCCGCTACGGGCAGGGCTGGGGGCCGATCATGGCCGCGTTCACGCACCTGAATCCGCTGGGTAGCCGCTTTTCGGACGGCAGCTACGGCGTGTTCTACTGCACGCGCTCGCGCGACACGGCGATCGCGGAAACGCGCTATCACAGCGGGCTGTTCCTCGCCGCGACCAAGGAGCCGCCGATGCGCCAGCAGATGCGGCTCTATACCGTGCTCGCGCACGGCGACGTTGCCGACGTGCGCACGTGGCCGCAGCGCGATCCCGCGTTGCTGGACCCGGTCGACTACAGCGCGGGGCAGGCATTCGGCCGCGCGGTGCGCCAGGCAGGCGGCGCGGGGATCGTCTATCCGTCGGTGCGCGACCCGCGCGGCGAATGTCTCGCCGCATTCCGCACGACGCTGCTGCGCGACTGCCAGCATGCGGCCTATCTCGAATACAACTGGAACGGCTCGGCCGTCGATGCGGTGTTCGAACTGAATCAGGTCGGCTAGCGTTCGCCTGGCCGGGCGCGGCGGGCATTGCATGGCGCGGAGCGGACACCGGCCACCGACCGGCCCGTCACGGCAGCGGCCAGTCGCCCGCGTGGCGTTCGCGCGCCTCGGCCTGCGTCATCGACCACGTGCGGCCGGTGCGCGGCTCGGCGAGCGTGAGGCGCCCGGCCGGCGCGAACGCACCCGTGTCGATGAACCATTGCGCGCCGATCCGTTGCGGTTCACGCACCGGCGTGTGCCCCGTGCAGGTCAGCGACAGTCCGGCCTGCCGCGCCGGATCGGCGAGCCCCTGGACCAGATCGCGGCCCCAGATCAGCCGCTCGCGCACGTCGTGCGGATAGCTGCCGGTATCGAGATCCGCATCCGAGCCGAAGAATTCCGCATGCAGCACGTTGAAGCGCGCCGGGCCGTCGCCGATCACGCGCACGAGCGGCAGCGCGTCGACGCGTGCCGCATGCGCGTGCAGCCGTTCCGGCGGCAGGTCGGCGCCCCAGTCGCCGCCGATGCCGCGCCACGCGTCGGGCGGCAGCTTGCCGCGCGCGACGAGGCTCAGCACTTCCTCGTGATTGCCGCGCACGACGTGGCACCACGGCCGGTCGAGCAGGTCCAGCGCGGTTTCGGAGGCCGGGCCGCGGTCCACGAGATCGCCGACCGAGAACAGCCGGTCGCGGGCCGGATCGAAGCGGACGTCGTGCAGCAGCGCGCGCAGCACGTCCACGCAGCCGTGCAGGTCGCCGACGACGAAGTCGCGGCCGGCCGGGTTCGCGGGATGGCGGCAGAGCAGGGCGGTGGCGGTCATCCCCTTATCTTAGGCGCTCGTGCCCATCGCCACGTCACGACGGAATGGCGATAATCGGGGCGCGTTACCCGCCGGCGCGGCGGCTTTCCCGCGCACCGGCCGAACCCTTTCCATCCGCTTTCGGAATCACACGATGACGCTTTATCCGCAGGTATTACGCAACCGGCCGCGCATGGTCGCGGCGTTCGTCGCCGGCGTGCTGTGCGCGGTGCTGCTGCCGTTTCCGCTGCGCCCGACCGCGCGGGCGCTGATCGGCTGGGATTGCGCGGTCTGGCTGTATCTCGTGCTGATGTGGGTGCGCATGGTGACCGCGCATCATCACAAGGTGCGCGAAGTCGCGATCCGCGAGGACGAAAACGCGACGACCGTGCTGACCGTCGTGTGCCTCGCGACCGTCGCGAGCGTGGCGGCGATCGCGATCGAACTCGCGACCGCCAAGAGCGTCGGCTTCAGCGCGGGGCTCAGCCACTACGCGATCACGGGCGCGACGCTGTTCGGCGCGTGGTTCCTGATCCCGACGATCTTCACGCTGCACTATGCGCGGCTCTATTACGGCTCGCCGAGCAACGATCGCGCGCTCCGTTTCCCCGACCGGAACCCGGAGCCCGATTACTGGGATTTCCTGTATTTCGCGTTCACGCTCGCGGTCGCGTCGCAGACGGCCGACGTGTCGCTCGCGAACCGCTCCGCGCGGCGCTCGGTGCTCGCGCAGTCGATCCTGTCGTTCTACTTCAACATGGCCGTGCTCGGCTTGTCGATCAACGTCGCGGCGGGGCTGCTGAGCTGACGCCGGCTACTTGAGCAGGTCGTACCGGCCGCCGCGCTCCAGCGCGCGCTGGTACGCGGGCCGCGCATGGATCGTGTCGAGAAAGCGCGCGATCGCCGGATACCGGCTGCCACCGCCGCGCGCGGTCGCGGCTTCGAGCGGAAAGCTCATCTGGATGTCGGCCGCGCTGAAGCCGTCGCCGACGAACCAGCCGCTGCGCGCCAGCGCACCGTCGACGTGGCCGAGATGCAGGTCGATCTGCGGATCGACGAAACCCGACTGCAGCGTCGCGGCGATCTTGCGCGCGATCGGCCGCGCGAAGAACGGCATCGGCGCATGCGCGATCCGCAGCGCGACGAGCTTGAGCAGCAGCGGCGGCATCGCCGACCCTTCCGCGTAGTGCAGCCAGTACGTGTAGTCGTGCCGCTCGGGCGAGCCGGGCGGCGGCGCGAGGCGCCCGTTGCCGTAGCGTTCGACCAGGTATTCGATGATCGCGCCCGATTCGGCGAAGGTGCGCCCATCGTCGGTCACGACGGGCGACTTGCCGAGCGGATGGATCGCGCGCAATTCGGCCGGTGCGAGCATCGTTTTCGGATCGCGTTCGTAGCGCACGATCTCGTACGGCACATCCAGTTCTTCGAGCAGCCAGAGCACGCGCTGCGAACGCGAGTTGTTCAGATGATGGACGGTGAGCATGTCGAGGCCGGAAGGGGGCGGGAACGCCATCATACCGAGCGCACGCGGCGCATTCGCGAATCGTGTGGTGCGCGCCGTGGCGGGGCGCATCGAATCGTCAAGCGCGCCGCACCGCGATCCACGCGCCCCAGAACAGGCTCGCGAAAAAACGCAGCGGCGCGTCGAAGCCCGCGTCGCGCAGCAGCGCGAACATGGCTTCCTCGGACGCGGGCGGATCGGCGCCCTGCAGGATCTTCGCGAGTTGCGCGCGCACGGCGTCGGGCGTGGCGCCCTTCATGCGCCAGCGCTGCTGCCAGGCGTCGAGCAGGCGAGGGTGATCCGCGTAGCGGCGATGGTTGCCGGCGAGCACGAGCGGCGCGCCGGGCTTCAGCCGCCGCGCGATCGCGTGCAGCAGCGCGGCTTTCGCGTCGTCGCCCGGCACGTGATGCAGCACGCCGATCAGCGTCGCGCCGTCGAACGCGGGCGCATCGGGCAACGCGTCGACGCCGTCCTCGGCGAACGCGGTACGCGCGCCGAAACCCGCGGCCTCGACATTCGAGCGCGCGAGGGCGAGCATCGGCGCGGACGGGTCGACGGCCGTGAAGTGCCAGCCCGGTTCGAGCGTGGCCGCGACGCAGATTTCCTGCCCCGTGCCGCCCGCGCCGGCCACGAGAATCCGGGCATCGGTCGCACCGATCGCCGACGCGAGCATGCAGGCGGCGAGTTCGTGGCAGGCATCGTAGCCGGCGAGCGCGATGCGCGATTGTTCGGCGTATTCGTGCGCGCGTGACGGATCGAATTTCGCGGCGCTGGCGGGAAGCGACATGGCGGGTTCCTCTTGACGGGCGCGGACGACGTGTTCGCGAGCATGACGCGCAGCGTATGTGCGTGCGGCCGGCGCAACAAGACGAGCAATCATTCCGGTATGCCGACTACCCGACTCGAGGGCGCATGCCGCTCCGTTTCCGGCGGCGGTTTCCCGGGGTCGATTCGCATTTAAAAATGTCTGACCACACCGCATCGCGGTGGCGAATCCGGCGCATACTCGTTTCTCTCCCCCCGCCTGGCCGTCGCATGCCGGGCTCCGATGCGCTGCGCCAGTGGCGCGGCCATGCCGCTCGGTACGCACGAGGAGCGCATGATGTCCGATTGTCCGCATGATCCGTACGCGCAGCACTACATCCATTGTTTGCCGTTTGGCGCGCAGCCCTGCGGCGCGCTCAGCACGACGCCGCGCACGCATTTCCGCGTGTGGGCGCCCGGCAGCACCCACGTCCAGCTCGAACTCGATACCGGCTACGGCCCGATACTCGTGCCGATGACGAGCGCCGGCCCGAACTGGTTCGAAGTCTTCGTCGACTGCGGTGCCGGCGCGCGTTATCGCTATCGCCTCGACGACACCGTGTCGATTCCCGATCCCGCGTCGCGTTCGCAACCCGAGGGGCTCAACGGGCCGAGCGAGGTCGTCGATCCGCGCGCGTTCACGTGGCGCAATACGTTCTGGCACGGGCGTGCATGGGAGGACGTCGCGCTCTACGCGATCCGCCCGCACGCGGTGGGCGGCTTCGACGCCGTGCGCCGCCGCCTGCCGCAGCTCGCGCGCCTCGGCGTGACCGCGCTGGAGCTACTCGCATCGCCGCACGACAGCCTGCCGTTCGCGCCGCTCGCGGCCGAAGGCGGTCCCGACGCGCTGAAGGCGTTGATCGACGCCGCGCACGGCTACGGTCTCGCGGTGCTGCTGGAGCTCGACTACGCGCGCTTCGGCAGCGGCACCGATGCGTTGCGCCACTACGCGGGGCCGTTCTTCCATACGCGCGACGATCCGCTGCAGGCCGCGCCGCTCGCGCTCGATCATCCGGAAGTCTGCGATTTCTTCTGCGACAACGCGCTGTACTGGATCGACGAATACCGTTGCGACGGGTTGCGCCTGCGCGAAGCCGACCGGATCGGCGTGTCGTGGCTGCGCGAGATCGCGGATCGCGTGCGCGCCGCCGTGCCGGCCGACCGGCTGATCCACCTCGTGCTCGGCAGCGAGCGGCATCCGGCGCATCTGGCCGATACCCATTTCGACGCGCAGTGGAACGGCTGCGGCGAACGTGCGCTGCACCGGCTCACGGGGCGCGACCCGTCGGCGCATGAAGGCATTTCCGCGCACCAGTCGATCCACACGCTCGCCCGCGCGCTGACCGCGGCCGGCGCGGCGTACCAGCCGGCCGCGTCGGCGGACGGGATGGGCGCCGACGGTGGACTGTCGCTGACGTCGCTCGTGCTGTCCGATGGCGCATGGCGTGACGGCGGCCCCGGCGATCCCGGGCAGGCGGCCGGTCTGGCCGCGCTCGCGCTGTCGCTGCTCACGCCGCAGATCCCGCTGATCTTCGACGAGACTGCGCGCGACATCGATCGCGCGCATTTCGTGCAGTCGGCGCTCGCGGTGCGCGCGAAGCTGATCGCGCCGCGCCTGTCCGATTGCCGGCCGCAGGCAGCCCATGCGCTGAAGGCGGACGGCGATGGCGATGCCGACGCGCTGTGCGCGTCATGGCGGCTCGCCGACGACGAGACGTTGACGATCGCGTTGAACCTGTCGCCGGATGCGGTGCCGTTCGATGCACCGGGCGGGCGGGTGGTGTTCGAGACGCCGGCGCGCGCCCGCGATCGGGTCGATGAAGGGGAATTGCCGCCGTATTCGCTCGTCGCGTGGCTGACCGGCGACGTCAATCGTTACGCGCTGACGCACGACGTGCGTCGCATCGACGACGGTTCGTGGCGCGGCATGCGTCCGAACCTGAACGCATGAACCGGTGAACGCGTGACGCGGTGCGGCCGGCCGCGGTCGTACGCAGCCGGCCGCCTGCTGGAAAGCGCCGAATTACCAGAACCCGCGTATGCCCGCGATGCCGTACGCGCCGTGACGGCACGCGTCGTCGAGATGCGCGCGCGTCATGCCGCCGAGCGCGAACACGGGCATCGCGGCCTGTGCGGCCAGCGCGTCGAATCGCGCCCAGCCGAGCGCCGGCGCGCCGGGGTGGCTGAGCGTCGGCAGCACCGGCGACAGCGTGACGAAATCCGCGCCGGCGCGCGCGGCCAGCAGCAGGTCGTCTTGCGTATGGCACGCGGCGGACACCCATCGACCGGCCGGCAGCGGCCGTTGCGCGGCGGCGCGCAACGCGGTGCCGTCGAGATGCCAGCCGGCGCCGTCGAGCCGCATCACGCCAGCTGCATCGATCGGGCCGTTCAGCATCAGGTGCGCGCCGGCGGCGTCGCAACGCGCGAGCGCCGCGGCGGCCAGCGACGCGAACGCGGCCGCGTCGAGCGATTTCACGCGCAGTTGCACGAGCGTTTCGCCGCGGGCGAGCACGGCCGACAGCCGGTCGAGGAACGCCGCCCGATCGGCCGCCGACGCGGACGCCGGTTCCGGCGTGATCACGCAGCAGCGCGGCAGCGGCGCGTTCATCGTGCGATGCGGCGCCGGGCCGTCATTCGTCGGCCTCTTTCACGATCTTCGGATAGACGCGCACGAGCACGATGCGCGGCCCGTTCATCTTCTTCACGACGACGTCGAAGCGGTCGAACGACACGCGCTGCCCTTCGGTCGGCAGGTCGCTCAACGCCTGGATCACGAGGCCGCCGACCGATTCCGCGCGGCCTTCGTCGATGTCGATGCCGAGCGCCTGCTCGAGCGACACGACGGGCAGGCTGCCCTTGCCCATCAGCGTGCCGTCGTCGAGGCGGCTCCAGTCGGCGTCGCCCTGGCGGAATTCGTCGTGGATCTGGCCGACCAGCGCGCCGAGCAGGTTGTCGAGCGTCAGGAAGCCGATCGGCTTCTCGCCCTTGTTGCCGACCAGCGCGAAGTGCGGGGCGCCCTTGCGGAAGCGGCGGAACAGCTCCAGCGCCGGCGTGTCGGGCTTCACGTACTGGACCGGGCGCACGTAGTCGGAGAGATCCTCGAGCGCGGCGCCCGCGTGACGCGCGAGCAGCAGGTCCTTCAGGTGGATCAGCCCGCTCACCTGTTCGCGCGACGCATCCTCGAACAGCGGATAGCGGCTGAAGCGGTGCCGCGCGACGATCTCCATGTTGTCGGGCAGCGGCAGGTCGCGCCGCAGGCCGATCATTTCATGGGCCGGCCGCATCAGGTCCGACACGGTCATCGACGAAAAATCGAGCGAATGCGCGAGCGTGTTCCACTCGTCGTTGGTGTACGTGCCGCGCGCCGGCTGGGCCGCATTGCCGGCCGCGCTGCGGCGGCTGCGCAGGATCAGCTTCAGCTCGTCGGTCGAATAATGCGCGTCGCCGCCGTGGTCGGCCGACAGCCCTGCGAGCCGCAGCACCGCGTTGGCGCTCGTGTTGAGCACCCAGATCGCCGGATACATCGCCCAGTAGAACGCGTAGAGCGGCAGCGCGACCCACAGGCCGACCTTCTCCGGCTGCCGGATCGCCATCGACTTCGGCGCCAGTTCGCCGACGACGATGTGCAGGAACGAGATCAGCGAGAACGCGAACACGAGCGAGATCAGGTGCACGACGCGCTCGGAGTGGACGCCGATCAGGTCGAGCAGCGGGCCGAGCAGTTGCGCGAACGCCGGTTCGCCGACCCAGCCGAGGCCGAGCGACGCGAGCGTGATGCCGAGCTGGCATGCGGAAAGATACGCGTCGAGCCGGCCGTGCACGATGCCGAGGATGCGCCCGCGCAGCCCGTGCTTGCGGGCGAGGGTCTTGACGCGCGTCGCGCGGAGTTTGACGAGGCCGAATTCGGCCGCAACGAAGAACCCGTTCAGGGCCACCAGGAACAACGCGCCGATGAGCGCGAAGATCTGTAACAAAGAATCGCTCCGGTTATGACAGGCCCATCAGTATAGAGCCAGAAAGGAATTTGTAATGCGTCGGGCGACCGCTTGCTTACACCGGCGCCTCGCAGGGAATCGAGAAGGTGAGGGTGGCGGTCGCGCCGTCGGCGAACACGTCGTGCGCGAACGTGCCGCCGTGCGCGAGGGCCACGCGCTGGCATAGCGCGAGCGTCCATGCGCTGCGTTTCGCATCGCGCTCATGCAGCATCTCGCGCCGCGCGAACGATTCGAACGCATGCGGCTGCGCGGGGTCGACGAGCACGCCGGCATTCACGATGCAGGTGGCGCGGGCGGTGAACTGCGCGCCGTCGCGCGTGCAGGCGAACGCGACCCGGCTGCCCGCGGCGCTGGCCTCGACGGCCGTCGTCAGCAGGGTCCACAGCGCCTGTGCGACGCGGTCGCGATCGACGGTGAGCGACGACTCACCGTCCGGCAGCGTCGTGTCGAGCGCGACCTGGCGTGCGTCGGCGAGCGCGAACCGGACGAGCGCGACCGTTTCGTCGAGCAGCGCGCGCAGCGCGAACGGCTGCGGCGCGAGCACGAGCGTGCGCGTTTCCGCGCGCGGCGCGTCGAGCACGCCATCGATCAGCGCGACCTGCTGGTCGATGCCCGTGCGGATGCCCGCGAGCGCGCGCTGGAGATTGGGATCGGCATTGGCGAGCTGGCGCTCGAGCACGTAGGCCCAGCTGTGCATCGCATTCAGCGGGCTGCGCAGGTCGTGCGACGCGGTGGAGAGCGCCTGGTCGCGCAGGAACAGCGCCGCCTGGGCGGCGTAGTGGGCTGCGCGTTCGCGCAGCAGGTCGGCGGCGGGATCGACGGAAGTGGACGTCACGGAGCTGGCCTGTCGGAAGCGGTTGGCGTGGAAGTCACGCGAATCGCCATTATAGGGACGGTGAGCGTCACGCCGGCAGCGCGTCCTCGTCCTTTTTCCGCGCGTCGCCGTTCGGCAGCAACTGGCACGCGAGCAGGCCGGCCAGCATCAGCGCGCAGCCGACGAGCGCGCGCAGCGTCAGCGTTTCGCCGAGCGCGGCCCAGCCGGCGATCGCCGCGAACACGCCTTCCATGCTGAAGATCACGGCCGCATGCGCGGGCGCCGCGTCGCGTTGTGCGACGACCTGCAGCGTATAGCCGACCCCGACCGACAGCAGCCCGCCGTACAGCAGCGTCGGCAGCGCGCCGCGCAGCATCGCGGCGCTGACCGGTTCGACCGCCAGGCCGACCGCGAGACACGCCACGCCGCACACGGCGAACTGCAGGAACGCGAGCACGAGCGGATCGTGGCGCTTCGCGAGATGGCCGACCGCCATCACGTGCGCGGCGATGATGACGGCGCCCGCGAGCTGGAACCAGTCGCCGTAGAGCACCGAGAAATGCTCGTCGATGCTGAGGAAATACAGGCCGATCGCTGCCAGCAACGCGCCGAACCACGTGCCCGCGCCGATCCGGTGGCGCGCGAGCGCGCCCATCAGCGGCACGATCACGACGTACAGCGAGCTGATGAAGCCGGCGTTCGCGATCCGCGTGTATTGCAGGCCGACCTGCTGCAGCGAGATCGATACGGCGAGCAGCCCGCCGAGCGCGAGGCCCGGCAGCAGCAGCGCCGGTTCGCGCCGGATGGCCGCGAGCTGCGCGCGCGACGCCGCATTCACCATCAGCAGCGGCACCAGCACGAGCGCGCCGAGCAGGAAGCGCAGCCCGGTGAACAGGAACGGCCCGATCACGTCGAGGCTCAGGCGTTGCGCGACGAAAGCGGAGCCCCAGATCGCGGCGGCGCCGAGCATCAGCAGGTTGGCGCGGAGGTGCTTGCGGGCGTCGGGCTTCATCGGCATTCGTCTGGAGATTGCGGGCGGCGGGCCCGCTAGTTTACGCCGAGATTGCAAGGCTGTCGGCAAACCTGCGCAGCGCGGCGGCGGCGCGGGCGTCGCGTACGCGGGAATACAGCACGACCTGCGATTGCGGCAGCGGCGGCAACCCGAATTTCGCGCCGACGTCGACCAGCGTGCGCGGGGCGACGCGCCGCGCGAGCGGGCAGACGGCCAACCCGGCCGCGGCGGCCGCCGTGACCGCCGCGACTCCGCCGCCCGTGAAGCGCTCGCGCCACGGCAAACCCGCGCGATCGAGCGCGCGCAGCGCGGCGGCTCGCACCCCGCAGGGGCCGGCCAGCACCGCGAGCGGCAGCGGCTCGCCAGCCCGCGGCGCCCAGTCGGGCGCGGCGAGCCATGCCAGCGGCTCGGTGAACAGCGGCGTGGCGTCGTCGCGCGGTGGGTCCTCGCCGGGTTCGTGCCGGGCGATCACCGCATCGAACCGCCGTTCGTCGTATTGCGGGAGCAGGCTCGTCGACGCCCCGAGATGCATTTCCAGCGACAGCCCGGGGTCCTGCCGATGCAGGCTCGTCAGCACGGCCGGCAGGTCGGGCACCGCGACGTGCTCGCTGACGCCGAGCGACAGGCGCACCGTGCCGGTCGAGATCGCGCCGAGCGCGCGCTCGTGCGCGTCGAGCAGCGCACGGGCGGCCGGCAGGAAATTCTCGCCGTCGGCGGCCAGCTTGACGACGCGCGGCGTGCGCGCCAGCAGCGGCTTGCCGAGATGGGCCTCCAGTCGCTTCAGCTTCAGGCTGACGGCCGATTGCGTGGTGCCGAGCGCATCGGCGGCGCGCGTGAAACTGGCGAGGTCGGCGACCAGCACGAACGCGCGGACGGCATCGAGATCGAGTACTTTCATTTCAAATGAAAATAAATGAAATATTCATCAATGACTGTTCATTATAGGTTGCCGCGCCTAACCTGACGCTGTGTTTTCGTTCTTCAACGTCACTCACCGACAGGAGCATGACCATGCCATTCACCCGTATCGCCTTACGCGAAGGTAAGCCGGCCGCCTACCGCAGGGCCCTCGTCGACGGCGTGCAACGCGCGCTGATCCAGACGTTCAACGTTCCCGAGGACGACATCTTCATGGTCGTGACCGAGCATACGGCCGAGAACTTCGTGTTCGGTCGCCATTACCTCGATATCGAACGCAGTGACGATCTCGTGATCATCCAGATCACCGCGAACAACACCCGCACGCTCGAGCAGAAGCGCTCGCTGTACCGGGCGATCGCCGACAACCTCGCGCAGCAGCCCGGCGTGCGGCAGGAAGACGTATTCATCGGTCTCGTCGAAGTGCTGAAGGAGAACTGGTCGTTCGGCAACGGCATCGCGCAATACGCCGTCTGATGCGCCGGCTTGACCTGCCACAGGGCGGCGGGGCCGGATCGACGCCAGCGGGTTTGGGCGGCGTGTACTATGGAAGCTGCTTGACGAGCGACGCCGGCGCGGTCGATGCGCCGGCGATCCTTCATGTGCAGGAGCCTCCATGTCGCGTGTGCTGGAAATCGTGTTGTCGTTGTCGCTGGAAGGATGGCCGGTCAAGGGCGCAAGCCGTGCCCGTGGCGCGCAACGCGACTTCGGCGCCGAACTCGTGCGCGCGTGGCGGATCTGCCCGCAGGTCCGGATGCGGCGCGGCCACGAACGCGTGACGATCGAGCCGTGCCAGATCGAGGAGGCCGAGCGAAGCCCCGGCGCGAGCTGGTGGACCTGGGTCGAATCGAACGCGCATGGCACGCGGGTCGTCGCATCGCGCACCCGGACGTTCGCCCCCGGCGTCACGCAGCGCGAACTGTTCGACGCGGAGCACGCGGGCATCGTCGTCGCGACGCCGTTGCCGGTGCCCGCGACGGCTGGCGCGGCCGATACCGACGCAGCACCGGCCGCCGAAATCGACGGCGTTGCGCCGGACACCGACGAAGCGCGGGCCCAGGCATCGGCGCTGCGCCTCGTCAGCGAACGGCGGCGCGGGCGCTGGGCCGACGACAGCGGCGTCGTGGTCGAGATGACGCTCGACGACATCACGCTGCATGGCGGCGGCGAGCCGCCGCGCCGCCACGTCGAGCTGCGTCTGGCCGCGCCCGACTGGGAGACCGTGGCCGCGCGCACGGCGGCGCTGCACGCGCTGTTTGCCGCGGCGCGCGAACTGAGCGGCGCGTGGCCGGCCTTCGTGCAACTGACGAGCGTGATCGACCGCGCCTGTGCGGGCGGGCCGGTGGCCGCCACGCTGGTCAAGGCGCAGCCCGTCGACCTGACCGGCATCCGCACGCAGCGCGCCGCGCTGTTCGCGCTGTCCGGCGACATCACCGCGCAATGGCTCGGCAACGAGTGCGGCGTGCTCGATCGCGACGATCCCGAATTCGTGCACCAGATGCGCGTCGCGCTGCGCCGCCTGCGCACGCTGATGCGCTTCTTCCCGCGCTTCACCGACCGTCAATGGAAGGACACGCTCGGCGTCGACCTGCGCTGGCTCGCCAAGCTGCTCGGCACGGTGCGCGACTGGGACGTGTTCGCGACCGAGAGCCTGCCCGCGCTGATCGCGGCCGACGGCGGCGGCAGCGATTGGGACGGCACGCTCGACGCCGCCCGCGCGCAGTCGATGGCCGCGCGCGTCGAGCTGCGGCAGGCGCTGCATTCGGCCCGCTATGCGCGGCTGACGCTCGGCTGGCTCGAATGGCTGAGCGCGCTCGCGCTGCCGGCGGCCGACGGCGACGACGCGCCGTCGCTGCGGCGTCACGCGACCAAGCGCGTACGGCGGCTGTTCGGGCATCTCTACGGATCGCCGTCGCTCACGTCGCTCGACACGGCGGCACGCCACCAGGTGCGGATCGATGCGAAGCGGCTGCGCTACGCGCTCGAATTCTTCGCGTCGCTGGCGTCGCGCCGCACGCGCACCGAGACGGTCAAGACGCTGGCGCGCGTGCAGAGCGTGCTCGGCGAAGCGAACGACGCGATGGTCGCGCTGCACCATCTCGAGCAACTGGCGGCGCCGCCGTATCAGCTCGGTTTCGTGCGCGGTTACGGCGCCGCGCTCGAACAGCGGGCGGCGCGCGACGCCGAGACGCTGCTGGCCAGCCTGCGGCCGCCGAAGCTCGACGGCAAGCCACGCTGAGCGCCGCGCGCCGCCCCTATAATGGCCGCCCGTTTCCCGCACGCATGCCGATGATGACCGACGTCCCGCCTTCTTCCTCGTCCGCCGGACCGCTCGAACTGGGCGGCGAGCTGTGGCTGCGCGCCGGCGAACAGACGCTCGGCGGCGCGACGCGCATCGCGCTGCTCGCGGCGATCGGCGACACCGGTTCGATCACGCGCGCGGCGAAGGCCGTCGGTCTCAGCTACAAGGCCGCGTGGGACGCGGTCGACACGATGAACAATCTCGCCGGCGAACCGCTCGTCGCGCGTTCGACGGGCGGCAAGGGCGGCGGCGGCACGACGCTGACGCCGCGCGCGACGTCGCTGATCGCCGCGTTCCGCACGATCGAGCGCGAGCATCGCCGCTTCATCGAGGCCGCGAGCGCGGCCGTTGCCGGCTTCGACGTCGACTGGGCGCTGATCGGCCGGATCGGGATGAAGACGAGCGCGCGCAACCAGTTGTTCGGCAAGGTCGCGTCGCTCGTGCGCGGCACCGTCAACGACGAGGTCACGCTTGCGCTGCCGGGCGGGCAAGCCGTCGTCGCCGTGCTGACGCACGAAAGCGCCGAGGCGCTCGGGCTGCGGGAAGGCGTGGACGCGTGCGCGCTGGTGAAGGCGTCGTGGGTCGTGCTCGCCGTCGACGATGGCGGGCCCGACCTGAAGGTGTCCGCGCGCAACCGGCTGCACGGCAGCGTCGAAGCCGTCGCGGCGGGCGCGGTGAACAGCGAGGTGACGCTGGCGCTCGACGGCGGCGGGACGCTGACGGCCGTCGTGACCAACGACAGCGTCGATGCGTTGCAGCTCGCCGCCGGTCGGCGTGCGATCGCGCTGTTCAAGGCGTCGAGCGTGATTCTGGCGGTGACGGGCTGACCTGGCCGGCAGCCGACGTGCAGGGCGGGGCGAAGCCGGTGCCGCACGCGTATGCATCGCACCGGCTTCGTTTCCGCTTGCAGCATGCGCCGCGCCGCGGCGTCTCTCAGGTTCCAATGTGGCGGCCAGCGCCACGCTCCCGACCACGGCGTCGCGCGCTCAGGTGACGCGCGTCGGCCACTCGGCGTGCGGCGGGCTCGCCTGCACGCGTCCTTCGCTCAACTGCACGACCTGGTCGCCGAACGCGGCGACGTCGTCGGGGTCGTGCGAGATCAGCACCATCGGGATGTCGAGCCGCGCCTGCAGTCCGGCGAGCTCATGGCGCATGCGCTGGCGCATCGCGCCGTCGAGCGCCGCGAAGGGTTCGTCGAGCAGCAGGAGGCGCGGCTGCACGACCAGCGCACGCGCGAGTGCCACGCGCTGCTTCTGCCCGCCCGACAGTTGCGACGGATATTGCCCCGCGAGCGATTCGAGGTCGAATGCGCGCAGCCAGTACGCGACCTCCGGCGGCACCGTCTTCGCGCGCGGGTTGCGCAGCCCGGACGTGAGCCCGAACGCGATGTTCTGCCGCACGTTCAGGTGCGGGAACAGCGCGTAGTCCTGGAACAGGTACGCGACACGGCGTTCGCGGGTCGGCACGTCGATCCGGCGCGCGGCGTCGAACAGCGGCTCGCCGTTCAGCGTGATCGTGCCTGCGTCGGGCGTCAGCAGCCCGGCGATCGCCTGCAGCGTCATGCTCTTGCCCGCGCCCGACGGCCCGAACAGCACGACGCGCTGCGTCGTCGCCGTGAACGACATGTCGAGCGTGAAGCGGCGCTCGGCGCTCGCGTAGGTCTTGCGGATGTCGACGACGAGGCTCATGCGGGCCTCCGCCGAAGGAGGCCGGCCGCCGGACGACTCCGGCGATGCGGACAGGACGGGCGCTTCATGTCAGCTGGCTCCGCCGGGCGCGCGACGGCACGAGCCAGCCGGTCGCGAGCAGCACCAGCACGCAGGTGATCGACGTCACCAGCACGAGGAAGTTGGCCGTGCTGTCGTCGCCGGCCTGCACGGCCGCGTAGATCGCGACCGACAGCGTCTGCGTGCGGCCGGGCAGGTTGCCGGCGATCATCAGCGTCGCGCCGAATTCGCCGAGCGCGCGCGCGAACGCGAGCAGCGCGCCGGCGAGAATCCCGCGCGTGGCGAGCGGCAGCGTCACGCGGAAGAACACCGCGGCTTCCCCAAGCCCGAGCGTGCGCGCGGCGCGCTCGAGATGCGGATCGACGCCTTCGAACGCTGCCCGCGCCGATTTCAGGATCAGCGGAAACGCGACGACCATCGACGCGATCACCGCGCCTTGCCACGTGAACACCAGCTCGATACCGAACTTGTCGAGCCACGCGCCGAACACGCCGCGCCGGCCGAGCAGCACGAGCAGGTAATAGCCGAGCACCGTCGGCGGCAGCACGAGCGGCAGCGTCAGCACGGAATCGACCACGTCGCGCAGCGGCGAGCGCCAGCGCGCGAGCACGAACGCGACCGCGACGCCGAGCACGATGTCGAGCGCGGTCGCCCAGCCGGCAACCTTCAGCGACAGCAGCAGCGGGACCCAGGCGTCTTGCATCGCGATAAGCTCACTTGGCGGGCTTGAAGCCGAACGTCGACAGCACGGCCTGGCCCTGCGGCGACGCGACGAAATCGATGAACGACTGCGCCTGCGCGGCGTGGCGGCTGTCCTTGACCACGGCGATCGGGTAGGTGATGACCGTCTGCGTCGGCACCGTCAGCGCGACCTTCACGCGGCCCGGCATGATCGCGGCGTCGGTGCCGAACACGAAGCCCGCGTCGACCTCGCCGCGCGCGACGTAGTCGAGGCTCTGGCGCACGTTGGCGGCCAGCACGCCCTTCGCGCTGACGGCGTCCCACACGCCGGCCGCGCGCAGCGCACCCTCGGTGTAGCGGCCGACCGGCACCGAGGCCGGGTCGCCGTACGCGATGCGCTTCACGCCGGGCGCGGTCAGGTCGTTCAGCGACGTCGGCGCGGCCGCGCGGCTGTCCGCCGGCACGATCAGCACCAGCGAGTTCGCGGCGAAATCGCGGCGCGTGCCGGGCACGATCACCTTTTCGCTCACCGCGCGATCCATCGCCTTCTGGTCGGCCGACGCGAACACGTCGGCCGGCGCGCCCTTGGCGATCTGCTGCATCAGCACGTCCGATGCGCCGAAGTTGAACAGCACCCTGGTGTCCGGGTGCTGCTTCTCGTACGCGTCGCCGACGGCCTTGAATGCATTCGTCAGGCTGGCGGCGGCCGACACGACCAGTTCGTCGGCGGCGGAAGCGGGCGCGCTGAACGCGAACCCGGCGGCAAGCGTGGCGATCGGCAGCAGGCGAAGCAGGGTGCGGCGAAGCGGACGGACGGTTGAGCGCATGGTGGATTCGTTTTGAACGGGTGGAAACCGTAATCGTAATATAGGGCGGGTTATAACGCTTGGCATACTGCGCATGTGAGGGTGCGCATGAAAAATAGTCGAACGTGGAAAGGGTTGGCCGGGCAGGCCGTCACGCGTGAAGCGTAGGCGGCGCCGATTCGGTGCGCTGCAGCGACGACGGTTGCGACGCGGGATGGTAGTTCGGGTTGGCCTTCCAGCGCGCGCGGACGAACGGGCGCTCGTGGCCCGACAGTTCCAGCGCGACCTTGGTGACCCAGCGGTGCGACGGCACCGTGAGGCCGTGCAGCGCCACGGTGACGAGCGCGAGGCTCGCGACGACCGCCGGCACCGACCAGCGGTGCGGCACCGCGCGCCACGAGCCGGCGATGAACGCGAGCGCGGCGATCGCCCCGACGATGCAGCCGGTGATCGATTCCGACGGCGAATGCGCGTCGAGCGCGACGCGCGACACGCCGACCGCGACGCCGGCCGCCAGCCCGAGCGCGATGCCGGCGATCCGCACCGGCGTGCGCGTGCGGATCAGCGCGAGGAAAATCGCGACCGGATACACCGACGTCGACAGCATCGCATGCCCGCTGAAGCCGGTGAAATCCCACGCGCGAATGCCGATACCCCAGCCGAGGAACGCGATCTTCGTGAGCGCCACCACGCCGATCGCGGCTGCGAGCACGCCGAGCCACGCGGCCGCGCGCCGCCACGAGTAGCCGAGCGCGAGCCAGACGGCAATCGTGATCGCGAGCGGCAAGGTCAGCCCGGCGCCGCCGAACGCGGTGATCATGATCCACAGGTGAGAAGGCAGGTCGAACATCGGGAAGGGGACGAACGAAGGCGGGAGAATGCTTAAATCAACGCGCGAGCCGGGAAGAACGACTACAACGGATACAAGCGGCGAAGCCCCAGTATAGCGCCGCGTCCGCATGAGGCCCGTTTTTTGCGCCGCCGGCAACGGCCGGCGTGCAGGAAAAATCCTGGAAACAATGTTATGGTGCATTGCACAAAGTCGAACGATGCATCCGTTGTGGCGCTCTCATGGCGTCCCTATTTTTCCTGACTGCGAGCCCGATCGATGACCAAAAGTCTGACCAAAGTGTGGCTGGGCGGCATGAAACGCATGCTGTCCCCGACCGCCAAGCGCGCGGCGCGCGATGCGCAGCGCATCACACGCGACGCACTCGAGGCGGCGGCCTCCGATCTGTCCCCGCCACGCGAATCGCGTGTGCGGCCGCGCGCGGCCGCATGGGCGGCCGGCGAGTGGACGCGGGGCGAATATCCGATGACACCCGCGCTCGGCCGCCTCGTCCAGAATCTCGCATACGGGCTCTACATACCGCCCGGCCGCCGGCGTGGCGCGATGCCGCTGGTCGTGATGCTGCACGGCTGCCAGCAGTCCGTGGACGAATTCGCGCAGGGCACGCGCATGAACCTGCTGGCCGACAAGCACGGTTTCGCGGTGCTGTATCCGGAACAGTCGCTGCGCGCGCATACGCACGGTTGCTGGCATTGGTATGAAGACACCGATCGCGCGGGGCGCGGCGAGGCGGACACGGTGGCGTCGCTGGTCGACGCGCTGGTCGACGAACATGGCTTCGACGCGTCGCGTGTTTACGTCGCGGGGCTGTCGGCTGGTGCGGGGCTTGCGTCGCTTCTTGCACTGCACCATCCGGACCGCTTCGCCGCGGTCGCGTTGCACTCGGGCCCCGCGCTCGGCGAGGCGAATTCCGGCATCACCGCGATGGACGTGATGCGGCGGGGCTTGAGGCAGAACCCGGCCGCGGCGGTCGATGCGCTGGTCGATGCCGGCGCCTATCCGGGCATGCCCGCGCTGATCGTCCAGGGTGACGGCGATCATGTCGTCGCGCCGAAGAATGCCGATCAGCTGACCGTGCAGTTCATGCGCCTGAACGGGCTCGCCGACAGCCGAGGCGCGCTGCGCGGCGGCGAGCGGGTCGAGACGCGCGAAACGGGCGCACAGATTACCGACGTGTGCCGCGACGGCGAGCCGGTGGTGCGGCTGTGCCACGTGAAAGGGCTCGATCACGCGTGGGCCGGCGGCGACGAAGCCGTGCCGTTTCACGCGGCGGTCGGCCCCGACGCCAGCGCGGTGATCTGGGCTTTTTTCGAAACCCGTCGCCGCACTGTGGCGACCGAACGACGCATCGTCTGATCGACACTGGTCAAAGCCTAGGGTTTTCCCTATAATTCGGGAAAACCCTAGTCCAGAACCTTTGAATAGCGAGATCGATCATGTACCTGCTGAGCCACCTCTTCCTGATGCTGACCAAGAACGCTGACAAGGCCGCGAAAGAGCGCGCCGACGCGTATCTGGCCGAAGCCACCGACATCTACGACCTCGAATTCCGCATGCGCAAGATCGATCGCGACGCGGCAATGAACCGTCCGTATTCGATCGGCGCGCGCTAAGCGGCGCACGCGGGCCTGCCGGCCCGCCATTTCGATGAATCGCGCAAAAGGGCGCGTGCGGCACCATGCCGCACGCGCCCTTTTTGTATTTCCTGAGCCCTGAACCTGTGCCGCGTCAGACGACCGTCAGGCGCACCGGCACGTTGTTGCGCGTGGCGTTCGAATACGGGCACACGTGGTGCGCCTTGTCGACCAGCACTTGCGCGTCGTTCTTGTCGAGCCCCGGCAGCGACACGCGCAGCTCGATGTCGAGCCCGAAGCCGCCTGCGTCGTTCGGGCCGATGCCCACTTCCGCCGTGACTTGGGTATCGGCCGGCAGCGTCTGCTTGTTCTGGCCCGCGACGAATTTCATCGCACTCAGGAAACAGGCCGAGTAACCTGCGGCGAACAGTTGCTCCGGATTCGTGCCTTCCGCGCCCGTGCCACCGAGTTCACGCGGCGCGGCCAGTTTCACTTCCAGCTTGTGGTCGGCGGATACCGCGCGGCCGTCGCGGCCGCCCGTGCTCGTGGCGCTGGTCTTGTACAGAATGTTCATGGTGCAGCTCCTGTCGGGAAGAGAGGGGAACAGCGGTCCGGTCAGACGGAATGTCGCCGGCCATGGACAAAATATAGAACACAAATCATTAGTGTGCAAATGAAATTTTGAAGAAAAACCCGGCAGCGCCGGGCAAGGTGGGTTCGTGCCGGGCGTGTCAGCGTTCGTTGGCCACCGACAGCGCATCGCGCAGCTGCTGGAGATCGGCGCGCAGCCTGATCAGGAATTCGGGTGTCTGTTGCATCGCGCAAAAGAGGTCGGCGGGCACCGAGCGCGCGCGATCCTTTAGCGCCCGGCCTTCCGGCGTCACGCGAACGTTGACGACGCGTTCGTCGGCCGCGCTGCGTACGCGCTCCACGTAGCCGAGCGCTTCCAGCCGCTTGAGCAGCGGCGTGACCGTGGCCGGGTCGAGGTCGAGCCGCGCGGCGATGTCCTTCACGGCCATGTCGTCGCGCTCCCACAGCACGAGCATCGCGAGATATTGGGGATAGGTCAGCGACAACTTGTCGAGCAGCGGCTTGTACGCCTTCGTCATCGCGTGCGAAGTCGAATAAAGCGCGAAGCACAGTTGCTCGTCGAGCGTCTGGGGCAGCGGAGGCAGGCGGTCCATGGTTCGGGAGGCGCGGCAATGCGCGAACGATTTGTACGCAAATTATTTTGCGCGCAAAAGATCGGGTTGAACAGGGCCGACCCGAGGCGGTCGATATGGAAAAAGGGGGAAGATCAGATGCGCGCCGGGGACGACCCGGCGCGGAAACCGCGTGACGGCCGGCGCATGGCGCCGGCCAGGGCACGATTCAGCGGCCCGACATCGTCGTCGTCGCGCCCGGTTCCTGCACACCGAAGCAGCCGCGATAGGTCGCGTAGAACGAGCAGTACAGCATCGTGACGATGATGATCGTCACCGGCATCATGATCGTCAGCGCGTACGCGCCGGCGCCGAGCGCCTGCAGCAGCAGCGACAGCGCGAGCGACGTGCCGAGCGCGACGGCGAACCACAGCACGCCGTATACGGCGAACGCGCCGCGATTGCGCCAGCAGCTGACGACGCTGAAGAACAGCGCCTTCGCCGGCGGGACGTCATGCCATGCGACCAGCACCGGCGCGAACCAGAACAGCATCGCGACCGGCAGATAGAGCAGCGTCGCGAAGAACAGCGCGCCGAGCGTGCCTTGCGCGGCGAGCGTCTCGGGCGTCGTGTTCGCTTCGTCGGCTGCGCCCATCATCACGTGGAACAGCGCGCCGCCGTCGACGAACGACGAAGCGGCGAACACCAGCACCATCGACGCGACGTAGATCACGCCGAGCACGAGCAGCCGCTGGGTCGCGACGGTGCCGTACGAGCGAAAGCCGTCGACGAGGATCGTCGGCATCACGGTCTTGCCGGCCACCGTGTCGCGGCACGCGGCCATGAAGCCGACCGCGATGCCGGGAATGAACACCAGCGGCAGCGCGGAGCCGATCACCGGCACCATCGACACCAGCGTGATCGCGAGCAGGTACGTGAAGAACAGCGTGATGAACGCGAGCGGATTCCGGCGGAACAGCCAGATGCCTTGACGGAACCAGACATAGCCCGTTTTCGCGGGCACTTCGATCAGTTGCATGCGGTTTGGATCTCGGGAAGCGCGGGCGTATGCGCGATACGCTCACGCAGGATGCGTTCGAAATGGCCGGGGTCGTGCGGCTTGAGCATCTCGGCCGCGCGCGGCAGGTAGAAGTCGTACAGGCGCGACACCCAGAAGCGGTACGCGCCGGCGCGCAGCATGTCGCTCCAGTGGCGGCGCTCCTCGGCCGTGAACGGCCGCACGGTCTGGTACGCGCGCAGCAGCGCATCGGCGCGCGCGACGTCGAGCACACCGGTCGCGAGGTCGACGCACCAGTCGTTGACGGTGACCGCGACGTCGAACAGCCACTTGTCGCAGCCCGCGAAATAGAAGTCGAAGAAGCCGCCGAGCCGCACGTCGTGACCGGTGCCGGGCGCCGCATGGGCGAACAGCACGTTGTCGCGGAACAGGTCGCAATGGCACGGGCCGGCCGGCAACGCTGCGTAGTCGTCCGACGCGAAGAAACCGGCCTGGTGCGCGAGCTCGCCTTCGAGCAGCGCGCGTTGCGCGTCCGTGATGAACGGCACGATCGCCGGCACGTTCTCCTGCCACCACGGCAGGCTGCGCAGGTTCGGCTGGTTGCGCGGATAGTCGCGCCCCGCGAGGTGCAGCCGCGCGAGCATCTGCCCGACCTCGATGCAGTGTTCGACCCCGGGCGCGAGTTCGGCCGCGCCGTCGAGCTTCGTGACGATCGCGGCCGGCTTGCCGTGCAGCTCGCCGAACAGCGCGCCGTCGTCGCGCGGGATCGGGTCCGGCACCGGCACGCCGTGGGCGGCCAGGTGGCGCATCAGGTCGAGGTAGAACGGCAGTTGCTGCGCGGTGAGCTTTTCGAAGATCGTGAGGACGTATTCGCCGCGCGTCGTCGTCAGGAAGAAATTGCTGTTTTCGATACCGGACGGAATGCCGCGGAACGCAAGCACGTCGCCCAGTTCGTAGTGGCGCATCCATTGCGCGAGATCGGAGTCGGAAACAGCGGTGAAAACGGCCATGCGGGATGCGTCAGGTCAGGGTGTCGGCACGCGGGCGGCGTGCAGCGCGACAGCAGGTGAAGGGGGGCGCGGCGGGCGCGCCGCGCCACGGAATCAGTAGCGCAGGTTCAGCGACGGCAGGCGCGTGATCGGGATGCCCGCGTCATGCGGCTTCGGCGACGTGTCGGGCGTGGAGCTCATCTGGTAGCGCGTGCCGAAGTTCGACTTCACGTCGATCTCGACCGGCTTGCCGCGGTCGCGGTACTCGGTGACTTCGGTGCCGTTCTTGCTCTTTTCGTGGAAGCTCGGCGTGCGGCGGATGTCGGCGAAGTCCACTTTCGACGTGACTTCGGCGCCCGGCCGGTTGATCTTGCGGAGATCGGGCAGGCCGGCGGCTTCGTTGGCCTCGGCCCGGGCCTGCGCGTCGGCGTCAGGCGTGCCGCCGGCGGCGTGAGCGACGCTGGCGGCGGCAAACGCGACGGCAGCGGCGACGAAAATGAGCGGCTTCATGATGAGTCTCCAGTGAACCCACCGATTTTAGCAAATACTGCGCGCCATCCGGCCCCTCCGTGCGCAGGGGCGGCCATAAAGGCGACCGGGTTCCGTGGTAATGTCGTCGGATCAGACGAGGTGATGAAAATGAAGAACGATTTGAGCCGCCGGCACCGTGTGCTGTCGCCCGAAAGCCCGTCGGTCGAGGCTTTCGACGATCCGATCGCCGCCGTCGCGCGGTTGTCCGCCATTTACGACACGAATACGGGCTTCCTGCGCGACGCGTTCGCGCGCTATCGCCGCCACGAAGCGATTACCGAGCACGTGCGCGCATGCTATCCGTTCGTGCGGATTCGCACCGACGTCAACACGCACGTCGATTCGCGCCGCTCGTACGGCTTCGTCGCGGGCCCTGGCGTATTCGAGACGACGGTCACGCGTCCCGATCTCTTCGCGAACTACTACCGCGAGCAATTGCGCCTGCTGGCGAAGAACCACCATGTCAAGATCGAGATCGGCGTGTCGTCGCAGCCGATTCCGATTCATTTCGCGTTTCCGGAAGGCATCCATCTCGAGGGCGAGCTCGATCGCGACCGGCTGCTCGCGATGCGCGACATCTTCGACACGCCCGACCTGTCGTATCTCGACGACCGCATCGTCAACGGCACGTTCGAGCCGGCGCCGGGCGAGCCGCATCCGCTCGCGCTGTTCACGGCCGCGCGCGTCGACTTCTCGCTGCATCGGCTGCGCCACTACACGGCGACGTCGCCCACGCATTTCCAGAACTACGTGCTCTACACGAACTACCAGTTCTACATCGACGAGTTCGTGAAGCTCGGCCGCACGATGATGACGGAAAGCGACGATCCCGAGGTGCGCGCGTATCGCAGCGAGTACAGCGCGTTCGTCGAGCCGGGCGATGTCGTCACGTACAACGCGAACCTCGGCGGCGAGCCGGCCGAGGGCACCGCGCCGCCGCGCCTGCCGCAGATGCCCGCATATCACCTGAAGCGCGCGGACGGCAGCGGGATCACGATGGTCAACATCGGCGTCGGTCCGTCAAACGCGAAGACGATCACCGATCACATCGCGGTGCTGCGCCCGCACGCGTGGGTGATGCTCGGTCACTGCGCGGGGCTGCGCAACACGCAGCGTCTCGGCGACTACGTGCTCGCGCACGGTTACGTGCGGGAAGATCACGTGCTCGACGCCGACCTGCCGCTGTGGGTGCCGATCCCGGCGCTGGCCGAAGTGCAGCTCGCGCTCGAGCGCGGCGTGGCCGAGGTCACGCGGCTGGAGGGCGTGGAACTGAAGCGCGTGATGCGCACAGGCACCGTCGCGAGCGTCGACAACCGCAACTGGGAGCTGCGCGACCATCGCGAGCCGGTGCAGCGGCTGTCGCAGAGCCGTGCGATCGCGCTCGACATGGAAAGCGCGACGATCGCCGCGAACGGCTTCCGCTTCCGGGTGCCGTACGGCACGCTGCTGTGCGTATCGGACAAGCCGCTGCATGGGGAGTTGAAGCTGCCGGGCATGGCCGACACGTTCTATCGCGGGCAGGTCGACCAGCATCTGCAGATCGGTGTGAAGGCGATGGAGATCCTGCGCACGAACGGGCTCGACAAGCTGCATAGTCGGAAGCTGCGGAGTTTTGCGGAAGTGGCGTTTCAGTAACACCGCTCGGGCAGCGGCGCAGCCGCGCCTGCAACGACGAAGGCCGCACGCGAACTCTCGTTCGCGTGCGGCCTTGTTTTTGATGCGTCAGTGCGTGGGCCGACCGGCGCGGCGCTCAGTGACTCAGCACTCGCCCTTCTTCGCGTGCCCCGGCGGGCAGTGATAGCCGCCATGACCGTGATGACGCTCGCGATCTTCCCACTCGCGGCGTTCCCAGTAGCGGCGGCCGTCCCAGTAGCGGTCGCCGTGCCAGCCGACGATCACCGGCGCGGGGGCGACCACGACGGGCGCGGGGGCGACGACGACGGGCGCGGGCGTGCCGATGTTGACGTCGACGTTGACGGCGTGAGCGAGGCCGGACAGCGAAAGGCCGAGGCCGGCGAAAGCGAGGGCGATCAGCGAGCGTTGCATGTTCTTTTCCGTGGTGTGGTGATGAATGGGCCGACGCGACGCGATGGAAGCGAGGGGGACCGTTCCACCGGGGGAACGCCGCGCCGACACAATGCAGTGTGCTGCCGCACGACGGAAAAGGCGAGTCGTGATTATTACGGAGGATTGGCGGCGCGCAGGCATGCGATGGGCCACCCATTTGACATTGGCGGGCCGCTGATGCGGCCGATTCCGCCGCATCGTGCAGCGCCGGCTGCGGGCATTTGACATTCGACCGCGCACGGCGGCGAACAGGTATTAACAGCGCGTTACAAAGTCGCGCCCGGCGAGCCGCCGAAGCGCACTGTCCGTTGCATGAAAAGCACGACAGCGGGCGCTCGGGCCGGCTGTCGTCACTGACCGGTTACAGATAGAACATCCGGTCTTCTTCCGGGCGCGGCGGATGGTCGTCCTCGTCCGAGCCTTCTTCCTCGCCGCTGTCCTCGTAGAACGCGAGCACCGCGTCGAGCACCTGGTCGGGATCGTCGATCACCTGCATCAGATCCATGTCTTCCGGATTGATCAGGCCCATCGGAATCAGTTGATCGCGGAACCATTGCAGCAGCCCCTGCCAGAACTCGCTGCCGACGAGGATGATCGGCACGAGGCGTGATTTCTTCGTCTGGATCAGCGTGAGCACTTCGGACAATTCGTCGAGCGTGCCGAAGCCGCCCGGCATCACGATCACCGCATCCGAGTTCTTCACGAACGTGACCTTGCGCGTGAAGAAGTGGCGGAAGCGCAGCGAGATGTCCTGGTAGTGGTTGCCGGCCTGTTCGTGCGGCAGCTCGATGTTCAGGCCGACCGACGGCGCCTTGCCTGCGTGCGCGCCCTTGTTCGCGGCTTCCATGATGCCGGGGCCGCCGCCGGAGATCACCGCGAAGCCGGCGTCCGACAGCTTGCGTGCGATCTGCACGGCCAGCTTGTAGTGCGGCGTGTCGGGTTTGAGGCGGGCAGAACCGTAGATGCTGACAGCCGGGCGGATCTCCGACAGGTACTCGGTCGCCTCGATAAACTCTGCCATAATCGTGAACATCTGCCACGATGCGCGCGCCTTCTTGGCCGTCGCGCGCTCTTGATCTGCGAGCGAACGCAGACTCGGAATCACTTTTCTCTTGTTCATAATGCCTGAAGAACGAAATCTGGAAGGTAAGACCCTGCTATTGGTTGACGGTTCGAGCTATCTGTATCGGGCTTACCATGCGATGCCTGATTTGCGTGGCCCTGGCGGGGAGCCGACCGGAGCGCTCTACGGAATCATCAACATGCTGCGCCGTATGCGCAAGGAAGTCAGTGCAGAGTATAGCGCTTGCGTGTTCGATGCAAAGGGCAAGACGTTCCGCGACGACCTTTATGCCGACTATAAGGCAAACCGTCCGTCGATGCCGCCCGATCTCGCCTTGCAGGTCGAGCCGATCCACGGCGCCGTGCGCGCGCTCGGCTGGCCGCTGCTGATGGTCGAGGGCGTCGAGGCCGACGACGTGATCGGCACGCTCGCGCGCGAAGCCGAACGGCACGGGATGAACGTGATCGTGTCGACCGGCGACAAGGATCTCGCGCAGCTCGTGACCGAGCGCGTCACGCTCGTCAACACGATGACCAACGAGACGCTCGACCGCGACGGCGTGATCGCGAAGTTCGGTGTGCCGCCGGAGCGCATCATCGACTATCTCGCGCTGATCGGCGACACCGTCGACAACGTGCCGGGCGTCGAGAAGTGCGGGCCGAAGACGGCCGTGAAATGGCTGACGCAATACGACACCCTCGACGGCGTGATCGAACACGCGGCCGACATCAAGGGCGTGGTCGGCGACAACCTGCGCCGCGCGCTCGATTTCCTGCCGCTCGGCCGCCAGCTCGTGACCGTCGATACGTCGTGCGATCTCACGCCGCATCTCGAATCGATCGAAGCCTCGCTGAAGAGCGACGGCGAGGCGCGCGACCTGTTGCGCGACATCTTCGCGCGCTACGGCTTCAAGACCTGGCTGCGTGAAGTCGACAGCGCGCCCGCGGAAGGCGGGGGCGCCGATGCGCCGGAAGGCGAGCCGGCCCCGGTGATCGCAGCCGACGTCGTGCGCGAATACGACACGATCCAGACCTGGGAACAGTTCGACGCGTGGTTCGCGAAAATCGACGCGGCCGCGCTGACCGCGTTCGACACCGAGACCACCGCGCTCGATCCGATGCTCGCGCGGCTCGTCGGCCTGTCGTTCTCGGTCGAGCCGGGCAAGGCGGCCTACCTGCCGGTCGCGCACCGCGGCCCCGACATGCCCGAGCAGCTTCCGCTCGACGAAGTGCTCGCGCGCCTGAAGCCGTGGCTCGAATCGGCCGATCGCAAGAAGGTCGGCCAGCACCTGAAGTACGACGCGCAGGTGCTCGCGAACTACGACATCGCGCTGAACGGCATCGAGCACGACACGCTGCTCGAATCATACGTGGTCGAATCGCACCGCACGCACGACATGGACAGCCTCGCGCTGCGTCATCTGGGCGTCAAGACGATCAAGTACGAGGACGTGGCCGGCAAGGGCGCGAAGCAGATCGGCTTCGACGAAGTGGCGCTCGCGCAGGCCGCCGAATACGCAGCCGAAGATGCCGACATCACGCTGCAGCTTCATCACGCGCTGTATCCGCAGGTCGCACGCGAACCGGGCCTCGAGCGCGTGTACCGCGAGATCGAGATGCCGGTGTCGCTCGTGCTGCGCAAGATGGAGCGCACGGGCGTGCTGATCGACGATGCGCGTCTGCACGCGCAGAGCACCGAAATCGCGACGCGCCTGATCGAGCTCGAGGGCGAGGCGTACGAACTGGCGGGCGGCGAATTCAATCTCGGCTCGCCGAAGCAGATCGGGCAGATCTTCTTCGAGAAGCTGCAGTTGCCGGTCGTGAAGAAGACGCCGAGCGGCGCGCCGTCGACCGACGAGGAAGTGCTGCAGAAGCTGGCCGAGGACTACCCGCTGCCGAAGCTGCTGCTCGAGCATCGCGGGTTGTCGAAGCTGAAGTCGACCTATACCGACAAGCTGCCGCGCATGGTGAACCCTTCGACGGGCCGCGTGCACACGAACTATGCGCAGGCCGTCGCGGTCACGGGCCGCCTTGCGTCGAACGATCCCAATCTTCAGAACATTCCGGTGCGCACGGCGGAAGGGCGGCGCATCCGCGAGGCGTTCATCGCGTCGCCGGGCCACCGGATCGTGTCGGCCGACTATTCGCAGATCGAACTGCGGATCATGGCGCACATTTCAGGCGACGCGTCGCTGCTGCGCGCGTTCTCGCAGGGCGAGGACATCCACCGCGCGACGGCCGCCGAGGTGTTCGGCGTGACGCCGCTGGAGGTCAATTCCGATCAACGCCGGATCGCGAAGGTGATCAACTTCGGGCTCATCTACGGGATGAGCGCGTTCGGGCTCGCATCGAATCTTGGCATCACGCGCGATGCGGCGAAGCTCTATATCGACCGCTATTTCGCCCGCTATCCGGGCGTCGCGCAGTACATGGAAGATACGCGCGCGACCGCGAAGGAGAAGGGCTACGTCGAAACCGTTTTCGGCCGCCGTCTCTGGCTGCCCGAGATCAACGGCGGAAACGGCCCGCGCCGTCAGGCGGCCGAGCGTGCGGCCATCAATGCACCGATGCAGGGCACGGCGGCCGACCTGATCAAGCTGTCGATGATCGCGGTGGACGACTGGCTCACGCGCGACCGGCTCGCATCGCGAATGATCATGCAGGTGCACGATGAACTGGTGCTCGAGGTGCCCGAAGGCGAGCTGTCGCTCGTGCGCGAGAAACTGCCGGAAATGATGTGCGGCGTCGCGAAGCTGAAGGTGCCGCTGGTCGCCGAAGTGGGTGCCGGCGCGAACTGGGAAGAGGCACACTGACGCACCCCCGGCCAGTTCCCCGTTCCCGCGGCATATTGTTGCAGGGATGCTGAATATCGAGATGGTTTGCTTGTGGTCAACGCGCAAGCTCCCGGACAATGCATGTCAGTCATGTCATTGACGCGGGGCGGCGCGCCCCGCGTTCCGGATCGGACGCATCGAAGTGCTTCGAACTGCACATCGATGATGTCCGAACCGGTTAATCCACCGGGCGGCGCGGGTGCATCGCGTTTGCTTCATCCGGCGGCAGCAGTTTCGAATCGCAAAGGGGGAATCAGATGCATCGGATCATCATCGTAGGCGGAGGTGCCGGCGGCCTGGAACTGGCGACGCGGCTCGGCGACCGTTACGGCGCGCGCGGCAATCGTCCCGCGCGTGCACTCGTCACGCTCGTCGACCGCAATCCGACGCACATCTGGAAACCGTTGCTGCACGAGGTCGCGGCCGGCAGCATGGACCCGTTCACGCAGGAGCTCGAATATGCGGCGCAGGCGCGCTGGCACGGCTTCGAGTTCCAGCAGGGCGAGCTGACCGGGCTCGACCGTGCGGCGAAGCGTGTCACGCTGTCGCCCCTCAACGACAGCGACGGCGCGGAGCTGCTGCCGGCGCGCGAGCTGGAATACGACACGCTCGTGATCGCGATCGGCAGCACGACGCACTTCTTCGGCGTGCAGGGCGCGCCGGAAAACGCGATCGCGCTCGATACGGTCGGGGAGGCCGAACGCTTCCGCAAGCGCTTGATCGCGGCATGCATGCGCGCCGAGCATCAGGCGCCGGCGCCGAGCGTGCCAGGCGAGTCGGCCGAGCCGCGCATCCAGGTCGTGATCGTCGGCGGCGGCGCGACGGGCGTCGAGTTGTCCGCGGAGCTGCGCAATACCGCGCAGGTGCTGTCCGTGTACGGGCTGCACAAGCTCGATCCGCGCCATGACGTCGGCATCGTGCTGATCGAATCGGGGCCGCGGATCCTGCCGGCACTGCAGGAGCGCGTGTCGGCGGCGACGGCCGAACTGCTCGAGAAGCTCGGCGTGCGGCTGATGCTCAGCGAGCGCGTGACCGAGGTGGCGCCCGGGTTCGTGCATACCGCGAGCGGCAAGGCGGTGCGCGCCGACCTGACGGTCTGGGCGGCCGGCATCAAGGCGCCGTCCGTGCTCTCGCATCTCGACGGCCTCCAGGTCAACAAGCTCGGTCAGCTCGACGTGCGTCGCACGCTGCAGACTTTCACCGACGACAACGTGTTCGCACTCGGCGATTGCGCGGCCTGCGCATGGCCGGGCAACGAACGCAACGTGCCGCCGCGCGCACAGGCGGCGCACCAGCAGGCGAGTTTCCTGCTGAAGGCGATCAGCTGCCGGCTCGAAGGGCGTCCGCTGCCCGAGTTCACGTATCGCGATTTCGGTTCGCTCGTGTCGCTCGGCCACTTCAGCGCGGTCGGCAACCTGATGGGCGGGCTGATCGGCGGCAACATGCTGATCGAAGGGCTGTTCGCGCGCTTCATGTACATGTCGCTGTACCGGCTGCACATCGCGGCGCTGCACGGTTATCCGCGGATGATGCTCGACACGGTCGCGCACTGGCTGCGGCGCACGACGCTGCCGCGCGTCAAGCTGCACTGATCGCGCGCTTGCATACTCGCGTGTGGAGCGGGCGGGGAATGCGCATGTCGTGCGTGTTCGCCGCCCGTTTTTCTTTTCGGTTCGCAACGATTCGGTGGTGCGACGATTCTCGATACGCGCCAACGCACGGTGATTCGGCAGGCGGCCCGCGCGCTGTCGCGCGATGATCGGTTCGATCGCCGCCACGCGTCGTAATCGAGTCTTACACATCTGACAGTTGACGCGACAACGGATTATTGGGCATCTTGTCCGGGTTTTCGTTTGCGGCGGGGTGCCAACCGCCGCGACATCCGCACCGCCCGCCGGTGCGATGCCCCGTCATGCCGTATCCGCGATCGTGACGGCGGCGCCCAATCGAGGAGTGCATTCATGTTGAAACCCGAAGTCGACAGCCTGGTCCCCCATGTCCCGTTCTCGCGCCGCAAGTTCATGCAGGCCGCGCTGGGCGGCACCTTCGCGGCGGCCGTGCTGCCCGTGTCGGCGCAGACGGTCACGACCGACAGCACCGGGCTGGACGTCGATACCATCGAGATCCGCTCCGGCGATGCAAGCGTGCCGGCTTATCGCGCCCAGCCGGTCGACAAGACGAACCTGCCGGTCGTCATCGTGATTCACGAGATCTTCGGCGTGCACGCGCATATCGCGGATGTCTGCCGGCGCTTCGCGAAGCTCGGCTATCTCGCGATCGCGCCCGACCTGTTCGCCCGGCAGGGCAACGCGACGAAGTATCCGACGATGAAGGAACTGTACGACCACATCATCAGCAAGGTGCCGGACCGCCAGGTCACCGAGGATCTCGATGCGACCGTCGCCTGGGCCGGCAAGAACGGCGGCGACCTGACGCGCCTCGGCGTGACCGGGTTCTGCTGGGGCGGTCGCCAGGCGTGGCTGTATGCGGAGCACAATCCGCACGTGCGGGCCGCCGTGGCGTGGTACGGGTTCGTCGAGGGCAAGACCGACGAGATGACGCCGTTCAACCCGGTCGATCACGCATCGTTGCTGAAGGTGCCCGTGCTCGGGCTGTACGGCGAGAAGGATCAGAACATCACGCAGGCGTCGCTCGCGGACATGCGCAAGGCGATCCAGACGAGCGATTCGAAGCTCGCGCGCGAATCGGAAATCGTCGTGTATCCGGATGCCGGTCACGCGTTCTTTGCCGACTACCGGCCGAGTTACGTGAAAGGCGATGCCGAGGACGGCTGGAAGCGCGCGATCGAGTGGTTCCACAAGTACGGCGTGATGTAAACGACGGGCGGCGGCAACTACCGCAGTGGCACCGGCCGCCGCGGCACCGGCCGCCGTTTCATCGTCGTCGCGCCGCGCGGATGCTCAAGGATTCGGGCCGGTCGCGATCGGTCGCGACGGATCGGCGCTCCATTCGCTCCACGAGCCGGGGTACAGCGACGCGCCGTGCAGGCCCGCCACTTCCAGCGCCAGTGCGTTGTGGCAGGCGGTGACGCCGGAGCCGCATTGCAGGATCACCCGATTCGGCTCGGTGCCGGCCAGCACGGTAGTGAATGCCTCGCGCAATTCATGGCCGGTCTTGAAACGGCCATCGGCAGTCAGATTGTCCTTGAAGAAGCGGTTGCGCGCACCGGGAATGTGGCCGCCCACCCGATCGATCGTTTCGTTTTCGCCGCGATAGCGGTCCGGTGCGCGTGCATCGATCACGACGCGCGCAGGCGACGACACGTTCGCGAGCACGGCCGCTGCATCGACCGTCGATTCGAGCGGCGTGGCCGAGCGGAAGTCGCCGGCGACCGGTTGCGGCACGTCGGTCGTCAGCGGCTGGCCGGCCGCTTCCCAGGCCTGCAGGCCGCCGTCGAGCACCGCAACCGAATCGTGACCGAGCCAGCGCAACAGCCACCACAGGCGTGCCGCATAGGCGCCGCCTTGCGCGTCGTACGCGACGACCTGCTGGCCCTGCTTGAGGCCGCGGCTGGCGAGCAGCGTCGCGAGCGCGTCGCGGGTCGGCAGCGGATGGCGGCCGTTGGTGCCCGTCTTGCGGCCCGACAGGTCGCGGTCGAGATGAAGATATTGCGCGCCGGGGAGGTGGCCGGCCGCGTACGCGGCTTCGCCGGCGCCGGGATCGGCGAGATCGAAGCGGCAGTCGAACAGTGCCACGCTGCCGGGCGCCGCGGCCAGGCGCTCGGCGAGATTGGCGGCGGAAATGAGCGTGGTGTAATGAGTGTGTGGCATGACGGCTCCCTCGAGTGCAAATGGCCTGACACTCCAAGTCTAAACAAAAAAAGACGGGCCGAAGCCCGTCTTTTCGTTTGCCGGAGGCCGGGCGGCGTCAAGGCGCCGCATCCGCCGTCAGAGGTCGCCGAGGTGGCGGCGCAGGAACTCGTGGAAGTGCTGCATCCCGTCTTCCATCGGGCTCTGATATGGGCCGACCTGCGACTCGCCGCGCGCCATCAGCGCACGGCGGCCTGCGTCCATCCGCATCGCGATCTCGTCGTCCTCGACGGCCGTTTCCATATAGGCGGCGCGCTCGGCCTCGACGAATTCGCGCTCGAACAGCGCGATTTCCTCGGGGTAATAGAACTCGACGATGTTGGTCGTCTTCTGCGGCCCGCGCGGGATCAGCCACGACACGACCAGCACGTGCGGATACCACTCGATCATGAGGCCCGGGTAGTAGACCATCCAGATCGCGCCGAACTCCGGCGGCACGCCGTTGCGGAATTTCAGCACCTGCTCGTGCCATTTCTGGTAAGTCGCGCTGCCCGGCTTCGCGAGGGCGTTGTGCACGCCGACCGTCTGCACGCTGTACCAGTCGCCGAACTCCCATTTGAGATCGTCGCACGACACGAAGCTGCCGAGGCCCGGGTGGAACGGGACGACGTGGTAATCCTCGAGGTAGACCTCGATGAACGTCTTCCAGTTGTAATCGCACTCGTGCACTTCGACGTGATCGAACTGGTACTCGGAGAAGTCGAAGTGATGCTTCGTACCGAGGTTGGCGAGGTCGCGCGCGACGTTGCGGCCCTCGGCCTCGAACAGCAGCCCCTGCCAGTTCTGCAGCGGGCTCTTGCCGAGGTTCAGGCACGGTTTGTCGGGGAAGTGCGGTGCGCCGAGCAGCTCGCCTTCGAGGTCGTACGTCCAGCGGTGCAGCGGGCACACGATGTTCTGCGTGCGGCCGCGCCCGTTGAGCATGATCGCTTGCCGGTGGCGGCACACGTTCGACAGCAGCTCGATCTGGTTCGTCTGGTTACGGACCAGCACGCGGCCTTCCTGCTCGGACGGCAGCGCGAAATAATCCCCCGCCTCGGGCACCATCAACTCGTGCCCGACGTAACGAGGTCCTTTCTTGAAGAGGGTTTCGATCTCGCGCTCGAGTAGCGCCTCATCGAAATATGCAGTGACTGGAAGCTGGCTGTGGGCCGACTTCAACTGAAGCGCATCGCTCAGATTGGACATTCCCACTCCCGGTGTTAGCGTGAAAGCAGTGAACAACCCAACCATCGAAAAATCGATTTAGGGAAACGGAGAATTATACCCGGTTCGCCTCGCAAGGCTAGGATTAAGTGCCTGATTTGTGTCAATTTTTTGTCGGGCTGCCCTCGAAAGGCGCACACTGTGCGCTGGAGATGGGGCCGGAATTGTGCGCGGGCGCCCAAGACGGCAGGTCGGAAAATTCTCTTTTGCCGTAGAATGTCCGACTTGTTTTGAAATTTGACACCTCGTCCATGGCGAAAACCGCATCCCCAGGCGCCACGCCGCCCGGCAATGGCACCGAACCGTTGCCGGACAATTACGAGATGGCGCTCGCGGAACTCGAGACGCTGGTTGCCCGGATGGAAGGCGGCGCGTTGAGCCTCGAGGATTCACTGGCGGCGTATCGCCGCGGTGCGACCCTCGTTGCGTTTTGCCAACAGCAGCTCGAGAAAGTGGAGCAGCAGGTTCGCGTGCTCGACGGCGCGACGCTGAAGCCGCTTTCGTCCGGAACGGCCGCCACGGACGGCGAAGACGACGATCTATGACATTCGAACAATGGATGCGGTCCGTGCTTGACCGTGTCGAGGACGCACTCGGCCACTATCTGCCGGCTGAAACCGCGATGCCCGCGAAACTTCACGAGGCGATGCGCTACGCGGTCCTCGGTGGCGGCAAGCGCGTTCGCCCGCTGCTGTGCCATGCAGCAGGCGAGCTGACCGGTGCGACGGAGGCGGCACGCAACGCCGCGGCGGCGGCGCTGGAGATGATCCACGTCTACTCGCTCGTGCACGACGACATGCCGTGCATGGACGACGACGCGCTGCGTCGCGGCAAGCCGACCGTGCACGTGCAGTACGACGAACCGACGGCGCTGCTGGTCGGTGACGCGCTGCAGTCGCAGGCGTTCGTGGCGTTGACCGACGCCGATGCGCTGTCGCCGGTGCAGCAGGCGGCGCTCGTGCGCGAGCTGGCGCTGGCGAGCGGCTCGATCGGCATGGCCGGCGGGCAGGCGATCGATCTCGCGAGCGTCGGCCTGAAGCTGACGCGCGAACAGCTCGAGACGATGCACCGGATGAAGACGGGCGCATTGCTGCGCGCGGCCGTGCGGATGGGCGCGCTGGCCGGCGAGACGCCGTCGGCGGAAACGATGGCCGCGCTGGATGTTTACGCAGGGGCCGTGGGGCTGGCCTTCCAGGTCGTCGACGACATTCTCGACGTCACGACCGATTCGGCGACGCTCGGCAAGACGGCCGGCAAGGACGCGGCGAACGACAAGCCGACCTATGTATCGATCCTCGGTCTCGAGGCGTCGCGCGAGCTGGCAGCGCAGCTGCGCGCCGAAGCGCACGACGCGCTGAAACCGTTCGGCGCACGCGCACAGCGTCTGGCCGAACTTGCCGACCTGGTAGTGAACCGGGTCAGCTGACGCGAAAGCCCGCCGCCGCGCACACGCTACGGTGCGTGCAAAAGAATGCGGGCGCGTTTGATTTCCTACAATGGAACGACGATGTACGACTTGCTGAAAACCATCGACGACCCGGCGGATTTGCGCCGCCTCGATCGTCGCCAACTGCAACCGCTCGCGGATGAACTGCGCGCGTTCGTGCTCGACAGCGTGTCGAAGACGGGCGGCCATTTGTCGTCCAACCTCGGGACGGTCGAGCTGACGATCGCGTTGCACTACGTGTTCAACACGCCGAACGATCGCATCGTCTGGGACGTGGGTCACCAGACCTACCCGCACAAGATCCTGACGGGCCGCCGCGACCAGATGCATTCGCTGCGTCAGTACGACGGCATCTCGGGCTTCCCGCGCCGCAGCGAGTCGGAATACGACACGTTCGGCACCGCGCACTCGAGCACGTCGATCTCGGCGGCGCTCGGCATGGCGATCGGCAGCCAGCTGAACGGCGACGACCGCTTCTCGATCGCGGTGATCGGCGACGGCGCGATGACGGCCGGCATGGCGTTTGAGGCGATGAACAACGCGGGCGTATCGGAAGATGCGAAGCTGCTCGTGATCCTGAACGACAACGACATGTCGATCTCGCCGCCGGTCGGCGCGCTGAATCGCCATCTCGCCCGCCTGATGTCGGGCCGCTTCTATGCGGCTGCGCGCGCGGGCGTCGAGCGCGTGCTGAGCGTGGCGCCGCCGGTGCTCGAACTCGCGCGCAAGCTCGAGGAGCACGCGAAGGGCATGGTCGTGCCGGCCACGCTGTTCGAGGAGTTCGGCTTCAACTACATCGGCCCGATCGACGGTCACGATCTCGATTCGCTGATCCCGACGCTGCAGAACATCCGTGAGCTGCGCGGCCCGCAGTTCCTGCACGTGGTGACGAAGAAAGGCCAGGGCTACAAGCTCGCCGAAGCCGATCCGGTGCTCTATCACGGCCCCGGCAAGTTCAACCCCGCCGAAGGCATCAAGCCGTCGACGACGCCCGCGAAGAAGACTTACACGCAGGTGTTCGGCGAGTGGCTGTGCGACGAAGCCGAGCGCGATACGCGCGTGGTCGGCATCACGCCCGCGATGCGCGAAGGCTCGGGCATGGTCGAGTTCGAGAAGCGCTTCAAGGATCGCTACTACGACGTGGGCATCGCCGAGCAGCACGCGGTGACGTTCGCGGGCGGTCTCGCGACCGAAGGGCTGAAGCCCGTCGTCGCGATCTACTCGACGTTCCTGCAACGTGCGTACGACCAGTTGATCCACGACGTCGCGCTGCAGAACCTGCCGGTCGTGTTCGCGATCGATCGCGCGGGCCTCGTCGGCGCGGACGGCGCAACGCATGCGGGCGCATACGATCTCGCATTCATGCGCTGCATCCCGAACATGACGATCATGGCCGCGTCCGACGAGAACGAATGCCGCCAGATGCTGCACACGGCGCTGCAGCAGCCGAACCCGACCGCGGTGCGCTATCCGCGCGGCGCGGGCACGGGCGTGGCGACGGTGAAGGAATTCACCGAGATCCCGCTCGGCAAGGGTGAAGTGCGTCGCCGCACGTCGCAGCCGGAAGGCAAGCGCGTCGCGATCCTCGCGTTCGGCACGATGGTCGCACCGTCGCTCGCCGCTGCCGAGGAACTCGATGCAACGGTCGCGAACATGCGTTTCGTGAAGCCGGTCGATGCGGCGCTCGTGCGCGAGCTGGCCGAAACGCACGATTACCTCGTCACGGTCGAGGAAGGCTGCGTGATGGGTGGCGCGGGCTCGGCCTGCGTGGAAGCCCTGATGGAGAGTGGGGTTATCCGACCCGTACTACAATTGGGCCTCCCTGACCAGTTCGTCGACCACGGCGATCACGCGAAGCTGCTGGCGCAATGCGGCCTCGACGGCGCGGGCATCGCGAAGTCGATTCGCGAACGCTTCCTGAGCCCGGCGGCCGATGTCGCCGGCCACGCGAAGCGCGTCGCATAAGCTGGCGCCGCCTGCGGGCGGCGTCGGTGCGACTGGCGCAACCGGTCTTCATTGATGCGGAAAACATGGGCCTGCGGGCCCATGTTGCTTTTCCGGCTGCCGCATGATGCGGCGTGCGCGTCGTCGAACGCGCGGCTTACAAGGATTGAACAAGATGAACCAGATGAATCCCGCCTTCGTGATGCCCGACGTGCAGAGCACGGTGGATACCCGTCAGATCCCGATTCAGCGCGTGGGCGTGAAGGCGGTCCGGCATCCGTTGACGGTGTGTACCGAAAGCGGCGACGTGCAACCGACCGTCGGTGTCTGGAATCTCGACGTCCGTCTGCCGGCCGATCAGAAGGGCACGCACATGTCGCGCTTCGTCGCGCTGCTCGAGGAGAACCGCGCGCCGCTGACGGTCGAGCGCTTCCGCACGATGCTCGCGTCGATGCTCGTGAAGCTCGAAGCCGAGGCCGGCCGCATCGAAGTCACGTTCCCGTATTTCGTGAACAAGACCGCGCCGGTGTCCGGCGTGCAGAGCCTGCTCGACTATGAAGTGACGCTCGCCGGCGAAAGCCGCAACGGCGACACGCGCCTGTTCCTGAAGGTGCTCGTGCCGGTCACGAGCCTGTGCCCGTGCTCGAAGAAGATCTCGCAGTACGGCGCGCACAACCAGCGCTCGCACGTGACGATCGATGCCGAGCTGGCCGCCGATCTGCCGGTCGAGGCGCTGATCCGCATCGCGGAAGAAGAAGCGTCGTGCGAACTGTGGGGGCTGTTGAAGCGTCCGGACGAGAAGTTCGTCACCGAGCGCGCATACGAGAACCCGAAGTTCGTCGAGGATCTAGTGCGCGACGTCGCACAACGTCTCGATGCGGACGAGCGGGTGGTTGCTTACGTGCTCGAAGCCGAGAACTTCGAGTCGATCCACAATCACAGCGCGTATGCGTTGATCGAACGCGACAAGCGGCAGGCTGCATAACGCCGCGGCTGCAGCATTTTGTCCTGCCAATGAGAAAAGCCGCTCGAACGAGCGGCTTTTTCGTTTTCCGGCTGGCGGTGTCGTGCGGCGCGATTCAGCCCGCGAGCGACGCGAGATCCCAGCGCGGCTTCACCGTGAACGCGTAGTCGGCATTCGCCTGTTCCGGCCAGCGGCCGAGCCGCAGCGCGCCCGCGAGCGCGATCATCGCGCCGTTGTCGGTGCAGAGCGCGAGGTCGGGGTAGTGCACGTCGAAGCCGCGCTTGGCGGCGGCCGCCGACAGTGCCGCGCGCAATTGGCGGTTCGCGCCGACGCCGCCCGCGACCACGAGGCGCTTGAGCTTCGTCCTCTTCAGCGCGGCGAGCGACTTCGCGACGAGTACGTCGACGGCTGCATCGACGAAGCCACGTGCCAGGTCGGCCTTCGCGCGTTCGAGGGCTTCGCCGTCGAGCTTCGCCGCTTCGAATTTCTTCATCTGCGTGAGCACGGCCGTCTTCAGGCCGCTGAAGCTGAAGTCGAGATCGCCCGAATGCAGCATCGGGCGCGGCAGCACGACCGCGCCCGGCGTGCCCGTTTCGGCCAGTTTCGATACTTCGGGGCCGCCCGGGTAGCCGAGGCCGATCAGTTTCGCCGTCTTGTCGAACGCTTCGCCGGCCGCGTCGTCGAGCGTTTCGCCGAGCGTCTCGTACACGCCGACGTCGGTCACGCGCATCAGTTGCGTGTGGCCGCCGGAAACCAGCAGCGCGACGAACGGGAACGGCGGCGGCTCGTCGACCAGCAGCGGCGACAACAGGTGGCCTTCGAGGTGATGGATGCCGACGGTCGGCTTGTTCCACGCGAGCGCGAGTGCATTCGCGATGCTCGCGCCGACCAGCAGCGCGCCGGCGAGGCCGGGGCCCTGCGTGAACGCAATCGCGTCGATGTCGTCGCGGCGCGTGCCGCTTTGTGCCATCACTTCCTCGAGCAGCGGCAGCGCGCGGCGGATGTGGTCGCGCGATGCGAGCTCGGGCACGACGCCGCCGTAGTCGCGGTGCATCGCGATCTGCGAATGGAGCGCGTGCGCGAGCAGGCCGCGCTGCGTGTCGTAGAGCGCGAGGCCGGTTTCGTCGCAGGAGCTTTCGATGCCGAGAACGAGCATGGGTGCGGGCAGGGCACGCCGTTTCGGGCGCGCCGCGGATAGGTCAACGTAACCCGAAATTATAGCAGGCGGGGGCTCGCGGTCCCTGAGGGTGGCCCGGGTCCGAGGTCGGGCAGGTACAATCCGCGCCATGGAAACTTATGACATCGCCGTGATCGGCGCGGGCGCCGCCGGCATGATGAGCGCCGCGGTCGCAGGCCAGCTCGGCCGCCGCGTCGTGCTGATCGATCACGCGCCGCGGCTCGCCGAGAAAATCCGCATTTCGGGCGGCGGCCGCTGCAACTTCACGAACCTGTACGCCGGGCCCGACAACTATCTGTCGTCGAATCCGCATTTCGCGCGCTCGGCGCTCGCGCGCTATACGCCGCGCGACTTCCTCGGGCTGCTCAAGCGCCATCACGTGACCTGGCACGAAAAGCACAAGGGCCAGCTCTTTTGCGACCACGGCAGCGACGCGATCATCGACGTGCTGAAGCACGAGTGCGACGCGGGCGGCATCGCGTGGCGCCGGCCCGTCGTCGTCGACGCGGTGCGCCATGCGCCGTCCGACGGCTTCACGCTCGACACGCAGCAGGCCGGCCCGATCGGGGCGCGCGCACTGATCGTCGCGACCGGCGGGCTGTCGATTCCGAAGATCGGTGCGACCGATTTCGGCTACCGGCTCGCGAAGCAGTTCGGCCACAAGCTCGTCGATACGCGGCCCGCGCTCGTGCCGCTGACGTTCGCGCCGCAAGACTGGGCGCCGTTCGCGCCGCTGTCCGGCGTATCGCTCGAAGTGCGCGTGTCGACCGGCGACAAGAAGCGCGGCGGCGAATTCGTCGAGGACCTGCTGCTGACCCATCGCGGGCTGTCCGGGCCCGGCATCCTGCAGATCTCGAGCTACTGGCAGCCCGGCGACCCGATCCGCGTCGACCTGCTGCCGCAGCGCGACACGGTGGCCGATCTGCTCGACGCGAAGCGCACGTCGAAGCGCCAGATCGGCTCACTGCTCGCCGACTGGGTGCCGTCGCGCCTCGCGCATGCGTGGCTCGACACGCATCGCGTCGCGGCCGACGCACGGCTCGCGGATCTGCCCGACAAGACGCTGCGTCAGATCGGTGAAGCGCTGTCCGGCTGGACGCTGACGCCGAACGGCACCGAAGGCTACAAGAAGGCCGAGGTGACGAAGGGCGGGGTCGATACGCGCGAGCTGTCGTCGGCGACGATGATGAGCGCGCGCGTGCCGGGGCTGTTCTTCGTCGGCGAGGCGGTGGACGTGACGGGCTGGCTCGGCGGCTACAACTTCCAGTGGGCATGGGCGTCCGGCACGGCGGCCGGGCAGGCCGCGGCCGAGTATGCGCGAGGCGCCTGACGCGCCGGCCGGCGCCGTTCTGGCGGGTTGGGGTCCGTGCCTTTGAACAATCGCTCTGCTATACTCGGTAGTCTTTCCTTGCAAACCTTTATTCGTGTCGGATCATGACGATCATTCGCGTTAAAGAGAACGAGCCGTTCGAAGTTGCAATGCGTCGCTTCAAGCGCACGATCGAGAAGAACGGTCTGCTGACCGAGCTTCGTGCGCGCGAGTTTTACGAGAAGCCGACCGCAGAACGCAAGCGTAAGAAGGCCGCTGCGGTGAAGCGTCATTACAAGCGGATTCGCAGCCAGACGCTGCCGAAGAAGCTGTACTGAACGATTGGGCGCCGCGCGGTTCGCTGAGCGGCGCACCGGCGACTCCGTGCGATCGGGTGCGATCGCGCAGCCGATCAGGCAGCGAGTCGCCGATGCCGGATTCGAGCAACCCGCTTGAGACACTGTCCCAAGCGGGTTTTTGTGTTGACGCCCATTCGCGGGCGTCGGATTCACGTTTCCATCCCGGGTGAAAGATGAGTTTGAAAGAGCAGATCAGCGAAGACATGAAGGCCGCGATGCGCGCGAAGGAAAGCGAGCGCCTGGCAACGATTCGCCTGCTGATGGCCGCGATCAAGCAGCGCGAAGTCGATGATCGGGTCACGCTCGACGACGCGGGCATCACGGCCGTGATCGACAAGATGATCAAGCAGCGCAAGGATTCGATCAGCCAGTTCCAGGCGGCCGGTCGCGACGATCTGGTCGCGAAGGAGCAAGCCGAGCTGACCGTGCTGGGCGGCTACATGCCCGCGCAACTGTCGGACGCCGAAGTGGCGGCCGAGGTGCAGGCGGCCGTCGCGCAAACCGGCGCGGCCGGCCCGCAGGACATGGGCAAGGTGATGGGCGTGCTGAAGGGCAAGCTCGCCGGCCGTGCCGACATGACGGCCGTTTCCGCGCAGGTCAAGGCCGCGCTCACGAAGTAAAACCCGTTCCCGGCGCGCCCAGCGATGCGTGCGCCGGGCGTCGTATTGTCTTTTTTCGCTCGATCCCACGGTGATTCCGCATTCGTTCCTGCAGGATTTGCTGAACCGCGTCGATATCGTCGACGTGGTGGGCCGGTACGTGCAGCTCAAGAAGGGCGGCGCCAACTTCATGGGGCTGTGCCCGTTCCATAACGAGAAGAGCCCGTCGTTTACCGTCAGCCCGACCAAGCAGTTCTATCACTGCTTCGGTTGCGGCGCGCACGGCACGGCGATCGGCTTCCTGATGGAACATGCGGGGCTCACGTTCCCGGAAGCCGTGCAGGAACTCGCGCAATCCGTCGGGCTGACCGTGCCGCACGAACCGTCGATGCGCGGCGGCGGTGGGGGCGGAGGCGGTGGCGGCGACTATCCGGCGCCCGTGTCGAAATCGGTGGCGACCGCGCTGTCCGATGCGATGACGGCGGCATGCGACTACTACCGCAAGCAGTTGCGCGGCGCGACCGTCGCGATCCAGTACCTGAAGAACCGGGGCCTGACCGGCGAGATCGCCGCGCGCTTCGGTCTCGGCTATGCGCCGGACGGCTGGCAGAACCTCGAAGCCGCGTTCCCGGATTATCGCGACGAGTCGCTCGTCGAGGCGGGGCTCGTGATCGTCAGCGAGAAAACCGATGCCCAGGGCGTCGCGCGCCGCTACGACCGGTTCCGCGAGCGGATCATGTTCCCGATCCGCAACGTGAAGGGGCAGGTGATCGGTTTCGGCGGCCGTGTGCTCGGCAGCGGCGAACCGAAGTACCTGAATTCGCCGGAAACGCCGTTGTTCAACAAGGGCAGCGAGCTGTACGGGCTGTTCGAGGCGCGGCTCGCGATTCGCGAGCGCAAGTACGTGCTGGTCGTCGAAGGCTACATGGACGTCGTCGCGCTCGCGCAGCTCGGGTTTCCGAACGCGGTCGCGACGCTCGGCACCGCATGCACGCCGATTCACGTGCAGAAGCTGCTGCGCCAGACCGACACGGTCATTTTCAGTTTCGACGGCGATTCGGCCGGACGGCGCGCGGCCCGGCGCGCGCTCGAGGCATGCCTGCCGCATGCGGGCGACAACCGGACGATCCGGTTCCTTTTTCTGCCGACCGAGCACGATCCGGACAGCTACGTGCGCGAATTCGGCGCGGAGGCGTTCTCCGAGCAGGTCGAGCGGGCGATGCCGCTGTCGCAATTTCTGTTGAACGAAGCGATTGCCGGCAAGGCGCTCGATCAGCCGGAAGGCCGCGCGAAGGCGCTGTTCGATGCGAAGCCGCTGTTGCAGGCGCTGCCGGCGAACGCGTTGCGTGCGCAGATCATGCACATGTTCGCCGACCGTCTCGATATCCCGTTCGAAGAGGTCGCGGCGCTGTCGGACGTCGATACGCGCATCGCGACGCCGCCGCGCCAGGCGCCCGCGCGCAGCGAGCGGCGCCGCGTGACGGACAGCGAAAAGCGCGCGTTGCGTACGCTGGTGATGCATCCGCGCATCGCATCGCAGCTCGACGACGAACAGATTGCGACCCTGCGCGCGCTGCCGCGCATCGGCGAACTGTTCGCGGAAGTCGTCGATCATGCGCGCGCGCTGGGCGACGGCGCGGAGTTCCGGCTGCTGTCGGATGTCCTCAGGACGTCCTCGAACGGGGCGACTTACGAGGAAATCTTCCGCGAAATTCTGGACTATGATGAAAACGTCCGCGATTTGCTGTTACAGAATCCGGAAGACGAGACGGTGCCCGAGCGGCAGCGTGAGCAGGAGCGGATCGCGGGGGAGGAGCTGCAGGCAGCGGTGCTCAAGATGCGCTATGACGCCTGCTGCGACCGGCTGGACAGGCTGGCGCGGCAATCCACCTTCACCCCCGAGGAGTTGGCCGAATTGACGGAATTGAACCAGCAGCGAACCGACATGAAGCGTCGGCTCGGGCTGTAGGCGGCTGGGGCGCTTAGAGAGGGCTCCCCAGCGTGCTATAATATAAGGTTTCCAGCGGTTTGTTTTCCAAGCAGAGGCGAGAATCGCGATGGCAAAGACGACAGGCGGAAAGAAAGCAACAGGCAAGGGCTCGACGGAGCCGACCAAGAAGGTCACAGCGGCCAAGTCTGCTTCTTCCACCAGGACAACGTCTTCAGCCACGTCAGCCCCTGCAGGAAAGAAAACCGCGGCCGGCACTGCTCAGGCTGCGCCGGCGCCGGCAGCCAGAACACGGGCTGCCGCCAGACCCGACTCCGGGCCGGCCAAGCCGGCGGCGAAGCGGGCAAGTGCGAAAAGCGCAAGGGACACGACTGCCGACGCGGACGAAACGGCAGTACGTACTACTCATGCACCCACGGTTCAACCGGCTGTCGTCCAGCAGCCGCGAGTCGATATAGCCGGTACGGCGAACTCCATGACCAAAAAGCTGAACGAAGTATCCGTCGAAGACGACGCAAATCAGAGCGACGAGCAGCCCGCAGCCGCGGCTGCACCGGGCAAGTCCAAGGTGCGCGATCGTCGCGCCAAGGAAAAGGCGCTGCTGAAGGAAGCGTTCGCGACGAGCACGCCGGGCACGGCCGAGGAGCTCGAAGAGCGCCGCGTGAAACTGCGCGCGCTGATCAAGCTCGGCAAGGAGCGCGGCTTCCTCACGTACGCCGAAATCAACGACCACCTGCCGGATAACTTCACCGAGACGGAAGCCCTCGAGGGCATCATCGGCACGTTCAACGACATGGGCGTGGCGGTTTACGAGCAGGCGCCGGACGCGGAAACGCTGCTCCTGAACGACAACGCGCCCGCCGCGTCGTCGGACGATGAAGTCGAGGAGGAAGCGGAAGTCGCGCTGTCCACCGTCGATTCGGAATTCGGCCGCACGACCGATCCGGTCCGGATGTACATGCGCGAGATGGGCACGGTCGAGCTGCTCACGCGCGAAGGCGAAATCGAGATCGCGAAGCGGATCGAGGACGGCCTGCGCCACATGGTGATGGCCATCTCCGCGTGCCCGACGACGATCGCCGACATCCTCGCGATGGCCGAACGCGTCGCGAACGAAGAGATCCGCGTCGACGAGCTCGTCGACGGCCTGCTCGATCCGAATGCTTCGGACTCCGCCGATACGGACGGCTTCTCCGCGAAGGAAGCGGAAGCCATCGAGAACGAGGACGAGGAAGCCGAAGAGGAAGAGGAAGAAGAGGAAGAGGAGGAAGACGACGGTGCCGCGCAGGCATCGGCGAACGCCGCCCAGCTCGAAGCCCTCAAGCGCGCATCGCTCGAGAAGTTCTCGCAGATCAGCGAGTGGTTCGACAAGATGCGCCGCGCGTTCGAGAAGGAAGGCTACAAGTCGAAGGCCTACCTGAAGGCGCAGGAAACGATCCAGAGCGAACTGATGACGATCCGCTTCACCGCGCGTACCGTCGAACGCCTGTGCGACACGCTGCGTGCGCAGGTGGACGAAGTGCGTCAGGTCGAGCGTCAGATCCTGCACATCGTCGTCGACAAGTGCGGCATGCCGCGCTCGGAATTCATCGCGCGCTTCCCGGGCAGCGAGACGGATCTCGACTGGGCCGAGAAGATCACCGCGGAAGGCCATCCGTACAGCGCGGTGCTGTCGCGTAACGTCCCGGCGATCCGCGAACAGCAGCAGCGCCTGCTCGACCTGCAGGCGCGCGTCGTGCTGCCGCTGAAGGACCTGAAGGAAACCAACCGCCAGATGGCGGCCGGCGAACTGAAGGCGCGTCAGGCGAAGCGCGAAATGACCGAGGCCAACCTGCGTCTCGTGATCTCGATCGCGAAGAAGTACACGAACCGCGGCCTGCAGTTCCTCGACCTGATCCAGGAAGGCAACATCGGCCTGATGAAGGCGGTGGACAAGTTCGAATACCGTCGCGGCTACAAGTTCTCGACCTATGCGACGTGGTGGATTCGTCAGGCCATCACGCGCTCGATCGCCGACCAGGCGCGCACGATCCGTATTCCGGTTCACATGATCGAAACGATCAACAAGATGAACCGCATCTCGCGGCAGATCCTGCAGGAAACCGGTCTCGAGCCGGACCCGGCAACGCTCGCCGAGAAGATGGAGATGCCGGAAGACAAGATCCGCAAGATCATGAAGATCGCGAAGGAGCCGATCTCGATGGAAACGCCGATCGGTGACGACGACGATTCCCATCTCGGCGACTTCATCGAGGACACCAACACGGTCGCGCCGGCGGATGCCGCGCTGCATGCCAGCATGCGCGACGTCGTGAAGGACGTGCTCGATTCGCTGACGCCGCGCGAGGCGAAGGTGCTGCGGATGCGTTTCGGTATCGAGATGAGCACCGATCACACGCTCGAGGAAGTCGGCAAGCAGTTCGACGTCACGCGCGAGCGGATCCGTCAGATCGAGGCCAAGGCGCTGCGCAAGCTGCGTCACCCGAGCCGTTCCGACAAGCTGAAGTCGTTCCTCGAAGGGAACTGATTTCCAGCGTCTCTCTTACGAACGCCGCCGGTATCCGCATGATGCCGGTGGCGTTCGTTCCCTGTGTCGTCTTTGTTGTTACAATGCCGGCCCGGCTTCGTTGCCGGGGTGGCGTGTAGCACGCTTTGCTTCTCGTCTGGGCCCCTAGCTCATGCTTGGTTAGAGCAGCGAACTCATAATTCGTTGGTGCCGGGTTCGACTCCCGGGGGGCCCACCAGATTTCATGCCGCGCCGCGCAGTATCGCGGCATGCCGAAAACCCGCGATCGCGTCATGCGTCGCGGGTTTTTCTTTGGGCGGCCGCGCGGCGCGATCAGGAAAACAACGAGGGGCTGCCGCGCCGATGGCAATCGAAGTATGCTGTGGCGCGGCCGGCTTCGGTGCGATACGCGCGCACGTCAGGACCGCCGATCAATGCCGCCTCCATTCGGCGGCCAGAACAAACGGATTTCACCCGGGAGCGGGGACGGCGATCATGATCAGGCTGCGTTCGTGGGGTGCGATTCTGTCGTTGCTGATGCTTGCCGCGTGCGCGAGCCTGCCGCCGCAGGCAGACCGTGCGCCCACGCATGCATTCACCGATACCGACGATACGCGCCTCGGCGTGGCATTTCGCCAGCAGGCTGCCGCCCATCCGGGGCAGGACGCGTTTCATTTGCTGACCGATCCGGTCGACGCACTGGACGCGCGCGTGCTGCTCGCCGACCGCGCCGAGCGCTCGCTGGACCTTCAGTACTACATCTGGCACGACGACCTGACCGGCCACGAACTGGCCGACGCGGTCATGCGCGCGGCCGATCGCGGCGTGCGCGTGCGCGCGCTGCTCGACGATCTCGGCACCAACGCCGACGACCGCAAGCTGCTCGAGATCAGCGCGCATCCGAACATCGAGATCCGGCTGTTCAATCCGGTGGCGACGCGCCGGTTCAAGAAGCTCGGCACCCTGTTCGAGTTCTCGCGCGTCAACCGGCGCATGCACAACAAGGCGATGATCGCGGACAACCAGGCGGCGATCGTCGGCGGCCGTAATATCGGCGACGAATACTTCGGTGCATCGTCGATGCTGGAGTTCGGCGATCTCGATGTCGTCGTTCACGGGCCGGTCGTGAAAGACATCTCGACGGAATTCGATGCGTTCTGGAATTCGCCGTACGCGTATCCGGTCGATACGCTGGTCGGGCACGATGCGGCGCCGGGCGGCCTCGAGCGCGAGCGAGAACGGTTGCGCGACTACCTGAGGGCCATGGAGGACAATCCGTACGTGCTCGAGGCCCGCCAGCGGCTCGACCGGATCGTCCACGGGCAAGGCACGGAGCTGTCGTGGGGGCATGCGACGGTGCTGTACGACGATCCGTCGAAGATCGCGCACCCGCCGAAGGACAGCGACGGGCACCTGATGCCGCAGTTGCGTGCGCTTGCGTTGCAGCCCCGGCACGACCTGCTGATCGTGTCGCCGTATTTCGTGCCGGGCAAGGAAGTGGTCGAGCGGCTGCGCGCGCTCACGGCGCGCGGCGTGCGCGTGACGGTGCTGACCAATTCGCTCGCGTCGACCGACGTCGCGGCCGTGCATGCCGGCTACCGGCGCTATCGAAGCGATCTGGTGAACGCCGGCGTGCGGCTTTACGAGCGCCGGCCCTCGGGCGACAAGAGTATTTCGAAGCAGGTGATCATCGGCTCGTCGCGCGCGTCGCTGCATGCGAAGACCTACGTATTCGATCACACGAGCATCTTCATCGGGTCGATGAATCTCGATCCGCGCTCGCTGAACCTCAATACGGAGATCGGCGTTTATTGCGAGAGCCCGGCGATTGCATCGCAGGTGGCCAACGATCTGGAGGCGCGGCTCGACCAGATCGCGTGGCGTGTCGAGGCGAGAACCGACCCGGCCGGCAGCGGGCGTCTCAAGTGGGTTCAGACGGATGCGGACGGGAAGGTCACCGAGATCGATCACGAACCGGAAGTGTCGGCCCCGCGGCGAATGGAAGTGTGGTTTCTCGGGCTGTTTCCGATCGAATCGCAATTGTGAGCGGCACTCAGTGCCGCGCGCGGCGGTGCTGCTCGATGACGTCGGCAAACTGCATCGCCGCTGTCTCGATCGTCGCATCGCTCAGCCCTGAATAGCCGAGCACGAAACCGTTGTATCGCCGGCCGTCGCCGATGCAATAGCTGCTCAGCGGTTGGAGCCGCAAGCCGCGGGCGGCGGCCGTATGCGCGACGTCGGTATCGTGCAGCGGCACCGCGAGATCCGCGGAAAGATGCATGCCGCCGGGGCTTTCCCGCACGCTCAGCGACGTGCCGAGATGGCGGGCGAGCGCCGCTTCGAGGCCGCCGCGCCGGTCGGCGTAAAGCGCCCGCATCTTCCGCAGGTGCCGCGCAAACAGGCCGGTGTCGATGAATTCTGCCATCGCCAGCTGGTCGGCCGAGTGGCCGCGATGGACGAGTTCGCGCAGCGTGCTCGTGAAGCGGTCGACCAGCACCGGCGGCACCACCATGAAGCCGAGCCGAAGGGCCGGAAACATCGTCTTGCTGAACGTGCCGAGATAGCACACCGGTGCATCCGCATGCAGGCCCTGGATCGCAGGCAGCGGCTGGCCGCCGTGACGGAACTCGCTGTCGTAGTCGTCTTCGATGATCCACGCGCCGCATGCACGGGCATGCTCGACGAGCGCCGCGCGCCGCCGCGGGCTCATCAGCGCGCCGAGCGGGTACTGGTGCGACGGTGTCGTATAGACCAGCCGGGGCGGGTGGGTGCGCCACTGCGCGTCGGTCGGCGCCATGCCCTCGCGATCGACCTCGATCGGCACGGGATTCAGGCCGGTCGACCGGAACGCGGTTCTCGCGCCGTTGTAGCAAGGGTTCTCGAGCCAGCCGTATTCCCCCGGATTCGCCAGCATGCGCGCGCAGAGTTCGAGGCTGCTCTGCGTGCCGTCGGTGATGAACACCTGGCCCGTGTCGCAGCGCACGCCGCGCGACACGCGGATGTACGCGGCTACCGCGCGCCGCAGTTCGGGCAGCCCTTCGACCGGGCCGTACGCCAGCCGGGCCGGCGTGATGGTCTTCCATGCGCGCTCGATGCAACGACGCCACTGGGCAACCGGGAATTCGTCGAGGGACGGCAGGCCGGGAACGAACGGCAGCATGCGTTCGGGCTCGGGGTCGGCGTTCTCCAGCCCGTGCACGCGCGCCGACAAGTGAACCGGCGCGGGGCCGTCTTCCTTTGCGACGTTCGAGCGGTCGCATCCGTCCCATAGCGTGATCGTGCCGTTGCGCGTGGCCGCCACAAAGCCTTCCTCGGCAAGACGCTCGTACGCATAGACCGCGGAATTGCGCGCGATGCCCAGCTCGGCCGCGAGCACGCGCGTCGACGCGAGCCGCGTGCCGCGCGGGAGGTGCCCGTCCAGCAGCATGTTGCGCAGGCTCCGGTAGAGGGCTTCCTGCCGACTATGCGTTGTCGCGCCGTCCTGTCTGGCAAGCGACGAGATGAGCAGCGCGAGATCCATGGGCTGGTTCCAGAAATTTTCGTTGTGCTGGTTCTTTCGAAGAGGCCGCGCGCATCGTATCGTTCACGTTCTCGCGGGGCAGGCCGGTAACGCGCATTTTCAGCGATCGGCGCGACTGGCGGGATGCGCGTATTTTGCTCGATTCGACGAGCGACTGTCGATGGGCCGGGTAGCCGCGCGCTTATGCACGGATACGGCACGATGCCGATACCAATAATTTCGCAGTACAGATAGATGAACGAAAAGACCGATCTCTCTTCCACGCCGCGTACGACCATTCGCCGCCTGCCTGAACTGGCGAGCCACGATCGCACGATGCTCTACCGCATCGTGGACGAAGCATATGTCTGTCACATCGCGTTCGGCGACGGGCAAAACACGCACTGCATTCCGACCGCGCACTGGAGAAGGGGCGATGCGCTCTATATCCACGGGTCGAACGGCAGCCGCATGGTCAAGGCATTGTCGGCCGGCGCGCAGGCTTGCGTCGCGATGACGCTGCTGGACGGCCTCGTGCTGGCCAGATCCGCCTTCAATCATTCGATGAATTATCGGTCCGCGGTGATCTACGGGCAGTTCGACGTGATCGAAGGCAGCGCCGAAAAACTCGCCGCGCTGGATGCGTTGATGGACAAGATCGCGCCGGGCCGCAAGCATGAAGCGCGGCCGGGCAATTCGAAGGAAATCAATGCGACCAGCGTGCTGCGGATTTCGATGGCGGAAGCGGCCGTGAAAATCAGCGATTCGCTGCCGTCCGACAAAGAGGAAGATCTCGGGCTGGCGGTGTGGGCCGGGATCTTGCCACTGAAGACGACGCGCGGCGCGCCGGTCCATGCCGACGGCAACGTGGTGGTGCCGGACTACGTCCGGAACTGGGCCGATTGAAGGGCGCGGCGGCGCGTGACGTGGCGGGCCGTAGCGCCCGCATGGCCATGATGCCGGCGTGTCGTGCTTTTACCCCGGCCGATGTTCGCGCGACTCGTGCGGCGGGTGCGACTCGGCCGGATGCGGCGCGTGCGCATGCTCGGGCGCTGCCTGCCGAGGCTGCGGTGCCGCGTGTTCGCGCGGCGGCGCTTCGGGGTGCGGCTGCATCTCCTTGCGTTGTTGCTGTTGTGCTGCCTCGCTCCGCTGCTGTTGCGGGGCCTCGTCACGTTGCTGGGCTTCCACGCGTTGCTGCTGTTGCGCTTCGTCGCGCTGCTGCATCTGAGCGTGTTCCTGCTGTTGGGCGGCATTGCGTTGCTGTATCTCTTCGCGTTGCTGGGCCGCGTCGTGTCGCTGCATTTCCTCGCGTTGCTGCTGCTGTTGCAGCGCCGCCGCGCGAGTCTCCTGCGCGGCATGTTCGCGCTGCATCGCCTGCTGCCGCGTGTCGTGCGTCGCACCGGGCGGATGCGGCACAGGCACCTCGGCATGCGGCGTATTCGCGCGATGCTGCGCGAATGCTTCGGGCGCCGGTCGTGCACCGGGGCGCGCGTCGTTTGCACCGAAATGCGGGATCGTCATCGGCGCGGCACCCGGGCGCTGCTCCAGGGCCTGGCCGCGCATCGGCTCCGCGCCCGGCCGGACCGTGTTGCGCTCGATCGTCGTGTTGTTGTTGGTGACGTTGCCGCCGTAGTTGTTCGTGATGCGTGTGTTGCGGATGTTCGTGATGTTGTTGATCACCGTGGTCGACTTCGTCACGTAGGTGGTGTGGTTGTACACCACGGCCGGACGCTGCCAGCCGCCGTGCCATGCCGGGCCTTCGGGGTGTGGTGCACCCCAGTTCACGCCCCATGCGTGCCAGCCCCAGTCGTGATGCCCGAAGATCGCCGCGCCGACGGCGATGCCGATGCCAAACGTGATCACGCCGGCCGTGACGACTTCGCCGGTGCTGTAGACGGGCGGCCGATACACATAGCCGGGATAGGACGAAACCGGCTCGCCGTAGACGACGGTCGGGTTGTACGACGGTACGTACACGACATCGGGCTGCGCGGGTTCGATCTCGATCGCTTGCTCGGGCGGCGGCACGATCGCCGGCCCGCTGTAGACCACCGGCGCGTCGGTGGCCGGCGTGTACCCCGCCGGCGCGGCTTGCGCGACTTGCGTGACCCGCAGCTGGCCGCTCGAGCGCAGATGGCCGGATTTCTGCGCGCGCTGGCGCATCACCTGGATCGCATTCATCACGTCGGTCGGGTCGTTGTAGTACGCCTGTCCGAGCGAGGTGGTCCAGGCCGGGTTCGACGCCATTTGCGACAGTACCGCGGGGAACGCGGTCAGCGCCTTGACGGACGGGTCCCACGGTTGCGTATCGGCGGCGCTCGCGAGCGCCTGGCCCTTCAACGACGGATTTTGCGTCACCCATGTATTGGCGGCCGTTATCTGGTCCGGATACGTTGCGCCCGCGAGCACCAATGCGACCAGCTTGTCGGGGAACAGCGCGATCGGCGCGACCATCTGATAGAGCTGGTCGGCACTCGGCGGCGTGTACGCGACGGGCGTCGACGCGGGCTGTGCCGCCGAGGCGGCGCTCGCATCGCTGGCCGGCGCGGCGGTGCTGCTTTCGTCGCGCTTGTTGCAGGCCGACAGGCCGAGCAGCGACACGATGACGGACGACGCGATCAGCGTCCTGACGGGGCGGTGTGCACGGGCGTGGTTCATGTTGTTCGTTCGGTGTGGTGGCAGCGTTGGCAGGCACGCGGGCCGCGCGATGAGCTCGAACACAGTGTCTCGCCGTCCGTGCATGTTCCGGGGCATTGGCCGGAGCGGGGGGCGGCGCAATCGTGTTCGCATGGCGGTCGTCCCGCGACGAATCGATACCTTCAGTTAAACGCACGACATGCACGGAAGTTGTCGCGGTGTTGTGTAACAGTGTGTGTACCTTGCAGTCCGTAAGCGGACAGGCGGGCGCGCGGTAACCGACGTGAAAGTTGTTTGCGCAACGATTGCAAGGTTGGGGCGCAGGCGTGACGTTTGCTGCGCGAGGTGAGCGGGCACGGCATGCAAAAAACCCGCGAAGGCTGCGAGGCCTTCGCGGGTTTCTTCAACGCGGTTGAGTACGGCTGTGGCGCGCGCGATGCGTTGCGCAACCGTACCCGGTTCGGTCAACGGCCCATCAGCGCGCGAAATCCGACGTGCTCTGGATGAACGTATTCAGCTTCGAGATGTTCACGCTGCCGAAGCCCGTCGTCGCATCCCAGCCGGCCTTCGCCTTGTAGCCGTAAGTGCCGCTGCCGTTGTTGCCGGACGTGACGTCGTGCAGCAGCGCCGCGTTGGACGGGAAGTACTTGTAGATGCTCGACGCGGGGAACCCGAGCGCATTGTTGTTGGCCGACTGCAGCCGCGCCCAGATGCCCGTGAAGATCGGCGCGGCGAGGCTCGTGCCGCCTTCGTTGTTCAGGTACCCCGAACCCCACAGCGTGTCCGACGTCTGGCCGTTCACGACGAGAATCGCACCCGTGCGCAGGTCGGCGTCGAAGCCGACGTCGGGCAGCGCGCGCTTGGTCGAGCCGGTGAGGGTCGACGATTGCCACGTCGGCGCGGCCTCGTACTTGCTGTACCCGCCGCCCGTCGACCACACGGTGCCCGGCTGCCAGCTCGGATCGTTCCAGACGATCTCGCTGTTGTACGCATTGGTCGACGTATTGGTGAACAGCGTCGTGCCGCCCACCGCGATCACGTACGGCGACGTGGCCGGCTCGCTCACCGTATAGGTCGAGCGCGACGGCGTGCCGCTCGCGCATTCGTACGCGCCGTGGTCGCCGGCGGAAACGGAGAAGGTTTGCCCTTGCGCGACCGCCTGCTTGAAGATGGTGTCGTCGGTCGCCTGCGAGCCCGTGCTGTTCGCCGATGATTCGCACACGCCGAGCGACACGTTGATCACCTTCGCGACGTTGTCGGTCACGACCTTGTTGTACGCGGCCGTGATCGCGGTGAGCGTCATCGACGGCGCGACGTAGAACACGACCTGCTTCACGCTGCCGCCGGCCGCGCCGACGATCGACTGGCTGTCGAGGTTCCATTCGACGGTGCCGTCGGTGTCGGTGTACGAACTGCCGGCCGGGCCCGTCTTCACGATGCTGCTGCTGATCGTGCCGAGGCCGTTGTTCGCGGCGAACGTATTGAGGTCGCTCACCGTCTGCGACAGGTCGCCTTCGGAGATGATGCCGACCGTGGTCTGCGAGGCCGTCGGCGTGCCGTCGCCGCCGTAGATCGACGAGAATTCCGTCGGGTTGTGCGGCACCGCCGACGCGCCGGCCGGGATCGTCAGGTTGCTGGTGTTGCCTTGCGGCTTGCTGCCCGCGCCCGTATGCACGAGCTCGACGTTCTGCAGGCCGAGCACCGAGCCGACGACGTTGCCGATCGCGTTCGGCACTTGCGCGGCGTCGGTGTTCGCATAGACGCTGCGACCGTTGCGCGTGAAGCGCTTGAGGGTCGTGCGGAACGCGGACTGGACGGTGCCCGCGGTGCCGGACGCGGAGACCAGCAGCCGGTTCGGCGCGACCACGATATTCACGAAGCCGGCCTTGCGCAGGTGGGCGACGACGGAGGCGACCTGCTGGTCGGTCGGCGCATATTGCGCGGCGAATTGCGCCGGCGTGAGGAACTGCCGGTAGTGCGGCGAGCCGGGCGTATGCAGGTCGCGCAGGTACTGGTCGAGCTGGGCTTCGTTGCGCAGGTTCAGCCCGAGCACGATGTCCACCGATTCGCCGGGCGCCATGTCGATCGCCGAGGCGGCAGCGGCTGCCGTGCTCGCCGCGGGCGCGCCGGCCGTACCGGCTTCGTTCTGCTGCACGAGCGGCAGGAAGCCCTTGGTGCGCGTTTCCGTCCAGCCGGCCGCGGGCGCGGCATGGGCGGTCGCCATGCCGAACGTCGCGGCTGCTGCGGCGGCGAATGCGAGTTTGACGACGCGAATGTGCTTTTGATTCTTGTTTGCAACCTGATTCATTTGAATTACCCCTCCGGTTGAACAACGAACGGCACGAACAACAACGGTCGAAAGCGGTGCGGGTCGTGCACCGCCGCTTTCTGTCGCATGCGGGCGGATGGCACGAACGCGACAGGGCCTTTCGCCCGATCCGGAAAGCGGTTTTTCTCCGGAGGCGAAATACGGAAAACGCGGTAACGGGAAAGCTGCGCCGCAGGGCGGGGCAGTCGCGCCGGAGTCGGCGCGGGCGGGATTGCTAGAGCAACAGCTTCGTTGTCCTGCTCATTTGATTCGATCCTTCGGCCCGCTGCCGGATGGCAGCCGTCCATTGAAATGCATCGGGATACTGCACGCACCGGCGGGCGAACGCATCATTCGGCGGCGCGTACTTCGGTGCAGCGGAAGCGAAAAAGCGTGGAGCGGAATCGTTTGCGTGGCGGGCAATCCGTCGGATTGCTTGCATCGGACGGTATCAAGAACGAAAGCGCGGTGTCAAACTTTTTTTGATTATATGAAATAAAATTAAATCGAATAAACCGCAATGATTTTGAAAAGATCGGTGGCTTTTTGTAATGTTCGAAACCGGTAACGCAGGTAATACCGAAAGCGACTCGCCGATCCTTTCCGATGCGTATTGAAACGGCGGTTCGTTATCGAGGAAATGTTCGAATCGCCGGCGCCTGTCGTTCGGTTACCTGAAGGTCTTCGACACACCGGAACAGCGCGTCGACATGCTGAAGCAGCGCGTCGCGCGAGGAAGCGTCCGCATCATCGGTGGCGAGTGCCTTGATGGCGTCGAGCCGGGTTTCGAGTTCAGCGAGCTGCGTGAGCGTGACGCGACTGTTGCTGGCGACGGTGGCCGTCGCATCGGAAGGATTCGTGGATTTCATTGAGTGAGTCATCGCATTGAAGTGGTCGATGAAGCGCGCGAGGTCGGCCGGGCAGCCGTCGCGGGAAACCGTGCGCGCCAACGGATCGCCGGCCACGATCCGGCCGGCGGTGTCCGCCATCGCGTCGAGCGTCGCGAGCATGCGGCGGAGCAGCCTGAACAGGTCGAACGCGGCGGCCAGCAGGCAGACGAACAGCGCCGTCGCCAGCACCAGGTAAGTGGACGCACTGCGGAGCATCGCGTCGGCGGTCTCGTCGTGCGGCAACGCGGCCGGCGCATGCAGTGCATGGACGACGAACGCCACGGTGCCGACGAGCAGCACGACGACGATCGCGGCGAGGCCGATCGTCTGCCCGATTTGCCGACCGGGCCTGACCGGCCGCATCACTGCACGCCCCGCAGCCGGTACCCGACGCCGCGCATCACTTCGGGCATGCCCGGTGCGCCGGCCTGTTCGAGTTTCTTGCGCAGCCGGCAGATGTGGCTGTCGACCGTGCGTTCCAGCGCGCTGACGTCGGCCATGCACGCGTCGAGCAATTCGCCGCGCGTGAACACGCGGCTCGGCGATCTCGCCATGTGCGCGAGCAGCCGGAACTCCGTCAGCGTCAGCGTGATCGGCACCTCGGTGCCGGCCGTGCGCACGCGGGCCAGATAGCTGTCGGTGTCGATCTCGAGGTCGCCGACGCGCAGCATGCGCAGGGTCGGCGGCGCGGCCGACCGGCGCAGGATCGCGCGCAACCGCGCGACGACCTCGGCCGGGTTGAACGGCTTGACGATGTAGTCGTCCGCGCCGGCGTGCAGTGCCTGCAGCCGGTCGAGATCGCGATCGAACGCGGTGAGCACGACGACGGGCGTGTTGTCGCGCCGTCGCAGTTCGGCGAGCACGTCCCAGCCGTTCTTCCGCGGCATTTTCACGTCGAGCAGGATCAGGTCGGGCTTCAGGTGCGGCTGCATGTCGAGCACCGCTTGCCCGTCGGCGACGCGGTAGGTGCGAAAGCCGTCGTGTTTCAGGTACGCATCGAGGATGTCCGAGATGTCGGGCTCGTCTTCTGCAATCAGTATCAGGGAATTCGTCATGGAGTGTGCCGTGCTGTGTCGAACAATCGGGGCGGCTCGTTGCCAGGCCGGAGCGCACCGTTTCGCCACGCTGCCGCGCGGGACGGAACGGTGCCGTTCGTTCAGTTCTGCACCACGCGCTTCGACGGTGCGACGTCCTGGTCCGTGAGGCCGCCGCCGAGCGCCTTGTACAGCGCGACGGCATTGCCGAGCTCGCTGCGGCGCAGGTCGAGCAGCGCCTGTCGTGCCGCATAGAGCTGCCGCTGCGAATCGAGCAACTCCAGCCGCCCCTCGACACCCGCGCGATAGCGCAGGTTCGACAGGTCGGTGCGGCGTTCGGCCGAGCCGACCACGCGCGTTTGTGCTTCGATCTGACGGCCGAAGGTTTCACGTCCGGCGATGCCGTCGGCCACTTCGCGGAACGCGGCCTGGATCGCGCGTTCGTACTCGGCGACCGCGCTGGACTTGCGCACTTCCGCGAGACGCAGCTCGGCACGCAGCCGCCCGCCCTGGAAGATCGGCACCGTGACCTGCGGCGCGAAGCTCCACACGCGCTGCCCGCCGTCGAACAGGCTGCCCATCGCGGGGCTGAGGAAGCCGATCGACGACGTCAGCGACAGGCGCGGGAAGAACGCGGCGCGCGCGGCGCCGATGTCCGCATTCGAGGCGACGAGATTTTGTTCGGCCTGCTGGATATCCGGGCGACGGAACAGCAGTTCGGACGGCAAGCCGGCCGGCAGTTGCGTCATCACCGGTTGCTGCTGAAGCGGCAGCGGCTCGGGCAGATCCTTCGGCAGATCGGTGCCGATCAGCAGGCGCAATGCATTGCGTGCCTGCTCAACGGCGCGGGTGCGCGCTTCGAGATCGGCCGTCGCGCTCGCGACCTGGCCTTCGGCCTGCGCGATGTCGACGCCGCTCGCCTGATGCGCCTCCTTCAGGCGGCGCGCGAGATCGAGCGACTGCTGCCAGTCGGCGAGCGTGCGTTCGGACAACTGGCGTTGCTCGTGCGCGAGGCGTTCCGCGAAGTACGCGTCCGCCACGCCGCCGACGAGCGAGATCTGCACCGCGCGGCGGCCGTGATCGGTCGCGAGGTAGCGCGCGAACGCCGCATCCGACATCGATTTCACGCGGCCGAACAGGTCGATCTCGAACGCGCTGATGCCGACGTTGACGCCGTACTGGTTCTGCGTCGCGCCGAACAGCGGCGGATTCGACTGCGTGTCGTCCGACGTACGCTGACGCGTGAAGCTCGCGCCGGCGCCGATCGACGGCAGGCGCGCGGCACGCTGGATGCCGTACTGCGCTTCGGCGGCCTCGACGTTCAGCGCGGCCACGCGCAGGTCGCGGTTGTGCTCGAGCGCAAGCTCGATCAGGCGTTGCAGGCGACGGTCGCCGAACATCGTGCGCCAGCCGAGGTCGGCGGCGTTCGCGTCGGGATTGGCGGCTGCGGCGGTGGTGTAGGCCGTCGGCACCGGCATCGACGGTCTGACCAGCGTGGGCGCCAGCGAGCAGGCCGACAGCGCGAGGACGAGGGGAAGAATAAGCAATCGCATGGCATCAACCTTCCTGTTCGCGAGTCGGGGAAGCCGGCTGCTTGCGGGAAGCCCGCCATGCGCCGATACGCTCCTGGATACTCATCACGAACACAAAGAAAACAGGGACGAAGAAAATGGCCAGCACCGTGGCGGTCACCATGCCGCCGAACACGCCGGTGCCGATCGCATGCTGCGTTTCGGCGCTGGCGCCGGTCGCGATCATCAGCGGCACGACGCCGAGGCCGAACGCGAGCGAGGTCATCAGGATCGGGCGCAGGCGCAGCTTCGACGCCTGCACGGCCGCCTCGATCAAGCCCTTGCCTTCCTCGCGCAACTGCTTCGCGAACTCGACGATCAGGATCGCGTTCTTCGCGGACAGGCCGATCACGGTGATCATCCCGACCTTGAAGAACACGTCGTTCGGCATCCCGCGCAACAGCACCGCACCGATCGCGCCGATCAGGCCGAGCGGCACCACGAGCATCACCGACAGCGGGATCGACCAGCTTTCGTACAGCGCGGCGAGCACCAGGAACACGACGATCATCGACAACACCATCAGCATCGGCGCCTGCGACGCCGACTGGCGTTCCTGCAGCGACTGGCCGGTCCACTCGACCGCGAAGCCCGGCGGCAGTTGCGCGGCGAGCCGTTCCATCTCGGCCATCGCCGCGCCGCTCGACTGGCCGGGCGCCGCGTTGCCGGCGATACGCGCGGACGGATAGCCCTTGAAGCGCACCATCTGCAGCGGCGTGTCGGTCCACACGGGGCGCACCACCTCGGACAGCGGCACCATGCCGCCGGCCGCGTTGCGCACGTACAGCTTCATCACGTTGTCGATTTGCATGCGTGCCGGCGCGTCGGCCTGGATGATCACCTGCTGCATGCGGCCCGCGTTCGGGAAGTCGTTCACGTAGGTCGAGCCCATCGCGGTCGACAGCGTGTCGCTGAGCGTCGTGAACGACACGCCGAGCGCCTGCGCCTTCGCGCGATCGATCTCGAGGCGGATGCTGGTGCCGGCCGGCAGGCTGTCGGGGTATACGCCGGTCACGACCTTGCTTTGCGCGGCGAGTTCGAGCAGCTTGACTTCCGCTGCCTTGAGCGCCGCCGCGCCCTGGTTCGCGCGGTCTTCCAGACGCATCGAGAAGCCCGAGCTGTTGCCGAGTTCGTCGATCGCCGGCGGCAGCAGGCTCATCACCGTGCCTTCGGTCACGCCGGCCATCGCCTGCTGCGCGAGCATGCCTTCCTCGATCGTCGACGCGCCGCCGCGGTTTTTCCAGTCCTTCATCACGGACCAGTTGATCGCCGCGTTCGAGCCCTGGCCCGAGAAGCCGTAGCCGATCACGGAAATGCTCGACTGGATTGCCGGACGCGAAGCAAGATGCTTCTCCAGCGTCTTGACCACGTCGTGCGTACGCTCGGCGGTAGCGTCGGCGGGCAACAGAAAGCTGGTGATGAAGTAGCCCTGGTCTTCGTCCGGCAGGAACGACGACGGCAGGCTGCGGAAACCGAACACCAGTGCGCCCGAAATCGCGACGAACACCAGCATCACGCGGCCCGTGCGACCGACCAGGCGGCCGACGCGCGTCTCGTACCATTTCGTCAGGCGGTCGAAGTGGCGGTTGAACCAGCCGAAGAAGCCGCGCTTCTCGTGATGACCCGCTGCGATCGGCTTGAGCATCGTCGCGCACAGGGCCGGCGTGAGCGTCAGCGCCAGCAGCGCGGAGAACAGGATCGACACGGCCATCGACAGCGTGAACTGCTTGTAGATCACGCCGACCGAGCCGCTCGCCATCGCCATCGGCAGGAACACCGCGGTCAGCACCAGCGTGACGCCGATGATCGCGCCGGTGATCTCCTTCATCGCCTTCGACGTCGCGTCCTTCGGCGACAGTCCTTCCTCGGCCATCAGGCGTTCGACGTTCTCGACGACGACGATCGCATCGTCGACGATGATGCCGATCGCGAGCACCATGCCGAACATCGTCAGCACGTTGATCGAGAAGCCGGTCAGCAGCATCACCGTGAACGTGCCGAGCATCGCGACCGGCGCGACGATGGCCGGGATCAGCGTATAGCGCACGTTCTGCAGGAACAGGTACATCACGAGGAACACGAGCACCATCGCCTCGAGCAGCGTGTGCAGCACTTTCTCGATCGAGATCTTCACGAACGGCGACGTGTCGAGCGGGATCGAGTAGCTCATGCCCGACGGCATCGACTTGCTCAGTTCGGCCATGCGGGCGCGGATCGCGTCCGCGGTCTTCACCGCGTTGGCGCCCGGCGCGAGCTGCACGCCGGCGAGGGTGGCCGGCTTGTTGTTCTCGCGGCTCAGGAACGTGTAGTTCTGCGAGCCGAGTTCGACGCGGGCGACGTCGCCGAGCACGACCTTCGAGCCGTCCGCGTTCGCGCGCAGCACGACCTTCGCGAACTCTTCCGGCGTCGTGAGCTGACCTTGCGCGGTGAGCGGCACGGTCACGCGCTGGCCGGCCAGCGCGGGCAGCGCACCGAGGCTGCCCGGTGCGATCTGCACGTTCTGCTGGCCGATCGCGGTCGTCAGGTCGCTCATCGACAGGCCGAAATTGATCAGCTTCTGCGGATCGACCCAGATGCGCATCGCGCGTTCCGAACCGAACTGCAGCACACGGCCGACGCCGTCGATGCGCCGCAGCTCCTCGGAGACGCTGCGCGCCATGTAGTCGGCGAGCGCGCCTTCGTCGAAGCGGCCGTTGTCGGAGCGCAGGCTGACGATCATCAGGAAACCTGACGACGCGGATTCGACGATCAGTCCGTTCTGACGCACGGCGGCGGGCAGGCGCGGCTCGACCGACTTGATCTTGTTCTGCACGTCGACCTGCGCCATCTCCGGATGGGTGCCGGGCTTGAACGTCACGGTGATCTGCGCCTGGCCCGAGGTATCGGCCGACGATTCGAAGTACAGCAGGTTCTTGACGCCGGACAATTCGCGCTCGATGAGGCTCAGCACGCCGTCGTTCATCGTCTGCGGCGTGGCGCCCGGGTAGCTCGCGGTGATCGTGACGGACGGCGGCGCGACCGATGGGTAGCGCGCGACCGGCAGTTGCGGGATCGCGATCAGCCCCGTCAGGATGATGAAGAGCGCGATCACCCACGCAAACACCGGGCGTCGGATAAAGAATTCAGCCATGGCTGGAGGCTCCTCGTGACTCAGTGCGCGGACGCGGTGGCGGCCGCGTCAGGCGACTTCCAGTCGGTCGCGGCAGCCGGCGCGCCGTCGGTCAGGCGCTCCATGCCTTCGACGACGATCTTCTGGCCGGCCTGCAGGCCCGACTTGATGCGATAGCTGCGGTTCGTCAGTTCGCCGACCTCGACCGCTTTCAGACGAGCGGTACCTTTCGCGTCGAGCACCCACACCTGCGGCTTGCCGCCGGCGCGCACGATGGCCTGTTGCGGCACCATCACGGCGTTGGCGTAGTGCGCGCGCGGAATCCGGGCACGCACGTACATGCCCGGCAGCAACTGGCGTTTCGGGTTGTCGACCAGCACGCGCAGCAGCACGTCGCCGGTGCCCGGATCGACGTTGACGCCCGAGAACAGCATGCGGCCGCGCACGTCGTAACGCGTGTCGTCGTCGCGCAGCACGTCAACCGGCAGGCCGTTGCCGTCCGACGCTTGCGGCTGCGAGGCAAGCGCGTCGCGCAGCGCCTCGAGCGAGGCGGCCGGTTGCCGCACGTCCACGTAGACCTGATCGATCTGCTGGATGCGCGCCATCGGCTGGCTGTCGCTGCTCGACACCAGCGCGCCTTCGGTCACGAGCGCCTGGTCGATGCGGCCTGCGATCGGCGCTTCCACGGTCGCGAACTTCAGATCGAGCTGGCGGCGCGCGAGCGTCGCGCGGGCCTGCGCGACGTCGGCCGCGGCCTGGTCGCGTTGCGACACGGCGTCGTCGTACACCTGGCGGCTGATCGCGTCGGCCTCGACGAGCGGCTTGAAGCGCGCCGTCTGCACCTTCGCGCGCTCGAGCGCGGCCTGCGCACGCTGCAGCGAGGCGGCGGCCGTGTCCATCTCCGCCTTGAACGGCGCCGGATTGATCTGGAACAGCGGCTGGCCGGCGCGCACTTCGGTGCCTTGTTCGAACAGCCGGCGTTGCACGATGCCGCTCACCTGCGGCCGGATCTCGGCCACCCGCACGGCCGCGACGCGGCCCGGCAGGTCTTCGGTCACGTCGACGCGCGTAGCGGCCACCGTCATGGCCGCGACCGGAGTGGCCGGGGCGACAGCCTGCTGCTCGGACGGTCCGCACCCCGCCAGCATTGCCGCCACCAGCGCGCATACGGCGCCGTGGCAGCATCGTTTCTGATTCTTCATAGCGACTCCAGGAAGCGCAGGCAGCCCACTGCCTGCTTTGACGGGGCGGAGTGTGCTTGGATTAGTTGGGGGCTTTGATGCGGAAAGATGGAGATTCGATGGAGGCGCCGAAAGGAGGGGATGAGCCGAAGCGGAATGCTCGGACGAACAGGGTGCGGTGCGGTGTCGGGCGCGCGGTGTTTCGGCTCGATGCGCGTGTCGGCTCGCGCTGGTGGTTAAAGATCGAGCCGGCAGGGGGCCGGGGGAACTGCATGACGAGGCGCGGTGCGTCTGCAGCTGGCTGGCCATGACGGGGCCGCTGGACGCACACGTGCACGACATGGCGCCGGCATCGCGCGATGGCGACGCGGATCGGGTCAGCGAATGGGGCGCGCCATTTGACGCGCGGGCGCGCTACGGTTTGGCGCCGGCATTTCGCAGTGCGTCCACGGCATACGTGTTGTCGTGCGTCAGCGCGAGTTGAAGCAGCGACTGGCCGCGCCGATCGACATGGTTCGGATTCGCGCCATGCGCGACGAGCAACGGAATCAGCTCGAAGCGATTGAACAGCGTCGCGAATCCCAGCGCGGTTTCGCCGGCGCCGTTCGTCTGGTCGATCGGGCAGCGCGTGTCGATCAGGCGTCGCGCGATATCGGGCTCGTTCCGGAAGAGGGCGCCCATCAGCGCGGTGTTGCCGTGACGATCGCCTGCGCACGCATCGGCGCCGACCGACAGCAGGTAGTCGAGCGCCGCGGGCTGGCCGTCGTACGACGCGAGGATCACGGCCGTATAGCCGTGGCTGTCGGTGGCGTCGACCGGATAGCCGGCATCGTGCAACGCGCGCAGGATATCGACGCGGCCGACGCGCGCGGCGTCGAACCAGTCGCCGTCATAGCGGCGCAGCTCGGCAGGGTCGGCCTTGCCGTACGTCGGCTGGTCGGGCAGGTGCGCGCAGCCGGCGAGCGCGGCCAGCGCGAGCGCCGCCACGGCCGCACGGATCGTGTGGGGGAAGCGTTCGGATCGCATGGGGGTGTCCTGATGAAATGGCCGGGCCGACGTGTGCGGCGCGTGTCGCACACGTCGGCAGCGACCGGAGCCGCGGGGATCAGTTGTCGCTCAGCTTCGCCGCGAGCGACTGCACTTGCTGGACGTTCGCGTGAACGGCCTGCGCGAGACGCGTACCGTAATCGGCGTCGGCCTTGTAGAAGTACGACAGCATCGCGTACTGGTTCTGCGCATTCTTCACCTGGCCGAGGTCGCCGGACAGCGCGGTGACGAGGTCGTCCTTGTCCTGTTGCGACAGGCTACGGTAGTACTCGCCCGCCTGACGGAACGGCAGCTTCTTGCGGATCGCTTCTTGCTGCGTCGTGCCGCTGAGCGTCATGCGGACCGACTTGTACTGCGGGTCCTGCGCGAGTTCGTTCAGCGTCGACGGTTCGTAATTCACCTCGCCCTTGCGGTCGCCGGCGTTCATCTTGCCGTCCTGGTTGTTGTTGACGACCGGCACGACCGGGCGATTGATCGGCAGATCCATGTAGTTCGCGCCGAGCCTGTACATCTGCGTGTCGGCGTACGCGAACAGGCGATCCTGCAGCATCCGGTCCTCGGACGGCTCGATCCCCGGCACGAGCCGCGACGGTGCGAACGCCGATTCCTCGGTCGACTGGAAGTAGTTGTCGGGCACGCGATTGAGCGTCATCGTGCCGATCTTGCGTTCAGGCACGCCGGTCCACACCTTCGTATCGTCGAGCGCGTCGAAGTCGAAGCGGTTCAGATCCTTCGGCGTGAGCACCTGCACGTACAGGTCCCACTTCGGGAAATCACCCTGTTTGAGCGCGCCGTACAGGTCGTTCGTCATCAGGTTCCAGTCGCGGCCGATCGACGCGGGGATTTCTTGCGGGCGCAGGCCGTGCACGCCTTGCTGGCTCTTCCAGTGGAACTTCACGTAGTGCACGTCGCCTTGCGCATTGACGAACTTGAACGCATGCACCGCGAAGCCGTCCATGCGGCGATACGAATCGGGCATGCCCTCGTCCGTGTACAGCCGCGTCAGCATGTGGGTCGCTTCGGGCGTGTGCGCGAAGAAGTCGAACGCGAGGTTCGGGTCCTGCACGCCGGTCACGGCGCTCGGCTTGTTCGCGTGCACGAAGTCGGGGAACTTGATGCCGTCGCGAATGAAGAACACCGGCCAGTTGATGCCGACCATGTCCCAGTTGCCCTGCTGCGTATAGAACTTCACCGCGAAGCCGCGCGGGTCGCGCGCCTGCTCGGGTGAGCCGCGATAGCCCATCACGGTGGAGAAGCGCACGAATACGGGGGTGCGGGTGCCCGGCGTGAAGACTTTCGCTTTCGTCAGGTCGGAGATGTCGGCGCTCGGCACGAACTCGCCGAATGCGCCGGTACCGCGCGCATGCACGACGCGCTCCGGAATGCGTTCGCGATCGAAGCGCTGCAGTTTCTCGATGAGCGCGGAATCCTGCAGCAGCACCGGGCCGGCGGGGCCGGCCGTCTGCGAATTCTGGTTGTCGCCGACGGGCGCGCCGGTATCGCGCGTGAGTTCGGCGGCGTACGGAGAGGCGGAGAGCGCCACGCAGATTGCGGCGACTGCGTGCCGCAGCACGCGATGGGAAGATGAGGACATGACGATGGAACTCCTTGATCCGATCGGTGGTGGGGAAGCCGACTGAATTAGAAGAGATCGTCAGACGATTGGCTAATTGATATTCGATATGTTTTCGATAGCCGTGGGGTCGATGCGGCGCGAGCCCGTTCGTTGCGCAAGAAACGAAGCGGGATTGTTGCGCGCGCAATGAGTTATTGCTGGATTGTTTCGACGCGCATGATGCATTGGTCGTGCATGATTTGTGTCGGCGCGGTCAACCGGCACTCGACTGCCATCCGAGCCCGAGACTCTTCTGCACCGACACGTAGTTCTTGATCAGTTCGGCCTGCCCGGCGATCACGTTCTGCTGCGCGGCGAGCGCTTCACGTTGCGTATCGAGCAGGTCGATCATCGACGCGACGCCCGCGCGATAGCGCTGGTCCATCAGCGCGCGCGAATGAACGGCCGACGTCTGCACCTTCGTCAATGCGACGACGTGCTCGCGCTGATGCCCGTAACGCTGCAACGCGGTGTTGGCATCCTGTAATGCACCGAGCACGGCCTTCTGATAATTCGCCTCCGCTTCATCGCGCGATGCTTCGGCCGCACGTACCGCGCCACGCGTGCGTCCGAAATCGAGAATGTTCCATTGCAGGTACGGCGCACCGACCCACGTGAAATTCTGCTTGCGGAACAGATGGCCCGGGTCCGTCGCGCTGAAGCCGAGATCGCCGAGCAACGTCACCTTCGGAAAATAGTCGGCGACATGCTCGCCGATCTGCGCATTGCTGGACGCAAGCCGGCGTTCGGCCGCGCGAATATCGGGGCGCTGTTTCAGCAGCGTGGCCGGATCGCCGATCGCGACGCTGCCGGGCAGCGTCGGCAATGCCGCGTCCGGGGTCGACAGCGCGGCGTCGAGCGCGCCCGGCGCGCGGCCCGTCAGGATCGCGAGCCGGTCGAGCGATTCGGTCACCTGGGCGTCGAGCGGGATCAGCGACGCGCGCGTGTTCTCGACCTGCGTCGTCAGTCGCTCGATGTCGGCATCGGCCGCGACGCCGCGCGCGCGGCGCTGCTGCGTCAGTTCGAGCATCTGCTGTTGCAGTTGCGCGGTGCGCTTCGACAACGCAAGTCGTTGCTGCTGATCGCGCAGGTCGACATACGCATTCGCGACTTCGGCCGCGATCGACACCTGCGTGTCGGCGAGATCGGCATCGACGGCTTCGGCCTGGGCGGATGCGGCTTCGACCGCGCGGCGCGTGCCGCCGAACAGGTCGATTTCCCAGGTCGCGTCGAAGCCCGCCGAATAGAGTTGCAGCGGCCCCGAGCCGCCGAGCGACGGTGACGTGCCGCCCGATTGCTCCGAGCCGTTCGACGGCAGCAGCGAGCCGAGCGCGCTGACGTCCGGCTCGCGCATGCGGATGGCCGCGACGGTGGCCGACGATTTCGGCATCTGCGCGGCGCGCTGTTGCGAGAGCTGCGCGCGTGCCGCGCGCAAGCGGGCCTGCGCGGCGTGCAGATCGGGGTTGTACACGAGCGCGTCGACGATCAGCGCGTCGAGCTGGCGATCGTTCAGTGCATGCCACCACGCGCTCGGCGCGGGCGCGGCGGTGTCGACGCCGGTGGCCGGCGCGCGGACGAAGGTCGGTGCATCCGGCGCGGCGGGTGCGCCGCGGTAGTCGGGGCCGACCGTGCAGCCGGCGAACAGGCACGCGGCCGCGCACAGGGTGAGCGCGGGGCGGCGGGGCAGGGAGAAGGGTTTCATCGCGTATGACGGGTCAATGGCCGGACGACATCGGTTGCGGCCCGCGCGGCGTTCTCAGCAGCAGCGCGAGCGGTACGCAGGCGAGCAGCGCGAGGCCCAGCAGATAGAAGGTTTCGGAATAGGTCATCACGACGGCCTGGATCTGGATCTGCTGCGCCAGCTGGCCGAGCGCGCGCAGGTTCGAATACGCGAGATCGCCGGTGTGCGCGAACCAGTTGGCCGCATAGGCCGACAGGCGATCCTGACCGATCAGCGAGTTCGCGGTCACCGATTCGCGCAGCGCGGCCGTATGGAAAGTCGTGCGCCGGTCGATCACGGTGCCGATGATCGCGAGCCCGATCGAGCCGCCGAGGTTGCGCGCCATGTTGTAGAGCCCGGCCGCATCGCCCGAGTCTTCGCGCGCGACGGCCGCCATCGACGCCTGGTTGAGCGGCATCATCGCGAGCATCTGCGCGAGGCCGCGGATCAGTTGCGACCATACGAAATCGTGGCCCACGCTCTGTGCGGTCAGGCTGATGTCGAGCATGCAGCTCAGGCAGAACAGCAGCAGCCCCGTGATCACGAGGATGCGGAAATCGACCTTGCCGAGCAGGCGCGGCAGGATCGGCATCACGAGAAAGGCCGGCAACCCCGACAGCAGCATGATCGCGCCAGCCTGTTCCGCGTTGTAGCCGGCGACGATCGCGAGGAACTGCGGCAGCAGGTAGGACACGCCGTACAGCCCGGCGCCGACCGCGGACACGATCACGATCACGCTCGCGTAGCGCGGGTTGCGCATCAGCGACAGCCGCATGATCGGCCGCTTCGCGAAGCGCTGCGACAGCGCGATCAGGACCATCCCGACGAACGACACGACGCTCAGCGTGACGATCATCTGCGATTCGAACCAGCGTTCGCGCTGGCCTTCCTCGAGCACGACGGTCAGCGAGCTCAGGCCGATCGCGAGGCCGAGGATGCCGAGCCAGTCCGCGTTGAAGAACGCACTCCATTGCGGGCGGTCCGACGGCAGGCCGAACACCAGCAGCGCCATCAGCAGCAGGCACACGGGCAGGTTCAGGAAGAAGCACCAGCTCCAGTTCACGTTTTCCGCGAGCCAACCGCCGAGCACGGGGCCGAACAGCGGCCCGAGCAGCACGATCAGGCCGAACAGCGTCATCCCGACCGGCAACTGCGACAACGGCAGGCGCGTGCGGATGATCGTCTGCGCGGTCGGAATCAGCGCGCCGCCGGTGAAGCCCTGGCCGATCCGGCCGGCGATCATCATCGGCAGCGAATGCGACCAGCCGCACATCATCGAGAATGCGATGAACAGCGCGGAGTTCGTCAGCAGGAAATTACGCAGCCCGAACACGCGCGTGAGCCAGGCGGCGAGCGGGATCATCACGATTTCCGACATCAGGTAGCCGGTCGAGATCCATGTGCCTTCGGTGCCGGTCGCGCCGATTTCGCCCTGGATCTGCGGCAGCGCGGAATTCGTGATCGAGATGTCGAGCGTTGCCATCAGCGCGCCGAGCGCGCCGGCCGCGACCGCGATCCAGTCGGTCACGCTCGCGCGGCCTTCATGTGGCGGCAGGGGGATCGTGGCGGGCGTATCAGCCATGATGCTGCTCGTCGCGGGCCGAGCGCGTATCGACGTCGACCGTCACCGACAGCCCGGGCAGCAGCATGCGTTGCGCGCGGGCGTTCGCGGCGAGACGGATGCGCACCGGCACGCGCTGGACGATCTTCGTGAAGTTGCCGGTCGCGTTCTCGGGCGGCAGCAGCGCGAACTGCGCGCCGGTGCCGGGCGCGAAGCTGTCGACGACGCCGGACAGCGGGCCGTCCGGCAGCGCATCGACATGCAGCTCGACGGGCTGGCCGATGCGCATGTTGCCGATCTGCGTTTCCTTGAAGTTCGCGACGAGGTAGATCGAATCGACCGGCACGACGGTCAGCAGGCGCGTGCCGGGCTGCACGTATTGCCCGACGCGCACCGTGCGATCGCCGACGCGGCCGGCGAGCGTGCTGCGCACGATCGTGTTGTCGAGGTCGAGCTGCGCCTGCGCGGCGCTGGCCTGCGCGGCCTCGAGTTGCGCGCGCGCCTGCTGGAGCTGCGCGGTGAACGACACGATCTGCGTGCGGGCGGCGGCGATCGATGCGTTGTTCGCGGCGAGTGTCGCCGCCGCCTGGTCGCGCGTGCTTTTCAGGTCGGCCACGCGTTCGTGCGTTTCGGCGCCGGTCGCCGCGAGCGGCGCATAGCGCGTGTACTCGTCGCTTGCGTGCTGCGCGTTGATGCGCGACACCTTCGCCTGCGCGTCGGCCTGCTCGAGATTCGCGCGCTGCTGGCTGATGTCGGCTTCGGCGCGCGCGATATCGGCGCGGCGGGCGTCGACGGTCGCCAGCGCTTGGGCGAGCGCCACCTGGTACTGGCGGACGTCGAGCCGCACGAGCGGATCGCCGGCCTTCACGGGCTGGTTGTCGCGCACGTAGACGTCGGTCACGTAGCCGGCGACCTTCGGCGCGGCGGTCATGCTGTCCGCCTGCAGATACGCGTCGTTGGTGCTTTCGATGAAGCGGCCGACCGTCCACCAGCGGCCGAGCCAGACCGCGCCGCCGACGGCCGCGAGCACGGCGACCACGAGCAGGATGCGCCGCCTCGTTCCGCCGTTGCCGTTGCGCGGCGTTGTTTTGTTTTCCTGACGATCTGCTTTCTGTGGCGGGTCTTGTGGCGTCGACATGCGTGATCCAAATTATTCCAAGTGGAAGAATTATTCCAGTTGATAAAATTGTGTCAAGTAGAATGTGGATCGATCGAATGACGAGGAAGGCATGAACGAAGCGAAGAAGCTGCGCCGCACGTCGGCGGGCGGCTACGCGCGCGGCGACGAGACGCGCCAGCGGATCATCGAGGCGGCGATCGAGCTGTTCGGCGAACGCGGGTTCGCGGGCGCGTCGACGCGCGAGATCGCCGCGATGGCGGGCGTGAACGCGCCGGCGCTCCAGTACTACTTCGAGAACAAGGAAGGCGTGTACCGCGCGTGCGTCGAGACGATCGCCGAGCATGGCTGGCAGGTGTTCGCGCCGGCGGTCGGCCATGCGCGGGCGATGCTCGACGGCCATGCGAGCGTCGATGCGCTGATCGATGCGTTCGTCGGGCTGCTGCGTGCGCTGTCGGACCGGATGTTCACCGCGCCGAAGACGATGAACCAGCGGATGTTCTTCGCGCGCGAGCAGGGCGGCCAGGAGCCGGCGAGCGCGAGCGAAATCCTGATGAAGCGTATGCGCAAGCCGCTGAACGACGTGAGCGCGGAATTGATCGGCCGCATCACGGGGCGACCGGCCGACGATCCCGTCACGCGGTTGCGCGCGCTGAGCCTGTTCGGGCAGATCACGGTGTTCCACATCGCGCAGCGTTCGGCGCTGCAGTTGCTCGAATGGGAGGCGTTCGAAGGCGAGCGCGCGGCGCTGGTGACCGACACGATTGCCGACCAGACGCGCGTGCTGCTCGAGCAATGGCACGCGCAGCGCGATGCGGGGGCCGCCGGCCCGGAATCCGCCGCGAAGCGTGCGCAGGGTGCCGCGGCGAAACGACGTGCGGCGAAGCCGGGGGCGGTTCCGCCCGCCGCGAAAAGCACGACGCGCGTGAAGAAGCCTGCCGCGCGTTGAGCGCGGCCGGTCACCCGCCCCGGACGGTCACGATCAACCCGGCTTGCGCTCGGCTCCGTCGGGCGATGGCGGCCGGGCTGCCGTCTCGGCGGTATTCCGCGTGTCGGGGCGCGGGTCGTTTTCCTCGCTGCCGACCGGCCGCGATCCGTCCGCATAGGCGACGACGCTGCGCTGCGGATTGGCGATCCGGATGCCGCGTTCGCGGAACGTCTCCGCGATCCGCCGGTTGAATTCGCGCTGCACGCCCCAGCGTGCCGAGTCCGTACATTGCATCTGCCCGGCCAGCGCGAGCGCTGCGCCATCGACCTGGTCGATACCCCAGTAGCTGAAGTCCGACAGGATGCCGTCGTGGTATTTCGGATCGTCGCGCAACGCGGCGCCGATTTCCTTCAGCGTCGCGATCGCGCGCTCGATGTCCTCGCCGTACGCGATGCTCACCTTGACGGCCGCGTTGCCGAGCCCGCGATTCGTGTTGTTGACGGTCGTCACCGAGCTGAACGGGATCGTGTACAGCGACCCGTCGCCGGCGCGCAGCCGCACCGTGCGGATCGACAGGTATTCGACCGTGCCCGACACGCCGGCGAGCGTGACCCAGTCGCCGACCTGCATCGCGTTCTCCATCAGCAGGAAGATCCCGGTGATGAAATCCTGCACGAGCTTCTGCGACCCGAAACCGAGCGCGACGCCGAAGATGCTGGCGCCGGCCAGCAGCGGGCCGACGTTGACGCCGAGCTCGCTGAGGCCCGTCAGCACGACGACGAGCGCGATCATCACGAACAGCAGCGAGCGCAGCATCGGCAGCAGCGTGCGCAGCCGCGCGGCGCGCACCAGGTTGCCTTCGCGCGTCCAGCGCTGCAGCCGGCGCTCGATCGCGATGTTGGCCGCTTCCCACACGACGAGCGCGACGATCGCCGCGATCGCGATCGTCACCAGTGCGGACGCGAGCCGGTGGCCGATCGTGCCCGTCTCGAACGCGCGGAAGATCGGCACGCCCCAGATCTGCAGCAGCAGCACGACGGTCACGACGCCGATCGCCCCCGACACGATCTGGCGCAGCAGCGGGTAGTAGCGGTACGCGTGCAGATGAACGAGCGTGCGGTCGTCGTCGCGGCGCTGGAACAGCCGCGCGAGCGCGCCGAACACGACGATCGACACCATCCGCATCGCGATCATCACGGCGATCGAGCGGCCGCCGAGCGTGATCAGCACGCGATAGCCGTTGTGGACGTCGAGCGCCCACACGAACCACAGTGCCATCACGACGAAGACCGACACGGGCGCCCACGCGTCCGCGAGCGCGTTGCCGACGACCGTGAAGGCCGGACGATCCGCGCCGGCGGCACGAATCCGTGCCGCGACCGGCCGGCGACACTGCAGGATCAGCACCGAAATCATCACGTGCCCGACGAGGGCGACGGCCTTCAGCAGCGCGACATGGCCGGCTTCGCTCAGGCCGAAGTTCGCGGCGATCTCGACGGCCGCCGTGCACGCGCCGACCACGATCACGATCCGTGCGATCGAGCGTTGCACGAAATCGGCCCATGCGTCGCTGATATGCAGCAGCCGCAACTGCCGCGCATCGGGCTGGAAGAACAGCCGGCTGACGATCGTGATGAGTCGGCAGATCACGTAGGTGTCGATCAACGCTTCGAGCGCGGCTTCGATCGGCGTGTCTGCTTCGACGAGCAACGACATCGTCAGGCTCGCGACGCCGACGAACACGAGCAGCGGCACCGCGCGCAGCGCGAGACTGACGAGTGCGCGCGGCATCCGCTGCAGCAGCGTGGTGTGCCGGCGTGCGTGGCCTCGGCTTTGCGAGGATGCGGGGGTGGCGCCTGCGGTGTCTGGGGCTGCGGTGTCGGGTGGGGTGGACGTATCGGGCGGCGGCGCGTGGACTTCGTCCGACGCGGCGGAATCGGATGCGGTGTGGCGCAACGTGTCGGCGCGGCGCGCGGCCACCGTGGCCAGCGCGCGTCGCAGCAGCCGCTTCGCGAGCCATTCGACGATGAGCGCAGGCAGCAGTACCGCGACGAGGATGCCGAGCGTGCGAGTGAGATCCGCACGCTGGTCGGCGCTGACGAGCTTGTCGTGCCACCAGCTTCCCACCGAACCGATATCGAGCAGCGAGCGCAGCGATTCCTGCAGCGCGTTGCCGATCTGCGTGGCCCAGCGCGATCCCTGGCGGACGAGCATCGAGGCGAGCCCGTTCGACGTGAGCGCGGCCGGCGCCGCGGCAGCCGAGGCGCCGCTGGCCGCGGGCGCCGCGCTTGCCGGCACCGCGGGCGCGCTCAACGCGCCGACGGCCGCGATCGCGCGCAACGTCGTTTCGACCTGCGCGCGATCTCGCGGGTTTTCGAGCACGTTCAGTGCCTGCCGCGCCTCTTGTGGCGTCAGTGCGGGCGCGGCGCCGGAGGCGGCCGACGCGGCGGCCGGAGCGGGAGCGGCCGCGTGGGCGGCCGACACGACGGCGGCGAGCAGCCAGCCGAGGAGGATATGTCGCATGGAGTGGGCATGCGGGGGCGTCTCGTCACGCGGCCCGCGAGGCTGAATGATGGACGGAAGTTAACATGATTGCGATCGGGGCCGAATAGTTCCGTCGCCGGCTATTCGGATCGGGCATGAGCGGCGCGACGCGGGTGTCCTGCGTTCCCGGTCGTAAGGCGTCTGTAACGCGTGCTTTCCGATGCCGATGGGCGAGGCGTCACCCGATGAGCGTTCGTCCGGTCTCGTTCCACGCTGGCATCACGTCAGGTGAATTCGGATTCCTATGAATCATGCCGGTTCGTCGTGAAATACCGGCAAGACGTGCGCCGAGATTTCTTCGATGACGTCGCGCACGGGCCGGTCCGATCCGGGGTTCAGCGTGACATGGTGCGTTCCCGCCGTGCGCATGTCCCGCAGGATATCGACCAACGCATGGCGCCCGGTTGCATAACCGAGCGGCAGCGCGGTGGCGGGCGTATCGGGATCCGCGGCGAGGTCGAGCCGCATCGATACGCCGAACGCGCGAAATTGCGGCGACGCGAGCCGCTCGACCGCCGCGCGCCACATCGAATAGCGGGCGCGCTGCGTATCCGGATCGCGGTGATACGTCATCCAGCCGATCGAATGGCGGGCAATCCAGTCGACGCTCTGTCCGCCCGAGCCGACCGCAAGCATCGGCACCGCGTCGCCGTCGCGCGGCAGCAGCGTGAATTCGGGCGCATCGGGCGGCGCCTGGTCGGGCAGCACGCGCGACGGTACGCCGAGCGCGGCCGCGACGACGTCCCAGTGCGCGCGATAGCGGTCGCGTCGGGTTTCCGCGTCGACGCCGAACGCCGCATATTCGGGCGGCCGGTCGCCGGAGCCGAGCCCGAGGATGAAGCGCCCGCCCGACAGCGTCGCGACCGACAGCGCGCCTTTCGCGATATGCAGCGGATGGCGCAGCGGCAATACGATCGCGCCGCTGGCGAGCGCGATCCGGCGGGTGCGCGACGCCAGTGCGCCGAGCAGCACCCACGGGTCGAGATGGCCGACCGGGTCCGGATAGTCGGCGCTGTTCAGCGGCACGTCGCGAATCCACAGCGCGCGAAAGCCGAGCGAATCGGCCAGTGCCGCGAGTTCGAGCTGTTCGTCGAAGTCCGCGACGATGTGGCCGCTGCGAAGCAACGGAAGCGTGAGGCCGATCGACAGCCGTCCGTCAGCAAAGACACGCTGCGCGACGTCGGGGCTGGCGGGAACGGTTGGAGGCATGGCGAATCCTTGAAGGCGAGGCAGGGCGAACGCACGGCGTTCCGTGTCCGAATGCTAGCGTGTTTGCACGATGCCCGAGCGGGACGGCGCCGCGCTAAACGACCTGCGGCGTCGTGCCGCGCAACACGAGCCCCACGCGTGACGCCACGCGTCGCGATGCGCGGTGGTCGCGGTCGGTACTGTAGAACAACGCGCGTGCGAAGCGACGGCAAGCGCGACCACGCGGCGAGGGCGGGTTCCGGTCGGGCGGTGGCGAGCCGCGGAAACGGGCAAGGGCGGGCGCACGCATCCGGTCGAGGCGCGCCGCCAGCTGTGAGGCGATTGTAAGGCGACTGTCCGTCCCACGCAGAGCCGGCGCGACGATGCCAATTGGTCCGGCAGCGCGTTTCAGTTTCGAAACGTTCGCGCTTTCTGACGGGGCGCGATGGCTGCCCGCGGCCTAGCACGTGCCCGCGAGGCCTTGCGGCATGAAGCATGGTGCGCTCCTTGCATGGTTGTATGGGCCGTGAGCGCGATCGCGGGTGTTGTCGACCCGGCCATCGCTTCAGTGGGTCGGATGTATCGGAGACGGGGACAAGAGAATGAAAAAAGACCGAAACGCAACGGATCGTGTTGCAAACATGAATCGCCGACCTGCCCGGGTATTCGCTTCGCCGTTGATTGCGGCGACGTGAGCGAGCGGCTTTCCGTTCCATCCGAGCAATCGGGTTCGTTCTGAACGACGACGTGCAGCCGTGACGCACGAGGCCGACCCGTGCCGGCCGGCCGTCGGGGATGAACCGCGAACGCAGGCGGATGGCCTCTGGCCTGGATACCGGAATCGTCATGCCATGGCGCAACGCACGGCGCCGCGCGGCGAACGCGTTTGCATGCCGCGCATCGTGGCGGCGTGACGAGCCAGCAGCACAGGACCGGGCCGGGACAGCCGGTGACGCGCCGATGTGCGCGGCAGCGAGGAACACGTGGAGTCCGGGGAGCGTCCGTCGATCGCGGCATGACGGACGTCGCAACTTTGTGCTGTCAGTTGATCCACTACCCCGATGGATCAATTGTTGAAGCGCCCGTCGCCGAGCGGCGACGGGCGTCTTTTTGCGTGCGACGACTTGCCGTGGCGGCGGCCCGCCCGATCGCACGGCGTTCTGTATCATGTGCTGGCGTGCCTGGCCGCCCGTGCGGGCGCACGGCCTGTCGGCGCCACCGATCACGTTGCCAACATGAACGACAAAGCCTTGCCCGATTCCTCTCTCGCGGACGTCGATCCGGCCGCGCTCGATGCGCTGCATACCTTCGTCGAGCGTCATCCGCGCCTGCTCGTGCTGACCGGCGCGGGCATCAGCACCGATTCCGGCATTCCCGGTTACCGCGACCGCAACGGCCAATGGATGCGCTCGCCGCCGATCCAGCTCCAGGAATTCCTCGGTTCCGATGCCGCGCGGCGCCGCTACTGGGCGCGCAGCATGATCGGCTGGCCGGTCGTCGGCCGCGCGCAGCCGAACGGGTCGCATGTCGCGCTGGCGCGGCTCGGCGATGCGGGGCGAATCGAGCGCCTCGTCACGCAGAACGTCGACGGCCTGCATCAGCGCGCGGGCAGCGACGACGTGATCGAACTGCATGGCGGCATCAACGGCGTGACCTGCCTCGAATGCGGCGCGCATCACGCGCGCGCGACGATCCAGACCATGCTCGAAGCCGACAACCCCGAACTGCTGGGGGCGCAGGCCGAGCCGGCCGCGGACGGCGACGCGCATCTGGAATGGGCCGCGCTCGATACGTTCCGCGTTCCGGCGTGCCCCGCGTGCGGCGGCCTGCTGAAGCCGGCGGTGGTGTTCTTCGGCGAGAACGTGCCGCGCGAGCGCGTGGCGCTGGCGTCGCAGGCGCTCGATGCGGCTGACGCGCTGCTCGTCGTCGGCTCGTCGCTGATGGTGTATTCCGGCTACCGCTTCTGCGTGTGGGCGCAGGCGCAGCACAAGCCGGTTGCCGCACTCAATCTCGGCCATACGCGCGCCGACCCGATGCTGACGCTGAAGGTCGAGGCGCACTGCGCGCTCGCGCTCGACGCACTCGTGGCGCGGCTGGGGCTCGGGCGCACCAGCGCCAACGCCAGCGACACGACGGAGCATGCATCGTGACCGGCGCCGCAGCTTCGCCCGATCCGTCCGAGCGGCTGTCGGCGCCGGCGGCCGAACGCAATCGCGGGCCGATCCTCGACGTGCTGCGCAGTGTGTTGCCGGCGAGCGGCAGCGTGCTCGAAATCGCGAGCGGCACCGGGCAGCACGTCGTTCACTTCGCGCAAGCGTTGCCGGGCCTGCACTGGCAGCCGAGCGATCCCGATGCGCAGGCGCGGCGTTCGATCGCCGCGTGGGTCGCGCATACGGGCCTCGCGAACGTCGCCGGGCCGCTGGCGTTCGACGTGCGCGACGCGCCGTGGCCGGTCGCGGCGCTCGACGCGATCGTCTGCATCAACATGATCCATATCTCGCCGTGGGCCTGTACGGAAGCGCTGTTCGCGGGCGCGTCGCGCGTGCTGCGGCCGGGCGGCGTGCTGTTCCTGTACGGTCCGTACCGTCGCGAAGGCCGGCATACGGCGCCGTCGAACGAAGCGTTCGACCGGCAGTTGCGCAGCCGCGACCCGTCGTGGGGCGTGCGCGATCTCGAGACCGTGGTCGCGCTCGGGCTCGACCTCGGCCTCGACTGCAGCGAGGTCGTCGAGATGCCGGCGAACAACCTGAGCGTCGTGTTCCGGCGCCTGCCGCACGCGGAGCAATGACACGCAAGCGGGCAGCGCCGCCGGGTTTCCACTATCCTTTCGCCTGTGCGCGCGGCCCGGCTCGGGTCGCGCCCCGTTTTTTCCGGAGAATTGACTAATGGGCAAACAAGCAATCGGTGTGATCGGGCTCGCGGTGATGGGCCGCAATCTCGCACTCAATATCGAGAGCCGCGGTTACGCGGTGTCGGTGTTCAACCGCAGTCGCGAGAAAACCGACGAACTGATCGCCGAATTCCCCGGCCGCAATCTGGTGCCGACCTATACGCTCGAGGAATTCGTCGCGTCGCTCGAAACGCCGCGCCGGATCCTGATGATGGTGAAGGCCGGGGAAGCGACCGATGCGACGATCGCATCGCTCAAGCCGCTGCTCGAGAAGGGCGACGTGCTGATCGACGGCGGCAACACGCATTTCACCGACACGATCCGCCGCAACCAGGAACTCGCGCAGTCGGGCCTGCATTTCATCGGCACCGGCGTGTCGGGCGGCGAAGAGGGCGCGCTGCGCGGCCCGTCGATCATGCCCGGCGGCCAGCGCGACGCGTACGATCTCGTCGAGCCGATCCTCAAGCAGATCGCCGCGAAGGCGCCGTCGGACGGCGAGCCGTGCGTCGCGTACATGGGCCCGGACGGTGCGGGCCACTACGTGAAGATGGTCCACAACGGCATCGAATACGGCGACATGCAGCTGATCGCCGAGAGCTACTCGGTGCTGAAGGACGTCGCGGGCCTGACCAACGACGAACTCGGCGCGGTGTACACCGAATGGAACCAGGGCGAGCTCGACAGCTACCTGATCGAGATCACGTCGAAGATCTTCGGCAAGAAGGACGAAGAGACCGGCAAGCATCTCGTCGACGTGATCCTCGATCGCGCCGCGCAGAAGGGCACCGGCAAGTGGACTAGCCAGAACGCGCTGGATCTCGGCGTGCCGCTGCCGCTGATCACCGAATCGGTGTTCGCGCGCGTGCTGTCGTCGCTGAAGACCGAGCGCGTCGCGGCCAGCAAGATCCTGTCGGGGCCGGCCGCCGCGCCGTTCGACGGCGATCGCGCCGCGTTCGTCGAAGCGGTGCGCCGCGCGCTGTACCTGAGCAAGGTGATCTCGTACGCGCAGGGCTTCGCGCAACTGCGCACGGCGTCGGAAGAATACGGCTGGAACCTCGATCTCGGGACGATCGCGAAGATCTTCCGCGCGGGCTGCATCATCCGCGCGCGCTTCCTGCAGAAGATCACCGACGCGTATGCGAAGGACCCGGCGCTCGCGAACCTGCTGCTCGACCCGTACTTCAAGGACATCGCCGCGAACTACCAGACGGCGCTGCGCGACGTGGTGGTGGCCGCGGTGAAGGCCGGCGTGCCGGTCCCGGCGTTCGCATCGGCGGTCGCGTACTTCGACAGCTACCGTTCCGAGCGGCTGCCGGCGAATCTCGTGCAGGCGCAGCGCGACTTCTTCGGCGCGCACACGTTCGAGCGCACCGACAAGCCGGGCAGCTTCCACGCGAACTGGTCGTAACCGGCTTGGCGAGGCGGCATTGTTGCGAAAATCTATTCTTTGAATAGGGTTTTTCTATCCCGGATGCCGACATTGTTGGCTCCGGGGAAACAGTGTTTTCGTTCTTTCATGGTTTTCCCTAGGTGCTGCCGGGACTAAACTCTGTTCCATCGCTGCAGACATGGTGTGTGCGGCGGAGCAAAAAAATCCCGGAGGTAATCATGAAATCGCTGATCGCAACGTTCGCTGCTGCTGCTGTCCTCGCTGTCCCCGCCGTCTCGTTCGCCCAACAGAACGCGCCCGTCACCCGTGCCCAGGTGAAGGCCGAACTCGTCCAGCTGCAACAGGCTGGCTACAAGCTGGGCAGCGACCGGACCAACTACCCGGAGGGCATCCAGGCTGCTGAAGCCCGCGTGAACCCGCAACAGAACGTCGCCGCTGCCGATACGACCGGCTACGGTGCGCAACCGGCCGCCGGTCAGGAATCGGGCGCCCCGGCTGCAGCCAAGACCGGCTGGCAAGTCAAGCGCGTCTCGGACGGCGCACCGGTCTACAAGGGTCGTTAATGGTACGGCCGCGCTGGCGACCGCATTCGACCCCCTGTAGTACGAAGCCCGTCGTTCCGCTATGCGGAACGACGGGCTTTTTCATTGGCGGCGCGCCATGCGCCGGCATTCAGTGCAGCGGGCGTCGGCCGCGCCCGATATCGCGGAACAGCGCTTCGGCCGGCTCCAGCACCTGCAGCCACGTTTCGTCGTAACCGCTCAGCGTGTCGAGCGCGTCGCGCAGCCGTTCGATCGCGAGGACCGGCAGCTCGACGCTGTGGCGCGTGGCGCCGGTCAGGTGCGTGACGCTCGCCAGCTGGACGAGCGCGTCGGCCGCTTCGGCGACGTCGGTCGCGAACAACAGGTGCCGGTTGAGCAATTCGACCAGACCGCTGGAACCGGCGAAATCGTCGGCGTCGAGCTGCACGGAGAGAAACGTCGCGTTATTCATTGTCATGCTCCTCGTTGTCGTTGGATCGCGCTGCGCATCACCGAGTATAGGCGGCGATCGAAGCGGACAATATGACGGGGCCGATACGGCAGGCGTGGCGGCCGCGCCCGCGAAAACCCCCAAGCGCCCGCCTGGCACGGCTCGCCGGCGATTGGCGTGCCCAGGCGATGCCGCAAGATTGTTTCCGGCCCGGGCAACTGTCGGGGCCTTGACCGCGACAAATGGTATCTTTGCCGATCGGAGCGACGCGAAAAAGGGGCCGGTGAGCTCATTCGCGCCGACGTTCCGCTGTGGAAACTGACGGCCGCGCGAGCGGTCGGATACTGATTGATCCGGCCGTCGGGCCGGACATCGTGCGTCGCGCGCCGGGGGGCGGCGGGCGGCGCAACGACGCAAATCCGGGAGGACCCTTGAGAGAAACTATTCCCATCCACGACGCGCTCACGCGCTGGCTGCCGCAGGCGGCGCTCGTTGCCGCGGCCATCGCGCTGACGGGCTGCACGATGACGCCGTGGACCGACAGCTGGCAACCCGCGCGCCAGTCGGCACCCACGTCGGCCGCGACGCCGGGCGTGATTGCCGGCTATTACCGCGTGAACCCGGGCGATACGCTGGCGGGCATCGCGAACGCCTACGGGCAGCGCGTGCAGGACGTGGCCAGCTGGAACCACATGGCGCCCACGGACGCCGTGTCGCCGGGCCAGGTACTGCGGGTCGCGCCGCCGCCGGCGGCGACTTCGTACGGGCAGCCGCCCGCGGCAGCCGCCCAGCCGGGTTCGCTCGCATGGCCGGCCACGGGCGTCGTGGCGACACCGTTCTCGGCCGGCAAGACGCGCGGTCTCGTGATCGCCGCATCCGGGCCCGACCATTCGGTGCGGGCCGCGGCAAACGGGCGGGTGGTGTACGCGGGCTCCGGCGTCAAGGCGTACGGTCCGCTCGTGATCCTGAAGCACGACAACGGGCTCATCACGGCCTACGGGCACAACGGCAAGCTGCTCGTCAACGAAGGCGACGCGGTGCGCCAGGGCCAGCCGGTCGCCGAAATGGGCACCGACGCGAGCGGTCGTGCGACGTTCGAGTTCGAAGTCCGCCAGAACGGCAAGGTCGTCGATCCGATGAACTTCCTGCCGCGCAACGGCGGCTGATCGTTGTCAGCGCCACGTGTGCGCCGGGCGGCGCACACGTTCCCGCCCACTTCATTTTTCCACCTTCATCCTTCCTTAAGCGTCGCGCTGCCAGACTGTCTCGCATGGTTACCGAGCCAGCAAATGCACAACGCGAGCGCCGCCGCGCCGAGCGCGATCAGCGAACACTGGATCGCGACGGGCAGGTAGCCGTGCGGACGCGGATCGACGAACGGGTAGGGATACCAGTCCTCCACCGCGCCGCGCACCAGCGTATAGCCGAGATAGACGACCGGAAAGCCGAGCCACGCGAACGCACTGCGGCGCGGAATCGGCGAGCGCGGTTCGACGTACAGCCAGTCGCACAGCATCACGAGCGGCACGATCCGGTGCAGTACCCAGTTGTTGAACGCCGGCGTGACGTGGCGCAGCGCATCGAGCCGCGCGAGCAGGAGTTCGTAGACGATCGCGGTGATCAGCACGTACAGCACCGCCGCGCCGCGCATCGATTCGTAGCGCGGCGAGCCGGGGCGCGCGATGCGCCACAGCCCCACGGCCAGTATTGCGGCCGCGTAGAGGCTGCTCAGTTGCGTGAAGTAGCTGAGGTAGTTGCCGAGATGGAAGTTCGGCAGGCGCCAGTAGTCGGCGACGCTGTGCAGCGTGGTGGACACCGCGAGCAATGCGGCGATCAGCCGGTAGGCTGCAACGAAGAACGCTTTGCTCATGATGCCCGCGCGCCGTCGCACCAAAGCTTCATCGTGCCACAGCCGCCCGGGCGCGCGATGCGGATTTTCCATAGGCGGGCCGCGTGCGGCGCGCGTTGACGATTCGTCGGATATTTGATCGCGCCGTGCAAAACCGGCCGCCCCTGCGGCTACAATCGTCACAGCCTTGCCGGGCGCAGGCCGGTTGCCGCTCCTCCCCGCATACAACACGAGACGAAGCATGAAAAACATCCTCGCGAAACAGACGCGCTACAGCTCGCCCGCGATCTTCTTCCACTGGGCCATCTTCCTGCTGGTCGCGCTGGCCTACCTGGCCATCGAGATTCGCGGACCGAAGGGTAGCGACAGCCGGGCGTTCTGGATGAACGTGCATCTGATGGCCGGGACGTTCGTCCTCGTGCTGTCGGTGCTGCGCGTGCTGTGGCGGGTCGTCAGCCGCGTGCCGGAAGCGATTCCGCAGGCCACGCTGCTGCGCTGGCTGTCGAAGCTCGCGCATGTCGCGCTTTACGTGTTCATCATCGCGCAGCCGCTGCTCGGCATCATGATGGTCAACATGGGCGGCAAGCCGGTGTCGCTCGACTGGCTCGGTGTGTCGTTCACGCTGTTCGGCCCCGACAAGGCGCTGCGGCCGACGATCAAGGAAGCGCACGAGCTGATCGGCAACGCGTTCTATTTCGTGATCGGCCTGCATGCGCTGGCCGCGCTTTACCATCACTTCATCCGGCGCGACGACGTGCTGCGGCGCATGGCGCCCTGATCGTCCGGCTCCGGACGCGCACGGAAGGCGAGGGCGCATGGTTGTGTTGACAACCATGCGCCCTCGCTTCGTTTACCGTCGCCCGCACTGGCCATCGCGTTGAACATTCTGTAACATCTCGGCTGCTTTTACATTCCGCTTACTCGTCGCCGCACATGCTGCACCGACATCGTCACCTGACTGCCTGGCTTGGCCTGCTCGCGATCTGGATCGCGATCGCGGCGCCGCTGGTGTCGCAGTGGCGTATCGCGCAGGCGGCCGTGCCCGAGGCGATCGTCTGCAGTACCGAGCATGGTGCGCATCGTTCGTCGGATGCGGACGGCATGCACGATCATGCGCTGCATCTCGACGCGTGCGGCTACTGCGGCTTCTTCGCTCATAGCCCGGCCGTCGGCGCGCCTGCCGCCACGTCGGTCGCCTTCATTCCCGTCGTTTCCGTTTCCGCCGTCGCGTCGCCTGCCGTCGCGGCGCGCGGCGACCGCTATCCGCGCGCCTATCCGCGCGCACCGCCCGAGCGCGCCTGACGCGTTTCCCGCCGTTCCTACTTCCCGCCGATATCCGTGCGGCCCGTCGCGGCCGCGTGGAGGGCGTCACTCGGGCTTTCGATCATGACCAATTTCCTGTTGCGTGCGCCGCGTGCGCCACGCAATGTCGGTGCGCGGCCTCTGCCGCGCGTACTGAAACTCACCGTTCCTGCGCTGGCTGTCGGCGCGCTGGCCGCGAGCGCTGCCGCGGCCGAAACCACGCCGGCGGCCGGTGCGCCGTCGGGCGACGGGGCGATGCTGTTGCCGCCCGTCGAAGTCGTCGCGTCGCCGCTGTCGACGCCACTCGTCGTCGTCACCGATCCGAAGGCGCCGCGCCAGCCGCTGCCCGCCAGCGACGGCGCCGATTACCTGAAGACGATTCCCGGCTTCACGTCGATCCGCAGCGGCGGCACGAACGGCGATCCCGTGCTGCGCGGGATGTTCGGTTCGCGGCTGAACATCCTGGCGAACGGAATGCCGGCGCTCGGTGCGTGCCCGAACCGGATGGATGCGCCGACCTCGTACATCGCGCCGGAAAGCTATGACAAGGTCACCGTCGTGAAAGGGCCGCAGACCGTGCTGTACGGCCCGGGCGCGTCGGCCGGCACCGTGCTGTTCGAGCGCGTGACGCCGCGTTTCGAGCGCCCCGGCATGCGCTTCGACGGCAGTCTCGTCGGCGGGTCGTTCGGCCGCAACGACCAGAACATCGACCTGACCGCCGGCACGCCCGACGCCTATGGCCGCGTGACCGCGAACCATGCCCATTCGCAGGACTACAAGGACGGCAACGGCAACACCGTGCCGTCGCAGTGGGACAAATGGAACGCCGATGCGGCGCTCGGCTGGACGCCCGACGACCATACGCGACTCGAGCTGACCGCCGGCACCGGCGACGGCTATGCGCGTTACGCGGGCCGCGGGATGGACGGCGCGCATTTCCGCCGCGAGACGTTCGGCCTGTCGTTCGACAAGCGGCATCTCGGCGACGTGCTCGACCGGATCGAGGCGCGCGTGTACTACAACGAAGCCGATCACGTGATGGACAACTATACGTTGCGCCAGCCCGACCCGACGAGCAGCATGCCGATGCGCATGGCCGCGGACGTACGGCGCCGCACGGTCGGCGCGCGTGCCGCCGCGACGTTCCGCTTCGGCGACGATTTCAAGCTCGTCACGGGCGTCGATGCGCAATCGAACCGGCTCGATTCGCGTGCGTCGATGGGGCAGCAGAACTACCGCGACCAGCCGTGGGATGCCCAGGCGGCCATGTGGAACGCGGGCGTGTTCAGCGAGCTGACGTGGTATGCGAGCGACGTCTCGCGCGTGATCGGCGGCGCGCGCATCGACTATGCGAGCGCACGTGACAAGCGCGCGATGAAGAGCGGCATGATGATGAGCAAGCCGAACCCGACTTTCGACGACGATCGGACGAAGGTGCTGCCGAGCGGCTTCGTGCGCTACGAGCGCGATCTCGCGTCGCTGCCCGTCACGTGGTACGCGGGGATCGGCCACGCGGAGCGTTATCCGGACTACTGGGAACTGTTCTCCGCGACGCGCGGGCCGGCCGGTTCGATCAACGCGTTCTCGGCGGTGCAGCCGGAGAAGACCACGCAGCTCGATATCGGCGCGCAATACAAGAGCGACCGGTTCGATGCATGGGTGTCGGCGTACGCGGGCTACGTCCAGGACTTCATCCTGTTCGACTACGCGGCCGGCATGATGGGCCCGATCACGCAGGCAACCAACGTCAACGCGCAGATCATGGGCGGCGAAGCCGGCGTGTCGTGGCGGCCGGTCGCGCCGCTGCGCGTCGAGACGTCGCTCGCGTATGCGTGGGGGCGCAACGTGGCGAGCGGCGATCCGCTGCCGCAGATGCCGCCGCTCGAGGCGCGCGTCGGCCTCGAATACACGCGCGGCGCGTGGTCGGCGGGCGGCCTGTGGCGCATCGTTGCGCCGCAGCATCGCTACGCGCTGAACGAGGGCAACGTGGTCGGCAAGGACTTCGGCCCGAGCGCCGGATTCGGCGTGCTGTCGCTGCATACGCAGTACAACGTCAGCAAGACCGTGCAGATCTCGGTCGGCGTCGACAACGTACTGAACAAGGCCTACACAGAGCATCTGAACCTCGCCGGCAACGCGGGTTTCGGCTATCCGGCGAACGCGCCGGTAATGGAGCCGGGGCGTACCGCATGGGTGCGCGTGAGTGCGAAGCTGTAGCCCGCAGCGCGCGTGTGCATCGCAGCATGCGCGCGCCTGAACGCCGCACCGCCCGAACGGGCGGCGCGCGTCAACCGATTAGAGAACCGTGTCTAGTCGGGGCGCAAACGTTCACGAGTCGTGCTTCACTCCCGCTTCGACACCCGCCGTGCGGCGATGCGGCGTGCGTGTCGATCCGGTGTCATTCGCACCGGCAGCACAATAATCAGGAGAACATGCATGGCCAGATCGATGCGTTCCAGGGTAATGGCAGGGGCAGTGGCATGCGCGATGAGCGTCGCGCCGTTCGCGGGGACGACCGCGCTGATGACGCTCGCGACGACGCACACGGCGATGGCGGCAACCGCGCCCGCCGACAACTATGCGGCGACGCGCTATCCGATCATTCTCGTGCACGGGCTGACCGGCACCGACAAGTACGCGGGCGTACTCGAGTACTGGTACGGCATCCAGGAAAACCTGCAGCAGCATGGCGCGACCGTCTACGTCGCGAATCTGTCGGGATTCCAGAGCGACGACGGCCCGAACGGGCGCGGCGAACAGCTGCTGGCCTACGTGAAGACGGTGCTCGCCGCGACCGGTGCGACCAAGGTCAATCTCGTCGGTCACAGCCAGGGCGGGCTGACGTCGCGCTATGTCGCGGCCGTCGCGCCCGATCTCGTCGCGTCGGTGACGACGATCGGCACGCCGCATCGCGGCTCCGAGTTCGCCGACTTCGTGCAGGGCGTGCTCGCGTACGATCCGACCGGCTTGTCGTCGACGGTGATCGCCGCGTTCGTCAATGTGTTCGGTATCCTGACGAGCAGCAGCCACAACACGAACCAGGACGCCCTCGCCGCACTGAAGACGCTGACGACCGCGCAGGCCGCCACCTACAACCAGAACTATCCGAGCGCGGGCCTCGGCGCCCCCGGAAGCTGCCAGACCGGCGCGCCGACGGAAACCGTCGGCGGCAACACGCATCTGCTGTATTCATGGGCCGGCACGGCGATCCAGCCGACGTTTTCCGTGCTCGGCGTGACGGGCGCGACGGACACGAGCACGATTCCGCTCGTCGATCCGGCGAACGTGCTCGACCTGTCGACACTCGCGCTGCTCGGCACGGGCACGGTGATGATCAACCGCGCCTCAGGCCAGAACGACGGGCTCGTGTCGAAGTGCAGCGCGCTGTACGGCAAGGTGCTGAGCACGAGCTACAAGTGGAACCATATCGACGAGATCAACCAGTTGCTCGGTGTGCGCGGCGCCTATGCGGAAGATCCGGTCGCGGTGATCCGCACGCATGCGAACCGCTTGAAGCTCGCGGGCGTGTGATCGATGGCGGCACGTGAAGGACGTGCGCCGCTGGCGCGGCGCGCTGCGATCTATGGTGTCGTGGGGCTGGCGGCGATCGCCGGCGCCGCGATGTGGAGCGGCGCCGGACCGCATCGCGGCACGGGCGCCGCGGGTGACGCGCCGGATGCGGCCGCGGTGGGCGGCGTGGCGGCCGCCGCACCGCAGGCCGCCGCACCGGCGAGCGCGGGCCTGCCGCCGTCGCTGGCCGGCTCCAGCGCACCGCGCTTGCCGCTCGATGCAGGCGGCCATCTGGCGAAGTCGCGTGCGGTACGCGATTTCTTCGACTATTGCCTGACCGCGCGGAGCGACCTGAGCGCGGCCGCGCTCGATGCGTTCGTCGTGCGCGAGATCGCCGCTCAGCTCGACGGCACGGTCGCGCAGGTGGAGGCGCTCGACGTGTGGCACCGGTATCGCGCGTATCTCGATGCGCTCGCGACATTGCGCGATGCGGGTGTGGTCGACAAGTCCGACCTCGGCGCGTTGCAGCTCGCGCTCGATCAGCGCGCGTCGATCGCGTACCGCACGCTCGGCGACTGGAGTCAGCCGTTCTTCGGCGCGGAGCAGTGGCGGCAGCGCTATGACCTTGCACGATTGAAGATCACTCAGGATCGCTCACTGACGGATGCGCAGAAGGCCGAGCGGCTCGCGGCGCTCGAGCAGCAGATGCCGGCCGACGAACGCGCGGCGCAGCAGCGGGTGGACCGGCAGCGTGCCGCGATCGACCAGATCGCGCAATTGCAGAAAAGCGGCGCGACGCCCGATGCGATGCGCGCGCAATTGACGCAGACGCTCGGCCCCGAGGCCGCCGCGCGCGTCGCGCAGATGCAGCAGGACGATGCGTCGTGGCAGAGCCGTTACGCGGATTATGCGACGCAGCGTGCGCAGATCGAATCGGCCGGCCTGTCGCCGCAGGATCGCGACGCACAGATCGCCGCATTGCGGCAGCGTGTGTTCACGAAGCCCGGCGAAGCCGTGCGCGCGGCATCGCTCGATCGCGGCGCGGGCAGCGCGCATTGACGAAGCGGGCGCCGCCGTGTGCGGCGCGCTTCACGCCGCGCGCGTGATGTTTCGCGGCAGATGTTGCTCGATGGTGTTGGCGAGCGTGTCGAACGCGGGCCGGATGCCTTCGTGCGCGACGCAGGCATAGCCGAGCAGCAAACCCTGCCGCGCGGTGTCGAGGTTGCTGTAGTAGCTGGTGAGCGGGCGCACGATCACGCCGGCGTCGAATGCGCTCTGCGTGACCGCGCGGTCGTCGCACGCGTCGGGCAGGCCGAGCACCAGATGCAGGCCGGCCTCGTCGCCCATCACCGGCAGCGCGTCGCCGAAGCGCGCGCGGATCGCGTCGATCATCAGTTGCCGGCGCTCGCCGTACAGCGTGCGCATTCGTCTGACGTGCGAAGTGAGGTGGCCGTCCATGATGAATTCGGCGAGCACGGCCTGCTGCATCAGTTGGCCTTCCCGATACAGCTCCGACAGCCCGGTGCGGAACGTGTCGACCAGATGCTCGGGCACGACCATGTAGCCCATCCGCAACCCGGGGAACAGCATCTTGCCGAGACTGCCGACGTAGATCACGCGGCCGCCGTCGTCGAGCCCCTGCAGCGACGCGAGCGGGCGGCTGCCGTAGCGGAATTCGCTGTCGTAGTCGTCCTCGATGATCCAGCAGCGGTGCTGGCGCGCATATTCGAGCAGCATGCGGCGCCGCGCGAGGCTCATCACCATCCCGAGCGGGTACTGGTGCGACGGCGTGACGAGTACGAGCCGCGGCGGATGCTGCATGTCGCTCGCGCGCGGATCGAGCCCTTCCTGATCGACCGGCACCGGCGCCAGCGTAAGGCCGGCCGCCTGCAGCACGCTGCGCACGCCCCAGTAGCACGGCTCCTCGACCCACGCGCGGTCGCCGATGTCGGACAGCAGCCGCACCGCGAGATCGATCGACTGATGGATACCGGTCGTGATGATGACCTGGTCCGGCGAGCATTTGACCGAGCGCGCGACGCGCAGGTAATCGGCGAGTGCGCGCCGCAGCGGCCGGTAGCCGCCGCCCGGCGCATAGGTCAGCAGCTCCGGATTGGCCTCCTTCCACAGCCGCGCCTGCAGGCGGCTCCACGTGCGGCTCGGGAATTCCGACACGTCCGGCACGCCGGGCATGAACGCCCCCCACTGGCGCCGCGAGACGCCCGCATGCTCGACCAGTTGCCGGCCGCGCATCGACAGGCTGCCCTGCGCGTCGGGCAGCGGCAGTTCGTCGGCCGCCGCGGGCGGCGGCGGGGCGCCCGGTACGCGGATCGCGGCGGCGTCCGGCCGCGTGTCGGCTACATAGGTGCCGCTGCCGGTGGTCGTCAGCACGTAGCCTTCGGCCGTCAGCTGGTCGTACACGTGCAGCACGGTATTGCGCGCGATCGACAGGTCGCCCGCGAGCGTGCGCGAGCTCGGGAGCTTCGTCCCTGGCCCCAATTCCCCCGTCAGAATCGCCTGCTGCATCAGTTGCAGCAGTTGCCGGTACATCGGCTCGGACGAGCTGCGGTCCAGACGGGCGGACAGCCAGTCGGCGACGATCACGGTATCCAAAGTGGTCCTACTAGGAATATTGAAATGGTTCCCTAGTATAGAACCGTGCGCGCCGTATAGTGGCTCGCATCTCAAAATCAATTGGCGCGGAACCAGGGGACAGCACGATGAAGTCCGATGATGTGATCGTCAGCTTTCGCGGCGTGCGGAAGACCTACGACGGCGAGACGCTGGTCGTCAAATCGCTCGACCTCGACATCCACCGCGGGGAATTCCTGACGCTGCTCGGGCCGTCCGGCTCGGGCAAGACCACCTGCCTGATGATGCTGGCCGGCTTCGAATTCCCGACCGGCGGCGAGATCCGCCTCGACGGCGAGCTGCTGAACAGCGTGCCGCCGCACAAGCGCAACATCGGCATGGTGTTCCAGAACTACGCGCTGTTTCCGCACCTGACGGTCGAGCAGAACGTCGGGTATCCGCTGACGGTGCGCAAGCTGCCCGCCGCCGAGCGCGCGGAGCGCGTCGCGCACGCGCTGAAGATGGTGCAGATGGAGCGCTTCGCGAAACGCTATCCGGCGCAACTGTCGGGCGGCCAGCAGCAGCGCATCGCGCTGGCCCGTGCGCTCGTGTTCGAGCCGAAGCTGGTGCTGATGGACGAGCCGCTCGGCGCGCTCGACAAGCAGTTGCGCGAACACATGCAGTACGAACTGAAGGCGCTGCACGAGAAGCTCGGCGTGACCTTCGTGTACGTGACGCACGATCAGGGCGAGGCGCTGACGATGTCCGATCGCGTCGCCGTGTTCGACAAGGGCATCGTGCAGCAGCTCGACACCGTCGACCGCCTGTACGAATCGCCGTGCAACGAATTCGTCGCGAACTTCATCGGCGACAGCAACCGGCTGCGCGGCACGATCGCGCGCGTCGACGGCGAATTCTGCGAATTCCGGCTCGACGACGGCACGAAGCTCGTCGGCCGCCATATCGGCGACGCCGCCGAGGGCGCATCGGCCGTCGCGTGCATCCGCCCGGAGCGCATGAGTCTCGCCGCGCACGGCGTGAACGGCACGAACGGCACCGCCGCCAATTGCGTGAGCGGCGAGGCGCGCAGCCTCATCTATTTCGGCGATCACGTGCGCATGCGCTGCGCACTGCCGGGCCAGGACGAATGTTTCGTGAAGGTGCCGCTCGGCACCGGTGCGCTCGACGCGTTCTCGCCCGGCGCCCCGGTCTCGCTTGCGTTCTCGCCCGAACACCTGCGCGTGTTCGCGTGAGCATGGTTTACCCCGGTTTTTCGCAGCACGTCGTCAACAACAAAGCCCACTTCCACCACGAGAGGAGAGGAACCATCATGAAACGAGCAAGCTTTACCGCGCGCCGCACGGCGCTCGCGCTGGCCCTGGTCGCATTCGGCGCATCGGCCACCGCTGCCGAGCTCACGGTCGTCAACTTCGGCGGCGCGAACGGCGACGCACAGAAGGTCGCGTTCAACCAGCCGTTCGAGAAGGCGACCGGCAACAAGGTCACGGCCGTCGAATACAACGGCGAGCAGGCGAAGGTGAAGGCGATGGTCGAGGCGAAGCACGTCAACTGGGACGTGGTGGAAGTCGAATCGGGCGACCTGAACCGCGGCTGCGACGAAGGGCTGTACGAGAAGCTCGACTGGTCGAAGATCGCGAAGAAATCCGACCTGATTCCGGAATCGCCGCAGGTGTGCGGCGTCGGCTTCTTCGTGTGGTCGACGGCGCTGTCGTACAACGCGGACAAGCTGAAGTCGGCGCCCACCGGCTGGGCCGATTTCTGGAACGTGAAGAAATTCCCCGGCAAGCGCGGGATGCGCAAGGGTGCGCGCTACAACCTCGAATTCGCGCTGATGGCCGACGGCGTCGCGACGAAGGACGTCTACAAGGTGCTCGGCACGAAGGCTGGCCAGGATCGCGCGTTTAAGAAACTCGACGAGCTGAAGCCGTACATCCAGTGGTGGGAAGCAGGCGCGCAGCCGCCGCAGTTCCTCGTCGCCGGCGACGTCGTGATGTCGACCGCGTACAACGGCCGCATCGATGCCGCGCAGAAGGAAGGCAAGAACCTGAAGGTCGTGTGGAACGGCAGCATCTACGACCTCGACTACTGGGCGATTCCGAAGGGCTCGCCGAACAAGGCGCTGGCCGAGCAGTACATCGCGTACTCGCTGACGCCGAAGCCGCAGCAGGCGTATGCGCAGCACATCGCGTACGGTCCGGCGAACATCGCCGCGATCAAGGCGCTCGACGCGAAGACGCTCGCGAACCTGCCGAACTCGCCGGCCAACGGCAAGAACGCGGTGCTGGAGGACATCGGCTTCTGGACCGACCACAGCGACGAGCTCGAACAGCGCTTCGCCGCATGGGCAACGAAGTAACCGGTCAGGCATCCTCACGGGTGTCGTGATGCAACCGGCCGCGCGATGCGTCGATCGTGTCGCGCGGCATTCCGCCGGAACGTGTCCGGCCGGAGAGACCAGTTGAATACGATGACGATCGCGCCTTCCTCGCCGTCGACCGCCGCGCTCAAGCGCGAGCTGAAGGCTGCCGAGGCCCGCAAGCGCACGATGGCGCTGCTGCTGGTCGCGCCGCTCGCGATTTTCCTGCTGCTGATTTTCGTCGTGCCGATCGGCACGCTGCTCACGCGCGCGGTGCAGAACCCGGAGATCGCGACCGCGTTGCCGAACACGGTCGCCGCGTTGTCGGGCTGGGACCGCAAGACGCCGCCGGCGGACGCCGCGTATGTCGCGCTCGCGGCCGACATGACGAAGGTGGCCGACAGCGAGGCGATGGGCGCGCTCGCGCGGCGCCTGAACACCGAGATTCCCGGCTATCGCTCGCTCGTCGCGAAGACGGCACGCGCGATGCCGCTGAAGGGCGACAATGACGCGGCGCTGACGCCCGCGCAGACGCGCGCCAAATTCATCGACCTCGATGCGCGCTGGGGCGACGTCGCGTACTGGCAGTCGATCGCGAAGAACGGCAGCCAGGTGTCGCCGTTCTACCTGCTGGCCGCGCTCGATCACAAGCAGGACGGCTTTGGCCACATCGTGCAGGCCGATCCCGATCAGTCGATCTACCTCGCGATCTTCGGACGCACGTTCGTGATCGGCGTGGCCGTCACGCTGTTCGCGCTGCTGCTCGGCTATCCGCTCGCGTACTGGATCTCGACGCTGTCGGAACGGCGCGCGAACCTCGTGATGATCCTCGTGCTGATTCCGTTCTGGACGTCGGTGCTCGTGCGCGTCGCCGCGTGGATCGTGCTGCTGCAGAGCGAAGGGCTCATCAACACGGCGCTGATCGGCAGCGGGCTGATCTCGCATCCGCTGACGCTGCTGTTCAACCGCGTCGGCGTGTACATCTCGATGACGCACATCCTGCTGCCGTTCATGATCCTGCCGCTCTACAGCGTGATGAAGTCGATTCCGTCGACCTACCAGCGCGCGGCCGTGTCGCTCGGCAGCCATCCGTTCGCCGCGTTCTGGCGCGTGTACGTGCCGCAGACCTATCCGGGCGTCGGTGCGGGCGCGCTGCTCGTGTTCATCCTCGCGATCGGCTACTACATCACGCCCGCGCTGCTCGGCGGGCCGAACGACCAGATGGTCAGCTATTACGTCGCGTACTTCACGAACGTGACGATCAACTGGGGCATGGCGTGTGCGCTCGGCGGGCTGCTGCTCGCGGCGACGCTGGTGCTGTACGCGGTGTACGGGCGCTTCACGCGCACCAACGTGAGCCTCGGCTGAGCGCCGGGCACAGGGAAACGGGAAGGGGATGCCGATCATGAAACTCGCCAGGCCGCTGTTCGCGCCGCACATGTCGTTCGTCGAGCGCGCGTGGTACGTCGCGTTGCGCGTGCTCGTCGTGCTGACGCTGCTGTACCTGATCCTGCCGGTGCTCGCGATCGTGCCGCTGTCGTTCTCGTCGAGCACGTTCCTCGTGTATCCGATTCCGGGTTTCTCGCTGCGCTGGTACGAGAACCTGATCGCATCCGACGAGTGGCGCATGGCCGCGAAGAACAGCTTCATCGTCGCGCCGTCGGCGACCGTCGTCGCGACCGTGCTCGGCACGCTCGCGGCCATCGGCCTGACGAAGGCCGATTTCCGCGGCAAGGGGCTGCTGATGGCCGTGCTGCTGTCGCCGATGATCGTGCCCGTCGTCGTGGTCGGCGTCGGCATGTACCTGTTCTTTGCGCCGCTCGGGCTCGCGAATACCTACACGGGGCTGATCGCCGCGCACGCGGCGCTCGGCGTGCCGTTCGTCGTGACGACGGTGGCCGCGACGCTGCAGGGCTTCAACCAGAACCTCGTACGGGCAAGCCTGTCGCTCGGCGCGAACCCGGTCACGACGTTCTTCCGCGTGACGTTGCCGGTGATCGCGCCGGGCGTGATGTCGGGTGCGCTGTTCGCATTCGCGACGTCGTTCGACGAAGTGGTCGTCACGCTGTTCCTCGCGGGCGCGGACCAGACGACGCTGCCGCGCCAGATGTTCACGGGCATCCGCGAGAACATCAGCCCGACGATCGCGGCGCTCGCCACGATCCTGATCATCTTCTCGACGAGCCTGCTGCTCGCGCTCGAATGGCTGCGCGGCCGCAATGCGCGGCGTGCGGTGACCTGACCTGACGCGGTGGCGCGACGGCGGTGCACGCGTGTCAAGCATCGGCGCATTGCCGATGCTTGATGTCGCCGTCGGACGCGGCCGGGCCGGGCGCCGGCGCCGACACGACGAAGCTGGCCGCGAGCCCGGAAGGCCGCCCGGCAATCGCCCGATCGTCGATCGTTGTGTGCATCGACGACGCCGCGCGCAAGGCACGGCATCCCGCAAGCTTTCGTTTCGCTGACTGACGGCGCGGCCGCCTGCACGTTCGGTGCGGCTCTGCAACAATACGGCTCGCGGTGCCGCGTGTTCCGTTCTTGCCGCACGGAGCGCACGCCGCCGCGCCGCTCAATCCGCGACGCCGCGCGTCGCTCGTCAGCCGAGCCCATCTTGTCCGAAATCGCTTCCCCCGCCGGCGCGCACGAGCCGGCCGTCAACTGGCGCGCGATGTCCGCCGTGCTGCTGGCCGTCGCGCTCGCGACCCTCGACACCGCGATCGCGAACACCGCGCTGCCCGCCATCGCCGCCGACCTGCATGCGTCGCCGGCCGCGTCCGTGTGGATCATCAACGCGTACCAGCTCGCGATGGTCGCGACGCTGCTGCCGTTCGCGTCGCTCGGCGACATCGTCGGCCACAAGCGCGTGTATGTCGCCGGGCTGGCCGTGTTCACGCTGGCGTCGCTCGGTTGTTCGCTCGCGTCGACACTGCCGATGCTGACGGCCGCGCGCATCGTGCAGGGCTTCGGCGCGAGCGCGATCATGAGCGTCAACGTCGCGCTGATTCGCGGCCTGTTCCCCGCGCACCGGCTCGGGCGCGGCGTCGGCTTCAACGCGCTCGTCGTCGGCGTGTCGTTCGCGGTGGGGCCGACGATCGCGTCGCTGATCCTGTCGGTGGCCGCGTGGCCGTGGCTGTTCGCGGTGAACGTGCCGCTCGGCGTGTTCGCGCTTGCAGTCGCGATTCCGTCGCTGCCGCAGACGGCGCGCGGCAAGCATGCGTTCGATCCGGTGGCCGCGCTGTTCAACGTGATCACGTTCGCGTCGCTGATCTTCGCGCTCGGCGAATTCGCGCAGCGTGGGCCGCTCTCCGTCGTGTTCGCCGCGGCCGCGGTGGCATTCGCGTTCGGCTGGCTGCTGATCCGCCGCCAGGCCGGGCACCCGGCGCCGATGCTGCCGGTCGACCTGTTCCGCCGGCCCGTGTTCACGCTGTCCGCGCTGACCGCCGTCTGCGCGTTCGCCGCGCAGGGGCTCGCGTTCGTGTCGCTGCCGTTCTATTTCGAAACCGTCCTGCATCGCAACGCGGTCGAGACGGGGTTCCTGATGACGCCGTGGTCGGCGATCGTCGCGCTTGCCGCGCCGATCGCGGGGCGGTTGTCGGATCGTTATCCGCCCGGGCTGCTCGGCGCGATCGGCCTCGCATTGTTGAGCGCGGGCATGGTGTCGCTCGCCGCGCTGCCGGTGTCGCCGGGCGTCGTCGACATCGGCTGGCGGATGATGCTGTGCGGCGCGGGCTTCGGGTTCTTCCAGTCGCCGAACCTGAAGGCGCTGATGTCGAGCGCACCGCCGGAGCGCAGCGGCGGCGCGAGCGGGATCATCGCGACCGCGCGGCTGATCGGGCAGGCGACGGGCGCGGCGCTGGTCGCGCTGTCGTTCGGGATCGCGGGGCGCCACGGGCCGACGCTCGCGTTGATGCTCGGTGCGGGTTTCGCGGGCGCGGCGAGCGTCGCGAGCGGGCTGCGGCTGTTCGCGCCGTCGCATCGGGCCGGCGCGCCGGTCGTTTCGGAGCCCGTTAAGGAGCCCGTGAAGGAGGCGGCGACGGAGTAGGGCACGGGATGCTCACCACCGGCGCACGGCAGGCCATCACCGCGCGCCGGCCTTCACGCTTCGCTCAGAACCCGCCCGACTTGATCAGCTGGTTGAGGTTCGCGATGTTCAGGCTGCCGAAGCCGGTCGTCAGGTCCCAGCCGGTGCCGGCCTTGTAGCCATACCCCTGATAGCCGTTGTTGCCCGACACGACGTCAAAGCGCACGAGCGACGAATGCGACGGAATGTCCGCATAGAAGTTGCCGGCCGGGAAGCCGAGGCCCGTGCCGTTCGCCGCGAGCAGACGCGCCCAGAAGCCCGTGAAGATCGGCGCGGCGAGACTCGTGCCGCCGATCTGCTGCAACTGGCCGTAGTTGTAGATGTACGCGCCCGTGCTTTGCGCGGCATCGAACGCGACGTCCGGCAGTTGTCGATTGCTGCCCGACTGCCACGACGGCGCGGGCAGGATCGTGCTGACGCCGCCGCCCGTCGCCCACAGCTTGCCGTTCGAATCGAGCCCTTCGTTCCACACCGTTTCGTTCGAGAACGCGCCCGACGACGTCGTGTAGAGCGTCGTGCCGCCGATCGCGAGCACGTGCGGCGACGAAGCCGGCCACGATACCGTGTAGTTCGAGCCGTCCGGATAGCCGCGGTTGTTGCACTCGTACACGCCTTCGTCGCCCGACGATACCGAGAACGTCTGGCCCTGCGCGGCGGCCGTCGTGAAGATCTGTTCCTCGGCGTCGAGCGTGCCGTCCGCGTTCGCATCGGTTTCGCACCAGCCGAGCGACACGTTGATCACCTTCGCGGTGTTGTCCGACACCGCGCGGTTGAACGCCTGCGTGAGGCCCGTGTTGCCAGAGGCGTTCAGATCCGCCATGTAGAACACCAGCTTGCCGACCTGGCCGCCGGCCGAGCCGACGATCGACTGGCTGTCGAGATCCCATTCGCCCTGGCCGTCCTGGTCGTCGGTGTAGCTGCCGCCCGTGCCGTTGGTCTTGACGGTCTGCGTCGAGACCGTGCCGTAGCCGTTGCTCGACGTGAACTGCTTCAGATCCTGCAGCGTCTGCGACACGCCGCCGATCGTGATGATGCCGACGGTCACGCCGGCTGCGGTCGGCACGCCGGTCGCGTTGTAGAGGCCCGGGAATTCCTTCGGATAGTGGCCCGTCGCCGTGCCGGCGGCGAGCGCCTGCGGTTTCGCCACGTTGCCGATGCGCAGCAGCGGCCGTGCGTGCGCGACACTTTGCAGCCCGAGCACCGAGCCGACGATGTCGCCGAGTGCACGCGGTACCTGCGCGGTCGACGTGTTGGCGAAGCCCGAGCGGCCCGCGTACTCGAAGTGCACGAGCGACGTGTTGAACGCCGCCTTCACCGTGCCGGCCGTGCCGCTGGCGGAGACCAGCAGCCGGTTCGGCGCGACCTCGACGTTCGTGAAGCCGCTCTTGTGCAGATAGTCGACGACCGACTGCACCTGCGCATCGGTCGGCGCGTAGTTCGCGAGGAACTGCTCGTGCGTCAGGTACTGGCGGTAATGCGCGCTGCCGGGTCGGTTCACGTCGCGCGCCAGCTGCTTGAGCTGCGCGGCGTTGCGTAGCTTCAGGCTGACGACGACGTTGGTCGTCTCGCCGGCCGCGAGTTCGAGCGACGGCGCGGCACTGCGCGCCATCAACTGCGGGCCGCTCAGAAAGGCTTTCGTATGGGTATCGACCCAATCCGTCGCCGCATGCGCCGCAACGGCGGCGAACACGAGCGGTGCCACGCACGCCAGGCGGCGGGGCGACGGAAGGGGAAGGGCAAACCAGGCGTTCCTTTTCATCGGGAGTCCTTTTTAGGAGAGGCGACGTTACTGGAACCCCGGCCCTTGTGGGGCCGCGAGCGGTGACGAGCGTAGGGCGTCGATGCCGTTCGGGTAGCTGCCATTTTCCATAGCTGTCAGTTCTGACAACGGGGGCGCATGAGTGCGCGCACGGCGCCGTACATGTTGACGATGGCGAGGCCGGCGGGCGGAACCGGTTCGCGGTACGACGGTGCGGCGACGCGCGTCGCTCACACGCACGAGTCGTTCGTTGCAGCGTTGGAATGTGCGCGTCCGTGGAGGTGAGGGCCGCGTGGATGCATGACGTTTGCGTGTCAATGGCCGAGCGCCGTATCGCACTATGTGGTCATTGGAAGCAACCCGTCAGGAACGGCTTCGTGCAGGCACAAGAACGGGGCAGGCTGACTACAGACATTTCCCGAACTGTGGAACAGCGCGTCGAGCAGTCTTGCAGGCTGCTTTCGATTACAAGGACGCCGCCGCGAATTAGAGCAAAGACTCGAATGTAATGAGCGGAATTCTCACTATTCGGAAGCGAAACGAAGCTGCAGTTACGTGGCCGGCCAGGTGCGGTCGCAATGAAATCGGTAGCGCTCGCCTACGTCCGGCTTCCGCCGTCGTTCCATTTAGATTGGACCGGGGGGGCTCGGACATGTCGTATGACGAACGGCTATGAGCCCGCTGCGTGGTTACGACCGAGCGAATCGATATCAGAAAAAACAGAATCCATTTTCGCTACATCGGGACGCGTCGAATGGATTCGGCTGCAAATCACGGGTATTGCCAATTTCATATTCGTCCTATGGCGGCTTTGCCCCTTGTCCGGTTAAAGTCGCGCCGCCTATTCCGCAAACGTTTTCGGAGAATGGATTGACCCCGAGCACGGCTAATCTCGACACACCCGCACGTGCGGGTATCAACATCCATCAGTTCTATAGCCTTGATCTAAAGGGCATGCCTGCGGCCGCGCTAGCGGACGTCTACGAGTTCGATGGGGTACGCGGAATCGGAGAGCCGACGAAGTACACGATCCAGTTCACGCACCCTCGCCATGAGCTGTCACGCACCGACTTCCTGAACCGTATCGGTGCGTTTGTGATTCAGCCGCCGCCGCATGACCGATGGAGCCAGCCTGAAAGCGCACGTCGCGTGCAAGGCGTGGTGACGGGTTTCGCCCTCAAGGCGACCAATCGCGACCAGTCTTTGTACGAGATTGTGCTGGAGTCGCGTCTGGCGCTGCTGCGCAATGCGCCCAAATGCCGGTTCTTCCTGGACAAGACCATTCCGGAGATCATCGAGCAGATTCTGCGGGAGCATGAGTTCAACCGGATCTTCGCGCGCTTTGAATTCCAGCTGCACCGCACCTATCGCAAGCGCGGCTTCGTGATGCAATGGGGCGAGGACGACTTGGCGTTCATTACACGCTTGTGTAGACGCTCGGGCATCTGGTTCGTGTGCGAGGAAGGCGAGCATTGCGAGCAGGTGCGCTTCGGCGACGACTATGCGCACTACCGCCGCGATCCTCAGCGTCTGACGGTTGCGTACCGGCCGCACAGCGGCCTCGAAACGGGAGGCGTCGAGTCGATCAGCGCGCTCGAAATGCACGCGAAGACGTGTCCGGCGACCTACGTCGTACGCACGTTCAACACCGAAACGGCAGTCTCGGATCCGATCGAGGCGGTCAGCCCGATCCGCGACGACCGTACCACGTATGGTGAAGCGTATACCTGGGGGATGCCGAATCAGAGCGAGGACGAGGCGAAGGAGGAAGCGCAACTGCGTCGCGAAGCAGCGCTGACCGGACAGGTCGCATATCGCGGCGAGTGCGACATGCTGGACCTCACGCCCGGCTCGGTGCTGAAACTGTCCAACCGGACGTTGTCCGATGCGAAGTATGGGCTGCTTGTAGTGCGGGTGACGTGCGGTGCGACCCGGAAGAACGCGTATCACGTGAAATTCGACGCGATTCCGTCCGATCGCCAGTATCGAATGCCGTTGATGGAAGAAACGTGGCCGCGGATCGACGGTGTCATAACCGGGACGATCGCTTCGTCGGGAGGCTGGAGAGATCCTTATCTGGATGGTCAGGGCGAATACATCGTGGATCTCCATCTGGATCGAGACACGCGGGCGCCCGGTCTGCAAAGCTGTCCAATGCGGCTGGCAAAGCCGTTCGCGGGGCCGGACCAGGCCGGATTTCACTTCGGGCTTGTCGAAGGGACGGTGGTTGGCGTGAGCTTTCTGTGGGGCTGCGTGGATCTGCCATTCATCAGCCATGTGCTGCACACCGCCCAACACACGGATCCGATTGTCGCAGGCGTCCCCTGGGGCACGCGCAACACGATCCGCACGCGCTCGAACAACACCGTCGAGTTGGATGACCGGGAGGGCCAGGAACATATCAAGGTCGCCACCGAGCACGGCAAGACGCAGCTCAATCTCGGCTATACGGTGGATCGGGACCAGCGACTGCGCGGCGAGGGCTTCGAACTGCGTACCGACGATCGGGGGCACGTCCGTGCGGGCGGCGGCCTGCTGGTGTCGTCCGACAGGCAGGAGAACGCGATTGGACAGTCGTCCGACACGCGGCCGATTACGAACCAGTTTGCATTGACGCAGGCACAGGCTCAGGGATTGACCAACGCCGCAGCCGTTGCGCATGCGGAGATCGCGGACCTGAAGGCCGAAAACGCGTGGTTGAAGGACGAACTCGCTAGCCTGAAGACGGCCGTGATCGCGTTGTCCGCACCGAACGGCATTGGCCTGGCGACGCCGGATCGGGTGATGGTGTCGGCGGGCAAGGACGTGAGCGTCGGTACGTCGTCGCGATTCAACGTGAATGCGCTTCGGAATGTTGCTATTGCGGCAGGCGAGGTGCTGTCGCTGTTTGCGCACAAGTTCGGCATCAAGCTCTATGCCGCGCGTGGCAAGGTTCAAATCCAGGCGCAGTCGGATGCAATGGAAATGGTGGCGCAGAAAGACATGCGAATCACCAGTGCTGACGGTACTACAACCGTCAATGCCGCTAACGGGGTCGTGCTCGGAGGCGGCGGCACGGCATACATCAAGGTACAGGGCGATAACGTCGAGATCGGCGGGGCCGGTTGCCTGATCCTCAAGATCATCGAAATCCAGAAGGAAGGACCGGGTGCGTTATCGCTGCCGCTGCCGAAATTCAGCCAGACCGATATCGCGAACGATGAGCGCTTCATTCTCAGCGATGACATCACCGGCCGACCAATTGTGAACCGGCCGTACAAGATTCAGTTGGCTAGCGGGCAGATTATCGAGGGCGTCACCAACGGTAAGGGGGAGACCTCGTTGAGCCAGCAGGACGTTGCGCGAGGGCTCAAGCTGCTGCTTCAGAACAATAAGGAAGCCTGATTCATGACCGACCAGTCAAACCAGCCAGATGGTACGGGCGGCGATGACGACGCGGCGCAGCTCTATCAACATGACACCGCAACGCGCATCGTGCCGATGAAGCGCGACCATCTTGGGCAACCGTATTGGGAGTCTTATCACACGCCGAGCAGTTTTCAGGTGCGGGCCGAGTGTCGAATCCCGCCGCACATGCCGGGCATCATCATCTTTGTGCATGGTGTGAATTCTACGGGGGAGTGGTATGACGCGGCTGAAAAGGCGTTGTGTGAAGGGCTAAATGTGCGCTTGAATCGTGCTGACGGTTGGAAGCTCAGAGAGAACAGATACATTACCTACGATAAGAAAACTGATACGCCGGTCGCTCGCCAGCTTGATCCAGAGTGGAGCGGCCGTTCTCCCGTGATCCGCTTCTATTGGGGCTACAGCGCAGCTCCTGGGACCGAGCGCAACTGGCGCATCCCGATGCGCAATCCGCGCGGCTTCGATATCTGGGCGCCAGCGTGCACGAACGAGAACGGTCCGTGGTATTGGGGCGGCGGCCCTTTCCAGAATGGCACTAACAACCTGCCGCAGTTGTGGAGTTGCGAGGGATTCAAGCGTCACGTACTCAGGTTCGACATGGAGTCGTTGAATACGGAGGCTGATCGCCAATTGCAGGACGCCCCTCCGCGCACGTATTACGCGCACGCGGCTCAACGGCTGGCCGACCTGATCGATCGGATTCGCAACGAGTGCCCGCGCGATACGGTGTCAGTGATGTCGCATAGCCAAGGGACGATGATCGCGCTGGCTGCGACCGCCTTATGCAAGACGCGCGCGCCCGATGCAGTGTTCGTGATGAATTCGCCTTATGCCCTGGATGACAAGATCACGGACGCGCTGGCCTGCGGTGCGGAGCGTCCCACACCGGAGGCACGCGTCAACACGTTCAGGAATATCGCGAACCGGATCAAGCAGGACAAGCGTGTTTTCACTGAGGCGGAATTGAAACAGCTTCAGTGCGGCGCGTCCGAAGACATGGATTTCTGGCGGCCCGACAACCAGCGCAAGTCCGGCGTGCATGAACGCGACAATCATGGCCGGCTGTACGTGTACTTCACGCCGCATGATCGAGTAATGGGCGCGGTGCCGCTGCAAAGCATCGGCTGGCAGGGCGTGGATGACGAATTGCTTAAAGAGTTGGATGACATCGTGAAGCAGCGCATGCTGGCGCGCGGTACGCCGGTGGGCGACGCCCCGGGCGAGAAGAAGTTCGGTACGCTTCCGCCGATTCTCGACGACAAGCTTGTGCCCGGAGCGAAGCCGACCGATTTCTGGAATGGCAACCGAAATATCTTTACGCCACTCGTGAAGCTGTGGGCGGTACCGCATCCCGATAAAACGGTGACAATCAACGCTGAGGAGGTGCCGCATCCGATCACGGAAGACGAGATGCGGCAGTTCGAAAATTCGCGGAAAGGCGCAGGAGAAATGGGTAAGTGGGTTCCCGATCCAAATGATCCGAATACGGGGAACTACGCTGATCCTGACTACCGTTACATGCGTTCGATTTTTCGGCCGGGGCACACCGTTACTACCGAGAATATTTATAGTTCAGGTCGCACAACTCGGTCGGAGACGCAAGACGAAATGCTGCAACGACTTGACACCTATCGCGCCGAGCCGACCAATCACAGCACGTTGCCGCAGCATCAGGCGTTCATGCGCCGAGTGGTGGCCTACGATCTCCCAATCGGCTTTTGTGATGCATATGAGAGGTCAGCGTTCTGGACTCTCCTGATGAAGTCCGCCGACTGGACACAGGGCTATGACGATTATTTCGAGCTTGGCGCTCCCCAAAGCATTGTCAAACCTGCCTATATCGATTGGGACACGGTGGCCGAGGAACAAAGCAAGGCCGAAGCCGAGCAATTGCGGCAGCAGCAGTGGAAAGGAGGCGCGTGATGAGATGCTCGATTGCTATCGTTGTACTGGCAGTCCTGACGCAAGGATGTGCAGCACAGCAGAGGCAGATATTCTCATTGGGTAATTTTTTGAGTGCAAATGCACTTCCCTATGATTCGCCGCCTCAGATTATTTATCGAATCGATGACCATCGCTTTGTTACGCTCGAGAACTATCGAGACTGCAATTATGGTCAAGCCTATTACAACGATACGCGCATTGGTATAAAAACGGGCTTGGGCAGGGCTAGTATCGAAGATTACCAAGGTAGACTCATTAATGCCGATATGACCGGGAAAAATTTAGCATTTCCGTCCGGTGCACCACCGCATCTTGGGACATCAGATCACGGAGTTGACGTTGGATTGTTGTATTCGACGGACGGTGGGAGGAATTTTTCCGCAATGGTTTATATGAAGCACAGCTTTGATCCGTTCGAGGATTCGCGGGACTATTCGGTCTTTGTAACCGGCGACCGACTCTATGTCTCCAATAGGTCGGCAGACAATGACGCCTACGTTGTCGAATATCCGATGGTGCCAGGCATTGATTTAAGCAAACCCTATCCTCCTGGCGTCCGGGGCGGGAGTTTCGCTGCATCAAAGCGGCCAGGTGTTTTCTCAAAGCTTCGCACACCCTCCGGTCAGGATCGCATCACCTGCGACACATCGATCAAACCAACCAACCCGGATGCGCCGTTGGTACCTCGGTGAAGTGCAAACATCGATGAAAAACGTCATGACCATAATTGCGCTGATCGCCCTGATGCAAGGGTGCACCGCGCAGACTCCGCGCCGTCCGGCCTTCGGGCTTGGCGATTTCATGAGCTCAGCGCTCAAGGAGTTGCCGTATGACTCGCTGCCCCAGGTGATCTATCGGATTGACGATCACCGCTTTGTAACGTTGGAACGTTACCGGGACTGTCATCATGGGGAATCGTACTACAACGACACCCGCGCAGGGATTCGGAAATTTTTGGGGCGAGGTATGTTTGAAAATTTCCAGGGACGCGTCATTAATGCCGACCCGGCTGGGAAGAATATTGTTTTACCTTTGGCCTACCCAAATGGACTGGTTTGTGGAAATGGTGAAAAAGGTTGCGTAGTGCCGTTTTGGTACTCGACAGATGGAGGGAAAACTTTCTTCACGAAGGTCTACGCAGATCATAGTTTTAATCCATTTATGGATTCCAAGGATTACTCGGTTTTTGTAACAAAAGACCGACTATATCTTGCCAATAGATCGGCAGACAATGACGCCTACGTTGTCGAATATCCGATGGTGCCAGGCATTGATTTAAGCAAACCCTATCCTCCTGGCGTCCGGGGCGGGAGTTTCGCTGCATCAAAGCGGCCAGGTGTTTTCTCAAAGCTTCGCACACCCTCCGGCCAGGATCGCATCACCTGCGACACATCGATCAAACCAACCAACCCGGATGCGCCGTTGGTACCTCAGTGAAGTTCAGACACTGACGAGAAATACGCCCCTGATGCCTCAATGAGACGCTCGATTCATATCACCGTACACGTACCACATCATCATGAAGAACCCAATATGCATAGGCGATGCGACGACACACGGCGGCATCGTAAAGACCGCTTCATCGACGTTCGACCTCGACGGCCGCAAGGTTGCGTTGTTGCATGACATCGTCTCGTGTCCGGAGCACGGTGACAACGCGATCGTTGAGTGTGCCGAGGGCTACAGCGAAGGCGGCCGGAAATGGGCTGTGCATATGTGCCGAACGCGGTGCGGCAGCCAGGTGATCGCCAGCAGCACGGGGATGAAAATCGCATGAGCAGAACATGGACCCTCCCAGCCGTCGCTGAGTATCAGTACGGCAAGCCCCCCTCGATCTGGTGGTGTGTGCTTGCCGTAGTCGTCATACAGACCGCCGGCATACTCATCACGGTATTCAGCTGGGAGCAGGGTAAACCGGTGATGTCCGAACCATTCTTCGTGCGAGCGTTCTTGTTGCCGCTGCTGGTATCGGGCGGCGTATGCGCGGTGATCTATTCCGGCTATGAGGATTGGATCGAGCGGGTTGATTGGTGGAATTTCCTGTGTCGCACCGAGCGGGCTGCATGGCGGCAATGGGCACAAGCTCATGTGGTGATCGTCGATAGCATCGCGTTGACGCCCGAGCCCGAATTGGGCGAACGTCTGCTTGGCCTGGAGGGCAGCGCGCCGATCAACCCCGGCAAGATCCTGCCTTTGCCGCAAACGGAAGGCTCAGCAGGCGTATCGCGTCTTGCGGTGGTACTGGAGCAACTGATGAGCCGGTTCTCGGCCGGCCTCGTGCGTCATGATGCGTCGGGTCATGCGATCGACGTGATCCTGCAATCCACCAACAAGGACGATCTTGCCGAACTACGAGCGGTCTGGAAAAAACTGAATCTGCCCGATCTCGTGCAGTTCTTGTGGGTGCCGTTCGATGCGAACGAGGCGAATATCGACACGTGGTTCGATAAGGACCGGACGTCCGATTTCCGGCTATTGCTGGCCTGCCAACTGCATGCGGAGTGCATCGAGCCGGTCTGGTCCGAGGCCGCTGTGGCGATGTTGCTTACGTCGCCGCGTGTAGTCGCGAGCCTCAAGGCAACGGTCTTGCCGCAGGCGCGATTATTCCGCCCGATTGCGATGCCGTCCGATTCCGTGGTGGACGGGCTGGAAACGTTGTTGGCCTCGGAGCAGACGCCTCGCCGGAGAATCCGGCACGCATGGATGAGTGATTTACTGTCCCGGGACCGCCATGCAACGCTGGGCGCCATCAAGGACGTAAGCCTGGAGCTGCCAGTGCACGACGTCGATCGCGCGATCGGCAAACCGGGGCCGGTAAATGCGCTCTTGCTTCAGGCGCTTGCGGCGCAGATGGTCGCGCATGGCCAGGGCGCGCAACTGATTGCTTCAGTTAGTGCCCAAAAGGTGCGGCTGAACCTGGTCGGAACCGAGCTTGTGCCTGTGCCTCGCGTCGATGCAGGCTATGCGCGTCTGCTTAGTGTGTCTGTCACCGTGGGTGGGAGTTGCAGCCTGGTTATGATGATGGTTGCGTTGAATATCATCAACGCATCCCAAGGTTGGTTTTGGGCCTGTATAGGTGGATTCGTCTTGCTGTTTCTGATACAGCTTGGCGGCTCATTCTTGCGGCGTAACCTGGTGGAAGACGACTTTTTCCGACAACTGCGACGCATGGAAGCCCGAAGATGAGGGCGCTTGATGCGTGGCGTCGGATTGTGCGCGGCGATTGAACAAGAACTAGAACAAGTACTGGATTCCGGCCGCGTAGTGTGGAGACTTCTCGCAATCTTCCTCGCCACAGGCCTCGTCGCCACGATCGTGGACGTCAGCAAAATTCCCCCTTGACACTCGCTGCCTGGCCGCTATCCTTCAATTCATAACCCATCGGTTATGAATTTTGGACGATATGCAAAACGCTCACGACACGCTTTTCCGCACACTCGCCGATCCCACGCGCCGCGCACTCTTCGAGCGGCTGTGCGCGGAGGGCGAACTGACGGTCGCCGCAATGACCGCCCACGCGGGCGTGTCGCAGCCGGCCGTGTCGAAGCACCTTGGCGTACTGAAGCAGGCCGGGCTCGTGAACGACCGTCACGAAGGCCGGCAGACGCACTACAGCGCGCAGCCGCAGGCGCTGGCCCCGTTGATCGACTGGACGAGCCAGATGGCAGGCTTCTGGCAGAGCCGGTTCGATGCCCTCGAAGATCTGCTCAAAAGGATGGATCAGTAATGAACCAAGCCACTACCGAAACGCGCTCCGTCGTCGTCGACCGGGAGCTGCCGCATCCGCCGGAGAAGATCTGGCGCGCGCTCACGCAACCGCACCTGATCGAGGCGTGGCTGATGAAGAGCGACTTCGAGCCCGTCGCGGGCCGTGCGTTCAGCTTCCGCGCGGACTGGGGCTCGGTCGACTGTACGGTCCTCGCGATCGCGCCGCACCGCACGCTGTCCTATACGTGGGCGGCCCACGGCCTCGAAAGCGTCGTGACGTGGACGCTCACGCCGACGCCGGCCGGCACGCACCTGCGCATGGAGCAGGCGGGCTTCCGTACGGATCAGGAACAGGCCTACCGCGGTGCGCAGCACGGCTGGGTGCGGTTCTTCGATTCGCTCGAACAGGTGCTGGCACACCCCGACGAAGGCACGGAGGCCCGCTCATGAGCGCAGCATCGGACCCGAGCCCGTCCGAGCGCATCGATGCGCTGATCGCCGGCATCGTCGACTGGCGCGGCAAGACGTTCGCCGAGCTCCGCCAGACGATTCTCGCGGCGGACGACAGCATCGTCGAGGAATGGAAGTGGATGGGCAGCCCCGTGTGGTCGTGCGACGGGATGATCGCGGTCGCGAACGCGCACAAGGGCAAGGTGAAGCTGACGTTCATGCACGGCGCGAAATTGCCCGATCCCGGCCAGCTGTTCAATGACGGCCTCGAAGGCAATGCGCGGCGCGCGATCGATTTCTTCGAAGGCGACAAGATCGACAAGCGGGCGTTGAAGCACCTCGTGCGCGCGGCGATCGAATACAACCGCACGCATCTGAAGAAGAACGCGCGGGCGGGTTCCTCCGCGGGTGCGAAGGTGCGAAGCAGCAAGGCGGCGTGACGCGCGAGCCGGCCGCCGGCCGGTGACATTCCATGAAAGCGGGGCGCCGCCGTGCGGTCGACGCTACGCCGCGGGCCCACCGAGCGACAGACGAAAAAAAGCCCGACACGAGGTCGGGCATCCAAATCGGCCGCAACCGCCCGCGAGGCGGCTGCGGCACCTGCAACAGCCGCGCGCTTACGCTGCGAGCAGCGAGCGCAGCACGAACGGCAGAATCCCGCCGTGCTTGTAGTAGTCGACTTCGATCGGCGTATCGATGCGCAGCAGCACCGGCACGCGCTGCGTTTCGCCGTTCTTGCGATGGATCACGAGCGTGACGTCCTGCTGCGGCTTGAAGTCGTCGCCGAGGCCTTCGATGTCGTACGTTTCTTCACCGGTGATGCCGAGCGACTGGACGCTGTCCGCGCCCTTGAACTGCAGCGGCAGCACGCCCATGCCGACCAGGTTCGAGCGGTGGATGCGCTCGAAGCTGCGTGCGATCACGGCCTTCACGCCGAGCAGCTGCGTGCCCTTCGCGGCCCAGTCGCGCGACGAGCCCGTGCCGTACTCTTCGCCCGCGAACACGACGGTCGGCGTGCCGGCGGCAACGTACTGCATGGCCGCGTCGTAGATCGACTGCTGTTCGCCGCTCGGCTGGTGGATCGTCAGGCCGCCTTCGACGCGCGTGCCGTCCGCCTTCGGCGGGATCATCAGGTTCTTGATCCGGACGTTCGCGAACGTGCCGCGCATCATCACGTCATGGTTGCCGCGGCGCGAGCCGTAGCTGTTGAAGTCGGCCTTCTGCACGCCGTTTTCCTTCAGCCACTTGCCGGCCGGCGAATCTTCCTTGATCGAGCCTGCCGGACTGATGTGGTCGGTCGTGACCGAGTCGCCGAAGATGCCCAGTGCGCGTGCGCCCTTGACCGTCGGGATCGATGCAGCCGGCTCCATCGAGAAGTCGTTGCCGAAGAACGGCGGCTCGGCGATGTACGTCGACTTCGGCCAGTCGTAGACCTCGCCCGATTCGCCCTCGATCTTGCTCCAGAGGTCGCCCTTCTTGGTCAGCTTCGAGTAGTTGTCCTCGAACTTCTTCGGATCGAGCGCGAACTTGAGCAGCGCGTGGATTTCGTCGCTCGTCGGCCAGATGTCGCCGAGGTAGATGTCACGGCCACCCTTGCCCTTGCCGACCGGCTCGGTCATCAGGTCGCGCGTGATGTTGCCGGCGATCGCGTACGCGACGACCAGCGGCGGCGACGCGAGGAAGTTCGCGCGGATGTTCGGGTGGATACGCGCTTCGAAGTTACGGTTGCCGGACAGCACGGCCGCCGCGACGATGTCGTTCTTCGTGATCGCTTCGTTCAGTTCCGGCGTCAGGTCGCCCGCGTTGCCGATACAGGTCGTGCAGCCGTACGCCGCGACTTCGAAGCCGAGCTTCGACAGGTAGGGCAGCAGGCCCGTCTTCGTCAGGTATTCGGTGACGATGCGCGATCCCGGCGCGAGCGAGGTCTTGATCTTCGGGTCGACCGTGAGGCCGGCCTCGACCGCCTTCTTCGCGAGCAGGCCGGCGGCCAGCAGCACGCTCGGGTTCGACGTGTTCGTGCACGACGTGATCGCGGCGATCAGCACGTCGCCGTTCTTCACGTCGACGCCGTTGCTCGTCGTGTATTGCGTGTTCAGGTCGTCCGCCTTCTTCGCGAAGCCGTTTTCGGCAACCGGCTTCGAGAACAGGTCGGTGAACGTCGACTTGACGTGGCCGATCTCGATGCGATCCTGCGGGCGCTTCGGGCCGGCCAGCGACGGCGCGACCGTCGCGAGGTCGAGCGTCACCGTCTTCGTGTAGTCGATGTCGCCGGCCTTCGGGATGCCGAACAGGTTCTGCGCCTTGAAGTAGTTTTCGAACGCGGCGATTTCGGCCTTCGTGCGGCCCGTGCCTTCGAAGTAGTCGATCGTCTTTTCGTCGACCGGGAAGAAGCCCATCGTCGCGCCGTATTCCGGCGCCATGTTGCCGATCGTCGCGCGGTCCGGCAGCGACAGCGAGCGCGTGCCTTCGCCGAAGAATTCGACGAACTTGCCGACGACCTTCTCCTTGCGCAGCATTTCGGTGATCGTCAGTACCAGGTCGGTGGCCGTCACGCCTTCGCGCAGCTTGCCCTTCAGCTCGACGCCGACGACGTCCGGCGTCAGGAAGTACACCGGCTGGCCGAGCATGCCGGCTTCCGCCTCGATGCCGCCCACGCCCCAGCCGACCACGCCGATGCCGTTGATCATCGTCGTGTGGCTGTCCGTGCCGACCAGGGTGTCCGGGTAGTACACGGTGTCGCCGCCGTCGGTCTTCTTGTGGACGCCGCGCGCGAGGTATTCGAGGTTCACCTGGTGGACGATGCCCACGCCCGGCGGCACGACCTTGAACGTGTCGAACGCCTGCATGCCCCACTTCATGAACTGGTAGCGCTCGTTGTTGCGCTGGAATTCCAGCTTCATGTTCAGGTCGAGCGCGTCCTTCTGGCGGAAGTAGTCGATCTGGACCGAGTGATCGACGACGAGATCGACCGGGACCAGCGGTTCGATCTTCTTCGGGTTCTTGCCCGTACGCTCGGCGACGCCGCGCATGGCCGCGATGTCGGCGAGCAGCGGCACGCCCGTGAAATCCTGCAGCACGACGCGCGACACGACGAACGGAATCTCGTCGACGCGCTTCGCGGTCGGCTTCCAGTTCGCGAGCTGCTCGATGTGCTCTTCGGTGATCTTCTTGCCGTCGTAGTTGCGCAGCACGGACTCGAGCACGATGCGGATCGACACCGGCAGGCGTTCGATCTTCGTCTTCAGTTCCTTGCCGAGCTGCGGCAGCGAGTAGAACTTGCCTTTGCCGGAACCGCTGTCGAATTCCTTGAGGGTCTTGTGGAGATTGTGGGCCATGGTGATTTTCCTGGGTTTAAGGCTAGGAAACAAAGAGTCCTGTATCTGACGGCTATATCACATACAGATCGACGTACTCATCGACCGGCATCGCTTCGAGCTTTGCCTGGTCCAGCGACACGTCGAGAATCGCTTGTTGCTGCTTGGCCGGAAAGCGGCGGGCGAGGTTGGTCCTGAACTTCTCGACCAGGAGCGGAACGCCTTCGGCGCGCCGCCGCCGATGGCCGAGCGGATACTCGACCGCCACTTCGGCAAGCTTCGATCCGTCCGTGAACGCGATCGTCAGCGCATTCGCGATCGATCGCTTGTCCGGATCGTGGTAATCCTTCGTGAACTGCGGATCCTCGACGCACACGGTTTTCGCGCGCAGCGCGTCGATGCGCGGGTCCGCCGCAGCCGAGTCTTCATAGTCGGCCGCGGTCAGCCGGCCGAACAGCAGCGGCACGGCGACCATGTACTGGATGCAGTGGTCGCGGTCGGCCGGATTGGCGAGCGGGCCCTGCTTGTCGATGATGCGGATCGCGGCCGCGTGCGTGCGGATCGTGATCCGGCTGATGTCGTCGGTCGTGCGGCCCGCCGCGGCGAGCTGCGCGTGCAGCTGCAGCGCGGCCTCGGCGGCCGTCTGCGCATGAAATTCGGCGGGGAATGCGATCTTGAACAGCACGTTTTCCATCACGTACGTGCCGTACGGGCGCTGGAAGCGGAACGGTTTGCCGTCGAACAGCACGTCGTAGAAGCCCCAGGTTTTGGCGGTGAGCGCCGACGGATAACCCATTTCACCCGTTTTCGCGATCAGCGCGAGGCGCACCGCGCGGGACGTCGCGTCGCCGGCCGCCCACGATTTGCGCGAACCGGTGTTCGGTGCATGGCGGTAGGTACGCAGCGCGTGGCCGTCGACGAATGCGTTGGAGACCGCGTTGATCAGCTCGTCGCGCGTGAGCCCGAGCAGGCGCCCGACGACGGCCGTCGATGCGACCTTCACTAGCAGCACGTGGTCGAGCCCGACCGCGTTGAACGAATTCTCGAGCGCGAGGCAGCCCTGGATCTCGTGGGCCTGGATCATCGCGACCAGCACGTCGCGCATCGAGAGCGGCTTCCGGCCGGCCGCGCGGGCCGTGCGGGAGAGCCAGTCGGCCGTCGCCAGGATTCCGCCGAGATTGTCGGACGGATGACCCCATTCGGCGGCGAGCCAGGTGTCGTTGAAGTCCAGCCAGCGGATCATCGCGCCAATGCCGAACGCGGCCTGGACGGGATCCAGCTGGAAGGACGTGCCGGGCACCTTCGCGCCGTTCGGCACGATCGTGCCGGGCACGACGGGGCCGAGCAGCTTGGTGCAGGCAGGGTAGGACAGCGCCTCGAGTCCGCATCCGAGCGTGTCGATCAGGCAATGACGCGCCGTCTCCAGCGCGAGCGCGCTGTCGATGCCGGTGTTCAGCACGTAGTCGACGATGTCGACGAGTACCGAATCCGGCGCGGGGCGGACGTTGGAGACCGGGGCGGACATCGAGGGGCCGGGGGGACGCTTAGTTCGCGGCCGGTTTCAGCTCGTTCGACTGCGTCGGCGCTGCGTTGCCCTGTGCCATTTCCGGCGTCACGCATTCGTCCGCGAGACGCTCGCCGCCGTTCGCGTCGGAGAACAGCATCGCCTTGGTCGGGATCACGACCAGCTTGAAGCCGGCTGCCGGATCGTAGAACGTGTCGGCGCCCGTCGTCGTGGCCTGACGCGGCAGCTTGTAGTTCTTCTTCGCCCAGTGAACCGTGACGACCTGGTCGCGCTTCATGTCGCCGGCGAGGTCGAACGACAGACCTTCCTTACAGGACCACTTGACCGCGCCGTCCGGTACCGGATCGACCTTGGCGGCTGCGCGCGCCTGCGCCTTCTTGCTGCGCGGGATGATGCGCTTGGCCGGCGCCGGGCGCTTGGCCGTGGCCTTCTTCGCGGTCGTGGTGGCCGTACCCTGGGCAAACGCGCTCGGAGCCGACACCAGCATCGTGGCGGACAAGGCGCCGATGGCGGTAGCGATCAGGAGTTTCTTCATGGAGTCAGAACCTTTCGATAATCAGTTGACAAGGGCCGGCAATCGAAACTGCCGGCCGGTTTGAAACTGCACGCGCCCCGAAAGCGCGCAGCGGCCGCTATTTTCACCTATTTGGCCGCGCATATATCAGGTTTTCGGGCTCCGTTACGTTTTTTGTCGTTTCGCAAACCTCTGTCCGGCTTGCGTCCCGGCGAATGCATGAAACGCGTGTATCGGCCGGCGGCGCGCCCTCAAGGCGCGGCGCCCGCGGCGGCCGGGCCGAACAGCGGCGCGGCCTCGTCCGGTACGGGCTGGCCGGTGGCCCGCGCACGGCGCAGCACCGACCAGTAATAACGGTAACTCGCGCGATCGTGCAGCGTATCACCGTGGCGCGTCGGGCCCCAGTCGGCGGCCTGCGCGGCGAGCAGGATCTCGGCGGCCAGCGTGACTTCGTCGGTGCGCGGCGCGAAGGCGTCGACGATCGGGCGGATCTGCGCGGGATGGATGCTCCACATCCGCGTGAAGGCGAATTCGTCGCGCGCGCGGCGTGCATCGCCGGCGACGACGCTCATGTCGCGCACCTCGGTCGTCACGTTGTGCGACGGCGTCTTGCCGTGCGCGTGACAGGCCGCGGCGATTTCCAGCTTCGCGCGGCGCACGAGCGGGTGGTCGAACTGGCCGGGCGAGCGCATCGCGGAATCGGGGATCGCGCCGTGGTGCGCGGAGACGAAATCCATCAGCCCGAAGCTCAGCGTGCCGACCGTCGGCAGCGCGGCGAGAGCGGCCGCCTGCGCGAGCGCGCCGTGCGTCTCGATCAGCACGTCGACCGGGATCGGCTGTGCGATGCCCAGTTCGCGGCGCGTGCCTTCGATGAACGCGGTCATTTCGGCCGCGTCGGCGGCATTCGCGATCTTCGGCAGCGTGATGTAGGCGGGTGCGCGCGACGCACGCAGCACGATGCGCACGTCGTCGCGCCAGTGCGGGTGGGAAAAGTCGTGGATACGGACGCCGATGCGGCCGAAGCGGTTCTCGGCGCTGCCGAGCAGATCGGCGACGAGCGCCGCGTGCGCGGCTTCCTGGCCGACGGCCGCACCGTCCTCGCAGTCGAGCGTGAGGTCGAACACGGGACCCAGCTCGGCCTGCAGCGCGAGCGACTTGCGCATCAGCTTCTCGCTGCCCGCGTAGTGATCGCAGCAGGGCAGGATCGCGGGCGGGGACGCCCCGTCGTACAGCACTTGTGCAGGAGTGAGCGCGGCCATCTCGTCTACGTCAGGGGAGCGGGTCAACGTGGAGAAAATCGGATTCGGGCAGGTTCTGTGCCGGTGCGCGGCGGGCGCGGGGCGGCAAAACATGCGCGGATCGGATCGGCCGGCACGGGCCGGCGGCATGCCGGCCCGTGCCGTAGCCGGGCGCCCCGAAGGCCGCCCGGCACGATGCGTGATGCTTAGTTCTTCAGCAGGTGGGCGACGCCATCGCGCTCTTCGAGCAGCTCGGCCAGCGTGCCGTCCATCTTCTCGCGCGAGAACGCGTCGATTTCCAGGCCTTCGACGCGCTTGTATTCGCCGTTTTCGCAGGTGACCGGCACGCCGTAGATGATGTCTTCGGGAATGCCGTACGAGCCGTCCGACGGGATGCCCATCGTGACCCACTTGCCGTTCGTACCGAGCACCCAGTCACGGACGTGGTCGATCGCCGCGTTGGCTGCCGACGCCGCCGACGACAGGCCGCGCGCTTCGATGATCGCCGCGCCGCGCTTGCCGACGGTCGGGATGAACGTGTCGCGGTTCCACACGTCGTCGTTGATCAACTTCAGCAGCGATTCGCCTTCGGCGGTCGCGAAGCGGAAATCCGGGTACATCGTCGGCGAGTGGTTGCCCCACACGGCGAGCTTCTCGATCGACGCGACCGGCTTGCCCGACTTCGCGGCGAGCTGCGACAGCGCGCGGTTGTGGTCGAGGCGCAGCATGGCCGTGAAGTTCTTCTTCGGCAGATCCGGCGCCGACTTCATCGCGATGTACGCGTTCGTGTTCGCCGGGTTGCCGACGACCAGCACCTTCACGTCGCGGCTCGCGACTTCGTTCAGCGCAGCGCCCTGAACCGTGAAGATTTCGGCGTTTGCCGACAGCAGGTCCTTGCGCTCCATGCCCTTCGAGCGCGGACGTGCGCCGACCAGCAGCGCGACGTCTGCATCCTTGAATGCAACCTTCGGATCGTCGGTGATCACGACGCCGGCGAGCAGCGGGAACGCGCAGTCGTCGAGTTCCATCACGACGCCCTTGACGGCGCCTTGGGCTTGCGGGAGGTCGAGCAGTTGCAGGATGACCGGCTGGTCCTTGCCGAGCAGGTCGCCGTTCGCGATGCGGAACAGCAGGGAGTAAGCGATTTGACCTGCGGCGCCGGTGACGGCAACGCGCTTTGCGGGCTTAGCCATTGAAAATCTCCAGGACGGGTGAAGCGTTGGACGCGAGCGAAAACGCCATTCTATGCGCGTTGTGCGTAGCGTTGCATTGAAGCAGGGCGGAGGACTCGCGATGGCAGACGCGGTGAACCTGGAGACGGCCGTGGCACGTAGCCGGGGACGCGCTGTTGCACCCGCGAACCCTTGCTCGACCGGGAGTGTAGGAGCCGTCAGGCGCAAAGTCAAACGGTATCATATGTCTTATATAAGACAGATGTTTTGCGGAAATTGAGTGGACGAAAAAGTGCGGTTTGTGATGAAATGCGCGCCATGACATCGAACCAGGCGAACACCGCGAATCAGACCGGCGCAGGCGGCCCAGGGCAGCCGGGCGCGGGCGATCCCGCAGCCTCGCCCGCGGCCTCCGCGTCGCCGACGTTCAGCCCGTTATACCAGCAGATCAAGTCATTGATCACGCAAAGTCTCGAATCCGGCGAATGGAAGCCGGGCGAGATCATCCCCAGCGAAGTGGAGCTCGCGGCCCGTTACAAGGTCAGCCAGGGCACCGTGCGCAAGGCGATCGACGAACTGGCCGCCGAAAACCTCGTGGTCCGGCGGCAGGGCAAGGGCACTTTTGTTGCAACGCACAACGAAGATCGCGCGCAGTTCCGCTTCCTGCGTCTGCTGGCCGACGACGGTGCCGAGCACCCACACGTGAGCCGCCTGCTCGAATGCCGGCGCCTGCGCGCGCCGGCCGAGATCGCGCGGCAGCTCGACCTGAAGCCCGCCGATCCCGTCGTGCAGGTGCGCCGCCTGCTGGAATTCGACAGCGAAGTGACGGTGCTCGACGAGATCTGGCTGCCGGGCGCGATGTTCCGCGGGCTCACGTTCGAGCGGCTGAGCGAGTACAAGGGGCCGCTCTACGCGATGTTCGAGACGGAGTTCGGTACGCGGATGATCCGCGCGACGGAGAAGATCCGCGCGGTGGCGGCGGACCCGGCGGTGGCCGACCTGCTGCACGTGCCGGCGGGGTTCCCGTTGCTGTCGGTCGAGCGCGTGTCCTATACGTACGGGGACCGGCCGGTGGAAGTGCGTCGCGGCTGGTATGTCACAACCGGGTACTACTATCAGAATGACTTGAGCTGACGACGTTCGGCTCAGCCGCGTGCATTCGCGTTTCCCACGCTCGCGAAGCACGTTTCGGGCCGCCTTTGTTCTTGTTCGCGCAATTATCCAGAGCAGACTTTCGCTGCAGCGCGATATAAAAAGGCGCTAAAATCGCGGATTAGTGTGACAACATAGTAGGGGTCTAGCATGACTGACGCAGTAAGAAAGCCGAGGCCGGAATACCGGAACATCGGAATCGGCGACATCACGTTGAAATATCGCATGCCGCTGGCCGCGATATTGTCGATTCTCCATCGTATCAGCGGCGCGCTGCTGTTCCTGTTCCTGCCGTTCCTGCTGTTCCTCTTCGACCAGAGTCTCACCTCCGAGCTCAGCTTCGAAGTCTTCAAGGCTTTCCTCTCCAACATCGTCGTCAAGCTGATCGTCCTCGCGTTGTCGTGGGCCTTCTTCCACCATTTCTGCGCCGGCATTCGCCACCTGCTGATGGACGTCAACCACGACGCCGTCACGAAGGAAGGCGGCAAGCGGACGGCAGTCGTCGTCTTTGTCGTCTCGATCGCGCTGACGATCGCCATGGCACTCAAACTGTTCGGAGCATTCTAAGAAAATGGCAGCCAACAACCGAATCGGCTCGAAGCGCCTCGTCGTCGGCGCACACTACGGCCTGCGCGACTGGCTCGCGCAGCGCGTCACCGCCACGATCATGGCGGTCTACACGGTCATTCTGCTCGTCCTGTTCTTCGGCGCGCACGATTTCTCGTACGAAGGCTGGGCATCGATCTTCGCCGCGCAATGGATGAAGCTCGCGACCTTCGTGATGCTGCTTTCCCTCTTCTACCACGCGTGGGTCGGCGTGCGCGACATCTGGATGGACTACGTGAAGCCCGTCGGTGTGCGCCTGCTGCTGCAATCGCTGACCATCGTCTGGCTGCTCGCATGTGCGGGCTACGCCGCGCAGATTCTCTGGAGAGTGTAAAGAATGGCTGCAATCAAAACTTCCCTCCCGCGCCGCAAGTTTGACGTCGTGATCGTCGGCGCAGGCGGCTCCGGCTTGCGCGCAGCGCTGCAACTGTCGCGCGCGGGCCTGTCGGTCGGCGTGCTGTCGAAGGTGTTCCCGACGCGTTCGCACACGGTGGCCGCGCAGGGCGGTATCGGCGCGTCGCTCGGCAACATGAGCGAAGACAACTGGCACTACCACTTCTACGACACGATCAAGGGCTCCGACTGGCTCGGCGACCAGGACGCGATCGAGTTCATGTGCCGTGAAGCGCCGAACGTCGTGTACGAACTCGAGCACTTCGGCATGCCTTTCGACCGCAACGCGGACGGCACGATCTACCAGCGCCCGTTCGGCGGCCATACCGCGAACTACGGCGAGAAGCCGGTCCAGCGCGCTTGCGCGGCCGCCGACCGTACCGGTCACGCGCTGCTGCACACGCTGTACCAGCAGAACGTCGAAGCGAAGACGCAGTTCTTCGTCGAATGGATGGCGCTCGACCTGATCCGCGACGCGGACGGCGACGTACTCGGCGTGACGGCCCTCGAGATGGAGACGGGCGACGTCTACATCATGGAAGGCAAGACCACGCTGTTCGCGACGGGCGGCGCAGGCCGGATCTTCGCGGCATCGACGAACGCGTTCATCAACACCGGTGACGGCCTCGGCATGGCGGCGCGCTCGGGCATCGCGCTGCAGGACATGGAGTTCTGGCAGTTCCACCCGACCGGCGTCGCCGGCGCGGGCGTGCTGATCACCGAAGGCGTGCGCGGCGAAGGCGGTATCCTGCGCAACGCGAACGGCGAGCGCTTCATGGAGCGCTACGCGCCGACGCTGAAGGATCTGGCGCCGCGTGACTTCGTGTCGCGTTCGATGGACCAGGAAATCAAGGAAGGTCGCGGCGTCGGTCCGAACAAGGATCACGTGCTGCTCGACCTGTCGCACATCGGCGCCGAGACGATCATGAAGCGTCTGCCGTCGATCCGCGAAATCGCGCTGAAGTTCGCGAACGTCGACGCGATCAAGGAACCGATCCCGGTCGTCCCGACGATCCACTACCAGATGGGCGGCATCCCGACCAACATCCACGGTCAGGTCGTCGGCACGTCGCGCGATCACAAGGAACCGGTCAACGGCTTCTACGCAGTGGGCGAATGCTCGTGCGTGTCGGTGCACGGCGCGAACCGTCTCGGCACGAACTCGCTGCTGGACCTCGTGGTGTTCGGCCGTGCGGCCGGCAACCACATCGTCGAGCACGTGAAGAACCAGAAGGAACACAAGCCGCTGCCGGCTGACGCAGGCGAATTCTCGCTGGCGCGCCTGGCGAAGCTCGAGAAGTCGAGCTCGGGCGAGTACACGCAGGACGTCGCGAACGACATCCGCGCGACGATGCAGAAGCATGCAGGCGTGTTCCGCACGTCGGCGCTGCTGAAGGAAGGCGTCGATCAGATGGCCGACCTGAAGGCGCGCGTGGAAAACATCCACCTGAAGGACAAGTCGAAGGTGTTCAACACCGCGCGCGTCGAAGCGCTCGAGCTGGAGAACCTGATCGAAGTGGCTCGCGCCACGATGGTGTCGGCCGAAGCGCGCAAGGAAAGCCGCGGTGCACACGCACACAGCGACTACGAACACCGCGACGACGACAACTGGCTGCGCCACACGCTGTGGTACAGCGAAGGCGATCGCCTCGACTACAAGCCGGTTCAAATGAAGCCGCTGACGGTCGAATCCGTGCCGCCGAAGCCGCGCACGTTCTAAGCCGAGTCAAAGGGAATCCGAAATGGCAAAACGCATTTTTGAAGTCTACCGCTACGATCCGGACAAGGACGCAGCGCCGCGCATGCAGACGTACGAGCTCGAGATCCAGCATGAACGCATGCTGCTCGACGCGCTGGTCAAGCTGAAGGCACTGGACGAGACGCTGTCGTTCCGCCGTTCGTGCCGTGAAGGCGTGTGCGGTTCGGACGCGATGAACATCAACGGCAAGAACGGTCTCGCGTGCCTGACGAACCTGAACGACCTGCCGCAGAAGATCGTGCTGCGTCCGCTGCCGGGCCTGCCGGTCGTGCGCGACCTGATCGTCGACATGACGCACTTCTTCAACCAGTACCACTCGATCAAGCCGTACCTGATCAACGACGCGCCGCCGCCGGAGAAGGAACGCCTCCAGTCGCCGGAAGAGCGCGACGAGCTCGACGGCGTGTACGAGTGCATTCTGTGCGCGAGCTGCTCGACGTCGTGCCCGAGCTTCTGGTGGAACCCGGACAAGTTCGTCGGCCCGGCCGGCCTGCTGCAGGCTTACCGCTTCATTGCGGACAGCCGCGACACCGCCACCGGCGAGCGTCTCGACAACCTGGAAGACCCGTACCGTCTGTTCCGTTGCCACACGATCATGAACTGCGTCGACGTTTGCCCGAAGGGCCTGAACCCGACGAAGGCGATCGGCAAGATCAAGGAACTGATGGTTCGTCGCGCGGTATAAAGATTGATGAGCGACGATTCGCATCAATCCGACCCGCACCGCCGCGCGCGCCTTCGCTGGCGCGCGCGGCGGGGTCTGCTGGAGAACGACATCGTTTTCGAACGGTTCTTCGGCAGATACGAGCATGACCTCACCGATGCAGACGTAGGCGCGTTGTCGCGCCTGCTCGATCTGAGCGACAACGACCTGATGGACTTGCTCCTCGCGCGCAAGGAACCAGAGGGCGACCTAGACAGCCCGGACATTCACCGGCTGTTGGAGATGCTGCGCAACGTGTAACGCCAAGGTGTAACGCGCTGTGCCCGTTATCGAATCCCGTTTCTTTATTTCGATTGAGGATGTGCCATGACTCCGTCTGATGTTAAAGCCACGCTATCGTTCAGCGACAACTCGCCGAGCGTCGAACTGCCGATCTACAAGGGCACGATGGGCCCGGACGTGATCGACATCCGCAAGCTGTACGGCCAGACCGGCAAGTTCACTTACGACCCGGGCTTCATGTCGACGGCAGCTTGTAATTCGGCGATCACGTACATCGACGGCGACAAGGGCGAACTGCTGTATCGCGGCTACCCGATCGACAACCTCGCGCAAAACGCGGACTTCCTCGAAAGCTGCTACCTGCTGCTGAAGGGCGAACTGCCGAACGCCGCACAGAAGAAGGAATTCGTCGACACCGTCACGAAGCACACGATGGTGCACGAGCAGATGCACTTCTTCTTCCGCGGCTTCCGTCGCGACGCGCACCCGATGGCGATCCTGGTCGCCGCAGTCGGCGCGCTGTCCGCGTTCTACCACGACTCGCTCGACATCAACGACCCGCGTCACCGCGAAGTGTCGGCGATCCGCATGATCGCGAAGCTGCCGACGCTCGTCGCGATGGCGTACAAGTACAGCATCGGCCAGCCGTTCGTGTATCCGAAGAACTCGCTGTCGTACAGCGCGAACTTCATGCACATGATGTTCTCGAACCCGTGCGAAGAGTACAAGGTCAACGACGTGCTCGTCCGCGCGCTCGACCGTATCCTGATCCTGCACGCCGATCACGAGCAGAACGCATCGACGTCGACGGTCCGCCTGGCCGGTTCGTCGGGCGCCAACCCGTTCGCGTGTATCGCGGCCGGTATCGCGTGTCTGTGGGGTCCGGCGCACGGTGGTGCGAACGAAGCCGCGCTGAACATGCTCGAGCAGATCGGTTCGCCGGACAACATCCCCGAATTCATCAAGCAGGTGAAGGACAAGAATTCGGGCGTGAAGCTGATGGGCTTCGGCCACCGCGTGTACAAGAACTACGATCCGCGTGCGAAGCTGATGCGCGAAACGTGCTACGAAGTGCTGAACGAACTGGGCCTGCACGACGACCCGCTGTTCAAGCTCGCGATGCAGCTCGAGAAGATCGCGCTGGAAGACGAATACTTCGTGTCGCGCAAGCTGTACCCGAACGTCGACTTCTACTCGGGTATCGTCCAGCGCGCGCTGGGCATCCCGACGTCGATGTTCACGTGTATCTTCGCGATGGCACGTACGGTCGGCTGGATCGCACAGTGGAACGAAATGATCGGCGATCCCGAGCAGAAGATCGGCCGTCCGCGCCAGCTGTTCATCGGCGATACGCCGCGCGAAGCGAAGCCGCTCAACGCACGTTAAATCGTGTGCGGCGCGAACGGCCGGCAGGCCGCTCGCGTCCGGCAATCGCCACGCCACGACACCCCGACGGGTCAGCCCGTCGGGGTGTTTTCATTTGTGCGGCCGACGTTGGCCCGATCCGGCGCGGTGCTCCAGCGACGGCGGTCGTGTGTCGAGCGCGGGCGCATCGTCGTCGGGTGCATGGCCATGCTGCTTGAAGAACTGCCGGTACGCGCCGGGCGTCCTGCCGCGCGCGGCGAGGAACTGGCGATTGAAGTTCGCGGTATTCGGAATGCCGCAGCGCGCGGCCACCGTCGCGATCGGCCAGTCGGTGCCGACGAGATGGCGGCACGCGTGCGCGAGCCGCAGCCGCTGCACGTAGCGGCCGACGCTTTCGCCGAGATGCCGGACGAACAGCCGTTGCAGTGTGCGTTCGGACAGGTGCGCGACGGCGGCGAGGGCGTCGATGCGCAGCGGTTCGTGGAAATGCCGGTCGATCGCGTCGAGCACGCGGTCGAGGCGTTCGGCTTCGGGGGCGGCCGGGTCGGCGGGCGACGGCGCGCCGTGGGCCCGGTCGTACGCCTGCGCGGTGGCGAGCGGTTCGCCGCCTGTTTCCGCGAGATCGGCGAGCGTGTCGAGCATGGCCGCGAGCCGCACGCGCGGCGACGGATCGAGCAACCGCGGCAGCCGCGCGCGCATCGCGCGGGCCGTCTCCACGTCGAAGTGCAGGCCCGGCGCCGCACGCCGCAATAGCGAGCGCAGCGGCGCGTATTCGGGGCAGCAGTCGGCCAGCCGCCGCACCCAGTCTCCGTCGAACCAGACGACGAGCGCGACCTCGGGCGCGTCGCGATCGATGCGCGCGTTCGACGACCACGTATGCGGCAGGTTCGGCGGCACGAGCACGAGATCATCGTCCGCGTAACGCGCGACGTGGTCGCCGATAAAGCGCTGGCCGCGGCTGTTGAGCGTCAGCGTCAGCTCGTACTCGGGGTGGCGATGCCATTCGAACGGAATGCGCGCGAGCTGGCGGTGATAGACGCGGATGGAGCAGCCGGACGCAAACGTCACGTGCTCGTATTGCGGTTTCATCGCGGCCTCCGTTGGGGCAGGCAGCGCGTCGTGGCATGATCGGGAGCGATCGTCACCACGGAGCGATGCCATGTTTTCACATGTTTGCGTGGGCGTCAGCGATACGGCGCGCGCCTACGATTTCTACGCGCCGCTGTTCGCGGAGCTCGGGCTGCGCCTGAAATTCCGCGAGCCGGACGGCTGGTCGGGCTGGATGCCGGCAGACGCCGAGCGGCCGCTGTTCTTCTTCGGCAAGCCGCTCGACGGCCATCCGCCGGAGCCGGGCAACGGCCACACGATCGCATTCGATGCGCCAACCCGCGCGCACGTCGATCGCTGCCACGCGCTCGCGCTGCGGCAGGGCGGCGCCTGCGAAGGGCCGCCGGGCCTGCGGCCGCACTATCACCGCGACTATTACGGCGCCTATTTCCGCGACCCGGACGGCAACAAGCTCTGCGTGGTCTGCCATCGTCCAGAGTGACGCATGATTGTCAGGATTGTATCGATCATTGACCGGATAGTGGTGATGGCGATCACGTGCCGGCCGTACGCTGACAGCACATCACGACATGCTTCAGCGAGGAGACGACGATGCAACTGACGATTGACGATCTGCCCGCCGCGATTCGCGCGGCGAAACGGGCGCTGCGCGCCGACTTGCCCGATTACGCGGCCACGTTCCGCGAAGTGGAGGGTGACATCGCACGGCAGGTCGACGCGATCCGCCGCGCGCACGCGCACGGCCAGGACGTGATTCCGGTCGTGCCGTTCGCGGATATCGCGGGTGGGCGGGTCGATCCGCATGCGGTTGCCGCGATCCGCACGCATGGCGCGGTGGTGATTCGCGGCGTGTTCGATGCGCGGCAGGCGCGCGACTGGAACGACGAGATCGGCGCGTATCTGGATGCGAACCGTTTCACCGAGCGGCTGCATGCACGCGCGGAAGACCGCTATTTCGGCAATCTCGCGTCGGGCAAGCCGCAGATTTACGGCGTTTATTGGTCGAAGCCGCAGGTGGCCGCGCGCCAGTCGCCGGCGCTGACGCAGGCGCGGGTGTTCCTGAACCGTCTGTGGCGGCATGCGGACGGCGCGCGCACCCATTTCGATCCCGATCAGGTGCCCGCGTACGCGGACCGGATTCGCCGCCGGCCGCCCGGTTCGACGTCGCTCGGGCTGTCGCCGCATGTCGACGGCGGCTCCGTCGAGCGCTGGCTCGGCGCGAATTTTCGGCAGGTCTATCGTCACGTGCTGGCCGGCCGCTGGCGCGACTACGATCCGTTCGATGCGGCGTTCCGCCCCGACGTCGAGGAAATTCCGTCGCCGGCCGTGTGTTCGATGTTCCGCACGTTCCAGGGCTGGACCGCGCTGACGCCGCAAGGGCCCGGCGACGGCACGCTGCAGCTGATTCCGGTCGCCAACGCGATGGCCTATGTCGTGCTGCGCGCGCTGCAGGACGACGTCGCCGACGACGACCTGTGCGGCGCGCGTCCCGGCCGCGCGCTGTCGATCCGCCCGGAATGGCACGCACTGCTGCTCGACGCACTGGTGCCGATCCCGCACATGGAGCCGGGCGACGCGGTGTTCTGGCATGGCGACGTCGTGCATGCGGTCGAGGATGCGCATCGCGGCAGCGGCGACAGCAACGTGATGTACATCGCGGCCGCGCCCGGCTGCGCGAAGAACGATGCGTACCTGCAACGCCAGCGTGCGGCGTTCCTGCGCGGCGACAGCCCGCCCGATTTCCCGGCCGATCATTTCGAGGTCGATTTCGACGGGCGCGCGCAGGCGGGCGAACTCACGGCGCTCGGCCGTGCGCAGATGGGGTTCGCGCCCGACGCGTAAAGCGTGTGAGGCGGGCGAAAACCGCCGTTCGCGAGAGGGCGGGCGGCCGGTCTGCCGAATCCGCTGCGTGACGCGCGCAATTCGACGCAATCGGCTGTCGGCGCCGCCGAAATCGACGCGAATTGCGCAATTTGGCTTCCGATAATGGTCCGGACACAACGCCGCCGGCCCGTGCGCCGCACGGGTGCGGCAGACCATGGAGGAGTCGATGCAATTCACGCAAGCGATCGTTCGCCGTCCCGCGCCGTCCTGCGGCGCGGGTCTGACCACCGCCGAACTCGGCGCGCCCGATTACGACAAGACGCTCACGCAGTTCCACGCATACTGCGACGCGCTGCGCGCGCTCGGCGTCGAGCTGACCGAACTGCCGCCGCTGGATGCGTTTCCCGATTCGCACTTCGTCGAGGACGTCGCGGTCGTCACACCCGAATTCGCGGTGATCACGCGCCCCGGCGCGCCTGCACGGCGCGGCGAGACCGTTCATATCGAAGCGGCGCTCGCCGCGCATCGCGACCTGCTGCCGATGCAGCAAGGCCGACTCGACGGCGGCGACGTGATGCTGGTCGGCAAGCGCTTCTTCATCGGCCTGACGAGCCGCACCGACGCGGAAGGCATCGCCGCGTTCGAGTCGCTGGTGTCGCGCCACGGCTATTCGGTCGTCGCGGTGCCGGTCGGCGCCGGCCTGCACCTGAAATCGGTCGTCAACGCGCTCGGCGACGACACGCTGCTCGTGACCGACGCACTGGCCGCGCATCCGGCGTTCGCCGACTATCGCCGGATCGCGATCCCGGCCGCCGACGAATACGCGGGCAACACGCTGCGCGTGAACGGCACGCTGATCACCCCGGCCGGTTACCCGCGCGTGCATGACGCGATCGCGTCGCTCGGGTTGCCGCTGCACGTGATCGACACGAGCGAATTCCGCAAGATGGACGGCGGCCTGACCTGCCTGTCGCTGCGGTTCTAGCCGATTGGCGCGCGGCCGCTTCGGCCGGATAATGTGGCCCCGCGCGGAACGGCAGACGTTGCGCGCACCAGCCACGACCCGACCGGAGCGAACGCGGATGACCGACAAGAAGATGCAGCTCGACAAGATCGATCTCCGGATCCTCGACATCCTGCGTACCGACGGGCGAATGTCCTACCGGAAGCTGTCGGAACTCGTGAACCTCACGCCGCGGCCGTGCCAGGCGCGCGTGGAGCGGCTCGAGGCGCTCGGCGTGATCGAAGGGTATCGCGCGGTGATCAAGGCGCCGCGCGCGACCAAGCCGATCGTCGTGATCGCGCAGATCGTGCTGGCCGACCACGGGCGTTCGCAGGCGCCGTTCGAAGAGGAAATGCGCGCGAATCCGGCCGTGCTCGACTGCTGGCTCGTCAGCGGCACGTTCGATTTTCTCGTGCGGCTCGCGTGCGAGGATCTCGACGAGTACCGGCGGATCGCGAACGTGTGGCTGGAAAGCCCGCGCTTCCGGATCGAGAAGATCGTGACGACGGCCGAACTGCAGGCGATCAAGCGCAGTGTCGTGTGATGCGACCGGCCCGGCAGGGCCGGTTTCGATGCGAATGACCGGATCAATCGATTTGCATTCCAAATCAAATCGGCTGGCCGGATCACAATCAGGGTGAGTACTATGGATGCTATGCAAGCGGCAGCGGAGACGGCCGCGCCGTCCGGGACGACACTGAAGCGCCGTCTGCAGGGCCGCCACATCGCGATGATCGCGATCGGCGGTTCGATCGGCACGGGGCTGTTCGTCGCGTCGGGCGCGTCGGTCGCGCAGGCGGGGCCGGGCGGGGCGATCGCCGCGTATCTCGCGATCGGGATCATGGTCTACTTCGTCGTCACGGGGCTCGGCGAGATGGCCGCGCTGATGCCGGTATCGGGCTCGTTCGCGATCTACGGCGAGAAGTACGTCGACGAAGGCTTCGGCGTCGCGCTGGGCTGGACCTACTGGTACAGCTGGGCGGTGACGATCGCGATCGAGCTGGTCGCCGCGCAGATCGTGATGCGCTACTGGTTTCCGTCGGTGCCGGGCGTGTGGTGGGGCGCGGGTTTCCTCGTGCTGATCTTCCTGCTCAATACGCTGTCGGTGCGCGGCTTCGGGGAATCGGAATACTGGTTCTCGCTGATCAAGGTCGTCACCGTGATCGCGTTCATTGCGGCCGGGCTGCTGATCGCGGCCGGCGTGCTGGGCGACGGGCATACCGGCAGCGGGCATACCGGCACCGGGTATCCGGTCGGCTGGCGCAACTTCACGACCGGCGACGCGCCGTTCGTCGGCGGCGTGCATGCGATGATGAGCGTCGCGCTGATCGCGGGCTTCTCGTTCCTCGGCACCGAGCTGGTCGGCATCACGGCCGGCGAATCGGAAAACCCGCGCAAGACGATTCCGCGCGCGGTGAAGCAGATCTTCTGGCGGATCATGCTGTTCTACGTGCTCGCGATCTTCGTGATCGGCCTGCTCGTGCCGTACACCGATCCGAACCTGCTGAAGAGCGACGTGACCGATGTCGGCGTGAGCCCGTTCACGCTGGTGTTCAGCCACGCGGGGTTCCCGCTCGCCGCCGGCGCGATGAATCTGGTGATCCTGACGGCCGTGTTGTCGGCCGGCAATTCCGGCACCTACGCGGCGACGCGGATGCTGTACAACCTCGCATCGGAAGGGCGCGCGCCGGGGATGTTCGCGACGCTGTCGCCGGGCGGCGTGCCGCGCAACGCGCTGTACGCGACGATGGCCGTCGGCGGGTTGTGCTTCCTCACGTCGCTGACCAACAACCAGCGCATCTATCTGTGGCTGCTGAATACGGTCGGCATCACCGGCTTCATCGCGTGGCTCGGCATTGCGGTCTGCCATTACCGGTTCCGCAAGGGATTCCTGAAGCAGGGCTATCGGCTCGATCAGCTGCCGTATCGCGCGAAATGGTTTCCGTTCGGGCCGTTGTTCGCGATCGCGATCTGCATCGTCATTTCGCTCGGCCAGGATTACCAGGCGTTTTTCGCGGCACGCATCGACTGGATGGAAGTGCTGTCGATCTATGTGTGGATTCCGCTGTTCGTCGCGATCTGGTGGGCGTATCGCCGCGCGCGTAAGAGCCGGTTCGTACGCTACGAAGAGATGGACATCGGGCCGTGGCTCACGCGCTCGGTCGAGGCCGTCGATGCGGCCGCCGCGCAGCACGGGTAGCCGCATTGATCCTGCGTGAAATCTGCCCGCGCGCGCACTTTCCGCGGTACGTGCCCGGCCGTTACTTGTCCAGCTCCGGATAGTGCCGGAAGATCCCCATGTCGTTGAACGGGATGCGGCGTTCCGACTCGAGGTAGCGCGCGACGGGCGGATGCTGCGCGACGCGATCGTGCAGTGCGACCAGCGCCGCGACCTTGCGTTCCGCGCGCTTCATCGCTTTCGGGAACGCATAGCGCAGGCCCTCGATCAGCTGGAACATCGTCAGGTCCGCATAGCTGAGCGCGCTGCCGGCGATATAGCCGCTTTTGTGGGGATTCTGTTCGAGCACGCGATCGAAGTAGCCGAGGAATTTCGGCAGCCGGTTCTCGAGGAAATCGGCCGCGCGCTCGGCCGCTTCCGCTTGCTGGTCCTCGTAGTACAGGCCGCTGCCGATCGGATGGTGGGTGTCGTGGATCTCGGTGACGAAATCGGCGGCGGTCAGCTGGATCTGGTGCACCCACAGCCGGCCGGCTTCGTCGTCAGGCGCGAGCCCGAGCCGCGCGCCGAGAAACAGCAGGATGTTCGCGGTCTGCCCGACGACCACGTCGCCGGCCTTCAGGAACGGCGGCGCGAACGGCACGCATTCGGCCTTCGCGCTGTCCATCATGCGCATCATGGCCGACACGCCCATTCCGCGCCCCGATTCGCGCGCGACGTCGACGTAGTCGGCCTCGGCCGCCTCGAGCGCGAGCCGCACGTATTCGCCGCGGCCCTGGATCTCGGGCCAGTAATAGAGTTCGTATTGCATGCAAGTCTCCTGTCCGGTCGATGCGCCGGGATGCACGCATCGCGATGGCGGGGAGGGCGGCCGCGCGCCGCCCGTTGCGAATAGACAGTCTATGAGATCGAGTGCGAAATGCCAGTGGCGCCGCGTGTCATGGGCTGCGTCCGTCGCAGCCATTCGGCCGGTCTCCGGTGCATGGCGACCTGCGTCGTGTCGAGGCCACGCATCGTATGCCTGCTGACGGTTCGCATGGCTTGATTCGGGAATGATCATTTCCTATAATGCCGCATGGCTACGAAAATTGCTTCGAACGTTGGCAGGCCGCGAGAGTTCGATATGGATGAAGCGCTGGACGGCTTCATCCGCGTCTTTCGCGAGCGTGGCTATCATGCGACTTCTATCGGCGACCTGTCCCGGGAGACGGGGCTCACCGCCGGCAGTCTTTACAAGGCCTTTGCCGACAAGAACGCCATATTCGTTGCCGCGTTGAACCGGTACATCGATCGGCGCGTAAGCGAGCTCAACGTGATCCTTGCCGATGAAAAAAACGGACGGGACAAGGTGCGAGCGCTCCTGCGCTTTTACGCGGACGTCTCGCATGGAGACGAGGGTCGAAAGGGCTGTCTGGTCGTCGCCGGCGCCATTGTTCTGAGTACGCTGGATAGCGAGATCGCCGGTATCGTCCACAAATCGATGCAGAGGATCGAGCGTCTCCTTCGCGATTTGATCAAGCAAGGGCAGGCCGATGGATCCGTCGATGCCGAGCTGAACGCGCAAGCCACGTCGAGCTGTCTGTTTGCCATGGTGCAGGGGCTTCGAGTGGTGGGGAAGCTCGGCCAGAGCCGGAGCGACATGTCGATGCTGGTTGACGAGGCAATGCGGCTGCTCGACTAAGGTTTCTGCGTTGCCCGACAGGTGACTCGATATGAGGTAACGCGCGAAACGGCGCATGCGCGTGATCCGGTTTCGCCTAATTAGGAAATGATAATTTCCGAATGGAATGGCTCCCGCTGCCCGGGGGCCATCATCGAGGACAGTCGATTCTGTAGAGAGGACGAACTTATGTACCAGCATCAATCATCCGCGGATGCGTCGCACCTCGAGGCCGCGCCCTATTTTCGGGAAGACCCGCAGCTCAGCGGCTTTCGTCATCGGTTCGATACGGTAGACGGGGTGCGCCTTCATTTTGTCGAAGGAGGCCGCGCCGACGGCGAGACCATCGTCCTGCTCGCCGGGTTTCCGGAAAGCTGGTACGCGTGGCGGAGAGTCATGCCGCTTCTCGCGGACGAATTCAGGATCGTGGCGCCGGATCTTCCCGGACAAGGCGACTCGGACCGTCCACTCGTCGGTTACGACACGCAGACGGTCGCGGCAACGCTTGCGCGCTTGCTGGAGCGGCAAAATATCGCGCGCTTTTACCTGGCCGCTCACGACGTCGGGGCGTGGGTCGCCTATCCGTTTGCCGCGATGTATCCCGATTCAGTGAAGCGATTGGCGTTGCTCGACGCGGGGATACCCGGCATCACGCTGCCCGCCGCACTGCCGACCGAGCCCGGTAAGGCGTGGCGCACGTGGCACTTCGCATTTCATACTGTCGCCGACCTGCCGGAGACGCTGATTACCGGCAAGGAGCGCGAGTATCTCGATTGGTTCTTGCGTCGCAAGGCGGCCAATCCCGAGTCGTTCTCCGACGCGGATGTCGACGAGTATCTCCGGGTGTTCACCCGGGACGGCGGGTTGCGAGCGGGGCTGGCCTTCTACCGGGCCGTGTCGGAGTCGTCCGCTCAGAACCGCAAGCTGCAGGCGCAGGGGAAGCTGAAGATGCCCGTGCTCGCCGTCAGTGCGGATCAGGGATCCATACCTGATATGGCGGGGCCGCTCGAACATGTCGCGGAGGAGGTGACGGCTGCGACGATCGCGTATAGCGGGCATTTCATTCCTGAAGAACAACCGCAGGCGCTGGCGCGCGAGTTGCGCAATTTCTTCCGGTAGCACGCCGCCGCAAGTCGATTGCAATGCCCTGGGGCGGCCTGCGACGGTCGAGAAATCGCGCCGCGCAAGCCGCATGGGTGCGGCGCACGGCACGCATGCGTCGCACGCGTGGGCGCGTTTGGCCGGGTTGCGCATGGCTCGCGACAACCTGCGCCAAGTGCGTATCCCGACGGCTCGACTTGTCCGTGTCCAGCCGCCGCGCTTGCCGGGTAATGCTTATCCGGGTATCGCCTGTACCACCCAACTCACTGTTTTTATTCACTTTTTTCGTTATCGTGGTACTCCGCGGGCCGATTTTGCGTGGCATAATCGACCACATCCGCAAGGCTTGTAGTCACAACGACCCCGCATATCCATGGCACAGACTCTCTACGACAAACTGTGGAACACCCACGTGGTCCACACCGAGGAAGACGGCACGACCCTGCTCTACATCGACCGTCAGCTGCTGCATGAAGTCACGAGCCCGCAGGCATTCGAAGGGCTGAAGATCGCGCAGCGTCCGGTGTGGCGCATCAGCGCGAACCTGGCCGTGTCGGACCACAACGTGCCGACGACGGACCGCAGCCACGGCATCGCCGATCCCGTCTCGAAGCTGCAGGTCGACACGCTCGATTCGAATTGCGACGCATTCGGCATCACGCAGTTCAAGATGAACGACGTGCGTCAGGGCATCGTCCACATCATCGGGCCGGAGCAGGGCGCGACGCTGCCGGGCATGACGATCGTGTGCGGCGATTCGCATACGTCGACGCACGGCGCGTTCGGCGCGCTCGCGCACGGCATCGGCACGTCGGAAGTCGAGCACGTGCTCGCGACGCAGACCCTGCTGCAGAAGAAGAGCAAGAACATGCTCGTGAAGGTCGAGGGCGCACTGCCGCGCGGCTGTACCGCGAAGGACATCGTGCTCGCGATCATCGGCAAGATCGGCACCGCGGGCGGTACGGGCTACGCGATCGAATTCGGCGGCTCGACCATTCGCGCGCTGACGATGGAAGGCCGCATGACCGTCTGCAACATGGCGATCGAGGCCGGCGCGCGCGCAGGCATGGTCGCGGTGGACGATACGACGATCGACTACCTGAAGGGCCGTCCGTTCGTGCCGACCGGCGCGGAATGGGATCAGGCCGTCGAATACTGGCGCCAGTTCAAGTCGGACGACGGCGCGCAGTTCGACCGCGTGGTCGAGCTGAATGCCGCCGAGATCGTCCCGCAGGTCACGTGGGGCACGTCGCCGGAAATGGTCACGTCGATCGACGGTCGCGTGCCCGATCCCGAGCGCGAGAAGGATCCGGTCAAGCGCGACGCGATGGAGCGCGCGCTGGCATACATGGCGCTCGAGCCGAACACGCCGATCGAATCGATCAAGGTCGACAAGATCTTCATCGGCTCGTGCACGAACGCACGGATCGAGGACATCCGCGCGGCCGCGTACGTCGTGAAGAAGCTGAACCGTCGAGTCGCGTCGAACGTGCGGCTCGCGATGGTCGTGCCGGGCTCGGGCCTCGTGAAGGCGCAGGCCGAGCGCGAAGGGCTCGACAAGGTGTTCACCGATGCGGGCTTCGAATGGCGCGAGCCGGGCTGCTCGATGTGCCTCGCGATGAACGCCGACCGGCTCGAGCCGGGCGAGCGCTGCGCGTCGACGTCGAACCGCAACTTCGAAGGCCGGCAGGGCGCGGGCGGTCGCACGCACCTCGTGAGCCCTGCGATGGCGGCGGCCGCGGCGATCGAAGGTCACTTCGTCGACATTCGCCAGTTGGGGTAACACGTGACGGCATCGAAGGTCATCGCGCGGCTGGTTGCCGCGCTGGCGCTGGCGGGGCTGGGCTTCGGCCTCGCGGGCTGCAATACCGTCCGAGGCTTCGGGGAAGACGTCAACGCCGCCGGCAGCGCACTGAAGCGCGCCGCGGAGTGACGTTTCCCGCCGAGAATTTGTCGATGTGCGCCGGCTGAATGCCGGCCCTTCAACCGGATAGACGGATCATGGAAAAATTCACTGTACATACCGGCGTCGTGGCGCCGCTCGATCGCGAAAACGTCGACACCGACGCGATCATCCCGAAGCAGTTCCTGAAGTCGATCAAGCGCACGGGCTTCGGTCCGAACGCATTCGACGAGTGGCGCTATCTCGATCACGGCGAGCCGGGCCAGGACAACTCGAAGCGTCCGCTGAACCCGGACTTCGTGCTGAACCAGCCGCGCTACCAGGGCGCCTCGGTGCTGCTTGCACGCAAGAACTTCGGCTGCGGCAGCTCGCGCGAGCACGCGCCGTGGGCGCTGCAGCAGTACGGCTTCCGCGCGATCATCGCACCGAGCTTCGCCGACATCTTCTTCAACAACTGCTACAAGAACGGTCTGCTGCCGATCGTGCTGACCGAGCAGCAGGTCGATCACCTGTTCAACGAGACGGTCGCGTTCAACGGCTTTCAACTGACGATCGACCTCGACGCGCAGGTCGTGCGCGCGGGCGACGGCCGCGAGTATCCGTTCGAGATCGCCGCATTCCGCAAGTACTGCCTGCTGAACGGCTTCGACGACATCGGCCTCACGCTGCGCCACGCGGACAGGATCCGCCAGTTCGAAGCGGAGCGGCTCGTGAAGCAGCCGTGGCTCAACACCAAGTTGGTCGGCTGATCGCGTGTGGCGGGTGGGCGCGCCGTGCGTGCGCTCGCCGGCCTGCCTCCATAACAATCTACCCAGTCAGGAATTTCGCATGAAGATTGCAGTGCTGCCCGGCGACGGCATCGGTCCGGAAATCGTCAATGAAGCGGTGAAGGTGCTGAACGCACTCGACGAGAAGTTCGAACTCGAACAGGCGCCGGTCGGCGGCGCGGGCTATGAGGCGAGCGGCCATCCGCTGCCCGACGCGACGCTGGCGCTCGCGAAGCAGGCCGACGCGATCCTGTTCGGCGCGGTCGGCGACTGGAAGTACGACTCGCTGGAGCGCGCGCTGCGCCCCGAGCAGGCGATTCTCGGGCTGCGCAAGCACCTCGAGCTGTTCGCGAACTTCCGCCCGGCGATCTGCTATCCGCAGCTCGTCGATGCGTCGCCGTTGAAGCCGGAGCTCGTCGCGGGCCTCGACATCCTGATCGTGCGCGAACTGAACGGCGACATCTACTTCGGCCAGCCGCGCGGCGTGCGCGCGGCGCCGGACGGTCCGTTCGCCGGCGAGCGCGAAGGCTTCGACACGATGCGCTATTCGGAGCCGGAAGTGCGCCGCATCGCGCACGTCGCGTTCCAGGCCGCGCAAAAGCGCGCGAAGAAGCTGCTGTCGGTCGACAAGTCGAACGTGCTGGAAACGTCGCAGTTCTGGCGCGACATCATGATCGACGTGTCGAAGGAATACGCGGACGTCGAGCTGTCGCACATGTACGTCGACAACGCGGCGATGCAGCTCGCGAAGGCGCCGAAGCAGTTCGACGTGATCGTCACGGGCAACATGTTCGGCGACATCCTGTCGGATGAAGCGTCGATGCTGACGGGTTCGATCGGCATGCTGCCGTCGGCGTCGCTCGACAAGCACAACAAGGGGCTGTACGAGCCGTCGCACGGTTCGGCGCCGGACATCGCGGGCAAGGGCATCGCGAACCCGCTCGCGACGATCCTGTCGGCCGCGATGCTGCTGCGCTACTCGCTGAATCGTGCGGAGCAGGCCGATCGCATCGAGCGCGCGGTGAAAACGGTGCTCGAACAAGGCTATCGCACGGGCGACATCGCGACGCCGGGCTGCCAGCAGGTCGGCACGGCGGCGATGGGCGACGCGGTGGTCGCGGCGCTGTAAGCGGACGGAAGTGCAGTCCGGTAATTAAGATGAAAAGGGCGCGAACGGGCCGGAAAAATCGGCCGGTTCGCGCACCGTTGGCCGTTGTGCGGGCCAGCGGCTTTGTGTAGACTCGAACGATGGCGCTGATTTCCCTGATCTCCCCGGTCCTGAAACTCCACGGCAACACTGCCCGTGCGGGTGCGCGCGCCATCGTCATCACGAAAACCATTACCACGAAAACGATCATTAAACGCTGATCGCCGTCGTGCCCGCCTGTTTCCCCGCGCGGTCACGCGGGGACGGAAATGGCGGGGAAGCTCCATTCAAGCAAAGGGTTAGTCATGAACGTAGGTCTCGTAGGTTGGCGCGGCATGGTCGGCAGCGTCCTGATGCAGCGCATGCAGGAAGAGGGCGATTTCGACCTGATCGAACCGGTGTTCTTCAGCACCAGCAACACGGGCGGCAAGGCGCCGTCGTTCGCGAAAAACGAGACTACGCTCAAGGACGCGACCAACGTCGACGAGCTGAAGAAGTGCGACGTGATCATCACGTGCCAGGGCGGCGACTACACGAACGACGTGTTCCCGAAGCTGCGCGCGGCCGGCTGGAACGGCTACTGGATCGACGCGGCATCGTCGCTGCGGATGCAGGACGACGCGGTCATCATCCTCGATCCGGTCAACCTCGACGTGATCAAGGACGCGCTGGTCAAGGGCACGAAGAACTTCATCGGCGGCAACTGCACGGTCAGCCTGATGCTGATGGCGCTCGGCGGCCTGTTCCGCGAGAACCTCGTCGACTGGATCACGGCGATGACCTACCAGGCCGCATCGGGCGCGGGCGCGCAGAACATGCGCGAGCTGCTGTCGCAAATGGGCACGCTGAACGGCGCGGTGCAGGAACAGCTCGCCGATCCGGCGTCCGCGATCCTCGACATCGACCGCCGCGTGCTGGCCGCGATGAACAGCGATGCGATGCCGACGAGCCACTTCGGCGTGCCGCTCGCCGGTTCGCTAATTCCGTGGATCGACAAGGATCTCGGCAACGGGATGTCGAAGGAAGAGTGGAAGGGCGGCGCGGAAACCAACAAGATCCTCGGCAAGCCGGCGATGGGCGAGCCGGGTTCGATCCCGGTCGATGGCCTGTGCGTGCGGATCGGCGCGATGCGCTGCCACTCGCAGGCGTTGACGATCAAGCTGAAGAAGGACGTGCCGCTCGACGAAATCAACGGTATCCTCGCATCGGCGAACGACTGGGTGAAGGTCGTGCCGAACGAGCGTGAAGCGTCGATGCGCGACCTGTCGCCGGCGAAGATCACCGGCACGCTGTCGGTGCCGGTCGGCCGCCTGCGCAAGCTCGCGATGGGCGGCGAATACCTGTCGGCGTTCACGGTCGGCGATCAGTTGCTGTGGGGCGCGGCCGAGCCGCTGCGCCGCATGCTGCGCATCCTGCTCGACAAGTAAGCATCGCTGTCCGGCCCGCAGGCCGGGCTGCACGATACGACGCGCCGCGTCGGCCTTGGGATTCAGGGTCGGCGCGGCGCGTTTTTCATGTGCGGTCGTTCAGCGCAGGTTCAGCAGCGTCTGGTCGACGGCCTGCTGAGTCTTGATCGTCTGCGCATTCGCCTGGTAATTGCGCTGCGCGGTGATCAGGTTCACGAGCTCGGTCGTCAGGTTGACGTTCGAGTTTTCGAGCGCGCTACCCTGCAGCGTGCCGTGGTTCGTGCTGCCAGGAGCTGAGATCTGCGGCACGCCCGACGCGGCCGTTTCCGCATACTGGTTGCCGCCGATGTTCACGAGCCCGTTCGGATTGTTGAAGTTCGCCAGCGCGATCAGGCCGAGCACCGCGCTCTGGCCGTTCGAATAGTTGCCGGTGAGCTTGCCGTCGGTGCCGATCGAGAACGTCGTCAGCGTGCCGCTCGCGAAGCCGTCCTGCGCGAGATGGTTCACGCCGTCCTTGCCGCCGTACTGCGTCGTGCCGCCGAGGTCGAGCGTCAGGTTCTGCGGATTGGCGCCGCCCGTCGTGTTCGGGATCGAGAACGCGAACTGGCCGAGGCTTGGCGTCGGCTGGCCGGTCGCAGCCGACGTCGTCGAGCTGAGCCGGCCCGATGCATCGAACGTGACGGTACCGAGATTCGTCGGCGTCTGGCCCTGCACGCCCGCGTAGGCCTGCCACGTGCCGGCCGCGTTCTTCGCGAAGTACATCGTGACCTGTTGCGAGCCGCCGAGCGTGTCGTAGACCTGGATCGACGAGTTGTAGTTGTACGTCGTGTTGTCGGTCGCGTTGAACGGCGTCTTGGCCGGCACCTTGTCTTGCGCGTTCAGGTTGAACTGGCCGGTGATCCTGCTCGTCGCGCGCGGTGCGATGTTGCTGGTCGGCGCTTGCAGCGGCACGGTCTGCGCGGTGTTGATCACGCCGCCGGCGCCTGCCGCATAGCCCATCAGGTTGCGGCCTTGCGCGTCGACGATCGCGCCGTTCTTGTCGCGGTGGAACGTGCCGTCGCGCGAGTACGTGGTCACGCCGTTGCTCGACATCTGGAAGAAGCCGTTGCCGTTGATCGCGACGTCGAGCGACGACTTCGTCGAATTGATCGTCCCCTGGCCGAAATTCTGCTGCACCGACGCGAGCCGCGTGCCGATGCCGATCTGCGTGTTGACCGACGTCGCGACCGAATTCGCGTACATGTCGGCGAAGTTCGCGCGTCCCTGCTTGAAGCCGACCGTGTTCGCGTTCGCGATGTTGTTGCCGATCACGTCGAGATTGCTCGACGCCCCGGCCAACCCGCTCAAACCCTGCTGATAGCCCATGTTCGTCCCCGTAACGAGCTCGTGAGTGAATGCAGTCGTGCGACTGCGCGATGACCCTCCGGTACTTCACGGCATCAGCCCGACCGCGTGCTGCTGCCTTTCCGGCATGGGCGGGCGCGAGGTCGAAATGTGCCGATTCCTGTTTGAAGGCGATCGTATCGACGGCGGTTATCAGGTCTGTGTAATTTTGTGTAATGTAATTGAATTGATGAAGAAACGATCGCTTTTGTATGAGTAATGGATCGTGCGGAAGGGGTGAAAGCCTTACAGGGCGGGGCTTTGCTGGTGTGGATTTTTATTTCTTCGATAAGAGAGAGAAATTGCCTTCTTATCGACGAATTGGAATTGATCGGGATGGGATTAATCGCCGGTCGAGATTTGTTTTGATTGTGCGGCTGGTCATTCATTAACGGCGGGCGGGATGGATTGTTGAGGAAACGCTTGCGATTCTGTTGCTCCGGTCCTTCGGAGGATGTCCGCTGAGCGCCACAAGGCCGTGTCATTCGAGTGGGGTGCGAGTCTGCCGTGAGGCGGCTTTCGACTGCGGCAAGCAGGTTCATTTTTACGGATCGGATACATGGACTGCGACACGCGCACCCGCTCGACATGAGCGCCCGCCCGCGCCCGGTGGCACCTGCCGGCGACGAATTCGGCCGGAACCCGATCGCGTGAAGTAAACTACGCGGTTACGACGCACAGACCCGCCGAAAGCGTCGCGTTTCGCGCGACGCTTTTGCATTTCTGCCGCCACTTTATTGACGCTTCCAACCGCGAATCCGAGCCGCGCCCGCGCGCGGCGATAGAGCCAACGATGTCCCGAATTTCCTTGTTTCCGCGTCAGTCCCGCTTGTCGCGCGCCGTGCGTGGCGCGCTGGCGATCCTGGCGCTCGGCGTAGCCGCATCGGCGTGGGCAGTCGGCACCGGCGAATTGCCGGCGTCCGCCGCCGGCACCGCCGCACCGCTTACCGTGACGGTCCAGCCGGGCCAGTCGCTGAACGACATCGCGAAAGCGGCCACGCAATCGCATGATCCGGCCGTGCTCGCACGCGCTGGCCGTGCGTTGTTCGACGCCAATCCGCAGGCGTTCATGAAACGCGACGCGAGCCGCCTGAAAGTCGGCGCGACGCTGACCGTGCCCGCGCTCGACGCCACCGGCGCGGCGCTCGTGCCGGCCGGCGCATCCGCTGCTTCCGGTACGGCGGCTGCTTCCGCGCCCGCCGCCGCATCGGGCGGAGCGGCGATCGCGCAGCATGGCGCATCCGCGCCGCATCCCGGCTCGGCCGTGCAACCCGCGCCGGTGGCGCCGGCCGTGCATGCGGCTCCGGTGAGCGGGGCGAGTGTCGCGACGGCGACGGCGGCGGGGGCATTGGCGTCGAGCGGTGCTTCAGCTTCGATCGGCGCGTCGGCCGCATATGGCGCATCGGCTGTCGAAAGCACGCAGCCGGCGGCGTCCACGGCCGGGGCAAGCGGCCCGCACGTGTGGAGCGGTGCGATCCAGTCGGCGCCGTCGTCCGCGAGCGAGGCTGCGGGGCAGGCGGTGCCGGGTAGCCCGGTTTCCGGCGTGCATGAACCGGCCGGCGCGGCGCCCGCCGTGAGTGCGTCGCAGCCGCGGCCGTCGAGCCTGCAGCAATTGCTGGCGTTGAAGAATCGCGTGCTGATGGAGTTGCAGAAGCACGGCATCGGCAAGCCGGCGACGACGACCGGCGTCGCGCCTGCTCCGGTGCCCGCCACGCCGCGTCCGGCCGCGAATGACGCGGGTGCATCGGCCGCGGCATCGACGGCGGACGAAGCCGCGTCGGGTGCGGCAGCGAGTGCGCCGCAACCGGCATCGGCTTCGGTACAACCGGTCGCGCCTGTCGCGACGCCTGCACGTCGTACCGAGCAGATGGACTGGCGCCCGGCCGCCGTGGCCGGCGCTGCCGTGATCGTGCTTGCGGCCGGCTTCGCATGGCGCAAGCGCCGCAAGGGTCGCCGCGCTGACGATGCGGGTACCGTTGCGACCGCGGCCGCAGGGGGCGGTGCCGTGGCTGCAGAAGCGGAAGCCGAAGCCGCGTCGTCTGTCGAACGCGAACTGCCGATCACGCCCGAGATGCCGGTCGCGCGCGATGCGGCGTCCGACCTGAACCTCGCTGCGGCGACTGCCGCTGCGGCGGAGACGATCGAGCCGCCCGCAGCGGACACATCGCCCGCACCTGAAGTGACGGCGCCGCGTGACGAGTCGCCGGAATTGCCGCCTGCTCACGCTGCGGAGCCGGTCGCGAACGAGGCGACTCCGGTTCCGGTCGAGGCTCCGCACGACGCAGGACCGGCGGAAAAAACCACCGCAGCGGACCAGCCAGCCGCCCCGACCGCCGCATCCGCCGCACCTGCGACGACCGAAGCGCAGCACGCGTCGCTGATGCAGAACGCGATCAGCGCGCTCAACAGTCTCGACATGCCGTTGCCGCCGCGGACGGTGGACGAGCCATCGTCGACGGCGGAGGAGCCGTCTGCGCGGGCAGTGCAGTCCGACGTCGATAAAATTGCAACTAACGGTCAATCCGCCCAGCACCTGCCCACGGGCGCGGATGAACCGGCACCGGAACATCCCGCCGACCAGGACGACGAGTTCGATTGGGACCCGGACGCAGCGACGCCCGCCGGCCAAGCTGGCAGCCCGCCCGCGACGACATCGCTGCCCCCGCTCGGCGGCGCGCAGTTCGGCGCGCTGAAGCTCGACTTCGATCTCGACCTGCCGTCCACGCCGGGCGCCGCGCTGCCCGCGCTTACCCCGCACGAACTCGCGCGCATCGCCCGCAACAAGCTCGACCTCGCAGCCGAATACGTCGAACTGGGCGACCTGTCCGGCGCACGGACGCTGCTGCAGGAAGTGGTCGACGCGAACGATGCCGCGACCCGCGACGATGCACGCGCGCTGCTCGCGAAACTGGCGGACGAGGCGTGATGCGGATCGCGCTGGGCATCCAGTACGACGGCGCGGCGTTCTGCGGCTGGCAGGCGCAGCCGCACGGCAAGACCGTGCAGGACCGGCTCGAACATGCGCTGGCCGAGTTCGCGCGGGTGCCGCTGCACACGACGGTGGCGGGGCGCACCGACACCGGCGTGCACGGGCTCGGGCAAGTCGTGCATTTCGACACCGATCTCGAACGCGAAGTGTTTTCGTGGGTGCGCGGCACCAATGCGTTCCTGCCGCCGACCGTGTCGGTGCAATGGGCGAAGCCGATGCCGGATACGTTCCATGCGCGTTTCTCGGCGTTCGAGCGCACCTACTACTACGCGCTGTACGTGCATCCGGTGCGTTCGCCGATGCTGGCCGGGCGCGCCGGCTGGATCCACACGCCGCTCGACGACGACGCGATGCGCGCCGCCGCCGCGCATTTGATTGGCGAGCACGACTTTTCGTCGTTCCGGTCGTCGGAATGCCAGTCGAAGACGCCGGTCAAACACCTGTATCAGATCGATGTGCGGCGCGCGGGGCATTTCATCCATTTCCGCTTCCGCGCGAACGCGTTCCTGCATCACATGGTGCGCAACCTGATGGGCTGCCTCGTCGCGGTCGGGCGCGGCCGCTATCCGGCCGACTGGCTCGCCGACGTGCTGGCCGGGCGCGACCGCAACCTCGCGGCGCCCACGTTCATGGCCGACGGGCTGTACCTCGCCCACGTCGGCTATCCGGCGGAATTCGCCGTCCCGCCCGCGCAGCTCGGCAGCGTACCGTGGAGCAGCGTCTGGGCGGATCTGGACCCACAAACATGACGGAGCACGCCGTGTCTTCTTCGACTTCCGCCGCGGCCGGCCTGGCGCCGCGCACGCGCATCAAGCTGTGCGGGCTGTCGCGTCCCGAGGACGTGCTGCACGCGGCAGCGCTCGGCGCCGATGCGATCGGCCTCGTGTTCTACCCGAAGAGCCCGCGCGCGGTGACGATCGCGCAGGCGGCCGAGCTGGCGAGCCTCGCGCCGCCGTTCGTGTCGGTGGTCGGGCTGTTCGTGAATGCGACCGAAGCCGAGATCGAAGCCGTCGTGCGCGACGTGCCGCTCACGGTGCTGCAGTTCCATGGCGACGAGACGCCGGAGCAGTGCGACGCGCTCGGCCGCGCGGCCCGCCTGCCGTGGTTGCGCGCGGTGCGCGTCGGCCCCTCGACGCAGCGTGCCGATTTGGTAGAATCGGCTCTTCATTATTCGAAAGCGCGCGGCCTCCTGTTCGACACTTTGGTGCCGGATTACGGCGGTAGCGGCAAGGTCTTCGATTGGTCTCTTATTCCCGCAGAGCTCGCGCGTCGGGCCGTTTTGAGTGGTGGCTTGAACGCGCAAAACGTCGGTGATGCGATCCGCCAGCTGCGTCCGTTTGCTGTCGATGTCTCGAGTGGCATCGAAGTGGAGGGCGCGAAGGGCGTGAAGGATCACGCCCGGATGGCGGCGTTCGTACGCGCGGTGCGCGAAGCGGACGCCGGGTGATGCAAGCCGGTGCGACCCCAAAGCGGGCGCACCGACCGATCGAGAGAGACACCATGTACAACCTTCCTGATGATCGCGGCCATTTCGGCCCGTATGGCGGCGTGTTCGTCGCCGAGACGCTGATTCACGCGCTGGACGAACTGCGCGCGGCGTATGAAAAGTTCCAGAACGATCCCGACTTCGTCGCCGAATTCGAGCGCGAGCTGAAGTATTTCGTCGGCCGCCCGTCGCCGATCTATCACGCGCAGCGCTGGAGCGAGATGCTCGGCGGCGCGCAGATCTACCTGAAGCGCGAAGACCTGAACCACACGGGTGCGCACAAGATCAACAACGTGATCGGGCAGGCGCTGCTCGCGAAGCGCATGGGCAAGAAGCGCGTGATCGCGGAAACGGGCGCCGGCCAGCACGGCGTCGCGACCGCGACGATCTGCGCGCGCTTCGGGATGGAGTGCGTCGTCTACATGGGCTCGGAGGACGTGCGCCGGCAGGCCGCGAACGTCTACCGGATGAAGCTGCTGGGCGCGACCGTCGTGCCGGTCGAATCGGGTTCGCGCACGCTGAAGGACGCGCTGAACGAAGCGATGCGCGACTGGGTCACGAATATCGAAAGCACGTTCTACATCATCGGCACGGTCGCGGGCCCGCACCCGTACCCGATGATGGTGCGCGACTTCCAGCGCGTGATCGGTGACGAGTGCAAGGTGCAGATGCCCGAGCTCGCCGGCCGCCAGCCGGACGCGGTGATCGCGTGCGTCGGCGGCGGGTCGAACGCGATGGGCATCTTCTATCCGTACATCGACGATACCTCGGTGCAGCTGATCGGCGTCGAAGCGGCCGGCGACGGCCTCGACACGGGTCATCATGCGGCATCGCTGATCGCCGGCAGCCCGGGCGTGCTGCACGGCAACCGCACGTACCTGCTGCAGGACGACAACGGCCAGATCATCGAGACGCATTCGGTGTCGGCGGGCCTCGACTATCCGGGCGTCGGCCCCGAGCACGCATGGCTGAAGGACAGCGGCCGCGCGCAGTACGTGCCGATCACCGACGCGGAAGCGTTGAAGGCGTTCCACGACTGCTGCCGGATCGAGGGGATCATTCCCGCGCTCGAGTCGAGCCACGCGATCGCGTATGGCGTGAAGCTCGCACCGACGTTGCCGAAGGACAAGCTCCTGCTCGTCAATCTGTCGGGCCGCGGCGACAAGGACATGCACACGGTCGCCGAGCGATCGGGCATCGAGCTCTGACCCCGACCGATGCGTGACCTGATCGAAGAGCCGGGCGGCGGTGCCGCGAGCGAGGCGGAGGCGGTTCAGCCCGCCGCTACCGCGCCGCGCGCGCTGCCGTCCGGTATCGAGCTGCACAACCGCGATTTCCTGACCCACGCCGCGTACCTGCCGGATGCGTCGATCGACCTGATCGTCGCCGATCCGCCGTACGGGCTCGGCAAGGACTACGGCAACGATTCGGACAAGCGTTCGGGCGACGATTTCCTCGCGTGGACGCGCGGGTGGCTCGAGCTCGCGATTCCGAAGCTGAAGCCGAGCGGGTCGATGTACATCTTCTGCACATGGCAGTACGCGCCGGAAATCTTCAGTTTCCTGAAGACGCAGCTCACGATGGTCAACGAGATCATCTGGGACCGGCGCGTGCCGAGCATGGGCGGCACGACGCGTCGTTTCACGTCGGTGCACGACAACATCGGCTTTTTCGCGGTTTCGAAGGCGTATTACTTCGATCTCGATCCGGTCCGCATCCCGTACGACGCCGATACGAAGAAGGCCCGCTCGCGCAAGCTGTTCGAAGGCAGCAAGTGGCTGGAGATGGGCTACAACCCGAAGGACGTCTGGTCGGTCTCGCGCCTGCATCGGCAGCACGCGGAGCGCGTCGATCATCCGACCCAGAAGCCGCTCGAAATCATCGAGCGGATGGTGCTCGCAAGCTGCCCGCCGGGCGGCCGCGTGCTCGATCCGTTCATGGGCAGCGGCACGACCGCGGTGGCCTGCGCACGGCAGGGGCGCGACTTCGTCGGCTACGAGATCAACGAAAGCTATTGTGCGATCGCGCACGAGCGCGTGAGCGCGCTCGCCGCGCCGGCGTGCGCGTGAATCGCGCCGCCGTATCGCCGAATGCTGCTTTGCATGGGACCGGAGTAAGCGCTAAAGCGCTAACTCCGGTCGACATAGGAAAATTATCATGAATCGTATTCAGCAGACCTTCGCCGCGCTCGCCGAACAAGGCCGTAAGGGCCTGATCCCGTTCATCACGGCCGGCGACCCGGATCCCGCGAAAACCGTCGAATTCATGCACGCGCTCGCCGCAGGCGGCGCCGACGTGATCGAACTCGGCGTGCCGTTCTCGGACCCGATGGCCGACGGCCCGGTGATCCAGCGCTCGTCGGAACGCGCGCTCGCGCGCGGCGTCACGTTGAAGAGCGTGCTCGCCGACGTGAAGCGTTTTCGCGAAACCGACCCCAAAACCCCCGTCGTGCTGATGGGCTATGCGAACCCGATCGAACGGATGGGCGTCGACACGTTCGCGGCCGAAGCCCACGCGGCCGGCGTCGACGGCGTGCTGGTGGTCGACTATCCGCCGGAAGAGGCGGGGGTGTTCGCCGAGAAAATGCGTGCCGCGCAGATCGATCCGATCTTCCTGCTCGCGCCCACGTCGACCGACGAACGCATCGCCGACGTCGGCAAGATCGCGAGCGGCTACGTGTATTACGTGTCGCTCAAGGGCGTGACCGGCGCGGGAAATCTGGATGTTTCGAGCATTGCAGGTAAAATCCCGGCCATCAAGTCGCGCGTGCCGGTTCCGGTGGGCGTCGGCTTCGGTATCCGCGACGCCGAAACGGCGCGCGCGGTGGCCGAAGTGTCGGACGCCGTCGTGATCGGCAGCCGCCTCGTGCAGCTGCTCGAGAGCGCCGCGCCGGAAGGCGCCGCTGCCGCGTTGAAGACTTTCATCGCCGAGCTGCGCGCCGCGCTGGACGGTGCGGGCAACACGGCGCGATAAACACAACACAGGAAGCGGGAACGGGCCGGTTGGCCCGCCCCGCCACGGAACAGGAAACCATACGATGAGCTGGCTCGACAAACTGTTGCCGCCGAAGATCAAGCAGACCGACCCGAAAAGCCGCAAGGGCATTCCGGAAGGCCTGTGGGTCAAGTGCCCGTCCTGCGAGGCCGTTCTCTATCGCAACGACGTGGACGCGAACCTGCACGTGTGCCCGAAGTGCGATCACCACATGCGCATCGGCGCGCGCGAGCGCCTCGACGGGCTGCTCGATCCGGAAGGCCGCTATGAAATCGGCCAGGAAATCGTGCCGGTCGACACGCTGAAGTTCAAGGACAGCCGCAAGTACCCCGATCGTCTGAAGGAAGCGATGGACGAAACCGGCGAGACCGACGCGATGGTCGTGATGGGCGGGGCGATCCACACGCTGCCCGTCGTCGCGGCCTGCTTCGAGTTCTCGTTCATGGGCGGCTCGATGGGTTCGGTCGTCGGCGAGCGCTTCGCGCGCGGTGCGCAGAACGCGCTGGAACAGCACGTACCGTTCATCTGCTTCACGGCGTCGGGCGGCGCACGGATGCAGGAAAGCCTGCTGTCGCTGATGCAGATGGCCAAGACCACCGCGATGCTGACCAAGCTGGCCGAAGCCAAGCTGCCGTTCATCTCGGTGCTGACCGACCCGACGATGGGCGGCGTGTCGGCGAGCTTCGCGTTCCTCGGCGACGTCGTGATCGCGGAGCCGAAGGCGCTGATCGGCTTCGCCGGCCCGCGCGTGATCGAGCAGACGGTCCGCGAGAAGCTGCCGGAAGGCTTCCAGCGCGCCGAATTCCTGCTGAAGACGGGCGCGATCGACATGATCGTCGACCGTCGCAAGATGCGCGACGAGATCGCGCAGTTGCTCGCACTGCTGCAGCGACAGCCGGCCGACGCGCTGGCTTGACCGGCGCAAGGTTGTGACGCTGCGCGTCGCCTGGCTTCAACGTCAGGCGGCGCGCTTCGTTTTTTTGGCGTAGTGGCGGTACCGATCCAGATTTGATCCGATGAGCACTTTTCCCACTCTCGACGCGTGGCTTTCGCATCTCGAACGCGCGCACCCGGTCGGCATCGACATGGGCCTGACCCGCATCGGGCAGGTCAAGGCGGCGCTGCAGCTCGAATTCGCGTGCCCGGTGATCACCGTCGGCGGCACGAACGGCAAGGGTTCGACCTGCGCGTTCCTCGAGACGATCCTCGTGCGCGCGGGCTACAAGGTCGGCTGCCACACGTCGCCGCACCTGCTCGAATTCAACGAGCGCGCGCGCGTGAACGGACAGAACGTGACCGACGATGAGCTGCTGCCGCATTTCGAGGCCGTCGAAGCCGCGCGCACGTCGCTGGCCGAACCTGTATCGCTCACATATTTCGAATTCACGACGCTCGCGATCCTGCATCTGTTCGCCTCGCGCGGGCTGGACGCGGTGATCCTCGAAGTCGGCCTCGGCGGCCGGCTCGATGCGGTGAACATCATCGATACCGATTGCGCGATCGTCACGAGCATCGACATCGACCACACCGAATACCTCGGCGACACGCGCGAGAAGATCGCGTTCGAGAAGGCCGGGATCTTCCGCGCGGGCAAGCCGGCGATCTGCGGCGATCCGGCCGCGCCGCAGACGCTGATCGACCACGCCGAAGCGATCGGCGCCGATCTGTGGCTGGTCGGCCGCGATTTCCGCTACGAGGCGCAGGCGGGCGCCGAGCGTCAGCAATGGAGCTATCTCGGCCGCGAGAAGCGCTATCCGGCGCTTGCGTATCCGGCGCTGCGCGGCGCGAACCAGCTGATCAATGCGTCGGCCGCGCTCGCCGCGCTCGAGGCGCTGCGCCCGGTGCTGCCGGTGTCCGCGCAGGACATCCGGCTCGGGCTGGCGAACGTCGAGCTGCCGGGGCGCTTCCAGGTGCTGCCCGGCAAGCCGGCGATCGTGCTCGACGTCGCGCACAACCCGCATGCGTCGGCCGTGCTCGAGCAGAACCTCGGCAACATGGGCTTCTTCCCGTACACGTACGCGGTGTTCGGTGCGATGCACGACAAGGACATCGACGGCGTGCTGCAGCACCTGAAGGGCGAGATCGACCACTGGTGCGTGACCGACCTGCCGCTGCCGCGCGCGGCCTCCGCGGAGCAGCTCGAAGCCGCGCTGCGCAAGGCCGGCGTGGAGGAGGGGCCCGATTCGAGCGTGACGCGGTACGCGTCGCCCGCGGAAGCGTTTCGCGATGCACTAAAAAGAGCATCCGAGAATGATAGAATCGTGGTTTTCGGCAGTTTCCATACGGTTGCCGGCGTGCTGGCCTACCGTAAATCGCAGCAACACTGACTGACGGGCAGTTTCGGACTCAGCCATTCATGGGAATTTTCTCGTTCGGCAAGAAAGACGACGACGCGCCCCCGCGGCGCGGCGGTCGCACCGGGGCCTCCCGGAACGTGCGCACGGAGCGCACTGAACGCGTCGAGCGACGCTCGCGCCGCACCGAGCGTCCGGAATCGGATGCACTGCTCCTCGATCCGACCCTTCCAGAAAAGCAACGCGCGCGCCGTCGCCTCGTCGGCGCGATCGCGCTCGTCGTGGCCGCGGTGATCGTGCTGCCGATGGTGCTCGATTCGCACCCGAAGCCGGTCACGGACGACATCGCGATCGACATCCCGAACCGCCCCGCGCACCAGGCGGTCGCGCCGCGCGACGACGATGTGTCCGACGTGCAGGCGGGTGTCGCGCACGACGAACCGCCGGCCTCCGACACGGCCGTTGCGGCCGCACCGGCGCCCGCGCCGAAGGATGCCGCGAAGCCGGCCGCGAAACCCGATACGACCACCACCACGGCGAGCGTGACGCCGCCGAAGCCCGCGCCGAAGCCGGCTGCGCCCGCGGTGAAACCGGCCACGCCGAAGCCTGCGCCCGCAACCGTCGCGAATGACGGCACCGCGAGCCCGGACAGCGGCGACGCATCGTCGCCGGCGTCGCCGGCCGGTGCGCGCTTCGCGGTGCAGCTCGGCTCGTTCAAGGACGACGCGACGGCCCGCTCGTGGGCGACCAAGTTGAAATCGGCGGGCGTGCCCGCATATGTCGAGCATCGCAAGCAGGCAGACGGCAGCACGGCTACACTGTTGCGGGCCGGCCCGTTCGCGGATCGTTCGGCGGCTTCCGCCGCGATCGCGAAAGTGCGCGAAGCCGGTCTGACGCAGTAATGCCACGATGCTGACGGCTTTCGACTACGCTGTATTGGCGGTGATCGTGTTGTCGGCGCTGCGCGGCGCGTGGCGCGGCTTCGTGTCCGAGATTTTCGGGCTGATCGGCTGGATCGCGGCGATCGTGATCGCGGGCCGCTACGTCGGGCTGGTCGTGCCGTATATCCCGGCGAACTGGCCGGGCGGCGCGCTGACGCAGTGGGTGATCGCCTTCGCGTTGCTCGTGATCGGCGTCGTGCTGGTCGCCGGCGTGGCGAACGCGCTGCTGTCGCGGATCGCGCAGGCGAGCGGCCTGGGCGGCGTCGACCGCTCGCTGGGCATGATGTTCGGGCTCGTCCGCGGCTGTGTGCTGGTGGTGCTGCTGGTCGCGGCGGCCGGGCTGACCGAACTGCCCAAACAGGATTTCTGGCGCAATGCGCTCTTGCGTCCTTTTGCCGAACAGGGCGTGCACGAGCTGAAGCAGCTCCTGCCCGACGGCATGGCCCAGTACGTACGCGTGTGACGACGCGGCCGGGCAGGACGGAACCGATTTTGTCATTCTGAAGGACATGCCATGTGCGGCATCGTAGGCGTTATCTCCCAATCCCCGGTCAATCAGCTGATCTATGACAGCCTGCTGCTGCTGCAGCATCGCGGTCAGGACGCGGCGGGCATTGCGACGGCGGACGGCAGCAATTTCCACATGTACAAGGCGAACGGCATGGTGCGCGACGTGTTCCGCACGCGCAACATGCGCAGCCTGCCCGGCACCTACGGCATCGGCCAGGTGCGCTACCCGACGGCCGGCTCGGCGTCGAGCGAGGCCGAGGCGCAGCCGTTCTACGTGAACGCGCCGTTCGGGATCATCCTCGCGCACAACGGCAACCTGACGAACTGGCAGCAACTGAAGGACGAGATGTTCCGGATCGACCGCCGGCACATCAACACCAATTCCGACAGCGAAGTGCTGCTCAACGTGTTCGCGCACGAGCTGCAACTGTCGACCACGGGCCTCGAGCTCGATCCGGCGTCGGTGTTCAAGGCGGTCTCGGGCGTGCATCGCCGCCTGCAGGGTTCGTACGCGATCGTGTCGCTGATCGCCGGCTACGGCCTGCTCGCGTTCCGCGATCCGTTCGGCATCCGGCCGCTGTGCATCGGCAAGCTCGAGACCGAGCACGGCACCGAGTGGATGGTCGCGTCGGAGTCGGTGGCGGTCGAAGGCATCGGTTTCGAATTCGTGCGCGACTTGGAGCCGGGCGAAGCGATCTTCATCGACAAGGCCGGCAACTTCCACAGCCAGCAGTGCGCGGAGAACCCGACGCTGAATCCGTGCATGTTCGAATACGTGTATCTGGCCCGTCCGGATTCGTGCCTCGACGGCGTGCCGGTCTACAACGTGCGCCTGCGCATGGGCGACTATCTCGCTGAGAAGATCAAGCGCGAACTGCCGAACGTGCCGATCGACGTCGTGATGCCGATTCCCGATTCGTCGCGCCCGGCAGCGATGCAGGTCGCCGCGAAGCTCGGCGTCGAGTATCGCGAAGGTTTCTTCAAGAACCGCTACGTCGGCCGGACCTTCATCATGCCGGGGCAGGCCGTGCGCAAGAAGTCGGTGCGCCAGAAGCTCAACGCGATGAGCATCGAGTTCAAGGACAAGCACGTGCTGATCGTCGACGATTCGATCGTGCGCGGCACGACCTCGCATGAAATCGTGCAGATGGCGCGCGATGCGGGCGCGAAGTCGGTGATCTTCGCGTCGGCGGCGCCGCCCGTGAAGTTCCCGAACGTGTACGGCATCGACATGCCGACGCGTGGCGAACTCGTCGCGCACGGCCGCACCGACGAAGAAGTCGCGAAGATCATCGGCGCCGACCACCTGATCTATCAGGACGTCGACGATCTGCGCCGCGCGGTGCGCGACATCAACCCGAAGCTCGAGCACTTCGAGGCGTCGTGTTTCGACGGCAACTACATCACCGGCGCGGTGACGCCCGAGTACCTCGATGCGATCGAGCGCGCGCGCCTCGCGCCGGCGTCGCAGGCCGATCGCGATACGGCCGGCGATACCGAGCGTTCGCAGATGAACCTGCAACTGTCGGTCGAGTAACGCCGGCGCACGCTTTTATCGAGGCGTGATAGGATGTGGCCTTGCGTCGATTTGATATCAGCTTGCGGACGCGGGGCAACTTCCCAAAACAGCTAAAGCGAAGGCCGGCGGCAGCCGGCCCGAGTCGATCGCTGTCGTACCGCACCGAAGCCCGCTGATGCCGACGCATAGCGGGCTTTTTGTTTTTTGGCCTCGGTTTTGACCGGGTCCGCGCCGCATGAACGACCGTCGGCGCGGCCCTCGAATACGGAAAACGGAACATGGACGACTCCCTCAACTTCGACACGCTTGCCGTGCGCGCGGGCACGCTGCGCAGCGACTTCAACGAGCATTCGGAAGCGCTGTTCCTCACGTCGAGCTTCTGCTTCTCGAGCGCGGCCGACGCGGCCGAGCGCTTCGCGAATTCGGAAGACTATTTCACCTATTCGCGCTTCACGAATCCGACCGTCACCATGTTCCAGGAGCGTCTCGCGGCGCTCGAGGGCGGCGAGGCGTGCATCGCGACGGCGTCGGGCATGGCCGCGATCATGTCGGTCGTGATGTCCGCGCTGCAGGCGGGCGACCACCTCGTCAGCTCGCGCAGCCTGTTCGGCTCGACGCTCGGGATGTTCTCGCAGATCTTCAGCAAGTTCGGGATCACGACGACCTTCGTCGACCCGACCGACCTGAACGCATGGCAGGAAGCGGTGCGGCCGGAAACGAAGATGTTCTTCCTCGAGACGCCGTCGAACCCGCTGACCGAACTCGCCGACATCGAGGCGATCGGCAAGATCGCGAAGGCGGCGAACGCGCTGTTCGTCGTCGACAACTGTTTCTGCAGCCCGGTGCTGCAGCAGCCGCTGAAGCTCGGCGCGGATGTCGTGATGCACTCGGCGACGAAATTCCTCGACGGGCAGGGCCGCGTACTCGGCGGCGCGCTGGTCGGCTCGAAGGAATTCATCATGGGCAAGGTGTTCCCGTTCGTACGCAGCGCGGGCCCGACGCTGTCGGCGTTCAACGCGTGGGTGCTGCTGAAGGGGATGGAGACGCTGTCGCTGCGCGTCGAGAAGCAGTCGGCGAACGCGCTGGAGATCGCGCGCTGGCTCGACTCGCATCCGGCGGTGGCGCGCGTGTTCTATCCGGGGCTCGAATCGCACCCGCAGCATGAACTCGCGAAGCGTCAGCAGAAGGCGGGTGGTGCGATCGTGTCGTTCGAGCTGAAGGGCGACACGCCCGAGCAGCAGCGCGCGAACGCATGGCGCGTGATCGACGGCACGAAGCTGGTGTCGATCACCGGCAACCTCGGCGACACGCGTACGACGATCACGCATCCGGCCACCACGACGCACGGCCGGATTACGCCGGAAGCGCGTGCGGCGGCGGGGATCACCGAAGGGTTGATCCGCCTCGCGGTCGGCCTGGAGCATGCGGGCGACATTCGCAACGATCTGGCGCGTGGTCTGGACGGCTGAGCGAGATAGCGCTTTTTGGCTGGGCATCAATGAAAACGGGCCGCTCGAGAGAGCGGCCCGTTGTCGTTTCGGCGTATGCCGTCGCGTGCGTTTCGCCGACGTTCAGCCGGCGGCGTGCCCGGGCGGTGCGGCACGCATCGCGTCCACCATCCATCGCAGCGTTTCGTCGAGCGGCGTGACTGGCAGTTCGCCCACCGCGCGCCGCAGCTTGTCGCGCGACCCGCTCAGGCTTTTCACTTCGTTGTGCCGCACGAAGCGCGGATCGATCGTCACGTCGATCACGTAACCGGCGATGCGCGACAGCATCGCGAGCACTTCCTTCAGCGAATACGCGCGCTCCGAGCAGACATTGAACGTCTCGCCGGCCGGCGCGGCTTCGATGAGCTTCAGATAGGCGGCCGTCACGTCGCGTACGTCGGAGAAATCGCGGCTCACGTCGAGGTTGCCGAGCGAGATCCGCGGCGCGTTGCTCGCATAGTGCGCGACGAGCTTCGGCAGCAAATAGGCATCGCTCTGGCCGACACCCGTGTAGTTGAACGGCCGCGCGATCACGATCGGCAGCCGGTCGGCCCATAGCTTCGCCGCATATTCCATCGCGAGCTTGCTGACCGCATAGTCGTTCGCCGGGGCAGGCGCGACGGTTTCGTCGAGCACGCCGGCCGTCGAATTGCCGTAGACGTTCGCGCTGCTTGCCAGCAGCACCGCCGACGGACGGCGGTCGAGGCCGGCGAGCGCCGCCAGCAGGTTGCGCGTGCCGACGATGTTGACCGCGTAGGTCTGCGACGGCTCGTCCTGTGCGACGTGCGCGCGTGCGGCGAGGTGCACGACCGCGTCGGGTCGCGCATCGGCCGCGGCCGCGCGCATGGCCTCCGCGTCGAGCAGGTCGGCGGGCAGCAGCGTGCAGTGTGCGAACGCCGGATCGGCGGGGCGGGGCGCGCCGGGCGCGACCGTGCCCCAGACGTCATAGCCGGCCGCCTGCAGGCGTTCGGCCATGTAGCGACCGGTGAAGCCCGTCAGGCCCGTGACGAATGCACGGCGCGACGGACGCCCGGTTTCAGAACGTGTCATGGTGTTGGTTCCGCGTCAAATCCGCTTCGACCATCATCTGGCAAAGTTGTTCGAGCGTCGTCTTCGGTGCCCAGCCCAGTTTGCTTTTCGCCTTGTCCGCGCAGCCGATCAGCAGGTCGACTTCGGCCGGGCGGTAGAACTTCGGATTCACTTCGACGAGCACGTTGCCGGTCGCCGCATCGAGGCCGCGCTCCTGCTCGCCCTTGCCGGTCCATTCGATCTGGTAGCCGGCCGCCGCGAACGCCATCCGCACGAAGTCGCGCACGGTTTCGGTGCGGTTGGTCGCCAGCACGTAGGTGTCGGGCTCGTCGGCCTGCAGCATGCGCCACATGCCTTCGACGTATTCGAGCGCAAAGCCCCAGTCGCGCTTCGCGTCGAGATTGCCGAGCTCGAGCTTGGTCGCCTTGCCCAGCTTGATCTTCGCGATCGTGTCGGTGATCTTGCGCGTGACGAATTCGCGGCCGCGCAGCGGCGATTCGTGGTTGAACAGGATCCCGCTGCTGCCGAACAGGCCATACGATTCGCGATAGTTCACGGTCATCCAGTGCGCGTACAGCTTCGCGACGCCGTACGGGCTGCGCGGATAGAACGCGGTGGTTTCCGTTTGCGGAATGGCCTGTACCTTGCCGAACATCTCGGACGTCGACGCCTGGTAGAAGCGCGTCTTCGGGCTCACGACGCGAATCGCCTCGAGCAGGTTCAGCGGGCCGATGCCGGTCACTTCGGCGGTCGTCGCCGGCTGGTCGAACGACACGCCGACGAAGCTTTGCGCGGCCAGGTTGTAGAGCTCGTCCGGCTGCGTGCGTTCGAGCAGGCGCAGGCTCGAGCCCGCGTCGGTCAGGTCGTGTTCGACGAGCGTCAGGTTCGGGTGCGTGTCGACGCCAAGCTCGGCGATACGCCAGAAGTTCACCGAGCTGGTGCGGCGGTAGGTGCCGGTGACTTCGTAGCCTTTGTCGAGCAGCAGTTTGGTCAGGTACGCACCGTCTTGCCCCGAAATTCCGGTGATGATGGCCTTTTTACGCGTTTGGCTCATGGCGTTGTCCTGGTAGAAGCGATGGATGATGAAATTCAGGCGGTCGTGCCGGCGGTAGTCGGCACCGCACGGCGCGCCGGCCCGCGCGTCAGGCGCCGTTCGAAGCCGTACCAGCTCAGGGTCGCGTAAGCGAGCGTGATCGCGAGCGCGAGCACGGCCGTGACGAAGCGGTTCAGATGCAGCGGCCACAGCGCATACAGCACGCTCAGGTGGATCAGGTAGACGGTGTAGCTGACGGTGCCGACGTAGACGAGCATCGGGTTCGTCAGCACGCGCTGCACGAGGCCGCGGCCGCGCAGCGCGATCACGACGATCGACGTGCACAGCAGCAGCGAGATGCTGTAGAGCGCTGCGTTCGACAGCGGTGTGTTCGCGGCGCGAAAGCGCGGGAACGACAGGTGCAGCCAGCCGAGGATCGCGAGCGACACGAGCGCGCCGACGATCGCGAGCGGATAGAACGGCTCCAGCGCGCGCCGGTCGCGGCGCAGCACGATCGCGAGCAACGCGCCGGCCGCGAGCAGGTCCATCCGGAACGGCGTCAGGTAGTAGATCGGCCAGAACGAATCGAACCACGGCGTCGCGATCGCGCGCAGCACCGGCGCCGCGACGATCAGCGCGGCGGCGACCCACAGCAGCGCGCGCTCCGAGCACCACAGCACGACGAACGGCCAGAAGATGTAGAACTGCTCCTCGACCGCGAGCGACCACAGCACGTTCAGGCTGTCATGGCCGATGCTGCCGAGCGACAGCCCGATATTGGTCGAGAAAAACGCGAACCACGGCCAGTGCGGCAGCCAGCTCGCGCCGAATAGCAGCGTCGACACCACCAGCAGCAGCACGTACGGCGGCAGGATGCGGCGCACGCGGCGGGCATAGAAGTGGCTGAAGTACGACTGCCCGCGCGCCTTGCGATCGAGCAGGATGCCGGTGATCAGCAGGCCGCTCAGCACGAAGAACAGATCGACACCCATCCACAGCGGCGCCTTCAGCGCGTGCTGCAGGAATACGGCGCCCACCGCGATCGCGCGCAGCCCGTCGAGCTGCACGATCCGGCCGTGTTGCGGCGGGGCGAGGTCGGCGGGGCGCGCCAGGGCCGTCATCGCGCGGCTCCTTCACGACCCGCATCCAATGCGTGTACGTATTGCATGCCTTTAAATCGAATATGGAATCGAAACCGATTCTAGGGAAAAGAAATCGGTAAAAAAACGCGCGTCGGTTAGCGGGCGATAAATAGGCAAATGCCGATTATTACGATCGCGGCATGAAAGGTTGGCGCCCGGACGGGCTCGCCAGGCGGCGCGGAGCGGAATTTTCTACGTGGTGGCCCGGAAAAGGCGGTCGTTATTGCCGTTTTTGGGCGTCGTTTATTCGCTGTTCCGGCTCGATATTTCAGGCAGAAACATCCCCAAATATTTCCAAATTTCTTGTGATTATTTTTGCTTGTAACCTGCATCGCGACGTTTGAAACCCATTTAGCGACAGGGCGCGGCCGCGGGGGATCCGTGGCAGCGCCGGTCGCTGTTGCATCGAGTCTGGAGAAGCGCATTGCGACGTCTGATTCTGGTTGGCATGACGGTATGCGCGGTGCTGCTGACGAGCGCCGCGCCGGCCGAAACGGTGTTGCCCGCGACGACCTCGTGGATCGGCAACACGTTCGGCTATGGCGATGGCACATGGACGCAGATCGACATCCGCGCGATCGCGGTGACGCCCGAGGGCAAGGTGTATACGAATGCGCCGTGGGACGAGAGTGGCGCCGAGGCGAGCGTCTACCAGGACGGGAAGATGCTCGGCTTCGCCGGCGGCACGCACGGCTGGGGCAATCTCGGCGGCAGCGCGATCGCGGTGAACGGCAAGTACGCGTATGTCGCGATCGGCGTCGGCAACGAGCGCGGCCACCTGCAGTCGCCCGGCATCTGGCCGGACAAGGGCAAGCAATGGTTCGGCATCTCGCGGCGCACGATCGGCGACATGAAGCAGCCCGCGCCGTTTCGCGCGGCGCCGCAGGTCGCGCCGGGCGGGCGCGCCGATAGCGGCCGCGCACGGATGGCCGCCAGCTTCATGATGATGAACGAGGTGCCGGCGCCCGCGCGCTCGGAAGTGGGTGAGGCCAAGGCGGAAGTGGGCGGCCTCGCGGCCGACGACAAGACGCTGTTCGCGACCAATCCGTCGCGCGACGTGGTGGATGTGTACGACGCGGAGACGATGCAGCAGAAGGGCACGTGGAGCGCGCACGAACCGGGCCGCATCGCGCTCGCCGGTGACGGCACGCTGTGGCTGCTGACCGATACGCTCACCGGGCCCGCGCATCTCGTGCACGTGCGGGCCGACGGCCGCAAGCTCGACGACGCGCCGGCGCTGCCGGAAGGCACCGACGCGGTGGACGTGGCGGTCGACGCGAAAGGACGCGTGCTCGTCGCGGACAACGGGCCGCGCCAGCAGATCCTGATCTTCTCGAAAGGCGGCAACGGCTATGCGCCGTCGGGCACGCTCGGCGAACGCGGCGGCATCTTCGCGGGCCCGGTGCCGGGCCGGCCGGGGCCGCAGCGTTTCAACGGGCTGACCGGCGTCGGCGTCGACCGCGCGGGCAACATCTACGTATCGATGAACGGAATCGGGCCGCGCCACGACACGATCGGCGCGGGGCTCGGCGCGGTGCTGGAAAGCTACACGCCGGACGGCAAGCTGCGCTGGCAGGTGCAGGGGCTGCTGTTCGTCGACGGCGCGTGGCTCGACCCCGCGCGGCCGAACAGCGTGTACACGGGCAACAAGCGCTTCGAGCTCGACCTGTCGAAGCCGCCGGGCCAGGACTGGAAATACGTCGGCTTCCTGTCGAACCGCTTCAAGTATCCGGACGACCCGGTGTTCCATACGGACCAGTATCCGGGCATGCCGATCGCGCGGCGCGTCGACGGGCGCACGTTCCTGTACCTGACCGACATGTACGCCGATCACTTGAAGATTTACCGGTTCGACGCGAAGCGCGACGGCGAGGTCGCGATTCCGTCGGGCCTGATCGCGGGCCGCGCGCGGCCGGTCGACAAGGTGCCGAACAAGCCGCCGGGCGGCGACTGGCTGTGGCGCGACACGAACGGCAACGGCCGGATCGATGCCGACGAGTCCGAGATCAACACGACGGGCAAGGCGAAGGCGGGCGGCTGGGGCTGGTGGGTCGACACGAAGGGCGACATCTGGCGCACGAGCGACGTGCGCGGCATCCACCGCTTCCAGTACGGCGGCGTCGACAAGGCCGGCAACCCGATCTATTCGTACGACAAGGTCACGACCTACCCGATGCCGCAGCCGTTCACGCAGCTGCGCCGCGCGATCTACGAGCCGCAGACCGACACGCTGTACGTGACCGGCTACACGGCCGATGCGCCGCCGCAGCCAGGCATCAACAAAGAAGTGGGGCGCGTGCTGATCCGCTTCGACAAGTGGTCGACGGGCTCGCCGGTCGCGCGCTACCAGGTGGCGCTGCCGTGGAAGCTCGATGCGAAGCCGATCTTCGACCTGATCGGGATCACGGTCGAGGGGCGCTACATCTTCACGGTGGAGCCGGTCGGCAAGATCCACGTGTACGACAAGGAAACCGGCAAGGAAGTCGGCGTGATGAGCCCGGGCGCCGAGGTCGGCAAGGCGTCGGGCTGGGTCGACGTGCCGTTCGGCATCAGTGCGTTCCGGCGCGAGAACGGCGAGTACCTGGTGTTCGTCGAGGAAGACGCGCGCGGCAAGGTGCTCATGTACCGCTGGAAACCTTAACGGGCCCATGGGCTAAAGCATGGACAAAGGCATACTCAAGAACGTTTCGATCAACTTCATCGGGCTGATCCTGCCGACCTTCGTGTCGCTGGTGACCGTGCCCGCGTATATCCACGCGCTCGGCGTCGAACGCTACGGCGTCGTGAGCCTCGTGTGGACGCTGATCGGCTATTTCGGGATCCTCGATCTCGGGATGAGCATGGCCGCGCAGAACCACATCTCGAAGGCGCTCGCGAGCGGCAACGCCGACGAAAGCGCACGCGTGTTCTGGAGCGCGTTCTGGCTGAATCTCGGCACCGGCATCGCGGGCGGGCTGCTGATCTATTTCGGCGCGTTCGTCTACACCGCGTATTTCACGAAGGTGTCGGCCGCGATGCAGCACGAGGTGTATCTCGCGCTGCCGTGGCTCGCGCTCGCGATTCCGCTCGCGAACGTGTCGTGGGTGTTCGCCGGCGCGATCAACGGCGCCGAACGGTTCGGCGTGTTCAACACGAACCAGACGATCGGCACGTTCCTGTTCCAGCTGCTGCCGCTCGCTGCCGCGTGGTGGATCGCGCCGAACCTGCAGACGGTGCTCGCCGCGGCCGTCGTCGCGCGGCTGATCGCGGCGGTGATGCTCGGGCAGGCCAGCATCAAGGTGCTCGGCATCCGCCGCATCGATCCGCCGCAGTGGGGCACCGCGAAAGGGCTGTTCAATTTCGGCGGCTGGATGCTGATCGCGAGCACGACCAGCATGATCGCCGACACGCTCGACCGCGTGATGCTCGGCGCCGGCATGGGCGCGAAATTCGTCACCTACTACACGGTGCCGCAGAACCTCGTCACGCGCCTGAACATGCTGCCGAATGCGCTGGTGCGCACGCTGTTCCCGCGGCTGTCGGCGGTCGGCCGCGATCATGCGGATACCCTCGCGCGCCAGTCGCTCGAATTCCTGAACGGCGTATTCACGCCGGTCGGCATCGTCGCGATCTTCGCGCTCGCGCCGTTCCTCACGCTGTGGGTCGGCGCCGATCTCGCCGCGCATTCGGCGCCGGTCGGCCGCGTGCTGGTGATCAGCGTGTGGCTCGTCGGCCAGGCGAGCGTCACGCGCATCCTGATCCAGTCGCAGGTCAACCCGGCCCGCGCGGCATTCGCCGGGCTCGTCGAGATGCCGTTCTTCGTCGGCGGCCTGTGGTTCGGCATTCATCACTTCGGGCTGATCGGCGCGGCGGTGGTCGTCGCGGCGCGCGCGCTCGTCGACTACGGCGTGCTGCTGTACCTGTCGGCGATCCGGATGCGCGCGATCGTGCTCGACATGCTCGCCCATCTCGCCTTCCTGCTCGCGAGCCTGTTTCTGGCCCAAGCCTGGTCGGGGCTCGGCGAGTCGATCGGCATGTGCGCGGTCGTGCTGGTGCTGAACGTCGCGTGGTCGCTCACGATGACGCCGGGATTGCGCGCACTCGTGCGCGACCTGTTTGTCCGTCTCAATGCGAGGAAAACCATATGAATCGCGATCTGGCGGAACACGCCGTCCTGAATCTCGCCGCGGCCGATGCCGCCGTGGCCCACCCGGGCGACGCCGCGCTGCACCGCGCGGTGCCGGCCGAGCGCGCCGGCGCACGACAGCCGGCACGTGCGCTGCGCGTGGCGATCGTCCACGACTGGCTCGTCACCTATGCGGGCGCCGAGCGCGTGCTCGAACAGATCGTCGCGTGCTTTCCCGACGCGGACCTGTTCAGCCTCGTCGATTTTCTCGACGACCGCGCATTCGTGCGCGGCAAGCCGGTGACGACGTCGTTCATCCAGAAGCTGCCGTTCGCCCGCACCAAGTACCGCAGCTACCTGCCGCTGATGCCGCTCGCGATCGAGCAGCTCGACGTGTCCGAGTACGACCTCGTGATCTCGAGTAGCCACGCGGTCGCGAAGGGCGTGCTGACCGGGCCGGATCAGGTGCACATCAGCTACGTGCATTCGCCGATCCGCTATGCGTGGGATCTGCAGCACCAGTATCTGGAGCAGTCGAACCTCACGCATGGGCCCAAATCGCTGCTCGCGCGGATGATCCTGCACTACATCCGCAACTGGGACACGCGCACCGCGAACGCGGTGGACGGCTTCGTCGCGAATTCCGCGTTCATCGCACGGCGCATCAAGAAGGTCTATCACCGCGACGCGGCGGTGATCTTTCCGCCGGTCGACGTCGACGCGTTCTCGCTGAACGCGGTGAAAGAGGATTTCTACCTGACCGCGTCGCGGATGGTGCCGTACAAGAAGATCGACCTGATCGTCGAGGCGTTTTCGCGCACGCCCGAGCGCAAGCTCGTCGTGATCGGCGACGGCCCCGAGATGCAGAAGATCCGCGCGAAGGCCGGCCCGAACGTCGAGATCATGGGCTACCAGCCGTTCGCGGTGCTGCACGACCGGATGCGGCGCGCGAAGGCGTTCGTGTTCGCGGCCGAGGAGGATTTCGGGATCTCGGTCGTCGAGGCGCAGGCGTGCGGCACGCCGGTCATCGCGTACGGCAAGGGCGGTGCGCTCGAAACCGTGCTCGACCCGCAATCGAACCTGAACCCGACCGGCCTCTTCTTCGACGAGCAGACGCCGCACGCGATCGTCGCGGCCGTCGACGATTTCGAGCGTGCGCCGCAGCGCTTCACGCCTGACGCGTGCCGCGCGAACGCGGAGCGCTTTTCCGCCGACACGTTCCGGCGGCGCTTTCTCGACTACGTGGAGCAGGCGCTGCCCGGTTCGACCGCGCAGCGCGGCACGGCCGCCCCGCTGCCGGCCGCGCGCGGCCCGGCGACGCTCGTGCTCGACCAGAGCGGCGTGCTCGGCGGCGCCGAGCTGTCGCTGCTCGAGATCATGAAACACATGCGCGCGAACGCCGACGTGCTGCTGTTCGCCGACGGTCCGTTCCGCGCGGCGCTCGACGAGATCGGCGCGCGCGTCGACGTGGTCGAGCAGGGTGCGCTCGCGGGCGTGCGCAAGCAGGGCGGCGTGTCGTTCGGCGCGGTGAAGCAGCTCGTGCGGCTGGTGCGCGACGTCGCCCGGCGCGCGCGCCGCGCCGAGGTGATCTACGCGAACACCCAACGCGCGATGGTGGTCGCCGCGCTCGCCGGGCGGCTCGCGCGCAAGCCGGTGGTCTGGCACCTGCGCGACATCGTCAGCACCGACCATTTCGGCGGCAAGCAGTTGAAGGCGATCAAGTATTGCGCGCGGCTCGGCGTCACGCGCGTGATCGCGAACTCCGACGCTTCCGCGCAGGCGTTCCGCGCGCTGACGGGCTTCACGCCGCAGCACGTCGACGTCGTGTTCAACGGCATTTCGGCCGAGCCGTTCGACGCGCTGGAAGGCGTGAGCCAGGCCGCGCTGCGCGCGCGCCTCGGGCTGCCCGCGGACGCCTGGCTGGTCGGCTCGTTCAGCCGTCTCGCGCGCTGGAAGGGGCAGCACGTGCTGCTGGAGGCCGCCGCGCGGCACCCGGACATGCACGTGGTGCTGGTCGGCGCGCCGCTGTTCGGCGAGGACGACTATGCGGCGCAACTGCACGAATTCGTCGCGCAGCACGGGATGGACGAACGCGTGCATTTCCTCGGGTTCCAGCGCGACGTGGCCGCGTGCATGACGGCGGTCGACGTCGTCGCGCACACGTCGATCACGCCGGAGCCGTTCGGGCGCGTGATCGTCGAGGGGATGCTCGCGCGCCGGCCGGTCGTCGCGGCGCGGGCGGGCGGCGTTGTCGAGATCATCGAGGACGGCGACAACGGGCTGCTTTGCGAGCCGGGCAACGCGGCCGCGCTGGCCGATGCGCTGGCGACGCTCAAGCGTGACCGCGCGCTGCGCGAGCGGCTCGTCGCGAGCGGGCGTGCGACTGCGGTGCGCCGGTTCGGGACCGAAACCTACGTGGAGCGGGTCGAGAAGATCCTCGCGGATACGGCGAAGGCCGCCAAGGCCGCGAACGCGAAGAAGTAGCAGCCAGCGCGAGCCGGCGGCAAACGAGCCCCCATGCGGCGTTGCGCTGCGCGGGGGCTTTGCTTTTCGGCGGGCGAGGTGTCTGGTGGTGGCGGACGGGCGGGCATGCACGCCGAATCCGCATGGGGCGCGAGCGCGGCCAGATCGTTATCTGAAATGGGATCGGGCCGTCTGCGACGTGAAGCGGGCAGGCAACACCGTTGCAATCGTGCCGCGGCAACCCCGCAGAGACGGCTTACGCGGGGCGTAGCGCGGTCGGAGAGCGGCAGGCTGCCGTCCCTTGTCGAACCGGCCCGCGACCGCGTGCCGGCCGTGAAAAAGCCCCCGCGCAGCGAGACGCCGCGCGAGGGCTTCGAGACCGGACGGGCCGGCCGGCTTGTGTCAGACGGCCTGTTCGGGCGTTGACGCGACGACACGGGCGGCGCGGGTCGGCTTGAAGCTGGCCGACCACATCATCGCCGGTCGTTCGAACATCCGGTAGAACAGGTACGCGACCGGAATCGCGACGGCCATGAACGCGAACGACGGCCAGATCGACAGTTGCAGTTCGGAATGGAACAGCACCGAGCCGAGGCAGACGAACAGCGGCAGGTGGACCAGGTACAGCGAGTAGCTGAAGTCGCCGAACCAGCTCAGCACGCGCAGCGGCGGCGTCGGGCGCGGCGGGCGGGCGAGCGCGCGGTACAGGAAGCACGCGAAGCCGGCCGACCACAGCTGGAATGCACCGTACTGGCCGACATGGAACGCGCCGCAGCCGGCGGCCAGCAGCACGGCGGCCGCGACGTACCACGCGCGCGACGGCACGACGGCTGTGTCGCGTGACTGCTGCGCGCGCACGTCGGCGATCCATGCGCCGATCGTCCAGGGCAGCCAGTACGACGTGAAGAACTGCAGGTCGTGCCGTTCGAGCAGCCACGCCGACGCGACGTTGACGAGCGCGACCGTGGCCACGACGGCCGGCATGCCGATGCGCCGGCGCAGCGCGAACAGCAGCGGATAGATCGCGTAGAACTGCACTTCGAGCGACAGCGTCCACAACGCGCCGTTCGACCCGTACGTGTAGCCGGCGACGCCCTGCAGCGAGAACAGGTTCACGAGAAACGCGACCAGGCCGACGTCGCGGATCTTGTGGCTGACGGGCTCGATCTGCAGGCTGACCGCGTCGAGCGCGAGCGTGAACAGCAGCGCGGCGAGCAGCACCGGGTAGATGCGCGCGAAGCGGCGCACCCAGAAGTTCGGCGCGTCGAGCCGGTACGCGGGGTTCGCCGCGAGCTTGAGCGCCGCGTTGCGGTGGATGCAGTAGCCGCTGATCACGAAGAAGATCGGGACGCCGGCGGAGCCCCACGCGAACGGGAAGGTCAGGTAGCCGGCGATCACGCCCGGGCTGAGTGCATGACCGTAAGCATGATGGAAGCTCTGCATGCCGACCCAGACGACTTGGCGGCAGTGGAAATAGGCGACGAGCAGCGCCGCGAAGCCGCGCATCGCGTCGATCACGTGTTCCTTGTGATCGGCGACGGGCGGCGCGGCCAGAGACGATCCGCTGAAAGCTTGCATGCGATTCGATTCCTTGCGACGGATGGACGGGAAGTTTCATCCAATCGTAATGCGCAAGAATTCGGTCAATGAATAAAAAAATCTCGCCCGGAAATATCGGAATTCCACATCATGGATTTATCCCGGCCGCGAAAGCGGTTTGCCGAGGGGCGCGAATTATTTGCCGATTTTTTTCTGATAGTTTGAAAGCTCCAGTTGATTGATGCAAGGAGCGGCAAGATGGACATGCATTGGATCGCGAGCGCTGCAGTACTGCTGGTCATGGCCGTTCTGTCGGCGTACCGCGAGGCGCTGAAGAACGAACCGATCCGCCCGGGCCTCGAGCGGGGCGGCGTGCCCTATATCGAGGAATTCGAATCGTAAGAATTTGTATCTGGAAAATCGGTAATTTGTTTCTGCTTCGGCAATCGGTTCGGCAATATCGACCGGATTGAAGCGATTATATTTTTTCCGGAATAATTGGGCAATCAGTTCATATCGAAAATGAGCGGAGCGGAATTGGCAGTGCCGTCGATTCTCGATATGCCGTTCGGAACACAATCGCGCCGGGTCGCGGGTCGACGCGGCGCAGTCAACGCTATCAGGATGCGAACATGTTGAAAGTCACCAAGGCCGTGTTCCCCGTTGCCGGTCTCGGCACGCGGTTCCTCCCGGCAACGAAGGCGAGCCCGAAGGAAATGTTGCCCGTCGTCGACAAGCCGCTGATCCAGTACGCGGTCGAGGAAGCGATCAACGCCGGTATCACCGAGATGATCTTCGTCACCGGGCGCAGCAAGCGCGCGATCGAGGATCATTTCGACAAGTCGTACGAGATCGAGGCCGAGCTCGAGGCGCGCGGCAAGGAAAAGCTGCTCGAGCTCGTGCGCGGCATCAAGCCGAGCCACGTCAACTGCTTCTACGTGCGCCAGCCGGAAGCGCTCGGCCTCGGCCACGCGGTGCTGTGCGCGGAGAAGCTCGTGCACGGCGAGCCGTTCGCGGTGATCCTCGCCGACGACCTGCTGCATGGCGAACAGCCGGTGCTCAAGCAGCTCGTCGACGTGTTCGACCACTATCACAGCTCGGTGATCGGGGTCGAGACGATCCCGCGCGAGGACAGCCGCTCGTACGGCGTCGTCGAAGGCCGGGAGTGGGAAGAGGACATCATCAAGCTGTCGGGCATCATCGAGAAGCCGGCGCCGGAGGATGCGCCGTCGAACCTCGGCGTGGTCGGCCGCTACGTGTTCATGCCGACGATCTTCGATCACCTGCGCAAGCTCAAGCCGGGCGCGGGCGGCGAACTGCAGCTCACGGATGCCGTCCAGTCGCTGCTCGCGAACGAACAGGTGCTCGCGTATCGCTACTACGGCACGCGTTTCGACTGCGGCAGCAAGATCGGCTATCTGAAGGCCACCGTCGAGCTCGCGCTCCAGCATCCGGAAGTGAGCCGCGAATTCGAGGCGTACCTGCGTACCTGCTTGCCCGCGCTGGCTGCCGTCGCTTAAAGCGGCCTCGCGCTCCGTCGTTTCAGGTGGTGGTTGTTCCGTTGGCCCCGGCCGCTCGCGCGCCGGGGCTTTTTTGTTTTTGCGGGCGCCCGAGCAGGGTGCGCGACGTCTGGGTGTCGTGCCGCGAACATGCTGCAGGCGGTGTCCCGCGATGCGTGACGTGTACCGATGAGGCCGCGCGTCGCGCGTGAAACCGGTGCCCGAAGCATGCGCCGCGTGACCGGATCGGTGGAGGGGTTGCGCGGCATGCACGCCATTCGCACGGGTGTCGCGCGATGACGCAGCGGCGGCTGCCATGCAGCCGGCCGTCGGGTGTCGCCGATATCGAAGCGTTTCCGTCCGGCTTTCGCCGTACGCCGCTTCCGCGTGCCGCTCAGCGCGGCGACGCGCTCGGCTGCGTGGCGAAGTGCCGGGCCAGCAGCGCGGCGATCGGCTTCTTGAAGTCGAGCAGCCGCTTTTCGAGATAACGCCAGGACAAGTGCGCGAGCAGCACGGCGAGCGCGAATTGCAGCATTTCCGGCAGCGCGTCGCGGACGATCTCCGGCATCGGCACGTGCGCGAAGGACGCGGGCAGCGCGCCGAAGCGCGCCGGAATCAGGTTGTGGAACAGGTAGAAGCCGTAGCTGATCGTGCCGAGATAGGCGAGCGGCGCCCAGTCGAGCAGCGCGACGACGGGATGCTCGGGCGCGCTGACGATCCACAGCATCAGCGCGGCGAGCGACGCCGACAGGCCGAGATCCGCGAGCCCCGCGACCGCATCGGGCAGCGCCGTGAACGCCGGCAGCACGAGGAAGAACACGACGCCTGCCGCGCCGAGCCAGCCGGGCGGCACACGGCGCACGGCCGTCGCGCCGCGATCGGCGAGCGCCATCGCGCCGACGCCGCCGAGCGCGATCAGCGCGAAATTCCACGGGGAAAACGCGTAGATCAGCACCGGCGACGCGTCCGACAGGTAGAGCGCGAGATGCGCGATCGCGCACAGCACGACGGCCGCGACGCCGAGCGCGACGTGTCGCGCGGCGGGCACCGTGAGCAGCGCGAGCGGTGCGATCAGATAGAACTGCTGTTCAACGGCGAGGCTCCAGAAGTGCGACGTGGAGCCGGGCCAGCCGTCCTTGACGACACCGATCCAGTAATTCGACAGGAACGCCGCGTGCCATGCGAGCCCGAGATTGACGCCGCGCTGGTAGAACAGCGCGTGTGCGATCGCGAGCGCGGCGAGCAGCAGGTAATACACGGGAAAGATCCGCAGCGCGCGCTTCGCGAGGAACAGCGCGAGTGCGTGACGGCGCGTCATGGTGCCGCGCTCGACCGCCTGGCGGTTGCGATGCAACTCGCCGACGATCAGGAATCCGCTGATGAGGAAAAACGTCCACACGCCGAGCTTGCCGACGTCGACGGCAAGGACATGGCCCTTGTGGGACAGGAAAACGAGGATGACGGCGAGGGCTCGCAGGCCGTCGAGTCCTTTGACGTATCTGACTTCGCGCATGGAGGCATCCGGGCATTGAGCGTGCCCAGTATAGGTGCGCAAATATCGAACGTAATTCGCGTTCGTGCTCGTTTGAGCCCATAAGTGAAGGTGTTTTTGGATGCTCGAGCGTCGACGAAGTCGGTCGCGCGCAACAAAACCTGCGGGAAACCCCGCGAAAACGCATAAAAGTACTGCACGAAGCGTCAAGGCGCTTGTAGAATCCGGCGTTGAAGCGCGCGCGTTGCACGCTTCGTGTATCCAACGACCACACCTGGTAGGAGAAACATGGCGACTTCCGCAAAAAAGGTGGCCAAGAAGGCTGCCGCACCGGCGACCAAGAAAGTGGCTGCCAAAAAGGCTGCGCCCGCGAAGAAAGTAGTGGCCAAGAAGGCTGTCGCGAAGGCAGCACCGGCTGCTCCGACGCCGCTGAAGGACAAGTTCACGAAGGCATCGCTCGCAACGCACATCGCTGAGCGCGCAGCTGTCGAAGTGAAGGCGGTCAAGGCAGTGCTCGTCGCACTCGAGAACGTCGTGCTGGGCTCGGTCCACAAGAAGGGCGCAGGCGAGTTCACGCTGCCGGGTCTGCTGAAGATCACGGCACAAGTCGTGCCGGCGAAGAAGAAGCGCTTCGGCAAGGATCCGTTCACGGGCGAAGAGCGTTGGTTCCCGGCGAAGCCGGCCAGCGTGCGCGTGAAGGCACGTGCGCTGAAGAAGCTGAAGGACGCGGCGGCGTAATGCCGCGCAACGACTGCCGAATGCATGTCGGCAGCCGTTGCGATGTCCCGAGATCCCCGTACGCGAAAGCGTGCGGGGATTTTTATTGCGCCGCGCAAAGCGCGCGGCAGCGAACAGGCGGCGTCGCGATGACGGGTTGCCTGACGCGTGGCATGCGGCGGATCGTATGTCGCGCATCTGCATCCCCATCGCCGAGCGGCGAGCTTCGTTCGCGCGATGCATGTCGGTGTCGGTGCGGCAGGGCGAAACGCTCGGCATCGTCGGCGAATCGGGATCGGGGAAGTCGACGCTCGCGATGGCGCTGCCCGGGTGTTGTTTCTTCGCGCTCCGTCGGGCGCGCATCGCCAGGTTTGCCGTCGTGACCGACTTCATCCCGCACGACATCACCGCACAGCTCGCCGCCGCGCGCGCCGTGATCGAACGGCACCTCGGTGCGACGCTGCAAGCGGTCCATCTGTTCGGATCGGCGCTCGACGGCGGCCTGAAACTGCGCAGCGACATCGATTGGCTGGTGACGGTCGCGGTGCGCCCGGACGAAGCGGTGCGACGCGCACTGCTGTCGGACCTGCTCGGCGCGTCGGTGCCGCCCGGTTGCGGCGGTGGCATGCGTGCACTGGAGGTCACCGTCGTCGCGCACGGTGACGTGGTGCCGTGGCGTCATCCGGCGCGACGCGAGTTGCAGTTCGGCGAATGGCTGCGCGGCGATCTGGAAGCCGGCATCGTCGAGCCGCCGCTGGTCGATCACGATCTGGCTATCCTGCTGACGAAGGCGCGACAACACGGTGTCGCACTGGTCGGGCCGCCTGCGGACGTGCTGTTCGAGCCGGTGCCCGCGCGCGACTTCATCGCCGCGCTGCGCGCGACCGTTGCGCAGTGGGAAGCCGAACCGGACTGGCGTGGCGACGAGTGCAACATCGTGCTCGCGCTCGCACGCATCTGGTACAGCGCCGCGACCGGCGCGATCGCGCCGAAGGACGTCGCCGCGACGTGGGTGCTGGAGCGCCTGCCGGACGCGCACCGGCCGATCGTAGCCGCTGCGCGAGCGGCCTATCTCGATGGCGAAGCGGGCGCGGCAATCCTGTCGGGCGAACCGCTGGCCGAATTCATCGGCTACGCGCGGCGGACGGTCGAGTCGGTGCTGTCGGCGTAGCGACGTACGCAAACGACGTACACAAACGACGTACACAAACGACGTACACCAATGACGTACACCAATGACGTACGCCACCGGGTTACCGGCCGGCCCACGGATAGCAAACGCATGCAAGCCCGCTACACGCGCAGCCCGTCGAGCCGAGCCCGTGCAGACGACCCGGCGCGGCGTCACGCGAGTGCGGCCCGACGCGTTCCGTCAGCCCGCGGTGCCCGCGAAGGCTGCCTTCAGCGCGGCGTCGTCGAACTTGGTCATCTGCATCATCGCGGCGGCCACGCGTCCCGCCTTGACTGCGTCGCGATCGGCCATCATCGGAATGAGCGCCTCCGGAACGATCTGCCATGACACGCCATAACGATCCCGCAGCCAGCCGCAGCCGTCGGCCGTGCCGCCGTCGTCGAGCAGGGCACTCCAGTAGCGGTCGAGTTCCGCCTGGTCCGCGCAGCTGACGAGCAGCGAGATCGCATGGTTGAACGCCTCCGTGCGCGGGTGGCTCATCGCAAAAAATGGCTGCCCGAACAGCTCGAATTCGACCATCCGCGTGCCGTCGGTGCCGGGCACCGCCGTGACGCGCACGATGCGCGAATCCGGAAAGATGCCGGCATAGAAGGCCGCTGCTTCTTCGGCTTCCGTCGAATACCAGAGAAAAGGCGTGATCTTCTGAATCGTCATGACGAGTCTCCTGTCTGTATGGGTCCGGGGCAAACCATGTGCCGCCATCGATACGACGGACGACGCCTGCCGAAATCGACACGCGGCGCAAACAAATCCCGCTTCGGTTGAGCCGGCGGCGCCGGCTGTGCGGATAGTAGTCGTCCTGCCGGGAAACGGCGACCTCGCCGGGCATAGGAAACGGTGTCGCGGGCACCTTGCAGCCGCCAGGCGCCGCTGCGGGCGTGCCCACCTATGTCGGGGTGTCGGCTCGGGCGCGGCGGCCCTGCAGGCGATGCCGGTCGCCACCGGGCGCGGACGAAAAAAAGCCAGCCGCGGCCGAAACCGGGGCTGGCTTTCCAGGTCGGCGGCAAGGCGTCGGAGACGCCATGCACGCCGGATACTTCGTTTTTAGAACTTGTGACGCAGGCCGAGTGCGACGATTTCCTGCGAGCTCTTGCCGGCGATGCCGTACGAGCCGACCGACGCTTGCGCATCGGTACCGTCGGCGTTCTTGCCGCTTGCGTGCTGGTACGCGCCAACCAGGTAGATGTCCGTACGCTTCGACAGCGAGTAATCCGCGCCGAGCGAAACCTGGTGGTACTTGGCGTCCGTCTGGCCGCTACCCTTCGTGTAGATGTAGCCGACGCCCAGCAGCAGCGGTGCCGATGCCTGGTACGTGACGAATGCGCGACCCGTGTTGTACTTCTGGTTCGTGCCGAAGCCCGAGTTCGCATCCGCCTTGTACTGCGCGTTGCTGTAGCCGAGGCCGAACGTCACCGGGCCGAATGCGTACTGGCCAGCGACTTGCGCGATGCCGATCGACGATGCCGACGTGTACGCGTTGTTGATGAAGTTACCCGAGCCGTCGAAGATCGCGTCCGACGTGCCGGCCCAGCCGGTGCGCTGGCCAACTGCGCTCAGCGGAGCCGAGTTGTTCGCGTGGAAGTAACCTGCAGCCAGGCCGAGCGGGCCGTTGTTGTACGCTGCCGCTGCCGCCCACGTCTGACCCTTGCCGGTCGAGCCGGCGACGCCGCCGAGTGCGTACAGCGCTTCGACCTGGAGGCCTGCCCAGACCGGCGACGTGTACTTGATCGCGTTGCTGACGCGCAGGCTGTTGTCGTTGTTGTCGACGTCACCCGGCGTGGCGAACACGCTGCCGAAGTAGTTGTCAGCCGTGACTGCCTGGACCAGGTCGACCAGCGGGTCGTACTGGCGACCCAGCGTCAGCGTACCGTACTGGTCGCTTTGCAGACCGACGAAGGCTTGACGACCGAACATGCGGCCACCCTGGCCCAGTGCGCCCGATGCCGAGTTGAAGCCGTTTTCCAACTGGAAGATCGCCTTCAGGCCGCCACCGAGGTCTTCCGAACCCTTCAGGCCGAAGCGGCTGCCTTGCAGGTTGCCGCTACCCATCGACCACGAATTGTTACCTTGACCATCGTTACCGTGAACATAGGTGATCGACGTGTCGATCACGCCGTACAGCGTGACGCTCGACTGAGCTTGAGCAGCGCCGGCCGCGCCCAGCAGGGCGAGCGAGAGGGTCGAGAGAGCAAGTTTCTTCATCGTTGAGTTTCTCCACGCAAGTGATTCATCGTTATTTGTTGCGGATTGGAGAATAGCTCAGTGCCATACACGCAAGAAAGCTTAAAAAATAAAGTGTCTCGAAAAGGTAACAGCAGGAAAAAGTCCATATATATCAAGCACATCAGAGACTGTTCCTGTTTATGAAATAGTTGACAATTGCTGCGCTGCGATTGTTTCAATGGTTGATGTACATGGCAGCACAACCCCTGTTTCGGCCCATTGCAGCAAGGAAAAGAGGGTGTGCAAACGTTTGCGGTTGCAGGTGTGCGCGCGCCGACGTGTAAAGAAAGCGTCGACGCCGCGCGAATGCGCAGCGGACTCCGGGGTTGCGAGGGTGCGGGAGGATGTGCCTGGGCGCGCGAGATCGATGCGCGGCCCGTTTCAGGGGCAGCGTAATCAGTCGTCGCGCGGGCGATCGTTGGCCTGACCGGGTCGAGCGGCTTGAGCAGACGCGGCCGGCGCCGAATTCTCGGCCGGCCGATGCGCGTTGCCGCGGGCCGCTGCGAACTCCGCGCCGAGCAGCAGCACGATCGCGGAGAAATACAGCCACATCAGCAGGACCGCGAACGATCCGGCCGCGCCGAACGCACTCGCGGTGCCCGCATGCGCGAGATACAGCGCGAACAGCTTCTTGCCGCCGGAGAACAGGATCGCGGACACGATGCCGCCGATCGCGGCGTCGCGCCACGCGACGCGCGCATCGGGCAGGAATTTCATCAACGACGCGAACGCGGCGGCGAGCACCGCGATGCCGACGAAGAACTGCACGAGGTTCGTGACGACCACGTACGGCGAATCGCCCAGCAGCCAGGTGCCGATGAAGGTGATCGCGGTGTCGAGCACGAGCGACACGATCAGCAGGAACGCGACGCCGAGCACGAGCCCGAACGAGATCAGCCGCACCCGCACCAGCCCGAGCATGCTCGACCAGCGGCTTTCGGTGGCCGGCCAAATCACGCTGAGCGCGGCGCTGAGCGACGCGAACGTGGCCGACGCGCCGATCGCGAGCGCGGCGAACGAGATCAGCGTGGCGAGGCCGCCGCGCTCGCCGGCGCGGTGCGCGTTCTGCACGATCGTCTGGATCGAGGCCGCCGCGTCGTCGCCGATCAGCTGGTGCGCCTGTTCGAACACCTGGCCGCGCGCGGCGTCGTCGCCGTAGAACCAGCCGGCCACCGCGATCACCATCACGAGGGTCGGCGCGAGCGAGAACGCGGAGAAAAACGCGATGCCTGCGGCCATCGCGGAGCAGCGGTCGGACGAGAAGCGCTTGAACGCGGTGAGGGCCCAGTTGGCCTGCTGCTGGGCGAGACGGGTGGCTTCGGAAGTGATCTGTCGTTTCATGACGGTTCGGTTGCGCGCGGAACGCGGATCATCTCAGTTAATCGGACAAATCGGTATTGATCCGAGGATTCGATCATAGTTGCCTGAACTGTCTATAATTCCTTTCAGTCGTACCCCACCCCACAATAACGCCGAGACCGCCATGCTACAAATGTCCCGGCGCCAGTTCCTGAAGGTGACGGCCACGTCGCTTGCCGGATCGAGTCTTGCCCTGATGGGCTTTTCTCCATCCGAAGCGCTGGCCGAAGTCCGACAGTACAAACTGGCGCGCACCGTCGAAACGCGCAACACCTGTCCTTACTGTTCAGTGGGTTGCGGCATCCTGATGTACAGCCTCGGAGACGGCGCGAAGAATGCGCAGCCGAGCATCATCCATATCGAAGGCGATCCCGACCACCCGGTCAATCGCGGCACGCTGTGCCCGAAGGGCGCGAGCCTGATCGATTTCATCCACAGCCCGAACCGCCTGACGCATCCCGAGTATCGTGCGCCCGGCTCGGACAAGTGGGAACCCATCTCGTGGAACGACGCGCTCGACCGCATCGCGAAGCTGATGAAGGCCGACCGCGACGCGAACTTCGTCGAGACGGCCGAAGACGGCGCGAAGGTCAACCGCTGGCTCACGACCGGCATGCTGGCCGCGTCGGCGGGCAGTAACGAGGTCGGCTACCTGACGCACAAGACCATCCGCAGTCTCGGGATGCTCGCATTCGACAATCAGGCGCGTGTCTGACATGGCCCGACGGTGGCAGGTCTTGCCCCGACGTTTGGCCGTGGAGCGATGACGAACCATTGGGTCGACATCAAGAACGCGGACGTGATTCTCGTGATGGGCGGCAATGCAGCCGAGGCCCATCCGTGCGGTTTCAAGTGGGTAACGGAGGCGAAGGCGCACCGCAAGGCGCGGCTGATCGTCGTCGACCCGCGCTTCACGCGTACGGCCTCGGTGGCCGATTACTACGCGCCGATCCGCACCGGCACCGACATCGTCTTCCTGGGCGGCGTCATCAACTATCTGCTGACGAACGACAAGATCCAGCATGAGTACGTGAAGAACTACACGGACTTCTCGTTCATCGTGCGCGAGGATTTCGCGTTCAACGACGGCATCTATTCCGGCTACGACGCCGAGAAGCACGCGTACCCGGACAAATCGAGCTGGGACTACGAGCGCGGCGACGACGGTTTCGCGAAGGTCGATCCGACACTGCAGCATCCGCGTTGTGTATACAACCTGCTGAAGCAGCACTACGCGCGCTATACGGCCGACATGGTCCAGCAGGTCTGCGGCACGCCGAAGGAGAAATTCCTGAAGGTGTGCGAGATGCTCGCGACCACGGCCGTGCCCGGCCGCGCCGGCACGGTGCTGTACGCGCTCGGCTGGACCCACCACTCGATCGGCGCGCAGATCATCCGCACCGGTGCGATGGTGCAGTTGCTGCTCGGCAACATCGGCATCGCCGGCGGCGGGATGAACGCGCTGCGCGGCCACTCGAACATCCAGGGGCTGACCGACCTCGGGCTGATGTCGAACCTGCTGCCAGGCTACATGACGCTGCCGATGCAGGCCGAGCAGGATTTCGACGCGTACATCAAGAAGCGCGTGCAGCAGCCGCTGCGGCCGAACCAGTTGAGCTACTGGAAGAACTACAAGGCGTTCCACGTCAGCTTCATGAAGTCGTGGTGGGGCGACGCGGCTACCGCCGAGAACAACTGGGCCTACGACTACCTGCCGAAGCTGGACAAGCAGTACGACCTGCTGCAGGCGATCGAGCTGATGAATGCCGGCAAGATGAACGGCTACATCTGCCAGGGCTTCAACCCGCTCGCGGCGGCGCCGTCGAAGGTGAAGACGGCGGCGGGTCTCGCGAAACTGAAATGGCTCGTGATCATGGATCCGCTCGCGACCGAGACGTCCGAGTTCTGGAAGCACCACGGCGACTACAACGACGTCGATGCATCGAAGATCCAGACCGAGGTGTTCCGTCTGCCGACCACCTGCTTCGCGGAGGAAAACGGCTCGCTCGTGAGTTCGAGCCGCGTGCTGCAGTGGCACTGGAAGGGCGCGGAGCCGCCGGGCGAAGCGAAGAGCGACCTCGAGATCATGTCGGGGCTGTTCCTGCGCATGCGCAAGCTGTACCAGAAGGACGGCGGCAAGTATCCGGACCCGATCGTGAACCTGACCTGGCCGTACGCGAACCCGGAGAGCCCGACGCCCGAGGAACTGGCGATGGAGTTCAACGGGAAAGCGCTCGCCGATCTGCCCGATCCGAAGGACCCGGCGAAGACGCTCGTGAAGAAGGGCGAGCAGCTCGCCGCGTTCGCGCAACTGAAGGACGACGGCACGACCGCGAGCGGCTGCTGGATCTTCTGCGGCGCATGGACCCAGGCTGGCAACCAGATGGGGCGGCGCGACAACTCCGACCCGACCGGCATCGGCCAGACGCTGAACTGGGCGTGGGCGTGGCCGGCGAACCGGCGCATCCTGTACAACCGCGCGTCGTGCGACGTCGCGGGCAAGCCGTTCGACCCGACCCGCAAGCTGATCGGCTGGAACGGCAGCGCGTGGAAGGGCGCCGACGTGCCGGATTTCAAGGCGGACGAACCGCCCGAAAACGGGATGGGGCCGTTCATCATGAATCCGGAGGGCGTCGCGCGCTTCTTCGCCCGCGCGGGGATGAACGAAGGTCCGTTCCCCGAGCACTACGAGCCGTTCGAGACGCCGCTCGGCGCGAACCCGTTGCACCCGAACAACCCGCTGGCGCTGAACAACCCGGCTGCCCGCGTGTTCCCGGACGACCGCGCGTCGTTCGGCAAGGTGGCGGACTTCCCGCACGTGGCGACCACGTACCGGCTGACCGAGCATTTCCACTACTGGACCAAGCATGCGCGGCTGAACGCGATCATCCAGCCCGAGCAATTCGTCGAGATCGGCGAAGACCTCGCGAAGGAGGTCGGCGTCGCGCATGGCGAGCGCGTGAAGGTGTCGTCCAAGCGCGGCTACATCATCGCGGTCGCCCTCGTCACGAAGCGGATCAAGCCGCTGACGGTCGACGGCAAGAAGGTCCAGACGGTCGGCGTCCCGTTGCACTGGGGCTTCAAGGGTCTGACGAAGCCCGGCTATCTCGCCAATACCCTGACTCCGTCCGTGGGTGACGGCAACTCCTATACACCGGAATTCAAGTCGTTCCTGGTGAAGGTCGAAAAGGCGTAAGGGGGAAGAGATGGCATTGCAATCGCTGGATATCAAGCGGGTCTCGGCCACCACGACGCCACCGCCCACGGTGCGCGAACCGGTGACCGGGAGCGTCGCGAAGCTGATCGACGTATCGAAGTGCATCGGCTGCAAGGCATGCCAGACGGCATGCATGGAGTGGAACGACCTGCGCGACGAAGTCGGCACCAACGTCGGCGTGTACGACAACCCGGCCGACCTGAGCGAGCATTCGTGGACGGTCATGCGGTTCTCCGAATACGAGAACCCGGCGGGCGACCTCGAGTGGCTGATCCGCAAGGACGGCTGCATGCACTGCGAGGACCCGGGCTGCCTGAAGGCGTGCCCGTCGCCGGGCGCGATCGTGCAGTACAACAACGGGATCGTCGACTTCCACGAGGAGAACTGCATCGGTTGCGGCTACTGCGTGACCGGTTGCCCGTTCAACGTGCCGCGGATCTCGAAGAAGGATCATCGCGCGTACAAGTGCACGCTCTGTTCCGACCGCGTCGCGGTCGGCCAGGAACCGGCCTGCGTGAAGACCTGCCCGACGGGCGCGATCGTGTTCGGCACCAAGGAGGACATGAAGCAGCATGCGGCCGAGCGGATCGAGGACCTGAAGGAGCGAGGCTTCGAGCATGCGGGGCTGTACGACCCGCAGGGCGTCGGCGGCACGCACGTGATGTACGTGCTGCACCACGCGGACAAACCGTCGCTGTACCACGGGCTGCCCGACAACCCGTCGATCAGCCCGATGGTGAAGCTGTGGAAGGGCATCGCGAAACCGCTCGCGGTCGCGGGCCTCGCGCTGACCGCGCTGGCCGGGTTCTTCCACTACACGCGGGTCGGTCCGAACGAGGTCACCGACGAGGAAGAAGCCGCTGCCCGCGACGAGGCACGACGCATCAAGGAGGACGCGAAATGAACCACGACGACCCCAACCTGATCGTCCGCTACACGCCGAACGAGCGCACGAACCACTGGATCACCGCGATCACGTTCGTGCTGCTCGCGTTGTCCGGGCTCGCGCTGTTCCATCCGTCGATGTTCTGGCTGACCGCGCTGTTCGGCGGCGGCCAGTGGACGCGGATCCTGCATCCGTTCGTCGGCCTCGTGATGTTCGTGTCGTTCGCGATTCTCGTGGTGCGCTTCTGGCACCACAATGCGCTCGATGCGGATGATCGCCAATGGCTGAAGCAGATCGGCGACGTGCTGACCAACCAGGAAGACAAGCTGCCGCCGGTCGGGCGCTATAACGCCGGACAGAAGCTGCTATTCTTCACGCTGGTGGCGTGCCTGCTGCTGCTCCTGCTGTCGGGAATCGTGATCTGGCGGCGCTACTTCTCGTTCTACTTCCCGATCGGGGTGATCCGCGCGGCCGCTGTCGTGCATGCCGTGGCGGCCTTCGTGCTGATCGCGAGCATCATCGTGCACATTTACGCGGCGTTGTGGGTGAAGGGTTCGATCGGTGCGATGGTGCGCGGCACCGTCACGCTGGGCTGGGCCCGCAAGCATCACCCGAAGTGGTTCCGTGAAAGCGTGAAATAACGCAGCGGAGCGGGGCGGTACGCCGATTGCGGCGTGCTGCTCCGCCCACCGCAGGAATCGCCCGAGGCGCCGATTCGTCGGCGCTTGTTTTTTTGGAAGATATTTTCGTGACACAACGCATTCTGGAGCCGACCGAGATCTCGGCGCTCGATCATTCGGCCATTCCGCGCTTTCGCCTGCCGGAGCGCGCGACCGCGTTCGCGGCGCGGGCCGCGCGGCTGCGCAAGCTGGCCGACCTGAACCCGATCAGCGGCTACCTACGGCTGATGGCCACCGTCGCCGACGCGCAGCACGCAACGCTGCAGGCGCTGGAGCTGCCGCTGCCGTCGAAGGAAGCGATCGCACGCGCGCAGGAGCATTCGATGCCGCTCGTGCCGGCGCTCGACGGCGAACGCGATTCGCGCTGGCGCGCCGTGCTGTATGAACTGCTCGACCGTGTCGAAAGCGCCGGGCTCGTCAATCCGCAGTTGGCGAAGCTGCTCGACCGGTTGCGCCTGATGGCGCCCGCCGAGCTCGACGCGCAAGCCGACGCGATCCTCGCGCTGCGCTTCGCCGAAGTCGATCCGGCCACCGCGCCGTTCCTGATGGCCGCGCTGCAGGTCGTATGGACGGACCTCGCGAGCCGCGTGACGCCCACCGATGTCCCGTATCTCGACCAGCCGGGGCTGTGCCCGGTGTGCGGCACGCATCCGGTCGCGAGCGTCGTGCGGGTCGGCGGCCAGTACCAGGGCTACCGTTTCCTGCAGTGCGGGCTGTGCACGACCGAATGGCACATGGTGCGCACCAAGTGTTCGCACTGCGATTCGACAAAGGGCATCGCGTATCACGGGATCGAAGGCGGCAGCGAAGCCGTCAAGGCCGAATCGTGCGACGAGTGCAAGACCTATCGCAAGATCGGCTATCAGGAGAAGGACTACGAGTTCGAGCCGCTGGCGGACGATCTCGCAAGTCTCACGCTCGACCTGCTGATGAACGAGGCCGGCTACCAGCGCAGTTCGCCGAACCCGCTGCTGTGGCCGGACGTGTCGCGGGAAGCGGACTGACGGCACGAGGCCGGGGCGGTGCGCGAGCGCCGTCCCCGGCCGACTGCGAAGCATGAGACTGGAGCCACAACGACGTGACCGAACCGGGTGTGAATGAACTGAATGCCGTGCTGGCGCGTGTGCCGTCGGTCGAGCGCGTGCTGTCGTCGGCGCCGCTGCAGCCGCTCGTCGCCGACTATGGCCGCACGCGCGTGCTCAATGCCGTGCGCGCCGAACTGGACCGCTGGCGCACGGCCGCGCAGCGCGATCCCGCGGCGGCCGAGCCGCTCGACGAGCCGCGCATTGCCGCCGCCGTCGCGCGTACCCTGGCCGCGCAGAATGCGGGCGCCGTGCGCACCGTGTTCAACCTGACCGGCACCGTGCTGCACACGAACCTCGGGCGCGCGCTGTTGCCCGACGATGCCGTGCGCGCGGTGGTCGACGTGCTCACGCGGCCCGTCAACCTCGAGTTCGATCTCGCTACCGGCCGTCGCGGCGATCGCGACGACCTGATCGACGCTCTGCTGTGCGAACTGACGGGCGCGGAAGCCGCGACCGTCGTCAACAACAATGCGGCGGCCGTGCTGCTGACGCTGTCGGCGCTCGCGACGAAGCGGGAAGTCGTCGTGTCGCGCGGCGAGCTGGTCGAGATCGGCGGCGCATTCCGCATTCCCGACATCATGAGCCGTGCCGGCGCGAAGCTGCGCGAGGTCGGCACGACCAACCGCACGCATCTGCGCGACTACGCGGATGCGATCGGCCCGCGCACGGCGCTGCTGATGAAGGTGCACTGCAGCAACTACGCGATCAGCGGCTTCACGAAGGAGGCGACGCTCGCCGAACTCGCGCCGCTCGCGCGCGAGCACGGCGTGCCGGTGGCCGTCGATCTCGGCAGCGGCACGCTGGCCGATCTCACGCAATGGGGCTTGCCGCACGAGACGACCGTGCAGGAAACCGTCGCCGCCGGCGCAAACGTTGTCACGTTCAGCGGCGACAAGCTGCTCGGCGGCCCGCAGGCCGGCTTGATCGTCGGCGATCGTGCACTCATCGCGAAGATCAAGAAGCATCCGCTCAAGCGCGCGCTGCGCGTCGGCAAGTTGACGCTCGCGGCGCTCGAACCGGTGCTGCGCCTGTACCAGTCGCCCGAATTCCTGCGCGAGCGGCTCACGACGCTGCGCCTGCTGACGCGCCCGCAGCGCGAGATCGCTGAAGCGGCCGAACGGGTGCGTCCTGCGTTGCAGGCTGCGTTCGGCAGCGGTTTCGACGTGACGGTCGAACCGATGTTCAGCCAGATCGGCAGCGGCGCGCTGCCGGTCGACCAGTTGCCGAGCGCCGGGCTCGTGGTGCGCTCGGCGGACGGCAAGCGCAGCGGCCGCGCGCTCGCACAGCTCGAGAAACGGTTGCGCGAATGGCCGCGCCCGGTGATCGGCCGCGTGGCCGACAACGCGCTGCGGCTCGACCTGCGCTGCCTCGAAGTAGCCGACGAAGCGGCGTTCGTCGCGCAGTGCGTGCCGCTCGCGGGGCCCGCTGCATGATCGTCGGGACCGCGGGGCACATCGACCATGGCAAGACCACGCTCGTGCGCGCGCTGACGGGCGTCGACACCGATCGCCTGAAGGAAGAGAAGGCGCGCGGCATTTCGATCGAACTCGGCTACGCGTATACGCCGCTCGGCAACGGCGACGTGCTCGGCCTGATCGACGTGCCGGGCCACGAGAAGCTGATTCATACGATGGCTGCCGGCGCGTGCGGCATCGACTTCGCACTGCTTGTGATCGCCGCCGACGACGGCGTGATGCCGCAGACCCGCGAGCATCTCGCGATCCTGCAACTGCTCGGCGTCACGCATGGCGCCGTCGCGCTGACGAAATGCGATCGCGTCGATGCCGCGCGCGTTGCCGAGGTGCGCGACGAGATCGCCGTCTGGCTGCACGACTCGACGCTGGCCGGCGTGCCGATCTTCGAAACGCGCGCAACGGCGGCCGACGATTCCGGCGTCGCCGCGTTGAAGCAGCACCTGGCCGACGCGGCGATCGCGTGGCGCACGCGTCGCGACGACGGGTTGTTCCGGCTCGCGGTCGATCGCGTGTTTACGCTCGCCGGGCAGGGCACCGTCGTGACGGGTACCGCGTTCGCGGGCCGCGTCGCGACCGGCGACACGCTCGCGATCGTGCGCACGGGCGGCGCGGCCCGCGTGCGCAGCATCCATGCGCAGAACCGGCCGGTCGAGGCCGGCCGCGCAGGCGAGCGTTGCGCGCTGAACCTGGCCGGCGTCGACAAGGCAGACATCGAGCGAGGCGACACCGTCGCCGATGCGCGGCTCGTCGCGACGTCGCCGCGCCTGGACGTCGAGCTGACGTTGCTCGCGGACGCCGGGCTGACGCTGACGCACTGGGCGCCGCTGCATGTGCATCTCGGCACGCTGCATCGCGTGGCCCACGTCGCGCTGCTGGACGGCGACACGCTCGCCGCCGGCCAGCGGATGCGCGTGCAACTGGTGTTCGACGAGCCGGTGTTCGCGCTGCCGGGCGACCGCTTCATCGTCCGCAATCCGCAGGCGACGCGCACCGTCGGCGGCGGCCGCGTGCTCGATCCGTTCGGGCCGGCCCGCAAGCGCCGTACGCCGGCGCGCCGCGCGTGGCTCGATGCGCTCGCGGCGTGGCTCGACGAAGGGCGCCTCGATGCGCTGCTCGCGCAGGCGCCGCTCGGCATGGCGCGCGCGACGCTCACGCATCTGACGGGATTCGCACCCGATGCGCTGGCGTTGCCTGACGATGCGCTGGCGATCGGCCAACGCGATGCCGCGGCGAACGAAGGCGCGGTGATTTCGCATGCGCACTGGCGGGCCTTGCAGACGCGGGCGGTCGACACGCTGCGCGCATACCACGAACGCATGCCCGACGAGCAGGGGCTCGACGCCGCACGCCTGCGACGGATGGCTGCGCCGCTCGTCGGCGATACGCTGTGGCGCGCGCTCGTCGATGCGCTGGTGACGGGCGGCGAAGTCGCGCGCAGCGGGCCGTGGCTGCATCTGCCGTCGCATTCGGTGAGCCTCGAGCCGCGCGAGGAAGCGTTGGCGCGGCAACTGCTGCCGCTGATCCACGCGGGGCGCTTCGATCCGCCGTGGGTGCGCGACCTGGCCCGCGACACGGGTGCGGCCGAGGATGCGGTGCGCACGCTGCTGCGCAAGCTCGCGCGGCGCGGCGACGTGCACCAGGTCGTGCGCGACCTGTTCTATCACGCGGACATCGCGCGCGAACTGGCGGAGCTGGTCGCGCATCTCGCGCCGTCGCGCGGCGGCGGGCTCGATGCCGCGACGTTCCGCGACGCGACGGGGCTCGGTCGCAAGCGCGCGATCCAGATTCTCGAGTTCTTCGATCGGGTTGGGTATACTCGCTTCCACCGCGATCTTCACTACCTGCGGCCTGACAGCGGTTGGGCGGGTATTCAGGCGTAGGCGCTCGTTGTTCTTCGGTTTCTTTTTCCCGCGGAAGGCATTCGTATCCGGTGGTACGGCCGGGCTTCAAACCCGGTTGGGGGTGTCAGACACTCCCGGGTCAGTTCGACTCTGGCTGCCTTCCGCCATTTCTGGCTTCCTCGACATTCCGACGACTTCAGTAAACGCCCGCAGGTTGCTGACAGGCCCCGGCAGCGCATTCTATTGCGCGTCGTATCGTCAGGCCGAAACAAGATCTCGGCGGAGGCAAGTGGCGCGCATGCTATCGCCGGCCGGCATCGCGCAGTAGCCCGAGGCGCACGAGGCTTTCGGCCGTGGCGACAATGGCGTCCTCGCGCGGGCGGGGCGACCAGCCGAGCAAGCTGATGGCCTTCTGGCTGGTGGCGTTCAGATTGCGGCCGAGCAGCGGCAGCGATCCGCGCAGCGCGGGATCCCTGAGCGCGCCGATGCGTACCAGCCAGTCGGGCAGCACCCGGGTCGACACATGGCGCGCGGCGTCCCCCATGCGCGCCTTGAGCACTTGCGCGACTTCGGCGAGCCACATGCTTTCGCCTGCAATGGCAATGAAGCGCTCGCCGTTCGCGGCTTCGTGGGTCATGGCTCGCACGTGCAGGTCGGCGACATCGCGCACGTCGACGAAGCCGGAATTGATTCGCGGATTGCCGGGCTGGCCGTCCAGCATGCCCCTGATCAGGCGGATGGAATGCGAATAGTCGTCGCCGAGCACGGGCCCGAGAACCGTCACCGGATTGATCGCGGACAGTTGCATGCCGCGTCCTTCTCGTGCGACGAAATCCCAGGCCGCGCGCTCCGACAAGGTCTTCGACTTCTGATAAGGCCAGACATCGGCGGCCTCCAGGTTGCTCCAGTCGGTCTCGTCGAAGGGGCGGCGCATTGGCCCATGCCCGGCGCAGATCGCGCCGAAAGCGGAGGTCAGCACGATGCGCTTGACGCCGGCGTCCCGCGCCGCACGCAGCACGCGCAGCGTGCCTGCCACGGCGGGCTTGACCCAGTCGTCTTCGCTCGTCTGCGTGCCGGTGGGCGTGGGCGACGCGCCATGTACGACGTAGGTGCAGCCGGCAGTGGCCCGTTGCCAGCCGTTGTCGGCGAGGAGATCCGCCTCGACGAATGACAGACGGCCTCCGGGTTCTGCACCGCCTCTTTCGAGCTGGGTGCGCACCTGCGTCTCGCGTGTGAGCGAGCGAACGGTGGTGCGTACCTGATAGCCTCGATTCAGCAGCGCCAGGATGCAGTGTTGTGCAATGAAGCCGGTGCCGCCCGTGACGAGAACCGATACGTCGTTGGTGTTGCTGTTCATGTCGTTGATTGTCCGGGACGAAGAACCGGAAGGTTAAGACCCGGCCCGCGGCTTGTTAATGCTCCATAGTGCGATTTACTTGCGCGACAGTACGATGATGGTTCGTCCTCGCAAGCGATCCTTGCGTTCCGCCCGTCGACGCGATGGCGTTGCGCTCGGGCGCCGGAAAGTCGACGGTGAAACCGGGCAACGGCGACGACGGGAAAAACCGCCGCGCGCTACGAGCTGGCGCACTGGAAGCTCGCCGCTGCGTTTACATCTCCACCGATATATTTTGGCCAGAGCGGATAGCGGCACAACGGGCGCGTCCTCCCGAGCGTGGCTGCGTTAAGGTCGCTCATCGTCAGTGTTTCAGGCGCCTTGCCGCTTTCCACCCATTCATCGAGTGCGGAGAGTGAATCGATGGCGGGATGAAACGGTCCGGTGCCATGGCCGACCCCCGGCATCAGATAAAACCGCGCGAAGCCGTCGACCGTTCCTTGTCCGAAACGCTGCACCAGACCGGTGTAATAGTCGGTGCTCGAGTCGGTGCTCACGATTTCGTCGGCAAGGCCGTGCGTCATGATGAGCTTGCCGCCTTTCGCGACATAGGCGCTCAGGTCGGTGCTCGTTGCATCGGTGAGTGCCGATAGCGCCTGGACGCGCGACGCATACGTACCGGGATTGACCGGGTCGAACATCAGCGAATCGAATGTGGGTACGCGCGTGACGAAGTACTTGACCCACTGATCGCCTGTCACCCACTGGTTCGCATCTTTCTTTCCTGCAGGATTGGCGGGTACTTTCGATTCGCCGAGATCACGCGTCGTGTAGGGCCCCGCGAACACCGAACCCGCGAGGATGTTGTAGCCAGCGTATCGCGTCACGCCGTTCGCAAGTGGATAAGGCAATTGCAACGGCGCGGCGATGGTCTGAACGGTCGCGATCTGCGCATCCGACAGACAGGTGTCGCCCGAATCCACGCCGCTCGGACAGCGCACGGACGCCAGCACCGTCGCCGATTGCGCGTTGCACGCCGCCACGTTGGACACGATGCCGTCGGCGACGCCGTCGAGCGCATCGCACGCGTTCATGACGGCATTTTGCAGCAGCACCGTCTTGGCGACATCGAGCCAGCCTGCGCCGTTGTTCAAGTAGAGTGCGCGGCCCAGCACGACGTTGCTCAAACGCAGCCCGGTATAGTTGAGCGCCGGGCGATTCACGACGATACCGTCATAGTCCGCGGGCCAGCGTTGCGCTTCGCTCAACCCGTCCCGACCGCCTGTCGAACTGCCGAAGAAATAGGTTTTGCCGGGCGCGCTCGCGTAGCGCTTTCCGATGAGCGTCATCGCGACGTCGTGCGTCTTCTTCAGACTCAGGCCGCCGTAGTTCGCAAGCGATTCGTCATTCATGGCGAACTTGCCGTCCGTGATGCTGGAACTCTGATGCCCGGAATCGTCGCCGAACGTCGCGTAGCCGTTGGCAAGCGGCGTCGGCGTGCCCGTTGGCGCCATGTCGAGTGCGTCGACGCCGGTAATCAGCGTACCGTCGAAGCCGCCGCCGCCATAATGCAGCGCCTTGTGGTTCCAGTTGCTCGGCAGATTGACCTGAAACCGGATCGACGGCGCCGCGGGGTCGACGGGAGCGATGGCACCATTCACCTGGCAATATTCCCCGGCGGCTTCCACCAGCGTCGCGCTCGTGACCGTCGCACCGCCGGTCGGCTCGGCAATGGAAGAGGCCGGAATCGCCAGGCCGTTCAATGCCGCGCATTGCGTCGCGGCCGAGGGTGGTGGCGGTGGCGGCGAGCTTGCCGAAGCGCCGCCGCCCGATTCATTGCCGCCGCACGCGCTGATGCAAAGGCTAAGGGCGAGCGCCCACCACAACGGTTTGTTGTCCATCGTCGTCTCCAGATGAATGGATTGCTATTCGAGAGCACCGCCTTCCTGCTCGACGCGAGATTCGGCGAGCCGAACGGAGGGGCCAAACAACGCGCACACGCCGGCCTGCGATACGAACATCGCGTCGCCGCTGTGCCCCGCGCGTTGAACTTCATGCAGCTCATGCCGCAATTCCGGATGCCGGGCGCGCAGATAGGCAAAGTACGCGCGGCCGCGAGCGAGGCGGTGCGGGCCTTGCATCATCGCCTCGCATGAGCGGTCGAGAGCCGGGTGCGCCGGATCGTCGTCGTGCGTACCGAGCAGATAGGTGACGTCGTGATCGACGTAACGGCGTTCGAGCGATTGCGCGTCGAGTCCGTCCGCATAGCGGGGAAGTCGTGACGTGCCGTATTTCCATTCATTGAATCCGGCACATGCGGTTCGATCGATGCCCTCGCCATGCGGACGCCAAGCGTCGAAGTACACATATGACGAAGGATTCGCAATGACGTACCGTACCGTCACACCGCGTGCGAGACAACATGCCGTCGCATTGCTGAGTATCGCGTGCCGATGCGCGACCTGTGCTCCACCGGAATGCCCTGCGATCACGATCTCGCGCAGCCTCGGATAGCGGCCGCTCTGCATGCCTCGAACGTAGTGCTCGATGAGCGCATCCAGCACATCGAATGAGCTGAGCGGCGCTGGACCGATTGCGTCGAGTCCGCCCATCCACGAGGTCCATTCCCAATGCAGACAGTCGTTCGCCAACGGGTGATACGCGACGTCGGCCGTCGCGAGAAATTGCGGCACGGCGAGCATCACGCTGTTCGAATCGGCTGTCGACGCGTCGAGCGCGCGCTGCGTCGAACGAAGGTATGCGTCGGCGTCGCGCAATCGGCCGTGCAGCATCACGACGACCTGCGTCGCGGTGGCCGGCGCGGCGCTGCCGCCGGTGAACAGCGGCACTTTCGCTGCGCCGCGCGACGTCGAAACAGTCAACCGCTCACTGGCAACGACTTTGACGGGTACTTCGTTACGTGGGCGCACTTCATGGTTCCGGGGAAGGCACATCGCGACGCTCACGCCGTGTCACCCGGCCACAGGTCCGGCTCGCGGCGCAAGCGTCGCCCGGATGCCGTGAACCCGACCAGCAGCAACGAGACGATGCCGGCGAACACCAGATACCACGCCGGCACGATGCGCGAGCCGGTGACGTCGATCAAGGTCGAAACGGTGAGCGGCGCGAGTCCGCCAAACACCGTGACGGCCACGTTGTACGACAGTGCCACGCCCGTCGAACGCATGGCCGTTGGAAACAACTGCGTCAGCATGCCGGGGTGCGCGCCCGACATGACGCTGAGCACGACCGTCGCGATGATCTGCGCGCTGAACACGCGCTCGGGCGAAGGCGCTGCGAGCACCCATGCGAAAAGCGGATAGGCAGCACATACCCAGACGATCGTCACCGGAAAGAAAAGCCGATATGCGCCGAGGCGGTCGGCGAGCATCCCTGCCAACGGATAGCCGACGATGCCGATCAATCCGGAAATCGCCGTGCCGAACAGCGCATTCTTGAGCGGCAGATGCAACTGGTGTTCGACATAGAGCGGCATATAGGAATGCCACAGATAATTGGTTGCCGCTCCAACGATGATGACGCCCATCGCGCATAGCGCCGCATCGCCACGCTCGCGAATGAATGTCCGCAGCGACTGGCGTGGCGCATGTCCAAGCCGTTCCCGCAACTGTACGAATTCCGGCGACTCGCCGACCTTGTGCCGGATGTAGAAGCCCACTGGCCCGACCAGCGCGCCGAGCAGAAACGGCACGCGCCAACCCCACGCCACGAGCGACTGGTGCGACAGATGGGTGGTCAGCAAGAACGAACATAGCGACGACAGTAGCAGCGCGACGGCCTGTGACGTCATCTGAAAACTGCCGAAGAACATCTTGCGTCCGGGCGGCGCATATTCCGTCAGCATCGCGGCCGCCGTCGAGAACTCTCCGCCCACGGAGAGCCCTTGCAGAATACGTGCGAGGATCACGATGAGCGGCGCGGCCATGCCGATCGCCGCGTAGCTGGGCGTCAGGCCCATCATCAGCGTGCTGGCTGCCATCAGCAGAATCAGCAGCGACAACGTTTTGCGTCGCCCGTAGCGATCCGCGCATGCGCCTATCACGATGCCACCCAGCGGCCTGACCACGAAGCCGACGGAAAACGTCGCCAGCGTCAGCGTGATGGACACAAATCCGTTGCCGACAGGAAAAAACACCTGCGCGATGATTTTCGCGAAGTAGCCGTAGATGAGAAAGTCGAACCACTCGAGGCCATTGCCGATGACCGACGCGAGCACCGCGCGGCGAGTTTGCGAACGGCTGAGCGTCGTGGCGGCCGACGCGGGCACGTCCGCTTGCAAGATGGATTGCATGTGTCTCCTTTGATTCTCTTCCAGCTTTTGAGACAAGCGTACGTGTCGATGTCCTGAATGTAAAATACATATGGGACACGGTTGCCATATCCAACGCATATACCAGACAAAAGATGGAACTCAGACAGCTGCGCTATTTCCTCGCCGTCGCCGAAGAAGGCCAGTTCACGCGGGCCGCCGCGCGACTGCATATCCAGCAGCCGCCGTTGTCGCAGCAGATTCAGGAACTCGAACATGAGCTGGGCTTCGCGCTTTTCGTGCGGCAGCCCCGCGGCGTCGTGTTGACGGCGCCCGGCGAGATATTCGCCGCACGCGCGCGTACGGTACTGCTCGAACTGAACAACGCCGTCGTCCATGCGCGCCGGGTGGCGCAAGGCCGGATCGGCACGGTGCGCGTTGCACTCACGAGTTCGGCTGCGTTTCACCCGCTTACGCCTACCGCCATTCGCAATTTTCGGGACATGTACCCCGGGATTTCGATAGAGATGAGCGAGGTGAATGCGGCGGAGATCATCGAAATGATGCTGAACGGTCGCGCGGATGCAGCCATTCTCCGCAAACCGGTCGAAACGCCCGCTGATTTACGCTTCGAACTGCTCGCCGAAGAACGCATGTTGCTGGTGCTGCCGGTGGGGCACCGGCTGATCGGCGGTCGTTCCGTGTCGCTCAAACAGCTGGCGAACGAGTCGTTCATCTTCGTGCGTCGGCCCGGTGCGCCTGGCATGTACGCGGACTTCATTCGAGCGTGTCAGGCCAAGGGCTTCGAGCCGCACGTCGTGGAAGAGGTGCCGCGCATGGTGACGGCAATCAATCTCGTGGCCGCGGGCGGCGGCGTATCGCTCGTGCCCGCGTCGATGCAACGTTATCGTCAGGAAAGCGTGCGCTACTGCCGTGTGGCCGGCGATCATGCGTTTCGAGCGCCGTTGCATCTCGTCACCCGGCATGATTTGCAAAACCCTGCCGCGTCGCACTTCCGTGACGCGTTGTTGATGTTTGTCCAGCATCATCCATATCGCGAATGAGCCAGAGAAGGGCAAGCGCCTGACGGACTGCTCACCGGAAGATCAAGGGCCGGCCTGCGGCTTGTTAATGCTCTATAGTGCGATTTACTTGCGCGACAGTACGATGATGAGTGACGACCCCTTCTCCGACATCCTGAGACTCACGAACGCCGAATCGCTGGCGACGGGAGGCTTTTCCGCCGGCGGCGCCTGGGCCGTGCGATTTCCGGCACCCGACAAGATCAAGTTCTTTGCGGTGGTGAAGGGCACTTGCTGGGTCTCCATCGACGGAGAGGAAACGCCTATCCGCTTTGGAAGCGGTGACGTCGGATTGTTGACGGCGAAACGCTCGTTCGTCCTCGCGAGTGATCCTTGCGTGCCACCTGTAGACGCGATGGCGTTGTTCTCGGGTGCCGGAAAGTCGGTGGTGAAACTGGGCGACGGCGATGGCTTCGCGCAGATCGGCGGGCACGTATTGCTCGATCCGGTCACCGGCAGCTTGCTGTCGGATGTTCTTCCGCCATGGATTCACGTACCGGCCGCATCGCCACAGGCAGTGAAGGTCCGCTGGCTTCTCGAGCAACTCGTGGAAGAGCGTGCGGCCGATCTGCCCGGCGCGCAACTCGTATCGGCCCAGCTTTCACAGCTGCTCTTCATTCAAATATTGCGTGCCCATTTGAAAACGTCCGCGTCCTTGACGGGATGGCTGCGCGCGTTCGGCAACCCGCGCATCGCACCCGCACTGCGGTTGATGCACGGCGATCCCGCGCGTTCATGGCATCTGGATGAGCTTGCCGCTGCGTGTGCGATGTCACGGACCACGTTCGCTTCTCACTTCAGGGCGAGCGCCGGTGTCGCGCCGCTGACCTATCTGGGAGAGTGGCGCATGCGTCTTGCGGAGCGCCGCCTGCGCGACGAGGACATCCCGGTGGCCCTGCTTGCGCAGTCGCTCGGTTACTCGTCCGAAAGCGCATTCAGTCACGCGTTCAAGCGCATGTCCGGGCATTCACCGACCGCATATCGCCATATCGTACGGACTGCTGCTGAAGGCGCGGGCAGCGGGCGCGGCGGCGTTCGCGCGGCCGTGGAGGCTACCGGTGCGACTCCGCAGCCGTTTCCGTTGGAACCTCGGTGAAATGCTCGAGCCGCCGCCGCTCGCATCACGCGGATTCACCGGCTCTCGCGGGATCGTAGAACAGCGCAAAGAGTTCCGACTGCGACCCGACACCGAGCTTTGCGTAGATGTGCTTCTTGTGCGCGCGCACGGTTTCGAACGAGATCGACAGCTTCTCGCCGATCGCCCGCGTGGAGAAGCCGCTCAACGACAGCATCGCCACTTCGATTTCACGCGTCGTCAACGCGCCGCGCCCGTGCTTTCCGGTCAGCATGCCGAAGCGCGTGTGCGGATCGGGCGCTTCATGTTCCCTCGCGCGCGGTGTTTCGTTCACGACGAACGTCTCGAAGCGCAGGCGCTGCTGCATCAACGACAGCACCCACGGCGTGTAAAGCGTCAGCAATGCCATCTCGCGCTCGTCGTACTTGCTCGTCTTGCCGAGCGAGAAACCCAGCGTGTGATCGCGATCGATCACCACGTTGAAATGCACTTCGTCGCCGACGATGTTCTTCTTGAAGTACCGCTGGTAGTACTCGGTCATCCGGAAATTGTCCGGTGCGACGTCGGCGAGCGTGTAGAAACCCGACGCCTGCGTTTCGAACGCGGCGAGATAGAACGGATCGAGCTGGTAGAGCGCGGCCAGGTAGTCCTGGAACATCAGGTCGATCTTGCCGTCCGGCATCGCCTGTTCGGCGAGCACGAGCGGCGCCGCATCGCGCGCGAAGCGCAGCGCGACCCAGTTGTCGAAGTCGAGATGCCGCTCCAGCACGCGCGTGAGCCGCGCCCAGAAATGCGGGCCATCGAGGGCGTCGATGGCCGAGCCAATCTCCCGATGAAAGGCGAGATCTCGCCATTCGAGGTCCATCGTGTGCTCCGGTGAGGGTAACCCTGGCGGGGAATTTCAGATCAAAAATAATAACCCGATAATCGGCCTCAATTCGACGGGCGGCGGGCTATGCACCGCTTCGCTCGACGCGCGTCGCATCCCGCATGCAACGCATACGACATGCCAATGAAAGGCGATTGGAAGGAGAGGCTTCATGCAGGTAGAACTCGCGCAACTGTCGCTCGTCGACGGGGATGTCGCACACAACACGCGCAAGGTGATCGACACGATCGAACGCGTCGACGTGGCCGGCGGCACGAAACTGATCGTGTTCCCCGAAACGACGCTGTCGGGTTTCCCGACGCGGGAGAACGTCGCCGAGGTCGCCGAGACGCTCGACGGCCCGCGGCTGCAGGCGGTACGCGACGCGGCATGTCGCACGGGCGTGGCCGTTGCGGTGGGCCTCGCGGAGCGCGATGGAGGACGGTTCTACAACACCACGGTACTCGTCGACGAGCGCGGCGACATCGTCCTGCGCTATCGCAAGACCCATCTGTGGGCGTCGGATGTCGGCGTATTCACGCCCGGCGACCGCTTCGCGACCTGCGTCTGGAACGGCCTGACGGTAGGCCTGCTGATCTGCTACGACATCGAATTCCCCGAGACGGCGCGCGCGATCGGCGCGCTCGACGCCGATCTGCTGATCGTCACCAACGGCAACATGGACCCGTTCGGGCCCGTGCATCGCCGTGCGATCGCCGCACGTGCGATGGAGAACCAGATGTTCGCGGTGATGGTGAATCGCTGCGGGCCGGGTGACGACGACCTGACGTTCGCCGGCCTGTCCACGCTGGTCGATCCGTTCGGCGAGAGCACGCTCGAACTCGGCCGGGACGAAGCCGTCGCGCAGGCGCGCCTCGATCTGACGCGTCTCGAAGCGAGTCGCGAGCATTACAGCTATCTGCACGACGCACGCGTGACGCTCGGTCTCTCGCCTGTCGAACAAGCTGACGGCGGGCGCGTGCTCACGATCGACGCGTGCCGTCACCGCGCCGGGTAGTCCCGAAGCGCGGTCCATCCAATGCATGGAGCAGGGCGCGAGCCTCCGCACATGCCTCGGTCGTCCCATTGACATGCCGGCCGCACGGCACACAGGCATTCGCATCGCCCCACAAGGGCCCAGGAGATCACATGCAAGCGTCGTCATCCCATGAACCGGCACGCCTGAAGCGCACGCTCGGCCTGCCGTCCGTGCTGCTGTTCGGCCTCGCCTATATGGCACCGCTGATCGTCTACGGTACCTACGGCGTGCTCGCGAAGGCCAGCGACGATACGGCCGCGCTCGCCTATCTGCTCGCGCTGGTCGCCATCGCGTTCACCGCGCTCAGCTACGGCAAGCTCGCGCGGCTCTATCCGGCCGCGGGCTCGGCCTACACGTACACGCGCAGGACGTTCAACCCGCACCTGGGCTTCATGATCGGCTGGGCAACGCTGCTCGATTATTTCTTCCTGCCGATGGTGATCTGGCTGATCGGTGCGGCGTATCTGAACGCGGCATTTCCGCATGTGCCGACCTGGATCTGGATCGTCGCGTTCATCGTGCTGACGAGCGGGTTGAACATCGTCGGCATCGAACTGGCCGCGCGTTTCAACATCGTGCTGATGGTCGTGCAACTGGCGATCGTCGCGATGTTCGTCGTGCTGTGCTGGCACTATGCGTCGGCCGCGGCGGGGCCGGGCGGCATCGCGATGGCGGAGCCGTTCTTCAAGCCGCACGTGCCGTTCGGCGCGACGATGGCCGGCGCCGCGATCGCCGCGTATTCGTATCTCGGCTTTGACGCCGTCTCGACGCTGACCGAGGAAACGATCGATCCGAAAAAGAACATGCCGCGCGCGATCCTGCTGATTGCATTGATCGGCGGCGCGATCTTCGTGATCGCGGCGTATACGATGCAGCTCGCGCATCCCGGCGTCGACTTCAAGGATACGGATTCGGCCGCGTTCGAAGTGGCGAAGATGATCGGCGGCGACCTGTTCGTCACTGTGTTCCTCGCGGGCCTGATCCTTGCGCAGTTCGCATCGGGCATCTCCGCGCAGGCAAGCGTCGGGCGGCTGCTCTATGCGATGGGCCGCGATGAAATCCTGCCGAAGCGCATCTTCGGGTTCATTCATCCGCGCTTCAAGACGCCCGCGATCAACATCGCACTCGCCGGCGTCGTCGGGTTGATCGCGCTGAAGCTGGATGTCGCCACGTCGACGTCGTTCATCAACTTCGGCGCGTTCCTTGCCTTTACCGCCGTCAATCTGTGTGTGATTCGCCTGTACCTTTCCGGCAATCACGGCGAACGCCGGATCGGCGTGTTCGGCGGACTCGTCTTTCCCTCGATCGGTGCGGTGTCCGATATCTGGCTGCTCGTGAGCCTCGAGAAGACGGCGCTCGTGCTCGGCGTCGTGTGGTTCGCGCTCGGGCTCGTGTATCTGTGCTGGATCACGCGGCTGTTTCGCCAGGCACCGCCCGAAGTGGCGATTTGAACGACGCGGGCAGCGCGCAGCGCATCAGCCGGCAGGCCCGGTCATTCTGCCGACTCGGGTGATGACGAGAAGCGCGCGCGTTGCTCGGCCCATTTCAGCATGGCGTCCAGTGCGGGGCACAACGCCTGCCCCCAATCCGTGAGCCGGTACTCCACCTTTGGCGGCACCTGCGGATAAAGCTTTCGCGAAACGATTCCGTCGGCTTCCAGTTGCCTCAGTTGCTGCGCCAGCATCTTCTGGGAAATGCCTGGAATCAATCGTTCGAAATCCGAATATCGCTGCACTTTTCCGTCGAAGAGATGGAACAGGATGATCAATTTCCAGCGCCCTTCGAGCAGCTGAATCACCTGTTCTACCCCGAGCGCAGCCGTCGCCGGCGTGTATTCCTTTCCCATGGCTCAGTCACTTACTTTTTAGTGCGTTCTTGTGGAATGGTTAGTCTATGACGAGAATGTCCGTCATGAAAGCCCATAGCGAGAACGCAGACATGACGCTGTTACTGCCAGACCCGATTCACGCCTATTTCGAATTCAGCAACGGCGCCGATAAGCGTCGGGCCGCGTACTGCTTCACGCCGGATGCGGTCGTCGTCGACGAGGGCCGGACGCACCGGGGGCACGACGCGATCAAGTCGTGGAAACGCGCGTCGCGCGAGCAATTCGAGTTTGCGGTCGAGCCTGTCGCCGTCTCCCGGGATGGCGATCGCGTGACGGTCAGAGCCAGGGTCGACGGCAACTTCCTGGCAAGCCCGGTGCAACTCGATCACGTGTTTGATCTGGCCGGCGACCAGATCCGGTCTCTGGAGATCCACTGATGGCCATGACGCTGGAATTGCAGGGTAAGCGCGTCCTGGTGACGGGCGGGACGATGGGTGTCGGAAAGGCCGTCGTCGGCTTGTTCCGCGAACTCGGCGCGAAGGTACTCACCACCGCGCGCACGCCACCGGCCGATACACCCGCCGACATCTTCGTCGCGGCGGATCTGGCGACCATCGAGGGCTGTGAAGCAGTGGCCGAGGCCGTGATGGCCAACTTTGGCGGCGTCGACGTGATCGTCCACGTCGTGGGCGGTTCACGATCACCTGCCGGAGGTTTCGCTGCATTGAGCGAAAATGCTTGGCAGGACGAACTGAACCTGAATCTCCTGCCCGCGGTTCGACTGGACCGCGCATTGTTGCCGGGCATGCTGGCACAACGCGCAGGGGTCGTCATTCACGTCACGTCGATCCAGCGCGCGCTTCCGTTGCCGGAATCGACCACCGCCTATGCGGCAGCGAAAGCGGCGCTTTCCACCTATAGCAAGAGCCTGTCGAAGGAAGTCTCGCCCAAGGGCATTCGCGTGATCCGTGTTGCGCCCGGGTGGATCGAAACCGAAGCGGCCGTCGCTTTCGCGGAACGGCTCGCCGCACAGGCGGGAACCGACTATGAAGGCGGCAAGCAGATCATCATGGATTCGCTTGGCGGCATTCCGTTGGGACGGCCGTCGACGCCCGGCGAAGTGGCGAATCTCATCGCCTTCCTGGCGTCCCCGCGTGCCGCGTCGATCACCGGCGTCGAGTATGTGATCGATGGCGGCACGATTCCGACTGCGTGAGCATGCGAGTGGCCATCGCCAACGCTGGATGCAGCGCACGATCGACAAGCGACCCGTCACGCGATGCGAGTGGCTGACGGCGGCCCGCCGATGCAGGCGTATCACGACCACGAATGGGGCGTCCCGGCACGCGACGAATTGGGCCTGGTGGTCGGCAATCGCGTCATGGTCGACGATTCGCCCCACGTGTCCGGCGTAGAAACGGTGGTGCGGCACGTTACGACTCCGATCGCCGGAACTTGATCGGGAAAAGCACCAGAAGCTTGCGGATTTTGTTCCGGTTATAGTGGAATGACTGAAGGTAGACGCGGCGCTTTTTGCCGATACCGTTCAGGTCATGACTGTAGACGGGTGCTGTATGAAAAACAAAATCGACAAGACCGCCGGACCGATCTGGGGCGTGGCAGCAGGATTGCTTCTTGCTGGGGCAGGATTGAGTCTGGGTATTTTCCCCGCGGCGTTGCGCAGCGCGGGCAGCGCAAACGACTTCATGGCGTCGGGCGTCGCGATGCTGGGCATCTTCCTCGTCGTCTATTCGACGCACGAACTGCGAAGAAAACGCTCGCACTGAGCGTTCGCGCGCCACTGATTCACGACGATCGACGCGAGCCGACAGACAGCCCGGGCGTGCGCTACGTCTTGCGGATTTCGTGGTTGTAGACGAGTTCGACGATTCGCTTCGTCGGAATACTCGCGCGCAGGCGGTCGACGCCGTCGATCGGAAACCACTTGCATTTCGCGATCTCGTTGCTCGCTTGCGGCGTCTGGTCCGGCCCGACTTCCGCGAAGAACACGTGGTGGATCTTCGCGAGCCCGGTGAACTGCATCGAGTACACCAGATCCTGGCCGGTCATGCCGGTTTCTTCACACAATTCGCGATGCGCGGCTTCGAGCGTGGTTTCCCCACGCTTGATCGTGCCGCCGGGAAGGGCCCAGCGCGACGCCGCACGCGTGACGAGCAACACGCGCTCATCGCGATAACAGACGACGGTCGCGCGTTCCTTGATCGGGACGGCACTCGTTTCGGGGGCGTGGTCGGGCGTGAGGATCAGGGGCATGCCGTGATTCTAACCAGCCCAAATCGATCGGCCAAGGCGGCCTGACCGGGTTTGACGATCAGCGCCCGGCCGGAGCGCTCCCGCGATGGCGCGGCACGACGCCCGGTGCGGCCTCTCACGCGCACCGCGCCGTCGCACGGTTCCTTCGATTACTTCTTTTCCGGCAGGAACCAGTTCATCACGAGCGCACAGATGCCGCCCGTCGCCACGCCCGATTCCAGCACGTTCTTCAGTGCATGCGGCAGGCTGTTCAGGATGTCCGGCACCTGCGACACGCCGAGGCCCAGCGCCAGCGACACCGCGATGATCAGCAGCGCGCGACGGTCGAGATGGACGCCCGCGAGGATATTGATGCCCGATGCGGCCACCGCACCGAACATCACCATCGCCGCACCGCCGAGCACGGGCTCCGGCACGGCCTGCAGCACGCCGGCGACGACCGGGAACAGGCCGAGCACCACCAGCATGCCCGCGATCCAGATGCCGACGTGACGGCTCGCGACGCCGGTAATCTGGATCACACCGTTGTTCTGCGCGAATACCGAGCTCGGGAACGTGTTGAACACGCCGGCCAGCAACGAGTTCGCCCCGTTGACGAGCACGCCGCCCTTGATGCGCTGCATCCACACCGGCCCTTCGACCGGCTCGTTCGAGATCTTGCTCGTGGCGGTCACGTCGCCGATCGCTTCGAGCGATGTGACGAGGTAGATGATCAGCATCGGCACGAACAGCGCCCACGAGAAGCCGATGCCGAAGTGCAGCGGCGTCGGCACCTGGAACAGCGCGGCCTGGTGCATGCCGGTGAAATCGAGGCGGCCGAGGAACGCGGCCGCGAGATAGCCGATCGCGAGCGCGATGACGAGCGCGGTGCTGCGCACCCAAACGACCGGCACGCGGTTCAGCAGGATGATCGTGCCGAGCACGAGGCCCGACAGTGTCAGGTTCTCCGCGCTCGCGAACGTGCCCTTGGCCATCGCGCCGTAGCCGCCGCCCATGCTGATGAGGCCGACCTTGATCAGCGTGAGGCCGATCAGCAGCACGACGATGCCGGTGACGAGCGGGGTGATCAGGCGCTTCACGAACGGCAGGATGCGCGACACGCCCATCTCCACGAACGACCCGGCGATCACGACGCCGAAGATCGCGGCCATCACGGTTTCGACCGGCGTGCCTTGCTTGACCATCAGGCTGCCGCCGGCGATCAGCGGGCCGACGAAGTTGAAGCTGGTGCCCTGGACGATCAGCAGGCCGGCGCCCAGCGGGCCGAAGCGCTTGCACTGCACGAAGGTGGCGATGCCGGAAATCACCAGCGACATCGACACGATCAGGGTCGTATCGCGGCTGGACACGCCGAGCGCCTGGCAGATCAGCAGGCCGGGCGTGACGATCGGCACGATGATCGCCAGCAGGTGCTGGAGGGCGGCGACGAACGCGACCATCGGCGCCGGCCGGTCGTTCGGGCCGTAGACGAGGTCGCGGGCCGCTTCTGCGGCGTCGGCGCCATGGGAGGCGGAGGGGGCGGAGGAGGCGGGTTGCATGGCGAGCGGGCCGGACAAGGTGGAAAGTGCGGCATTTTAGCCGAAGGGGCTGCCGGCGCCGCCCGGCCGAGGCGTGATAGTGGGGATTCGGCCGAACGCGGAAAAGGCGCCGGATCGGTCGCCTGCGATCGGCGCATCGGCGGTGTCGCGACCGCGGTCCTGTCGGGCAACCGCTTCACGAATGGCGAATGCTGCCTATAGACGGCGGCGGCCGGCTGGTCTGAGCCGCGCGACGTCAACCAGCAGTCAGCCGGCGGCGCGTGTTTACTTGCCGCGCGCCGCTGCGCGTGGCGGCCGGGAATCCGGATACGCGCGCTGGCAGACGGCGATGACCGTATCGCGCAGGCGGCGATGCACGGGGTCGCCGTGCATGCGCGGATGCCACAGCGCGGACACGAGGATCGCCGGCAGGCGGACCGGGATCTCGAAACTGCGCAGCCCGAGGGCTTCGGTGAGCCCCTGCGAGCACGCGTTGCCGAGGCTCGAGCGCGGCACCAGCGCGATCAGGTCGGTGCTGGCCGCGACACGCATTGCGTCCGGGTAGCCTGGCACGACGACGTGCACGGCGGGGCCGTCGCCCGCGTTGACGGTCGAATCGTCGGCCAGCCCGCCGAAATCGCCGAGCTGGACCGCCATGACGTGGCGGCAGGCTGCATAGCGCGCGGGCGTGATCCGGGCCGACGCGAACAGCGGATGGCCGGCGCGCGCCACCGCGACGTGCCAGTCGTGAAAGAGCATGCGCGTGTGCAGCTCGGGTGCGTCGTCGCCGCGCTTGCCGATTTCGAGGTCGACCGTGCCGTCGCGCAACGCTTGCGGGTCGCGGTCGAGCTTCGGGACGAAGCGGATACGCACGTGCGGCGCGACGTCGCCGAGTGCGGCCACCACCGGGCCGGACAGCATTTCCATGAACGACGCGGCCGCCCGGATCGTGAACGTGGCCGTGAGCGTCGCGAGGTCGACGTCGGCCGTCGCCGGCCGGAGCACGGCGCGGGCGTCGCTCGCGACGGCATGCACGCGGTCGCGCAACGCGGCTGCGTGCGGCGTCGGCACGAGCTTGCGCCCGGCACGCACGAGCAACTGGTCGCCGGTGGCGGTGCGCAGCCGCGTGAGCGTGCGGCTCATCGCGGACGTGCTCAGGCCCAGCCGGCGCGCGGCGCCGGTCACGCTGGCTTCCGACAGCAGCACGTCGAGCGCGGTGACGAGGTTCAGGTCGATGTCTTCCATGCGGACAGGATACGCCACTGTGCGGTTTGACATGGCGTTCGGTGCAACGATGGATTGCATCCGGTGCGTCTGGCGCCTGTCGTGGTGCCCGCCTATAGTGGGCGTATCACGAAACACGGCAAAGGCGAAAAACCATGCAATCGACTGAATCGAATCGACGAAACGCCCCCGCGCTCCTCCTCGTCGCGGCGTCGCGCGGCCTCGGGCTGGCGATGGCGGAGGCATTCCTGAACAAGGGCTGGCACGTGACGGGCACGGTGCGCGAAGGATCGGGACGCACGAAGCTGCACGACCTGGCCGACCGGTTCGACGGCCGGCTCGAAATCGGCACGCTCGACATCTGCGAGCCCGTGCAACTGGCCGCGCTGCGCGCGCGCCTGTCGGGCCGGCGCTTCGACATGCTGTTCGTGAATGCCGGCACGACCAACGATCCGAATGAAACGATCGGCGAAGTGACGACCGACGAATTCGTGCGCGTGATGATCACGAATGCGCTGGCGCCGATGCGCGTGATCGAGACGCTGCAGGATCTCGTGACCGACGACGGGCTGATCGGCGCGATGTCGTCGGGGCAGGGCAGCGTCGCGAACAACGTGACCGGAATGCGCGAGGTGTATCGCGGCAGCAAGGCCGCGCTGAACCAGTTCATGCGCAGCTTCGCGGCACGTCAGGCCGATACGCGCCGCGCGCTGGCGCTGATGGCGCCCGGCTGGGTCCGCACCGAACTTGGCGGACCCGATGCACGCCTGACCATCGAGGAGAGCGTGCCGAGCCTCGTCGACGTGCTGCTGGCGAAGCGGGCGCGGCCCGGGCTCGAATACCTCGACTATCTGGGGCGCACGGTGCCGTGGTAAGCAGCGTGGTGGCGTAAGCGCGCGGCGGCCGGCCGGGCTCCGGCTCGCCGCGAGCGTGCCGTGAGGGATTGGGTTCGAGGTTTTCGCGGCCGGTCGCGGCACTGCGAAGGCCGTGCCGATTCAATACAATGCGACGACGCGTCAGTAATACGGTGCCGCCTCATCGCGTTTGAATCCATCCGGTTCATCGCGGATGGGGTGCGCTCCCGTCATGACGGGCTTGTGTCGAACCTGGAGCGCAGCATGAACGAACCCTACCTGCAGGTCATCGCGCATTACTTCGCGAAGCCCGGCAACGGCGACCGCGTGATCGAACTGCTCGCGGAACTCGCGCCGGCCACGCGGGCCGAGCCGAAGAATCTCGACTACGCGTATTTCCGGTCGCCGGAGCACCCCGACCACATCGTGATTCTCGAACGCTATCGCGACGCCGACGGCCTCGACGCGCATCGGGAAACGCCGCATTTCCAGCGGATCGGAATCGGGGCGATCATGCCGTTGCTCGATCGCCGCGACGTGTCGCGCTACATGGTGCAGCCGGACACCGGCACGGCGACGCCACCGGGAGGCACCCGATGAACCCGTTTCAATTCCGTACCGTTCCGACCCAGATCGTCGAATTCGGCGCCGCGCGCCGGCTCGGCGCGCTGTTGCGCGAACGCTTTCCGGCGCTCGTGCGGCTGTGCGTCGTCACCGATGCGTTCCTGCATCGCAGCGGCGTGCTCGCGCCCGCGCTGGAGAGCCTCGCCGCGCACGGCTGGCAGGTCACCGTGATCGACGACGTGATCGCCGATCCGCCCGAGCACGTGGTGCTCGAAGCCACCGCGCGGGCCGTCGCGGCCGATGCCGAGATCGTGCTCGGGCTCGGCGGCGGCTCGTCGATGGACGTCGCGAAGCTGATCGCGGTGCTCGCGCCGGGGCAGCAGGCGCTGGCCGACATGTACGGCGTCGACAAGGTCGCGAGCGCGCGGCTGCCGCTCGTGCAGATGCCGACCACGGCCGGCACGGGCTCCGAGGTCACGGCCGTGTCGATCGTCACGGTCGGCGAGGCGCGCAAGATGGGGGTCGTGTCGCCGCACCTGTTCGCGGACGTCGCGATTCTCGACGCGGAACTCACGCTCGGCCTGCCGCGCGCGGCGACGGCCGCCACCGGCATCGACGCGATGGTGCATGCGATCGAGGCGTACACCTCCGCGCGGCTGAAGAATCCGGTGTCCGACATGCTGGCCACGCACGCGCTGACGCTGCTGTCGCGCAACCTGCTGGCCGCCTGCGACGACGGCCGGAACCGGCACGCGCGCGAAGCGATGCTGGTCGGCGCGATGTTCGCGGGGCAGGCGTTCGCGAATGCGCCGGTCGCGGCCGTGCACGCGCTGGCTTATCCCGTGGGCGGGATCTTCCATGTGCCGCACGGGCTGTCGAATGCGCTGGTGCTGCCGCACGTGCTGCGCTTCAATGCGCCGGCCGCCGCGCCGCTGTATGCGGAACTGGCGGCCATCGTCGCGCCGTCGGCCACGGGCAGCGACGAAGCGAAAACGCACGCGCTGATCGCGGAGATCGACCGGCTGATCGTCGCGACGGGCATTCCGCGCACGTTGCGCGAGGTCGGTATCGGCGAGGCCGACCTGCCGAGGATGGCGTCGGACGCGATGCTGCAGACGCGCCTGCTCGTGAACAATCCGCGCGAGGTGACCGAGGCCGACGCGCTGGAGATTTACCGGCAGGCGTGGTGACGCGACGGGCGGGCGTGGCGCGTCGCCCGGCACGATTCAAGACGTGCGCACGGCCTGCCGAGCGGGCCGTGCCGCGACCCACGCGCATGCCAGCGCGACGGCCACCAGCACGCAGCCGGCCCACGGTGTAACGAGCAGCGCATCGCGCCCGACGAGCACGCCGCCGAGCGCCGATCCGAGCGCGACGCCCGCATGCATCGCCGATACGTTGAGGCCGACGCTCGCATCGGCCAGCGTCGGCCCGGTGTGAAGCAGATAGTTCTGCACGATCGGCGAGATCGACCAGCTGATGCCGCCCCACAGCATCATCGCGGGCACGAATACGAGCGGCGACGCACCGGCCGCCGGCAGCGCGGCCATCGCGACGAGAAACACGGCAGGGCATGCGCACAGCGCGCGCGCTGCGCCGAGCCGATCCGAGCAGAACCCGCCGAGCCACGCACCGGTCACGCCGGCCATCCCGAACGCAACGTACAAGCCTTCGAGCGCCGCCGCGCCGGGCGACAGCACGGCCTGCAGATACGGCGTGAGATACGCGAACAGCGTGAAATGGCCGCCGATCATTGCGATCGACACGCATTGCGCGGCGAGCAATCGCGGTTGCGACAGCACGGCGCGATACGACGGCATGCCGGGCGTGCCGGCCGCGGCAGGCGTCATGCGCGGCAGCCCACGCGCGAGCCAGATCCCGAGCGGCAGCGCGGGCACCGCGATCGACATGAACACCGCGCGCCAGCCGGCCCATTCGGCGATGCGCATCCCGATCGGCACGCCGAGCACGAGCGATGCGCTGATCCCCATGAAGACGATGCCGATCGCACGGCCGCGTTTCGGCACCGGCGCGAGTTCCGCCGCGAACCGCGTCGCGACGAGGATCAGCGTCGCGCAGCTCGCGGCCATCAGCACGCGCGCGGCGAACAGGCTCGCATAGCCGGGGCTCGCGGCGGCGCACAGGTTGGCGGCCGCGAACGCGCCGAGCGCCGCGAGCAGCGCGGTGCGCCGTTCGACCCGTGCGACGAACGAGGCCGCCACCAGCGCGGCGAGCGCGAACACGGCGGAGAAGATCGTGGTGAGCTGTCCGGCAGCGGCGATCGAGACGTGAAGGCCGGCGGAGATCGCCGGCAGGATGCCGACGCAGATGTTTTCGGCAACGCCGGCCAGGAACACGGCGGCGGCCAGCAGATACACGCGAACGTCCAACGCAAACCCCTCCTGTACGCGCGATGCGACGGCGCCGGGCAGGGGCGCGGCCGCATCGGATCGAATCGACGGATGGGTTTCGACGCGAGGCTTCGGTTATCCCGGAAAGGAGGACGGTACCGCACGGTCGGAACGCGCGCAAGTGCCGGCGCGCGGTCGTGGCGGCGTCGGGCGGCGGACGCGAAGAACAGGACGGTGGGCGGCACGCCGCCGCCCACCGCGCTTACATGCGCGCCGCGTCGGCGCCGGCCGCGACCACGTAGGCCGACGCCTGCTTCGTGCCGTCCGGCTTCGTCTGCAGGTACACGCCCTGGATTTCCGGCTCGAAGCCCGGCAGCGCGTTGATCCCGGCCTCGAGCGCGCGGAAGTAGTCGAGCGCCGGGCCGCCCCACGCTTCGCCCGGCACCACGCAGAAGATGCCGGGCGGATAGGGCAGCGCGCCTTCGGTCGCGATCCGGCCTTCGATGCGCTCGAGCGTGACGAGCTCGACGTTGTTGCGGATCAGCTCGGCATTCGCGGCCTGCGGCAGCATCGCCTGCTTCGGGAACTGCGCGCGCCGGAACATCTGTTTCTGCAGGTGCTTCATGTCGTGGCTGCGGTAGAAGTCGTGCATGCGCTGGCACAGCTGCCGCAGGCGCATCGTGCCGTACAGCTCCGGATACGCTTCGCACAGCGACGGAATCGCTTCGCGCAGCGGTGTGTCCTGGTCGAGATGGCGTTCGAACTGCGCGAGGTGCGCAACCAGATGCTGCAGCTTGCCGAAACTCTCCGATGGCGTGAGCAGGAACAGGATCGTGTACAGGTCGGCCTTCTCGGGCACGACGCCGTGCTCGCGCAGGTAGCGCGCGAGGATCGGCGCCGGTGCGCCGAACGCCGCGTATTCGTGCGTGTCGCGATCGATGCCGGGCGTGGTCAGCAGCAGCTTGCACGGATCGACGAAATACTGGTCGTCCGCATAGCCTTCGAAGCCGTGCCACGTGTCGGCCGGGTGGAAGCGGAAGAAGCGCAGGTCGTCGACGATCTGCTCGGTCGGATAGTCGGCCCACGGGCGGCCGTCGATCTCTTGCGGGACGAACGGACGGATCTGCCGGCACGTTTTCAGCAGCAGCTTGCGCGCATCGACGCCGTGTGCGACGCAGTCGCGCCACAGGCGCTTGCCGGCCGGGCCGGCATGCATTTGCGCGTTGACGTCGAGCGCCGCGAACATCGGGTAGAACGGGCTCGTCGACGCGTGGATCATGTACGCGTTGTTGAAGCGCCGGTGATCGCAGAAGCGCTTCTGGCCTTCGATGTGGCGGTCCTTCTTGTGGATCTGCGACGTCTGCGAGAAGCCGGCCTGTTGCTTGTGCACCGACTGCGTGACGAAGATGCCGGGATCGTCGGGGCCGAGCGTGAGCATCAGCGGCGAGCAGTCCTGCATCATCGGAATGAACTGCTCGTAGCCGACCCACGCCGAATCGAACAGGATGTAGTCGCACAGATGCCCGATCCGGTCGACGATTTCGCGTGCGTTGTAGATCGTGCCGTCGTAGGTGCCGAGCTGGATCACCGCGAGCCGGAACGGGCGCGGCAGGTCGGCGCGCTCGGGCGCGACGTCGCGAATCGCGTCGCGAATGCGCGCTTCGCCGAGCGCCGCGCTGTCGACGCCGCCGATGAGGCCCCACGCGTTGCGCGCGGTCTCGAGGTAGACCGGCCGCGCGCCGGACAGCACGAGCGCGCCGAGGTGCACGGACTTGTGGTTGTTGCGGTCGAACAGCACGAGATCGTCGGGCGCGAGCAGCGCGCTCGTGACGACCTTGTTCGACGTCGATGTGCCGTTCAGCACGAACCAGGTCTTGTCCGCGTTGTAGATCCTTGCGGCGTTGCGCTGCGCTTCCAGCGCGGGCCCTTCGTGGATCAGCAGGTCGCCGAGCCGGACGTCCGCGTTGCAGAGGTCCGCGCGAAACAACGTTTCGCCGAAGAAGTCGAAGAACATCCGGCCGAGCGGATGGTTCGAGAAGAACTGGCCGCCCTGATGGCCCGGGCAGTCGAATTCGACGTAGCCGCGCTGCACGTAGTCGCGCATGACCTTGAAGAACGGCGGCAGCAGGTTCTCGCTGTAGATGTCGGCGGCGGCGGAGATCTGCCGGCCGTAGTAATGGCGGCCGCCGTGCCGGAGCTGGATCACGCCGCTCGCGCGCGGCAGGACCGACGGCGGCACTTCCTGGTCGGGCTCGACCGCGACGAAGAACGGAATCGCGAAACCGGTTCGCTCGACGGTTTTCAGCACCTTTTCCGCGGCATCGATGCCGACGACGATGGCCGCGATATTCGTGAAATCGGTCTGAAATACGTCGACCTGTTCATGCGTGGTGAGAAAGGCGCCGATCAGCGCCGGCTCGACTGCGATTTTCAACAGGCTCACGCGAACTCTCCGGTAAATGACCTGAAACGGGAGCCGCATTCGCGCCGGGACGCAATCGTGAACCGATATGCGCTACAGCCGATTGAAAACGGTCCCGCGAATGCCGAATGCCGAATGCCGAATGCCGAATGCCGATTGCGCATTGCACCAGAAAGCCTTGCGCGGCGCGGCACGACCGCGATCGGGCAAGGCCCGGCGCAGCCGATCGTAGCAACAAAAGCACGCGGATTCAATCGATCGGAACCGGCAATGCCATTGCGGCATGAGCATGATCAAGTCATCGGGAATTGGCGTGTTGCGGCGCACATAAAAATGATCCAATGATGAAAATCCGATTCGAAAGGGCCGATTGTTTCGCCGAATCGTCGGCTTTTCATCGAAAGGCATCCATGGCATAGTCGGCTCCGAACTGGATGGCGAATCAAGCCGGAATTGCGCGCGTCTCATGCCGCTGCCCGTGACTGCTTCCCGCGTGCTCGTGAGACGAACGATACCAATCGAAGCAACGCAACAGCGAGGGCAACATCTTGAATACTTCCATCGGCGGCATTCGCCGTCTCGGCATGCGTGCGCTACTGGTCGACGACGAGATCGCGCAGGAAACCGCGACCGGGCGCGCGGTCCGCACACTGAGCGCGGAGCTTGCGCAACGCGGGGTCGACGTGCTGACGGCGACGTCCGCCGACGATGCCATCGTGCTGATCCGCTCCGATCCGTCGATCCAGTGCGTGCTGCTCGACTGGGATCTCGGCGTGGACGGTCACGGGCCGTCCGAAGCCGTGGTCGACGCGATCCGGCATCGCAACGGCAGCGTGCCGATCTTCCTGCTGGCCGACCGCAGCGTCGCGTCGACGGTGCCGGCCGCGGTGATGGGCAAGGTCGACGATTTCGTGTGGCTGCTCGAGGATACGGCCGACTTCATCGGCGGGCGCATTCACGCGGCGATCGAGCGCTATCGCTCGACCGTGCTGCCGCCGATGTTCAGCGCGCTCGCGAAGTTCTCACGCGTCTACGAATACTCGTGGCATACGCCGGGCCACACGGGCGGCACCGGCTTCCTGAAATCGCCGGTCGGCCGCGCGTTCTTCGAGTACTTCGGCGAATCGCTGTTCCGCTCGGACCTGTCGATCTCGGTGGGCGAACTCGGCTCGCTGCTCGACCACTCGGGCCCGATCGGCGAAAGCGAGCGCTACGCGGCGCGCGTGTTCGGCGCGCATCGCACGTATCACGTGACGAACGGCTCGTCGACGTCGAACCGCATCATCCTGATGGCGAGCGTGAGCCGCGACCAGATCGCGCTGTGCGACCGCAACTGCCACAAGTCGGCCGAGCACGCGATGACGATGTCGGGCGCGATTCCGACCTACCTCGTGCCGACGCGCAACCGCTACGGGATCATCGGGCCGATCGCGCCGGAGCGCCTCACGCAGGTGGCGATCCGCGAGGCGATCGCATCGAATCCGCTCGCGGCCGGGCTGGCCGATCGCCAGCCGAAGCATGCGATCGTCACGAACTCGACGTACGACGGCCTTTGCTACAACGTGACGCGCGTCGAGGAACTGCTCGGCGCGAGCGTCGACCGGCTGCACTTCGACGAAGCGTGGTACGGCTACGCGCGTTTCAATCCGATCTACCGCGACCGCCATGCGATGCACGGCGACCCGCGCGATCACCACAAGGATCGGCCGACGGTGTTCGCGACGCAGTCGACGCACAAGCTGCTGACCGCGCTGTCGCAGGCGTCGTACATCCACGTGCGCGATGGCCGCAGCCCGATTCCGCATGGCCAGTTCAACGAAACGTTCATGATGCACGCGTCGACGTCGCCGAACTACGCGATCATCGCGTCGAACGACGTCGCGGCCGCGATGATGGACGGCCCCGGCGGCGCCGCGCTGACGCGTGAATCGATCGACGAGGCCGTCGCGTTCCGGCAGATGATCGCGCGGATGAACGGCGAATTCGGCGCGAAGGGAGACTGGTTCTTCGAATGCTGGCAGCCCGACACCGTGCTCGAGGCGCGCACGGGCCGCACGCTGCCGTTCCACGAAGCGCCGCCCGAACTGCTCGCGAGCGACCCGGCATGCTGGGTGCTGCGCCCCGGCGCGCAATGGCACGGCTTCGGCAATCTCGAGGACGGCTACTGCATGCTCGACCCGATCAAGGTGTCGATCGTCACGCCGGGTGTCGCGCCGGCCGGCGGCCTGATGCCGGTCGGTATCCCGGCGAGCGTCGTCACCGCGTATCTCGATGCGCGCGGGATCGTCGTCGAGAAGACGACCGATTTCACGATCCTGTTCCTGTTCTCGATCGGTATCACGAAGGGCAAGTGGGGCTCGCTCGTCAGCGCGCTGTGCGATTTCAAGCGCGACTACGACGCGAACCTGCCGCTCGACATGGCGATTCCGTCGCTCGCGAAGGAGCATGGCGCGCGCTATGCGGGCATGGGGCTGAAGGATCTGGCCGACACGATGTTCGCGGCGATGGAGCAGCTCGGCACGACGCGCCTGATGTCGGAGGCGTTCTCGATCCTGCCGAAGCCGGAGATGAGCCCGGTGCGTGCGTACGAGCACCTCGTGCAGGGCCGCGTCGAGCAGGTCACGCTCGACGAGCTGGCCGGGCGCACGGTGGCCACCGGCGTCGTGCCGTATCCGCCGGGTATTCCGCTGTTGATGCCGGGCGAGAACGCGGGGCCGGCCGGCGGCCCGGTGCTCGGCTACCTGAAGGCGCTCGAGGCGTACGACCGGCGTTTCCCCGGGTTCGCGCACGACACGCACGGCGTGGAGGTCGAGGACGGCACGTACCGCGTGTACTGCCTGACCGCCTGACACCCGACCGGGCGAACGAACGAGCGACCGGCCGCACGGCGGCCTCACATCGAAGGATCGACACCATGGAACACGCAGCGCACCTATCGGACGCGGCCCCGGCGGCCGCGCAGAAGCACCGGATGAACGTCTGGCAGCTCACCGTCCTCACCGCGGTCAACATGATGGGCTCCGGCATCATCCTGTTGCCGTCGAAGCTCGCGCAGGTCGGCACGATCTCGCTGCTGTCGTGGATCGTCACGGCCGGCGGCTCGCTCGCGCTGGCCTATGCGTTCGCGCGCTGCGGGATGCTGAGCCGCAAGCCGGGCGGGATGGGCGGCTACGCGGAGTACGCGTTCGGCAAGGCCGGCAACTACATGGCGAACTATACGTACGGGCTGTCGCTCGTGATCGCCAACGTCGCGATCGGCGTCACCGCGGTCGGCTACGGCACCGTGCTGTTCGACGCGACGCTGTCGCCGCTGCAGACGGGCCTGTGGACGATCTTCCTGCTCGTGCTGACGACGGTCGCGAATTTCGGTGGCTCGCGCATCACCGGCCGGATCGGCGCGGTGACGGTGTGGGGCGTGATCATTCCGGTCGTCGTCGTGTCGCTGATCGGCTGGTTCTGGTTCAGCGGCGCGACCTGGGGCGCCGCATGGAATCCGAACCACATGCCGTTCGGGCCCGCCGTCGGCAGCTCGATCGCGGTGACGCTATGGGCGTTCCTCGGGCTCGAATCGGCGTGCGCGAACTCGGACGCCGTGGAGAATCCGGAGCGCAACGTGCCGATCGCGGTGCTCGGCGGCACGATCGCGTCGGCGATCTTCTACATCGTGTCGACCAACGTGATCGCGGGGATCGTGCCGAATGCGATTCTCGCGAAGTCCAACGCGCCGTTCGGCATCGCGTTCGCGACGATGTTCACGCCGACCGTCGGCACGATCGTCACCGCGCTGATGGTGATCGCGTGCATCGGCTCGCTGCTCGGCTGGCAGTTCACGGTCGCGCAGGTGTTCAAGAGCTCGGCGGACGTCGGCTACTTCCTGCCGGTGTTCGCCCGCGCGACGCGCACCGGCACGCCGATCGTCGGCATGGTGATCCTGCTGGTCGCGCAGGTCGCGCTGGCGCTGATGACGATCAGCCCGGAGCTGAGCAGCCAGTTCCAGAAGATCGTCGATCTCGCGGTCGTCACGAACCTGGTGCCTTACGTGATGTCGATGGCCGCGCTGATCACGATCCAGAAGGTCGCGAAGGTGCCGCCGGGCAAGGCGCTCGTGACGAACGTGATCGCGATGGTCGCGACCGCGTACAGCTTCTACGCGCTGTTCAGCTCGGGCGAGCAGGCGCTGATGCTCGGCGGCCTGTGCGTGTTCCTCGGCTGGACGCTGTTCGGCTTCGTCAGCGCGCGCTTCTACCAGATGGAAGTCGACGCGCACGTGAAGGAGCCGGGGAAGTCGCTGCAGGCGTGACGGCTAGCGCTGACCTTGCGTCAGCAGCGGCGGGAGTTCGCTTTTCAGCAGATCGACGACGGCCCGCACGCGCGGCGGCAGCGGCCGCTGCGCGTGCACCAGCACGTTGAGCGCGAAGTCGGGGACGTCGTAGTGCGGCAAGAGGCGCACGAGCCGGCTGTGCGCGAGCGCGTCGGCGCAAGCCGGGTGCTGGACCACGCCGATGCCGCCGCCCGCCGCGATCGTGTCGAACATCGGGCGCCAGTGGCTCGCGGTCATGACGGTGCGGATGCGCGCGTATTCGATCGCACCGCCGTCGTGCCGCAGCGGCACCTGTTCGTTCGCGAACACGCCTTTCACGCGGATGAACGGATGGTTCGCGAGATCGGCCTTCGTGTCGATCGGGCCGTGCCGCTCGAGATACGACGGCGCGGCCACGAGCACGCGGCCGACCGCGCCGAGCGCGTACGCGACGAAGCCGCCGTCGCCGAGCTGGCCGACCCGGATCGAAATGTCGACGCCCTCGGTGACCGGATCGACGATATCGTCGTTCAGCACGAGGTCGATGTGCAGCTTCGGATACGCGGTGCGGATCTGCATCAGCACGCCCGGCAGCACGACCTCGCCGAAACATTGCGGCGCCGCGAGCCGGATCGTGCCGTCGAGCGCATGCGCCATTTTCGACACCGACGCGACGGCCAGTTCGGCCGCTTCGAGCAGCGCCTTGCTGCGTTCGTAGAAGATCCGGCCTTCCTCCGTGCACGCGAGGGTGCGTGCACTGCGCATCAGCAGCCGCGTGCCGAGATGCTTTTCGAGCTTCTCGATGCGCTCGCTGACGGCCGGTTGGCCCATGTCGAGATCCCGCGCCGCGCCGGACATCGTGCCGCGCTCCACGACCCTCACGTAGATGCGCATCGTCGCCAACAAATCCATGAAGTCGCGCCTCGTGTCTTCCGGTTCGATTTTTACCGATCGACGGATGGTACCAAAGCGGCGGAGGGACGATGGTGTGCGTTGGGCCGATACTGACTATCGGCCGGTGCGTTGATGGCGCCGCCGAAGCCGCGTGCGTTCGTCCGCGCGGTGAGCGAAAATCGGCCTTCTTCCGCGCGACCCGACAGGAGCCCCGACATGACGCAACGCAATGAAGCCCGACGCACGCACTGCGTCGCCTGGCAGATCGTGCAGACGTGGCAGGCGGCCGAATGGTGCCGGCTCGATGAGTCGCAAACGGGTATCGCGCTGACGGGGGCGGTAGCGGGTGCGATCGACGGCACGCCGTTTCGCATCGACTACGCGATCGCATGCGGGGCCGACTGGCTCACGCGCTCGGCGCGCGTGACGCGGTGGACCGGCACGGCGCCGCCACGGCAATGGGACATCGCGTGCAATGCAGGGCAGTGGACGATCGACGGCGTCGATGCCCCGATGCTCGCGGGCGCAACCGACATCGATCTCGGCTTCAGTCCGTCGACCAATACGCTGCCGATCCGGCGGCTGGCGCTCGCCGTCGGCGAATCGGCCGCGATCCGCACCGCGTGGCTGCGTTTTCCCGACTTCGACATCGTGCGCGGCGAGCAGCGCTATACGCGCACGGCGCCGCACGTGTATCGCTACGAGAGCGGCACGTATGTGGCCGACATCGGAATCGACGACGCGGGCCTCGTCACCGACTACGACGAATGGCGGCGCGTCGGCGCGGCGTCTGCGTCGTGACGGATCAGCGCGCGCTGGCGACCGACAGCTTGCCCGGAATCAGCTTCAGCGTGGTGAACGCGTCGGCGATGCTCTGCTGGTACGCGACCGTCGCGTCGGTGATCGGCTGCACGCCGTAGCCGGCGCGCTTGAGCGCGATTTCGAGCGTCGGCGCGTCGAGGCCGACGAGCGGCGACAGTTGCGCGGCCACCTCGGGCACGTGATCGCGCGCCCAGCGATCGACCGCGTCGACTTCGTCGAGCAGCGCGCGCAGCACCTGCGGGTGGGCGGCCGCGTACTTGCGGGCGGCGAGGTAGTACTGCGTGTTGCGCACGAGCCCTTCGCCATTCGCGACCACGCGCGCGCCGAGCTGCCGTTCGGCGGCGGCCAGATACGGATCCCAGATCACCCACGCATCGACGCTGCGCTGTACGAACGCGGCGCGCGCGTCGGCCGGCGTCAGGTAGATCGGCTGGATGTCGGCATACGTGAGGCCCGCATGCTCGAGCGCCTTCACGAGCAGGTAGTGGACGTTCGAGCCCTTGTTGAACGCGACCTTCTTGCCGCGCAGTTGCGCGAGGGTGCGGATCGGCGAATCGGGCAGCACGACGATCGCCTCGCCCTGCGGCGCGGGCGGCTCGTTGCCGATGTAGACGAAATCGACGCCGGCGGCCTGCGCGAAGATCGGCGGGGTTTCGCCGACCGTGCCGACGTCGATCGCGCCGGCGTTCAGCCCTTCGAGCAGTTGCGGGCCGGCCGGGAATTCGAGCCATTGCACGGTGACGCCCTGGCTCGCCAGACGCTTCTCGAGCGTGCCGCGCGCCTTGAGCACGACGAAGTTGCCGTATTTCTGGAAGCCGATGCGCAACCGCGTGCCGCTGTCGTCGGCCCGGGCGGGTGCGGCCGCGAGCGGCCCGAGCGCGAGCCCGGCCAGCCCGGCGGCCGCGCCGTGCAGCCACTGGCGGCGGCGCGGGTTCGCCGGGGTCGTTTCAAGGTCTGCGTGCGGTGTGTCGTTCATTGGGGCGTGTTCACGCTAATAACGGGTTTGCGCTGGCCCCCAGAAGGGCCGAGCGCGAGGATTGCGACGAAGCGAATACTCGACGTATTCGCGAGGAGCATGACGCGGCGATCGGCCCTTCTGGGGGCCAGCCCCGCGAATGAATTTTTCCAAACAGGGGAACGTGCCTTTCCGCCCACATTGCGGCGTCGTGCGTCGCTTGTTTGGCACGGCCAAACGGCGCTCCTTACTCCTTGCACTGCGGGCGGAAAGGCACGTTCGCAAACCCGTTATTAGCGTGAACACGCCCTAAGGCGTCCTGCTGGCGGGTTCTCGGGTCGCGCGCGAAGGCGGCGCGGCCGGCGCAGGACCGGGCCGGATGCGGGCGACGCGCGCAACGGGCCGGCCCGCGCCGGAGTCGAAACGATACGGGCCGGCGGGACGGCAGCCAACCAATGAATCCGCATATGCAAATCAGCGGCCGGACGATGCGTGAATGGCGACGCGGCAGGGCGCCGCCGCGCTCACGCGGTGACGAGCAGGCTTTCCTCGATCGAATCGACGCGGTCCGGATAGAACGCGAGGTGCCCGCGAATCGATTCGACGGCCGGATTCGGATGCTCGTACGTCCACACCGCGTTGGTCGAGCGTTCGCCGCCGGCCGGAATCGAGTAGTACGCGCAATCGCCCTTGTACGGGCAGTAGGTCGCGTGGTCGGTGCGCTCGAGCAGCGACATGTCGGCGTCCTCGCGCGGAATGTACAGCACGGCCGGGTAGCTGGCCTCGCGCAGCACCAGCGCGTGGCGCGTATCGGCGACGACCTTGCCGGCGACCTTCACGACCACCCGCGACGCATGCGGTTCGATCAGGATCGGATGATCGGGGCCCGGCGACTTCACGGGACGAGAGGGCGTATCGGGGTTGATCGACATTCGTGGTCCTCCAGAGAGAGCGGCGCGCCCGGACGCGCCGTGCCGGCACCTGCGCGCCGGGCGGATTCCCGCGCGCCGGTGCCGGCGTGGGCCAACCGATACGATGCACCCATTTCGCGGAGCCTGCAGGGGGACGGAAGGGCGCCCGCGGCCGTGCGCGAATGGCGCGGCCTCATGACGGTGGCCGGGCCTCGCGGCGGGGTGCGCGAGCCTGTCCGCGGCGCTCGCATGGACATTCTCATGCAGCGGCAGCGGGATGCAGCCACGACGATAAGCAACGCGGAATTAATTGGTAAGCGATCGGCGGGCGGCGCGCGAAGATCGACGGTCGTCATTCGCATGGCACCTCTTTCTTTCCTCCGTCACCATGAAGAATCCTTTCGTTTCGTCAGCCGCGCGCCGGTCGCGCGGCGTATCGTCCGCGGGCGCCGCGCTCCGCTGCATCGCCGCGTCGTTGCTGCTGGCGGGCGCCGCGACGCACGCGTTTGCGGCGCCCACGGGCAAGACGCTCGTGTACTGCACCGAAGGCAGCCCGGCCGGCTTCGATCCCGGCCAGCACACGACGAGCACCGATTTCGATGCGAGCACGTACCCGGTCTACAACGGGCTCGTGCAGTTCAAGCGCGGCACGCTCGACCTCGAACCGGCGCTCGCGACGAGCTGGGACGTGTCGCCCGACCAGCGCACGATCACGTTCCACCTGCGGCGCGGCGTGAAATTCCAGACGACCGCATGGTTCAAGCCGACGCGGCCGTTCCAGGCCGACGACGTCGTGTTCACGTTCCGCCGGATGCTCGACCCGGACGATCCGTTCCGCAAGGCGTATCCGGTCAGCTTCCCGTATTTCAGCGATCTCGGCTTCGACCACAACATCGAACGCATCGAGAAGGTCGACGACTATACGGTGCGCTTCGTGCTGAAGTCGCCCGACGTCGTGTTCGTGCGCAATCTCGCGATGGCGTTCGCGTCGGTGCTGTCGGCCGAATATGCGGGGCAGCTCGCCGCGCGCCATCGCGAGTCGGACATCAACCAGTTTCCGGTCGGCACGGGGCCGTTCGTGCTGCGTACGTACCAGAAGGATGCGCTGATCCGCTACGACGCGAACCCCGACTACTGGAAGCCGGACGACGTGAAGCTCTCGCGCCTCGTGTTCGCGATCACGCCCGATCCGGCCGCGCGGCTGCAGAAGCTCGTAGCCGGCGAGTGCCAGGTGTCGGCGTTTCCGCGGCCGGCGGATCTCGAAACGGTGCGGCGCGACCCGAAGCTGACGCTGTTTTCGGGGACGGGCTTCAACGTCGGCTTCGTCGCGTACAACACCCAGCATCCGCCGCTCGATCGCGTCGACGTGCGGCGCGCGCTCGACATCGCGATCGACAAGACGGCGATCATCAAGACCGTGTTCAACGGCGACGCGACGATCGCGACGAACCCGATGCCGCCCGCACAATGGTCGTACAACCCGCGCCTGAAGGACGCGCCGCGCGATCCGGCCGCCGCGAAGGCGCTGCTCGCGCAAGCCGGCTTTCCGAACGGCTTCGACCTGACGCTGTGGGCGATGCCCGTGCAGCGCCCGTACAACCCGAACGCGCAACTGATGGCGCAACTGATCCAGCAGGACTGGGCGAAGATCGGCGTGCGCGCGAAGATCGTCAGCTACGAATGGGGCGAGTACAACCGCCGCGCGAAGCACGACGGCCAGCACGACGCGATCCTGTACGGCTGGTCGGGCGACAACGGCGACCCCGACAACTGGCTCGGCACGCTGCTCGGCTGCGAGGCGGTGCACGGCAGCAATCTCGCGAAGTGGTGCAACAAGGACTTCGAGCAACTCGTGACCGCCGCGCGTTCGAACGGGGACGTCGCGAAGCGCACGGCGCTGTACGAGCAGGCGCAGGTGGTGTTCAAGGATCAGGTGCCGTTCACGCCGATCGCGACGTCGATCGTGTCGTTGCCGATCTCCAGACGCGTGCACGGGCTGACGTTCTCGCCGCTCGGCGGGCACCGGTTCGACGGCGTGTGGCTCGATTGATCGAAGTGGGGCCGGCGCGCCGCGTGCGCGCCGGCGTTTGCCGCATCAGTTGAGTGCGACGGCGGCCGCGGCTTCGACCGGCGTGCCTTCGAGCGCGACCGACGGGCGGCCGTCGGGGCCGACCGGCACGTCGCCGATGAGCGTCGTGCGATACAGCTGGCGGTCGAAATCGAGATCGAAGATGTCGACGGGCGCGAGATGCGCGGTCGCGCGGTTGTCCCAGAACGCGATGCTGCGCGGTTCCCACTTGAAGCGGATCGTGAATTCCGGCCGCGTCACGTGCTCCCACAGCAGTTCGAGCAATGCCTGGCTCTCGCGCGGCGTCAGCCCGACGATCGCTTTCAGGAAGCTCGGGCTCACGTACAGCGCGCGTTCGCCGGTCTCCGGATGCACGCGCACGAGCGGATGCTCGGTCACGAGCGGGCGGCGCTCGACGGCGTCGTCGAATGCGCCGGTCGCGCGCGCGCCGGGCGGCGGCGTGAAGCGGTGGATGCCGCGCAGCGTGTCGACGAAGCCGCGCAGCGGCGCGGACAGCGTTTCGTACGCGCGCACGAGGTTGGTCCAGTGCGTGTCGCCGCCGTACGGCGGGATCGTCACGCCCCGCAGGATCGACGCCCACGGCGGGTTCACGGCGGCCGTCACGTCGGTGTGCCAGCCGGTCCAGGGCCGGCGCACCGGTTCGCCTTCGAAGCGCGTCGCCTTGCGATGCTTCGCGATCGAATAGACGGCCGGATGGCCGTCGACGTGCCCGAACACCGGGTGGCCGACCGTCGGCTCGCCGAACTGCGCGGAGAACGCGACATGCTGCTCGTGCGTGAGGAATTGTTCGCGGAAGAAGATCACGCGCCATTTCAGCAGCGCGGCGCGGATCGCCGCGATCTGCGGCGTGGTCAACGGTTGCGTGAGGTCGACGCCGCGGATTTCCGCACCGATGTGGGCGGACAGCGGGATCACGTCGACCGGCTGGGCGGCGGGTTCGAGTAGGGCGCTCATGCGACGCTCCTGGCGGAAGTGAACGAGGGAGACGGGCGACATCGTGGCGCGTGCACGGGTCGATCCGGTGGTGCGAGGTTCATGGCGGGTGTCCTCCAGAGCGGCGCGCGGCAGCGCGCGGGAAAGGGCGCCGCCGCGTGACGTGGGTACGTGGACGTTATTGCAGCGTGGCGCCCGGCCCCTTGAGCAGGACGCTCTGGCGGCCGTCGATGCCGACCGGCACGTCGCCGTGAACGGTCGCGCGGCGCACGACGCGGCGCGCATCGCCGTAGTCGTTGATCGCGTAGTGCTGGGTCGCGCGGTTGTCCCAGATCGCGACGTCGCCTTCCTGCCAGTTCCAGCGCACGGTGTTCTCGAGGCGCGTCACGTGTTCGTGCAGCACCTGCAGCAGGTGCGCGGAATCCTGCGACGACAGCCCCTTGATCTTTTGCACGAAGTGGCCGAGCACGAGCGTGCGTTCGCCGGTTTCCGGATGCACGCGCACGACCGGATGCTCGGTTTCGTAGACGGTCGACGTGAATACTTCGCGGTAGCGCTTCAGTTGCGTATCGTCGGCATGCACGTGCGTCGACGCATAGTCGTAGGCGTTCGTATGCAGCGCCCACAGCGTGTCGGCGAGCGCGCGCAGCGGGTCGGGCAGATTCGCGTACGCGGCGGCCGTGTTGGCCCACACGGTATCGCCGCCGAACGGCGGGATCACGACTGCGCGCAGGATCGAGATCTTCGGGTACGCGTCGACGAAGGTCACGTCGGTGTGCCACGAATTGGCGCGTGCGCCGTGCGCGGAATCGAGTTCGAGCAGGGCCGCGCTGCCGTCGACGGACGGCACGGTCGGGTGCGCGACCGTGTCGCCGAAGCGGCGCGCGAAGGCTTCCTGCGCGGTGTCGTCGAGATGGTGCTGGCCGCGGAAGAACAACACCTTGTGGCGCAGCAGCGCGGCGTGGACCGCATCGAACGTCGCGTCGTCGAGCGCGGCCGACAGCCGCACGCCGGAAATTTCGGCGCCGATCCGGCCGGCGACCTGGCGAAGCTGAAGCGGGACGGCGGCCGTGCGCGGCGCGGCGTGCGAAGCAGGCGAAGGCGAGTGAGCGGCGTGCTGGACTTCGGACATCGGGAGTCTCCTGGGAGTCGGGTCGGTCGAGTCTCCATTCAAGCAGGAGCCGCGCCGAACCGGAACCGATGAATCGTCACAACCTTAGCGTGCGCGCTGCGATGATCGATATGTGTCGTGATGCTGAACGATTCGATCCGTCATGCGCCTACCACGCGAGCCGCCATTCGCCGATCCGGTGCGGGCGCGCGGAGTCGAGGCGCTTGCCGCCGGAACCGTCGTCGCCCGGCGGCTCGCTGTCGTCGAAATCGGCGAGCACGGTGTCGCGCAAGCGCGAGAATGCCGGCGAATCGCGCCGGCGCGGGCGTGGCAGCGCGACGTCGACGATGCGCGCGATGCGGCCCGGACGCGGCGCCATCGTGACGACGCGGTCGCCGAGATAGACGGCTTCGTCGACGTCGTGCGTGACCAGGATCATCGTGATGCGCTCCTGCTCCCAGATCCGCAGCAGTTCGTTCTGCATCTTCGCGCGGGTTTGCGCGTCGAGCGCGCCGAACGGCTCGTCGAGCAGCAGCACGCGCGGCCGGTTCACGAGGCCGCGCGCGATCGCGACGCGCTGCGCCATCCCGCCCGACAGCTGGTTCGGAAACGCGTGCTCGAAACCATTCAGGCCGACGAGCGCGATGTGCTCCGCGATCGCGCGCCGTTTCGCGGCGGCGTCCAGCGGCGCGTTGCGCAGCGCGGCGCCGATGTTCTGTTCGACGGTCAGCCACGGGAACAGCCGGTGATCCTGGAACACGATGCCGCGCTGCAGCGACGTGTCGCGCACGCGCTCGCCGCCGGCGTGGATTTCGCCGGTGTAATCGGTGTCGAGCCCGGCGACGAGCCGCAGCAGCGTCGACTTGCCGCAGCCGCTGGCGCCGACGATCGTGACGAATTCGCCAGCGCGCACGTGCAGCGACACGTCGTCGAGCACGGCGAGCGTCGCGCCGCGTTGCGTGTAGTGCTTGCTTACATGGAGGATGTCGAGCGAATCGGAGGCGAGAGTCGTCATGGCGGTCAGGAGAAGGGGGCGATACGGAATGAACGGGCGCTCAACGCGTCAGGTCGCCGCGCCGGGCCAGCACCTTGCGCTCGATCGCCCGCGCGGTCGCGTTCAGTGCCCAGCCCGTCACGCCGACGACGATGATCCCGAACAGCACGAGATCCATCCGGAACTGCTCGCTGCCGTCGATCAGCGTGTTGCCGATCCCGCTGCCGGCGACGAGCAGGTATTCCGCGCCGAGCGTCGCGAGCCACGAATAGATCAGGCCGAGATACAGGCCGGTGAAGATCGATGGCAGCGCGGCCGGCAGGATCACGTAGCGGATCAGCTGGAGCCGCGAGTAGCGCAGCGCGCGGGCGACGTCGACATACGTGCGCGGCACCGCGTGAATGCCGTCGCAGGTATGGGCGGCGACCGGCAGCAGCGCGGCGAGCGACAGGAACACGACCTTCGCGAGGTCGCCGAGCCCGAACCACACGGAAATCAGCGGAATCCACGCGAACAGCGAGATCTGCTTGAACGTGTCGAAGCTCGGGCCGACCATCCGCGCGGCGATGCGCGACAGTCCGAGCGTGGCGCCGAGCAGCAGGCCGCCCGTCGCGCCGATCGCGAACCCGCACGCTTCGCGCGCGAGCGATGCCGACAAGGCACGGCCGAGCGCGCCGCTCGTGGCCTGCGCCCATGCGGTGTGCAGCACGTCGGCGGGGCTGACGAACAGCCCGCTTTTCACGAGGTGCGCGGACGCGAGGAGCCACCAGCACGCAAGTGCGGCGAGCGGCAGCACGAAGCTGCGCCAGTCCGGTGCATGCAGGCGGCGGTCGGCGGTGGCGGGCGGTGTGGCTGACGGTGTGGCGGCGTGCGACACGGGCGACTCTCCTTCGATGGGGCGGGCGGCCCGGTTCAGCCGCGAAACGCGGACGGCATGCCGTGGCGCAAGCGCGCTTCGAGTGCGTCGAGCGCCCGGTTGATCAGCAGGCCGACCGCGCCGACCACGACCACGGCCGCCATCACGAGATCGAGCTGGAACAGTTGCCGCCCGTACACGATCAGGTAGCCGAGCCCTTCGGACGACGCGACGAGTTCGACCACGACGAGCGCGAGCCACGACTTTGTGAACGCGAGCCGCACGCCGGTCGCGAGCGTCGGGATCGCGGCCGGCAGCACGACGTGGACGATACGTTGCCGGCGCGTGTAGCCGAACCCGCGCGCGACTTCGTCGAGAGCGGGCGGCGTCTGGCGGAACCCCTGCAACGTGCTCAGCGTGACCGGGACGAGCGCCGCATGCGCGATCAGCAGGTACTTGAGCGGCTCGCCGACACCGACGAGCAGCAGCAGGAACGGCAGCCAGCCGAGCACCGGAATCTGCACGAGCGCATTGAAACTCGGCAGCACGTAGGCTTCCAGCGTGCGCGACAGCCCGAGCGCGACGCCGATCGACACACCGAGCAGCGTGCCGGCCGCGAAGCCGACGAGCACGCGCTGCAGGCTGATCAGCGTGTGGCGCACGAGATCGCCGCTCGACGCGAGCTCGGCCAGCGTGTCGACCACGCGTTCCGGCGGCGGCAGGATCTGCGGCGCGATCCAGCCGCGCGCGCTGCCGATGCTCCACAGCGCGAACAGCAGCGCGGGCAGCACCCACGGCGCGAGCTGCCATGCGAGCCGTTTCAGCGCGGCCGAGCGGCGCGGCGGCACGGCGAGCGCGTGCGATTCGGACGACGGGACGGAAAACGCGGTGTCGCTCATCGGGGCGGGTCCGGTCAGGTATCAGGTGAGGGGCTTGCCGGCGGCGTCATAACGCGGCCAGTAGTTTTCGAGCTTCAACGTGCGCAATGCGTTGTCGAGATACTTCGGCTCGAACCAGCCGTCGACGTCGACCGGCTGGCGGATCAGCTTGAGGTTCAGCGCATCTTGGGCGACGGCCTTGTAGCGCGCGACGACGAACGGGTCGATCAGCGGGGACAGGCGCTCCTTCAGGCGCTGGTTCGCATAGTCGGCCTGCCACGACGAATACGGCACGCCGCTTTTCGCCCACAGCTTGAACAGCGCATCGCGGTTCGCCTCGTCGGACGACCATTGCGCGCCCTTCACGAACGCGGTGACGACGCGCTGCACGATGTCCGGGTGCGCGCGGTCGAAATCGTCGAGCACGAGCAGGTGGGTCTGGCGCGTCAGTTGCGGGCCGTCGTTCTGCGACTCGTAGATGATCTTCGCGAGGCCCGCGTCGCGCAGCTTGTACAGCGCGTAATCGCCCACCGACGCGTCGATGCCTTTCGATGCGAGCGCGGCGAGCGAACTGGCGGCGTCGAGGTTGATCACGCGCAGGTCGCGTTCGCCGAGGCCGTTCTTCGCGAGCGCGTTGTCGGCGACGAGCTGCAGGTTGGTGCCGCGGAAGATCGACACGCGGCGGTCCTTCAGGTCCTTGATCGAGCGGATCGTCGAGTCGGGCGGCACCGCGATCTTGATGCCCGAGCGCACGCTCGCGGCGAGCAGCAGGCGCGTCTTGATCCCGTTCGAGCGCGCGAGCACGGCGGGCAGGTCGCCCTGGTACGCGAAGTCGAGCGCCTTGTTGGCGATCGCCTCGTTGACGGCCGGACCCGCCCCCTTGAAGAACAACCATTCCACCTTGATGCCGTCGGCGGCGAATTCCTTTTCGACGAGCTGCTGCAACTGCACGGTGGCGGCGCTCGATCCGCCGAACGTCGGGGGATCGCCGGCGCCTTGCTGGGCGACGCCGATGCGGATGGTGGCGGGCTTGTCGGCGTGCGCGGCGGCGGCCGGCAACGCAAAAAGGGACGCGATCAGCAGCGATCGCAGCAGGCGCAGTGGGAGCATGAATCGATGGATCCGGAACGTTGGAGAACGAGGCCGGGCCGCAGCCCGTCGGGTCATTCTCGATGACGCCCCGGGGCCGGACAAGCAACGATTTGAACTATGCTTATCGCCGCGCGGGGGATCGCGGGAGGGTGCGGGCGCGCTGCAGGAGCACGAGCAGCGCGGTCGCCGTGACGGCAGGCCCGATCTGCGGCAGCGTCAGCCACGGATTCAGAAACTCGTACATCGGCAGCGCCCACATGACGGCGACGACGCACTGCTCGCCGCGCCGCCAGCCGTACTGTGCGCCGATGGCGATCATGCATGCGATCGGGATGCACAGCCACGACAGTTCGTAGTGCCAGACATACGGATTGGCGGCCAGCGTCGCGACGACCAGTACCGCACCGCGCAATCGTGCGTCCCGGCTGCGGCGCCAGACGAAGCACGCCGCCGCGAGCGCGATCGCCGCGATGACGGCCTGACCGGCATACGCGAGGGCGGGCGACAGGCCGGCAAGCCGAAACGCCGCGAACGGCGTCGGCGACGCGAACCAGAACGGCACGCCATGCTCGATGATCAGCGAACGCAGCGCGCCGGCGTTTTGCAGGAACAGGCGCAGCGGTTCCATGCCGCCCGCCGCGATCCCCAGTGCGGTGATCGCGGTCGCCCATGCCGCGGCCCATGCAAATGCGCGCCACGCGCGCGCGGCAATCAGCACGAACGGGAACAGCAGGGCCAGTTGCGGCTTGACCGACAGGAGTCCGATACAGAGGCCGGCCAGCAGCGGCCGCCGGTCGACGAAGTACACCGCGAGCGCCGCGCACGCCGCGGTCAGCATCGCGTTCTGTCCGTACATCGCGGTGACGAACACGCCCGGGCAGGCGAGCAGCGCGAGCCAGCCGATGCGCGTCGCGCCGGGCACCGCGCCGAACCCCGACACGCGCCACACCGCGAGGCCGAGCAGCACGATGCCGAGTACGACGAACACCGGATAGCTGATCGCGTAGGGCAGCAGCGCGAGCGGTGTCACCGCGAGCAGATACGACGGCGGGTACAGCCACGGCAGGAACGCATGGCGGCCGGCCAACGGGAACAGCGTGGCGAGCTCGCGCGAGAACGCGGGGATGTCGTAGGCCAGCCACGGCGAGCCGTGGAGCATCAGATGGGACGCGGACCAGAACACCATGTACCCCGAGCCGGGGCGAAATGTGCCGGGGTCGGTCGAGTGAAAGCCGACCCAGAGCAGGATCGCGCCCAGCAGCACACCGATCACCAGCATGACCGCGCTGTAAAGCGCGATGCGTCCGGGCGTGAGCCAGGGGCGGACCGGGCGTTCGTCGCGCCGGATCGACGAGCCTGAAATATCCATGCGGTGCTACTTGACCGACAGATTGCGCGACGCCTGCGCGCCTGCCACGACCGTCTGCCGGCGCCGGGCCGTCGCGATGCGCCGGACCGGAAACTGCAGCAGTTTCGAGCCGTCCGCTGGCGCGGCGTGCCGCGCGGGCTGCTGGCCGGCCTGCGCGTCGGCCCGGTAGCGGCGCCGCACGAGGTAGACCGGGCGCTGCTTCGATTCGTGATAGATGCGGCCGAGGTATTCGCCGATCACGCCGATGCCGATCAACTGGATGCCGCCGACGAACAGCATCACGGAGATCAGCGACGCGTAGCCGTGCACCGGGTTGCCGAACAGCAGCGTGCGCATCACGATGTACGCGCCGTAGACGAACGACAGCGCGGCGAACGCGAGGCCGATGTAGGTCCACACGCGCAACGGCACCGTGCTGAAGCTCGTGATGCCCTCGAGCGCGAAGTTCCAGCGCCGCCATCCGGAGAATTTCGAGCGGCCGCCGCTGCGCGCCGCGCGCGTGTATTCGATGATCTCGGTACGGTAGCCGACCCACGCGAACAGGCCTTTCATGAAGCGGCGCCGCTCGGGCAGGGCCCGCAACGCATCGACGACCTGGCGATCCATCAGCCGGAAATCGCCGACGTTCTCCGGCATCTCGACCTCGGAGAGCTGGTTGTGCACGCGGTAGTAGAGCGCGGCGGCCACGCGCTGCATCAGCGGATCGCACCGGCGGTCGGTGCGCTTCGCGGCGACGACTTCGGCGCCCGCGTGCCAGCGTTCGAGCATCGCGGGGATCAGGGCGGGCGGGTCCTGCAGATCGGCGTCGATCAGGATCACGGCCGCGCCGGCCGCTTCGTCGATGCCGGCCGTGAGCGCGGCTTCCTTGCCGAAGCGCCGCGTGAGATCGACGATGCGCACGCGCGGATCGGCGACCGCGATGTCGATCAGCTTGTCGAGCGTGCCGTCGCGGCTGCCGTCGTTCACGCAAACGATTTCGAAGCGCGCGGTGCCGATCGCTTCCAGTATCGGAACGGTGGTCGCGAAGAACGCATCGATCGCTTCTGCTTCGTCGTGAAACGGCACGACGAGCGATACCAACGGCTTCAGGGTGTGCCTGGACATACGTCCCCCGTGAGATCCGGTCTGCGCCGCATCGCCTGGTCCTGTCGTCGCCGGGTGTGCGAAAACGGGTCCGGATCGGCGCGTATGTTGTGTTTGTAATGGCCTCGGCGGCGTGCCGCGAGCCGGGCGGCGAGCCGTCAGATCATTCTACGCACGAATGACACGCAGGTGACAGCGCGCGCGGGTTTGTTCGGGGGCGGGTTTCCGCGATGCAGCGGCTCGCCGGGGAGCGCTGCGGCGCCGGTTACGCGTGCATCCGCAACGGTTAGCATGTCGTCGGTAATGACGATGACGGAGACGGTCATGCAAGTCCAGGATCTGACAGGCGCGCGGCTGGATTACTGGGTCGCGATCGTGGAAGGCCACGAGGCGCCGCGTGCCGACGCGTCCGGATGCACGTCGATTCGCGCGGCGGGCGGTGTGCCGACGCCGTTCGCGCCGTCGTCGTCCTGGGCGGACGGCGGCCCGATCGTCGAGCGGCTGCCGTTCGCCGCGTTCGAGCGCGACGGCGGGCGCGGCGCCTGGCGTGCGGTGCTGCACCGCGCCGTACCGGCCGCGGGCGAGCGCTGCACGTTCAACCAGTCGGGGCCGACGTTGCTGGTCGCCGCGATGCGCACGCTCGTCGCGTCGACCTTTGGCGACGACGTGCCGGATCTCGATATGACGCGGCCGCGCTGAACGTACTCTGCGGCCCGCGTGGCCGCGCTCAGGCCGACACGTCCCGGATGGCGATCGACGCGACGTCGACGCGGCGCGGCAGGATCGCATCCGCGGCCGCGCGGTCGGCGACACGCTGCAGCACGTCGATGTCGGCGCCGCTGAGGTTGCGCTGCGCGAGCGCGGCCCGGCGCGCGATGTCGGTGGCCGCGTCGGGCGGCAGGCGCGTGAGCGACGCATAGACGCTCGCGTAGTCGGACGGGTGCGCGAGTGCCCATTGACCGGCGCGGGCGAGCCGCGCGAGCACGTCCGCGAGCGCCGCGCGCTTGCCGCGATCGTCGAGCGTTTCGACCGGCGACGTCAGGAACGCAAGCCCCGAATTGATGCCGCTGCCGTCGCGGACGATGCGCGCGCCGCGTCGCACCGCATGCCCGTAGTACGGATCGAAGGTGGCCCAGATGCCGATCCGCTTCGCCTCGAATGCGGCGAACGCGTCGACCGGCAGCACGAAGCGCACGTCGACGTCGCGCGGGGCGAGCCCGTGTTCGCGCAGCGCGCCGTACAACTGGTACTGCGAGATGCTGCCGCGCGCCGACGACACGACGACGGTTTGTCCTTTCAGGTCGGCCACCGTGCGGACCGGCGAGTCCGGCTGCACGACGATGCCGAGCGACGCCGGCGAGCCGACGCGCGTCGCGACGATCCGCAACGACGGATCGCCGAGCGCGGCCGTCAGCACGGGCAGGTCGCCGGCCGGTGCGAGATCGATCGCGCCCGCGCGCTGCGCTTCGAACAGCGGCGCGGCGCCCTGGAAGTTGGCCCAGCGGAACCGGTACGGCGCGCCGTCGAGCACGTGCGCCGCTTCGGCCAGCGCCCGCAGGCCGCCGGCCTGGTCGCCGAGGACGAGCGTGACGCCCGACAGGTCGGTACCGGCCGCGCGGGCGGGCAGGGCGAGGCCGCCGGCGAGCGGTGCGGCGGCGAGCGCGGCAAGGCGCTGCAGCGCGCGGCGGCGCGCGGGGGCGGAGGAGTGGGTCATCGGCGGCGTGTCCTCGGTGATCCGCGCGGGCCGCGCGGCTGCCGGGCAGATTACGGAATCGGTTTCCGGCCGGCAAACATCGAATCCTGAAATGCATATTCGCGCGCCGGCCGCCGGGGTGGCCGGTCTCGACCCGATGCTCGGGTCGGTCATGTCGCTGTCGGGGCTGCTCGCACTCGCACTCGAGCGGCACGCGCGACGCGGCCTGTTGCATCAACCCTTGTTCAATCCGTCAGCCTTTAAGCGCATCGCGATCGATCTGCGCGTCGTGCAGGTCGCGCGTGGCGTCGCGCAGCTTCGCCTGCTTGTCGGCGAGCTTGCGTTGCGCGTTGCTCAGCTTCCTTGCATCGCCTAGCGTTTCGGCTTCGTGGACGCGCGCCTGTGCGTTGCGGACTTCGTCTTCCGCGTGGCGCACGTCGCGCGCCTTGTCGGACAGCTTGCGTTCGGCGCGCGCGAGCTGGCCGGCATCCGTGCAGTTCGCCTGGATTCGTTCAAGCGCGGCTTGCTGACGCATCGCCTGTTGTGTGTTGCCGAATCGTTTCGCGTTGTCGATCTGCGTGTGCAGCGCGCGGATGCGCGTTGCGCAGTCCTGAGTGCTGGCGAATGCGCCGGTGCTCGCGAATAGCGCGACCGGGATGGCCAGCGCGATGAGTGTGTGTTTCATGCGATTTCCTCGATTCGATCAAGCGGCCACGGGCGGTCGCGATACGACGCTCGGCGGCACGGGTTCGAGGCGTGATTCTGACGAGTCGGTGCGGCGCGCGTAAATAGGACCGGTCTGACATGCAGCGGCCGAGCGGACCCTTCCGGCCCGGGTGCGGCGCCGGTCAGTGCGACTTCGTCGCGCCGCGATGGATACGTGCCGCCTGCGCGACGCGCGCCGGATGCGACGCATGGCAATGGGTGGCCGGTCTGCGGCGCGTGCGCCGGGTGGGCTCGGGCGGATCGGTGCCAGCCAGCGCGGTGTTCGTTGCGTCCGCATCGGCCCCCGAAGCGGCAACGGCAGCGACCGCCGCGACCGCCGGCAACCTTGCCTCGGCGTCGAGCCATGCGCGCGTCGCCTCGGCGATCAGCCCGCGCAGCCACCGACCGCCTTCCGCGCACGATCCCGATTCGTTCCACGTCATCCGGTACGCGATGTCCGGCGGCTCGACCGGCAGCGCGACCGCGGCGAGCGGCAGCAGCTTCGCATAGTGCCGCGCGAGCCGGTACGTGGTGGTGAGAATCAGGTCGGTGCGCACCAGCGCATGCGCGGCGAGCTCGAAGTGCGGCAGCGTGACGACGATGCGCCGTTGCAGACCCACGCGTTCGAGTTGCCGGTCGATCGCGCCGGACGCTTCGAGCCACGACGGCGTCGGGCACAGTTGCGGCGCCGCCGCGAACCCGGCGGCCGTCATCGCGTCGCGCCGCGCGAGCGGGTGCGTCGCGCGCATCAGGCATACGACGCGGTCGTCGAACAGGTCGTCCTGGCGGAAGCGCGACTGGCGCACGGGCCGGTTGTCGATTACGACGTCGAGGTCGCCGTCGGCCAGCGCGCGCTCGTCGTCGAACCCGTCGCCGAGCGGATGGAACACCAGTTGCGCGTGCGGCGCACGCTCGCGAAACAGCGCGACGAGCTTCGGCACGAACAGCACATTCAGGTAGTCGGGGCAGCCGATCCGGTAGGTGCGCACCGACGTGCGCGCGTCGAACGTCGGCTGCTGGATGCGGATGAAGTCGATCACGCGCAGCGCGTTGCGCAGCGGCTCGATCAACCGCGCGCCGAATTCGGTCGGCACCATCCCGTAGCGGCTGCGTACCAGCAGCGGATCGCCGAGCAGCGTGCGCAGGCGCTTGAGCGCGGCGCTCGTCGCCGGCTGCGACATGTTCAGGCGCACGGCCGCGCGCGACACGGTGCGCTCGGTCAGCAGCACGAGCAGGATGCGCATCAGCCGTGCATCGAGCACGTCGAGCGCGCCCGCGGCGTCGGACGCGTCGCGGGGCAGGGCGGTCGGGTCTAGCGGGGCCCGCATGCTGGTGCGCGTCCCGACGATACGAGGCGACCGCGCGATGCGGCAGCCGGCCGGCGGCCCGTCATTTTGCGAACGGCCAGCCGACGATCCGCTTCGGGCGCGGCGGCGCGTACGTGCGGACCTTCGACGTCTTCAGCTTCAGGCGCACCAGCGATTCGGCGAGCACGACCGCGGCCGATACGCCGTCGACGACCGGCACGCCGGTGCATTCCTCGATCTGCCGGTCGAGGCCGGCCATCCCGCCGCAGCCGAGGCAGATCACTTCCGCGTGATCGTCCTTCACCGCGCGCTGCGCCTGGCCGACGATCGATTCGATCGCGCGGGCCGGATTCTCCTCGAGTTCGAGCACCGCGAGGCCGCTCGCACGCACCGACGCACAGCGCGCATCGAGCCCGGCGAGCTTCAGGCGATCCTCGATCAGCGGCACCGTGCGGTCGAGCGTCGTGACGACCGAGTAGCGATGGCCGAGCAGCATCGCGACGCTCGCGGCCGCTTCGGTGATGTCGACGACGGGCACCGTCAGCAGTTCCTGCAGCCCTTCGCGGCCATGCTCGCCATAGCCGGCCTGGATCACCGCATCGTACGGTTCGTCGTAGCTCAACACGCGGTCCATCACGGCGATCGCGGCGAGGTAGCTCTCGAAGTTGCCTTCGACCGACTCCGCGCCGAAGCGCGGCGTCAGCCCGACGATCTCCGTGCCCGGCGACGCGGCGGCCTGCGCCTGCGCGGCGATCGCGTCGGTGATCGACTGGGTCGTGTTGACGTTGACTATCAGGATTCTCATCGGCGACTCCGTATGCGTGTGTGTCAGTGTCGCGCGCAGGCGACCGCGATGTGCTCGCCCGAGCGCGCTTCGTAGATCCGTTTGCGATCGGCCAGCAGCCAGTACACGCTGCCCGCGATCGCCGCACCGAGCAGCCACGAGAACGGCGTCATCGCGCTGAAGGCCGGCACGACGGCGAGCGTGATCGAGATCAGCGCGGACGGCACGAGTGCCGCGAGCGCCTTGCGGTTCACGCCGCGCGTGTAGAAGTAGGCGCCGCTCGGCGCTTCGGTGTAGAGGTCGGGCACGTTCACGCGCTGCTTGCGCACGAGCCAGTAGTCGACCGTGATGATCCCGTACAGCGGGCCGAGCAGCGCGCCGAGGCCGGACAGGAAATAGACGATCACGATCGGGCTGTTGTACAGGTTCCACGGCAGGATCAGCACGGCGATCGTCGCGCTGATCAGGCCCGCGCGGCGGAACGACAGGCGATGCGGCGCGAGGCTCGTCAGCACGAAGGCCGGCGCGACGAAGTTCGCCATGATGTTCACGGCCACCGTCACGATCAGGAAGGCGAGGCAGCCGAGCACGAGGAACAGCTTGTTCGGCACCGTCGCGATGATTTCCGTCGGGCTGTGGATGATGTGGCCGTTCAGCTTGAACTGCGCGCCGGCGAGCACGAAGCTGATCGTCGCGAATACGAGGATGTTGACCGGCAGCCCCCAGAAGTTGCCGACGCGCACCGTCTTCGGGCTCGGCGACGAGCGGGCGAAATCGCAGAAGTTGAGCACCAGCGTGCCGTAGATCGCGAGCCACAGCGAGCCGCCCGCGAAGATTTCCGTCCACATCTTCAGGCCGGTCATCGGCTTGCCGATCGACATTGCGAGGTGGCCGCCGGTGCGGCTGAACATCCATGCGGCGAGCGACAGCGTCGTGACGAGGATCACCGGGCCGGCGAGCCCCTCGTACTTGCGGACCATTTCCATCCCGTACGTGAGGATGCCGATCTGCACCAGCCAGATCGCGACGAACGTGATCCAGCCGAGCGTCGACAGCCCGAAGATCGCATTCTGGTCGAACGCGGCGAGGCCCGGCCAGATCGCGGTGAGCAGCACCCGCAGCACGACGGACGCGAGATAGGTCTGGATGCCGAACCATGCGATCGCGATCACCGCGCGGATCATCGCGGGCAGCATCGCGCCGTAGATGCCGAAGCTCATCCGGCTGATCACCGGGAACGGCACGCCGGTTTTCTGGCCCATGTAGCCGGTGAGGTTCATGAAGCCGTACACGAGCACCGCGCCGATCGCGAGCGACGCGAGCATCTGCCAGCCCGACAGGCCGAGCGCGAACAGCCCGATCGCGAACGAGTAGTTCGCGATGTTGTGCACGTCGTTGGTCCATAGCGCAAAGATGCTGTAGCGGCCCCAGGTCCGGCCTTCGGCCTGGGTCGGCGCGAGATCGGGGTTGTGCAGCCGCGGGCTCAGCGCGGGATCGCGCGCGGCCGGGTCGGTTCGATGCGATGCGTCGTCCGCGCCGGGCCCGAGGCCCGCGCGGTGAATGGCTTCCAGTTGCACGCCGTTGTCTCCTTCCATGTGCGGGGCGCGAAACCGGCCGCGTGTCGTACGCGGCGCGGGCCGGGCCCCGGTGGACGTTATGTCTCGGATTTGTTCGCGAGTATGGGCGGCGGCTACCACGATGGGAAATTAAATATTCGGCTGGGCGTCATTTGAAAAATGAATGAATCGCGTCGGGCCGCGGCGGCGGGGGACGGCACGCAAATTGCGGGTCAGCGGGTTCCATCCACATCGACATCAGCGGAGGTGTCATGCAGCGATATTCCATTCGTCACGTATCGCGAGCCGTCTTCGCCGGCATCCTGATCGCGGGCCTGGCGGCAGGCGCGGGTTGCCAGAAGAAGGGCGATAACGGCGCAGCCAGTTCAGATTCGAGCGCAGCGAGCGGCATGTCGGCCGCGCCTTCCACCGCGCCTTCGACCGCACCGTCGGGCATGCCGAGCAGTGGGGCGGACGCCGGCGCGAGCCTGCCGGGCGCGGCCTCCGCGCCGAGCGGCGCGAGCGGCGGCTGACCGACGGCGGATAGCCGGGGCGGACGGTGCGTCAGCGCGCCGTTCGCTGCTGAGGTGCGGTGCCCACTGGCACGCGCGCCGGACGGCGTGCGCGCGGCCGTGCGCATGAAAGATTTGCAAGGACCGTTGTAGCGATTTCCGGCCCGGCGGCGACGGCGTGACGCCGGCGTCCGCCGGCCGGGCAAGGAGGTGCGATGCAGAACGCGGAATCGAACCCTACCCCGGAAAAGCAGCGGGAACAGATCGAGAAGAGCCCGGTGAAGACGCCGGCGGCCGGCGACATGCCCGACGCGGTGACCCAGGCGGCGCAAGTGGCGCGGCGTCCGCTGACGCCGGAGGCGGTCGCCGGCAAAATGCCGACCGGCCTGCCGGAGATCGACGTCGACGCGCATGCGGTCGACAGCGGCGATCCGGTACGTCGGGCCGCCGGCCGGATCGTCACGCTCGACAACGCGAACATGGCGATGACCGACAACACGGTCGACGTCGACGGCAAGGGCATGGAGGCGCGCACCGGCGCGTCGGAGCTGCAGGACAACGTGATCTATTCGAACGCATCGCTCGACGAAGCGGTCGATACGCCCGACGAAGGGCTCGGCGGGATCGAGAGCCGGCCGTCCGGCAACATGCCGCAGATCGCGACGCGGCCGGGCTGGCGGGTGCGTCACGTCGGCGACGTCGATGTCGAGCACGGCGACAGCACGCGTGCCGAGCACGTGATCTGCCTCGAACGGTCCGACGACTGATAGCGGCGACCGATACCGGCATTCGAGGTAGTCGACGCGCGGCGGCCGGCGCACATCGCTCCGGCCGCCGCGACCGTTTCCGGCCCTTGCTGCGTTACTGCGGCCCCAGCTCCTGCGCGGACGTATCGGCGTCGTTGCCCTGCGCGACGAGCACGTGGATGTCGTTCGGCGTCACGTCGCCGACGCCGCCCGACGGAATCGTCAGGAGCAGCCAGTCCGCGTTGTTGCCGATGCTGACCGGCGCGGTCTTGAGGATCGGCGACTTGCTGCCGGCCGTCGTGACGACCACCTGGTACGTGCCGCCGTTCAGGTAGACCGAATCCTGCGTCGTCGCCGGTACGGCGTTCTGGTACGCGGCGCCCGCCATCGTCGGGCTGACCGTCGTGATGTCGGTGCCCGGCGGCACGACGTACACGTCGACGTTCTGCGCATTCGGCGATGCGTTGAAGCTGCGCACGCGCGCCTTGTCCGACAGCAGGCCCTTGTCATACGGATCGTCGATGACGGAGATCAGCGACGTCGTGCTCGGCAGCGCGATCGTCGTGTAGTGGTGACCGTTCGAGGCGCTGAACGCCTGGGACGCGATGGTCGCGGTCGTGCCCGACACGTCGTAGCTCGCGGTCTGCGTGCCCGAATCGACATCGTGATAGCGCGTCACGCCCTTGTAGGCGACGCCCGACTGGTCGACCTTCCCGTTCAGGTAGTAGTCGAGGTTCGGGCCGGCCGGCACCGCATTGATGAAGCGCGCCTGCGGCTTCGAGATACCGAGTACGGTGCCGGCGTCGTCGCCGCCGCCGCACGCCGCGAGTACGGAAATGACCGAGCACAGGGCCACTATCGTTCGTATTGATTTCATGTTGTCCTCTCGTTCAGGGAACCTGTTTGCGATGCAGAACCGCCGCGTGACGGATCGCGCGGGGCGCAGCGCCGGTTGGAAGGCAGATGACTGTCCGCCGGATGGCGGGCGCGAGGATGTCGCAAGCGGTGTGCCTGCGCGAGAAAAAACGGCGAGCGGCGGCGGGGGAAGCGCGCACGCGCCGGCGTGGCGGCGTGCGCGGGATGACGCGAGGCGTGGGAGGAGACCGCGCGAATCGGCGCGGTTGTAAAAAAGCAGCGTTGCGCGCGCGGCGCGATACGTCAGCGGTTCACGAGCCGGGCCGGATACGCGAGCGCGAGTGCGCAGCCGACCAGCATGCACGCGGCGAAACCATACAGACCCGCGCTTTGCGAATGGAACGTATCGCGCAGCCAGCCGATGAAATAGGTGCTGCCGAACCCGCCGAGGTTCGCGATCGAGCATGCGAACGCGATGCCGCCGGCGGCGGCCGAGCCCTTCAGGAACGTCGACGGCAGCGCCCACACGACCGGCATCGCGGCGGCCGCACCGGCGTTGATCAGCGAGAACAGCAGCACCGTGCCGAGCGTGCCGTGCGACGACGAAGCCGCGATCGCCAGCGCGACGGCCGACACCATGAACGGCACGACGATATGCCAGCGGCGTTCGCGTGCGCGGTCGGAGCTGGCGCCGCAGTACAGCGTCGCGAGCACCGCAGCGGCGTTCGGGATCACCATCAGCCAGCCGATCTGATATGCGTCCTTCACGCCGGTGTCGCGCAGGATCGTCGGCAGCCAGAAGCTCACCGCATACAGGCCGAGCAGCACGCACAGGTCGATCAGGCCGAGCGCCCACACCTTCGGATCGGAGAACGCCTTGCCGAGCGCGTGGCTCTTGTTGCCTGACGGATCGGCGTCGAGATTCGCGCGCAGCACCCGCTTCTCGTCGGCGTTCAGCCAGCGCGTGGATTCGATGCCGTTCGGCAGCCAGCGCAGCACCGCGAAGCCGAGCAGTACCGACGGCAGCGCTTCGAGCAGGAACAGCCACTGCCAGCCGCCGAGCCCGTGCGCGCCGTCGAACGCACGCATGATCCAGCCGGAAATCGGGCTGCCGATCATGCTCGACAGCGGCAGGCCCACCATGAACAGCGCGACGATGCGTGCGCGACGTGCATCGGGATACCACTGCGTCAGGTACAGCAGCACGCCCGGCAGGAAACCGGCTTCGGCGGCGCCGAGCAGGAAGCGCACGACGTAGAACTGCATCGGCGTATGCACGAACATCGTCGCGCCCGACAGCAGGCCCCACGTGATCATGATCCGCGCGATCCACAGCTTCGCGCCGACGCGTTGCAGCACCAGATTGCTTGGGACTTCGAACAGGATGTAGCCGGCGAAGAACAGCCCGGCGCCGAGGCCGTACACCGTGTCGCTGAACTTCAGCGCATCGAGCATCTGGAGCTTCGCGAGACCGATGTTGATGCGGTCGAGATAGGCCGCGAAGTAACACAGGCAGAAGAGGGTGATGAGGCGCAGCGTGACCTTGCGATAGAGAGGGCCGTGGGGCGCGTCGTCGGGGGAAACGGCGGCGCTCGGGTGTGCGGTAGACATGGGACTGCCCCTGTTCGAGTGTGACGGATGAATGGGTGGCTCGATCGTCGCGAGCGGGACGTTCCGCTGCGCACTGGAGTCTGTATATCACGTCAAATACGTAGCGTACACACTAGAAAATACCGAAGCGCACAGGCACGTATGCGGTCATCTTAAGGCAAGCGTTTGCATGACAAAAGTCCGTGTCATCAAAGGGGTTTTGGGTGATATGGAGTGTGCGCTGAAAAGATGGAGGCGCTGGCGATGGCGTGCACGAATTTCGTGCGTATGCACTCAAAATTGAAGTGTGTGCGCGAAAGCCGTCGGCAGCGCACGCATGCACAGGCGGTAGCCGCCGTGACGGTGCGTGGCTGGCCGGCACGACGCCGTGACGGGCGGGCGATCCGCCATGGATCGGACGAGCCTCACGCGCGACTTGCATGCAATTCCGCGAACCCTGATGCACCGCAATGACGCGACCGGCCGGCCGCCGGCCACCCCGATTTGAGGGTGTACACTGCTTGTCTTTCATTTGCATGCAGGCAAGGGCCTGCACTCTCATGGCGTCTTCCAAGGATTCGTACGATTTTCACGACCAGGTCGGGCATCTGCTGCGCCGCGCGTATCAGCGGCACGTTTCGATTTTCCAGGAAGCGATTCCCGATTCGGATCTCACGGCCGCGCAGTTCGTGACGCTGTGCGCGGTCAAGGAGCGGCAGGCGTGTTCGCTGAACGACATCGTCAAGGCGACCGCGATCGATCAGGCGACGATTCGCGGCGTCGTCGAGCGTCTGAAGACGCGCGCGCTGATCGAGGTGTTGCCCGACCCGAACGACGGCCGCAAGCTGATCGTGCGCGCGACAGCGGCTGGTCTCGCGTTGATCGACCGCACGGTGCCGTTCGCACGGCAGGTGACGGAGCGCACGTACGGCGCGCTCAATCCCGGTGAGCGGGTCGCACTGCAGTTCCTGCTGCGCAAGATGATGGAAGAAGACGGCGATGCCTGACGGGTGGCGCGCGGCCCAGACCCATCTACGTCGTGACGGGCGCTGCCGCGTCGGCGCGCATCAGCCGGCCGGCCTCGTGTAGCCGGGCGCGCACGGTTTCCGGCGTAAACGGCGGCGCGTAGAACCGTACGCCGGTGGCATCGAACAGCGCATTCGCAACTGCGGCCGGGCCTGGCACCGATGCCGATTCGCCCGCCCCGAGCGGCGGTTCGCCTTGCCTCGGCATCAATACGACGTCGACGTCTGGCACTTCCGCGAACGTCAGGATCGGATAACTCGCCCATTCGCGCGACGCGACCTTGCCGTCCGCGAACCGCACGCGCTCCTTCAGCGTGCGGCTCAATACCTGGATCACGTTGCCGTGGATCTGGTGGCGCACGCCATCCGGGTTGATCATCGTGCCCGTGTCCTGTCCGACCGTCACACGATCGATGCGGACCTCGCCCGACACGCGATCGACGCTCAGGTCGACGATCCAGGCCGACCACGCCGCGCCGAAACCGGGGAAACGGCTGTGCACGTAGCGCGCATACGCGATCCCGCGGCCGCGCACGAGCCGTGCTTCGTCGCGTTCGTCGAGCGGGCGCCGCACGCGTGGCGTCCACCCCGCGCGTTCGGCCACCGCCTGCAGCAATTCGATCGCACGCGTGTCCTGCAGATGGCGAATGCGGAACGCGAGCGGATCGACGCCGGTCAGCGCCGCGCATTCGTCGACGAACGCATCGTGCGCGAACGAGTTCGGCAACGCCGACACGCCGCGCAGCCACGACGCCCGCACGAGCGGCGCGAGATCCTCGCAGACGAAGCGACGATGCGGGCTGACATAAGGCGACACGGCCGTGCGGTCGCCCATCTCGAACACGCGCGGCGCGGGCGCGATTGCGCCGGTCAGCAGCGCCGCGAGCAGCGGCGCGTCGTTCGACGGATAGCGCGTCGTGAAGTCGTAGCTGAGCAGGCGGCCGTCGCGCGTGACGGTGCCCGTCACCTGCATCGACTGGCCCGCGCCTTTCGGTTCCCACAGATGTTCGTCTGCGCGCGACAACTGCACGCGCACCGGGCGGCCGACCGCGCGCGACAGCAGCAGCGCGTCGCCGCACACGTCGTCCGCGCCGTTGCGGCCGTAGCAGCCGGCCGCTTCCATCCGCACGACGTCGATATCGGCCTCATCGCGCGCGACGAGCGTCGCGAGGTCGTAGCGCAGCGACACGGGGTTCTGCGTGCCGGACCACACGGTGATCCGACCGTCGCCCGGCGCGCGGTAGTCGGCCAGCGCGCACGACGGGCCGATCGAGCCGTGCATCTGGAACGGCCACGCATAGGTGCGCGACAGCGTGAGCGTGTCCGGTTCCGTTCGCGCGGCGTCGACGTCGCCTTCGTCGAGCAGCACACGGCGGGTGGCCGGCGCGGTGGCGATCGCGGCGGCCGGCGCGTCGAGCGGCGGCAGCGCGGGAAGCGGCCGCCACGTCACGCGCAACTGGCGCGCGGCGCGGATCGCGTGCTCCTCGCGCTCGGCGACCACTCCGACGAAATCGCCGAGCGTGACGACGGCCACGAGCCCCGGTACGTCGGCCACCGATGCGCGATCGACGTCCACCAGCGACGTGCCGACGAACGGGCCGCTGTCGTGGCCCGCATACGGCGGGCGCACGACGCGGCCATGCAGCATGCCCGGCACGCGCATGTCGTGCACGAACGTGAGCTGGCCGGTCGCCTTCGCGGGCAGGTCGACGCGCGGCGACGCGCGGCCGACGATCCGGTAGTGCGCGGGGTCCTTCGTGCGGGTGTTCAGGTCGAGCGTCAGCGCGATCCGCCGTGCGGCGACGAGCGCGGCGAACGTGACCGCCTGTCCATCGGCTGAAATCGATCCATCGTCGATGCCCAGCCGTTCCACATCGACGCCGAATCGCTCGGCGGCGAGCGCCAGCAGCGCGTGACGGGCCTGCGCGGCCGCGCAGCGCAGCGGCGTCGCGGAAATCTGGATCGTCGCGCTCGCGATGGTCGGCCCCTGGTTCGGCGTCGCGGCCGTGTCGCCGAGCACCATCGTCACGCGCGCGGCCGGCACGTCGAGTTCCTCGGCGACGATCTGCGCGAGCGACGTGCGAATGCCGGTGCCGAGATCGACGTGTCCGTTGAACGCGAGGATGCGGCCGTCGTCGAGAATCGCGACGAACACTTCCGGCAGCGCCGGCACGTAGGACGACAGGCTGCCCGGCTGGCCGGGCGCCGGCTTCACGGGCGGGGCCGGTGACCGGATCACGGTCAGGCAGCCGGTGTGCGCGAGCAGTTCGGAGCGGTTCACGGGGGAGAGATCCTGTCGAGGAAGGCGCGGCCGGCGCCCGGTCGCGACGAAGGCGGCGTGCGGGCAGCGCGCGGCGCACGCGAGACGGCGGGTGGCCGCGGCGCGGCGGCGCATGCGGTCAATCTAGGTCGCCAAAACCGCAGCGTCAATTGCGCGCGGGTGTAGGCGTAGCTACCGCTGACGCCGCCCGAACCGCCCGAACCGCCGGAGCCACCCGCGCGACGCGGCAGTTCAGCGTGCCTGCACGGCATCGATCGCCGCGATCGCATCGTCGAGCGGCATCACGGCCGCATATTTCTGCTGCATGTCGAACAGGTTCGCGTCGTGCGGCGCGATCGCGCGATCGCCGACGCAATCGGCGAGCACGAGCGGGCGAAACCCGTGCGACATCGCGTCGACGACGCTCGCCCGTACGCAGCCGCTCGTCACGGCGCCCGCGACGAGCAGCGTCTGCACCGCGCGCTGCGCGAGCCACGGCGCGAGTTGCGTGCCGAAGAACGCGGACGGCACGGTCTTGCGCACGACGAGTTCGCCCGGCGCGGGCGTGAGCTCGGGCACGATCGCGCTGTTCGGATGATGCTCGGTCAGCGTCGCCATGCCGGGCACCTTCAGCGAGAACACGTTGTCGTCGCTGCCGTCGTCCGCATACACGATGCGGCTGTGCGCGACCGGCCAGCCGCGTTCGCGCGCGAGTGCGAGCGCACGCGTGGTGCGCGCGATCGCCGGCGCGATGTTGCCGCCGCCGAACGTCGCGGGATCGGCGAAGCCGACCACGAAATCGACGATCAGCAGTCCAATGTTGCCGTGCGGCGGAAGCGGCGTGCCGAAACCCTGCTGGCGATACACGTTCGCTTCGGCGTGACGGGAAAGATCGTTCATGGTGTCGGGGGCTCGTCGGTCAGGCGGGTTGATCGGTCACGCGGCCTTCGCGCACGACGGTCTCGCCGTCGAGCTCGACCGTGCAGCGGCGCAGCGGGATGTCGATATGACAGGTGGTCGTGCGGCTGCCGCCGCCTTCGTTGTTCGGGCCTAGCGAGAACAGGAAGTTGCCCTCGAACGCGCGCGCGTCCATTCCGATCGTCGCCTCGCGGTCGTACAGCCCGAGCGTCGACCAGCGCGCGCGCGGCTGCAGCCCCCAGCCGATATGCGAGATCGCATAGCCTTCGGGGTCGGCGAACGTTTCCATGTAGTCGCGCAGCAGGTCGGCGTCGACGCCGCCTTCGATACGCGTCGCATAGCCGCCTTCGACGGTCAGCGCGATCGGCTCGCGCACGTAGTGCTTCTGCGGCAGCAGGATGTCGCCGCGGTCGATCACGATCGTGCCGCGCGCGGTGCGATCGTTCGGATAGGTCAGCGCGAAGCCGCTCGGCCAGTGGTCCCAGCGGCCCGGCGCGTCGACGAAGCCGTATTCGGCGGTCGGCGGAAACTCGCCGAGCGGGCACACGAGCGTGGTGCCGGCCGCCGAACTCACGCGCATCTCGCGGGCCGCGGCGATTTTCTTCGACGCGGCGAGCACGCGCGTGCGGTCGGCCAGGGTCGGCACCATTCGTACCAGCACTTCGGGCGGTTCGACCGCGAGCAGGATCTTCGTGCCGGACTTCAGGATGTCGTGCTGTTCGGGCGAGAACAGCAGCGTCATCAGGTCGAGCACGAGGTCGCTCTCGCGCAGCGCGGCGATCGCGGCTTTGTTGCCGGTCAGCGGCGTCGTGCCGAGGTAGGCGAGCGGGTCGCGGCTGAACGCCTTGTCGCCGTTGACGGGCGGCAGGTCGAGCCGGTTGACGATCGCGCCCAGCGATTGCGTCGCGATCAGCGCGCACGACAGCGTCTGCGGATGGGTGGCCGCGCTCGTCAGGATCGTGACGGTCTGGCCCGGCTCGAGGCGCGACAGCGTGAGGACCTGCTTCCACGCGTCGATCAGTTGGGTATCGCTGACTGGCATCGTCGGCTCCGGTAAAGGCGTGAAGGAAAGGGCGCCGCGCTCAGGCCGCGAGCGGCGCGCCGAGGAAGTCGCCGAACGCCGCGTAGAAGCCCGCCGCGTTGTCCCACGGGATCATGTGGCCGGCGTCGGGCACGCGCACGTGTCGTATCGTCGGCGTCGCGCGCTGCAGCTCCGCGACGTCGTCGTCGCGCACCACGTCGCCGCGCTCGGCGGTGATCAGCAGCGACGGCACGGCCAGTTGCGCGGCATCCGCGTGGAAATCGTCGGTGTGGAAGCCTTCGTACGATGCGCGCACCGCGCGTTCGTCGCAGGTATGCAGCCATTCGGCGCGCAACCGCAGCTCGGCCTCGGTCCAGGTCGGGCAGAACGCGCGCATGCCGTCGGCATCGGTGCCGGCGCGCGCGAGCGCCATCGAGTCGATGTACCACGGCAGCTTGCCCGGATAGTCGCGGCGGTTCGGGCCCGACACGGGCGGATCGACCAGCACGACCGATGCGAGCCCGCGGATGCCGCGCCGGGCCGCGCGCGCGGCGATCCGCGCACCCATCGAATGGCCGACGAGGCTCGTGCGCGGCAGATCGAGCGCGGCGACGAGCGCCGCGACGTCGTCCGCCTGCGCATCGAGGCTGTAGTCGAGCGACGGCGACGCGTCCGACAGCCCGCGGCCGCGCACGTCGAGCACGTAGGTATCGAACGCCGCGCCGAATACTTCACCGACGAAGCCCCACGTGATCGCGGGGCTCGTGATGCCGGGAATCAGCACGATCGCCGGGCGCGACGCGCGTGCGCCGGTCGCGCCGCCGTAGCGCAGATAGTGCTGGCGGATGCCGTTGGCGCGAACATTCGCGCCGTACAGGAAAGTCGAGGACATGGGATGGCTCCGAAGTAGCGGTGGCGCTCAGTACGCGCCGGACAGCAGCGCGCCGGCGCCCGGCACGACCGGTTCGAGATCGAGTTCGCGCAGCATCGCGTAGGTGGTCGCGATCGCCGCGGTGATCACCGGCTTGCCCGTCATCGCCTCGACCTTCGCGACGGCCGGCAGCGACGGCATCTGCACGCATGCGGACAGCACGATCGCATCGGCGTCCTGGTAAGGCAGCGTCTTCACGATGTCGGGCAGGCGCTCCGGATCGTGGCGGCCGACGTCGAGGTTGTCGGGGATCTCCAGCGCGCGGTACGCGAGCACGTCGAAGCCTTCGTTGCGGATGTAGTCGACCACCAGCTCGGTGAGCGGCAGCATGTACGGCGCGACGACGACGATGCGCTTCGCGCCGATCACCTTCAGCGCGTCGACGAGCGCACCCGCGCTCGTCAGCACCGGCGCCTGTGCACCGTTGTCGGCCGTGTGCTTCGTGAGGCGCGCCTGCGACACGCGGTGATAACCGTGACCCATCGCCATGATCGCGACGAGGCACGCGTAGCCGAGCACGTCGACACGCGCATCGCTCAGTTCCACCGCGCAGCGGTCGGATTCGGCGTCCATTGCCGCGAGTTCTTCCTTGACGACCTTCTTCATCCGCATCCGGCTCGAGTGATACGTGAAGCGCTCGGGCCGGATCGCTTCGCGCAGCCGCAGCATCGCCGGGATCTCGGTCTCCATCGTCGTGTTGGAACTCGGCACGATCTGGCCGATGCGGTAGGTCTTGCTCATGACGGGAGGCTCCGTGTCGGTAAGGAGGGGGCGGCACGCTGGCGCGGGATCGCCGGATGTTGGGCAAAGTCTAGTGTGTACATTTGAAAATGGCAATGCATCAAAATTACGTCTGCCATGGGTAGATTGTTGGTGTGTATGGATTTCAGGAGATTTATTGGTGATTTCCCGGAGACGTCGGCATCGATCAATAATCTGCTTGTCCTGAATAAATTGAGTGTGTACGCTAAATAAACGCCATTCAATCCGCTCGCCCTGGCGCCGCGTTCGGCAATGGGCCCATGATCAGGAGATCCGCATGAGCAAACCCCGTATCGCAATCATCGGCGCCGGTCTCGGCGGCACGGCCGCTGCCGCGCTGCTGCAGCGCGGCGGTTACGACGTCGCGCTGTACGAGCAGGCGCCCGCGTTCTCGCGTCTCGGCGCGGGCATTCATCTCGGCCCGAACGTGATGAAGATCATGCGGCGCATCGGCTGCGAGGACGCGCTGGAAACGATGGGTTCGCATCCGGATTTCTGGTACAGCCGCGACTGGCGCACGGCCGACGTGCTGTCGCAGATTCCGCTCGGCGACTACGCGCGCAAGGCCTACGGCGCGAGCTACCTGACCGTGCATCGCGGCGATTTCCATGCGCTGATGACGCAGGCGGTGACGCCCGGCACGATCCGCTTCGGCAAGAAGCTCGCGGCGGTGGAGGACACGGGCAGCGATGTGCGCCTCACATTTACCGACGGCAGCATCGAGACGGCCGATATCGCGATCGGCGCGGACGGCGTGAATTCGCGGCTGCGCGAGCACCTGCTCGGCGCGGAACCGCCGCGCTACACCGGTTATGTCGCGCACCGCGCGGTGTTCCCGGCCGCGCTGCTCGGCAACAAGCCGTACGACATGTGCGTGAAGTGGTGGTCGGAGGATCGCCACATGATGGTCTACTACGTGACCGAGAAGCGCGACGAGTACTACTACGTGACGGGCGTGCCGCAGGCCGAATGGCCCGAGGGCGTGTCGATGGTCGACAGCAGCCGCGACGAGATGCGGGAGGCGTTCGCCGGTTTCCACGCTGACATCCAGCATCTGATCGACGTGTCGCCGTCGATCACCAAATGGCCGCTGCTCGAACGCGATCCGCTGCCGTTGTGGAGCCGCGGTCGGCTCGTGCTGCTCGGCGACGCGTGCCATCCGATGAAGCCGCACATGGCGCAGGGTGCGGCGATGGCGATCGAGGATGCCGCGATGCTCGCGCGCTGTCTCGACGAAGTCGGCGTCGGCGATTACGCGGGCGCGTTCGCGCTGTACGAGGCGAATCGCGCGGCACGCGCGTCGAAGGTGCAGCTCGTGTCGCACAACAACACGTGGCTGCGCACCAACGAGGACCCGTCGTGGGTATTCGGTTACGACGTGTTCGACGTGCCGCTCGAAGCGCCGTCGCGCAGCAACGTGGCGGCTGTGGCCTGACGCGCGGCGCCTGCGCCGGCCGGCGCTTTGCGTCCGCTTTGCAGCCGCTGCGCCGGCGCGGGAATCGATGCGCGGCAACGCGCATTTCGGCGTGTTATATGTCAGGCGCGCCGGCCGGCGCCAGCCGGCGGCTCGTGCCCGCCGCCGGCCGACGCCGGCCCGCCCGCCGTATTCCGGATCCCTTCATGTCCCATCCCGCTTCTCCGTCGCGGCCGCTGGCGTTTCGCGTGAACGGCACGCCGCACACCTTCGCCGACGCCGCGCCCGACGCGCCGCTGCTGCTGGTCCTGCGCAACGACTGCGCGCTCAACGGCCCGAAATACGGCTGCGGGCTCGGGCAGTGCGGGGCGTGCACGGTGCTCGTCGACGGGCAGGCCACGCGTTCGTGCGTCGTGCCGGCCGCCGCCGCGCACGGGCGCGACGTCACGACGCTGGAAGGGCTCGGGTCGTGCGATGCGCCGCATTCGATCCAGCGCGCGTTCATCGACGAGCAGGCCGCGCAATGCGGTTACTGCCTGAACGGCATGATCATGAGCACGAAGGCGCTGCTCGACCGTAACCCCGCGCCCGACGATGCGGCGATCCGGAACGCGTTGCGCTTCAACCTGTGCCGTTGCGGCACGCATCTGGAGATCATCCGCGCGGTGCATCGCGCCGCACGCTATCTGCGAGGCGGCGATGAAGCCTGACGCAGGTCAGCCGATGGCGCCGGCGTGTGTGGCGGAACCCGCGCCGCACGATGACGCGGCCGCCGCCGCCGCGCCGCCGCACCGCGCGCGCTACGCCTGGCCGATCGGCGATGCGCGCACGCCTGCATCGTTCGATATCGAAACGCGGACCGCGCCGGATGGCAGGATGACCACCTGGCGCTATCGCGCGCAGGCGGCCGGCTCAGCCACGAACGATGCTCGCGGAGCCGCGGCACGCGCCGATCCCGGCGCCGCATCGCCGTTCGTCTACCGGCACGCGCAGACGTCGATCGAGCTGGCCGATGCCGATGGCGCGATTCCCGGTCACGCGCACGTCTTTGCCCGCGAATCCTTCGTCGACGAACTCGCGGGCGCGTTGCGGCGCGACCCGGTCGCGTTGCGGTTGCAACATCTGGATGCCGCGCGGGACGCAGGGCCGCGCGAAACGATCCGGATGGTCACCGAACGCGCCGCCTGGGGCGTGCCGGTTGCGTCGCGGGCGAACGCGGCGTCGCGTGTCAGCGGTCGCGGCTTCGCCTTCGATGGCGAGCCGGTCGATGCGCGCGCAGTCGCATCCGCGTCCGCATCCGGCGACGATGCCGATCGTCACGGCGATCCGCACTGGTCCGCGTGGGTCGTGGATCTCGAGGTCGACCGTGCGACCGGCGATGTCGCGGTGCGGCGCGTCGTGGCCGGGCACGGCAGCGGCGAGCCGGGCGACGCGTCGCTGGCCGGCCTGCCCGCATGGCAGATCGAGGCCGCGATTTCCCGCGTGATGGGCGCACGGTTGTCCGCGCGGCCCGCGCACGACGAGACCGATGCCGGCGAGCGGGCCGACGCGATCGCGCACGAACTGATTGCAGTCGATGCGGCCGCGCATCGCGCGCACGGCGACCTGTCCGAACACGATGCGCAGCGAGTCGAACAGGCAGCCGCACCGGCCGCGGCTGCCATCGCCAACGCGCTGTACGACGCGACGGGCGTGCGTTTTCGCGCGCCGCCGTTCGATGCGGCGCACATTCGCGCCGCGCTCGCGCAACCGGTGCCGGCCGATGCCGCCGACAGGCCGCACGCGGCCCCGCGCCGCGCATCGCGCTGGCGTCGCTGGCTGGCCGGCGGCGGCGCGGGCGGCGTGGTCGGCGGGCTGATCGGGCTGGCGTGCGCGATCCTGCCGGGCCCCGCGCCGATCGCACCGCTCGGGCCTGTTGCGCCCGGTGGCGCGGACGGCGCGATGTGGAGCGCGGCCACGCTCGAACGCGGCCGTCTGGTCGCGCTCGCCGGCGATTGCGCGGTGTGCCACACGGCGCCCGGCGGCGCGACCAATGCGGGCGGGCTCGCGCTCGATACGCCGTTCGGCACGATCTACACGACGAACCTCACGCCCGATCCGGAAACCGGCATCGGCAACTGGTCGTATCCGGCGTTCGCCCGCGCGATGCGCGAAGGCATCTCGCGCGACGGCTCGCACCTGTACCCGGCGTTCCCGTACACCGCATTCGCGAAGCTGAGCGAGCCCGACCTGCTCGCGCTCTATGCGTACCTGATGTCGCAGCCGCCGGTGAAGCACGTGCCGCCGCAGACGAAGCTGCCGTTTCCGCTCGACCAGCGGCGGCTCGTGGCCGGCTGGAACTGGCTGTTTCACGACGCGCGGCCGTTTGCGCCGGACCCCGCGCGCTCGGCGATGTGGAATCGCGGCAAGTATCTGGTCGACGGCGCCGGGCACTGCGGCGCCTGCCACACGCCGCGCAACGCGCTCGGTGCGGAGAAGGGCGGCCTCGCGTACCTGTCGGGCGGCGAAGCGGAAGGCTGGGTCGCGCCGCCGCTCGTCGCGTCGGCGGCTTCACCCGTGCCGTGGACCGAAGGCGCGCTGTTCGACTATCTGCGTACCGGGTTCTCGGCACAGCACGGCGTCGCGGCCGGACCGATGGCGCCCGTCGTCGCGGGGCTCGCGGCGCTGCCCGAATCCGACGTGCGGGCGATCGCGCATTATCTGGCGTCGCTGTCGCCGCCCGTCGATGCGGCAATCGCCGCGGCTGCGGCCGACCGCCAGGCACGCGGCGCGGAAACCCTCGCGACGCTCGGCCTCGAGAACGGCCGCCGCGCGTTCGACGCGGCGTGCGCGGTGTGTCATGCGGAATCGGGCGGCGTCGGACATTTCGGCGTGCGGCCGCTGATGGGGCTCAACACGAGCGTGAGCCAGTCGACGCCGGACAATCTGCTGCGCGTGCTGCACCACGGGATCGACCAGCCGGCCACCGACCGGCTCGGCTACATGCCGGGCTTCGGCGATGCCTTCGACGATCGGCAGATGGCCGAGCTTGCCGCCTACATCCGCGCCCGCTACGCACCGGGGCAGCCGGCGTGGCGCAACCTCGCGGAAGCATCCGCGCGAATCCGTCAGGCGGGTGCACATTGACCGTCGCGCCGGCGTGAGCGGCCGCGCCGACGGGCATGCCGGGCGAAATGACCTGACGAACGAAAACGATGGCCGGCGACGGCTGTAATTCTTGCCAGATTCGGCCATCGTTTAACCATTCGAAACAATGTGTTCACCGAAAGGGGCATGATCTCCGGCGATCGAGCAGGCATACTGTCGCCTATGTTGCTCAATGCACGTCGACTGACGTGCGCCTGCCCTCCATGTCCATTCCAGTCTCTTTTCGAACCCTGCGATGGTTGACCATTGCGGCTGCTGCATGCTTGCTCGCCGCGTGTTCGACTGCTTCCGACGTGACCGCGACGTCGAACCCGAACGTATACACCGTGACGACGCGCACGGTCGGCGTGTCGACGACGTGGGCCGACGCCCACGAGAAGGCCGTCAACGAAGCCACCAACTACTGCACGCAGCGCGGGATGCGCGCCAGCGTGAAGCAGGAATCGCTGACCGGCGGCCGCCGCGTCGACGCACGCTCCGAACTCGCGTTCGAGTGTCATCCGACCTTCGAGACGGCGTCGAACCCGCGCGGTTGACCGACCGGCGGCATGATGACGCCGCCCGCGTTTTTCTTCCCCCGCCTGCAAACCGACCCGCGATGCCGTTCCGGCCCATCGCGGGTCGACGCACGTCCGGCGTCGGCCGGGCGAATCAGGCCGGCTGCGCCTCGTACAGCTTCACGCACGCGGAGAAGTCGAGCGTGCCGAGCCCCTGCTGGCTCATCGACTGATACAACTGCTGCGCGAGCGCGCCCATCCAGACCGGCTGATGCGCGCTGCGTGCGGCTTCGGTCGCGAGACCGAGATCCTTCAGCATCAGGTTCGCCGCGAAGCCGCCCGCATAGCCGCGCGCGGCCGGCGCGGTGTCGCTCACGCCCGGATACGGGTTGTACGTGTCCGAACTCCAGCAGCGGCCGGTCGACGTGTTGATGATGCCGGCCAGCACGGCCGGATCGATGCCGAGCGCGGCGCCGAGCGCCATCGCTTCCGATACGCCCATCATCGAGATGCCGAGCAGCAGGTTGTTGCAGATCTTCGCGATCTGCCCGGTGCCGGTGCCGCCGCAGTGCACGACGTTCCTGCCCATGTCGAGCAGCACCGGGCGGATGCGTTCGAACAGCGCGCCATCGGCGCCGACCATGAAGGTCAGCGTGCCGGCCTGCGCGCCGCCGGTGCCGCCCGACACGGGCGCGTCGGCGAGCGGGAAGTCGCGCTGCGCGGCCGCGTCGGCCACCGCGCGCACGGTGCCCGGATCGATCGTGCTGCAGTCGATCAGCGTCGCGCCGGCGCGTGCGCCGGCCAGCACGCCGTCGTCGCCGAGGTAGACGGCGCGCACGTGCTGCGCGGCCGGCAGCATCGTGATGATCAACGAGCCGCGCGCGGCGGCGTCACGCGGCGACGTCGCCGCCGCCGCGCCGGCGCGCACCGCGGCGTCGACCGCATGCGCGTCGAGGTCGAACACCGTCAGCGCGTGGCCGGCCTTGAGCAGGTTGGCGGCCATCGGGCCGCCCATGTTGCCGAGTCCGATGAAGGCGATTTCCATGTGCGGGCCCTCGCTCAACGCAGCGCGATCGTCGTGTTCACGCCGCCGGCCGTCGCGTCGTCGTCGAACCAGCGCGCGGTGACCGTCTTGGTCTGCGTGTAGAACTGCACGACCTGCTTGCCGTACGGGCCGAGATCGCCGAGCTTCGAGCCGCGCGAACCGGTGAAGCTGAAGTAGGGCACCGGCACCGGAATCGGGATGTTGATGCCGACCTGGCCGACGTCGATCTCGCTCTGGAACTTGCGCGCCGCCGCGCCGCTCTGCGTGAACAGCCCCACGCCGTTGCCCATCGGGTTGCGGTTGACGAGCGCGATCGCATCGTCGAGCGTGTCGGCTTCCATCACGACCACCACCGGCCCGAAAATTTCTTCCCTGTAGATCGACATGTCGGCCGTCACGCCCGAGAAGATGGTCGGGCCGACGAAGTTGCCGTGCTCGTAGCCGGGCACCTTCACGTCGCGGCCGTCGAGCAGCAGCGTCGCGCCTTCCTTCACGCCGGCGTCGATCAGCGACAGGATGCGCGCCTTCGCCGCCTTCGACACGACCGGGCCGACGTCGGTGCCGGCTTCGGCGCCCGCATTGACCTTCAACGCCTTCGCCTTGTCGACGAGATCGGGCAGCCAGTCGCGCGCCTTGCCGACCAGCACGACGACGGAGGTCGCCATGCAGCGCTGGCCGGCCGCGCCGAAGCCCGCGCCGACCAGCGCGTTGATCGACTGCTCGCGGTGCGCATCGGGCAGCACGACTGCGTGGTTCTTCGCGCCCATCATCGACTGCACGCGCTTGCCGTGCTGGCTGCCGAGGTTGTACACGTGCGTGCCGACGCGCGTCGAGCCGACGAACGAGATCGCCTTGATGTCCGGGTGCGTGCACAGGCGGTCGACCACCGTCTTGCCGCCGTGCACGACGTTCAGCACGCCTGGCGGCACACCGGCCTCGAGCGCGAGCTCGACGAGCTGCATCGTCGACAGCGGGTCCTGCTCGGACGGCTTCAGCACGAACGTGTTGCCGCATACGATCGCCATCGGGAACATCCACAGCGGAATCATCCCGGGGAAGTTGAACGGCGTGATGCCCGCGCAGACGCCGATCGGCTGACGCAGCGTGTAGGTATCGACGCCGCCCGCGACATTCTCCGCGAATTCGCCTTGCTGCAGCGTGCCGATCGAGCACGCGTGCTCGACCACTTCGAGGCCGCGGAAGATGTCGCCCTGCGCGTCGGGCAGCGTCTTGCCTTGCTCGGCCGTCAGCGTGTGCGCGATCCGTTCGAGATTGCGGCGCACGAGATCCTGGAACTTCAGCATGATGCGCAGCCGCGCGCCGATCGGCGTCGTCTTCCAGGTCTGGAATGCGCGCTGCGCGGACGCGATCGCGGCATCGACCTCGTCGAGCGTCGCGTACGGCACGCGGCCGATCACTTCCTGCGTCGCGGGGTTGACGATGTCGCCCCATTCGGTGCTGTGCGATTCGACGAATGCGCCGTCGATCAGCAGCTTGGCGGTGGGCAGGGCGAGGGTGGTCTGGGGAACTGCGGCGTTCATGGAACTCTCCGGGGAAACGATGTGCGATGACGAAAGGGGGGCTGCGTCCGCCGCGCGTGCTGGCGCGGCGGGCGACAGGACGAACTGAAGAGCGAATGCCGGCCGGCGTGCTCAGGCGCGCGCCGGGCGCATCAATGCGGTACACACGAGGGCGAACACGCCGAAGCCGACGAGGTACGCGATCACGTAGTGCGGCTGGCCGCCGCCGGCCTTGAGCAGCGACGTCGCGATCATCGGCGCGAAGCCGCCGCCGATCACGCCAGCCAGCTGCACCGACAGCGAGATGCCGCTGTAGCGGATTTCCGCCGGGAACTGCTGCGCGAACAGCAGCGATTCCGGCGCATAGAGGATCGGGAACACGACGCCGAGGCCGAGCACGATCGCCCACCATGCAGTCGACGTCTGCTGCGTGCCGAGCATCATGAAGAACGGCGCGGCGAACGCGCACATCAGCACGAGGCCGATCGCGAACATCCGGCGCTGCCCGATGCGGTCGCTCAGGTGCCCGCACAGCGGCATCGTCACGAGCGACAGCGCCGCGCCGGCCGTGATCGCGTGCAGCATCTCGGCCTTCGGCAGGTGCAACTGCTGCGTCGCGTAAGCGAGCGCGAACGTGACGACCATGTAGAACCAGGTGTTCTCGGCGGCGCGAGCGCCGACGATCGTCAGCACCTCGCGCGGATGGCGGCGCAGCGCGGCCGTCACCGGCGATTTCTCGGCCTTGCCCTGGCGCTGTATCTTCTCGAAGTCCGGCGATTCCGGCACCTTCGCGCGGATGAACCAGCCGAGGCCGACGAGCGCGATGCTCGCGAGGAACGGCACGCGCCAGCCCCACGACAGCATGTCGGCTTCCGGCAGCGCGGCCACCGCGGCCATCGCCACCGACGACAGGATCAGGCCGAGCCCGACGCCCGTCTGCGGCAGGCTGCCGAACAGCCCCTTGCGGCCCTTCGGCGCGTGCTCGACGGCCATCAGCACCGCGCCGCCCCATTCGCCGCCCACCGCCATGCCCTGCAGGAAGCGCATCGCGATCAGGAGCGCGGCGGCCCAGTAGCCGATGCTGTCGTACGACGGGATCAGCCCGATGATCATGCTCGGCACGCCCATCAGCAGCAGCGTGATCATCAGCATCGACTTGCGGCCGATGCGGTCGCCGAAGTGGCCGAACACGATGCCGCCCATCGGCCGCCCGATGAAGCCGACCGCGAACGTGCCGAACGCGGCGAGCGTGCCGACGACCGGGTCCAGCGACGGGAAGAAGATGCGGTTGAACACGAGCGCGGCGGCCGTGCCGTACAGGAAGAAGTCGTACCACTCGATCGTGGTGCCGGCCATGCTGGCCCAGCCGGCCAGCAGATAGTGCTTCGCGGTGCGCTCGGGCGCCGGCGTCGCGATGGTCGCATGCTCATCGAGGGTGGATCGGGTCTGCATGGTGTCTCCGGTTTTATTGCCCGCGGCTCATGGTCCGCAGGTCACGGTCGAGTATAGTTATGCGCAGATTCATGATGTACCGATAAAGAAACCGGTTGGATGTGCATTTATGCACATCGACGGCCGGCCCGGAGACGCCCGCCTTTTTTCCCTCGCCGATGCGACATGCCACCGAGCCGGTTTCCGGCAACCTGAACTGGGACGACCTGCGCTTTTTCCTCGAGGTCGCGCGCACGCAGCGCGCGAGCGGTGCCGCGAAGCGGCTCGGGGTCGACTACACGACCGTCGCGCGGCGCATCCGCGCGCTCGAGGCCGCGATGGGCACGCTGCTGTTCGACAAGTCGCGCTCGGGCGGCTTCACGCTGACGGCCGAAGGGCAGCGGCTCGTCGCGTATGCGGACGCGATGGAGACGACCGTGCAATCCGCGTGCGACCAGGTCGCGAACACCGGCGAGGCGCTGTCGGGCCACGTGCGGATCGGGTCGACCGAAGGGTTCGGCTGCTTTTTCCTCGCGCCGCAGCTCGCGCGGTTCCGCGCCGCGCATCCGCACGTGACGGTCGACCTGCTGCCGGTGCCGCATTTCGTCAACCTGCCCAAGCGCGAGGCCGATCTTGCGATCACGCTCGAACGGCCCGAGCGCGGGCCTTACGTGGTCACGAAGCTGTGCGACTACCAGTTGCGGCTCTATGCGACGCGCGACTATCTGGCGAACCACGCGCCGATCACGTGCACCGACGATCTCGCGCGGCACGCGTTCATCAGCTACGTCGACGATCTCGCGTTCAGTAACGAACTGCTGTACCTGGACCGCGCGGTGCCCGGCGCGACGGCGGGCTTGCGCACGACCAGCGTGATCGCGCAGGTTTTCGCGGCGCTGCAAGGCGGCGGCCTGGCGATCCTGCCGTGCTTCATGGCGGCCACGCAGCCGGCGCTGGTGCCCGTGCTGCCGAACGACGTGGTCGTCACGCGGTGTTTCTGGCTGACGTGCCGCGAGGATCTGCGCAAGCTGCGGCGCGTGACCGCGCTGTGGGATTACCTGCGCGCGGCGGCGGATGCGAATCGCGCGTTGCTGTCGGGGGAATCGGCTACGCTGCGCTTCGTCGGCGAGCCGGCATAGCGGTCGACGGGCGGCGCGCGATGGCGACGCGACGATCGATCTGGATCACAACACGGCCGGCGACGCTTCGACCGGCCAGCGGGGAGAGGGCAGATGGCGTTGACGCATGCGGGCAAGGTTTTCGTGGTGTGCGTGGTGGTATTCGGCGTGGTCGCTTACTGGCTCGCGTCGCGCATGGTGCGCCGCCAGACGGGCGGCAAGCGTGGGGCCGGCGGCGCGGTCGCGTTCTGGTGGCTCGTGTGTTTTTGCCTGGTGTCGCTGTCGTTCCCGTTCGCGTACTGGATCGGCGACGAGCTCTACGCACTGGCGGTGTCGCCGACATACGAAGCGACCGTCGTGTCCTACCAGTCCGAGTGGGACACCTGCGAGCGCCGCGACAGCTCGGGACGAACCTCGTCGTACCGGTGCATCAAGTACACGTCGATCCTGGAAGCCGTGATGCCGGATGGCGAACGTATCACGCTACCGGGCAACATTCGCTCGGGCGCCGTGCCCGACATCGGCGAGAAGGTCGATGTCGTGTTGCCGCAGGGCGCCCATCAGTGGCACGAGCGCAGCGTGCGCAGTATCGGGCTGCTGGCCGGCGGCACGGTGATGGTCGCGATCATCGGGTATTTCGTCTACCTGATCGCGGCGTACGGCGCCGGGAAGAAGATCGACGGCGCGGCCCGCTTCGGCGTGGCGGCGGTGCTGAATGGGCTCGTGCCGCTCGGCGCGCTGCTGATGGAAATTGCATTCCTCAGCGTGCCGTATCGCTACTGGGCGCGAGGCAATCCGGAACAGTGGCCCGTGTGGGTGCTGGCACTCTGCCTGCTGTTCGCGCTGGCGCTGCTGCCGTTGCTGCTCGTCTACGCGCGAACCGCATGGCGGGCGGTCGTGAAGTAACGGCGGCGCGGCATGCCTGTACCGCGCCTCGCGATCGCGGCGCGGGGGCCGGCCGCGCCGCAGGCCTTCAATCCGGGCAGCCGAGCCGATCCGCCAATTCGTTCAGATCCCTGACGTCGAAATCCCATGCCTCGTCGGCTTGCAGGTCGGTCGTCTGGCCGGGCCCGTGCTCGGTCGGGCGCAGCACGAACGCGGTCGACAGCCCGAGCCGGCGCGCGGCGCCCAGATCGCCGTTGTGCGCGGCCACCAGGCACAGCTCGGCCGGCGCGAGGCCGAGAATCTCGACCGCTTCGGTATAGACCGCCGGCGACGGCTTGTACGCGCGGGCGACCTCGGCGCCGAGAATCGCGTCCCACGGCAGCCCGCCGTGCTTCGCGACGTCGACCATCAGCCGGATATTGCCGTTCGACAGCGGCGCGATGATGTAGCGCTGCTTCAGCCGGTGCAGCCCGGCGACGGCATCCGGCCACGGATCGAGCCGGTGCCACGCGAGATTCAGCGCGTCGATGTCGGCTTCGGGCACGTCCACGATCCCGAAGCGGTCGAGCGTGCGCACGAGGTTCTCGCGATGCAGCACGTCGAGCCGCACGTAGCGGCGGCGTCCGCTGCGGATTTCTTCCATCGACGGCGAATACTCGGCGCGCCACGCATCGGCGAACGCGAACGGGTCGAGCGTCGGCGCGTGGCGGTCCAGGAACGCGGCGGCGCCGCGCGCGACACCGCTTCTCCAGTCGACGATCGTTCCGAAGACATCGAAAACGAGCGCCTTGATTTCGGCAGGGTTCGTCATGGTGATCCAGTGAAGGTCGTTCGATGAGGGTTCACATCGCCGTGCCGCCGGATGGCGCGGCGCCGGTTCGATCGACATTGAATCACGGATACGAAAACGCGGCCGGGGAGGCCGCGATAGGTGGCTCGCGCGCCGGTCACGCCGGCGCCAGCGAGCGGGGGCAGGGCGCGCGGCGCCGGCCGGACTGCGCCGGCCGCCGCGCGCGTCCTCGCCGGTCAGCTCTTGTCGTACGAGAACTGGATGCCGGCCGTGCCGCCGGTTTCGATGAACAGGTTGATGAACGCCGGCACGGTGGCGCTGCGCGCCCAGTCGCGCTGCAATTCGCAGAACAGCTGCGCGACGCTGATCATCCGGCCGCCGGCCTGCTCGATGCGGCGCAGCGCCGCTTCGTGCGCGGCGACCGACGTGCCGCCGACCGCATCGACGACCACGTACACCTCGTAGCCGGCCTTCAGCGCATCGAGCGCCGGGAAGGTCAGGCATGCCTCGGTCCACAGCGCGGTCATGATCAGTTTCTTGCGGCCGGTCGCCTCGACGGCCTGGCGGAACTCGACGTCTTCCCACGAGTTGATGCTCGTGCGGTCGTAGGTCGGATAGCCTTCGAGCGCCGCGCGCAGTTGCGGGATCGGCGGCTTGTTCAGCCCGGTCTTCACGTTGACGGTCGAGTGGACGATCGGGAGGTCGTACGCGACCGCCGCCTTCGATGCGCCGACGATGTTGTTGATCAGCAGCTGGCGATCCATCGACGCGATGGAGTTCACCTGGACCGGCTGGTAATCGATGACGATGAACGCGGCGTTCTGCGGGGTGAGCAGGTGGTCGTTCGCGGGGTCGCGAATCGGTTCGCTTGCCATGGTTGCCTCCAGAGAGGGTTCGGGAATGTGAAGGGATACGTCGAAACAGGATGCTATGCGTGCAACAACCGCCGTTCCAGTCCCTTAAAATGCCGTCAGTGTTCTATGAATGGAACAATCATGGATGACCTGAACGACCTCTACTATTTCGTGAAGGTGGTCGAACACGGCGGATTCACGCAGGCCGGGCGCGCGCTGGACGTGCCGAAATCGACGCTGAGCCGGCGCATCGCGGCGCTGGAAGCGAGGTACGACGTGCGGCTGCTGCAGCGCACGACGCGCCATTTCACGGTCACGGAAACCGGGCGCGAATTCTACGAGCGCTGTCTCGCCGTGCTGGTGGAAGCCGACGCGGCGCGCGAGGTGATCGAGCGCCGGCACGCGGAGCCGCGCGGCATCGTGCGTGTGAGTTGCCCGACCGCCTTGCTCGAATTCCGCGTGAGCGAACTCGTCGCCCGTTTCATGGCGATTCATCCGCAGGTGCACGTGCACCTCGAAGCGACGAATCGCCGCGTCGACCTGCTGAGCGAAGGGTTCGACCTGGCGCTGCGCGTGCGCTTCCCGCCGCTGGAGGACAGCGATCTCGTGATGCGTGTGCTCGCCGACAGCCCGCAGCGGCTGGTGGCCGCGCCGCAGTGGCTGGACGGGCGCACCGCGCCGTCGGACCCGGCGGAGCTGATCGGCGTGCCGAGCCTCGACTGGGGGCCGGCGCGGCATCACGTGTGGCAACTGGTCGGGCCGAACGGCGAGCATGCGCAGTTGCGCCATCACCCGCGCTTCGTGACCGACGACATGCACGCGCTGCGCGATGCGGCGATTCACGGCGTCGGCATCGTGCAATTGCCGTGCATGGTCGTCGAGGACGACCTGCGCGACGGCACGCTGGTCGACGTGCTGCCCGGCTGGGCGCCGAAGGGCGGCGTGGTGCACGCGGTGTTTCCGTCGCGGCGCGGATTGCTGCCGCGCGTGCGCCTCCTGATCGATTTCCTGGCCGAGCACATCCGGAAGGATTGACGGGGCGGCGCGCCCGCGTTTTCGTGCGGCGCAGCAACCTGGCGGCGCGCCGGTCGCCGCCGGCGAGCCGCCAGGCAACCGAGCGTATCCCCTGATGCAAGCGGATACGCCGATCGTCACGGATTGGTGTTAAATACATTTCGGCGCGCCCTGGCTCGGCGCGCGAAACGGGGCGCACCGGGTATCGGCGTAAACCCGGGGCGGACAGGGTACGAAAAGGCACGAAATATCGATAACGAATCGGGCGCATCAGACCCGGTCGGACAGACGGCAGGATTCATATTGAATACCGAACCGCAAAGTTCTCGCTACAGCCTCGGGCTCGCCGCGGAAGTACTCGCATCCGAGCAGAGCGTACTGAGGCTGATCACGCGCAACACGCCGCTGCCGGAACTGTTGGTCGAGGTTTGCCGGCGTGCCGAGGCTTTGCTCGGCGACGGCGCGTCCTGCACGATCCTGCTGCTCGATACGGACGGCGTGCACGTGCGCGTCGGCGCGGCGCCGTCGTTGCCCGCGCAGTACAGCGCGGCGATCGACGGCGCGACGATCGGGCCCGCGGCCGGCTCGTGCGGCACGGCGATGTACGAGCGCCGGATGGTCGCCGTCGAAGACATCGAAACCGATCCACTGTGGGCCGACTACCGCGCCATCGCGTTGCCGCTGGGCTTGCGCGCGTGCTGGTCGGTGCCGTTCCTCGACGAGGCGGGCGCCGTGCTCGGCGCGTTCGCCGTCTATCACCACCGGCCGTGCCGGCCGAGCGACGAGGAAACCGCGCTGTTGCGCGATATCGGCAACAGCGTCGGCCTCGCGGTGCACCAGGACCGGATCGCGCGACAACTCGCGCGCAGCGAGGAACATCACCGGCTCGTCGTCAACAGCCTGAGCGAGGGCATCCTCGTCATATCGCGCGAAGGCGTCGTGATCGCGAGCAATCCGAGCGCGAACCGGATGATGCGCGTGAAGGGCGAACTCGTCGGCCGCCGGCTGTCGACGGTGATCCTGCGCAAGCTGCGCGAGGACGGCACGCCGCTCGACCCGCACGACTGGCCGAGCCGGCGCGCGCTCGAGACGGCCACGCCGATGCTCGACTATACGGTCGGCTTCGGTCTCGCGGACGGCGACATCATCTGGGTGCGCGGCAACGCGGTGCCGATCGTGAGGCCGGGCGAGACGCAGGCCGACTCGGTGCTCGTGTCGTTCAACGACATCGGCCCCGTGCGCGAAGCGCAGCAGCAGTTGCGCTACATGGCGACCCGCGACGCGCTGACGGGCCTCTACAACCGCCGCTGGCTCGGCGACCGCATGCGCGAGCTGTTCTGCGTGCGCGATGCGGCGGCCGGGCCGGCGCGCGTCGCGATCCTGTTCATCGATCTGGTCGGCTTCAAGAAGGTCAACGACACGGCCGGCCACGACGCGGGCGACGCGCTGCTGCGCAGCGTCGCCGCGCGGCTCGCGGCCTGCGGGGAGGGCCGCTACGCGCTCACGCGCGTCGGCGGCGACGAGTTCGTGATCCTCGTCGACGACTGCGACGATCCCGATCGCCTGTCGGTGCTCGCACGCGAGGTGATCGAGGCGATCGCGAAGCCGTTCGCGATCGCGAACAACGAGTACTGGCTCGGCGTATCGATCGGCATCAGCGTCGCGCCGCGCGACGGCGACGATGCCGTGACGCTGATGCGCAACGCCGATTCGGCGATGTACGACGCGAAGCAGCGCGGCCGCAACCACTTCACGTTCTTCACCGCGCAGCTCAACCTGCGGCTGCAGCGCCGCTTCGCGATCGAGCAGTCGCTGCGGCGCGCGCTCGCGTCGGACCTGCTGCGGCTCGCGTATCAACCCGTCGTCGATGCGCGCAGCGGCCGCACGGTCGGCGCCGAGGCGCTGCTGCGCTGGACGAGCCCCGAGCTCGGGCCGATGTCGCCGGCGGAATTCATCCCGGTCGCGGAAGATACCGGGCTGATCGTCGCGATCGGCCAGTGGGTGCTCGAAACCGCGTGCCGGCAGGCGGCCGAGTGGCGCCGCACGATCGCGCCGGACCTGATGCTGGCCGTCAACCTGTCGCCGCGGCAGTTTCACGAGGGGCTCGTCGAATCGGTCGGCCGCTGTCTCGCGCAGACGCGGCTCGACCCGTCGGCGCTCGAACTGGAGATCACCGAAGGCGTGCTGATGAACGACACGGACACCGTGCTGCCGATGCTCGAAGCGCTCACGGACATGAACGTGCGGATCTCGGTCGACGATTTCGGCACCGGCTATTCGTCGCTCGCGTACCTGAAGCGCTTTCCGCTGCACAACCTGAAGGTCGACCGCTCGTTCGTGTCGGGCGTGCCCGATCATCACGATTCGGTCGCGATCACGCAGGCGGTCGTCGCGATGGCGCATTCGCTCGGGATGAAGGTCACGGCCGAAGGCGTCGAGACGCAGGCGCAGTCGTGGTTTCTGCAGCAGATCGGCTGCGACATGCAGCAGGGCTATCTGTTCAGCCGGCCGCTGGATGCGAGCGATTACGCGCGCCGGCTCGGCGCCGCATGAAAGCGCGCTCGGCGGCGTTCCGCTAGTGCGCGCCGAATCCGCCGGCGCCCGGCGGCGGCGGCGACGGATCGATCTCGACCCGGTTCTTACCTTCGTGCTTCGCGCGATAGAGCGCGCGGTCGGCCGCCTCGATCAGGACGGTCGTCGGCAGGCCGGGGGCGGGCACGATGCTCGCGCCGCCGATGCTGATCGTCACGGTGTGGTTGCCCGTCGACGAATGCGCGTGCCGCAGTCGCAGCGCCTCGACCGCGAGGCGGATCTTCTCGCCGAGCAGCCGCGCGGCGCCCGGCGACGAGGCCGGCATCACGACCGCGAATTCCTCGCCGCCGAAGCGCGCGGCGAAATCGCCCGATTGCCCGAGGCAGCGCTCGATCGTCGAGGCGATCTGCTTGAGCACGCTGTCGCCCGACACGTGTCCGTACGTGTCGTTGTAGAGCTTGAAGTTGTCGACGTCGATCATCAGCAGCGACAGCTCGCTGCGCTCGCGCGCGCCGCGCCGCCACTCGGCGGCCAGGTATTCGTCGAGATAGCGCCGGTTCGAGAGCCCGGTCAGGCCGTCGGAGTGCGTGAGGCGCCGCAGCTCGAGATTGGCCTCGAGCAGTTGCTGCTGCGACTGCCGCAGCGCGCGATAGGCTTCGTCGCGCTGCAGCAGGTTCAGGTACGAGCGCGAGTGGTAGCGGATGCGCGCGACGAGTTCGATGCGATCGGGCAGCTTGACCAGGTAGTCGTTCGCGCCGGACGCGAACGCGGCGCTCTTGATCACCGGCTCTTCCTGCGTCGACAGCACGATGATCGGCACGTCGCGCGTCGCCGGATTCGCGCGGTACGCCTTCACGAGGCTCAGCCCGTCGGTGCCCGGCATCACGAGGTCCTGCAGGATCACGGTCGGGCGCGTCTCGACCGCGGTGGCCATCGCGTCGTCCGAACGCGGGCAGTAGTGGAAGTCGATGCCTTCCTCGTCGACGAGCGCGCGCCGCACGGCTTCCGCGACGATCGTCTGGTCGTCGACCAGCAACACCATCGCCGGCGCGTCGGCGGGCGACGCGGTCGGGCCGCCCGGCGGTCGAGTCAGGTCAATCGTCATGGTCGATGCGGGTTGTGGCGGTGGTCGCGGTCGTTGCAGGGGCAGGCATGGGTGTTGCGCGTGGTCATCGTCGGGGTTCAGATCCGCGCCAGCGCCGCCAGTTCGCCCGCGATGCGCCCGAGCGGCAGGATCGCCCGCGCCGCGCCGAGCGTCGCGGCCGCCTTCGGCATCCCGTACACGGCGCTGGTCGCCTCGTCCTGCGCGATCGTATGGTAGCCCTTCATCCGCAGCGCCTTCAGGCCGATCGCGCCGTCGCGGCCCATCCCCGTGAGCAGCACGCCGATCACGCGGCCCGGCCAGTGCTCGGTCAGGCTGTTGAAGAATACGTCGACCGACGGACGATACGGCGTGGCGGCCGGCTCCCGCGTGTATTCGAGCGTGCCGGCGCGCGTGATGCGCAGGTGATCGTCGGTCGCGGCGAGCAGCGCGACGCCCGGCTGCGGGCGGTCGCCTTCGCGCGCGACGCGCACGGCGAGCCGGGTCTGGCCGTCGAGCCATTGCGCCATGCCTTCCGCGAACGCACGATCGACGTGCTGCACGATCACGATCGGCGCATTGAAATCGGCCGGCAGGTTGCCGAGGATCGACGCGAGCGCGCCGGGGCCGCCGGCCGATGCGCCGATCGCGATCAGCGGGCCGGCGCCGCCGCGCGCGGCCGCGCCGGCGAGGCGCGAGCTGCCCGGTGCGTCGAGCAGGCGGCCGATCTGGTCGATCTTCGCGAGCAGCAGTTTCGTCGTGTCGCCGGCCGCGCCGTCGCCGAGCCGCGGCGTGTCGACCGCGTCGAGCGCACCGGCGCCCATCGCCTCGAACACGCGCCACGCGTTCGCGCCGATGCAGCTCGTCACGATCAGGATCGCGCACGGTCGTTCGGAGCGCATGATCCGACGCGTCGCCTCGATCCCGTCGAATTTCGGCATGATCAGATCCATCAGCACGATGTCGGGCGGCTGGGCGGCGCACAGTTCGACGGCCTGCGGGCCGTCGGTCGCGACCCACAGCACGCGATGCTCGGGCCGTCGCGCAATCGCGCGGCGCATCGCCTCGACGGCAAGCGGGAGGTCGTTGACGATGCCGATGTTCACAAGCGGAATTCTCCGGTCGGTTCGTAGTGTTGGAGGTGGGCCGGGTTCATGGAAGGGCGCAGCCTGTTCGGCGCGGCCGGGCGGCATCGGCGGCCGGACGGCACGGCATTCTTTTCGGTTGGCGACGCCCGAATGCTGTCATGCGGCGCGGGCGGCGGCAATCGAAAAATATGCGCATTGTGCGGTTTCAGTACGTTTCCTCTATGGCGATCCCGCATTGCCGGCAAGCGGGGCGGTCGATCCTGTCCGACAGGCCGCAAAAGTCCGCATGTTACCGTGCCGGCATCGACAAAAAAGCAAGGAGAGAACCGGATGAGCGCGCCCGATACCGTCCTCGTCAGCCGCAACCCGTACGCGCCGATCGTGATCGAGCAGGACGGCCGTTTGCTGTACCGGATCCACATCGAGAGCGGGCACGCGTCGTTCGACCGCGATTTTCCGGTCGAACCCGATGCGGTGCGGGTGCTGCGCGACGATGCCGAGCGCTACTACTTCCTGTTCGCGGCGCTTCACCATCCGTACCAGCTGAGCGCGACGAACCTCTCCGACGCGCAGCGCGAGCGTTATTTCGGCACGATCCTGTTCGCCGGCCGCGACGAAGTCGAAGCCTTCATGACGGAACGCGATCGGGCCAGCAACGGCGCGGTGGCGAACTTGCTGAGCATCTTCACGCAGGCCGATTACCGGCAACTGCGCGAGGGCCGGTGGTTCGGCATGGGCGCGGGCATGCCGGCCGCGTAGCGGGCCGTAGCGCACATCGGGCCGCGCGGCGGCCGTGCCGCCACGCCGTCAATGGCTGCGCGCGTAGCCCTGGATCAGCGCGCGCATCATCCCTTCGACCGTCGCGTCGCGCAGGTCGGCTTCCTGCTCGGCTTCCTCGACGAGCGCGGCATAGGCGGTCGCGAGCGTCACGCGGTCGACTTCATGGCGTTGCTCCATCAGCGTCACCATCCCGTCCTTCGCCAGATGAGCGGAGAACGCGCGGCTGCCGATGGTCTGGAATACGTCAATCATGGCGGCTCTCCCGTACGTTGCCGATGCTCTTCAGTGTAGTCGGCGCTCCGGGGCTGCGCCACGCGCGCCGGGCGGCCCGATTCATCCGATGAAACGCGGCCGGCACATGGCGCGGGCACGGTGTCCATCGGCTTCAACGTTTACCCGAACCGGCAAATTGTCGACTTTTTATCGATAAAGTCTCGTGTTAGATTGCGCCGTCCGAGCCCGATGCAAACCGGGCCGGCCGCGCGTGGCCGACGTGCCGCGCGTCCAGACACAAGGAGGGGAAATGCTGGTGCTGATTGGGGTGCCGATCGTCGTGATCGGCTTCGCGCTGCGCTTCAATGCGCTGCTGGTGGTCACGATCGCGGGGCTCGCGACGGGGCTGGCGGGCGGGCTGAATCTCGTCGACATCGTCAGTGCGTTCGGCAAGGCGTTCACCGAGAACCGCTACATGGGGCTGATCTGGCTCACGCTGCCGGTGATCGCGCTGCTCGAGCGCAACGGGCTCAAGGAGCAGGCGAAACGGATGATCTCGCGGGTGCAGGCGGCCACCACGGGCCGCGTGCTGATGCTGTATTTCGTGCTGCGCCAGGCGACCGCCGCGCTCGGCCTCACGTCGCTCGGCGGCCACGCGCAGATGGTGCGGCCGCTGATCGCGCCGATGGCCGAGGCCGCCGCGGTCGGCCGGCACGGCGAGCTGCCCGAGGCGGTGCGCCAGCAGATCCGCGCGCATGCGTCGGGCGCCGACAACGTCGCCGTGTTCTTCGGCGAGGACATCTTCATCGCGATCCAGTCGATCCTGCTGATCAAGGGCTTTCTCGAACAGAACGGCATCGCCATCGAGCCGCTGCACCTGTCGGTGTGGGCGATCCCGACCGCGATCGCCGCGCTGCTGATCCACTGTACGCGCCTCGCGCTGCTCGACCGCCGGCTCGCGCGCGGCTTCGGCCTGGTCAGGCAGGAGGGCGCGCGATGATCGGCCTCGAATCGCTGTACACGCTCGCGGGGCTGATGTTCGCCGCGTTCGCGTACTTCAACCTGACGGATCGCACGAACCCGCGGCGCGTCGTCAATTTCGCGTTCTGGGCCATCTACGCGGTCACGTTCCTGTTCGGCGCACTGCTGCCGCATTTCGTGACGGGGTGCCTCGCGATCGCGCTCGCGGTGATCGCCGGCTCCGGCAAGCTGGGCCGCGGCCGGTCCGACGAGGCCGGCGAAGCGGCGGCCGGGCGGCGCGAGACGCTCGCGCAGCGCTTCGGCAACCGGCTGTTCCTGCCCGCGCTGCTGATTCCGCTCGTCACGCTGATCGGCACGTTCGCGCTGAAGCTCGTGCCGTTCGTCGAGCCGAAGAGCGTGACGCTGATCTCGCTCGTGCTCGGCACGATCGTCGCGTTCGTCGTCGCGCTCGCGATGCTGCGCGATTCGCCCGTGCATGCGCTGAAGGAGGCGCGCCACACGATGGATGCGGTCGGCTGGGCCGCGATCCTGCCGCAGATGCTCGCGGCGCTCGGCGCGCTGTTCGCGGTCGCGGGCGTCGGCGGCGTGGTGTCGGGGCTCGTGAAGGACTGGGTGCCGATCGATTCGCCGTTCGCGGTGGTCGCGGCCTATACGGTCGGCATGGCGCTGTTCACGATGATCATGGGCAACGGCTTCGCCGCGTTCCCGGTGATGACGGCCGGCATCGGCCTGCCGCTGATCGTCCACCAGTTCCACGGCAATCCGGCGATCATGGGCGCGATCGGGATGCTGAGCGGCTTCTGCGGTACGCTGATGACGCCGATGGCCGCGAACTTCAACATCGTGCCCGCGGCGCTGCTCGAACTGAAGGACAAGAACGGCGTGATCAAGGCGCAGTGGCCGACCGCCGTGCTGCTGCTGGCCGTGAACACGCTGCTGATGTACGCGTTCGTATTCCGCTTCTGATTCGATGGACGAGATCCTCATGACCGACCGACTCACCCCCGAACTCGCGTCGAAATTCGCGTCGCTCGCGCTCGCGCACCTGACCCGCGAATATCCGAACAAGCTCACGCATGCGCTCGAAGGTCCGCACGACGTGCAGGGCCCGCGCGCATTGCACCCGATCTTCTACGGCAGCTACGACTGGCATTCGTGCGTGCACGGCTACTGGCTCGTGCTGCGCGTGCTCGAACGCTACCCGGCACTGCCGGAAGCCGAGCGCATCGTCGCGACCGTCGATGCGCATTTCACCGACGCGAACGTCGCCGGCGAGCGCGCGTATCTCGCGCTGCCGCACAACGCCGGCTTCGAGCGGCCGTACGGCTGGGCGTGGCTGCTCGCGCTCGCCGCGCAGCTCGAGCGGCTCGCGCTGAAGGGCGCGCTGCCGCAGGCCGCGCGCTGGGCGAAGACGCTGGCGCCGCTGGCCGACCTGTTCGTGTCGCGCTTCGAGACGTTCCTGCCGAAGGCGACCTATCCGCTGCGCGTCGGCACGCATTTCAACACCGCGTTCGCGCTGGCGCTCACGCTCGATTTCGCCCGCGACACGCAGCGCGACGGGCTCGCGGCGCTGATCGTCGATACCGCGAAGCGCTGGCACCTGAACGACGTCGCATGCCAGGCGTGGGAGCCGTCGGGCGACGAATTCCTGTCGCCCGCGCTGATGGAAGCCGAACTGATGCGGCGGGTGCTGCCGGCCGCCGAATTCGACGGCTGGTTCGTGCGCTTCCTGCCCGATCTCGCGCAAGGCGAGCCGGCGACGCTGTTCGAGCCGGCGACGGTCAGCGACCGCAGCGACGGCAAGATCGCGCACCTCGACGGGCTGAACCTGAGCCGCGCGTGGTGCCAGCGTTCGCTGGCCGGCGCGCTGCCGGAAGGCGATGCGCGGCGCGCGAAGCTGCTCGATGCGGCCGATCGGCATCTCGCGAGCGCGCTCGCGCACGTGGCCGGCGATTACATGGGCGAGCACTGGCTCGCGACGTTCGCGTTGCTCGCGCTGGACGCGTAGCGCGCCATCGGGCTTTCGTGGAAGGCGACCGCCTTTGCGTCGTGCGCAACACCGCTTTCCACGACAGGGCCGACGCGCGGCGGCGACGACTCGCTACACTGCCGTACCGGTTGGACGGGCCCCGGCATCAGGCCCGCGAGCAAGGAGACAGAAGAGGATGGAGACCCCACGCGCAGCGGTCGTCACGTACCGCGGCAATGCGATCGAGAACACGCACGTCGCCCATGTGGCGGTCGTCGATGCACGCGGCCGGCTGCTGGCCCGGTTCGGCGATCCGTACCGGATGACGCTCGCGCGGTCGGCGGCCAAGCCGGCCCAGGCGCTGTCGGTGATCGAGACGGGCGCGCCGGAACGCTTCGGCTTCGACGATGCGGACATCGCGCTGATGTGCGCGTCGCACAGCAGCGAGGATCGTCACATCGAACGCACGCGCGCGATGCTCGCGAAGGTGGCCGCGCACGAATCGGATCTGCGCTGCGGCGGCCATCCGCCGTTGTCCGATGCGGTGTACCGGTCGTGGATCAAGCGCGATTACACGCCCACCGGCGTATGCAGCAACTGTTCGGGCAAGCATGTCGGGATGCTGGCCGGCGCGCAGGCGATCGGCGCGGCGATCGCCGATTATCATCTGCCCGACCATCCGATGCAGATGCGCGTGAAGCAGGTGGTGGCCGACGCGTGCGGCCTGCGCGACGATGAAGTCGACTGGGGCATCGACGGCTGCAATCTGCCGACGCCGGCGTTCTCGCTGGACCGGCTGGCGCGCCTGTACGCGTCGCTGGCCGACGGCGCGGACGCGGTGGAAGCGGGCGGTGCGGTGACCGAGCGGGTGCGTGCACTGGCGCGCATTCATCGTGCGATGACCGCCTATCCGGAACTGGTCGCGGGCGACGGACGCTATTGCACGGTGCTGATGAACGCGTTCGGCGGGCAGGTGGTCGGCAAGCTCGGCGCCGATGCGTGCTACGGGATCGGCGTGCGCGCGTCGGAACGCACGCGGCAACTCGGCGCGGATGGCGCGCTCGGCATCTCGGTGAAGATCGAGGACGGCAATCTCGACGTGCTGTATATGGTCGTCAGCGAAATCCTCGAGCGGCTGCAGATCGGCACGGCCGAGCAGCGCGCGCAACTGGCCGCGTTCCACCGGCCGCGGATGCTCAATACGCAGGGCGTCGAATTCGGGCACGCGACGTTCCCGTTCGAATTGCAGGCGGCTTAGGGCCTGTTCACGCTAATCAACGGGCTTGCGCTGGCCCCCAGAAGGGCCGAGCGCAAGGATTGCGACGAAGCGAATACTCGACGTATTCGCGAGGAGCATGACGCGGCGATCGGCCCTTCTGGGGGCCAGCCCCGCGAATGAATTTTTCCAAACAGGGGAACGTGCCTTTCCGCCCGCATGGCGGCGTCGTTCGTCGTTGCAATAGCTACGGCTATTGCGCCTCCTTTCTCCTTGCCCTGCGGGCGGAAAGGCACGTTCGCAAGCCCGTTATTAGCGTGAACAGGCCCTAACGCCGCCGCCGCGTCGATGCCGCCGGCCCGCGAGCCGGGCCGCGCATCGGCGCGCTACGCGCGTGCGTCGCGAATCTTCGCCAGCTCCCGCTCCGACAACTCGCCGATCTGCGCGAGGTGTTCCGCCAGAAAATCCTTGAGCACGCGCAGCTTCGCCGAGCTGCGCCGGTTCGCCAGATACGCGATGTAGATGTATTCGCCGGTCAGCCGGTTTTGCAGCCGGTAACGCGGCAGCACGGCTTCGAGCTGGCCGCTCGCGAGCAGGTCGCGTACCAGCCAGATCTCGAATTCCGCGATGCCGAGCCCCGCGCAGGTCGCTTCCAGCAGCAGCTCCGAGTGGTCGGTGACGAGGTTGCCGGCCGGCAGCACGCTGTGCTGCGTGTCGCCGCTCACGAGCGCCCAGCGCGGATCGCCTTCCGGGTGCACGTAGCGCAGGCAGTTGTGGTGCGTCAGGTCGTCCGGCGTTGCGGGGCGCCCGCAACGGTCGAGGTAGCCGGGCGTCGCGCACAGGATGCTGTCGTTGCGCGACAGCCGGTGGACGACCAGGTTGTCCAGGTAGTTCTCGCCTTCGTGGATGTCGAGGTCGAAGCCGCCGGCTACGAGGTCGTTGTGGTTGTCGGTGAGCCGCACGTCGAGCTGGATCGTCGGATAGCGAGCGAGAAACGGTGCGATCAGCGGCGCGAGATGACGGCGGCCGAACGCGACCGGCGCGGTGAGCTTCAGCGGGCCGCTCGGCTGCGCGTTCAGCTCGGCGACGACGCGCAGCGTGTCGTCGAGATCGGCGATCAGCGTGACCGCGCGCTCCAGGTAGATATGGCCGGCTTCGGTGAGCGTCACGCTGTGCGTGGAGCGGTGCAGCAGCGCGACGCCGAGCGCCTCCTCGATCGCCGTGACCTTGCGCGCGACGGTTGACGTCGATACGTGCATCTCCTTCGCGACCGCCGAAAAACTCCCTGTTTCGACCACCCGCACGAACGCGCGCATCGCGCCCAGATGATCGATGCCGGTTTCTCTCGCGCCTTTTTTCATTCGATTCTCGCTGTTGCGTCCCACGCAAAACCGCTTTCGATAATACAGAAGCGAGCTTGTTTTTGCAAAGGCATAGAATGCGAACCCGTCGCGTCGGGAAGCGGCGAACGACGAGCGGGCACGAGACATCCAGGAGGGGCACGATGACCGAAAACGGCTTCCGCGTCGAAGCGGATCTTTTAGGCAAACGAAGTATTCCGGATACCGCCTATTACGGCGTCCATACGCTGCGCGCGAAAGAGAATTTCGACATTTCCGGCCGCACCATTGCGGCGCTGCCGTACCTCGTGATGGCGCTCGCGTCCGTGAAGGAAGCGGCGGCCGACGCCAATTGCGAACTGGGGCTGCTGCCGCGGCCGTACCGCGATGCGATCGCCGCCGCGTGCGTCGAGATCCGCGAAGGGCGGCTTCACGACCAGTTCGTCGTCGACGTGATCCAGGGCGGCGCCGGCACGTCGACCAACATGAACGCGAACGAGGTGATCTGCAACCGCGCGCTCGAAATCATGGGGCACGCGCGCGGGCAGTACGAATACCTGCACCCGAACGAGCACGTCAATCTCGCGCAGAGCACCAACGACGTCTATCCGACCGCGATCCGCATCGCGACCTGCTTCGCGGTCGAGCACCTGCTCGAGGCGATGGCGCGGCTGCGCGATGCGTTCGCGGAGCGCGCCGACGCGTTCGCCGGCTTGCTGAAGCTCGGTCGCACGCAGTTGCAGGACGCGGTGCCGATGACGCTCGGCCAGGAATTCTCGACCTACGCGGTGATGCTGACGGAAGACATCGCGCGGCTGCAGGAGGCCGGCTGGCTGATCCGCGAGATCAACCTCGGCGCGACCGCGATCGGCACGGGCATCACCGCGCATCCGCAGTACGCGGAGAAGGCGCTGGCCGCGCTGCGCCGCATCACCGGGCTCGACCTGAGCACCGCGCCGAACCTGATCGAGGCGACGCAGGATTGCGGCGCGTTCGTGCAGGTGTCGGGCGTGCTCAAGCGGATCGCCGTCAAGCTGTCGAAGATCTGCAACGACCTGCGGCTGCTGTCGAGCGGCCCGCGCGCGGGCTTCGGCGAGATCAACCTGCCGCCCGTACAGGCCGGCTCGTCGATCATGCCCGGCAAGGTGAATCCGGTGATCCCGGAAGTCGTCAACCAGGTCGCGTTCGAGGTGTTCGGCAACGACCTGACCATCACCTTCGCGGCCGAGGCCGGCCAGCTTCAGCTCAACGCGTTCGAACCGGTGATCGCGAGCGCGCTGTTCCGCAGCTTCAGCCACCTGACGGCCGCCTGCACGACGCTCGCGCAGCGATGCGTGAGCGGCATCACCGCGAATCCCGAGCGGCTGCGCGAAACGATGGAGCGCTCGGTCGCGCTCGCGACCGCGCTGAACCCGTACATCGGCTACAAGCGCGCGACCGCCGTGGCCGCCGAAGCGCATGCGACCGGCAAATCGATCCGCGAGGTCGTGCTGGCGCACGAACTGATGACCGACGCGCAACTCGACGAAGCGCTGCAGCCCGAAGCGCTGATCCGGCCGCGGGCGTTCTGACGCCGGCCGGCTCGCAGCCGTACCGAAAGCGCCCCCGGAGCGGGGCGCGACACATCTACAAACAACGGAGACTCACGATGACACACCCCAGCGAGCGCCCGGCCGGCCCGGCCGGCGGCGCGGATGCCGCGCATGCCGACCCCGATGCGATGTTCGCGTCGCACGAAGCCGGCTACGCGAAGCAGTTGAAGCCGCGGCACGTGCAGATGATCGCGATGGGCGGGGCGATCGGCACCGGCCTCTTTCTCGGCGCGGGCGGCCGCCTGCAAAGCGCGGGGCCGGCGCTCGCGCTCGTGTATCTCGTGTGCGGCGTGTTCGCGTTCCTGATCATGCGCGCGCTCGGCGAGCTCGTGATGCACCGGCCGACCAGCGGCAGCTTCGTGTCGTACGCACGGGAGTTCATGGGCGAACGCGCGTCGTTCGTCGCGGGCTGGATGTACTACCTGAACTGGGCGACGACCGGCATCGTCGACATCACCGCGGTCGCGATCTACATGAAGTACTGGGCCGTGTTCACCGACGTGCCGCAATGGGTGTTCGCGCTCGGCGCGCTCGGGATCGTGTCGGTGATGAACATGATCGGCGTGAAGGTGTTCGGCGAGATGGAGTTCTGGTTCTCGCTCGTCAAGGTCGGCACGCTTGCGGTGTTTCTCGCGGTCGGCGCGGTGTTTCTCGCGAGCGGCCATCCGGTGGCGGGGCAGATGACGGGGCTGCATCTCGTCGCGGATCACGGCGGGATCTTCCCGCACGGCATCCTGCCGGCCGTGCTGATCGTGCAGGGCGTCGTGTTCGCGTACGCGAGCATCGAGCTCGTCGGCGTCGCCGCGGGCGAGACGGCTGACGCGCGCAAGGTGCTGCCGAAGGCGATCAACAGCGTGATGTGGCGCATCGCGCTGTTCTATGTCGGCTCGGTCGTGCTGCTGACGATGCTGCTGCCGTGGACCGCGTACAGCGCGCACGAAAGTCCGTTCGTCACGTTCTTCAGCAAGCTCGGCGTGCCGTACGTCGGTACGGTGATGAACGTCGTGGTGCTGACCGCCGCGCTGTCGAGCCTGAATTCCGGCCTCTATTCGACGGGCCGCGTGCTGCGCTCGCTCGCGATGGGCGGCTCGGCGCCGCGTTTCGTGTCGCGGATGAACGCGCGCGGCGTGCCGTACGGCGGCATCCTGATCACGGTGGCGATCAACGCGATCGGCGTGCCGCTCAACTACATCGTGCCGGCCCAGGCGTTCGAGATCGTGCTGAACATGGCGTCGCTCGGGATCATCACGACGTGGGGCTTCATCGTGATGTGCCAGATCCTGTTCCGCCGCGCGGTCGATCGCGGCGAGATGAAGGCCGTGTCGTTCCGGATGCCGGGCGCACCGTTCACGTCGTGGCTCACGCTCGCTTTCCTGGTCGGCGTGCTGGTGCTGATGGCGTTCGACTACCCGGGCGGCACGTGGACCATCGCGATGATTCCGGTCGTCGTGCTCGCGCTGGTGATCGGCTGGAAGCTGGCGAAACGCGGCGCCGAGCGCGAGCGGGCGGCGGCGATGCCGGCATCCGTGCGTGGCGTGGCGGACCCTGCGCGGAACGCGTGACGACATGTACCGGGGGGCGGTCCGTTCGCGGGCCGGCGCCCCTGGGGCGTTCGGTTCACATTCAGTTAGTTCAACCCGGTGCGCTCACCGACCCATCGGCCGAAATCGCCGGCCATCTTCGCGGTCAGCTCGTGGCCGGCAGCATACAGCCGCGTGTCGTGCGCGACGCCGAGCGCCGTCAGCTTCGCGTCGGCCTTGTCCGCCCACGAGACGGGCAGCTTGTCGTCGAAGCGGCCGTGCATCACCAGCGCGTGCAGCGTGCTCAATGCATCGCGCGGCGCGATCAGCGGATCGATTTCCGGCAGGATGCGCCCGCACAGCACGGCGAACGCGCTGACGTCGCCCGGCGACGTGAGGCCGACGCTCGCGCTCATGATGCCGCCCTGACTGAAGCCGGCGATCACGGTCGGCAACGCGGGCGTTGCGTCATCCTGCACCCGCAGCGCATGCAGCAGCGTGATCAGTTGCACGCGGCTCTCGTCCGCGCGCGTCGCATCGATTTCAGGGCCGTTCGGGCCGAAGCGCACCGGAAACCACGCATGCTGACTGGGACCGAACGTGAGCGGGCCGCGCAGGAACGCGATTTCGATGCGCGGATCGATCACGTCGGCCACGTTCAGCAGGTTGGTTTCGTTGCCGCCGACGCCGTGCAGCAGCAACAGGCGCCTGGCGGGGCGGCCGGCGGCCGGGCGCAGCCGGTACTGCAGGCCGGAATCGGGATCGGTGGTCAGCGGCAGGACGTCGGTCATCGCGTGGGTCCGGTTGGGGGAGTGATCCGACAGTCTAGAACGCCCGGCGGGGCGAGGTGAATCGCCGGATTGCGATTGATTCTTTCTCGCCAGGAATGAATTGACCGGCTTGAAAGTTTTTTGTCAGAATCGGGTGCGACCACCGACACACCGGGAGATCCGATGATTTCGACGAAAAGATTTGAAGCCGACGATGCCAAAGCTGAACGGCTTCCCAACGACGCGGGATTCGGCGCTCGCGGTTCCCATGAACCTCGTCGCAGCGCAGTGAGCGCGAACGAGCCGGCGCTGGAGCAGTGGGCGTGGCTGGCACCTCTGATCGGACCAATAGACCCGGAGTTTGAAAACGCGCTCGCGTCGCGACCCGCGATTTCAGACGAGAGCGGATGCATTTGACGTTGCGGCAGCAAGCGAATGCGCAAACGTTTTACCGGTATTCGACCGGATTGAATTGTCGGATCGAGAAATAAAAGAATGAATATCCAGATCCGATTTGCCGAGGTCACCGGGCAAGCCGGACGGGACGCCCGGGCCAGCAGTTAACGGCCCGTCCAATAAGAACTTTAGCCTTTTCTCCCTGCAATTAATCATTGCGATTTCCTCAATGGCCGATTGATTTTCGGTCATCGGACAGTCATACACCATCCCCGATAATTCGGCGCTCACATTCTTTCAATAGACCAAAGGGCGATCGAACCCGGATCGCTGCGGGGAGCTGTACTCATGACCATCCGTCATCGCATTACGCTGCTAGTCGTCCTGACGTTCTTCGCGCTGTCCGCGATCGGCATCTACGCCGTGTACCAGACGCGCAAGAGCGCATCCGAGGTGCGTCAGGTCACCCAGGGAATCGTGCCGAGCGCGCTCGCGTCGGCGGATCTCGTCGCCGATGTGAAGAACATCCAGATCGCGACGATGACGCTCGTCTACGCGCCCGACGCGAACACCGCCGCCCAGGCGCGCGACGAGCTGAAGGCGAAGCAGGCTGCACTGCGCGCCGCACTCGACGCGCAGGCGAAATCGGCGGTCGGCCAGGCGCAGGTCGGGCTCGTCGCGCAGGCGAAGGACAGCGCCGCGAACTATTTCGCGGCGATCGCCGACACCGTGCAGATGAAGACGGACGGCAAGGCCGAGATGGCGCAGGCCTACCTGTTCGCGAACGTCGCGCAGTATCGCGATGAACTCGAAAGCATCGTCGACACGCTGCGCGTCGAGAAGAACCGCCAGAAGGACGACGCGATCGGCGCGCTGAACGGGATGCTCGCGACCACGGCGACCGCGATCGCGGGCGTCGCCGGCACGGTGATCGTGCTGCTGACCGCGCTCGGCTTCGTGCTGTATCGCCAGATCACGCGCCCGCTGATCGGGATGCAGACGGCGATGAGCGAGATCGCGACGAGCCAGGATTTCACGCGCCGCGTGCCGGTGGGCCGGATGGACGAGATCGGCCATTCGATCGTCGCGTTCAACGGGATGATCGAGAAGATCCAGGAGAACGCCGCGCAACTGAAGCAGAAGACGGCCGACATCCAGGCGATGCTGCAGAACATGCAGCAGGGCATCCTGACCGTCGTCGAGGGCGGCGTCGTGCACGCGGAGTATTCGGCGTACCTCGAAACCATCTTCGAGACGAACGACATCGCCGGCCGCGACCTGATGGCGCTCGTGTTCGACGATTCGGCGATCGGCGCCGACGCGCGCTCGCAGGTCGACGCGGCCGTGCACGCGTGCCTCGGCGAGGACAGCATGAACTTCGAATTCAACGAGCACCTGCTCGTCAACGAAGTCGCGAAGCGGATGCCGGACGGCCGCGAGAAGTGGCTCGACCTGAGCTGGTCGGCGATCACCGACGAGACCGACACGGTGGTGCGCCTGATGCTGTGCGTGCGCGACGTGACCGAGATCCGCGAGCTGACTGCGCAGGCCGGCGAACAGCAGCGCCGCCTCGAGATGATCGGCGAGATTTTGTCGATCAGCCAGGACAAGTTCCACGACTTCGTGCACAGCGCGAAGGGCTTCCTCAGCGAGAACGAGCGGATGATTCGCCAGCACGAGCGCGTCGATCATTCGATCGTCGCGGCGCTGTTCCGCAACATGCATACGATCAAGGGCAATGCGCGCACGTACAGCCTTCAGCATCTGACGAACATCGTCCACGAAGCGGAGCAGGCGTACGAATCGCTGCGCCGCGCGGACAGCGGCCCCGAGTGGAACCGCGACGCGCTGATGGAGGATCTGGCGCGCGTACGCGAGGCCGTCGACCACTACGCGACGATCAACGCGGTCACGCTCGGTCGCAGCGGCGAGCCGGCCCAGAACGGCGCCGATTTCCTGATGGTCGAGCGCGCGCACATCAGCGAGAGCCTGCGGGTGCTCGACGGCGCCGATCCGGCCAACGCATCCGACTGGCACGCGGCGCGCGATGCGGTACGGCGCATGCTGAGCCAGCTCGGCACGCAAGGGATCGGCGAAGCGCTTGGCGGCGTGATCGAGTCGCTACCGTCGCTCGCGGCCGAGCTCGGCAAGCCGGCGCCCGTCGTACACATCGACAGCCACGGCCAGCGCGTGCGCAGCGAGATCGTCGCGACGCTGAAGAACGTGTTCATGCACCTGCTGCGCAATGCGATCGACCACGGGATCGAGTCATCCGATGCGCGGCGCGCGGCCGGCAAGCCGGCATCCGGCACGATCGACATCGCGGTCGGCGTGGGCGGCGGCGAACTGTGGTTCGTGCTCGCCGACGACGGCCGCGGCCTCGCGCTCGACCGGATTCGCGGCATCGCGCGCGAGCGCGGCTGGATCGATGCCGCAAGCGAAGCGGCGCTGTCCGACGAGGACGTCGCCGAGCTGATCTTCCGGCCGGGCTTCTCGACCGCGCAGACGGTGACCGAAGTATCGGGGCGCGGCGTCGGCATGGACGCGGTGCGCAATTTCCTGAAGCGCGACGGCGGCGATATCGCGCTGCGCTTCACCGACGATCGCGTCGGTGCGCCGTATCGCGCATTCGAGACGATCGTGTCGCTACCGGCACGCTTCGCGGCGGACGGCGCCGCGCCCGGCACGGGGCACGCGCAGCGCGCACGCGTCGCGGATATCGACGCAGCGGAGTGACGGCGTGATCGTGCAGGCGTGGATGACTCAGATGGCCGCTGCGCTGGCGGGCGGCGTGGTCGTCGCGATGGCGGCGGCGATCGTGTTTCGTGCGATGCGCCAACGGCTCGTCGCGGTGCTGACGCGCGAGGCCGACGCGTTGCGCGACGCGCTCGACGCAGCCGCCGCACGCGCAGATGACGCGGCGTCCGCGCATGCGGAAGCGGCCGACGCATGGGCGCAACGCGAGGCGCAGCTCGGGGAGGCGCTGACGCGCGAGACAGCCGCGAACGGCGCGCAGCGCGACGAGTTGCAGGCGCTGTCGGCCGACCGCGCGGTGCTCGCGCAGCATGCGATGAAGATCGCCGACGAAGCCGCGCGCCTGCGCGGGCTGGCCGGCACGTTCGAGCGCTGGCACGAGCAGATGATCTCGCTGACCACGCAGAACCAGGACATGCGCGCGAAGAACCTGGAGCTGTCGGCGATCGTCGCGCACGTGTCGATCGTGTCGCTGAACGCGTCGATCGAGGCGGCGCGCGCGGGCGCGGCCGGGCGTGGTTTCTCGATCGTCGCGAGCGAGGTGCGCGGGCTGGCCGCGCGTTCGCAGCAACTGTCGAACAGCTATCGCGACAGCCTGAACCGCAACGATCTCGTGACGGCCGCGACGTTCCAGGATATCCAGGCCGGCGGCAAGATGATCACGGCCGCGCTCGCGACCGTCGAGACGCTGGCCGGGCAACTGCACGCGCGGATCGAAGGAGAGGCCGCGTGATCAGCGCGCAGGCGAGGGCGGGTTTCGAACGGATCTTCTTCGATGCCGCGCGCACGCGGCTCGCCGCCGGCGGCACGTGCGACATCCGGCCGGCCGCCGGTCACGACCCCGACGCGCCCGATCGGGGGCACGCGAAGCCGCGATCGAAGCCGAAGGTGCCCGAGTATGTGGTCGTGCTGACGATCTCGGCGCTGCATTTCCGCCTGCTGCTCGCGCTGCGTTTCAGCGACGACGACGCGACGCGCCGCCATTTCGCCGGCGCGACGGCGGGCACGAACAGCCAGCGGCCGCTGACCGACGCGTTCATGGAGGTCGCGAACCTGTGTTGCGGCGCGATCAACCAGGCATTGACCACGCCGTTTCCCGATCTCGGGATGTCGACGCCTTACCTGCTGAGCGGCGCGAGCATCGACTACCTGCATGCGCTCGCACCCGATTACGTGGCCGCGTACGACCTGACGCTCGACGGCGACGTGCGGGTCGGCGCGACGCTGTGCGTGTGCGCGAACGCGCCGGTCGATTTCCACGTACCGGAAACGGCCGCGGTGGACACCGGCGGCGAGCTCGAACTGTTCTGACCGACCATCAGGAATCGATGAGATGACCGAAGACCAACCCGTCAGCAAGGTGCTCGTGCTCGATGACAGCCGCGTGCACGCCGATGCGATCAAGCGTTTCTGCGACGCCCACAACCTGGTCGGCCTGACCGTGCGGCGCAGCCGGCTGCTGAAGGTGCTGCGCTCGAACATCGATCTCGGCGCGATCCTGCTGGCCGAGGATTACGGCGGCTCGCCGGCCGAGAGCGCGATCATCGCGACGCAGATCGACGCACTGCGCCCGGAACTGCCGATCATCCTGCGCCGCGAATCGCTGGCGTCGCGCGACGGGCTGCCCGATGCGCTCGCGCGGGTCGCGTGCGCGGCCTACGTCGCCGACGACATGACGCCGCTCGCGCGCGCGATCGACGAATACCTGTTCGGCCGCGACTACCCGAACGCGCTGGTGCGCGGCATCTCGGAGATCACCGAGGCGCGCATCGACAGCCTGTTCCCGGGCATGACGATCGAGCACGACACGCCGTGCATCGTGCGCGACCAGATCATCTTCGGCGAGGTGTTCAGCCTGATCGCGCTCGAAAGCGCATGGTGCCGTGGCTACATGCTGCTGCAGACGAGCGAGCAGCCGCTGCTCGACATGCTCGGCGGCACGCGCGACGGCGGCCGCGCGCCGGATTTCCGCGACGTGAACAGCGTGCTCGGCGAGCTGACCAACCTCGTGTGGGGCGCGTTCAAGAACCGCTATCTCGGCGACGCCGAGGCGCTGGCGCGCCATCCGGTGCAGGTGCCGCTCGTCGTCAATCACAAGCAGAAGTTCATCTCGTTCGGCGGCGACTGTCCGCAGCTCTGTTTCAAGTACCGGATGACCGATCCGGCATCGGGGCGCTCGGTCCGTCTCGACCAGCGTTTCGTGTTCAGCCTGAGCTGGTCGCCGGAGGATTTCCGCGAATCGGTCCAGGACGTCGGACCGATGGTCGAGGCGGGCGAACTCGAACTGTTTTGAATGTTGAAGTCAGCAACGACGAAAGGGGAATACGACATGGCAAAGATTCTGGTGGTCGACGATTCGGGCACGGTGCGCGACGAAGTGGCAGGCTTCCTGCGCAATCACGGGCTCGACGTCGCGACGGCCGTCGACGGCAAGGACGGGCTCGCGAAGCTCAAGGCGACGCCCGGCGTGCGTCTCGTGATCAGCGACGTGAACATGCCGAACATGGACGGCCTGACGATGGTCGAGAAGATTCGCGGCGAACTGGCGAACACGGCGGTCAACGTCGTGATGCTGACGACCGAAAGCAGCCCGGCGATGAAGGAGCGCGGCAAGGCCGCCGGCGTGAAGGGCTGGATCGTGAAGCCGTTCAAGGGCGATGCGGTGCTCGACGCGCTGAAGAAGCTCGCGGGCTGACGCGCGGCCGGCGAGCCGCTTGCGGACGCAATTTACAGCGTGCCGGGATGTCCGTATCCTGCCGGATGCCGAGGGCGGCATGGCGGCGCATCATGCGCCGCATGCCCGGCATTGACGAACATCAGGAGCGGAACGAAGCAGATGGCATCCGAAATCGGGCGACCCGCTGCGCAGCACATCGAGTGGCGGATCGCGAAGGGCATCGTTTTTACCATCGTGGGCACGTGCATGCTGATCGGCACTGCGTTATATGCGCAGTCGACACGCGAATTCCTGCGAACCTCGGTCGTCGTGCCGGGGCGCGTGGTCAAGCTGAACGCAGGCCCGCATCATCCGGAGATCACGTTCACGACGCTCGCGGGTGAGCAGGTCGACTATGCGCAAGGCGGCGCCGTCAGCGTCGAGGACGGCGCGATGGTCGAAGTGCGCTATGCGCCGAACGCGCCGAGGACGACCGCGCGGATGAACACGTTCGGCGCGATCTGGGGCGATGTGCTGGCGTTCGGCGTGATGGGCGCGGTCTTTTTCGTCGGCGGGGTCGGTCAGTTGCGGTCGGGCGTTCGCATGTGGCGCAGCGGGCGCAAGCGGACGTGACCGCCCGCTGCGCGCTGAAACTTGTCGCACCCGGCAAGTAGAACATCATGGCGCTCACATGGCACGGCGGGCCGATCCGGTCGTCACGCACACGATTGCATGTGCGGCGTCGCAGTACGTTGCCTCGTTACTTCACAGGACATTCCAGCATGACAATTCGCTTGATGCCGTGGCTCATCGCGATCGGCGCCGCATTCGCGGGCTTCCCCGCGCACGCGGCCGGTACCGCGCATTCGCTCGACCAAGTGCCCGGGAAGCTCGGTTCGCCCGAAGCCCGCGCCGCGTATGCGCGCGACATGAGCGGCGCGGAAGCGGACGGTTTCGGCGTGCACCTGCCGCCCGGCTTCACGAAGGAGGGGCTGGCGGCGCAGCTTGCCCCGGGCCAGCCGCTTGCGCGTGTCGTGCTGGTCGGCGCGAAACCGTGGCCGCAACGCCCCGGGGCGTTCGTCGCGATCGTGTGCGTGGCACCGACCGAAGAGATTGCGCGCGAGGTGCTGCGATTCCGTGCGCCCACCGATTGCGAAGGCTTCGAGAGCCGCGCCGACGCCGATGACCGGAAGGAATTCGTCTGGCTGGGCGTGTTCGAACGCGGTACGGACGGCGTGCCGCGCCTCGTCGCGCGGACCGAACAGCCGCTCGAACAGGCGATCGACTGGAGCGACACGAATCTCGACAGTCCCGACTACATCGAGCAGACGAAGCAGTCGCGTGATGTCGCGTTACGGCCCGAGCGGTGGTCGCGGTTCGATCTCGCGCCGTATACGCTGCGGGCGGGCGATGCCGCGTTCGGGGTGCGGGCGGGCTGGTCGATCGGCTATGCGGGCGGTGGTGCGTCGTTCGAGGCGCTGTACCTGTTCCGGATCGACGGCAAGACGCTGCGCGTCGTGTTCGCGCAGCCGATGATGTTTTACCGGGATATTGCCGGCGATTGGCATCGCGACGGCACGCGCGATCACGACATCACGGAAGGCAGCAATGCGCTGAGCGTGCTGTCGACGTCGACGGATGGCTTCCACGACTTGCAGTTGCGAGAGCGCGGCGGCAAATGGCGCCGGACGTTTCGCTGGTCTGCTGCCGATGGCGAGTACCAGCCGCGCTGACGCACCGGCCCGTTAGCGGCCCGCCGCCGTCGCGAATTCGTCGACGACGGCTTCGATCACCGCCTGCACGCGTGCGGTCTTGTAGAGATCGGCATGCGCGACGAGCCACACGTCGAAATGATTGCACCGCTGCGGCATGAGTCGCACCAGATCCGGCTCGGTGTCGGCGCGGAAGCACGGCAGCTCCGCAATGCCGAGCCCGGCCAGCGCGGCTTCCACCAGCATCATCGTCGACGAGGTCTGGAACATCACGCGGCCGCGTGAAGTCGGTTCGCCGCACAGCGCGTCCCACATCGTCGGCACCACCGGCTGCTGATACATCACCAGATCGTGCCCGTCGAACGCGCTGCCCGCGACCGGTTCGCCCCGTTCGGCCAGATAGCGGCGCGATGCGTAGATGCCCGTTTCGAGATGCCCGAGCCGCCTGACGATCAGGTCCGGCGATTCCGGCCGCAACGTGCGAATCGCGAGATCCGCTTCGCGGCGCGTGAGGTTGGTGATTTGCGCCGACGTCACGCACACGACGTCGATGCCGGCATGCCTGCGCCGCAAATTGGCGATCGCGGGCACGACGAAACGCTTGCCGAGCGTGTCGGTCGTGGCGATGCGCACGGACCCGGCCAGTTGCTCGTCGAGCCCCATCACGCGGCGTTCGATCGCCAGCGATGCCCGCTCCATCGTTTCGGCCGGTTCGAGCAGCGCTTCGCCCGCGGTCGTCAGCACATAGAGGGACGGCGTGCGCAGAAACAGCCGGGCCGACAGTTCGTCCTCGAGCGCGGCGATACGGCGCCCGACCGTTGCCTGATCGACGTTCAGCTGCGCCGCGGCGCCGCGCAGCGTGCCGGTGCGCGCCAGCGCGAGGAAGAAGCGGGCGTTGTCCCAGTTCATACGGATCGATTGTGTCATCGGACAAGCGGCGACGGGCGGGAATCGGTGATGCAGATCTGCATCAGGCCAATGCGAAATTATCACTTTTCCGCATCGCGCGCCGGGTCCTAGACTCCGGGCATCTGCCTGGAGGTGTCATGTCCGATTGCCATTCCGTTTCCGTCCCCGTTTCCACCGTTTCCACCGTTCCGCTGGCCGCGCCGAGCCGCCCGACGGCGCGCGAGCAGCGCCTGACGCTGGCGCTCGTCGCGATCGGCATGTTCATGGCGGTGCTCGATTCGACGATCGTCAACGTCGCGCTGCCGGCGATGCGCACGAGCCTCGGCGCGACGGTCGCGGAACTCGCGTGGATCGTCGACGCGTACACGCTCAGCTTCGCCGCGCTGATCCTCGCGGGCGGCGCGCTGTCCGACCGGTTCGGCGCGAAGCACGTGTATCTCGCCGGGCTGGCGCTGTTCGTCGGTGCATCGGCGGCGTGCGGCGTCGCGTCGTCGGTGGCGCTCCTCGTGGCCGCGCGTTTCGCGCAGGGCATGGGCGCCGCGCTGTTCTTGCCCGCGTCGCTCGCGATCGTGCGCAGCACCTTCGACGTGCCGGCCGAGCGGGCGCGGGCAATCGCGGTGTGGGCCGGCATCGCGTCGGTCGCGGTCGCCGTGGGGCCGGTGCTGGGTGGCATCCTCGTCGACGATTTCGGCTGGCGCAGCGCGTTCCTGATCAACGTGCCGACCGGTGCCGTCGCCTTTGCCGGCGCGGCGGCGCTGGTTCGGGCAGCGGCCGCGCGGGAGGTGCGCCAGTTCGACTGGGCCGGCCAGTGCGTCGGTGCGACGGCGCTCGGCGCGCTGTGTTTCGCGGTGATCGAATTGCCCACCCGCGGCGCCGGCGCCACGGAGGTCCGCTGCGCGCTGCTGATCGCCGTGCTCGCGGCCGTCGTGCTGGTCGCCGTCGAGCGGCGTGCCCGCCATCCGATGGTGCCGCTCGCGTGGTTTCGCAATCGCGTGTTCGTCGCGATGAACCTGATGGGCAGCCTCGTCTATGTCGGCTACTTCGGGTTGTTGTTCGTGCTGAGCCTGTACCTGCACGGGCGCTTCGACATGAGCGCGCGGCAGATCGGGATGACGTTGTTGCCGTTCGCGCTGAGCCTGTCGCTCGGCAACCTGCTGTCGGGAAAGCTGCATGGCCGGGTTCGCCCCGTCAGGCTGATGGCGAACGGCCTCGCGATGGCGGCGCTGGCCGTTCCGGCGATCGCGCTTGCGCTCGCGCTGCGTGCGCCGTGGCTAGTGGTCTGGGTGGCCATGGCCGCATTCGGTACCGGCACCGCACTGTCGGTGGCGCCGATGATCGCGACGGTGCTCGAACAGGTGCCTGCCGATGCGGCCGGTGTGGCATCCGGGTTCCTCAACGCGGCGCGTCAGGCCGGCAGCCTGCTCGGCGTGGCCGTCGCAGGCGCCGCGACGATCCTGTTGCCGGATCTGACCGATGCGCTGTGGGCGGTCGCGGCGCTCGGGGGCGTCGCCTACGCGATCGCCGCGCTGGCGGCGAGGGCGGCCGGCCGTGCGGAAGCCGCGCAACGGGGGCATTGACGCTCGCGCGGTATCGCGCGTTGCGCGGTGGCCGGCAGGCCGCCACGCACGCGCATGCGGCGGCGCGGCTGGACGTCGTGCGGAATGTGGAGGACCATTTCGTGACGATGCAGCGAACGGACGGACATGATCGTCGTCCGTTCGCGCGGCCTCCGATCCTGCCGAACCCCGTCGAGCGGAACACCATGGAACCCATTCACGAGACTGCCGAGCCGATCCTGCTGCGCGACGCGCACGACGGCGTCGTCACGCTGCGCCTGAATCGCCCGCAGCAGTTCAACGCGTTGTCCGAAGCGATGCTCGCGGCGCTGCACGATGCGTTCGACACGCTGGCGGCCGATCCGCACGTGCGCTGCGTCGTGCTGGCCGCCGAAGGCAAGGCGTTCTGCGCCGGCCACGACTTGCGACAGATGCGCGGCAAGCCCGAACTCGACTACTACCGCACGCTGTTCGCGCAGTGCAGCCGCGTGATGCTGGCGATGCGTGCGTTGCCAGTGCCGGTGATCGCGCGCGTGCACGGCATCGCGACGGCGGCCGGCTGCCAGCTCGTCGCCGCGTGCGACCTCGCGATCGCGGCCGATACCGCGCGCTTCGCGGTATCGGGCATCAACGTCGGGCTGTTCTGCTCGACGCCGGCCGTCGCGTTGAGCCGCAACGTCACGGCCAAGCGCGCGTGCGACATGCTGATGACCGGGCGCTTCGTCGATGCGGCGACGGCCGCCGCGTGGGGGCTCGTCAACGAAGCCGTGCCCGAGGACGCGCTCGATGCGGCCGTCGCGCGCAAGGTCGCGGAGATCGTCGCGAAGAGCCCGGCCGCGGTGCGTTATGGCAAGCAGATGTTCTATCGTCAGCGCGAGTTGCCGCTCGACGAAGCCTATGCGTATGCGGGCGACGTGATGGCGCGCAACATGATGGAAGAGGATGCGGGCGAAGGGATCGACGCATTCCTCGAGAAGCGGAAGCCGACGTGGCGTTCGTGATGCGTTGACGGAGGCGGGCGGGGAGCGCTTCGGCTCTCGTCGTTGTGTGCATCGCGCAACGACGTATCGCATCGTCGCTGGTGCGCGTCGGCGGGGCGCCATAAACGCAGACGGGCCGCCAAGGCAGCCCGCAGGTAAGTCGCACGGCATGCGCGGCGACGCGGTTGCGCACCGCCGCACCGCCGCACTGCAGCAGCGACGCCGGTCAGCGCCCGTAGCTGCCCGTCCGCAGCGCCGGCTGCACGCTCGCCGCACCGGGCGGCACGATCACGACCGGCACGCGGCGCGCGAGCGCGCACATCAGCTCGTAGCCGATCGTGCCGCTGGCTTGCGCGACATCGTCCACCTTCACCTGGTCGCCCCACAGCTCGACGCGCGAGCCGATGCCCGCGTTCGGGCACGGCGTCAGGTCGACGGTCAGCATGTCCATCGACACGCGGCCGACGACGCGCGTCATCACGCCGTCCACCGCGATCGGCGTGCCGGTCGGCGCGTGGCGCGGATAGCCGTCCGCGTAGCCGCATGCGACCACGCCGATCCGCATCGGCCGGTCGGCCGTGAAGCGGCGGCCGTAGCCGACCGTTTCGTCGGGCGCGAGCGTCTGCACGCCGATGATCTTGCTGTTCAGCGTCATCGCGGCCATCAGCGGCGTGTCGGCGATATCCCTCGAGGCGCCGGTCGGCGACGCGCCGTACAGGATCGTGCCGGGCCGCACCCAGTCGCGGTGCGCGCGCGGATGCCACAGCACGGCCGCCGAATTCGACACCGAGCGCTCGCCCGGAATCCCGGCCGTGGTCGCGTCGAACTGGTCGAGTTGCCAGTCGACCTCGCCTTCGTCGGCGTTCGCGAAATGCATCATCAGCGTGATCTTGCCGATCGACGGCGCACTCGCCGCGCGTTCCCACGCGGCGCGGAACGCGGCCGGCCGGTAGCCGAGCCGGTTCATCCCGGAATTCATCTTGAGCTGGATGTCGATCGGCTGCCGCGGCTTCGCGGCGATCAGCAGGTCGAGCTGTTCGTCGCAGTGCACGGCGACCGTCAGCCGGTGGCGATCGGCCAGCTCGACGTCGGCCGGCTCGAAGACGCCTTCGAGCAGCAGCACGGGCTTGTCCCAGCCGAGTTCGCGCACGCGCACGGCTTCGTCGAGATCGAGCAGCCCGATGCCGTCGGCGGCCGCGAGGCCGGGGTAGATCCGTTCGATGCCGTGGCCGTACGCGTTGGCCTTGACCACGGCCCACACACGCGATTGCGCGGCGGTGCGGCGGATGAAGTCGAGGTTGTGGCGGACGGCGTCGGGGCGGATATGGGCGACGATGGGACGGGGCATGGCAAGGGCTCGGGTCGGATGTCGTTCGGCGCACGGCGGCGCGGAGGGAAACGGCCGGCTGGCGCGATGGCGCGTCAAGCCAGTGTCGAGCGCTATCTTATTGGTGTTCGACCAGTTTTAATTAACGTATTTGTCGACGATTTGGTGGAAATTTTGGTGTCATCGCGGCCCGGGCGCCTTCCCCGGCGGCCTGCGCGGCCGAGTCTCCCGTCTAGAAAACCGGTGCCCGAACGCCACGGCGCAATGCTAAGCTCTCGGCGATCTTGTCATTGATCAATGTAATCATAACGGAGGAGACTTTGATGACGACGTCCCAGCTGTGCCTGTTCATCGTGGCGCTGTTGCCGTTCCCGATGACGTTTCTCGCCAAGGCCCGCAAGGGTTATGACAACTGCGCGCCGCGCGACTACCTGGCGAAGCTCGAAGGCTGGCGCGCCCGCGCGCAGGCCGCCCATCAGAATGCGTGGGAAGCGCTCGCGCTGTTCACCGCCGCGCTGGTGGTGGCGTGGCACAACGGCGCGAACGTGCATCGCGTCGACCAGCTCGCGATGGCGTTCGTCGCGATCCGCATCGTCTATGCGCTGATGTATCTGCTGAACTGGGCGTCGCTGCGTTCGCTCGTGTGGTTCGGCGGCATGGCGTGCGTCGTCGCGCTGTTCTTCGCCACGCCGTAAGCGGCCCGCCGGCCACCCGAGGGCGGCATCGCATGCCGGCTCTCGTCAGGCGCCGCCCGCGCCTCGTGCGTGACTGTCATTGGATGCGGGCGCAACCTTCTTCGAGACGAACGGCGGCGCGTCCGCTTCGCTGCGCAGGAACGCGATCAACGGATCGAGCAGCCGATGCCGCGTCGACGGATGGCGGCGCAACACGAAGCGCCATGACGCATCGCGCGAGAGGCCCGGCACCAGCGGCACCAGACGCCCGCTGCGCAGTTCGGGCTCGATCAGCGGCACGCGGCCGAGCGCGATGCCCGCGCCGCCCACGGCCGCGCCGATCACCTGGCTGAAGCTGCTGTAACGGACGATCTTCGTGTCGAAGTCGTCCGGCAAGCCGAAATGCACCGCCCAGTTGCGCCAGTCGATCTCGGGGCTGTCCTCGTGCATCTCCTGCAGCAGCCGCGAGCGGCAGACGTACCCCGATGCGTACGGAAACAGCTCGGGGCTGCAGACCGGAAACACGGTTTCCCGCATCAGCACGTCGTCATCGGCGCGCAGCCGGTGCGCGGGCACGTGCACGATCGCGAGGTCGACGCCGCTGCGCGCGAAATCCGGCTCGTCGTCGAGCACGACCGCATGCAGCGGGGTGTCGGGATGAAGCGACGAGAATTCCGCCAGGCGGCGCGCGAGCCACATCGACGAAAACGGCGCGTTGGCGGATACGGTGAGCCGTTGCGCGGTGCCGCGAATCTCGGCGCACGCGTCGGTGAGACGCGACAGCGCATCGCTGACGGCCGGCAGCAGGCGCGTACCGGCCGGCGTGAGACTGATGCCGCCGAGCCCCGTGCTGCGTTCGAGCAGCCTTGCTCCCAGCGATTCCTCGAGCGAACGGATCTGGTGGCTGACCGCGCTGGTCGACACGTTCAACTCGACCGCCGCGCGCGCGAACCCGCCGAGGCGGACGGCCGCCTCGAAAGCACGCAGTGCGCTGAGGGGAGGAAGGTGCGACATGCGGGGTATTGTAGTTGACTCAACACCCGTTGAAAAATCATCTTTTGCCGCGCGCGGACGGCGCGGGTAGCCTCGATCCGGTCAAGAAAAACGCAACGAAACACCGACTGGAGGCTTCATGTATTTCGACCGACGACTATGGGCAATGATGGCGGGATTGCGCTGGCGGGTGGCGGCGGCCGTCGCCCTCGGGCTGCTCGCGATGGGTGTCGGCATCCTCCGCTTCGTCTTCCTCGGCCGCGTGCTGGCGCTGGTTTTTTCCGGCGCGCCGGCGCTCAGCATCGGCGAAGCCGTCGCTGCAACGGCGGCCTGTGTGCTGTTGCGTGCGTGGCTCGATCATCGCCGCACGGTGCTCGCGCAGCACACGGCGGGCCGCGTGCAGGCCACGCTGCGCGCGCGGCTGTTCGACCGGATCGCCGCGCTCGGCCCCGCATGGTTCAGCGGCGAACGCACGGGCGGCGTGATGCTGGCCGTCGTCGACGGCGTCGAGCAGTTGCAGACCTTCTTCGGCGTCTACCTGCCGCAACTCGTGATCGCCGCGTGCGCGCCGCTCATGATCTTCGCGGTGCTCGCGTGGTGGGACGTGCCGACGGCCGCGGTCCTGCTGGTCGCGGCGCTCGTCACGCTCGCGCTGCCGCAGCTCGTGCATCGTGCGGACAAGCGCGCGGCGCTCGCCCGTTCGGCCGCGTTCAAGGCGTTCGGCGAGGAGTTTCTCGACGCGGTGCAGGGCCTGCCGACACTGAAGGCGTTCGGGCAGAGCACCGCGTTCGGTGCGAAGCTGGCCGCGAAGGCGCGGGCGCTGTCGGACAGCACGTTCTGGGTGCTCGCGCTCGGGCTGCTGACGCGGCTCTTCACGGATCTGGGCACCGGCCTCGGCGCGGCCGCGGCGATCGCGGTGGGTGCGTGGCGCGTGCGGCACGGCGACATGAGCCTCGAAGCGCTGCTGATCGTGCTGATGGCCGGCAGCGAGATCTTCCGGCCGCTGCGCGACCTGCGCGCGGTGCTGCATCAGGGGATGATCGGCCAGTCGGCGGCGAATGCGATCCATGCGCTGCTCGACGCGGGCAGCCATGCCCCTTCCGTCGACGCGCCGCGCGTACCCGGCCTGCGGCCGGAGATCGCGTTCGATCATGTCAGCTTCGCGTATCCGGGGCGCCGCGCGGATGCCCATGCGGCGTTGAGCTTCACCGTGCGCGAGGGTGAGACGGTCGCGATCGTCGGGCCGAGCGGGGCCGGCAAGTCGACCATCGTGCGCCTGCTGCTGCGCCAGCACGACGCGCAGGGCGGCGCGGTCCGGATCGGCGGCCACGATGTGCGCACGCTCGATGCCGACCAGGTGCGCGAGATGATCGCGGTCGTCGCGCAGGATGCGACGCTGTTCGACGGCAGCGTCGCCGACAATCTGCGGCTCGGTCGCCCGGACGCGAGCGACGCGGACATGATCGCTGCTGCGCGCGCGGCCAATGCGCACGACTTCATCTCGGCGCTGCCCGACGGCTACGCGACGCGTATCGGCGAACGCGGGCTCATGCTGTCGGGCGGCCAGCGCCAGCGCATCGCGATCGCCCGCGCGCTGCTGCGCGATGCGCCGATCCTGTTGCTCGACGAGGCGCTGTCGTCGGTCGATGCGGAAAACGAAGCGCTGATCCAGCAGGCGCTCGACCGGCTCACGCGCGGGCGCACGACGCTCGTGCTCGCGCACCGGCTGTCCAGCGTGATCGGCGCCGATCGCATCCTGGTGCTCGACCAGGGGCAGGTGGTCGACGAAGGGACGCATGCGGCGCTGATCGCGCGCGACGGCCCGTATCGCCGGCTGATGGGGCCGCAACTGGAAGCGGTCGCCGAATCCGTCGGCGCGACCGAGGCGGCGGGCACGACCGCGCGTGCGTCGTCGGGCCCGCAGGTGCGGCCGCTGAACGACGACGCGGCGACGATCGGCTGGCCGGAAACGTTGCAGACCCTGCTGCGCTTCGTGCGTCCGTGGAAGGGCAAGGTGGTGCTGACCGTGCTGTTCGGGATCGGCCGCGTGCTCGCGTTCATCGGCGTCGGCGTGCTCGGCGCACGGGTGGTCGGTGCGGTGCCGAGCGGTCACGTCGGCACGGGGCTGGTGACCGCGCTGCTCGTGATCGCGCCGGTCGCGGCCGTGCTGCACTGGCTCGAATCGTGGCTCGCGCACGACATGGCGTACCGGCTGCTCGCGGAAATGCGCATCGCGCTGTTCGCGACGCTCGAACGGCTCGCGCCGGCCGGGCTGCTGCGCCGCCGTTCCGGCGATCTCGTGTCGCTCGCGACGCAGGACGTCGAGACCGTCGAATATTTCTATGCGCATACGCTGGCGCCCGCGTTCGTCGCGGTGCTCGTGCCGGCCGGCGTGCTGGTGCTGCTCGCGTCGGTCGCATGGCCGCTCGCGCTCGTGCTGCTGCCGTTCCTGCTGTGGGCCGGGCTTGCGCCCGTGCTGGCCCGGCGTGACGTCGACCGGCTCGGCACCGGCGCGCGCGACGCGCTCGGCCAACTCGGCGCGCACCTGACCGAAACGATCCAGGGTCTCGCGGAACTGACCGCGTTCCAGGCGATCGCGCGCCGGCGCGCGGCATTCGTGGCCGAGGTGGATGCGTATCGCCGGCAGCGCGCGAAGCTGCTCGACGATCTGTCGACGCAAAGCGCCGCACTGGAAGTCGCGAGCGGGCTCGGCGGGCTGGCGGTCGCGGCGCTCGGCGCGTGGTGGTGCGCACGCGGCGGGTTCCCGCGCGAGTCGTTGCCGCTGCTGGTGCTGGTCGCGGTGGCCGCGTTCATGCCGGTGGCCGAAATCGGCCAGGTCGCGCGCCAGCTTGCCGACACGATCGCGTCGACGCGCCGCTTGCGCGCGCTGGAGAAGGAACCCGTGACGGTGACCGACGGCGCGAATGCGATGCCCGGCAATCCGGCGGTGCGGTTCGAGGCGGCGTCGTTCACGTATCCGGGGCGCAGCGTGCCCGCGATCGACCGCGTGAGCTTCGAGGTGCCGCCCGGCAGCACGGTCGCGCTGGTCGGCGCGTCGGGCGCCGGCAAGTCGACGGTCGCGAGCCTGCTGCTGCGCTTCTGGGACCCGCAGCAGGGCCGCGTGACGCTCGGCGGCGTCGATCTGCGCGATCTGAGGCTCGACGACCTGCGGCAGCACATCGCGCTCGTCGCGCAGGATACCTATCTGTTCAACGACACGCTCGAGGCGAACATCCGGCTCGCCGCGAGCGACGCGTCGGATGCGGACGTGCAGCGCGCGATCGACCACGCGGCGCTCGGCGATTTCGTCGCGCGACTGCCGGACGGGCTCGCGACGCGCGTCGGCGAGCGCGGCGTGCAGTTGTCGGGCGGCCAGCGCCAGCGTGTGGCGATCGCGCGCGCGTTTCTGAAGGATGCGCCGGTGCTGATCCTCGACGAGGCGACGTCGCACCTGGACACGATCAGCGAGCAGCAGATCCGCGCGGCGCTGGAGGACCTGATGACGCAGCGCACGTCGATCATCATCGCGCACCGCCTGTCGACCGTGCGCAATGCCGACCTGATCCTCGTGATGGAGCAGGGCGCCGTGATCGAGGCCGGGCGCCACGCGGAACTGATCGCGCGGCAGGGCGCGTATGCGCGGCTCGTGTCGCATCAGGCGAGCGGAGTCGCGGCGTGAGCGGCGCGGCATCGGTGCGCCGTCGTTTGGCGATGCCGCGCGAATCCCGCAATCTGCGTTGAGCTGCGCCGGCAGTTGCCGGCCTGGCGGCCACGGTCGTCCCGCCGAGGCGGCTGGTTGAATCGTCGGCCGTCCGCGCAAACCGATGTGCGGGCGGCGATGGCGCGGTCGTCATCCTGCCGCACGCGTTGCTCTGGACGGCCGTTGTGCCGGCCCGCGCCAGCCGCTGCGACCCTCCCATCGACCCTCTGCCTTGAGCCCGCCTGCACGGCATGCCCCGTGCATGTCGCCCGCCATCCGCCGCTTTCCTCCGATCTATCCTCGCCGCGCGCCCCGGGTTTGCCTCGATGCATTTATTTGTTGCGGACTTTTTTGTTGTCGTAGTATCGCCATTGACAACACTTGTTGCACTAATGTCTAATTCAACATCGCATGTTGCGGTGCGGCTTGATGTCGTCGTTCCCCGGCCAGCCGGCCGGTTACATCGCTCAACCATGCGGAGAAATGCCATGAGTCGCCGTTCCTTCCTGAAAGCCGTCGCGGTTGCTGCCGCGCTCGGCGCCAGCCTCGCGCACGCGGACACCAAGACGCTCGTCGTCGGGACCGATACGTCGTTCATGCCGTTCGAGTTCAAGCAGGGCGACAAGTACGTCGGCTTCGATCTCGACCTGTGGGCCGAGATCGCGAAGGACCAGGGCTGGAAATACACGATCCAGCCGATGGATTTCGCGGGCCTGATCCCGGCGCTGCAGACGCAGAACATCGACGTCGCGCTGTCCGGGATGACGATCAAGGAAGAGCGCAAGAAGGCGATCGACTTCTCCGCGCCGTACTACGACAGCGGGCTCGCCGCGATGGTGCAAGCCGGCAATACGTCGATCAAGTCGATCGACGACCTGAACGGCAAGGTGATCGCCGCGAAGACGGGCACCGCGACGATCGACTGGATCAAGGCGCACCTGAAGCCGAAGGAGGTCCGCCAGTTCCCGAACATCGACCAGGCCTATCTCGCGCTGGAAGCCGGCCGCGTCGACGCGGCGATGCACGACACGCCGAACGTGCTGTTCTTCGTGAACAACGAAGGCAAGGGCAAGGTGCAGGTCGCGGGCCAGCCGGTCAGCGGCGACAAGTACGGGATCGGCTTCCCGAAGGGCAGCGCGCTCGTGCCGAAGGTCAATGCGTCGCTCGTGAAGATCAAGGCCGACGGCCGCTACGCGCAGATCTACAAGAAGTGGTTCGGCGCCGAGCCGCCGAAGATGTGAGCGTGACCACGCGCCATGGCGCGGCCGGGTGGCCGCGCCGGTCTTGAATCGAACGGGGAGCGACAAGTGAATTTCGATTGGTCGGCGATCTGGGCGGCGTTGCCGGACCTGATGGACGGGGTCCGGTTGACGGTGTTCATCGCATTACTGGGGCTGGTGGGCGGTTTCATCGTCGGGATGATCGCGGGCATGTTCCGCGCATACGGACCGAAGGCGATGAACGTGCTCGCACAGGTCTATATTGAGTTGATTCGCGGCACGCCGATCGTCGTGCAGGTGATGTTCCTGTATTTCGCGCTGCCGCTGCTCGCGCATATCCGCATCGACGGCCTGACGGCCGCGATCATCGCGATCACGGTGAATTCCGGCGCGTATCTCGCGGAAGTGGTGCGCGGCGCGCTGCTGTCGATCCCGAAGGGGCTGACGGAGGCGGGGCTCGCGATGGGCCTGTCGATGCCGCGCGTGCTGCTGAAGATCGTCGGGCCGCTGGCGTTCCGGCGGCTGATCCCGCCGCTCGGCAACCAGTGCATCGTGAGCCTGAAGGACACGTCGCTGTTCATCGTGATCGGCGTGGGCGAACTGACGCGCAAGGGGCAGGAAATCATCGCGGGCAATTTCCAGGCGGTCGAGATCTGGAGTGCGGTGGCCGTCATCTATCTGATACTGACCGGCGCGATGACGCTGACGCTGCGGATCGTCGAGAAGAGGATGCGTATCTTATGAGCATGATCGAATTCCAGAACGTGTCGAAGAGCTTCGGCCACGTGCCGGTGCTGAAGAACATCGACCTGAAGATCGACGCGGGCGAGGTGGTCGTCGTGGTCGGCCCGTCGGGCTCGGGCAAGTCGACGATGCTGCGCTGTATCAACGCGCTCGAGAAGATCACCGGCGGCGAGCTGCTGGTCGACGGCCAGAGCGTGCGCGGCAACGCGACGACGATCCGCAACATCCGGCTCGAAGCCGGCATGGTGTTCCAGCAATTCAACCTGTTCCCGCAAATGACCGCGCTCGAGAACGTGATGTTCGGGCCGATGCAGGTGCGCGGCGCGTCGCGCGCCGACGCGCGCGACCAGGCGATGGCGCTGCTCGACAAGGTCGGCCTCGAATCGCGCGCGAATCATTACCCGTCGGAGCTGTCGGGCGGCCAGCAGCAGCGCGTCGCGATCGCGCGTGCGCTCGCGATCCGGCCGCGGCTGATGCTGTTCGACGAGCCGACCTCGGCACTCGATCCGGAATTGCGCCACGAAGTGCTGAAAGTGATGCAGGATCTCGCGACCGAGGGGATGACGATGATCGTCGTCACGCACGAGATCGGCTTCGCGAAGCGGGTCGGCACGCGGCTGCTGTTCATGGATCAGGGCGGCATCGCCGAGGACGGCCATCCGGTCGACCTGATCGACCGGCCGCCGACGCCGCGCCTGAAGGAATTCCTGAAACACGTATCCTGAACGGAACCGAACCCGCCGACATGCCGCTTTCCCTTTCCCCCGTCATCGCCGGCACGCCGTTCGACATCGGCGTGCGCCTGGGCGAGCTTGCCCGCCCGGTATTCGACGCGTACATGCAGCAGAGCAGCGCATGGGAGGCCGTGCGCCGCTGGCGCGGCCATCCGTTCGTCGCGGTGCTGCGGCAGGCCGCGCTTGCCGCGTATCCCGATCTCGTCGCGGAACTCGACGGCATCGCGGCGGGCATCGGCTGGCCGGCCGAGGACATCTTCCTGTGGAACTGCCGCGGCGAGCTGATCCACAACGCGCCGGACGGCTGCACGACGCTCGCCGCGCGCGAGGCGAACGGCACGCGCTGGATCGCGCACAACGAGGACGGCGATCCGTACCTGCGCGAGCGCTGCCTGCTCGTCGACGTGCAACCGGCGGGCAAGCCGGGTTTCATCAGTTTCTACTACCCGGGATCGCTGCCGGGCCATACCTTTGCCGCGAACCGCGCGGGCATCGCGCAGGCGATCAACAACCTGCGAATCCGCACGCCGGCGCCGGGCGTGCCGCGCATGATCCTCGCGCGCGCCGTGCTCGACGCGACGTCGCTCGACGCAGCCGCCGACGTGCTGCGATCGCATGCGCGCGCGAGCGGCTTTCATCACACGCTCGGGGCGACCGGCGATGCGCGCTTGCTGAGCATCGAGGCCAGCGTCGCGCGCTGCTCGGTCGTCGACGTCGCGCGGCTGGCCGGCCATGCGAACCATCTCGTGCATGCCGGCTGCGACGCGGAAGCGCAGATCGTCACGCAGTCGTCGGCCGACCGCCAGCGCCGCGTCGATACGCTGACGCCGGGCATCGACACGATCGACGCAGCCGCGCTGCTGAGCGTGCTTGGCGATCGCGCGCCGGAAGGGCTGCCGATCTATCGCGACGATCCGGCCGATCCCGACGACGAGAACACGCTGGCGACCGCGGTGTTCGAGATTCATGACACCGCGATCGACTTCACCGTTCATCAACACGGCACGCAGCGCTTCGCGACGCGTATCGTGCCGTCCGGACGCGCACACCGCGCATCCTGATCCATGAGGCCACGCATGACGACCGTTTTCCATCGCGCCCCGCGCGCCACCTTGCCCGTTGCCGTCGCAGGCGACGGCATCGAGATCATCGATTCGACCGGCAAACGCTATATCGATGCGTGCGGCGGCGCGGCCGTATCGTGTCTCGGGCACAGCAACCAGCGCGTGATCGACGCGATCAAGCGACAGGCGCAGCAGTTGCCTTACGCACATACGTCGTTCTTCACGACCGATGTGGCCGAGGAACTGGCCGACCGGCTCGTCGACGGCGCGCCGGCCGGGCTCGACCACGTGTACTTCGTGTCGGGCGGCTCGGAGGCGATCGAGGCCGCGCTAAAGCTCGCGCGCCAGTATTTCGTCGAGAAGGGCGAGCCGCAGCGTCGTCATTTCATCGCCCGGCGCCAGAGCTATCACGGCAACACGCTCGGCGCGCTCGCGATCGGCGGCAATGCCTGGCGGCGCGAGCCGTTCCTGCCGCTGCTGATCGAAGCGCACCACGTGAGCCCGTGCTATGCGTACCGCGACCAGCAGGCGGGCGAAACCGACGAAGCGTACGCGCAGCGCCTCGCGGACGAGCTCGAACGGAAGATCGTCGAGCTCGGCGCGGAAAACGTCGCGGCGTTCGTCGCGGAAACGGTAGTGGGCGCGACGGCCGGCGCGGTGCCGCCGGTGCGCACGTACCTGAAGAAGATTCGCGCGGTGTGCGACAAGTACGGTGTGCTGCTGATTCTCGACGAGATCATGTCGGGGATGGGGCGCACGGGCTATCTGTATGCATGCGACGAAGACGACGTCGCGCCCGATCTGCTGACGATCGCGAAAGGGCTCGGCGCGGGGTACCAGCCGATCGGTGCGACGCTGGTGAGCGACCGCATCTATCGAACGATCGTCGACGGTTCGGGCTTCTTCCAGCACGGTCACACCTACCTCGGCCACGCGACCGCTTGCGCGGCCGCGCTCGAAGTGCAGCGTGTGATCGCCGAAGACAAGCTGCTCGACAACGTGAAGGCGCGCGGCGAGCAACTGCGTGCGTCGTTGCGCGAGCATTACGGCACGCATCCGCATGTCGGCGACGTGCGCGGCCGCGGGCTGTTCGTCGGCGTCGAGCTCGTGCGCGATCGCGACACCAAGGCGACCTTCGACCCCGCGTTGAAGCTGCATGCGGCGGTCAAGCGCGAAGCGATGCAGCGGGGGTTGATGGTGTATCCGATGGGTGGCACGATCGACGGCGTGCACGGTGATCACATCCTGATTGCGCCGCCGTTCGTGTGCACCGCGCAGCAGATCGACACGATCGTCGAGCGGCTGTCCGGTGCGATCGGCGCGGCGCTCGCGTCGGCCGGCGCATGAACCCCGATCTCACCGAATCCTCGCCATGACAGACAGACTGCCTCCCTTCGACCCCGCATCGGCCACCGACGAACAGAAGGCCGTGCTCGCCGACATTCTCAGCGGCCCGCGCGGCAACCTGAACGGGCCGTTCCTCGGCTGGATCGCCAGCCCCGAACTGGCCCAGCACGCGCAGAAGCTCGGCGCGTTCTGCCGCTATCGCACGGGGCTGCCGCTGCGCCTGTCGGAGCTCGCGATTCTCGTGACGGCCGCACGCTGGCGCTCGCAGGCCGAGTGGCACATCCATCATCCGATCGCGCTCGAGGCCGGCGTGCCGGCCGCGACGGCCGACGCGATCCGCCGCGGCGTCGCGCCCGTATTCGAATCGGACGACGATGCGCTGATCCATGCGTTCGCCACCGAGCTGTACGACACGCGCCGCGTGAGCGATGCGACGTTCGCGCGTGCACAGGCGCGCTTCGGCCACGAGACCGTCGTGAATCTCGTCGCGCTGCTCGGCTATTACGCGCTCGTGGCGATGACGCTCAACACGTTCGATATGCGCGCAGAAGGACAAACTGATTTGCCGTTTCCGGAATAATCGCTGCCGGCGCGTGCGTCGGTAGCCTGTCGCGGATGTATGCAGATTGCCCGAAAAGCCCGTATATACGGGCTTTTCGGCGTTTTGGCACGGATCGATTGGCCATCTCGTCGCGTTGCGAGGCCCACACATGCGATCTCACCGTCAGAGCAAGAAATTTTCCCCGTCTCTAGAATTTCTTCAAAAGAACCACGGGGGAAATATCGATGCGCTGGGTCCTGTTGATCGTGTTCATTGCGTGTGTCGTGTACACGCATCGGCGCGGCAAGGTTCGGCACCGGTTGTTCAGGCAACTCTCCGACCACTCGACCTTTACCGCACCGCTGAACTGCTTTTCGTATGCGTTCTCGTCGGTGCCGACCACGCCGTTTCTCGACACGGAGCACTTTCCGGAGCTCGCGGTGCTGCAGCGCGAATGGCGCACGTTCCGCCGCGAAGCGCTCGCGTTGCGCGATGCGAGCCGGATCAAGGCGTCGGGCGAGTACAACGACATCGGCTTCAATTCGTTCTTTCGCCACGGCTGGAAGCGTTTCTACCTGAAGTGGTACGACGCGCCGCATCCGTCCGCGCAGGCGTTGTGTCCGCGCTCGGTCGAGATCCTGTCGCGGATTCCGTCGATCAAGGCGGCGATGTTCGCGCAGTTGCCGCCGGGCGGGACGCTCGGGCTGCATCGCGATCCGTATGCGGGCTCGCTGCGCTACCACCTCGGGCTCGACACGCCGAACGACGACGCGTGCCGGATCGTCGTCGACGGCGAGTCGTACGCATGGCGCGACGGCGAGGCCGTGATGTTCGACGAGACGTACCTGCACTGGGCCGAAAACCGCACCGCGCACGATCGTGTGATCCTGTTCTGCGACATCGATCGCCCGATGAAATATCGCTGGGCGCAGCGCGTCAACGATGCGTTCGGACAACTGCTGATGCGCGCGGCCGCGTCGCCGAACGAAACGGGCGATCGCACGGGCGGGCTCAATCGTGCGTTCCGGTACCTGTATGCGATTCGCCGCGCGGGCAAGCGCTTGAAGGCGTGGAATCGCACCGTGTACTACATCGTCAAATGGCTGCTGTTCGGCGGGATCGCGGTCGCGATCTTCTGCATCTGACGGGCGAGGGCGGGCGGTTTTTTCCGTCTGACGATAGTACGGCGCGGCGCCGATGGCCTCGCGCCGTCATCAATGCAACCAAATGTATTCGTACGAGATCAACGCGCATTGGCCGCGTATGATGGCTTGTTCACATCGATATGTCGGTGAGCAAGCATGACGAGTACCCGTAAAACCATCATGATCGCCGGCGGGCTGCTGGTAGCCGCGGCCGGCACCGCGTACGTGATGCTGCTGCGCGCGGACCACCGTGCGATCGAAGACGCCGGTATCGGCGATTCGGCCGCGCCTGTTGCCGCGGCGCCCGCAGGCAACGATCACGCGGTACAGGGCGCGATCGCGCCGCCGGCACCGGCCGGCGCGACGGCGCCGAAGCAGGCGGCTGCCGCGCCGCCTCCCGCACCAACCACATCCACGCCCGCGCCGGCCGCAGCTGCGCGCGTCGACGCCGCGCCTGCACCAGTGCCGGTCGTCAGCGACAAGCCGCAACCGGTGACGAAACCGGCCGCACCGCCGCCGAAGGTCAACGTCGTGACGGTGAACCCGGAGGATTCGACCCCTTCGGCGCCGGCCCCGGCCCAGACTGCGGCCGTTCAACCCACCCAATCGGTCCAACCCGCTCGGTCGGCTGCGCCCGCACAGAGCACGCAGCGAGCACAGGTCACGCAACGCGCGCCGCGCAAGCGCGACGGCCTCGAACGCCACGCCGCCGCGCCGCCGGCCGCGATGAAATCCGAAACGCCGGAGACGGCCGCGCTCGTCAGGGAATCGGCGAAGCTCGACCCGTCGTTGCCGCCCCCGTCGATGTCGTCGATCTCTTCGATGCCTGCGAGCACCGGCTCGTACCGGCAGGGAAGTGCGTCGTCCGGCGCGAATCCGGTGGCGGCCGCGATGACCGAGCAACTGGTCAGGCAGTCGAGCAGTATCAAGCCGACGGCGCCCGTGCCGGCGGACGGCGGCACGGCCGCGACCAAGTAACCGCGAAGGTATTCGGCATAAAAAGGGCCCCGCACGCCGACCAAAGCATGCGGGGCCAAGAGAGACAAACTGTGATGCCGGTGCGTTGACGCCCGTCAGGCGGCGACCGCTTCTTCGGCCTGCGGCTGCGCAGTGGCCGCCGGCGCCGTCACGTCCTGCCGGATCAGGTAATCGAACGCGCCGAGCGACGCCTTCGCCCCTTCGCCGACCGCGATCACGATCTGCTTGAACGGCACCGTCGTCACGTCGCCGGCCGCGAACACACCCGGCACCGACGTCGCGCCGCGTGCATCGACGACGATCTCGCCGTGCTTCGACAGTTCGACCGTGCCTTTCAGCCATTCGGTGTTCGGCACGAGGCCGATCTGCACGAACACGCCTTCGAGGTCGACGCGCTTCGTTTCACCGGAACGCAGATCCTTGTAGACGAGCCCGTTCAGCTTGCTGCCGTCGCCGGTCAGTTCGGTCGTCTGCGCCTGCGTGACGATCGTCACGTTCGGCAGGCTGCGCAGCTTGCGTTGCAGCACTTCGTCCGCACGCAGTTGCGCGCCGTATTCGATCAGCGTGACTTCCTTCACGATGCCGGCGAGGTCGATCGCGGCCTCGACGCCCGAGTTGCCGCCGCCGACCACCGCGACACGCTTGCCCTTGAACAGCGGGCCGTCGCAGTGCGGGCAGTACGCGACCCCGCGGTTGCGGTATTCGCGCTCGCCCGGCACGTTGATTTCGCGCCAGCGTGCGCCGGTCGCGAGGACGATCGTCTTCGCCTTCAGCACCGCGCCGTTCGCGAGGCGGATCTGGTGTACGTCGCCCGGAATCAGCGCGTCGGCGCGCTGCACGTCCATGATGTCGACGTCGTACTGCTTCACGTGCTGCTCGAGCGCGGTCGCGAACTTCGGTCCTTCGGTTTCCTGCACCGACACGAAGTTCTCGATCGCCATCGTGTCCAGCACCTGGCCGCCGAAGCGCTCGGCCACGACACCCGTCGCGATGCCCTTGCGTGCCGAGTAGATCGCGGCAGCCGCGCCCGCCGGGCCGCCGCCGACGATCAGTGTGTCGAACACCGGCTTGTTTTCGAGCGACTTCGCCGCGCGTTCGCCGGCGCCCGTATCGAGCTTCGCGAGGATTTCCTTCACGCTGCTGCGGCCCTGGCCGAACGATGCACCGTTCAGGAACATCGTCGGCACGGCCATGATCTGGCGCGACTCGACTTCATCCTGGAACAGCGCGCCGTCGATCGCGACGTGGCGGATGCGCGGGTTGATCAGCGACATCACGTTCAGCGCCTGCACGACTTCCGGGCAGTTCTGGCACGACAGCGAGAAAAACGTTTCGAATGCGTAGTCGCCGTCGAGTGCGCGAATCTGTTCGATCACGTCGTCGTCGAGCTTGATCGGATGGCCGCCCGTCTGCAGCAGTGCGAGCACGAGCGACGTGAATTCATGGCCCATCGGGATGCCGGCGAAGCGGATGCCCGCCGGCTTGCCGGGCTCGCCGATCGAGAACGACGGCTTGCGCTCGGCGTCGTCGCGGCGTTCGGTTACGGTCACGCGATCCGTCAGCGACGCAATCTCGTTCAGCAGCGCCAGCAGTTCCTGCGATTTCGCGCTGTCGTCGAGCGAGGCGACGAGTTCGATCGGGCGCGTGATCTTTTCGAGGTACGCTTTGAGTTGGTTCTTGAGATTGGCGTCGAGCATGGCGTTTCGGATTCCGTATTGATAATGCTGGTCGGGCACGTCGTGCCGGAGGAGGGCGCGGGCCGCGCGAGGCGTGGCCCGCCGTCGCGCGCCTCGGGCGAGGCGCGCGGAGCGATCGTCAGATCTTGCCGATCAGGTCGAGCGACGGGGTCAGCGTTTCCGCACCCGGCGTCCACTTGGCCGGGCACACTTCACCCGGGTGCGCGGCGATGTATTGCGCGGCCTGGACCTTGCGCAGCAGTTCGCCTGCGTCGCGGCCGATACCGTTGTCGTGGATTTCGCACAGCTTGATCTCGCCTTCCGGGTTGATCACGAACGTACCGCGCAGCGCCATCCCTTCTTCCTCGATCAGCACGTCGAAGTTGCGCGACAGCGTGAGCGTCGGGTCGCCGACCAGCGGGTACTTGATCTTGGCGATCGTGTCCGACGTGTCGTGCCATGCCTTGTGCGTGAAGTGCGTGTCGGTCGACACGCCGTAGATTTCGACACCCAGCTTCTGGAATTCCGCGTAACGGTCGGCGAGGTCGCCCAGTTCGGTCGGGCAGACGAACGTGAAGTCGGCCGGGTAGAACACGACGACGGACCACTTGCCCTTGAAGTTCTCTTCCGAGACGGGCACGAATTCGCCGTTGTGGTAAGCGGTTGCCTTGAACGGCTTGATTTGGGTGTTGATGATCGGCATCTGGACAATTCCTTTTCGTCAGTGGTGAGTGGAGTGTTGCCAGTATCCGGGTTCACCCTGAGCTTGTGAAATTGCTTGTTTCAATCCGAGGCATCGGGATTTTCTATCTGCTTCCGGCCCTTGATTGGCGGGGGCCGAAGGCAATTCGTGCGGGGCAGAGGCTGTACATGCCTTCACCATTCCGAACGCAGGTCCTCCTGGCTGGCAATCTCGCGCCCCTTCCATAGACCGAACACATTGTTGACAAGTGTGTGTTCGTGTCGCGCGATATAGGCATCGATTGCGTCGCCGATGATTTCGGCGCGGGGGCGGTCCCTGGCCCCTGCGATGATGCTCAACGCGGCATGCTGGTCATCCGACAGGTCGACCGGGATCGTATGCATTGCAACCTCCATGACTTGACGCAGTCATCATCGATATGCGGCCGCGCAAATGCAAGATCGCCGCCTGTCCGAAGCGAATGCCGATTCCCGGTTCGGCAGGCGGGGCACACCCCGCTCAAATCCCCGCCATCTCCCGCAACCACTCCGCCAGCCGCCGCGCCCCGTCCGGCATGTCCGCGTCCTCGCGCGTGCACAGGTAGTAGTCGCGCCCATCGTCGAGCGCGTGATCGAACAGTTGCACCAGCTCGCCGTTCGCCAGTTCGCGCTGGACCAGCGGCGCGCGCAGCAACGCGGCGCCGAGATCCGCGCGGGCGGCGCTCAGCGTGAGCTGGCCGTCCTCGAACATCGGCCCCACCGCGTGCGACACGTGCCGTACGCCGGCGCCCTGCAGCCAGTTGACCCACGTGCTGCGATCCTCGTCATGCACCAGCGGCGCGCGCGAGAGATCGGCCGGCGTGCGGAACGGCCCGTGACGCTTCAGGAACGACGGGCTGCACATCGGCACCATCGCGCCCGGCAGCAGCCGCTCGCAGCGATAGCCGGGCCAGTCGCCGGTGCCGAAGCGGATCGACAGATCCGACGCATCGCTTCGGTAGTTGCGGTGATGTGCGTACAGCACCGTGACGTCGACATCGGTGTTGTCGGCCAGGAACGCATGCAGCCGCGGAATGAACCAGCCGATGCCGAGCAGCGGAATCAGGCTGACGGTGATCTGGCGCAGCGACGAACGATCGCGCACGAAGCGCGTGGCGCTGCGCAGCACCGAGAACGCCGCGCTGATCGACCGGTAGTAGTCGCGCCCTTCGTCGGTGAGCGCGAGCAGCCGGCCTTCGCGTACCGTCAGCGGCGTCTGGATGAACGCTTCGAGCAGTTGCAGCTGATGGCTGACCGCCGACGGCGTGATGTCGAGCTCGCCCGCCGCCGCGGTGACCGAGCCGAGACGCGCGAATGCTTCGAATGCACGCACCGCGCGCAGCGGCGGATCGTGCGGCAATTGTTCGATATTTTTCATGTATCGAATTTTATCGAAAAGTCGGGGTAAGCGACAACACAAAAATACCCTGTATTTACAGAGGTATACGGTAATGTACCGGGAACGGCATAAGCATCCAACAATTGGATATTTGGGGTTTGGATGTTGAATATTTAATATTTTTCATGTTTTTTGATCCGACTGACCGACCCCGCACATGAAAATCGCCTTCTTCTCCACCCGCCTTGTCTTCTCCGCGGCCGCCCTGGTCGCCACCGTTCCCGCATTCGCGCAGGCCGCTCCGCAGACGGTCCTGATCGGTCTCGCCGCGCCGCTCACCGGCCCGTCCGCCCGGATCGGCAAGGACTTGCAGAACGGCGCGCAACTCGCGATCGACAACGCGAACGCGAAGCATCCGACCATCGGCGGCAAGCCGGTCGTCTACAAGCTCGTCGCGGCCGACGACCAGTCCGACCCGCGCACGGCCGTCGCGGTCGCGCAGCAACTCGTCGACCAGCACGTGATCGGCGTCGTCGGTCACTGGAACACGGGCTGCAGCGTGCCGGCGTCGCGCGTGTACCGCGATGCGGGCATTCCGCAGATCGCGCCGGCCTCCACCGGCCATCAATACACGCAGCAGGGCTACGCGACGGCGTTCCGCATCATGGGTCACGACGATGCAGGCGGACACTTCACCGGTGCGTACGCGGTGAAGACGCTGAAGGCGAAGCGCATCGCGGTGCTCGACGATCGCACGTCGTTCGGCGCCGGGCTGGCCGACCAGTTCATCAAGGGCGTGCAGGCGAACGGCGGCACGATCGTCGATCGTCAGTACGTGAACGACAAGACGACCGACTTCAGCGGCGTGCTGACCGCGATCAAGGGCAAGCGCGCGGATCTCGTGTTCTTCGGCGGCCTCGACGCGCAGGCCGCGCCGATCGCGCGCCGGATGCGCCAGCTCGGCGTGAACGCGCCGCTGCTCGGTGCGGGCGGCTTCGTGAGCCAGACCTTCCTGTCGCTCGCCGGCAAGGACGGCGACGGCGTGACGGCGCTCGAACCGGGCCTGCCGCTCGACCGGATGCCGGGCGGCAAGGCGTTCGACACGCAATACCAGGCACGCTTTCACGCGCCGATCGAGCTGCATGCGCCGTTCGCGTACGACGCGGCCGCCACGCTGATCGCGGCCGCGCAGAAGGCCGGCACGACCCAGCCGGCGAAGCTGGTCGCGGCCGTTCGTGCGATCGAGCGGCCCGGCGTGACCGGGCGCATCGCGTTCGACGCCGAAGGCAACCTGAAGGACCCGGCCTTCACGATCTACCAGGTGCGCGGCGGCAAGTGGGCCGTCGTCGACGTGCTCGGCGGCTCGCGCACCGCGGCCAAGTAACGACAAAACGACAATAACCAGGACGATCCCCATGACAGAAGCGCACCCGACATCCGCCGCCGCACCCGAGGACACCCGCCTCGGGATCCTCGCGCGGCGCCGCATCGAAGCGGAAATCATCAAGCCGATCTACGAGATCATGAAGCGCGAGTTCGGCGCCGAGCGCGCGCAGGCCGTGATCGCGGAAGCCGTGCGCGGCGCGGCCGTCGACGCAGGCCGGACGTTCGCCGCGCAGGAGCCGGACGGCACGAGCGTGAAGTCGTTCATCGCGCTGCAGGTGCTGTGGGAGAAGGACGATGCGCTCGACGTCGAGGTGCGGCGCGCGGACGACGCGCATTACGACTACGACGTGCATCGCTGCAGCTATGCGGAGATGTATCACGCGATGGGGCTCGGCGAGATCGGCCACCTGCTCAGCTGCGCGCGCGACAGCTATTTCATTCAGGGCTATGCGCCGGACATCGCGCTCACGCGCACCAGCACGATCATGCAGGGCGGCAAGCGCTGCGATTTCCGCTATGCGCTGCAACGCGCGCCGGAGAACGGCGATGCGTAACGATGCCGATACCGCCCGCATGCCGCGCGTCGACGGCGAACGCCTGTGGGCGTCGCTCGAACGGATGGCGCAGATCGGTGCGACGCCGAAGGGCGGCGTGTGCCGTCTTGCGCTGACCGATCTCGACCGCGAGTCGCGCGACCTGTTCGTGCAGTGGGCGCGCGACGCCGGCTGCACGGTGCGCGTCGACCGGATGGGCAACGTGTTCGCGCGCCGCGCCGGCCGCAATCCGGACGCCGCACCGGTGATGACGGGCTCGCACGCCGATTCGCAGCCGACCGGCGGCCGCTACGACGGCATCTACGGCGTGCTCGGCGGGCTCGAAGTCGTGCGCGCGCTGAACGACGCGGGCATCGAGACCGAGCGCCCGGTCGACGTCGTGATCTGGACCAACGAGGAAGGCTCGCGCTTCGCGCCGGCGATGGTGTCGGCCGGCGTGTTCTCGGGTGTCTATACGCTCGAATACGGGTTGTCGCGCAGCGACGGCACGGGCCAGACGATCGGCGAGGAGCTCGAACGGATCGGCTACGCAGGCGCGGAGCCGGTCGGCGGCTATCCGGTGCACGCGGCGTACGAACTGCATATCGAGCAGGGCGCGATTCTGGAACGGGCCGGCAAGACGATCGGCGTCGTGACGGCCGGGCAGGGCCAGCGCTGGTACGAGGTGACGCTCACCGGGGTCGACGCGCATGCCGGTACGACGCCGATGGCGTTCCGTCGCGACGCGCTGGTGGGCGCGGCACGGATGATCTCGTTCATCGAAGTGCTCGGCCGCCGCTACGCACCGGATGCGCGCGCGACGGTCGGGATGATCGAGGCGCGGCCGAATTCGCGCAACACGGTGCCGGGCGGCTGCTTCTTCACGGTGGAATTCCGTCACCCCGACGATGCTGTCCTCGATGAACTGGACGCGGCGCTACGCGCGGAACTCGCGCGCCTGGCCGACGAAACCGGCCTCGGTGCGCGGATCGAGCAGATCTTCACGTATGCGCCGGTGCCGTTCGCGCCACGCTGCATCGACACGGTGCGTGACGCGGCGCGCTCGCTCGGACTGTCGCACATGGACATCGTGTCCGGCGCGGGCCATGACGCGTGCTATGTCGCGCGTGTCGCGCCGACCGGCATGATCTTCGTGCCGTGCGTCGACGGCCTGAGCCACAACGAGGCCGAAGCGATTACGCCGGAATGGGCGACGGCCGGCGCCGACGTGCTGTTGCGCGCGGTGCTGCAGAGCGCGCAGGAAGCGTAAGCGCGCCGGGTGCGGCCGGATGGATGGCGCGCGTTATTTTGCCGTCTTGCGCCGCGCCATGTACGCGAGATACGCGACGATCTGGTCGAGTTCGCGATCGCTCAGTTGATCGGGCGGAAACGCGGGCATGCTGCGGCCCGGCCAGTCGCGTACCGACGCCGGATTGCGGATGTAGCGGCGCAGCGCGGCGGGCTGGAAGTAGTCGACCGGGTTCATCGGCGTGTTCAGGTCGGGGCCGGCGTGGCTGCTGCCCGCGCCGTCGACGCGGTGACACGCGAGACATTGCGTGACGAACAGGCGCTGGCCCGCGCGGGCCGGGTCGTTCGCGGGCAACGCGGTGTCGACCGCGAGCGACGGCCAGCGCGCGAGCGGCGACGATTCGATCGTGATGCGCACGATCTGGTACGGCCACTGCTCGCCGCGCACCGACGACGCGTCCGGCCCGAGCCAGACGAGATAGAACGGCCCCGCGCTGACCTGCTTGCCGGGCAGCTTCGGCCATGGATGGGCCGGGTCCTCGATCGCGAGCCACGGGATCGCGCCGGCTGGCGCGCGGCGGCGCACGAGCTCGAGCGGCAGTTGCGCGGCGAAACCGTCGGCCGCGCGCGTTTCGAGCACGCCGTCGGCCGGCAGCGGCGTGTCGCCGAGCAGCGCGGCGAACGGCACCGCGCGGAACGTCATCGGCCGCCCGTAGGCGATATCGCGCGGCACGTGGATGTCGGCCGCATCGGCGCGCGCGAGCAACGTCTGGCGGGTGAGGGCACGCGTCGTGCCGTCGGTGTCGAGTTCGAGCGTGGACTGGGCCGACGCGCGTTGCCCGAGCAGGCAAACCGTCAGCAGCACGAGCGAAAACCACTGGCGCTTCAGCATTCGTTCTCCGGGAAGGGGCGTTCCGGCGGCGGCAGGAGGCGGGACGCCGCGGCCGATGGAAGGAATCGGGCGACAGTCTAGCCGGTACGGGCGGCGCTGGCGAATTCGGCAGAGGAAAGGCGCGGCTTTTGGGGTCGGGCAGGCCCGCGACGGCGTGCCCGAGTACCGGGCGGCCGAGTTGGAGAGGTGTTGTCTGTCGCGGCGTGGTTCGGACGGCGGAAAGACGAAGGGCACGGGGAGACACGCGGCCTGTCCGCGTTCACGACGACATTGCGTTACCGGAGCGCCGTCAATGACTCGAACACGACACTTCGTTCTTCGGCATCGGCGTGTCCTGCTTCGGATCGAAATCGGCTTCGCGCAGCCCCGACGGCGTCAGCGACACGAAATGCATCGCCGTGCCCCGCGCGGGGAAGCCGGCGATGCCGGTCGAGCCCCACGGAATCGGCGAGCGCTGCACGCCGCTTACCTTCATGTCCGCCGGCGTGAGCGCGAGCGTCAGCAGCCGCCCGTCGCGGGTCGGCACATACGCATGCGTGCCGACGACGCCGAGGCCCGATTCGCGCACCGACGCGGGCAGGCAATCGAGCGTCGCCGTGCGGCGGCCGTCCGGCGCGATCAGCATCGCGACGCCGCGCTCGTCCGCGGTCGTCGTGACGACGATGAAACGGTCGATCTCCGGCACATAGGCGGCTGAATACACGTAGTACTGGATCGCATCGTTCAGCGATCCGAGTTTGTCCAGTTTCGCGGTGACCGGATCGAACATCGCGTATTCGAGCGTCGCGTCCGTGCTGCCGTCGATGAACTTCTGCCACACGAGCAGCGCGTTGCGCGGCGAGCCCGCGATCACGGGCCACCACTCGCGGCGGCGCGGCGCGACCGCGACATGGTTCAACACGCGTCCGGCCGCGTCGTAGGTTTTCAGGTAGACGCCGTTGCCGCTGCCGAGGTTGTCGACCCCGCCGCCGTTGACCCAGTCGGCCGAATAGAACACGACGAAGCGGTCGGCGACCGTCGCGACGTGACCCGAGTGGCCGCCCGATTCGACGTCGTTCGGGTAGGGCTTGATCGGCTTCAGGTCGCGGCGGTAGACGCCGTAGCGCTGGCTGACTTCCTGCGACGTATTCCAGCCGTCCTCGAACGTGACGAAGATGTCGCCGTGCGCGTTCTGCGCGATCGAGACGGGCTCCTGCGCCTCGGGGCGGCTGATGAACGTGCGCACGCGCAGCACGCGCGGCTCGCCGGGCACCCATTCGCCGACGTATACGTCGTGCGGCCAGCTGCCGCCGCGCAGCGCGCCGCGCGGCACGATGCCCGAGCTGCTGAAGAACACCCAGCGTTTGCCGTCGCCGGCGTCGGCCACGCCGATGCCGTGCATGAACCGCCGCGGGTCGCCGGTGTCCTGCGGCGCCGGGGCGCTCGGCACGGTGACCGTATGCACGACCGGCGCGCCGGCAAAGGCGGGCGGCGACGCCGTGCCGATGCCGCCCGCGCCGCAGAGGGCAGCCATGGCCAGCCGCATGACCGCCTGTACCGGGCGCGTTCGTCGCGTCATTCGACGGTCACCGATTTCGCGAGGTTGCGCGGCTTGTCGACGTCGGCGCCGCGTGCGCAGCCGACGTGATACGCGAGCAGTTGCAGCGGAATCACGTTGACGATCGGCGACAGCAGGTCGCCCGATTCACGCACACGGATCAGGTGCGTGTCGCGGTCGGCGTCGATCTCGAGCTGATTGCCGGCCAGCACGTAGAGCCGGCCGCCGCGCGCGCGCACCTCGGCCATGTTGGACTTCAGCTTCTGGAACAGGCGGTCGTCCGGCGCGATCGTGACGACCGGCATCGCACTCGTGACGAGCGCGAGCGGCCCGTGCTTCAGTTCGCCGGCCGCGTAGCCTTCCGCATGGATGTACGACACCTCCTTCAACTTCAGCGCGCCTTCCAGCGCGATCGGGAAATGGATGCCGCGCCCGAGGAACAGCGCGTTCTCGGTGCGGGCGAACTTCGTGGCCCAGCCCATGACCTGCGTTTCCAGCGCGAGCGCGTGGCTGATGCGATCGGGCAGCGCGCGCAATTGCTTCAGGTGCGTCGCGACTTGCGCGGCATCGAGCCGGCCGCGCAGTTGCGCGAGCGTCAGCGTCAGCACGAACAGCGCGACGAGCTGCGTGGTGAACGCCTTGGTCGACGCGACACCGAGTTCGGCGCCGGCCCGCGTCAGGAACCGCAGCGGCGCGTTGCGCGCGATCGTGCTGGTCGCGACGTTGCAGATCGCCATCGACAGGTCCTGGCCCATCGCACGCGCCTGCTCGATCGCGCCGATGGTGTCGGCCGTTTCGCCCGACTGCGAGATGCCGACGACGAGCGTGCGCGGATCGGCCACCGTGTCGCGGTAGCGGTATTCGCTGGCGATCTCGACCTGGGCCGGCACGCCTGCGATGCTCTCGAGCCAGTACTTCGCGGTCAGGCCCGCGTAGTAGCTGGTGCCGCAGCCGAGCAGCAGCACGCTTCTCACCCGCGACAGCAGCGCGCGCGTGCCTTCCGTCGCGTCGAACAGCGCCGGCGAGATCGCGTCGATGCCGTCGAGCGTGCTGTCGATCGCCTTCGGCTGCTCGAAGATTTCCTTCTGCATGAAGTGCTGGTACGGGCCGAGCGCGGCGTCGTCCGCGCGCGCCTTCACTTCGCACAACGGACGCCGCGCTTCCTGCCCGCCCGCATCGACCACGGCGATGCGCTCCGGCGTGATCAGCGCGACGTCGCCGTCCTCCAGGTACACGAAGCGGTCGGTCAGGTCGCCGAGCGCCGCGCAGTCGGACGCCAGGTAGTTCTGCTCGGCGCCGATGCCGATCACGAGCGGCGAGCCGGCGCGCGCGGCGACGAGGCGCTGCGGCTCGAGCGCACTGAGCACCGCGATCGCGTACGCACCGTGCAGCCGCTTGACGGCGCGTACGACCGCGTCGAACAGGTCGTCGCGATAGAGGCTGTGGATCAGGTGCGCGATGACTTCGGTATCGGTCTGCCCACGGAACGTATAGCCGCGTTGCTTCAGTTCGGCGCGCAGCGTGTCGTGGTTCTCGATGATCCCGTTGTGCACGACCGCGATCGTGTCGCCCGACATGATCGGGTGCGCGTTCATTTCGGACGGCGCGCCATGCGTTGCCCAGCGCGTATGCGCGATGCAGGTCTGCGCTTCGAGACCGAGCGTCAGCACGCGGTCCTGCAAATCGGTCACGCGTCTCAACGTACGTTCGCTGCGCAGGCGGCCGTCGCCCTGCACGGCGATGCCGCACGAATCGTAGCCGCGATATTCGAGCCGGCTCAGCGCGTTGACCAGTTGCGGCACTTGATTGTTCCGGCCGCTTGCTCCGACGATTCCGCACATGATTCACCTCGTCTCCAGGAAGTTGTCGACTGGCGCGTGTCGCGCGCCAGCACGGTGTCGAAAGCGGTGCCACGTCGCGCGGCAGGCGTCGCGCCCGGCGCGGCACGTTTCCGGCGATTCATTCGCGCGGTTGCGGCTCGGCATGCGCGACCCACTCGATGCCGGAAATCGACCCGTTCGCATCGTGCGACGCGACGAGAATGCGCGTCGTGCGTCGCGCGCCGCGCCGGCGCTCGCTCGCGAACGCGGTCGGCGGCACCGAGCGCACCTTCACGCTGGCCGAACGCCGCAGCATCTTCGACACGCGCAACCGGTAAGCGAACGGATGCACGACGCGCCCCGCGATCAGCCACATGACGATCGTGCCGGCGATTAGCGCGATGCTGGTCACGTAGAACACGATCTGTTCGATCGGCATCTCGGCCTCGTTGAACGGCAGCAGGTAACGGTACGTATAGATGCAGATCGAGGCCCATACGCCCCCGACCAGCGCAGGCCGCACGAGGCGGAACCACGCGACGAGCACGGGCCCGACGATGTTGCCGCGTTCGGCGATCATGTCGCGCGGTGCGCGCAGGGAAAGGTCAATAATCGGCGCGTTCTTCATGTTGAATGCCTCGGTCGGGACTGACCCAAACGGCGCGCTTGCCACGGCCCCGCAGCACGACGGCGGGCAGGGCGACGACGGTGGTGATCATGCTGATCAGCCAGAACGCGACGGGGTACCAGATGGTGTCAAGGAAGTACATCAGGAGTTTTTCGTCGTAACGACGATCGATCATGCTGCCGATGATCAGCTGCAGGATGCAGGTCGCGACCAGCAGCATCCCGTGCCAGTGCGGCACCACGGACACATGCCAGTTCGGCGGAAGCGGGTAGACGACGTCGATCAGCGCGAGCAGCAGGATGAACGTCATCGAGTACGCCCACGCGATGCCGATCAGGTATTCGGCGAACAGCGGCCACATCATCATCTGCGTGGGCCGCATCAGCGTGCCCGCGTACTTGAGCAGCACCTGGATGCCGCCCTTCGACCAGCGCAGCCGCTGCCGGTAGAGCCCCTTCACCGTCTCCGGCATCAGGATCCAGCTGAGCGCATGCGGCTCGTACACGACGCGCCAGTCGCGGCATTGCAGCTTCCAGCTGATGTCGATGTCCTCGGTAAGCATGTCCGAGCTCCAGTAGCCGACGTCGGCGAGCGCCGTCTTGCGGAACATCGTGATCACGCCCGACACCGTGAAGATGCGGCCGTACACTTGCTGCGTGCGCTTGATCAGCCCGACGATCGACGAGAATTCGCCGACCTGCATGCGGCCGAGCAGCGACGTGCGCGTGCGGATGCGCGGGTTGCCGGTCACCGCGCCGACGCCCGGGTCGGTCAGGAAGTGCTCGAGCATCCAGCCGATCGCATCGTGCGCGAGCAGCGCGTCGCCGTCGATGCACAGCAGGTATTCCGCGTTCGACACGGCCGCCGCGGTCGTCAGCCCGACCGCCTTGCCTTCGTTGCGCGCGTGATGGATCACGAGCAGCCGCGGGATCTCGACGGCCAGCTCGTTGAGGATCTCGCCGGTGCGATCCTTGCTGCCGTCGTTGACCGCGATGATGTCGTAGTTCGGATACTGCATCCCGTTCAGGTGGCCGATCACGCTGCGCGCGTTCGCGGCTTCGTTGAAGCAGGGCACGACGATCGACACCTTCGGGATGCCGCTCGACGCGATCGTGCGCGTCGACAGCTCGCGGCCTTCCTCGAGCAGGAAGTAGTGCACGACGCCGCCGATCATCCATAGATACGACATGAAGAACGGATAGTAGAAGACGAAATCCTGCAGGCGCTGGATGAGGCTATGGGAGGTCATGGTGTCTTGGTTCCCTGCGAGTGCTGCATCTGCATCAGCGCGTTGATCGAGGTGGGGTCGAGGCGCGACTTCAGCGACATCACGTCGCGCATCGCGTCGAGTTCCGGCTGGCCGTTCAGGAAGTTGTCGGGGTAGTAGCCGAAATTCACGGCGCCCTCGCTGCGCAGCCGCCGCATCTGCGCGAGCAGCGTGCCGGCCGGCACCGCCTTCTGTCCGTGCCAGTCGTACGCCTGCAGCTCGAACACGGTGCGCTGCAGCCCGCGCTGCTTCGCGCGTACGGCCTTCACGAGCTGGTCCAGCCAGCCTTCCGGGTCTTTCGCCTGTTCCATGTATGGCATCGCCATCAGCGCGACGTAGTCGTAGGCGGCGAGGAAATCGTCGTAGTTCTGCGCGAACCACGCTTCCGACTCGGGCTTGAGCACCGGCATCGCGAAGATGTTGCGGGCGGTCAGCACGTCGCCGACGTTCTGATGGGCCAGCACGATCTGTTCGAGCTGCCGGGTCATGTCGATCAGGTAGCGCGTCTTCTGGCGCGTCCAGCGCTTCATCAGGTCGGGGTTCTCGCGGATCTTGCCGACGTCGGCCGGCAGCCCCCATTGCGAATACACGCGCAGCGCATGCCGGCTCGCGTCCTCGTAGTCGTCGAGCACGGCGTCGTCGCTGAACAGGAGCCCGCTGAACGACGCGTGCTTGCTGAGATCCTCGTAGACCTGCTGGATCATCAGCCGCGCATCGGGATCGAACGGGCTCAGCCGGAACACGCGCGTGCCGTTCTCTCTAGCCGGCGCACCGCCGAACGCGCTCACGGCCTGGAGCGAGCGGAGCTTGTCGGCGGGCGGCCGGAACGCGAGCACCGGCATCCACGCGTACACCTGTACGTTGGCGCGCGTATTGAGTTGCCACGCGGCACGCGAGAACAGGTCGGAACGCATCGGCAGGTGCCGGTTCGGGAAATACACCGCCTCGGCCACGCCCGTGCCCTTCGGGTCCGCGAACGCCTGCAGGTACACCGATTTCGGCTGCATCCGGTAGATGCGCTCGATCAGCTTGCCGAGATTCGCTTCCTGCCGTGCGGGATCGGGATCGTAGACCTGGTCGAGATCGACCTGCACGGTGCGCTCGGGCACGTCGACGTCGCCGCGGTTCGACGCCGGTTCGCGCATCGAGCGCTCGAACCCGCCGATGTCGACGTCGTACATCATCAGGATCCGTCTCAGCCGGTCGAGCGGCACGTCCGGCGTATTCGGGCCGGCATCGAGGCTGAACTGGATGTCCATGCCGAGCGACGTCGAGATCTGGCGCACGGGCTGGTTTTCCGCGCCGTACGGCCACACCATCGAGCGCGCGACGATACCGGTGCGTTCGCGGATCTGCCGCACGCACGTTTGCAGGTCGTCGTGCACGCGTGCGTGGAACTCGGCGTCGGTCTCGTAGCGCTTCTGGTCTTGCAGGTAGAGATGCGACGTGGTCGCCGGCAACTCGTTGCCTTGCGGATTCGCGACCGCACCGTGGTGGAGATTGTGGGTGTGGCAGCCGAGCTCGACGAATTCCGACTGGCCGAGCTTCTTCACCTCGTCCCACGACAGGAAGAAGTCGCGCGGCACCTGCACCTTGTCGCTGATGCGGATCGGCGTGTCCGGCGGGGTGTCGATCCACGCGGTGACGAGGCCCATCACGGCCGGATACTTGAAGCGCTCGAGCAGCGGCAGCACTTTCGTGTAGTGGCTGCGGAAGCCGTCGTCGAACGTGAGCAGCACGGAGCGCGGCGGCAGCGGCTTGCCGCCGCGGCGCGACTCTTCGATCTGCTTGACCGTGATGGTGTGGTAGTTGTTGGTCTGCAGCCACGAGAAGATCGCGGTCAGCGTGCCGGTATCGACCGCGAACGGATCGATGATCGCGGTCGGCGACGAGAACGACGCCATCAGGTTGTCGCGCACGTCGTGCATGCAGATCACGCGAAACGTCTTGCCGTCGGCCGGATCGGACGGCGGCAGCAGGTCGATCATCTTGGCGTTGGTCACGCCCGGGAACAGCGAACAGGCGGCAAACGTGCCGAGGCATCCGCACATGAAGGTCCGTCTGGATTGCAGCATTGCCCGTCTCCTTGCTAAAACGGCAGGTTGAGCGACAGGAAGCCGGTTTCGGAGCGCTCGCGCTGGCCGTCGTATGCGTGGCTGCTGACCTCGACGCCGTAGCTCAGCGTGATGTCGTGCTTGAACGTCCACGCGTGCTCGAGGCGCGCGCTCCACAGCGGGCTGGTGCCGAAGCCGCGCTCGTTGTACACGCCGCCCGATACCGACACGCGCTGTTGCAGCCCCGTGTCACCTTTCTTCCACAGCGTCAATTGATGCATCACGGTCGCGGCGGCCGCGTAGTCGCGACCGGGGCTGAAGTAGGGCGCGTCCTGGCGCGTGTTGCTGTCGGTGCCGAGATTCAGCGAGACGTTGACGAGCTGGTTCGCGGATGTGTACACGCGCTGCGTGGCGGTCGCCGCGATCTCCTGATGGAAGTTCGAATCGCTGTAGCGGCTCACGCCGTAGCTCAGCTTGACTTCGCGCCGGTCGTTCTGCCGATACACGACCTCGACGTTCGCGGAGCGGCCCCAGATGTGCGCGGCATACGCTTTCCACGGCAGCGAGTTGTCGTTGGTGTCGAGCCCGGCGTTGACCGTCCAGTAGTCGTTCAGCGCGTACGCGATCGTCCCGCGACCGCCGGTCCGGCCGTCCCCGCCCATCGAACGCGTGACCTCGCCCAGCACGGTGAGCGGCCCGTGCCGATAGTCGCCGCCGATGCCGGTGCGCGTGCGGCTGACGCTGCCGCCGTCGGTTTGCGCATGGCCGAAGAACGTATGCGAGAAGACCCGCCAGTTGTCGCCGAACGGTTGCGAATAGATGTAGCTGTCCGACGTGAAGCTGTTGTCGGCCAGTGCGCTGTTACCGTGCTCGAAGCTCAGGTCGGTCGTGAACACCGGGCTGCGGTAGGCGTTGTAGTCGCGCTTGAAGCTGCGCACGGAGCCGCTGTCCGGGAACGTGTTGCCCAGGGTCTGGTCGACGGTCTTCGCGGTCGCGTAGTCGTCTGCCGTGAGCGATGCGCGGCCGAGGCCCGCGAGCATCTCGACGCTGTCCGGGTGATCGGTCAGCGATGCGCGATACATCGAGATCGCCTGGCGCGGATGCGACTGGCCCGACACGGCGTCGGCGTGCGCGGCACGGACCTCGGCGTTGAACGGCACCTCTTTCTCGAGCTGTTCGAGGGCGGCGATGCCCTGGTCGACGTGACCCGTGAAGATCAGGTACTGCGCGCGCAGCCGGTAGTAGCGCAGATAGTCGCTTTCTCCCGGACCGACGTTGGTCACCTGCTTGACCGGCGGCAGCGACTTCTCCATGTCGTCGAGCACCTGCTTCGCTTCGGGCGCACGCGCCTGGTCGACGTACGACCAGAACAGCCCTTCGCGCAGCTCGATCGGCTGCGTGCGGGCGCCATACTGGAAGCCGCGGGTCGCGCGATCGGTCGGCGACGCGGTGGCCTGCTGCAACGCCCGCGCGTACACGGCGTTCGCCTTGGCCGGCTCGCTCAGGTACAGGTACGCATCGCCGACGGCCGCCAGCGCGTCGATCGAGATCTCCGCGTTGGACGGAATCGTCTCGAACGTCGTGACGGCCGCCTTCATGTCGCCGCGTGCGGCGAGGGCGACCACCCGGTCACCGGCGAGCGCCGTGCGGACCGGCGTGTACTCCGGCGTGGCCGGTATCCGCTTGTCGAGGTCGTCGGCGGCGCGCAGCGCGTTGTCGAGCCCGTCGAAGCGGTCCGAGCTCGTCATCGAACGCGACTTGTCGCGTCCGCCGCGCACCTGCTGGCGAATCGACAGTTCTTCCAGTTGCGCGATGTCGACGGCGGAGAATGCATCGGGCCGGGCCTTCGCTTCGTCGAGCGCCTTGACCGCGCCGCCGCTGGCCGCGAGGCCGAACACGTCGTTGCGCACCGTCGCGACGTCGGCGGTGCGAAGATTCGGCGCCTGCGCATTCGGCGCCTCGACGTCGGGTCCTTGCGATCGCTGGATCGCCTCGCCGGGGAGCTGCGCGCCCGGTGACTGTGAACTCGGTTGCCGGGACGACGGCGGCTCGACGCCAGGCGGCTGGGCCGCGGGCGTGGGCGAGTTCGGCATCGGCGTGCCGGATGCCTGCGCGACGAGCGTCGGCGAAGCCGGCGGTGCGGGGGGCGCGGCTTGGGCGAGTTGTTGAGGTGCATCCGACGTTGGCACGCGTGGTGCCGGCGCATCCGGCGGCACCGTGTCGAATGCCTGCGCAAGCAGCATCGGCGCATTCGGCGCGTGCGCGGCCGGCGCAGGTGCATTCGACGCGGTTGCGTCCGGCACCGGAGCACTCGGCTGCGCTGCATCCGGGTCCACCACGACGGTGGTCGGCATCGCGGGGCTCGCCTGCGCGATCTGCATCGACGCATCCGAGGCCCGTGCGATCGGCGTCGGCGCGTGAGGGGGCTGCGTGCCCGAACCCTGGGCGGCCTGCGTCGACGCGCCCGTCGGCTGCAGGTCGGGCGGCAGCGCATCGGGCGCACCATGGGAGCCGGCGATTGCACTCGCGTCGCGCGGCTTTGCGTCGCCTTCGGCGGCAAGGCACGGGCCGGAGGCGACGAGCAGGCACAGCAACGGCGCATGCAGGAGGACCCGCCGGTTCGGCGGAACGACGGTGGTGCATTGTTGTTGACGATTGTTAGCCACGATGTCTCCTCACTTTGTGAAACGATCACATCGGTTGCACGCCCGACGGCGTGCATCGCCGGCTATCGCGTCGCCGGGCGGCGAGGCCCGGCGGCATCCGGTCGGTTCACAGGCGGTTGCGGACCGCTTGTCCGAGCAACGCGCGCGATTCGCTGTTCGTCGGATCGATGGCGAGTGCGCGGCTCGCGTTCTGCTCCACACAGCTCCATTCGTCGATCCGTGCGCACCAGCGCGCCCTGGCCAGAGCGCGGGCACCTTCCACTTCATCGTGCGTGACGCTGGTGGCCTCCATGTGCGCCGTGCCGGCGATATACGACTGCGGTTGCAGTCTCGGCCCGGGGTCGGGATGTTTTCTCGTGCGCGCCAGCGCCTGCGAACGTGACGTCCGGTGCGCATCGCCCGGGCGCGTCGTGCGGCTGCCGGTCGACGCGGCGTGCGGGGCGGCCGCGAGCCGGGTCGGCGGCACGTGTGCCGGGCGCGGGTGTTGCGTGGCCGAACCTGTCGCCGCTTGCGGCGGTACGGCCGGCACGGTCGGTTCGGCCGCGGCCGACAGGGCCGGCGTGGCCGACGCCGAAGGCGTCACCGGCCCGGCCTGCGCGACCGTCGACGTCGAGCCGGCGGGCGCGACGGGCGCTGCGGTGCCGGACGCGCCGCCGGTCGCCGCCACGATGAGCTTGCGGTAGTTGCCGACGGCGGTTCCGATCACGCCGGCGATATCGTGCGTCACGCTCGCATGGCCGATCCTCGCGTCTCGCTCGACGTACGCGAAGGCACCGAAGATCGCGGCAAATGCAGCGACGCTGAGCGCCGCATTCTTTCCCGGACCCCACGAGGGTTTCGGCTGACGGGCGGGCGAGCCGTCCGGTCGTTCTGCACGGGGCATTCAAGACTCCTTGATTCGATGCATTCTCCGAATGACGCGATCGGAGCGGGGCGGCGCGACGCGACGTTCACCATCGCAACTGCGTGGTGAGCGTGCCCGTCTCGACGATCGCGAACTGGGTGGCTCCCTGATAGGTCCCCTCGACCCGATAGCTCGCATCCGGCACGCTGAACAGGCAGCGCGATCCCGGGGCGTTGAATTCGACGAGCACGCGCCCATGCCGGCGCAGGCGCACCTGCACGTTGGACAGGGGCTGCCCGGTGCTCCCGGACAGGAAAGACACGCCCAGGTTGTACGGGCGTCCGTCAGGGGGAAGCGGCGCGGTACCGTCGATCCGTGCGTCGCCGCAGATATACGAAATCACGTACCGGTTTGCCCCCGGACCGGACGCCGGCGGCGGAGCCGCCGGTGTCTGGGCCATGGCGTTCATGCAGAGCGTGGAAAGCACGACGCTCAGGAAAGGGCGAGCCTGCTGTCGAAGCGAGGGTGACATTGCAATCTCCCGTCCGGAATCGATGACGCGCATCGACCCCGAGTCGAATTTGCCAACGTTCTTTTTGCGACACGCTATTGATACACGATGGTTTTTGAACCAACAACCGCGTGTGGCCCGAATGGGACGAGAGAAAAGATCCTATCTAAATAGGATAAAGATGCATTTATGAGGATCGCTTAATGCTGAATAAAGGCGATATTGCCGAACATGAAAATTGCTACGCGGTAGCGATGATCGAGCACGCTTTGAATTACGTCGGAGGTATCGACGTTCGTGCCGAAAAATAACGACTGATAAAAGAAACTATTGCGCCTGTATTCAAGGCGAATCGATGAAGAACCGGATACAGATCGCACATCATGAAATGAGGGTGCGACGTTTTTGATGATTCCGACAGTTACAGGTAAATCGAAACTTGTGTAACAAGGTATTTCTGTCTGGAAAAGCGGGCCGATTATTCTTACTTAATACGGAAAACAGTAAAAAATACGACATGAATCGCAAACGTTTGCGTGTTCTGAAAATCGATTAAGAGCCGTTGAGGGATTTTACGGAGTGCGACGGGATTATCGATTGCTATCGGGAGAACGCGTATTCGCGCCATGGATATCCAGGGCGCGAATACGCCATCAGCGGCTGCCGCCCGCGCTTCGCCGTGCGCTGCGCATCGCCGGCGCGGCCGCTTCTTCAGTACCGATCGCACCGTCGATCGCCGCGCGCGGCCGGTTCATGATGTAGGCCCACAGTTGCTCGGCCGCGAGCCCGCGCTTGCGCGCCGATCGATACAGGCGGATTTCGAGTTCGGTGATCCAGTCACCGCTGCCCGCGCACACGAGCGTGCCGTCGGCGAGCTCCTTCGCGACGCAGCTTTCCGGCAGCCAGCCGATGCCGTGCCCGGACATGACCATGCCTTTCAGCGCCTCGGACATGTGTGTCTCGAAACACCGGTGCAGCACGTACGGCTCGGTCGCGTTCAGCAGCAGCATCTCGACGATGTTGCCGAGAAAGGCGCCCGACGAATACGCGAGCAGCGGCAGCGGGGCATCGGGCGTGCCGGGCAGCTGGAACACCGGCTTGCCGCGCGCGTCGGGCGACGACACGGGCAGGATCCGCTCGACGCCGAGGCTGACGAACGGGAAGTGGTTCGGGTCGAGCACGATCGGCAACTGCGGATGGTGATAGCCGAGCAGCAGGTCGCATTCGCCTTCGACGAGCTGCTGCACGCCTTCCGGCACGTTCACCGCATTGACGCGGGCAGTGACGTGGCCGACCTCGCTATTGAGCTGCTTGAGCCATTCGGGAAACAGCGTGAACACCAGCGTATGCGCGACGGCGAAGCGCACGACCTGGTCGCTCGCCGCGAACTGGTCGTAGCCGTTCACGAGATTGCGCGCCGCATACATGCTGCGCAGGATGTCCGCGGCGAGCCCGCGGAACATCTGGCCAGCCGGCGTCAGCGCGACCGGATTGATGCTCCGGTCCACCAGCTTCGCATCCATCCAGGTTTCGAGGGCGGCGATTCGCCTGCTGAACGCCGACTGCGTCAGGTGCCGGTGACGCGCGGCCCGGGAAAAACTCTTGGTATCCGCCAGGCTCAGGAAATCTTCCAGCCACTTTGCTTCCATTTCGATCTTCGCTTTTTATAGTCGGGCGCCTGAAAGGCGGCGCCGTCTGCTGCACCAACGTTGTAGCGTACCGCGCATCGCGCCGATGGGGCCGATGTTTTTTTTCGATCGGTGTCAGTCGAAATATGCATGGGCGTTGTCGGCGGGATTACGGCTGCATAGCGTTGAGGGGCCGGACCGGTTAACCGGACAGTTCATCGCGTCGGACTGTCCGGGCCCGCCTGGACGGCACTTCCCCCGGGCCGGCTGCGCCGTGTGCGTGCCGGCCCACCCGTTCATGGTCGTTTCGGGGGCGTCGGCTCGCCGCTTTTGGTGCAGTGCAGATTGCACATCCGTGACACGTGGGAGAACTATGTTCGTCGGACGCGGCGCAGCATCGATCGTGCACGCTCGCGGCGCACCGCAAGCGCCCGGCGCGTCCGAGGTTGCACCGTTGTGGTGCGTAATGCCGCGCAGGCATGCCTGACGCGGCGCGAAAAACGGGGGGATATCGAGCGGATCGAGCAAGGCACGTTCCTTGCGAAGCATTCAGTACGCCGGTCCGGCATGCGCAATGCCGGGGAAAACGATCGATGGAGAGAAGATCGATGAAGCCATTCGATGAAATGCTGCAATCCGGCGACATGGTAAGGGCGCCTTACGCGCGCCTGAAGCAATGGCTCGACACGCAGAACCCTGCGAGCCTCGCCCAGAAGGCCCATGACGCGGAAGGTGTGTTCCGCAAGACGGGCATCACGTTCGCCGTCTACGGCGACGCGGAGGCCGCCGAGCGGCTGATTCCGTTCGACATCGTCCCGCGCATCATCTCGGGGGCGGAATGGAGCCGGCTGTCGCTCGGCATCGAGCAGCGCGTAATGGCGCTGAACGCGTTCCTCGACGACATTTACCACCGCCAGGAAATCGTGCGCGCGGGCATCGTGCCGAAGCACCTGATCGCGCACAACGAGGCGTTCATCCCCGAGATGATCGACTTCCGGCCGCCCGGCAACGTTTACACGCACATCATCGGCGTCGACATCGTGCGCACCGGCGAGAACGCGTTCTACGTGCTGGAGGACAACGCGCGCACGCCGTCCGGCGTGTCGTACATGCTGGAAAACCGCGAAACGATGATGCAGCTCTTTCCCGAGCTGTTCCAGCAGGTGAAGGTGCGCCCGGTCGAAACCTATCCGCAGATGCTGCGCCAGTCGCTCGCGGCCGTGTGCCCGCCGGGCGGCAATGCCGACAACCCGACCATCGCGGTGCTCACGCCCGGCATCCACAATTCCGCGTACTACGAACATTCGTTCCTCGCCGATCAGATGGGCGTGCACCTCGTCGAAGGCAGCGACCTGCAGGTGATCGACGGGCGCGTTGCGATGCGCACGACCGAAGGCTTCCAGCCGATCGACGTGCTGTACCGCCGCGTCGACGACGCGTTCCTCGACCCGCTCACGTTCCGGCCCGATTCGGTGCTCGGCGTGGCCGGCATCATGGACGTGTACCGCGCGGGCAACATCACGATCGCGAATGCGCCCGGCACCGGCATCGCCGACGACAAGGCGATCTACTCGTACATGCCGGAGATCGTCGAGTTCTACACGGGCCGCAAGGCGCTGCTGGAGAACGTGCCGACCTGGCGCTGCGGCGAGGCCGACAGCCTGAAGTACGTGCTCGCGCATCTGGACGAACTGGTCGTGAAGGAAGTGCACGGCTCGGGCGGCTACGGGATGCTGGTCGGGCCGTGCGCGTCGAAGGCCGAACTCGAGGCATTTTCCGCGAAGCTGCGCGCGCGTCCCGCGAACTACATCGCGCAGCCGACGCTCGCGCTGTCCACGACGCCGATCCTGACCGACGCCGGCCTCGCGCCGCGCCACGTCGACCTGCGGCCGTTCGTGCTGGTGTCGGACCGAATCCGCATCACGCCGGGCGGGCTCACGCGCGTCGCGCTGCAGGAAGGATCGCTCGTCGTCAACTCGAGCCAGGGCGGCGGCACCAAGGACACCTGGGTGCTGGCCGACTGAGCCGGGCACGACCGCGCGCGCCGGAGCCGGCGCGCGAACCGAACGAAGACGGAGTGGACACAAGATGCTTCTGGGACGTACTGCAAGCGGCCTCTACTGGATGTACCGCTATATCGAGCGCGCGGAGAACATCGCGCGCATCGTGGATGCCGGGCTGCGGATGGCGCTCACGCGCACGGCCGACGCGCCGGCCGAATGGTCGTCGGTGCTCGTCAGCTCGGGCGCCGACGACGGCTATCGGGAGAAATACGACGCGTATGCAGCCGATACCGTGACCGACTACCTGCTGCGCGACCGCGACAACCCGTCGAGCGTGCTGTCGTGCATCGAGGCCGCGCGCTCGAACGCGCGGATGGTGCGCACGGCGCTCACGCGCGAGGCGTGGGAAAGCGTGAACGGCGCGTGGCTCGCGTTGCGGCGCGCGCTGGCGCAGCCGGTGCCGGAAAGCGAGCTGCCGGCCGTGCTCGACGAAGTGAAGCGCGAAACCGCGCTGATCCTCGGCAGCTTCTACAGCACGATGCTGCGCAACGAGATCTTCGATTTCGCGCAGATCGGCGCCTTCATCGAGCGCGCGGACAACACCGCGCGGATCATCGACGTGAAGTATCACCTGCTGCTGCCATCGGTGTCGCACGTCGGCACGATCCTCGACAACTACCAATGGGAGACGATCCTGCGCTGCGTCGCCGCGCACCGTTCGTATCGCTGGGTGTACGACGTGCAGTACAAGCCGCTGAACATCGCCGACTACCTGATCCTGAACGGCCGCATGCCGCGTTCGCTGCGCTATTGCTACGGACGCGTCGTGTCGAGCCTGAACCTGCTCGCGAAGGATTACGGCGTGACACACCCGTGTCACGACACGGCCACGAAGATTCTGCAACTGCTGTCCGATACCTCGGTCGAGCGGATCTTCAAGAGCGGCCTGCACGAGTTCCTGACCGACTTCATCGGCCGCAACAACAGCCTCGGGCTCGAAATCGCCCAGGCTTACAACTTCGACTGAGACTTGCCATGCGACTCGCCATTCGACACATTTCGCGTTATCAGTTCGACGATCAAGCCAGCCATGCGCTGCAACGGCTGCGCCTGCGCCCGCAGTCGGGCCCCGGCCAGACGGTGCGCGCGTGGCAGGTCACGATCGACGGCGTCGAGCCGACGCTGTCTTACGCCGACGGGCTCGGCAACCGGATCGATCTCGTGCGCCACGATCGCGGCGCGAAGGCCGAGATCGTCGTCGTGGCGGCCGGCGTCGTCGAAACGCAGGACCGCGCGGGCATCATCGGGAATCCAGAAGGCTATGCGCCGCCGTGGATCTTCGAGCGCGAGACCGCGCTCACGAAGGCCGGCGAGACCGTGCGCGAGCTCGCTCAGGCGCTGCCGATCGAGCCGCACGGCCTCGACGCATTGCACTGGCTGATGACGGAAGTGCACGGCCGCATCGCGTACGCGCCGAACGTGGCCGCCGACGCCGCCGTCGATGCGGAAACCGCGCTGCAAAGCGGCGAGGGCACGAGCCGTGACCATGCGCACGCGTTCATCGCGGCCGCCCGCGTGCTGAAGATCCCCGCGCGCTACATCTCGGGCTACGTGCTGGCCGACAGCGCGATGCAGCGCATCGCTGACGCGAAGCAGAACGCGGGCGACGTCGAGGAGGAGGAAGCGCTCGCGCTGCAGAGCGGCGACGGCATGCAGCAGGTGCTCGGCGCGTCGCATGCCGCGCAATCGCAGTCGCAGTCGCAGTCGCAAGGGCAGTCGCAGTCGCAATCCCAGGGGCAGTCGCCGGCGGCGCTCGGCGCGCAGCCGCAAGCCACGGCGCTGTCCCAGCAGCCGGCCGGCCACGCATGGGCCGAGGCCTATGTCGAAGGGCTCGGCTGGGTCGGCTTCGACCCGTTCATGAACCGTTGCCCGGACGAACGCTACGTGCGCATCGCGGTCGGCCTCGACCATCGCGACGCGCAGCCGGTGACGGGGCTCGGCGCGACGGCCGTCGGCGTCGAGATCAGCGTCGTGCAGACGCCGGAACTCGTCTGACCCGCGGCACGCCTTCGCCGCATCCGCCATGCCGGGCCGCCGCGTCGCAAGCGACGCGGCGTGCGCGGCCGGCCCAACCCGACTCGAGCTCCCATGTCCATCCACGTCGCGCTGCATCACACCACCCGCTATCGCTACGACCGGCTCGTCAACCTCGGCCCGCAGGTCGTGCGGCTGCGGCCCGCGCCGCATTGCCGGACGCCGATCCTCGCGTATTCGATGACGGTCGAGCCCGCGCAGCACTTCATCAACTGGCAGCAGGACCCGTTCTCGAACTATCTCGCGCGGCTCGTGTTTCCGGAGCGCACCGAGCACTTCGAGATCACGATCGATCTCGTCGCCGAGATGTCGGTGTACAACCCGTTCGATTTCTTCCTCGAAGCGAGCGCGGAGCAATACCCGTTCAGCTATGACGACGCGCTGAAGACCGAGCTCGCGCCGTATCTCGCATGCGACCCGCAGACGAGCGCCGCGCCGCTGTTTCGCGCGTATCTCGACGGCGTGGACCGCACGCCGGCGGGCACCACGAACTTTCTCGTCGCGTTGAACCAGCAGCTCCAGCGCGACATCGGCTATCTCGTGCGGATGGAGCCCGGCGTGCAGACGCCCGCGCAGACGCTCGAGCTCGCGTCCGGCTCGTGCCGCGACAGCGCGTGGCTGCTGGTGCAGCTGTGCCGCCATCTCGGCATTGCCGCGCGCTTCGTGTCGGGTTACCTGATCCAGCTCACGCCCGACGTCAAATCGCTCGACGGTCCGAGCGGCACGTCGGTCGATTTCACCGACCTGCACGCGTGGTGCGAGGTCTATCTGCCGGGCGCCGGCTGGATCGGCTTCGACCCGACGTCCGGCCTGCTCGCCGGCGAAGGGCATATTCCGCTCGCGTGCACGCCGCAGCCGACCAGCGCCGCGCCGGTCGAAGGGCTGATCGACGAGTGCGAGGTGTCGTTCGAGCACGAGATGAGCGTGACGCGCGTGTACGAATCGCCGCGCGTGACGAAGCCGTATACGGAATCGCAGTGGGACGCCGTGCTCGCGCTCGGCACGCAGGTCGACGGCGCGCTGGCCGCCGGCGACGTGCGGCTCACGCAGGGCGGTGAGCCGACCTTCGTGTCGATCGACGATCGCGACGGCGCCGAGTGGAACACCGATGCGCTCGGCCCGACCAAGCGCGGCTACGCGACCGAACTCGTGCAGCGGCTGCGCGCCGAATACGGCGAAGGCGGCTTCCTGCATTTCGGGCAGGGCAAGTGGTACCCGGGCGAGCAACTGCCGCGCTGGGCGCTGTCGATCTTCTGGCGCGCGGACGGCCAGCCCGTGTGGCGCGATCCGTCGCTGTTCGCCGACGAGCGCGAGCCGTCCGCGTACACGACCGGCGACGCGAAGCGCTTCATCGATGCGCTCGCCGCGCGGCTGAACCTGACCGGCGAATTCATCCAGCCCGGCTACGAGGACGTCTGGTACTACCTGTGGCGCGAGCGCCGGCTGCCGGTCAACGTCGATCCGTTCGACGCGCGCCTCGACGACGAGCTCGAACGCGCGCGGCTGCGCAAGGTGTTCGAGCAGCAGCTCGACAGCGTGGTCGGCTATGTGCTGCCGGTCAAGCGCACGGACGATACGCCTGGCCTCGAGGGGCCGCGCTGGCAAACGGGCCCGTGGTTCTTCCGCGACGAGCGGATGTACCTCGTGCCGGGCGATTCGCCGATGGGCTATCGGCTGCCGCTCGATTCGCTGCCGTGGGCGGCCCGCGGCGACCATCCGTATCTCGTCGAGCGCGATCCGTTCGCGCCGCGCGACGCGTTGCCGGACGCCGCCGCCATGCGTGCCCGCTACGCGGGTCTGGCCGATGCGCCGCGCTATCTGTCCGGCGTGCATCGCGAAGCGTCCGCGCAGACCGTGATGCAGTGGCGCGACGATGGCACCGCCACGCGCGGCCGACCGGGCGCCGCGGACCCGCATCGCCGGCCCGAGCGCTTCGAATCGGCCGCGTGGATCACGCGCACCGCGCTGTGCGTCGAAGTGCGCAACGGCATCCTGTACCTGTTCATGCCGCCGCTTGCCGCGCTCGAGGATTATCTCGACCTGCTCGGCGCGATCGAGCTGACCGCGCAGGCGCTCGGCGTGAAGCTCGTGCTCGAAGGCTATCCGCCGCCGCGCGACGCACGGCTGAAGCTGCTGCAGGTGACGCCCGACCCCGGCGTGATCGAGGTGAACATCCATCCGGCCGCGAGCTTCGACGAACTCGTCGACCACACCGAATTCCTGTACGACGCCGCGTGGCAGTCGCGGCTGTGCAGCGAGAAGTTCATGGTCGACGGACGGCACGTGGGCACGGGCGGCGGCAACCACTTCGTGCTCGGCGGCGCGACGCCGGCCGACAGCCCGTTCCTGCGCCGCCCCGATCTGCTCGCGAGCCTGATCGCGTACTGGCACAACCATCCGTCGCTGTCCTACCTGTTCTCGGGGCTGTTCATCGGGCCGACGAGCCAGGCGCCGCGTGTCGACGAGGCCCGCAACGACCAGCTCTACGAGCTCGACATCGCGTTCGCGGAGATCCAGCGCAACAAGCTGCTGTTCGGGCAGGACATGCCGCCGTGGCTCGTCGACCGGGTGCTGCGCAACCTGCTGATCGACGTGACGGGCAACACGCACCGCAGCGAGTTCTGCATCGACAAGCTGTATTCGCCCGATTCGTCCACCGGCCGGCTCGGCCTGCTCGAACTGCGCGCGTTCGAGATGCCGCCGCATGCGCGGATGAGCATCGTGCAGCAACTGCTGCTGCGCGCGCTGGTCGCGCGCTTCTGGGCCGCGCCGTACACGACGCCGCTCACGCGCTGGGGCACCGCGCTGCACGACCGGTTCATGCTGCCGGAATTTCTTCAGATGGATTTCGACGACGTGCTGGCCGAATTGCGCGACGCCGGTTTCGCGTTCGATCCGGCGTGGTTCGCGCCGCACTTCGAATTCCGTTTCCCGCTGTTCGGGCAGATCGCGGTGAACGGGATGGAACTGTCGCTGCGCGGCGCGCTGGAACCGTGGCACGTGATGGGCGAGGAGGGCGCGGCCGGCGGCACGGTACGCTACGTCGATTCGTCGGTCGAACGGCTCGAAGTGCGCGTGACGGGGCTGAACGACAACCGGCACGTCGTGACCGTCAACGGCCGCGCGCTGCCGCTGCAGCCGACCGGCACCGTTGGCGAATACGTCGCGGGCGTGCGCTACAAGGCGTGGTCGCCGCCGTCGGCGCTGCATCCGACCATCGGCGTGCACGCGCCGCTCACGTTCGACATCGTCGATACGTGGCTGCAGCGCTCGCTCGGCGGCTGCCGGTATCACGTCGCGCATCCGGGCGGGCGCAACTACGCGACGTTCCCGGTCAATGCGTACGAGGCCGAGAGCCGCCGGCTCGCGCGCTTCGTCGAGATCGGGCACACGCCGGGCCGGATGGACGTCGCGGCTGCCTCACCGAGCCGCGAATTCCCGTTCACGCTCGACTTGCGGCGGCCGTGAACGATCGATGACGGGGCGGACGACGATGCGCGGTACGCGACCTCCGGGCCCACCGGCCGGTCGCGGCCCCGCCGGAATGCTAGGATGCGGGCAGATTGCGGCTCCGCACCGCGGCTTGCCGCCCGAATGGCGGCGCGCATACGCGGCCGCACCCTGACGACGGAACGACATCGTGCCGCCCATTGACCTCGACCATCCCGCCGCCTTCGACGCGATGCCCACGCTTTTCGATACCGGCGCGCAGCCGGACGCCGCCGAACTGGCCGCCGCGCTCGCGGCGCCGGCCGCCGCCGGCCGTTACGACGAACTGCGCGGCAGCGCGGCCGGCCTGAACGCGCCCGCGCTTGCGCCCGCGTGGCGCAGTTTCTTCACGTCGATCGGCAGCGACGGCGTGGCCGACCTCGACCGCCGCGCCGACGCGCTGCACCGGCGCATGCGCGAGAACGGCTTGTTCTACCAGTTGCACGAGCAGCGTGCCGGCGACGGCGCGGTCGGCCCGTGGTCGCTCGACCTGCTGCCGCTGATCGTCACGCCCGACGACTGGGTCGCGATCGAGCGCGGCGTGCTGCAGCGCGTGCGGCTGCTCAATGCGACGCTGGCCGACCTGTACGGGCCGCAGACGATCCTGGAGCGCGGGCTGCTGCCGCCCGCGCTCGTCACCGGCCATCCCGGCTACCTGCGTGCGATGCGCGGCGCACACGTGCCGGGCGATACGTGGCTGCACGTCGTCGCGTTCGATCTCGCGCGCGGCCCGGACGGCCAGTGGCGGATCGTTGCGCAACACACGCAGGGCGCGGCCGGGCTGGGCTACCTGCTCGAGAACCGGCTGATCGTGTCGCGGCTCTTTCCGCGCGGCTTCCGCGGGCTGCGCGTGCAGCGTCTCGCCTCCGCGTACCGCGCGCTGCTGCAAAGCATGCAGTCGCTGAGCCCCGCCGCGAAGAATTCGCGGATCGTGCTGCTGACGCCGGGGCCGCACAGCGCGACCTATTTCGAGCATGCGTATCTCGCACGCTATCTCGGCCTCACGCTCGTCGAAGGCGGCGACCTGACCGCGCGCGACAATCGCGTATTCCTGAAGACGCTGAGCGGGCTTGAACCGGTGCACGGCATCCTGCGGCGCGTCGACGACGCGTGGCTCGATCCGCTCGAACTGCGGCCCGATTCGATGCTCGGCGTGCCGGGGCTGTTGCAGGCCGTGCGCGCGGGCAACGTGCTGCTCGCGAATGCGCCGGGCTCGGGCTTCCTCGAATCGCCGGCGATGCTCGGCTTCATGCCGCGTCTCGCGGAAGGCCTGCTCGGCGAAACGCTGACGTTGCCGGCCGTGCATTCGTGGTGGTGCGGCGAGGCGGCCGCGTGCGACGACGCGCTGCCGCGGCTCGCGCGTAGCATCGTCAAGGCATCCTATCCGCCCGACGTGCAGGAGAACGGTGCATTCGAACCGGTGATCGGCGCGCGGCTCACGCAGGCGCAACTGGCGGAATGGCGCGCGCGGATTCTCGCGCGGCCCGAACATTACACGGTGCAGGCGGATCTGCCGCTGTCGCAGGCGCCGACCTGGCCGCGACCCGATGCGCCCGACGGCAACGACAGCGCGCGGATCGTGCCGAAGCCGCTGCTGCTGCGCGTGTTCGCGCTCGCCGACGGCGCGCAGCGCTGGCGGCTGCTGCCGGGCGGGCTGTCGCGGGTCGGCACGCGCGACACGCTGTTCAATGCGCCGATGCCGCATGGCGGCAGTACCGTCGATACGTGGGTGATGACCGAGGGCATCGTCGATTCGACGACGCTGCTGCAGACGCACCTCGGCCCCGACGATCTCGTCGAGCGGCCGCGCGCGATCGCGAGCCGCGCGGCCGAGAACCTGTTCTGGCTCGGCCGCTACACCGAGCGCGCGACCAACCTGATGCGTCTGGCGCGTGCGGCGCTCGAACGGCTGCGCGGCGAGGACGACGTCGACAGCCCCGCGCATCTGGAACTGATCGACACGCTGTGCCGCGACACCGGCCTGATCGCGGCCGACGCGCCGAACGCCGTCGATGCGCCGCGCGCGTTCCAGCATGAGCTGGCGACGTCGCTGACGCGCGGCGCCGATCGCACGTCGGGGATCGCGTCGTGCCTGTTCGGCATGCGCGGCGCGGCGGCCGCGATTCGCGAGCGGCTGTCGAGCGATCAGTGGCGGCTGATCGACGACGCGACGCAACTGTTCGCGGACAGCGCAGGGCAGCCGGAGGCGGAGGAGCAGATCGGCAACGAGGCGCTGCAGCTGCTGGAACGTCTCGGCCTGCTGCTCGGTGCGATCACCGGCGCGCAGACCGACAACATGACGCGCGACGACGGCTGGCGCCTGCTGTCGATCGGCCGGCAGATCGACCGGCTCGACTTCCTGTGCAGCGTGCTGAAGTTCGCGTTCGACGAAGGTGCCGTGCATCGGCAGGACGGCTTCGAACTCGTGCTAGAACTGTTCGACAGCACGATCACGTTCCGCTCGCGCTTCCAGCGCGGCTTCGACGTCGCGCCGCTGCTGTCGCTCGTCGTGCTCGATACCGACAACCCGCGTTCGCTCGGCTGGGTCGTGCAGGCGCTGCGCGGCCGGCTGACCAAAGTGGAGCGCAGCGAAGGCTATGCACTGTCCGAACTGGCCGAGACGGTGCCGGACATCCCCGCGTGGTCGCTGCACGAGCTGTGCGAGACCACCGAAGGCGGTCGGCACGACAAGCTGCTCGCCGCGCTCGACACGACGGTGAAGGCGGTCTGGGAGCTGTCGAACCGGATCGGCGAGCGCTATTTCAGCCACGTGCGCGAGGCGGGCAGGACGCTATGGTGACGACGAAAGGCGCGCCGAAAACGCCGGCCGGTTCCGCAAGCGCACGGCAGGCGCCGGCCTCGGCTCCCGTTCCGGCTCCCGTTCCGGCTCCAGTTCCAGCCCAGGCCCAGAGCCAAGGCCAGGCCACAACGAACGCACCGGCCGCCGCCGCACCGGGCCGGTTGCTGCGCGTCACGCACGACACCGAATACCGTTACGCGGCACGCGTCGAATCCGCGCAGCACCAGGCACGCCTGCAACCGCTCGCGACGCCGCGCCAGCAGGTGCTGTCGTTCTCGCTCGACATCGAGCCCGCACCGGAATCGGTCTGCACCGAACTCGACGCGTTCGGCAATGCACGCGCGTCGTTCGCGCTGAACCTGCCGCACGACACGCTGCTGGTGCGCAGCCGCAGCACCGTGCGCGTGACGCCGCCCGCGTGGTCGCTCGGTGCCCGCGGCGAGCCGCCGCCTGCGATCGCGAACCCGGACGCCGCGCAGGCCACCGCGTGGGAGGCCGTGCGCGACCGCTTGCGGTTCCGCGCGGGGCAGCCTTACGACCCGGCGAGCGAATTCTTGTTCGCATCGCCGCACGTGGCGTGCGACCCCGAACTCGCCGCGTACGCGGCCGCGAGCTTCACGCCGCAACGGCCGCTGGTGCAGGCGGCGTGGGATTTGATGCGGCGCGTGCATGCCGATTTCGCGTACACGCCGAACAGCACCGACATCACGACGTCGGCGCTCGACGCACTGCGGCTGCGCAAGGGCGTCTGCCAGGATTTCGCGCACGTGATGATCGGCGCGCTGCGCTCGCTCGGGCTGGCCGCGCGCTACGTCAGCGGATATCTGCTGACGCAGCCGCCACCCGGCCAGCCGCGGCTGATCGGCGCCGATGCGTCGCATGCGTGGGTCGAGGTGTACGACCCGGCGTGGCCCGAGGATGGCGGCTGGCTGCAACTCGATCCGACCAACGATCGTGCGCCGGGCGACGACTACGTGATGCTGTCGATCGGGCGCGACTACGCGGACGTGACGCCGCTGCGCGGCGTGATCCGCGGCGGCGGGGCGGATCAGGAGCTGAAGGTCGGCGTGACGGTCGAGCCGCTCGATGCGGCTTGAGGGCGCCGCGTGTCGCACTTACGCGCTTTAAGTCTTCGTTAATTCTGCACGCCTAGCATGGTGATGCCGGCGAACTATTCGGACTCCGGTCCGACGCGCCGGCGGCACGCGCGGGTGCGTCGACGTCACGGCGCCGCGCCGTCGCGCGTCGCCATTTCCATGCAACGGCGGCAGACCATGATCAAGCACTTCGACTACACGCTCGGCAACGAGACGATCGCGCTTTGTGCGAGCTTCGGCGCGGGCCCGGCATTCCGCCGCGTGCTCGTGAGCCGCGCGGATTCGATGGAGACGCTCGTGGTGCTCGATGCGCGCGGGCTGTCAGGCTTGCTGAAGGTCGCGACCGAGGAACCGGAAGGGCTGCTCGACGACGCGATCCGCAAGGTCGGCGACGAACAGCTCGTCGAGCAGGCAATCAGCGGCCGGACGATCGTCGAAGCCGCTTTGTGATCGGGCGGCGCGTGAGCGTGCCGGCAGGCACGGCTGCACACGCCGCGTCGTTTCGCGTTGTTCCGTTGCTCAGGCGGCGAACCGGTCCGTCGCCGCGACCAGCGCTTCGAGAATCCCCGGTTCGTTGTACGCGTGTCCGGCGCCGGGCACGATTTCGAACGTCGCCTCCGGCCACGCCTTCGATAGCTCCCACGCCGTGCGTGCGGGTGTCGCGATGTCGTAGCGGCCCTGCACGATCACGCCCGGAATGCCGGCGAGCCGATGCGCGTCGCGCAGCAACTGGCCTTCCTCGACGAAGCCCTCGTTCACGAAGTAGTGGTTTTCGATCCGCGCGAACGCGAGTGCGTAGTGGCCGTCCGCGAAGTGCGCGGCGAGCGCGGGGTCGGGCAGCAGCGTGATCGTGCGGCCTTCCCAGATGCTCCACGCGCGCGCGGCTTCGAGCTTCGCGGCTTCGTCGTCGCCGGTCAGCCGACGATGGTAGGCGGCCATCAGGTCGCCGCGCTCGGCTTCCGGAATCGGTGCAAGGAAGTCCTCCCAGTGATCGGGGAACAGCCACGACGCGCCTTCCTGGTAATACCACAGCAATTCCGCGCGACGCATCGTGAAGATGCCGCGCACGATCAGCGCGCTCACGCGTTCGGGGTGCGTCTCGGCGTACGCGATCGCCAGCGCGCTGCCCCACGAGCCGCCGAACACCAGCCATTGCTCGGCGCCGACCATCTTGCGCAGGCGTTCGATATCGGCGACCAGATCCCACGTCGTGTTGTTCTCGAGGCTCGCGTGCGGCGTCGAGCGTCCGCAGCCGCGCTGGTCGAACAGCAGGATGTCGTAGCGCTCGGGATCGAACAGGCGGCGATGGTCGGGGCCGCAGCCGGCGCCGGGCCCGCCGTGCAGGAACACGGCGGGCTTGCCGGCCGGGTTGCCGCAGCGCTCCCAGTAGATGCGGTGGCCGTCGCCGGTGTCGAGGTGGCCGTGGGCGTAAGGTTCGATCGGTGGGTACACAGGCAGGCTCCGGGTGAGGGGCGACAGGGGGCGGACGAAGCGCGGGCCGGTGTGCGGGCGGCACGGTACTGCGAAGCGTGCTGCGCCGCAAAATTCGTTGCGTGGGCATCGGACCGGCCGCCGCCGGACAAGGCTTGTCATTATGCCCATTCACCGCGCCGGACGTCGGCACGTTGTGGCCGGGCGTTCGTCGCTGGCGGTATGTGCGCCGCGGATTTTTGAAGCAATTTCATTCCGATATTTTTCATACAAAATCCCGGCGGCAGGTCGGCGGGCCAATCGGACCGCCGGCAACGCCTGTTTCTCCACCGTGCCAACGGAAACCAGCCGATGAACCATCGCGTCACGCAGTTGACCGGGTTGCGCGCCGTCGCGGTCGCGATGGTCGTCGTCGGTCATGCCGAGCATGTGCTGCCCGGCGGCTATACGGGCTGGTATGCGCCGTTGCGGCTGATGGCCGACGGCCGGCTCGGCGTGCTGATCTTCTTCGTGCTGAGCGGTTTCCTGATCACCAACGTGCTGCGCGCCGAGTTCGCGCGTACGGGCGGTATCGCGCTGACATCGTTCTACGTGCGCCGGGCGCTGCGGATCTGGCCGGCTTGCTACGTGTATCTCGCGGCCGTCGCGATCATGGCGTTCGCCGGCGGATTCGACGTCGATCGCCGGCAGTGGCTCTATGCGGCGCTGCATCTCTGGAATTACTCGGCATGGTTCGGGCTGACCGGCGACAACGCGCTGCATCCGGACGGCGCGTGGTATCTCGGCCATTTCTGGTCGCTCGCGCTCGAGGAGCAGTTCTACTGGTTCTGGCCGATGCTGTTCGTGTTCGGCATCCGCCGTGCCGGCACGCGCTGGCTGGCCGCGCTGATCCTGACCGTGCCGCTGGTGCGCACCGTGACGTATTTCGTTGCGCCGACGCTGCGCGGCCAGCTCGGGATGATGCTGCACACGGGCGTCGATCCGATCCTGATCGGCTGCTATGCATCGCTCAACCGCGAACGGCTCGAAGCGTGGATCGGTTCCTGGCGCGGCGAGGCGCGCATCGTGACGGCGCTCGTCTTCGTCGTGCTGCTCGGCATGCCGCTCGCTGAACACCGGCTCGGCGGCTTCTGGAATGCGACGTACGGCGTGACGCTCGAAGCTGCGCTGATCGCGATCGTGATCGTCGTGCTGAATTTCCGCGGCGAGTTCTGGTGCGCGCGCTGGCTGCGCGCCGGGCCGGTGGTGTTCGTCGGCACGATTTCGTTCAGTCTCTATCTGTGGCAGCAGCCTTTTGCGAACCCGGGCCTGCCCGTGCCGCATGGGTTTCCGCTCGGCATCGTGTGGGCGCTGATGGCCGCGACCGCCAGCTATTTCCTCGTCGAGAAACCGTTCCTGCGGCTGAAGGATCGCTATACGGCGCGCGAGGCGCGACGCGTGCGGGACGACGCGTTGCGGATGCCGGCGCCGACCGAGGCGATCGGGCCGAAGGTGGTGGAGTAGGCGGGCGGGGCGGCGGCGCGCCCGTGGCATTACTTGAAGCGTTGCATCGCGGCCGGCGAATACCAGAAGTTCCGGAACATGTCGATTCCATAGGACTTGCCGTCGTAGTGGACGATCGTGCGCGCCGTGCGCTTGCCCGTATCCGAGTAATCCCCGTTCTTGCGCTGCGTCTTCGTGATGTGCGCGGTGATCGAGAGGTCGGCGAAGCCATGGCTCGACGTTTTCTCGACGGCGATCGTCATGCGGGCGTCTTCGCTGCGCGCATCGCCTGTACCCGGGCCGCAGGCGTCGCCTTCGACGCTGACCCAGCCGTACAGATTCGTGCCGAACACCGGGCGGATACGGCTGCCTTCACGCACCCACAGTGTCAACTCTTCACTGGTGTTGGCATCCGGGCAACTCGGCCCACGCGCGCTGCTGGTAAACACGACGCCGAACGCGCGCACGTCGGGTGACAAACGGTAGGGCGCCGTATCGATGCGGTAGCTGTTCTCGTCGATCTCCGTCACCGCATCCTCTTCGACCACCGACCGATCGGCCGCCACGACCTTGCCGCCTTCGACGAGCGCGACGACCTGTAGCTTGCGGCTGACGTACGGGTCCTTGCTCTTCGGCAGCGAATCGAAGGCGACGGCCGCGATCGTCGTTTCCGGCGCGTTCGGCATGGCCTTGCACGACGACGCGACGACGAGCCGGTCCGCGTCGCGCGTGGCGATGCGTGCGCTCGCGATGCCGGCCCAGCGGGCGATGGCCGTGACGGTTTCGTCGCTGCAAGACTGGCTGTCGGCGGCGTGGGCGATAGGGGCGGCGGCGAGCGCCAGCAGCGGGGCAAAACGAAGGATTCTCGGGGTCATGAGGGAGAGCGGTTTTTATGGATGGCTGTGGATATCGTTTAACGGCCCGGAAATGGGCATCTTCGGAACTGCCCGCGTCGTCATGAGCGTAGCCACGGTGCATATGATCGCCTCTCGACAAACACGCAGGAAAGTGGCGCGGACGAGCATTCGAGGGAAAGACCGCCAGATTGACGACATCGAACGCAATGTTAGCAACATCGCACGAAGCAAGGCCTGCCATGGCAGCGTGTTCGGCTCGACCTTCAGGAACCAGCCGGTGCTTCGAGCAATGCCCGGGATTTCCATCTGGACGAATTGTTGTTAATTTGACAAAATGTCTTGATGCGCCCAAACTGCCCGGGATGCCAAAGCAACCCACTGGACCCGACATGCCGAAGAAGACTCCCGACCAGCAGCTACTGCTGGGGCAGCTCAAACAGGTCGCCGAAGGGCTGGCCCGGACCTTCGCCCCATTTACCGAGGTCGTGGTCCATGACCTCCTCGATCCGGAGCACGCGGTGCTCGCGATCCACAACAATCTGTCAGGTCGGGAAGTCGGACAGCCTGCGACCGAACTGGGGCTTGCGCGGATCATGGACGCCGCCTACGAGCAGATCATCGCCAACTATCCGAATCAGTTCTCGGATGGCCGCCAGGTGAAGAGCACGTCCATCGGCATCAAGGACGCCAAAGGCGACTACATCGCCGCGTTGTGCCTGAACGTCGACCTCACGTTGTTCCGGGGATTTCAGAACATGCTGAGCAGCTTCATGGCGGTCGAGGGCACCACGCCTGCCAGGGAGTCGCTGGACCCAGCCAGCGCCGATCTCATTCGCACCCGTATCGATGAATTCGCCGCGCGCATGGCGTCGACCCCGCGCTCGCTCAAGCCGGAGGACCGCCGCTCGCTCCTGAAGGAGCTCAAGGCGGCCGGCCTGCTCGAGGTTCGCCGGGCGATGGACACCATTGCCGTCTACCTGGGTGTCTCGCGCGCCACGGTGTACAGCGATGTCAAATAACGCCACGCTCCTTCTCGTCGACACGCATCTCGTCGATCCATTGCGCGTACCGGACGACGTGACCGTGGTGGTGCGCGAGGCCTTCCAACTGCACGGGCGGCGCGCGGGCCGCGTGCGTCACCCCCAACGTCACAGCCCTTATCGCCCTGCGCTTGCGGCGATCCGGCATGTGCCCAAGCGGAGCCGGAAAACGTGAAACCGCACTATGTCGAGCCGCTCAGCGGCACTACTTATCCTCTCGACACGCCCCGGTGGTGCTCGGACGATCGCAGGCCGCTGCTGATCTCGCCGCAGGCCGGCATTTCCCGGGACGACATCGATCGACACCTTCGCTCCCAATGGCGCTATCGCGCGTCGCTGCCCGTCGAGATCGTCTCTCCCATCTCCATGGGGGAAGGGTGCACGCCGTTGGTCCAGAAGACGTGGGGCGACCACCGGCCGTATTTCAAGCTGGAGTGGTTCAGTCCCACGAGCAGCTTCAAGGATCGCGGCACGACGGTGATGCTCTCGATGCTGCGGCAGCAAGGCATCGCGTCCGTTCTGGAGGACAGTTCGGGCAACGGTGGCGCGTCGGTGGCGGCTTATGGTGCTGCCGGCGCCATGCGCGTGAAGATTCTGGCGCCCGCCTACGCATCGCCCGCGAAGATCGCCCAGATGCGAGCCTATGGGGCGGAGGTGCAACTGGTCGACGGGCCTCGACAGGCGTGCGAGGACGAGGCCGTCCGGCAGTCCGCGAGCATCTTCTACGCCAGCCACAATTGGCAGCCCTTTTTCCTCGAAGGGACCAAGTCGATCGGCTACGAGATCTGGGAGGACCTCGACTTCCGGGCGCCGGACAACATCGTCATGCCGGCGGGCGCGGGCAGCAACGTACTCGGCTGTTATCTGGCGTTCTCAGAACTGATGCGCGCGGGACAGATTCACAAAATGCCCAGGCTCTTCGTTTGCCAGCCATTGAACTGCTCGCCTATCGATGCCAGCTTCCAGGCGGGCGTCACGACTCCCGTTGCGCGCGAGGTTCGAAAGACGGTCTCCGAGGGGACGGCCATCGCCCATCCTCTACGCCTGACGCAAGTGGTGAACGCGGTCAGGGAGACGGGCGGCACGACGGTGGCCGTGGAGGAAGCAGCAATCGTCGACGCGCTCAGGCGCATTGCGCGGCTGGGCCTTTTGCCGGAACTGACTTCGGCGACCGCGGTTGCAGGATTGGATCGGCTCACGCAACTGGGGGCGATTCAGGCGCGAGAAGAAACGGTCGTCCTGCTGACGGGCACGGGTATCAAGAACGCCGAAGCCATCGCGGATATGTACTCGGACATTCCCGATACGCTTGCCTAAAGGCTCCCCCATGAAAATCGGACTCCTGAATTGCGGCGGCACCATCACGGAAAACTATCAGAGTGATGGGACGATCACGCGTCTGTTGGCACGCGATCTGATCGTATCGAGCGGTCAAGCAGACTGGGTCGGACATGATATCGATCCTGTCGATAGCTGCGACCTGACTTTCGCGTCACTGTGCCGGGCGCGTGACGTCATGCGGCAGGATCGCGAGAGTGAAGCTTTCGTCCTGTGCTGCGGCACCGACGCAATGGAAGATGTCGCCTATGCAGCCGCTCTGCTTTTTGATCGTGACCGGCCTGTCGTTTTGACCGGTGCGGCGATCCCGGGCGGCCATGCCAATGCCGATGGTCCGCGCAATCTGGCGGATTCCGCCCATCTGGCACGGGCCCTGCCGCAGGGCGCGAGCGCACTGGTGGCCTTCGCGGGACGGATTTTCGATCCGGTCTCGATCGTCAAGGTATGGCCGCAGGCCATTCAGCCCTTCGGGCCGGAAACAGCGATCCGCGGCGCCATCGAGGCCGACATCGTTACGCTCACCGGTTCGGGAACCGTTGACGACAGTTACGCGGAACTCGATGTATCCGACCTCGGCGCCCGCGTTGCGATCGTCACGGAGACTTTCGGGGCACTCGTGGGTTTGCCGGCTATCTCCGGACTCGACGGTATCGTCGTGGCAGGCAAGGGTGCAGGGGGGTTCTCGGCGCAATCGGAGAGCTTCCTGAGCGAAGCCGCGACGCATATCCCTGTCGTGCTGTCGACCCGCTGTGCCCATGGTTTCCGGGTCAATCCAGCCGTAACCAAATATGCGTATGATCGCGCCCACAATCTCGGCCTGATCACGGCAGGTTATGACGGCCTGAACGCGTCAAAGGCACGCATCCGGCTCATCGCGGAGCTGGGTCGTGCAAATCGCAGCGCAAAGGCGGGGCGCTGATACGCGATCGCGTCGGAGTCCGTCGCTGCAGGTGGAAGCGGCGACGGCAATCGATTGCGTCGTGAACCCGTGGCCGCTACTCGTTGATCATCGATGCCAGCATGGCGGAGTTCGACGGTGCCGGCGCGGGGCCTGGAGGCGCCCGCGTCAGCCCCGCTTCGCTCACATCTTCTCGACTTCCAGCAGCGTGCGCTTGCCTTTCACGTACTTGTAAAGAGAGATGGAGCTGTCCTTCAGGTCGCCGTGCTCGTCGAACCGGATATTGCCGATCAGCGTGTTCAGATTGGTCGCGGGCATGGCGGACAGGATGCCGGCGCGCGTGATCGAGTTGGAGCGTTTCATCGCATCGACGATCACGTAGACGGCGCTGTAGGCAACCGGTGAGTAGACCACCGGATCGTGGCCGTACACGGCCTTCAGTTCCTTGCTGAACGCAGCGCTGCCGGCCATCGCGGACAGATCGCCGCCCGCGACCGAGCAGACCAGATTGTCGGCGGCGTCGCCGGCCAACCTGGCCAGATCGGTGGTGCAGACACCGTCGCCCGCCAGAATCCGGGCGCGGAGCGCCAGCTGCATGGCCTGCTTGGCGAAGGGGCCGCCGGTGGCGTCCTCGCCGCCATACATGATGGCGTCGGGGCGTTCGGCCTTGATCTTGGTCAGGATGGCCTTGAAGTCGGTGGCCTTGTCGTTGGTCGCATCGCGCGATAGCACCTGGATACCTTCGGCCTTGGCGGTCTTCTCGAACTGGTCCGCAAGACCCTGCCCGTAGGCCGTGGCGTCGTCGACGATGGCGACCGTCTTGACCTTCTGGTTTTTGGCGTACTTCGCGAGGGCGGGGCCCTGCTGGGCATCGGTGCCGATCACGCGGAAGGCGGTCTTGTAGCCTTGCAGCGTGTACTGCGGGTTGGTGGAGCCCGGCGTGATCTGGGTGACGCCGTTGTCGCGATAGATCTTGGACGCGGGGATGGACACGCCGGAGTTCAGGTGGCCGATCACGGCCACGACGCCGTCGTCGACCAGCTTCTGCGCGACGTTCGTACCGATCCGGGGATCGGCCTGGTCATCCAGCGACTCGATCTCCAGCACGACCTTCTGGCCGCCGATGACCAGATTGCCGGCCTTGTTGATCTGCTGCGCGGCGAGCTTGGCGCCATCGGCCGCATCCTGGCCCATGTGTGCAATGTTGCCGGTCAGCGGTTCGGCGCTGCCGATCTTCACGACCACGTCGGCGAGAGCAGCTTGACCGTAGGCCATTGCAACGCAGGCGAGCGTGAGCGCGGCGTTGACGGGTTTGAGTTGAAATTTCATATGTTTGAGCCTCTTGTTGAACCGGGTTGCTGTTGAAAATGCATGCAGCGTCTCCTGTCGAAGTCACGACATGGGCGACATTTCGACTGTGAGTATTCGTCGGAGCAGTCCATCACTCGAGGGCAAACTGATTAGCATCCCGTAGCGTTTCGATCGGAAACCTGGCTGCTCGTTAGCAGTCCGGCTGTCCCATGGGCTCCTCTTTCTGGAAAGATTATCTAGAATTAAATAAAATGTATTGTAGGGGTAAACGCTTAGTTTTTTTGTCGGGCATCGACCGGAGGCGGAACGACTTGCTGAGGGATGGGAGGTAGGTTCGGATTGGAAAAAACGCCGCATCCGGTCCAGACAGTCGTTCAGCCTTTCCCTGAGCGTCGCGAACAACAAAAAAGGCCCTTGCGGGCCTTTCGTAGACGAGGTTCGGACAACGCTTACCGAGTCAGCGCCGTAAACCCGTCCAGCAACCGATCGACATCAGCTGCCTGAATCGCGCCCATCGTCGAGATCCGGAACAGTTCCTTCGACAGCCCGCCTTGCCCCGCGTAAATCACGAAGCCACGCGCCTTCAGTCCGTCGTGCAGCGCTTCATACGTGACACCCTGCGGCAACCGATACGCACGCAGGACGACCGACGACGCGCCTTCCGGCAGCACCAGCGGCATGCCGCGCGCAGCAAGCCCGGCTTGAGCCTGATCGGCAAGCGCCTTGTAATGCGCATGCCGCGCACGCCAACCGCCGGCCTCATCGAACTCGCGCAGCGCCTCGACGAGCGCGTAATACGCATGCACGGACGGCGTAAACGGCGTATTTCGCTGATCCTGCAGCTTCGCGAGACGACCGAGATCGAGGTAATACGTGCGGCTCGCCGCTTTCGCGAGCGCACTGCGGCGCACGATCACGAACGCCGCGCCCGGCACGCCGTGCAGGCATTTGTTCGCGGTCGCGGCAACCGCGTCGATGTCGCCGCCGGCGAAGTCGATCGCTTCCGCGCCGAAGCTGCTGACACCGTCCACGAGCATCTTCACGCCGCGCGCACGGCACACTTCTGCAATCGCACCGAGGTCGTTCAGCCGGCCCGTCGTCGTTTCGTGATGAATCACGGCGACATGCGAATACCCACCCGCATCGAGCTTCGCAGCGATCTGCGCGAGATCGGGCGCCTGCATCCACTCATGCTTCAACACCGCATGCGCGATGCCGTACTGCGTGGCGATCTGTGTGATCCGCTCGCCGTACACGCCGTTCTCGATCACGAGCAGCTTGCCGTCCTGCGGCACGAGCGCCGCGATCATGCTTTCGACGGCGGCCGTGCCCGAACCCGTCATCAGCACCGCGGCCCATTCGGCCGGATCGAGTTCGTACGCGGCGACGAGGCGCGCGCGCGCTTCATCCTGCAGGTCGAAGAATTCGCTTTCGCGATGGCACAGATCGGGTTGCAGCAGGCTGCGGCGCACGCGTTCGGAGAGCGTGACCGGGCCGGGGTTCAGCAGCAGCATCAATGGGCTCCTTCAACGTGGGCTTCAGTCTGCGCGGCGCCGATGTGCCGCATCAGACGGGTCTTGACCTCGACCGGCGTGACGGTCGGGCGGGGCAGGCCGTCGGGCACGCCCGTGCGGATCGCCACGCGAACGAATTGCACACCGGATGGCCGGACCCCGTCAGCTTGCGTGGAAAGCGTCGCATCGAGCACGTCGAGCGTATCGCCTTCGACTGCCGACGCGTAGCCGCACGCGGCCGCGACACCCGCGAACGACACATGTTGCGACACCGTCGCCTGGCCGCCCGTCGATTCGTGCGCGCCGTTGTCGAGCAGCACGTGCGTGAGGTTGGCCGGGCCGTAGGTGCCGAGCGTCGCGAACACGCCCATGCGCATCAGCGCGGCGCCGTCGCCGTCGACGGCCACCACGTGCAGGTCGGGGCGCGCGAGCGCGAGGCCGAGCGCGAGCGGCGTCACGCAGCCCATCGAGCCGACCATGTACAGCTGGTTCGGGCGATCGTCGAGCGCGTAGAGTTCGCGACCGCAGAAACCGGTCGACGCGAGCACGACGGTCGAATCGACCGGCGTATGCGCGATCACGCGCTGCAGCGCGTCGTGACGGGTCGGCCACGCATCGGCCGACGCCGCGCCCGACGCCGATTGCGCGGCGACGTGCGCACGCGGCTTCGCGGCCGGGTTCGCCTTCAGCTCATACGGCGCGACGCTGCCTTTCTGCATCACGAGCGCGTACGGGCGGCCCGTTTCGTCCATGTGCGCGATCGCGCGGTCGAGCGCCGGGCCGACCTGTTCGGGGTCGGTCGGGAACGTCTCCCACGGGATTTCCATCGTATCGAGCATCGCGGGCGTGATCGGGCCCATCAGCGCGTGCTGCGGCTCGTCGGCCACGCCCGGCTGGCCGCGCCACGTGACGATCAGCAATTGCGGCAAGCGAAACGTCCAGGTGAGCGACGTGAGCGGGCTCACCGCGTTGCCGAGCCCCGAGTTCTGCATCATCGCGATCCCGCGCTTGCCGCCGAGCGTCGCGCCCGCGATCAGCGCGACCGCGTCGCCTTCGTTCGCGGCCGACACGTAGTGCAGCGTCGGGTCCTGCAACACGTAATTGATGAACGGCGTCAGGTACGAGCAGGGCACGCCCGCGTACCAGTCGAAGCCGCGTTCGCGCGCGGCTTCGACGAACTGGGCCGCTTCGATCATTGCGCGCCCCCGTTGCCGGTGCCCGGTTCGGACAGCGGCGTCTGGCCGTGCGCGAAGTCGCCCGCGCGGCGGAAGTCTTCCAGGTCGTTGACGCCGCGCCAGTGGCCGTGCACGTACTGCACCTCGATCTTCTCGCCGGCGGCGATCAGTTCGTTCAGCAGCGACGGAATGTCGAGCGTGTCGAAATCAGGGCGCGCCTGCAGCGTCGCGAGCATCGCCTTCAGGCGATCGACGCCCGCGCCGCGCACGTTCAGCAGGCCGATCCAGCGGCCGTGCGGCGTGCCCGTGGCGACGTCGCTCGACACACGTTGCAGGTAGGTCTTCTGGCCGAACAGGCCGCGATCGTCGGCCGCCGAGCAGAGGGCGAAGTCGCGCACGCTCTGGTTGGTCTCGGTGAGCGACGAATCGACCACCACGCTGAACTCGGCCTCGCTCTCCGCGAGGTCGCGCACGATGTAGCTGCGGAACAGCAGGTCGCCGTACGAGATCACGGTGTCGCCGGTCAGGCGTTCGGCCGCGCAGGCGAGCGACGCGAGCTCGCCCGTTTCCGCGTGGCGTTCGTTGACGACGAGCTTGATGCCCGACGTGTCGATCGCATCGGCGCGATAGCCGCCGACCACGGTGATGTCGTTCACGCCGTGCGTCTTGAAGCCGTCGACGAGCCAGCGCAGCAGCGGCTTGCCGGCGACCGGCAGCATGACCTTCGGCTTGTCTTCGGTCACGGCTTCGAGGCCCTTGCCGCGGCTCGCGGCGAGCACGATCGCGGCATTCGACGCGCGCGACGACGACGACAGGTAGATCCGCTCGGCGGCCGAGTACTCGTCGGCGTCCTGCAGGCGGAAGATCTCGTTGACCGATGCCACGCGGTCCTCGACGTTGATCAGCGTTTCGCTCTCGTGGATCTCGCGCGCGGTCGCCTGCATTGCGGATGCCGACGCGCGGATCAGGTGGTTCGCCCAGATCACGGTGCTGATGCCGGCCTGGCGGAACACGTCGGTCGGCGTGCTGTAGTACTTGGTCGGCACGATCACGAGCGGCGCCTTGCCGCTCCATTCGCGCGCGAACTGCAGGATCTCGTCGGGGCGCGACAGCTTGCTGTGGATCAGGATCGCGTCGGCGCCGGCTTCCGCATACGCGTTCGCGCGGCGCAGCGCCTCGTCCATCCCCCAGCCTGCGATCAGCGCCTCGACGCGCGCGACGATCGAGAAGTCGGGATCGGTCTGCGAATCCTTGCCGGCCTTGATCTTGCCGCAGAATTCGTCGATTTCCGCGAGCGGCTGGCGCTCGCCGCCGATGAAGCTGTTCGTCTTCGGGAACTGCTTGTCCTCGATGCACACGCCCGCGATGCCGCGCTGTTCGAGCTTCTTCACGAGGCGGCGCACGTTGTTGAAGTTGCCGTAGCCGGTGTCGCCGTCGAGCAGGATCGGCAGGTCGCTTGCGTCGGCCATGAATTCGAGCACGTCGACGACTTGCGTCCAGCTCGCTTCGTTGTTGTCGCGCACGCCGAACTGCGCGGAGATCGCGAGGCCCGACGCCCAGATGCCCTTGAAGCCGGCCTCGCGGACGATCCGCGCGGACAGGCCGTTGTGCGCTTCCATCAGGAATTCGAGATCGCTGCTGACGAGCATGCGGCGCAGGCGCGCGCTGCGTGATTCGGTGAAGTTGGGTTCGCGTGCGTTCATCGTGCGGCTCCGGCGGTGGTGCGTTGAATCAGGGGAAGAATGTCTTGCGTCGCGCGTGCGACGTCGTTCGGGAAATCGATCTCGATCCACGGCAAGCCGGTGACGTCGGCGACGTCGAACGAATGGCCGCCTTCGAGCAGCAGGTCGCGCACGGCTTCCTCGTGCGGCATGTTCGCGCGGCCGCTGTCGACGTAGCCCGCGACGAGGGTCGCGAGGCGGCGCGCGGTGCCTTCGGTGAAGCGGAAGAAGCCGACCGATTCGCCGATCGTGTCGTAGTCGAGGTCGACCGCGAGCTGCTTGCGCAGCTCGACCGGCACGCCGTTCTTCAGGCACAGCTTGACGGGTTCGTCGCCGGCCTCGAAGTCGCGGTCGATCAGCAGGCGGTCGACCGTCTTGTCGGCGTCGGCCACCAGCGCGTGCAGGATGTTCTCGTCGTACAGCACGTCGGCGTCCATCAGCAGTACGTCGCCGCCGCGCGTCATCGCATCGGCGACGGTATGCACGGTCAGCACGCTGCCGAGGTCGTAGCGGTCGTTGATCACGATCTCGGCGGTGCGGCCGAGGCGCTTCAGTTCCTGCTCGACCTTCTCGTGCTGGAAGCCGAGCCCGAGCACGATTTCATCGACGCCCGCGGTGTCGAGCACGCGCAGATGGCGCTCGAGCAGCGACACGTCGTCGAAGCGCAGCAGGCACTTCGGGAACTGCGCCTCGGGCGGTTGTTGCAGGCGCAAGCCGAGGCCTGCCGCAAGAATGATGGCTCGCATGGGTTCTCCAACCAAAAAGCCGGCGATCTGAACGATCAGTCGGCGAGCGGCTGCGGCGCACGGCGCCGCTGCCAGTTTCTTTCACTGAAATGCAGATAGAGCAGGCCGGGCAGGCCGAGCGCGAGTTCGCGCGCGCGCTTCGCGAGCGACAGCGCGAGCGCCGCGTCGGGCGGCAAGCCGACCAGCGGCGCGAGCAGCAGGTAGCCGCCTTCCTGCGCACCGAGCGAGCCCGGGATCGCGAAGGCCGCGCCGCGAATCGCCTGGCCGACGCTTTCGAGCAGCAGCGCGTCGAGCCAGCTCACCGGATGCCCGAGGAAGTGCAGCGCGAGCCACACTTCCGCGGTGCCGACGATCCAGCCGGTGAGACTCAACGCGAAGGTCTTCGCGACCTTCGCGCGATCGCGGTACAGCGCGCCGACCGCGTCGTCGATCGCGTCGGCGCGCGTGGCCAGCGACGACCAGTCGCGCGGGCCGAGCAGCTTCGACGCGAGGCGCAGGCCGCGGCCGAACAGCCCGCGCCGCTGCGCCGCGTAGAACGCGACGGCGAGCGCGCCGAGCACGCCGGTGGCGATCAGCGCGGGCGTGCGCAGATACGCAACCGATTCGTGCGTCGCATACAGGCTGAACGCGGCGATGCCGATCAGCGCGAACGCCATCTGCGAGAGCGCCTGCATCGTCGTGCTGACGGTCACGGCGGCGGCCGCGTCGGCCATCCGCGTGCCGCGCTGCGCGAGGTGGCGCACCATCAGCACCGGGCCACCGATCTGCCCGGCGGGCAGCAGGCTGTTCACCGATTCGCCGACCCAGCGCGCGCGCAGCGCGTTGCCGAGTTCGGCGCCCGGCTGCCCGCGGCGGAACATCACGGAGATCGCGACCGCGTCGATCGCGAGCGGCACGACGTGGAACGCCGCGACGAGCGCGAGGCCCCAGCCGGCCGCGAGGAACGTGGACGCCACCGCGCCGACGCCCTGCCAGGCCAGCAGTGCGATGAAGAGTGCGGTCCCGAGGGACAGCAGGATGAGGCCCGCGCGTGTCATGACCCGCTCGTGCGTCGCGTCGCCAGCTGCTTGAACACCTGGCGGAAACCGAAATACGCGATCGCGTCCTTCATGTTCGAGATGAAGCGCTTCCACGGCCGCATGCCGGGGTTCGTCACGTATTCGAACGTGAGCGACACGCGCATCTCGTTCTGGCCGAGCGGCGTGATGCGGTGGCGCAGCTTGTCGCCGTCGAACAGCACGATGCCGCCGTCGGCGATCTGCACGGAACCCGGTTCGTCGGCGACGTCCGGGTTGCGCGTATGCAGCTCGTAGTCGAGCCGGCACGACGATTCGTCGATCACGCCGATCAGCAGCGTGTAGCGCCGGCCGTCGTAGTACGACGTGTCGTAGTGCCAGCCGATGTGGTCGCCGGGCTTCGTGTAGTAATACAGCGCGTACGCGTGCGGATCGTCGGCCGGCGACAGCATCAGCTTGTCGCCGGTGATCTTCTCGAGGAAGGAGATGAGTGCCTTCGAGCGATACAGCTCGGCGATGTAGGGCGCCTGCTCGTCGATCGTATGGCGGCTCACGCTGCCGCCCTGCTTGTGGCCGGGCAGGTAATTGCGGTTCAGGCCGGCCTGCATCGCGCGGGCGGCGTTCGCCAGCTTCGCGTGCGCGTCGGCCGGTAGGAACGCGTCGAGATAGAGGAACGAGCCCTGGCGCGTGTAGTCGCCGCGCAGGCGGTCGAGGTCGAGCTGGCCGACGCAGTCGGCCACGGTGCGATCGGGATCGGCCGCGGACGCGCGCACGGGCGCGGGGCGTGCCGGGCTCAGCACGGAATCGTCGCGCGTGCTAGGAGTCATTTGGAAGCCTGGATTTCGGTTGGGTTCTGCGCGGCCGGGTTCTGCGGAAGGTTGCCGCGCCGCACGATGCGCCACCAGTCGATCACGACCCAGGCGGCGAACAGCGGGGCGCCGATCGACGCCGCGAGCAGGAACGGCTCGACGCCGTCCACGAGCGTCACGATCGGCAGCAGGTACAGCACGTCTTCGGTCTCGAAGCCGCCGGCGAACGCCTGCTTGGTGCCGGCCTTGCCGGCGATCGACTCGATCCGCATGCGCAGGAAGAAAATCAGGGCGACGGCCGCGCCGGCCACCGCGCCGAGCAGCACCGGCGACGCGGCCATCTGGCCGCCCTGGGCGACGATGCCGACGCCCATGCTGACGAACAGCGCGACCGTCACGAGCGCATCCGCCGCGAGGTCGTAAAAATGACCGATCTTGCTGGACTTGCCGCTGATGCGCGCGAGCTCGCCGTCGGTGTGGTCGACGAAGTTCGACAGCACGATCAGGAACGCGCCTGCATTGCTCCAGCCGAAGCCGCCGTGCGCGAGGCACCAGGCGCCGGCGAGGCCGATCAGCAGACGAAGGGTAGTGAGGTGATTCGGGGTGACCGGCGTATCGACGAGCGGTCGGACAAGCGAGCGCGCGAGCCGCGCATCCCAGGTGCGTGGCGGGGGCGGCTCGGGTCGTGTGGCGGTTTTTCTTTGGTCCATCGGCGAAATATATACGGAATTGTAATTTGGTGCTTTTTATTCGATCAATGTCCTGACATACGGGAGTGTTACCGCGTCTTGCAGGCATCGGCCGGTTCAAAAACGCACCTATGAACGAGGCGGCCAACCGGGCCGCCGGACCCGTCTTCCAGTGTGGTCCGCATCGCGCGGCTGTCAAGGCCGGACGGGCCTCGCAGGCCGATCCGGCCGGGTTTTTCGCGCCGGTCGGCTGGTGTCGCGCGGCGCATGCGACCTTGATCTCCGTCAGGCCGGGAAAAACTGCATCGGGCGACAATCGGCCGCGCCGGACGGGTATCGGCGATTGCCGGGCCAAAGGCGGCCAATGTCGATGCAAATCGGTCGATTGACGCGCGCCGGTCGGCGATCGCGAACCGGCGATTCGCCCGATGCTTTCATGTGCCTTTCGCGTGCACCCGGCGCGGGCGGATCGCCTGTCACAGAACGGTCGTTCGATACCCGGCAAATCCGGCAAGGATCTTTTGCATCCAGCGGACATTTCGCGGCGGTGGCCTCTGCGATACTCCGGACCGTGCCCGTGGTGCCGGGCCGCCCCTCGCGGCCCCAAGGGCTTCGCGTCGCTCAGGAGACACCCCCCGCGACGTCAACGACAGACCCAAGCGTCAGATAACCAGCCATGTCTTCTTCACGCATCCTCGCTCCCGCCCTGCGTTCGCTCGTCCGCACCGCCGACGAAGCCGCCGCGCTGATCCGCCCCGGCATGACCGTCGCCATGAGCGGCTTCACCGGGTCGGGCTATCCGAAGGCCGTGCCGGCCGCGCTGGCCGCCCACATCGACGCGGCGCATGCGCGCGGCGAGGACTTCCGGATCAACGTGCTGACGGGCGCGTCGACCGCACCGGAACTCGATGGCGCGCTCGCCCGCACCAACGGCATCTCGATGCGGCTGCCGTACCAGTCCGACCCGACGTTGCGCGACAAGATCAACGGCGGCGAAGTCGATTACCAGGACGTCCACCTGAGCCACGTCGCGCAATACGCGTGGTTCGGGCTGTACGGCGATCTCGACGTCGCGATCGTCGAGGTCGCGGGCATCCGCGAGGACGGGCTGCTGATCCCGTCCGCGTCGATCGGCAACAACAAGACCTGGCTGGAGCGCGCGAAGCACGTGATCCTCGAAGTGAATGCGCGCCAGCCGCTCGGCCTCGACGGGATGCACGACATCTATTACGGCACCGCGCTGCCGCCGCACCGCAAGCCGATTCCGCTGACGAAGAGCGACGACCGGATTGGCGAGCCGTACCTGCGCTGCCCGGCCGACAAGATCGTCGCGATCGTCGAGACCGACGCGCCCGATCGCAGCAATGCGTTCAGCGCGCCGGACGCGACGTCCAAGCAGATCGCGCTGCAACTGATCGACTTCCTGCGCCACGAAGTGAAGCGCGGCCGCCTGCCGGAAGACCTGCTGCCGCTGCAGTCGGGCGTCGGCAACATCACGAACGCGGTGCTCGCGGAGCTCAGCTCGGCCGGCTTCTCGAACCTGACGGCCTACACCGAGGTGATCCAGGACGGCATGCTCGACCTGCTCGACGACGGCACGCTGAGCTTCGCGTCGGCCACCGCGCTGTCGCTGAGCCCGGCCGCCGTGCAGCGTTTCGCCGACGAAATCGCGACGTTCCGCGAGAAGATCGTGCTGCGCCCGCAGGAGATCAGCAACCATCCGGAGCTCGTGCGCCGGCTCGGCTGCATCGCGATGAACGGGATGATCGAAGCCGACATCTACGGCAACGTGAACTCGACGCACGTGATGGGCACGAAGATCCAGAACGGCATCGGCGGCTCGGGCGACTTCGCGCGCAACGGCTACCTGTCGTGCTTCATGTCGGCGAGCACCGCGAAGGGCGGGGCGATCTCGCGGATCGTGCCGATGGCGAGCCACGTCGACCATACCGAGCACGACGTCGCGGTGGTCGTCACCGAGCAGGGGCTGGCCGACCTGCGCGGCCTGTCGCCGAAGCAGCGCGCGCGCAAGATCATCGCGACCTGCGCGCACCCGGACTACCGGCCGATGCTCGAGGACTACTTCGAGCGCGCGTCGCGCGACAGCTTCGGCAAGCACACGCCGCACCTGCTCGCCGAGGCGCTGTCGTGGCACGAGCGCTACGTGCGCACCGGGACGATGAAGGCCTGACGCGGCCTCGGACGGGCGCATGCGCGCTCGTCAATCCAGCGCCGCATGCGCGACGTCGACGCTCGCCGTTTTCTGCGGCGGGCGGATCAGCAGCAACAGCGGGATCATCAGCAGCGTCGCGACGAACATCAGCTTGAAATCGTTCAGGTACGCGATCATCGCGGCCTGCTGGTTGATCGTGCGGTCGAGCAGCGCGAGGTCGACACGGCTGCCGGCCAGCGCCTGCACGGCCGGGTCGAACGGCGTGATGTGGGTCGCGAGGTCGGCATGCGCGACCTGCGTGTTGCGCGTCATCAGCGTCTGCACGATCGAGATGCCGATACTGCTGCCGATGTTGCGCATCAGGCTGTAGGTGGCCGTGCCGTCCGCGCGCAGCTCGGGCGGCAGTGTGGAGAACGACAGCGCGCTCAGCGGCACGAACACGAGCCCGAGGCCGAAGCCCTGGATCACGCCGGGCCATACGATGTCCGCTTCGGACAGCACGACGGTGTACTGCATCATCTGCCACAGCGCGAGCGCGGAAATCGCCAGCCCGGCGAGCAGCAGCATCCGCGCATCCACGTATTTCAGCAGCCTTCCGACGAACAGCATCGCGATCATCGTGCCGGCGCCGCTCGGCGCGGTGACGAGGCCCGTCGTCGCGACCGGGTAGCCCATCAGGTTCTGCAGCATCGGCGGCAGCAGCGCGCGCGTCGCGTACAGCACCGCGCCGACCACGAAGATGAACAGCGTACCCGTCGCGAAATTCGGGTCGCGCAGCAATTCCGACTTGAAGAACGACGCCTTGCCGACGGTTGCCGTGTGCGCGAGGAAGAACGCGAAGCTCAGGGCCGCGACGAGCGCCTCGATGCGGATCTCGTACGAACCGAACCAGTCGAGCTGCTCGCCGCGATCGAGCATCGCCTGGAACGCGCCGATCGCGAGCGCGAGCGTCGCGAAGCCGAACGCGTCGAATTTCACGTGCGGGCGTGGCGCGCGTGCCGGCAGGAAGGTCATCACGCCGGCGAGCGCGAACGCGCCGATCGGCACGTTGATGAAGAACACCCAGCGCCAGTTGTAGCTGTCGGTGAGCCAGCCGCCGAGCGTCGGCCCCAGGATCGGGCCGACCATCACGCCCATTCCCCAGATCGCCATTGCCTGGCCCTGTTTCTCGCGCGGATTGATGTCGAGCAGGATCGATTGCGACAGCGGCACCAGCGCGGCGCCGAACACGCCCTGCAGCAGCCGCGCGCCGACGATCTGCACGAGCGTCTCCGACAGCCCGCACAGCGCCGATGCCACCGTGAAACCCGCGATCGATACGATCAGCAGCCGCTTCACGCTCAGCCGGTCGGACAGCCAGCCGGTGAGCGGCGTCGCGATCGCCGCGGCGACGATGTAGGAGGTCAGCACCCACGTGATTTCGTCTTGCGAAGCGGACAGCGTGCCCTGCATGTGCGGCAGCGCGACGTTCGCGATCGTGCTGTCGAGGGTCTGGATCAGCGTGGCGAGCATGATCGACAGGGTCAGCATCGGCCGGTTCAGGGCGGGCGAGGCGGGGGTATCGGCGGCGTCGGCGGCGGGGTTCAAGCGGTGTCTCCGTGGGGCGGCCGCCGTGGTCGGCGATCCGGCATGGCGTAAATTATAAGCATGCTTATTATATAGTCGCTTATCGCCGGGTTGCGAGCCACGGGCCGGTTCCGGCTTGACCCTATAATCGCCGCATGGACAAGACCTACGAGAACCGGATCGGTTACCTGATCGCCGACGTGGCCCGTCTGAACGGACGCCTGTTCGACCGGCGCGCGAAGCGCATCGGGCTGACGCGGGCGCAAAGCCGCGTGCTCGCGTACCTCACGTGGAAGGGCGAGATGAACCAGGCGCGGCTCGCCGAATGGCTCGAGATAACGCCGATCTCGCTCACGCGGCTGCTCGACCGGATGGAAAGCTATGGCTGGATCGAACGCATCGCGAACGACGATGATCGCCGCGCGTTCGTGATTCGGTTGACCGACAAGTCGCGCGAGATCTTTCCGCAGATGCTGGAGGTGGGCGATACCGTCGCCGACGACGGGCTGCGCGGCTTCACGCCCGACGAGCGCGATACGCTGGTGCGGCTGCTCGGGCGGGTGCGCCGCAACCTGATCGACTGCGGCGGCGAGTGACGCGGGCGCCGGGCCGGGCGCACCGGACAACGGGAATGCGTCGTGAATCCCGGCCGCGTGTACGGGGACGGTGAAGGCGGCCGAGGGGATGCCGGTGCGCTGCTTAACGGGACAGCGCCGCCAGCATGTACGCCGCAAGATAGAGTCCTACCCCGTACGACAGATGCGTGACGAGGCTGCGCCGGCAATACGACGAGGCGGTGCTGGAGCGCCTGGCGTTGATCGCGCTCGGCCGCGAGGCCGGTTTCTCGCTCGACGACATCCTCGCGATGGTCGGCGCGGAGGGCAGGCCCGCGATCGATCGCGCGAAGCTCGACGGCAAGGCGGACGAGCTCGACCGCACGATCCGCCGTCTCGGCGCGGTGCGCGATGCGCTGCGGCATGCGGCCGTGTGCCCGGCGGCGAACCATCTCGAATGTCCGTCGTTCCAGAAACTGCTGCGCATTGCCGCACATCGTCATCCGGCGCGCCGGGCGAAGGGGGAAGGTGCGTAGCCGGCGAGCCGGCGCGAAGCGGGCGGTGCGGTAGCGGGTCGGCAGGAATGCGGCGACGTGGCGATGTAGTCGGCTTGACGCGCGGGGTCGAGAAAAGGCGAGGCCGTCAGTGGGGCTTTCGACTTCAGCGAAGCCGCCTACGCCTGACTTACCCCGCGTAATACACGCGGCATTCCATCTCGCGCCCGCGCACGATCCGCTTGCCGACGAGCGCGCCGTACGTTTCGGTGAAGACGGTGCGCTGGTGCTCGCATTGCACGGCGTCGTAGAAGTAGAGCGAGACCCAGTCGGTCGGTCGGCCGGCTTCCGGCGTGCGCATGGCCGCATGCTGGCTCAGCGCCGTGAAATGCCAGCCGCCCTTGGTCATATGCATCACCGGCGGCGGCACGTAACCGTCCGCGTTCAGGCGCCGGTGCGCGAGCGTCGGCAGCACGCCGGCGGCCGCCTTGTTGCGGTACTGGCGATCGATGTACAGCAGCAGTTCGACGGGCGGTTCCGTGCCGGGGCCGGCGCTTTGCATGTGGCCTTGCCAGCGCCGGCGGCGGCTCAGCACGTCGTCGAGCGCGGCGCGGATGCCGACCGCGCGCCGCGGGCCGACGCCCGCGATCATTTCGAGCTGGCCGTTGCGCGCCGCGCGTTCGAGCTCCTCCAGCGTGTCGATGTGCAGCGCGTCATGAATGCGCAGCGCGAGCGCGTGGCCGATGCCCGGCACCGCTTCGAACGCCGACGCGCGTTCCGCGTCACCGCGCAAGCGGTCGAGCTGGCGCCAGCGGCCCGTCACCAGCAGCTCGGCGATTGCCTGCGCGACGCCCGCGCCGATGGCGGGCAGCGCGCCGAGGGCCTCGACGCCGCCGGTGTCGAACACGCCGCGGATGTCGCGGTCGAGCGCGTCGACCGTATCGGCCGCGGCGCGGTACGCGGCCACCCGGTACGGGTTCGCGCCCTGGTCGACGAGCCACTGCGCGGCCTCGCGCAGGCAGGCCGCGACAGGCCGGTTTTCCTCGTACGTCTGGCTGACGGTCGACTGCATGGCAAGGGACCCGGAAAGCACAAACGGAATGGACGCGGCGAGCGATGCGCCGGTCGGCTGTCAACCATTGTCGCGACGCGCGATGAAGAAAACTTGATGCGCGTCAATGGCAAACGTAACACAGGCGCGCGGCGCACGGTCGTGCCGGAACGCGGCATGACCGTGCGCGTTGCGCGATGCGCTTACGCGTCGAGAAACGACTGCGCGTTCTCGGCCTCGGCGGCCGTACGCAGCGCGGCGAGCGCCCGTTTCTCGATCTGCCGGACGCGCTCGCGCGACATCCCCGCATCCTGCGCGATCGCGTCGTAGGTGTCCGGCTCGGCGCCGCCGAGGCCGAACCGCCGGCGCAGCACGTCGGCCTCGGTCGGCGTGACCGACCGCAGCAGCGACCGCACGCAGTCGCGCATGCGCGTGTCGGCCAGTTGCTCGAACGGGCTGGCCGATGCCTGGTCCTCGATCAGTTCCACGAGGCCGGTGTCCGCGTCCGGCAGCGGCGTATCGAGCGAGACCGGCTCGGCGGGCAGCGCGAGCACCGCGCGCAGCTTGTCTTCGGCGAGGCCGGTTTCAGCCGCGAGCTCGGCCGGCGTGGCGCGGCGGCCCGTGCGCTGGCGAAAGCGCAGTGCATGCCGCTGCACGCGCTGGTACTGGTCGCCGACGTGCACCGGCACGCGGATCGTACGCGAGCGATCCGCGACCGCGCGTGCGATCGCCTGGCGAATCCACCAGGTCGCATAGGTCGAGAACTTGAACCCACGCCGGTATTCGAATTTCTCGATCGCGCGCATCAGACCGAGACAGCCGTCCTGCACGAGGTCGGACAGATCGACGCCGCGGTTCAGGTACTTGCGCGCGATCGACAGCACGAGCCGCAGGTTCGCCTCGAGCATCGCCCGTGTCGCGTCGCGCACTTTTTGCTGGCCGTCGCTCAACGCGGCTGCAAGTGCACGCCGCGCGACCGCGTCGAAGCATGCGGCGTCAGCCGCCGACGGATCATCGGAGGCGGCCGCGAGCGCGCGCACGGTACGGCTTGCGTCGTCGACGGCCGGTGCGACCCAGGCGAGCGAGCCGAGCAGGGCGGCCACATGGTTGCGCGCGTCGCGGTAGTCGGCCGAACGGCTGCCATGCGCATGCAATGCATCGCGCAGCGCCGACACCGCTGCCTGCAGCGCGTCGTAGCGGGCGGGCGCGGGCGTTTCGCCATCTTCTTCATCGGGCGATCCGGTCGTGCCTGTTGCGCCGGTTGCGCCCGTCGCGCGATGACGCTCGAGCAGTGCGTCGACCGCGGGCGGATAGCCGGCGATCGCATGCAGCACCTGATGACGGCCCGTCTCGATCTCGCGGGCGAGCACGATTTCGCCTTCGCGCGTGAGCAGCGGCACCGCATGCATGCGCCGCATGTAGAGCGCGAGCGGATCGGTCGACGCGCTCGTACCGCGCGCGAGGTCGCCGAGCATGGCCCGGCCGTCGTCAAGCGCGTCGCGATCGACCTCGACCGGCGCCGCGCCGGCAAACGGTGCAGGCACGGCCGGCTCGTCGAGTACCGCGATGCCGATGTCGGCCAGCGCGGCGCGCACGACGTCGAGCGCGTCGGGGCTGTCGCTTTCGGGCGGCAGCGCGTCGACGAGGTCGGCGTGCGTCAGATAACCCTGCTCGCCGGCGAGCGCCAGCAGCTGGATGATCGGATCGAGCGGTGTGTCCGCCCGGGGAGTGGGGCGTGGCGTAGTCATGTCGATGGCGGCGCGAGCCGCGTTCCTGTCTGGGCGGGCCGAAGCTCGCCGGTTTGCGGTTGCCGGTGGGTCGCGGACACCCGTCCGCGCCGGTCAGCCCGACATCGTTCAAGTTGAGGGCATTTGCGCCAACTTCAACGCCGGCGCCGCGGACGGGCCAGCACGCGGCGTTCCTGCCCGGCCGTGCGGGGCAGGAAACAAAAAGTAACCGATCATACGCGCGGAAATCTGCAGGGGACGTAAGCTAGAGTCAGGCGCGCGCCCGGCGGCGACGCGCGGATTCTGCCGGAGTACGAGATGAACCCGATTTCCGCCGCGAGGCCCGCCGTCGTCGCGCTGGCCGCACTGATGCTTGGCGGCTGCTACTACACGAGCCCGTACGGTTATGCACCTTATTACGCGCCGGTGCCCGCCACGGTGACGCAGCGCGAGATTCCAGCCGGACCGACCGCGCCCGATGCGGCCCCGTCGACCGTGCCGCAGGCGCAGGTCGACGTCGGCCCGGCGGCGCCGGTGTATGTCGCCCCGGCCTACGTGCCACCGCCGTACCCGTATTACTACCCGACGTACTACTCCGGCTGGTACGGGCCGCCCGTGACGATCGGCTTCTGGGGCCGCTGGGGCGGCGGCGGATACTGGGGCGGCCGCGGCGGGTACTGGCATCGTCCGTGGGGCGGCGGGCATTGGGGTGGCGGCCACTGGGGCGGCGGCCATCGGCACTGACCGGCGCGCGGCGGCGCGGCGCGGGAGAGCAACATGAGGAACACGATTGTCCGAAGTCTGTGCGTCGTCCTGGCCGGCCTCGCGGCCGCACCGGGCGTCGCCGATGCGCAGAGCAGCGCTTACACGAACTCGCCGGCCGAGCTGTTTGCCGGGCCGGCGCCCGATTATCCGGTGGTCGCGCAGATCCCGCCCGGTACCGCGCTGGATGTGTTCGGCTGCCTGAGCGACTACGCGTGGTGCGATGTCGCGCTGCCGGGCGTGCGCGGCTGGATCGATGCGCAGTTGCTCGACTATCCGTACCAGGGCAGCTACGTGCCGTTGCTCCAATACGGCGCGATCATCGGCGTGCCGGTGACCGGCTTTGCGATCGGCGCGTACTGGGATCGCTATTACCGGCACCGCCCGTGGTATCCCGATCGTGATCGCTGGGCGCATCGTGCGGAGCCGAGGCTCGGCCCCGGCGGCATGCCGCCCGCGCAAGGGCGTCCGCAACCGGGTGCGCCGATGCAGGTCACGCCGGGCGGTCCGCCGCCCGTGCATGACACGCGGCCGTCGGCGACGCGCGGCGGCTGGAACGGCGCGAACCGCGTGCCGCCGCCGGCTGCACCGGCGCCGATGCCGGGTGGCGTGGGTAATGCGCGTCCGGCCAGCCCGGCGGCACCGACGCCGATGCCGGGTGGGATGGGTAATGTGCGTCCGGCCAGCCCGGCGGCGCCGACGCCGATGCCGGGCGGGGCGGGTAATACGCGCCCGGCCAGCCCGCCGCCCGCGCCGGGCGGCGAAGCCCGCACGATGCCTCAGCCCGCGCGCCAAGGAGGTTGGGGCGGCGGCGGTTATGCGCGGCCGCAAGGCGGCGGAAACGGCGGCGGCAACCATGGCGGCGGTGGAGGCGGCGGTCCCGACGAACTCCGCCACTGACGGCACCGGTGCCGCCGGTGCCGCGGGTTTTCCGGGCACCAGACAAAAAAAGCCGCTCCGGAGAGCGGCTTTGGGATCGGGCAGGCGGGGCGAGGTAAGGCGCTACCGGTCGCCCATAGCCCGCCGCATCAGTCGTCGAGCAGCGACAGATCGCGCACGGCGCCCTTGTCGGCCGACATGACCAGTTTCGCGTATGCCTTGAGCGCCGCGGACACCTTGCGCGGACGCGGCTGCGCCGGCTTCCAGCCCTTCGCGTTCTGCTCTTCGCGGCGGCGCGCCAGTTCCTCGTCCGACACCAGCACGTCGATCGTGCGGTTCGGAATGTCGATGCGGATCCGGTCGCCGTCGCGCACGAGGCCGATCGCGCCGCCCGCTGCCGCTTCCGGCGAGCAATGGCCGATCGACAGCCCCGACGTACCGCCCGAGAACCGGCCGTCCGTCAGCAGCGCGCACGCCTTGCCGAGCCCTTTCGACTTGATGTAGCTGGTCGGGTAGAGCATTTCCTGCATGCCCGGGCCGCCCTTCGGGCCTTCGTAGCGCACGATCACCACGTCGCCGGCCTTGACCTTGTCGTTCAGGATGTTCTCGACCGCTTCGTCCTGCGATTCGGTCACGTGCGCCGAGCCTTCGAACACGAGGATGCTTTCGTCGACGCCGGCCGTCTTCACCACGCAGCCGTCGAGCGCGATGTTGCCGGTCAGCACGGCGAGGCCGCCTTCCTTCGAGAACGCATGCTCGTACGAGCGGATGCAGCCCTCGGCGCGATCGAGGTCGAGGCTCGGCCAGCGCGTGTTCTGGCTGAACGCGACCTGCGTCGGGATGCCGGCCGGGCCGGCCAGGTAGAACGTGCGGACCGCTTCGTCCTGCGTGAGGACGATGTCCCACTGGTCGAGCGCATCCTTCAGCGTCGGCGCGTGGACGGTCGGCACGTCGGTGTGCAGCTTGCCGGCGCGCTCGAGCTCGCCGAGGATCGCCATGATGCCGCCGGCGCGGTGCACGTCCTCGATGTGGTACTTGTTCGTGTTCGGCGCGACCTTGCACAGCTGCGGCACGGTGCGCGACAGGCGGTCGATGTCCTTCATCGTGAAGTCGATGCCGGCTTCCTGCGCGATCGCGAGCAGGTGCAGGATCGTGTTGGTCGAGCCGCCCATTGCGATGTCGAGCGTCATCGCGTTCTCGAACGCCTTGAAGCCGACCGAGCGCGGCAGCACGCGTTCGTCGTCCTGCTCGTAGTGCTGGCGCGTCAGTTCGACGATGCGGCGGCCGGCACGCTTGAACAGCTGTTCGCGATCGGCGTGCGTGGCGACCACCGTACCGTTGCCGGGCAGCGACAGGCCGAGCGCTTCGGTCAGGCAGTTCATCGAGTTCGCGGTGAACATGCCCGAGCACGAGCCGCAGGTCGGGCACGCCGAGCGTTCGACTTCGGCGACGTCGGCGTCCGAATACGACTGGTCGGCCGCGATCACCATCGCGTCGACGAGGTCGAGCTTCTTCAGTTCGACGGTCTTGGTGACCGGGTTCGCGAGGCGTGTCTTGCCGGCTTCCATCGGGCCGCCCGACACGAAGATCACCGGAATGTTGAGGCGCATCGCGGCCATCAGCATCCCCGGCGTGATCTTGTCGCAGTTCGAGATGCACACCATCGCGTCCGCGCAGTGCGCGTTCACCATGTATTCGACCGAGTCGGCGATGATGTCGCGGCTCGGCAGCGAGTACAGCATGCCGTCGTGGCCCATTGCGATGCCGTCGTCGACCGCGATCGTGTTGAATTCCTTCGCGACGCCGCCGGCAGCTTCGATCTCGCGCGCGACGAGCTGGCCGAGATCCTTCAGGTGCACGTGCCCGGGCACGAATTGGGTGAACGAGTTGACGACCGCGATGATCGGCTTCGAGAAATCGTCGTCTTTCATGCCGGTGGCGCGCCACAGCGAGCGCGCACCTGCCATGTTGCGGCCGGCGGTAGAGGTTTTGGAGCGGTAAGTGGGCATGGTGATGGCTGAAGAAATATCGCGGGAAAAGGGTGGAGGCACGGGAATAAAGGCCTCTCTCGCGCCCGTGCGAACAACCTCTTGAGCTGCGCCCTGGGCAAACTCCGCGATTATCCCACAGCCGCCGGGCGGGCGGCGCCGGCTGGAGCGGGCGAGTGGTGCGAGTGGTGCACCGGACAGCGGTTAAGTGCAACGGGCACACCGACGTCACGAAGCACGAGGCCCGGGGAAGCCCGAAGCCCGAAGCCCGAAGCCCGAAGCCCGAAGCCC